>Ga0194116_10000001_pt1 | contig 842399 bp, 735 predicted proteins | sample TA2MahsurfametaG_4_FD_148617 | JGI IMG/M metagenome (GOLD analysis project Ga0194116, IMG submission 148617) | Freshwater microbial communities from Lake Tanganyika, Tanzania - TA2015008 Mahale S9 surface | ecosystem: Environmental > Aquatic > Freshwater > Lake | place: Tanzania: Lake...
GGCATAACTGGTTCACCAGCGGTCAGTCCATCCCGGTCCTCTCGTACTAAGGACAGATCCACTCAAACTTCCAACGCCCACAACAGATAGGGACCGAACTGTCTCGCGACGTTCTGAACCCAGCTCGCGTGCCACTTTAATGGGCGAACAGCCCAACCCTTGGGACCTTCTCCAGCCCCAGGATGTGACGAGCCGACATCGAGGTGCCAAACCTCCCCGTCGATATGAGCTCTTGGGGGAGATCAGCCTGTTATCCCCAGAGTACCTTTTATCCTTTGAGCGATGGCCCTTCCATACAGAACCACCGGATCACTATATCCTGCTTTCGCACCAGCTCGAAACGTCTCTCTCACTGTCAAGCATGCTTGTGCTATTGCACTCCACGTACGGTTACCAAGCGTACTGAGCATACCTTTGAAAGCCTCCGATACACTTTCGGAGGCGACCACCCCAGTCAAACTACCCACCACACAATGTCTCCCGCTTTTGCAGGATTAGGCATCAAGAAAATAAAGGGTGGTATTTCACCGTCGACTCCCCAAAACCTAGCGGCCCTGGATCAACGCCTCCCACCTATCCTACACATCATTCTCCCAATACCAATGTGAAGCTATAGTAAAGGTTCATGGGGTCTTTCCGTCCCGTGACGGGTAAACGGCATCTTCACCGTTACTACAATTTCACCGAGCTCGCGGCTGAGACAGCGCCCAGATCGTTACACCATTCGTGCAGGTCGGAACTTACCCGACAAGGAATTTCGCTACCTTAGGACCGTTATAGTTACGGCCGCCGTTTACTGGGGCTTCAGTTCAACGCTTCGCCATTGCTGACTAACGTCCCCCCTTAACCTTCCAGCACCGGGCAGGTGTCAGGCCATATACCTCATCTTTCGATTTCGCATAGCCATGTGTTTTTGTTAAACAGTCGCCTGGGCCATTTCTCTGCGATCCCGCTTGCGCGGGACTCCCCTTCTCCCGAAGTTACAGGGTTATTTTGCCGAGTTCCTTAGCCACGATTCACTCGAGCACCTTAGGATATTCTCCTTGACTACCTGTGTCGGTTTGCGGTACGGGTACCTTATCAATATGCTTAGAAGATTTTCTCGGAAGCCTGATTACGTCCACTGAATTCAGCCGAAGCCAAACCCTACTTTCAGGTCTCAGCAAAGTCTGCGGTTTTACCTGCAAACCCTATACCTAAACCCTTAAACGGCCTATTCCGTAAGACCGTGGAACTGTCACTTCTCCGTCTCTCCATCGCTCTTTAAGGTAGTACTGGATTATTAACCAGTTGTCCATCACATTCGCCTCTCGGCTACTGCTTAGGCCCCGACTTACCCGCGGTTGATTAACATTGCCGCGGAACCCTTAGTCTATCGGTGTGCCGGTTTCTCACCAGCATTATCGTTACTTATGCCTACATTTGCTTTTCCGATTACTCCAACAAGTCTTACAACTTATCTTCTCCGCATTCGGAATGCTCCCCTACCACTGATACATCACTGTATCAATCCTGAGCTTCGGTACTATACTTTATGCCCGATTATTATCGATGCCCTGTCGCTCGACCAGTGAGCTGTTACGCACTCTTTAAATGAATGGCTGCTTCCAAGCCAACATCCTGGCTGTCTCAGCAACTGGACCGCCTTAGTTCAACTTAGTATAGATTTTGGGACCTTAGCTGCAGGTCTGGGTTCTTTCCCTCTCGGACACGGACCTTAGCACCCATGCCCTCATTGCAAGGTATATTTAGTACCATTCGGAGTTCATCTGGATTTGGTAGGATGTGACTCCCCCTAGTCCAATTGGTAGCTCTACCTGTACTAAACTCAACCCTCACACTGTTCCTAAAAACATTTCGGGGAGTACGAGCTATTTCTCAGTTTGATTAGCCTTTCACCCCTACCCTCAGTTCATCCAAGAGCTTTTCAACGCTCAATAGTTCGGACCTCCACCCCGTGTTAACGAGGCTTCATCCTGACCAAGGGTAGATCACAAAGTTTCGCGTCTACTACCACTGACTATTCGCCCTCTTCAGACTCGCTTTCGCTTCGGCTGCCCACGTATCCGCGGTTAACCTCGCCAGTGACAGTAACTCGTAGGCTCATTATGCAAAAGGCACGCCGTCACTCCATCACAGAGCTCCGACCGCTTGTAAGCGCATGGTTTCAGGTTCTCCTTTCACCCTCCTATTCGGAGTGCTTTTCACCTTTCCTTCACAGTACTGGTTCACTATCGGTCTCTCAGTAGTATTTAGCCTTACCGGATGGTGCCGGCAAATTCAAACGGGGCGTCTCCGACCCCGCCCTACTCAGGATTCCACCTCTCATCATCTCCTTCCTGTACGGGGCTATCACCCGCTACGGCCTGCCTTCCCATGCAGTTCCAGTCAGATCAGACTCAATTATGTGGTCCTATTACCCCTAAGCAGCCTTAACTACTCAGGTTTGGGCTCTTGCGCTTTCGCTCGCCACTACTGGCGCAATCACTGTTGTTTTCTCCTCCTCCAGGTACTTAGATGTTTCAGTTCCCTGGGTTTGCTTGCTACATCACTGCAGCATATCCGGCCTTCAGCCAGATGGGTTACCCCATTCGGACACCCGCGGATCATTTCCTATAGCAGATCCCCGCAGTTTTTCGCAGCTTATCACGTCCTTCTTCGCCTCTGAGAGCCTAGGCATCCCCCATGCGCCCTTTCTTACTTTCTATCACTATTAATATCCTAACGTCTGCTCGACGCTCGTGAAATTGTCTACTCTTTACTCTTTCTCCACCATGTCAATGAACTCCTTTAACCCTCTTATCCCCAATCATCTACTCACAACATCTTTATGCCATGATCACAATTAGGTAGGTTAATGTGGTAAGGCCCTCTTCAAGACCGCACCAAAAAATATCATTTAAAACAATCCGAAAACCCTTCTGGTTCCCGAAACCGAAAAAGTTTAAATCCAACTTTTTCAAATTGTGGAGGTAAACGGATTCGAACCGATGACCCTCTGCTTGCAAAGCAGATGCTCTAGCCAGCTGAGCTATACCCCCTTATGATTTAAAGTTTTAGGTGATTGACAAAAAACTAAAAACCAACAACCAATAACTCGAATAGAAGATTGATAGCGGACCAGTCAAGGTGTACCAGATTCGCATCCGGTCTCTCCAGAAAGGAGGTGTTCCAGCCGCACCTTCCGGTACGGCTACCTTGTTACGACTTAGCCCCAGTCATCGGTTTTACCCTAAACAGCGCCTCGCAGCAACTGCCTTCAGGTCCTCCCAACTTCCATGGCTTGACGGGCGGTGTGTACAAGGTCCGGGAACGTATTCACCGCAGCATTGCTGATCTGCGATTACTAGCGATTCCAACTTCATGCAGGCGAGTTGCAGCCTGCAATCCGAACTGAGACGCTCTTTTTGTGATTGGCTTTCCGTCACCGGATCGCAACACTCTGTAAGCGCCATTGTAGCACGTGTGTAGCCCTGGGCGTAAGGGCCATGATGACTTGACGTCATCCCCTCCTTCCTCTCTGCTTGCGCAGGCAGTCTCTTTAGAGTCCCCACCATGACATGCTGGCAACTAAAGATAGGGGTTGCGCTCGTTGCGGGACTTAACCCAACACCTCACGGCACGAGCTGACGACAGCCATGCAGCACCTTGCTCCTTGTCCTTGCGGAACCTCCCATCTCTGAGAGTGTCAAGGGCATTCTAGCCCAGGTAAGGTTCCTCGCGTACCATCGAATTAAACCACATGCTCCACCGCTTGTGCGGACCCCCGTCAATTCCTTTGAGTTTCACCGTTGCCGGCGTACTCCCCAGGTGGATCACTTATCGCTTTTGCTGGAACGCTGGCCGTATATCGCCAACATCTAGTGATCATCGTTTACAGTGTGGACTACCAGGGTATCTAATCCTGTTTGATCCCCACACTTTCGTGCCTCAGCGTCAGTTACTCCTTAGTAAGCTGCCTTCGCTATCGGTGTTCTGGACGATATCTATGCATTTCACCGCTACACCGTCCATTCCGCCTACCTCATCAGTACTCTAGCTCATCAGTATCAATGGCACCTCGACAGTTGAGCTGCCGTCTTTCACCACTGACTTAATAAGCCGCCTACGCACCCTTTAAACCCAATAAATCCGGACAACGCTCGCCACCTACGTATTACCGCGGCTGCTGGCACGTAGTTAGCCGTGGCTTATTCCTCTGGTACCTTCAATCCACTGCGCACAGTGTTTTTATCCCCAGATAAAAGCAGTTTACAACCCAGAAGGCCTTCTTCCTGCACGCGGCATGGCTGGTTCAGGCTCTCACCCATTGACCAATATTCCCTACTGCTGCCTCCCGTAGGAGTCTGGCCCGTATCTCAGTGCCAGTGTGGGGGATCAACCTCTCAGTTCCCCTAATGATCATCGTCTTGGTAGGCCGTTACCCTACCAACTAACTAATCATGCGCATGCTCATCCGCAACCCCCTCAGGTTTAAATATCAAAGGATGCCCCCCAATATTCCTATGGAGCATTAATTCCCCTTTCGAAGAGCTATACTCCTGTTGCGGGCAGATTGCATACGTGTTACGCACCCTTACGCTACTCTAGCTTCCGTATTGCTACAAAAGTTGCCGTTCAGCTTGCATGTATTAGGCCTGCCGCTAGCGTTCATCCTGAGCCAGGATCAAACTCTCCATAGTATTATGTCTATCCCCCGTCTATCCCCATGACCCAATTCACATCAGATCACAGTCTTCAACAGGAAACCGCTCAATCCATCATCAAACTTCTTCAGTATCCCCCGTATTATCTCAACACGAAATACCTCCATTCAACAACAGTCAAGCAAAAATTCAATCCCTGACTTTCATTCATTTCAAACCAATCGCCCCCAAACCATTCCTAAGAACAGCCCGAAAACAACCAGCCCGGAATTAAACTCGAAGTATCCCTCTATCGAAATACTCCGGGTCCGCTATCAATCCATCCATTCAATGAACGTTTTGACTTTCAGAAAACTTTGAAATCTCTGTCCGTCAATTGCGACTGAAAACCAGTCAAACGTCCCCATTTTCAAAATGGGAGTGCAAAACTATGGTTCGGAGACCCATTATCCAAAAACCGCAAAAAATAAATATTTAAGCCCTCCGCTACCCACCAACCTTCCCCCTCATCCTTAGCGTAAAAAACTGTAAAACTCTTTGAAAATCAGGCTTATCGCAAAATGGTCTGGGTTCTGTCCGGACCATAAGACAACAGCTTCACCGGAACACCAAGCTCACGCTCAATAAATTCTACATACTCCCGAAGGGCCTTTGGCATATCGTCCCAACCGCTACCCTCCAACTTTACATTCCAGCCTTTCATCTCCTTGTAAACCGGCACGACAGGCTCATTGGCAATCTCAAAAGGAATCCTATCGGTCTCCGTACCATCATTTAACTTATAATGCGTACAAACCTTTATGGTCTGAAAAATATTCAACACATCAGCCTTCATCATCAACAGCTGTGTCGCGCCATTGATCATAATAGAATATTTTAAAGCAGGAAGGTCTAACCATCCACAACGTCTGGGCCTTCCTGTCGTACTTCCAAATTCATTTCCCTCCTTTCGGATCAATGCTCCTGTTTCATCATGAAGCTCTGTAGGAAACGGTCCACCGCCAACCCTGGTGCTGTACGCCTTAAAAATTCCAAATACCTCGCCTACATGCATGGGCGCAACACCCAATCCGTTGCAGGCACCCGCAGCAACTGTGTTGGAGCTTGTTACAAAGGGATAACTTCCGAAGTCAATGTCCAGCAGCGCTCCTTGTGCACCTTCAGCCAATACTCTTGAGCCTTTTTTTAATTCTTCATTAATAAAATATTCACTATCAATGAGCTGAAAACTCTTTAAGAACTCAACGGCCTCAATGAAAGACGCCTCCAAAGCAGGTAAATCAAACGACACCGAATGGTCCCGCAAAATCTCCAAATGGATATCGGTCAACTTCTTGTAACGCTGAGGGAATTCAGGTGATAGAATATCGCCCACTCGTAAGCCCTGCCTGCCAATTTTATCCTGATACGTAGGCCCTATTCCTTTTAAGGTAGAGCCAATTTTCTTTTCCCCCTTTGCTTGCTCATAGGCCTGATCCAACAATCGGTGTGTTGGCAAAATCAGCGTTGCTTTCTTAGAGATAAAAAGACCTGACCGCACATCCAGGTTATATTTTTCGAGCTTTCCAATCTCAGTTTTGAAAATAACAGGATCCAACACCACGCCATTACCGATAATATTCCTGGTGTTTTTTCGGAAAATGCCTGAAGGAATCTGATGCAGCACATGCTTTATGCCATCAAACTCCAGTGTATGACCGGCATTCGGTCCGCCCTGAAATCTTGCAACCACATCGTATCGGGGCGCAAAGACATCTACGATTTTACCCTTTCCCTCATCTCCCCATTGTAATCCTAACAGGACGTCAAGCTTCATAATTTTTGTTCCCTTAAGTAAAATGCAATTCTAAGATTTTCCCCTTCCTTCTACGACCTCTTCCACCGAATTAATTACAGTAAAAATGGCCTCAAGGCGCGTCATCGCCAGCAATCGTCTCACCCGATCGGGCGGATTCAATAAATATACCCCACCACCGCTAGCAGAAAAACGGTTGTGCAGCCTTATAAGTAATCCAATTCCACTGCTGTCCATAAACCGCACTTCAGCAATATCGACCACACAAGTTGAAATACCTCTTTTAAGTGCATCCTGAGCAAGAAACATCATGGACTCCCCTTCGGATAAAACCGTAACATCACCAGACAGACGGAGCATAAATATTCCGTCACGGATTTCTGAACTGAACATTACCTTTTCCTGTTCTTACAATCTTTTCGCCTGCAGGTAGCATGCAGCACCAAGGAATGGCTGACCACATCGAATTGTAAAAGCTCCTGCACGGTGTTCTGAATGTTCTGGATCCGGGGATCACAAAACTCAACAACCTGATTGCATTCAGTGCAAATAAGATGATCGTGCTGGCGGCTGCCGAATGACTTCTCGTACAGCGCCTGATTTTTTCCGAATTGATGCTTCATCACCAAATCGCTTTCCACCAGTAAGTCCAAGGTGTTGTATACCGTTGCCCTACTCACCCGATAGGACTTGTTTTTCATCTTCAAATACAACGACTCAACATCAAAGTGGCCTTGTGCCTTATAAATTTCCTCCAGTATGGCATAGCGCTCCGTTGTTTTACGAAGTGACCGGGATTCTAAAAATCCAGTAAACTTATTCCTAACCGTTTCAAGTATGTCTTTGGGTGAAGGCATGGGTTCAAACCTACATTTTTTTCATTTACCCATCATCTCACGAGGGGCGCGAATCAAACCTGGATACCCGCACCACACCATCAACTTTCTCCAACTTACCCATCAAAAAATCAAGATGCCTTGTATCGGTTACATACAACATGATTTCACCTTCAAAAGCACCCGCATCCGATCGAAAAGAAATAGAGCTCATATTTACCTTTAGCTCCTCTGAAATTATTTTTGACACATCATTGATAAGCCCTACCCGGTCGGTTCCAATTACTTTTAGCCCTGTCAAAAAGGAAACCTCGTACTGACTGGTCCACTTTGCCTTAATCACCCGGTTACCATGGTTGGCCAACAACTCAGGCGCATTGGTGCAATTAGACCGGTGAATTTTTATTCCTTCATTCACGGAAATAAAACCAAATACTTCATCACCAGGAATGGGTGTACAACACTTGGCAAGCTTATACTCCACCACGTCCATATCCTCACCAATGAGGAGGATATCGTCCGATTTAGGCTTGGTGGGAATTACCAAAGGTGACACCTGCGCCGCTTCCTGTACCCTGACTTTATCTTTGTGCGCCCCGGATTGCCTGTATTCTTTGAAACGCCTTAGCTCGTTTACGCTGTAAATCCCCTTACCAAACTTAAAATGTAAGGTAAAGTTTGATGGCTCGCCAAGGTAAAACCTAAGCTGCTCAGTGGTCTGCGGACCAGCTTCAATTTTCAATTGCCGCAATTTCCTTGAAACGATGTCTTTTCCTTCTTCAACAACTTTCTTCTGCTCTTCTTTCAAAGACTCCTTAATCCTCGACTTCGCTTTCGAGCTCACCACAAACCTGAGCCAGTCTTCACCTGGTTTCTGTTTAGCGGAAGTAAGGATTTCAATTTGATCTCCGTTTTTCAGGATGTGGTTAATGGGCACAAGTTTTTGATTGACTTTCGCACCAATGCAGGTTGCCCCAATGTCACTGTGTATCTCAAAAGCAAAATCAAGCGCCGTTGCGCCCACCGGCAAAGTCTTTAATTCACCACGGGGTGTGAAAACGAAAACTTCTTCATTAAACAAATTGCCTCGAAAATCGTCTACAAATTCAAGAGCCGTTAAATCCTGACGCTCCAACAACTCGCGCACGCGCAACAACCACTTTTCAAGATTCGATTCATAACCAGCCTGATTGCCCTTGTATTTCCAGTGTGCCGCGTAACCTTTCTCAGCAATTTCATCCATGCGCTGTGTTCTGATCTGAACCTCGACCCATTGCCCGTTTTTGGCCATCACGGTCGTGTGCAACGACTCGTATCCGTTTGCCTTTGGCGTACTGATCCAGTCCCTCAGGCGATCCGGATTGGGTGTATAATAATCAGTGACAATAGAATACACCTGCCAACAAAGCGATTTTTCCTGCTCCAGCGGCGCCTGAAGGATGATGCGAATGGCAAACAAATCAAAGACCAGATCAAAAGGGATGTTTTGCTTGCGCATCTTATTCCAAATGGAGAAGGCAGATTTTGGTCTGCTCTTGATCTCGTAGGGAACAGCCAGTTTATCAAGCTCCTCTTTTATTGGCTGTACAAAGCTTCTAAGAAATTTTATCCGAATAGACTTGGATTCCTCCAGACGCCTGGTGATGTCTTCATAATCTTCCTGCTCTGTAAACTTCAGGTACAAGTCTTCGAGCTCAGTTTTAATGACGTTAAGACCAAGACGGTGGGCAAGCGGTGCATACAAATAGATCGTCTCGGAGGAAATGCGCAACTGATTCTGGCGCGGCATGCTGTCGAGCGTGCGCATGTTGTGCAAACGATCGGCAAGCTTTATCAATATAACCCGAACGTCTTCGGAAAGTGTAAACAACATTTTCCGAAAGTTCTCCGCTTGTGCAGAAGTGCCTTGTTCAAAAACACCTTTGATCTTGGTCAGACCATCGACGATGCGGGCAATTTTGCGCCCGAACATTTTTTCAATGTCAGCAAGTTCGATGTCGGTATCTTCCACCACATCGTGAACCAGCGCTGAAATTATGGAGGTCGTACCCAGACCAATTTCACCAACGCAGATTTCTGCGACAGCCAGTGGATGAAAGATGTAAGGCTCTCCGGATTTGCGCCTCATGTTGCGGTGGGCTTCCAACGCCAGATTAAAGGCCTTTCTGATCAGCCGTGCATCGCCCTCCTTAAGAATCGGTTTGGCCTGCCGAAGCAGCCTCCGGTATCGGTGGATGATTTCTTTTCGTTCTTTCTCAGGATCCGGTAACACACTTAAATTTAATACGAGCGCCCCTTCCGGCTTTTGCCGATGGGAATTAATCATAAATTTGCACCTCTTTTTGCAACCTACAGCTGAATTTGGACGATTTTCAGCGGATTGCATCAGCGCATGTGGCGTAATTGGTAGCCGTGCCAGACTTAGGATCTGGTGCCGAAAGGCGTGGGGGTTCGAGTCCCTCCATGCGCACAGAACATAAAAAGAACGCATAGGTTCAGTTAAAACAGACTAAAAAAGCGATTGTGAACATCACACTGGAAAAAAAATCTTCAACCGACGGCATCATCCGGATCAGCATTCAGGAAAACGACTATCAGCCTTCGGTTGAGAAAAAAATAAAGGACTATGCACGCAAAGCCAACATCAAGGGATTTCGTCAGGGAAAAGTACCCGCGGGGGTTATCCGTAACATGTTTGGCAAAAGTTTTCTTGCCGATGAAGTAAATAACTTAATCTCCAAGTCGGTGTCCGGGTATATCCGTGACCAAAAACTTAACGTACTGGGCGATCCAATGCCCAACGAAGAAAAAACCTCTTCGATCGATTGGGAAACACAAAAAGATTTTGAATTCGAATTCCGCGTTGGAATGGCGGAGGACTTCAAAGTTGATTTATCCAAAAACGTAAAATTAACACGACACCTCATCGAGGTAACCCAACAGACCATTCAGGAGGCCATTGACCAGACCAAAAAGCGATATGGCAACATTTCCTATCCGGAAATCAGCTCGGCAGAGGATGTGATCTATGGTGATGTGCGCGCAGCCGGTGAAGAAGAAAAGAAACCCGGAATGATTGCAGTTGAAAAGGTGGAGGATAAACTCAAGAATAAATTCATCGGCGTTAAAAAGGATCAGGTTATCGACTTCAACATTGAAGAACTTTCTCAGGATGCCGAAACGCTGGCGCAAGCCATCAATGTTTCTGAAGAAGAGGCTAAAAGCAAAAAAGGACTCTATCATTTTACCGTCGGGACCATTAGTCATACCGACCCTGCAACACTTAACCAGGAGTTTTTTGATAAAGTATTCGGAAAGGATGAGGTAAAGTCTGAAGAAGAATTTACCAACCGGGTAAAGGAAACTATAGCTAAAAATTATGAGCGCGAAAGCGATCACTTTCTCGATCATGAAATTGAACACCACCTGGTTGACCATACCACCATCCGCCTGCCAGAAAACTTTCTGAAGGAATGGCTGAAGAAAACCGGTGAAGGAAAAATTACAGATGAAGTCCTTGAAAAAGAATTCGGTCTCTATACCAAGGACATGAAATGGAGTCTGATTAAAAACAGAATTGCTGAAGAAAGTGACATCAAAGTAGAGGCAACAGACGTCAGGGAGCGCGCCAAATTGATGATTATCGAGCAATTTGGCGGTGCCGCCATCGCATCACAGTTGGGCGACCGGATGGATGCTTTCGCTGACAATTACCTCAACGGAAATGAAGGCCAAAATTTTATGCGTTTGTACAACCAACTCAGGCAAGAGCGAATTATGGCTGCTGTGAAAGAGAAGGTCACCATCAATGACAAGCAAATCAGCCTGGACGAGTTTAAAAAACTAGTTTCAGGACACCGCCACTAGAACATCAAGAGCTATAGAACTTCCAAAACGGTCGGTCGCCACAACGCCGACCGTTTCTTTTTTAACCTGAGGGTGGTAACTTCAAACCACCCACCCAATGGTATCGAGAAGAAAATTCATTCAAACCGCAGGGCTTTGCGTAGGTCTTGCCTCTGAAGCAAGGTCATTCAAAAGCGATCGAACGGATTTCACCGTATTGATTACAGCAGATCTGCATGCGCAACTTTTCACGCATGATGAGTTTTTCTGGGAAAATGAAAAGGCAGTTTTCAAAAAGCGAGGTGGACTGGATGTGCTAAAGGGTCTTGTCAACCACATCCGCAAAAGAGAAAAGAATGTCATCCTCATCGATGCCGGGGATTATTTTCATGGCCATGCCATCGCCACCAAAACAGAGGGCGAGGCACTGATCCCACTCATCAATGCTTTTCAATATGATCTGGTATTGCCCGGAAACTGGGAGGTGGTTTACCGAAAGGCGCGAATGGTGGATGTGCTCGATCGAATTAAGGCAAAAAAGATTTGTGCAAACATGTGGCACAAAAATTTGAACGGCGACCGAGGTGATTTGATTTATCAACCTTACTGGATTAAAGAGCTGGAGGGTTTCCGGATTGGATTTTTAGGTTATACAGACCACCTCGTACCTAAGAGACAACCTCCTGCGTTCAGCTCAGGCATTGGCTATACCCATGCAACAACAACGCTCGCTGAAAACATCAGGTTGCTAAGAAATAGCGAACAATGCGACATGGTCATTTTGGTTACGCACATGGGCCTTGCTCAGCAGCTGGGCCTTGCCAACCACCCCGATGTCGCCGGTGCAGACCTGATCATCGGGGCTGATACCCACGAGCGGGTAAGAGTGCCCATCGAAGGAAAATATTGCAGGGTTATCGAATGTGGCGCCTTCGGATCGTTTGCCGGAAAACTTTCTGTCAAACTTAAAAGAGGGGCTAAACCTGAATTCAACTATGAATTATTGGACACCGATCCGAAGCAATACCTTCCTGATCCGGTGGTAACCAGGCTCATGGAGGAAGTCGCCGCTCCGTTTAAAAAAGAAATCAATGTGGTCATCGGCCACACTTCCACGCCATTGTTGCGATACTTCGTGTTAGAGACTCCGATTGACAACCTAATCACCGATGCCCTACGCTGGAAATTCAATACCGATGTAGCCTTGAGCAATGGATTCAGATTTTGTCAGCCACTTGCTGTTGAGGAAGGGACAACCACCCCGATCACAAAAGAATTTTTGTGGAACATGCTGCCCCTGGACAGTGTGGCCAGGAAAGCTGAGGTAACGGGCGCACAAATCAAAAAATGGCTGGAACAGGAACTTGAAAATGCCTTTGCCTCCGATCCATCCAAAAGATTTGGCGGTTGGCTGGTTAGGTTTTCAGGCATGCAAATCAATTTCACCGCATCCAGACCGATGGGTTCGAGGGTGAATCGTGTAACCATTGGCGGACAACCGCTTGATGCTGAAAAAAAATATTCGATTGTTGCCTGTGAAAGAGAGGGTGATCCAATAGATACACTTTGCCGTATTGAACATGTCTCATCACCCTTAAGCATGGGTCAGGGATTGCATGAAGTCATTATTGAATACCTGAAGATGTATAGCCCTGTTTCACCAGTGGTGGAAGGAAGAGCAACGGCCACCGATTTACCCGCAAACCTATTAACACAGCTTCAGGGCACTTCTTACGTTTTCCGCTAAAGGAGAACAAACTCCAACTCGTTTTATGATTTATCTTTGACGCCTGAAATTTCAAGCTATGCATCGCTCCATCCTTCCAGCAGCCATGTTGATCATCGCGCTAACCAGCTGCGGCCAACCCCTGATTTCTCCTGAAAAAATCTCCAGGCACATCACCGTTCTTGCCTCCGACGAATACGAAGGTCGTGGAACCGGCAGCGCAGGTGAAGAGAAAGCTGCAAAATACATTGAAGCTAGGTTCAAGGAATTGGGACTAAAGCCTTTGGGCGATGGCAAAACTTACCGTCAGAATTTTGACTTTAAAGGAGGCATTCATGGAACAGGCCAGGAAGGAAAAGCAAAAAATCTTATTGGTTTTTTGGATAATGGCGCAGCAAATACGGTGATCATCGGTGCGCATTATGATCACCTTGGCCTTGGAAATGATGGCAATTCACTGGATCCCAATCCCAAAACGAAAATCCACAATGGCGCCGACGACAATGCCTCAGGGGTTGCAGGCGTATTGGAACTTGCCCGCATTCTGTCGGGAAAAGAAAAAGAGAAAAACAACTTTGTGTTCATGTGCTTTTCAGGTGAAGAGCTTGGCCTTTACGGTTCAAAATATTGGACAGAACATCCAACCACCGATCTGGCTTCCATTAATTACATGATCAACCTGGATATGGTTGGACGTTATGAGGCTTCCAAGGGCTTATCCGTAAGCGGCTCGGGTACAAGTCCTGTATGGGAAACACTTTTAAAAAGTTATTCCACAAAAGATCTGATGGTCAACACCGATTCATCGGGTACGGGGCCTTCAGACCACACATCCTTTTACCTGAAAAACATTCCGGTCTTACACTTTTTTACCGGCTCACATAACGATTACCATAAACCGAGCGATGATTCAGATAAAATCAATGCACAGGGCGAAGCCAATATCTTAAGCCTGATCCTGAGACTCATCAACGAAGAGGCCACCCAGCAAAAGCTGGCATTCCTACCCACGAAAAGTAAAGCCACCATGTCCAGAAGTGCCTTCAAGGTAACCATGGGTGTAATGCCCAGTTACACAGCAGATGTGCAGGGATTAAGGGTGGATGGCGTAAGCGAAGGGAAGCCCGCTCAAAAAGCAGGGATTTTAACCGGGGACATCATCACAAAAATTGGAAGCCTCGAAATAAAAGACATTGAAAGCTACATGGATGCATTGGGCAAATTTGAAAAAGGACAGCATGCTGAGGTTACCGTTAAGAGAAAAGGCGAAACACTGATCCTGAAAGTAACTTTTTAAATTTCTGCCATGAGCCAGGTGGTAAAAACATTTGCAAGCGACAATTACGCCGGTGTCCATCCGGAAATTATGGATGCACTTGGTCGTGCAAATACCGGTCATGCATCTTCCTACGGCGCTGACCATTATACTGCTGAAGCCACTGCCCTATTCAAAAAATTATTTGGTCAACAAACTGAAGTTTTTTTTGTCTACAATGGAACAGGCGCCAATGTGCTTGCCTTGTCCGCCTCGTCAAAGACCTTTTCATCCGTTATTTGTGCAGAAAGCGCTCACATCTATGTTGATGAGAGTACCGCTCCTGAAAAATTTTCGGGGTGCCGACTCATCCCCGTCTCATCCTCCAACGGAAAAATTACTCCAGAAGCAGTTTTATCAAAGGTTCAAAGGATTGGTGATCAACATCATCCTCAGGCTGCAGTGGTCTCCATTTCACAACCGACCGAATACGGTACACTTTATACGGTTGAAGAGATCAGAGAACTTGCCAATACAGCCCATCAACACGGAATGGTGCTGCACATGGATGGTGCAAGAATTTCCAATGCCGCAGTCAGCCTAAACGCTGAATTTAAAACATTTACCATAGATGCAGGTGTAGACGTCCTGTCGTTTGGAGGAACAAAAAACGGAATGATGTTTGGCGAAGCCATTCTGATTTTCAATACCGGCTTGGCAAAAGACTTGCAGTTTCTCAGAAAACAAGGCATGCAGCTTCACTCTAAAATGAGGTTTATAGCAGCACAATTCACAGCCTTGCTTTCCAATGACTTATGGCGCAGGAGCGCATTACAGGCCAATAAAATGGCAGTTCGGTTGTCGGGCAAACTTTCAAAGATTTCCGGCTTCACCCTGACGCAAAAAACAGAAGTGAACGGAATTTTCGCGGTGGTCCCTCCATCGGTTATTCCTGAAATTCAAAAACATTCCTTTTTCTACATCTGGAATGAAAAAACATCGGAAATCCGACTCATGTGCAGTTGGGATACATCGGAGGCTGATGTTGACTCCTTCGTGGAGGTGGTCAGCAACGCACTCCAGAATCATTAATCCTATCCAAAAAACCGGGCGATGACCAGCCGCTTGCGTTACTTACTTTCCCTCTACCTTTTTTGGGTATTCGTTTTTATTTCCTTTCGATGGGCATTTCTGGTTTACAATAGCCATGAATTTAGTTTGCTTTCTGTCGGAGAGATCTTGACCATCAATCTGCTCGGTCTCCGAATGGATCTTTCTATGGCAGGTTATTTTGTTTTGATCCCCGGACTCCTGACCGGGATTTTTGCCCTATTGAAAAAAGATCCCCTAGCTTTTTTTCTGCACAGTCTTCAGTATTTATTTCTCGTGATCAGTTCAGTTATTATGGTGGCCGATCTGGAATTGTATGTGCATTGGGGTTACCGAATGGACGCCACCCCTCTACTTTACATCAGACCTGAAGGCATCGGATCGGTTCAGCCTCACGTCATGGGAATCCTGTTGATTGTTTTTATGATCTTTTTAAGCGGCACCATTTTTTTATACCGAAAATTCATTGGAAACATCCTCGTACAAACTGAAAGCTCCAGCAAAAAAAGCTGGACGATTTTTGCCTTCACCATTTTGTTGTTTATTCCCATTCGAAGCGGGTTTGGAATTGCTCCGTTGAATTCAGGATTTGTCTATTTCCATCCAACCAAATCATTTGCCAACCATGCGGGCATTAATGTAACCTGGCATTTTTTACGAAGCCTGCTTTACTCCGATGCCCTGCACTATTCAGAAAAACTTGCTGAAAATGAAGAAGCCAGGAATGAATTAAAAAATTTGGTACAACCATCTGCAGCAAGTGTTCAGATGGTGCAGATGAATCAACCGAATATTCTTTTCATCATCCTGGAAGGAATCTCTGCAAAAGTGATTGGCCCGCTGAATGGTGATTCTCGCTTTGCTCCCAGGCTCAGTGAATTATCAACAGAAGGAATCTTATTTGACAGCCTTTACGCCAGTGGCGATCGGACCGATAAGGGAATCGTAAGCCTGTTGAGCGGATATCCTGCTCAACCCCGAACCTCTATCGTAAAGTATCCTGCAAAAACCCGACAGCTACCCAACTGGCCCCAAAAGATGTCATCGATGGGTTACCATACCTCATTTGTTTATGGTGGCGATGCCCGCTTCGCCAACATGGAATCTTACCTGGTGCAGTCAGGATTTAAAAACATCACCCAGGATGAAAATTTTCCTGAATCCCTGCCAAGGAGTAAATGGGGCGTACACGATGAGCACTTGTTTGAGCAACTCCTGACAGAAATTGATACTGCGCGCCAACCTTTTTTCAAAGTCACGCTTACGCTGAGTAGCCACGAACCTTTTGATGTGCCCTTTGGTAAGCTGCCCGTCGGTGCTGGATTGGAAGAACTGTATTTGAACTCCTGCCGTTACACCGATAGCGTGCTGGGTAATTTTTTAAGTGCTGCTAAAAAACGCTCTTGGTGGAAGGATACATGGATTGTCATTACCTCCGACCATGGCCACAAATTCCCCGGGGGCCAGGAGGCCATGCACCCGGAGCGGTTCAGGATCCCTATGCTGTGGCTTGGTGGCGCTGTGACCCATCCACCAACGGTCATCAGAAAAGCTGGGAGTCAAACAGACATCGTAAATACTATTCTGTCCCAATTGGGAGGGTTCGATGCAGACTTTTCGTTCAGTAAAAACATTTTGTATGATGGCGCTCCGAGGTTTGCCGTTTACGCCTACAACAATGGCCTGGGTTACGTTGGTGGTGGTAATGCTTACACTTTTGACCTCGACTCCAAGAGTTACTTTTTGTTTAAAGGTGTGACACCAACTGAAAAGGATCCGGCAAAACTTTATCTTCAGGCATTGTTTCTGGATTACAATTCCAGATAGCAGCACCAACCGGAAATGAAAAAATTAATCCTTCTCATGGCCTTGTCCACACTCGGATCCACTGCATTTGGACAGGATATGGGGTTATCCTTTTCATACTTCCTGCCGCGCAACGGATCATTCTCGATCCCGGTAAGTCCGTTTTCACTACGGGGGGTTGGTCTCGAATTAAACCGATTTGTATCTGTGGAAACTGGCGCATCCTTATACCGAATGACCGGACTGAACATTACTGGATTACCCTTCAGCAGCAAAAGCCCCTTGGCCGGCCCAAACCTTACCCTCATGGTACCGGCTGAAATGGTGTTAAGTTTTGGTAAGAAAAATTTGAGGTTCGATGTAAGGGGTGGTGGCTTTGGTTACTATGGATTTTTCCAAAAGCTTAATGAGGGAAATATTGACCGGGCCATACGGGAAATGGAGCAGTGGGCTTTGGTTAACTCAGACCTGAATTTCAAATCAAGGCCCGGGATTGGCTGGAGAGCAGGCACAGCATTGCACATCGATGTAACCAGACAGTGGGGCCTGACACTGGAGGTAAGTTATCTGGCGGGATCGTCCTTCCTTTCCTTAGAAGGAAGTTATACAGGCATTACTGCCATAGACCCTGATACTGCAGCAATTGTCACTAAGGAAGTCAATTACGACAAAGCCAAAATCGACTATACCGGATTAGAAATTTCTGTAGGTGTATTTATGCTTGGCAGAAAGTAAGGATCAATACCGGATAATTTTCTTGTCTGCGACCACAAAAATCTGATCTCCTTCCACCGGCTCAATTCTTTTCATGCCGGTAAATGCTCCAAAGGCGGGCAGAATACCAACTGAAACGCCAAACCAAAAGCACGGCAGTGTAATGGATTGCCTTCCTTTTCCTCTGAGGGTCACTGCAGGATGAAGGTGACCACAAATTTGATATGGTTTTATGGTGCGCTCTACTTCAGGAATATGTGTAAGTAGAATTTCGGGTGTTAAGGCGTAATGTTGGTGTTGGTTGATTCGGTTTCTTTCGTACTGATGTTGGCTAAGGATGTCGTGGTTTCCGGTCACCAGATCAAAAACAGTTTCAGGAAAAGCAGAAACAACCTGACCGAGCACTTCCCATTCCTGATTGTAATGACTATGAAATAAATCGCCCAAAAAAATGGTCCGACCGGGTTGGTATTGCATCAAAAGTTGTAGAAGGGTTTCGGTGTTGGCATCATTCACCTGACGAGGAACAGGGATGCCCGAGCGACGAAAATGGTTCGCTTTACCTAAATGAAGGTCAGACAGAAGCAATGTTTTTAATTCCTGGATCCATACCGCCCGCTCAGGTAAAATTTTAAGATTTAATCCTCTTATTTCACATTGTTGGTGATCTACTGAAACAGCCATAAAAAGCAATAAAAGACGATTTTAAGCCCAAAAACAAGGAAAAAAACACAACAATTCCTTAACACTGAAAATTAGCAGGGTAGTAAAAGTCAATGTTTCTTTCGGCCCTTTTGGTTATCATTAAAGCCCTAATTTCAGTTTATGTTCGATTTAGACATTACCCTCAGCATTCTCCTTATTCTTTTCATTCTTGCTGCCTGCTCGTTTGAATTCGTCAATGGTTTTCATGATACCGCGAATGCTGTTGCTACCGTTATTTACACAAACACATTAAAACCCTGGTTTGCAGTTATTTGGTCAGGCTTTTTCAACTTTCTTGGCGTGTATTGGGGCGGAATTGCTGTTGCGATGGGAATTGTAAATCTCCTGCCTATGGAGTCGCTGTTGGATCAGAACATATCGCACAGTTTATCCATGGTTGGCGCACTGTTGATTAGTGCCATATTCTGGAACGTTTTAACCTGGTATTACGGAATTCCCTGTTCAAGTTCCCATACGCTGATCTCGGCCATCTTAGGGGTAGGCATCGCATATTATTTGTTGCCCGGAGCAGCAGGTGATGGTGTGAACTGGACTAAAGCCAAAGAAATTGGTTTGTCCTTGCTGCTGTCGCCCGCTGTAGGATTCACGCTCACCATCCTTTTAATGCTGGGCGTCCGGTATATCACCAGAAAATCAAAAAGCGGCGAAGACCTGTTTAAAGAACCTAAGAAAAACTCAACACCTCCTCTTTGGATACGGGCTGTTCTGATCGTTACCTGTACGTTGGTGAGCTTTTTCCATGGATCAAACGATGGACAAAAGGGTGTGGGCCTTGTGATGTTGATTCTGATCGCCATCGTACCCACCTATTTTGCACTCAATAGCGAACTGGATCTGAGCAAGCTCAGGCAACCCCTAAGCCAAATTGAAACGTCACTTAGTCATGTAGATGTTTCATCGCTCTCTGAAAAAGATTCTGCCACTTTCGCTCAAGTCAGCGGCATACAGACTGCCTTAGCTTCGAAATTCAAAGCCGCTTCTTCCACCAGTGATATTCCCTCCTCAGAACGTTTCGCCATGCGAAAGGACATCATCGTATTGGATAAAGGGATTAAGAATTTGATTAAGAATGATGATGTAAATATTTCAAACAACGATAAGAAGAACCTTGAAACCCAAATGAAGTCGGTTAAAAAAGCAACCGACTATTCACCTACCTGGGTTTTGGTGATCATCTCCCTTTCACTGGGTGTAGGAACCGTTATTGGTTGGAAGAGAATTGTTAAAACCATCGGGGAAAAAATCGGTAAAGAACACCTCACCTATGCACAAGGTGCCAGCGCTGAGTTTGTAGCCTCTACAACCATTGGATTGTCCAGTTTCTGGGGATGGCCGGTAAGCACCACCCAAATTCTTTCCTCTGCCATTGCAGGCAGTATGGTGGCGAGTAAAGGCGTGAAAAATCTTCAGCTTACCACCGTAAGAAACATTCTCATCACCTGGGCTTTGACCTTACCGGTGGTGGTGATGCTTTCGGGTACGCTGTTCCTGTTGTTCAGAAACATCTTCTAACCTACCGTTGGGGAAGCCAGGTTTGGGTTCGGAAAAACGGACCCAGGTAACCGCGCACCATTAGGTTTTCGCCTTCGCGCCACATTTTGCAGCGGTAGACTTTTCCGGATTCGGGATCCAGGATATCGCCTCCGGATATCTCCTCACCATCGCGTTTCATGGCGCGCACGATTTCCATGCCTTTGATTTTCTGACCGAAGCGTGGATCCCCAGAATCACATTTTGTACACACGGGGTCGGCCTCACGGCCCGGGCGCGGAAAGAGATGAACGATCTTGCCAAAATACTTTCCGCCGCGCTCAAAGATCTCTACCACCGATTTGGGCTGTCCGGATACATCGTCGATGGTTTTCCATTTTCCTGTGACCTGCGCAACGGCGGGACTTAAAAAGGATGTAATCATCAAAAAATTGATGAAAACGAGGGTTTTAAAGGATTTGGCCATTTTTTTGGTGGGTTGAACCTCAAACATAAAAATGATGGACGTAAACCAAAAGTGAAGTTGCAGGATGCCTCAAAAGGCCTATATTTGCCCCCTCATTTTAAAAACCTTAACAGATACATGAAAAACTACGAGACGGTATTCATTTTAAATCCCGTTTTGTCTGAAGATCAGGCAAAGGATACTGTCGAGAAATTCGTGAAGGTGTTGAACGCACATAAGGCGAACATCATCAATGTTGAGCGCTGGGGACTCAAAAAACTGGCTTATCCAATCCAGAAAAAGAGCACCGGTTTCTACAACCTGATCGAATTCGAGGCAGAGAACAATGTGGTTTCCGTTCTGGAAACTGAATTCAAGCGCGATGAAAGCGTTATGCGCTTTCTCACCACGACTCTTGACAAGTTTGCTGTTGAATACAACAACAGACGTCGCAAGGGTGAATTCAATAAATCTAAGTCCAAGAAAACAACGGAAACTGTAGAAGCATGACCTTACAAAACGAACCCATTAAGCGGGCAGAACCAAAACCAAAGTACTGCCGCTTCAAGAAGAATGGCATCCGGTACATCGATTACAAGGATCCAGACTTCCTTTTGAAATTTATCAATGAACAAGGCAAGATCCTGCCCCGCAGACTTACGGGTACCAGCATGAAGTACCAGAAAAAAGTTGCTCAGGCAGTGAAGAGAGCACGCCACCTGGCATTGCTGCCTTTCCACGGAGACGGTCTTAAATAATCTTAAACCTGATCAGTATTATGGAAGTTATTTTAAAACAAGATGTTCAGGGGCTGGGTTACAAGAATGACCTGGTGAAAGTAAAACCCGGATATGGAAGAAATTTCCTTATCCCCAATGGCTTCGCCCTGATGGCCACCGAGTCGAACAAAAAAATGCTTGCGGAAAATACCCGTCAGGCTGCCCACAAAGCCGCGAAAGTTAAAGCCGATGCAGAAGCACTCGCTCAGAAAATCGGAGAACTCGTGGTTGAGGTTGGTACCAAAGCAGGTGATTCCGGAAAAATTTTCGGAGCGGTTACCGGATTACAGGTAGCTGAAATCCTGAAGTCGAAAGGATTCGATGTCGACCGTAAAAAAGTGATTTTCAAATCTCAGCCTAAGGAGCTTGGCGAATACACTGCCGTGCTCGACCTGCACAAAGAAGTTAAGCATGAGATTAAAGTGAAGGTAGTGGCTGAATAAGCTCGACCTGAACCGTTTTAAAAAACCCGGACAACCACCGGGTTTTTTTATGCGCGCTCTGCCCACTTTCGGGTACAACGCACATTATGTACTTTGTACAGTCAAAACCCTAACCATGAATAAAAAGTTAGCCTTATGGTCTATTGCCGTTGGTCTCGGTGGATTCCTTTTCGGGCTTGACACCGCCGTAATATCAGGTGCCGAGCAAGACATTCAACGGCTTTGGAACCTTTCTGATTTCAGCCATGGTTTGGCTGTAGCCATGGCCTTATACGGCACCATCGTCGGAGCAGCTTTTGGAGGATGGCCGGCTGACCGCTTCGGCAGGCGTAATACGTTGTTGTGGATTGGTATCCTGTTTTTTGTTTCTGCCATTGGTGCTGCCATGGCCAACGACGAGTATACGTTTATGTTCTTTCGTTTTATTGGTGGATTAAGCATTGGAGCCTCCTCTGTGGTGGCCCCGGTTTACATTTCAGAGATTGCCCCACCCGCCTACCGAGGCAGATTGGGCATCTCCTTTCAATTCAACATTGTCCTTGGGATACTCCTGGCGTATGTTTCCAATTACCTCCTCGAAGGTTTTGGCGGAGACAACGACTGGCGCTGGATGTTGGGCGTAGTGGCATTTCCCTCTCTGTTGTTCTCCCTTTTTGTTCTCATGACCCCGGAAACTCCCAGGTGGCTTTTGCTGTTCAAGGGTGACGAGGCGGCAGCGCGTTCTGTCATAGCCCTAACCAATCCAGAGGTGGAGCAGGCTGTGGCCGAAATCAGATCTTCCTCGACCACCGCTGAAAAATCATCTGGAATTTTTTCATCCAAATTCAGCAAACCGGTTTTACTCGCGATCCTATTTGCTTTTTTTAATCAGGCCTCCGGGATCAATGCCGTGATCTACTTTGCCCCACGAATCTTTGAAATGACCGGACTTGGAAAAGAAACTGCCCTGCTTTCTACAGCGGGAGTCGGGGTGGTTAACTTATTGTTCACCATGTTGGGTTGGTTTCTGATCGACCGATTTGGACGCAGGGCATTGATGTACCTTGGCTCTTGGGGTTACCTCACATCATTGGGCTTGATTGCATATGCTTTTTTCAGCGAATCGTTTACATGGGTGCCGCTTTACACCTTCGCCTTTATTGCTGCGCATGCGATTGGTCAGGGTTCTGTGATATGGGTTTTTATTTCAGAAATTTTTCCAAATCATGTGCGGGCATCGGGAATGGCTTTAGGCTCACTTACCCATTGGGTTTTTGCTGCGCTGATTGCAAACGTGTTCCCATATTTTGCAGGAACCGTAGGTGGCGGCCCAATTTTTCTGTTCTTTTTTATCATGATGTTGTTCCAGCTTTGGTATGTGTGGAAGATGATGCCGGAAACAAGAGGGGTTTCACTGGAGGATTTGCAACGAGAGCTTATTAAGCCGAAGCAACTTTAATTGTTAATAAGCAGGAAGTAGAGGTTAAATTAAAAAAAATCATTTTTTCATGGCCTCCACCAGCTCCGCATACCATTGCTCACCATATTTCCTGATTAAAGGCTCTCGAAGAAATTTATAAACCGGTACACCCAGCGATTTTCCTAAAGCACAGGCCGCAGAACATATATTCCATTTGTGGTAATTGACTGCCTCCAGATTTTTCTTTTTCGTAATGCGGATGGGATACAAATGACAACTGATGGGTTTCCGATATGAAATCTTACCGTCGAGGTATGCCTGCTCAATACCGCATTTCAAAACACCTTTGTCGTCGTATATCGCAAAGGCACACTCGCGCCCCCCTATGGTCGGCGTGGAATAATCACCATCCTCATCCAAAATGTATGAACCCTGCTTTTGGATCTCGCGCTGCCCCTCCGGGGTCAGGTAGGGCAAAACCGCCGGCGTAATTTCCTTCATAATCTCGAGTTCATCCTCCTCCAGTGGTGCCCCGAGATCCCCTTCAACACAACATGCACCTTTACACTTCTCCAGATTACAGACAAACTCAACATCCCGCACATCGTCGGAAACGAGAACCTCACCTACTTTGATCATTTTTTTCACTTTTCGTAAAGTTAAAATCCCTGGCGATAAAACTTTTAAAAATAATTTTTCGGAACCTTCAGGTGGGACATTTTGTTAATTTGCGGCCCCGGTTTGATTCCCACCAAAGCCTTTCATGCAGCATTATCTTGACCATTTAAATGAACCGCAACGTGAGGGCGTGGTTCATGCCAACGGGCCTTGTATGCTGATTGCAGGCGCCGGATCAGGTAAGACCAGGGTACTCACCTACCGGATCGCCCACCTGATGCACGATCATCAAGTTGATCCTTTTCAAATTATGGCCTTAACCTTTACCAACAAGGCCTCCAAAGAAATGCGGGACAGAGTTGAATCGGTGGTAGGCAACGATGCACGAAATCTGTGGATGGGAACTTTTCACTCTGTATTTGCAAGAATCTTAAGAGCCGAAGCGCACCACATCGGCTACCCCCATCAATTCACCATCTATGATGTTGACGACGCCAAGTCGATTCTAAAATCCATCATCAAAGAGATGGGACTGGATGAAAATGCTTACAAAGCCAATGTGGTCTACAACAGGATTTCTCATGCTAAGAATAGACTAATCTCCTGGCAGGAATATCTGCAGGATGCCATTCTTGCCGCTGAAGATGCTGATGCGCTTCGTCCTGAAATCGGCAACATCTATCGAACCTACAGCCTGCGCTGCTATCGGGCTGGAGCAATGGATTTCGATGACATACTTTTCAATACCGACAAGCTTTTCCGCGAACACCTAGATGTGCTCAATAAATACCAGCATCGGATACAGTACATTCTTGTAGATGAGTTTCAGGACACCAACCTGTGTCAGTATTTTATTATCCGAAAACTGGCAGCCGTTCATCAAAACATCTGCGTGGTCGGAGACGACGCCCAGAGCATCTACGGCTTCCGCGGTGCAGACATCAGCAACATCCTGAATTTTGAAAAGGATTATCCGGATTGCCGCATCATCAAACTGGAACAAAATTACCGGTCGACCCAAACCATCGTAGATGCCGCCAATTCGGTGATCGCAAAAAATAAGGCGCAAATACCCAAAAACATCTGGACCGCCAATGAAACCGGATCGCTGATCGAACTCATCAAAGCGATGTCCGATAATGAAGAGGGTCGATTGGTGGCAACATCTGTCTTTGAAGAGAAAATGCAGCATCAGCTGCGCTTCAGTGATTTCGTTGTGTTGTACCGAACCAACAGTCAATCCCGGGCCATAGAGGAAGCGTTTCGACGGATGAACATTAAATACCGCGTCGTCGGAGGTCTATCCTTCTACCAACGAAGAGAAATCAAGGATGTATTGGCCTACCTGAGGTTTTCAATCAATCAGCAGGATGAAGCCGCATTCCGCCGCATCATCAACCTTCCAAAAAGAGGCATTGGTGACTCCACCATCGACAAAATCATTGTTGCGGCCAACGACCACGCGATCTCCATTTGGGAAGTACTGCAAAACGCAACCTCATTTATCGGAGGAAGAGCAGCTAGCCCTATTGAAGAGTTTGTTAACATGATCAAAAGATTCGGCGTGGAAGTCCAGAACAAGGATGCCTACGAAGCAGCCTCTGAGATTGCACGTGGATCGGGATTGTTAAAAGAACTGTATGCCGATAAAACAGTCGAAGGCCTGAGTCGATATGAAAACGTTCAGGAATTGCTGAATGCCATCAAAGAATATGTCGACGATCCCGAGAAGCAAGATAAATCGCTGACCGGTTTTCTGCAAGATATTGCACTGATCACCGGACAGGATGAAAATAAAGACAACGATCCTGACAAAGTAACCCTGATGACCATTCATATGGCCAAGGGCCTTGAGTTTAATTATGTATACCTGGTGGGCATGGAGGAGGATTTATTTCCTTCACAACTTATGATGAGCAGCAGGGCCGAATTGGAAGAAGAAAGAAGACTGTTCTACGTTGCTATCACACGCGCAAAAAAGAGATTGTTTCTTTCCTACGCACTGTCCAGGTACCGGTACGGACACCTGCGCAACTGTGAGCCAAGCAGATTCCTTGATGACATCGAAGGACGATTCATTCGCACCAGCCAGCGATTCACCCCAACGGAACTACCTTCCTTTTCACCGAACTACACCAGAAACTTTGTCAGTGGTTTACGGAAAACCATTTCACAGCAACCCTCACCGGCAAAAGCGACCTACAAACCGTCGGCAGATTTCAAACCAAGCGATACCAGCAAATTGGAAGCCGGAATGCAGGTTGAACATCCCAAATTTGGTATGGGAAAAGTTATCAGTGTCGATGCTTCCGGTGCCGAACGGAAGGCAAGGATAACTTTTAATGATTTTGGCGAAAAAACCTTATTGCTTAGTTTTGCCAAACTCAGAATTGTAGAAGCGTGAGTTGAATCATTCCCGTTCTGCGCCGAGCTGATTTATTCGTTTAAAAACCTTCCATGAAAATAGGAGAATACAATACCCAACGGTCAGAAATTATTCTGAAGGAATACGGAAGAAATGTTCAAAGAATGATTGAACACATCCGCACCGTTCCTGATCGGGAGAAGAGATTAAAGCTGTGTCTGACACTAATCGATCTTATCAAACAATTAAACCCTTCCGTAAAAGAGCAGCCTGAAGATCCTCAACGCATGTGGGATGATCTGTTTATCATGGCAGATTTTAATCTTGATGTGGATCACCCCTTCCCGATTCCACCAAGGGACGTGCTGCATAAAAAGCCAAACCGGATGCCTTACCCACAAAGCAACGTTCGCTTCAAACACTACGGCAAAAACATTGAAAAGCTGGTTCGGGAAGCCATGAAAAAGGAAGATCCTCAGGAAAGAGAAGAGCTGGTGATTTACCTGGGCAAGCTCATGAAAACTTTTTACAGCAGCTGGAACAAGGAAATGCTCGACGACTCGGTAATTCTGAAGGACATCAGTGCTATGTCAGATGGAAAATTGAGCATGAATCTGGATAAGGTGAGAGAAGACAACCTCTTTGAAAAGCTTTACCGGGAACGCAAGAAACCATTCCAACACAGCCATCCGCACCAAGGAGGAAATCGTGGGCACAGGCATGGTGGCAGACCCTTCAATAAAAACAAACACCACCGTAGAAGGGATCAATGAGTTCATTCCGAATCCGGGGAGGAAAAAAACTAAGCGGAGAAATTATTCCGCAGGGCGCCAAAAACGAGGCACTTCAGATCTTGTGCGCCGTACTACTCACCGACCAACCTGTTACAGTCAGAAACATCCCGGACATCCGCGATGTGAATAAACTCATTGAGCTCATTGGTGATCTTGGATGTAAAGTAGAGCCCCTTGAAAAAGGAGTTGTTCGGTTTACGGCATCCAACATCAACCTCAGTCATCTTCAAACCGACGCCTACCGATCCAAAGCTGCAGCATTAAGAGGATCCGTTATGCTGCTCGGCCCAATACTCGCACGCTTCGGCGAAGCCACCATCCCAAAACCAGGAGGTGATAAAATCGGAAGACGAAGGCTGGACACGCACTTTTTAGGATTCCAGCAACTTGGAGCAAGATTCAAATTCGAATCCGACTCCAACCTGTTCAACATCGATGCTCGACAGCTTCGTGGAGCCTACATGCTGCTGGACGAAGCCTCAGTCACCGGCACCGCCAACATTGTTATGGCAGCAGTCCTGGCAGAAGGAACCACCACCATTTACAATGCAGCATGTGAGCCTTACCTGCAGCAACTTTGTAAAATGCTCAACAGGATGGGCGCAAAAATCAGTGGTATCGGATCCAACCTGTTAACCATTGAAGGCGTCAAAAAACTTGGAGGCACCGAACACACCATGTTACCCGACATGATTGAAATCGGAAGCTTTATCGCGCTGGCAGCAATGACGGGCTCAGACATCACCATTAAAAATTGCTCTATTCCTGACCTGGGCCTAATCCCCGATATTTTCCGCCGACTGGGTGTTAAAATGGAGTTCCGCAACGACGACATTCATATTCCCGCTCAGGATCATTATGAAATTGAAAACTTTATAGATGGTTCCATCCTCACTGTTGCTGACGCACCATGGCCTGGTTTTACCCCTGATTTGATCAGTGTAGCGCTGGTGCTGGCTACGCAGGCAAAAGGAAGTGTGCTCATCCATCAGAAGATGTTTGAAAGCAGACTTTTCTTTGTTGATAAACTCATTGAAATGGGCGCTCAAATTATTTTATGCGACCCGCACAGAGCCAATGTCATCGGACTTAATAAATCACAATCGCTTCGTGGCATACGCATGTCCTCACCAGATATTCGTGCCGGTGTTGCCCTTCTAATTGCTGCACTTTCTGCCCAAGGCGAAAGCGAAATTTCCAACATCGAACAAATCGACCGGGGCTACCAGGATATTGAAAACAGGTTGCGTAAACTCGGAGCCGACATCACACGGATCAATTGATCGAAAGCTGACGTTTGTCAGGTCTAAAGGGGGTTTCCCTCAATACTTTTGACGATGGAACATCAGGGACTTGAAAACACCTTTGCGCAGGAACGACTCGCAAAGGAAGGATTCAATGAACTGCCATCCGCCAAACCAAAAAATCTTTGGCAAATCGCCCTGGAGGTTATTCAGGAACCCATGTTTCTGCTGCTGATTGCCTGCGGTACGCTATACCTCCTATTGGGCGATTATAGGGAAGGAATTGTTCTGACTGCCTCCGTTTTGGTTATCATAGCCATAACGTTTTATCAACATCGAAAAACGGAGCGTGCCCTGGAGTCGCTTAGAAACCTCTCCAGCCCAAGAGCCATGGTGATCCGGGGTGGAGTTGAAAAAAGAATTGCCGGAAGGGAAGTGGTCAGAGAAGATCTTTTAATTGTTCAGGAAGGGGATCGAATTCCTGCAGACGCCAGACTGATTTCGGGAGAAACATTAATGATCGATGAATCACTGTTGACAGGAGAATCTATACCAGTCACCCGCTTTCCCGGAAACTTGAATCAACAACCATCACGTACAGAGCAGGCGATCAACGAAAATATATTTTCAGGAACCTTGGTGGTGAGTGGAAAAGGCATCGCCAAAGTCACCGCTACAGGTATCCACACCCGATTGGGAAAAATTGGTAAGTCACTCGAAGACACAACCTCCGTACCTACCCGACTTCAACAGGAAATGAAGATTACCATCCGGCGCTTTGGAATGGCTGGGGTTGGCATTTCTATTTTAGTGACCGCCATTTATTTTCTTACGCATGGCGCGCTGATCAGTGCACTGCTTACCGGACTTTCGTCTGCCATGGCCATTTTACCGGAGGAATTTCCAGTAGTTATGACCGTGTTTCTTGCATTGGGGGCCTGGCGACTTTCAAAAATTCAGGTGCTCACCAGAAAACCTTCAGCCATTGAAACCCTTGGCGCAGCCACCGTTTTGTGCGCAGATAAAACCGGCACCATTACCATGAATCGAATGGAAGTCGCTGAAATGGTGGATGAATCTGGCGAAGGTTGGATTAAAAACAAACAGCCCGTTAGATCGAGCCTATACGAAACCATAAAATTTGCAGCCCTGGCCTGCTCCAACCATCCTACCGATCCAACAGAAAAAGCAATTGTTGCCTGTGCAGGTCTTCAAAGCATCGATATTACCACAGTTGCAGAAAAAACCTATCCATTAAAAGGCGATTGGCTTATGATGGCCAATGCATTCAATAGCCAAACCGGTTATACCATTGCCGCTAAAGGAGCACCTGAATTTGTATTGAATCAATGTCAGCTGTCGCCGGAACAAAAAGCTTTGATCTTAAAGGAAGTAAACCGAATGGCCTCAAATGGTCTTAGGGTTTTGGCCGTAGCCGGTATTGGAAAAACCACTTCACTGCCTGAACATGGAACAGACCTTCAGCTGCAATACAAGGGTTTGATTGGACTGGAAGACCCCATCAGGCCAGAGGTTCCAGAGGCCATCGCCGATTGTACGACGGCTGGAATTAGGGTGATCATGATTACAGGTGATTATCCGATGACCGCAGGCAGCATTGGTAAAAAAATTGGCCTTAACCATGACAGCTTAATGAGTGGAGAAGAACTGGGCCGGTTATCAGACGAACAGCTCAGTGAAAAAATTGAGGCTGTAAAAATATTTGCCAGGATCATGCCTGAACAAAAACTGAGGATCGTCAGAGCATTACAAAAAAAGGGCGAGGTTGTGGCGATGACCGGCGATGGCGTGAACGATGCGCCTGCATTAAAAGCTGCAGACATAGGAATTGCTATGGGGGCCAAAGGAACAGATGTAGCTAGGGAGGCTTCATCGCTCGTATTACTCGACGATAACTTTGCCTCCATCGTAAGAGGGATGCGCCTGGGGCGTCGCATTTATGACAACATTCAGAAGGCCATGATGTTTATACTGGCCATCCATGTACCCATCATCGGATTTGCACTGATTCCGGCATTCATGCCCGAATTACCTTTACTATTATTTCCGCTGCACATCGTTTTTATGGAACTGTTGATCGATCCCATTTGCTCCATTGCCTTTGAAAACGAACCTGAGGAACCTGGTATCATGAGAAGGCCTCCTCGTAATCCAAAGGAGAGGTTTTTTGGTTGGAGGCAAGCTCAACCAGCCCTGATCAATGGTTCGGTGATTTTATCCATGACTACGCTGGTTTACTTTTTGTCGTTACGAGAAGGTCACCACGAAGATGAAGTCAGATTCATTGCATTCACGGGACTAATTCTTGCCAATATTGGATTTATTCTTTCCAGTCTGTCCAGAAGTCGATTTGTTTTGGAGGTCCTGGGAGAGAAAAATCTACCGGTAAAAATAATTCTTGGTTCAGCCGCTGGACTGCTGCTCCTGATTGCCATTTTCCCCATAACACGGGAACTTTTTCATTTCAAGGTACCCAACGCCATTCATCTATGGCCTTCTTTAGCGGGTAGCCTGGGTGTGATTACAATTTTTGAGCTAAGAAAATATTTTGAGTTGCGGCATCACCGCTGAATTATTCCAGCACAATGCCTACAGGGCAGTGATCAGAACCAAACTTATCATTGTAGATCTCTGACTCCTTAACATGTTTTGCATAACGGTCGCTGACAAGCACGTAATCTATCCTCCAACCGATGTTCTTTTCTCTGGCACTCATCCAGTAGTTCCAATACGAATACTTGATTTCATCCGGATGCTGATCGCGCCAAACATCCCGAAATCCCGCAGCCAGCAATCGATTCATGCCATCAATTTCCTGCTGGGTATAACCGGCTGACTTATTGTAATTTTCTTTTGGTCTGGCAATGTCTATGGCTTGGTGGGCAACATTTAAATCACCGCAAACAACAACAGGCTTACGTTTATCCAGCCAAAGGAGATATTTCTGAAATTCCTCGTTCCATTTTGTGCGGTAATCCAGCCGCGACAAGCCCTCGCCTGCATTCGGAACATATACACAAACCACGAAGTAATGTGGATACTCAGCGGCGACGATTCGACCCTCCTGATCATAGGCACCAATGCCCATGTCATACGTCACATCCGTCGGTTGTTCGCGGGTAAGGATGGCGGTACCGGAGTAGCCCTTTCGCGCCTTACTGGAATTCGCAAAAACATGGTATCCATCGATGCTGCGGGCGACAGACTCAACTTCCGATTCTGCAGCTTTAGTTTCCTGAAGACAGAGGATGTCAGGGTTAATTCCTTTTACATCGTTAAAAAAATCCTTTTTGGCGATCGAACGGATTCCGTTGACATTCCACGTTATGATTTTTGTCTTTTTCATAAACAGTGCATAAATAGGCTACACCCCATAGAGGTGCAATCAACAAAAATTACCGGTCACTGCGCAACATAAGCCATTTCAGTCCGTTTAAACCTTTGATTACAGGTTTTAATTGTCGTTGATATAGAAAGCGCTCCGAAAATTCGGGGCGCTTTCGTTTATTTGAGCCAAAATAAAAACACTATGAAAGTCAGATTGGTAAGCTTTTTAATCTTCCTGGCAGTTGCTGGAGTAGCCACCGCACAGGAAAAGAAAATGGCCAGCCCACCCGCCTCAGCAGACGGAACGGTCGATGGAATTAAGGTTCATGTGGATTACCACCAGCCCTCTGCGCGAGGCAGAAAAATTATGGGCGGTTTGGTCCCCTACAATCAGGTTTGGAGAACAGGCGCCAACGCAACCACCTCCATTGAATTCAGCGACGCAGTAAAAGTTGAAGGTAAAGCGGTAGCGAAAGGTAAATATGGTCTATTCACTGTACCAGGAGAAAATGAATGGACCATTATCATTAACAAAACCATCAAATGGGGATCCTATGAGTATAAAGAAAGTGAGGACCTTCTTCGAGTAAAGGTGAAGCCCGGAAAAACCGATTCGTTTGTAGAGACTTTCACCATTGCAGTGGAAAAAAATCAGGTGGTACTACGCTGGGAGAACACCCAGGTGGCCTTTAAAGTATCGAAATAATTATTCAATCGCCTTCCTTGAAAGCCGGAGCAATCCGGCTTTTTTATTTTAAAGCGGTTCTGTAGCTTGTCCAACCGGATATGGCCGAGTTACAGATTATTGGAAGAAATGAGCCCGTTGACCTACCCGAATTGGGTCTTTATAAGGTCATGGCAAAAGTTGATACCGGGGCATACAATTGCGTTTTGCATTGCTCTGAAGTTAGAATTAACGGAACAACGCTGGAATGTTGGATTCCCGACGAAATCAGTCCAGGGTTCGCCGGTCGTTGGTTTACCTTTCAGCATTTTTCACAAAAGGAGATTAGAAATTCCTTTGGGGAAAAAGAACTTAGATACGTCATTAGGACGGTGATCGAAATTTTCAAAAAGAAAATCAGGGCTGAGTTCTCCCTTACCAACCGTGGCAACCTGCGCTTTCCGGTTTTACTGGGAAGGAAGATTTTAAGAAATCGATTTCTTGTAGATGTCACCCAAAAAAATCTGGGTGAACCATTTTTGAACCTAGGCGATAAAAGAAATTAATTCCGACACATGAACATTGCCATCTTATCCAGGGACGCTGGCCTCTATTCCACCAGGCGTTTGCGCAAGGCGGGAGAAGCAAGAGGACACAAAGTCGAAATCATAGATCACATGAAATGTGTTCTGGTGATTGAAAAGAAAAATCCAATGGTCTGGTACAATGGTAAGCGCCTCGATTATTTCGATGCGATTATACCGCGAATTGGTGCATCAGTAACTTTCTATGGGGCAGCCGTGGTCCGGCAATTTGAAATGATGAAAGTTTTCACCGCTGTTGAATCACAGGCCCTCATCCGATCGCGCGATAAACTCAGAAGCCTTCAGATCCTTTCCAGGGCAGGTCTTGGAATGCCAAAAACCCTGTTCATGGATTATACGCGAGACACCGAGGGCGTCATTGAAGCCGTAGGTGGCGCGCCGGTAGTTATCAAGCTTTTGGAGGGCACGCAAGGTTTGGGGGTTGTGCTGGCAGAAAATAAAAAAGCAGCACAATCTGTTATTGAAGCATTCCATGGACTCCACGCGCGCATCATTGTGCAGGAGTTTATAAAGGAAGCCAAAGGTGCTGATATCCGCGCATTTGTGGTGGATGGTGAAGTGGTTGGCGCCATGAAACGACAGGCCAAGGCTGGCGAATTCAGATCTAACCTTCATCGAGGCGGCGAAGCATCCTTGTATAAGCTCAACAAAAAAGAAAAATATGCCGCCATCACGGCAGCAAGAAAACTCGGACTTTCTGTTGCAGGTGTAGATATGCTGCCTTCCAGCCGCGGCCCTCTCATCATTGAAGTAAATTCTTCTCCTGGACTGGAAGGCATTGAAGGCGCAACCAAGGTAGATGTTGCAGGAAAAATCATTGAATTTCTGGAACGCCAGGGCGGACAACATAAAATCCAAAAAGATAAAGTCAATGCTTAAATACGCACTCCCACTTCTATTGCTGAATGCATTATTGTTTTCCTGTAATCCGCAGTCAAATCAAAAGCTCAACAGCGATCAACAGAAGCTGATTGACCTTATTGCCGGATTTGAACCGGGTGGTGCACGTGGACAGGGTGGTGCAATTGATTCCTTAAGTGAAAAATCTTTTGAAGTAAAACTTTTAAAGGTTCGTAACCAGCTCATTGCGTTGGAGAGCCTCGATACCTCAAAACTCAACCTCAGCGAAAAAATTGATTGGAGATTTGCCTACAGTATTCTTAAAGGGAATGAAATAGAGTTGGCGGAAATACAACCGTGGAAAAAAGACCCACGTTGGTATATGACCTTTACCGGAATCACTCAGATCATTGAGGGACCTGAGTCTCCATCCGATAAGACAGAAAAAATCAGAAAGCGTTTAAGAATGGCCGTGGCTCAGATGTACAACGGATCGAAACAATTACAATGGCATGTGCCAAGATTTCAGGAATTGGGATTGTTTATGGCTGAAAACAGTCGGACGCTCTTTGAGAAAGAATTGCCCGCATTCATCAGCCAACAAAAGGCATCTTCCTTACAGCCTGCCGTAGATTCAGCCTACCAAAGCCTTCAAGCCTACATTAATTTTTTGAAAAATGATTTGATTAAAAAACCCGTTGGTGATTTCGCCATAGGAAGTCGCGCCTACAACGCATTATTAAAAAATGAATACCTGCTCGAGTATGATGCCGACAGTCTTTATGAGTTTGGCATAAGCGAGTTTCAGTCAACCGTAAGACAATTGGAAGTTTTGGCCGAAGAGATAGCACCAGGTAAAAACTGGAAAACTTTGGCCAAGGAACTAAAGAAAGAGTATCCGGAGCCGCACAGCATGATCCCCGTCCATCAGGAGTGGGTAAACAAATCAAGAGACCATGTCCTTAAAAATAACTTAATACCCATCCCTTGGAAAGAAAGGGTGGTGGTCGTTGAAAGGGCACCATACCTGCGCAAGACTTCCTATTATGGTCATTTTTCTTTTGCCAAATCAAAAGACAAAGACAGCATTTTTACTTCAGAAATGCACATCAATCCATTTGAAGATCAATGGAGCGATAAACAAAAGGAAGAATATCTGCTTGAGCACGATTGGGGCGTGATCAGGGTTACAGCGCCACACGAAACTTATGCCGGGCACCACATTCAAGGCTTATACCAAACCAACAACCCAAGGCCTCTAAGGAAAAACAACAGCATCAGTATTTTCAGTGAAGGTTGGGGCCTCTACAACGAGCAATTGATGCGCGAAACAGGTTTCTTCCCGGAAAAAAAGATTCAATTCCGTCAATTGCAACTTAGACTTTGGCGCAACGCGCGTGTAGTCTATGATGTTGGCATGCACACGGGAAAAATGAGTTATGAGGACGCAGTGGCGCTCATGACCGACGAGGTGGGCTTTCTGCGGTGGGCCTCCCAGCTTGAAATAGATGCGTCCTGTGCTTCACCAGGCTATTTCATCGGCTATTTCACTGGCATGATGGAAATCCTGAAAATGCGGGATGACTACAAAAAATTAAAAGCCGAAAATTTTACACTAAGTGAATTCCACGAAAAATTACTCAAAGCAGGAAGTATGCCCATCCCGCTGATGCGCTTATCGTTGTTCAAGGAAACCTTCTGACCTATGTACCATTCAAAAATTACCGGAACAGGACACCACGTACCTGAGGCTGTTATCACCAATGACTACCTGTCTACACTCATGGAAACTTCCGATGCGTGGATTACCGAAAGAACAGGAATACGTGAACGTCGTTGGATTGATCCCGCGAAAGACACCGTAGCGAACATGTCGGCCAAGGCATCCCGAATGGCCTTGAAAAAGGCAGGCCTTCAGCCCGGCGACATCGACTTTATCGTTTTTGCTACCATTACCCCCGATTACTTTTTTCCAGGGTCCGGTGTTTTGTTGCAACGAGAATTGGGCATTGAAAACATTGGTGCATTGGACATCCGAAACGCGTGTTCAGGATTTATTTATGCCTTATCCGTAGCCGATCAGTTTATAAAAACCGGGATGTATAAAAACATTCTGGTGGTCGGCGCCGAAATTCAATCCACCGCCATTGACGTTAGTACAAGGGGTAGAAATACAGCGGTAATTTTTGCCGATGGTGCCGGAGCAGTGGTGCTCAGCAGATCGGAACAACCAGGTGTGCTGACAACCCACCTTCATTCCGACGGAAGATTTGCAGAAGAACTTTATGTGCGAGACCCAGGCAGCAGCAGACCAAGAGAGGAAAGGCAACCTGAACAAATTCTCGACACCACGCATTTTAAGGTTGTCATGAATGGAAACCAGGTCTTTAAACATGCTGTGGTTCGCTTTCTGGAAGTTATCGGTGAGGCGTTAGATGCCAACCAGCTCACAACCTCAGATATGAGTCTGCTCATTCCCCACCAGGCTAACCTTAGGATTAGTCAGTACGTTCAGGAAAAACTTGGCCTATCCGACGAAAAAGTTTTTAACAACATCCAGCGTTTCGGTAATACCACGGCAGCCTCGATTCCCATTGCCATGAGTGAGGCCGTAGAACAGGGTAGAATTCGCGAAAATGATTTAATTTGCCTTGCAGCCTTTGGAAGTGGCTTCACTTGGGCCTCTGCATTGATCAGGTGGTAAAATCAAAGAGAAATGAAAACAATAAAATACAATCCGAGTACGCTGGAAATGGATCTGACCAATGCTCTGGTGGCACTTCAAAAACAAATTGAATCCCATCTCCAGCACAACCGGATCACCAAAATTGAACCTGATCTAGAAAAAGAAAATCCAATCATAACCTTTCACCTTACCGATAACGAGGGTGATAAACATGAACTCATGGTCAGGATTTTCCAGGTACCTGATAAATACTGATTCTAATACTTAATCTTTAGGCCGTACCATGCTCATTGTTCTGGCCTGTATCGTCGTCCTGATTCTGCTGATCACCTATGGGAGATTGAATGCCTTTTTGGCGTTTCTGATTGTTTCTACTGCAGGCGGATTGATGCTCGGAATTGAGCCAGGAAAAATCGGCCCCGTGCTCCAAAAAGGAATCGGTGACATGATCGGCTCGCTGGCCATCGTAGTCATCGCCGGTTCTATGCTTGGAAAATTGGTGGCCGATACCGGTGCCGCCCAGCAAATTGCGGGCGGTCTGATGCGAAGTTTTGGTCAAAGCAAACTTCAACTTGCATTTCTGATTACCGGTTTTGTGATCGGACTACCTCTCTTTTACAACGTCGCTTTTATACTGGTCTTTCCGCTCATTGCGAGTGTGGTCTACCGTTACAAACTGCCGGCTGTTTTCGTTGGCCTTCCAATGGTTGCCTCACTAAGTGTGACCCATGGATTCCTTCCACCTCATCCCTCGCCAGTAGCGCTGGTTGCACAATTCGGCGCCGATACCGGTCTTACCCTTTTGTATGGAATTGCCATCGCCATACCAACCGTGGTCCTGGCTGGACCGGTATTTTCAAGGACACTAAAAAATCTTAAGGCAGAACCCATCAGAACATTTCAGGTAAAAGAAATGTCGGAGGATCAGCTGCCCGGTTTAGCCAACTCAGTGGTCACAGCCGTCATGCCTGTTCTACTGCTTGCCACAACAACCATTCTTTCAGGTGTCATCGCGAAAGAACATCCATTAAAACCCATAGTTGAATTCTTCAGCGACAGCGCGGTGGTGATGCTTTTCTCACTTCTATACGGTACCTATTCGCTCGGCTTAAGAAGGGGCATGAAAATGAAGGAGGTGATGGGAATCTATGAGGGCGCGGTGAGAGATGTTGCGATGATTGTTCTGATCATGGGCGGCGCCGGTGGATTGAAACAAATTTTGCAGGAAAGCGGCGTCAGCAGTGAAATTGCTTCACTGCTTAGCAGCACTGAAATGAATCCACTGATACTGGGATGGCTGATCGCCTGCCTGATCAGAGTTTCGGTCGGCTCCGCTACTGTTGCCGGACTGACTGCAGCGGGAATTGTTGCGCCTTTGGTAGTTGGGCAACAAGGGGTTAGTCCAGAGCTGATGGTGCTGTCGGTGGGTGCCGGTAGTTTAATGTTTTCTCACGTCAACGATGCTGGCTTTTGGCTTTTTAAGGAATACTTTAATTTGTCGATCAAAGAAACCATTCGGTCCTGGTCCTTAATGGAAACCATTGTGGCCGTTTGCGGACTTCTTGGCGTACTTAGTCTTCAACTGATTTTAAACTGAAACTATAAACAATATGACACCTGAAGAAAATTTTAAGGCACTGAATCTTGAACTTCCCCCTGCACCCAAACCTATGGGTGTTTATAAACCCTTTCTCATCGTTGGCAATTTTGCCTACGTATCGGGACACGGAACCATAAAATCCGATGGCACCATGATTGTAGGAAAGGTGGGTAAGGACATGGATGCGGATGAAGCCAAGCTGGCGGCGCAGCAAGTTGGATTGGCCATATTGGCAACCCTACGTCAAAATCTTGGCAGCCTGGACCGCATCAAAAGAGTCATTAAAACCCTCGGAATGGTCAATGCCACCCCTGATTTTGGAAGACATCCGTTTGTGATCAATGGTTGCAGTGAACTTTTTGCAAAAGTGTGGGGCACCGATAATGGCGTTGGTGTCAGAAGCGCAGTAGGAATGGGTTCTCTGCCAGACAATATTCCGGTGGAAATCGAGGTCATGTTTGAACTCGCCTGATAATGTGGTTTGAAATCAGCAATGTCGACTCCATAGATTCTCCGGCGCTGGTCGTTTATCCGGATAGGGTCAAAGAAAATATCCGGATCATGATTTCTTTTATCAAGGACGTCAACCGACTAAGACCTCACATCAAAACAAACAAATCACCTGATGCTGTAAAGCTCATGATGGAGCAGGGCATCCGTCGGTTCAAGTGTGCCACCATTACAGAAGCCCAGATGCTTGGAGAGGCCGGGGCCAAGGATGTACTACTCGCCTACCAGCCTTCAGGTCCAAAAATTCAGCGATTGGCTTCGGTGGCTAAACAGTTCCCCAACACCAGCTTCAGCTGCCTTGCCGACAATACTTCCTCGATTCAGGAAATAGGGAAAATATTTGAGAAGGAAGGCATAACAATGGGCATTTGGATTGATCTTAATGTTGGCATGAACCGAACGGGTATACTGCCTCAGGAGGCAGACCATCTGATGAACATCTTTAATAAGACATCAAACATTAAGTTTGAAGGCCTCCATGCCTATGATGGCCATATCAGGGATGTAGATTTTGAAGTCAGAAAAGCAAAATGCGATGAGGCATTCAGACCAGTTCAGGCGCTGGCCGACCGGATTGAAAAAAATACTGGAAAAAAACCACGCATCGTAGCGGGTGGCACACCAACCTACCCGATCCACGCCTTACGCGACCATGTTGAATGCAGTCCAGGTACTTTCATTTATTGGGACAGCGGATATGCCGGTATTTTAAAAGAACAACCATATCAGTTTGCTGCACTGCTGGTATGCAGGGTGATTTCAAAACCTGGCTCCAACCTTTTGTGCATCGATTTGGGGCATAAGTCTGTTGCATCTGAGAATCCACTCGCCAACCGGGTTTCATTTTTGGAACACCCAGACCTGGAAGCAATCGGGCAAAGTGAAGAGCATCTGGTGGTCAAAACGGACCAACCGGATCATTATGCAGTTGGTCAGGTTTTGTATGGCCTACCGTATCACATTTGCCCAACAGTCGCCTTGTACGACTCAGTGTGGGTGGTAGAAAAAGGAACGGCGTCCTCCAGATGGAGCACGCCGGCCAGAAAGAAATAAAATTTGTTCAGTTATTCTGAAACTGGAATCAAGCGCACCAGCGAACCAGGTCCCTCACTCAATACATAGATAATTCCATCCGGGGATTGTGCTGCGTATCGGATGCGTCCAATTTTATCAAGCAAACGCTCCTCGCGAACATATTTGGCTCCATCCATTTCCACCCGAGCGATGTGCATTTGTGCCAGGGCTGTGACCAGAAAATTTCCTTTCCAGCCTGGGTATTTGTCTGAGGTGACCATCATAAGTCCACAGGTTGCGATGCTGGGTTTCCAGAACCGTACCGGTTGCTCCATACCTTCCTTTTCGGTCAGATCGGAGATTACGGTGCTGTCGTAATTCATACCATAGGTGATCACCGGCCAGCCATAATTTTTTCCAGGCTCAACCAGGTTAAGTTCATCTCCACCCATCGGACCATGTTCAGCATCCCAGAGCCTTCCCGATTCAGCATCGTACCACAAGCCTTGAGGATTGCGGTGACCATAGCTCCAGATTTCAGGCTTAGCATCGGCCACCGTCACAAACGGATTGTCGGAGGGCACGGTTCCATCGTCGTTAAGTCTCAGAATTTTTCCAAGATGGTTGCCCAGATTTTGAGAATTGGGCTTCTCTCCTCTTTCCCCTGAGGAAATAAATACATGACCCTTTCCATCAAACGCAATACGACTTCCAAAATGATAATCAGATTTGAAAAAAGGCTGCGCAGAAAAAATATCGGCTACATCGGTAAGTTCAAGACCATTAATTTTTGCTCTGGCCAAAGTGGTTGCACTGGTGGAGTCCGGGCCGGGCTTGCTATACGTAAAATAAATCCAACCATTGGTAGCATAATCCGGATGCAGCTGAATGTCCATCAACCCACCCTGACCCTGATTCAGAACAGTCGGCACTCCTTTAACGCTGTCCTTAAGCAGAACGCCATCCTGGACCACCCTGATTACACCGGAACGCTCTGTAATCAGTGTTCTTCCATCAGGCAGAAAAGTCATTCCCCATGGATTAAAGAACTCTTTTGAAATGGTGTCGATACCAAACTTTTGCTTTTCTGATTCAACCAAAACACCGTTGTAAGCTGGTTTTTTAGGTTGGCAAGCCGACAGAAACAAGGCAATAGCGAAGGCCGTGAAAACTATAAATCTCATAACATTAAATTTTTCTCAAAGGAACCATAAAATCATGAAACTACCATCGGGAAGACCATCGGTTCCTTGTCAAGTTTGAGGATTCAATCCTGATGAAAGAGAAATTTTGATTAGTTTCAGCAGTAATTTTTATCATGGATCTGATCAATATTTTAGCAGAGGAGCTTAAAGGTTTTTTTTCACTTGAGGGGATAGTCAATATTATTCAATCCGGCGAGTACAGCTCCCTTAGAACCTGGGATGGAATCACAAAAGCCATCAGCCCACTTATTCCACTGATCCTGATTTTAGAAATCAGTACAGCATTTTTGACCAGGAAAATTCAATCAGGCGAATACCGCATTCCATTTCTGATTTACGTCTTCAATCGCTTTACAGGACGGTTTATTTCTTTTGGAGTCGTTGCCTTCTGCATTGGTTGGCTCCAACCGATGGCGTTTTTCAAATTTTCCTGGACCTGGTACGGCTTTCTGCTGGGCTACATCGCATGGGAGTTTGCACATTTTATCTACCATTTCCTGGCACACAAGGTTAGGTTGTTCTGGTGTCTTCATTCCACCCACCATGCACCAGAGCATATGAACCTATCGGTCACTTACGCGCATTTTCTTTTGGAAGCACCGTATGCCGATTTTATCCGCACCAGCATTTGCATGCTTGCCGGTGTTCCGCCGGAAATGCTTTTCGTGATAATGTTCATCGACGGAACCTGGGGCGCCTTCATTCATGTCGGAGCCAATCTGATAAAGGACGCCTCGCTGGGTTGGTTTGGTAAGATGATTCTTACCCCATCACACCACAGGGTGCATCATGCCAGAAATCCACTTTACATGGACACCAATTTTTGTAACCTGCTCAACCTTTGGGACCATATCTTCAAAACCTATCAACCGGAAAAAAAGGAGATAAACATTGAGTATGGGATCACCAGAACCATCAACGCGAATAATTTCTGGGATGTTTATTTCGGAGAAATTTATCACCTGGTGAAGGATGTAATTCAGGCACCAGGGATTCGAAACAAGTTGATGTATGTAATCATGCCGCCGGGATGGAGCCCCGACGGCAACCACAAAACAGCCAGTGCCATCAGAAAGGATTGGCTGATGAAACAATCCTAAAATTATACATGAGCCCATCAGATTTTAACAACCAGGTTGCTGTTGTCACCGGCGCCTGTTCTGGTTTAGGAAAGAGCATTGCTTCCGCACTCCGAACCGACGGCGCATTGGTAGCAAACATAGACATCGCCCCAAATCCGGCTGAGGGAGAAAATTTCTACCGCTGTGACATCACCAATGAAACAGAGGTGTCCAAAACGATTTTAGAGATTCACAAAAAATTCGGACGCATCGATGTATTGGTCAACAGTGCCGGCATCACCGGAGCAACAGCCATTAAATCCCACGAAACTTCTACCGAAGACCTCAGAAGAGTTTTTGAAATCAATTTTTTTGGTTCTTACCTGACCTCAAAATATGTCCTTCCTATAATGCTTGCGAAAAATTATGGAAGAATTCTTCACATCGCCTCCATCGCAGGCAAGGAAGGGAATGCAGGAATGTTGGCTTACTCATCATCCAAAGCTGCCGTTATCGGCATGACTAAGGTCCAAGGCAAAGAGTACGCTGAAACTGGAATTACAATCAATGCACTGGCCCCTGCCGTAATTCAAACCCCATTGGTCGATGCAATGCCATCGGAGCAAGTGAAGTACATGACCGATAAAATTCCCATGAAACGATGCGGAACCCTGGAGGAAGTTGCCTCAACTGCTTTGTTCATTCTCTCACCAAAAAATAGTTTCTCTACCGGCTTCACGTTCGACTTATCGGGCGGAAGAGCCACCTACTAACCCCAAATCCAGATGAAAACAAATTCCAATCCAAGTGAATTACCAGTAGCCGTTATTGGTCTTGGCCTCATGGGCTGCGGCATCACCACCTGCCTGCTGATGGCCGGCCACCCTGTTGTAGCTGTGGCACCCATTGAAGCAGATTTGGAGCATGCAGAAGATCGCATCCGGCAACAATTTCAAAAATCATTGGAGGAAAATCTAGTGGACAAAGAGCCGGATTTTTACATGAAAAATCTTACCATCACCACCGATTACAACAAACTGGCCCCCGTTGCTTTGGTGATTGAGTGCATCATAGAAAACACCGAAATAAAAAAGCAGGTATACGGAAAAATTGAATCGGTCATCAGCAAGGATTGCTTGCTGACTTCCAATACATCAGCCATTCCGATAAGCCTTCTGCAAAGCATGACCAAACACCCCGACCGTTTTTTTGGGCTCCATTGGGCAGAGCCTTGCTACACCACCAGGTTTCTTGAGGTAATTTGTGGCAAGGAAAGCGATGTGTCGAAGGGTGAATACCTCTACGACCTTTCACACCATTGGGGAAAAGAGCCAACACTGGTTCGAAAGGACATCAGAGGCTTCATCACCAATCGCCTGATGTACGCCACCTACCGAGAAGCTTGCTGGTTAGTAGAAAATGGTTACGCGACAGTAGAGGATGTGGACAGGGCATGCCGAAACAATGCCGGCTACTGGATGACCCTTTGCGGTGTGTTCAGGTGGATGGACCTTACAGGGGTGCAGGCCTATCACACCGTCATGAAAGACCTGCTTCCCACCTTAAACAACTCAACTGAAATACCCAAACTGATTGACGATATCGTAAAGGATGGCGGAAAAGGCGTATCGAATGCAAAAGGGTTTCACGAATACACGCCGGAAGAAGCAGAGCTATGGGAAGAAACCTTCAGGGAATTTGCCTACGACATCAGGAGATTAGCACTCAAATATCCCGCCGATGTGGTGAAGCAAAAGCTTAAGAAAAAGGAATAACCCTTTTTAGATCAGGGCAGCGACAAAACAGGTCTGCGCTGTGATGATATTAAGGACTCTGTGAGTCCCATGCCCGTAAGCCGGGACCAAATGGAATTTTGCTTTTCAGAGACAGCAATAATGTTTGCACCAACCTGATCCGCCGTTCGCTCAATGCCCAAAGGATCATGGTTGGTGTTCACAATATGTATAAACCAGCTCCCGGTAGGTATACCAGATGCAGCTTCTGCCACCAAACCCCGCGCCGTTTTTTCTTCAATGCAGATGCCCGGGGTGATTTAAAAAGGCGATGTGAAGCTCTGCATTAAACAATAGCGCCAATTCATGTACGATAAAAATGGCAGCACGCTCATCTTTTCTGAAGGAGGAGGCAAAAAGAATTTTTTTAACCGGAGCGGCTGCTTCACTCTCTTCAGATAAAACAATAACGGGAAGGTGAGCATGTCGGATTACACTTCTGGTGGTTGACCCCATCACCGCTGGCAATCCGGTCAACCCCCTGGAGCCCATGACAATTAAATCAATATTATACGGCAGGAGATAATCTTCTATTTTTTGCTCACCCTTATCCTCAACGAAAATAGAATGTACTTTAAGACCCTGGTGCTCGAGTTCATCAGCCAACCGAAACAATTCAGAACGGTTTTTTGAAAGCACCTTGCGGTCTGCGGTGGCAACCACACCAGCCGCATGAACCGTCAAGTCAACAGCCTCCTGTAAATGCATCAGGAAAATCTCTCCCCGCAACAGCAATGCCAACCGTTCGGCAAAAGCAAGTGCCTTAAATGAAGCCGGTGAGTAATCGGTGGGGATAAGAATTCTTTTCATGAAATGCGGGGTAAAAACCGATTTGAAGAGAAAAAATTTAAATTCAATCCGCCATAAGCCCGGTCAAGAAAAATTATGATCATCATCAGCACCAAAAAGGGAAAAACCGGAGCAAAAACTTATTTTATGTAAAATTGTTTGAGTGTTATGAATACGACAGACCCAACCAAATCAGAAATCAGGTTCCTTGAAGGCCCGCAGTCCCGCTGGCAGGAATTTACTTTCACCGTTAAAGTCATGCTGGACTTTATCCGCGGGTTCAGAGCCCTGCACTTTGCCGGTCCGTGCGTAACGATTTTTGGTTCAGCGCGCTTCGGTGAAAATCACCCAGATTACATCGATGCACGCAAAATGGGAGCAGCCATAGCGAAACTTGGCTTTACCGTTATGACCGGCGGCGGACCCGGTATCATGGAGGCCGCAAACCGTGGCGCCAAAGACGTTGGAGGTCGATCCCTGGGCTGCAACATCGTATTGCCTATGGAGCAGACACACAATCCATACCTCGATGCCTGGGTTAACATCAATTACTTTTTCGTTAGAAAAACACTCCTGATTAAATACTCTTATGCGTTTATTGTGATGCCCGGTGGGTTCGGAACACTGGATGAATACTTTGAGGCACTTACATTAATTCAGACCGGAAAAATCAGCAAGTTCCCCATCGTACTCTTCGACAAAGCGTACCATGAACCACTTATAAAGCACATCGAAAAAATGAAAGCGGAAGGAACCATTTCACCTGATGACCTTAAATTGTTCCTGATCACCGACTCTGTGGAAGAGGCGGTTGAACACATCAGAGAAAACAGCATCATGCAATTTGGTCTTACCTATAAAGAACCCAAACCCAGCATTCTGCTTAATGAACGCAGACCTATTTGGTTTACCTGAACTCACCACCTTTAATTAATAGTTATTTTTTCATGCCCTCTACACCAAAGCCACTGATCGTTGATGCACACCTGGACCTTTCCATGAACGCCATGGACTGGAACCGCGATCTTCGCATGCCGATTGCAGAGATGCGCAACAGGGAAAAAGGAATGACCGACTACCCCGACCGGGGAAAAAATGTTGTCAACTTTGAGGAACTCAGAAAGGGAAATATAGGCCTGGTGGTGGCGACTCAGATTGCCAGATATGTTGCAGCCGACAATCCACTTCCTGGGTGGAAATCACCCCAACAAGCCTGGGCCCACACGCAAGCACAATTGGCCTGGTACAGAGAGATGGAGAAGGAAAAGGAATTGATTCAAATCACCGATTTGGACGGCTTGGAAAAACATCTTTCCTATTGGCAGAATTCGACGGAGGACAAAAAAACCATTGGTTACATTTTATCGCTTGAAGGCGCAGATTCCATCGTAGAAGTAAAATATCTTGAAAGAGCCTACGCCTATGGATTGCGGGCATTAGGGCCCGCCCACTACGGCCCTGGTCGGTACGCACAGGGAACCAATGCCACAGGTGGACTTGGCCTTCAAGGAAAAGCGTTGCTGCAGGAAATGGAAAACCTGAACATTATCCTGGATGCAACCCATTTATGCGACGACAGCTTCTGGGAGGCCATGGACCATTTTCATGGACCGGTCTGGGCCAGTCACCACAATTGTAGAGCACTGGTCAACCACAATCGGCAATTCGACGACCAGCAACTTCGTGAACTGATCTCCAGAAATGCAGTGATTGGTGGCGTGCTCGATGCATGGATGATGGTTCCTAATTGGATTCGTGGAACCAGTACCCCGGAGGCCATGGGCTGCAATCTTGAAAAACTGATTGACCACATGGATCATATTTGTCAATTGGCAGGAAACGCAAACCACATCGCCATCGGATCCGATCTGGATGGTGGATATGGAAAGGAACAATCTCCTTATGACCTGGAAACCATTGCCGATCTTCAAACGATACCCTTGTTGCTTCGCAAAAGAGGCTACACCGAATCAGATGTAGCGAAAATTACCAGTGGGAACTGGCTGCGCTTCTTGAGAAATGCCTGGGCCTGATTACCAAATTCAATCTCCATAAATAAAAGTTTTAGGCTGATTTTTCTATTTTTATCCGAATGGGAAAAATCATAGCCGCAGTTGTTGTCGTCCTGTCTTGCATGGATGCCCTGGCGACAATTGCCTCTCCACCAGATACCTTAAAAAAATATTCCTGGATCCGCGAGGATCTCGCCTTTATAGAATATTCAGAGCTGTCCGTCATAAAATCTTTACATGAAAAATTAAAAAGTAAAGAGGCGTTAACCATTGTCCATTTTGGAGACTCTCATGTGCAAAATGGAATTTCAACTTCTGTGTTACGGTCATACTTTCAGCATTTAAACACGAACGGTGGTAGGGGAATTATTTTTCCCTTCAGTATTTCAAGACTATATGCCGGCATCGATTACTCCAGCAGACACACTGGTTACTGGCAATCGGTAAAGAATACCGATCCTAATCCAAAACTTCCTCTGGGGGTAACCGGCGTAACGGCACGAACCATGGATCCAAATGCATCATTCACCATCACCTTCAGAGAAAAAATCAATACCGATAGCCTCAAACTAAAAGTCTACTGCCGCAGGAATGATAAAAGCTTTGACCTGAAAATCATTTCTGATGGCTCAGAAAAACTATTGGCGGTCTACGACTCCAGCAGCAACAAGACATCGATCGATGTTCCGATCTATGGAGGTATAAAGCAATTGACCTTCAGGATGGCACCATCGCAGCCAACGCAAAATGAATTTGAGCTGTATGCTCTTTCCGTTGAAAATCTTTCGAAAAAAGGTACCGTAGTTCACAACCTAGGAATACCCGGCGCTCCCTACGAGGCTTTGCTACTGCAATCGCTTCTGGGCGAGCAGTTACAAGATATGCAACCCGACTTAATTGTGCTGGACCTGGGCACCAACGACTATATACCTGGAAACCGACTTCAGCCTGAGCTTGAACTCAAAATAAAAGAGTCCATCCGAACCATTCGTAGTGCCGCTACGAAAGCAACCATTCTGCTGACATCAACCCAGGACATGAACCGTCGAGGAATAAACATGTCTGCAGGTCGAAAATTCTCCGCGATGATTCGAAAAGTTGCAGCAGAAGAAAAATGCCTGTTGTTCGATTGGTATTGGATTTCAGGCGGGCCTCACACCATGAAAAGGTGGGTCATCGGCGGACTTGCGCAGCGCGACAACATTCACCTCAACACCGCAGGCTATCAACTAAAAGGTGAACTAATGGTAAGAGCTTTTTCAAATACCCTAAAACTGTTAAACGATTCCCTTCCCGAAGCATTGGTCAATTCACCCGACACTTTAACCTGGAGGTCACCGGTAATAACAGCCTCAGCTAAAATTCCTTCGCCACCATCAAACTACCAGAGACAATCACTACCAGCTGGAAGCGCCATCCAACATCGAATCAGGGAAGGAGAAACCCTTGGTGCAATCGCAGAACAATACGGTGTAACTGTTCAATCCATTCAGGAGGCCAATAACCTGCAGGGAAGCAGAATTTATGCTGGCCGTACCTTAAACATAGTTGTAGGAGGTCAAAAAAAACCAGTAACAAAGACTGAAGCAGGGCCAATCAAATCAAGTGGAGGAAAGGGATTGATAAAACATCAGATTATTGCAGGTGAAACCCTGGGCACCATTGCGGCAAAATACAAGGTTTCAATAGAATCGATTAAAAAAACCAATGGCCTGAAGAATTCAAGAATTGAAGCAGGCAAAATTTTACTGATTGAAAATCCAGAGTCCAGGGATCAAAAAAATAAAACCTGATGCAAAAAGTATTAACCATCGCCCTGGCATTTTTATTCGTCTTCACACCAGTTAAAGTCAGGACACAAACAGGCTTGCCATTTAAAACCATACCCACTGTTTGGGATGAGGGTCTTCACCTTGGAAATGGAATGCTTGGTGCAATCATCTGGCAAAAAGAGAAAAATTTAAGAATGGCACTGGATCGTGCCGACTTATGGGACGAGCGACAGGTGGTGGATTTTTCTGTACTGAATTATAAATGGGTTTTTGATCAGGTTAAAAACGGGACTTACGAAAAAGTTCAGCAATACGGCGATGTACCTTACGAGGAAATCCCCTGGCCAACAAAGATTCCGGGTGCAGCGATTGAATTTTCAATCGATGGAACAGCCAAAGGACTTATGGACATTGAACATGGCCAGGCAATCATTGATTGGTCAAGCGGAGTCCAATTATCAACTTTTGTTCATGCCACCAAACCATTTGGCTGGTTTGAATTCACCAATGTGCCAGAAAAAATAGTTCCCATACTGGTACCACCCGTCTACCGCGGAGCCGGCAGTGACGGAAAATCAAATTCAGTCGAAGGACAAAGTCTTGAACGATTGGGATATCAGCAAGGGAAATTAGAAAACGGAAAAAATTACGCTACTTATGAACAAGCCGGCGCAGAAGGGTTTCGATATGAAGTTAGTGTCGTATGGAGCAAGCGTGGAAATAAACTCACCGGCGTTTGGAGTATTGCCTCCTACGAAAACGGAGATACCGATCACCTCAGAGCGTTAAAGATTTGTAAGCAGGCATTGAGGACAGCTCAAAGTGTTACACAAGAAACACATCACTCATGGTGGAAAGATTACTGGTCCAGGTCTTCAGTACAATTACCCGACAGCATCCTTCAGCATCAATATGAACTGGAGCTTTATAAGTTGGGTAGCACGGCAAGAAAAGGGGCGCCTGCCATTACCCTACAGGCGGTCTGGACGGCGGACAACGGCAGGTTGCCGCCATGGAAGGGTGATTTTCACCATGACCTGAATACCCAGCTCAGCTATTGGCCTTCGTACACCGCCAACCACACAGATTTGGCCGAAACATTTACCGATTGGTTGTGGGCCGTAAAAGAAGAAAATAAAAAATATACCAAGTCTTTTTTTGGTGTGGATGGACTAAACGTACCTGGTGTTACTACGCTGAAAGGCAAACCTATGGGCGGCTGGATTCAATACTCCTTTTCACCAACGGTTAGCGCATGGTTGGCCCAGCATTTTTACTGGCAGTGGCGTTACACCGGCGACCGATCTTTCTTGGAGAAGCGTGCCTACCCATACCTGACTGACGTGAGCACTTTCTTAAACAACATCATGTTGAGAGAAACGGTTGTTCGAAACGGATTAGAAAAAACAGAACGTAAATTAACCTTGAGCTCCAGTCCAGAGTATAACGACAACAGGGTTACTGCCTGGTTCAGGGACTGGACCAACTACGACTTGGCGCTGGTTAAATTTTGTCTTGAAAAAACAGCGGAGCTGGCGGTGGAATTGGGTAAGCAAGATGAAGCAACCCAATGGAAAACGGTCTTGTCGGAATTACCTCCGCTGGACGTCAACGAGACCGGTTTAACCATCGCACCTGGACAAAATTTGGAAGCATCGCACCGACACATTGCGCAACTCATGGCGCTCCACCCCCTCGGATTGCTTAATCCTGATCAGCCGGACCAAAAAGAAATAATTCAAAAAAGTTTGAGGTGGTTGGAAAACAAGGGAACGGATTGGTGGACAGGATATTCTTTTTCGTGGGCTGCATGTCTGTACGCCCGAGCCGGAGAAGGGGAACGGGCGGCAACGAATCTTAAAGTTTTTGCAGAAAATTTTTGTTTGCCAAATAGTTTTCACGCCAATGGTGACCAAAAAACGGGCAGATATTCAAACTTCCGGTATAGACCTTTTACACTGGAGGGTAATCTGGCATTTGCACAAGGTGTTCATGAAATGCTGGTTCAGTCACACCAGGGCTTCATAGAAATTTTCCCAGCTGTTCCGGGATTGTGGGGTGATTTAAGATTTGACCGACTGTTAACGGAGGGGGGATTTGAAGTTTCGGCGAAGCGGGAGAAGGGGATAACCGTACAAATAAAGGTTACGTCCAAAGCAGGTGGAACGATGAAGATAAAGTTGGATGACGGACTACAGGCAGACCGAGGCTGGCTGGATTATAACCAGGAAACTAGGACCGCAACATTTTATTTGGGTAAAGGGGAAATGCTTACGATCGAGCGGAAATTGTAGGGTTAGCTTCGGACTAATTTTTATTTAGGCTTATACTTGAAGATTTCGCCGTCCTTTAGGATAACCATGTCGGTACCCTTTTGCTTTTTAAAGGCGATGACCCGTTCACGCGCGATCTTTAGACCTTCGATTATTCGATTTTTTAATAGTTCCAGTCCTTCTTTGGTCATATCAACGAAGATTTCATTTTTTGAATGGATCCAGATTGAATTTCAACCATTGCATGGTCTTTATGTTTCATAGCAATAAGCTCGAATTGTCCACTGGAGTTATCGAATAGAAATGCGCCATCAGCTTTGGGTAAATAAACGGAGAACAGGTTTCGCAAACCTCTGAAGTATCGTCGCTCGATTACCTCATCTGGTATGCTGTGTCCACCTTCCAATACCCTTACCCGAACCCTTTCCTTAGCCAGTTCAGAATTTTCAAGCCAAAAATAAAGCAACACAATGCTATAGCCATGTTGCCTGGCCTGCTTAATATAACCTGAATATATATTGGCGGACAAGGTGGTTTCGAAAGCAAACGTTTGACCTTGTAGGATTAGCGTATTGATTCGTTCCAGCATAATTCGACCAGCCTCCAATGCAACTGTCTCGGGCTTAAAGGGCGACATCCCCCTTGCAATTTCATCTGCGTTAATGAATTCAAGACATGGGATGATTTGTGGCAACAGGGTAAAAGAGGCTGTGGTTTTTCCTGCTCCGTTGCATCCAGCAATGATGTAAAGTGTCGGCTCAGACATCATTGCAATTTTACGAATTTCCAATTGCAGGAAAGATAGTGTAGTTCTAGTCAAAGATTTTGAATTTTAAGGAGGAAGGTGAATGGTTGTCTGAAAAGCGGGGGAAACAATAATCCGTTCTCGGCGCGAAGATATTCGCGGGTAGAAGTCAATTGAATTTTTATCAGTTGACCATTATGAATAGAAAGGATAATTAAAACAGGTGGCGATCTGAGATGTACTTATCCGATAGACTTAAAATATTGGATTTAACCTTAAAAGGCCTTCCGCCTAATTGAAACTCGAATTCCTATAAGGGAATATTTCCATCAAGATTGGAATCTCTTATAATCCAACCCTTATACTAAGAGAGATTCGGTGCCACATATTTTATCGCAACCAAATTTCAAAAGTAATCGTCGTTAAAGATGCGCTAGCGTCATATTGAATTCAATTATATTCTTTTCACATGTTACTGTTTTTGCTGTTACCGATATTTTCATACCTTAGTTAATAGACACGAAAAACTCCCCATGAAAAATCCATTCAATACCTCACTATCCAAATTCGGAATCCTTTTTTGTATTCTTTTTACTTTACTGGGATGTGAAGAGGAGATTCAATTATCTCCGCCCGAAGTTATTACGGGTGAAATTACCTCTGCAACATCATCATCAGCTAAAGTAAGCGGACAAATTGTGTTGGATGGGAATACTCCAATTATTGAAAGTGGTGTGGTTTATGGTAAATCTGCTGATCCAACTGTTTCGGATTCAAAGGTGGTGAGTACAGCAAAAAGTGGAACTTTCACTGTTGATTTGACGGGATTGGATTTTGCTACGACCTATCATATTAGGGTATTTGCCACGAATAAGATTGGAACATCCTATGGGTTAAATAAATCATTTAATACCGAAGCAGTTCTTCCAACCGTTAAGACATTGGTAGTTTCAGATATAAAAAGTAAAACAGCTGTTGGTGGTGGTGAGATTTTAAATGATGGGGGTAGTACTATTACCGCGAGGGGGGTTTGTTGGAATACTTCACCAAATCCGACCATTTCAAATAATAAAACATTTGATGGTAGTGGAGTAGGCAACTTTACGAGCCCTATTGGTAATTTAACTTATCTCACAAAGTATTACGTGAGGGGTTACGCGACCAATTCAATTGGTACGTCCTATGGCGAGGAATTATCTTTCACAACAATAAATCCAATTTACCTGGATCAAAATGGTGTTACAATTAAAGCTTTTGATTGGGCGACTGTTGGTGAAAAGGGAATGGTCGACGGAAAAGAGTTCCTGGTAGTTGACCAAAATGAACTTAAAAACTTGATTAGTAATGGTGGATCCCTAAATAGCTTATGCACATCCAAAATAACAGATATGCAAAATTTTTTTAAGGGCTCATCTTATAATGGTGATTTAAGTAATTGGGACGTTAGTAATGTAAAAAATATGGCATGGATGTTTGCTAGGTCTAAATTTAATGGTGACATATCTAAGTGGAATGTTTCTAATGTAAATGATATGAGCTATATGTTTTTAAGTTCAGAATTTAATGGTGATTTAGCGAATTGGGATGTCAGCAATGTAATCGATATGAATCAATTATTTTCAGATTCAAAATTTACTGGTGACTTAGGTAAATGGAACGTAGGAAATGTCACCAATATGTTTGGGATGTTTTCATTAACAAAGTTTAATAGAGACATCAGTAAATGGAATGTGGGTAAGGTAACGAAGATGGGTTTAATGTTTTGGATATCTGATTTCAATGATGATTTAAGTAACTGGAACGTTATGAATGTTACTGATATGTTTGGAATGTTCAGCGGATCATGTTTTAATGGCAATATCAGTAATTGGAATGTGGGTAACGTAACAAATATGAGTAATATGTTCTGCGGTTCTATAACATTGTCTGGAGGATATCAAAAATGTCAGGTCTATAATGAAACTCGAAATTTGGATTTAAGTAAATGGAATGTCCAAAATGTTCAGGACTGCAGTTTTTTCTCGTGCTCTCCTAGTTGGACACTACCGAAACCACTTTTTAATAAGTGCACACCCAATTGAGGTTGATTTATTTGAGGCTTCTCCCAAATAATTCTACTTCTCACAATATTTCAAGGTTACAGTTGGATATTCCGTTAGCGCATGGCCAGTCCTGGCCATTTGTGCTTTACCCAACTTTAGCGGTGATTAATGAAAATATTTAATTACCATCCTAAAAGGGTATTAGTTGTACGCATAGTATCAGTCCCCGTTTATAAGCCAAGGCAAAATCCTACAAGTCATAGACTGAGACTTTTTTATTTCCTCGCTCGCTTAATTCGCTTGCGCGATTAGAGATACAATTATTAAAAGTCAAAAAATGATTACAAGCGTGATCATTATAGTAGACGTTACAACCCTCCAACGCAACCAGCCTGTATGATTACTTCCGTGATCATCAAATTGGGCTGTACTCAACCTTAAAAGCCCTTCCGACGCTAACGCAGCTATGGCTTTTTTATTTCCTCGCTTGCTTAATTCGCTTGCGCGACTCGCTCGCTGAAAATAAAAAACCCAGCTTCTTCGAAGCCGGGCTTTCAAGGTTGGTCGGGGTGAGATGATTCGAACATCCGACCTCCACGTCCCTAACGTGATGCGCTAACCGGGCTGCGCTACACCCCGAACATTAAATAGAATTCTATCCGCCAGCCGACAAAACAAAATCGATTAATCATGCTCGGCAGGAAAGGGTGCAATTATACTAATTTCTTTTTATCTATGCGCCGGCCGAATTATCCAACGTGCAGCATTTCAGGTACATCCCAATCGCCCTTACCCTTATTTGCTGGGCAATGTCCACCAACACCTCTATTGGTCAACTCCCGCTCTCCAAAGAAAAACTTGCCTCAAAAAAAATTCAGGCGGGTCAATGGAACAAAGCACAAATTCTTCTCACTAAAAGTCATAAAAAAGACAGCACCTCCATTCCCCTCCATTACCTCTACGGGATATATTTCAGCGATAAAAGAAATCCACAGTTTAACATCGACTCAGCATCCCAATTCATCAACCAGGCGACCCAACTATACAACCTCATCGAAAGCCGTGAACGTGAAAAACTCAGACGCTTTCCACTGGATGGATTAATGCTCAACAACCTCAGACTTCAGATAGATACGCTGGCCTTTCACCGCGCCATACAGGAAAACTCATTTCAAAGCTATCAGTACTACCTGAGCCATTTCAAACAATCCGTCTTCGAACAACAAGCTGTCTACCTTCGCGACTCAGCCGCATTCCAGCTCGCCGCTGAATCCATGCGCGCCGCCGAATTCAAAAAATTCCTGGATACCTACCCCGAATCATCCTTCAAGCCGGAAGCGCTCCAAAAATGGCACCGATTGGTCTACAATGAAGAAACATCCAAAGGCACCACCGAGGCATTTGAAAAATTTGCGGATGGTTATCCCGACAATCCATGGAGAGACGAAGCCATTGAAAAGATTTTTTATCGCTCCACCGCCACAGGAGAATCCCGATCATTCGAATGGTTCGCCCTCAAGTATCCCAATCATCCACTCGCAGCCAGATCAAAAGCCATTCTTCAACATCTACATCCGGATCACGGCCACGGAAGGTGGTTACCCTTCACCGAAAATAATCTTTACGGTTACATCGACCTGAACGGCCAACTCAAAATAAAACCCGTTCTCAACAGCCTTAACCCTGAATTCATTTGTCCGGATACAGACGCTGAGTTGATCGTAACCACCCTTGGTGTTTTCGATAAAAACGGAAAACAAATTCTATCCGAAGCCTGCTCATCAGCCAAACATATTGGCGCAGGATTTTATTGGTTAACCTATCAAAATACCGCAAAGCTCATTCACGGCTCCGGTTGGCAACCTTTCCAGGACAACCTCCAACAGGCCCTAACCATTGAAAACAGATTCCTTGCCATCAAAAAAAATAATCAATGGAGTCTTTATGCCCTCAATGGACAAGCCCTTTCCCAGACCAACTATGACTCAGTCTTTACCCTTGGAACCAAGCTTATCTTAAATCGAAAAGGAAGGCTTTTTATTTTTAAGTCCGCTGATCTTCTCTCCTATCTGGAGGGAAAAGCTTCCTTCAGAACCGCCGATGAGGTGGTCGACCTGGGGCAAGGCCAACTCATGATTCGGATAGCAGCACTGGAGGAAATGGTAAACGCAGATTTTGAAACCATTATCCAGCCAGACCGCCATCAAATCCGAACCTCCCCCGGCGGAATCACCCTTCAAAAAAATAACCTCATTCAATTTCCAGAATGGAAATCACTCAACAACCAATTCTTTAAAAGAATAGCATTTGCTGAGCCATGGATGAAAACCGTTTCAGCCAATGGAGAAAGCCTCCACTTCATTCCCTCAAAATCCACCATCGAATTGAATGCGGACAGTGTTTGGTTTCAGAATCGATTTTCATTTGCCTTGCGTGGAGATTCCGTTACCCTTTATACACCTGAAAAAAGAAACATCACTTTTGCCAAAGACGATGAATTCAGATTTCTGACTGCCCGCGACTCCAGCCTTTATTTTCTGGTCTCCAGGAAAAATAAGCTTACCCTTCACGATGCAGCAACTGGAAAAAAACTTTTTAGCGGCATCTACACCGAAATCCAACCCATCACCTCAGATTATTTTATTGTAAAACTCCGGGGAAAACTTGGTCTTACCGGTCGTACCGGAAAAGAGTTGTTAAAAGCCGACTACGATGCCATGGTTTACCAAAATGGATGGTTCTCCCTGCTTAGAGAAAATAAATTTGGGGGATTTCAGCCAGCCCAGCAACGTATCCTTAAACCAATCTATGATGCCAACCTCATTGTCTATTCGGACGAAATTCTTGCTGTTCGGAAAAATCTTAAATGGGGCTTCCTGATCAATAATCAGAAGCCGGAAACCGTTCAATACAAATTCGACGAAATCCGACAGGTAAACGACAGTCTTGCCATGGTGCGCACCAATACCAATTGGCAAATGATTTCTGTTTACGACAATAAGGTCATCTCAGACGGTATTTTCGAATGGCAACCCTCCGACTCTGACGAAAGAATCCTGTTTAGAAAATCCACAGGCTATGGTCTGTTAAGCCGAAATCTTGGGGTCATCATAGAACCTTTATACGCAGAATTATTATGGTGGAGCGATGAAAACCATACCCTGTATTTGGGGATCAAAAGTGTTTCCGATCAAATTAGCCAACTGGATTACCTCAATCCCCACGGTATTTTGCTGCGCAGGACCAAAGTCAGGTCTGCTTTACTAGACGATCTGATCTGTGAGGATTGAACTTCTGGTTCAAAAAGAGGAAATTGCCATCTAAACCATTTTTATGAAGGCTCTCAGTACCATCGCTGCCTTAATCATCACCGGATCACTATTCGCACAAAACACCAACAAACCACCGCGTTTGGTAGTGGGTATTGTGGTCGATCAAATGCGACAGGAGTACCTGTACCGCTTCGCACCAAAATTCAGCGAAGGTGGATTCAAAAGGATGATGAACCAGGGGTTCATGCTTAGAAATGCACATTACAATTACATCCCTACGGTTACCGGCCCGGGCCATGCATCGGTTTATACCGGAACAACACCATCCGTACACGGCATTGTATCGAACGAGTGGTACGACAAAACCGAAAAGAAATCCGTCAACTGCGTAGAGGATAAGCGCTTCAGTCCGGTGGGTTCTGCGACCGGCAAAGGAACAGCCGCACCAACCCGTATGCTGAGCACAACCGTAACCGATGAGCTGAAGTTGTTCACCCAGCGTCGCGCCAAAGTGGTTGGCGTTTCCATCAAAGATCGGGGTGCCATTCTACCGGCTGGACATTTACCCGATGGCGCGTATTGGTACGATGGCTCAACCGGTTCCTTTATTTCCAGCAGTTACTACAAACCAGGCCTGCCCTATTGGGTTGAGCAATTCAACCAACTTAAACTTCCTGACAATTACCTAAGCAGAGAGTGGCGCACGTTGTTGCCCATTGAAACCTACACAGAAAGTGGACCAGACGATTCGAAATCTGAATCGAGGCTCAGAGGAAAGGAGCGCCCGGTTTTCCCATATAATTTACCTGAACTCAGAAAGACCAATGAGAACTACGATTTGGTCAGCCTCACGCCCTTTGGAGATGATTTGCTAACCGAATTTGCGAAGGCCGCTATGGATGGTGAAGATTTAGGTAAAGATGAAACACCTGATTTCCTAACCATCTCTTATTCTACACCAGATCTCATTGGTCATGCCATGGGACCTAATTCAGTTGAAGTGGAGGATACATTTGTCCGGTTGGACCGAAACATTCAGGATTTATTCCAGACGCTCGACAAAAAAGTGGGCCCTGGTAACTACGTGATTTTCCTGACTTCCGACCACGGTGTTGGCAACATTGCGCAGGAGCTGATTGAGGCAAAAATTCCATCAGGGTATTTCGATGTCGACCAGATGGACAAAGGTTTGAACGAGTTTCTCAAATCCTATTATCCTGCCGACAACGTAATTGAAAACATCAGCAACAATCAGATTTTCCTTAACCCCGCTGCCTTCCCGAATGAACCTAAAGCAGGTGGACTGGATTTTATGGTTGCCCGCGAGTTGGTAGTACGCTGGCTAAAAACTTTTAATGGCGTTAATGAAGTTTACACCAAAGAACAACTCTCTTCCGCATCCGGCGCCAACCTCTACCAGGAACTGCTGGCCCGTGGTGTTCATCAGAAAATTTCAGGTGATGTGGTCTTCACCATGAATCCGGGATGGTCCTGGCTACAAGGCGCACGTGCAAACCATGGAAGCGGGTACACCTACGATACCAACGTACCCATACTTTTTTACGGAAAAGGAGTGCGCCATGGCGTCAGCTATCAGTACCACCGCATAACCGATATTGCCCCAACAGTTTCGTTGTTGCTGGACATCAGCTTTCCGAATGGCTGCACTGGCCAACCCATCGAAGAATTGTTCGAGAAAAATTAAAGGGAGACTATTTTTCGCTTCGCTCAATGGAATGACCACCAAAGGCATTCCTCAAGGCGGCGACGAGCTTACCTGAAAATGTATCGGGTTGTTGCGATCGGTAACGCGTCAGCAACGACATGGTGATCACCGGCGCCGGTACACCAAGCTCCATGGCTGTTTCAACAGCCCACTTTCCTTCTCCTGAGGATTGCATAACCCCTTTGATGGCGCCCAATTTCCCATCTTGCTCCAGGACTTTGGAAGCCAGGCTCAATAAACTGCTTTGGATAACCGAGCCACTGTTCCAGGTTCTGGCCACTTCAGCCAGGTTTATTTCCGGATTAAATCGATGAACCAACTCTACACCCTCTGCGATAGATTGAAGCATTCCGTACTCAATACCACAGTGAATCATTTTTATAAAATGTCCGGTGCCGGCCGCACCGCAATACATTACCCCTCCTGTTGCTGCAATAGACTGAAAAAATTCCTCGCAGTAATCGAAGGCACCCTTAAATCCGCCGACGGTTGCTGAAATACCGTTCAAAGCACCTGAAAGGCTGCCGCTGGTTCCGCAATCCAGCAAATGAATTCCGGATTGATCCAAATCCAATGCGCGAGCTATAGTGTCTTTGTAGTGTGAATTGCCTCCGTCTATAATAATATCATCGGCGTGCAGGTGATTTTTAAGATTGGATAAGATAACGTCCACTGCTTTTCCTGCGGGCACCATTAACCAAATTACTTTTCTGCCGGTCAATGAATCAGCCAACTCACCAACACTGGAAGCAGTTCGTACCCCTTCCTTTGCCACATTCTCCATGGCCTGCTTGCTCAGATCAAAGGCTGTTACCTCATGCCCTTTGCTCTTGAAATTAAGTGCAAGATTGAAGCCCATTTTACCAAGGCCAATCAAACCAATTTTCATTCCGCTGGTATTTTAACGGACCCTAAAATAGGATTTTGGCCGTATGGTAAAAATACCCGGCAGTAGTTAGCGCTGAATAGATGGGGTTTAAAAGAAAAAAAGCGCCGATGGTCAGCGCTTGAGAAACTTTTTGGTTGTTTTCTGTCCGGTTTTTTCATCCCGGATGGAAAGCAGATAGAAGCCAGAAGGGAGGTCTTTAATCCTTATCCGAATCTCAGCACCATCAGAAAATTCAGGCTCCACAGAAACCTCGTTGCCGATGATGTTAAACATACCAATCCTTAAATCACCGACCTCTAACCCCTCGGCGGAAACGGTAAGAACCTCGGTGACTGGATTTGGGAAAACAGAAATCCTTTTTGAGAAATCGCCTGAAGAAAGCGGCCACTCAGCTTTTTGGGCATAAGCACTGGTTAGGGCAAAAACGGCGATAAAACCTAAAATAAATCTCATAAAGCCTTTATACGGAAACCTGCATTAGAAGTTCCGCATGCTAAGACACAATTTCTATGCCGAAGTTTAGTCCAAGCCCTGAGCAATCCTTTTAATCGCCTCGGAAAGGTCATCAGCAATTTCGCCTGCCAGTATGGTGCGACCACCCGCAGAAGCCAAATCCCCCGCCAATCCATGGATATAAACTGCGCCATACGCAGCTTCTTTTGGAGCCATCCCTTGTCCTAAAAAAGATGCAACAACCCCCAGCAATACATCACCACTCCCCGGAGTAGCCATGTAGGGATTTCCAGTGCTGTTAAAATAAACTGAGCCATCCGGTGAAGCCACAGCACTATGCGCACCTTTCAACACAACAATACAATTGGACTCAGAAGAAAATTTCTTTAAAAGTCGATGTCGGTCTTCACCATCTTTCCATGACCCAACCAACCGACGGAACTCACCTGGATGTGGAGTAAGGATTGTATGCTCAGGAAGCCGGCTTAACCATGAATTTTGCCTGGACAAAATATTCAATGCATCAGCATCGATCACCAATGGAATTCGACATTCATCAATCAAACGACCGAGGGCATCAACTACTTTTTGGGACTGACCAATACCTGGCCCAATTCCTACGGCATCAAAGCCAGAAAGATTTTTGACCTCTGAAATACAATGTTGATCTGAATCGGCGGTTACCATGGCTTCAGGAATGGATTGCTGCAAAATGCTATACCCTAAGGCCGCGGTATGTACGGTAACCTTACCTGAACCGGACCTCAAAGCTGCTTTGGCAGAAAGCACCGCAGCCCCAGTCATTCCATAGCTGCCCGCCATTAACAACACATGGCCAAAATTTCCTTTATGGCTTCCTGATTTTCTAGGTCTGATGATTTTGGATATATCATTGCGCTCAAGAAGAAAATCATGCGTCCTATTTAAATCCTGGAATTTATCTGAAAGTCCGATGGACACCACATCAAGCTTTCCAACAAGATCCATGGATTCGGGGAAGAAAAAAGATCTTTTAGGTGCCTGAAAAGTAATGGTGTGGCTTGCGCATACGGTTGGCGATTCAGTAGGGTGATCCGGAAAAAGTCCGGATGGTATATCTACGGATACAACATGCTTTTGGGATTGGTTGATCATCCTTACCATGGCCAGGTGCTCACCCTCCAATGGACGTGAAATACCCGATCCAAATAAGGCATCAACAATCACTTCAGAATCAAAAAAATCAATCGGGTTCGCTGCGCCAAAACGAAGCACTTCTACCTCGTCAGGCAGCTGTTTTAAATTTAGTTTAAAATCGTTTGTACCCTTTTCAGGATTACCAACCAACACAACCCTAACCTTGAAATGGTCTGATTTGAGCAACCTGGCAATAACCAAACCATCACCGCCATTATTTCCGATACCGCAAACAACCACAACATTTTTGGTGACGGCGCTATAACATTCGATAAAGCGATTGGTCCAGGCGGTAGCCGCCCGCTCCATCAAATCGTAAGAAGTAATTTGCTGTTCCTGGATGGTGAATCCATCCCAGGCCCTGATCAAATCAGCAGAAAGAATTCCAAGCATGAAAAATTATCGATCAACCTCACCCATTACCACGTCCAGTGAACCTACAATGGCAATCAAATCTGCAAGCAACACACCACGGGAAATTTCAGGCAAGAGAGAGAGATTTGAAAAACTGCAGCTTCTGACTTTACAACGATTCGGCACATCGGTCTTACCATCGGCCCTAAAGTAGAATCCCAACTCACCTTTTGGCGCCTCGGCTCTAAAATACATTTCCTGTTGTGTCGGACGGATTTTACCAGGAACCAGTGCCTGTGGATCGAATTCACGCGTCCGTCGGTGGTCACCCTTCAATTTGACGATGCATTGTTCGATGATCCGTAACGACTCCCGAATTTCCTGTACCCTAACCCAGGTTCGATCCCAGCAGTCACCGAGCGTACCCATCTTTCCTTCCCCCACCGGCACATTAAAATCCAATTCACCATATACCGAATACGCATCAACTTTTCTCAAGTCATAACGCAGACCACTGCCACGAAGCACCGGACCCGAGGCGCCACCATTTATTGCGGTTGCCAAAGGCAGAACACCTACGTTGGCCGTCCTTCCAACAAAAATGGAGTTGTCGGTGAGGATCGTATCCAACTCATCCAATTTCGGATTGAGGTAGGTGATAAACTCAGAGACCCGATCTTCAAAACCTATGGGCAGGTCATAATACAATCCACCGATCCACATGTAATTGTACAGCATCCTTGAACCGGAAAGCCACTCGAGCATTCTCAAAATATGTTCGCGATCCTGCATCAGCCAAAACATTGGCGTGAAGGCTCCCAAATCCAGACCGTAGGTTCCAAGTGCAATGAAGTGTGAAGCAATTCGATTCATTTCCGCAACAAGTACGCGGATGTACTCAATTCGTTTTGGAAGGGCACCTTCCAAACCAAGCATTTTCTCAACACCCAATACATAGGCATGCTCACCATTCATTGAGGCTACATAATCCAGGCGGTCTACAAACGGAATAATCTGATTGTAGGGTAAATTTTCAGCATGCTTTTCAAAGCATCGGTGCAGGTATCCAATATGAGGCACAACCTGTCGTACTACTTCTCCATCCATCAAAACCTCCAGCCTCAAAACACCATGCGTTGAAGGATGCTGTGGACCAAGGTTGATAACCATCTCCTCTACCCTCAAGCCTGCAGGATCAAATACCGCCGGCTCCGACTTTAATAATTTATCCGGATCAAAACTGAAAGAAGACTCTTTTGAAACGGGTGGATTGAGGTTCGGATTGCTTTCCGATTCAACTTTTAAGTCGTGGTAACGCTCCTGAACCTGATAGTCTTTACGAAGTGGATGTCCTATCCAATCGGAAGGCATCAAAATCCTTCTTAAGTCGGGATGCTTGTCAAATCCCAAACCAAAAAGATCGAATATCTCGCGCTCGTACCAGTTTGCGGATTGGAACAGAGGGGCCAGGGATGGAAGCTCAGCCCCGTCCCGAGGAACCTTAACAGACAAAACAAATGGAAAACCTTTGGTAATGCTGTTGAAGTGGTAGATGACTTCCATTTCACCGGCAACCGGCCCAAGGTCTACAGCAGAAACTGAAATTAATTGATCAGCATAAACTTCAGGATCCTTCATCAATCCCTCCGTTAAAGCGAACAAATTTTCGGGCGTTATTTCAAGGGTAAGCGGATGGGCGTGGTTTTTAACCGTCAATGGATGACCTGCATAATGATTTGCTACAGAAAGAAACTGATCTGTGGTCATGAGCCAAGAATATGCTCTCCGGTAATTTTTTCCCTGAGCTTTAGAATTCCATCAATCAACGCTTCGGGCCTGGGAGGGCAACCTGGTACATAAACATCGACAGGTATGATTTTATCCACACCTTTCAGAACATGGTACCCATGCTGCCAATAAGGCCCACCGCAGTTGGAACAAGATCCCATGGAGATAACATACCGAGGTTCAGCCATCTGTTCATACAGGCGTCGAATGCGGTCTGCCATCTTAAAAGTTACTGTACCGGCTACAATCATTACATCGGCCTGACGAGGTGTAGCCCGAGGCGCCATTCCAAAGCGATCCATATCGTATGGTGTTGTGCCAGTGCTCATGAACTCAATAGCGCAGCAGGCCAGTCCGAAAGTCATTGGAAACAGAGATGAAAGTCTGGACCAATTCAGCAGATCATCTGCCTTACTGATCACAATTCCAGCATTTCCAAAGGATTCTTTGTAAGGTTTTTCCGCCCAGAGCCGATCGCCAGAGCTCAACGGATGATCAGTGCCCATGGTGTTGTTTTTTATTAAACTCCTCATAGAGCTGAGGGGGAACGACAGACCTGTTTTCTGTAGACGCTGGCTTTGGTTTCATCCAATCGAGATGACCGTTTACCCAGGCATAAGCAAGGCCGACCGATAGCACCAGAAGAAAAAATAAAATCTCCAGACCAGTCGTGAAGACCCATGACCAATCCGTGGTTGACCCAAACTTTGCGGCCACCGGCAACAACAGGATAATCTCAAGCTCAAACAGTAGAAACAGCAATGCCACCACATAATATCCAGTGCTGATTTTAGGCCATGGATCGCCTCCGGCCTGCTCACCACTTTCGTAGGAAGAATTTTTTTCAGGATTTGGCCGGTTGGGACCAAGCAGTCTTGAGACTGTTAGGGTTACAACAATAAAGGCGATGCCCAGGAGCGTGAAAAGTAATACCTGAATAAGCCCGTCCATTCATCAAAGATAGCAACTCCATCCCTGAAGAATCCTTCAGGTGGAGGAGATTTGACCTTACGAAGCTGAAGGCTGTAGAATAGCTGCTTCGAATGGTATTAAGGCGGCTTCAGGTGCCAACACAATACTCACCCCATCCAGGTCAGACCATGATTGTAGTCGATTCAGAACAACGGTACCCCTGACCGTAATCAACCCAGACGAGGACTTTCGCTCTTTAATTTCAATGAAATCTTCTTCTCTGAACTGCTCAGGTTTAAAGGATGCCAGGATTTCAACAGCAGCATCGTTGCTAAAGGTCAGACCGTTTTCCTGCAAGATCTTTTTATACTCATACCGATAATCGTAGGTCAGGGCGCTGATGTCAGATAAAACAGCAGAGCCAGTGGGATAACTGCCAGCACCTTTTCCTATAAAAGTCTGCTTTTCTGCAAAGGCGCCTGTAACGGTGACCGCGTTATATTCGTTACGAACTCCAAATAAAGGATGGGTATTCGAAACAAACTGTGTGGCCAGCAAGGCATAAATTTTTCCATTTTGTTTAAGCGCGCGACCCACCAACCGTATGTTCAGGTTGTTTTTAACAGCAAAATCCAGATCAGTCTGACTTAACCGATCGATTCCAAATCGAATGATTTGATCAGGCGAAACAAAAACACCAAAGGCATGCGCAATTAAAATGGCGAGCTTAAAGGAAGGGTCGTACCCCCTGACGTCTAGGGTTGGATCTGATTCAGCAAATCCCAAATCCTGAGCCTGCCTGAGCGACTCCGCATAAGACTTCTTTTCTTCCATCACCTTCGTCAAAATGTAATTGGTGGAACCATTCATGATTCCCTCAATACTTGAAATCAAATCATTGTCGTAATACTCCTCCAGATTTCGAATGATTGGAATACTTGCACAAACAGCGCCCTCATACAAAACAGGCTTACCGTACACCTGCTGAAGTCGGTAAATTTCTTCAAGATTATCAGCAAGCATACGCTTGTTGGCAGTGACCACAGCCTTCCCGTTGGCCAAAGCTTCCTTAAGAATTTCAAATGCAGCAACGGGGTCATCGATTAATTCAACCACCACATCAATTTCTGGATTGGTCAGAATATCGTTTCGGTCAAACGAAAACAAATCAGCTGGAAGCGGCCTTGATTTGGATTTATTCTTAACAACAATTTTTCGGATTTCAGCTTTTAGTCCTTTGGTCTCGTTGAGCACATGGTAGAGACCTTGTCCAACACAACCAAAACCAAAAACGCCTAATTGTAAATTTTTTTTCATTGGGAAATAAAAGAATGAATGATTTGATTAAGCTGAGTGAACTCAACCAGAAAACTATCGTGACCGTAAGGAGATTTTAATTCAGCATAAACTGAGTTGGGTATGTGCTGCTGAAGAAAATGTTGTTCTGCTACAGGAAATAAAATGTCCTGATCAATTCCGATGACCAATGTCTTGGCTTTTATGCCGGTGAGCGCTTCAACCACCGATACTCGACCCCTACCAAGGTTATGGCTATCCATCATTTTGGTCAACCTGTGATAGGAGATGGCATTAAAGCGATCTGCCAGCTTTTTACCCTGGTATTGCTGGTAAGAAGCAGATCTGAAAATGGCTGGTAAATCAGCGGTAGGTTCAGACTGTGTTCGGTCATAGATTCCATAGGTGCGGTAGGAGATCATGGCTATAGACCGCGCCACCTTCATCCCGTTCAGACCAGCCTGCTCAGAATGATCAGACCAGGTGGGATCCAATTCAATCGCCATCCGTTGGCTTTCATTGAATGCGATGCCCCAAGGGGAATGAAATGCATTACAGGCAACTGGAATAATTCTTTCAAAAACCTCCGGAACAAGTAGCGCCCATTCCAGCACCTGCTGTCCGCCCAGTGAACCGCCGATCAGCGTATGCACCTTTGGAAGGTTCAGCTCCTTCCGAAGCAAATCGAATGCACTTACGGCATCACGAACAGTAACCTTTGGGAAACGGTGAAACCAAGGTTGATTAGAATCTGGTGCAATGGATAACGGACCAGTGGATCCGTAACAACCACCCAATACATTGGCGCACACGACAAAATATTTTTTCAAGTCGTAAGCCCCATCTGGTCCAAAGAGTCCAGACCACCAGGTGGTGGCGTCTGCATTTCCGGTTAAGGCATGACAAACCCAAACCACATTGGAGCGGTCCTCCCTGAGGCTCCCAGCAGTGGTATACTGCAGGGAGAACTCGGGAAGTATTTCACCGGATTCCAGCGTAAAAGGCTTACGGTGATGAAAAAGGTTTGTCTGTCCGGACATCAGGCCACGGTCTGCTTGGCGAAGACTTTTTCAAATGCCTGTTGGAAGTCTGCTTTGATGTCTTCGATGTGTTCAAGTCCCACCGATACCCTCAACAGATTGGGCAATACACCGGTGGTGAGCTGCTCTTCATCGGAAAGCTGTTGGTGCGTGGTTGCTGACGGCTGAATGATCAGCGTCTTAGCATCGCCAACATTCGCCAGGTGGCTAACCAGCTGGAGGCTGTCAACTATTTTGGCTGTATTTTCTTTGCTGCCCTTCACCGTGAAAGAAAGCACTGCGCCAAATCCGTTGGTGAGATATTTCTTGGCGAGTTTATGGTAGGTGCTGCTGGCAAGCCCGGGGTAATTAACACTTTCAACCTGGGGATGGTGCTCCAGCCATTCAGCAAGTGCCAATGCATTCTCTACCGACCGCTGAACCCGGAGGCTAAGGGTCTCGACTCCCTGCAGGAACAGGAATGAATTGAAAGGACTTACCGCTGGACCAAAGTCTCTCAAACCTTCTACCCTGGCGCGAATGATAAAGGCTACGTTTGGCAGACCGAGCGGATTGTTGAAACCGAAAACATCCCAGAACTTCAATCCGTGATAACCCTCAGATGGTTCAGTGAATTGGGGATATTTTCCATTGCCCCAGTTGAAATTACCACCATCAACAATTACACCACCAATGGAGGTGCCATGACCGCCGATCCATTTGGTTGTTGAAGCCACCACAATGGAGGCACCGTGTTCTAAAGGTTTAAACAAAAAACCTGCAGCGCCGAAGGTATTGTCGACAATGAGCGGGATATCGTGCTTTTTGGCAACGGCAGCGATGGCCTCAAAATCAGGCACATTAAAGCCGGGGTTACCAATAGTCTCAAGATAAATGGCCTTGGTTTTTGAATCGATCAGTTTTTCAAATTGTTCAGGGCTATCGCCTTCTGCAAAGCGAACATCGATGCCCAGCCTTTTGAAAGCCACTTTAAACTGATTGTACGTTCCACCGTACAAAAAAGAAGTTGAAACAAAGTTGTCGCCAGCTTGTAGAATGTTGTTTAAGGCAATAAACTGAGCGGCTTGGCCGGAAGCTACAACCAGTGCCGAAACTCCACCTTCTAAGGCAGCTAGACGTTTTTCAAGGACATCGGTTGTCGGATTCATGATCCGTGTGTAAATGTTTCCGAATTCTTTAAGCGCAAAGAGGTTAGCGCCGTGTTCAGAATTTTTGAAAACATAAGAGGTAGTCTGATAAATGGGTACAGCACGTGAACCTGTTACCGGATCAGGATCTTGTCCGGCGTGAAGTTGAAGGGTTTCGAAACGATAATTAGACATTGTTTTATTGTTTAAATTTTTAAAAATCTTTTTTTGAAATAGTTGCTTTCCATTTGCCTTAAGCATTGACTGAATTATCCAGACGCGAACACGTTACCGTGCGGTTGGAATTCTCTCAACGATAAATTTTTGATTGCAAACGGACTGGCCGGCCTCTGGCGCGGTTACAGTAATAGTGCGAGATGTACTTTCATTTTTCTCCGGTTTATATTTTCCCTCCCGGACTTTCCGGGCTTGGGATCAGGATTTAGCACCTTTTCCTTGTTGGGGCCAGGTTGCTAGCGCTTCGTAGAGCCTGTCTCTCCGCGCTTCTTTATAAATCGTTTCAGCGATGTGCTGTTCGACTATGCTGATGCAAACGTAAGGTGTGCCTTACTTGATTTCAAAAGAAATACTCAAAAAAATTTTTTTGATTAACAATCGTTAGTTCTAAAGAAGACTTATACGAACAGGTATAGTGTTGTGCTTTTATGGAGTTTGAAGTTGCTCAGCAATCGAGAGAAAGTCTAATTTTTCCCAGTTTTTGGCAATTTCCGGCTGTGATAAAACCTTTGCCATAATTTGTTTCTGCCGTTGGCCGGTTTGATAAGCATCAGCGTAGTTGATGTCATCACTGAAGGTTACCATAGAGTAAAGTGGTGTCCAGCGTTCAGGATACAACTCATGGATTCGCGATTCAATTTTCTTTTGAAGTTGAAATACGGGGTCGGAAACAAGATCCCGCATCTCAATGAAATTATCTAATGCCAATCGGGCAACCGCATCTGCATTAGGTTTTCGTAAGCGTTGGAATTCGGGCAATACCATTTCCCAATCATCCTTAAAATACTCGAGCAATTCGTTGAAGATTCGGCAGTCTTCAAATCCTGCATTCATTCCCTGTCCGTAAAATGGAACAATCGCATGAGCGGCGTCCCCAATCAACAATGTTCTATTCTTCACCCATGGATAACACTTCACCGTTACAAGGGAAGACGAGGGATTTTCATGGAATTCATTGAGTAAATCAGGCATCAACTGAAGTGCGTCCGGAAATGTTTTCTCAAAGAAAGATTTTACCTGGTCACTAGTTTTTAAACCTGCAAAAGAGGTGGCTCCTTCAAACGGGAAAAAAAGTGTGCAGGTAAAGGAAGCATCTGGGTTGGGCAAGGCAATCATCATAAAACTTTCCCGTGGCCAGATGTGCAGCGCATCCTGCTTAAGTTGGAATTGGCCGTTTGCCGATGCCGGAATACTCAACTCCTTGTAACCATGCTCGATGTAATCCTGAGAAAAATTAAATCGATCCGATTGAAGGAAAGCCGCACGAACCGCTGAATAGGCACCATCGGATCCAATGAGGTAATCCGGCTTGATCACACGGGTTGGACCCCCATCCACAGAAACCTGTAGTTGTGTTTCCTTCAGATCAACCTGCTGAATTTTAGAATTAAAAAAAACTTGAACGCCAGCCTCCTCCGCTGCATCCAATACAACCTGATTCAAAGCACTTCTGGAAACCGAATAAATACATTGTCCCTCCTTGCCATAAGGCATATAACCTTCTGACCCTGCAACAGGATGAATTCTACGGCCATACATCGGTAAGGCCTTCTCCCGCATTTTGCCATCCAATCCGAGCAAAGCCAACGCACGTAGTCCTCTGCTGCTCAGGGCCAGGTTTATTGAACGGCCGCCATAGCCGCCAGACTTTCGAAAGTCCGCTCGTCGTTCAAAAATCGTGACCTTATAACCCCTTCTTGCCAGAAAGACAGAGAGCATGGAACCAACCAGTCCTGCACCGGCAACAGCAATCTCACGCATACATTTTAAATTTTCTCAAGTGCCTTTCTGAAAATTCCAACGAACCGAAATACATCTTCAAAAGAATTGTACAAGGGAACAGGCGCCACCCTGATCACAGAAGGCACACGCCAATCGGCCACCACACCTTCTCTGGTAAGCTGTCGAAAACATTTTATACCATTCTTAAATACCTCAATGGAGAGCTGGCAACCACGCTGGTCTGGATCATCCGGCGTAAGCAGTCTGAATTTTTCGCCGTAACCATCTGTACACAACAACAAAAATTCAAGATAACCGGTAAGAGCAACACTCTTTTTCCTGAGCCGTACCATGCCGGCTTGATCAAAAACTTTTAAGGAAGCCAGTTGAGCTGCACCTGCTAGGACAGGAAAATTAGAAAGCTGCCAGCCGTCTGCCCCCGTCATGGGCACATAGGTTTTCTCCATCTTGAATCTTTTCTTTTCGTCATGACCCCACCAACCCGAAAATCTGGGCAAAGTGAAATTTTTACTGTGACGCTCATGCACGAAAATTCCCGCGATCGCACCTGGTCCGGAATTCAGGTATTTGTATCCGCACCAAACAGCGAAATCCACACCATCTCTATGGAGGTTCAACGGCACATTGCCGGCGGCATGGGCAAGGTCAAATCCTGCCACAGCACCAACCATATGGGTGGCAGCAGTTATGAGTTCTATTTCAAAAAACTGGCCTGTATAATATTGAACTGCGCCCAACAACACCAGCGCAAGACTTTCTCCGGCATTTTCAATTGCAGATAAAATATCCTCCGTTCTCAGAATTACTTCATTTTTTCTTGGCTTCAATTCTATGAGCGCAGTCGCAGGATCAATTCCATGAAATTTCATTTGTGACTCCACCGCATACCGATCCGACGGAAAGGCACCATCCTCAATTAGAATTTTAAATCGCTTTTTATCGGGTCGATAAAAAGAAACCATCAGTAAATGCAGATTGACTGAAAGCTGATTCATGGCAACAACTTCCGATGACTTTGCACCCACTATCCTTGCCAAAGATTTTTTGGAAAACTTATGGTATGGCATCCATGGCCGCCTGGCGTTGAAATGACCCTCTACGCCGAGGGAAGCCCAGTCGTTGAGTTCGGTATGAACAAATTCAGACACGGAAGCGGGCTGTAGACCCAGTGAATTTCCGGTAAAATAAATCACCGGTTTACCCTTATGCCTCGGAAATAAAAACTGCTTCCTAAACTTCTTTAATGGATCGTTTCGGTCTGCACGCTTGGCAAACCCTATGTTGTCCTGAAAAATCATTTTATTGAAAAACTAAACGAAACGCTTGTCAGCCTCCATCACGTGACCGCAACTGCTGCAGGTTCGATATTTTTCAGAGCGATAAAACTCTCGGAAACGAGGAATAAAATCTTTTTCAATGTTGTCCAGGTGAAATCGGTATTCGTGTAGAGGATGGTTACACTTTTCACAGAACCACATCAAACCATCCAAAACCTCCTGCTCAGGTCTTTTGCATTCGATTACCAAACCAACTGTACCTGCCGGCCGTTCCGGACGATGTGGAACACGAGCTGGAAGTAAAAACATCTCTCCTTCATTTATTACGATTTCAACCGGCTTACCCTCCTCCTGAATGGTGACCTTTATGGATCCTTCAAGCTGGTAAAACAATTCTTCCGTCTCATTAAAATGATAATCCTTTCTTGCATTGGGCCCGCCGACAATCATAACAATGTAATCCCCGGCATCGGCATAAAGATTTTTATTGCCCACAGGAGGTTTCAATAAATCACGGTTGTCGTTGATCCATTGTTTGAGGTTGAAAGGTCTTCTGATGGCCATAAGAGAAAATTTTATGATTTCAATAGCGCGTGAGGGCTTTCGGGTATTTCCGAAAGGCGGTCAAAGTTACTATACTTGTCACACATAGAAATAAGGACCTAGGTCTGAAAATAGCACTACCATGAATCTTGATTTGAAGGGAAAAAATGCCCTTGTGTGCGGAAGCACAGGGGGCATTGGATTGGCCAGCGCACTTGAACTTGCACTGCTTGGCGCCAATGTAACGCTCCTTGCGCGCAATGAAGAAAAATTGAAACAGACCCTGCCAAGTCTCGCAAACGAGGGCACCCAAATGCACAAGATGCTGGTGGGTGACCTTTCCGTACCTGAATCTTTATCCAGTGTGTTGGGTGACACAGTAAGAAATGGTCATTACCATATCCTCATCAACAATACCGGTGGACCAACCCCGGGAACGGCACTGGACGCTTCGATTCATGATTTTGAATCGGCCTTTAAAAGTCATCTCGGATCTGCCCAAACACTGACGCAACTTGTTGCACCTTTTATGAAAGCAGCACAATACGGCCGAATCATCAATGTTATTTCCACCTCCGTTAAAATACCGATTGCAGGGCTAGGCGTTTCGAACACCATCAGAGGAGCCATGGCCAGCTGGGCTAAGACCCTTAGCCTTGAACTTGGTCCATTTGGAATCACCGTAAACAATGTTCTTCCAGGTTCAACCATGACGCCGCGTTTGATGCAGGTGATCAAGAGCCGTGCAGAAAAACAGCAAAAGACAATCGAAACGGTTAAATATGAAATGATGATGGAAGTTCCTGCCAAAAGAATATCTGAACCTCATGAAGTTGCAGCGATGATTGCCTTTCTCGCTTCACCAGCAGCGGGTTATGTTAATGGCACAAGTATTCCGGTAGACGGAGGAAGAACCGGTTCCATCTAGTCAGGACACCATGAAGATTTTAAACTACATCAACGGCAAATGGGAGAACCCTGTATCGGGTTTGTTCATCGATAACATAGAGCCCGCAACAGGAAAAAAGTATGGCGAAATCCCAGACTCTGATAGAGCTGATGTCGACCATGCAGCGCAAGCAGCATGGAAAGCATTTCCCGCCTGGTCTGCCCTGCCTGCTGGTCAGCGTTGCGACATCATGTTTAAAATTGCTGATGGAATTGAACAGCGTTTGGATGAATTTGCTGCCGCTGAATCACGGGACAATGGAAAGCCGGTTGGTCTGGCTCGGGTGATGGACATTCCAAGGGCAATCGAAAATTTTAAATTTTTTGCTACTGCCGCTGTGCAGTTTTCTTCCGAGTCGCATGCCACCGGGCAAGATGCCATTAATTACACCCTACGCCAACCCGCAGGTGTAGCCGGTTGTATCTCCCCATGGAATCTTCCTCTTTATTTATTCACTTGGAAAATTGCTCCGGCGCTGGCTTCGGGTTGTACGGTGGTAGCAAAGCCTTCTGAGCTTTCACCGGTTACAGCTTTTATGCTCTCGGAGGTATGTAATGCCGCAGGTCTTCCTCCAGGAGTTTTGAATATCGTCCATGGTCTTGGTCACCGGGCCGGTCAGGCCATCATTGAACATCCAGACATCAAAACCATCTCATTTACGGGCGGTACCGTAACTGGAAAAAAAATCAGTGCAACAGCAGGCCCACTTTTTAAAAAATTATCCCTTGAACTGGGCGGGAAAAATCCAAACGTGATTTTTGCAGATGCCGATATGGAGAAGGCGGTGACCACCTCCGTACGTTCAGCTTTCACCAACCAGGGAGAAATTTGTCTTTGTGGATCCAGGATTTTTATTCAGCGCAACGTTTACGAAAGCTTTCGTGATGCATTCATTGAAAAAACACGGGCATTAAAAATTGGTGATCCAACCCAGGAAGAAAACAACCTCGGAGCCTTAATCTCTGCAGCACATCTTGAAAAAGTAAAAGGCTATGTTGCCCTTGCACTAACCGAAGGAGGAAAAATTCTTACCGGTGGCCAACAGGTAAATCCAGGAGGAAGATGTTCTGAAGGTTATTTCTATGAGCCAACCGTTATTGAAGGCCTGAATGACAACTGCAGGATCAACCAGGAAGAAATATTCGGACCAGTGGTCACGCTCATACCATTCGACACCGAAGAAGAGGTTATCCGAATGGCCAATGGAACCAATTATGGATTAAGCGCAACAGTCTGGACCGAAAATATTGGTCGCGGTCACCGGGTTGCTGCTGCGCTCAAATGCGGAATAGTCTGGATCAACTGCTGGCTGCTGCGCGATCTTCGAACACCCTTTGGCGGAACGAATCAAAGTGGCGTTGGAAGAGAGGGCGGTTGGGAAGCCATGCGCTTCTTTACTGAAGCGAAGAATGTTTGCGTAAAGCTATGATCGGCTAGTACTGTCCCGTCGTAAGCAGTACGAGTGTGCAGGCAACCACAGGTTCAATTCCAGCCTTCGATAATTTTTCCTCGAAATCCTGGTTTTCAGTGCCAGGGTTAAAAATCACCCTTTTAGGGCGCATCGAAAGTATGTTTTCATACCAGTCTTTTTGAAGATCGGGTCTCACATACAGGGTTACCGTATCGATTTGTCCCTGACCGGATTCAGAAAGTTGATCTTTCATTAGAATTTTTTGCCCAAATACTTCTCCATCCTTAATTCCAATAGGAATGAATTCATGGCCGTGCGCTTTTAACATACCGGCAGCCTGGTAGGCGGTGCGGTCTGGATTGGTGGTGGCGCCAATGATCAACGTCTTTTTCATGTTGAAATTTAATGCTTTTGAACCTTGTGGTGTACCGCTTCGGCGATCCGTTCACCATCCATCGCTGCGGAAACAATGCCACCGGCATACCCCGCTCCTTCACCACATGGAAACAATCCCTGTATTTGAGGATGTTCAAGGGTTACCGGGTCACGCGGAATCCTAACCGGTGATGACGTTCTGCTCTCCACGCCTACCACAACTGCATCATTACTTCGGTAACCCTTTATCTTTTTTCCAAAATCAATAAATCCCAACCTTAAACTTTCAGCAATAAAATCAGGAAGTACTTCCCTGAGATTGGAGGCGTGTAAGCCTGGCTGATACGAGGTTTCCGGCAAAGAGGAAGAGAACTTGTTTTGGATAAAATCTTCCAACCGCTGTGCCGGCGCATGTTGCCCGGTTGTCTGATGGGCTTTTCTTTCCACTTGGGCCTGAAAATACATGCCTGCCAAAGCACCCGATTTTGAAAATGGCTTAAAATCTTTTTGATCAACCGCCACAACGATACCAGAGTTGGCATACCGAGAGTCCCTGCGCGATGGACTCATTCCATTCACGACAACCTCGTCCTGTTGGGTTGAGGACGGAACGATAAATCCACCCGGACACATACAAAAGGAGAAAACACCACGCTTGCCACCAGCAATTTCAGCCTGATGCACCAGACTATACGATGCTGCCGGCAAATACGGTCCGCGGTCAGTTTCACAGTGGTATTGTGACTTGTCAATCAATTGCTGGGCATGTTCAACGCGAACACCCAATGCAAACGGCTTTGCTTCAATTAAAATTTTTTTCCGATCGAGCAGCTCGAAAACATCCCTTGCCGAGTGACCGGTGGCCAGGACCAGATGCTCGGATTCAAATTTTTCACCTGAGGCAGTTGTCACGCCACACACCTGTCCACCTGAAATGATAATATCGGTCACCCGTTGATCGAAGTGAACAGATCCACCGGCATTTAAAATGGTTTCCCGGATGGCGGTAATGATTTGAGGCAACTTATTCGTACCAATGTGCGGGTGTGCATCATACAGCACCTCTTCGCGGGCACCGTGCACAAACAATATTTCAAGAATTCGTTGCAAGTCACCGCGTTTAACCGATCGGGTATACAGTTTTCCATCTGAATAGGTGCCGGCCCCTCCTTCACCAAAACAATAATTGGAGTCCGGATTTACGATGTGGTCTTTGTTGATGGCCGCTATGTCTCTCCTTCTCGCCCGCACGTCCTTGCCTCGATCGATTATTACCGGCCGCAGACCCAACTCAATTAGTTTTAGTGCTGCAAAAAGTCCAGCCGGACCAGCACCAATGATGATAACACTTTGTGCATTTCGAACATCAGGAAGATTGGTGGTGAATTTGATCTGTGGTGGTTCGACACCTTGGGGAATTATCAACCCCTGCACCAAAACTTTTACCTGACGGCTACGGGCATCGATCGATCGCTTTCGAATAAATATTTTTTCCTCATCCGATGCGGCTGATTTTTTTCTGAGCACAGCATGCAAGATCTCCTCCTGAAATGCCTCTTCAGGCGAAAGCTCCAGACGAAATTCACGTGTCACTTTAAAATCAGATCAATCGGTTCTTCAATTCCCTAGCCCCTGTCGGATGTTCCCCACTCTGCTTTTTCAGCGTCACTCCACAATTCAGGGAAGAAAAATATCCGCTGAAGTCTTGGCGGCAGATATTTCTGCCAATTCGTGCCACCTGTTGCTCGGATATCGTCCGGGTCCTTCCTCAAATATTTACCCGCTGATTTTAAATGAGACAATGGCCAAACCACATTGGCCAGTCGGTCAAAAGCACGTAGCAGCTCAGTAATCTGAGGATGGTCCTTGAAATTTTGAGTGTAAATCTTATTGAGGTTTCTGGACTGAAACCGGACAGCCAGATCAGAAAAGGAACGCATATATTTTTCCTCAAAATGTTTTAGCGTCAATGTCTTTACACCTGATGCCAGCTCTGTTGCCCCTTTTCTCCAATATAATTTTTCCATGAGGCCAACCGCTCCACCTTCATTTTTGGTTGCGCGATCCTCGGCAGAAACCAGATTAATAAGATCGGTGGACATCAACTCAATGTAACGATACTGTGCCGACTGGAAACCACTGGAGGGCAGCAACGCCATCCTGAATTTCAAAAATTGATCTTTATCCAACCCATCGACCATGATGGCAAAGGAGGAAACAAGCTGTTCAAAATACCGGATGATTCTTTTCAAACGATCCTGAAAAAAATCCGCATTGGGTTTTTCCTCGGCTGTGATTTGCTCGATTTCCCAAATAATTAATTTGAAATAAAGTTCGCTGATCTGATGGTAAACTATAAACACCTTCTCATCCGGAAAACTGGTTTTAGGGTTTTGAAGGCTTAGCAACGTGTCCAAATGGATGTAATCCCAATAGGTCAGATAATCGGAATACAGCAGACCATCCAGGTAAGAGGAAAGGTCTTGACCCATTACTTCGTACTTCTTTTCAAGCTTGGCCACAATTTCATTGTACCGTTCGCCTGGTTTTTTCTGTTCCATGTGTCAGGGTTATGCCGTCAGTGCCTTAAAATTTGATGTAAATTTGCCCGAATCACTTCAATAACCAAAGCAAATCAATGGGCGGAAATTCAGAGGCAAGAAAATCCCTTAAACAGGATCTGTTTGAACACCCTGATTTTTACCAGGTGGATGGACTTTTGTCAGAAGAACATTTACTGGTCAGAAAATCCATTCGCGATTTTGTAAAAAAAGAAATCTCACCCTACATAGAGGATTGGGCACAAAGGGCTCACTTTCCTTATGATATCGTTAGAAAATTCGGAGAAATTGGCGCCTTTGGTCCCACCATACCGCAGGCTTACGGAGGTGGCGGCATGGATTATATATCCTACGGTATGATCATGCAGGAAATTGAGCGCGGCGACTCAGGTATGCGCTCAACGGCTTCAGTTCAAGGGTCGCTGGTCATGTACCCGATCTACAAATTTGGAAACGAAGAACAACGTAAAAAATATCTACCCAAACTTGCCTCTGGTGAATGGCTGGGCTGCTTTGGATTGACTGAACCTGACTTTGGCAGCAATCCCAGCGGAATGGTTACCAACTTTAAGGACGCCGGCGATCACTACATTTTAAATGGATCTAAAATGTGGATTTCCAATTCACCACGTGCCGACCTGGCGGTGGTATGGGCGAAGGATGAAAGCGGCAGAATCCATGGTCTGGTGGTTGAGCGGGGCATGGAAGGATTTTCAACTCCTGAAACCCACGGAAAGTGGTCGCTGCGTGCAAGCGCAACCGGTGAACTGGTTTTCGATAATGTAAAAGTTCCTAAAGCAAATTTATTAACCGGCAAAACCGGACTCGGCGCACCAATGATGTGCCTCGATTCAGCACGATATGGAATCGCATGGGGGGCCATTGGCGCAGCAATGGATTGCTACGAATCCGCAAGACGTTATGCTGCGGAACGCATTCAATTTGGCAGGCCCATCGCCTCCTTCCAGCTTGTTCAGAAAAAACTTTCTGAAATGCTGACCGAGATCACCAAAGCACAATTGCTCAACTGGAGATTGGGCAAACTTATGGATGAAGGAAAAGCAACAACCGCCCAAATTTCACTTGCCAAAAGGAACAATGTTCAGGTGGCGTTGGAAATTGCGAGGGAAGCCCGTCAAATCCATGGCGGCATGGGTATCACTGGTGAATATCCCATCATGCGCCACATGGCCAACCTGGAATCTGTGGTTACCTATGAAGGAACACACGACATCCATCTGCTGATTTTAGGTAAGGAGATTACAGGAATTCAGGCGTTTGTCTGATTCAGGCCTTATTCTTGGTGTCTATCAGGATGGTCACGGGACCATCATTAATCAAAGCGACTTTCATTTCAGCACCAAATACGCCTGAGCGAATTTCTTTACCGAGCTCTGCCGAGACCTTCTTTTTAAATTCTTCATACACCGGGATTGCTTTCTCAGGCCTTGCTGCTTTGATGTAGGATGGTCGGTTACCTTTTTTAGTGCTGGCATGCAGTGTAAACTGACTTACCACCAGGATTTCACGCTGGGTATCTTTTACGGAAAGATTCATTATTCCCTCAGCATCATCCATGATTCTTAGATTCACAATTTTGGAAGCCAGCCAGTCGATGTCTTCAGTTCCATCGGCTTCCTCAATTCCAACCAGAATCAGCAAGCCTGAGGCAATAGAAGAATGCACGGAGCCATTAATGGTTACCGACGCCGACTGAACGCGCTGTATGACCGCTATCACTTTAGATGAATTAAAAAACCTGCTGAATTTCTCTCTTGAGCTCAGCAAGGGCCAATCCTGTCGGATCTATATTTTTCTCAAGACTTTTTTCCATGATCCTTTTGGCTAAATCAAGTCCTGAAGCTTCAGAAGAAAGTTGCTCTGCTGAATCATTGATCAACATCACCAGATTTTCCCGCGCACTTTTAACCATTCCCCAAACCGATTCGCTCATGTACAATTGTTGTGAGACATTGTGGTTAAACTCATTTCGGATTTCCTCCAGTAAAAGTCGCTGATAATCCCGAGCGGTAAGGTTTAAATGCGAAACCCTTAACAACAGGCTTTGAGGGGCAAGGCGCTCGAGCAACAGACAAATGCGCTCGTAGGCTTGAAGACGAATCGGCAGTACCGTATCCAAAGAGCGACCCCGAATATCCAGACGCTTAGATTCCAGATCGCGGTTAATAAAGGCCTGAACCGCCAGATACATCGCGTACAATACTGCTGCTGCAGGGACAAGGATTTTTAAAAACTCAAGAAAATTTTCCATCCGATATGTTTACGGTCGCAAATTAGTTTTTTTCAGATTGGCGGACGCCAGGTTGGTACTTTTGGACAGCCTCCCGAACAACATCGTTTCGATAAAATAGCACATCCTTAAATTTTCCATCCAGATAACCATCTGCCTGATCATTGAAATTCTCAGATAAAGGATCACAACTTTGTCCACCTACCAGTATTGATTTGGCCACAACCTTATTTCCAAACTCAACAACTGCCACAAAACTATTTCCGCTGTTGCCATACCATTTGGCGGTGCCGTAGGAACGACTCTCAAAGGTGGCCAATGCTCCCCAAAATCCAGATCCAAGCCCTGAAGGCAAGCTTACTTTCTGATCATCAAACCTATTTTCAATTCCTGCCGGACGCTGAAATCGGTTCAGATCTCCCCAAGCCACCTTCCAATTGCCAAAACCTGTTTGAAGGTCTTTCATTGCCGAAGCCAGACATTTGATTTTATCAAAGTCAGAGAGTTTTTCATTTATAAACCGAACAATGCCAAGGTTGTCGGATGGCTTCGGACCTTGCAAAACAGACAGCATTTCAATCATTTTTCTGCCCGTAACCATCGCCAGTGTCATAGCGACCGATTCCCTGGAAGACTTAAAATCCCATGTCTTCAAAACCTGTGCTGCCTCCCATAACTCTTGATTCAATATCCCGCGATTGGCTTCCACGGCAGTGACCAATCCGGGAACCATTATTTCAAAACCAGGCAAGTATGGATCAAAGGCCAATGTCCTTAAACTTTCCATGGTTTGTTTTGGCGCTTTCGACAACAATTCAATAGCGTGAATTCCTCTGAAATTTTCCGAGTCAGGAGCCATATACCTTGGAAAACTTTTTTCCTGACGAACTGAATTTCCTGTGGCAGTAAAAGGTGTTGAGTTGCAATTTTGAATCCAGCCTGATGGCGGATTTAAAATATGAATCATTTCCTTCTGGTCGTGGAGTCCTTTCCATTCTGTGGCACTACTTGACCCATCCACCAATCCTGACCAATCGATCGTCGTATCGCGCCGAGGCATAAAATTACCGTGCCAGTAAGCAATATTTCCTTTGCTATCGGCATAGACAGTATTGTTGGATGAATTCGTGCGAATGTCCATGGTCCTTCTGAAGTCATCATAACCACCGGCCTTCATACGTGAAAAGGATTGCCTTAGTGCGTCGAGTGGACGGTTCATCAGTCGGACTGCAATCCAATCACCTTCATGGGCTGCCACCACAGGACCATGGTGGGTGAAGTAGGCAGGAATGGTTAGCTCCTCCATCGTGCCTTGGTTCAGAAATTTGATGGAATGAGAAACACCAACCACAGGAAGCTGTTTACCATCAAACTGATACTGAAATCCATTTGCATTCCTTGAAATTTTCTCACGATAATGATCGATTACATCAGCAGCACTGGAAGTATGCATCCAGCCACAGGCAGCATTGAAGCCTTGATACAAAAACATTTGACCCCAGGTGACTGCGCCGTAGGCATTCATTCCCTTGCTGCCGTTTGGCCCACGATCACTAACCACATGCATTTCTGCTCTGAAATAAAAAGTTGTGTGCGGATTGATGTAAAAAAGCGCTTTGCCGCTTGTGCTTTTCTGTGGTGATAAGGCCAACCCGTTGGAACCATCACGAACCTCTATATCCAAATTATTCACCTGTCCAGTAAGCGGTCCGCCGGTGTAAAAAGACTTTAATCCGGAGAGAGAAACCGAAGAAACATCTCCCCCAATGCTGCCTTCGCTGAAAAGCAGGTGCATCCATGGTTCAAAACGGGTTAAGCGTTTGGGTTTTACTTCTGGGTGGGTAAACAAAAAATAATTAATACCATCGGCAAACGCATCCAAGAGCTGTTTCATTTCGAAATCAGCCTGAGCGTAAAGTTCTTTAGCGTCGTCCTGATTGAAAAAAATCCTGGCGCGCAGGTCCTGCCAAATAAATTCCTCACCCTTCACTTCAGAAACCCTTCCTAGGGCTGTCAGATAATTCATTTCCACTCGCTCAAAACCATCCTCGCATTGGGCATAGAGCATTCCAAAGACTGCATCGGCATCCGTTTTACCATAGATGTGTGGCACGCCATAACGATCCCTGTAAATGGTTACGGCCGAAGCACGGGCTTCCCATCTTGCCTTCTCAGAAATATCTGGCTGTGCATCCGTCAAAAATGAAAACAAACAAAAAGTAATCATGGATCCGTAACGGACCAGGTTCGAAATTGGCATGGTAAAATTTTGAGACACGATCAGGATTTTTTTGGTTTCCATGGCGTTTCCTTAGCCGATAGCTCCACGGACATTTTACGGCAAAGCACAAACAGATAATCAGACAGTCGATTTAGGTACTTAATGATCAGCGGATTGATCTCCTCAGCTTTATTAAGACGCACCACCAACCGCTCTGCACGCCTGCATACGGTTCTGGTCACGTGACCAACTGAAACCGATTCATGTCCACCAGGCAAAATAAAATTTCGCATGGCAGGCAATGTGTTTTCCATTTGATCGATTTGTATTTCCAAAATCGAAACATCGTGTTCGGTTAGCGAAGGAAGCTGATGTAACTTATCAGGTTCGAGCGTTGCCAACAAAGAACCAATGGTAAAAAGCCTGTCTTGAATATCGATGAGAACCTCGGCCCGCTTGCCGTTTACTTTTTGATCCCGCAGCAGACCTATCCATGAATTCAGTTCATCAACGGTGCCATACACTTCAATCCTAAGTTCAGCTTTAGATACCCTTTCACCCCCGAAAAGTGAGGTCTCACCGGCATCACCCGTCTTGGTATAAATTTTCATAATGGTTCGATAGGGCTTCAAGTTAGGGCCTTTGCCGATGCCTTAGAAATGAAATTCCTCTTGTCTTAAACAAGGCCTGATTTTTAGCAGATTAAGTTATTTTTGCCCCCTTACCGAAAATAAGAATGGCCGAATACAACAAGGAAGAGATCAGGAGAATAGAACAAAAGTGGCAGCAGCAATGGGAAGCACGAGGCACTTATAAGGTTCACGACGATTTTACCAAGCCCAAATGCTATGTGCTGGACATGTTCCCCTATCCCTCGGGCGCAGGCCTACACGTTGGCCATCCCCTAGGATACATCGCTTCGGACATTTATGCTCGCTTTAAGAGATTGAAGGGATTTAATGTTTTGCATCCCATGGGATTCGATGCCTTTGGTTTGCCTGCGGAACAATATGCACTGGAACATGGCATTCATCCGGATACCTCCACCCGCCAAAATATTGCAACCTTTAAAAAGCAGCTTGGAAAAATCGGCTTTTGTTACGATTGGTCAAGGGAGGTTCAGACATGCGATCCTTCATACTACCGTTGGACCCAATGGATATTCCTTCAAATTTTTGATAGTTGGTTTAACCGCCTAACCCAAAAGGCCGATCGCATCGCCTCACTGATTGAGATTTTCAGAAAAGAAGGAAATAAGAATCACCCCTTTCCCAATCAGAAGTTCACCATCAAAGGAAAAACATCCTTCACCTCGATGGATTGGCAAGGGTTTGGATCGGACGAACAGCACGAAGTATTGATGCAGTACCGCATGGCTTACCTTGCTTACACTGATGTAAACTGGTGTGAAGCCCTCGGAACTGTTTTGGCCAATGACGAAGTCATTAATGGCGTGAGTTACCGGGGCGGACATCCAGTGGTTAAAAAACAAATGCGTCAGTGGAGTCTTCGCATTACCGAGTATGCCGATCGTCTGTTAAAAGGACTGGATGAAATTGACTTCAGCGATTCCATGAAGGAAATCCAACGCAACTGGATTGGAAAAAGTACAGGCGCAAAAATTGAATTTGGTATTGAGGGAATTGAAAGTGAGAAACTTGTTGTATTTACAACCCGTCCTGATACCATTTTTGGAGTTGACTTTATGGTGCTTGCACCAGAACATGACCTCGTGCAAAAAATTACTTCTGCATCCCAAAAGACTCAGGTTGAAAATTATCTGAAATATGTAGAGAGCCGTTCTGAGGTAGACCGGATGGCTGAAGTAAAAAAAGTGACTGGCGCATTCACCGGTGCGATGGCGATCAATCCGGTGAGCGGAAGAAAAATACCAATTTGGATCAGTGAATACGTTCTGGCCGGGTACGGCACTGGTGCGATCATGGCGGTTCCATGCGGCGATGAGCGTGATTTTAAATTTGCAAGTCACTTCAACATTCCCATCACCAACATTATTGGAAAGCATTTTAATGGTGAGTCAGCCAATCCGACGAAGGAAGCGATACTGGAAAACTCCGGCTTCCTTACAGGAATGGTCATGCATCAGGCCATTGAAGCCTGTATAGAAAAATTGGAAGCATCCGGCATGGGCAACAGGCAAACCAATTATAAAATGCGCGACGCCGGATGGAGCAGACAACGTTATTGGGGAGAACCCTTTCCGGTTATTTTCAAAGGCGAACAGCCGGAAGCAATGCCCACCTCAGATCTACCTCTTGTATTGCCAGAGACCAACAATTTCAAACCAGCCGGAAATGGTGAAGGCCCTCTTGCCAACCTTAAAGACTGGATCCAGTTTAGTCCGGGTATGAGAAGGGACTCCAACACCATGCCTACCCATGCAGGCGCCGCCTGGTATTTTCTTCGATACATGGATCCCCACAACGATCAGGTTTTTGCAGATCGGAAAAAACTCGATTACTGGAATCAGGTGGATGTCTACATCGGTGGTTCAGAACATGCTGTTGCCCATTTATTGTACTCAAGGTTGTGGGTAAAAATTCTGCACGACCTGGGGTTCTTAAACTTTGATGAGCCTTTTAAAAAACTTATCAACCAGGGAAAAATCACCGGCGACAGTCGATTTGTTTACAGGGTTCGTGGAACCAGCCAATTCGTTTCCTCAGGCCTGAAAGATCAGTACGAAACCGACCCGCTGCACGTTGATGTTAACATTGTCAACGGTGTGGAATTAAATACCGAGGCCTTTAAAAAATGGAAGCCTGACTTTGCATCGGCTGAATTCATTTTGGAGGATGGAAAATACGTTTGCGGAAGTGCTGTTGAAAAAATGAGCAAATCTTATTTCAACGTTGTTAATCCGGACGACATCGTCGACCAATATGGTGCCGATACGCTGAGGATGTATGAAATGTTCCTGGGTCCGTTGGAAATGTCCAAACCCTGGAGCACCAGCGGCATTGATGGCGTATTCAAATTCCTCCGAAAAGTCTGGAACCTTTGCCATGATCAACAGGGTTCATTAAAAATTTCACACGATGACCCAAGTCAGGAGGAACTAAAAATCCTTCATAAAACCATTCGAAAGGTTGGTCAGGATATTGAAAACTTCTCTTTCAATACGTCGGTCAGCGAATTTATGATTTGCGCCAATGAACTTTCGGCACTTAAATGCAATAGGAAAAAAGTAATCGAACCACTGGTGGTCCTGCTGGCACCCTTTGCGCCTCATTTTGCCGAAGAGATGTGGGAATTGCTTGGGAATCAGACTTCAGTCTTTGACACCCGGTTTCCGGAATTCAACCCTGAATTTCTTAAGACCGACCGATTTGAATATCCTGTATCCATCAACGGCAAGGTTAGGTGTAAAATCGAATTTTCATTGGAAACTCCATCAGAGACCATTGAGAAGGAAGTTTTATCGACCGAGACTGTTCAAAAATGGCTTGAAGGCAAACAACCCAAGAAAATTATAGTCGTCAAGGGAAGAATCATCAATGTAGTTTGCTGAGATGCCTATTCTTCGTAGTAATAGCCGAAGATGATTCCCATTTCGTTTGTGCTTAGTAGACCAAAGTTTACTGTTGCATTGGTCGTATTGTTGTAGGTAACAACACTGGTTAATCCCTGGCCAGGTTCCAGAACAATTGGCGGATCAAATTGAATATTTTCAGGATGGTGCCATTCTGTGTTTTCATAGACCAGCTCTCCATTTCTCGAACCACCAAAAATATAAATCTGAAATTTTTCACCCAGCTGATGGGTATGTGAGGTCAATAAAAACACGTTGATTCGTACAGGCGTTGTAAAGGTTTTTGTCACCGTGGTGCGCTTTTGAGGTGGCAGCTCAATATCGCGGTTACCCCAATTGATCGTCTTAGCCTGTCTTCGTACTGCTGATGCATCAATGGTGTGAAAGTTGACCTGAGCTTCTCCGTAAATGATCTCCTTGGTTTTGTTCACATAATGCGGATTGAAATCAAATTTCATTCCGGCAGGGAGTCGGAATCCAATACCAGGAGGAAATCGAAAGTCCTGGTATGGGGTTTGTGCGCCGGTGACAAACGTGTGGTATCCCAAAATTCCGAGGTTTTCGATGATCATCGAACCATCGTCCCGACGAATATCCCTAACCTCATTAACAGGAGGCACAATCGACGCAGGCGTATTTTCCCGCAGGTCATAGACTACAAGGTGATGGCTATTGTCGCGCATCTTAATTTCAATTCTGTTGATGAATACATCGGTGACATTCCCAACAGGCTTATAGGTATAAAATTCTCTTTCAAATTCAGGTGAAACCTTAAAGGGACCGACGGTAACCTGAAAACCATTTTCCGGCTTAGCGAGCGGTTCAAAAAAATCAGGCTGAGGTGTGGTGTCATCCAATAAGGAAGCGTCTCCGGTAAATCCGGTTGCCGATGCACCTGCATCGATCCACCCCCGTATGTATTCCAATTGTCCTAAAGAAATTTTGTCCAATCCCAAGGGCATGGGATTACCATACTGACCGTCGTGATGACCTGAATTTTTTTGAAGCTTATGGTACAAAAGGCTCATCTCACTGGAACCTGGCTTTACCAACATAAGGCCATCGCCAGCGGCAGCACTGTTTTTAGGTTTGGCATTGATGAGTGCACTAAAGGATTTACCGGTGGTCAACAACAATCCATGCTGCGCAAACAATGGATCTGATGAGGAGGCGTGACAACCTTTAATGGCGCAGGATGGCGTTAAAATTTTGGTCTGAATTAGGCCGAAGGAAGAATTATCCATGCGCGGCTCCTCAGAGCAGGACAATACGATCAATCCCACCACGAGCGAACCAACGATTGAACCTAAAATTTTCTTCATCGGGGTCAAAAGTAATGAAGAGTTTGGATAACGGCTACCGACGGCGGGCAGTGAAAAACCTTTGGTGACCTGAAGAATCTAAATGGACTTCTTTTTCAGTGAAGATTAACTCAGAAAATATCGCCGCCACTTCATTCGCATAGTAAGGATTAAGTTCAACCGCTACCAAACCACCAGCGCATAGATGCTTCATAGAAAGTTTGCTGATGCTTCTGTAGAATGCCAAAGGATCACCGGAAGGAGTAAACAAGGCCAAGGATGGCTCGTATTCCAACACATTGGCTGGCATACTCGATTTTTCACCTTCATCGATGTATGGTGGATTGCTGACAATGATTTCAAATTGCTCCTGTTCGCCCAGGTAGGAAGAAAGTGCATCATGCAATCGAAAATCGACCTTTGTCTGATGCCGCTCGCCGTTTAGCCTTGCTACCTTTAACGCCGCTTCACTGATGTCGGTGGCCGTTATTTTCCAGGATGGATTGAAGGTGGCAAGCGATACGGCAATGGCTCCACTTCCGGTACAAAGATCCAGGACTCGCAAATTTTTTCTGCCTTTGGCAGCCTCAATCACCCAGGCAACCAACTCCTCCGTTTCCGTTCGTGGAATCAAAACAGAACGGTCAACAAAAAAATCTAAACCATAAAATTGAGCTGAACCCAAAACATATTGAATTGGCAGGCCCTTATTTACGCCTTCAATGGTTGTTTGAAAATCAGCTATTGATTTAGCAGTGGGCGCACCGGCAACGACCTGATTTTTCGAAATTCCATTGTGATCCAAAATCAAAAATGCAATAGCTTCACGCTCTCCAATTGGGATGTTTCCATTCAAAGCATCTTTGATAGAACTAAAAAGCTCCTTGGAATTGAGCATTGAATCTGAATTTGAGCCGAAAACTACATGAACAATCCTGAATTGTACATGCAGCGGGCATTGGATCTTGCCCGTAGAGGATTGGGACAAGTTAGCCCTAATCCCATGGTCGGTGCCGTGCTGGTCCATAACGACCGCATTATCGGAGAAGGCTGGCACAAGCAGTTTGGAGGACCACATGCGGAAGTCCATGCCCTCCAAGAGGCCGATATACCTGCCGATTCTACCCTCTATGTTTCTTTGGAACCCTGCAACCATCATGGGAAAACACCACCATGCACCGATTTGATTATCCGATCCGGCATCCGCAAGGTGGTTATTGGATGTGGCGACCCCCATCCATTGGTAAACGGTTCCGGTGAAGCAAAACTCAAGGCAGCAGGCATACAGGTTGTCACCAATGTCTTAAGGGCTGAAGCAGAGGAACTCAACAAAAGATTTTTTACATCAATCCAAAAACACAGGCCCTACATCATCTTAAAATGGGCAGAGACTGCAGATGGATTTATCGCCAGAAAAAACTTTGAGTCTAAATGGATCAGTTGCGAGATTTCAAGACAATTGGTGCATCAATGGCGCGCAGAAGAAGATGCCATTTTAATTGGAAGCCGTACAGCGTTAATGGACAATCCCCTACTTACCGTTAGAGATTGGAGCGGAAAACAACCCGTCAGGATTTTACTTGACAAAAATTTAGGCGTACCTCAAACTCATAACGTATTTAACAACGAATCGAAAACCCTGATCTATAACCTGGTCAAAAATGAACATCAGGGAATGACCGATTGGATTAAATGCGAGGAGGATAATTTCCTTTCAGCGGTTTTAATGGATTTAAACCAAAGAAAAATTCAATCCCTGATCGTTGAAGGTGGCTCTAAAACTTTACAAGACTTTATTCATCAAAACTATTGGGACGAAGCACGGGTATTCACGGCTGAAAAAACTTTTCAAGAGGGGATTAAAGCACCAACCATACAAGCCTCGCCCCTATATGAGCAAGCCTCCGGATCAGACACGCTTCGAACCTATAGGAATTTTAATTCTGCGAAACTTCCTGATTAAGGTTATTGAACAACGCCTCGCGCATGAGTGCCGGTGGCATGTTACCGATTTTAAGCAGCCGTTCGTGAAAATCCCTTAACGAATACTTTTCCCCCATTCTCTGTTTAAACTCCTCCCGGATTTTTAAAATTTCTTTCATGCCGGTAAAATAACCGATGAAATACCCTGGTGAAGCCGCAGCAGCATCTACTTCCAGCTGGGCTGCCCAGGGAAGAAATCCAACCTTATCGGTCATTAGCTTAATGGCATCTTCATAAGACATTTTTCCGGTGTGCATGCCAACATCATAGATAACCCTTGCATTGCGCCACAAGCGAAGATGCAACTGCCTGATTTGAACCGGCTTGGACCTGAAAAACCCAGTCTCCAGCATCAGCTGTTCATTGTATAATCCCCAACCTTCACTGAAGATGGAGATGCCATTTTCACGTCTTATTTTCCTTGGATTGTGCATTTGATAAAGCCCCTGAATATGATGACCTCCATAGGTTTCATGGGGCGCCGTTACCATAATCACACCCCAATCATGCTCCTCCATATATTCTTTTTTGCGCTTAGCATCCCATTGTTCCTCGTAAGGATTAATCATCCACTCAGACCAGAAAATTCCATCCTTACTTTTTTCTTTAGCAAGCGAGAAGTTTCCGTAGTAGGAAGTCTTGCGCAAATATTCGGCGCGAGGAACAACCCTGACACGCTCCATCCACGGAACAGGAATCAGATCATTTCTAATCAAATGCTCTCTTGATTTATCCACCCAAATCTGATGGGCCTCAATCATACGGGCAGGGGCAGGTGACTGACGTTTTACAATTCTTACGCCTTCCTGCCATGATTTGGTTGAATCAATTTTTTTGGCCATCACCTTTAACTCCTCAATAGTTATTTCAAACTCGCGCAGGCCGAACGCATATAGGACATCCGATCCGCCCTTCAAAAGATATTGACGGGCCAACATCGAATCATAGGTGGTCTTACCAATTGCAAATGAGCCCACTGGTTTCGCTGGCAGATCTTTCTTCAAAAAGTCAAGAAACATCTCCAGCGACCTTCTTGCCTTTGCCGCAGGCTCTGTAAGGACATCAGCCGGTATGCCTGCTTTTTTTTGAAACGCAGGCAGCTCCCGATCAAATAACAAAAAAGCATTTTCCGCCATAAAAATAGCCAGCTCGGTAAATCTTGGAACATTCGTCTGGAGTTGAGCCATTCCGTTGCTGAGTTGCAAAGGCATTATTTCCAGTCGAGGAAGAACCTCCTGAATTTTAGAGGAATCACTTCCGGGTCCGGCAAGGATCCTTGATAGGTCAGTGAAACCCATATAGATCCGGGGGTCGCGACGATAAAACCTCATCGACCCCAGCTCCAGTGCCTGACCACTTAATATGCTGTGAGCAAATTTCCAGTCGACCAGGTCATCACCCCCTAACATGGCTGTATCTATGGACTCCAGTTCAAGGAGTCCTTTCTTTACCTTCTGAAGTGCAGATTGAAACGATTTTTCACTCAGGCTATCCAAAGCAGGACGTTTACCGCGTGAAGCCGAGGCCTGAAATGAATCCAGGAAGCCACTGAGTTGAGCGGTGGCTTCGATCTCGTTTTTGGGCGACTGGGGTGAACACGCCACAACCAAAAACCCAAAGAACATTAGTACTATTCTTGAAGACATATTTAAAAGTAGCAATCACACCGCAGTATTGAACCATCAGGAATCCGATTAACTTATTTTTTCTAAATTCGGGCTGTATTTTTGGTAAATGGTCAAGAAAGTACCAACACTCCTTCGCAATTTTTATGTCATCGCCACGCTTTGTTTCGTGGTTTGGATGACGTTTTTTGATTCCAATGACTGGATCAACCGTTATCGGATGAACCGAAAACTCGGTGAACTCGAGGATGAAAAAGAGTACTACCAGGAGAAAATCAAAGAAGTAGAAAAAGACCGCAAGGAGCTAATGGGCAACAATGAGCTTTTAGAAAAGTTCGCCCGCGAAAAATACCTCATGAAAAAACCGGGTGAAGATATCTTCGTCATCGAAAAGAAAGACTGAGCGTTGAAAACAATTCTGTCTGTATTCATTTTTTTGAGCTCTCTGTCACTCCTGGCACAGATTGAAGTCGACGATAGGGCTGGCTGGAGAGACAGAGTGTTCACGGGTGGTGGTGGTGGTTTAGGCGGAGGAACCGATCGCTTCGGAAACAAATACTTTAGCTTTTCGCTAAGTCCCGTTGTTGGTTATATGATCAACGCTAAAGTTTCAGCTGGCTCCAGCGTAAGCTATCAACACGTAAATTATTCTGAACTGGGCATCAAATATTACCAGTACGGAATTATGCCCTTTCTGCGCTACAACCTGGAACAGTTTTTTCTAACCACAGAAATTAATTACCTGAACATTCCTCAACTTGATGCTGGCTACGATACCGTAGACCGGATTTTCCGGACCCGTTGGTTGGCTGGCGCAGGTTATGCCGTTCCTCTCGGCAGCAGGTCTAAGCTTAATTTGGTGGGCATGTATGATCTTGCCTACCGCAGGGAATATTTCGTCTCACCCTGGGTTTTCAGGGTATTCTTCTCCTTGTAATTCAGCCCAGCGTTAAATCATATTTCGCTGCAAGCTGATTCAAATCCTCCACAACCTTCTCAACCAAAGGAATACCTGATTTAAGTCGTACATCTTCTGCTTGTCTTTCTGGATCACCAGGGATGAGCACCGGCCCTTGTCCTTCAATGGTTCGTGCGCTTCTAAACCTTCCTATCCATTGGTCCATGTGTGCTTTAAATTCATCGGTTGGCCGAAATGCATCAACCCGCATGGCACCAAAAAAATGACCAATACCCTTACCAACCGGATCAGCAGGAGGCGCAAGAAAACTTACAAATGGCGGAACCCATGGACCATAATTTGCACCTGAAAGAACAGCAGAAAAAATATCAACCCACGAACCAAGACAATAACCCTTGTGGCTGCCATGCTCTTTATCACTTCCCAGAGGAATCAAGGCCCCACCGTCCTTAAGTTCATGTGGATTGGTGGATGATCCTCCCGCACTGGTCTGAATCCAGCCTTCAGGCGCATCCATATTTTTACGCTGCAGAATTTCAAGTTTTCCATTGGCGGCTGTAGTGGTGGCGAAATCAGCAACAAATGGAGGCTGCTCCCCGGCAGGAATGGCAACACAAATTGGATTCGTCCCCAACAATCTTTCAACCGAATGAACAGGAGCCACCAAAGGACTGGCATTGGTCATCGCCATTCCAATCATGTCGTGCTCCAAGGCCATCATTGCATGCTTACCAGCAATTCCAAAGTGATTTGAGTGACGAACCGCCACCCAACCTGTACCGCAAACCTTAGCTTTTTCAATTGCAACCTTCATAGCAAAAGGCGCAACCACCAAACCAAGGCCACCATCTCCATCGACCACGGCTGTACTTGGCGATTCATGAACAATTTTTATTTCAGGCTTACTGTTGATTCGATCTGCCTCCCAAAGTCTTACATAACCGCTGAGTCTGGCCACACCGTGAGAATCAATTCCTCGTAAATCTGCGCTAACCAATACCTGTGCCGCCAAGGTTGCATCTGCTTCCGGGCAGCCCATTTTAAGAAAAATGTGCCTTGAAAAATCGGTGAGGGCATCGGCGGAAAAGATTTTTTCAGCCATTTTTAGTGTAGGTTAATTGGAATGACTAAGGTGTGCAAAGCTAAAAGGATTTTATGTTCGGATGTTTGATTTTATTTACCGGACATAGCCTCCGCTGCACATTTAAAATGATTCAAACCGGGTGAAATTTCTCTATCTCTTTCTATTGCTAACCTGCCTTCAAATTATTCCATTTGAAGGACACTCCTTTTCGTTTGTACAAAAGGATACGCTTCGGTCTGGATCTGCATTCCAATGGAAAGGCTTCCTGGATCTTTATTATGGTTACAATCTAAAACACCGCGATCAGGCAACTAGTCCTTTTTTGGTTTCCTCTGCAAACAACAATTCACCTCAATTAAATCTCGGCTACCTGCACGCATCCTACCAGGGAAAAAATTTCAGAGCAACCCTCATTCCGGCAATAGGAACCTACATGCAGGCCAATTATGCAGGCGAACCCGCCAAATGGCGGTACCTGGTAGAATCCAATGCAGGATTTCGCCTTTCCAAAAAAGGCGACCTGTGGCTAGATGCAGGAATCCTTGGCTCTCCGTTCACCAATGAAGGCCCCATTTCACGTGAACTCACGATGTATAGTCGCTCACTTGCTCCGGAGAATGTACCCTACTACCTAAATGGTGTTCGATTGTCAGGTAACGCAGGAAAGAAAATCTCCTGGAGCAGCTGGATCGTGTCAGGCTGGCAACAAATTGTAGATGTCAACAACAAAGTTTCTTGGGTAAATAGTTTGAAGTGGCATCCTTCTGAATTTATAACCGTGACCTACAACCAATTTTTTGGAAATGAAGGAAGTGACATCAATCCAACCTTCACGACAAGAAGTTTTCATGACTTCTATGTGGAATATGAAAAAAATCAATTCCGATTAACCACCTGTTTCTATGTAGGGAAACAGTCAAAGCTGAATGAACCCAGTGCTGAGTGGTGGCAGTACAATACAACCGCACGCTACCGCATTTCGAAGTTATTTTCCGTTTCGGGTCGAATCGAATATTTCAACGATCCCAATAGGGTGATCTATCGACCTGCCAACACCATCAACGGATTTAAAGTCTTTGGGGCCGGTGCAGGAATTAACATCCATCCAACGAAATGGTCTATGTTCCGATTTGATCTCCGGTACCTGGGTGGCAATGAGAGAATTTTCCCTTCAGCCGGAACTTACGACAATGGAGAAATTCGAATGCTTGGAAACTTATCCATTTGGTTCTGAAGCAGCATCGACCAAAGTCCTTCCTTTAATGAATAGCCCGATACCCTGAGATTTTTGAAGGTATAGCTCCGACAAATGAATCGAATTAAAATTGAGGCGACTACGATCATATCGACACGAAGCTCAATCATTCCTGGCATCTGCATTCGTTGAGCACGGTCTGTAGAAATAAGCTCTGTCAATAAATTCTCCATCGTTGGAAAATCCAACGGTGTTTCAGGCCCCGGTACATAGTCAATACCTTTTCGTATACAATGCATTTCGCTTAGGGTGTCGAATGAACCGGAGGAGCCAATTAAAACTGAAGGCATAAAAGAGGCCATTGGTGCTGCGAGACCTTTCAGGGTTTTTTCAAGATGCTGCTCTACGGCCTTGACAGAGCCCGCTGAAATTGGATCTGAATCCTGAAACAATTCGATCAACCGTTGGCCGCCGGTTTCAAAACTTTCCTTCCAAAGGATACCTGAATTGTCCCCGATAATAAACTCAACACTCCCACCACCGATATCGACCATCAGCGATTTTTCATTTCCTAAATTCATACCGAAGCGAATTCCCTCGTATATCAATGCCGATTCCTGCTCACCGGAAATTATATTGATTGGAATTCCTGATTCACGCTCTAATATTTTTGCAATCTCCTCACCATTTCTGGCATTTCGGAATGCACTGGTGCCCAGTGCAACACCACGGCCCACACCGTAATCAAAACCCAAAGAGCGGTAGTCGTGCAAACAGCCGATCGCTCGTTCTACCGCTTCGTTATTTATAAAGCCATCATTAATTCCACCTTTTCCAATTCGTACCGGGCGTTTAACATCAGCAAGGATTTTGGCTCCGTGCACCACCAACAGATGAAAAGTATTGGTTCCCAGATCCAGAATGGCTGTAGGCTGCTGTGTCATGATTCAAAAATATAAAGGGTCACAAAAATCTTATCTTTACCGCAACCTGTGTTGCTATGAAAAACAGTCTGACTCCGGGCCTGAAAAAGAAATTCGACGATCTCCGCAAGAAAAATGAGGATGCCGCCAAGGGAGGCGGTGACAGCAAAATCAAACAACAACATGATAAGGGCAAACTTACCGCCCGCGAAAGGCTTGAGCTGCTCTTGGATCCCGATTCCTTCGAGGAGCAAGGTCGGCTCGTTACCCACCGAGGAAAAGATTTTGATATTGAAAGAGAGGTTTACCCAGGCGATGGTGTCGTCACCGGCTATGGTACCATTGGGGGCAGATTGGTTTATGTTTATGCCCAGGATTTTACCGTATTCGGTGGCTCGCTCTCAGAAACCCACGCTGAAAAAATTGTAAAACTGCTGGACTTGGCCATGAAAAACGGCGCGCCAGTGATTGGTTTAAATGACTCCGGCGGAGCTCGAATTCAGGAAGGAGTTGTTTCATTAGGGGGCTATGCCGATATTTTTTACCGCAACACCCGAGCCTCGGGCGTTATCCCTCAACTTTCTTTGGTAATGGGTCCTTGCGCAGGAGGCGCGGTGTACTCACCAGCCATTACCGACTTTATTTTCATGGTCGAACGGACCTCTTATATGTTTGTCACCGGTCCACAGGTGGTTAAGACAGTAACACACGAGGAAGTCACTTCAGAAGAACTTGGCGGCGCATCGACCCACAGCACCAAAAGCGGCGTTGCTCATTTTTCTGCTCCTAATGAAGCAGAGAGTATTCAACAAGTCAAAAAGCTTCTGTCCTTTATTCCGCAAAACTGCGAATCACTCCCACCTAAAGTAGGTTATAAACCTGGCGACGAGAGCAGAGCAAACCTCAATACCATCGTCCCTGAAAATCCAAATCAGCCATACGATATGCGCGAGGTGGTTTCTGAACTCGCAGACCAAGGAGACTTTTTTGAGGTCCACAGGGCTTACGCGGAAAACCTGATCGTGGGCTTTTGCAGGATAGGCGGAAGAAGCATCGGAGTGGTCGGCAACCAACCTACATCCCTTGCTGGTGTATTAGACATTCACGCCAGCATAAAGGGCGCACGATTTGTGAGATTTTGTGATTCATTCAACATTCCATTATTGGTATTGGTAGATGTTCCAGGATTCCTTCCAGGAACAGATCAGGAATGGAACGGTATCATTACCCATGGAGCCAAACTTTTATACGCATTCTCTGAAGCCACCGTCCCAAGGATTACCGTTATCACCAGGAAAGCCTATGGTGGCGCGTACGACGTGATGAATTCGAAACACATCGGCGCTGATTTAAATTTTGCCTGGCCAACAGCCGAGATTGCTGTTATGGGCGCTAAAGGCGCTGCAGAAATTATTTTCCGAAGAGAAATTACTGAATCATCAAAACCTGAAGAGAAACTTCAGGAAAAAATAACCTCTTACACGGAAATGTTCTCCAATCCATACCGCGCCGCTGAACGCGGATTTATAGATGAAGTTATTATTCCGGATTCCACACGATCAAAACTGATTAAAGGCTTCACCATGTTGGAAAATAAGGTGGATAAACTCCCAAGAAAAAAACACGGAAATATTCCGTTGTAATCAGCGAATCAGTAATACACCACCACGCTTCTGTTGGATTCCATCCTCCGGACGGAAAGCATTGATGTATTCAACTACATAGGCGTAAGTCCCGCCTGGTAATGGTCGGCCCGGTTCATTATCATATCCTCCATTCCATTGAAATGCTGGATCCGATGACTGAAACACCAACTCTCCCCATCGGTTGTAGATGTAAACCCGGAAATTCCCGGTTATAAATTTCGATACAATAAAGAAATTGGTGTTAAGTGCAACCCCACTAGACGGCTTAAACGCATTGGGCGCCTCAACTACAGGTGTGCATTCATTAACGACATCTGTCGCCACTTCAGCCCTACATAAAAAGGAGTTGGTGAGCTTAACAAGATATTCTCCATCCTGATTGGCAACCAGCACCCGATTAAATATTCCTAAAGCAATACCATCCTTTAACCAATCGTAGGCGAGAAAATCCCCGGGATCAAGTGTGGCCGCACTCGTCAGCGGATCGGTATTGGCGGGATCATTACAGATCACCACCCTGGCCGGTAAAATTCCTTTTGGTAATGGAGCACGCCTGATTCCAATATCAGCAGACTGATTACATCCACTTTTCGTTGCGGTAATTCGATACTCGCCTTCCAATGAAGCCGATAAACTCGAACTCACCGCTCCGGCAATTACCTGAAAAACAGAGCCCGGTATTGCAAGGTCTTTTCTGAACCATTCAAAGTTCAGATCAGAGCGATTTACCGTAGAGGTAATAACAATAGGCTGACCATCCTGACATGGCGGCGTCGAAGCCAACGCAACATCTATTTCACCAACCACATTTACAGCAAGCGGCGCTGAATTGAAGGAACAACCCGTAAGTCCACTTTTCATTGTTAAAACCAGATTTTGTCCATTAAAGGTTTTATCCAACTGGATGGAGGATCCAAGACGGGTACCACTTGTGCCAATGCTCCAGGTATAGTTGAAATCATTCAGAAGATCTGTTGGAGAAAAACGAACCAAATCCTGACAGACATCATCGGCTTTGATTACAGGATTGGCAACCGCAACCAAAACTGTTTCTGTCTTCGAACATTTTCCAGCAACACTCGCTGTAACCGTATAGGAAAAGGTCCCCTGACCGGGATTAACCTGAATCGACGAACCGGTTATCCCTGGCGCTATCAGCGGCCCATTCCAGTTGAAAATAGTGCCCGGATCGGTTGAAGTGGCAGATATGGTTACCGGGGGGCCAGCACAATTTTGAGTGGCGACAACATCAACTTCAGCCAACACAGGAACTTCAATATTGGACAAACTTTCAACACAACCTCCGGAATTAATTTCAACATTATAAAAACCAGCCGCGAGTCCGGTTAAATCTCTTGCCAACGGCGGTGTTGATGACAAATCGAAAACAGTGACTGAAAACCCGCCAGGTGGAGTAGGTGTTAAGGCAATGGAGCCAGTATTGTTACAACTTCCAACTCCAGTGGCCGCGAGGTTGAATTTATTTTGAGATAAATCCTTTGTAAGCGTTGTGGCACAGCCTGAAATATCATCAACCACTTCAATGAAATAGGATCCCGTTGCCAGTCCATTCACTGTATACAATCCTGCAGGCTTAGCAACTTCAGATTTTGCCAAACTAGACCCTTGAAATAAAAACCAGGAAAATGATACCCCTGGTGGACTAATGTTGATCTCCATGATGCCGGAGTTGGCTGTACAGTCTGCATTTTTTGCTACAGCAGAGATTACCGGCGATGGTTTCACCGAAATGACAGTGGTGTCTTGCTTGAAACAATTGGTAATCGGATCGGTCACCTTACCTATGTATCGGAAATCACCCGGAACAGCCGTATCAATATTTTTTAAAGATGAAGGAGAGGAAGCAACACCATTGATGCTCCATTCGTAAACAGCACCAGGATTTTTAAGATCCAGAGCACTAACAAAAACTTTCTCGCAAACCGTTCGATTGGGCCCCAGATCAAACTGCGGTCGGTTATCGGTTATCAAAACAATAGCATCATTAGAACAACCCGTGGCAGGATCTTCTGCGATGACCCCATAAGCTCCCGGTGTATCCACCGTAATTTGAGGCGCCGAAGATCCGGTGCTCCAGGAGTAGGTCAAACCAGAAACCCCATTTTGATTCGCATTGAGAACAAGGGTTGTCGTACATAGCGCCTGATCAAAAATGGTGGGCCTGGCAGGCAGCGCGGAAACCCTAACTTTTTGGACCAGGGTTGTATCAAGTCCACAACGGTTGGTTACACCCAACGTAACGGCATAAATATTGGGTGCAGCATAAACATGGGTGACAGTATCTTCAAGCGCACTCGCCCCATCACCAAATGACCATAAAACATTATCAATTGCATCTGTTTTAACCGCTGCAAAAGTTATTGGATCTCCAATACAAACATCTGAGTAGCTTAAAGCAGGGCCTCCAAAAGCATTGCCGGTTTGTTGAATGAAGTTGGGCAGCCCCAGCCGACTCCTCGAACCGGATTTGAGATTGAAAGCATTGAAATTAAATCCGGATGCCCTGGTAGTATCCTCACTTACTAGAATTGTTCCCAATACCGATTCTCCATCCTTTGCAATATAAATCTGACCATCCGGCGCCAACTGAAGTGCGCCAATTTTGGCTGAGTTAACCACTGAATTGCGGAAATAAACTGCATTAATACTGTCAAGGAAGTATTCAAATATTTTTGAAGAAGCACCCTGGATGGAGGCAAACAGTTTATTTCCGCCTGGGGAAAACTCAATACCATAAATCTTTCCTGTTGGTTCATTGAGGTTAACCTTTCGATAATTGGTTATCACACCAGTTGAATCTATCAACTGAAAAATTTCAATTTGATTGGACGATCCAGGCTTACTAACAGGAACAGCGATGTTGTTCCTTGGACCGATTTTCATGCATCCCTCAGCCTGCTCCGGAACAAGATAACTGTGTTCAGATCCAATGCTGGTGATGATGGGGTTGGCGATTCCAGTGGAGGTAACACGGTAGGAACGAAATGAATTGTTACCATACTCATGCGCAATAAGCCAGTTTTCATTAGCAGTAATGCGCTCGGTGCTTCTGTTGAACAAGGGGATTTTTTGCTTAACCACGGCACCCAAGCCACCATTTTCTTTAAGATCAAAAAGTGAATAAAATAAAGTGTGGGCCGTGCCCAATCGATTGGCCTGAGTGGTGAATATGTAATAAAGGGTTTCATCGTCAGGTAGAGACATGATCAGTGCACTTTGCGCCGAAGCTGGATCACCTCCGATTCCGACGGCGATTTGATTGTGAAGTCGGTCAAAAACTTTATCACCGTCGGTATAAAAAATTACTCTTCCATTCCTGTCGCCAACCACCGCACAACCTTCGGGAGCATCCATAGCACTATCGTCTAATGGTGCCGGTGGTTGAACATTAAAATCAATACCCGCCTTCGTTCCAAAATACCAAACATTAGAACGCTGATCCTGCAGACCATATTCTTTAACATTTACACCCGCATAAGCCTTACACCCCGAGGCAGGATCTGTTGCCACCACATAATAGTAACCCGCAGAATCAGGCGTAAGTACAGCCCCCGTGTCACCATTAGACCAAACATAAGTAGGCGTTCCACCGCCCTGCGCTTTGGCCTCCACTGAAAAAGCTTTTGGTGAATTGGATCCACGCGGAGGCGGAAATTCACTCTTACATGCCGTGGTGTCGCTGGTGACCTGTAGTTCAAGACTAAAAGTCTTTAAGGTTATGGATTGCGTTACCGACTTGCTGAAACCATTTAGAAACGCTGTCATGGTTACAGAGAAACTTGTGCCGGTTTCATAGGAATGCGCGGGATTCCAGGCTGACGAGAATTGCCCGTCTCCAAAATCCCACTCCAGACGCTCCGCCACCGGAGTGACTTTAGGATAGAAAAAAATTGGACTTTTCTGGCAGTCACCACTTACCTCAAAACTCAAATTGAATTGCGGATCAGCCAATGGTACCAGCGCTGGGAATTGAGTGCCCGCCCAATCCTGTGGACCAAATGGCGCAGCATTGTACCGAACACCCGCAGCAACTGTATCTGGTTTTTCAATTCTCCCCAGAAGAATAGGTCCCGCGGGAAGCTTCTGGTAAAGGTGATATAGGAGTGAGTCGTTTCCCATCTGCAAGCCATAGGATCGACTTACGGAAGCGGGCAAAACAGAGGTGAGCGTATTGGTGGGATTGGATAAATCGTATTGAAGTACGTCTCCATTACCTCCACGATTTAGATCTTCCAATACCGATAGGTATAAAAAATTTCCGCCCGCAGACCATTCTAAATCATAGATGGCTTGCTTACCAGCAGGCTTACCTGCTGAATTAAAAATAAATTGATCGAAGGTTATGGCGCCGGTAGCATCGTCGAGATTAAAAATAACCGCATCAACTTGCTCTGAAGATGGTGCTACCGCCAGTTTTCTGGAAGCTTTATGCCAGGCAAAATGAGCAGCATTCATTGGAAGACCCAATCCTGAAAAAGTAGAAGTAATGAAACCTCCGCCCGTATAGGATGCAGCAGAAATATTGGTGGATGAATAATTTCTTGTACCCCGTTCCTGGGTGATCAGCCAAAAACCTAAACCATCAGGTTTAGGTATGATCAACATAGCCTCCGAAACACCATTTAACCCGGTCGGCTGATTTTTAGACTCCACCTCACCAGCGGGTGGAGCTGGCAACACTGCATTGCCGGAGCGGCCCATATCAACCACTGCATAGGAAATTGATCCGGCAGCATCCGGCGTAGCGGAGTTGGTGAAAACAAAATATTTGTCCGGCTGACCAGGGACAGGGCATATGGCTGCCGGTTGATTGGACGAGGCGGCTCCTCCCAAGCCTGTTCCATTGGGCATAGACCGATGAGAAAAATCATAAACGTTATTGCCATCGGTATAGAAAAGAAGGTTACCGGTAACTGGATCCGAACAGGTTGCGGATCCGCCATTGCCAAATGGTGAGGCCTGATCATTAAATACAGTGGGCTTCGCCGTTACCCGATTGAACTGCAAATTGTTGTTACTGGATCCGAAAACCCAATGGCGCATACCTTTATGCTGTCCGTAACCAGGTGATTGCCCGTAGGTTTCGACGGAAAGACAAAATCCTACCGCCAAAACAACCATCATCCGGCACAACTTTCCTATTTGCATGATCATGGAGGCAAACAACTGTCCTTGAACGAATCTTTGGTTGAAAAGTATATGATTGACCGGCAATTTACGTTAATAAAGGCCACAGGTCATCCCTGTGAGGCTCCTGGGTTTCCGTTAGACCCCGGAATGGATTTACTTTGCAAGAGATGCGTAAAAAAAGAAACCGGTTATCGACAGCTTTGACCGCCATGTCTGTGGTCGTTACCGTCATTGTATCAACCGTTTCATTGTACGCTCAGGATCCACAGTTCTCCCAGTTCTATGCAGCGCCGCTCTACCTGAATCCTGCATTTGCTGGCTCTTCCCAGCAAGGGAGGATAGGACTTAATTACCGTAATCAGTGGCCTTCCATAGACGCAAACTTTACAACGGTCTCCGCCTTCGCTGATTTTTACCTAGAAGATTACAACAGTGGTATTGGCGCCATATTTACCAGAGATTACGCGACCGTTTTGGGATTACAGAACACAAGCATAGGTCTTCAATATGCTTATCAACTTAGACTTACCGATAAGCTAAGTTTTCGCCCGGGGGTACAGGTTGCGCTCAGCAACCGATCCATCAATTACGACCGCCTGATTTTTGGTGACCAAATTGATCCGCTCACGGGAATCATTAATCCGGTTTCAGGAGAGGTGTTGGATAATGGTCAGTCCGTCTTCTACCCTGATCTATCCTTCGGAGGACTCCTCTTCTCATCCAATGCGTGGCTTGGTGTAGCCGCAAGCCATCTGACAAGACCTGATCAATCACTCGCAGGAAGCGAAGACCGCTTGCCCACTAAATTTTCTGCTCACGCAGGTTGGAAATTTTTCCTTCAATCCGGAACAATGGGGCAGGGATACGAGACGAAAAGTCAGGAACGTTCTCTCGCACCGGCATTTCAATACCGGCATCAGGGACAATTTGATCAAATGGATGTCGGGCTTTACCTAACCCTGGAACCTTTTGTAATGGGCACCTGGTACAGAGGCGTTCCTTTCAAAAAAGTGAATGATTTCACCAACAATGAGTCACTGGTTTTATCGTTGGGTTTCGTTAAAAAGAGTGGAAAAAATCTTAACGACATCCTCAACATTGGATACAGTTACGACTATACGATCTCACAATTGGGCGCTGGTAGCGGAGGCGCACACGAATTCAGCCTGGTTTATTCATGGCCAATCAGAAATCCAAGGAAACCCACCAAGGATAAATTGATTATTCCCTGTCCTACTTTTTAGTTTAGTCAGTCAGCGCCTGGTCTGAATTGATCTTACAATAATTGTCCATGCCCAGATGCAGTAAAGCATCACCTGCATTGACAACTGGATGATTGTTCAGTCCGATTACAAATCCCTTTTCACTAGCCTTGACCGATTCCTTGAATTCACCAAAAGGATCAGTAATGGTGCCTACCACCTGGCCTTTTTCAACCAAGCATCCACACTCCACCATAGACTGAAACAAACCAGCATATTTTGACCTGACCCAAGCAGTATTCCAAATCACTTTGGTTTCTTCTGATGCTGAAGGCGACCATTCGGTCATACCGAGTTTATGCATTAGGCGCAGCGTTCCGTTTACACCTTCCTCAATTGCCTTATGGTCGAACCGGAGCGACTCCCCGCCCTCGTAAACAATGATGCGCTTGCCTTTTTTCGCGGCAGTTTGACGGAGGGAATTGGGTCTGAATCCAGAATCAATGGTAAATGGTGCTGAAAAAAAATTGGCCAGTTCAGCATTTTTTTCGTCTGACAACTGACAGCGGACCTGCGGATAGTTTGTACGCATGGCGCCGCCCGTGTGGAAATCAATGCCCACTTCGATGGAAGGAATTATTTCATGGGTCACATGCCATGCAACCCTTGAAGCAAGTGATCCATTTTTATTTCCCGGGAAGGATCGGTTGATGTCTTTTCCATCCGGAACCTCCCTTGAGTAATTAAGAAAACCATAAACGTTAATAATCGGAATGCACACCACCGTACCACGGTTCACCTTATGAAAATCAGAATCAAGAATCCTTCGGACGATTTCCATGCCATTGATTTCATCACCATGCATCCCAGCCATCAAACCCAATACCGGACCAGGCTCCTTTGACCGATAAACATAAATTGGTGTATCGATTTGCGTATGCGAAGGCAATCGGGCGATGTTGATGTTGATCTCCCGGAATTCGCCCCGACGAACAGATTGCCCTGCTATTTTGAATTCCATTGCCCGTTTATTTATGGTAAGGTAATAAATAACTCTATTTCACTTTTAGCCTCAGGAAACGCTGTCACAGGGTAAATTTGTAATTTGAACCGCTCAGAACGGTTATGGCCAAACTTAAGAACATCATTAAGCAACTCTCCGAGAAGGATTTTCAGGCCATTTACGAGTCATTGATTACCAGCAACGCAGAGAAATCAGCCTATCTGATGAAATCACTGCGCGACCTCAATCTATCGGACAGCAAGATCATGGTAGAGCTTGACGTCAACGCGAATGCCTATTATACACTTCGCTCCAGGTTAAATCAAAAAATTGAGGAACACCTTCTCCAGCAAATGGAGAGCCCACGGACCGACATCTTAAAGAAGGTCGCCAACATCAACGAAGTGCTGTTCACCAAAAAACGAACGATCAGCATTGCTACCCTTAAAAAAATCGAGAAAGAGCTTATTGATTACGACCTGGCGAATGAACTCACGGTGGTGTACAAACAGCTCAAAAAACTTCACTTGAATTCATCAGAACAGTTTACATATTCCCAGCTCTACAACCGTCATATTGCCTACACCCTCGCAGTGGACAAGGCGGAACACCTGGTGGCAGAATATTTCAAAAAGTTTTCCAGCTATTATTTTTCTGCATCCCCGCAGGATAAAATGAGCCTCAACCTTCAGCTGAAAGAGATGCACAGCGTTGCCAAGCTTTACCAGTCGCACCGGTTGTATATTTTTAGTTCCTGCATCAATGTATTCCATCAATTGTTTGTGGAATCAGATCCTGGAACCGAGCAAAATCTGGAATCTGTCGAAGACATCTTCTCCAACGTCCAGAAGGTTTTCGACAATTACCCCATGGACCCGGTGTACTACCATCTGCGGCTGGTGTTTGAATTTCTCAAACTCGAGTACTACAACCACTACCGCGTATTCAAGCAGGCAGAAAAATATTATGAGGAGATCAATGAGGCCGCTACCAACCTGCTGATGAATTACGGCTACTTTACTTTTCCACCTCAATTTTTGATTTCTAAATTGTCCCGGTCACTTCGTCTTGGGGTAGAAATGGAGCTTTATGCAGAAAATGAAAATTTATTCAGGGATATTGAACTCGACGGAGGCGATCTGGTAACCACAGCAGTTTTTGACATCTACCGGGCACTATCCAATTATTATGTTGGCAAATACGATGAATCAGCAAAAATCATCAACCAACTTTTGAACTCATCCGGACTTAAAAATTATCCGTTTGTTTTGATGGAAATCAAGGCGCTGCTGGCCCTGCAATATTGCATGCAAAATGACTTTGATTTATTCAATCAATTGTCAAGCAGCATTCAAAGACAAATCAGGTTGTTGGGTAAAGACGCCTGTGAAAACATTGTTCTGTTCTTAAAAATGCTGAAATATGCAGCCAGCGATTCGGCACGCGACAAAGCGGTTCGGATTAAGGCACTGGCGGAACGGATAGGAAATTTACCACTGAGCACCTACTTCTCTCCCACCAGTTTCATCAGAATGGATGACGCTTTTGTGAAAAAACTTTGTGCAGTAGATTTTCAGAGCGGAAGCTGAACAATGCTGTTGTGGGTCAAAGGCTTGTTAAGGAAAAGAATAACTGAACTGTATTTTCTTGCCCGGACAGAGTCTTGAGGATTGATGGAACTGGTCAGCATTACAATACTGATTTTCTTCCTGGTTTTTTCTGAAAGTCTTTCAAACTCATCCAAAAACTGGAAACCATCCATGAGCGGCATGTCAATGTCCAGAAAAATTACATCAGGCAAAACAGGATCAGGATTATCAATTTTTTCCACGTTGCGAAGGAATTCGATGGCACTTCGTGCACCGGTTTGCGTGTAAATGATATCAGCAATACTAGCCGCCTCAATCATTTTCTGGTTGATCAGGTTATCAATTTCGCTGTCATCCACCAACATCACCGATCTGAATTTTCTGGTTGCCATATCCCGATGATTAATTTATTTTTTTCACTTAGACATCAAACTTAATCCCCTGCGCCAGCGCGAGCGTTTTACCATAATGAATGGTGTTGGTCTGACGACGCATATAGACCTTCCAGGCATCAGAACCAGATTCTCTTCCGCCACCCGTTTCCTTTTCTCCACCAAAAGCGCCGCCAATTTCTGCACCGGAGGTTCCAATGTTTACGTTGGCAATACCGCAATCCGAGCCAGCAGCAGAAAGGAATTGCTCCATTTCATACATGTTGGAAGTCATTATGGCTGAAGAGAGACCCTGGCGCACACCATTTTGTAAGGCGATGGCCTCATCCAATGTTTTGTATTTGATTAGATATAGAATAGGCGCAAAAGTCTCTTCCTGAACAATTCGGAAGTTGTTTCGGACTTCGGCTATCGCAGGCTTTACATAACAACCTGAGCCAAATTCATTGCCCTTAAGTACACCACCGGCCACCAGTATTTTACCTCCCTCCGAAACAATTTTTTTCAAAGCGCTTAGGTATTGCTGTACTGCCGCCCGATCGATCAGCGGACCGACATGATTCGCAGCATTCAGCGGATTGCCAATTTTCAACTGAGCATAGGCTTTAACCAGACGTTCTCGCACTTTCTTATAAACAGATTCATGAACAATCAATCGTCGGGTTGTGGTGCACCGCTGTCCAGCTGTTCCTACGGCACCAAAAACTGCCCCACGAACCGTCATGTCTAAGTCGGCATTAGCGGTCACAATAATGGCATTGTTTCCGCCAAGTTCAAGAAGCGATCGCCCAAGTCTGGCTGCGACCGTTTTAGCAACCGCTACACCCATCCGCGTCGATCCTGTAGCCGATACCAGAGGAATTTGGCTGGAAGAAGAAATCCATTCGCCCACTCTATAATCACCATTCACCAACGAACTTACCCCTTCGGGCACCTGATTTTTTTTGAATACTTCAGAAACAATGTTCTGACAAGCAATGCCACATAGTGGTGTTTTTTCAGAAGGTTTCCACAAACACGTATCTCCACAAACCCAGGCAAGCATGGCATTCCATGACCACACCGCTACAGGAAAATTAAAAGCAGAAATAATTCCAACCACACCAAGCGGATGCCATTGTTCATACATTCTGTGCAATGGCCGTTCTGAATGCATGGTGAGTCCATGCAATTGCCGTGAAAGTCCAACGGCAAAATCACAGATATCGATCATCTCCTGAACCTCACCCAATCCTTCCTGAAGCGATTTTCCCATTTCATAGGATACCAACATCCCCAGTGCATCTTTTTTAGCCCTCAGTGCTTCGCCAATCTGACGAACCACTTCACCTCTTTTTGGAGCAGGAACTGTTCTCCATTGCAGGAAGGCCTTTTGCGAAGCCGCCACGGCAGCATCAAAGGCCTTTCGGTCAGTGGATTTGATTTTACCTATCAATGATCCGTCTACTGGAGAGTAAGAAGCAATGTCTTTCCCGGCCGACTTTAACCAGCGGACACCTGTGCTGGTGCCTGGCTGAGCAGCCTTGATTCCTAATTCTTTAAGGATTTGCGCAATTTTTTTGTCCATAAGCTTTCCGTGGCTAAAAGTAACAATTCATTGAAAAGAAAAGGCAACCGCCTTCACAGCAGTTGCCTTAATCTTGTTCGCTGCAAGCGTTTTTTAATTCACCTTAATGGTGGTTTTTAAAACCTTGCTTTGGTCCTTTGGAAGGATTACCTCCAAAATTCCGTCGTTGTATTTTGCTTCAATGCCCGATGTGTTGATGTTCTCCGGTAAATAAAAAGATCTGCTGAAGCTTCCATAGTGGTTTTGTACCGTGTGCCAGGTCTTCTCCTTCGCTTCTTTTTGAAACCTGCGCTCCCCACTGATGGTCAGGTAGCGTTCATTTAAGTCCAGGGTAAAATCTTCTTTTTTCATCCCTGGTACCGCCAGGTGGATTTCAAAAGATTTTTCGGTCTCTGAAATATCAGCAGTAGGAACAAAGACGCTACCCCCGGATCTTGACATGGATTCATCAAAGAATTTGTCGATCAGACTTCCGAAGGTGACAGGGGCAAACTCTGAGGTTTTAAACTTTATTAAGCTCATATGTTTTGTGTTTTAGTCCACCCTAGTCAAAAAATGAACCAGTTTATAAAATATGCCAAAATGGCTTATTTATATTGAATTATTTATTTTTTCAGCCAATTTGTCTGTAAAATGAGTCAAAAAATTAGTTGTGAATCATTTACAACTAATTCAAGGCGGGTGAATTATTAACTGTTAACGTTCACGCAGGATTAAAACTTGAGTACCTTGGCTGTGACAATATTCATTGTCGGCGTTCTTTCGTCATTTCTTACCAAAAGCCAAGCAATTGGCTGTGCGCAACCTCCACGTGACCAAACCAAACCGTTGCTTAAGAAATGATGAGTTAAAAAAGGCCCGGTTTACCGGGCCTTTTTTGTTGGGTCAAAATTTTCAGATTTTATTTTCTGTTCTTTTTTAGATCCCGAAAGAACTTAGCCCAGTTGAATGGATTAAGAAACGGGTTTGTCCTGGGCTGGAAGCGCTCGGTGAATCCTCCCGAGGTCTGCTCCATATAATACCGGTAATTCATGTTGGCATCCATGGGCGTCGTACGAACCATTAAGGCCATGAGTTCAGCATTTAAGTTTCGTTGATCGATTCTTCCCTCGTCCATAGGAATATTCAGCGCCAATACCGCCTGTTTGAATACCTCTTCTGTTGGGAATGGTGTAATGGTTACCTGGCTTAGAAAAGTATTGTCTTCAACCATTTCTATCACCAGGGTCAGAAAATCTGAAAAATGATTAGGGACGATATAATGTTGTTTTACATAGCCTACCGCACTAATCACTACACTATCCCCGACCAGCACCGGCAATGAGAAAAATCCTGCAGCATTGGTAATGGAACCCCTTCCGGCCTTTGGTACCCATACATGGACGCCTGGAATTGCCCGTGCACTGTCTGACCCAATGGTCACTCCGGAGAGCTGAATGATCCTTTTCTGGTATTGCGCCGAAGCAATCCCAAACGACATAACGAATAGGATAATGAGCGTGCGAGAAGAAATAAGCCTTTCCAATCTTAAAATGTCAATTTCAAATATAAATAAACACCCAGGAACCATCCCTGAATCCCATCAACTGCACCGGAAACCTTTTTTAAACCATCATTATGCTTCCTAAGGTTAGACTTCATCGAAATACCATTTAATGACGTTCTTCATAATTTATAGCTAACTTTACCGTCCAAGTTGATGTTATGAACACAATCCTATTGTTCCTCGGTAATCTCGGCTTTAACGAGATACTTCTTATCGGAGTTATTGTGCTGGTCTTTTTTGGCGCAAAAAAGATACCTGAATTTATGAAAGGTCTCGGCCGTGGCGTTCGTGAGTTTAAAGACTCTATGAACGATGTGAAACGCGACCTGGAAGATTCAGGCAGAGAAGCTTCTAAAAAAATAGAAGACCAGAAGTAAACTTTGGCCACCCATCCGGATTACTCCAGCCTCCGGAAAGAACTCCTGAACGGAGCGATCTCCTGCGTTGAACAGGTAAAGCATCATTTAGAGCTTATTGAAAAAAATAAGCATCTAAATTGTTTTCTTTCTGTTTACTCTGAAGAGAGTTTAAACGCGGCGAAAGCAATTGATGCTAAAATAAAACTTGGATCTGCTGGTAAGCTGGCGGGTCTGGTCGTTGGACTCAAAGATGTCCTGGCCTTTAAGAACCATCCTCTTCAGGCCGCAAGTAATATTCTAAATGGTTTTCATTCACAATATTCAGCAACGGTTGTAGAACGACTACTGGCCGAGGACGCTATAATCATCGGCAGACAAAATTGTGATGAATTCGGGATGGGTTCGACCAATGAAAATTCTGCATTTGGCGAATCACGAAATCCACACAACCCTCAACATACCCCTGGTGGGTCTTCCGGCGGATCCGCAGCTGCAGTTGCGGCCGGATTATGTCATGTTTCGCTTGGCTCCGATACAGGAGGTTCAGTTCGTCAGCCTGCCTCCTTCTGTGGCATATACGGACTTAAGCCCACCTATTCCAGAATTTCCAGACATGGACTAATTGCCTATGCTTCATCCTTCGATACCATTGGTGTTTTAGCCAACAGCACTGACGACTGTGCAAAAGTTTTGCAGGTTATTGCTGGCAAAGATGATTTTGATAGCACGGCATCATCCCTGCCGGTACCCGATTATTCCGGAGTCCTCAAAAATTCCTCCAATAAAAAGTTCAGGATTGGTGTAGTCGCCAACATTCCCTCTGAAAGCCTTCAACCTGAAATCAGGGAAAGCATAACTTTTGCATCAGAGCATCTTGAATCGAGTGGTCATAAGGTGACTCAAATCGATCTTCCACTCAATGAATTCATCCTGCCTACGTACTATGTTTTAACGACAGCTGAGGCAAGTTCCAATTTATCCAGGTACGATGGCGTTCGTTATGGCCACCGATCAACATCCGCCGAAGATTTGGAGTCCTTGTACCGAAATACCCGAACAGAGGGTTTTGGAGAAGAGGTAAAGCGCCGGATCTTATTGGGAAATTTTGTGCTTTCATCGGATCACTTCGATGCCTACTATGCTCAGGCACAAAAAGTGAGACGAATGATCCGAAATGAAATGCTTAAAATATTTTCAACAGTCGATTTGATCCTAATGCCTACAGCGCCAACCACAGCTTACGCACTGGGAACATTCAGCAACAACCCCGTAGAAATGTATCTGTCGGATTTATTTTCAATTCAGGCCAACGTATCCGGAATTCCAGCCATTTCCATTCCGTTCGGCAAGGATAAAAATGGCTTGCCGATAGGCTTGCAATTCATGTCTGCTGATTTTAGAGAGGATGACTTGCTCTGTGGCGCATCGCTGCTGGCTGGTATTGAACGTTTTTCGTAGTTTTAATGCTCATGACTCTGAAAAACCTCATTCTGGTTTTTGTTTTGGTTGGTTCTGCGCCACTTCTCGCAGCACAAGACCTTGCTTTGCCAACTACAGACACCACAGAGGTAGTTGCTACCGACTCCTTGCACGAGGAATTTTATGAGGTCGCACCGGCAATTGAGTTTGTTCCTGGCGATGAGCCGCCTGGTTTACTTGAAGACAGGCTTTCTTGCATCGATAGTGACTTTCCCCTCACCTACAACAAAACGGTTCATTCGTTTATTGATTACTTCACCATTCGTGATCGCGAATTCACCAAATCCATCCTGAGAAGAAAAGATCTCTACTTCCCAATTTTTGAAAAATACCTGGCGCAATACAATCTTCCGGATGACCTTAAATACCTATCCATCATTGAAAGTGGACTTGTCCCAACAGCAGTGAGTAAAGCCCGGGCTGTTGGCCTCTGGCAATTTATGTCATCAACAGGCAAACATTTTGGTTTGCACAACAACTGGTATTGGGACGACAGAATGGACCCAGAAAAATCAACTGACGCAGCCTGCCGATATCTTGCTGAGCTCTACCGGATTTTTAAAGATTGGCCGCTAGCCCTTGCAGCCTATAATTCCGGACCAGGAACAGTCCTTAAAGCGAACAGAAGGTCAGGCTACAAAAATGACTTTTGGAAGATTTACCCATACTTGCCCCGCGAAACCAGAGCATACGTTCCACAGTTCATCGCAATGGTATATACCATGAAGTATGCAGAGAACCATAATTTTTATGAACCACACGGTGAAAAATTTATTCCCTCTGATACCATCACGGTAAGCTCTTATTTAAACCTCGATGTATTCAGCAATCTGACGGGCACATGCAGGGAAGATTTGCGTCAACTTAATCCACAGCTCCTCACCGCGGCTCTTCCTGACAACGATAGGGTTCATGTTTTGAGAATCCCGGTTGGCGCCAAAGAAAATCTCTTGAAAAACAAAGCATCGATTTTAGATTCAGCCTCAAAGTCTGGAAAATCAGCTTTTGAATCACTCGCACGGGAACTGGAAGAAAAGCAATACATCTACTACAAAGTAAAGAGCGGCAACAGCCTTGGTTATATTGCTTCGAGATATGGCGTAAAAATCGATGACCTTAAAGCCTGGAATGGTTTAAGAAAAAATATGATCCATCCAGGTCAAATGTTGAAAATAATGGTGTCGCCGTCCAGAGTAGCAGCCGCGAAAACTAAATCGCAGACAATTCCTGCAAAGCCTGGATCGGTTTACGTGGTGCAGCCAGGTGACACCTTGTGGGATATCGCAAAAAATGCTGGGGTCAGCATAGAAAAAATAAAGTCATCGAATGGTTTGTCGGGCAATAATATTGCTCCTGGACAAAAACTCATTCTGCGCTAAATTCGCGGCCAATAAACGGCCCTTAAACATGAAAATTTCTAATCTACCATCGCTGGTCCTTTTGGTTTTTTTAGGATTGGTTGCAACCTCTTGTTCAACAAGCACATCCGGAATTCCTGCAGCCATTGGGTCTGCGGGTAAGATAACCATCATCATGCCCTCCGGCTTGAAGGCGGGTCCTGCAGGTAAATTATTGGATTCACTTTTGCGAAGGGAGGCCAGCGTTTTACCAAGAGAAGAATACGTCTATGACCTGCGTTATGTAAATCCAGAAACCACCACGCGGTCTCACAAAAATCTTAGAAACATCATTTTTGCCTTCACTTTCGACGATCAAAGTCCAGAAGCAGGAAAGGTAAAATCAATGATTGAATCTAAATCCCTTGAAATGCTCCAGGCGAACCCCGATGGCTACGTTCATACGCAATCAGATGTTTTTGCCCGCGGGCAAGAGGTCATGTTTCTCTTCGGCCCCAATGCTGAAACCTTGGAGCAAAATCTACGGGCAAACGGTAAAAGAATTTCAGACTATTTTAATGAGAAGGAGAAACAACGGCTACGCACTGGAATCCTGAAATCAAATGCCAACCAGGCCTTAACGGAGCAAATAGAAAAAAAATTCGGATTCAATATTCGCATCCCGTTCGGATACCAACTTGCCGATCAACAAAAAGACTTTGTTTGGCTGAGACAAATCAATCCCGCAGACGATAAGGATATCTGGATTGCGCGAAAAAAATTTACTTCGATGGAAGACTTCAGCAAAGACCAGTTGATCAGATTCAGAAATGATGTGTGTGGAAAATATCTCTTCGAGGATCCGGAGAAACCAGACACCTACCTGGTCACAGAAACAAGGGTCTCCTCCAAACCCGTAACCATCAAAACCATTAATTTCAATGGATTCTATGCCGTCGAGATGCGCGGCCTGTGGCGAACCAACATTCCGAGTATGGGCGGACCTTTTCTCGGATATGCACTGGTGGATGAGGCGGCAGGATGGTTCTATTACATAGAAGGATTTGTATTTAGTCCTTCAAAACCTCAACGCGAAATCATTAGAGAAATGGAAGTGATCTTAAACACTTTCAAATTCAGTGCCTCCAAGGAAAGCAAAATAGATACACTGAAAAATTCCCTTTGAAACGATTTCTTTCCTTTAAAGAAGGGGTGAATTGAATTTTGGAACCACCGAAAACGACACGATTCATTCGGTTCATTAGTTGTAAATTTCGGGTCTTAAATAGCTTTTTATGTCAGTACGCTTCAAAAAAGAAGATGCGCTTAATTATCACATGCAAGGTCAGCCAGGAAAAATCGAGGTTGTCCCCACCAAAGTCCTGAGCAGTCAGTTCGATTTGGCCCTTGCTTATTCTCCGGGGGTTGCAGAACCCTGCAAAGAAATTCACGCAAATCCTGCCGACGTTTATAAGTACACTTCGAAAGGCAACCTGGTGGCTGTCATCTCCAACGGCACAGCCGTATTAGGCTTGGGCGACATAGGTCCGGAAGCTTCTAAACCTGTAATGGAGGGCAAAGGTGTCTTGTTTAAAAAATTTGCAGGCATCGATGTTTTCGATATTGAAATCAATGAAAAGGATCCGAATGAATTCATAAAAATTGTAAAGGCTCTCGAGCCAACCTTCGGTGGTATTAACCTGGAGGACATCAAGGCGCCGGAATGTTTTCAGATTGAGCAGGAGCTGCGGGAGAAGATGCACATTCCCATAATGCATGATGATCAGCACGGAACAGCCATCATTTCAAGTGCAGCCTTGTTGAATGCCCTTGAAATCATAGGTAAAAAAATCGATCAGATAATTGTGGTTGTCAATGGTGCAGGTGCAGCAGCTATTTCGTGCACCAAATTGTACATCGCCCTTGGACTGAAAAAAGAAAATGTAATCATGTGCGATAGCAAAGGGGTAATCTCCAAGGATCGCACCGATCTGGATCATATTAAAAGTGAATTTGCCACCAGCCGAAAGGTGAGCAGTCTGCAGGAGGCCATGAAAGGCGCTGATGTTTTTGTCGGACTTTCAAAAGCAGATGTAATTACACCGCAGGACATTCTCAACATGAGCAATGATCCAATTGTATTTGCATTGGCCAACCCAAATCCTGAAATCGCTTATGACCTGGCCATGAAAACCAGAAAGGATATCATCATGGCTACCGGAAGAAGCGATCATCCCAACCAGGTTAACAATGTTTTGGGCTTCCCATATATTTTCAGAGGGGCGCTGGATGTTCGGGCAACCGGAATAAACGAAGCCATGAAGCTGGCAGCAGTTCAGGCGCTTGCGGAACTTACCAAGGAACCCGTACCCGAAATGGTTTTCCGCGCATACGGAAACGATAAGATAAGCTTTGGCCGCGATTACCTGATTCCCAAACCACTGGATCCAAGGCTGATCACTGCTGTCGCGCCTGCCGTTGCAAAGGCTGCGATGGAAAGTGGCGTGGCCACTGCTCCTATAAAAGATTGGACTCAATACGACCGAGAGCTTTTAAAGCGCATCGGAATCAATCAGAAACTAACCGGCAGACTAATCGACCGGGCTACTAAAAATCCGAAACGGGTTGTATTTGCAAACGCAGATAACTACAAGATCCTTAGAGCAGCGCAGGAAATCGTTCAGGAAGGAATCGGTCATCCAATTCTGTTGGGCAACAAGGAGCGCATTGGAAGCCTCGTTGAAGAACACAAGCTCGACATTCAAGGTTGTGTGGTGGTTGATCCTGCAGACGATCCAAGACGTGAGAAATACGCAGACCACCTGTTCACCAAGCGTCAACGAAAAGGAATGACCAGAAGGGATGCAGGCAGAGCTATGGCTGACCACAATTATTTTGGCGTGATGATGGTTGAGGCAGGAGATGCCGATGCCTTCATCAGCGGATTAACCAGTGATTATAGCCGGACCATTTCACCTGCCTTGCAGGTTATTGGTATGGCTCCGGGCGTTGGACGGGTCGCTGGCATGTACATCATCATGCATAAAAATGGCACATGGTTTTTTGCTGATGCCACGGTGAACGTGAATCCTACCGCGGAAGAACTTTTGGAGATTATTAAGGTAACCACCAACGGGGTTCGATTCTTTGGCGTTGAGCCCAGGGTAGCGGTTTTGTCGTATTCAAACTTTGGTTCAAGCAAAGGACCTATTCCTGAAAAAACCCGAGAAGCTGTCAGACTCGCCAAAGCCAATTTGCCAGGATTAATCATTGAAGGTGATATTCAGGCGAATGTGGCACTGAACACCGATCTTCAAAAGGAGGAATATCCTTTTAGTGCACTGGCAGACGAGGGTGCCAACACTTTGATCTTCCCCAACCTTGAATCTGGTAACATCGCTTATAAATTAATGATGGAGATGGGTGGCGCAGAAGCCATTGGTCCAATTCTGTTGGGCATGAAACGCCCGGTCCATATTCTCCAGGTCGGAAGTTCGATTCGTGAGATTGTTAACATGGCCGCCATAGCTGTCGTGGATGCGCAGGGCTATGAAAATCTTTTCAACTCGAACGGTAAAAAATAAAAGAGGATAGCCGCATGATCGCCTACCTTAAAGGCAAGTTGGTAAGAAAGGAGCCGTCTCACGTGGTGGTTGAGGTTAATGGCATCGGTTACCAGGTGCAGATTACCCTTCATACCTATTCACAAATAAAAGATCAGGAGAATATTTTACTGCACACCGTTCAAATCATTCGTGAGGATGCACATTTGCTGTATGGCTTTTCAGGTCAACAAGAAAAACAAACCTTTCAACAATTGATTGCTGTGAACGGCATAGGTCCGGGCACGGCCGTGATGGTATTGTCTTCCATGTCAGCAGAGGACCTGAGGAAGGCCATTCTACAAGAGGACATCCGTACACTTCAAGCGGTAAAGGGCATCGGGGCCAAGACAGCACAAAGAATAATTTTGGAGCTGAAGGATAAAATGAAAAGGGATGGTCAGGAAATTGCAGAAGATTCTAAAGGCACGCCATACAATACCCTCAGACTTGAAGCGTTATCAGCCTTATCCACTTTGGGTATTCCAAGGCCGGCTGCTGAAAAAAGCATCGACAGCATCCTTCAAAAGCCAGGAAATAACCTTAGTTTGGAAGAATTAGTGAAACTGGCACTCAAAAACGCCTAACCTACGTTTGACTCCGCCTTTATCCAATATCCTTCGGTTCCTGCCGGGACTGGTGATGGCCATCTGCTTGGCCACAACAGGTCTGTCCGTGGCCCAGGAAAAGCCTGACAGCCTATCGGTTGTCGACGCAGATTCACTGGAGCGGATCAAAAAACCCTGGAGACCAACCTTCAAACCCAGAGACAGGTACGGTGATCCGTTCTCAAACTACACCACTGTTTCTCCCTTTTTTCTACGCGATCCTTCGTTGATCAAACGCAGTGTCGAGCTTGACACAGGTCTGAACTTTACCATTACTGAAAAGGCGGGCGATATCCTTTATCGTCCTCCAACCTCTATGTCCTTCAGGGAATTTTCCAGATACCAGGATGCGGCAATAAAAAAGGATTATTGGAAAACGCGGAGCAAATCATTGGACGGTGAATCATCGGTTTCCGGTAGAGGATTAATACCTAAGCTTTATATCAGTCCCGCTTTAGATCGAATTTTCGGTGGAAGCTTTGTGGAATTAACTCCGCGTGGCTTTGTAACGCTGGATTTCGGAGGATCATGGCAGAAGGTTCAGAATCCCGCCATACCCATTCGACAACAGCGTAATGGTGGATTTGATTTCAGTCAACAAATGAACCTGTCCGTACAAGGTAAGATTGGTGAGAAACTTAAAGTGTCAACCAATTTCGACAACAACAATTCATTTGACTTCCAGAATCAAATTAAAATAGACTACACCGGATTCAAGGAAGATATTTTGAAAAAACTGGAAATTGGAAACGTCGGACTTCCGCTTAACAACAGCCTGATTACCGGCGGACAAAATCTTTTTGGCATCAAGGCGCAGATGCAGTTTGGAAAACTGTACATGACATCAATTGTTACCACACAGCGTGGAAAACAATCAACAATCAACATTGCTGGCAGCAACAACGGTACGGCACAAGGCAGGCCATTTGAAATACAAGCATCGAACTACGATGAGAACCGAAATTTTTTCCTGGGACAATTCTTCAGGGATAATTTCGAAGGATGGTTAAGTACCCTGCCGCAAATCACCAGCGGAATTAACATCACACGTGTTGAAGTATATCTGCTGAATCGAAACAATGACACACAGACCCTTCGTGATATCGTGGGCGTTATGGACATGGGTGAATCGGATAAGATCTACCGAAAAGATCTGGTAAATGCTTTAGTGGCTCCCAAATCACCAACCAACAACCTGGCCAACAATCTTTTCGATACCATTTTGAATGGTGTGAACCGCAACTCTGAAACCGTAAGCAATGAACTGGCCGCAAAAGGCATGGTCGCTGGAACAGATTTTGAAAAAATAACCAGTGCAAGAAAACTTGCGCCAACTGAATTTTCTATCAACAAACAGCTGGGTTACATCACCCTGCAACGCAAACTTCAAAATGACGAAGCGCTTGCTGTGGCCTTTGAATACACGTACAACGGGCGGGTGTATAAAGTTGGCGAGCTCTCTGAAGATTATTCTGCACTGGATGAAAAGGAGGTTATATTCCTGAAGCTACTGCGCCCAAGAAAAATCAACATTAAAGACAAAGCTGGCGTTATCATACCCACCTGGGATCTGATGATGAAAAACGTCTATAACCTCAACGTCTCTCAACTTACCCGCGACAATTTTCAGCTGCGTGTCATTTATAGAGACGACCGGACAGGAAAAGACAATCCACAACTTCAGGAAGGTGACATCGCCAGAACCAGACAGCTTATCCAGGTTTTAGGCCTTGACCGACTGAATCCATACAACGACCCTCAGCCAGACGGAAACTTCGATTTTGTTGAAGGCGTTACCATTAATCCAGAGACCGGCCTTATTGTTTTTCCCTACCTCGAACCTTTTAATACGGCACTTAAAAAATTCTTCTCGCTCGAAGGAAATCCAGCCGTAAAAGACCAACTCACCAGAAAATACCTGTACGATACACTCTACCGGACCACCAAAGCAGAAGCCGAACTGGTGGCGACCAAAAACAAATTTTTTATTGTTGGTCAGTTTAAAGCTGGTTCAGGAAAAGAAATCATTATCCAAGGCTTCAACATCACCCAGGGATCGGTAAAAGTTTACGCCGGAGGCACACCATTGATTGAGGGGAGGGATTTCACCATAGACTACACATTCGGAAAAGTGACCATCTTAAATGAAGGTGTTTTAAGTTCCGGAAAGGACATCAACATCACCTATGAACAACAGGATCCTTTCGCCTTTCAAACGAGATCGCTGATCGGAACAAGGCTGGACTACAAACTAAGTGAGGACATCAATCTTGGTTCCACGTTGTTGTATTACAATGAGCGACCACTGATCTCCAGGAACCTCATTGGTTCTGAACCTGCCCGAAACCTTCAATATGGTCTCGACCTCAACATGAAGAAAAATTCCAGGCTGCTCACCAAGGTGGTCGATGCATTGCCCTTCATCCAGACCAAGGAAACTTCCAGTGTTTCGGTCAATGCAGAGTTTGCTCAATTGGTTCCAGGCACTTCAAACGTAGTGCAAGGGGATGGAACCTCTTTTATTGATGATTTTGAAAATTCTGCTACACCTTACAGCCTCATGTCTCCGTTGGCCTGGAGACTTTCCGCCACACCAAAAGAATCTGCTTTTGACCCCAGTGTCGGATATGCGCAAAACGACATCCAGGCAGGTTCACGCAGAGCCCGCCTCTCCTGGTACCAGATTGATAATCTATGGTACAGACAAATCAGCCGATTCAAGCCCGATTACCTGACCACTGAAGTGGTGAATGAAAACCACTACACCCGATCAGTTCAGCAGCAGGAAATATTCCCTGGTCGGGACAGGCAAATCGGAAATTTTTATGAGCCCATCTTTGATTTAGCCTATTATCCCGCTGAAAGAGGACCTTACAACTACAATGCCCGTTCATCTGATTTAACGCCCGATGGTTATTTCCGAAATCCCGAAAAAAACTGGGCCGGCATTACCACCTCCATCCGAAATGAAGTCGATTGGGATAAGGCCAATGTAGAGTATATAGAGTTTTGGATGCTTGATCCTTTTATCCGGGATCAGAAAAGTTTAATCGATGATGGCATCAATTCACCAAAGGCAAATACAACTGGCGGAAAACTCATATTCCACATGGGTAGCATCTCTGAAGATGTCATGCGCGATGGTAAGCACGCCTTTGAAAATGGACTTCCCGCAGATGGAAACCTTTCCTCTGGTGAGGCGACCGAAAACAACTGGGGCTTCGTGACCACTCGACAATACCTCAACAATGCCTTCGACATATCGGCAACCGCACGAGGTAATCAGGATGTTGGTTTGGACGGAATGGGCAACGAAAAAGAGCAAGAGAAATTCAAAACGTTCATCGATGCCCTGCCGCCCAATGCAAAGGAAAAAGTACTAGCCGATCCGTCAGGTGATGATTTCCGGTACACCTTGGGAACAGAACTCGACGCCAAAAAGGCCGGCTTGTTGGAACGCTACAAATATTTTATGGGCATGGAAAACAACTCACCGGTTAGCACCAATGAGGATGCTTTCCCAAGATCGAATTATACCACACCCGACAACGAGGACCTCAACCAGGACAATACCCTCAGCGACCTGGAAGAATACTATTCCTACAGTATGGATCTAAAGCCAGGATTCCTTACCGTAGGAAGCAAATTCATTGTAGACGCCATTCGACCATCGGCCTCTACCCTTCCTCCGGATGTTAATCCTGAGACATGGTATCTGGTTCGGATTCCAGTTCGACAATTTGAAAGTAAGGTCGGCGACATCAATGGATTTAAATCCATCCGTTACATACGGATGATCATGACGGGATTCCGTGAACCAATTGTTCTGAGACTTGCCAATTTCAGAGCAGTAGGCAACCGTTGGCGCCGCTACACCGCTAATCTTGAGGAGGCGAGGTTTGGTGAACCGCTTGAACCCAACCTGGATAATTTCTCTGTATCGGTTGTGAATGTTGAGGAGAACAGCGCTCCGAGCGATGGAAAACCACCCTATGTGGAACCCCTCAGACGCGACAGAGACAATACATCAACCATACCACGACGACTCAATGAACAGTCGGCTCAGTTGTGCATCACAGATCTCCAGGACGGCGATGCACGTGCGATGTACAAAAACGTATCCTTCGATTTCTTTAATTACGGTCGTATCAAAATGTTTTTGAGTGCCTTTGGTGAGCAGGGATTAAAGGATGACAATCTTCGAGCTTTTGTAAGGCTTGGCACCGATTTCGATCAGAACTATTATGAAATTGAATTGCCATTAAAAATTACCGATCCACTCGACGAAAATGTACGACAACGCAAGGTGGAATATATATGGCCAGATGGCAATCAAATTGATCTTGATCTGGATGAGTTGTACGCACTTAAAGCAGCGCGCGACAGGGAAAGTTACCCGCTTGGTGAATTGTATCCGCGCCAAGGCCCAAGAGTCGTGGATGGCAGACAAGGCGTAAGAATGCTGGGGCGCCCCGATCTCAGCCAGGTGCGGGTTATTATGATTGGTGTACGCAACCCATCCACACAGGATAAAAAGAATTACGATGTCTGTCTTTGGGCCAATGAATTACGCCTTACCGACTTTGACCGAACAGCGGGCTGGGCCATGAATGCTGTCGTGAACACACAGCTGGCCGACCTGGGCAGCTTAACCGGCTCCTTCCGTCATATTGCCTTTGGATATGGACCGGCGCAGTCGAAAATTTCTGAGCGGGCCAGAGGAGAAACCAATGCTTACGATGTTTCCATGAACATGAACCTGGATAAGCTGCTTCCAAAGTGGACAGGGCTGAAACTACCGGTTTTTGCAAGTTATGAGCGATCCATTTTAGACCCGAATTTCGATCCGGCGAACCCAGATCTTAGATTGGAGGCTGCCTTCAAGTCGTTTAATTCCGATTCCGAAAAACAAGCATACCTCGACATTATTCGAGACGAATCCATTCGACGAAGTTTAAATTTCACCAACGTCAAAAGGACCAAGCTGAATCCAAAAGCCACCAGCCACATTTGGGATATTGAAAATTTCGCCTTCAGTTATGCCTTCAGTGAAGCCACCAGAACCAATTTCAATATCCAGGACAATACGCAGCGCAACATAAGAGGTGGGGCCTCATGGCAATACAATTCTACGTTTAAAGGGTTCGAGCCATTTAAGGAGGCCAAGTGGGCGGACAAAAAAGCACTTCAGCTTCTTAAGGACTTCAATTTTAATCCCATGCCGGCCAACATCAGCGTTCGGGGAGATCTTGACCGCGCGTTTAATAAAATTATTTATCGCAACGCCAGCGCCGATGCTGCGAGCTCTCTTCCAAACTTTCAAAAATATTTTGTTTTCAACCGTGATTTTGCCGTCAAATGGAATCTGACAAGAGCACTGGGCCTGGACTACTCAGCGAGAACCACCGCCATAATAGACGAGCCCGACGGTGACCTAGATACCGACTCCCTGAGAACCATTGTCAAGAACAACTTGAAGAAATTCGGACGGATGAAAAATTTTGAACAAAATGTAACAGCCAATTATGTTTTGCCATTTGAAAAAATTCCGGCTATAAATTTCATCGGAGCAGACGCGCGCTACAATGTAGGATACTCGTGGCGGGCAGGTCCGCTGGAAAAGTTTGACTCCTTAAAACTTGGAAACATCATTCAGAACAATGCGGATATGGGCCTTACTGGTAAAGTCGATTTCCTGAAATTGTACAACAAGTGGAAGTTTTTAAAAGACATCAATACCCCAAAACGAAAACTTTCCCCTGCTGAAATTGCCAGACAGGCTAAAGCCAAACCCGATACGGTTAAAAAGCCACCCGAACTTGGTGCCTTAAAAGGTATTCTGCGAACCATGATGGCTGTTCGTTCAATCAATGGAACTTATAATGTAACGCAAGGCACTATTTTACCCGGATTTGTTCCATCGCCTTATTTGTTTGGAATGGATCGTACCGGATCGGCGCCGGGTTGGGGTTTCATTCTGGGCAGTCAGGATCCTTCCATTCGATTTAAGGCGAAAGACCGCGGCTGGCTATCCACAAGCGCAAAACTCACCACACCTTTCAGTCAAACAAAAAATAAAGACATCTCCATGCGGGCGAATGTAGAGCCTTTCGCCGATGTAAAAGTTCAGCTCGATCTAAAGAAGTCTTCCATGTCTTCCTTCCAGGAAATTTTCCGGTTTGATCCGGACAGCACTTCATTTGTGTCGCTGAGCCCCAGTTTATCGGGCAGCTATAAAATCTCAACCATCGCGATCAACACCGCCTTCAGAAACAACTCCAGCCTACAGTCCACAGTGTTTAAGCAATTTGAGCAGAACATCGCCATCATGCAGGAGCGCTTTAATGCCATCACAGGAAATTCTTATGAATTGAAAAGTCAGGATGTGGTTATCCCGGCATTCTTTGCTGCTTACACAGGAAAAGATGCGAGAACCACGAGCCTTTCACCCTTCCCTTCCATTCCGCTGCCCAACTGGAGAATGGATTATAACGGACTTTCCAAGCTTGATTTGTTCAAGGATCTGTTTCAGTCCGTTACACTCAGTCACGCTTATTCTTCCAGCTACGCTGTTGTGAATTACAGCAACTCTCTTGAGTACACCTCCGTAGGCATTGATCAGTCGGTTGAGAAATATAATGTTGGAAGTTTTGCCAATCAGGCAACGAACCAGGGGAAAATCATTCCCGTATACGTTATCAGCCAAGTAATGATTTCAGAACAATTCGCTCCGCTGGTAGGCGTCAATGTCCGAACCCAAAGCAAGATGACCATGCGCTTTGAATATAAAACCAAGCGTGATCTGGCACTAAATATTTCCAATGCGCAGGTTACAGAGCTGAACAGCAAAGACTGGTCTGCCGAGGTTGGGTTCACCAAAAATAATTTCAAACTGCCATTTAGGGATAGAGGTCGAGTCATCACGGTAAAAAATGATGTGACTTTCCGGTTAAACATGAGCGTAACCAACAATCAAACCATTCAGAGAAAGATTGACGAGGTCAGCACCGTAACCAATGGCAATTACAATTTCCAGCTCAGGCCAAACGTTAGCTATGTGGTCAATAAAAAGCTTAGCCTTCAGTTTTATTTCGAACGAAATACCAATACACCGTACGTTTCCAGCGCCTTCCCCAGAGCAACCACCCGGTTTGGAACAAAGATTTTATTTGACCTGGCACAATAAAAAGAGGGCCCGATTTAGTAGCGGGAATTCATTAGTTTAGCGGCCTGAATTGGTTAACCACTATGAACATTCCCGCAACACTCAAGTACACAAAAGACCACGAATGGGTCAAAATGGAAGGCAATACCGCCATTATCGGAATTACTGAATTCGCTCAAGGCGAACTTGGTGACATCGTCTACATTGATATCAAAACTGTCGGACAGGAACTTAAACAACATGAGGTTTTTGGTACTGTGGAGGCCGTTAAAACCGTTTCTGATTTATTCATGCCACTGAGTGGTAAGGTCCTGGAAGTAAATGCCACGCTTGAATCTGATCCTTCCAAGGTAAACGCTGATCCTTACGGAGACGGATGGATGGTGAAGGTCGCCGTAAGCGATTCCAAAGAGTTTGATAATCTTCTTGATGCTGCTTCTTACGGAGCATTGATCGGAAAATAAATTTTTCTATGGCCGAATCGACTGTTGTTGCAGAACAGCGAATAAAAAAGCCCGACTGGTTAAGGGTTAAACTCCCCGTTGGCCCGGACTATGCCCGGGTCAGAAATCTTGTCGACACCCATAAGCTGCACACCATTTGCGAAAGCGGAAATTGCCCGAACATGGGCGAATGTTGGGGTGCCGGTACCGCCACCTTCATGATCCTTGGAAATGTCTGCACCAGAAGCTGCACATTTTGCGCGGTAGCCACCGGACGCCCAACGGAATATGATGCCGACGAACCACGCCGTGTAGCAGATGCCATCAAATTAATGGGTGTAAAACATGCAGTAATCACCAGTGTTAACCGAGATGAGTTAAAAGACCGTGGAGCTGAAATCTGGTATCAGACTGTCGTACAAACCAAACAACAAAGTCCTCAAACAACCATCGAGACCCTTATCCCGGACACCAAAGGAAATTGGGATGCATTGTATCGAATGATTGAAGGTGGTCAGGAAGTTGTCAGCCACAACATGGAGACCGTAGGAAGACTTTACCGTGTGGTGAGGCCACAGGCCAAATATGAGCGCAGCCTGGAACAAATTAAGCGAACCAGAGCGGCAGGAAAGCGAACCAAATCAGGTATCATGCTCGGTGTGGGCGAAACAAAAGATGAGGTTTTTAAGGCCATGGACGATTTGGTTGAAAATGGTCTTATGATTTTAACCCTTGGCCAATACTTACAGCCGACCAAACTACACCTTCAGGTTGCTGAATTTATTCATCCAGACACCTTCGCTATGTATAAAGAGGAGGGTCTTAAAAGAGGGCTAAAATATGTTGAATCAGGGCCATTGGTAAGGTCTTCTTACCATGCTGAACGACACGTTCACGTTCCTTTTTGACCAGGAAACCTGGAAAACATAGACTTACACAACGCAGCAGTTTCTTTTGCAGCCTGAATTGGCAACAAGGAGGTGTCCGAAATCCCTGAAACCACACGGGTAATATCGTGGTCTACTTTACCTTTTACACCCCAGTAAGAGGCATTGGCAAAGGTTATGTAGGCAGAAAAGCTGTGATGCCCCGATCCAGGACGCTCGCCAATAACGTGAATGATTCCATGGCGATTCTTTTTGTTTCCGGCTTCACCAAAAAGAAGTTCACCACAGGCATAACCAGCTCTGACCCTTCCGTATTTTAAAATCGGAATTTCTTTGGCTGTACTAAGTCCGGCGGAGGAAAGTTCCTCCCTTAAAGAATCGAGAAAAGGTTCAAGATGTCCGTCATCCATTAATGCCTCCGCATTCAGTCCATCAGAAACAATAATTTGAACATCCGGAGTCGCGTCCCAATTTCCCCGAATCTTTTTGAGGGTTCTGATAGAATCACGGGAAAGCCCTTCACCGGATTCAGGATGATAGATGTAGTCTTTTCTGTCCGTTGAATTGGTGTGCAGGGCAATTCCACCCGTTAGACCGGAGACAAAGGCCACAGGCATTTCGGTCCAGATACTTTTGCGTGCATCAGCATAAAGTCTGCGCACTTCTGCATCAAGTTCTGGAGGCGTATCCCAAAAATTTGGACCATGGCCCTCTGCAACCGGCACGCCGCGGGTTCTGATGCGTGCAAGTGCCTCATGCCCCTCTAAATAAATTGCTTCCCTGGTTCTGGAATCATTGAGCTGCTGACGGTATCGGAAATAAACCCAGACCGGATCACCAAAATGTTCACCAGGCGATCCATCATTATTCAACACACCCAGGTCAACAAAGAATTTTTGCATTCGGTCACTGACTTTGTAACCGAATTTAGACCTTATTCTAAGATGATCATGAAACGATGTCGTGAGATAACTCAGCATAGGATCGTTTTTGGTCGGGAGCGCCATCAGATAAGCTGGGTTCGCAGGCATTATCTGATCGATGCACCAATCCAAATCATCCAGCGTCACATCCATGTGCAGGGTTGAGCAAATGTCTAAACCAAGGGTATGACCATGAAGTTTACCCATGACAATATCTTCGAGACAGCACCGAACAAGCTGTTCCTTTGTTCTAAAAACTTCTGGACCAATAAATCCGGCAACATCGTTTACAAAGACCCAGGTATTTTTAGGATCAGGCAGGCTTGTTTTTAAAGCTCGAAGAAATCCATATTTTCTTGCTTCGTGGACAACCATATCAAACCCTTCACCATGACCGTTTGTGCCATCGGCACCCTGACCAGTCTCCGCGTATAACCCAAATTTTCCCCTTCTGGTCTTGGCGTGCTTTACCATTTTCTTAATGGTTACATCAAAAGTTTGGTTTGCTTTATCCGTGCCGGCAAGGCTCTGGAACCAGATTCCGGTAGTCCCGGGCGCCATCGCTTCCGCCTGTGCTTGTACATCGATGTGGGCCAATACACAGTTGGGCATGGTGGCCTCCAGTCCAAATGTTTTCAGTACTCCGAAAAGAGCCTTTTCAATTTTAGCAACAGATGCGGGGTCGCTGGAAACAGGGTTAGTGCCCAACACCACGTCGCCAACACCATAACACCACGCATCAAATACCTGCCAGACAATATCTTCGGGATCATCTGTTGGCGAGTTGGGTTGAACCCTGGCCCCGAGGTATCCTTTACTTCCAATGTTGCTGTCGGGTAACGAATTGAAAATAGTTGACCCAACCTGAATGAGTTCTTCATTGGACATCAGTTTAACGACCATGGCAATGATGTCACTCGTGAGGGAAGGCATAAGAATTTTGATGTCAGCCTCAGCACTTTTTAGCAAGTACTCCTTAAGCGCCCCCATGGTCCAATCGGCTAATTCCGGATTGGGTTGCGTGGTTGAAATGATCAAATCGAATTGATCATCCCTGAACATTGGCATTTTCATTAGTTCGCCAATTCTGGTTTTGGAAATCAATGCTCGGGCGTGATTTCGTGAATTTTCGTCTGCTGCAGCCACACCCTGTATGGCATCACCTTCCTTGAATGAATTGGCTGCTCCAATAATTTTTTTGTAAACCCCAAGATCAAACCTTCCCTCCTTTCTCAGGATGTAGGAAAAAATATCCTCGTTTTCGATTGGATCCTCGACCAGGACGCCGGTGGTTGAATTTTTTGTTTCCGGTTGACAGGACTGCAGCAACCATGCTGAGGTGCTTAAGAAGCCCAATTGTTTGATAAATGGCCGGCGGTGCATGATCGATTAATCCTGGATTTTATCCCGATCATCGGGGTTATCTTTTAAAGATAACAATACTGAAGGCAGGGGTTAAAAAAACACAGGAAATTGGGCAACAATTTGCATTCAGACCCATGTCAAAATCAGGTAATTCTTTTATGTATTAAGTACTGATTATCAATGCTTTAAATTCATTTTTTCTTAACCATAATCGGCCTGAAAAATGTAACTTTGTCGTCCATTTTTAGAATCAACTATGAGCAAAGGAAAGAGCGGTAATGCGAGTGACTATTCAGCCAGTAACATTCAGGTTCTGGAGGGTTTGGAGGCGGTTCGAAAGCGCCCCGCCATGTACATTGGCGATGTTAGCGTAAAGGGCCTTCACCACCTCATTTGGGAGGTGGTTGACAACAGTATTGATGAAGCACTGGCCGGGTATTGCACGGATGTAACGGTAAGTATCGTGGAAGACAACTCCGTGATGGTTGAAGACAATGGACGGGGAATACCGACCGACATGCATGAAAAAGAGAAACGCTCAGCCCTTGAAGTGGTAATGACCGTACTGCACGCCGGTGGAAAATTTGATAAAAACACTTATAAAGTTTCCGGTGGATTGCACGGCGTGGGTGTGTCGTGTGTTAACGCACTTTCCACCATGCTCAAGGTGACCGTTTACAGGGAGGGTAAAATCTTTGAACAGGAGTATTCACGGGGCATCCCTCAATACGCGGTGAGGGTGGTTGGCGAATCAGATCGCAGAGGCACAACGGTTCACTTTAAACCGGACAGTGAAATCTTTTCCGTTTTAGAATACAATTACGAAACCGTCTCCGCGCGTTTAAGAGAGCTGGCTTTCCTTAATCCTGGCATCCGAATCAATTTAAAAGACCTTAGAGATCGCGATGACAAGGGCCAACCAAGAACCGATACTTTTTTCTCTGAAGGGGGATTGAAAGAGTTTGTCGCTTACCTGGATTCTACCCGCGAAAAACTAATTCCAGAGCCAATCTATGTTGAAAACCAGGAGTCCATGATTCCTGTCCAGGTTGCACTCAGCTACAACACATCTTTTAGTGAGACCTTGGTTTCTTATGTAAACAACATCAATACGCACGAAGGCGGAACGCATGTGGCCGGATTCAGACGTGCGCTTACCCGTACCCTAAAAAGCTATGCCGACAAATCAGGCCTGCTTGAAAAAGCTAAAGTAGAAATCAGTGGCGATGACTTCAGAGAAGGCCTCACAGCCATAATTTCAGTTAAAGTTGCTGAGCCACAGTTTGAAGGTCAGACAAAAACCAAACTTGGTAATACCGAGGCAATGGGTGCTGTAGACCAGGCAGTCGGAGAGGCTTTACACAATTACCTCGAGGAAAATCCCAAAGAGGCTAAGTTGATTGTCAGCAAAGTTGTTTTGGCGGCGCAGGCAAGAATTGCAGCACGAAAGGCACGTGAAATGGTGCAACGTAAAAACGTGCTCTCTGGTACAGGACTGCCTGGCAAACTAGCCGACTGTGCCAGCAGCGATCCTGCCATCTCCGAACTTTATCTGGTGGAAGGAGACTCTGCCGGCGGCTCTGCCAAACAAGGAAGGGATAGAAATTTCCAAGCCATTCTACCACTCAGAGGAAAAATCCTCAACGTAGAAAAAGCACAGGAACATAAAATTTACGAGAACGAGGAAATCAAAAATATGATCACCGCACTGGGCGTCACTTTCGGCACCTCAGACGGCGAGAAAGCCTTAAACATTGCAAAACTTCGTTACCACAAAGTCGTGATCATGACCGATGCCGATGTCGATGGCAGCCACATCCGCACCCTAATCTTAACCTTCTTCTTCCGCTACATGCGTGACCTCATTGAGAAAGGTTTCATCTATATCGCCTTGCCACCGCTCTACCTGCTTAAGAAAGGCAAGGAGGAACGATACTGCTGGAATGAAGAAGAAAGGGAAAGAATCATCAAAGAGATCGCAAAGGACGCTAAGGAGGATTCAGTGACCGTGCAGCGTTACAAAGGTCTGGGTGAGATGAATCCAGAGCAGTTGTGGTCTACCACCATGGATCCGGCCAGAAGAACCTTGAAAAGGGTTTCCATCGAATCTGCCGCAGAGGCAGATCACCTTTTTTCGATGTTGATGGGTGACGAAGTGGCTCCACGCCGTGAGTTCATTGAAAAAAATGCACGCTACGCCAGAATCGATATCTGATAAAACCGGTATGGGGGAAAGCGAACTGAATACCAGTAATGAAATTGGACACGCGCCCTCCTTTAGAGAGCAGGCCGAGCAGAGTAATTACGTCAGCCGCGACCTTTCCTGGCTTCAGTTTAATTATAGGGTGCTCGACCAATCCAGGCATTTAGATAGAAGCATTTTTGACCGACTGAAGTTTCTGGCGATCACCGCATCCAACCTCGATGAATTCTGCACCATTCGTCTAGGAAGTCTTTACAATTACATCGATTACGGAAAGGAGAGATTCGATTACAGCGGATTAAGAGAAAATCCCTTCAGGCAATTGCTACTTGAGGAGTTGCACCGATTCATTAACGAACAACATCAGCACTACCTGCAGAAATTAAAACCTCTTTTTGAAAAAGGGGGATTTAAAATCTGTCAATACAAAGATTTGAGACTGGAGGACGCAGCCTTGGTCAATCAGTATTTTCTGAAGACCATTTTCCCGATGTTGACGCCGATGTTGTTCGACACCTACCATGCGTTCCCTACCCTAAAAAATAACCGTCTGATTTTTGGCGTAGTGACCAAAGCTTTCACCGACTCAGGTCCACAGAACAAAGCTTCGTTCATACAGATTCCAAGCAACCTTAACCGATTTTTCGAATTGCTTCAGCCCGATGGCAGCATTTTCTTTGTAGCCATCGAAGACATCATTCGAAACAACATCCATCACCTTTTCAGAAACGTTGAGATATTAAGCGTCAACCTTTTTCGGATTAACCGCAATGGAGATTTTACGCTGGAAGAAAGTGAAGACATTGAGTCGAACTTCCTTCAGGAACTAAAAAGGAAACTTCAAACCCGCAGAACTGGCAGGGTAGTAAGATTGGAAATCCAGGAAAACCCAGATACCTGGCTGCTCAGACTCCTGAAGATTCAGTGGGACATATCAGAGGAGAATATTTTTACGATACCCGATGGCAGCCTTTTCGATTTTACGGGACTTCACCAAATCATCGGGCATAAAGAATTCAAATCAAAAAGGGCATCTGTCCCACCACCGGTTAATCCCCTCACCTTTCCGGAAATGGGCACCAGAGACCTGTTTGAAGTTCTAAAAGAGCGGGATATTCTGATCCAGCATCCTTACAACTCTATGGATCCGGTTCTCGAGTTGTTGGAAAAATCAGTCGATGACCCATATGTCCTCTCGATTAAGATCACCATTTACAGGGTATCCAAAGATTCACGGGTAACAGCCGCTTTACTAAGGGCGGCAGAGAATGGAAAACATGTCTCGGTTTTGTTTGAGGTGAAGGCGCGTTTTGATGAAGAGAACAATCTGAGGGAAGCGCAAAGACTTCAGCGTGCCGGCTGTTTTGTGATTTACGGTGTTGGGAGTTTAAAGACCCATACAAAGCTTTTACTTATCGTAAGGAATGAGCCGGAGCGGGTTTACCGATACGTTCATTTGTCGAGCGGCAATTACAATGAAACCACGGCCAGATTGTATACCGACATTGGATTACTCACCACCAATGAGAAATACGCCAATGATGTTTCTGAATTTTTTAATGTCATAACCGGGCACTCCCAACCATCCGCCTATCAAAACCTAATCACCTCACCCAGGGACATGCGAATACAGCTCATCAATATGGTGAGACGTGAGAAAAAGAATGCCTTGGAAGGTCAGCCATCAGGAATTGTCATTAAAATGAATTCCCTTCAGGACAAAGAATTTATCGATGCGCTCTATGAGGCCAGTCAGGCAGGCGTTCAGGTTAAGCTCATCATACGAGGCATGTGTTGCCTTAGGCCGGGGAGAAAGGGGTTGAGCGATAATATTGAAGTATATTCTATTGTTGGCGAGTACCTCGAACACTCCAGAATTTATTACTTCCACAATTCCGGACAAGCTAAAGTATACATTGGAAGCGCTGATGCCATGGTGCGCAGCTTCGACCGACGGATTGAGTCACTATTTTTATTGGAACAGGAGAACCTCATCAAACAAGCGATGAATATTTTGAGGTATAACCTGAAAGATAATGTCAACAGCTACAGGATGCTCGAAGACGGCACTTATAAACCCAAGGAGGTTAGCGCAGAGCCCGCATTCAATATTCACAAAGAATTTTACCTGGTAACACCCGAAACCATCCGGGAAGTCAAGCTATTCTAAGATCTGAAGGATTTTTTTTAATTTTTCAGAATTGTTCTGAACCAAACCTAAGTCCATGAAAAAACTTATCCAGACCACATTGTTCATTTTCTCCATCACCCTATTGCAGGCGCAGGAAAAAATGAAAAAAGCCCCTGAGGTTAAAGAGGGCGACGGACCCTACACCCAACTTATCATTCGCGGTGTTACAATGATAGACGGCACCGGCGCACCACCTGTTGGTCCGGTCGATATCGTGGTAAAAAATAACCGCATCGTTCAGATCGCTGCGGTAGGACTTCCAACGCCTGGAATGGCGAGCGGTTCCAACCGAACAAAGCTTGAACCAGGCGGTAAGGAAATCGATTGTGAAGGCATGTATTTATTGCCTGGCTTCGTGGACATGCATGGGCACATCGGAGGAGGACAGGCACCCATCGCCGAATATGTATTTAAACTCTGGATGGCACACGGTATCACGACCGTCCGCGATCCCGGATCCGGCAATGGATTAGAATGGGTGCTTGATCAAAAAAATAAAAGTGCTCAAAACCTTATCACTGCACCAAGGATAAAGGCTTACGTGACTTTTGGAAGCGGAGCAAAAGAGCCCATCAGGACCCCTGAGCAAGCGAGAGCCTGGGTCAATGACAACAAAATGAAAGGAGCAGATGGAATCAAGTTTTTTGGCGCTTCACCTGACGTCATGGAAGCGGCATTAAAGGAAAACAAACGAATTGGATTAAGATCGGCTTGCCATCACGCTCAAACCGGCGTAGCAAGATGGAACGTTGTTCAATCTGCATCAGCAGGATTAACAACCATGGAACACTGGTATGGGTTACCGGAGGCCATGTTGACCGAATCAAGTATTCAGAATTATCCTCTTGGTTACAACTACGCTAATGAACAACATCGCTTTGAGGAAGCAGGAAGGCTTTGGAAGCAAGCCGCAGCGCCGTTCACCCCTAAATGGAATGCAGTATTGGATACACTGCTGAAACTTGATTTCACACTCGATCCAACCTTCGATACCTATGAGGCTACACGCGACTTACATAAAGCACGTCGTCAGGAGTGGCATGAAACGTATACCCTGCCTGTACTATGGGATTTTTATCAGCCCAGCAGGGTTGCCCACGGATCATTTTGGTTTTCCTGGGGAACCGAGCAAGAGGTCGCATGGAAAGAAAATTTCAGGTTGTGGATGACTTTTGTGAATGAGTACAAAAATCGAGGAGGCCGGGTAACCGCAGGCTCGGACAATGCCTTCATTTTCCAATTGTATGGTTTTGGTTACATCCGCGAATTGGAATTGTTGAGGGAGGCAGGATTCCATCCAATCGAAGTAATTCGCTCTGCGACACTTTACGGGGCTCAAGCCCTTGGAATGGATAAAGAAGTAGGATCGGTTGAAATCGGGAAACTGGCCGACTTTGTAATTCTGGATCAGAATCCACTTGAAAATCTCCAGGTACTTTATGGAACAGGTGCCATAAAATTGATGGATGACAATTCGGTCCAGAGGGTTGGTGGTGTAAAATACACTGTTAAGGACGGGATCATTTATGATGCCAAAAAACTCCTGGCCGATGTGAAGAAAATTGTTGATGAGGAAAAAGCAAAGACTGGCTTTATTTTAAAACAACCCGGCGTAAAATAGTCCAGACTATGAAAACACTGGTTTTCATTTTATTATCGGTTTTGGTTTTTTCTTGCGGGCAAAAAAGCGATGAATCACAATCAGCGGCCGCAGAAAACCATGCAGACAGCCTCAAAACCGAGGCTCTAACCAAGGCCGACAGCAATGTTTTGGCTGCGCAATTGGCCATTCAACTCGATTCATCAGAGGAGAATTTTATTTGGCTTGGACGTCGGTTGGGCTATGTAAATAAAATGGAGGACGCGATTGACGTCTTTACTGCCGGCATCATACGACATCCTCAATCCTGGAAGCTCCTTAGGTTCAGAGGACACAGGTATATTTCCACAAGACAGTTTGCACTTGCCATAATAGACTTGCAGCGCGCTGCCAATATGATGGCTGGAAAGACCCTGGAATTGGAGCCCGATGGAATACCCAATAAAATCAATAAACCACTCTCCACTTTTCAGTACAACGTTTGGTACCACCTGGGACTTGGTTTTTATTATTCAGGGGATTTAGCCAGGGCTGAAGAATCTTTCGAGCACTGCCTTAAACTTTCTGACAACGACGACCTGCTCGTCGCTTCATCAGACTGGTTGTACATGATCTATCGCCGAATGAACGATACACGCTCGGCACAAAAAATCCTCGAAAAAATCAAACCAGGAATGAACATCATCGAAAACGACGCCTATTATAAACGCCTTTTAATGTATCAGGGAAAATTGAGCCCTGATGCAGTGCTGGTGAGCGATCCGTCCTCCGAAGATTACGACCTTAACCTGGCCACCCAAGGCTATGGGGTCGGGAATTATTTCTATTACACCGGCGACCCTGAACGCGCCCGTGAAATCTTTCGAAAAGTTACCTCAGGGAAATCCATTTATTCCTTCGGTTACATTGCTGCTGAAATTGATCTGGCCAGACTTTGGAAGAATCCTTAAGGGATGATTGATCTGCTGGACATCGACCGGGTACTCCTTACAGTCCTGAGTTACAAAATGAGCTACGTTGAATTTTTTGGCACCGTAGCTGGCATGATTGCGGTTTGGATTTCTGCCAGAGGGAGTGTTTTGAGCTGGCCTATCGGAATCATAAATGTCGTGCTGCTGTTCTTCCTTTTTTATCAGGTACAGTTGTACCCCGATATGCTGCTTCAGGTTTATTTTCTCTTCACCAATCTTCTTGGCTGGTGGCGATGGAAAAATCCCCAAACCTGGGAATCAAATTCAAAAAATGAGCTCCGTGAAAGTTTTTTATCAGACCGCGAGCGTTTGTTAACCGTTGTACTGATTGTATCGGGAACAATTGTTTTGGGGGCAGCAGCTTCAAGATTAAACCTATGGTTTCCTTTTATTTTCCAGCAACCAGGATCTTTTCCTATTGCCGATTCCTTCGTCACAATAACCAGCATCCTTGCTCAATACTGGATGGTTCATAAAAAAGCAGATTGCTGGATTCTTTGGATTCTGGCAGACCTGGTTGCCACCGTTTTGTATTTTATGAAAGACATAAAATTCCTAAGTCTCGAGTACCTCATTTTTTGTTTTATAGCCTTATTTGGTTTTTTCCAATGGAGAAGGCAAGCCATAAACTTTGCCAATAGTAATGACTAAGCGGCCTGTAGTAGTTTGCTTTTTCGGACCCGAGAGCACGGGCAAGACCACCATGGCAAAAAAAATGGCCTTGGAATTTAATGCTGAATGGGTTCCTGAAGTATCAAGAGAAATGATCGACTCCAATCAATTTACGATCGAAGATATAATACGAATTGGCAAAGCTCAGACAGAACGGATGCTGAAGGCAAGTACAGGGGGGAATAGGCTTATTATTTGTGACACAGACCTGATCACTACGCAATTGTATTCAGCTCATTACCTGGGCATAGTGCCAGCCGTCTTACACGAGTTGGAAAAAAGGGTTCGTATTGATCAATATTTTCTTTTCAACACCGATGTTCCTTGGGTGGCAGACGGACTAAGGGACTTGGGAGATCAAAGAGAAAAAATGATGAAAGTTTTCTCAGAAGCCTTGACGGCGAGAAACATTCAAGCCATACCGGTAGTTGGTGATTACGACCAGCGCACGGAGATTGTAAGAGCTGAATTACTCAGGCTCCTGGAAAATTAAAATCCGGCGCCGGGGATCTCTGATCGGAACACTTCAACACATTTACGATCCTGTAGGGTTACAAAACATGTCTTTCCGTCCTGTCCACCAAAGGTTAAGTTACTGGTGCTTTTACCCTTCATCTGAACCTCTCTGATAATTTCACCAGTTGGCGAAAGGATAACGATCGTCCCTTTTCCGTGCCTGGTTACATAAAGATTACCATCGCGATCACACTTCATTCCATCAAATCCAAAATCAGGGAACTCTGCAAGTTTCTGCTTGTTCGAGATGTTTCCCGCGGAGTCAATATCGAATACCCAGATGTTTCTCTGTTTGCTCTCATTTACATAGAGTTTTTTCTCATCCGGGCTCAGTGCGATACCATTGGTGGTTCCAAGAGAATCTTCAAGCAATACCGTTGTGCCATCCGGCTCAATTCTCCACAACTGGCCGGTACCCTCTTTCCAATTCGGATCTGAGGCGAAAAGCTGGTCCTTGCTGTTAATGGCAATATCGTTGGGCTGATTGAAAAGAGAATCATGCGCCAGTACCGTCACCTCTTTTGTAGCCATATCAACCTTGAGGATGTTGTGCATCGGCCAATCGGCAAGTAACATTTCCCCTTTTGAATTAAATCGAATGGCGTTGGCATTGCTTCCTTCAGGAAGGGTAACAAAAAGCTCGATTTTTCCCTCAGGCGTTACAGTGGCGATGGTTCCATCCTTTTGATAGTTAACGACATAAAAGAGACCATCCTTCCAGGCTGGACCTTCAATATTTTCAGAAAAAAGATTTTCCGCAGTAAGGTCCGACGCAGTGTAATATTCGTTTTTGCTGCATGACTGAAAAAACAGTGCAAGTCCGAAAATGAAAACTAATTGCTTCATAACTAAAAATTTATGCGATTGATTTACGTCCAACCTTGTGACCAGAAATAGCAAAATAAAGAATGTACAGATAGCAAGGCAACATCAACCAGTAACCAGACTGGCTTCCAACATACTCTGCAAATTTGCCATAGACCAGAGGAAGAATTGCTCCTCCGGCAATACCCATAATCAGGAGCGCAGAACCAGTTTTGGTGAATTTACCCAGGCCATCAATACCAAGCGGAAATATGGCGGGCCACATCAATGAATTGGCAATACCCAACAAGGCCAATGAAGCCACAGAGTAGTAGCCTGGTAAAAAGACTACGCCAGCCGTAAACACCAAACCAATAATTGAACAAGCGCGCAGCGCTGTTTGCTGACTGAAAAATTTAGGGATAGCAAAAATTCCAACCAGGTATCCCACCACCATGCAAGTAAGGGTCGCAGATGTAAAATAACGTGCGACGGACAAATCAATGTCTAAAGATTTGCCATAACTGATAATGGTGTCGCCTGCCATTACCTCGACACCGACATAGCAAAAGATCGCCAGCATACCGAGAAATACATGTGGGAATTGGAATATCGAGGTCTTTCCTGAATTTTCACTGTTCGCGGCCTCGTCTCCGGAATCGCTGATCTCAGGAAGAGGAGAAAAAAGTGTTGCGATACCTAGCAAAACCAAAACGGCGGTGATGATCATGTAGGGTGTAATCACGCGCGCAGCAAGTGCATCAAGTTTGGAAGCACGGGTGGCCTCATCCAACGCAGCAAGCACCTCTGGCTCATACTCGCCCATGTTACTCAGAGCAATAGCTCCGAAAATCAATCCAGCGATTATACCTGCGCCTTTATTACAAACACCCATTATACTGATTCTTGACGCTGCACTCTCCATGGGCCCAATAACCGAAACATAAGGGTTTGAGGCCGTTTGCAGCAGTGCAAGTCCGGTACCAATGATAAACAACCCAGTTAAAAACAGGTCAAAATTCCTGGTCTGGGCTGCAGGGATAAACAGTGCCGCACCAATCGCCATAATAAAAAGACCCACCGACATTCCTTTTTTGTAACCGATTTTATCCAAAACAATTGATGAGGGAATGGCCATTACGGTATAGGCTATGAGGAAGGCCGTTACCACAAGAAAGGATTCAAGCTCAGTTTTGAGCTCACAGGCAATTTTTAAGTAAGGAATAAGGGTACCATTCACCCAGGTCACGAAACCAAAGATGAAAAATAGGATTCCAATGATGGTTATGGACATCCGGTACTGAGCTGGGGATTGTTGTGCGTGGGCCATGTTGGGGTTTTTCAATTCACCTAAAGTCCTATTTTTGCCCGACATAAAAAACCTTATTTCCACTAAAAGTTAGAGACTTGAAGCAACAGCGAAAACTTGCCTTATTAATTATGGCCGCCGGAATGGGAAGCCGATATGGCGGCATCAAGCAAATCGATGGATTTGGACCAAATGGCGAAACCATCATGGATTATTCCTTATATGACGCGTTAAGGGCAGGATTCAGCAAATTCGTTTTTGTTGTCATGGAAGAAATTCAGGAAACCGTAAAGGAAATGTTCCTCCCTAAACTTCAAGGAAAGGCTGAAGTTCATTTCGTCATTCAATCGCTTGAAAAATTTGTGCCCGAATCGTTCGGTGCACCCGAAAGGAAAAAACCCTGGGGAACTACCCACGCCATGTTGTGTGGGTCGGAAGTTATTCAGGAACCCTTCGCAGTGATCAATGCAGACGACTTTTATGGTTATCAGGCTTTTTCATCCCTTGCAGATTTTCTTTCTACGGCCGCACCTGGCGATCATTGCATGGTTGGTTATCACCTTGAAAACGTTCTATCTGAATTTGGCAGTGTTTCAAGAGGATACGCCGAAGCCGACGCAAACAATCAACTCCTAAGCCTTACAGAGCTCACCAAAATTGTTCGTGAAAACGGAAAAATTATTGCTAAGGAAGAAAGTGGTGACCGCATTTTGAATCCGAAAGCGCCCGTTTCTATGAATTGCTGGGGGTTCATGCCAGACGCATTCAACCTTGCCAAGTCTATGTTTAGAGATTTCCTGGAAAAGAATTTCACGAATCCTTCAGCTGAATATTACATCGCCTTGATGGTTACCGGTATGATTGACCGTAAGCTTGGTTCTGTGCACATCCTTCCCGGTGGTGACACCTGGTTTGGTGTTACCTATCGCGAAGACCGGGATGAGGTGGCGCGTAACATCCACAAACTGGTAGATGCCGGCAAGTACCCCACACCCCTATGGAATCAGTAAACGTACCATCGGAGGTTCTAAAGGCCTTCGGATTCCCTGAGAATGAATGCAAGGCAGAGCGGACCGGATCCGGGCATATTAATTACACCTTCCTCGTCCGGGAAAAAAATGACTGGATTCTACAAAGAATCAATACGAATGTTTTTAAAGAGCCGGATATCATCGCAGCGAATCTGAGACTCGCAGCCAACCACCTTAAAAATCAATACCCGGATTACCTTTTCCTAAATGCGGTACAAACCATCGAAGGCAAAGAAATGGCTTTCGACCAATCCGGAAATCCATGGCGGCTGTTTCCCTATATCCCCGACACAATGACGCTGGATAAGGTTGACTTAACAGAACAGGCATTTGAAGCCGCGAGAGGGTTTGGTGAATTATCAAAAAAATTAAGTTCAGTAGAAGTAAATCTGTTTAAACCAACCATCCCAAAATTCCAGGACCTAACCTGGAGAAATGAGCAACTGGAAACAGCCATCCGCAATGCCAGCGAGGCAAGAAAATCTGAAGCCAGCAAAGCCATGCAATTGGCAGCGGAGTACAGTTTTCTGGTAAACGATTATAGAATATTTACCTCAGCCGGGAAATTAAAGCCAAGAGTGGTTCACAACGATACCAAAATCAACAACATACTTTTCAATGCTAAAACTGGCAAAGCAGTTTGCGTGATTGACCTGGACACCTTAATGCCCGGATTCTTCATTTACGATTTGGGTGATATGGTGAGAACATTTGTAAGTCCGGTAAGTGAAGAAGAAAAAGATGTGCGTAAAGTAGCATTCAGGAAACCGTTTTACGATGCGCTTCTTGAAGGCTACCTCTCAGAAATGAATTCAAGTCTTTCCGCTGAAGAGCATGTGGCCATTCCATTTGCAGGCCTTATGATGACGTACATTATGGCCATAAGATTTCTTGCTGATTTTTTGAACGGAAACATCTACTACCAGATTCATTATCCGGAGCAAAATCTGGTCAGGGCTATGAATCAACTAACCCTCACCGGCGCCATTGCTCACGCACTTAATTATCGCCCACAGTAACTCCAAAAAAATATGCTTAAAAGATTTTTATTACTTCCTGTTTTAATTGCCACAGTGCATTTGTCCGTGGCCCAGGCGGTAAAAGACGCAGAGAAATATGTTGCCATCATTAGTGAAGAGGGCCTGAAAGACAAACTTTCCATACTCGCCTCCGATGCACTGGAAGGAAGATTAACGGGTTCGAGAGGACAGAAAATGGCCGCAGCCTTCATCGCCCATCATTTTGAAACCAGTGGACTTATCGGGCCGGTTGGCAATTCCTATTTTCAAAAAGTGCCTCTGAAAGAAACCAAACCGCTCGTGAATAACCTGATTATCAACGAGCAGAAATATGAAAATTATGGTGATATGTTCTTTTTAGGTGTAGACCATTTCGAAGGCATCAAAAGCGCACCAATCGTTTTCGCCGGACTGGGCAAAGTAGAAGACTTACAAAAACTGGATTGCAGGAATAAAGCCGTGTTAATCCTCTCTGGAAAATTGGATAACCAGATTTTTTCAAGCATAGCAGAGCAGGCTACCCTACTCAGGGAAAAAGGCGCACAGGCGGTGGTGGCTATTCCAGACGCCACCGAAGAAGAATTCAACAATTACGCTGGGAGAATTGAAGGTTTTCTCGGAAATGGGATGATGGCCCTGGAAAACAGTCCGGCGCCCAGATTGCCAAACGTATTTTTTGCCAAGAAAAAAATCGCTGAGGAGATTTTTTCAGTTTCATGGGATAAGCTATCAGACATTGCCTCAGGAAAATCAAATAAAAAATTGAGGGAATCTCGCATTGGTTGGCAAAACCAAACATCTACAAGGAATTTCACTTCTGAGAATGTTTTGGGTTACCTGGAGGGAACAGACAAAAAAGATGAATTGGTAGTGGTTACCGCGCACTTCGACCACGTTGGCCTCACCGGCGATCCGAAAGATCCTGTCTTCAACGGAGCAGATGACGATGGAAGCGGGACGGCTGCTGTCATGCAACTCGCTGAAGCTTTCACCAAGGCTTATCAGGAAGGCACCAAGCCCAGAAGAAGCATTCTGTTTATGACCGTTACCGGGGAGGAGGAAGGATTGTTTGGCTCAGCCCATTATGTTGCCAATCCCGTATTTCCCTTAAGTCAAACGGTGGTTGACCTCAATATTGATATGATAGGTCGATCAGATCCTCAGCACAGCACTGACAATAAATATGTCTATGTGATTGGCTCTGATAAACTTTCCACCGAATTGCATAAACTCCACGAGCAAATCAATACCACTTATTCGGGGCTTACGCTTGATTACACTTATAATGATGAGAAGCATCCGGAACAACTGTATTACCGAAGCGACCATTGGAACTTTGCTAAAAACAGCATCCCGATTATTTTTTATTTCGACGGGATTCATGAGGACTATCACAAGGCAACGGATGAAGTTTCTAAAATTGATTTTGACGCGCTGACCAAAAGAACAAGGTTAATATTTCGGACAGCATGGGAACTGGCCAATCGTGAAAACCGTCCCGCCATAGACCGCGGACGATGATCAAAAGATTCAGGCTACGGATTACCTGAGCCTTCTGTAGAAAGTCATACCGTCCGGATGAGACCCGGTGCGGATTTTTACCAAATCGGTCAAAAGTAAATCTGGTCGCATGCCGGCAAATTCAAAATAACCATTGCCGCCGCTGGGTAAGGAGGATTGATCATAAACAAAAACATTTTGCTTTGAAACCGATTTGAATTCGCCAAACCGATTATCGGTCAAAATAAGTGTACTCAGATTTTGAACATCACCTGCTCCTATCCAGAAATCCGCTTTGTAAGCCTTTTCAAATACCGATTCAAATCCCACAGGAACGGTTCCTGTGCCCTCCAGTTCACTCCATACATAGTGGTATCCTGCGTCATCAAATAGCCTTGCCAAAAAATTATTTCCCGCTGGGACGTGCCAAACACCTGAATAAGGAATGCCGGTGAAGACGCTGGGTCGATTTTCTTCCCGCATAAAGGAATTTTTAGCCTGTTTGTAGGAGAACTCAACAGCATTAAATACTGAGTCAGCCATTTCAAACCGATCCAGCAACAATCCCATCAATAAAATCCACTCCGCTCGACCGAGGGGATGCTGCTCTTCAAATTCTCTGGTGAACATTAAGGCAGAACCCTTTTCTTTCAGGAGGAAACGAAGTTTTGAAGGGTCGTTGTAAGGATTGCTTAATAGAATATCGGTACCCAAAGTTGATAACAGCTCATAGTCGAATCCACCTGCTTTACCGATGTCCACTACATTTCCCGAATCGATCCGCTGACGCACACTTTTAGAATAAATCAATCCAGTATTTGGAAAAGCCGTCAAAAGGTGGACAGCATCGAGATATTCTAACCATGGGATTTGGGTAGTGCTTGAACATACGATATTCTTTACAGGCACTTGGACTTTAACATAACCTTCGGGAATGGCTATTGGCTTGGCCTGATCCCGAACGAGGTAAAACTTTGAAGAAATCTTTTCGGAGGAATAGATTTCCAGTTCAGTGGCTTCAGGTGTTTTTTTGAAATCAAACCAGACAGCATAACGTGTTCCATGGTGTTGTGGCTTATCTCTATCCTTACAACCAAGGATCAAAATGGAAATCAGAGAAAGAAAAAATAAGTGCTTCAATCCTTTAATGCCTCCTTCAACGCCTCATATTCATTTAGGTTACCATCCTTCATTCGTTGCCGAACAGAAATCAAAAGGGACTTAACTTTTTCTGATTTTAGATAACGATGCTGAAGTTCATTTAAAAAAGTTGCCTCAAAAAAATGATCTCTTTGTGCTGATCGCTTTTTTTGTTTGAACCCGGTCTCTTCAAGCCATTTAAAAAATAACCTGATTTCCTGCATGACCTCCTCGATTCCCAAACCATTCTCTGCCGAACATGGCAGAGCAGAAACCAATCGTTGATCCTCCTCCGGTGTCGATAATCTTAAAACTGCATTGAGCACATTCACAGCCTTGTTTGCCAGGGACTGAGTGGCGCCATCCGCCTTATTGACCAAAATGAGGTCAGCATTTTCCATGATGCCCTTTTTCAAACCCTGTAATTCATCACCAGACCCTGGTATCAGGACCAGGATCACACAATCCACCAATTCGCGCACCGCTACCTCAGACTGACCGACGCCGACGGTTTCTATAAGAATGATGTCAAAGCCTGCCGCTTCACATAGCAACGTAGCAGCCCTTGTACCAGGCGACAAGCCACCGAACAAGCCAGCGGAAGGGGAAGGTCTAATGAAGGCTTTTTGCATTCCCGATAATTCATGCATTCGTGTTTTATCGGCAAGGATACTTCCTCCTGTTTTTTGACTGCTGGGGTCGATGGTCAGTACCGCAACCCTAGAACCCTGTTCAATAAATTTTTGACCCAATGAATTAATCAAGGTGCTCTTGCCCGCGCCCGGTGGACCAGTTACTGCTATTCTAAGCGCGTGGCCTGGATGTTTGGATAGTTCCTCCAGCAATTCCCAGGTGAAGGAAATGTCTGTTTCCAGCGAGCTTTCTGCGAGGGTAATGGCTTTGGACAATGTTGTTCGATCACCCGAACGTATCCCTTCTACCATCACGCTCAATACTGACTTCATTTTAGATTAAAGATGCGAATCCATAAATTTACTATCCTCTCCTAACATAAAACCAAAACCATGAAATTCTGGCTTAATTGTCTGTTTGTAACGGTTTTCACTTTCCTGCTGCTGGGCCTTCTGGGAAAATTTCTTCAGATGAATGCCCTGAATGCCTTTGATCCGATCAGTGCGGCGATTGGCGATATTGAAATTTCAGACATCGCATTTTCACAGCTGCGTGAGGGAGAGCCCGAACCCGACCCTAACATTACCGTCGTTAACATTGGGAAATTGGGCAGAGGTGAAATTGGAGATCAGATTAAAAATATCGCCCGTTTCCGTCCGAAAATTATCGGGATCGATGCCATCTTTTCATGTGAAGTAAGGGATTCCGTTAATTGCCCGGCAGCTTTTGACCCCGTGGGAAACAAAAAATTTACCTCAGCCATTGAGGAAGCTGAAAAATTGGGAATAAAAGTTGTGATGGCAGAAAAACTTCATCAGACGGATCAGCTCAAAGAACAATACGGCGATGTCGAACGCTACGATTCACTGGAACATTCCGATCCGGAATTGTTGCGCAATTCATATGAGGGTTTTGTAAACCTTATTACGGATGCCGAACATCAGGAAGACCTTAAACTTTGCCGTGAATTTAAGCCTATGGTCATGGTTAAAGATCAACCCCAATATGCGTTTGAGGTGATGATCGCTAAACTCTATGATTCAGCTAAAGCTGAAAAGTTTCTCGCCAGAGGAAATGAAAATGAAGTCATCAATTACCGCGGCAATACCCCTGATCTATGGGGCGCGTCGACCTACAGTGGTCGTTATCAATTTCTGGATGTCCATGAGGCACTCGATACCAGCAGCTTCACACCTGAAATGATCCAGGACAAAATCATCATCATGGGCTACCACGGAGAAAATCTTTTTGATAAATCATGGGAGGATAAATTTTTTACCCCTCTCAACACAAAGTACACCGGACGAAGCAGACCTGATATGTATGGTGTTACGGTTCACGCCAATGTTGTTTCCATGATTATTGATGAAGACTACATCGATACCATGCCGGAATGGATTACCTACCTGATGGCTTTTTTAGTAGTCTTTTTTACCTCAGCCATTTTCTTTTTGATTGACAGGAAGATCCCAGTGTGGTTTGACCTACTCTCCTTGGTTATCCAGTTCCTTCTTTTTGTGGCAGCGTCTTTTGTCATGATCATTGTATTCAGCTATTACAGTTACAAAATGGAACTTACTGTGATCCTGGCAGGCGTGGCTGTTATTGGCACATCGTTTGAACTGTATAAAGGCGGCGCTGCTGTGTTGGCTGAGTTTTGGAATGAAAAAATGGCCAAAACATCCAAAACAGAGCCCGATACGAATTAGATTTTATTGCTATTTTTAAGACCCAATTAACTGTAACAAAATGAAAAACAGGTACTTAGCTTTGATTTTTGCTGTGGCAACCCTCGTGGTCACTGACGTTGTTGCACAACAGGGTGCCGTTTTACGGGTTATCGCCAAAGCGGGACAAACCAGTCTCAAAACAGGAAGCGGAGCCGAGCCCATTAAGTCAGGCGCACTGCTTCAATCAACCGATGTTGTGGTTATCGGACCAAACAGCTACTTATCCCTTATACCCCATGGTAAAGCAGGGAAGGGAATTGAGCTTCGTAATCCAGGGAGTTATACTGTCAACGATTTGGCTAAAGGCCAAAAAGACAGCCCAGGGCTCGTTAATAAATACACCGATTTCATTCTGGCAAGCAACTCACCGGAAGCCAAGAAAAACAGAATGAGCGCGACAGGAGCTGTTCACAGAGGACTAAACGATATTGATGTATTCCTACCTGAAGCCAGGACGAAAGGGAATTTTGTGCTGGGAAATTCAGTCGTTATCGGCTGGGAAGCAAAGACCGCAAGCGCAGGCCCGTATGAAGTTAAAATCCTTAACCTGTCCGACGATCTGCTTGCCCGTCATGAAACCAGCGACAATAAACTAAGGGTAGACCTTCCTACGGGAGAATCCTTTGTAGTGATTGTGGTAACCAAAAAAGGTGACTCAAGGTCATCCTCAGAGCCTTTCAGCATTCAACGGCTAGACCCTGCCTCTCCACGGGATAAGGATCAGACGGCCAAGCTCCAAAATGAGCTTAAGGAACTTGATCTGAACGAAGAGACTGCCTTAAACAAATACATTCTCGCGGGTTTCTTTGAAGAGCAAAATTTGCTCATCGATGCCATCGTTGCCTATGAAGACGCCATACGACTTGCGCCTGAGGTAGATACCTACCGCGAGGCCTACGAGGAATTCCTGCTTCGAAAGCAACTTAAAGACGCTAAGAAATAATTCGATTTTTAACGCATTAAAACCCCGGTCTACCCGGGGTTTTGTTTTTGTGGGGGTGAAAAAGAGCTATTTTTGAGGCTCTTAAAAAGCGATTCTAATGAGTGTACTGGTCAACAAAAATTCAAGGGTCATCGTGCAGGGTTTCACCGGCTCAGAAGGATCTTTTCATGCCGGTCAGATGATTGAATACGGCACCAATGTGGTTGGTGGCGTTACCCCCGGAAAAGGTGGTCAAATGCATCTTGAGCGACCGGTATTTAATTCCGTCAAGGAGGCTGTTGAAAAAACCGGTGCTGATGTATCCATCATATTTGTACCACCAGCTTTTGCTGCTGACTCAATTATGGAGGCTGCCGATGCCGGAATTCAGGTCATCGTTGCCATTACGGAGGGCATCCCTGTTAAAGACATGATGCTCGCCAAAAAATTCATCAAAGAGAAAAAGGTTACCTTGATCGGACCAAACTGTCCAGGGGTAATAACCCCGGGCGAAGCCAAAGTGGGTATTATGCCAGGCTTTGTCTTCAAAAAGGGATCTATCGGAATAGTTTCAAAATCCGGTACACTTACCTATGAAGCTGCCGACCAGATCGTGAAAGCTGGTTTAGGGATTACAACTGCGATAGGAATCGGGGGAGATCCCATTATCGGAACCCCTACAAAGGAAGCAGTTGAGCTTTTAATGAATGATCCAGAGACCGAGGGTATTGTAATGATCGGCGAAATTGGAGGAAACTATGAGCCCGTGGCAGCGCGTTGGATCAAAGAGACTGGTAATAAAAAACCTGTCGTTGGATTTATCGCCGGACAAACTGCGCCCCCCGGAAGACGAATGGGCCACGCAGGGGCGATCATCGGTGGCGCAGAAGATACGGCTGCTGCAAAAATGGAAATCATGAGGGCCTGTGGCATCCACGTCGTGGAGTCGCCAGCACTTATTGGCGAAACCATGTTAAAGGCGCTCGGTAAGGCCTAACAGGAACTACAACAATTCATTGGCGAGGTTGGCCAGACCAGACCGCTCTCCCCTTTCAAGGGTAACATGGGCATACAATTCGTGGTCTTTTATCCGATCGATCAGGTACGACAATCCATTGCTCTGACTATCGAGGTATGGGGTATCGATTTGATAAATGTCTCCGGTAAAAATTATTTTGGTGTTTTCACCTGCACGGGTAATGATGGTTTTGACTTCGTGAGGGGTAAGGTTCTGAGCCTCGTCAACAATAAAACAGATGTTTGAAAGCGAGCGGCCCCTGATGTAAGCCAACGGCGTGATGACCAATTTCTCGTTGTTCAACATCTCTGTGATCTTCGAATACTCTTTGTCGTTTTCGCTGTACTGATTCTGAATGAATTTCAGATTGTCCCAAAGCGGCTCCATATAAGGATTAAGCTTCGATTTAATATCACCGGGAAGGTAACCGATATCCTTATTGCTCAGCGGTACGATGGGCCTTGCCAGATAGATTTGTTTGAATTCTCTTTTCTGCTCCAAAGCAGCTGCCAAAGCGATCAGTGTCTTCCCAGTGCCAGCAACACCCTGCATGGTAACAAGCCTGATTTCAGGTTTTAAGACAGCATGAATGGCAAATGCCTGCTCAACATTCCGCGGTTTAATACCGTAAACACTCCGCTTTTCAACCTGCTCAACCATACCATTGGCAGGATTATAAAATGCCAGCGTAGACTTTTTTCCGTTTTTAAGGATGTAATAGTGGTTTTTGACAGGCTTAAAATTCCGACCCAGGTCAGTAGGCTGACAATAGCCCTTCTCGTAAATCAAATCAATTATCGCTGGATTCACATCATCAATGATGGTTCGTCCGGTATAGAGTTCATTAATGTTCTGGACTTTCCCAGTTGAATAATCCTCTGCGAGAAGTCCGAGGGCCTGGGCCTTTAATCTAAGGTTGATGTCTTTGGATACAAGGATGACCTTCCGGTTCTTTTCTTCCTTCTGAACGCGAAGAGCACTATTCAATATCCGGTGGTCGGATTTATCATGGTGAAAAACCTGGTTGGCATCAAGTATCCCCTGACCTCCGGTATCCATCAGAACCTTAAATTTTCCTCTGGATTTTCCGTTAAGCGGATTCCAATTGTGCAACATTCGCCCACCCGAGAGTTTGTCGATCAATCGAATAAACTCCCGTGCCTCGAAATTTTTAGTGTCGTTTCCTTTTTTAAAATTGTCGAGCTCTTCCAGAACAGTAATCGGAATTACGATATCATGCTCGGCGAAATTCAGTATGCTGTTGTGTTCAAAAATGATAACGGAAGTATCCAGAACAAAGATCTTTTTCTCCTTAGCCGATCCTGCCATAGTAAAGGTTTAGTGTGCGAAACAATTACCGGAACGATCAAATGTAAATAACCGAAAGGAATTATCAGCCTAAAACCAACAATGGTTTTAGTAGAAATTTTTCAAATAAGATTAAGGACAAGTGTTTCTTCTGGTGCACCGGGCAAAACCCGGAGTACACCCGAAACAACCAGGCCAGCCAGTTTATCAACCAATACTGGCCGATCCAATTTCAATTGGTTCGATAGCGAATTGAATGTGTGCGGCTTACCATCAGAAAAGTAAGCCATCAGTTTATGGTCGTCTGCCCCGAATGTAATGAGTGAACCCATGGAAGAAGATTTTCTTCTCAGGACCTCTGCCATAACCAACCCAGCCTGCACATTGGAATCCCCCGAACGGTAATAAACCAATCCGCGGTCTATTTTTAATCCTACAGGTTTCTTATTGCTTTCCCTTACCTCAAAAACCACAATAGAACGGGTTGAGGAGAGGAGAATATTTTTGAACTTCCATTTAAACCGAGGCCTGGTTTGGTTGAGCAGTCGGGCAATAACCTGTAAATCTTCGTCCGCATCCTTTATGCCTAGTAATTTGCCATCGTCACCTACTCCAAGCAACAACGTACCGCCTTCTGCATTGGCAAATGCACAAATGGATCTGGCAATCTTTTCGGGGAAATTGGCCTTTGCCTTGAACTCCAGATACTGACTTTCACCGGCATTAACCAGCTTTCGAAGGTCATTCAATTGAGCAGCGCCTGAAATATCCTTACGATTGAAAGCCGGGTTTGGGCCATCAGAAACCCTGGATCGATGGCTTATTTTCATGAGTAATCAATCCTCGGATTCAGAATCAATATCCTTCTCAGGATTAAACATCCCGCTGATTAAATCCCTGAATTGTGTACCTGTTCTTAATGGTTGCTTTCCGATCAGACTGAATTCAGCCAATCCATGTAAAATAAATTCCATCAGCAGGTCTCTATAATTTGGATCAGCCCCAGGCATTAAGTGATTAACCAAAGCGCTAAGACCTTTAACCTTTTGAAGTGATTTTCGGTATTCTGAATCACTTAAATCAGAAAGCAAATCAATACGGTTACCTTCGCCGAACCAATCAATTACTTCTCGGTAAGGCATTTTCTCTTTTTGCTTCCTGAATTTTTCAGGATCCGGGAAATACCGGACAAATTGACTGCGGATGGCCTTGCCAATAAGGTTCATAGCAACGATCGCAGCTCCCTCCTGCTCACCTTCATAGACCAACTCTACTTTTCCGGTAATAGCAGGAACCACACCTACAAAATCAGTGAGTCTTATAAAAGTCTTTTTTTCCTTATTGCGCAGCATTCTCCTGTCAGCAGCGGCATAAAGATTTTCAAATGCAGAAATGGTCATTCGCGCAGATACTCCACTTTTGGCATCAATGAATTCACTTTGCCTTGCTTCCACGGCGATCTGTTCAATCAAATCACGCACCAGCTCATGCACCTCAATGTCTTTTCGTTTCGAATCAACCTTAGCCTCTTGCGTGGTAATACGTTTTCCAACTTCAATGGAATCAGGATAATGGGTTATAATCTGGCTGCCAATCCGATCTTTGAGTGGCGTAACGATGCTACCGCGATTGGTGTAATCTTCGGGATTGGCCGTGAAAACGAATTTCAAATCCAGCGGCAGTCGAAGTTTAAAACCACGGATCTGAATATCGCCTTCTTCCAGAATGTTAAATAGTGCCACCTGAATTCTAGCTTGTAGATCAGGCAATTCATTGATAACAAAAATTCCGCGGTGTGCCCGAGGAATCAATCCAAAATGAATTACCCTTTCATCGGAGTAAGGTAGTTTTAGCGCAGCAGCTTTAATTGGATCCACATCTCCTATCAGGTCTGCTACTGTCACATCCGGAGTAGCCAGTTTTTCTGTATAACGTTCTTCTCTGGCAAGCCACGAAACAGGAGTCTGGTCTCCCAATTCCTTTAACTTTTCAATACCATAGGTCGAAATTGGATTTAGCGGATCGTCGTTTATTTCTGAGCCAGCGATTACCGGTATGTACGGATCAAGCAAATCAACCATTTTCCTGGCAAGTCGGGTTTTGGCCTGACCTCGTAAGCCGAGTAAATTTATATTATGACCAGCAAGGATTGCCCGCTCCAGATCCGGGATAACGGTTTCTTCATAACCCCACACTCCCTTGAAAGTAGGCTTATCCTCTTTTATTAAGGCGATTAGATTCCCCCTCATCTCCTCGCTCACCGATTTAATCCGATAACCACTTTCCTTAAGCTTGCCAAGTGTATTGATGGCACTCAGCTTATTCATCCCTTCTTTTACCATTTCTTTTTCCTGTTGTTTCGAAAATCTTCAAAAACCAATTGACCAAGGCCTTTAAGTCCACTGTAGTAGGCATTTCCCCCATTGGCCGCAGTGAAATCACGAACAAAAGATTTCAACCAAGGGTCCGTTGCCAACATAAACGTTGTAACTGGAATGCGCAGCTTTCGCAGCCGGGTGGCCAAATCAAGCGTTCGATTCAAAATTTTAGCATCTATCCCGAAGCTGTTTTTATAATATCGTATTCCTTCTTTTATGCAGGTCGGCTTGCCATCGGTAACCATAAAAATCTGTTTGTTGGGATTTTTACGCTTCCGGAGAATGTCCATGGAGAGCTCCAATCCAGCGACCGTATTCGTGTGGAAAGGGCCAACCTGGAGATAAGGCAAATCCTTTAAATCAATCTGTCGTGCATCATCACCAAAGACAATGATATCCAACGTGTCCTTGGGGTACTTTTTTGTAATCAACTCAGCCAGTGCCATGGCAACCTTCTTGGCCGGGGTAATCCGATCTTCCCCGTAGAGGATCATGGAATGGGAAATATCGATCATCAAAACCGTTGAAGTTTGTGTTTTGAATTCACTCTCCCTGATTTCAAGATCATTTTCAAGCAATCGAAAATCATCCAGCCCATGATTTATCTGAGCATTCCTTAATGATTCTGTTACGGCAATCTGCTCGGGCATATCACCGAATTCAAAAGACCGCGTATCGGCGGTTATTTCATCACCTCTGCCAGGATGAAAAGTTTTATGTTCACCAGAACCAGACTTTTTAAGCTTCCCGAAAATTTCCTCCAGCGCTGATTTTCTGATGCGCTGTTCACTTTTGGGACTCATCTGCAGAGATCCAGTCTCGGGATTTTCTTTCAGATATCCTTTTTTCTTCAGGTCGTCGATAAAATCACCAATGCCATATTGGGGAGTAGTGATTTTATATTGACGATCTATATCGGTGAGCCATTGCAGTGCTTCATCGGTATTGCCGGAGGTAATCAACAGCAATTCCATAAAGATTTTTAAAAGCCTGCCAAAGTCGGAAGCGTCGTCGGAGACTGGAGGTTGATACTTCGAAAACCTGAAACCTTTCATAGATTATTTTACTTTCTGCCCCGCTGATCTACCTCGGCAATAATTTTTTCATAGAAAGCTTCATAAAGCGGAAGAATTCGGGTAAGGTCAAATTCCCTGGCGCGCTCCAGCGCTTTCTGTCTGAAGGATGGCAAATTGTTTGGATCCAATACAAAAAGTGACTTACGCGTCATGTCCGCCGTATCACCCACCTTGCTTAAAAATCCGGTAACACCTTGAATATTCAATTCAGGAAGACCTCCAGAATCGGAGGAAATTACCGGAACCTCACAGGCCATTGCCTCCAGCGCTGCCAATCCAAAACTTTCTTTCTCAGATGGTATCAAGAAAAGATCGGCTACAGACAATACTTCCTGTACTGCCTCGAGCTTACCCAAAAAGCGAACATCCTCCGTAAGATGAAGTTCACGACAAAGATTTTCAGCCGTAATGCGCTCCGGACCATCGCCAACGAGTAAAAGCTTAGCAGGAATCACTTGTCTGATGTTGTAGAAAACCCTGATCACATCAGGCACTCTTTTAACTTCCCTGAAATTACTGGTGTGGACAATTAAAGCTTCATCCTTTGGACAAATGGCTTGTCTGAAATGATCTTTTTTCTGCTTTTTAAATTTTTCTAAATCAATGAAATTAGGGATGACTTCAATGTCTCTTGTCACTGGAAAGTTTTTCAGCGTTTCCTTTCGAAGATCGTCTGAAACAGCGGTAACCCCATCAGATTGATTAATGCTAAAGGTGACGACCGGCTCGTAGGAAGGATCCCGACCCACCAGAGTTATATCGGTACCATGCAGGGTAGTAACTACAGGAATTCGTATGCCGTGTGTTTGTAAAATCTGACGCGCCATATAGGCAGCCGATGCATGCGGAATAGCATAATGCACATGCAGCAAATCCAGTTTTGCATTTCGAACCACACTCACCATTTTACTGGCCAGTGCCAATTCATAGGGTGCATATTCAAAAAGTGGATAGGACCGGAAATCAACCTCGTGGTAAAAAAGATTTTCGTTCAAAAAATCAAGTCGACTTGGCTGGGAATAAGTGATAAAATGAACCTGATGCCCTTCCTGTGCAAGCGCCTTTCCAAGCTCCGTAGCAACCACACCACTTCCACCGAAGGTTGGGTAACATACAATACCTATTCTGCTTTTTTTCATTTGAATCAAGTACCAGGCTCACCCGGAACTCAAATTTACTTCACTCCCTGATCAGTTGAGTCCGGAATTAAAGCCTTTGAAGTTCAAAATCGCCTGATAGGCCAAATCATGAATTCTGGGGCGGATACTGGCATCCAGTAGTTTCGCATTGTTCATATCCGGATGAACCCTGTTGGAGAGGAAAATATACAACAGCCCCGAGGCAGGATCTACCCAAATACAGGTGCCCGTAAAACCTGTGTGGCCAAAGGTTTCCGGTGAAGCCAGAACACTGGTAGGACCTGACGGATCACCGAGCAGTGGTTTATCCCAGCCAAGACCACGTCTGCTGGTCAAAAATTGCCGCGCAGTAAACATTCTAACAGTTTCCGGAGTAAAATACTGTCGACCACCATACGAACCTGATTGGAGCCACATCTGTCCAATTTTGGCGAGATCATTGGCGGTGCTGAACAGTCCTGCATGTCCGGCAACCCCACCATGCATGGCCGCGCCCTGATCATGAACAAATCCGGTGAGTAAAGATTTCCTAAATGACAGATCATCTTCGGTAGGAGCAATTTGCAAAGGAGAAAACTTTTGGAGCGGAAGGTAACCAGTGGTGGCCATCCCAAGTGGACCATAAAATTTTTGCTGAAGAAATTCCTCCATGGGAACTTTTAGCATTCGCTCTGCAAGCCGCTGTAAAATGTAAAAGCCCATATCGCTGTATTTGTATTCGAATGGAGTACGATCTTTCTTTTCAGAAATTCTTGCCTTGATGATCCAGGTCCAAAGGCTATCCTTCATAAAACGACCTGCATAAAGTTTATCTGCAACAGGGAAAGGGTATTCATCGCTCTTTGCACCTGCATAATATTGGACCGAGGGTAAACCATCGCTCATTGTTTTGGTCCAGAAAGGAAGGTATGGCCACAATCCGGACTGATGCGTCAAAATATCTTTTAGCGTGAAGTTTCTTTTGTTCGAAGAGTCTAATTCAGGCAAGTAAACACTGGCTTTTTTGTAAACATCAATGTAGCCCTGATCGAAAAGGTAAACCGTGGACTGCAGGGTCGCCAACACCTTTGTTACTGAAGCAAGGTCATAAATGGTTTCACGTGTTACCGGTGATTTTTTCTCATAGGTTAAATGGCCATAGGATTTATCCAACACCACCCTACCGTTCCGCGCCACCAAAACCCTACAGCCTGGCGTAGCCTTATTGTTTATGGCTTCTGCGGCGATCTGGTCTATACGATCCAGCGTCTCTGTTGCCATTCCCTCCATTTCAGGCAAACCATAGGAAAGCCTTCCGATGGCTTCAGTGGTTGTGCCCATCGTTAGATTTCCTTTGAGCCTTACCGGCAAAATCCCCCGGCCGCTTTGAGCACCAAATATTACCTGAGCACTGGCAGCAAGTGTTTCACGGGAATATCCAGCAACAACTGTTTTAAATTGACTTAACAATTGAAGTGCCAGCGGATTTCCATTGTAAACAATGATCAATGCGGAAGCTTGATCTAAGTCAGACAATTTCTTAAGTAGTGAACTATTTAATTCATCGGCTGATTCAATAAGGAACACTGAAACATCGTCTTGACTGATCCCTGAAACAGAAATAGGAATTTCACTGGTATTGAGCGTGATGGATTGAAAGGGAATATAATTTTCCAGACCCATCAAAAAGTCTGTGGAGCGCTCTACGTTACTATAAAGCCTGAATTTTCTGTTCTCCAGATTTTTAATCGGAAGTATATTCGCATCATTCTTCCAAACGGTTACCGCTTGCTCTTCAATGGTTCGTACAATTGCCCTTGCATGATTGGAAAGTAGCGGAGATCGATTTCCTTGAGGACGCTGTCCAACGCGGGCCATCAGTATCCGCTTAACACTTTCATCCAGGCGGTTAGCCGCATCCTTATTCTTTTTGACCATTCTCATGATTTTTCGAATGGATCTTGACGGATTGTAAGTTCCCAGGATTAAATCGTAGCCAAGGTTAAAAGCCAATTCCTCAGCCTCGCCCCTTTTTTTCCCGGTCAAATTTTCCAGAAAAAGAGACTCAGTTATTAAAAGACCGTCATAGTGTAGACGCTTCCTGATCAAATCAGACAGAAAAAATTGCGCGATCGGCGCTGGCACAGCTTTTCGACCACTTAAGGTATAATGAAGGTGTGCGGTATTAATACCTGCAACGCCTTTCGAGGCCAATTGTAAAAAAGGAAAAAGAGAAAGGGAATCCATCGACAGTTTTTGAAATTTATCTGAATTGTCAGCGCTGGAAGACTGATCAAATTCTCCAGGCAAATGAGCAACTACAGAGCCGACTCCCTCTTCAGAAAATCCAGCGATCATCGCTGAAAGCATACGAATTACACGTTGCTTATCCGTGCCCAAATAGTTTGCATATACCCCACTGCTGCTGGTTGGAAAATCAATATCAGCATTGATACCCAACATAAGACCAATTCCGGCAGACTGAAGTTGGCGGCCAGACAGTTTAGCAAGTAGATGCACCAGACTATCATTATTCGATGAGGCTTGAAGAATTGGAGAAGGTAAAGAAGTTATGGAATCGAGGGACTTCAATGACCGAAGTCCAAAAAGAATAGGGGCATTGTTGTTTCTTTTGACCCTCTCAATTATTTTTTGAGCACTGGTTAAGTCGCCTGAATTAAATAAAACCACTCCGGGCTGATTTTTATTAATGGTGGAGACAGTTTCTGCCAGCTTATCAGGTCTTGCTGAAACATCCATGGCGAATAATTGAGCCACTTTTTCCTGAACCGACATGGATCGCAGCAGGCTATCCACCCGCTGATTCGACTGAGGTAGCGAAAGCCTTGGGACCAATAAAACGATCAAAAAAATCAGACGCCGCATAAAATGAAGAAAGTCCACAGGCAATTTATGGTTATTTTTGCATCGCAACACCGCTATGATCAAGTTCCCTTCGTTGTTCGGTCGAATCCCCAGGCATCAACGGTTTAATTACGAGCCACGGTATTATGATGCAAAAAAAGAAGAGCGCGAAGCACGGGACGAACGAATAAGACTGGAAGTTACGGGAGAAACTGACGATTATTCCACTGGTAAGTACCGAACCAGGATTTCAGGCGCCTTTAAATCGAGTCGAAAAAATTCAAAGGCACCATCACCCGAACTCAGTGCTCTGGTGGTCAGGTTAGGCATCATGTTGCTGCTTACCATTATGCTGATTGCTTGGTTGCAATGGGGGCAGACTGCATTCTATTTATTGCTGCTGATCGTACCGGTTTACATTTGGGTCCGATTTCCGAAAAAAAAATAATCAGATTACGCGCGGAACGCTGAAATGTCCATCCTTCACGGAGGGCGCATTGATCATTACCTCTTCCTTGGGCAACTGACCTGAGACCTCATCGACCCTGCCGACATTCATTTCCTGCACCATGCTGGTCAATGGTTCAATTCCGGCGGTGTCTAAGGAGCGTAACTTTGCCACGAAGTCTAGCATTTTATTAAAGTCGGCTAGCAATTTTTCTTTCTCCTCCTCCGGGATATTCAACTTTGAAAGGCTGGCAATTTTTTCGAGTGTTTTCAGGTCGGCTTGCATTGGCTTAGTTCAGCTTGGATAACCTCAAATACCTTCTTTTTTATTCGATCCAATTCAGCGGGTGAATTTTCCATCGGAATAACCGGCTCATGAAATATCAATTTTACTGTTCCGGAATAGATTCGAAATGGATCCTCTTTCAAAATTAACCAATTGTCGGGCATGGTTACCGGAACAATAGGAATACCTTTTTCAACGGCCAGTCTGAAAGGCCCATCTTTAAAGCGCTCCATCGCAGGAATGGATTTAGATACAATTCCACCTTCAGGAAAAATGGTGAGGCTTTTACCCTGATCCAATGCTTCCAGACTTTGGAGATAAGTTGAGTATTTACTCTTTAGTCTGGACCTATCTACTGTGATATGAAGTTTCCGGTACATAAAGCCAAATAGAGGTATGTTCTCCATGTCGTGCTTTCCCACGAAAATAGTGTCGTGTGGATTAAGGGCCATGGCCGGGATATCGAGGTATGAAAAGTGATTTGGACAAAAAATGTACTGCGCCTTAGGGTTTAGGGCTGACTTTAGTTCAATCCTGATTGGAAGAAACCAACTGTAGAAAGAGGCATATGCCCACCACCGATTAACCTTTCCGACCATTCTAAAGCGGGCGGGGCTTAAAATCGGAATCAACAGCAACGGAAAAAAAATAAGGAATAGCGTCACAAATGACATCAATGCATAAAAAGCATGAATCCGGCGCAACATGGCACTCAATTGTACAGTGACGAATTAAAGTCCTCCCCTCTTTTAACCTGCATGGATTTCAACGCTTTTTTATGACCATATTTTTCTCTGCCGGCATGGACATCAGAACGGCCATCAACTCAGTTCCATACCATAGGTTGCCAATCCGGACATTTTCATTTTCTGCATGTTGGTTGTTATCATGATTAACAATGTTAACCGAGATGCCGGGTTTTTTTAATTGATCAAATATTACCGTAAAAATATTATTCGAGCCTCCTTCGCTTGGTAACAACACCAATTTTTCACCGGTAAAAGCTCGAACATTTTCAATGACCGGTAAAATGGCTGGATGATCCATGGCGATTTTAGAAGCAGGAAAACCATCCTTATCTCTTTCCACCAATACAATTCGAGTATACTTCATTCGTATTTCCTCCGTGGGCTCCTCATAAACTATATGCCAGCCTTGCTTTTGGATATGAGCTTCAACCAGATCCAACATTTTTTCAGGATCATTACCTTTCACCAGACGCAATCCAAGATTTGCAGTTGCTGTAGCCGGAATTACATTTCGAGCCTGCTTACCTACGTTGCCACTGGAAAGGCCCTGGACGGTTAAAGAAGGTAAAAGCAGTCTCTGAAAAAGATTTTCATCTTTTCCTTCCGGATCAGCAATGCCCAGGTCCTCCCGTATTTTTCGGTCGATGTCCGGTACCCTGCTCAATTGAAGTTTTTCAAATTCTGAAATGGGTTCAACAGAATTGTAAAACCCTTCAATGGTTACATTGCCATCACGATCTTTCATACTGCTGAGCAACTCAGCAAGTAGTTGACCCGGAACCGGAGCATAATTACCGTAATGACCTGAATGCAGTGGCCTGCTTGGCCCGAACACAGTGAGTTCCATGCTGGTCACACCGCGCCCGCCAAATTTCAATGTGGGATCACCCGTCTGAAATACCGGTCCGTCAACCAACAGCCAAAGGGAGATGTCGTCAAACAATTCATGGTATTTACGAAGGATGGAACTAACGTGTGGAGAAGATGACTCCTCTTCACCATCAAAAAAAAGTTTGATGTTGGAGGTATAACCAATTCCAGAATCTTTGAGCGCGTCGATGGCAGTGAGTAAAGCCATTATGGGCGCCTTATCATCGCTGGCTGAACGGGCATAAATCCGCCAGTTTGGATCCACCGCCTGTCCTTTCTGGGGGAAGGAAATTTTCTGGCCACCCTGATACATCGCTTTATCGTATAGAACTGGTTCAAATGGCTGATGTTTCCATAGTGAGGGATCGGCAGGCTGACCATCGTAATGCACGTAAAAACAAAGTGTACGTTGAGCGCCAGGAACTTTTTTCTCTCCGTACACAACAGGAGGCGACCCTGGAAATGTCAATTGTTTCATTGAAAAGCCCCGTCCTGAAAAAAGCTTTTGAATCAGGTCGGCATTTCGACGGATGTTGATTGAATCAGAAGCATGGTTGGGGATTGAGAGTACTTCTGCGTATTCTTTCAAAATTGACGCACCCTCTTTACCTATCCATGATCGGGCTGCCTCAACGGCTTTTTGCTGGGCAGGCGATGCAAGCTGAATGAATAGCAAACCGATCAAAAAAAGTTGGGAGGGTATTTTTTTCATAGGAAGGATCTAAAAAATAAAATTAGGCAAAATGTTTACCTTCAGGAGTTCCGAAACAGGCAATTAACCAAACCATTGAATTATGGATTCAAGGCGAAAATTCATTCAAAAAGCAGCATTAAGTTCTGCTGGGGTTTTACTAGGTGCGATGGGCGCATCAGCGGCCTCATACCGAAGAATTTTAGGGTCAAATGATCGTATACGTGTGGGGATCATTGGATTTTCTGACCGGTTCAAGGGCGCTCTTTTACCATCATTCGCTGCCGTTTCAGAAAAACAAAATTTCACCATTACGGCTCTTTCAGACATTTGGAGACTTCGCCGGGAGGAGGGCAAATCGATCATTCGGGAAAAAACCGGCACTGAGGTCAGCGTCTATTCAAACAACGAAGCACTTTATGCAGACGGAAAAATCGATGCAGTTATCATCAGTACGGCCGACTTTCAACACGCAGTACACGTTACTGAAGCCGTGCAGGCAGGCTGTGATGCTTATGTGGAGAAGCCATTTGCGGAGACCATGGAGGATAACAGAAATGCACTAAAGGCTATAAATGATTCTGGAAAAATTGTACAGGTTGGCTCTCAACGAAGAAGTGGAAGCAATTATAAAGCGGCAGCCGAGTTTGTTCAAAGTGGAAAATTCGGACCCATCACCATGGTTGAACTAACATGGAATGTCAATCAGCCAGGTCGATGGAGGAGGCTTGACGCCGTAGCCCGAATGAAAGAGGAGGACACTGATTGGAAAAGATATTTGCTCAATCGGCCTTTCGAACCCTTCAATGCAAGAAAACACCTGGAGTTCCGTTTGTTCTGGCCATATTCCTCAGGATTACCAGGACAGTGGATGAGTCACCAGATTGATACGGTCCATTGGTTTTCAGGACTTAACCATCCACGAAGCGTTACAGCCAATGGTGGCGTTTATTGGTGGAAAGACGGCCGAGAAAACTGGGATACCCTTACTGCAGTCTTTGAATATGGACCGGTTAACGATCAAGCAAGTGGGTTCCAGGTGACTTTCTCATCGAGGATGCACAACGGCGATGAAAATCCAAAGGAAATATATTTTTCGAATGGAGGGGAAATGAATCTGAATACAAACCGGGTGAGTTCTGCAGGAGGATTACAACTCAGTCACGCTAAGCCGATGGGTATGGGCGCTAATCTTCTCCCGGAAATTGATCTAGGTCAGGTAGCGCGTGTAGAAACAGCCGCCAACACGGGAGGTGATTATTTGACCACCTCACATATGCTGAATTGGATGGAGTGCGTTCGAAACAGAACCAAGCCTAACGCATCAGCTGAGGCAGGGTATGCTCATGCTGTTGCCTGTATCATGACAACAGCAGCCATCCGAACCGGACAAAAGGCAACTTTTGATTCAGTAAAACAGGAGATCATGGCCGGTGGCAAAGTCTTTCATCTTTGATTAGCCAAAGACAACCGGATCTTTATCGAATGTAATTTTAACCGTAGTGGTGGCGCCAGGTTCGGACTGAACATCTATCTGACCACGATGAATCGAAAGGATTCGTTTGGTCAGTGGTAACCCGATACCATAACCAGAAATTCGTGATTTCTGGTCTCCGCGAAAGCCTAGTTCAAACAACATTGGAATTTCTTCCGCCGGAATCCCAGGACCAAGATTGGAAACAGTTATTTCAATCTTTCTTAAGGAACACTGAAGGGAAACTTTTACCCTTCGATCGAAGGAATATTTTGCAGCATTTTCTACCACATTTTGAATCGCGGTTTTGAGTAGATAAGGATTACCCGACAGGGTCAGCTGGTCCTCCAGTTCAGGTACAGTTGTCATTGAAAAATCAACGTGATAGCCAAACGGAAGCGATTCAACAAGATCACGCACCTCCCAAATAAGTTCATCAATTCTAACAGCTGAAAAGGAGAAGCTTTTAGGATCATGTTCAAGGGTGGACAGGTCCAGAAGGCTTTTGGATAAGTGGTTCATTTCCCGAGCATCTTCCAATACCGATTGCAATGTCTGTTTATAGGTTTCCGCATCGCGGTCCTTTAATAATGTAACCTCCACCTGAGAGATTACCTTGGTCAAAGGGTTTTTTAACTCATGGGAAACGCTCGAAATAAAGGTTTTCTGGGTTTTGACCGATTGTTCTATTCTATCCAACATTTTATTCAAAATGCTGATTAATAGTCCAATTTCGTCCGGTGTACTCCGTGCCTTTAGTCGTTTGTTGAGGTTTTCATTATCCAATCGATCCACTGCAGCAATAACCTCCTGAATCGGCTTTAGTGCTCTCTTGGCCAACATCCAACTCGAAAAGAATATTAGAAAAAGCATGAGCACAAAAGTGGAGACCAGAATGAACCGAAGCTGCCGGAGCTGGTTTACGTGCTCTAGATTAATAGCACCAACAACAATAAAATAGTCAGAACCGCGAAAGGGTGATCGCGAACCCACCACGTGATAATCATCGAATAAAAAATTGATTCGATTGGCTCTTTCGAAGCCTTTAAATACTTCGAGATAATTTGGAAAGTTGAAAGTGAGGTCACTGTTGTACCATATTCTTTGTTCGGCATCAACCATCAAAGTTTTCTCTTTATAAAATTTAGTCTGACGAACACGATCGAGGGCCAACACCGCAGAGGAGTCATAACCACTTTCAAAAAACAAAGTCTCATAGGTTTTTAATCGAGCATACAGACTATTCTGAAATTCACTGTTCAGCGATTGCTTTTCAAAAAAATAGATAATGAAAAATGCCGTTGATAAAATAGCACTGGCGGCAAGTGCATACTGAAGCGCTAACCTTTCACGAATTTTCATTGGTCTGAATAACCCGGATCATGCAATTCATATCCAATACCGAAGTGTGTAACCAACAACTTGGGTGAATAATCATGATCAATTTTTTTTCGAAGGTAATTGACATAGACCTCTACCATGTTGGTACCCGTTTCAAAATCAATCTTCCACACCATCTTAGCCAGCGTGCTCTTTGAAACAACCTTGTTTTTATTTTGCAGGAAAAAGGTAAGCAACTCCATTTCTTTGGCCGTCAAGTTTAAAGGTTTACCTGCCCGGAAGACCTTCCTTTTATCCAAATCGAGCACCAAATCCAACGCCTTTAACTGATTTTCATGCGATACTGTAATCCGCCTTGCAAGAGTCCGGATGCGTGCCAGCAATTCCTCAAAGGCGAATGGCTTGACCAAATAGTCGTCTGCTCCACTGTCCAATCCGGCAACGACGTCATCGGTTGCACTTAATGCGGTAAGCATTAAAATAGGAGTGTTTTTACCCGACTGTCGGATTTGGCGGCACAACTCGCGACCATCCATACCGGGCATTACGACATCGGTAATGATCAAATCATGATTTTTCTGGACAGCCAGGTGCTTTCCGGCATTCCCATCAAACACCACATCCACCATGAATCCTTTTTCTTCCAACCCTTGTCGTAGGTATTGGGCAGTTTTAAGCTCATCCTCAATTAGTAGAATATTCATAGTCACCCAACTTGTGGACTATGAATTTACATCAATTATCCTTTACGCATTCATTTAAAACCAAAAACCCCGGCTTTTTGAACCGGGGTTTTAATTTCAACGTGTTCGAATCCTAGGATTTCAGAGAACCGCGAGATTTATTGAAATCGATCACGATCGGTGCTGCAATGAATACCGATGAGTAGGTGCCAATTACTATACCGATAAAAAGAGCAAAAGAGAATCCACGCAGAACTTCACCACCAAAAAACAACAGAACAGTCACTACAATAAGAGTGGTTCCTGAGGTAATAAGGGTACGGCTCATAGTATTGTTAATGGCTGCATTAAAGGTTGAAATTTCATCTTTGAAGGATCCAAAATTGGTATACTCCCTAATCCTATCGAAAATGATTACCGTATCATTGATCGAGTAACCAATGATGGTGAGCAGAGCCGCAACAAATACCTGATCTATCTCTAGGGTGAATCCAAGCAGATCTGCAATAGCAAAAATGGAGAAGGTGAACAAGGTATCGTGGATCAAGGCAACAATGGCGCCGGTACTGTATTGCCATTTCCGGAATCTCACGAGGATGTACAGGAATATTCCAAGGATCGAGAATAACCCAGCCTCAAACGCAGAATCTTTAATGTCATCGGCGATGGTCGCTCCCACTTTGGTCGAAGAGGAGATGGAAAACCGCTTATCGTTCAAGCCGGATTCCTGTTCAGAAAACTCGAGTCCTGTATGCTTTTTCACTCCGGCGACCAATGCAGCTTTTACCTTTTCATCAGCCTGGTCAGATTCATCATCTATCAGGTAAGATGTGGTTACCCGCATTACGCTGCTGCTTCCATAGTTTTTCACCTCAGTTCCTTTTCCGTCAAAGGCAGTACTGAGAGAGTTTCTCATGGCTGTTGCATCCACCGGCTGGGTAAAGGAAACTACGTAAGACCGTCCTCCTTTAAAATCAACACCGAGGTTTAATCCACGGACAGCGATCAAAAGCAATCCAACGACAATCACTGAAGCAGAGAACAGGTAAGCCAACCGGCGCTTACCCAAAAAGTCAAAATTCATTCCTTTGGGAACCAGCTGCAAGGAGGTTGTGAACGAAATCTTTGAAGCCTCTCCTTTTCTCATCATCCACTCTATTATAACTCGTGAAATGTAAACAGCAGAAAAGAAGGAAGTTGATATACCAATCATGAGCGTAATGGCAAAACCCTTAATAGGACCTTGGCCAAGGATGAACAGAAAAGCGGCAGTCAGGAATGTGGTAAGGTTAGAGTCAAAAATGGAAGCAAAGGCTCTGCTAAAGCCTAGGTTCACCGCCTCAACCAATTTCCTACCTTCTGCAACTTCCTCTTTTATCCTTTCAAAAATGAGGACGTTAGCGTCAACAGCCATACCCATAGTCAAGACAATACCTGCAATACCAGGAAGCGTTAACGCTGTGTGCAGCTGTGGCTGTGCCATTATTCCAAGGATGAAGAAGATGTTGAACAACAGTGAAATGTTGGCAACCATGCCACCTTTAGAGTAATAGGCCACCATGAACAGGACCACAATGAGCAATCCACAGCCCATGGAAATCAGGCCTTGATTTTGCGCAACTTGTCCGAGGGTTGGACCCACGACCATTTCTTCCACAATTCTGGTTGGCGCAGGCAGCGAACCAGCCTTAAGTGCGGTGGCAAGATCTTTTGCTTCCTCCTGAGTGAATGAGCCTGTGATTTGTGAGTTTCCGTTTGGAATCTCACCCTGAACCGTAGGTGCAGAGTAAACAAAATTATCAAGCACAATCGCAATTCTTCTTTGCGGATTTTGAGAGGAGGCCTCCGAAGTAATTTTTGCCCATGACTTAGAGCCAGAGGCATTCATGCGCATGCTCACACTATACTTACCATATTGATCAAAGTCCTGCCGTGCGTCTACAATCACCTCACCGGTAAGCAGTGGCTTTCCGTTTCGAGGAATTTCAACAAAGTTTAGCGCGAGGTCTTCAACGTTTGGTGTGACGTCAGGATTAACTTTCACATCCCAGAAATATCCGATGTTCCTTGGCAGCAAGGCTCTAACATCAGGTCTACGCAGTAGGTTATTGATGGTCGAGGTGTCTTTCACATCGTACATGAATCCGGCTCCAGGGGTCATTAACGCATAAAGAGGAGAATTACCCGCATTGCGGATGGAATCGAGCGCTGTACCGGTGCTGTCTTTTACTTTGTTCAGTTGCTGCTCCAGTGCACTTAGGTTGGCGTCGGATTTTTGCTCCTTAGATTCTGCTTTTTTAACTGGTTCGGCAGCTTTTTCCTGGGCCAAGCGCTCCGTTTGCTCTTTCAATAGCATGGAATTGATTGACTCCATTGCGGCAAGCAGTGAAGGGTCTGAAAATTCTACTACGGTCCAAAACTCGAGTCTTGCAACACCCTGTAACAACTTGCGTACCCGCTGAGGATTATCAGCACCAGGAATCTCAATTTGAATTCTTCCGGTGGCAGGAAGCTTTTGAATGTTGGGGGAGGATGTACCGAACTGGTCAATCCTGGTTTTAAGAATGGTGAAAGACCTGTTGATGGCGTCATCGACTTCAGCCTTTATCCTGTTTAGGATTGTTTGGTCGTCATCTGAAATGCTGATGCTTCCTTTGGCTGAAGCAAAGAAGTCTGAGAGCTTTTTGTCCGGGAATTTGTTTTTAAACTCCGCGTAGAAGATATCGACGAAACTGCCCTGGCTGTTCTTTTGGGTTTCACGAGCAGCCTGCAACAACTGATTGAATTGAGGATCTCTAGGGTTGTTGCTGAGTCCGCGGATGATGTCCACCGGAGAAACCTCCAGCACAACATGCATACCACCCTGAAGATCAAGCCCCAGGCTTAGCTCATTTTCTTTTACTTCCTTGTAGGTATACTCTATACCCAGAAAATTATGAACGGGCTTGTTCCAGAGGGAATCCAAGTAACGTTGCTTGGCTCCGAGGTTGACGTTTCCCGCTGCATCGGTTGATTTGGCAACTGCATCTGCCTGAACACGCCTTGAAACCAGCGTGAATTGGAGGTAGAACAAACAAAGGAATGTTATAACTACCGTTAATACTATGACTACACCTTTATTGCGCATAAAATTTAAGTTTCAGTAAATTAGTTGATGAGAAAAAAGAAAACAGAGGAGTCCTAAGACCTTAGGGTGCGTTGGCACGAATAAGTGAGCGAACCAGGACCTTGAAAAAATTATTGATGACTTCCGTAACGCTGAATGATTCAGCGGATTCAACAGCATTGGTTTCGCGTACAATTACTTTGTAAGGTGGGCAATCCAGGATGGTGGTGGAAGTACCCGCCACCGCTTCAGATGGTGCTGAGATAAACTGATGATCGCAATGCTCTTTTTGGCCGGAGTCACTATTTGTTGAATTCCCTTGATGATGCTCACAAGTGGCCTTTCCATCTGCCTTGACAAATTCAATGCGGTATGAACCCGCAAGAATAATGGTTGCGCATGCTAAAAAGCCGAGCAAAACAAGCGTGAAACGTGAAAAAAAGCCTTTTTTCATCTATTAAAGGGCTACAAATGTAGCCAAAGGGAGCATAAAATCAAGTGGTTCAGGCCAATAGGCTGCGGATGTGGCCAGCCAAAACACCGGCTGCTTTTAGAACATGCTCGTTGTTGGGCACAATAAGATCAGCCTGATGTTTTAAAGGCTCTATCAGTCGCTCATAAACAGGCATAACATGGTGTTCATATCGATACAAAACATCATCGAGATCATAGCCCCTTTCAATTTGATCGCGTCTGATTCTACGACCAAGTTTAATGTGGTCCTTCGCTTCTATAAAAACACTTAAATCCAGCAAAGCTTTTACACCAGGAAAGTATTGAACAAACAAACCTTCAACGACAATGATCGGCGCAGGATTAAATTCAAGCCAACCTGAACTGACTGCAGGATTATTAAAGGTGTACTCCAGCTTTTTTACAGTCTTACCGGCAATCAACGTATTTAAATCAGCCGCGAGCAATTCGTGGTCTATAGATTCCGGTAAATCAAAATTGCTAACGCCGTTTTTATCCAACGGTTGTTGTTCTCTGGATCGGTAATAGTTGTCCTGAGAAATCAAACAAAGTTGTTGTGTAGAAAACGAAGACTGTAGGTGTTTAAGAAAAAACGTTTTGCCTGATCCGCTTCCGCCGGTTATGCCGATCACATAGGGCTTTTTCATAGCGGGCAAGTTACTAAGATCATCTTTTATTTTTTACCTTGGGGTACCAAACCTATTATTCGCATGAGCTTATTTATTAAGAAACCACTGGAGAGCCTGATGGCTCAGGCAGCGGATTCAGATAAGGGTCTTAAGCGTACGCTTGGACCTGTAAACCTGATCGCATTGGGCATTGGCGCAATCATTGGCGCCGGACTCTTTGTACGGACCGCTGCCGCCGCTGGCGACTCTGCCGGACCGGCTGTAGTTATTTCATTTATCATAGCTGCATTGGGTTGCGCATTTGCCGGGTTGTGTTATGCTGAGTTTGCATCCATGATTCCCGTTGCAGGAAGTGCCTACACCTATGCCTACGCCACCATGGGTGAATTTATTGCATGGATAATCGGATGGGCGCTGGTATTGGAGTATGCTTTGGCATCTGCAACAGTCTCCATCGCATGGAGTGAATACCTGAATAAGCTTTTGGAGAGTTTTGAGTTGGGCTCCATTCCCTACCAATGGACCCACTCCCCACTTGAGACTTCTGCAGAAGGTGTCACAGGAATCATGAATCTACCTGCCTTTTTTATCGTCGCTGCTTTGTCGTTGGTGTTGATTAAGGGAACCAAGGAATCGGCACTTGTTAATGCCATCATCGTTGTGGTAAAAGTGACTATCGTTCTAATTTTTATTGCCTTGGGCTGGAGCTACATCAATCCGGCGAATTATACGCCGTTTATGATTCCGGAAGGAACGCCAGGACATGAAGGATTTTTTGAGCACGGATGGGGCGGAGTTCTCAACGGTGCAGGTGTTGTGTTTTTTGCTTTCATAGGATTTGATGCGGTGTCGACGGCGGCTCAGGAATCAAGCAATCCCAAACGCGACATGCCAATTGGAATTCTCGGATCATTAATTGTTTGCACGGTACTCTATATCCTTTTCTCCCGAGTGTTGACTGGGGTCGCGAATTATCAGGATTTTCAAGTAGCTGGAAAGGAAGCTTCGGTGGCTTTTGCTATTGAAAAATATATGACTGGATATGGCTGGCTGGCCAAACTAATCACCCTTGCGATTCTTGCAGGTTTTTCCTCAGTTATCCTGGTGATGCTGTTGGGGCAATCAAGAGTATTTTATTCAATGTCCAAGGATGGCCTGATTCCGGGAGTGTTCTCAGAACTTCACGAAAAATTCAGAACACCCTATAAATCAAACATCATCCTATTGTTTTTTGTAGGTGCTTTTGCAGCGTTCATTCCGGGAAGCATTGCCGGTGACCTGACGAGCATCGGAACCCTATTCGCATTCGTTCTGGTATGTGTGGGTGTTTGGGTGATGCGAGTGAAAAATCCCGGAGTAAATCGTCCATTTAAAACCCCATTGGTTCCTTTCGTTCCCATCATGGGTATTTTGGTTTGTTCAGCGATGATTATTTCCTTAGATCAGGCAACACAGTTGTCTGCACTGGTTTGGATGATCATCGGATTGTTTGTCTACTTTGGTTACAGCAAGAACCACAGTAAACTACGTCTGTAGACCAGCTGAAATTTTTTTTGAGGAAGGGGCTTAGGCCCCTTCTTTTTTGCCTTCGTATCACATGCCGTTTAAAGACTCAGCGGTAATGGTCAGGACGAAACCAGTCATATAGGTTCTATACCGCCTGAGCGGTCGCCATGCCGGTCCACCGGTAGGAAGACCTTCGTCGAAACTAAATGTTGAACCGCAACAAAAATCAGTTAAAAACAAGTTGGAAGAGTCCACTTCTACATTGGCACAGGCATCGTTTGGATGGTAACTGCAATTTTTTTCGTAGGCAAGAAAATTACCGCTTGACTTGCGGTAAACAATTATTCCTCTGATGCCTTTATCTGGAATTAGATACGTTCCTCCATCGGTGCGAAGACGGACGTACTCAGGGAAACTCAGATCAAGTCGGATGTCCTGAAAGAATGCGTCGGGTATAGGGTCGTCGGTGAGGTCACGCTCACAACCTGACCAGAGCATGACATTAAAGAAGATCAGCGTCGTCGCCAGAAATTTCCGCACCATATGGCGTCGTCAAAAGATGATTAATCAGAATACCGATCGAAACTGCCGTAGGAACCTTACATCGTTTTCAGAAAAGAGCCTTAGATCATTGACGCCAAAGCAAAGCATGGTGATCCGCTCTATACCCATTCCGAATGCAAAGCCTGTAAACTGTTCGGGGTCTACGCCGGAATTTTTCAAAACATTTGGATGCACCATACCCGAGCCTGCGATCTCGACCCAACCTGAGTGCTTACAAACGTTACAACCCTTGCCTTTACAAATCAGACAGGAGATATCAATTTCTGCACTGGGCTCGGTGAAAGGAAAGAAGGAGGGCCTGAATCGAATTTTAGTATCAGGACCAAACATTTTTCTGGCGAAATGATAAAGCGTTTGTTTGAGGTCAGCAAAGCTTACTTTTTTGTCAACATACAAACCTTCGACCTGATGAAAAAAGCAATGGGCGCGGGCAGAAATTGCTTCGTTTCGATAAACCCTTCCCGGCATGATTGAACGAACAGGTGGCTTTTGCTTCTCCATTAGCCTGATCTGAACGTTGGAGGTGTGAGTCCTAAGAAGAATGTCAGGATTTTTTTCAACAAAAAAAGTATCCTGCATTTCACGAGCGGGGTGATTCTCGGGGAAATTCAATGCCGAGAAATTATGCCAGTCGTCTTCAACCTCAGGACCGTCTTCCACATTAAATCCGAGTTGTTCAAAGATTTCGATAATCCTGTATTTGATCAGGTTAAGCGGGTGAAGGTTGCCGGTGGGATCAGGCGGAACAGGTAAAGAGAGATCTGGTTGGCCGGCGGGAATAGCAGCAGAATTTTGTTCACTTGCTGACTTCTCTTTATAGAATGCTTCTGCAAGCTGTTTAAGCTGATTTAAAGCTTTGCCGTATTGTTTTTTCTCTTCTGGTCCGGCATTCCGGAATTCATCAAAAAGTGCCGAAACAGCACCCTTTTTACTTAAGAATTTAAGTCTGAATTCTTCTGCCGCAGCGGTGGATGTAGAGCTTTCCACAAAAGACTTAATCTCTGCTTCAATAAGTTTTATTCGTTCATCAAGATTCAGCATTTGGCAAAGGTAGGGTTAGCTCTAAAAACAACATTATTAAGTGAGACCGGAAATCTTTTTCTGCCAATTCCAGGCATGGACCATGGCTTCCTCCAAAGAAAAATCAGGCTTCCAACCCATGGCCTTCATTATTCTGGAAGGATCGGCATAAACCTTTATCACATCACCTGGCCTTCTGGAGCCGATAGAATAACTCAAACTTAATTTATTGGATGTCTCGAAAGATTTGATCAGTTCCAAAACAGAAACGCCTACGCCTGTTCCGAGATTAAAAGCCTCGAAGGAATTTGATTCCGGCCCGATAGACCACAAATATTCTAAGGCCTTGACATGTGCACGGGCAACATCCACGACGTGTATAAAGTCCCGAATACATGATCCATCAGCAGTATCATAGTCATTTCCAAATACAGTCAATGACTTTCGAAGTCCAGCTGCCGTTTGTGTGATGTAGGGCACGAGATTGTTTGGAACCCCTACGGGCAACTCACCAATATGACCGGTGGGATGAGCCCCTACCGGATTAAAATACCGGAGAGAAACGACCCTGTAACCAGATCTGACCGAGGCCTCTAAAATTTGCTCGCCGATTTGCTTGGTCGCGCCATACGGCGACTCAGCTTTTAGGAATGGGGCAGATTCATTCACCGGAATTTTTTCCGGCTGCCCATAAACCGTACAAGAGGATGAAAAAATAAAATCGCGAACACCAAATTCTTTCATCACCTCCAACAATGCTATTAGGGAATCGATGTTGTTTCGGAAGTATCGAATTGGAAATTCAACCGATTCACCAACCGATTTGAATGCAGCAAAGTGCATGACGGCCGTGATGTTTCTCTGTGAAAATACGGATCTTAAAAATTCCCGATCCGTACAATCGCCTTCAAAAAAATCAACTTTTTCTCCTGTGATTTTTGGTAAACCTTCCAGCAAAAGGCGATCGCTGGTCGAAAGGTTGTCCACAATAACGGGATGGTAACCTGATTCAAAAAGTTCTACTGCTGTGTGTGAACCAATAAACCCAGCGCCGCCGGTTACGAGAATTGAATTTTGACCTTGACCCAATTTGTTAGTTTAAATTAAGTTAGTTGGAACTCCCTCATAATGATGAAACCAATTAACAAATTTCTTTATGCCTTCTTCCAAAGGTGTATTAGGGACAAAACCAATTTTAGTGAAAAGCCTTCCATTATCAGAGACGGCCTCTAACACATCACTATCTTGTTTAGGTAGAAATCTAATTATTGCCTTTCGATCTAAAATATTTTCAAGCATTTGAATTAGTGCTGAGATCTTAAGCTGGCTTTGATTTCCTACATTAAAAATCTCATAAGGAGCGAAGCTAAAAGAAGGATCAGGATGCATCGGATCCCAGTTTTTACCTGATTGTGGTGCCAATGGAAGTAGCCTCACGATAGACTCCACAATGTCGTCCACATAGGTAAAGTCACGCATCATATTTCCTTCATTAAAAACCTCTATGGGTTCACCGTTTAAAATGGCTTTGGTGAAAAGAAACAAGGCCATGTCCGGGCGACCCCACGGACCATAAACGGTAAAAAACCGTAATCCTGTTGTAGGAAGTGCGTAGAGCGCTGAATAACTGTGGGCCAACAACTCGTTGGATTTCTTTGTTGCAGCGTATAAAGATATTGGATGGTCTACATTGTGGTGGACCGAGAACGGCATTTTCCTGTTTGCACCATACACCGAACTTGATGAGGCATAAACAAGATGCTTGATCTGACTGTGACGACAACCTTCCAGAATGTTAAGGAATCCATCCAGGTTGCTTTTGAGGTAAGCACGTGGATTGGTGATTGAATAGCGAACACCAGCCTGAGCCGCAAGGTTTACAACAAAGTCAAATTGATTTTGTTCAAACAAGGTCTTTATTCCTTCTTCATCGGAAAGGTCCAATTTTCTAAAAGTAAATCCGGATAATCCATCCAGTTGCATCAATCTTGCCTCCTTAAGGCTCACCTCATAGTAATCGTTGAGGTTATCAATCCCTGTAACCTGGTAACCCATGGCACACAGCCTTTTAGACAGGTGGAAACCAATAAATCCCGCCGCCCCGGTAACCAGTACGTTTGCTCTCATAGACCCGCAAAACTATCAAATCCAGCCTTTTGGGTTAGCTTTAAATTTGAATATTTGAAGCCCAAAACCGAGTATGTACCGCGTGGTTCTAGACCTATTCCTTAAGGAAGTAAAAAGTGAGATCCGACAGCAGTCAGTCCTGGCCGGGTTGGCGCTTTATCTTTTCAGCGCGGTGTACATCGCTTATTCCTCCCTAGGATTACGTGGGTTTAATCTTGACGCAAGAATCTGGAGTGCACTTTTCTGGATTATCATTCTTTTTTCTGCTTTTGGCATTGTTGGAAAAGGATTCATCGGCGAACGCAAAGGAATTTTATTGTATTACCATTCCCTGGTTTCTCCGGGGTCATTGCTGTTGGCTAAAATGATTTATAGTTTTTTGCTCACCCTCTTTTTAAGTATTGGTGGATGGTTGATGTTTTCTGTGCTGCTTGGAAATCCAGTTCAGGATAAAGGCATTTTCCTTTTGAATATTGCCCTCTCGTCTGCTTGTTTTGGAAGCACTCTAACCATGCTATCCGCGATCGCCTCCAAAGCAGGCAATAGCAATGTATTGTTGGCGGTCATGGGATTCCCGGTTGTCATATCCATTTTACTTCTTTCTGTTCGACTCACCGTCAATACAATTGATGGCCTTGGTTTTTATGCATCATCAGATGAAGCCTTGACACTGCTGGCCATCCATTTGCTTACCCTGGCCGTTTCCTATTTGCTCTTCCCTTATATTTGGCGCAGTTGAACATGAACAGATCAAAAGACGGCTACAAAAAACTTCAAACCGGTTGGAAAATTCTTTCCATCCTGTTGTTGGTGTATACCTGCACTGCCGGTCTGCTCATGGAGGTGCCAAGATTAAGCATCGTCAATGAATCCATCCGTGCACTTTACTTTCATGTGCCCATGTGGTTTGGTATGGTCTTTCTGTTTTTTATGAGTGCATTCAACGCCATCCGGTACCTGAGAAATGGAAGTGCATTTTATGATATCCTTTCCAGGGAGTTTGCCACTACTGGGGTCGTGTATGGAGCATTGGGTATTGTCACTGGAATGATCTGGGCCAATTATACCTGGGGCTCTCCCTGGCACGGCGATCCAAAACAAAACGGAGCAGCAGTCGCTTTACTCGTTTACCTAGCTTATTTTATTTTAAGAGGCTCACTTTCCAACGATGAGCAAAGTGCACGCCTGGGCGCGGTTTACAACCTCTTTGCATTTGCTGCGATGATCCCCCTTATTTTTATACTTCCCAGGATGGCAGATTCCATGCACCCAGGCAGTGGAGGTAATCCCGGCTTCAATATGTACGATCTGGACAACCGCATGAGAATGGTTTTTTATCCTGCCGTTTTAGGCTGGATACTTTTTGGCCTGTGGATCACTGACCTAAGAATCAGGATTAAACGACTCACCATTAATTCTTAGCAATTCAACATGAAAAAGCTCTTGACATTTATCTGGCTAATCCTTTTAAATCCTAAGGTTGGTTTTTCTCAAACTGTGGAGATGGCAGACACCATGAGATCTGAGGGTAAAATTTATGTCTTGGTTGCCATTATCCTGGTTATTTTTTCTGGTCTGGCACTTTACCTGTTTCGACTTGATCAAAAAATAAGCAGACTGGAAAAAGGACAGGAATAAAAAAAGATTCCGGAACCGGCCTCCATACCACAAAGGATTTACCTTTGCAGGCGATTCGGTTAACGCCTCGTCGATCCAATGAAGAAATCCCACCTTTTAGCACTCATCGCCATTGCCGCAGCCGTCGGAATCATCATTTCGACAACCGGTGATGCCAGTTCGTATGTTGATTTCCAAACTGCCTCGGTAATGGCCAAAGAAGGCAACCTGAAAAGTATTCACATAGTCGGTGAGCTGAAGAAAGATCCTTCAGGACAAGTTTTGGGTTTAGAAAAAAGCGCAGACAATCTTTCCTTTTCGTTCTTGCTAATCGATGAGCAAGGCAATGAACAAAAGGTGATTCACCAGGAACCACTGCCACCAGATTTTTTGAGATCAGAGAAAATTGTAATCATCGGGCACTACGTTTCAGATATTTTCCTTGCAGAAAAAATTCTGCTGAAGTGTCCTTCCAAATACCAGGACAATACTCTAAAGAATACCTGACCAACCGCTTCCGAAGATATCCATGCACTATTTCATCGGAAACCTTGGGCATTTTTTTGTAATCCTATCCTGGGTTACAGCCTGCTTCTCCTTTTTTCTTTACCTGAAGGCGGCACTGACCAAAGACCTCTCCAAGTCAGGGGAATGGATCGTTAACGGACGGGTGGGATTTATCGTGCACTCCATGGCCGTGGCCGGTGTGATTGCCTCCTTATTTTTCATTATCTACAACCACTACTTCGAATACCACTACGCCTACTCCCACTCTTCAAAGCATTTGCCAGTGTATTACATGGTTTCCTGTTTCTGGGAAGGCCAGGAGGGAAGTTTTTTGCTGTGGATGTTCTGGCAAGCCATCCTTGGATTGATTCTGATCAGAACACAAAAAGAATGGGAAGGACCTTTAATGAGCGTATTTGCTCTGGTGCAGGCCTTCCTGGCTTCGATGATCCTGGGGGTTAAGATTCCCTTGCTCGACATCAACCTCGGAAGCTCTCCCTTTATTCTGTTGCGTGAGGCCATTCAGGATCCTGTTTTTCTTACCAACCCCGAATTCATTCCTGCAGATGGTAATGGACTTAATCCCCTGCTTCAAAATTATTGGATGGTGATCCATCCCCCCACCCTCTTCCTTGGGTTCGCCGCAACACTTGTACCCTTTTCATTTTGTATCGCAGGACTCTATTACAGGAAATACACTGATTGGGTCAGGCCAGCCTTACCATGGTCTTTGTTTGCAGGTGCAGTTTTAGGGATAGGAATTTTAATGGGTGGATACTGGGCCTATGAAACCCTGAGCTTCGGGGGCTACTGGAATTGGGATCCTGTTGAAAATGCAGTTTATGTTCCTTGGCTGGTGCTCATTGGAGCCATCCATACCATGCTACTTTTTCGTTCAAGAAAAAGAGGTCTTAGAATTTCAGTAATCTTAGTGTTGTCAACTTTTCTTCTAATTCTCTACTCAACTTTTTTAACCAGAAGCGGGATCCTGGGCGACGCATCGGTGCATTCTTTCACTGACCTGGGATTATCCGGGCAGCTATTGGTTTATCTATTGGTGTTCACCATTGGGTCGAAATTACTAACGTGGAGCCGATGGAAAGAAATTCCCGCAACTGGGAAAGAACTGGAGACCTGGACGGTTGAATTTTGGGTTTTTGCAGGCGCCGCAACATTGTGCCTGATGGGATTTCAGGTTCTTATCCCAACCTCCTTTCCCGTGATCAATAAAATTACCGGATGGTTTGGCGCTCAAACCACCCTTGCACCTCCAGCCGATCAAATAGGTTTTTACAGCAAGCTTCAATTGTGGTTTGCCGTGGTGGTGGCATTGATATCTGGTTTGGCTCAATTCTTTTGGTGGAATAAACCGGATAAGAAAAATATCTTATATACCCTCCTGGTAGCTGCACTAGCTTCTGTCCTGGTGGTGAATGCGAAGGAAGTGTACGACCTTAAATTTGCCGTTTTATTGTTTGCCGGTTTCTTCATCATTTTCTCCAATTTACTTGTTCTAAAAAAACTCTTCACCAAAAATCCTTCCCTGTCAGGTGGTGCCATTACCCACGTAGGTGTTGGATTAATGCTGATCGGAATAATGTTTTCATCAGGGTACTCCAGAGTTGTTTCACTCAACAACACCGGTATGCTGATTTCAAAAAGTGCCAGCACAGAATTTAATCGAGACAATCTTCTGTTGTTTGTTAATGAGCCAAGGACCATGGCCGGCTACCAAATTGAATATCTTGGCGAAAGAATTTTAAGCAACGATCGTAACATTTACCTCAAAAAACATGAGGTGCGATTAAGTGGAGATCCTTTTAAAGTGATTGCATCGAGAGCCATTATTCGGGAAAAACAATTGGTCTATCAGGCGGGCGACACCATCCCCATCAATCCGGAAAATACCTACTACGAGATTACGCTTTCAAGGGACGGTAAGATGGAAGCAAGACTTTTCCCGAGGGTTCAGATGAACCCCTCCATGGGCATGTTGAGTTCACCAGACATTACCCGTGGATACTCAAAGGATTTATACACCCATGTATCGGCGAGCATCTCAGCCGATCCAAATAATGAGGTAGAGTGGAACCAGCCAACTCAAGAAACGATGAAAATTGGTCAGCAATTTTTTGTTAATGATTATGTAGCTGTTTTGGAATCGGTGAAACCAGTCTCCTCCATCGCAGGGTACAACCTCGAGCAGGGTGATGTGGCGGCCATGGCAACCATTAGAATTCAGGCAGAGCATGAAGATTACTTGGCAGAACCAGTCTTCCTGATTAAAAATGCTGATGGAAACGCGAACGTTGGATTGATTCCAGATGAGATCAATGACCTGGGTGTACGTTTGACCCTGAACAACATTCGGCCACGTGAAGAACAATTTGATATTGGCATAACCACCCGACAAAAAGATTGGGTGATCATCAAAGCCATGGAAAAACCTTTGATTAATATCCTTTGGCTGGGTACAGGACTATTGGCCATAGGATTCATTATGGCTATGGTAAAAAGATTCCGATCCTCGGAGATCTAAATCCCTGCAATAATTTTTTCGATCACCTGGTTAACAGAGACCCCGTCTGCTTCTGCTTTAAAATTCCTAACGATCCGATGTCGGAGCACCGGCACTGCTACCGCCCTTACATCTTCCACATCAGGAGAATATTTACCATTTAGCAATGCATTGCACTTGGCGCCAAGTATTAGATTTTGAGAAGCCCTGGGGCCTGATCCCCACTCTAACCACTGTTTAGCAACTGCATTACCTTCCTGCGGTCTGGTTTTTTGTGACAGTGTTACCGCAAACTCAACTACGTTGTCGGGAACCGGCACTCTTCTAACCAAATCCTGGTATGCCCGGATTTGCTCAGCTGTTAAAACCCTACCAACGCTTGGTAGACTTTCAGTGGTGGTGGACTTAACAATGGCTACTTCATCGCTAAACGAAGGATAATCAAGGAAAATACTGAACATAAAACGGTCCAGTTGTGCCTCGGGTAATGGATACGTGCCTTCCTGCTCTATGGGATTTTGGGTAGCAAGGACAAAGAATGGCTTTGGCAATTCATGCTGCTGCCCCGCAATGGTCACTGCATTTTCCTGCATGGCTTCCAACAACGCAGCCTGTGTCTTTGGAGGTGTTCGGTTGATTTCATCGGCCAGGATAATGTTGGCAAACACAGGTCCTTTCACAAAACGAAAATTTCGCTCGCTGTCGAGTGTCTCAGCGCCGGTGATATCCGACGGCATGAGATCGGGGGTAAACTGAATACGTTTAAATTGAAGATCAAGCACACCAGCAAGGGTTTGAACCAGAAGCGTTTTGGCCAAGCCCGGAACGCCAACCAATAAGGCATGTCCCTTTGAAAAGATTGCAGTCAACATGAGGTGTACCACCTCTTGCTGTCCAACAATTACCTTGGCAATTTCATGCTTTAGCTTTTTAGCTTCAGCCGCTAACGCATCGGCTGCTTCAACATCATTGGAAAATTTACTCATCAACTAAGGTTAAACCTGCCTAAAACAATTGATCAATCCAGAATTTTACATCCCTTAAAAAGAGGATCAACATTAATAAAAACGTCGTTGCGTGCCTTTTGAAACCACTTATCCAAAATTTTATCCTTTTTCTCAGCAAGTGCTGCAGCCTGGATACGATACCAATCCTCTTTTAGGTTTGCCTGATGTGGTGAAAATTTCTTTTTGAAGTAAATGATACGCACTGCGCTTTTACCATCGTCGGTTCGATAAACAATAGGCTTGGAAATATTACCAACTTTCATGCTATCGATGGTGAAGTAAACCACCGGATCGATTTCTTTTAGAGAAATTTTAGCTCCTCCCGACATATCGGAGAAATATCCACCCCTACCTTTTGTCTGGGCATCATCGCTGAATTCTTTAGCTGCCTTTTCGAACTTTATGCTATCTCGTACAATTAAGGTTCGGATGCTGTCCAGAAATCGTTCCGCATCCACTATGTCTTTTTCAGAAGGCGGTGGATTCATCAGAATGTGCCTGGAGGTGTACTCATTGCCTCGTCTGGAGATTAACTGCATGATGTGAAAGCCAAAGGGGGACTCAAATGGCGTAGAGATTTCCCCAGGCTTTATTTTGAACGCCATGGCCTCATAAGAAGGCACCATGGCACCGCGACCCACCGTTCCCATTTCACCTCCATTGGAAACCACAGAGGGATCTTCGGAATATTTCTTTGCCAATTCAGCAAAATTTTCACCCGCAAGAATTCTTGAACGGATGTCCATCAGTCTGGCTTTTGTCTCTTCCTTTTGCGCTGGGCTAACCTTTGCCACCCTCACGATCTGACCAATTTCTACGTCGGAATCGTAGTATGGAAGACTGTCGGTCGGAATTTTGTTGAAGAACCGTTTAACCTCACTTGGGGTGATGGTGACCTCCTTGGTAATATTTTCCTGCATCTGTTGACCAAGCAACTGCTCTCTGATCTGATCTCTGAGCTCAAGCCTGATGTCATCCAATGATTTCCCGTAAATTTTTTCCAATTGATCGGGTGAACTTCCGGAGGATTGAAGGATGTAATTCATCCTGGAAGTTGTATTCTGGTCTACCTGAGCATCACTAACCACCACAGAGTCAATTTCAGCCTTCGCTACCAGGAGCTTATTCACAATTAGTCTTCCCAACAAATCACATTTAGCATCCTCAGAAGGAGGATTTCCATCAGCCAGATAATTCTGGTAAGCACCTTCCAGCTCTGATTTCAATACGATGTAATTATCAACCTTGGCAATGATCTTGTCCACCACAAAGCCTGTGCTTTCCTGAGCTTTGACTGACCAAAACGAAATGGTCAGCAATACCACAGCAGTCAGCCTACTGATAAATTTCAAACTGCTTGTTTCTGACCGCATTTTCATACACTTCATCTTCCAATTTTCGCGAAAGTTCAACTTTTCTTTTGTTTAATATGATGTTTTTTATGTCGTTTCTAACAAATTCTACTGGAGATTCATTATCCGAAATCTTGTAATCATCAATTTTAAGGAAATAGCTGAAGTCTGTATCCGAAGACTCATAATACGGATAGCTTCTCAAAAACTGAATTTTGTTGGGCATATCAGAGAAAGGTGAATTGACCACCAGTTTATCAAACTCAACCCATGTAGAATCGGATAGGTGGTAAGCAGATGAAAAACTGAGGCAAAAAGATTTAAGTTGATCCTGATCCTTAGGCTTGGAAGAATACAAAAGTGTCTTCACTTTATTCAACCGGGGAGTTCCCTTCGGAACCTTAATAAAAGTCGCCCTGACTATATTTTTCTTCAGAATAAAATTGTCTCTGTGCTCTGTGTAGTAATCCAGGATTTCCTGCTCGGTTACGCTGTCGGATAGATTTTTTTTGATGTACAGGTTCTGGTATTCGTAACCAATTAAACTATAACGGTAGTCAAGCACTTTTCGCTCTACCTCTGCCTCGTTGATATCAATATTTCGCTGTGCCTCCTGAATAATTAATTGCTTTCGGATCCAGCTATTGACATAAGCCATAATCCGCGAAACAGAGTCTTCTTTGGTTACACCGTCATCGGCGATTCCTTCCAATTCGTCCTGGTACAGATAGACATCGTTTACCCTTGCTACGGACTTTCGAGCAGAAACAGAAGGTTCAGGCTTACGCTTAATCAAATCACATCCCACCAGAAACGTCGCCATGGAAAAAAGAATCAACCACATGTTAAGGCGGGCAGCAATCATGGCAATGTGAGGTTGGTCTGTGGGGATTTTGGCGCGATGTTTTTCCCTTCAGAAACTAGATTTTTTATGACAGAATTTTTTACCCTTTTGTTCAATGAAACGGTGAATCTTGTTTTCAGCATTTCAAGCCAGTCGGCCTCCAGTTTATCCTGATAATCCGAGATAACCGATGCGCGCGCCTCGTCCAATGATTTCAGACCTGGTTGTACGAGGCTTTTTATATCAACGATGTAAAACATTTTGTCCAAGGTAACCGAATGTACACCCAAAACCCAAGGCACTGCATCCACCACCTTGCTATAGCCTCTTTCATAGAGTCTATAATCTGAAACAGTTCTGAATTTGCGAACACCGGAAGCCAGCAAGGAATCACCATTATTAATCTTTTCCCACGCAGCTTTGAAGGCCTGCTCATCGTTGGTTCCTAAAATTTTTGCGCGCACCCGATCGGAGGCCTTGTACTGATCTCTATGCTCCAAAAAGAATTTCCTTTGACCGGCTGTATCGGCAGAAGCCTTATTCCATACCTCGGCCTCCATAATTGAAAAAAGTAAAATACCCTCCCTGTATTCCTGCAACAACATACGGTAATCTTCATTCTCCCGAAGCAATTTTTCCTCAGACAGTTGATCGGCCTGCATGGCTACGTATCCATTATAAAGTTGGCGCATGAGCGCAGGTGGCTCACCAGGTCCTGGTGCCTGAACAGCCGTGACAAAATCAACAAAATCATTGGTCTTAAAACTTTTCCCTGCCATGGTAAACAAAACCTGATCATAGAGCTGTGGGTCTCCCCTATAGGACCACGTTCCCTGTAACATAGAAGAATCGGCAAGGGCAACCAAGAGATCAGTTGCCTGGCGGTTTTCAGTATAACCAAAAGATTTTTTTAGGTGTTCAATACGTCGGATACCGGTATACATCATGCGCTCATCCTTACTTACACGCCTGACCAGCGTTGGCTTCATCTCCGCAAAAGAAGCCACAGGAATCTTCCGCTCCAGTCGGATCAAATGCCAGCCATAGGTGGTTTGAACTGGATCTGTGACCTCGCCTGGATTTTTTAATGAGAAGGCCGCCTCCTCAAAAAGAGGTGCAGATTGAGCATATGTCCCTTTTCGGAAAGGCGGGAGTTTGCCACCGGAATCACGATTGGAGAAGTCATCCGAATTTTCCCGACAAAGATCCTCCCACTTGCTACCGGCTTTCAACTTTTCCGCCAAATCAAAAATTTTCTCTCGAGCAGCAGGATCTTCTCCATTCTTTCTGATCATGATGTGAGCAATTTCAATCTCACCGGCAGAAGGTCGTTTATCAATGACTTTGACAAGATGGTAACCAAAACGCGTGCGCACAGGATCGGAGACTGTACCAACCGGAGTGTTATAGGCAGCAGATTCAAATGGGTAAACCATCTCAAAGGCACTGAAATATCCAAGGTCTCCACCATTAGAAGCTGCAGATGGATCCTCCGAAACCTGTCGGGCTACAGTTCCGAAGTCTTCACCGGCTAAAATCCTTTTTTTGACACCTTCAATTCTTTTTAAAACCGCCAGGGTGTCTGAGGGCGGCGCATCGGGATCACACCTAAAAAGTATATGCGATGCCCTGACTTCATATCCCATTCGACCGTGAGCTTCCTCGGCGAGACGATCCGCATCATCGGCTGTTCCCTCAAAGCTCTTTCGTATATCTTTTTTATAGCCGTCGAACTCTTTCTGAAAAGCTTTGGTGGTATCCAGTCCTTGCCGGTAGGCTTCCTTTACCTTCAGCTTAAACTTTATATAGAGGTCCAGGTAATTACCGACGCCTGCTTTTGAAAATTCGGAAGGTCGATTCTGGTGATTTTTCCTAAAAAGGTATTCAAATTCCCTAGCAGTAACCTTTTCCTCACCAACTGTAAAAAGTATTGCTTCGTTCTGACCGAAGGCCAGCGCACTGGAAAGCAACAGGATTATTAGGGTCCTCATGACAAAAACGGGGTCAAAAATAAACGTTTGACCGGATAAGGGCGAAAACGATAAAAAATGGCTTTTTATTGATTGAGGGCCGGGGTAATTTTCAATCCTGCGCTTAATATCCCTGTTAGGGTATCGGCCCTCATCATCTGAAAGACCTCAGCCTTATATTTTCCCTGATAGGGGAATTTAAAACATTGGCGCAAAGAAAGATCGTGTTCAAAAATTCCTCCGATGGCACTTTTGCCGGCAGGTTCACCTGTGGTGGCATTGAAAAGATATTGTTCAGTAAGCAGGGAATCCAATCTGTTGCCAACACTGTCCTTAAGAAGGTAGGCTGAGTAAAATCTGGCCCACGGATAATCCGAACTGTTCCTGATCTCAAAGCGTATGTCGTAACATCTGGAGGTATCCTGAATGGAGAATTCAAATTGGGCAGGACTCCCAGACTCCCAAAAATCATTGACATCAACCATGGTGTGATAGACCTCCGGCCGGCCACAGCCGAGAAAAATCAGAGCAATAAAAATCAAATTTATGACTCTCATTGCGGTTTGTTGCCAGTGGGGCGTTGCGCCCTGGGCATCTGACCACGACCACCTTGTCCGCTTCTGCCCTTTTTTCTTCGCTTGGACGATTTGTTTTTGAATTTGTGATCCAATTGTGCCAGGTCGTTGTTTAACGGACCTGGGACTGGTTGTTGCTCTTCCAAATCCTTTTCAAGTGTGGCGGGTTTTACGCCCTTCTGGTTTTGTTCAAGAATTTGATTTACGCGCTCAACATCAAGTGGAAACCAGGTGTTCTCTTCCTTGTATCCAAACCACATGATCTTGCGGAATATATCGGTCTTTTGTAAAAAAGCATCACCCCTCAAAGTTTGAAGCGGAGACTCCACCTTGGGAATGTCCCGAAGTGCATCCATATAAGTTTCCAGTTCATAGTTCAAACAACATTTAAGTCGACCACACTGTCCGGAAAGTTTAGCCGGGTTGAGGGAGAGGTTTTGATATCGTGCGGCACTCGTCGCAACATTTTTAAAATCTGTGAGCCAGGTTGAACAACACAGCTCTCTGCCACAAACACCAATACCACCGAGTCTTCCTGCTTCTTGTCTTAGGCTGATTTGTCTCATTTCAACCCTGATCCGGAATTCGGAAGCCAGCGCTTTTATTAATTCCCTGAAATCAACGCGCTCCTCTGCTGAATAATAGAAGATAGCTTTCATGTTGTCGGCTTGAAACTCGACATCTGAAAGCTTCATCTGAAGCTTATATTTTTGAATGATCTCCCTGCCTCTGAAAATGGTCGGATGTTCTCGCTTTTTTACCTCCTCAAATTTTTCAAGATCCTTGGCGTGAGCCAGTCTGTAGATTTTTTTTATCTCGTCGTCATTGGCAACGTTCTTCTTTTTCATTTGAAGCCTGACCAGCTCGCCCTGAAGGGAGACATGACCAATATGGTGCCCGCTAGGCACCTCAACTACTACCGCATCGCCGGTATGCAAAAGCAACTTTTCCGTATTCCTGAAAAACTCCTTACGACCATTTTTAAACCGAATTTCAACGACATCAAATTTTTCATGTGCCGGTACTTCCATATCCGACAACCAGTCAAATGAATTGAGTCGGTTGCAACCGCCTGTACTACAGCTGCCGTGGCTTTGACAGCCCGATACTTTTCCTTCCTCTTTTGTTCCACAAGCACAACCCATACCTAAGCGTTAAAAAAAATATTCAGTTCTTCCAGTTTAAAAGATCTTTTCCGATGTCCTTCCGGAAATATACACCATCCCAATTAACCAAGGAAACAGTCTCATAGGCCTGTTGAATAGCCCCTTGAAGCGATTCACCCATCCCGGTCGCAGAAATTACCCTTCCCCCATCCGATAAGAGCCGACTACCTTCCTGCCTGGTACCAGCATGGAATACCGGACTTTGGCTCGCTCCGATGGTTATTTCAGTGCCTTTTTTATAATTGCCGGGGTAACCTTCGGCAACCATAGAGATGGTTACAGCGAATTGCTTTTGAAATTCAGCATGCATGTCTTTCAACGTGCCCTTTGCAGTGGCCTGAAGCAAGGGAACAAGGTCAGATTTTAATCGAAGCATGACCGATTGTGTTTCAGGATCACCCATTCGTGCGTTGTATTCTATCACGTATGGTTCACCCGAAACATTTATCAAACCAAAAAAGATAAAACCCCGATAAGAGATATTCTCTTCTTTCAAACCCCTAATGGTTGGGGCAATAATTTTTTGTTCGACTTTTTTCATGAAGTCGGCATCGGCAAATACCACGGGTGAAACTGCACCCATCCCTCCGGTATTGGGGCCCTGATCATCATCGCCGATGCGCTTATAGTCTTTGGCTTCAGGTAGGATTACATAATGCGCTCCGTCCGTTAGCACAAACACAGATAACTCAGTGCCCGTAAGGAAATCCTCAATCAACACTTTTGAGCCCGCGTCGCCGAACCTTTTATCGTCGAGCATCTCTTTAACTGTTATACTGGCCTCTTCCCTTGAAGAAGTAATGATAACACCCTTCCCCGCCGCAAGTCCGTCGGCTTTAATTACTATTGGTGTCTTACACTTTTCGACGTAGGAAACGGCTGAAGCCGAATCGGAAAAGGTAGATGCCGCAGCCGTTGGAATACCATGCCTGTTCATGAAGGCTTTAGAGAAATCCTTACTTCCTTCAAGCTGAGCACCAAGCTTTCCCGGACCCACGATTCCAACATGACTCAGCGACGGATTCGATTCGAAGTAATCTCGGATGCCTTCCACCAAAGGCGCTTCAGGGCCCACCACCACTAAATCTATCTTCTCTCCCTCGCAAAATTTGCCTAGAGCGACAAAGTCAGTGACTTTCAGAGGAATGTTAATCCCCAGTAAGGCAGTACCTGGATTTCCAGGCGCTACGTACAAAGCATCGCACAATGGACTTTGCCTGATTTTCCATGCCATGGCATGCTCCCTGCCCCCGCTTCCTACTAAAAGTATTTTCATGGTTAGGTGTCCGTAAAAATCGGATCAATAAAAAAGCCCGTAAAGATACGGGCTTTTCAGATAGGATCGGTGCCAATCAGTTAGCGTACTCACTAAGGAACTTCACGCGCATCAACCGAAGGTCTTCTTCAGAAAAATCAGCATTCGACTCATCGGCGAGAGCCTCTTCAATGCTGTCAGATTCAGAATTGATGAAATAATCGTGGATGGCTTCCTGTTTCTCTTCATCCAAAACCTGATCGATATAATAATCGAGATTTAGTTTGGTGCCGCTGAAACAAATGTTTTCAATTTCTGTCAGGAGGTTTCCGAAAGAAAGGTTTTTAGCCGCCGCAATTTCATCCAGATCTACTTTTCGGTCGATCTGCTGAATGATGAAAACCTTTATGTTGGATTTATTAACCGATGTTTTTACCACCACATCGGCTGCTGTCTCTATTTCGTTCTCCTCAACATATTTCTGAATAACCTCAATGAACTCTTTGCCAAACTTGTTAACCTTTCCCATTCCGACGCCGTTCACGGACGCCATCTCCTCCTTTGTGGTTGGATAAATGGTTGCCATTTCTTCCAGGGAAGGATCCTGAAAGATTACATAAGGAGGCAGGTTTCTCTCCCGTGCCATCTGCTTACGCAATGACTTAAGTACTTCAAACAACTTAGCATCGTAAGATTTGGCCTGTACGGCACGTTCAGCCGACTCCTCCTCTTCATCAATAGCGGTAGTAAAATCGTGGTCTCTTGCCAATTCAATGCGATGGGGCTTCACCAAGAATTTCTTTCCTTTTTGGGTGAGCTTCAGCACACCGACATTTTCAATGTCCTTTTCTAAATATTGATAAATCAGCGCCTGCCTTCCTACAGATTTCCAAAAATCATTGTCCTCCTGGTCACCCTTGCTGAAAATTTTAAGTTCGGTGTGGCCGTAGCTTTTCACATACTCATCTTCAACGCCTCTGATAACATTAACGATGTGATTGAGTCCAAAGCGCTCAGATGTCTGAACAGTAGCTTCGAGGAAAATTTTCACATGCTCGGTGCCATCAAAGCGCTCCCGTGGATTAACACAGTTGTCGCAAGCGCCGCAATTGTTCTCAGGGTATTCTTCTCCGAAATAATGTAGCAACTGCTTGCGTCGACAGACCGGTGACTCTGCATAGAACTCCATCTCTTGCAAAAGGATTCTCGCGTTTTCTCTTTCCTGAACCGATTTGTCCTTGTTGAATTTTTCCAGTTTGTTCAGGTCATTGTGGCTATAGAACATCAGACAAACACCCTCAAGTCCGTCGCGGCCTGCTCTTCCGGTTTCCTGATAATAGCCTTCCAGAGATTTGGGAACATCGTAGTGGACAACAAATCGGACGTCGGGTTTATCAATACCCATTCCAAAGGCTATGGTGGCCACCACAATTTCTACCTCCTCATTAAGGAAGTCATCCTGATTTTTTACCCTTACTTCCGGATCAAGGCCGGCGTGGTAAGGCACCGCTTTAAATCCATTCACGTTAAGCAGTTGTGCAATCTCCTCTACCTTTTTACGGCTGAGACAATAGATGATTCCACTTTTACCCTTGTGATCTTTTAAAAATTTTATGAGCTGCTTTTTGGTCTCCTTTTTTGGTCTTACTTCATAAAAGAGGTTAACCCTGTTGAAGGAGGATATAAAAACATCCGCCTCCTCCATCTGAAGATTTTTTTGAATATCGAGTTGGACTTTTGGCGTAGCCGTAGCCGTAAGTGCAATAACCGGCATCTGTCCGAGTTGGGCCAGCATTGTTTTAATCTTCCTGTATTCAGGCCTGAAGTCATGACCCCACTCCGATATACAGTGCGCCTCATCAATGGCCACAAACGAAATTTTAATCTTTCTCAAAAAGGAAATGTTCTCTTCCTTATTCAGGGATTCGGGCGCGACATAGAGAAGCTTAACAGATCCGTTGGCGCACTCCTTTCTGAGCTGCGTAATCTCTGCCTTGTTGAGTGTAGAGTTAAGAAATCTCGCGTTAATTCCGTAGGCATTGAGGCTATCAACCTGATTTTTCATCAATGCAATCAGGGGTGAAATCACAATGGCTAAGCCATCTAAAATCATTGCAGGCAACTGGTAGCAAAGCGACTTACCGGCACCCGTAGGCATGATCACAAAAGTGTTTCTGCCGGAGAGAATATTCCGGATTACCGGCTCCTGATTGCCTCTAAAATTGCCATAACCGAAGAATTCCTTCAGTTTGACCTTCAACTCATCTTGTTCCTCAGCAACGATCATAGTTATCAGTGATGGCAGATCTTCAATTCAATTATCTTTGGGCCCTTAAATGATACTTATTGAAAATAGCCAAAAACATAAGGGCAACCGCAATTCGTGTACTAAATAATGAGGCGAATGCCATAGAAAACGTGACGAAATTCATCAATGATGAGTTTGAGTCGTGTGTTTCGGAGATTTTCAACAGCACGGGTCGGGTTGTTATCACAGGGATAGGGAAAAGTGCTCTAATTGCCAGCAAAATTGTTGCGACGCTGAATTCAACGGGTACTCCTGCGTTGTTTATGCACGCTGCTGATGCCTTACACGGTGATTTGGGAATGGTCCGTAGGGAGGATATTGTAATCTGCATTTCAAAAAGTGGCAATACCGAAGAAATCAAGGCCTTAGTGCCTCTGCTCAAACGAACCGGGTCAAAACTGGTTGCGCTGGTTAGCAATACTGAGTCCTATTTGGCCAAACAAGCCGATTTTGTGCTGAATGGATCCATTGGCGAAGAGGCCTGTCCAAACAACCTGGCGCCAACCACCAGCACCACTGTTCATTTAGCCCTTGGCGACGCCCTTGCTGTCTGCCTATTGGAGTTGAGGGGATTTACCAGCGACGATTTTGCTAAAAATCATCCTGGTGGAGCGCTCGGTAAAAAGTTATACCTGAGGGTCGAAGATATTTATCCAAGCCACCAGTTGCCTATGGTTGGGGCTAATACCCCTGTTAAAGATGTTATTGTTGAGATCTCATCCAAACGACTTGGTGCAGCTGCTGTAGTCGATGGAACACAAAAGTTGAAAGGAATAATCACCGATGGTGACATCCGAAGAATGCTTGAGCGCCATTCTAACCTCACCGGTTTAACAGCGCAGGACATCATGACGGTCAATCCGAAAACAGTTGGGAAAGGTGAGTTCGCAACGCGTGCCTTACAGGTCATGCAGGAGAACAACATCACTCAGCTGGTGGTGGAGGATGAATCGAAGGTGGTTGGGTTTGTGCATTTGCATGACTTGCTCAAAGAAGGAATCGTTTAATAAAACATATGCCATTCAAAAAAAACACTTACGTCGTCCTTATGGCAGGAGGAGTGGGCGTACGGTTTTGGCCCTACAGTAGGAATGCCAAGCCTAAACAGTATCTGGATATTTTAGGAACGGGAAGAAGTTTGCTTCAGGCAACCTTTGATCGGTTTGCACCAATGTGTCCAGTTGAAAATATTTATGTGGTGACCAATCAGGAGCATTACGACATCACACGAGAACAACTCCCGGAGCTTGGCGCCAACCAGATCCTCGCTGAGCCTATGAGGAAAAATACCGCGCCTTGTATTGCGTATGCTTCGTGGTACATCAAATCGAAAAATCCTGATGCTGTGATTGTGGTGAGCCCTTCCGATCACCTGATTTTAAACGAACAACAATTCAGGGACACCGTCGCTAAAGCCATTGAACAGGCCAGAAACCAAAATTGCCTGATCACCATGGGCATCAGACCAACCCGACCAGAAACTGGATACGGCTACATCCAATATCATCAGGAAAAAACACCTGTCAAAAAGGTCAAGACGTTTACGGAAAAGCCGGAATTATCCATTGCAAAAAAGTTTTTAGAGAGTGGTGACTTCGTATGGAATTCAGGAATTTTTATCTGGAGTGTCGACGCCATAACGGAGGCACTTAAAAAATTCACACCTGAAATTGCCGAGGCCTTCGAAGATATGGAAAAACACTTCGGTCAGACGGATGAAAAAAAGGCATTGGAGAATACCTATGCCCAGTGTAAAAATATTTCTATTGACTTTGGTGTAATGGAGAAGGCTGACAATGTGTATGTCATTGAGGCAAACTTCCCATGGTCAGATTTGGGTTCGTGGGGCTCACTCCACGAGGCTTCGATTAAAGATGGCGATCAAAACCATGTGGAAGGTATGGTGAAAACCTACGATACCAGAAATTGTTTTATTAAAGGACAACAGGACAAAATGATGGTCATACAAGGATTGAACGGCTACCTTATAGGTTGGTTCGATGATGTATTGATCGTTTGTGAAAAAGACAGAGAAGAGCTTTTCAGAAAATATGTTAATGACCTGAAGAGCAATCCTGATGCAACAAAATTCCTCTAGCGGGAAACTGCCGTACGCTGTCGGAGCAGTTCATAAAGACAAATACCAGCCGCAACGGAAACATTCAAAGAGCCAATCTTCCCGTACATCGGAATTTTAGCAAGCAGGTCACATTCTTGAAGTACTTCAGGAGAGATGCCATCCTCCTCTGAGCCCAGAATAATGGCCATAGGTCCTGTAAGCACGGCCCCAAAAACAGATTCAGAGGCTTTCTCAGTACATCCGACCGATCGAATACCTGAGTCACGAAGTTCACGCAACGTTTTTCGCATATTTTTTGACCTGCAAACAGAGACGTGATGTAAGGCGCCAGCAGAAGTCTTAACCGCATCAGCAGAAACCGGTGCATTGCCCTTATCGGGGATCACGACTGCATGAACCCCAGCCGCTTCTGCAGTCCGAATAATGGCTCCAAAATTTCTAACATCAGTGATTCGGTCAAGAATGAGAATCAGTGGATCCAGGCCTTCAGAAAAAATTTGATGGATGATATTTTCCAGCGATTCAAAATGCACCGCCGCCAAGACAGCCACAACACCCTGGTGATTTTTTGAAGAAAAAGCGGAAAGTTTTTGTGCAGGTGCAAAAGAAAAACTGACTTCCCGAGTACGGGCTTCATGAATTAACTCCCGGATTAAATCATTGGAAAGCCCGCTTTGGATATAAATCCTGTCAATGTCCTTGTCTGCCCTTATTGCCTCCATGACCGCACGGGTGCCAAAAATGAATTGTTTCTTATCGGTCATGAATCAAGTTTAGGATTGAGGAAATTAAAATCTCGCTTTGCGCCATAGATCAACAGTTGAATACCACGGGGTCGTATACTGTTCGCCGCGCTCCATAAAATAATAGTCGGGGGAGTACACACTGCCACTTCTATAAAAAACGAACTTCTGGCGCGTGTCTTTATAAAACCAAATTTCATTCATGGTGGTCCTGCTAACCTCTGTAGGCGGACCGAATACCACATAGATCATCCCTCGATCTGTTTTCCAACCCTCCTTATGGGCAGAAAAAAATCTATTGGCCAATTCAATTCGACTGAAGTAGGAACGAATGAGATTTTTAGCACGCGAAGCATCGCGCGTTATACCAAGAATGACCTTGTCAAACTTTGATTTATCGCCCCCGGCATCCATAAGACTGGTTTGTTCAGGGGAGGAAGTCAAATAGGTAAGCGGACCTGTGAGTTGCTCAACACGGTTGTATTTTGGGAATGAAGCTACCGTTGCCAACACCGACAAGCCCTCTGGGGCAAGGGTATCCTGCTGTAATAAGTAAAGTCCAGGTTTAGAAGGTATAAAAGAATCGTCGACCAGGACAAAAGAAGAATCCGCCTTTAAAATCTTATCCTCAGAAGATTTTTTAATGAAAGGCGGTGGAGCAGGCGCAAAAGCCTGGCGGTAATAGAAAGCAAATATTTTTTTTGCAGCAGTGTGATTTCGAACCGTGTACCGCTGATTCACTGGAATGGCTGAACTTAAGACAGCGGTATTGGATGCGTCGGATAGTGAAAAGGTAATTGGCCACAACGGATCGATAGCCGTATAAAAGTTCCAACTGCCTTTATTGACCTTATTGGTGATGGTGCCCACAAGGAAAAAAACCTTATCATCGTTTTCAACCAGGAAATTGGCTTTTATGAATTTATCCTGAACCTCCAACTCCCTTAAGTCCGGCTGAACCTCAATTCCGGATCGGACATTCACCGATGACCGCTTTTCCCATTTCAATTCATAATCACCCGCCTTATAATCCCTGGCATTTACACTGAATTTATAATGCACAAGCGTTGACTTTCCTTGCCTTACCGGAAAAAGGGTTAGGTTAATTTCAGCATCAGGATCATATAGATAGCCGAGGTTGAAACCAGAAATAGCCTGAGCCCTTACGGTGGTTGCTGAGCAGACAGCAAAGATGAAAACCAGGAATGGCAGTGCCATTAAAGATCGCATGGTTCAAATTTAGTATTCTTTCCGCTGTAGGAACATGAAATCCGAATGGATTGAAAAGGATTTGATTCCAATGCAACCTGCAGCCGATACAAGGATGTTTGAATTAACTTTGGACTGTTTTCAAAAAATGGCCATTTATTCTACTGAAATAACAAGTGAGTCTGATCCCTCTGACAGTCCTTTGCACCAGAGGTTACTCAAAGCCTATATTCTGGTTGAGCCCTTAGTTGCAGGCGAAGTTTTAGAGGCGGGTTGCGGGGAAGGGAGAGGCGTCAATCTTTTAATAAACAGATCTTCAAATTTTACTGCTTTAGACAAAATTGAGGAAGCACTCGTTACCCTAAGGAGAAAATATCCTCAGGGTGAATTTATCCGAGCCGATTTCCCTCCCTTTTCTTCCATGCCATCCAATCGGTTTGACTGCATTGTCAGTTTTCAGGTTATCGAACACATTGAGGAAGACGAATTCTTTCTAAGGGAGTTGTATCGGATGCTTAAGCCTGGCGGAAAAGCATTTCTTTCTACACCCAACAGACCGCTTTCACTTTCAAGGAATCCATGGCACATTCGTGAATACACGGCCAGTGAACTCAATGCTTTATCATCACGGATTTTTACAAAGGTAACCGTACAAGGAATTGCGGGTAATGAAAAGGTGATGGCCTACCATGAAGAAAACAGGAAGAGTGTTCATCGTATAACGAAATGGGATTTCCTTGATTTACAGCACCGGTTGCCAGCCTCAGTTTTAAGAATTCCGTATGAAATCCTTAACAGGCTAAACCGAAAGCATTTGAAAAAGAAACAAACGGGGCTGGTGGCTTCTATAACCCATGAGGATTATTTTCTGTCGGAGCGCGCAGACGAAGCCTTAGATTTATTTGTTACCCTTGAAAAATAATTGAGAAACAAAAAATAAAATGAAATACGCATCAACACTTTTTCTGATTTTGGCTTTGCTTACCTCCTGCAGTACATCTGATAAACCAGAGCAATATTCCATCAACCAATTCATGGATGTGGTATCTGTAAATGGTGGGGCATTCTCCAAAGATGAAAATCGATTTCTGATCAACTCTAATAAAACAGGTATTTTCAATGCTGTCGAAATCGATCTGCAAACCGGAGAACAGAAATTTATTACCTCGTCTACCGACAATGCTATTTTTTCTGAAAGTTATTTCCCGGAAGATGATCGCATCCTTTACAGCAGCGATCGTGGCGGAAATGAGATCAGCCATTTGTATGTCCAGTATCCAGAGGGAAAAGCGTTGGATCTGATCAGCGACTCCACCGCGAAGTCGGATTTCATCGGATGGAGCTTCAGTAAACAAAATCTTTATTACACGTCCAACTCCAGGGATAAACGGTTTTTTGATTTGTACAAAATCAGCACCGGATCACTAAAAAAAGAAGATTTTGTTTTGTCGGCGGCCAGTATTTACCAAAATGAAAAAGGTTTAAACGTAGCTGCTATATCGAGGGATGAAAGGTATCTGGCTTTAACTGAGTCGATCACCACAAACAATTCAAATCTATACCTGCACGATACTCAGACAGGCGAAACAAAGCTTTTATCTCCACATGAGGGCGATGCACAGTATAGCCCACAATATTTCAGCGTGGATGGAAAGCAACTCATGTACCTCACCGATGAGAACAGCGAATTTATGTACCTCTCTAGTTATGACATCATGACTGGTGAACGAAAAAAGATTGAAGATGCTCCGTGGGATATTTCCTATTCCTACATTTCGAAAACAGGAAAGTACAGGGTGGTTGCCATTAACAACGATGCCCGAACCGAAATGAAAATTTACGATCGCGTCGGGAACCTGGTTCAAATTCAGGGAATCCCTCAAGGTGACATCACGGGCGTCAATATTTCGGACAGTGAAACCAAAATGTGCTTCTATCTGAGCAGCTCAAACAATCCGGCCAATTTGTATTTATATGAATTTGAGTCAGGTAGGGTAAGACAGTTGACGAACAATTTGAATCCGGAAATAAATCCTGAAGACCTGGTGGAAGGAAAAGTGGTTCGGTTCAGTTCCTTCGATGGATTAAAAATTCCCTCACTTCTATACATGCCAAAAGGTATTGGGGCTGGTGAGAAAATTCCCGCATTGTTGTTGATCCATGGTGGTCCGGGTGGACAAACCAGATTAAATTATTCAGGATACACCCAATACCTGGTGAATCATGGTTATGCCATCCTGGCGGTTAACAACCGGGGAAGCTCTGGCTATGGCAAAACTTTTTTTGCTGCAGACGACAGGAAACATGGTGATGCCGATTTAAGAGATTGTGTTGAGGCTAAAAATTTTCTTTCAGGTCTTCCTGAAATTGACAAGGAAAAAATTGGCATTATGGGCGGCAGTTACGGCGGTTACATGACGATGGCGGCACTGGCCTTTCAGCCAGAAGCGTTTAAAGTAGGCGTAAATCTGTTTGGGGTAACCAATTGGCTGCGCACCTTGAAAAGCATCCCTTCCTGGTGGGGTTCTTTTCGATCAGCTTTGTATACCGAACTGGGTGATCCTTTCACGCAAGACTCAGTTGCCCTATACAATAAGTCACCTCTTTTCTTTGCCAATAAAATAACCAAGCCTTTTATCGTTCTACAGGGCAGCAACGATCCACGGGTATTGCAAATTGAATCGGATGAAATGGTTGCAGAAGCCAGAAAAAATGGCGTGCCAGTAGAGTATGTGGTTTTTCCAGATGAAGGTCACGGATTTGTAAAAAAAGAGAATAACATCAAGGCCTATGAGGAAATTCTGAAGTTTCTTGATGCCCATCTTAAAGGGTTAGAAAAATAGAATTCATGATTTTCACGATTAATTATCCCAATCGAAAAAATCATCTTCAGAAACTACTACCTTTTTCTTCTCCTGTTTCTTTCCAGATCGGAGCGATTCCCGGAGTGACTTGAATTCATTTTTTATGGTGGTGGAAATTTTCTGCTTAACGGCTGAAAAATCATATTCCACCTTGTAATCGTCGGTGGTGCCGGTGATTTTTAGAAAGATTTTAGATCGACCCTGAGCATCAGTCTGGATTGCTTCTTCGGCTTCTGCTTTATTGTTTTTCCGCCGACTGAATGGAGCAACAATACGATAATCAATATGCTGATCGAAGGTGTGGCTGCCACTTAACTCAATGACAGTAAGGTTGGATTTGATTTCCATTTTCGGAATAAGAATGGTTCGATCGCGGATCAGAATATCATTTTTAAGATCGCCGAAACGAAGCTTACGCAAACCCTCATCATCTAAGTACTTGTTCAATGCATATATGGGCTCAAAATTATTCAGCTCACCCCTTCTGATTAAAAAGGAGATGTCGGCATTTAAATCCTTTGGTATAAGATCAAGTTTTCGGTCCAGCGTAGCATTGATTAATAAATCAGCATCAATCAATCCCTTCAAATGTTTTTGTGTGATAAATTCTTGTTTGAAATCTTCAAAAACATAAAAAATGCTGTCGATGTTGATGTGGCTTAGATGAATATCGGTCTGCACCCCTACCCTTCCGGGAACAGCAGCATCAATGGTTCCGTCGAAATCCAGGGTACCACCCATGGCGGAAAAGTGATTTCCGGAAAAATCAGCAACCTGATCTTCTACCCGCATTTGTCCTGTAATCGATCGAAGTGAGAATTTTTTATAATGAAACCGATCGTAGAGGTAAAACATTTTTAGCCTCAACCTTGGTGATATTTTAAAATCATATTCCCCTTCCGAATCCTCCCCGAAGGCAAAATTTAGGATTTCGTCCATATCCAAAAATGCACCACCCAATTTTATGTCCAATCCAAGGTCCTGATTATCCTGAAGAATAAAAGGCAGCGCATTGATAATTTTCCCATTCAGCAATAAATCACTTCGACCAAGTGATCCTTTTAAATTTTCAAGATTGATATCTGAATCTTTTAGAGCCATTGAACCTGACCATCGAATAAATTTTTGATTTTTATTTCGGTAGTTGAACGAGACATTGTTAAATAAAATGGAGCCGTTGGCCTTTGCCCGCCGTGCGGTGGACCTACTCTTCAGATCCTCCCAAAATCCAGACAGTTTAAAATCTGCATTTAAGGAACCTTCTACATTTGAAAAAAGTGAATCAGGCAGGAGGCGCTCGAGGGCAATATGATCGATGGCGCCATTAAACTCTGTATCGATAAACGGATTGTTTAGATCCCGTACGCTTAGGTTCGCGTTAAAAGATCGCCGGTTTAATCGACCGGAAATATTCTTTAGTGCCAACTCATTTTGGCTTTGATCACCGGTGGTTCCGGAAAAAATACCTTCCGCAAATAGACTATCGAGTGTGAATCCGGTTTCCGGATGGGTAAAACTTGCATTTCTACAGCTAAAATCAGAAGTCACCAGGAGCCCCTTGCGGGTACCAGGAATACCAGAGATGCGAAGCTTAAAGGAAACATTCCCTGTTGATTGGTAAGGCGCAAGTGCCTGCACAACTGAATTGGGCAGCAGTGGCGTTATGGCCTTGACATCACTGCCCTCCGAAATGATGGAAAGATCAACCCTCGATGATGCTCCAAAATCATAAAAGCCCTCAACTGAAAAGCGCGCATTGCCGGTCTCTAAAACAGCACTTCGAACATCAAAGGATTCATCCGTCGGATTAAGCTCTATATACGTATTGGCTGTAAATTTTTTATTTTGAAGCAACTGCAGCCCATCAAGATTTATAAGTATCACACCCAAATCACCACTGGCTTTAATGGCATAGACATCGCTACTGTAGTCTATTTCAGAGCGAATTTTTTCTGAGGTATAATGGTGTTTATGGTTACTTTGGAAGTCTTCGTAAACAACTTCCGTTTGTTTAGCGCTGAAGTTTTTGATTCGAAAACGAATAGATGACTCCTTGTTGGCCGAAGTATCCCGTAGTACACGAAAGTTGGATTCACCCTTTTTATCGTACCGAATGTTGGTTACTGAATTTTCAATCTCGAGCTTAAGTATTTCAAAATTTCCATTCCAGGCCTCTAAGGCATCAAACGAAAAGGCAATACGGTCAGCGGCTAGAAGTGTGAATGGCTCAGGATGGCTGTCCTCTATTCGGACCTGATTAAGGGTAATGGACAATAAAGGAAAGTTTCGAATCAGCGATAGCTCAGTTGATCCTACCTGTACCGGTGTCGTCAGATAAGTATTTGCCTTAGCATAAAAGGCATTGATAATCTTGTCTTTGAAAAAGTAACCGGCAGCCAATAAGGACAGTGTCGTTAAGCCGACAATTGCCACTCCGTAACCGAGGATTTTAAAAATCGCCTTCAATCTACTTTTGGTACGCCATAAAATTAATTGAAAGCGGACTCTCCATCAGTGCTTTTTCTTGTAAAGAACCTCAGGAACGGTCTATGTTCTTGGAAATTAGGCCAGCGCTGGCGTAGCCATTCGAACTGGAATTTTGACAGTAACCTCCACCAGTTTGTCCCTGGTGGTTCGCATCTGCAGGCTTGCCTCTTCCCCAAAAAGCAGCGCCAACCGTGCCGAGGTGCTACTCCATCCGAAGCCACTTTGTTGAAGGTTTGAGTTCAGGCGACCGGTATTTTGAACAACCAATTCAAGATACTGTTGGTTTAGCATCGAAGATATCCTGATTAAGCCACCTTTCACTTGCCTGCTTATGCCATGTTTGATTGCATTTTCGACCAATGTCTGTAGCATCAGGATGGGGACGGGTACCGCGAGGGTACTTGGATCGATGTCGTATTCCACCTTCAGACGATTCTCAAACCGGATGTGCTGGAGCGCCAGGTAGTCACGCACTGTTTCAAGTTCAGTTTCGAGCGCAACAACATCATGTTTTTTTAATTGCAGGCTATTGCGGAGGATGGAGGCCAACGAAGTGACAGCATCGCGTGCTTTGGCGGGGTCTTCGTTGATTAAAGCACGTATGCTGTTGAGTGCGTTAAAAATAAAATGTGGACTGATGTAGGAGTTGATATTTTTTAGCTCCAGGTCTTTGACGGTGTATTCCAGGCGTATTTTTTCTAGTTGATGATCATCTGATTTTTCAACGTAATGAAATAAAAAGTAAAGCGAATTCCATGGTGCATAGACGAAGAATGAATAAACCCCCATAATGAAAATCAAACTAATGGTGGTTTTTTCTCCATATGATCGCAGCGAAAGACCAAAAATGATATGTGTAGAAATTTGAATAATTGAATGGAGAACAGAGAAGAGAATGCTCAGTGAAATGAAGCTGATTATTTGAACGGTATAGGATTTTTTAACTATCTCATTTCGAAGAATAAAATAACGCATCAAGTGGGTAAGCAGGATACCAATCAGTACAAACAGAAAAATTTTAATGAAGTGATTTTCAATTTCCTGCGCGCCAGAGATGTTCAAAATGAAATTGAAAAGGATAAAGCATCCCCATCCGATGGCTTGCAATGGCCAGTATTTCAGCTTATGGTTATTACCCCCCCCCCACACACTTTTAGTTAATTATTTGATGGTAGAACTAGAAAAAAATGTCAGCGATTCTAAAGAGATTAAGTTTACTCACATAGAAATTTTATGGAAAATTTAGGTGATGCGTTTAATTCACCTAAAATGATTGCCTTTTGCTAGGCAAAAAATCTTTAAATAAAATGCTTAAATCAAATCTCGTGAATGAGCCTATCAAGATTTAAACTTTAAAGTCATTTGGATGACTAATTCCTTTCCTATCTGAATTAATTTTACTTAATTTGAAAAAAATAAAAATTATGAAAAAAATCTTTAACGCCTTTCTAGCCATCGTTTTGGCTTCTACAGTAACCAGCTGTGCTACGGTTTTTGGGGGACCTGTTTCAGTATATCAAAAAACTAAACCGGGACCTGGTGAGCCTCAGAGGGAGATTCGCGTAGGAGCACTAATTGCTGATATCCTACTTTTTTGGCCGGGTACCGTCGTTGACTTTGCCACTGGTGCTATTTATAAGCCTCAAGGGAGATAGGAACTTTTGTACAATTGTCAAAAACCCTCTGGAGAGCTTATCACCAGAGGGTTTTTTGTTTTCGATCCTCTGGTTAGCTTACCTTGCTTAAGCGGCTAATTTTGTTGCGTTGATCAATATGAAAGAATTTATCAGTGTTTTTGATATGTTCAAAATCGGAGTTGGCCCTTCCAGCTCCCACACCCTTGGACCATGGCGAGCGGCTGAACAATTTTCAGTCCATCTATTAAAAACGCGTGGTGCGAGTGAAGTTGCTTCAATACGTATTCTATTGTACGGTTCTCTGGCTAAAACTGGTAAAGGGCACGGAACCGACTTGGCGGTAATGATGGGTTTAGCAGGCGAGGATCCAGTAACCTGTGACACCTCATTGCTTTCTGCTAAGGTTGAAAACATTCGAGATGTAAAAAAGCTATGCATTCAAAATAAATTGCTGGTAGATTTTAATCCTGCCGAATATATTGAGTTCCATAAACAAGAAAGCTTACCCTTTCATCCAAATGCCTTGAGGTTTGTGGCAACATTGAGCGATGGGAAAGTCCTGAATGAAGTCTACTATAGCATTGGAGGGGGATTTGTGGTCCATGAGCACGAGTCGAATAGTCATAGGCCAACTCAAAAGGTTAAATACGAAATATCTAATGCGGATGACCTTCTTCAAAATTGTAATTTGGCGAGACTCAGTATTTCGGAATTGGTTTTGGAAAATGAGTTATGTCTAAGGAACAGGGAGGGTGTTGAGGATGGCTTATTAAAAATTTGGTCCGTGATGTTGCAATCCATTTACAGAGGATGTCATAAATCAGGAGTTCTGCCAGGAGGATTGAATGTTGCCAGACGAGCAGCTCGGTTAAATTCAGAAATGTTAAGAGACAAGAGGTATCAATCGGTTTCTGAATGGACGGAATTAATTCGTTCTACCGGAACTGATTTTACAATGATAATGAATTGGATCAGCTGTTTTGCACTCGCAGTTAATGAGGAGAATGCATCTTTTGGACGAATTGTTACCGCTCCAACCAACGGCGCCGCTGGAGTCGTGCCTGCCGTATTAATGTATTATCATTTGTTCGCAGGTGGGGACCGTGATCATGACGTTATTAAATTTTTGTTAACAGCCTCTGAAATTGGAAGCTTGTTCAAAAAAGGATCTACCATTTCTGCTGCGATGGGTGGATGCCAGGCTGAAATTGGGGTATCCTCTGCGATGGCCGCTGCGGCTCTGACAGAGTGCCATGGTGGTGATCCTGTTCAGGTAATGCAGGCTGCTGAAATTGCAATGGAGCATCATCTTGGGATGACATGCGATCCGATAGGAGGCCTCGTTCAAATTCCATGTATTGAAAGAAATACCATGGGTGCTATAAAAGCCATCACTGCCTCTCAACTTGCGCTTAAGGGCAATACTGACCAAATGAAGGTAACACTCGATGCGGTAATAAAAACGATGTGGGAAACGGCCATAGATATGAATAGCAAATACAAGGAAACATCTGATGGAGGCTTAGCTAGGCAAATTTCAATCAATCTGCCGGAGTGCTGAATTTGGAGATTTTGAGGTTGTTTCTTTTTCTTTCAACCATGGATCAGTCGTTTTGGATAATTCCAAATCTCATTTAGATTTGCAATCCTTTTAAAGGGAGCTTAGCTCAGCTGGTTCAGAGCATCCCGACTTAAAGTCGGGAGGGTCGGAAAAGTTCGAGTTAGGTGATTAAAAAGGTAGCTTAGCTCAGCCGGTTCAGAGCATCCCGACTTCGAGTCGGGAGGGTCGGAAAGGTTCGAGTTAGGTGATTAAAAAGGGAGCTTAGCTCAGCTGGTTCAGAGCATCCCGACTTAAAGTCGGGAGGGTCGGAAAGGTTCGAGTTAGGTGATTAAAAAGGGAGAAGAGCTCAGCTGGTTCAGAGCATCCCGACTTAAAATCGGGAGGGTCGGAAAGGTTCGAGTTAGGTGATTAAAAAGGGAGCTTAGCTCAGCTGGTTCAGAGCATCTGCCTTACAAGCAGAGGGTCGGGGGTTCGAACCCCTCAGCTCCCACGGAAATAAAAAGCGGACGATGGTCCGCTTTTCGTTTTTCAAAGGGTTTGGATAAAATATTTACGTTTTACATTCTTTATTCTCCTTCAAGAGATCGTTACTACCTCGGATACACTTCTGACCAAATTCAGGAGCGACTTCGCCGACATAACTCTAAGCATAAAGGATTCACGGGCAGCCAAGAAGACTGGCAAATATCTTTTTTGGAGCAGTATCCTGATAAGATATCGGCTTATGCTCGAGAGCGTAGCGTTAAAAGCTGGAAGAGTAGAAAGAAAATTGAGGCTTTAATAAAGTCCAAAATGAAATAGTTGGTTCAGAGCATCCCGACTTTAAGTCGGGAGGGTCGGGGGTTCGAACCCCTCAGCTCCCACGGAAATAAAAAGCGGACGATGGTCCGCTTTTCGTTTTTAAAAGGGTTTGGATAAAATATTTACGTTTTACATTCTTTATTCTCCTTCAAGAGATCGTTACTACCTCGGATACACTTCTGACCAAATTCAGGAGCGACTTCGCCGACATAACTCTAAGCATAAAGGATTCACGGGCAGCCAAGAAGACTGGCAAATATCTTTTTTGGAGCAGTATCCTGATAAGATATCTGCTTATGCTCGAGAGCGTAGCGTTAAAAGCTGGAAGAGTAGAAAGAAAATTGAGGCTTTAATAAAGTCCAAAATGAAATAGTTGGTTCAGAGCATCCCGACTTCAAGTCGGGAGGGTCGGGGGTTCGAACCCCTCAGCTCCCACGGAAATAAAAAGCGGACGATGGTCCGCTTTTCGTTTTTAAAAGGTTTTGGATAAAATATTTACGTTTTACATTCTTTATTCTCCTTCAAGAGATCGTAACCATGTAGGATATCTTTAGAGTACTATAGTGGTGCATTTACCTATCTAAATCAACAGACGTGTAAATTCTCTTACCCTTTCACTTCACCCACCGTAGACAGACGCGAGATTATCCCTATCAAACACCTAAATCACCGCCCTCCGAAATCAAAAACAAAAGCTGCTTTACCTCTTCAGCACGTGCGTGCTCACCAATTTTTTCAAAGGCCATAACAATGTTTCGAAGTGCACGCCGAATGATCTCTTCTTCCCCGCAAGGCTCAAAAAAACTCGCTTGAGGCGTCAGGTGAATCTCATGGATGTAATTTTCCAGATCCTGACGCGTAAAAATCAGACCACGATTGAATGCATTGATGTAGAGATCCTGCGATTCATCGCGGTACAACAACATAAACAAATTGGGAAGGTTTACTCCAAATACCGGAAGCTTCAATTTTCTGGCAACCAACATATAAATGACACACAATGTGATGGGATTGCCCTTCTTACTCTCCATCACAATATTGATCATTGAATTACCGGGCGAATGAAAATTACGTGTGTTGGCGCCGAAACGAAGCTTGCTGAACAACACACTATTAATAACCTTGATTCGCTCAAGCGCTGTCATGTCATTGCGAAACTCAAGCCAGGTCTCGTAATATATCTGCTCCAAATCCTGTTTTACCTTTTCAAGCTCAAGATCCGGATATTGGATGGTGGCAATTATCCACATCCCTGTTAACAGATCTCTTTCCCCGCCATGATACCAATCCAACAACCGCTCGCGCAACTGATCGCCCTGCAGGTCATGGATGATGTTTTCAATCCGGCGCTGAACTTCGGGGTTAAGATTGGATTCCCACTCCTGCTCCAGAAATGGAATCGCAGAGGTACCTAGGGACCTTAGTTTATCTTCCACATGCGCAGAGATATTTTTGTCCTCATCGTCGAGCAACGAAATCAGGGCTTTAATCTCCTTTTCCTCCATCTTCAGGAAGTCAGCAATAATTTTTACTTAGATGATTTTTTCTTCTCTTCTTCCCGACGACGCTCACGCTCAATTTTTTTCCTGCTTTTCGCCAGTGGCCCAAAAAAATCTTTAGGGTCGTTGTTAACGTGATTGGTTAAACTGTCTATACTCAATACAAGTCGGTTTACATTGTTGTACAGGGAGTCTTCCGTCAAAAGTTTGCTTGCAGAATTGTCGCCATTTTTGAGCTTGGTCATAATCTCTGACATGGAGACCAGCGTAGTCCTTGTTTGCTCCAGCGTTCGGTTTATTTCAAGCTGACGAAGTGAATCGGAGATCACCCGTAAATTTTTAAGGGTAGGATCTAACTCCGCTAAACTTAGTTTCAACTTGTCGGAAACCTCCTTTATGGTCAAAGACATATCGTTTAAGTTTTGGCCCGATTGATCCAATAATCCATTGAGCTTAGTGGGCGTTTCATTGAACTTGTGGATAACAGGATTAATGGTTTCCAGGGTAACGGCCAGGTCATCGAGAATACCATTAAATTTTTTCAATGTGGACTGCATATCAACTGCAACCGGGTTGGCAGTTTCAGAAATCATTTCAATCATTCCCTTGGCCAACTCGCCTCTTAATGTATCGCCGGGTTTGGCAGGATAGCGTGTATCGCCCAGGTCAAGTAAGATGGACTTACTACCGAGCAGGGCGCTACTCAGCGTTGCCTTTGCATCTTTCCCAATGGGTACGTTGCCTTCAATTTCCAGCTCAACCAAAACCCTGTTTCCCTCCCTTGGCAAAAGTCCGATCTTACTAACCCTTCCAACGGCATAGCCATTGACCAGCACCGGATTCGAGGCTGCCAATTCACTTACGTTATCGTATTTGACAAAGTAGGTGGCGGTATGATGGAAAAAATCTTTTCCCTTCAAATAATTAAAGCCCAAATACAGCGCGGCTATGGCCACTGCTGCAAAAACACCAACAATTAATTCCCTGTTTTTCACGTGTATTAGTTTATGGCTTCCATTTGAGCCTTGTAATCTTTAAATGCCCGGAAGATGGAGGAGGCAATTGCATCCTGTCCTGAGGAACTTCCAAGGAATGCCTCTTCAGAAGGATTCGTTAAAAATCCGGTTTCAATCAGTACACTGGGCATGGTGGTTTTCCATAGGACCCAAAAACCAGCTTGCTTCACACCCAAACTGTTCCTTCCTGCCTTAGTTTTAAATTGTCGTTCAATTTTTTCCGCAAGTTTCAAACTGCTTTCCTGGTATGCCGATTGCGCCAGGGAAAAGAGAATATAAGATTCAGGACTTGACGGATCAAAGCCTTCATACTTCTCTTTGTAGTTATCATCGAGCAACATTACTGAATTCTCTCTCTTGGAAACATTAAAATTCTGCTCTGTCTTGTGTAAACCCATCACATAAGTTTCCGTGCCTTGGGTATCTGCACGGGGAACGCTGTTGGCGTGAATACATATAAATAAATCAGCATTCGACTTATTTGCAATTTCTGCTCTTTCATTAAGATCCAGGTATCGATCATCTTTTCTGGTATAAATAACTTTCACGTCGGGCAGGTTTTTTTCAATGTAATTGCCCAACAAAAGGGAGATTTTAAGTGCGACGTCCTTTTCCCTTACTGCCTTACCACGGGTACCCGGATCCTTGCCCCCATGACCAGCATCGATAACAACCACAGACACCTTCGTACCGGCTGATTCGGTAGAAACCGCTGATAAATTCAGCAAGGTTATTGCTAACAAGAGGAACCAGGTTCCGATAATCCGCATCAGCGTGACGGGAAATGGGTGTTTTAGAATAAATTTCGGGCAAAATTGAGAATTTTTTACCAAAAGCTAAACTTCCCTAACAGGACCTACATGGCTTTGCGCCTATTGCTTCCCGTCATTTTAGTGGGTTTAGCCTCATCGGCAACGGCGCAAGGCATACGGGGCGCTGGTCGTCCACCTTTACCAAACACCTCAACGGCAAAGGATTCGATCCAAACCACCAAAGACAGCACAGCTGTAAAGAGTGATATTACCACCACCATTCTTTATTCAGCCAAAGATTCAATCAATTCAAACCTGGTAACCAAAATTGTCCGGTTATACGGTGAAGCGAAAATTACCTATGGCGAAATCCAACTTGAAGCTGAAGAAATCACCATTGACTATAACGAATCAACACTAACAGCGAAAGGAAAACTTGATTCGGCTGGCAGAAGAATTGGTTATCCGGTATTTGTAAACGGACAGGAAAAATATGAGACCAAGGAAATCGTTTACAATTTTAAGTCGAAACAGGCTAAGATCAGAGAAGTCGTAACCAAGCAGGGCGAAGGACTGTTGCACGGAGCATCCGTTTTCAAAAATACCCGGGGAGAGTTGTTCAGTACCACCAATGCCTACACCACCTGCGATCTTCCTGATCCGCACTTTAGGGTAATCAGCACAAGATCCAAAGCCATACCCGGTGATAAAATTGTATCAGGTCCATTCTATCTGGAATTCAACCACATCCCCACCCCACTGGCGTTTTTATTTGGAATGTTTCCTTCAAAAATAAAAAGCACATCAGGGGTAATCATACCAACCTATGGTGAAGAGGGTCGTCGTGGATTTTTCCTGAGAGGTGGCGGTTACTTCTTCGATATCAGTGAATACCTGAAGTTGACGGTGCGCGGAGATATTTACTCAAAGGGATCCAGTGGACTGCAACTGAACATGAACTATAAAAAGCGCTATCGGTATGACGGATCCTTCAATTTCAATTTTACCAACAACAGACAATCGGATAAAATCGAGGAAAAAAATGCCAGAAAAGATTTTGTCCTCACCTGGTCGCATACACCTCAAACAAAAGGAACCGGTCGTTTTTCAGCAAGTGTAAATGCCGCTACCTCTTCCTTTTCCAACAACAATTATCTGGGAATCAATACCTCGATTCAAAATGCGAGGTTCGATCAGACAACCACCAAAATGAGCTCAAATGTCTCCTACTCAAAATCCTTTCCTGTAGCAGGGATTACCTTAGGTGCGAACCTTAGACACAACCAGGACCTCGTAACCAAAAGGGTGGATATACCGGCGCCTGATGTATCGCTCAACGTCAATAATATTTATCCTTTCAGAAAGGTTGCCCGGGGTGTGGATTTTCTGGAAAATGTCAACATCAGACTTACCAGCGTAGCCACCAATCAAATCACCAACCAGCAAAAGGTTAGAAAACTAAATGCCAGAAAGGAATATGTCTATAGTGATTCGATCGCTCCTTTCACCCTTGAGAACCTGCCAAATTTTCTCAAGCAATCCAGAAAAGGCGTAAAGCACACCATTCCATTTTCAACCTCTATTAAACTTCTTCGCTACTTCACCCTTAGTCCATCCATTGCATACGATGAAATCTGGTATTTCGATAGATTGAAGTGGGGGCTTGATGGCAATGGTAATCCTGAAGTTCAGGATACGGTTGACGGATTCAACAGGGTATCGAATTATTCCATGAGCGCATCGATCAACACCAGGATTTTTGGTATGGCCTTTTTCGGGCAGAACAGAAAAGTTCAAGCCATTCGTCACATCATTGCGCCCAGCGTTAGCCTTAATTTCCAACCCGACTACACCGATCCATCCAAAGGATATTTTCAAAAATTTGATGTGAGGGGTCGTGAACAATTTTATTCGGTGCACCAGGGTTATGCATACGGAGAATCCAGAAGAACAGGGTCAAAAACTCTTGGATTCGGGATTAACAATACTTTAGAAATGAAGGTGAAGGGCAAGGAGGACACCGTGGCGAGGAAAATTTCATTGTTCAATACCCTATCGATCAGTGGTGGATACAATTTTGAAGCAACGGAATATAAACTCTCTCCCCTATCATTAAGCGCCAATACCAACATCCTGAACGATAAAATCAATCTAAATTTTGGCGGCACTTTAGATCCGTACCAATACCGCCTCGACAGCATCGTCAATAAAGTTGTGTTCCAGGAAAAAATTGACCGCTATACCTGGAAGGATGGAAAAATAAAACTGGGAAATCTCTCAAGCGTCAATTTTAATTTTGGAACCAACCTGAATCCAAAAGGAAGAGATAAGGACAATCAAACCAGAGATAAAATTGCCAAATCGAATCTCAACGAGCCAGATAAAAATTTTTTGCTGGCCAACCCCGATGCCTATGTTGACTTCAACATTCCTTGGAATTTACGTTTGAACTATAATTTCACACTTAACAAAAACGGATACGAAAAAGCGCAGGTGGTTCAGGCCATTAGACTTAATGGCGACATAAGCCTATCCGAAAAGTGGAAAATTCAGTACAACACCGGATACGACATTGATAAGAAGGCCTTCACCCAAACCAATATTTCGCTCTCCAGAGACCTCCATTGCTGGACCATGAGTCTAAACTGGGTGCCATTCGGAAGAATGCAATTTTACAGCTTCAACATCGGAGTTAAATCAAGTCTACTACAGGATTTGCGGATCAGCAGACAGCGATCCTTCTTTGATAGCCTTGGCTCTTTTTAGTAACGGTCCCTGATCAGGCAGCCAGCTACCCGAGCTGAGTTAGCGGTATTTTCTCTGCCCTCCAGTAAGTTTTTAATGGCCTCTTCCAGGTATTCATGGTCTGCATCATTTGCCACCTGGGGATTGTCATCGATTGGACCTCGGTAAAAAATAGATAAAGCTGTTTTATTGCGCTTAAGCAGAATACATTCTGTAGTTCGTTTTACCATTAAGGCTTTTGAAATAATATTGCCCTCGTCAAGCAAATAAGGAATATCGTTTCCCCACTCATTCATCTGCTTCCGGATTTCATCCCTGGTGTCTTCAAAGGAGGCATTAATGAAATAGAATCCAATTTTATTTTTGAACCCCTGATTCAGGTCACGAAGTCTGGTGAAATAGTGGTCATCAAAAGGACACTGGCTGGAGGTAAAAAATAGCACCAGCCCTTCCCTCGTATCTTTTTTCAAATCAAATGGCGCTCCGTCGATTTGAACTGCCAAAAGAGGGATGTCTACATTTTGGGCGACGGCTAAGCTGCAAAAGAGAAAAGAAAGCAAAAAAGTAATCAGTTTGCGCATGGACGACCAGTGGTTATGAGAACATATTCATCGGTGTTAACATATTCCAAAAGGTGATTTGACTTAATTTCAACGCCCCTAACTGATGCGGAAATAAACCCATGGGTCTCCTCCTTGAATGGATTGATTTTAAAATGCTCCCTAAAAGAAAACGGTCCACCTCCGTGAATTTTAAAGAGTGCCTCCTTAGCACTCCAGTACAAACAAAGTTTTTTTAAAGACGCTGACGCATCGGAATATTCCTCAGGTTGTAAAACCCTCGGCATTACCTTATACAGTTGCTCCCTTGGTTTTTCAATATCGATCCCAACCTCAAAGTCAGAAGCGATTTGCACAGCAACAAAAGGGTAGGAATGAGAAAGCGATATTTTCAATCCTGAACCTATCAGTCTGGGTTTCCCTTCATCTGATTTGGTTAGGCCAAAATAACCCTGTCCGAGTGAAACCATCATTTCACGGGCGAGATATCTGGATGCCAGCCATTCCATCCTGCGCATAGGGGCTTTAGGTGAAATCTCAATAGACCCTGCTTCATCTGTAAAGGCCAGAAAAAAATCTTCGGGCTCCAGGATTCTCCAAACTGCCCAGCAAGCACCCTTATCCAAGGTCCAAGAAGAGATCGGGGCAGAAGATTTCTCTAAAGGCATCTTTAAATATAGTTTTGATTCAAATTCAGGCAAACAAATAAAAATGGAACGCGATCCGGACTACCGGCCGATGGTTACCCGACTGGCCCAATATGAGGGGCATCAGGATGCCATTTACCGCCTGGAATGGATTTCACAGCAAAAATTTATTTCTGCCGGTGGAGATGGTATGGTGGTGGAGTGGAGCCTGGAGGAGCCGGATCAGGGCAGATTGATTGCCAAGTCAGAAGGATCGGTTTACAGTCTGGCCCATAATTCCAAAGCTGGTATACTGGCGGTGGGAAAAAACAATGATGGCATTCAATTTATAGAAGTTCGATCCTTAAAGGATGCAGGGTTCGTAAAAACAGGTGCCATGGCCATTTACGATCTACTGTGGGTTGAAGATGATTTGTATGTAGGGCTGGCAGATGGCAGCCTTGTATGCATTAATCACCAGACATTAAAAACTAAAGCCATCCAACGACATTCAGAAAAAAGCCTGCGATGCCTGGTTTGTAACCCAGTAAACGGGCTAATCGCAGCAGGTTACAGCGATTGTGTCATTCGACTGATTTACAAGGATGGCCTGGAATGTCTGAACCAGTGGAAGGCTCACGATTTTTCCATTTTCACAATGGCCTGGGAACCTAATGGTGAATTTCTGCTTAGCGGATCAAGGGATGCTAAATTGAAGCGCTGGCGAGTTGATGAATTGATACAATTGAATAAGGAGGTTAATGCCCATCTTTTTGCGATCAACCACCTACAGCAAAGCCCTGATGGAAGGTATTTGATAACTTGTAGTATGGATAAAACGGTAAAGTTTTGGGAAGCCTCTGACCTTAAACTTTTGCGGGTTTTGGATCATTCACGGTACGGGGGACACAAAAATTCGGTGAACAGGGTCTTGTGGATTGATAACCTTACTTTTGCCTCTGCAGGCGACGACCGAAAAATTTCCATTTGGAGGATTTCCAACCCCAATTAACCCATCATGAGTCTAAAAATTACACCTTCTGAAATTCGTCAAAAATCGTTTGAAAAGGTATTGCGGGGTTACGACAAAGACGAGGTAACGGCCTTTTTGGTGACCCTGTCCAAAGAGTGGGAAAAAATTATTGAGGAAAATAAGGAGCTTAAATCACAGATTGAAAATGCACAAAAGGAGATCGTCAAACTAAGAGAAGCCGAAAGTGCATTGTTACAATCCATCAATGATTCCGAAAACTCAAACAACCAACTGGTTGAGCAGGTTACTCAGGCTGCCGAGGTTCAGTTTAGGGAATCACAAATCAATGCAGAGGCCTTCATTCAGGAAGCACGAATTAAAGCAAGAAATCTTGTAGAAGAAGCTGAATTGGAAGCGCAGCAAATCCTGGGAGGGATCGAAAAGAGACTTAAGGAACTTATAGCTGATTACAAGGGACTTTCCCAGCATCGGCAAGGACTAACTGGGCAATATCTAAAGGCCATTGAGGAATTAAATGAAAAGACGATGGCCTTAAGTCAGCTTCACAGTGATTTTGAACCAGAAGCACTTCTTGCTGAGTTTAGAGCAAAGGCCAAGGATACTGAAGAGGCGCAGCGTCCTTCGAAGGAAAATTCGGAGGCCAGGAAAACCATCCATCAGTCTAGTGGCCATAATGAGACTGAAAACAAATCATTTTTTGATACCATACTTTAATGGCCAGCATTTCATTAGAAGGACTCGAATTTTTTGCATTCCATGGCGCTTATGCAGAGGAGCAACAAAATGGCAATAGATTCCTGGTGGATGTCTGGTTCGAATTAGATTGTTCCATTCCTGCTCAGACCGATAAGCTTGAGGATACAACGGATTACGCCAAAATTTATCAAATCATTAAGGCGGAAATGTTGGTTCGAAGCAACTTGCTTGAACACGTGGCCCGCCGAATTGGTGAAAAAATCAAAATAGGTTTTCCAACCGTTGTCTCATGCACCGTTAAAGTTTCCAAAATGAACCCTCCCATCGGCGGAAAGTGTGATAAGGTTTCTGTGAGCTGGCCTTGATTAAAATAAAAAAGGGTCCAGTTACGGACCCTTTTTTAAGCAAATAGTTATTGATTAAAAGATGTAGCGCAAGCCAAGCTGGGCCTGCCACACATCAAATACCGACGAATTTCTGGAGAAAGTGTCCTTAACAAGAATGTTGGTGCCATCCAACAAACGCTGGCGAGCTAATTTATAAACAGGCTCACCTTGTGTGTTAAGCGACTGATACTCCAATAATGAAGGAGCCGTTGCGCGTTGTGAAACACCCCACTTATCGTTCAGCATGTTACCAAAGTTGAGGACGTCGAAACGAATCTGAATGGTATTTCTGTAACCTTTAACTTTTACATAAAAGTCCTGAGCAACTGAGAAATCAAAACGATGTAGTATAGGAAGCACCATGGCGTTTCTTTCAACGTGCTGGTCTGCCAGTTTAGACAGATAAGGATCTTGCTTAAGATAAGCAGCGAAAGCCTCCTGTTGCTGAGCTTCAGTGTAGGTTACTTTAGTGGTGGTACCATTTACAGTAGAGGAAACTTCAGAGGGTGCAAAACGAACCAATGAGGCATCTTTTGGCACATAGAGCAGATCGTTGTCACGCACACGATCGCCGTTGGCATCACCTGCGATGATGTAGGAGAAGGCCCCACCCTGCTGACCAACGTAACCAAGTGTAAAGGTGGTCGCTCCTCCAAACTTATCACCATACTCAATACGGTAACCAGCCAGACCAACATAACGATTAGGAATGTTGTTGTCTGAAAAAGACAGACCAAGGTCATTATTGCCATTTACTGATCTCGCACCCTGCCAGCTTCCGCTCGCGATGCTACCTGCACTCATGTAGTCATAAGCTTTAGAGGTTGTCCACGCTATGGATCCCCAGAAGCCTTTCTGATAGGGCTTCTCCAGTTTAAAGGTCAATCCGGAGTAATAAGGACCATCGATGTTCGTCAGAACTGCTGCCATAGAAACGTTGTCATTGATACGAACACCTGCATCGGTGTTGGCATAACGATCTCTTCCATCGCCACCTTTCAGGGTGGTTGTAGGCTTATCAAGGTTTGCATTGTAGTAGTGCACTGCATTGATTGACCTGTTGTACAAGTATTCAACCGAACCGATTAAACCAAAGGGTAACTTTTGATCCACAGCGATATTGGTTTTCCACATTTGGGGAAACTTATAGTTCGGATCGGTAAATGCCAGGTCAAAGGTAGAAGGCAGTGTAGGTGTAGAGGGGATAAAGTAGTCATTGGGCTTGGCCGTAAAACCATACTTAGCGGCCGCAGTGCCGGATACATCTATGAATCCAGTCAATACACCATTGTTACCCACCTGATTGGAAACAAATACATAAGGAGGGCGACCAGTGAAAATACCTGTACCGCCTCGGATCTGGGTGCGATACTTACCCTCGGTGCTATAGTTAAATGCTAAACGGGGCTCCCAAAGGATTTGAGTCTCTGGAAGTACGCCGGTATTGAATTGCTTGACTTGAGAAAAATTCCTGGTACCATCTGAAAATGGTAACGCAGTTATTTTTGGGTTTTCAAGCGCTGTGTCTTCAAATCCGATGATGGCAGTTCTGATACCTGCAGAAATCTTCAAACGCTCGGTGACGTTCCACTCATCCTGCGCATATAAGTCCAAACGGGTAGCCTCCAGAACCTGAAGTGGCTCTTTGCCGCCAGGCAGCGCAGAATATCTTAACTGAAATCTTGCAGGCACAAATGCTGATGGAGCGCCGTTGTTGGCCAATGACTGGTTGGCGGCAGTATAGAAGTCAGACAGACTATTAAATACATAAACTCCATTTGACGTAGGATAGAACAGGTTGTTCGAACGGTACTTTTCAAAATTCAAGCCCAACGTTAAGGTGTGCTTGTTCATGTACTTGGTCAGGTTGTTGGTGATGTGGAAAGTTCCGTAATCAAGCTTGTTGCTTGGTGTAAACGGATCGAAGCCAACAGACGTATAGGTTGCAGCACCATCTCGGATATCGATGGTGGGGAAAAGCTGAGAGCGATAAGCACGGTCTTCAATCTGTTTGTCGTAACCAATAATAAGATTGTTGTGGAGGTTGTCAGAAAGCCTGCTGTTCAGTTCAAGAACGGCAGATCTGGTGTTGTCCTGAATGATGTATCCACTGTTCTGGAAACTCATAGCGTTTACCTGAGTGGTGCGGTTACCAGCACCGGCCGACGCTGAGTTTGAAATATTGATTTCAGCATCTGAATTGTGGAATACATAACGGGCGGTTAGTTTATGCTTGTCACTGATGTTCCAGTCCATACGAACCAGGAATTTTTCAGAGTTAACTGCGTTGTTGTAGCCTTCCCAAGGGCCTGTTTCGTAATCAAACTTTTCCTTCATGAACTTGGAAAGTGTTTCCATGTCAGAATACTTGACTCTTGAAACCTGGGAACCGGTAAGTGGTGAGCCGTCAGAAATCCAGGTCGTACCAGGCTCCGTCTTTACAAGATTTTCGTAGTTACCAAAGAAGAACAATTTGTCTTTAATGACTGGGAGGCCTAAACGAAGACCTGTTACCTTCTCGCTGAATTTAGAAGCTGTTACAGGAACATCATAAGCAGAGTTTCCTGTGAAAGTTGAAGAGTTGTCACGTTGGTTGCTGTAAACAGAACCTTCCACCCTGTTTGTACCAGAGCGAGTAACAGCATTGATACCCGCACCTACGAATCCACTTTGACGGATATCAAAAGGCGCAACGTTCACCTGAAGCTGATCGATCGCGTCAAGTGAAATGGCCGAAGCACCTGTTCTACCACCGGCCTGAGCTGATGAGCCTAGACCAAAACCATTGTTGAACTGAGACCCGTCGATGGTGAAATTGTTCAAGCGGGAATCCTGACCACCAAAGGAGCGGCCATCACCATTAGGATTGTATTTAGTTATACCATCGATGGTTCTTGCGCCGATGATGGGAACACTGGTAATTTCATTTCTACCAAATTTCTGTGCTGCTCCGGTTCTGTCTTTAGAGAAGACCCGTCCACCCTCTGCGGTAACCAAAACCTCACCAAGTGTTGTGCTTTCCTCTTTGAGTTGGAAGTCAGCATGCGCTGTGGAGCCAAGATCCGCTTCTAGGACCTGAACGGTTTCGGTTTTAAATCCAACAAAAGAAACTGTTACGTTGTATGGTCCTCCGACTCTTACAGCAGGAAGGATATACGCACCGTTAACATTGGTGACTGTTCCATATTTTGTTCCGGAAGGAACGTGAACAGCTTGCACGGTGGCGTTGGGCACCGGCGCTCCGGCTTGGTCTTTTACCACACCGGAGATGGTGGAGGTAGTGATCTGAGCATGGAGCGAAAATGCACCCAGGATCATAGCCACTACCAGGGAGTAAAATTTTTTCATACGGTTTGAAATTGGTTAGAGTAGGTTCAGGGTTTATGGACCCTCAGAAGGCGGCAAAAGTAGCTTTTTTGGTCAAAAACGCCGCTTCAGCAAGCTTATTTGGCTGTTAAGAAATCGTGAAGATTCACTTTCAACTTAACAGTCTGATTTGTTGAAACTTGGGTGTAATAACTTAAACTGAAAAGTTCAAAAAATTGAATGATTCAAGGGCCATTCAAAATACATGTAACTATTTCAAAATTTTTATCATTCTTGCCATTCACTCTTTGAAAACGACAATTCACTCATCGAAAAATGGATTTAAAGCACTTAAGTAGGCTAGCTGAAAACCTGAAACCCCATGAAACCATGCCAGTGTTGTTTATAGGACATGGCAGCCCTATGAATGGAATTGAGGAAAATGATTTTAGTCAAAAATGGATTGAATTGGGTAAAACCATACCGCAGCCAACAGCAGTAGTTTGTATTTCAGCACATTGGTTAACCAAAGGAAGTTTTGTAACGGCCGAACAGTACCCAAAGACCATCCATGATTTCGGTGGATTTCCGCAACAACTTTATGAAGTTCAGTACCCCGCGCCCGGCAACCCGGTGTTGGCAAAAGAAATCACAACCATGGCCAAGTATACAGCTGTTGGTGAAGACCATGAATGGGGATTTGATCATGGCGCATGGACAGTCCTGAGAAGAATGTACCCAGCGGCCAACATTCCGATCATTCAATTGAGTATAGATTATTTCAAACCCGGCGAATACCATCATTCACTTGCGAAAGACCTTTCTGAACTCAGAAAAAAGGGTGTTTTATTTGTTGGCAGCGGAAATATGGTGCACAACCTGCGCATGGTTGATTTTGAAAAACTGGATGCACCAGGCTATGGATACGATTGGGCGATTGAAAGCAATCAGATCTTCAAACAAAAAATATTCGACGTAGATGACCGTTCACTGATGCGATACGATCAACTAGGAAAGTCCATTTCTCTTGCCGTACCAACGCCGGACCATTATTGGCCGTTGATTTATACATTGGGTTTAAGGAAGCAAAACGAAGCAGTGGAAATTTTTAACGATCAGGTCATGGGCGGTTCCATTACTATGGCCTCTGTTAAATTCGGTTGAGATCTCCTTAGGAAAATTTAGCGTTCTCCATTAAATCATTCTGGAGAGCGTGCTGATGTAGCGCTCTGGTAATTCTCCCTTGGTGGCTATTTCATAGTCGCTGTAAGTGCAGGGAACAACACTTGATCTTACCGGGCCGGGGACTTCCATCCACCAACGGTCGGTTATTTTACTTTTATAAAATGTCATGACCTCCGGCTCAACCGGCATGGAGACGGTATAACGAAGGAAATCGTTTGATTTAAAATCCTGTTCGTTTTTGCGGTGATAAAAGCCTTCAATAAAATACCAGATCATGGTGGCCGCCACCGAAGCGGTCTTCATTGCCTCATCGTCTGCGCCAGGATTGTACTCATAAATGCCAAAGGAGCTTAGCTTTTCATTTATGCCAGCGTACCAACACAGTTGGCAGGCCTCCTCCCCTGTCAGACCAAATGGTTGAGCATTTCGGTTTCCAGGCGCATCCGCAGATTTAATGGCTGTCAGGTCGAAAGAAAGCAAATCAGCACTTCGTACTGCAGGCTCCATTTCCTGAATGTTGGATCGTACTGCGCCAACCCTGTATGCTTCAAAATAAAGTTTTTCAAGAATGGCATTCAGACCAGGATCGACCAGGTATGACTGATGCGCGAGATGGGTATAGCTGAACAGGTAATTGGGCGTATGCATCAATACCCTATTGATGTGTTGTTTGTTTAGAGGGTTGGCATACCCCTCTTCGAGGTCCAGGAATGCATCGACATTCAAAAAACTCACGAGCTTATCCAAATCCTGATATGCCAGATATTGTCCGATGTCCAAATCATGAGTACCCCCTAGAATAATTGGGAGTGTATTGGATTCAAGGAGCAACCGACAGACCTCACTTAGACGGGTGTAGGTTTCTTCCAAGTCCAACCCAGGTTTTAGGTTTCCCAGGTCTACAATTCGGTACGCACCGGTGCCCTTCTTCAATGAATAGAGTTTAGAGCGAATGGCGTCGGGACCACCGGCAGCACCCTGGTTGTTATCGGTACCACGCTCTTCAGGCACACCAATAATGGCGATGTCTGCAGAACGATAATCAGGGATTTTATCGCCGTAGAGGCTTATGCTTTTAAAAAAGGATCCCGAGCCGCTTTTGTCTTTGGTGATCGATTCATCAATGGGTGAAAAAAACAGCGTTAGATCCATATGGAGCCGACATTTTAATTGTTTTCAATTTCGGAAAATACTTTGGTTATGCTGCTGGCTGATTCAACAATTGCTCAATAAAAAAGGGGGCTTAAGCCCCCTTTAATGTTCCGTTTCGGAATTAACCTCCGAAATCGTCGAACCGAATATTCTCTTTGGGGATTCCGAGATCGTCCAACATTTTAAATACTGCTGAGTTCATCATGGGTGGTCCGCAGAGGTAATACTCTACATCCTCTGGAGCAGGGTGGTTTTTGAGGTAATTGTCAAATAGGCATTTGTGGATGAAGCCGGTATATCCATCACCCTGAGTATCTTCCAGGCTGGTCTTCACCTTCCAATTGTCCTCCGGCAACGGTTCAGAAAGACCGATGTGAAATTTAAAGTTCGGGAAGTCTTTTTCAATTTTTCTGAAGTGTTCTGTATAGAACAGTTCCTTTTTAGAGCGGCCGCCATACCAGTATGAAACCTTACGGTTGGTCTTTTCGGTATGGAACAAGTGGAAGATTTGAGCACGCAGCGGGGCCATACCTGCACCACCACCGATGTAAATCATCTCACGCTGGGTCTTATTGATGTGGAACTCTCCGTAAGGTCCGGAAATCATAACCTTATCACCGGGCTTTCTGGAGAAGATGTAGGATGAACAGATACCAGGATTTACATCCATCCATTTGTTGTTCTGGCGATCCCAGGGTGGTGTTGCCACACGGATGTTCAACATGATGATATTTCCTTCTGCGGGGTGATTGGCCATTGAGTAGGCTCTGAAGATGCCTTCCTCATTTTTCATCTTAAGATCCCACAGCTTGAATTTATCCCAATCGCTTTTGAAAACATCTGGCTTGTGGCCGAGCTCAGGATGAGGTGTAATATCGATGTTCTTGAAGTCAACATTAATTTGGGGAACATCGATCTGGATGTAACCACCCGCCTCAAATTTTAAAGATTCACCGGGCGGAAGTTTAACAACGAACTCTTTTATAAAAGTCGAAACGTTGTAATTGGATATCACCTCACACTCCCATTTTTTGATGCCAAAAATTTCTTCCGGAATCTGAATGTTGAGGTCTTGTTTTACTTTAACCTGACAGCCAAGCCGAACGTTGTCTTTGCGTTCCTGACGGCTCAGGTGACCCACTTCAGTGGGCAGAACATCGCCGCCTCCGGCATTGACAACGCACTTGCACATGGCACACGTACCGCCACCGCCACAGGCGGAAGGAAGAAATATTTTTTCATTTCCTAGGGTAGACAGAAGCGAGCTGCCTGCAGACACCGTGATTACCTTTTCCCCGTTGATGGTGATTTTAACCGGACCTGACTGAACAAGCTTTTTCTGTGCTAAAATCAACAGAAAAACCAGCGCCAGGATAATCGCCGCGAATGCTACAGAGGATGTGGCAAGTATGGTAAACATGTGATTGAATTTTGGGATACAAATATAGGAAGGGGTGGAATTTTTCCTTCTTTACAGCGTTGTAAATTTGTTCCTCATAACCAGCATTTTAGCGATGAATCGAAAGGTTGTTTTAATGGTTTGGATGTTATTCATCGGAACTGGCGCCGGGCTGATGGCGCAGCCGAGGGTATGTCGGATTTCCGGCATGCTGGATGGTATGGATGCCGGTACTTTAAAGCTGGAGACTATTGTTTTTTCCAATCCTGTAGCCTTTGAGGCCACTGTACAAAAGGGATCATTTTCCTTCTCCATTAACCAACCTTCCCCTACTGCTTACAACCTTCGTGTTGCAGACAATCCGGCCTCAACCGTTACCCTTTTTTGCGGGATGGAGCCATTGGAGATCCGGGGGTTTGCCTCCAACCTGGCAGGCGCAAAAGTTACAGGCTCTGAATCACACCGCCAGTGGTCAGAATACCAAAACTCCGTAGGTACAATCGATGAAAATCTAAAAAAGACAGCAACCTATTTTGATGAATTGGCTCAGGAAGGAAAATTGGCCGAAAAGGAAGATAGCCTGCGAAGTCACTATGCTTTGCTTTCGGCGGAAAAGGAATCGTTTATTAAAACCTGGGTCCTGCAACATCCAGACTCTTATGTTTCTGCCTTTATAATTGCACTGAATTACCTTAATCAGCCCCAAGCTGAAACCTTAGTCCCGCTTTACCAGCCATTGGCATCAGAAGTTAAAAACAGCTACTACGGAAAAGTGGTCGGTGAAAATGTAGCACGTGTGGAAGGACTGATGATCGGAAAAGTAGCGCCGGATTTTTCTCAAAATGACATTAACGGCAGCACCATCGCGCTATCCTCCCTGAGGGGGAAATATGTACTCATTGATTTCTGGGCGAGTTGGTGCGGACCTTGCAGGGTAGAAAATCCAAACCTGGTTCGAACCTACGACCGGTTCAAAGACAGACTAACCATTTTAGGAGTTTCTCTGGATCAGAAAAAAGATCCCTGGCTAAAAGCCATCCAGGACGATCGATTGAGCTGGTTGCAGGTTTCAGATCTGAAAGGCTGGGGAAATGTAGTTGCACTGCAGTATGGCGTGCGCTCCATACCCGCCAATTTCCTACTTGATCCTGACGGAAAAATCATAGCCAAAGGTCTTCGTGGCGAACAGCTTGATGCAAGGTTAAGCGAGCTTATTCGCTAAACCTTTGGCATTAATTTAAATCAGGCAGCTTAAGTCGGTCTTCGAGGACCGAATTCCATCAGAATTTAATTCCTGGGAAGTAGGCGATTTCGCCGAGTTCCTCTTCAATTCTTAACAGCTGGTTGTACTTAGCCATCCGGTCGCTTCGGGAAGCAGAACCAGTTTTGATTTGTCCGGTATTGAGGGCAACAGCAAGGTCAGCAATGGTGCTGTCTTCGGTCTCACCGGAACGGTGCGACATGATGCTCTTGTAGGAATTTTTCTTCGCCAGATTGACGGCATCAATCGTCTCAGAAAGTGAGCCGATCTGGTTAACCTTAATAAGGATAGCGTTCGCGACCCCCTTGTCAATGCCATCCTGCAAACGCTTCACGTTGGTCACAAAAAGATCGTCTCCAACGAGTTGCACTTTATCACCGGTTTTTTCGGTCAATTTTTTCCATCCATTCCAATCGTCTTCAGCCATACCATCTTCGATGGAAATGATCGGATATTTTTTTACCCATCCAGCCCAATAGTCAACCATCTCTTCTGACTTCAATTTCTTACCACTTGACTTACGGAAATGGTAGGTCTTGGATTTCGCATCGTAGAATTCAGAGGCAGCTGCATCCATAGCGATAAACATATCTGATCCTGGTTTGAAGCCCGCTTTTTCTATTGCCATCAGAACAACCTCAATGGCTTCTTCATTGGATCGGATGTTGGGCGCAAATCCACCCTCATCGCCAACATTGGTTGATAGCCCTTTATCGTGAAGAACTTTTTTAAGATGGTGGAAAACCTCTGTTCCCATCTGAAGTGCGCGTGCAAAGGAGTCTGCTTTAACAGGCATCACCATGAACTCCTGAAAATCAATGGAGTTATCAGCATGGCTTCCTCCATTCAGAATATTCATCATTGGAACAGGAAGGGTATTGGCAGCGACGCCTCCGATGTAGCGGTATAACGGCTGACCACATGCTTCAGCTGCTGCTTTGGCCACCGCAAGCGATGTTCCCAGGATTGCATTTGCTCCAATCTTTCCCTTATTGGTTGTGCCATCCAACTCAATCATGATGCGGTCGATCAGCGCCTGTTCGTAAACCGGAATACCGACGATTTCCTTAGCGATGATTTTATTGACATTATCAACAGCCTTCAACACGCCTTTTCCAAGGTATTTTTTCTTGTCGCCATCACGAAGCTCTACAGCTTCATGGGTTCCGGTGGAAGCGCCGGACGGAACAGCGGCACGGCCAAAAGCTCCATTTTCAGTTACTACATCAACCTCTACAGTAGGATTTCCGCGGCTATCAAGAATTTGTCTTGCGTGGATGCTTTCGATCATGCTCATAGTTGTTCTCGTTTTGTTTGTGTTTGTTGTCCGTCGTTTAAGAACGGATCATTGAAATAAAATCATCAAATAGATATCGTGAATCGTGTGGACCAGGTGAGGCTTCGGGGTGGTATTGGACCGAAAAGGCTTTTTTATTTTTCAACCGGATGCCCATGACTGTTCCGTCGTTGAGGTGGACATGGGTTACTTCTACTTCAGGGTGATTTTCAGTTCCCTCTTTGGCCACAGCAAATCCGTGGTTCTGAGAGGTCATTTCACCCAATCCTGAAACCAAATTTTTAACGGGATGGTTGAGGCCACGATGACCGTGGTGCATCTTAAAAGTCTTTAGTCCTGCAGCCAGCGCAAGGATTTGATGCCCCAGACAAATTCCAAAAACCGGCTTTCCAGAATCAAGAATTTTCTTTGCGGTGTCTACGGCGTAGGGCATGACAGAGGGATCTCCAGGTCCATTGGAAAGGAAGTAGCCATGTGGATTCCAATCCTTCATGGTTTCGAAGGTTGTTTTTGCCGGGAATACCTGAACATAACAGCCGCGCTCCGTAAGGCACCTTAAGATGTTGGTCTTGATTCCAAAGTCTAAGGCTGCGATTCGGATGGGTGCAGCAGCATCACCGAAAAAGTAAGGCTTTTTGGTGCTGACCACCGATGAAAGTTCAAGCCCGTTCATGTCGGGCACTTTTGAAATTTCCTTTTTCAATTGCTCCGGGGAGAGTTCGGAAGAAATCACAGCGTTCATCGCTCCTTTGTTTCGAAGATGGCGGACCAACATCCGCGTGTCGAGGTCTGCAATGCCGACAACCTCATTTTTCTCAAAGTATTCCTGCAGGCTTTCCCGGGCTGTCTTACGACTGAAGTCGGTTGAGAAATCATTGACCACGACTCCGCTGATTTTAGGCTTATCGCTTTCCTGCTCTTCATTGACAGTACCATAATTACCAATGTGGGCAGTGGTGTTAACTATAATTTGTCCGTAATAGCTGGGGTCGGTGTAAATCTCCTGGTAGCCGGTCATTCCGGTGTTGAAGCAAATTTCACCGCCGGTGGTACCGGACTTGCCAATTGCCGTGCCTTCCAGGAGAAGTCCGTCCTGCAGCAGCAGATAGGCTTTTTTAGGTTCGGGCATGCTTTAAGAAGTTTTGCAAAATTAATCCGTGATTCCTCTTTTCAAATTACCTGGACAAATAAATCCACCGGCCAGCCTAAAGGGCAAAAAAAAGGACTGAATTAGATTCAGTCCTTTGTTGATTTTGTCTGTAAGCATCAGGCTTTTTCCTCTGAAGCCGCTTCCTCTTGAGTGCCTTTTGCGGCTTCGGCCTTCGCGCCGGCGGGTTTTCTGGAGCGTCTTGTTTTGGCCTTCTTCACAGCACCGTCTTTTTTGTAGACATCGTTGAAGTCAACCAGCTCCATCACACACATTTCAGAACCATCGCCCAAACGGGTTTCGCCCAGTTTGATGATGCGGGTGTATCCACCTTTGCGGTCTGCGATGCGGCTTGCAACCTCTCCGAACAGGGACTTAAGCGTCTCCTTATTCTGGAGGTATGACATAACCACTCGACGTGAGTGGGTGGTGTCGTCTTTAGAGCGGGTAAGCAGTGGCTCTACATATTTCTTCAAAGCCTTGGCTTTGGCCACCGTGGTGGTGATGCGCTTCTTAAGAATCAGCGACGAAGCAAGATTAGACATCAGCGCATGACGATGCGCAGTCTTTCTGCCCAGGTGGTTGATTTTTTTTCCGTGCCTCATAAATTATTCTTCATCGAGTTTATACTTGCCCAGATCCATTCCGAAAGTAAGGCCTTTCTCAGCGACGAGCTGCTCGAGCTCGGCGAGTGACTTCTTTCCGAAGTTTCTGAACTTCATCATATCAGAGATTTCAAGCTGCACGAGGTCGCCAAGAGTTTTTACATCGGCAGCCTTCAGGCAGTTGTATGCACGAACAGAAAGATCCAGATCATGCAGGGAAGTTTTCAACAGCTTACGCATGTGGAGTAATTCCTCATCCACCTGTTCGATCTCGCTATCCTTTCCGGTCTCCAGTTCAATGGATTTATCAGAGAAGAGTCTGAAATGCTGGATCAGAATAAATGCAGCGCCTTCGAGTGCCTTTTCAGGGTGTATGGAACCGTCGGTCTCAATATCGACCAGAAGTTTCTCGTAGTCGGTCTTTTGTTCCACGCGGGTGTTCTCCACACTGTACTTAACGTTCTTGATGGGCGTGAATACAGCATCGATCGGAATAAATCCGAAGACCTGCTCGTTTGGCTTGTTTTCCTCGGCGGGCAAATAGCCGCGTCCTTTCTCAACGGTAAGTTCAATTTCAAAGTGCGCTGAATCATCGAGGTTACAGATCACGAGCTCAGGATTGAGGATCTCGAACGCACTGGTCGCCTTTGCAATGTCAGAAGCCTTAAACTGCTTTTGTTTTTTAACTGAAACCGTGATTTTGGTTTCATTGGCTTCAGAGACTTTGCGGAAACGAACCTGTTTAAGGTTCAGAATGATTTCAGCTACGTCCTCCACCACACCTTCCAGTGTAGAGAATTCATGAAGCACACCCGGGATTTTAATACCGGTGATGGCATAACCCTCTAAAGAGGAAAGCAATATTCTTCTGAGTGCATTTCCGATGGTAACGCCGTAACCTTTCTCCAGTGGTTTAAAGGTGAACAATCCGCGGAAATCATCGGACTTCTCCATGACCACCTTTTCAGGCATTTGAAATGCTAAAATTGACATAGTCTTAAATTTTTAGAGATTACTTAGAATACAATTCGACAATGAGCTGTTCATTGATGTTCTCAGGGATGTCTGCTCTGGCGGGCACAGAAATGAACTTCCCGGACATTTCATTTGTATCCCACTCCAACCAGTTGTATTTCTTGGCAGATTGAAGGGAGAGACTAGTGGTAACGGTTTCAAGTGATTTAGACTTTTCGCGCACACCCACCACATCGCCAGGACGCAGCGAGAATGAAGGATAGTTTACGATTTCACCATTAACCACAATGTGTTTGTGGATGACAAGCTGGCGGGCGGCACGACGGGTCGGTGCAATGCCCAAGCGATACACGGTATTATCCAGGCGTGACTCCAGAAGCTGAAGGAGAACCTCACCGGTTACACCCTTTTTGCTGGTTGCCTTATCGAAAGTGTGGGAGAACTGGCGTTCCAGCACACCGTAGATGAATTTGGCTTTCTGCTTTTCAGCAAGCTGAGTAGCGTATTCAGATTGTTTACGCTTACGGGTTTTTCCGTGCATTCCGGGAGGATAGGCTTTCTTTTGAGCAGCCTTGCTTTCACCCAGAATGGGCTCACCGAATTTGCGGGAAATTCTTGCTTTTGGTCCTGTATATCTTGCCATGTTCCTGTTGACTTATCTTGAATGATTAAATTCTTCTTCTTTTTGGAGGGCGGCAGCCATTGTGGGGCAGTGGCGTAACGTCCCTGATCATGGTTACCTCGATGCCGGCACCCTGAATGGTTCTGATGGCAGATTCTCTTCCGGAACCAGGGCCCTTCACAAAAACTTCTACTTTTCTCATACCGAGTTCAAAAGCCTTTGTTGCACATTCCTGAGCCGCCATCTGAGCGGCGTATGGAGTGTTTTTCTTAGACCCTTTGAAACCCATTTTTCCGGCAGATGCCCAGGATACAACCTGGCCTGTCGAATTGGTAATGGAAACAATAATGTTGTTAAAGGTCGCCTGAATGTGCGCTTCACCAACAGCTTCTACTACTACCGTGCGCTTTTTACTCTTGTCCTTCTTTTTTTCTACCGGAGCGGTTGCCATTCTTCAGTTATTTAATGATTAACCTTTAGTTACTTTCTTCTTATTGGCCACAGTCTTACGCTTACCTTTTCTGGTGCGCGCATTGTTCTTGGTGGTTTGACCACGAACAGGGAGTCCCCTGCGGTGACGAAGACCACGGTAACAGCCAATGTCCATCAGGCGCTTGATGCTGAGTTGAATCTCTGACTTGAGGAGACCTTCGATGCGGAATTGTTCAGCGATGATCGCGCGAATAGCATTCGATTCATCGTCTGACCAGTCCTTAACCTTCTTGTCCAGGTTTACGCCTGCCTGGGTAAGAATGTTTTGCGCAGACCGGCGTCCGATTCCGAAGATGTAGGTAAGACCTATCTCTCCTCTTTTGTTATCCGGGATGTCAACACCTGCAATACGTGCCATAATTAATGTCTTTGTTTTGGTTTATAGATTATCCCTGACGCTGCTTATAGCGTGGGTTTTTCTTGTTGATCACATACAACTTTCCTTTGCGGCGAATGATTTTGCATTCAGCGCTTCGTTTCTTTATTGATGCTCTTACCTTCATAACTATTTGTATCTAAAAGTTATCCTACCTTTTGTCAAATCATAAGGCGACATTTCCAGTTTTACACGATCTCCGGGCAACAATCGGATGTAGTGCATCCTCATTTTACCGGATATGTGCGCCAGGACTTCGTGTCCATTCTCCAGCTGAACCCTGAACGTTGCGTTCGAGAGCGCTTCGAGAATCGTACCGTCCTGTTCTATCGACTTTTGTTTCGCCACTTTATACTATAATTTTCTTCTATATACTTATGCGTCGTGAGTACCTCAGTATGACTTTCGAAGATCGCGACCATGTGCTCATAATGAGCAGAAGGTTTGCGGTCCTGGGTTCTGATGGTCCATCCGTCACGCTCTTGCACCACTTTCTTTGTCCCCAGGTTGATCATCGGTTCTATCGCGAAGACCATTCCAGGAACCAACTTGGTACCTGTACCTCTTTTTCCAAAGTTGGGTACTTCAGGTTCCTCGTGCAGATTCTTTCCTACGCCATGCCCCACCAATTCTCTCACCACTCCGTATCCGAAAGACTCAACATAAGTCTGAATTGCGTAACCAATGTCACCTGTTCGGTTGCCAGCCTTAGCGGTTTCAATTCCGATAAGGAGTGAATCGTAGGTTCGTTGCAGAAGATCCATTGTCTCCTGCGCCACCCCAGGCAGCGGATAGGTGTAGGCTGAATCGCTGTGGTAGCCCTCAAGCTCCACTCCGCAATCCACCGCCAGCACATCACCTTCCCTGAGTTCATAGTTTCCTGGAAATCCGTGCACCACTACCTCATTTACTGAGATGCAAAGTGTTGCAGGAAATCCCCGGTAATTTTTGAAGGAAGGTTTTCCTCCATGATCCCGGATGAACGATTCGGCAAGCCTGTCGAGCTGAGAAGTTTTGATTCCTGGCTTCACCGCTTTGGCGATCTCTCCATGGGTTTTACCCAACAGATCGGCGCTTAGTCGGATCAGCCGTAACTCCTCGGCTGTCTTCAGGTGTACCATCAGCCTTTAAGCTGCAGCAAACTGAGAACGTCCTTTTACCCTTCCACTCTTCATCATGCCTTCGTAATGTCTCATGAGCAGGTGACTTTCAATCTGCTGAAGCGTATCGAGAATTACCCCGACCATGATCAACAGAGAGGTACCGCCATAAAACTGAGCGAAGTTTTGGGTAATCCCTGCTCTGACTGCGAAGGCAGGCAGAATAGCGATGGCGGCCAAAAACAATGCTCCGGGAAGCGTGATCCTAGAGAGAACAGTATCTATAAATTCGGCGGTTGGTTTTCCTGGCTTAATGCCCGGAATAAAACCACCGTTTCTTTTCAGGTTATCGGCCATATCGTTCGACGGAACGGTGATGGCAGTATAAAAGAATGTAAAGAGCAAAATCAGCACGGCAAACAATACATTGTATTGCCAGCTGGTGAAGTCACCAATGGTTGAACCTATGTATGCCGCGACATCTGAATCGCGGAACACATTCGCCACCATCGGAGGAATGAACATGAGTGCCTGAGCAAAGATGATCGGCATTACCCCTGCTGAATTCAGTTTCAGCGGAATGAAATCTCTTTTGCCACCGTAAAGTTTATTGCCCACCACCTGTTTGGCGTATTGAACCGGAATGCGGCGAACCGCCTGGGTTAATGCAATTACACCAACAACCACAAAGAAGAGCGCTAAAATTTCAATGATGAAGATCAGTGCGCCTGGCAATCCTTTGGAGTCCATTTCCTGGAAAATGGCCAGCGGAAAACGTGACACGATACCAATCATGATGAGCATGCTGATGCCATTTCCAATGCCCTTATCGGTGATCCGCTCACCCAACCACATACAAAACATGGTACCGGAGACGATGATTACGATCGCTGGAATGGTGAAAGACCAGAGGCCAGGATTGGTGATGGCTTCTGCATTGATCGTTGTGCGCAAATATGCGTAAGACTGTGCGGCGGTGATGAAAATGGTCAACACGCGCGTGAACTGATTAAGCTTCTTACGGCCACTTTCACCCTCCTTTTGCATTTTGGCAAAATGGGGTACGGCTACTGTGAGCAGCTGAACAACGATGGATGCTGAAATGTAGGGCATAATGCCCAGCGCGAAAATCGAAGCTCTGTTCCATGCTCCGCCGAGGAAATTGTTGATCAGGTCGAAGAAACCACCGCCGTCGACTCCCGTCAGACGGTTAGGGTCAATGCCCGGAAGTACCACGTAGGATCCGAATCTGAACATAACCAGGAAGCCAAGGGTATTCAGGATTTTGATCCTGAGATCCTCAATGGAAAAAATGTTCACTATGGTTGTCCAGAACCTCTTCATTACGCCAACTTGGTTACAGTTCCGCCTGCTTGTTCAATTGCTTTAGAAGCCTTTTCAGAAAACGCGTGGGCTTCTACCGTGATTTTTGATTTCAACTCCCCGCGACCCAATAATTTAATTTTATCGGTCTTGCCGATCAATCCGTTTTTGCGGAATACATCGAGACTGATGGTGCCAGAGCCTGTTTTCTTCGCCAATTCTTCAAGCAAGTCGAGGTTGACAGGCTTGTAGTAAATTTTATTGTTGTTTTTGAAACCAAACTTTGGGGTACGGCGCTGAAGGGGCATCTGACCACCTTCAAAACCAATTTTCTTATGGTAGCCTGAGCGTGACTGGGCACCTTTATGTCCACGGCCTGCAGTTGAACCGCCAGAACCCTGTCCGCGACCGAGCCTCTTATTTTTTCTTACCGAACCTTTAGCCGGTCTGAGTTGATGAAGTTTCATGATGCGTATTTTATCTTTTTGCCCTGGCTGGTTCAGAGTTCAGTAACCTGTACTAAGTGATTAACTTTTCTGACCATGCCTTTGATCTGAGGTGTGTACTCCACTTCAACGGAGGCATGAAGCTTACCCAAACCGAGCGACTGAATGGTCAGCAACTGGGTGTGCGGTCTTTTAATGGTGCTTCTGATCTGAGTTATCCTGACTTTAGCCATGATTTAACCTTTAAACACTTTAGACAATTCTACTCCGCGGTTACGTGCGATCGTGTATGGATCTCTCATGCTGGTAAGTGCCTTGAAGGTTGCTTTCACCACGTTGTGCGGGTTGGACGAACCTTTAGACTTTGCCAATACATTGTGTACTCCTGCACTTTCCAATACGGCGCGCATCGCACCACCTGCTATAACACCTGTTCCAGGAGAAGCGGGCTTAAGAAGAACGAGACCACCACCAAATTTTCCAATCGATTCGTGGGGAACAGTTCCTTTGATGATCGGCACTTTCACCAAGTGCTTTTTAGCATCGTCAATACCTTTAGTAATGGCGTCGGTAACCTCGTTTGCCTTACCAAGGCCATAGCCTACCACACCGTTTCCATCACCTACTACGACAATGGCAGCAAAACTGAAACGACGACCGCCTTTTACCACCTTCGCAACACGCTGGATGGCAACGACCCTGTCCTTGAGATCAATCTCGCTGACTTTAACTGAACTGATATTGGTTTGTGTCATGCCTTAGAAGTTTAAACCGCCTTCGCGTGCACCCTCTGCGAGCGCTTTAACATTTCCGTGATACAAATAACCACTGCGGTCAAATACAATACTTTCCACGCCTGCGTCCTTAGCACGTTCAGCAACTTTTTTGCCGACCGCTTTGGAAATCTCAACATTGAGTTTGCCTTTTTTTTCCAACTCCATGGAGGAGGCATGGACGATGGTGTGTCCTTTGGTGTCGTCGATCACCTGGGCATAAATGCCGCGGTTGCTTCTGAACACGGTTAATCTGGGGCGGCCCGGCGTTCCTTGAACCTTTTTCCGGATCCCCAATTTGATTCTTGTCTTTCTCTCTAGCTTGGACATATTATCAATTATTTAGCAGCTGCCTTTCCGGCCTTTCTGCGAACAAATTCTCCTACGTAACGAATACCTTTTCCTTTGTAAGGCTCAACTTTTCTGAGCGACTTGATCTTGGAGGCGACCTGACCAATCAACTGCTTGTCGATTCCCTCGAGGGTGATGATTGGATTGGAGCCTTTCTCCTGTGCCGCCTGAAGTTTCAATTCCTTAGGCACTACGAAAAAGATATTGTGTGAGTAGCCTAAGCTCAATTCCAACACGTTGGCCTGAGCAGAAGCTTTAAAACCTACACCAATAAGTTCAAGCTCGCGCTTGTAACCTTTGCTAACGCCTTCAACCATGTTAGCGATCAGCGCGCGGTACAATCCGTGCAAAGCACGATCCGGCTTCTCTTCTGATGGACGAGTAACTGAAACTGTTCCATCTCCGACTTTTACGTCGAAGCCTGGTTTCAACACTTGCTGCAATTCTCCTTTCGCACCTTTTACAGAGACCGTAGCGGTCGAAGCATTGAAGGCGCAGGTTGTCCCTGCAGGAAGTTTAATAATAAGGTTACCTATTCGTGACATGACCTTTCAGATTAATAGACGTAACACAATACTTCTCCACCCACATTCATGTTTCTTGCCTCCTTGTCGGAGATCACACCTTTGGAGGTAGATAGAATAGCAATTCCCAGTCCATTGAGGACTTTTGGAAGCTTATCAGAAGAAGCATATTTCCTGAGACCGGGGCTGCTGACACGAACAAGCTTCGTAATCGCCGACTCTTTGGTATCAGGGTTGTACTTCAATGCAATTTTGATGTTCTTTTTAGAAGCCGATTGTTCCTCAAGTTTGTAGTTAAGGATATAGCCTTTTTCGAAAAGCACTTTAGTGATTTCCTTTTTGAGGCCGGAGGCAGGGATCTCCACTATGCGGTGGCGGGCCTTTATGGCGTTTCTGACCCTGGTTAGGTAGTCGGCTATTGGATCGGTCGTCTTCATTCGTTTTCTTCGTTTTTAGGCCCTTTTTTCAAAAAGGGCTGCAAATTTATCTAAATAGGCTACTTCTTCAAATATTACCAGCTGGCCTTGGTCAGACCAGGAATTTTTCCGTCGCTTGCCATCTGGCGGAATACGTTACGGCAAACACCAAACTTGCTCATGTAACCGCGTGGACGGCCGGTGAGCTTACAGCGCTTGCGGATGCGTACAGCAGATGAACTGCGGGGCAGTTTGTCTAATGCTGCGTAATCGCCTGCTTCCTTGAGGGCCTGACGCTTTTTTGCATAGCGGGCAACCAAGTCTGCCTTCTTTTTGTCTCTGGTAATGAGTGCGAGTTTAGCCATGTTGAAATCAGTTTTTTGTAACGAAAGGCATTCCTAGTCCCTTGAGGAGCTCGAAGCTTTCCTCATCGGATTTAGCGGAGGTAACGAACGTAATGTCCATTCCACCAATGCGGGTAACCTTATCAATTGAAATTTCAGGGAAGATGATTTGTTCTTTTACGCCGAGGGTGTAATTCCCATGACCATCAAATCCTTTGTCGCTAACGCCACGGAAGTCGCGAACGCGTGGGAGTGCAATGTTCATCAGGCGATCCAGGAACTCATACATGCGCTCTCCTCTGAGTGTTACACGAACACCAATGGGAAGGTTCTCGCGGAGTTTGAAGTTTGAAATGGCCTTCTTGGCTTTGGTTGATACTGCGCGCTGACCGCTGATGTTTGAAATTTCTTCCAATGCTACATCTACGATTTTCTTATCGGCTACAGCAGCACCAACACCTTTGTTGATGCAAATCTTTTGTATGCGCGGCACTTGCATGACCGACGAATACTTGAATTTGGTCTTCAGAGCAGGTACGATCTCCTTGAGATACTTGTCCTTAAGTCTTGGTGTCGCCATTATTTTATGAATTCACCGGTTTTCTTTGAATAACGCTGCAAGGATCCTTTTTCATCAAGTTTTCTACCAACGCGGGTGGTTTTACCTGAAGCAGGATCGATGAGTGCGAGATTGCTTACGTGCACGCCTGCCTCAGTTTTCTTGAGCTCGCCATTTGGCTTGCCAGCTGAAGGCTTCAGGTGCTTGGTTATAATGTTTACGCCCTCTACCACGATTCTTCTCTTGGCAAGGTTAACCTCAAGTACGCGACCTTCTTTTCCACGGTCGTCTCCGGCAATAACGCGAACCATGTCGCCTTTGCGGATCTTGAGTTTGGGCTGTTTGTTGAACTTTCTTTCCATGATCTTAGAGAACTTCTGGAGCGAGTGAAACAATTTTCATGAACTGCTTTTCGCGAAGCTCACGGGCCACCGGTCCGAAAATGCGCGTTCCTCTTGGTTCATCCTGAGGGGTCAGCAACACAGCGGCGTTGTCTTCAAACCGGATATAAGAACCATCCTTGCGGCGGATCTCCTTCTTGGTGCGAACAACCACAGCACGCGAAACGGTACCTTTTTTAATCTGGCTGGTAGGAAGGGCAGACTTAACAGTCACCACAATTTTATCACCTACCGATGCATATCGGCGATGGCTACCGCCCAGAACATGGAGGCAAAGAACTTCTTTAGCTCCGCTGTTGTCGGCTACTGTTAGCCTTGATTCATTCTGTATCATATACTACTTCGCTTTTTCAATTACTTCAATGAGGCGCCAACGCTTGCTTTTGCTCAGCGGACGTGTTTCCATAATGCGAACCGTATCGCCAATTCCTGCCTCATTCTTTTCATCATGGGCCATGAATTTGGTGGTGCGGTTAATAAACTTTCCGTAGATGGGGTGCTTCACCTTACGGTCTACAGCAATGGTGATGGTCTTTTGCATTTTGTTGCTGACCACCTTGCCGATCCTTTCTTTTCTAAGGTTCCTTTCCATGGGTGAAACTATTTTTGATTTTGCTTTTCGGTGAGGGCTGTGTTCAGGCGCGCAATCAAACGGCGCGTTTCCTTTATTTTCATCGGACTTTCGATTGCCGATACCTGATGGGCAAAAGTGAGCTTCCGAAGGTTCTCCTTCTCACTGGAGATCTTCTGCTTCAGCTCTTCAGCATTAAGTCCTGTTATTTCTGAGTATTTCATATGCTTATTCGACGTAATCCCTACGTACAATAAATTTTGTTTTGATGGGGAGTTTGCCATCAGCCAGCTTCAGCGCTTCGAACGCAGTAGCTCTGTTTACTCCACCGGCCTCGAATAAAATCGTACCTGGTTTTACTACAGCCACCCAGAACTCAGGCGCTCCTTTACCCTTACCCATACGAACCTCTGCAGGCTTTTTGGTTACCGGCTTATCGGGGAAAACCCTGATCCAAACCTGGCCTTCTCTTTTCATGGCGCGGGTAACTGCCACACGGGCAGCTTCCAGCTGACGTGCAGTGAGCCAGCCTGGCTCAAGTGCCTTGATTCCGAACGAACCGAACGAAATCATGTGTCCGCGCGTAGCCATTCCTTTTACCCTGCCTTTCTGGGCCTTGCGGTATTTGGTTCTTTTAGGCTGTAACATGCTCTTATCTCTTTATTTCAATTCAATGATTCAATAATTCTCAGCGCTTACGTGGTCCACGTCCTCCGCCTGCGCCCGGACGTTCTGATCTTTCACGTCCACCGCGGTCTCCACCACGACCACCACGTGGTGCACCTTTGCCATCCTGACCGGGGGCATTGGCTACCATGCCGATGTTCGGAGAGAGGTCTCTTTTACCATAAACCTCACCTTTGAAGATCCATACCTTGATTCCGATTTTGCCATAAACAGTCTGCGCCTCAGAAATCGCGTAATCGATGTCAGCGCGCAGGGTATGCAGCGGCACACGACCTTCGCGGTATTGCTCTGAACGCGCGATGTCTGCGCCTGCCAGACGACCGGAAACTTTTACTTTAATTCCAAGTGCACCTACGCGCATAGAAGAAGCGATGGCTTGCTTCATGGCACGACGGAAGGAGATCCTTGCTTCGAGTTGCTGAGCAATGGATTCACCGACCAGCTTGGCATCCAACTCAGGACGCTTCACTTCGAAAATATTGATTTGAACGTCTTTTCCGGAAAGCTTCTTAAGCTCTTCCTTCAAAGTATCTACCTCAGCACCTGCCTTACCGATCACCACGCCGGGACGAGCAGTGTGGATGGTAAGGCTAATACGCTTGAGGGTGCGTTCGATCACCACCTTGGAGATACCACCTTTGGGAATTCTGGTGGAAATGTAATCTCTGATGGTCTGGTCTTCAACGAGTTTGTCGGAGAAGGTATTTCCTCCGTACCAGTTTGAATCCCATCCGCGAATAATGCCGAGGCGAAGGCCTACCGGATTAACTTTTTGTCCCATGTATTATTCTTTGTTTTCTTTTACAGTCTTCTCTTCCGTGGCCGGCATGCGGTCGATAACCAGTGAAACGTGATTGGAACGCTTACGCACCCGGTGCGCACGACCCTGAGGTGCAGGGCGAAGACGCTTCAGGATTCTTCCACCATCCACAAAAATTTCTTTCACATACAAGTCGGCATCCTCAAGCTTTACATCAGCATTTTTTGCCTGCCAGTTTGAAATGGCAGAGAGAAGAAGCTTCTCCAGTCTGATGGATGGGTGCTTTGACTCATACTTAAGGATATTCAATGCTTTGTTCACCCTTTCACCACGAATAAGGTCTGCGACCAGGCGCATTTTTCTTGGTGAGGTAGGAACGTTTCTCAGGTAGGCAGTAGCTGCTCCGCTGGCCGCAGCCTGCTTCACGGCAGTGATCTTGTTACGCTTCCTGACCGAACGCTTGACTTTCTTTTCTGCTGTTTCCATGCTTCTTCAGTCTTTGAATTATGCTGCAGTTCCTTCGTCTTTACGGTTTCCAGAGTGACCCTTGAAGGTTCTGGTGGGAGAAAATTCGCCCAGCTTGTGTCCGACCATATTCTCGGTCACGTAAACCGGAATGAATTTATTTCCATTGTGCACCGCAAGGGTGTGACCAATAAGGTCAGGCGTAATGGTAGAACGGCGTGACCAAGTTTTGATCACTGATTTTTTGCCGGATTGCTCCATGGCAACGACCTTTTTCATCAGTCGCTGGTCGATGTAAGGACCTTTTTTAATTGACCTTCCCATTACTTTTTCCTCCTTGAGATGATTAAATGATCTGAATACTTCTTAGGATGACGGGTCTTTTTGCCTTTGGCGATGAGACCTCTTCTTGAACGAGGGTGACCTCCAGATGCTCTACCCTCGCCACCACCCATCGGGTGATCAACTGGGTTCATGGCAACGCCACGGTTTCTTGGTCTGCGACCTCTCCAACGACTTCTTCCAGCTTTACCGACACTTTCGTTCATGTGGTCGGCATTCGATACTGAACCAATGGTTGCGATGCAACGGGACAATACGTTTCTCATTTCGCCTGAAGGCATTTTGAGGGTAGCGTATTCACCTTCACGAGCAACCAACTGAACAAAAGATCCGGCACTTCTTCCGATGGCTCCACCTTTACCTGGCTGGATCTCGATGTTGTGAACAACGGTACCGATCGGAATTTTAGCGAGCGGAAGTGCATTTCCTACTTCTGGCGCAACGTTGTCGCCGGAAATAACGGTTTGACCTACCTCAAGACCCTGTGGGGCGATGATGTAAGACTTGGCACCATCCTTATAATAAAGTTTAGCAACCCTTGCTGTGCGGGTTGGATCGTATTCTATGGATTTAACCACTGCAGGAACGCCGAACTTATCACGCTTGAAGTCGATGATTCTGAGTTTCTGCTTGTGACCGCCGCCGATGTAGCGCATGGTCATGTGACCTACACTGTTTCTTCCACCCGTCTTTTTGAGGGTTTTCAGCAGTGATTTCTCGGGCCGGCTTTCGGTGATATCATCGAAACCCGGTGCGAGTCTGTGACGAGTACCGGGTGTAACCGGCTTAAGTTTCTTCAACGCCATACTTCGCTTGGTTATACGTTGTTGTAAAAGTCAATTACCTCACCCTTTGCGAGGGTGACGATGGCCTTCTTGAAGTTGGGCTTGTTGCCCTCCACCACGCCGGCCTTGGTATAACGCACCTTGCGCTTTCCCATCAAGCTGATGGTGTTTACCTTTTCAACAGTAACACCATACATCTTTTTCACTGCATCCTTGATTTCAACTTTGTTGGCATTGATGTCAACAATGAATCCGTATTTACCCTTTTCGTTGAGGGCTGATACTTTCTCCGTGACGAGCGGTCTGATCAGGATACTCATGATTGCTTATTTAAAATGGTTTCAATCTTTCCGATCGCACTTTCAAAAAGCAACAATCTGTCTGAATTCAATACGTCATACGTATTGATCTGAGCAGCAGTGATCACCCGTGTGTTGGGCAAATTGCGGCCGGAAAGCATAATGTTAGAAATTGACTCAGGCAGCACGAGCAGGGTCTTTGCCTTTTCTGCATCGAGCGACTTAAGCAACTGCTTGTAATTTTTTGTCTTGTTGGTATCGAAAGAGAAGTCTTCGATAACCGAAATAGAATTGTCTTTTGCCTTGTAGGTAAGGGCGGACTTTCTTGCCAGATCCTTTACCTTCTTATTCAATTTGAAGGAGTAATCTCTAGGGACAGGACCGAATATACGTCCACCACCCTTGAACTGGGGGTTTTTGATGTTACCCGCCCTAGCGCCGCCGGTACCCTTCTGCTTCTTAATTTTCTTGCTGGAACCGGTGATCTCGTTACGCTGCTTTGACTTATGGGTCCCCTGACGTTGGTTGGCCAGGTAACTCTTTACATCAAGGTAAATAGCGTGATCGTTGGGTTCGATTCCAAAAATGGTTTCGGTCAGGCTGGCTTTGCGGCCAGTTGCTTTACCGGTAGATTGAATGACTGAAATTTCCATTACTTCTGGAGAATTACGGTTGAGTTCTTAGGACCGGGTACAGATCCACTGATAAGAATAAGATTTTGCTCAGGCATGATCTTAACCACCTGAAGGTTGGTGAGCTTAACGCGGTCGCTACCCATACGTCCGGGAAGTCTCTTACCCTTAATTACACGAGACGCGAAGGAAGCGTTACCCATTGATCCGGGAGCACGAAGTCTGTTGTGCTGACCGTGGGTTTGACCACCAACACCATTAAAACCGTGGCGCTTTACTACGCCTTGAAATCCTTTACCTTTTGATGTGCCTACTGCATCAATGAAGTCACCTTCAACAAAAATATCCTGCACACGCACTTCCTTGCCCAGTTCAGCAATCGCAGCGAATTCATCACCAAAGTCTCTGAATTCTACTACCGACCGCTTTGGGGTAGTGTTGGCCTTCTTAAAATGACCAACCATTGCATTAGGTGTATTCTTCTCTTTCTTTTCCCCAAAAGCGAGCTGCAGAGCCTTGTAACCATCGGTTTCCTGACTCTTAACCTGCGTGACAACGCATGGACCAGCCTCTATAACGGTCACGGCCAAATTCTGGCCATCCGCTCCGTAGATGCTCGTCATTCCTATTTTCTTACCAATTATGCCTGGCATGATCGAAACTGTTTTGGGTCTGTTTATGCCTTTTTAAGGGTCTATTCCCGCAAAAAGGACTGCAAAGATAGAAACCCGCCCCGAGTTACCAAGAACGGGTTTTAAAAATTTTGGAAAGGCCCTGAGCCTGAGATTGTTGATACGGCTCTAAAAAGCGAAACTTGCATCCCAAACCAAGTACCCAAATGCCATTAATCACCCCTCCGAGACGACTGCCGGTTGGACTGATTGGATCGATTTTGTTGCCGGTTTTGTTCCTTTTCAGCCTCATGGCGGGAACGGTTTCCATCCCGGCCGCAGAGGTTTTAAACATCCTTGTAGGGAAAGAGACCTCTGATCCGGTATGGCAAAACATCATTCTGGACTTAAGACTTCCCAAAGCCTTGACAGCAGCATTGTGCGGCGCAGGTCTTGCCGTCGGCGGCGTATTAACCCAGAGTCTTTTCCGAAATCCACTGAACGGCCCCGACGTCATTGGGCTTACCTCCGGTGCAGGGCTAGGTGTAGCCCTTATGGTTTCCACCGGTATTGCCGGATCCGGGGCACTGAGTCTGACATCCTCAGCATTTGCCGGAAGCTCCCTAACCTTCTTGCTCATATCAAGGATAGCCCGATCCTTTAGCGCCAACAGCCTCCTGATCGCTGGCATCATGTTCAGTGCTTTTGCCTCGTCGATTATTACCGTTTTACAGTTTTATTCAGGTGCAGAGGAATTGCAGCGCTACACCCTTTGGACCATGGGTAATATTTCCTCTACCACCTGGGAGGATATTCCATGGCTCGCTGGCAGCGTTTTTGCCGGAATCTTTCTTGCCCTCTATTCTTCCAAAGGTCTCGATGCCTATGACTTAAGCACCGGTTATGCTGAGTCCCTTGGAATTCAGACTTCACGCCTCAGACGATCCGTTTTAATATCCGCCGCCCTACTAACCGGCTCTATTACAGCGTTTTGTGGACCAATTACGTTCGTAGGTATCGCGGGGCCTCATTTGGTTAGAGTATTGTCGGGCGGCAACACGCACATCAGATTAATACCCTACAGCGCACTTGCAGGCTCCATCCTGGTTTTGACCTGTGACCTATTGTCTTCCCTTCCAGGTCCGGGCAGGTTTCTTCCATTAAATGCAGTAACTGCTCTTTTGGGTGCGCCTGTTGTGATTTGGATTATTTACCGCAGCTACCAAAAACCATAGTCATGGAGGCTCTGCTTGAAACTTCAGGTCTATCGGTAGGATATGGGAAACATGTACTCTTCAAGGACCTTGACCTGAAAGTGAATTCAGGTGAGCTCATCTGTTTTATGGGCCCTAATGGTTCTGGAAAATCGAGCTTGTTGAGAACCCTTGCTGGCATCCAAAAAGCCATTTCAGGAGAAGTCAGTTACAATCAATCCCATGAACGCTCCAAGTTTTTATCCGTGGTGCTCACCGATCGAATTGGCAATCCAGGACTTACCGCAGAGGAAGTGGTTGCGGCAGGGCGGATTCCATTTCAGGATTGGACTAGGAAATTGAGTGCAGAGGATATTTCCATAGTAAACGACTGCATGAAATTGACCGGCTGCAGTGGTTTGGCATCGACAAAAATGGAGTGGCTAAGCGACGGTCAGCGACAACTTGTTATGCTTGCCAGGGCTTTGGCTCAGAGCCCTAAGGTATTGTTGTTGGACGAGCCTACTGCTCATCTGGACCTCAACAATCGTGTGGAAGTAATGAATTTGCTCAGGAGCCTATGCCGTTCCAAGGGATTGTCGGTTATGGTTTGCACGCATGAACTTGACCTTGCGCTTCAAACCGCAGACTGCATCTGGCTATCCGGGGAGGACGATCAGTTGATTACCGGCGTTCCGGAAGATCTTGTGCTTAATGGGGCAGTTGACAGGATCTTTAAACTAAAAGGTTTCACCCTGAAAACAGGAAAACTGGAGCATCAGATTTCGGAATTGCAAAGCGTATCGGTTGAAGGAAGTGGTTTTGGACTTCTGTGGACCAAAAATGCCTTGGAAAGAAAGGGCTATCGAATTGCTGAAACTTCGAACAACCATATCGCTGTAGTGACCGACGGAGAAAATATTTCCTGGTCAATACACCATCAAACCTGTCACTCCATCAGGGAGCTGTTGGCCATTTTGCAGGAGTAAGTTTTTACTTGATTCTTTCCACGCCCAGTCCAGGAGCATCGGAACAATACATGACGCCGTCTTTCAGGATAAATCCACCGCGCACTTCATCGCGCGCCAGATCCAGGCTCCCGTCGAGATCGATGTACTTGGTGTGGGGGCAAGCAAAAGCTGCGTGAAGCGCTGCGGTGATGCTGACGATGCTTTCATCGTTACAACCCCAGAACAGCTCAATGCCTTCCAATGCAGCAATATCTGCGATTCGAAGTGCCTGACTAACGCCACCACATTTCATGAGTTTAATGTTGAAAATGCCCGAAGCGACTGGCGGCTTAATCAAATTGAGTGCATCGTTAGGACTCAGGAGTGACTCATCGGCAGCGATTACCTTTCTGATTTCAGCTGGAAGCGCCTTCATTTCTTCGATGGCTTTGGCAGGAAGGGGCTGCTCGACCAATTCAACCTTTAAATGACTGGTTCGCTTATAGAATTCAATGGTTTGAGCGGTGGTGTACCCCTGGTTGGCGTCGATTCGAATAACAAAACGGTCGCCAAATTTTTCTCTCAATTTTACGATTCGTTCAATATCCTCTTCAAGGTCGATGCCCAGCTTCACCTTAAGAACCGTAAAGCCACGCTTTCCATAATCTTCAGCCTCTTTCAGCGTCTCCTCAACATTTTTTATTCCAATGGTATTGCTGGTTGGCAGAGCGTGGATTTTTTTTCCCAGGTATTGAACCAACGGAACGCCAAGGAATTTCGTGAAAACATCGTGCAGGGCGATGTCTACCGCCGCTCTGGCGGCAGGATTTTTAGGAAAACGAATCAGCAGTTCGGCAAGCAGTTGATTGATGTGCCGAATGTCTCTTCCCACAATCCAAGAAAGATTGGCCTGTGTTAAGGCAGCATTGGTTTGGTCGAGGTGCTCACCGGTCACATATTCGCTTGGATTGCCAGCGCCTATTCCGGTAATCCCGTTTTCCAATTCAATCTCAACGAAAGCATTTTTTACTTCATCAACTGTTTTGAAAGCGATGGTATAAGGTTTGGTGTTCCCAAGATCGATGCACCAGGATGTAATGTTTTTAATTTTCATAGGTACTGTTCAAAGTTCAGGCTCTAATTTTTATTTGCGGGAATCAGCGATCATTTTTTCAAAAATTGGAATCAGGGACGACAACCCATCTTCCAGGGGCAACACAACCGGAATGCCCAGTATTTTTTCCTGTTCCTGAGCATAAGCACGGGCTTCCTCTTGTTTCATTTTCGCCGTGTTCAGGGTAATGCCAACGGTCGGTGCTCCGTAAATTCCGATCAGGTTAACCTCATCTTTAAGCTCAGGGAGATAGGCCGGATAATATTCCATGTCCTTGTACTGCTTTCTTACAGGGTGGTGCTGAATAATGGCAGCGTTAGCGGCTGCTGAAACAATCCACTCGGCACCCGCAGGTCCACTTGGGTTTCGCAAGGAAGATTGCCCCTCAATAAATATGATGTCAGGCTTCACTTCTGTCCAGCATTGGTGAACAGCATGTTCCATTTCGCCTGAAATAAAATCATTGAGCGTTGAGTCGAAAATAAAGCCATACCGAGCCCCCTGCATCCATCCGGTCTGTCCGGTATAAATCATTTCCGCCTTGTAACCAGCCTGGTTCATGGCTTCTGTGAGCAGACGCGTGGTGGTTCTTTTACCCAATGCGCAGTCGGTTCCCAACACAGCAATTTTTGGACACTTCACCTCAACAATTTTTCCGTTCCAGAAGTGCAGGTCTTTAAATTTCTTTGGCTTTCTAACATCGATTATTTCCAATCCTTTGCTGGCAGCAAGCTGGGCTAGATCCGGATGATCAGATACATAGTCGTGAAGTCCGTTTACCAGGCTAAATCCATTTTCCAAAGCTTCCCGGAGCATAATTTTTAATGCATCCGGAATAACTCCTCCTTTGGTTGCGACTCCAATGACACAGTACTCAGCTTTTTGGCCAGACGACTGAATGAATTCCCTGATGGTACCATAAACGGGAATGTTTCGATGCTTACCATCCAAAACCTCACCGGCATCCTTTCCGGCAGACTTTTCATCTACCACGCCAATGATGTTGAATCGATCGGTACCGCGAATAAGGCCGTGAGCAGTTTTTCCACTGCTGGAATTAAGGTAACCGGCTGTAATAATCAGAGTATTTTTCTTTTCCATAACCAAAGTGGGTTCACCGTGAAAAAAGGGAGTGCATTTTAATAAAGGCTGACAAGCTATCCGAATCCGTCATGTAATTTTTTTCAATGCTTTAGGTCATAGCTAAGTTCAAATGCTGATAAATCAGGCACCGTTGACCTGAAACGACTGCGCTCATGGTCGTATATCAGACGTCCCAGACTTCTCATGAATGGCATAGCATCTGTTTCATAATCATATCGGTCATCGTTAAGGATGCCATCACGATTGGTATAGATGACCGCTGAAAGGAGGAATTCAATTTTATTTTCAAAATCAACGATGTAGGCATTGTCAATGATGTATCCGTAGGCACCGCCGATTTTGTTAAAAATTCTAACCCCTGAAGGAATGGTACCGGCTTCCCCTCCCGATAGTAAATACTTGGCATAGCCATTATGAAATGTGCTGTCCTGAAAATAGGCGGGGTACCTCGTCTCCGAAGGCCACTGACTCATGTATTGTAGTACGGCCCTTCTGTCGTCGGGCCTTAAATTGAACTGCCTGGCTCGGTCAGTGGCCTCAGGAAACAACAAGGCAATGAGCATATCCTGCTGGTCTTTGAGCGAGAAAAAGTTTTTATACGAAAAGTCCATAGGCTTTCGAATTAGTCGGCCATTCTCGTAATAGCCCTTTGCGCGAAATACTTTTTTATGGACCGGCACTGAGTCGGCCATCAACATGGGTTGACTCCATAACAGTGAGTCTCTTCTATAAAAAGTTACAGGTTCCGTTCGACGGTTTTCTGCAGCTGTAAGACCACCCCTGGACAACCGATGTAAAATTCTGGCCTGATAGCCTTTCCGACGAAGTGCAGCATTGGCGTCTTGTTGACCCACAAAAGCATAAAGCGTGTTGAAGGCTTCGTTGTCGCTCACCAAAAAAATTTTCCTGGCCAGGTGATCAATGGTAGGAACACCGCCAAATGCCGTGGTGTCTGATGTGATCTTACGCTGTCCGGACCATGCACTGTCTAATTTTAACGGCGTAAAACGATTTAATCCTGAAATCCCCAAACGATTCATTTTTTCAAGCGCGAGAAGAACCATGGGAAATTTTACGGTAGAGGCAGGGTAGAAATATCTTGAAGTATCGAGGCGATAGGAATAGGAAGAGAATTGAGGGGAATTGCTTTCAGTCCGATCAATTTTGGTGTAGAGAATTTGAATGTCGTATGCCTTAGCCTTGTCGGTGAACCTTTTGAACTCGGCAGGTTTTGATTTCATCAGCCGAAATAAAAAATCATCATTCCTGGCTTGCTGTGCACTCCCTGTTATGGGAAAGACAATAGCTGCAGACAACAGCAGACTTACCCATAGGTTCAAAATTCCAATTATACCCCTTACCATCCTTCCAAGCTACGCTAAAGCTTAAACCTTTGCCAAACCGATAGGGTGTTTAGCTGAAGTCAACTGTAATAAGTTTGATAAAGTCCTGTCAAAAACTTTATACCTCAGGCAAACCGTGAAAAAATTCAGGGTTACCTGATCGGCAGAGTCGCTATTTTTGCAACCATGAGTGTTGAGGTGAAGCGTGATATCCGGAAATTAAAGCAGGAGGACCTGGAAAAATTTTTTGTCCAGCAAGGTGATAAGCCTTTTCGTGCAAAGCAGGTTTTCGAGTGGCTCTGGAAAAAATCGGCGCACGATTTTGATCAGATGACCAATCTTTCTTTGCCGGTCAGGGAGTTGCTTAAAACGCATTTCACCATTAACCCTATTCGGGTGGACCGGATGCAGCGCAGCAACGACGGCACCATTAAAAATGCCGTTACGTTGCACGACAGCCTTGTGGTGGAATCGGTGCTCATTCCAGCCGAAAAAAGAATTACAGCCTGTGTTTCATCGCAGGTTGGCTGTAGCCTGGCCTGCAAATTTTGTGCAACCGCCAGCCTTAAGCGTATGCGAAACCTGAGTGTCGATGAAATTTATGATCAGGTGGTGGCCATCCGGGAACAGAGTGAAGAGTTTTTCAATCGTCCGCTAACCAACATTGTTTTTATGGGCATGGGTGAACCATTGCTTAACTACAGCAACGTGGTTGCGGCCATAGATAAAATTACTTCGCCTAAAGGTTTGGGAATGGCCATGAAGCGCATCACCGTTTCAACAGCAGGTATTGCCAAAATGATTATCAAAATGGCCGATGACGGCGTTAAGTTCAATCTCGCTGTTTCATTGCACAGCGCTGTGGATGCCAAACGATCATCCATCATGCCGATTAATGAGACCAATTCACTGGATGAATTGGCGGAGGCACTGAAATACTGGTATCGTAAAACAAAAAGCAAGGTCACCTATGAATATGTAGTCTGGAAAGGTTTCAACGATAAGGAAACCGATATTCAGGCCTTGCTAAAATTTTGTAAGCACATTCCATGCAAGGTGAATCTCATTGAATACAACCCAATTGGTGTCAGTGACTTCAAACAGGCAGAGAGCACCGTGATCGACCGTTATATGAGTGTCCTGGAAGAAAATGGCATCACCACAAGGGTTCGCAGAAGCCGGGGGAAAGACATTGATGCCGCCTGCGGACAACTGGCCAATAAATTTGAGTCCTAAATAGTCAGATTTACTTTCTCAGTGGTGCAAGAATGCGGTAGGTGGTGTCTACCTCTCCCCTGCTGATGTCGTTGAGTTTACCTTTCAATAATTTCCGGCGAAGGGGCGAAAGGTGATCGAGAAAAAGCTTCCCTTCTATGTGATCATACTCATGCTGAATGATCCTGGATTGCATGCCGACAAACTCCGCTTCATGCTTCTGCCATTTTTCATCGAACCAGGTCAGGTGGATGCGGTCGGGTCTGGGTATTCGCTCACGAAGGTTGGGTATACTCAGGCAACCTTCCTCCAGTAAACTCTCCTCGCCTGCTTTCTCTGTTATCTGCGCGTTGATAAAAACCTTTTTAAACTCTTTCAGATCGGGCTCATCCTCAACCATGGTAGCATCAACGATAAACAACCGGATGCTTTTTCCGATTTGAGGTGCCGCGAGTCCCATACCGTCTGCAGCGTACATGGTCTCGTACATATCTTCAATGAGCTTGATGATGTCTTCGCCTATAGGAATGTCTACTGCGACTTTCCTAAGCACCGGATCACCGTAAACAACAACAGGATAAACCATACTATTTCGGTTTATAATTAAGTTCATTCAAGGCAAGCCACGCCATCAGACCAGGACCATGTTCAAGCGCTTGCTCATCGATATCAAAAGTTGGCGTATGGACATAGGAGACAATTCCTTTTGATTCATTTCTGGTTCCCAAACGATAAAATGAAGCGGGAAGTTCCAGTGAATAGTAAGAGAAATCTTCAGAGCCAAGCGTCAGGTCGAGCTCCTGGATGTTTCCACCTCCCATATACGCTGCAGCAGCCATACGAAGCCGGCGGGTCAAATCGGTGTCATTGTTCAGACACGGGTAACCTCTGGAAATCTCAATATCAACGGTAGCGCCCATTCCTTCGGCGATGCCTTTGGCGATGGACTGAATGTGTTCAAGGCCTTTTTGTCTCCACTTTTCATCCAGTGCGCGGAAAGTTCCAGCCAGGAAAACATGGTCAGGAACCACATTGGTAGCGCCCTCTGCTGAAACTTTTCCAAAGGATAAAACCGTAGGTTGTTTTGGACCTGCATTTTTGGAAACCACCTGTTGAAGTGCAACCAGAATATGAGCTGCTACCAGAACAGGATCTACGTTCAGTTCCGGGGTCGAGGCGTGTCCACCTTTGCCACGAACGGTCAATCGAATTTCATCAGAGCTGGCCATGTATTTACCTTCCCGGAAACCAACTTTACCAACTTCCAACACTGGTGACACGTGCTGACCAATAATTGCGTCGGGCCTGGGGTTTTGTAAGACGCCTTCCTTGATAAGAATGGAAGCGCCTCCAGGATTTCTTTCTTCTCCAGGCTGAAAAATAATTTTAACCGTTCCGCTGAATTCAGAACGAAGTTCATTCAGGATCCTGGCTGTGGTCATCAGGCTTGCCGTGTGAACGTCATGACCGCAGGCATGCATAACTCCCTTCACAGCAGACGCATAATCTTTTTTCGATTGTTCTTGGATCGGTAAGGCATCCATATCGGCCCTCAGGGCCACAACCCTGCCTTCTGGTCCATTTCCTTTAATCAATCCAACCAACCCTGTTTTACCGATGAGCGTAGTTTCAATACCAAAAGAAGACAGGGTTTCTTTAACCCATGAACAAGTACTCTGCTCTTCAAATGAAAGTTCAGGGTGCTGGTGAAGGTGGCGGCGGAATTTTACAGCATCCTGATAATAATTTTCCGAAGCCTGTATGATTTGTTCTTTTGTGATGGTCATTTCACCGGAACTTTTTCAGGAACAATGATGGCGTTGGGAAATAGTTTGCGAAGCCGGTACAAATCCCTGTGTGCAGAAATTCGTGTATAATATTTTCCGACCACAACCCTAAATTTAGGCTGAATGAATTCAACCTGGGCCTTGAGGTCCATACCTGACTCTACAAGAATTTTATTGGCCTCAAGCGCCTCTTGCTTTTTCTGTCCGGAATAAATCTGAACCGTAAATCCATCCAAAAACATTTTTGAACGGTTGAAGGCATCCAGGCTATCGAGGACAGAGTCTACCCTGACGTTTACGGTTTTAGTCGCCGGCACGATTGCGCGATCTGGCTCAGTGGTCGGCTGTTCGATCACCGCCGGTGTTTGAACCGGCCTCCACCTGGAAAGATCCTCCTGGTAACCTTTTTTCTTTTGCGCAAAACTTCCGTTCACCAAGACAAGTGAAAGAAAAAAAGCTAAATATGCCGGACTACGAAAGCTCACCTTGTTGAACATTAATGTTTACTCCAAAACAATACACTTGCCGGATTTAATGTCTTCCTCGACTTTTTTGTATTTCACATCTTTTAATACGCGTCCGTCGGTGTACTGAACGTCTACACGGTCATTCCTTCCCGCAAGACGTTCGGATTTTACCGGCGCCACCCGCTCTGGCTCTCTTTCAGCCGTCTGGGCCTGACCACCGCTAAGCAATGACCGGGACTCATCTTTTTGTTCGTTGAAACGCTGACGTTTCTGAGTCCGTGCCTCCTGAACATTCGCAGCAATATCAGGGATGGTAGCCTTCATCAGGAAAGACACCGTTTCATTGTTCACCCGTCCAATAAATCTTTTGAACGCTTCAAAGCCCTCAAACTTATAAATCAGCAATGGGTCTTTTTGTTCGTAAACTGCATTCTGCACCGATTGTTTCAAATCATCCATATCGCGCAAATGCTCTTTCCACTGCTGATCGATAATGGCGAGTGTAATGATTTTTTCCATGGAGCGGATCAACTCCGCATTGGAGGTCTCCACCGTTCGGGCAAGGTTCACTACCACCCCGATTTGACGGGTACCATCTGAAAAAGGAACCAGAATATTTTCAATGGTGGCCCCACTTGTCCGTTGAATCTCCCGCATCCGGGGCAATACCTGCTGAGCCAGTAAATTATTTTTCCGCTCGTAGTGGCTTAGTGAAGCCTGATAGAGCTTAAGACTCAACTGCTCTTCAGGCTGTGTATTAAACTCCTCTTCGGTGATGTTCAGATCGGCGCTAAAAGTGGAAAGCACATTCAACCTAAGATTTTCATATCCTTCTCCTGCTTTGGCGTTGTTGATCAGCTCTTCGCTCAGATCATAAAAAATGGTCAGCAAATCAAGCTGAAGCCGCTCACCAAACAATGCATTCCTTCTTCGGCGGTAGATGACATCCCGCTGAGAATTCATGACGTTGTCGTACTCGAGCAGGCGCTTACGAATTCCAAAGTTGTTCTCCTCAACTTTCTTTTGCGCCCGTTCAATGGAGCTGGTGACCATAGAGTGGGAGATCACTTCACCTTCCTTCAATCCAAGGCGGTCCATGATTCTTGCGATGCGCTCCGGCATAAACAACCGCATGAGGTTGTCCTCCAGCGAGACATAAAATTTAGAAGAACCGGGATCACCCTGACGTCCGGAGCGACCTCTCAACTGACGATCGACCCTTCTGGACTCGTGACGCTCTGTACCAATGATGGCCAATCCACCTGCAGCACGCGACTCGGGCGTAAGTTTTATGTCGGTTCCACGACCTGCCATGTTGGTGGCGATGGTAACCGTTCCGGGTTTACCGGCCTCTGCCACTATCTCAGCTTCCCGCTGATGCTGCTTTGCATTCAGTACATTGTGCTTGATCTTTTTGAGCTGAAGCATCCTGCTCAACACTTCCGAAATTTCGACCGATGTGGTACCTACCAGAACAGGCCTACCCTGCGAAGTAAGTTGAACAATCTCTTCCACCACCGCATTAAACTTTTCACGGATCGACTTATACACGAGGTCGTCCATGTCTTTACGCACCGCGGGTTTGTTGGTGGGAATAACCACCACATCCAACTCATAGATATTCCAAAACTCTCCCGCTTCGGTTTCAGCAGTTCCGGTCATACCAGCAAGTTTGTGGTACATCCGGAAATAGTTTTGAAGGGTAATGGTGGCGTAGGTCTGGGTTGCATCTTCCACCTTAACATTTTCTTTTGCCTCGATGGCCTGATGCAGTCCGTCGGAGTAACGTCTTCCCTCCAGAACACGACCGGTTTGCTCGTCTACAATTTTGACCTTACCGTCAACAATGATGTATTCCGTATCCCGCTCAAATAAGGTATAGGCCTTCAGCAACTGGTTAACAGAATGGATGCGCTGAGATTTGGTTGAATACTCTCTGATGATTGCTTCCTTCCTGGAGAGTCTGTCCTCTTCCGGAATGGTGTTGTCCTTTTCAATTTTATTCAGCTCGATACCAATCTCCGGCAGAATAAAGAAGCGAGGATCCTCTCCATCACCGGTAATTAAATCGATTCCTTTGTCAGTGAGTTCAACACTGTTATCCTTTTCATCGATTATAAAAAATAACGGCTCGTCGGCTACCGGCATTTCCTTTTTATTGTCGGCCAGATAGAAATTCTCAGTCTTCTGCAGAATTTGTCTGATCCCGGTTTCACTCAGGTATTTGATCAGGGGCTTGTGCTTGGGCATACCCCGATGGGCTCTGAACAATGCGAGGCCTCCATCTTTTTCATTTCCTTCCGTGATTAACCTTCTGGCATCGTTGAGGAACTGATTGGTAATTTTTTTCTGAGCCTCAACCACCTTGGATATCCGTGGTTTCAGGTCATGGAATTCATGCTCGTCGCCCTTCGGAATGGGGCCTGAAATTATCAGCGGTGTTCTGGCTTCATCGATCAGGACACTATCCACCTCATCGACCATAGCATAGTGGTGACCCCGTTGAACAAGTTCCTCCGGGTCGCGGGCCATGTTGTCCCTCAGATAGTCAAAACCGAATTCATTGTTGGTGCCGTAGGTGATGTCGGCCAGGTAAGCATTGCGTCGGGCGATGGAGTTTGGCTCATGCTTATCGATGCAATCGGTCATCAGTCCGTGGAACTGAAAAAGTGGAGCCATCCATTCACTATCCCTGCGTGCCAGGTAATCGTTTACAGTAACGATGTGAACACCTCGACCGGCCAGCGCATTCAAAAATGCCGGCAGGGTTGCCACCAGTGTTTTACCCTCACCGGTGGCCATCTCAGAAATTTTACCTTCATGAAGGACAATACCACCAATGATTTGCACATCGTAGTGGACCATGTCCCATTTGATGAGATTGCCTGCAGCCATCCATTGATTCTGCCAACGGGCCACATCTCCGGAAATCCGAATGTTGTCATGCCTGGCAGACAATATCCTGTCATAATCGCGGGCCGAAACTTCCAGGTATTCATTTTCTCTGAATCGCTTTGCCGTTTCACGCACAATGGCGAATGCTCTGGGTAGAATTTCAAGTAAAACTTTTTCCAGCTGAACGTTCCGCTCTTTTTCCAAACGGTCGATTTCAGCAAATACCTCTTCCTTCTCCTGAAGATCCATGTCAGGATTGGAGGCGATCCGGCTGTGGCAATCAGACAATGACTCATCTACAACCGATAATTTCTCTGCGATCAGAGACTTCAGATCAGTGGTTTTATCACGAAGCTGATCGTTGGTCAGACCTATAAGTTTTTCACCTTCACGTCTGGTTTCATCGACCAGCGGCAGGATCTTCTTAATGTCTTTATCGGATTTGGTGCCGAATATTTTCGCTATCAGTTTCAGCATAGGAGTAACCAGGTGAAAATCGCCGTTTTTTCCTTCGGCAGGGCGACAAAGTTACTTCACTTTTATGGATTATGGCCCTATTCGGGCAGCTCAATCTGGCCCTCAAAAACAAGCTTGGCCGGACCCGAGAGGTAGATATTGGTAAAGCCATTGGGCCGATGATCAAAGCCTACGTTCAGAATACCTCCCCTGGCCTTTAGTGTGACGGGACTTTTCATTCCAAGAAACGTTGCAGCGATGGCCGTGGCCGTGGCACCAGTGCCACAAGCAAGAGTCTCCTGTTCAACTCCACGCTCATAGGTCCGAATCGTAAGCGTGTGGTCATCGACCACCTCAACAAAATTGGCATTGGCTCCATGAGGAAAAATAGAATCATACCGAAGCTTCCTGCCTTCCTCCACCACCGGATAATCTTCGACGCTTTTCACAAACCGAACGAAATGGGGTGAACCAGTATCGAGATAGTATCCGTCGTAAACGGTTTTAACTTCTCCGACATCGTTCATTTGGATGCGGATGTTTTTATCCTCCAACCATTCTGCCTTATGAATGCCGTCATAGGCTGAAAAGGTAGAGGCTGTTCCCGCTAAACCAAGTTGGCGTGCCAGGGCAACGGCCGATCGGCAACCATTACCACATAAGCTTTGGGTGCCATCGGGATTGTAGTAGCGAATGCTGAAATCAGCCGCATTGTTTCTGTCCACGAGAATAACACCATCTGCGCCAACACCGAAGCGGCGGTCACAAAGAAAGGAGGCCTGTTTCGCGTTTGGAAAAAACTGCTGATCTCGGTTGTCAACGACAACAAAATCATTTCCTGCAGCCTGATACTTGTAGAATCTGAGTTTCAAGAGATGAGTGAAAATATATCCCTGAATACCAACAAAAGATAAACCAGGATGCCTACAATAACTTCAGATTTGTATTTAACCAAGAAGAGTTTAAGTCTGTTTGCCATTAGCAAAGAAGAATTTTAATTCAATTTTCTCCAGCGAGTCGATTTAAAAACTATACTTCCTCGTAATCAACATAATCACCACCCTTGATTTTACCGTCTTTACCGCGCGTACGTTTGCGTTGACCTTGATTTCGCATTTGCTGGGAGATGGCACCAGCCCTGAAAAAGAATGTTCCTACTTTATAGAGGACCCAGACCACAATGGCGAGAATCAATAAAAACTTGAACATTACTGCTAATTAAGCCCCAAAGGTAATGCTGCCAATTCAAAATCTGCATCGTAATAAGACAATGGCTATTTTTAACCTTGCTATGCGCCTCCTACTGGGTTTTTCAGTTGTTTCGATTTTATGGTCTTGCCAGCCTGAACGTGAAGCTCAGCCGGTTTGGAAGTCCATTGAAAGCTCGCTTCAGGAAAGATTTATTCAGGCAAGCGACGGTGACACCATTCTAATTCCAGCAGGACATTTCCTGTTTACCCGCGGACTTTCTATCGACGGAAAAAACAATCTGGTGTTAATAGGAGCAGGCGAGGATTCGACATTCCTTTCTTTTAAAAATCAAAAAGAAGGTGCACAGGGCTTATTGATTACCAACGGTAAAAATATAATCGTTTCAGGATTCACCATCGAGGATGCCAAGGGAGACAATTTAAAAGTGAGCGATGTCGATGGGCTTACCCTACGTAACATCCGGTCGAGATGGACGGCGGAAGTGCCGAGCGCAGCGAATGGAGCATATGCCCTTTACCCTGTATTGTGTAAAAGAGTTTTGATTGAATATTGTGAAGCCATCGGCTCTTCCGATGCTGGCATTTATGTTGGGCAATCCGACTCGGTGATCATTCGCAACAATAAAGCCTGGAACAATGTTGCCGGTATAGAAAGCGAAAATTCAAAGTGGGTGGAAATTTATGGAAATGAAGCCTGGATGAACTCCGGTGGATTGTTGGTTTTCGATTTACCCGGTCTGACTCAATACGGACACCATACCAAAATTTTCAAAAACATAATTCGGGATAACAACCACGAAAATTTCGCAATGCCCGGAAATGTTGTTGCGAGCATTCCGCCTGGTACCGGCGTAATGATATTGGCCACCCACGACCTGGAAATGTTCGACAACGATTTGATCAACAACCGAACGGTTGGCACCGGAATCATAAGCTATGAACTGGTTGCAGCGCTGAATGAAACAGAGGAGGTTCAATCGGATGCAGAGGGCGGAATCCGAACCGTGGAAAACAACTACAAACTCGATTCACTTTACAATCCTTATCCGTATCGGATTGCCCTCCGCAACAACCGCTACTCAAACGAATTTTGGTTTCCTTCTCTAAGCAACGACATTGGATTTTTATTTCTGCTGAAATCGTTTTTGTCACCACCGGACATTGCCTACGACGGCATCAAGCCTCCTGACCGCAATCCTGAAATTTGTTTAAGCAACAACCAGGGCGCCGAAAATTTTCTTCTCCTGGATGCAGCACATGATTTTGAGGGCTTTGCAAAAAATCCAACTGGATTTGATTGCTCTGTCGTATCATCGCTGAAGCCATGAGGTTACTTTTCCTGCTTACGCTTTTGATGATCGCCGGCTGTTCGGTAAAAACGCCGGAGCCGGAGGCAATTGAAGAGATTGTTCTGGCGGGAGGTAAAGCCAGTAAGTGGCCAGAAAAATTATCGTCGTTCGGATTTTTCCAAAAACCATTACAGGCGTTGCGCCCTGAAAAAGGTGTGGTGGCCTACCAGATTAATGCGCCACTGTTCAGTGATTACGCCTTCAAAAAAAGATTTGTCAAGGTTCCGACGAATGAGCCCGCAACCTTCAACGAAAGAGAAACGATGGATTTCAAGGAAGGCACCATCCTTATTAAAAATTTCTACTATCCGGCCGATTTCAGAAAACCCGAAGGAAAGCGTCGAATCATTGAAACCAGGTTGCTGGTCAGAGAAGCAAGTCAATGGGAGGCGCTGACCTATTTATGGACTGAAGATCAGGAAGAGGCCTATTTCACATCCTCCGGAGCTACGGTGAAGGCAACGTGGATTGATGATTCAGGGTTGAAGCAATCGGTGGATTATTTGGTTCCGAATCAAAATCAGTGCAAAAGTTGTCACCAGCAAAAAGGAAAGCTCGTTCCAATTGGTCCTACTGCGCGTCAGCTTAATATGACCGAGGAAGGTGGACAACAACTGCTCCGCCTCGTGAATCAAGGCGTGCTTGATTCAGTACCCAACCCAGAGACCATACCTGCCTTGGCCAACTACCACAATCTTACAGAATCAACCGAGCGCCGGGCGCGTGCCTGGTTGGAAGGCAACTGTGCTCATTGCCACCGACCGGAAGGTCCTGGCAAAACCAGTGGACTACACCTAATGGCAGAGGTCCATAAACCTTTGGCGCTGGGGATCGGAAAGGCACCGGTGGCTGCCGGAAAAGGAAGCGGGGGACTTCAATATGATGTACTTCCCGGAAGGCCCGAGTCTTCGATTTTGTTGTACAGAATATTGTCGACCGATCCGGGCGTGATGATGCCTGAGCTTGGCAGAACCATTGTTGACCGAGAAGGTGCTGCACTCATCGAGCAGTGGATCCGAGAAATGAGGTAGGAAAAACAGCAGAACTATGGATGTATCTTTGTGGCGATGAAACCATCCGGTTGGCTAATTGTTTTTGCGCTTCTGACATTGAATTCATGTTTTGAGCAAGGAGACTGCCAGGATCAAACCTCCAACCGGATCACCTTTGAATTCATCAGCTCCAGCACCAACAAACCATCAGAAATAGCAATTGACTCGGTCACGGTATCCGGGGTAGATAAAACCTTTTATAAAGGTGAGAAGGCTAGCCGCATCATTTTACCGCTTACACCTGGAAGCTCCAATACTGAATTAAAGATCTACCGCCCTTTGGGAAATATTTCATTAAATATCTCCTACCTGGAAAGAAGCACCTTACTGGATCCCGCATGCGGCGCCAGGGTTTTATTTACCCTGAAGGAAGTCAGTTTTACAGGCAGTGCCTCCAAGGTTCAAATCATAAAGTCATTGATAAGCAGTGTTCAGGAGACCCATGTCAAAATATATTTATAGCCTGATTGTTTTTTTGCTGATGCTCAGCGGTACTGCTTCAAGTCAGGACAGTTTGCGCAGCTTTAAACCAACGGGAATCAGGGTGGGTGCAGAAACGATCGGATTGATCAAGTCGTTGGCTGGCTCGAAGGCCGGTGGAAAGGAATTGTTCGCTGACATGGACTTAGGCCGGTATTTTCTTGCTGTAGAGGTAGGCGAATCCTTTCGCAACCTCACCATAAAAGATGGCACCTATTCCAATGAGGGCAGGTACCTGAGGCTCGGGGCTGATGTAAACTTTTTGAAGAAGGATCCAGACCGTAATATGTTTTTTCTTGGATTCAGGTACGGGAGAGCGGTGTACAGGGAACAATTGGACTACGTGTACAACACAGGTTTTGGAACTGTGAACATGGACATTGATCAACAGCAGGTGAAATCCGGGTGGTTAGAGCTCACCACCGGTTTGAGGGTTCGTGTGGTGAAGTTTTTCTGGATGGGCTACACTGCCCGGCTGAAGTTTGGTTCCTCCGTACCGGACGAATCACCGATTGCCCCTTATGAAATTCCAGGCTATGGATTAACCTTTAAGAAACCCTGGTGGGGCTTCAGCTATTATATGATGTTCAGGATTCCGTTGAGGAAAGACAAGGCATTAAGCCCTGCTGAAAAATGACTCAACAAAATTTTTGGCATCAAAAGGCCTGAGGTCCTCAGGTTTTTCACCAACACCGATGTAGCGTACAGGAATTTTAAATTGATCTGAAATTCCGATGACCACCCCACCGCGTGCAGTACCATCGAGTTTTGTTACTGCCAATGCGCTCACCTCAGTGGCTTTGGTGAACTCTTTTGCTTGAATGATTGCATTCTGTCCAGTGCTTCCATCGAGTACCAAAAGCACTTCATGTGGGGCATCAGGAATTACTTTTTGAATGACCCTTCGAATTTTCGAAAGCTCATTCATCAGGTTAACCTTGGTGTGCAATCTTCCGGCAGTATCAATGATTACCAAATCGGCACCGGATTTTACACCTTCAGACACCGCATCAAATGCGACGGCGGAGGGATCTGCATCCTGTCCACGTGCAATGACCGAAACACCCGTCCGCTGACCCCACAATTTCAATTGTTCGACAGCAGCCGCTCTGAATGTATCGGCCGCACCAAGTACAACCTTTTTACCAATCGCATGAAAACGGGAAGCAAGCTTTCCAACGGTAGTGGTTTTGCCCACACCATTAACACCAACCACCATGATTACATAAGGCTTGGGTGGCTCAGCGGTGTCCTCAAAAGACTGGCTTGTTGGCAATAGCGAAATGATTTCCTCTCTCAGAATTCGATCAAGCTCAGCGGTGCTTAAATATTTTTCCCGGGCTACCCTTTCCTTGATTCGATCAATTATTCTCAGGGTTGTATCGATGCCAACATCTGAGGACACCAGAACCTCCTCCAACTGATCCAAAACATCGTCATCGACAGTTGATTTACCGGCAATGGCTTTCCCCATACGTGAGAAAAAGGATTCACGAGATTTCTCAAGTCCTTGAACCGGAGCCTGTTTTTCTTTTTTAAAAAAATCAAAAAATCCCATTGTCGGTTAAAATAAAAAAGTCCCACGCGGGGACTTGTATTGAAACACAGCCTCGACTGCGCTTATTTTTTGGCCAGCGTATCCTTCACCAGATCAGAAGGAACAATTTCCTCCCTGAAAGTGTAGGAACCTGTTTTCTCTGATTTGACGGCACGGATAACTTTCGCGAAGCTTTTTCCGTCAGTCTTTTTTAATGATGCAACAACCTTCTTTGCCATGGTTTGTTTCTTTTAATGGTTTTAAAAACCTGAATTACTTGATTTCCTTGTGCAGGGTATACTTCTTTAGGATTGGGTTGTATTTCTTCAACTCGATCCTCTCGGTAGTATTCTTGCGGTTTTTGGTGGTGATGTAGCGGCTCATGCCGGGCATGCCGCTGTTTTTATGCTCTGTGCACTCCAGGATCACCTGAATGCGGTTTCCTTTTTTAGCCATGAGATTTCCTGATTAAAAGGTTATTTGGTCAAGTATCCGGCCTCACGTGCCTCTTTCAGGACCGCGGTAATGCCGTTTTTATTGATGGTTTTAATGGCTTTGGTGGAAAGCTTCAGGGTTATCCACTTGTTTTCTTCAGGAATGAAGAACTTCTTGGTCTGAAGATTTGGGTAAAATCTGCGCTTTGTTTTGTTGTTGGCGTGGGAAACTTTGTTTCCAACCCGAGGGCGCTTACCGGTTATTTCACAAACTCTTGCCATAAAAAATGCGTTTTTTGGCCCTTTTTTGAAAAGGGAAGGCAAATATCGGGAAAGCGGGGTCTAATTTCCAAACACGGCTTCAATCATGAATACTGAAAAGCCTGATTGAAACTCCCTTTCAGGCCGCTAGGCTCACTTGAATCATACGTAAGGCTTTTAATAGCATGCTTTGTTTAACCCAGGAACCGAGAGGTTTGAAACACCCTTGTTTTCTCTTTTTCAGGGCTCTGGCGGTTAAGAAATGTAATTTATATCAAAACGAATCGACCACTTAAAGCGTCACTTTAAAGTTTTGATCTGTAGGGTTTTGTTCTGCATGTCAGGTTTATAGATGATTCTGTCAGATGTATTGAGCACGATCCGTGGATTTCATGCATTAAACTGATGGCCTAGCCTCCAAACGATCTATCCCAAGGCAATTCATGGCTGAAAACAACTAAAGACCTTCCCGGCTTGATGCGGGTAAGGTTTCCGTCCTAAATCAAAATCAGGCCGGCAAAGGTGCCCAGTACTTTTGTCGCAGACGGAGGCAAAAAAAGCTTCGCCTGAAAAAAGAAACCACCAACCTAAACAACCACTACTTGTATGAAAGGAATCGGTGAAAAAATCAGGAAGATCAGAAACATCCGGGGCTATTCTCAGGAATACATGGGGATTCGCTTAAAGATGTCACAGAACAATTACAGTCGAATAGAGCTCGACCAGATAAACCTGACGCTCAAAACCCTGGCTGAAATTGCAGAAGTCCTGGAAATCAATACCCAGGAAATTCTGACCTTCAACGAATCCAGACTCTTTAATGCATCAATGCCGGAGGAGGTTCCGGTGATGGTGCGCAACAGCTACCAGCAAACTCCTCTGGTTAGCATGTTGCAGGAGGAGATTGTAAACCTTAGGGAGGATCGGAAAAGATTGCTTTCCATGCTGGAAAGAACCCAACCTGGTCTATCCTAGAAGAAGTTGGGAGATAATTTCGTAGCCCGATTGTCCATCTTTGGATAATTTTAAGCTTCGATCAATCCTTCCCACCATGAGATTATTCTTTCTAATCTTTTTGGCATTTTCCATCCAGGCCTTTGGTCAGCAAAAGCGACCTAATTTCCGCCTGCCCGCTGGAATCCAAACCAGAGACTACTCAACGGCATTTGTTCTGGTTAAGACCAAGAACAACGCACCAATAAACATTCATTCCAGAAGTGTAAAAATGAATGGTGCCCAGGGTCTAAAAGATTTGTCCATCCGATCGCTGGTGCCTGCGAAGGCGCTTGATAAAATCGCCTACCGCACCGCTCCGCGCGAATCCTCATCAGGATTCAACCTAAATCAGTTTGCAGAGGTGGCTGTTCAGGGGAACAATGTCGAGGCTTTCATCAACAAACTGTATGCGACCGGACTTTTCGAATTGGTCGAACCCATTTACACCGACAACATACGCCTAACGCCTAATGACGAAAAACTTTCAAGCCAGTATTACCTAAACCTGATCAAGGCTCAGGAGGCATGGGATATTGCCACAGGAGAAAACATCCTCATCGGTATTGTAGATTCCGGCGGCGATTTAGATCACCCAGACATTGCCGATAAAATTTTTGTTGATCCTAATGAACCCACTGATGGCATTGACAACGACGGCGATGGATACATAGACAACAATAGAGGCTGGGACTTCATTGGCGCAGATACCTTAAATGTTAACGATCCTGATTTCATTGGCGACAACGATCCGAACACCTACACCTCTGGGTTTGGTTCCCACGGTACGAACGTTGCAGGAACCGCCGTGGCTACCGTAAATAATGGCATTGGCATAGCAGGGGTTGGCTACAAAGCCAAGGTAATGTTCACCAAACATTCAGCAGACAACCAGAGTCCAAACAAAGGATCACTGTATCTGGGTTACTCTGGTTTGTTATACGCCGCCACCCATGGGGCGAAAATCATTAATCTTTCCTGGGGCAGTCCTTTCCGAAGTGAAATTGTACAACAACTCATCACCTTCATTACCCTTGATTTGGATTGTCTTATTGTTTCTTCTGCAGGCAACGACGGAACTGAAAATCCTTTTTATCCCGCCGCATACAACTACGTGATGTCTGTTGCCGCCACCACCTCATCCGATGCCAAATCAAACTTTAGCAACTATGGCACATCCATCGATTTAAGCGCACCAGGCTCGTCGATCCAGACCACTGCCTATGACAATGGTTATTCGAGTGTAAGCGGCACATCTTTCTCTTCCCCTATTGTTGCAGGTGCGGCGGCGTTGGTGTGGTCTAAATTTCCCAAATACTCAGCCGTGCAAGTAGCAGAACAGCTTAGGGTAACAGCAGATGAATCCTTCTACTCTAAAAATTCAACCACCGTCTCCAAAAAACTTGGCAAAGGAAGACTGGATATTTTAAGTGCGCTGACTAAAAACCTTCCTTCGATCAGAGCGTCCAACCCGAGATTGGTTAACGCCTCCGGAAGTTCAGCAGAACCCGGTGAAGATGCCTTTTTGAGCATGGACTTTAACAATTACCTCAACAGCACCTCGAGCAATATTACGATCACCATCAAACCGGTGATTTCGAATTTTGTAACCCTGAAGAAAGCGACCATCAATCCAGGTGTGATCGAGGGTGGAAAAAAATACAACAACCGTTACAATCCTTTTGAATTCAAAATCAGTTCAGCACTGGGTTCAAATACTTCCGTTACACTCCTGATTACCTATACCGACGGTACCTACTCAGATTACGACTATGTTTCGTTTCTGGTCAATCCAACCTATATCGATGTTGATGAAAATAAGGTGATTACCACAGTAGCATCAAATGGCCGAATCGGCTACGAGAATACATCAAGCAGCACCAATGGAGTAGGCTTTGTATTTGAAGAAAATTCATTACTGTTCGAAATGGGCATTATTGCAGGAAGCTCCACCACGCAGTTGTACAACAACGTTCGTGCAACCAACTCCTTTGATCAGGACTTCACGATCGTCGATAAGATTCGTGAAATAACACCAGGCGAACGTTCTGCTTCAGAAACCTTTGGTTCATTCAACAGCAGCGGTACCCCGGCGATATCTGTTAAATACCGTAGCCTGGCCTGGCGGGACGTGCCTTACGATAAGTTTGTAATCATGGAGTACAAAGTGAAAAATGTCTCCGGTAGCCCTCTCACCGGATTCAATTTTGCCTTGTTCAGCGACTGGGATATAACGGAAAGTGGTGCTCAGGATGTTGCGCGGTGGGATCCCCAAACGAACCTCGGTTACATTTATCCAGCCATTGAGAATACCAAGCCACATGCAGGCGTTCGAATCCTGGAAGGAATATCTCCGATTTTCTATGCCATCGATAACAACCAGGCTACACCCAACGCCCCATTTGGATTGTATGACGGTTTCACGGACCAGGAAAAAATTACCACCATCACCTCTGGTGTTGGTCGAACAGAAGCCGGCACATCAAAACCGGAGGGTGGGGATGTGAGTACTGTAGTGGGTGCAGGCCCTTACAATATCGGAGTGAATGAGGAAGTCACCATTGTCTTCGCATTGTTGGCGGCAGCCAACCTGACCGAGCTTCAACAAGCAGGTGCCGATGCTTACACAGCCTACAAATTGATGCTTCAGGCACCAAAGCCGGTCGTTCAACCCGTGACCACATGTTACAATTCATCTGCCAACATCACAGCGACCGGCGCAGGAAAATTTAAATGGTACACAAACTTCACCGGTGGAGAACCGGTTTTTGAAGGACCAACGCTCACCACCGGAAAACTCGTGCGCGATACCGTGCTTTATGTCTCAAATGCGGACAAAGATTACGAAAGCGTGAGAACCAAGGCGACCGTTACGATCAGTGCCATCCCTGAAGTACTCGTCCTTGGTGCAACAACTTTCTGTGAAGGGGGCTCGGTAACACTCACTGCGGGCACTGCCGGTAGCTATTTGTGGAGCAATGGTGCTACCACGCAGAGCATCAATGTTAAGGAGGCGGGTAATTATTCTGTGAAACTGACGGACGCGGCTTTAGGCTGTTCCACTGAGTCTAAACCTGTCAGCATCTCAGTAAGTCCACTGCCAACAGCGAAATTCAGTATTGAAAATCCCGCATTGAACATCAATGAAGAAATCAAATTCATCAATGAGAGCACGGGAGGAAACAGCTACTTCTGGGTTTTTGGCGACAACACCACCAGCACGGAAAAAAATCCGGTAAAAATTTATACCATCATCAAAGAGTACATCATTGTGCTGCAGGTTAGCAACGAATTTGGATGTAAAGCCAATACCAATAAAACCATTTCAGTTGTAACAGGCTTGGAGGATGAAAAAAACTCAGCAGGATTGTTCCCTAACCCCGCCATTGAATGGCTTACCATTGAGGAAGAGAGCGGCATCACCGGAATTACTTTAATCGACATCGGTGGAAGAAAAACTTTCACTAAATCTTACAGCGGCGAGAAGCAATTAACGATTGATGTGAGCGGTTCTGCACCGGGATTGTACTTACTTAAAATCAATACCCCTTCAGGGTTGAAAACTAAAAAGGTGTTGTTACAGCCCTAATACGCAGGCCTAAAGATTGATCCAGTAGGTGAACTTAAGAACTACCGAACGGTTCTTACTGACCATTCCTTCCGGCAGATAATTCTCGGCATAAACAAGGAATAAATCAGATGCAGGTCTGAACCTCCATTGCAATCGGGTGTTCAGGTTTACGTTATCAAACCGATCGTTGTACTGCAAAAAAGAGGTAAGAAAGAGGCTACGGCTTAGTGTCAGATCCAATCGCGGACTCAACAAAAGAAATTTTGCTCTTCCGTATGGTTCAGGCAGACGGATGTCGTTGTAATCCCACGTCACCGAAAAATTCCCATAAGGCTGCACACGGTACGTGAGGGTGCCACCGAATCCTGTACGTCTCCCATTGTAGTATTGGCCAGCGGCTCCGGTAAGTCGAAAAGTTAGCAACCTTCGGCTGTTGGAGTTAAACTCCGTTCTGTATTCTGTCCAGTTGTATTGTTGACCCAACAGCAGTGTGGTATCTCCTCTTGGAAACAAGGGATTAAAATCAGATGGGAGCAGTTGATAATTTCTGATTGCACCAATTAAAAAGTCAGCCGTACTTAAAAAACGAAAGGTATACCGGAAAATGTTGTTGATCTCCATCAGTTGACCATCGGGCCTGTAATTGTATCCTGATTCAAATCCAGGAGCATGTTGAACAAGGATGTTACTCTTTGGATATATGGGAAAGTCAGAAATAATGAAGTGCGCCAAATAACCCTTGTAGAGATCCTGACCAGGCATGAAACCCACTTCAGCACGGAAATCTTTGCCTGAACTTAAACCACCAAAACCCAAGCGGATGTTGCGTCCGTTGTAATTCATAAAAAGCCCGGAGGAATGATCGCTGCCGGATCGATAATCATCAAATGACCGATGGTAGTACATTTTACCACCCCACCGATTGGTTTTGGTGATTAGGGTGAAATCAGCACCGACAATCCGATTGTATCGGTTTACCACCGTATCGGTGACGCCGTTGTTCTCACGGCTTGCCAACAATGAGGGATGGTATAATTTTTCAGGGTCGTAACGGTCGCTGAGTGCCGACTGTTTATTTACAAATACAAAACCAAGATTCGATCGTGAGAAAACCTGACGCTGAACCACCGCCACACCATAGTTCTGTGCTGGCAATCCAAGTGCAGCAACCTTTCTGGTTTGGAGGTTCATCATACCCAACCGCCAGTTGCTGCCGATTTTTCCACTGACCCTGGCACCATATTCAATGGGCACCCTCGTAAGTGAGCCGGTGGTATCGGCGATCAGACCGATCCGTCGGGTAAAAAATGGCTGCGTGTAGGAAGTAAAGCCTGGCGAGTTAAACAAATCACTGTTCTCCAGAAAAAACTGTCGTCGTTCAGGGTACTGGAATTCATAACGCGTAAGGTTAACAATTTGACGATCGACATCCACCGTAGAAAAATCCGGATTTACTGTCAAATCGAGATTGATGGCAGGCGTAAGGCCAATTTTAGCATCGAAACCAGCGGTAGCCGTGACATCTCTGGGTGTTTCATTTTCCTTATCGGTGTATGAAGAGGTAACGGCATAGGGAATGATGGAAATATTGGTTCCTGGTTGTGGTGGCGGAGTCTCCCAAACCAACTTTCCTGAAAAAGGCATAGAGGCAGGCAGGTTCTGAATGGGTGTGCGAATCCAGCTGGAGACCTGATTGTGTTTAATGTCCTGTCGTAGGAATGCAATATTCCAATTGACATCGCTGTTATATCGAAGTGATTTGAACGGAATGGCCAACTCAGCTGTCCATCGGTCGTCTTGCCTGGTGACTTCGCTGTACCACTTATTATCCCAGTTGATGTTGAAACTGTTTTCGCGATCAACACCACCTCCGGAAAGCGTACCCTCGCGCTGAGCACCGTATGGGGAAATTCCGAAGAAAAAACCATTGGTAAAGTCGTTGTAGGGATCAAAATAGATGCCCACGTTGTCGTTCAGTGGCCATTCGAAATCCCTTCTAAGAGACTGAACGACTAAAGGCTTGTTGTCGTCGTAGCAGGTAAAAAAAATGTAGAGATTTTGATCATCGAAAGTCATTTTAGCCTCCGTGCGGAACGGTGACGGTAGCGTATCGGTTGGGTAGTTGAGATAAAAGTTACCGGCTATTTCCGCAACCTGCCAATCTGCCTCTTCAGCTTTTCCATCTATAACCACAGGCCCGGTAGCTTTCTTCACCCGTAATTCCGTGCCGGGCAAATTCTGACCCATGGAAAGATTGGCGAGCAAAACAACCAAAAACAATATAAAACGCCGGTAATTACAATACATGGTCGGCAAAGTTAGTCTTTGTCGACTGCAGACTCTGCCCATTTAAATAATAAATTGATCTCCGACGCATCGCCTGATTGTCCTTTGCATTCCATACACTTAAAATATTTTCTTCCTACATTCAATAATCCAATTCCATTTTAGACATGACATCAATCCGCCTCATTCAATCAATTATTATTTTACTGCTTGCCGGTGCCTCGACATTCGCTCAGCAAACCATCTCAGCCGGCACTGCATCAGTAGATATTTCTCCTGATTTTCCGATCGCACTTACCGGTTATGGCGGCAGAGCAGGCACTTTTGAAAAAATTGAGCAGAAGTTGTGGGCTAAGGCGCTGGCCATGAGCGATGCGAGTGGAAAAACAGCCATTCTGATCACCACAGATTTGATCGGTTTTCCTGCATCACTGGCCGATCAACTTGCCAAGGATCTTGAGCCCTACGGTATTCAAAGACATCAGCTTGCAGTAACCGCAACACACACGCACACCGGCCCTGAAACAGGAATTCTGATCAACATCACAGGAGAAAAACAATCACCGGAACAACTCGCTGCTGTGGTACAGTATCAGGAGGCACTTCGTAAAAAATTAAAAGACGTAACAGTGAAAGCACTAGAGTCAAGAAAACCATCGATTTTGAAATGGGGTAAGGGCAGTGCGTCGTTTGCTATGAACCGCAGAATGATTGAAAATGGAAAATGGGTGGGCTTTGGAAAAAACGACGGACCAGCAGAGCACGACCTACCCATTCTTCAGGTGGTGAACAGTGAAGGTAAAACTACCTGCATCCTTATGAACTATGCATGCCACGGCACAACACTGGTCCCAAAACACAATTATGTGCACGGTGACTGGATGGGAGATGCTCAGCTTATGGTAGAAGAAAAATTCCCGGGAGCACAAGCCATGGTCGTGATTGGTTGTGGTGCAGATTCTGATCCCCAGCCCCGCGGCGAAGCTGCCTTCACTGTTCAACATGGGCAGACCATCGCCAATGAAGCCTCCAGGCTACTTTCTTCCAATCAAATGATGTCCTTAACATCGGCTCCGGTTACAGCATTCGAGAAAGTTCCATTGCATTTCGATACCATCCCCGATCTCACACTGCTTAAATCAAGAGCTTTAAAAAAAGATGTGAATGGACTTCTGGCCAGAAGTTATCTTGAGACACGCTCCAGAGGAGAGAAAATTCCAGATCATTACCTCCTACCCGTCCAAGTATGGAATTTTGGTAATGATCTGACGATGATTTTTATGGGAGGGGAAGTGGTGGTGGACTACGTTAGAAAAATGAAACAGGAGCTTGGCCCTGAAAAACTCTGGATGAATGCCTATTCCAATGACGTCTCCTGCTACATCGCCTCCGAAAGATTGTACAATGAAGGTGGATATGAAGTGGATTTTTCTATGGCCTACTACAACAAGCCATCTCGCTTCCGAAAGGATACCGAAACAAGAATCGTTTCAGCTTTGAAAAAGCTCTACGAACAAACCAGGGTGAAATAAACCTTTAGCGATCGGCTGGCACTTCATAAAATTCAATCGGAAGATCATCGGGATCAGCAATAAAAGTAAATCGCTTTCCGGTCCATTCATCCGTACGAACCGATTCAACAGCCACGTTGTGCCTTTTCAGTTGGTCGATAACTCGATCCAGATCATCAACCTCAAATGCCAAATGGCGCAGACCACATACTTCCGGCCGGGAAGGTCGAGCAGGTGGATTGGGGAACGAAAATAGCTCTACCACATAGTTCCCCTTGAGGGCGAGATCGAGCTTCCATGAATTTCTTTCAGCCCTGAAAACCTCCCTTACCGGTTCCAGCCCCAGTACTTCAGTATAAAATTTTTTAGACCGCTGGTAATCGGAACAAATGATGGCAATGTGGTGTACCGAGCGAATCATGAAATTAAAAATTCCGTTTTACGCTGGCTTGCTTTCTTCAAGTAAAACCTTTGGACTGATTTCAAAATGTGATGCAACATGAACAGCCTTACCATCACGGATGATCAGGAGCTGAGGTGATTCATGTTCAATACCATAATGTTCCGCAACTGCATTGGATACCGGACGAAAGGCGAAGAGATCCAAAAAATAATTTTCGGTCTTCGTATCGGAAGGAAGATTTCTCTCCAGACGATCCAGTACTGTTAAACTGACGGAACACCGCGTGCTGTGCTTAAAAATGGCAACAGGGCCACGCTTTGATTTTTCGTCAATTTCAGAGAGCTGTCCGATGGACGCTAATTGGTTCCAATGCATATAAAATGTTGCACAAATTTATAGAATGAAATGCTGACTTCGATTAGTCGTACCAGATACCAACTTCACGTGGATCGTACCTGGGTCTCCGGATTTTTTGTTTTACGCTGGAGGGCTGTAGTTCATTTTTCCGGAATGTCTTTGACCACAACATTTTAATACCGGACAATTGAGAGCGCTCTCCCTTTACATTATCTTCTTTCAGTTGAGCAAAGCGTGCATCGGGGTGCGCGCCGGGCACGAACGCACGGTGCTCATTATAAAGTCTGAACCCCACCTGAAATTGGGCGGGTCGAAGCGGCGCCTGATAGGGATTAACTACCCTCAGCGCACTGGCTACACCGGATGGACTATTGACATAATTTTTTTGAGGTTGTTTTCCTGAGTAGGAGGCGATATCAGAGACCACTGAACGATTAAATTTTTCAGATCGGTAGTCCAGTTTTAGGAGATCAGGATTTTTATTGGGAGCCAACAATCTCATGCGTTCCTTTTGCAATCCTGCCGTGAGATAGATCCCCTCAGACGGGCGACGTTTCTTTAAAGCATCGGGGTCGGCTTGTGGATGCTTAACCCAGTTGTTTCGGAATGGATTTCCATAGCTTTTGCCGGATGCAAGGCTTGACCGATTGGCTTTAGTGAGTCTAACACCTCCAGTATACCCGGCTACATGTTTAAAGGCGCCAGGAATTTTTTCAATGCGGTAATTTTGATTCCACCCCGATACATCCACGGGCTTTAAAGACTGCTCAGGCCTGGACCTTAAACTTCCAGCGATTCGCTCAGGCCTGGTAATTCTTAAGTTTCCTGAATAGCCGGCTACTGCTTTAAAGTCTCCTGGGAGTTTTTCGTATGGATACCGTTGTTTGAAACCTGAAAGCTCACGTTGCCTGGAGGCCGGATCATTGATTCTCATACGATTCAAAAGAACATTGGTATTGCCTGGTTGCCTTCTAATCACCATTATACCTTGTGGTGTTCCTTTTTCAAATGGAGGTGTGGTCCAGCCTCTCAATGAAACAGGCATTTTATGCATGAGAATGGAGCGCCGGACTTCAGAAGGGCGAAGCGAAGCAAAGATTTTTCTGGAAGCTAGATTAGATCTTGTCGATTTGGCAATCGGTGCATTGGCTTTGCTCATGGCTTTTAACCTTCCCGGAGTAAACTGGTTCATGGCTATCGTGCCACCGGCAAGCCTGGCTTTACCCGGCATGCTTCTCACATTCAGATTGCCTGATGCAATTCCTTTTTCTTTTCTGAAGTTGGCCGGATTAAAGTTTTGATTCCGTGCACTGGTTCGCGGGTAAAGATTTTTAGAAGAGAGCGCGTTGGCTGAGGAAAATCCGGTTGGCTTCATTAGTCCCGCTGCCAACAAAGCTTTTCCAACTGGCTTTAAGGCACCATACATCAACTGCTGACGTAATGCCGCAGCTGACAAAGCAGCAGTTGCAAATCCCTTTGGTGCCGGAAAGCCAAGAACTTTTTTTCCTTCCCTTCCATAACCAGATGCAGTGGCGTCAGGTTTTTTCGCACGACCGGTTTTCTTCACCTGAAAATCAGCGCCCGCACTCTGGGCAGATAATAAAGGCTGCCCTTTGGCACCTCTTCCTCCAGTCATTCGACCTGAGCGAAGACGCTTACCCGCCAAATCTCCAGACCATGCTCTACCTCCTTTGGTTGCAGACTTATATCCCGGAGTTTTTGCATTCGAGAGACCTCCTGCAGCAACATTTGGACGAGAGGATCGAACGGTATCATTTGATGCAATGCCTGCAGCACCGGATTTAAAATCAACCTTACGCAATGGTCCACCGGTTAAATCGGTGGTGATACGGCTTCGGTCCTTAAATATTTTCCCCCAATAAACATTCTTCTTTTCTTTTCCGAGCCAGGTTGCACTGGCAGATGGCGCAGATTTAGATGGTGTTACAGCAACAGCGGCAGGGGTGTAACCCTTTGCATTTCGAATCGCTCGAAGCGGAAGGCCTTTTTCAGACTTAAGATTTGGCTGCGGCGACTTATTGTGCACCATTTTATTGGTAGCAGAGAAAACCTTTCGCGCATTGGATTGATCGGATCTTACCTGAAGTCGCTTACCTGCAGAATTACCGGACCATGCTTGTTGCTGGGTTGTGGGTTTCCTGTCCTGAATTTTCCTTCCGGAGGCTGTGCGTGCTGAAGACCATGCTACATCAACACGTTTTGGTTCCCTAAGGCCCTTTCCTGAAGAGGGAAGTCTTACTGAGGAAGGTTTTTCTACTCGTGGCGGAGAAGGGGAAGCATTTTTAACGAATGCACCAGACTGTGGATAAATCACAATTGCACGGGCAGGATTATTCTTTGGTGTTACCCTTCTTCCAGAAGCGGAAACATTTCCCTTGGTTGGCCTGTCACCGGAACGCGGACGAGCAGTAGCATTCAGGTAATCACTTTCTCTAGTCACTTTTGTTGATTCCTGCCTTGGAGATGCCGAACGAACCTGTACTCTGGAGGGCGGAATACTGACGCGGTCACCTGATGATGGGCGAGCAGAATTGTTTTGAAGATTCTTTTTATTTTGTCGGAAGGTTCGGGCTGAAAATCCGGTTTGCTTCGAGGAGCGTGCCGGTCTAGACTTAATTTTTTTTGACTTTACATTTTGCCCAACACCTAAGGTTGGAGGCAGTGGCCGTTCAGCAGGACGATCCCCCTTGGTATTCTGGCTAAAGCCTTGCGGCCCCGAAATAGCAAACACAATCATCATTCCTGTTAAAAAAACAGGGAAAAATGACCTAAGTGTTCTCGTACTTTTCATCGATACCTCATCTGAATGGGGCACCTAAGGTACGGCTTAAACGCCTGATCCTCAATAAGCGAGAAGTTCCCGAATGGCATCGGGAAGCCTTCCGGCTGGCAAAAAGTTTTTCTCCAACGTTGGTGCAAAGGGTACTGCGGTGTCCAGTGAGGCAACCCTTTTCACAGGAGCATCCAACGATTCAAAACAATTTTCATTTATCCACGCAGAAATCTCGGCACCAATACCTCCCGTTAAAGTGTCCTCGTGTAATACCAATGCCCTATGCGTTCTTCGGACGGTATCGGCAACAGCATCCTTGTCCCAAGGCAACAGCGTTCTCAGATCGATAACTTCAGCTGAGATTTCCGGCATGGTTCCTAATGTCTCCATGGCCCAATGAACACCCATGCCATAGGTGATGATGGAGAGATCTGTTCCCGATTGAACCGTTGAGGCCTTACCTATTTCAACCGTATAAAAATCGTCCGGCACCATTCCTTTAATGGAACGGTACATGAGTTTGTGTTCAAAAAAGAGATAAGGATTAGGATCTTCAATGGCAGCACACAATAATCCCTTGGCATCATAAGGATTGGAAGGATACACCAGTTTTAAACCGGGCGTATGGAAAAACCATGCTTCATTACTTTGGCTGTGAAAAGGTCCAGCGGCTGTACCAGCACCTGTTGGCATTCGAACCACCACATCGGCAGGCTGACCCCAACGCCAATGAACTTTTGCCAGATTGTTCACAATTTGATTGAAGCCCTCAGAAACAAAATCAGCGAACTGCATTTCCACCATCGACTTCATGCCTTTGATGCTTAGACCCAACCCCGCACCCACAACCGCCGCCTCACATATTGGAGTATTTCTGACCCGTCCCTTTCCAAATTGCTCAACAAATCCTTCCGTGATTTTAAAAACCCCGCCATACTCAGCAATGTCCTGTCCCATCAGGACCAGCTCCGGAAAACGCTCCATGCTTTGTCTGAGTCCATCGCTGATGGCATCAATAAACCTTTTTTCCGTTTCTGAAGCTGAAACAGGAGTCGTTACATGTTGAACGAATGGCGCATAAACGTCATACACTTCTCTATCCGTTTCAGCTTCCGGCAAAGCACCGGCAAATGCAACCTCCAATCCCTTTTCGATCTCCTCACGAAAATCATTTCTTATTTCCTGAACAGACGCTTCATTTAAAACACTGCTCCTGATCAACCATTTTTCGTAGTTGTCCACAGGATCTTTTTGTGCCCAGGATTCCATGAGCTCTTTAGGTACGTACTTGGTACCGCTGGCTTCCTCATGCCCTCGCATCCGAAATGTCATACACTCCAGGATCACCGGCGCTGATTTTTTTCTCATTCGATCGGCTATTTCCTGCACAGCACAATAGACATCAAGAATATTGTTGCCATCTACGGTTACGCCTTCGATGCCATAACCTATGGCCTTATCTGCAATGTTTTTACATCTGAACTGTTCGATACTTGGCGTACTCAATCCATAACCATTGTTTTCAACAATAAAGATTACGGGCAAATCCCAGACAGCAGCGAGGTTCACCGCTTCATGAAAATCTCCTTCACTGGTGCCCCCATCCCCATTAAATACTGCAGTCACGGCGCCGGTTTTTTTCAGGACATCGGCCAGTGCAATTCCATCAGCGACACCATTTTGCGGACCAAGGTGAGAAATCATTCCTACGATGTGGTGTTCTGCCGAGCCAAAATGAAAAGAGCGATCCCTTCCTTTTGTATATCCATTGGTGGTACCCTGCCATTGTGCAAAAAGTCTATCAAAAGGCATCTCGCGGCCAATGAAAACGCCAAGGTTTCGATGCATTGGGAGGATGAATTCATCAGGCTTTAGCGCAGCGGTTACGCCCACCGCAACTGCTTCCTGTCCGATACCACTGAACCACTTACTGATTTTGTTTTGCCGAAGAAGGACGAGCATTTTCTCCTCGATCATTCTGGGAAAGACGATCCGTTTATACAGATCGATCAGCGTATCGTTGTTAATGTCTCTGCGGTTGAATTCCATACCAAGGATCCGAAAGAAGGTAATTTTTTGTGGGGGTGAAGTTAAAGCACTTTAAAGACATGGGTGAATTATGACGCCTGTCAGGACTGTTTCTGAAAAATTTGAATGGTCAAAAAGGCCAAGAATCATATCTTTGCCAGACTGACCCTAAACCTTTAAACCCCGCCTTACCTTATGAAATACAAGCGCATTTTGCTCAAACTCAGTGGTGAGTCGTTGATGGGAAGTGGAATAAAAACCAGCATTGACCACGATGTTTTGGAACAGTATGCAGCAGAAATAAAGGCTGTGAGGGATCAGGGCGTTGAAATAGCGGTTGTGATTGGAGGCGGCAATATTTTCAGAGGCGGACAAGCCGAGAAACTTGGAATCGACAGGGTACAGGGAGACTACATGGGCATGTTGGCTACGGTCATTAATGCTATGGCATTACAAAGTGCTTTGGAACGCCACGGAATGTACACCAGGCTGATGTCTGGAATAAAAATTGAACAAGTATGCGAACCTTTTATACGAAGGAGGGCGATACGGCATTTGGAAAAAGGCCGAATTGTAATTTTCGGTGCAGGAATTGGTAACCCGTACTTCACCACCGACTCAACGGCCAGTTTAAGGGCAGTAGAAATCCAGGCTGATGTTGTCTTAAAGGGAACGAGGGTAGATGGTGTTTATGACAAAGATCCGGAGAAACATAACGATGCAGTGAAATACAAGTCGCTTACCTTTCAGGAAGCCTACGAAAGAAGTCTCAACATTATGGATATGACGGCTTTTACACTTTGCATGGAAAATAAACTGCCCATCATTGTTTTTGATATGAACACACCGGGCAATCTGTTGAGGGTAGCGGCGGGTGAACCGGCAGGAACATTAATTGAATAATTGAACCGGATATGGAAGAAATCGAACTTTTTCTTGAAGATGCCCGCGATAGGATGACCAAAGCCTATCACCATGTGGGCAATGAACTGATGAAGATCAGAGCTGGAAAAGCCTCGCCAGGTATGCTTGATGGCATCATTGTTCCTTACTATGGTGTGAACAGCCCGCTGAACCAGGTGGCTTCTGTTACTGCCCCTGAGCCACGCACCTTATTCATCAAACCATGGGAAAAACAACTTATTCCGGAAATTGAAAAAGCCATTATGGCGGCAAACATTGGTCTCACTCCCCAAAATGATGGCGCAAGTGTGATCATCAACATTCCAATGCTTACCGAGGAGCGAAGAAAAAATTTAGTGAAGCAGGTCCATACGGAATGTGAACATGGACGGGTTGCCGTTAGGTCCGTCAGAAAAGAGACGAATGAATCACTGAAAAAAATAAAAGGCGTTTCCGAGGATGACGTCAAAAATGCGGAAGAGGAAGTTCAAAAAATTACCGACGACTTCATCGGTAAAATCGATGCGCTAATGAAGAAGAAGGAGGCTGAGATTATGACCGTTTAATAGACGGTCACCACAGTTTCTTTTTTTGGAATTAGGCGACCGAAAGACGTCAACGCTAATCCAATTTTTTTTGCTTCCTGTTCGAAGGCATCGGTGAAGCCATCCTTAACGCAAACCAGTAAACCTCCGCTGGTTTGTGGGTCTGCTAAAATTTTCCTGGTTTTTTCGTCGGCACCCGCAACCTTATGGCCATAGCTGTCCCAGTTGCGCTGCGTTCCACCCGGTGTAGAATTCTGATCGAGGTAGCTATCCAAAAACTCAAACTTAGGGACAGCTTCAAAATGTATTTCAGCTGAAAGTCCGCTGCCTTCGCAGACTTCCGTCAGATGTCCCAGCAATCCAAAACCGGTAACATCGGTCATAGCACTGATGTATGGCAAGGCACCAAAATGCCCTCCTGGTTTGTTCAGGGTAAGCATTGAATCAACAGCCACCTTTAGGTGCTCCCCTGAAACAATTCCTTTTTTTTGAGCTGTGGTCACTATGCCTACACCCAGCTTTTTGGTCAGGTACAAATGATCACCTGCGCATGCTGAATCGTTTCGCTTGAGGTTTTCTTTAGAAACCAGACCGGTTACCGCCAATCCAAATATGGGCTCGGGGCTATCAATGCTGTGGCCGCCGGCCAATGGGATCCCGGCATCAGCACACACCCTTCTGCTGCCCTCTAAAACTTCACGAGCCACTTCGGAGGAAATTTTATTGATCGGCCAACCTAAAATTGCAATGGCCATCATCGGCTTACCGCCCATGGCATAAATATCGCTGATCGCATTAACAGAGGCGATGGCTCCAAAATCACCGGGATCGTCGACAATAGGCATAAAAAAATCAGTGGTGCTGACCACACAATTTCCATCACCGATTTCGTAAACGGCCGCATCATCTTTCGATTCATTGCCTACCAACAACTGAGGAAATATTCCTTTTGGTAACTCAGAATGTAGGATGGTATCCAGGATGGCTGGTGAAATTTTGCAGCCGCAACCGGCGCCATGAGAATATTGAGTAAGTCGAATGGGCTCTGAGGTATGGTTCATTTATGGATCAGTTGTCTTTCTTATTACGAAGTTTCATGCCTTCAAAAAAAGCGGTACGGCTTCTGGCTTCATAGGATTCCCTTTCACCCAGCAGGACCTGACCGGTTTCATTTCGGAGACGGTAAGAAAAAGAAGCAGGGTCACCTGTCTGCGCACATATGGCCTGAACTTTGGTAACATATTCCGCCACGGCAAGAAGTGACGGCATGGGCCCAAATGGTTTTCCTTCGAAATCCATATCAAGGCCTGCAACAATAACTCTTTTACCAGCGTTAGCAAGGGTATTACAAATTTCAACGATGGCATGGTCAAAAAACTGCGCCTCATCAATACCTACTACATCACAATTACCCGATAAAAGCAGGATATCGCCGGCAAACTGAACCGGGGTAGATCGTATGGAACGTTCGCTATGGGAAACAATATCAGTTTCGTGGTATCGTTTTTCGAGTGCTGGCTTAAAAATTTCAACCTTCTGTTTGGCAATGATGGCCCGGTTTAGCCTCCGAATCAATTCCTCCGTTTTTCCTGAAAACATACAACCGCATATGACTTCAATCCAACCGGCCTTTTTAGGCTGGCTGCTGTCGTACAGTCGGGGTTCCTGGAACATGCATGCAAGTTAACAACACCACAGCTCAGAAAATCATCTGTCAAGCACAGATTGAAAGGTGGGCTCCCTTAATCCCTTATCTTTGCAACATTGCTGAACATGGAAGGAAAGCCAAATTTCGATAAGATCAGAAGCTACAGCCTTAAGCTTGCCGCCAGGCTCACCGCAGACCACTTCCGCGAAACAAAAACTATTTCCGGAAGGGAAATAACATCTTTCTGTTCCATCGGCCAGGTGAATCTTTTTATTGTCCGCGAACTGATGGTTCGATGGGAGGCAGAGGCCCGCCGTTTACGCAGTCCATGGTTTAATTACGAAGCGCCCGAGGTAAAGGAAGCGCTCAATCGTTTCCGCAACATTCTTTCCAATCACATTTCCATAACTGCAGGTGATTTCAGTCCGCTGGCTGAGCAGGCCATCTTCGACACCCTGCGCGTGGTGTTGGCACCTTACGACTACTATGCCGACGTTTTAGAACCTGACGAAAACCGAAAAATCAGCGTACACGAAATTGCAGTCCAGGTGAAATACCTGAAGATAAACCGTCAACCACTTGAACAGCTGCACAAAAGGGTTGAGCAAAAAGGGGAACAGGCCACTTTATCCGGTAAAGAATGTTTCGCCCTACTTGATGAAATTCTGGAGTCGGAATCATTTACGCCTGAACCTGTTGAAGAGCACATCAATTCCTTCAATCAGTTGCTCGCCGTAAACCTCAATGATTTGTTGGACGCACCCAAGGTGACGTATCGTAAACCGGAAGAAGTCAAACGAGCTCAGCCAAGTGCTCAGACGAGCTTATACGATGAGTTGGAGAAAGATACCCGTCCGACACTCGCCGACAATCTGAGAAAAACCCGAATCAACAAGCTCCGCGAGCATCTAACCATCAACCAGAAATTCATGTTCACCCGGTCGTTGTTCAATGAGGATTTTGAACTTTTTGATCAGGCCATTGAACGACTGGATCGAATGGATCGTCTGGAACAGGCAGAAAAATTTATAGACCTCTCCTACCCTGAATGGAACAGGGAGTCAGAAGAATATCAGGAATTCAGAGACCTGATCGAGCGCCGATTTCTTTAATTAAATTCTTTGCAGCACCTGTCCACGGTGCGAATCCAATTTAAGGCCGATAAAGAGCAGGATGGTGAAACCAATCAAAGCCGATCCTCCGTAGCTAAAAAATGGAAGTGGAATACCAATCACTGGAAACAATCCGATGGTCATTCCAATATTAACCGAAAAGTGAAAAAATAAGATGCAAACCACAGCGTAGAGATAGGCTCGGGAAAATTTACTTTTCTGTCGCTCCGCCAGATACAACAACCGAAGAAACAAGCCACAAAATAATCCGATAACCATGATACTGCCCACCCAACCATGCTCCTCTCCTATGGTACAGAATATAAAATCGGTGTCCTGTTCCGGAATAAAATCAAACTTGGTTTGTGTGCCCTTCAGAAAACCTTTGCCAAAAAATCCCCCGCTGCCAATTGCAATTTTTGATTGAGTGACGTTCCAACCATAACCAAGGGGATCAGCGTCGGGATTGATGAGGGCCTTAATACGATTTTGATGGTGCGGTTTTAGGACCTTGGTCAGAACATAATCAGCACTTTCGATAAGCGCCATAATGGCCAGCGCGGAGGCGGTAAGCGTAAATATTCTTCTGAACTTTTTTTTGCCGAAAATGATGAGCAGTGCGAGCACAGAAAGGACAGCACCGTGCAACCACCATTGCTGTGGTACCAATAAGGTAAGTAAGAAAATAACCACGCCCGAAGCACCGGTGATCAGCAAAACGGGACTCATTCCCTCGCGGTAAAAAACAAGGATAAAAACGGTAAAGACCATTGCTGTACCCCAGTCTTTTTGCAATAAGATCAATGCCAGTGGGGCAAGAATAATCGCAAATACAACTGCCTGATTCCGGATGTTGTCGAATCGAAACGTTGGGGTTGAGATGACCCTGGCTACGACCAGTGCCGTCGCAAACTTTGCAAATTCAGAAGGCTGAACACCAAAACTGCCAATTCCAATCCATGCCTTATTGCCTCCAACCTCTTTTCCAATAAACGGAACCAGCAAAACCAAAAAAAGAATGAAACCATAAACCAAGAATGAGACTGCTTCAAAAAACCTCATGTCAACCACCAGAATGCCAACGATGAGCACAATGCTGATGCCCATAAACAGAAGCTGCCTTCCTGAATTAAGTTTTATGTCAAGAATACTTTGGCTAACAGACTCATCGTATACAGATGCAAAAATATTGAACCAGCCAAGCAAGACCAATGCGCCGTAAATGGATACGGAAATCCAGTCGATGTTGTTTACTATGGAATCTTCCTTTCTCAATCCAGAAAATCTCCTTTTAGAACATAGTCCTCCAAATAATTCCTGCTAACCTTTCCTTTCAGGTACTTTTCAATCATAAGACCTGCGATGGTTGCAGCAGCACGGCCACCCATCCCGGAATATTCAACATAAACCGAAATGGCAATTTTAGGATTAACCTTCGGTGCGAAAGCAATGAATACGGAGTGTTCCGGATTGGGGTCATTCTGGACGCTGCCCGTTTTTCCGCAGACAACAATGTCTTTGAGGTTTGCCCTAAGCGCCGTTCCTGAAGTCACCACACTTTCCATGGCATCTACAGCAACCTCAAAATTCATTGAATCGATGGGAACCATGTGCTTCACTTGAAACTGTTCCAGCGGATTTCCAGTATTACCGATGGATTTCACCAAGTGAGGCGTATAGTAAAATCCACGGTTGGCTACCGTGGAAGCAAAATTGGCCATCTGAATTGGTACAACGAGATTTTCACCTTCACCGATAGCAATCGAATAAATATTGGAGAATTTCCATGGCCGGTTTCTATAGGCTCTATCGTAGTATGGAACAGACGGCATCAGCCCACCTTTCTCATTTGGCAAATCAATTCCGAGTGGTGAACCAAATCCAAAAGTCACCACCAGCTTATGCCATTCTGCCAAACCCTCCCGGCTGTCGCGGAACGGGTCTCCGGTTTTTCCCTGGCTGAGCAACCTTCTGAATACAGCATGAAAGTATGGGTTACAGGAATTGGTGATTGCTCCACGCAAGTCGACATTGTTATGCCCTCCATGGCAATTGATAATGGAGCGGTCGCATGGAAATCTTGTGTCGGTAGAAATCACGCCCTCTTCCAACGCAATCATAGCCTGCGCCACCTTGAATATTGATCCTGGTCGGTATTGCGCCATCAATGGACGGTTGAACAAAGGCTTGTTGGTATCGGAACTGATGATTTTGTAGTTGGCACTATAATTCTTTCCGGAAAGTCTTCCCGGATCATAGGATGGCCCAGAAATAAAAGACAAAATTTCACCGGTGGATGGTTCTACCGCGACAATACTTCCAGCTTTACCTTCCAAAAGTTTCTCACCATATCGCTGCAAATCGATGTCGAGTGAAGTGATCAAATTGATTCCTGGAACGGCCATGGTATCGTATTTTCCTTCCTTGAAGGAACCTTTTTCAACGCCTTTGGCATTTCTCCACATGTTGCGCACACCACGTTTGCCACGCAACACAGATTCATAATACGCTTCAATTCCACTCTGTCCGATATAATCGCCCTGCTTATAAATTCGGGCTGAGTCGCTGGCAAGCTGTTCAGATGAAATCTCGCTAACGTAACCCAGGGCATTGGCGGCAGAGGGCCACGTATAAGCCCGTGTCGTTCGGGCCTGGAGGTAAAACCCTGGAAACTCATCAAGTCGGTCTTCTATGGAAGCAACATCTTTTGCCGAAAGTTTAGGCATAAAAAGTATTGGCTTATAAGGAAGAAATTCCTTTCGTGCCTTCATTTCAAGAAACAGCGAACGTAGCTTAGGCAGATCCAACGAGGCCAGCGAGCAAAAAGTAAGTGAATCAAACTCCTGCATTTCGTTCACCTGCACCATCAGATCGAATTCCGGTTCGTTGTACACCAGAAGATTTCCGTTACGGTCATAGATCAGTCCACGGTAAGGGTATTCGGTGATGCGCAAAACCGAATTGCTATCAGCGAGTTCACCGTACCGATCGTCCCATACCTGAATGGCAAAGAGCTTGATCAGGAAGATACTTCCCACCAAAACAATCAGAACTGTAAAAAAATATTTGCGTTGATCCCTCATGACTTATCGGCGACTGCCAGTAAACAATCGGTACAACAACAACACCGTGAGCGTGAATAGAAAACTGAAAAATACCTTTCCGAAGGTGGTCCAGAACATATGAAACCCTCCGGCCTCAACATAGAAAAGAATAAAATGATGGATCAACAATAGGGGCGCGACATAGGTAAGCAACCACACCAATCCGTGGGCATCGTAAGAATCGGCTCCCGCGGCATCATAGCCTCCTTGTGGTGAGATGAACTCCAGCCAATAGTTCCGTACAAAGGCAAGTAAAACAGTAGCCGACGCATGTACTCCGGCACTATTTTGAAAAAGATCAAGGCTAAGACCAAATCCGAAACCCATCAACATCAGGACAACAGTACTGATTTCCATTGGGGCAAAAAGTATAAAGCCGGCATAGGCCAGGCAGAAAGCAGTATCAAACAAAACAATACGCTGAAGGAGCATAACCTGCAGAAGCAGGAACACAATAAATGAAACCGGAATAAATACCAGGCTTCTGGTCATGGCTTCTCAACTATTTTTCTAAGTGAATCAATCTGGCTGGCGTCACGACTGAAAATCACGTCCACAAACTGCAAACGCGAAAAATCCTGGGAAAGTTCGACCGAGACGTCATAAAACAAATCATTGTCTTTCAGTTGTACTTCCCTTACAATGCCCACCGGCAAATCGGGTGGAAAGATTGCATTAAAACCACTCGTAACCACTGTATCGCCACTCCAGATGCTGGAGTGTCGGGGGAGGTAGAGCAACTTAATCCGATCCGGTGATACGCCATCCCAACGAATGGTTCCAAAATTTCCGGTTCGGCTGATGGCGGCTGAGACATGTTCGTCAAAATTCAGCAAGGAAATGACCACGGCATATGAATCAGAGACGGCTTTGACTTTACCAACAATTCCATTTGGTCCTGTGACCGCCATACCGGGCTTTACACCGTCCCTACTTCCCTTGTCGATGGTGATAAAATTTCTGAACAAGGCAGTAGTGTTGTTGACAACCTTAGCTGAAATAAACTCAAAAGGATTAGGTGCGGTTGAATCGGTGTTGGCAGGAATATTTTTACCAAGCTTTTCGATCAGAGTCCTCAGTCGGGCATTTTCCTTTGCCAGCTGAAGGTTGGCGTCCCGCAATCTGAAATAGTTTTCAGTATTCTGTGACGCAGTAAGAATTTTAGCAGCAACCTCTGCAGAACTGTTGAAATATTGTGCTTGTTGATATTGTCTGCTGTTCACCACCATAATGCCGCAGATCAACTCCAGAACAGCAAAAAGGAGTATAGCCCTATTCTTAAAAAGAAAGTTGAAGAGCTTGCGCATCTCTTCGTCAGGTCATCAAAACCTTCTGGAATTGTTTGATGTTCTTAAGGGCCTGTCCGGTACCCCGTACCACTGCGCGTAGCGGATCTTCTGAAACGTGCACAGCAAGTTTCGTTTTCAATGCCAGTCTTTTGTTCAGACCCCGGAGTAAAGCACCTCCACCGGTCAGGTATATTCCACGCTCGTAAATATCGGCCGACAATTCAGGTGGTGAAAGCTCCAATGCTTTTAGGACCGCTTCTTCCAATTTGGAGATCGACTTATCCAATGCAAAGGCAACCTCAGAGTAGGAAATCTTGATGGTCTTTGGTATACCGGTCATCAGATCCCGACCACGAATCTCATAGTCGTCCGGGCCGTCATCGAGTTCGGTAAGCGCAGAGCCTACCTCAATTTTTACACGCTCCGCTGTTCTTTCACCGATCAACAGGTTGTGCTGCCTGCGCATATAATCAAGAATATCTCTGCTAAAGGTGTCTCCGGCGATTCGGATGGATTGATCGCAAACAATGCCAGAAAGGGCAATGACAGCAATATCGGTGGTTCCTCCGCCAATATCGACAATCATGTTTCCGATGGGCTGTTCGATGTCAATTCCAATTCCAATGGCTGCCGCAATCGGTTCATAGATCATATAAACCTCTTTGGCGTTGGCATGCTCTGCGGAGTCACGCACGGCCCTTTTTTCAACTTCTGTGATGGCACCGGGAATACAAATAACCATCCGCAGTGACGGTGGGAAAAGCTTTTTTCCGGTGTCGATCATCTTGATCATGCCACGGATCATCATTTCAGCCGCATGGAAATCGGCAATCACACCTTCCTTCAGCGGCCTGATGGTCTTGATGTTTTCATGGGTTTTTTCATGCATTTGCATGGCTTCCCGGCCAACTGCAAGGACTTTTCCCGTTGATCTTTCCAAAGCGATGATGGAGGGCTCATCCACCACGACCTTATCCTTATGGATAATGAGCGTGTTGGCGGTTCCAAGGTCGATGGCGATGTCTGCGGTGAAAAAGTCTAGGAAACCCATACGCTGGAAATTGATTCAGTAAAGACTAAAGGACAAAGTTAAGAAAATTTAACCCTCAAATTTTCAAGATGGAATGGCAAAACTTATGATAAGGATCAGTGCCTGAAATGTCGCCGGCCGGTAAAGACCATGGCGAGTCCGGTACGGTTGCAAGCATCGATGGAGTCCTGGTCCTTGACCGAGCCACCTGGCTGAATGACGGATGAAATCCCTGCTCCGGCAGCGATCTCCACACAATCCGGAAAAGGAAAAAAAGCATCGGAAGCCATGGCCGCTCCCGCTACGTCCATCCCAAACTGTTTGGCCTTTTCGATGGCCTGCTTTAAGGCGTCGACACGGCTTGTTTGACCTACACCACTGGCTAGCAATTGTCCCTGGTTGGCCAAAACAATGGTATTGGACTTGGTGTGTTTACAGATTTTTGAGGCGAACAAAAGGGCCTCTACCTGGTCTGCAGATGGTGCCTTTTGGGTAACCACTTTCAATTCGTCCCTGGTATCGGTCCAACGGTCTGCATCCTGCTCGATGACTCCATTGAGCAAGGTCTTGAAGTGTTTCTCCTGAGCAAGTTTAGCTTTTTGCTTTAGGATAATCCGGTTCTTTTTGGTTTGAAGCAATGACAAAGCAGACTGATCAAAATCGGGTGCCACCAGGATTTCAAAAAAGAGTTTGTTGATCTCCTGTGCAGCGGATTCATCTACCGTCTTGTTGGTTACCAGGATTCCACCGAATGCAGAAACAGGATCTGCCTGAAGTGCCTTGAGGTATGACTCCTTTACGGTTATACCGGTTGCAGCACCACAAGCATTGGTATGTTTGATAATGACAAAGGCAGTATCCTGATTGAATTCCTCTACCAAGGCCACGCCGGCATCTACATCCACAAGATTGTTGTAAGAAAGTTCCTTACCATTCAGTTGTTCAAAAAGATCTTCGAGCCTTCCAAAAAACACCGCTTTCTGGTGCGGATTTTCTCCATATCTAAGCACTCGCCCATCCTGGACGCTTTTTCGGAAAGTGACCAGACCTGCTCCTTGATTGAAGTAATTAAAGATTGCAGTGTCGTAATGGGAGGTTGTTGCAAAGGCAGATGCAGCAAAGCGGTAGCGGTCGGCCAATGTTGTTTCCCCTCCGCCGCTGTTGACCAAATCCAGCAACTCTGAATACTGACTTCTGGAGGAAACGATAAGCGCATCTGCGAAGTTTTTAGCTGCTGCCCGGATTAAGGAAATTCCGCCGATATCAATCTTTTCGATGATCGAGGCGTGGTCTTCGCCCTTGGAAACGGTTTCCTCAAATGGATACAAATCGACGATCACCAGATCAATTCCTGTAATCTGATGTGCCTCAGCTTCTGCAACATCCTGCCCATGAGACCTGCGGTAAAGTATTCCACCGAAAATAGCAGGGTGAAGTGTTTTCACCCTTCCACCAAAAATTTCCGGGTAACCAGTCAGCGATTCAACGGGGATGACCTCGTAGCCGAGTTTTTTAATGAAGTCTTGCGTTCCGCCTGTGGAGACAAATTCGACACCCCTTTTAGCAAGGGCGTGGATCACAGGTTCAAGGTTGTCTTTGTAATAAACAGAGATGAGTGCGCGCTTGATTTTTCGGACTTCGGTTGAGGCCATGGCCTGGGGTTTAGGCCGCAAAAATAGACCTTATTGACGAAAATAGATCAGGTTTGAAGTGCCTGTTGTAAACCTTAAATCGAACTAGTTATCCTCCAGCCGAAAACCATCGGCATCCATAAATGCAGGGAATTTTTCTCTGTATGCATGCAGGTCTTCAGCGCTAAGGGTAGTCACTTTAATGGCTTCTTCCTCAAAAGACGGGATAATCTCTTCCCCTCTCGGACCAAAGAGTGCTGAATGACCATTGTATTCGACTTGATTTCCATCCTTTCCTACTCGGTTTACACCGGCAGCAAACGAAAGGTTTTCAATGGCTCGTGCCTTCAGCAACGAATCCCATGCAACAGATCTTGCCGATGGCCAATTGGCGACATACACCAGTAGATCATACGCTGGCTTATTCAGGTCTTTGCTCCATGTATTTCTACTCCAGACCGGAAATCGTAAGTCATAGCAAACCAGCGGACGAATGCGCCATCCACGCCATTCAGCCGTGAACGATTTTGTTCCGGAGGAGAAAACTTTATGCTCACCAGCCATGCGAAAGAGATGCTTTTTATCATAGTGCATCATTTTTCCATCGGGCTGCGCCCAACAAAGTCGGTTGTAGAAATTTCCATCCTCTTCAATGATGACGCTGCCCAACAACAAGGCGCCGGTTTGAGCCGACATTTGCTTTAGCCATTGCGTAGTACGCATGTTCATTTTTTCAGCAACTTTCTCTGCGTGCATGGTAAAACCGGAGTTGAACATCTCAGGAAGTATGATCACATCTACTGCCTTATTCACCTGCCAGATTTTTTCTTCCAGCATAGCAAGATTGGCTGCAGGATCTTCCCAATGCAGATCGGTTTGAACCAGTGCTATTGAAAGATCTTTCATGATTTGGCGATTAGATTAGAATTCAGACCAATCCAATTGGCTTAACTTTTTACCGGCAGCCGCCAGTGTCTCCTCCTTTTTAGCGAAACAAAGTCGTAACAATTTATGATCGGCATGATCGGCGTAAAAGTTGGACACCGGGATGGTGGCTATACCGGCTTCACGGGTGAGTTTTACCGCCAAATCCAAATCATCTGCCTGCGTCAGATGTCCATAGGAAACCAACTGAAAATAGGAGCCACTGCAGGAAAGAGGTTTCAGCGGTGTATGCTTTAGTTGATCGAGGAAAAAGTTGCGCTTGATCTGGTAAAATGGTCCGAGGGTGGAATAGTGCTCAGGATTTTTCATGTATTCAGTAAAAGCAACCTGAACAGGAGTATTGGTGCAGAAAACAATATTCTGATGCACTTTTCTCATTTCAGCGGTTAATTCCGGAGCAGCAACCACATATCCGCTCTTCCACCCTGTTACGTGAAAAGTTTTACCGAACGAAAAAACAGCCATGGCCCATGGTTGCAACTCAGGCCGGGACAATGCACTTTGGTGCTGTTGTCCGTCAAAAATTATGCGTTCATAGACTTCATCACTCAATAAATAAATCCCATGCTCCACACACCATGATGCCAACCGATCCAAATCTGAGGAAGATAGAACGGTTCCACACGGATTGTGGGGTGTGTTTACAATGATCAACCTGGTTCTGGAATTAATTGCCTGCTGCAGGGCATCCCAAGGTATGCTGAAATCCGGCGGACTCATATTCAGGTGGATCGGTTTACCTCCGTTGAGTAAAACTGCAGGTGCGTACGTGTCGAAGCTGGGATCGAAAATGATCACTTCATCACCAGCATGGACAACTGCTGCAATAGCCATGAATAAAGCTTCGGTTCCACCTGCAGTGATGGTGATTTCAAGATCTGGATTGGTTTTCCTTCCGTAGGTCTCCTCAACCACCCGCGCAATTTGTTCCCTAAGCGGCAACAAGCCGGCCATTGGCGCATATTGATTGCTGCCGTCAAGCATCGCCTTATGAACAAGGTCAGCCAAAAGTGGGTCGATCGGAAAATCAGGGAAACCCTGTGAAAGATTGATGGCTCCGTGTTCTGAAGCCAGCCTCGACATCCTGGTAAAAATGCTTGTCTCAGTCCCCGGAAGTCTTGACTTCAACGTCATATTTCAATTGGTAGAAGTCCCATAAGTAAGGACCAATTTACAATCGCCTTTGTAGGCGAGCAAGATTGCTCTTATGCCTCGCCCATAGCGCCGCCGAAATTCATCGGAAAATGTGGGCCATCGTCAGTTCTTTTGATCGCACCAAAAGAACTTTCATACTTATCAATATTGTCTTTTAATGCGTTGAGCAGGCGTTTGGCATGCTCTGGGGTGATTACGATTCTGGATTTAACCTTTGCCTTAGGCACCCCGGGCATCAGGCGTATAAAATCAATAACAAATTCGCTGTTGGAGTGAGCGATCATGGCGAGGTTAGAGTAAACGCCCTCCGCTACCTCCTCCGACAACTCGATGTTGATCTGATTTTCCTGTTCTTTTTTTTCTTTTGCCATTGCCAAAAATATTGAGACTCCTTAAAAGAACTAATGGCTACCCGTTGGATAGCCATTAATTCCGTTTGTGTATTTCCGCTTATTGCTGGTACTCCTTCTCCCGGCGAGGCGTAGAAGTTGACTCGACCATTTTCTCGTATTCTTCTTCAGAACCTACGATAAGATCGTTGAACTTACGCTGTCCCGTTCCGGCAGGAATGAGGTGACCTACAATTACGTTTTCTTTCAATCCGATGAGGGTATCGGCTTTACCGCGAATGGCGGCTTCGCTCAACACCTTCGTAGTCTCCTGGAAGGAAGCTGCAGAGAGCCAGCTTTCCGTCTTCAGTGAAGCCTGGGTGATACCCTGAAGGGTAGGTGCCGATACAGCAGGCATGGCGTCGCGTACGTCAACCAATCGGAGATCTTTTCTCTTCAGTGCTGAGTTTTCGTCACGCAATTCACGCGCCGTTACAATTTGTCCTTTCTTGAACTTCTGTGAATCACCGGCATCGGTAACGAACTTCTTGTCCAGTACCTGATCGTTTACTTCACGGAATTCAAACTTATCGACATACTCACCTTGCAGGAAGCTGGTGTCACCGGAGTCAAGAATTTCAACCTTCTCCATCATCTGGCTTACAATGGCCTCGATGTGCTTGTCGTTAATCTTAACACCCTGTAGACGATAAACTTCCTGAATCTCATTCACCAAATACTCCTGTACTGCGGTAGGTCCTTTGATGGAAAGGATGTCGTTTGGTGTAATGGCACCATCGGACAATGGCTGACCGGCTCTGATGAAGTCGTTGGACTGGACCAAAATGTGCTTGGAAACCGGAACCATGTATTTCTTCTTGACACCATCTCTTGATTCAACGAAGATCTCGCGGTTACCACGCTTGATTTCGCCATAAGAAACCACACCATCGATCTCGCTCACCACCGCAGGGTTGGATGGGTTACGTGCTTCGAAAAGTTCAGTTACTCTGGGGAGACCACCTGTGATGTCGCGGGACTTACCCATGTTGCGCGGGATCTTGGCCAGCACCTGACCGGCTTTGATCGAGTCGCCCTGATCGACGGCCAAGTGGGCACCAACAGGGATGTTGTAAGACTTCTCCTCAGATCCGGATTTAATGCGGATCGTAGGGTTCTTGCTCTTATCCCTTGAATCGGTAATAACCTTTTCGCGGTGACCGGTTTGTTCGTCGGATTCTTCTTTGAATGTTATGCCTTCGATAATGGATTCGAATTCCACTTCTCCGTCGGCCTCAGACAAAATCACGGCGTTGTAAGGATCCCAGTAACAAAGCTGTTCACCTTTCTCTACCTGTTGTCCGTCCTTTACCTGAAGGAAGGAGCCATAAGGCACGTTGTTGGAAATAAGCACTCTGGTTTTGTCTTTGTCCAGAATTCGGATTTCTCCGGTGCGGCCCATCACAACTTTTACTTTGTTGCCTTCAGCGTTAACCGTATCAACGGTTCTGATTCCTTCGAATTCAACGGAACCTGAAAACTTCGCTTTGATGTTGGCATCAACTGCAATGTTTGAGGCAGTACCACCCACGTGGAAGGTACGAAGTGTAAGCTGGGTACCAGGTTCACCGATGGATTGGGCAGCGATAACACCAACTGCTTCACCAGCCTGAACCATTTTACCAGTAGCCAGGTTACGACCGTAGCATTTCGCACATCCACCGATGCGGGTTTCGCAGGTCAGCAGTGAACGAATCTCCACTTCTTCGATGCTGGTCTCCTCAATGCGCTTGGCGATCTCTTCGTTGATCTCCTGATTCGTAGCACAGATGAGTTCATCGGTGATAGGATCATAGATATCGTGAACGGAAACCCTTCCAAGGATACGCTCCGACAAAGGTTCAACGATGTCCTCATTGTCCTTGAGTGCAGCAACCTTCAATCCTCTGAGCGTACCGCAATCCTCTTCTGTAACCACGAGGTCTTGAGCTACGTCCACCAAACGGCGGGTCAGGTAACCTGCGTCGGCCGTCTTCAAGGCGGTATCGGCAAGACCCTTACGAGCACCGTGGGTAGAAATGAAGTACTCGAGTACGTCCAGACCTTCTTTAAAGTTGGACAGAATTGGGTTTTCAATGATAGAACCAACCGATCCGGCGAGGTTCTTTTGAGGCTTGGCCATCAGACCGCGCATACCGCCGAGCTGACGAACCTGTTCTCTGGATCCCCTTGCACCGGAGTGCATCATCATATAGATGGGGTTGAAACCCTGGCTATCCTCTTCCAACTGCTTCATCAGCGTGTTGGTAAGGGTAGTGTTGGTTCTTGTCCAAATATCGATGACCTGGTTGTATCGTTCGTTGTCGGTAATCAGACCCATCATGTAGTTGTTCCACACGGCATCAACTTCTTCCTGGGCGATGGCGACAAGTTTATCTTTTTCTGCAGGCACCTTTACATCGTTGAGTCCCATGGAGAGACCACCACGATACGCCATTTGGAAACCAAGCTCCTTAATATCATCAAGGAATTTAGCTGTCTTGGCCTGACCTGCTTGCTTGAAGACATCTCCGATAATAACCTGGAGTTTCTTCTTGGTAAGCAATTCATCTACGAAGCCTACTTCCTCAGGGACAACCTGATTGAAGATTACACGACCCGCAGCAGTTTCGATGACCTTGTAAGAATGTTCGCCAGTCTTTTTATCACGGACACGCACCCTTACCTTAATGATGGCATGCTTTGAAAGTCTGCCTTCGTTGAAAGCAATGATTACTTCCTCAGCAGAGTAGTAGCGCTTGCCTTCGCCGAGCTCACCTTTGCGTCCTTTGGTCAGATAGTACAGACCAAGTACCATGTCCTGTGAAGGCACAGTGATGGGAGCGCCGTTGGCAGGGTTCAGGATGTTGTGTGATGAAAGCATCAGCATGGAAGCCTCGAGGATCGCCTCGTGACCCAGCGGTACGTGAACCGCCATTTGGTCACCGTCGAAGTCGGCGTTAAAGGCCGTACACACGAGCGGGTGAAGCTGAATGGCTTTACCTTCAATAAGCTTTGGCTGGAAGGCCTGAATGCCAAGTCTGTGGAGTGTTGGGGCGCGGTTCAGGAGAACAGGATGTCCTTTCAGAACATTCTCAAGAATATCCCAAACTACAGGGTCTTTGCGGTCAACAATCTTTTTGGCCGACTTTACCGTTTTAACAATTCCGCGCTCGATGAGCTTGCGAATAATGAACGGCTTGAATAGTTCTGCCGCCATATCCTTCGGAAGTCCGCACTCATGGAGTTTCAATTCAGGGCCTACAACGATTACTGAACGACCGGAGTAGTCTACACGTTTTCCAAGGAGGTTCTGACGGAAGCGACCTTGTTTTCCTTTCAGCATATCGCTGAGGGACTTTAGTGCGCGGTTACCTTCAGAACGAACAGCATTTACTTTTCTGGAGTTGTCGAACAGTGAGTCGACAGCTTCCTGGAGCATACGCTTTTCGTTTCTGAGAATAACTTCCGGCGCTTTGATGTCAATAAGTCGCTTCAGACGGTTGTTACGAATGATCACACGACGGTAGAGGTCATTAAGATCAGACGTTGCAAATCTTCCGCCATCGAGTGGCACAAGTGGACGAAGTTCCGGAGGAATAACCGGCACCATGCGGATGACCATCCACTCAGGGCGATTTTCTACGCGGGTATTGGCATCACGGAATGCTTCCACCACTTTCAAACGCTTAAGCGCTTCAGCCTTTCGCTGTTGTGAGGTGTCGGTCGCAGCCTGATAACGCAAATCGTTGCTGAGCTCGTCAAGTTTTTGTCTTGACAACAGCATCTCGAGTGCATCGGCGCCCATCTTGGCAATAAATTTCTTCGGATCGCTGTCATCGAGCATCTGGTTCTCCCTTGGGAGTTTGTCCATGATGTCGAGGTATTCTTCTTCTGTGAGGAAGTCCAGCTTATTGATGCCGTCTTCTTCCTTAATACCAGGCTGAACAACTACATAGCGCTCGTAGTAGATGATCTGATCCAATTTCTTGGTGGCCAGACCGAGCAGGTAACCGATCTTGTTGGGCAGCGAACGGAAATACCAGATGTGGGCGACTGGCACAACCAGCTCAATATGGCCCATTCGCTCGCGGCGAACCTTCTTCTCGGTAACCTCAACTCCGCAGCGATCGCAGATGATGCCTTTGTATCGGATGCGCTTATACTTTCCGCAATGACATTCCCAGTCCTTTACGGGACCGAAGATGCGCTCGCAGAAGAGACCGCCCATTTCCGGCTTATAGGTCCGGTAATTAATGGTCTCCGGCTGAGTGATTTCGCCGTGTGAGCTCTCCAGAATAGACTCCGGCGAAGCCAAACTAATGGTGATCTTCGAGAAGTCGTTGTTGATCTTTTTATTCTTTCTGAAAGACATGTCTTGTGTTGTTCAGTCTGTCGGTAATTATCTTTTAATACTGCCTTAATCCATGGTGATCTCCAGGGCCAGTCCACGGAGTTCGTGAACAAGCACGTTGAAGGACTCAGGGATGTTTGGCTTCCGCATGGTCTCGCCTCTAACAATGGACTCGTACGCTTTCGCGCGTCCGATAACATCGTCGGATTTAACCGTGAGGATTTCCTGAAGAATGTGTGAAGCACCGAATGCCTCGATGGCCCACACTTCCATTTCACCAAATCGCTGACCACCAAACTGTGCCTTACCACCAAGCGGCTGCTGGGTAATAAGTGAGTATGGTCCGATAGAACGCGCGTGCATTTTATCGTCAACGAGGTGACCAAGTTTCAGCATGTATGCCACACCAACCGTAACGGGCTGATCGAATTTTGTACCGGTGAGTCCGTCGTAGAGGTAAGTTCTTCCAAAATCAGGAAGTCCTGCCTCTTTCAGCTGACTAGATACATCATCAAGTGTTGCACCATCAAAAATCGGAGTTGCATAGCGGCGACCGAGTCGCTTACCAGCCCAGGCGAGAACGGCTTCATAAAGCTGTCCAAGATTCATACGGGATGGTACGCCAAGCGGGTTGAGGCAAATGTCAACAGGGGATCCATCCTCCAGGAATGGCATATCCTCGTCGCGTACAATTCTTGCCACCACACCTTTGTTACCGTGGCGACCGGCCATTTTATCACCAACCTTAAGCTTACGCTTCTTGGCGACATAAACTTTAGCCAGTTGAACGATGCCTACAGGAAGTTCGTCACCAACTTCCAGTGTGAAGCGCTCACGCTTGAATTCACCGGAGATGACGTTGCGGACGTGCAAGTAATTTTTAACAGTCTGACCAACAAGTTTGTTGGTGTGCTCGTCGGTGGTCCAACCTTCCAGACTAACGTCTGCAATCAGGTTAACTTCCTCCGGCACATTGTAATTGCTCTCATCTCTGTAGATGTTTTTGTCCGGGAACAATCCGGACTCAATAACCTTCGCAGAGAATTTAACACTCTTGGAGATCAACTCGTCACCAAACTTATGCTTAACACCCTGACTGGTTTTGCCAGACAACAGGTGGGTCAGCTTTTTGATCATCTCCGTACGCAGATCGGTAAGCTGCTTGCTGTACCGGGTCTTGAGCAGATCAATTTCTTTCTTCGACTTGCTGCGCACGTCTTTGTCGCGCTTGGGTCTTGAGAAAATTTTAGTGTCGATTACGATACCTTTCAATGATGGAGGCGCCTTAAGTGAAGCATCCTTCACATCGCCTGCCTTATCACCAAAGATTGCCCGGAGAAGTTTTTCTTCCGGTGTAGGATCGGTTTCGCCTTTAGGGGTGATTTTACCAATCAGGATATCGCCTTCACGAACTTCAGCACCTACGCGGATTACGCCGTTTTCATCAAGGTGCTTAACCGCTTCTTCACTTACGTTCGGAATTTCAGAAGTAAGCTCTTCTTCTCCTCGCTTGGTGTCACGAACTTCAAGTTCGAACTCCTCGATGTGAATTGAAGTATAGATGTCGTCGCGCACAACGCGCTCAGAAATAACGATAGCGTCCTCAAAGTTGTAACCCTGCCAAGGCATGTAGGCTACCAGAAGATTTCTTCCGAGCGCCAATTCACCGTCGGCTGTGCCATAACCTTGTACCAGAGGCTGACCTTTGACGACCTTATCACCCTTCTTAACGATGGGAGAAAGGTTGATACAAGTATCCTGGTTTGTGCGACGGAACTTGATCAGGTTGTATGTTTTGAATTCATCTTCAAAGCGCACCAGCATATCGTCTTCGGAGATGTCGTATTTCACAACGATCTTCTTGGCATCGACATAATCCACAACACCTTTTCCTTCTGCGAGGACAAGGGTTCTGGAATCCAGTGCAATTTTTCCTTCCAGTCCTGTACCTACGATCGGGGCCTCTGCGCGAAGCAGTGGAACAGCCTGACGTTGCATGTTAGAGCCCATGAGCGCACGGTTGGCGTCATCATGCTCCAGGAACGGAATCAGCGAAGCGGCAATGGATACGATCTGGTTGGGTGCCACATCCATGAAGCGAACCTCCTTAGGTTCAACCACAGGAAAGTCACCTTCAAATCTTGCCTTGATCTTCTCCTCTGCAAATTCACCGTTGCCGGCGATTTTCACATTGGCCTGTGCGATGTTGTGTGTGTCCTCCTCTTCTGCAGTCAGGAAGATGATTCCGTCTTTTTTCACTTTTCCGCTTTCAACCTTTCGGTAAGGCGTTTCAATGAAGCCCATCTTGTTCACTTTGGCATGAACGCAGAGCGAGGAAATCAGACCGATGTTCGGACCTTCCGGTGTTTCAATGGTACACAGGCGGCCGTAATGGGTATAGTGTACGTCACGAACCTCGAAACCTGCGCGCTCGCGGGAGAGACCACCGGGGCCCAGGGCTGACATCCTGCGCTTGTGGGTGATTTCTGCCAGAGGGTTGGTCTGGTCCATGAACTGCGACAACTGGTTGGTACCGAAGAAAGAGTTGATGACTGAGGAGAGTGTTCTCGCATTGATCAGGTCAACAGGTTTGAAGTCCTCGTTGTCGCGGACGTTCATTCTTTCTTTAATGGTACGGGCCATCCTGGCAAGGCCTACTCCGAATTGGGAATAGAGCTGTTCACCAACGGTTCTTACGCGGCGGTTGCTCAGGTGGTCGATGTCATCGACTACAGCCTTACTGTTGATCAGACCGATGAGGTACTTCACGATCAGGATGATGTCCTGGGTGGTGAGAACGCGCTGGTCTGCAGCGAGGTCGAGTCCTAATTTCTTGTTGATACGGTAACGACCTACTTCACCAAGATCGTATCTCTTTTCAGAGAAGAACAAACTGGTGATGATGTCGCGAGCGGTTTGCTCGTCGGGTGCTTCCGTGTTACGCAGCTGGCGGTAGATGTACTCCACCGCTTCTTTTTCAGAATTGGAGGCATCTTTCGCTAATGTGTTGAAGATGATTTGGAAGTCGGCGATGTTCACATCTTCCCTGTTGAGAATGATGCTCTTTGCGCCAGACTGAAGAATGGTTTCTGCATCTTCTGCTGTGATCACATGATCGCGCTCGAGGAGTACCTCGTTGCGGTCGATGGATACTACTTCACCGGTATCTTCGTCAACGAAATCTTCCGTCCACGTTTTCAATACCCTTGCCGCCAACTTTCTTCCTACGGCTTTTTTAAGGGCGGGCTTGGTGGCTTCAATTTCCTCAGACAAGCCGAAGAGATCGAGAATGGCTTTATCTGAACCATAACCAATTGCGCGTAGCAATGTGGTCACAGGGAATTTCTTCTTACGGTCGATGTAAGCATACATCACCGCGTTTACGTCGGTAGCAAATTCAATCCAAGATCCTTTGAAAGGAATGATCCTTGCAGAATAGAGTTTGGTGCCGTTGGTGTGTTTGCTCATCGCAAAGAACACGCCGGGTGATCTGTGCAACTGAGACACTATTACTCTTTCAGCACCATTGATGATGAAAGATCCCTTTGCAGTCATGTAAGGAATGTTCCCGAGGAACACCTCCTGCTCGATCGTTTGGAAATCTTCGTTGTCCTCGTCGTTACAGGTAAGCCTGAGTTTGGCTTTCAGCGGCACGCTGAAGGTCAAACCCCGGTCTATACACTCATCCACCGAATATTTCGGAGGATCGATGTTGTAATCGACGAACTCGAGTACGAAGTTTTCCCTTGAATCGGAGATGGGGAAGTTTTCAGCAAAGACCTTGAAGAGGCCTTCGTTCTGTCTTTTTTCCGCCGGGGTGTCGATTTGAAGGAAGTCCTTGAATGACTGGAGCTGGACATCCAGGAAGTCAGGGTAATCGATGACTTTTTCAATCCTGGAGAAGTCGATCCGTCCGTTGTTTGAGGATTTTGCCAAGGTGATAACAGTTTAAAAACGGGACTATTTCAATTACATGCAGTACAAACAGGCGAAGCCCCTCCTGCTTTTTTGAGCAGAACGGGCCTCACTGGTTGTTCCGGGCGGTACTGAGCACCCGGGAGGTCTTACTTCAGTTCAACCTCAGCACCCGCCTCGACGAGTTGCTTCTTAAGGTTTTCAGCCTCATCCTTGGGGAGTCCCTCCTTAATGGTTTTGGGAGCACCGTCAACGACGTCTTTGGCTTCTTTCAAACCGAGACCGGTGAGTTCTTTCACCAGTTTAACGATTTGCAATTTGTTTGCACCGGGTGACTTGAGGACCACATCAAAGTTGGTCTTCTCAGCCACTGCAGCACCGCCAGCAGCGCCACCGGCAGCAGGACCGGCAACAGCTACTGCTGCTGCGGGCTCGATGCCATAAGTTTCCTTGAGGTAGGAAGCGAGCTCGTTCACTTCCTTAACGGTAAGTTCTACCAGTTGATCTCCGAGAGCTTTTACGTCAGCCATTGTTTGAATTGTTTACTTGTTACACATTAATTTTTACGTTCTTCCAGGGCCTTGACAATTCCGGCCACCTTACCCTTACCGCTGAGAAGAGCGGAGAGGACGTTCTTGGCAGGAGACTGAAGGATGGAAATAACCTCGCCAATGAGTTCATTTTTGGATTTGAGCTCACTAAGCATATTTAAATTACCGTCTCCGAGGAAAACCTCAGAGTCGATGGAAGCAGCCTTTAACACTGGCTTTCCGTCTATTTTCTTGCGGAATTCCCTGATGGCACGTGCGGGGGTATTCCCGGATTCTTTAGAGAAAATTACTCCTGAGAATCCTTTGAGGGCGCCGAATAACTGATCATCGGCTTTACCGTTCCGCTCAAGTGCCTTCCGGATTAAGGTGTTCTTATAAACACCATATTCCACGCCTGCTTGAAAACAGACTTTGCGGAAAGCGTTCACCTGCTCAACGGTAAAACCGCCTGCATCGGTGATGTAGAAATGCTGGTTGTTGGAGAATTTCTCCGACAACGCGTCTATGATTTTGCCTTTATCTTCTCTGGTCATAGCTGTAGTCTTTAGATTCCGGCAATAGATGATTTGTCAATGGCAACACCGGGGCTCATCGTCGTTGAGATGGTGATGCTTCTGAAGTAATCTCCTTTTGCGGAAGCGGGCTTTAATCTTGCAACGGTGTTGATAAGCTCAGAAATATTGTCTCTGATTTTATCGGCGGTGAAAGATGCTTTACCCACGCTGGCGTGGATGATGGACTGCTTGTCGATCTTGAAATCAACTTTACCGGCCTTTACATCCTTTACAGCTTTTCCAACCTCGAGGGTTACGGTACCGGACTTAGGATTTGGCATAAGTCCACGTGGACCCAGCACCTTACCCAGACGTCCGACCTTTGCCATAACGGTAGGTGTACAGATGATCACATCGATGTCGGTCCAGCCGCCTTCGATTTTGGTGATGTAATCGTCGAGACCAACATGGTCTGCGCCTGAATCCTTTGCCTCTTGCTGTTTGTCGGGCGTGCAGAGCACCAATACGCGAACCACTTTACCCAATCCGTGAGGAAGGGAAACTACGCCGCGTACCATCTGGTCTGATTTCTTTGGATCTACACCCAAACGAATGTCCACATCAACGGAAGAGTCAAATTTCGTGAAGGTGATGTCCTTCAGAATCTTTGCTGCTTCATCGAGTGAGTATTCCTTTTCAGGATTGTATTTGGCCATTACGGCCTTACGGTTTTTTGAGATTTTTGCCATGATTCTGAGTGTTTATGCCCAGGGGGCGTTTCCGGTTACCGTCACACCCATGCTGCGGGCCGTTCCGGCCACCATGCGCATAGCAGACTCTACTTTAAATGCGTTCAGGTCGGGCATTTTAAGCTCGGCGATCTTACGGATCTGGTCCCAGCTGATGCTGCCTACCTTATTGCGGTTTGGTTCCTTTGAACCTTTCTGCAGCTTGATAGCCTCCATAATGAGGATTGCTGCAGGCGGTGTTTTGATGACGAAGTCAAAAGACTTGTCGTTATAGATCGTAATCAGAACAGGGAGAACCTGACCTTGTTTGTCCTGCGAGCGAGCGTTGAACTGCTTGCAGAAGTCCATAATGTTAAGGCCCTTACTACCCAGCGCTGGTCCGATAGGAGGAGCAGGGTTTGCCTGTCCGCCTTTCACCTGAAGTTTGAGAAAACCGGTTACTTCCTTTGCCATCGGTTTAAATTCTTTTAGTCAATTTTTTCTACTTGTAAATAGCTCAGCTCTACAGGAGTATTACGACCGAAGATCTTAACCATAACGTTAAGCTTCTTCTTGTCTTCAAATATCTCCTCCACCGTACCGGTGAACCCGCTGAAAGGTCCATCCATTACCTTGACGCTCTCGCCTTTATTGAAAGGCTTCTCCAGTTTTTCCTCCGACGCGTCGGATTCATCAACCTTGCCAAGAATACGGTTCACCTCACTCTGCCTTAGGGCTACCGGCTCCTTGGAAGCGCTGGCGCCGCTGTCCCCCAAAAAACCTATCACACCGGGAATGTTGGTCACGGTGTGCTGAGCTTCGGGGTGAGCCAAATCAGCAGAAACAAGAACATATCCGGGGAAGAAATTGCGTTCGCGCACTTTCTTTTTCCCGTTTCGCATTTCAAATACCTTTTCTGAAGGGATCAGTACCTCTGGGATATAGTCCTTCAGTTTGGAGCGCTCCACTTCAGTTTCCAGGTAAGACTTTACTTTCTTCTCCTGTCCACTGATCACCCTCAGCACGTACCATTTAAGCTCTCCCATTGCCGTCGTGTTCAACACTTAGAATTCACGATAAAACCACGCCAAGGCGTTCTGAAAACCAAAGTCAATGATTCCAATGACTATGGCGAAAATCACCGATGCCACCAGCACCAGTATGGCACTGCTTTGCAATTCGGTGAACCTGGACCAGGTCACTTTATTCTTGACCTCGTCCACAGACTCCAGTACGTAATTTTTTACTCGCTCTATCATTTTACAGTTCCTTTGCACGGGTGGAGAGACTCGAACTCCCAGCCAACGGTTTTGGAGACCGCTACTCTACCAATTGAGCTACACCCGTCTGTTCTACTCTGCCCTCCTGGTTACTCAATCACTTGCGTCACCACCGCCAGATTCGCTGAGTTTCACCCTCTTATTCCACTTCGTTTACTCAAAAGGACTGCAAAGGTAGAAGAAAGGGGCATAAAACAAAAAGCGTTTCCCTGAAAAATCAAGGAAACGCCCTTAGTGATTGAGAATCAGACTATTAGTCGAGGATCTCAGTTACCTGGCCAGAACCTACCGTACGACCACCCTCACGGATAGCGAAACGGAGTCCTTTTTCCATGGCAATCTTGTTGATCAGCTCAACTTCAATAGATACGTTATCGCCAGGCATAACCATTTCCACACCGGTAGGGAGTTTCACCTCACCTGTAACGTCGGTGGTACGGAAATAGAACTGGGGACGGTATTTGTTGAAGAAAGGGGTGTGACGACCACCTTCTTCCTTGGACAGTACGTACACCTCAGCCTTAAACTTTGCGTGAGGGGTAACTGAACCAGGCTTACAAATAACCATACCACGGCAGATATCAGTCTTTTCAATACCGCGCAGCAATAGACCTGTGTTGTCACCGGCTTCACCTCTGTCGAGGATCTTACGGAACATTTCAACACCTGTAATGACTGACTTAAGACCTTCAGCGGCACCCATTCCAAGGATCTGAACTTCGTCGCCAGTCTTGATAACACCACGCTCGATACGACCGGTAGCAACCGTTCCACGACCAGTGATGGAAAATACGTCTTCAACAGGCATCAGGAAGTCCTTGTCCACATCGCGAACAGGAAGCGGGATGTACTCATCCACGTGCTTCATGAGTTCTTCAACTTTAGCAACCCACTTGGCTTCGCCGTTGAGGGCACCAAGCGCTGATCCACGAACAACAGGAATTTTGTCGCCAGGGAAGTTGTATGAAGAAAGCAGTTCACGAACCTCCATTTCAACGAGGTCAAGAAGTTCTGCATCGTCTACAAGGTCAACTTTATTCATGAAGACCACGAGCGCAGGTACACCTACCTGACGAGCAAGCAGGATGTGCTCACGAGTCTGAGGCATAGGACCGTCGGTCGCAGCAACCACCAGGATCGCTCCGTCCATCTGGGCAGCACCAGTAACCATGTTCTTTACATAGTCGGCGTGACCAGGACAGTCTACGTGTGCGTAGTGACGGTTCTCCGTCTGATACTCCACGTGTGAAGTGTTGATGGTGATACCACGTTCTTTTTCCTCTGGCGCATTATCGATAGAGGAGAAATCGCGCTCCGCTGCAAGACCCTTGCCTGCAAGCACCTTTGTGATCGCAGCGGTCAACGTGGTTTTACCGTGGTCAACGTGACCAATGGTACCAACGTTTACGTGCGGTTTCGAACGGTCAAAGTTTTCTTTTGCCATATTTGAAAATCCCGGTTAGTTAAGTTGTTAATTGTTAGTTAGTTATATAAAATTTAAGTGCTCTCGCGGTTCTGTATTTATTGTCTGTTTTATCTGTTTTAAATCTGTTTACTGTCTCTTAAACTAAGTTCTACTTCCACCGCTACCGCATCCAACTGCCTTCCTCTTATTCTTTCACATCCTACTTATCCTTTTCCCCTCTTTCCCCTTCTTTCCCCTTCTCCCAACTCCTCTCTCAATTCTCTTTCTCTTATTCCTACTAAAATCATTCCGTGAGCCGTTGAACAGGATTGAACTGTCGACCTCTTCCTTACCAAGGAAGTGCTCTACCACTGAGCTACAACGGCTTTAACCGTTACACGCTTATAGTTAAACGACAGTCGTTCAACAATTCACGGATAACTCCCAGAGCGGGAAACGAGGTTCGAACTCGCGACCTATAGCTTGGAAGGCTATCGCTCTACCAACTGAGCTACTCCCGCATAAACTCAACGTGGGGGAACTAGGATTCGAACCTAGGAAGTCATAAGACAACAGATTTACAGTCTGTCCCAGTTGGCCGCTTTGGTATTCCCCCTGCTTTCAAAACTGCTTTCCCGGACTCAACCGGCCAATTTTAGAGGAGCACCAACCCGTCTGGGGCACCCACCTAAAAAAACAGGAGTGCAAAATTAATGGGATTTTCGGTTTTCCAAAGAGGGGTGACAAATTAAAGGCTTGGAGGCACCCTACCGATAAAACCGCGATAAACCTTTAAATAACGACTATTTCATTGATTAGGCCCTTGCCAAATTCGGCTTCAAGCCGCTGGAGGATGCCGTCCTTTAAGTAGGTTAGGTCATGCTTCATGGCAGCAGAGTCCATTTGGACAAACAAAACCTTATCCCGGATGTAGAGCCGGCGGGTGTTTCTGGCCACCGGCTTGCCAACCAAATTTTCCCAGGAAGCCAACAGGGTAGCCTCATCAAACTTGCCGGTGAGGCTGTAACGTTCGAACATCTCGCGAATCGCTGCGCCGATGTGTTTGGTGTTAAAATCCTTCGCACTCATAAGCTTATACCACCAGCTATTCGATCAAACCATTTTTCACCTGCACCACCCCTATCTCCAAACCCGCCTTACCGGATAATGCCATGGCTCTGTCCCGGCTTGAATCGGTCATTATAACCTGACCAAAATTTTTTCCAGAGACCATCTTCAATAAGTTACAGGTTCGATCCTCGTCCATTTTCTCAAAGATGTCATCGAGCAACAAGAGCGGATGAACACCAGACAGTCTGGACAAAATCTCATAACCCGCAAGCTTCAATGCAATGAGAAAAGACTTTTGCTGTCCCTGTGAACCAAACCTTCTTGCTTCCATATCACCCAATAAAAATTGATAATCATCCAGGTGCGGACCGGCGGTTGTTCTGCCAGCGCGTAAATCACTATCGCGGTTTGATTTCCAATGTTCTATAGGCACTAAACCCTGTAAATCAGGGTGATAGGAAACTGAAACCTGTTCACCAAGTCCGGCTATGGACGAATAATAAAGATTGAGCAAGGGTATCAGCTCCGCTATAAATCGTTCCCGCTCCTGCATGATGCGCAGGGCAGGACCATTCATTTCTGCAGCATAGAAATCAGGCAAATCGTGGTCGCCGGAAGCTGACTCGCGCAACGACTTCAGCGATGCATTTCGCTGACGCAGCGTATGATTATAATGAATGAGGTCTTCAAGATAATTTTTATTGACCTGGCTGAGGAGTTGATCAAAAAATCTTCTGCGCTCTTCGCCGCCATCCCAAACCAGACTGATGTCCTGCGGGGCAATCATCACCACCGGAAATTTTCCTATGTGTTCTGAGAATTTTTTACAGTCCTTTCCATCGACCCTGATTTCTTTTTTGCCCTGGGTATATGTGCACTTCACCTCATACCGCTGTCCTGATTTTTCAAATTCGCCCGAGATCGAAAAAAAATCCTGACCAGACCGGATGCTGTTCTGGTCTGACCCGGCGGCGTAAGATCGCGTCAAACAGAGGTAGGCAATGGCCTCCAGCACATTGGTTTTGCCTGAGCCGTTTGATCCGAGCAGGGCTGTAAAACGGTGGCCGAACCGGACCACCTGTCCTGTATAATTTTTGAAGTCGTTTAGTTTAACCGAAAGCAGCCGCACCCCGCAAAACTAAGCCGATTTTGTAGTTGGTGGGGTTTCCTTAATTTCGCAGTCCACTTTCTGAAAATCAATGGCAAAGCCGTCAAAATCAGGCAAAACGGAATTTTCCAGGGAGACCTATATGACCTGGTTCGAGAGCATGTTGCTCATGCGCCGGTTCGAAGAACGATGCGGCCAGCTGTATGGTCAGCAAAAAATTAAAGGATTTTGTCACCTCTATATTGGCCAGGAGGCCTGTGTGGCGGGTGCTGTGAGCGCCTTGCATGCTGAGGATAAATGGATCACTGCATACAGGGACCATGGTCATCCCCTCGGATTGGGGACTGATCCGAAGGCGGTCATGGCAGAGTTGTATGGTAAGGCCACCGGTACCACCAAGGGAAAAGGTGGTTCGATGCACATATTTGATAAATCGAAAAACTTCATTGGTGGGCATGGAATTGTTGGGGCTCAGGTTCCGCTGGGTGCCGGCATTGCCTTCGCTGAAAAGTACAATGGCACCAAGAATGTCTGCATGACTTACATGGGCGACGGCGCAGTTCGTCAGGGTGCGTTTCACGAAGCGCTAAACCTGGCCATGCTCTGGAAACTGCCTGTAATTTTTGTGATTGAAAACAATGGTTATGCGATGGGCACCTCCGTGTCAAGGACATCGAATGTAACGGAATTGTTTACGCTTGGAGAATCTTACGACATGCCTTCGGAGTCTGTAGATGCCATGCGTGTTGAAGAAGTTCATCATGCGGTTGCACGCGCAGCGGAGCGGGCCCGCAACGGCGAAGGTCCAACCCTTCTGGAATTCAGAACGTACCGCTACAAAGGACATTCGATGTCCGATCCCGGAAAGTACCGCACAAAAGAGGAAGTAGAAGAATACAAGCAGCGTGATCCACTGGAGGTTGTTAAAACGACCATTCTGGAAAATCAAATGGCAACCGAGGCTGACCTCGATGCACTCGAGGAAAAAATCAACGCGATTGTTGAAGAGAGCGTAACGTTTGCAGAGAACTCACCATTCCCTGATTCATCGGAAGCGCTTACTGATATTTATTTTGAACCTGATTATCCATTTGCCCGCGATTAATTTTCGCGCGGCTTTACAATTTTAATTTCAAGACATCCATGGCAAAGAAGGAAGAGAAAGAAGAACTACTGGAAAGCGCAGAAGTGTTACAGGAAAAGTTTGTTGGTCTGGAGCACTGGGTAGAGGAGAATCCTCGTGCAGTAATGGGCATTCTTGGCGCATTGCTGCTGGTGGTTGGTGGCTGGTTTGGCTATAGCTATTACCAGGACACTCAGGAAGACCAGGCGCAAAAAGAAATGTTCCAGGCAGTCCGGTATTTTGAATCGTATATCGACGCCGGAAGCGATAGCTTGAAGCTTGCGCTGGAAGGCGACGGTAATAACCTGGGCTTTCTGGATGTAATCGATGAGTTCGGTTCCACACCTGCAGCCAACCTTGCCAATTATTATGTTGGTGTGATTTACCTCAAGCAGGGAAAATTCAAACCTGCGCGGTTGTACCTAGAGGATTTCAGCGCCGATGATCAATTGGTTCAAGCGCGTGCCTATAGTTTGATTGGTGACACGTACATGGAGGAGAAAGACTTCGCCAACGCAGCTGTATACTATGGCAAAGCATCAAAATACAATCCCAACAAGGACTTTACGCCTGCATACATGATCAAAGAAGGTTTGGCGTATGAGAAGCAAGGCAAGAATAAGGAAGCGGTGGAAGTATACAATGAACTCATCAGTGCCTTTGCTGATGCGCCAGAAGCCAGCAGTGCAAAGAAATACAAAGCCCGTCTGGAATAATTTTCCAAGGGAAGTGAATGAATCCAAAACCCCGGCATTCCGGGGTTTTGTTTTTATGGTCAAGTGGGCTTTATCTTGCTGTTGACAGAAAAGAATTATGGCAGGACACCTCAAAACATCAACAGGGAAAAAAATCACCCGTAAAATCGGAAAGATCGGGATTGTAGTTTCCAAATGGAACGAGGACATCACTGAAGCTTTGTTGCTGGGTGCATTGGAAAGCTTAAAGGCATCCGGTGTGTCGACAAAAAATATTTTGGTCCGACAAGTGCCAGGAAGTTTTGAATTACCGCTGGCGGCGCAACAGTTGGGTCAGAGGAAGGAAGTTTCTGGTGTAATCTGTTTGGGTTGTTTGATTAAAGGTGATACGCCGCATTTTGAAGTGATTGCACAAGCAACGGCTGGTGGGATCATGGAGGTTGGATTGAAACTGAATAAGCCTGTGGTGTTTGGTGTGATTACCACGCTTACGCGACAGCAAGCGATTGACCGTGCAGGTGGCAAGCTTGGCAATAAAGGAGAGGAAGCGGCGGCAACGTTGCTGGAGCTGTTGGGGTGAGTGAGATCATTAAACTCCATGTTCGTATAAGAGCACATTGCTTGGGGCTTCCAAGTAAAAAAGTACTTTGATTTAATAAACATTTTCACGTGTTAAGTGTCAGGTCTTATGACTTGACACATAGGTCTTGAATTTTAAATTATTACAGTCAGATTTGATGGCATATTTCGACAACTTATTGAGTTGTAGCCGTGTGAAATTTATAGTCAGTAATCAAATACGATTTAACTAACCAGAAAATCTAGATCTAAAAATATTTACAATCCCGAATCTTCGTTTTATAAAATTCACATAATAAAAAATAGAGGTGATTGATTTGTGACGTGGACTGCTGCACAGCACCATTCAAATTGTTAATATGTGATCACTGCTTCATTATTTTCTTCCAATAAGTGCGATTATTCAATTTGATTTTCAGAAAATAAATTCCGGTACCATATTCAAAGATGCTGATGCTTGTATCCGGCCCCCTTTGCGAAATTGATTTTAGTATTCTTCCCAAACCATCTGTTAACTCAATGACCACTTGATCGTCTACACTGACATCAGTCATTTTAATAAACACTTCACCATTTGAAGGATTAGGAAAGACTGAGGGGAAATTTTTCCCTTCAGGTTCAGGATTGCTGGTAATTATAAGATTAAAACCATCCGAAATTTCGCTGAAGCATCCATCAATGGTCACTCTGGTTTGGTAAATCCCGTCTGATAAAACCTTAAAATTAAAATTAGTGGCTTCTTCAATTGGGATTTGATTTCGATACCACTGATTCCCTGCTGAACCAGAGGAAACCAAAACAACCTCACTTGTTCCTTCACCTAAAGAACTTATGGTTGGCTTTTTGGGGTTTATACAAAACGTTCGACTAACCACAGGTGCGGCCAGAAAGTTTTGGCTGCCTAATTGCCTTGCGACTATGGTGACACTACCAGGTAGTCGTACGGTTGCCGTCGCTCCTGAAATAGAAATTTTATCAGTATTTACCGAAGTGAATTCAACGGTTAAACCAGAGTCAGCACTTGCCGTTAAATTAAATTTTCCAACAGATTCAACTAAATCTGCCGGCTTATCAAAATTAATTATCTGAGAAGCAGGATTAATTGTGAGGATTCCATCAACATAAATTAGGTCGTAGTTATCATCCTCGCCACCTGAAACTGAAATTGAATAACTGCCTGCATTACTGGAGATGTTTGCAAGAGTTGTGGCTCTAGGAGCCACATTAATTACCGCCTGACTTTCGTTCAATTTAAATGAAGAATATCGTAAGGTTAAATCAGGATTGGCCTGACCATATACCCGATTTTTATTTTCCGCAATAACGGTTAGTGGACTTTTACGAATCGTTAATGCAGAAGTATTAAAATTGAACTCGTAATTTTAATCTATACCACCAGAAGCTGTTATTGAATATACTCCAACACTGCTCGATAAGGTTGCTCCGGTAGTAATGATCGGCGAAGCATTAATGGAGCTTGAGCTATCCTGAAACTTAAATCCAGAATAATTAAAGGTTAATGAGGGATTAGGGTCGCCATAATTTTTAGATTTTGGATCAATATTAACGCTCAATGGAGCTTTTTTGATTTTTAATGAACGCGACACACTTAATGCAGGTAGAAAAATCTCATTTCCACTTTGGCTGGCAGTTATGGTTACAGTGCCGGCGCTCAAAATAACAAGCTTTAATCCATCAGGCTTAGCAATAGTGGTATCAGAACTACTGTAGGTTACTGTTAAACCTGAGGAAGGGATAGAGGTAAGATTGAAAGATAAATCCCCGTAAGTTTTATCTGATAATTCTTCAAAAGAAATACTTTGATTTTTTAATAACTGAATATCCCACAAGTCGTTTAAATCGCCCTTTGCTCCATTTTTATCTACTCCAAATCCTCCGAACACCAAAATATTATTTGAGTTCTGGTGCCAAACCGCCGCAGATTCCCTTCCTCCCAAAATATTACCCGAGTCTGCCGTACCCTTAACTCCGTAGTTCCCATTTTTATCGAGTTGGTCACTACCACCCAGCCAAACCCAAGTCTTATTTTTCAAATTAAATTTCCACAAATCATTTAAATAATTTTCACCATTTACTCCGATTGAATATCCACCAGACAACCAAAGGTCATTTCGTTCATCCACCCAACCGAATGCACTTCGCCTTGCTCCTGGAAGATTATCCGGAGAAGAGATTCCTTTTTTACCATAAATCCCTGTTTGATTTTGTGTATCTGCACCAGATATCCATATCCAAACTTTATTTGTTTTATCATACATCCAAAGGTCATTCAGCAAACCATACGAGGTATTACTATCAATACCCTCGCCTCCGAATAACCAAAAATTTCCAAGAAGATCAGTCCAAGCTACTGCTGCTTTTCTAGATCCTGGGTTATTGGAATTCACTCCAATATTTTTTGAGCCATAAACACCAGCCTGGTTGGTCTGGCTCATGCCTCCCATCCAAAACCATTTACCAGATAATATTTCAAATTTCCATAGATCGTTTAAATACCCAATTGAGGCGCCCCCATTTCCCTGACCCCCGAATAACCACAAGTCGCCATTAGAATCAGTCCAAGCTGAAGCCGACTTTCTTGAACCTGGATTTGAACTCAGGTCTCCCTGGCCTAAGGCTGGGTAATTTCCAAATTGAGAAATCTGATCGCTACCATTAATCCAAATCCATTGTAATGAGTTTAGATCAAATTTCCATAAATCATTTAATTTACCATAACCTCCGCTTCGATCATAGCCCTCACCACCAAACAACCATAGATTCCCCTGTTGATCCTTCCAACTTACAGACGAAGTTCTCGATCCAGGAAAATTATTTGGAGAAGCAACACCTTTAGATCCATAAACACCTGATTTATTAATTTGATCTGATCCGGAAACCCAAGTCCATTTTTTATCATTTTTTTCATATCGCCACAGATCGTTTAGAACACCGTAATCTCCAACCCTGTCATATCCAATTCCTCCAAAAAGCCAATATTGCCCTGAAAATGAAGACCAAGTAGAAGAACCAAATCTACCACCTGGATAATTTGAGGCTTCTGAAATTCCTCTAGTCCCATAATTAACTGATTTTTTTTGAGGGACAGGGTTTCCATTTATCCAGGACCAGGAATTTTGACCTGAATTATATTTCCATAGGGGATTCGAATTTCCGGCACTAAAAAGCCAAAAATTACCATTCCCAGCATACCAATGGGATCCCGTTATCCAAGTTGCCCCTGGAGTGAATAAAATATTTGCTTCGCCTTTTTCGCCATATACCGCCGCTTGATTGCCAGTGCTAGAGCCCGTAACCCAGGCCCATTTACCAGTAGAAATCTCATACCTCCACACATCATCCATAACAGAGAAATTTCCGTTGACGTCAGTTCCTAACCCACCAACCAATATCAGATCACCATTCGAGTCTGTGAAACCAATATGCCCTCCTCTCCCACCCGGGTTATTGGTTACTGATCCGATCCCTTTGGTGCCAAAAACAGCTGCACCCGAATTAGAATCTTTATCCCCACCCATCCATGTCCACCAACCGGTAAAGACGTCATACTTCCAAAGTACTGGTGGTAAAAAATTTGAACTGCAACTATTACAAAATCCTCCCCACATCCAAAGGTTACCAGATTGATCAGTCCATCCAAAGGCAAGTTCCCGGTGACCAGGTTTATTTCCAGGAGCACCTACACCTTTGGTGCCATAAACAGGGGCATCAAAATTTCCACCACCCATATTGGACCACACATTGGTCACCGGATTGAATTTCCAGAGATCACTTTTTGGTCCTGAATCCCCTATTCCACCAAATAACCAAAAGTTACCTGCACCATCAACCCATGAGGTTGAATAGACACGAGAACCCGGTCCATCAGATTGATTTTTTAGATCACTTCCACTTATCCAAGTCCATGAATTAGAAGCAATATTATATTTCCACATATCATTCAATCTGCCCTTCTCGCCATTTTTATCAAATCCTTCTCCCCCAAATAACCATAGATTGTCTGACTGATCTTTCCATGAAACAAATGCATTTCGCGCTCCTGGAATATTTTCAGCGGAAGCAATTCCTTTTACGCCGTAAATTCCTCGCTGATTTGCCTTATCGCTTCCACCTACCCACATCCACTCAGAAGTAGCTGGATTGTAATTCCATAAATCATTTAATCTACCACTCTTGCCGACTGCATCTGAACCTGAACCGCCAAACATCCATAGTCTACCTGAGTTGTCAACCCATTTACCTGAACTGGAACCAAAAAATCTCTGCCCAGGCTGGTTTCCAATCGAACCTACTCCTTTGGTTCCATAAATCCCCGCTGAATAGGGAACACCGTTTGGCCCTTCGTTCCAAACAGAATTGCCACCAATCCAAGTATATTGAGGATCTTGAGAAAATAATAGGTTTGTGAATAATATGAAAAGTAAGAGACTAAGAATGAAATAAGTTTTTTTCACAGCTCGCATTTTAATCAATTCAAAATGTAAAGGATTTTTAACGAGAATAAAAGTCTTGAGAATGTGGGGTGCGCAAAAAAACTGCCAGGACAAAATCATACCAGCTGAGACTGTTCGATATAACCTGTAATGCAAAATAATAAAGCCCGCTATCTTTCGACAACGGGCTTTCATATCAAAACACTTTAACCACGTTACCTCCTCACCACCTTAAGCAAGGCCCGGCGGTTGGATTGAAGGATTTCCAATATGTACATCCCCTGTGGCAGGTCCTTCTCTTTCACTTCGATCCTGTAGCGTGCCGACACACTGTATGACTTCTCCTCCTTTATCACCTCCCGGCCATTCATATCCAGTAGCCTGAACTCTATCGGATTCCCCTCCTTCCCTACATACTCCACCACCAGCTCCTCCCTGAATGGATTCGGATAAACCCTCAGCTCTTGCTTATCACCCTCTAATCCCGTGATCACCAACACCTCTAACCCAACCACCGGCTGGCCGTCCTTCTCCCCGATCACCGCACTCACCTCCAGTATCGGGTTCTGTGGCGTTAACGTGATGCTCGCTGCCGTATTCGCAAGACTCGCTCCTACTACATCCAAGGCTAGTTTATAACTGCCCGTCACCAGTTCCCTGAACTCAAACAAACCATCCTTGTCCGTCTTCACCGTCTTCAAGACCTTCTCCGAGGTGTCCAGCAAATAAACCGGTACATCCGATAGCCCTACCCCCTCCACTATCCTGCCCACGATAAACCTGCCGCCACTGCCACTGCCTACCACCTTCCCCTTGATCTGACCTGGACCCTTCGCCTCATTTGCATTTACCTGTTTGCCCGGTAGCTCCATGCTTACCGTAACATCTCCATCTACTGTAATCACCGTCGCATCCTTGTTCAGTAACGCCCCATTGTAGTACGCCGGAAACACCAATGCATCCTCACTGCCCGTGGGAACAACCTGTAGCACATATCGACCCGGTCTTACCTGGCTGATGCTATAGACCCCGTTGGTAACCTGTCCGCTTTTCGCAAGACCTCCCTTCTCATAAAACAGCTTCACAAGGCCACTCCCTAATCCAACATTGGTCGGCTTGGTAATTAAACCCGATACCTTATAGCTCGCCGGTACAACTGTCGTGGCAATAACCTCCGCCGATGCATAGATCTCCGTACCCTCCTGGTAGGCTCTTACCTTAATCCCTCCTGATCCGTTAATAATCAGCTGTGTGCCGTTCACCGTCGCATTGCCCTCTACAACCGAAAACTTTATCCCAAGACCCGTCGAGGACGTAGCGCTCAGCAAATAGGGTGACTCATCCTGGTAGATAACACCCGACATGGAACGCGTATGCCATTAAACGACAAGAATGAAATGATGTCGGGTGACCAAACCCGACATACCGTGGGCGTTTAAAAAAATGCCATAGGTAATAGACGTACCCAAATACTCCGTGTCAGGTCTTGTGATCTGACACATTTGCCCATCCACAAAACATCCTCAGCACTATTTCAAAAGTCGAGTAAAAAATGATGTCGGGTGATAACACCCGATATGGAATAAGTATACCATTAAACGACAAGAATAAAATAATGTCGGGTGAAAAGACACGGCATTGCACGAGAACACCCGACATGGCGTAGGCATTAAATTAAGAGCATTAATTATACGTCAAAACCACATACTCCGTGTCAGGTCTTGTGACCTGACACATTTGCCCAACGGCAACACAAACTCAGCACTTTTTTAAAAGTCGAGTATAAAATGATGTCGGGTGATAACACCCGACATGGAACACGTGTGCCATTAAACGACAAGAATGAAATGATGTTGGTGATAACACCCGACATGGAACGCATATGCCATTAAACGACAAGATTGAAATAATGTTGGTGACAACACCCGACATGGAATGCGGATATCTTTAATCAACAAGAATGAAATCATGTGGGGTGATAACACCCGACATCACACAAAGACACCCGACATGGCGCGGGCATTATATTAAGAGCATTAAGTTATACGTCTAACCACATACTCCGTGTCAGGTCTTGTGACCTGTCACATTTGCCCACACGCAACATCAAATCCAATCTCAATCACCAAACTCCATCGCTAAACTGGCGGCAATCCCTATGCGTATACCCGCCGGCAACCGCCTGCCATTCTGAAAAGCAACCGCGCCCTCAATCCTGAACACGCGCAAAATTCCGTCAATGCCATAACCAGCCTCAAAATAATTTCCGGCGTAAGGCGTGGTCAGATACGCACCAAAAACATTCTCCCGGATTCCAAACAACCGAAGCTTCGGCACCCGCGTGAGCATAAACTTCCGGAAATAATAATTCGCCGTGGCCGTGAAATAACGATCTGCTGTACTATACCGATAATAATCCAACAATCGGAAGCTACCCGGCCCGTTAAAAACCATCAAAAAAGTACGGTTACCAGGAAAGTGTTTGTAGTCAGGGAAATATACCGACTCCGTATTTAAAAACGCACCGGCATCTAAACGGTACTCCAACCGTCCACGGTAACCCAACCGAAGAGCATGTCGATAGCCGATCTCCGCCAAATCATAATCAACATCACTTCCCATCACACCACCAAATCCTTTCCGATAACCCAATACAAACCATGGCGATCCCTCTACCCGATACTTTCTGCCATTTCTAATCCGATACTGCTGCCACGGACGTACCTCCGCACCAATCGAACCAATGAATGCCTGATGCTTGCCGATGGTGGCTACACCCGACTCCGTAACCTCCGGCGTATTCGAGGTAAATGTTTTTCTCCCATCTCCAAAAAATGTAAAGTATGTGTTGTTGCTAAGCTCCCTGCGGTTGTTGTATGACCAGTCGGTTGTGAACGTCAGAACATCACTGGCCCGATATCGACCGGTCAGCGAAACAAAGTCGCGCTCAAGAATTTTCATGTAGTTCCGAGCCAATACCAGCGTTGAAAAACTGTTTCCCAAAGGATGAATCGGATCACCAGGATTCAATTGCTGAACATAACGACCTCCCTGCATCGTAATCCTGGCGTTCGACATCCGAAGGTCTGCCCTAAGAAATCCTGACGCCCGCCGCGTACTCATCGCATACCGAAACACAGGCGTTACATCAAGCCGCGTTACGCTTGCCGGCTCCTCCGGCTTCAATGAATCCTTGCGCACCCAGCGATGGTCAAATCCCAACCGATAAATCAAATTCCATCCCTCTACCGAATTGAAACCACCATACGGCAACTTGATCTCAAACCCTGTGGTCTTACCCACCTTGTACCGATCGCCAAAAACAAGATCGTACAACTGAAAACCCTTACTCTTAGATTCCTTCGCTGAATCACCTTCCGCTTTTTTCTTTTCAATGGTTGCCAGACTGTCCGCCTTGATGTAACCACGAATCTCCTCCCTCTCCAAGGGTGCAGGACGAAGGGCAGACCAAAAGACAGAATCCTTCTTCGATGCAAGTGAATCAACTTTAAAAGAACGGTCTGAAGTAACATTGGCATCCGGACTTTTCCTTGCTTCCTCTTTCTCCACCGTCTTAATAAACTGACTGAGCTCTTTGGTGGAAACCTCTTCCCCTTTCTCAAGTTTCGACTTGATGGCCTGCTGTCGCTGATCCTTTTTCGCAACCACTGCGGCCGGCTGCTCCTTTCGCGGCACATCAACCACCACCATATCGTGCTGCAGTTTCGGATTCAAAAAAACTTTGTAATCACGAACCGTCGCCAAATACTGCCCTTCAAACTCAAATCCAAAAACAGATCCTCCTACCGTATAGTTTTGGTTCACCGGCATCCAGGCTTCATGTTTCTTATTCACAGCATCCAATACCGGCAAATACAGCTGTCGAATGTTAAACCTGATTCCCAGGCGGTTTGAAGTCAGCTCAACACTATGAATACTCCAGGAGTCTTCCACAATACTGATGACGCCATCAAACACATTATCGCCTTTTGATCTGGGTATCACCTTTATTTTATTGACTTCATGCCGGCCATCCTTGAAAATTCCTACATACTCGAACCTGTAGTAGGAAAATGCTTTTGGAGAGAGTGGTGAAATCGTCTCCGCAATTTCAGGTTCATAAAAACTTCCGAAAATGTATTCGTTTGGTGAGGCCGTGCTGTTCTTTCCCTGCGTATAAATGGCAATCACTTTTTCTGTGAACTTGTTGGGTCGCTTATACCTTACTTCACTCACCGACTCCTGAATAAAAAGCCGGTCTTTGGTGATGCCTTCCTTCTCAAGCATCTTTTTAGCGAGAAAGGGAAAGTCCTTTAATTTTCCCTTACCCTTGATGTACACGGTAGCAGAAAAACTATCCACCTGCTGCAGATGGTACTTTGCCCTTGCAATGGCCCTGCGCATGACGGAGTAGGCAGGATCTTCCTTTTTTGCCCGAATGGTGAGTGTGGGCAACTCGACAGTTTGTGCTTTCAATCGAACATCAAGCACTTTCATTTCATTTCCAATCTGAACAGTTATCGTAGTAGCCTGGTAACCGAGGTATTGAAAAATGACTTCATATTTCCCGGGCGGTAACAAAATTTCATATTGACCACCCACATCGGTTGCACCTCCTGTACCGGTCTCCCGAACATAAACGGATGCATTGGCGAGCGGCGCGCCTGACTCATCGGTTACCTTTCCACGAAGTCCACCGGCATATAAACAGGAACTGCCGGCACAAGCCAGCAGCAGAGAAAAAATAAATACCCTAAATGCTGTAGTCAAAGAAAAAATCCTTTTCGTTGGATGATCTCTTCAACCGCATCAGGAACCAGATAACGTATCGACTTACGGTCCCGAATGCACTGCCTGATAAATGTTGCAGAAATGTCCATCATGGGTGCCTTAACGATTTTTACGTTGGGATGGTTGTGCAGCTCCGTGGTTAACGAATTTGGTCTGGGATAAACATACAAGCCATATTGATCCAAAATTGCATTCGGCTCCCTCCATTTATGGAAGTCTCCAAGGTTGTCTTCACCCAGGATGGGGCTAAACTTTTTGTCAGGATATTTTTTAGACAAATGGCTTAACGTATGGATGGTATAACTTGGTCGTGGCAGTCGGAATTCCACATCACTGGCCTCTAGCTTATGGTTGTCCGCGATGGCTGCGCAGACCATGTCATAACGGTCGAATTCATGAAGCAATCCTTTGGCAGGCTTAAAAGGGTTCTGTGGAGAGACCACAAACCAAACCTTGTCCAAATCCGATAGTTCAACCATGCTATTGGCAATGATCAGGTGCCCGATGTGCACCGGATTAAAAGACCCAAAAAAGAGACCTATGTGTTGCGCCATTCCAGAGCAAAACTACAAAGCAAGAATCGGATTACCGGTTTGGTACAAGACGCACTCCAGAATCCTCATTTAAGATTAGTGGATGGCCGTTTGGAAACTAACCCTTTGCGAAGACATCATAGACTTGTTCAGCCTCATTCAATGCACGGTCAAAATCATCATTGATAATTATCCTATCAAACTGATTGCTAAATTTTGCCTCATGCGCTGCCTTGTCTATGCGCTTCTGAAATGACTCGTCGCTCTCCGTACCCCTGCGCGCAAGTCGGGTTTTGAGCACCTCCAACGACGGAACGGCAACAAAAATCGCCAGGGCCTTATCACCAAAATACTTTTTCAGGTTCAGGCCACCTTGTACGTCGATGTCAAAAATCACATCCTTTCCCTCCGACCAAATTCGTTCGATTTCAGAAGTCAACGTTCCATACCGGGTTCCCGCATACACTTCTTCCCATTCAACAAAATCACCTGCATTTATTTTTGATTGGAAATCCTCAGGGGAAATAAAATAATAATCCCTGCCATGAAGTTCCTGCTGTCGGGGAGATCTGGTGGTAGCCGACACAGAGAAAGCCAGATTGCCATTTCGGGCGAGAAGCCCTTTTACCAGACTTGTTTTTCCAGAGCCGGAAGGCGCACAAAAAATCAGAGCCTTTCCGGCCATGGATCTAAAGTTTAAGTGTTCGGATCAGTTTTGAAATCCAATCATCCGGAGGAGCCATTCCGTTGCACTTGCTGCGGATTTGTCCCTGAATGAAGCGGTCAATTTCGTAATTATTACGGCATCGACCACAGGTTGCAGCGTGTTTCATGAAAAATTCCGTTTGTTACGGGGTGGCCATTCCATCCAAAACAGCATGCGCCTCTTGAAAACAATACCCACCATTTCTGAATAGCTTATCCGAATTGTTCATTGTCCGTTTGTTTTATACCCCATTTCTTTTGCATAGGTCATTAGCTTTTCACGCAGCAAATGCCTCGCCCGATGCAGCCGGCTGCGCACAGTACCAATTGGAATTTCGAGCACCTCAGCAATCTCCTCATATTTAAAGCCTTCAAGGTCACAGAGCACCACCACAGTTCTGAAATCCTCATCCAATCCGTTTACGGCACCCGATATCTCGTCGCCTACCTGATTTTTAAATTCATCAATTCGAATCAGCTCACCCATACGCGCTGTGCCTTCTTCAGCATTGTAAATGTTTTCGACATCCTGGTAATCAACCTTGACGGGCTCTTTACGCTTCTTTCGGTACTCGTTGATGAAGCTGTTTTTCAGAATACGGAACAGCCAAGCTTGTGCATTGGTTCCCTTTTTGAAAGAATCCAGAAAACGCAATGCCTTTAGAAAAGTGTCCTGAACCAAATCACGGGCGTCGTCTTCCTGGAGGGTGAGACGGTAAGCAAAGTTGTACAGCGCACGAAGATGTGGGAAAAGTTCCTGATGAAACAGTTCCTTTTTTTGAGCGTCTGTATAAGCAGAAAGTATTTCTTCCAACACAGCAATATTATTGCTGCCTCCGACGATCCGGATTTTTAATTCAGAGAATCATTGCTTGCCATGACGACCGTCAGGAAGCACCCTGGTTCAGAAATACCGCCAATTGTTTCACGGCTTTAGATCGGTGACTGATTTTATTTTTCTCATCCATACTCAGCTGAGCCACCGTGCAGGAATATCCGTCTGGAATAAAAATCGGATCATATCCGAATCCATTGGTTCCTTGTTTTGAATCAGCGATGGATCCACTCAGTGTGCCTTGAAAAATTTGTGTTGCACCACCTTGAAGCAGCGCGATTACTGTCCTGAATTGAGCCTGTCGGTACAACTGCCCTTGAAGATTTTTTAAAAGCAGATCCATGTTTTTTCCATCATCACGTTCTGGTCCTGCATAATGTGCAGTGTGTGCTCCGGGCGCACCCTGTAAGGCCTGCACCTCAAGACCGCTGTCGTCGGCAAAACAATCAATGCCAAACCGATTTGCGATTTGTTGTGCTTTTTGAAGTGCGTTCTCCTCTAGCGTTTCGAAATCCTCACGAAGTTCACCGGTAAAGCCGATTTCCTTCAGGCTCAAAATCCTGATGTCGGGCACGATGGCACGAACTTCCTCTAGTTTGTGAAGGTTGTTGGTTGCAAAGCAAACCGAAATCATTGCTGAATATCGATCACCTCAAGATCAAAAATCAACACTGCATTGGAAGGAATAGAAGGAGGTTTCCCATTGACGCCGTACGCAAGTCCTGAGGGTACATAGAAAACTGCTTTCGAACCTTTTTTAAGTTTCAGGAATCCAATCTGCCATCCTAGAATAAGGTCGGAAACTCTAAAAGATCTAGGAGAGGCCCCGGATTGATCAAATGTTGAACCATTGGACAAGAATCGGCCGGAATAATTGGCAGTAATGTAACTTCCAAGACAAGCCGTATCCCCTGTGCCTTCCTGTGTAATCCGGTAACGTAAGCCTGTCCGATCCTTGATGGCCGTAATGCTGTTTTTGACCAGATATGCATCAATAAGTTTAGTATCCTGATTGAGTCTGACGGTATCTACCAGGTCCAACAATCCCTGACTCACATTTCGTATACAGGGAGAATCAAGGTTTAGACAAGACCCCAAACCCAGCAGGGCCATTACAACCAGCGGAGCAAACAACTTGTTCATTAGTCTTTGATATCGGTGATCTCCATTTCAAAAACCAGGATGGTGTTTGGCTTGATATCAGGCTCAAAACCGCGGTCTCCATAACCAAACAACGAAGGCAGGTAAACTGTGTAACGACTACCCTTTTTCATTTCCTTTAACATGGTGTCCCATCCACTGATCACTTTTCCCTTACCAACTTCTACCTCAAGTGGTGAACCCTGTAAATTATTATCAAAGACCCTGCCGTCCAGGGTGTAACCCTTGTATCGGACATAGGCTTTTGACCCGGTCTGTGGTGTGCGGCCACTGCCCTCCCGCTCGACTGTATATCGAATGCCATCAGCAGAAATTTTTGGTTTGATGTTTTTTGATTTGAGATGCGTCGAAATGGTGGTTGTATCCTTCCCAAACTGAACGATTGCTTCGTTGAGGCGATTTCGTTCCTGCTCTTCGAGGCGCTGTTGTTGATAGGCTTTGAGCCTGGATTCATCCATCACCTCAAGCACCCCTACCTGATAGGTTACCGGCATTTTTCTGTCCAGTGATTTCGGTACTGGCTGCATCCATGTTTTTTCATAAATGGTAGCCACATCGATGGTAAAAGTTACGCTGTCGCCTTTGGACAACATCCTGTACACACCGCTTTCACCCTGATCAGGGAATTTTTCATTTTCAGGATCGACCCTAACCAATGCAGGTTCGCGACTTTCCCGGGTGTCCAGCCAAACAGAATCTTTTCCGTCTTCTACGGTAAGATCGATAAGCAGAAACTGTCCTGGGGCCACCACTTTTCCATCTCCTTTCCGGAGGTATTCAAACTCCAAACCAGCGGTTGTCTTGGGTTTAGAACAAGCACCCAACAAAGAGATGGCAGCGAGGTACATTAATGACTTCCCGAAAACACGTATTTGATTCATCAGTTGCTAAGAAGTTTATCCCTGTATTCGTTCAAAATATTTAAAAACCGGCTAACTGTTTCCTGTAAACTTTCTGAGGACGATCCACCGGCAGCGTTTCGATGACCACCGCCATTAAAATGTTTACGGGCCATTTCATTCACCGAGAAGGAACCAACCGATCGGAATGAAATTTTTATCTGATCATCGCGTTCAATAAAAAATACTGAAAGCTGAATTCCTTTGATGGAGAGGCCATAGTTGACCAACCCTTCCGTGTCTCCGGTCTGAAAACTGAAATTTTCCAATTCATTTTTAGAAAGGGTCATGTAAGCCGTCCTGAATTCTGTCAGCACCGTGAGTTTGTTGCACAGCACATGTCCAGTAAGCTTGAGGCGATCTAAGGTGCTGCTGTCATAAATTTTAGCAGCAATTTCATTTGGCACGGCACCTTTCCTGGTAAGTCGTGCCGCAGTTTCAAATTCGTCGGCGGTGGTGTTGTTGTGACGAAAGCCTCCGGTGTCGGTCATCAATCCGGCATACAGACAGGTTGCAATGGATGCGTCGACCAAATCGCCATCGCCCATCATATCCATGAACCTCAACACGAGCCCGGCTGTTGATGCAGAGCGTAAATCCCACACACTGAAATCAGAAAAACTTTCTGGCTCCAAATGGTGATCGATCATCACCTTATATGCTGGCGACTTTCTAACAGGGTCTTCAAGGGTTTCAATTCTGTTCAACCCGGAAAAGTCGAGACAAAAAATCAGTTCTGCATTTCGGATGTACGCGTCTGCCTCTTGCTGCGTCGCGGGCTGACCCTTGCGGACCATGGTAACGTCATCCGCCCCAGGCATCCAGTTTAAAAAATCAGGGTAATCGCTGGGTGTGATTACCCGTACACTGTGGTTCTTCTTTTTTAAATATCCGCTCAAACCCAGGGAGGAGCCTAGAGCATCTGCATCCGGCTTAAAGTGGGTGACAATAACCACCCGTGACGGTTTTCCCAGCAGGTCAATAAGTTCAGAAGGGATATTCATGAGGGGTGCAAAATTGGCAAAAAATCAGACATCGCCTCCCCGACAGTACCTGTAGGCAGGGGTCAGGATTTGCTGCTTTTACTATTTTTGCGCCTCAAAAACCAAAAAAGGAAACGATTATGCCCAACAACAGGACTTTTACCATGCTTAAGCCGGATGCAGTTTCGGCGGGAAATGCGGGAGCAATCACCAAAATGATTGAAGAAGCGGGCTTCAGGATCGTTGCCATGAAGAAAACCCGTCTCTCCGCTGAACTTGCAGGACAATTTTATGCCATCCACAAGGAAAGACCCTTCTACAAGGATCTTTGCCAGTACATGTCCTCCGGGGCCATTGTTCCGATGATTCTTGAAAAAGACAATGCCGTTGAGGATTTCAGAAAACTGATTGGTGCTACCGACCCGCAAAAGGCTGCCCCCGGAACCATTCGGGCACTCTTTGCCAAGTCCATCGATGCCAATGCCATTCACGGTTCCGATTCAGATGCCAACGCAGAGATTGAAGGCAACTTCTTCTTCAGCCAGTTTGAAAGATTCTGAATAAAAACTGAACCACAGCAAAACCCCGGATGAGCCGGGGTTTTTTGTTTACAGACCAGGAAGGCCCTTGGCAAAAACATATAGATTTGTGCCGCAAAAAAACCACTGATTTTCATGACTTCATCTGCTGCTTCATACAGGGAAAATTTTGAAAACCGGCATAATGGACCGGACAATGCTCAGGTAGCACAAATGCTCAAAACCATAGGCGTAAAAAGTCTGGACGAATTAATCAGCCAGACGGTTCCCGCCGGCATCAGGATTCGTAAGCCTCTTGACCTGCCAGCCCCAAAAACAGAACAGGAATTTTTAGCATCCTTCAAAAAAACAGTCTCTGCAAATAAAGTCTACCGCTCCTACATCGGCGCGGGCTATTACCCGACGTTCACTCCGGGCGTTATTCTTCGCAACATTCTGGAAAATCCAGGTTGGTACACCGCTTATACTCCTTACCAGGCTGAAATCGCTCAGGGCAGACTTGAAGCGCTGATCAATTACCAGACCATGGTAATCGATCTCACCGGAATGGAGATCGCCAATGCATCGCTGCTCGACGAAGCCACCGCTGCCGCAGAAGCCATGCACATGCTCTTTGCGTCACGCAAGCCTTCCAAGAAAAACGCAGCGAAATTTTTTGTTGACAAAAAATGTTTTCCACAAACCATCGATGTACTCAAAACCAGGTCTGCCCCCATCGGCATCGAACTGGTAACCGGAGATATCAATCAGCTTGACATCACCGACGCTTCACTGTTCGCGGTTTACGTTCAGAACCCGGACGACCATGGAAATATTCGAGATTACTCAGCCTTCGCCGCTGCAGCCCACGAGCAGGAAGTCGCCGTGGTGATGGGCACCGATCTGATGGCCTGCCTGTTGATGAAATCACCTGGTGAAATGGGTGCAGATGTGGTGGTTGGATCTTCCCAACGGTTCGGCATTCCAATGGGATTCGGTGGACCGCACGCAGCCTTCTTCTCTACTAAAGATGAATACAAGCGACTGATGCCCGGTCGCATCATCGGTGCATCGGTCGATGCCTCCGGTGGAGCAGCCTACCGTATGGCGCTTCAAACCCGCGAACAACACATTCGAAGAGAAAAAGCAACCTCGAACATTTGTACAGCACAGGTGTTGCTCAGTGTGATGGCCGGCATGTACGCCGTTTACCACGGACCAAAAAGGCTAAAGATGATTGCTGAGCGCATCCATTCGCTCACTACCTCATTAAATAACGTCCTTACAAAGGGCGGCTTTAAACAGACCAATAACTTTTTCTTCGACACCCTTCATGTTGAAGTGAAGGATGAGGCAGCCCTTCGTAAAAAAGCGGAGGAGCATCAAATGAACTTCAGGTTCTTCGGAAACGGTTCAGTAGGCATCTCACTGGATGAAACCACAACGCCTGACGATATAAAATCAATTGCATCCGTATTTGGGATTGCACCATCGGAAACCACGGGTGCGGACAGCAATTGGAGCCAATCGATCAAACGAACCTCAAACTACCTTTCCCATCCGGTATTCAACAGCTATCATTCTGAACATGAAATGCTGCGCTACATCAAAAAGCTCGAGGCCAAAGACCTATCCATGGTGCACTCCATGATTTCTTTGGGGTCCTGCACGATGAAGCTCAACGCCACCGCGGAAATGATTCCGGTTACCTGGCCTGAACTCGGAAACCTCCATCCGTTTGCGCCATCTAACCAAACGGAAGGCTACCAGACGCTGACGAATGATCTTATTCAATGGCTTTCTGAAATCACCGGATTCACTGGTGTATCTCTTCAGCCCAACAGTGGCGCTCAGGGAGAATATGCCGGACTAATGGTAATTCGTGCTTACCACCTCAGCCGTGGCGATCACCACAGAAACATTGCTCTGATCCCTGCCTCGGCACACGGAACAAATCCTGCGAGCGCTGTCATGGCCGGCATGACTGTTATTGTCGTTAAGTCTGACGAAGAAGGAAAAATTGACGTCGCCGATCTGAAAGCCAAGGCAGAACAATACAAAGACAATCTTTCTTGTCTGATGGTGACCTATCCCTCTACGCACGGTGTATTCGAAGAGGCCATCACAGAAATTTGTAGTGTCATCCACAGTTTCGGTGGAATGGTCTACATGGACGGCGCAAATATGAATGCGCAGGTTGGGTTGACCAGCCCTGCGAACATTGGCGCTGATGTTTGCCACCTCAACCTCCACAAAACGTTTTGCATTCCCCACGGTGGTGGCGGTCCTGGCATGGGGCCAATCTGCGTTAATGATAAGCTCAAGCCATTCCTGCCTGGTCATAGCCTGGTAACAACCGGTGGCACTAAGGCCATCAGTGCTGTATCGGCTGCACCATTCGGCAGCGCAAGCATTCTTGCTATTTCATACGCCTACATCGCCATGATGGGCGGCGAGGGCTTAACCAACGCGACCAAAATTGCCATCCTGAACGCCAATTACATTAAAGAGCGTTTGAACGGACATTTTAAAATTTTATACACCGGCACGAACGGTCGCAGCGCCCATGAAATGATTGTCGATTGCCGTGATTTCAAAAAATCAGGAATTGAAGTTGAGGACCTGGCCAAGCGATTGATGGATTATGGATTCCACGCACCAACCGTTTCATTCCCGGTAGCTGGTACGATTATGATTGAGCCGACAGAAAGTGAATCAAAGCCGGAGTTGGATCGTTTCTGCGATGCACTGATTGAAATCCGTAACGAGATCAGAGAGGTTGAAGAGGGCAAAGCCGATAAAGAAAACAATGTGCTGAAGCGGGCACCGCATACAGCTGCTGTGATCACGGCGGATGCGTGGGACAGGCCATACTCCAGACAAAAGGCTGCGTTCCCGCTTCCTTATGTTAAGGAGGCTAAATTTTGGCCATCGGTTAGCCGCGTCGACAATGCTTATGGTGACCGTAACCTCGTGTGCAGTTGCCTGCCGATAGAGGAATACGCAGCGCAGCAGTCTTAGGGTAAATTGATTTGTCGGAAGGTCAGGTTGATCCTCGGGTCGGTGACCTTCTTCATGGGAGGAAGTTGGTGCAACCAATACTCCTGTGTAGTTCCCTGCATCAGCAATACACTTCCATGCTCGAGCAGGAGCGAAATTTTTTCTCCTGATTTTCGATGCTTAAGAGAGAATTTCCGATCAGCACCCAAACTCACCGATGCAATCGTTCCATTTTTCTTTAGTTCAGGTTCATTGTCGCTGTGCCATCCCATGGATTCGCTTCCGTGGTGATAAAGATTAAGCAGACAGGAATTAAACTTTTCGCCGGATCCTGCTTCAGTAATTTCCTTAAGCGCTTTCAAAACCGGTGTCCAGCCCAATGGCTTTCGATCAATACCAGAATAACGATACTGTGCGCCGGGATCTCCGTACCATGCCATTTTTCGTTTGGTGACAATAAGCTTACCAAACATCATGACCTCATCGGGCTTCCAATGCGGTTCATTGATGAGTAACTCAAAAAACCGATCAGCCTCCTCTTGTTTCAGAAGTTTCGGGAGGTAGACCAGGCGTCCATCAAAAGGAAGAAGATTCTCCAAAATAATTCATCGGTATTGGGAACAGGCAATACTCCCGACGTTCATAAAAATCATTTAAGACCGTATCGATCGATCAGGTATACCATGGCCGCCATCGAAGCGGCGCCAAGTTCCAGTTCACGTTTATCCACCTTATCAAAAGTATCTTCAGGAGTATGGTGATAATTAAAATAGCGTTGTGAATCTGGCAGGAAACCCATGAGGGTTACACCCTGATCCTGAAGCGGTCCAATGTCCGCCCCTCCGCCTTCCTGGCTAAAGTCAGAGAGACCATAGGGCTCCAACAATGGTTTCCAGCTTTGTATGGTTTGTTTAATTGACTCCTTGGTCTTTCCGATGGTAAAACCGCGTGGCGTGAATCCCCCTCGGTCAGATTCGATGGCGGCAATGTGTTTCTCTTTGTTCAACTTCGCGAGCTCCGCATATTTTAGACCGCCACGCAAACCATTCTCTTCATTCATAAACATAACCGCCCGGATGGTTCGGTTCGGACGGACACCCATGGCTTTAAACAGACGAAGCACCTCAATGGATTGTACGCAGCCCGTTCCATCATCGTGCGCACCCTGGCCAAGATCCCATGAATCCAGGTGACCACCCACCACAATTATTTCATCTTTTTTTGAGGTTCCTGTTATTTCACCCACCACATTAAATGATGGCGCATCCGGAAAAGTTTTGGCGTACGTCTCCAAATAGAGCTGAATTTTGTCATCACCCTTCAGCAATTTGCTGAGCAATTCGGCGTCTTTGGTAGCAATGGCCACCGCAGGGATTTTTGGAACCTCAGGCACATACCGCATTGAACCCGTATGTGGATAGTCTTCAAGGTTCACACCCATTGACCGCACGACCACCCCCACCGCACCAAGCTTTGCTGCTTCCACTGCTCCGCTACCGCGCTGATCCACTGCGCCTCCATAAGCTGTAAAAACCTGAATCTTGGTTGGATCCATGGGGCGATTAAAAAACACAATTTTTCCTTTGATAGCAGATTCACCGAGGGCCTTCAATTCATCAAAACTTTTTACCTCCACCACATGCGCAAGCAATCCCTCAGGACCGGTTCCAACCGAGCCACCAAGTGAAGCAATGCTTACAGACTGAGTTCCCATCTTGCGCGAATGAACAATCCGACCGTGCTCTCCCGCTCCCCTCTCCCAATGAGGAACCATTACCGGCTGAAGCCATACGGAGTCAAAACCATATTGCTTCATGACCATCCTGGTCCAATCGACTGCAGCGGCAGCTCCAGGTGAACCGGAAAGCCGTGATCCGATTTTTGTGGTGAGGTGCTCCAGCATTTCATACGACTTGCCCCTGGCAAGTGCTTCATCATAGATTTTCCTGATCATAGCAGCATCATCAGACTGCGCAAAAAGAGTGATGACGGTGGTTAAAAAAACCAATAGGGTAATGTTCAAATGTTTCATGGTTGCGGAATTGAAATACAATTTAAGCGGAAAATCGGTGGGCTTTGGTCAAAGTTTTTCCAAAAGCTTCTCCAGCCCCATACCTCTAGATGCTTTAATTAACACCACTGCATTTGAAAGTGGATTTTCTTCCAGGTATGCAGCAAGCGTGTCACGATCGTTAAAATGAAGCGCATCGGGACAAGCTGCTTTGGCCTCCTTCATCAATGGTCCACATAAAAAAATCTTTTGGAGGCCGGAGCGGTTTAGCTGCTCTCCTACAGCGCGATGCTCTTTTTCAGTTTCGTCACCAAGCTCATACATATCCCCCAGCACAGCAATTTTATTAGGTGATGTCATGGAAGCAAGATTTTGAATCGCTGCCTCCATGGAGGTAGGATTGGCATTGTATGCATCAAGAATGATCCTGTTGGATCCTCTTTCAACAAACTGTGAACGCATGTTGGAAGGAAGATACCCCGATACCGCCGCTTCGGCCTCACCCAGAGGTACACCAAAATATTTTCCAACACAAAGCGCAACAGCGATGTTCTCAAAATTGTAAGCACCGGTCAGATTGGTACGAAATGGTGATCTGCCATCGGCACGACAAACCAGGTAAGGCTGAGACTCCAGCAATTCAACATGAATAAAATCAGATGGGCCGGGATACATCACAGGCTCCTTAAATCGGTGGGCCATCCGCGATAAAATTGAATTAAGGGAATTAATAAAAACTACACCCTGGTCGCTGAGCAAGTGCTGGTAAAGTTCCGATTTGCCTCGGATGATGTTCTCGAATCCGCCGAACGTTCCTATATGTGCTTTGCCGATGTTGGTGATAAAGCCATGGGTTGGCCTGGCGATAGAGCACAACAAAGCAATTTCCTGTAAATGGTTTGCACCCATTTCAATGATTGCCAGCTCAGTTTCACGGGTTATCGATAGAATCGTGAGCGGAACACCTATGTGGTTGTTTAAGTTGCCCTGGGTTGCCAGCGTGCGAAACTTTCGCGACAACACTGCATTTACCAGTTCTTTGGAGGTGGTTTTACCATTGGAACCCGTAAGTCCAATAACTGGAATTTTTAAAGTTGAACGATGGTGTCTGGCCAATTCCTGCAAACAAGCCAAGACATCGGGCACCAACGTATAATTTTTTGCCGGAAGAAAAGTCGGATCGTCCATAACCACCCACGCGGCACCCTGTTCAAGAGCACGGGCAGCAAATTCATTTCCATTGAAGCGTTCGCCACGCAAGGCAAAAAAAATGGAACCGGGGATTATCTTTCTGGTATCCGTAGAAATGCTTCCGGCCTCAGAGAATTTTTTATAGATGAATCCGATATCCATAATTTGCGTTTAACGCGAATCTTACCCCTTCACAAAGCAAACTATTTTGTGCGAATTCCGGTGATCTTTTTCCTGTTGTATACCCTGAGCGCCGGAGCGCAGGAGGTTACCTATACGCTGGTCGACAGTTTGCCATTCAGATGGCAGGGCCGAAACCTCTCCATGGCCGCAGCCGGCGGTCTCAACAGCGTTCAACTTAACACCATGGACATTGACCGCGATGGCAAAGAGGATCTGGTGATTTTTGAAAGAACCCTGGGAAAAATTTTAGCTTTTAAAAACATCGGACAAAATGGTTACCGCTTTGTTCCAGAATGGACCGACCGCTTTCCGGCAGACATCAAGGATTGGGTGTTGTTACGCGATCTGAACGGCGATGGGCGAAAAGATATTTTTACCGCCGACCTCCTTGGAATCAGGGCCTACATCAATACTTCATTTTCCAACCTTCAGACTTCCTGGAGGCCCTTTCAGGAGGGGATGGCGATTCTTACCAAAGGATTTACAGGAAACATCAATTTAAAAGTAAACGCGAAAGACCTTCCCGTGATCGATGACCTGGATGGCGACGGCGACCTTGACATGCTTGCCACCCGCTTTGTTGGCAATGCAACCATAGAATACCACAAAAATTTTTCCATTGAGCGCACCGGCCGAAAGGATACACTAATCCTTGAGCGCATCTCTCAAAGATGGGGTAATGTTGAAGAGTGTTCCTGCGGGTTATTCGCATTCAATGATCCCTGTCCACCGGAAGCATCCAGAACCAACCACACCGGAGGCAAAACCATGTTAACCCTCGATGCAGATCGAGATGGTGACCAAGACCTGATTTTCGGAGAGGAAAATTGTGATCAACTTTTTCTGCTTCGAAATAAGGGAAACAAAAATGAAGCATTGTTCGACAGCTGGGAATCCTTCCCGTCGCGCAATTCGGTTTCAGGGCTCTACTTCCCAGTTGCTTTTTATGAGGACATCGATTCGGACCGGATAAAAGATCTTGTGGTGTCTTCCAATTCAAAAGTCCGGTTGGATGCTTCATCGGAGCTTAGCGCTACCGTTTGGCTTTATGGAAATGTCGGGGCCAACGATGCTCCTGTCTTTGATTTTTATTTCGATGACTTTCTTCAGGGACAAATGGTCGACCTCGGCGAAAATTTTTACGCGAGTCTTTTGGATGTAGATGAGGATGGCGATCTGGACGTGCTGGCGGGAACATGGGAGACCGTAAAAAATGATCGAGGCTTACATTTGTTTTTGAATACAGGCACCAAATCCGGACCAAGATTCGAACTTGATCATCAGGATTTTTTGAACCTTTCCACCAAAGGCTTTTATAACATCAAACCACAATTCAGGGATTTCAACAACGATGGCAGACGAGATCTTGCGTTTACTGCCATTAAACCAAATGGAACGGAAGGCGTATTCTTTGTGCCTAATAAAAGGTCCAACGGGTTTAGCGGGAAAGTTGAAGACCTGATTGAAATTGATTTTCTACCTGTGAAAGGTGATCAACTGCGATTTGCTGATATCAATCGAGACGGATTTCAGGATGTCCTGCGCTTCAATACCTCGGGAGCTCTGGAGTATTTTAAAAATACCGGCAACAATACCTTTAACCTTGAGTCCGGCAATTTTGCCGGATTCACCGCAGACGCCTCTCTTTCCCAATCCGATTTGGATATTGGCGATCTAAATGGAGATGGAAAAGATGACCTCATCGCCGGTGCAGCAGGTGGAGAACTCAAAGTGTGGTACGATTACCGCGGAAGCAAGCAGCCTTCTTCGCTTTCACTGATAAATTATTCGGATCAACATCCTGCAGTTGGTTATAAAACCGGGGGTACGTTAATGCCTGTAATCGCTGATGTATTTGGTGGCATCTACCCGGGTCTGATGTTGGGGCTTTCGACCGGGGGATTCCGTTTGGTGAAACCGATGGAGAACAAACCAAAAGAGGATAAACCCAATGCTCATGTCTATCCCAATCCAACCACGCCGCAGCAAAACATAACCTTCTTGTGTGACCGGGATGCAGACCTTATCCTATACGCCCTTACCGGTCAGCGATTAACAGATTCCTACAGCCTCCAGGCCAACGTTGAAAAAACAATTCTTCTACCCGAGCTTGCGCCAGGAGTTTACCTGGCCTGCTTTTCAAGCAGCAACAACCGCGTCTGCAAAAAGCTCGTCAGAACCATTCGCTGATCTAAAACAAGATCGGTCGATGATTTTTTATGGATTAGTTTTGCAGCATGGGTGTACCCTTTGCTTTAATTTTTGATATGGATGGAGTGTTGGTGGACAGCAATCCGTTTCACAAAATTGCGCTCAAGCAATATTGCGAACAACATGGGTTTCATCTCACGGAAAAAGACCTCCTTGAAAAAATCTATGGACGCACCAACCGCGATTGGATCCGCAATGTATTCGGGGATTTGTCGACGGAAAAAATAAAAGAGCATGCAGACCGGAAAGAGGAGCTTTACCGCTTGTTGTATAAAGATGCCATTAAGCCGGTCGGTGGACTCCCTGGATTTTTGGATCTGCTCAGGCGCGAAAAAGTGCCCACCGCCATTGCAACTTCTGCACCGAAGGAAAACGTAATCTTCACCCTGGAACAGACCAAAACCGCAAATTATTTTCAAACCATTCTCGACGAATCTTTCGTTCAACGCGGAAAGCCTGATCCGGAAATTTACCTCAAAACAATTGCTGCTCTGGGTCAATTGCCTCAGCATTGCATCGTTATTGAGGACTCACTTTCGGGCATCAGCGCTGCACAGCAGTCGGGATGTAAGGTTATCGGCATGACCACCACCCACACGGCATCTGAACTCAGCCACACCGATCTGATCATTAACAACTTTCATGAACTGGCCCTCTCAGACCTTTATCGCTTAACCGCATGAGTCACCGCGCAGGATTTGTGAGCATCGTTGGCAAGCCAAACGTGGGCAAGAGCAGCCTCATGAACAAACTGGTGGGTGAGAACCTGTCCATCATTACAGCTAAGGCGCAAACCACCAGGCACCGGATCATGGGAATGATCAACAGCGATGAGTTTCAAATTGTTTATTCCGATACGCCCGGTATTTTGGAACCCAAATACGAGTTGCATAAGGCCATGATGAATTATGTCCGGGTTTCCTTGGAGGATGCGGATGTGATTTTATTGGTGGTGGAATGGGGAGAGAAATTTGATGAGCTTGTTTACAGTCGGATAACCAAAACCGTAACGCCATTGATCGTCCTGATCAACAAATGCGATTTAGGCAATCAGACTGACGAAAAAGAAAAAGCTGAATATTGGAGGAAGCATACCGGCGCCAAGGAAGTGATGGCTGTATCGGCACTCAGTGGAAAAAATCTCAGTAAAGTATTGCCCCTATTACTGACTTTGCTCCCGAACCATCCACCCTATTTTCCAAAAGAGGAATTCACTACCCGGTCGGAAAGGTTTTTTGCCGCAGAGATGGTTCGAGAAAAAATTTTCCTGAATTATAAACAGGAGATACCGTATAGCAGTGAGGTGGCGATAGAGTCCTTCAAAGAAGAAAGTGAGATCATCCGCATACGCGCTGTCATTTTTGTTGAGCGGGACTCACAAAAAGGAATTTTGATCGGTAAAGGCGGAATCTCACTTAAAAAAGTTGGAAGCGAAGCCCGATCGGATATGGAATCGTTTTTCAACAAAAAAATATTTTTAGAGCTCTTTGTAAAAGTTGCCTCCGATTGGCGGAAAGAAAAAAACAGGCTGAAGCAATTCGGTTATCTGGAATAATTTATTGGTACCAATAAAATTTTCACCTTTGCGGTCCAAAAGGTGAACCACCACAACAGATGTCCAATATTGTAGCCATAGTAGGTCGCCCCAACGTGGGCAAGTCGACGCTCTTCAACCGATTGGTTGAGAAGCGGCAGGCCATTATGGACGATGTGCCAGGGGTTACCCGTGACCGACATTACGGCCATGCAGAATGGTGCGGAAAATATTTTACTGTCATTGACACGGGCGGATATGTCACCGGTTCTGATGACAAATTCGAGTCAGAAATCCGAAAGCAGGTTGAAATGGCTGTCGAGGAATCTACAGTTGTGATCTTCATGGTCGACTGTAAAGATGGTCTCACCGGTTACGATAAAGAGTTTGCCAACGTATTAAGGAGGTTCAGCAAACCTGTTTTTGTTGCCGCCAACAAAGCCGATACGCCCGACAAAAGCATGAATGCGGCGGAGTTCTATGAACTTGCCCTCGGCGAACTCTATCCCGTTTCAGCCGCCAATGGCGGAGGAACCGGTGAATTGCTCGATGCAGTTGCAGCAGCACTTCCATCAGAAGGCGTGGAGGATCCGTACGAGGGCATTCCAAAAATTGCCATTCTCGGAAGGCCGAACGTAGGAAAATCTTCTTTGCTAAATGTGCTGGTTGGCACCGAGCGAACCATTGTCACCGATGAGGCGGGAACCACCCGCGATTCAATACACACCCGGTATAGGCAGTACGGAAAAGATTTTATTCTCATCGATACTGCAGGTATCCGGAAGAAGGGAAAAGTAAGGGACAACATTGAGTTCTACAGCGTGCTAAGGTCACTGAGGGCCCTCGAGGAATGTGACGTTGCTATCATTGTTATAGACGCTGAGCGAGGACTGGAGTCTCAGGACGTCAATATTATTTCACTGGCTGCAAGGCAGGGCAAAGGCATGGTGATCTTTGTGAACAAATGGGACCTGATTGAGAAAGACACCAAGACTGCCGACAAACTCAGAAAAGAAATGTTGGAGGCCATTGCCCCAATAGACTACGTACCCATATTGTTTGGTTCGGCTATAGAAAAACAACGGATTTTTCAGGTGATGGAAAAGGCCGTAGCGGTTTGTGAAAACAGGGTTAAGAAAGTGCCTACCAGTGCCTTAAATGATGCCCTGCTCCCGGAGATCATCCATTACCCACCCCCGGCGGTTAAGGGGAAACTCATACAAATCAAGTACATCACACAGCTGCCCGGCCGGTCGCCCGGTATTGCCTTCTTTTGTAACCTTCCACAGTACGTGGCAGACAGTTACAAACGATTTCTTGAGAACAAATTGCGCAATTCCTTCGATTTTGAGGGGGTGCCCTTACGACTGTTTTTCCGTAAAAAATAGGATTTTTGGCCCCCGGTGCATTTAAAAAAATAGGCTGGTTTGCCGCAAGCATCGCTTAAATCTTATATTTGCGCCACAATTAATAAACCTGTAACCATGAAAAAATTGTTCGCATTGTTGACTGTATGCGGCTTTGCATTTGCGTTCGTAGCATGTGGTGGTGCTAAGCAGGAAGAAGCTGCTGCAGATTCTACTGCAGTAGAGGCTCCCGCAATGGACACTACCGCTGTTGACACCGCTGCTGCTGATAGCGCTGCTGCTCAATAAGACACTCACTCCGAACAAAAGTTTCGGATGAAAATGAAAGGCTTTAGGGAACTAAGGCCTTTTTTTATGCCCTGCTCATGACCAAAAACGCACCGGCAGAACTCCTGAAGAAATTTATTCCCCATCAGGCACTCGCCTACTGCCTGGAGCTTATGGGTAATTACCCATTTAAACTTCATGTTACACGGCCACGCACAACCAAGGCCGGTGATTTCTGTAAACCATTCGGGCGGCAACCCATCATAACCATCAACGAAGACCTTCCACCACTTGAATTTCTGCTAACCTTTATCCACGAGTTCAGTCACCACGCAGTTTTCCTGGTCTATGGTCCAAACACCGCAGCCCACGGAAAAGAATGGAAGCTTGCCTTCAGAACTTTTCTATTACCACTGATTGAAAAAAATATTTTTCCTGAGGATGTAAAGCCCTCCTTATTAAAACATCTTAAAAATCCGTCCGCATCTTCGTTCAGCGATCCGGAATTGATGATGGTGCTGCGCAGGTACAATCCGGCGGAAACAGGGAAAACCCCCGTCGCCATGTTACAAGATGGAGAGCGGTTCTTTCTTCAAGGAAAAACCTACCAACGAATCAAAAAGATGAGATCAAGAATTCTCTGTCTTAAAATCTCTGATGGGAAAAATTACCTGGTACCCGGGCACCTATCGGTAGAAAAGGACATCACTGAGCAGGCGCATCGGTAGCCTCCAGTCGAAGCACAAAAATATTTGGCCAATATTTTCCGGTCACCAACATCGAGTTTGTGCCCGTGTGCCACGCAATGCCGTTGAGCACATCTGCAGAAGGATTACGGCTGAGGGCCTGATCGGCAATCAAGGAAAGATCCATGTACCCTACCACCTGTCCATCGTCGGGATTTATTTTAACAATGCGATTGGTTTGCCAGAGGTTGGCATAAATAAAACCGTTGATCCACTCAAGCTCGTTGAGGTATTGCACCGGCATCGTTCCTTCTTTCACCTCCAGCGTGCTTTTCACCGAAAAAGAAAGGGTATCTAAAAAATACAAACGGCTCGTACCGTCGCTCATGATCAAATCTTTTCCATTGTGCGTAATTCCCCAACCTTCTGTCTGATATGAAAAGGACCCTGACTTTTGAAGTGTCGCCAGATTGTAAATAAATCCAGTCTTGTTTTTCCAGGTGAGCTGATAAATTTTACCATTGAGGATGGTGATGCCTTCACCAAAAAACTGTGCGTCGAGGGATGTTTTCCTGGTTGCTTTTCCAGTTGAAACATCAATCACGCCAACCCACGATGACCCTTCCTGTCCGGTGCTCTCATACAACTCGCCATTGTGAACCACCAGCCCTTGAGTGAATGAGCTGATGTCGTGCGGAAGCGTGCTGTGCACCGAATATCCGATGGGGGAAAGTTCAGGCTTCTCTTTATTGGCTGAACTGCAGGATACAACCCAGACAAAAAGAACTGGCAACAAGGAGACGTAAGCAATTTTCATAGTCTAAATTCGATCCAAAAATAATGCCTGCCGAATATAGCGGCAGGCATCGTATTGATCAGGCTTATGCCTGTCACATGTTTTTCACAATTTCTTTTCCAAATTCAGAGCACTTAAGCATGGTGGCACCTTCCATCAACCGATGGAAATCATACGTCACTTTTTTAGTAGAGATCGCCGCCTCCAGGCCTTTATAAATTAGTTCAGCGGCCTCAAGCCAGCCCATGTACTCCAACATCATCACACCGCTGAGAATTACTGAGCCAGGATTTACCTTATCCTGACCAGCATATTTAGGTGCCGTGCCGTGTGTGGCTTCAAAAATGGCATGACCGGTTACATAGTTAATGTTTCCGCCCGGTGCAATCCCGATTCCGCCGACAATGGCGGCGAGTGCATCGGAAATATAATCGCCGTTAAGGTTCAGCGTTGCAACCACAGAATATTCATCCGGACGAAGAAGAATCTGTTGAAGGAATGCATCTGCAATCGCATCTTTTACGATAATCTTATGACCATCTTTCTCAATAACCTGCCATGGACCACCATCAAGGTCTTTTGCACCAAATTCACTCTTGGCAAGAGCATATCCCCAATCTCTGAAGCCACCTTCCGTGAACTTCATGATGTTGCCCTTGTGAACCAATGTGACGTTGGGTTTCTTATGGTCGATCGCGTATTTAATTGCAGCCCTAACCAATCTTTCCGTGCCCTCCTTGGATACAGGCTTGATGCCTATCCCTGAAGTCTCCGGGAAACGTATTTTTTTATAAAGTTTTGGCCATGTTTCACCGAACATGGAGAGGAATTTTTTGACATCCTCAGAGCCTGCCTGAAATTCAATACCTGCATAGATATCTTCCGTATTCTCCCTGAAAATGCACATGTCGGTTTTGTGCGGTTCCTTTACAGGAGAAGGCACGCCCTTAAACCACCGAACCGGACGAACACAAGCATATAAGTCGAGATCCTGTCGGAGCGCCACGTTCAAAGAACGAATACCTCCACCGACCGGGGTGGACAGAGGCCCTTTTATACCAACAAGATATTCTTTGAAAGCCGTCATCGTCTCCTCAGGCATCCAGCTGCCTGTCTGATTAAAAGACTTTTCACCGGCCATCACCTCTAACCAGTTGATTTTTCTTTTGCCGGCGTATGCTTTTTCAACCGCAGCATCCATTACATATTGGGATGCAGGCCAAATGTCTACGCCTGTTCCATCGCCTTCTATATATGGAATGGTGGGATTTTCAGGAACATTAAGTTTTCCGTTTTGAATGGTGATTTTCTGATTGCTCATGGAATTAGAGATGATTTTTAAACCCGTGCAATTTAGAAAGTTTGAGGAAAAATTCTGAAGAAAATTAGCAACCAGCCGCTAGTGTAGATAAACGGCAGAAGATTTGTCCAGAATCACTTCAATGTGTTCGCTCAGGGTTGTTGACAACGCATAGCCGGTGTAGCGGGGGTGAACAGGAAATTGCAGATGACTTCGGTTTACCAATACCGCCAGCTCAAGTTTTTTCACCGCAACGGAAAGAAATGGTTTCATAGAATAAGTCATAACCTTCCCTGTGTTCAACACATCGTCAACCAGAACGATAACCTTTTTATTTAATTCATCCAGCGAAGCATCAACCTTTACTTCACTTTTTTCCGGCGTACGTTTATCGATGAAAACCTTAAGGAGTACGATCTCCATAGGTGAGATTTTCCGGAGTTGTGCTGCAAGTAGTTTGGCCAGGGCGTAACCCTGTCCATCGATACCGGCCAGGAACAAAATTTTTTCTTCAAGGTTGTTTTCATAGATCTCGAATGCCATTCGATTGATCTTGCTCTTGATTACTGTATCTTCCAGAATGAGGGTGCGGTCCTGCTCTGCCATGTTTTTTCTTTCAGAAGAGCACTAAAGTAGTAAATCCGTACTGAACAATTAATGACCACCAGCAGGTATGGTTAACGGTCACCTTTTTCAAGACTTTTTAATCGACGCTTCGCGTCTTTATAGGCTTCGTCTTTACGTGAAGCACGCTTTCGGACTTCGCTAAAATATTTTTTTGCCTCCGCCTTCCTTCCTTGTTTCTGACTGATTTCCCCCAAGGCAATTAAACTGTACAAATAATAACCCGACGAGGTGGCTCCATTTTTCTCTGAAAACCTCAAACACTGCTCGTAATACTTTTTAGCTTCATTCAGATTCTTTCTGGTCTCCTGAATCTGTCCTAAAAAAAACGATGCATATCTGCCACTCGTTGCTTCGTAACCTAATCTTCCACTGTCGATGCGCTGAAGAATGATACCGGCCTCCTGCTCAAGTTGCGGATACATACCGCGTGCATACAGCATTCTGACATAATAGCGGTGGAAATAGGGGTTGCCCGGAAAAGTCTGATAAAGGTATTGAGCAATTCGAAAAGCCTCCTTCGGATCATTCTCATAACCATTGAGGATTCTCATCAGCCAAACCATGGCTTCAATCCTCGTGTAGAAGGCATTGAACGAAACTTCTCTGAGCTGTTGTAACCCCAGCGCTTTATTTCCCTTTCGGAAAAACCATAAAATCGGACGAAGCGACGGATAATTTTCAGGAACCCAGACCGAGAAATAATTATACAAGGCATCACCGAACAACAACTCCGGACTCAGATAATTCATTTCCCTGCATTCATCAAGGTAATCCAATGCAGACTTTCCAACGGCTGCTGCTTTGATCCAGTTGGCGCGCTCCTCGTCTGAATACAATCGACCTTTAAACCCGTTGGCGGCCGCCAGAAAAAATGCAGCCTCAATTTTATACTCCGGCCTTCGACGCAATCGTTCTGCAACTGTTATGGATGAGTCCATATATGCCAGAAAACGTTCATCAAAACTTTTATTACTCAGATCAGGCATGATCTGCCACCATGTACTAAGTCCCATTAAAAAATAAGAGATCGGATGCCATGGATACTTTTGCTTCAACCAACGGAATTGCTTCTCAGCTTCAGCGAAGCGAAAATTATACATGTGATCGAGTGCTTCTGTCGTCTCCAGCTGCACCTGTATACTCGAAATAAGGATAATGGTCGTGTCCTTTCTGACCTTCTGCGCCTGTGCCACCATGCCCATGGCCATCATTAGTATGATCAGAAACTTTCTCATTGAATTAAAAAGGGCCCGAAATTATTCAAGTTTCAACGTATTGCCGAAACTTGAACGATTTTCATCTGAAAGGGATTCAAAATCCACCCAATCAGATCAAATTTGAATCGCCAACAACTTCAAAAACCTTGATCTTTTTAGAACAGCTTATTGGATCCAAAAAGCGCACCAGCTTTTTAGTGGTATGCCTGTTTGCGCTACTGGTGCTCTTTGTAAAGAAATCCTTCATAGAAGATGAGACCGCAGCTTTTGAATTTATGGCCGATAGACCAGAAGGGTCGTGGTTAAGACTCAGAAGTATTTTTCAGTACCTCTCCATACCAATGGTGTACGCCTGGAAGTTTTTGGTCGTTGGATTTGTCGTATGGGTTGGTTGTTTTACGATGGGGTACAGGGTAACCTTCGAGCAATGCTGGAGGGCTGTGACCGCATCGGAGGTGGTTTGCTTATTACCCGAATTGGTGAAGATTGTATACTTCATGGCGATTGAAACCGATCCGGATTTTTACCGAATACAGAACTTTTATCCACTGTCTGCTGTAGGGTTGTTTAATCCAGACACCCTACCTGAGCAGTTTCGGTACCCATTGAAGTCGATTAACCTGTTCGAAATCCTCTACATCTATTCACTGGCATCCTCTCTTACATTAATCACCGGACGTGCCCAAAAGGATATGTTTAGGGTCCTGCTCATTACCTACCTACCCATCCTAATGGTTTGGCTGGTATTCTGGATGATCGTTTACCGGTGAGCCTGCCACAGCCCGGAAAATCACTATTTTCGCACCTTGTCTTTCACCCTATTTCAGGCGCATTCAAAGCATGGACTTCAAAAAAATAAACAACATCACAGGTTGGTCGGTATTCGCGATTTCGCTGATCACCTACATTCTTACACTGGAACAAACCGGCAGTTACTGGGACTGCGGTGAGTTCATTGCCGTTTCCTTCAAACTCATGGTGCCGCATCCACCCGGCGCGCCTTTCTTTTTGTTGCTTGGACGAATGTTTTCGTTTCTCGCACTTGGGGATGTGACGCAAGTGGCTTATTGGATTAACATGCTCAGCGCATTGAGCAGTGCCTTCACCATTCTTTTCTTATTCTGGTCCATCGTTCTCTTTGGAAGAAAAATGATGGGCGTGCACCGTGATAGCGAAGTTTCATCTGAAATGACGTGGTCGCTGATGGGTGCCGGAACCGTTGGTGCTTTGGCTTACACCTTTTCAGATTCCTTTTGGTTTTCAGCTGTTGAAGCTGAAGTATATGCCATGTCCTCATTTTTTACAGCCTTTGTGGTTTGGGCCATTTTAAAATGGGATACCATCGAAGATGAGGCTCGCGCCAACCGCTGGCTTATTCTCATTTTTTACATGATGGGATTGTCTATTGGCGTGCACATGCTTAACCTGGTGACCATTCCTGCACTGGCACTGATTTACTATTTCAAAAAATACCAGAAGCCCACCTTCATTGGAATTCTCACCACACTGGTATTGGGTGGTATGTTGGTGGTGCTGATCTCTGAAATACTGGTGCCTGGCCTTCCAGGATTGGCCGGATCCTTTGAATTATTCTTCGTCAACAACCTTGGAATGTTTTTTGGTTCGGGTGCACTCGTTTTCCTGTTGCTGATTGTTGCTGTATTGGTCGGTGGCATTCGGTACTCACAGCAAAACAAAAAGCCTATTCTGAATACGTTTCTAATCTCTGCCGCCTTCATCCTGATTGGCTATGGCAGCTACGCAACAGTAATCATACGCTCGAACTACAATACGCCCATCAATGAAAATGCACCGAAAGATGTGATGTCTTTTGTTCGATACCTGAAGAGAGAACAATACGGCAGCAGACCCTTATTGTTTGGGCCATACTTTACTTCACAGTTAATTGATTTCAAGGAAGGGTCTTTCAATTACAAAAAGGGTAAGGACAAGTACGAGAAAGCGGACAAACAAATCGAGTACATCTACGACGAAAATCACCTGCTCCCCCGAATGTGGAACAGCGACCACACGAATACCTATCGGGAAATCATGGGATTGAAGGAGGGTGAAAAACCAACCTTTAGTCAAAACATTGCATACATGTTTGGTCATCAGATTGGCACCATGTATGGTCGTTACTTCATGTGGAATTTTGCAGGTCGCGAAAGCGATGATCAGGGCGCAGACTGGCTGCGTCCTTCCGAATACAACAAACTGATCCCATCGCTCTTGAGCGAGAACCGTGGACGCAACAACCTGTTCATGATTCCATTTTTCCTTGGATTGCTGGGCATGTATTTCCAAGCTGTTAAAGACTCGAAAAATTTTGGGGTGGTCGCCCTTCTTTTCGTAATGCTGGGCGTTGCCATCGTGGTCTACCTGAATTCACCCCCTTCGGAACCACGGGAGCGTGACTATATCTACGCAGGATCATATTATGCTTTCTGTTTCTGGATTGGATTTGCAGTCATAGGCATCGCTGGCATGCTTGGCAAATTCATCGGAAATCACCGATTCTCGGCTCTGGTAGCGACGCTTCTGTGCTTACCTGCACCGATCATCATGGCCGAGCAAGGTTGGGACGACCACGATCGCTCTGGAAGATTCTTTTCTGTGGACTCTGCTAAAAATTATCTGAACAGCTGCGCCCCCAATGCAGTGCTGTTTACCGGCGGCGACAACGACACATTCCCGTTGTGGTACGCACAGGAAGTTGAAAACGTCAGAACCGATGTAAGGGTACTTGTGTTGAGCTATTACAACACCGATTGGTACATCGAGCAATCCATGCAAAAGTTTTATGAATCTGAGCCATTGCCCTACACGTTGAGTCTTGAAGACTATCGTCAAGGAGGGCCCAATGATTATTTAAGGTATCCGAACCTTAAAATCGATTCGTTCGATCTGAAAGAATTTTTGTCCCTGCTAAAATCAGGCAACCAGCTGGAAATGGAGGGAACCAACATCGTTCCTTCAAAAGTACTTACCCTGAATGTAGACCGTGAAGCAGTATTGGCCAGCGGCATCATACCCGCCGGAATGGAAGACCTCGTGGTTGATAAAATGGAGTTCAAAGTAAAGGGTGGCGCATTGGAAAAGAAGGACCTCGCCATCCTCGACGTATTGGCAACCTCTGATTGGAAAAGACCAATTTATCTGAACTACACCTCACTATCGCAGGTTAGATTCGACCTTGCACCGTACCTGGTGCAGGAAGGAAACGCTTTTAGAATTTTGCCGATTAAAAATCCAAATCCGGGTAAGGAGTTGGTGAATACAGAGGTGGCGTTCGATAACATGGTCAACAAGTATGCCTACCGTGGACTGGACAGCGACAAACCTTACTACAACACCGACTATAAAGGTTTTGTTCAAAACCACCGCAGCAGCTTTAATGATTTGGTTGGCGCGTTAATCGATGAAGGAAAATTGGATAAGGCCAGACAGGCCATGTTGTTCTCGCTGGAAAGAATGCCGGACAAAGGTGTTCGGTTCGATCACCTGACGGTTGGCGTAGGCAATTCCCAAGGCAGCATTGAGCTTTTATACCGTCTCGGCGAAAAAGAAAAGGCCACAGAGATTGCAAAAATTGTTGGAGATCGTGCAGTTGAAATTACGCGATACTTTACACTGAATGGAGAAGCATACGCAGACGAGAACCGTCGAAACATGTACCTGCTGAACGAACTTCAGAATATACTCTATCGGTACGGTGAAGATGATTTGGCCAAAAAATACGAGGCCGCTTACGAAGACATCATTAAAATTCTTGAAGCCCAGACACAAGCCCCAGGAAGTGAATTCTGATTAATTCAGAATTTCTTTCCGCGCGGTGGACCGAATCCTCTTTTCTTTTGGTTCGATGGACCAGGCCTTCGGTGACCGTCCTTCCTACCGCTACCGCCTTTTGAAGATGGTCGATTGGCTTCAGGATTGAACTGTGGTCCTTCTCCCGCTCCTTGCGGCAATTCCATACGCTGAATTTGAGTCCCTATCAAAGATTCAATCTGAGCAAACCTGCGTTGGTCAGCCTCATTTACCAGCGTAATTGCGGTGCCGGTAGTTTCAGCTCTTGCGGTTCGGCCTACGCGGTGAACGTAATCTTCAGGATCGGGCGGCACGTCCCAATTCACCACCAAACTGATTCCCTCCACATCAATTCCACGCGACAACACATCGGTGCCAATCAAAATTTGAATCTGACGGTTTCGAAATGCACGCATGATTTCCTCACGCTCCTGTTGCTCCAAGTCTGAATGAAATGAACGGATTTCGATTGGTCCCCGCTTCAATTGTTGATACAACTTCTTGACCATTTCCTTGGTCGAAGAAAAGATGATCACACTTTTCCAAGGCACAGTATTCAGGATGTGATCCAAAAGCAAAGACTTCTGACGATCGTAGCAGATATAAACCTCCTGTCGGATGCCCTCTGCAGGTTTGGCAATCGCAATGGTGATTTCCTTCGGGTTGCGCAAAATGCGACCTGCCAACTGTCTGATTTTTGGTGGCATGGTGGCTGAAAACAGCAATGTCTGTCGGCTGGCAGGAAGATGAGCGATGATGCGCAGAATGTCTTCATAAAATCCCATATCCAACATTCTGTCTGCCTCATCAAGAATAAGATGATTCAGTTTTGAAAGATTGATGGTGCCAGTCTGAAGCATGGCAATCAATCTTCCGGGTGTTGCAATAATGATATCCGTGCCCTGCTCCAACGCTTTGCGTTGCTGATCCCACGCCGCCCCATCTCCTCCTCCATAAACCGAAATTGAACCTACACCGGTGAAATACCCCAGTCCTTCAACCTGTTGATCGATTTGTTGCGCAAGCTCACGCGTCGGCACAATAATAAGGGTATCGAGGTGTCGGTGATCGGTTCGCGTCATCTTATCGATTACCGGCAGCAGGTACGCAGCAGTTTTTCCGGTACCGGTTTGCGCGCAAGCGATTACATCATTTCCAGCCAGAATAACCGGAATGGACATTTCCTGAATGGGCGTCGGACGACTGAAACCCATGGCATCAAGTCCCTCCTGAAGCCTGGGATTAAAATTGAATTCGTTAAATGTCAACGATGATTGTCTGTTTAATTGCGCGTAAATCTATGGAAAGGAAACTAGAACCTTTTATGAGGTCTTAATGTTGGCCACCCAAACCCCTCCGATAATCAAAACCATTCCAACCAAATGACCCGGGAGAAGTTGCTCACCATCCATAACACCCCACAACACGGCTACCACCGGCATTAAATAAGTAACCGAACTTGAATAAAGAGGTCCTTTGAGTTTCACCAATAGCGTAAAGAGAGAACCCGCAATTGCGGTGCTCATACATCCCAACAATACAATAAAACCCATCGCATTGAGTGCGCCCTCGTGGGTTTGCATACGTGGAAGGAAATCGCTGAACCCAAAAAGATAGGTGGCAGCAAGCGGACCAATCCACAGCAATGAGACGCTGCTGATGGTCATGGGCTTAAGATGATTGATTTTATACTTAATAAAATTCAGGTTGCTGCCATATAACCCGCAGGCCAGAACCACCAGCAGGCCAAACCAATGCACTCCAAACAATTCGCTTCCAGAGCCGGTCAACATTAAAATGGTGGTTCCGCATAAACCGATGAGCACACCAAGTATGGCATAACCACGAAAAACCACCCCAAACAACAAAGCACCGGACAACATGGTAAACAAAGGAGAAAGCGTATTCAAAATTCCGGTGACGGCGCTGGGTAGTTTGGTTTGAGCGGTGGCAAACAAAAAGGCAGGAATAAAAACACCCATCAACCCTGATGCCAGCAGCTTCATGTGGTCCTTCCATTCAAGATCTCTGATCTGGGTCAGGGAATAGGGCAACATAAACAGGCAGGCCGCAGTAACACGGAGCGCACCAACTTCATCAGGCGGGAAAACCTGTAGGCCTTGTTTAATCAGGATGAAGGAGGTCCCCCAGATCATGGCCAACAGTATGAGAAGGAAAACGGGTAAAAACGCTGGATTTTTAAACATACTTTTCTCCCGGTACTATTGGGCAATCACTTCCCGTGAGAATTTTTCCCGGACCTCTTGTAAAATTTCTTTCACCGTTTCATAATCCGGTGCCTCAACCAACCTGGTGCGATAATTTTTAAAATCTGGAACACCTTTAAAATAACCTGAATAGTGGCGACGCATTTCAAAAATGCCAAGCTTATCGCCTTTCCACTGAACAGAAAAATTCAAATGCGCCAAAACGGTTGAAACTCGTTCACTCATATCAGGCTCACCCATGACCATACCGTCGTTCATGTATGCCTTGATTTGCTGAAATACCCAAGGATAACCAATTGATGCCCTTCCGATCATGATGCCGTCAACTCCATAGCGCTCACGGTACTCCACTGCCTTTTGGGGCGAGTCGATGTCGCCATTTCCAAACACCGGAATTTTGATGCGCGGATTCTGTTTAATTTTTCCGATGAGCGTCCAGTCTGCCTGTCCTTTATACATCTGCACGCGGGTTCTGCCGTGCACAGTCAGGGCCTGTATTCCAATATCCTGAAGCCGTTCAGCAACCTCCTCTATGTTTTTAGTCTGGTCGTCCCAACCCAATCTGGTTTTTACAGTGACGGGTAGTTTGACAGCCTTAACAATTTCCTGCGTCATCTTGACCATTTTCGGAATGTCCTTCAGCAGTGCTGCACCAGCGCCTTTACATGCTACAGCTTTTACAGGACAGCCATAGTTGATATCGATCAGATCCGGGCGCGCCGCTTCGGCGATCTCGGCAGCCTCGCGCATGCTGTCTACCGCTCCACCAAACAGCTGAATACCGATGGGGCGCTCGTACTCGAAAATGTCAAGCTTTTGTCTACTTTTCGCTGCGTCACGAATCAGGCCTTCGGAAGAAATGAATTCAGTGTACATGAGATCGGCGCCACCTTGTTTGCAAACCGCTCTGAACGGCGGATCGCTTACATCCTCCATAGGCGCAAGCAGCAGCGGGAATTCACCCAATTCTATGTTGCCAATCTTCACCATCTTTTGAAAACCGCTGAAATTATCCGTTGTTTGTTGCCGCAAAACTAAGCCTTTTTTGTCCATGCAGGTTGATTCAAATGAATATGCCTTGAGACCTGCAGTGTCTTTGATCTTCTCTCTGCTCACCATCTTTTTAGGTTTCGCTGTAATTGGCCAAACTGTTGGTCTTTTAGCCGGCGCTGCGTTTTACGACGGCACCTTCAACGAGTGGACCAATGAGTTCAGTTCAGAATTAAGAATGTCTGAAAAAATCAGAACGCCGCTTCTGGTTGTTCAGGGTATGTCCACCGGCATTGGATTGATCCTTGTGCCGCTCCTGTACCTGAAGTTCATTGAAAAAATCAAGCTGAACTTCCTCAGCAAAGCACCCAATGCCATCAGCATATCACTCGTGGCACTATTGGTAATGGTGTTCATGCTGCCCGACAGCATGATCATCGATTGGAACAGCAACCTCACCCTTCCTGCATCATTCGACAAGTGGGTTCGGGAACGGGAAGAACTTGCGGCCGCCTTCACGCGCTTCATCACCCAGTTTAAAGGAACCGGTGATTTTCTATTTGGTATGCTGGTGATCGCTATTCTACCTGCCATTGGCGAGGAGCTTGCTTTCAGGGGACTGTTACAACCTGCCCTGAACCGAATCAGCGGAAACATCCACCTGGCTGTCTGGATCACTGCCATAATTTTCAGTTCATTTCATTTTCAGTTTCTGGGTTTTATACCACGCATGTTGCTGGGTGCCTTATTTGGTTACCTGTATGCCTGGTCCGGAAACCTGTGGATGCCCATCGCCGCCCACTTTGTTAACAATGGATTGGGTGTGCTCATGTTATACCTATACCAACTCGGTCTGCTCGGTTTCGATCCGGAATCAACTGAGGCGGCGCCCATTTACCTTGCCCTTCCGGGCGCTATAGCCTTCGTCTGGTTACTGACTATTGTAAGAAAAAAGTTAAGCCATGAACATCAACAGGTTTCTCAGCAGGCTTAACAACTTAAGCCAGCGGCTGCTGACGGCCTTGGCTGGCTCCATGGTGGTCATTGCCGCAGTTTGGAATGGTCCCTGGAGTTACTTCGCGGTTTTCTTGTTCATCACCTTTATTAGCCTTCAGGAGTTTTACAGGTTGTCCGGGCTCGATGGTATGCTTCCGCAGCGCACATTCGGAACCATTATTGGTGTACTCATCTTCAGCGCATCTTTTTTTATTGAATTCCGGCACATCTCCTACCAGTATTATTTTTTGATTTTTCCGATGATGTCTTTCGTTTACCTCATCAAGCTTTATAAAAAAGAGGAACGAAAACCTTTCACCAATACCGCTTTCACTTTTCTTGGATTGTTTTACGTGGCTGTACCATTTGCATTGTTAAATATTGCTGCCTTTGAAAATGGTGTTTACAATTTTGAAATCATCCTCGGATGTTTGCTTATTCTTTGGGCAAACGACACCGGTGCTTATTTCGCCGGTATGCGTTTCGGTAAAACCAAATTATTTGAGCGAATCTCGCCGAAGAAATCCTGGGAGGGCGCCGTGGGTGGAGCAGTGCTCGGATTAATTTTTGCCTACACACTCTCAAGATTCTTTCAGACTCTTGAAGCCTGGGAATGGATATCCATCGGAATCATCATTGTAGTGTGTGGCGACTATGGCGACCTGGTTGAATCGCACCTGAAAAGAAGTATTGAAATAAAAGATTCCGGAAACTCCCTTCCTGGTCATGGTGGATTCCTTGACCGTTTCGACGGACTGCTGATTTCCGCTCCTTTCATCGTCGCCTTTCTTGAAATCTTTGGCGGACGATAATAGCCCCATTTCCTAAAGTCCTCTTTCAGGTTTACGCTCCAGCAATTAAGACCATTCATCTAAAGGTTTCGCAAACCTGAAACCCAGGCAACCTGCCAACTGTTAGGCGGCATGGCAATTTCTGTTACCTTTGTGCCGTTCAAAAACCGACTTACGATGGCGTACATTGAACCAGCCCCGATAGTAGATAAGGAAAATCCGTTTGAAGCGATGATGTCACGGTTCCATACCGCGGCCCAGATTCTGGGTCTGGAGGAACAAGTGTACAATGTCCTAAAATCACCCGCAAAACAGGTCACGGTTTCCCTGCCTGTTACCATGGACGACGGTACCATAAAAGTATTTGAAGGCTATAGGGTAATTCACTCCACCATTCTTGGTCCTTCCAAAGGTGGAATTCGTTTCGACCCTGAAGTCAACATCGATGAAGTTAAAGCACTCGCAGCCTGGATGACATGGAAATGTGCCGTGGTCGATATTCCTTACGGCGGTGCAAAGGGAGGCGTGGCTTGTCAGCCTCGCGAAATGAGCGCAGGTGAAATAGAACGTCTGATGCGCGCCTACACACAAGCCATGAGCGATGTGTTTGGTCCGGATCAGGATATCCCTGCGCCCGATATGGGCACCGGACCAAGAGAGATGGCCTGGCTGATGGACCAATATTCACGCAATAAAGGCATGACCGTTTCGGCTGTCGTAACAGGCAAACCGATTGTCATGGGTGGTTCATTGGGACGCACCGAAGCAACAGGCCGTGGCGTCATGGTCACTGCACTGGCTGCCATGGAAAAACTTAAGATCAATCCATTTAAAGCAACCTGTGCGGTACAAGGTTTTGGAAACGTTGGCTCCTGGGCAGCTCAACTACTGGAGGACCGTGGACTTAAAATATTGTCGATATCAGATGTAAGTGGCGCTTATTTCAACGACCACGGCATCGACATTCAAGACGCACTTAAATACCGGGATGCGCACAAAGGTTCGCTCGAAGGTTATAAGGGCGCAGAAAAAATAACGAATGAAGAATTGCTCACGCTCCCGGTTGACTTACTGGTTCCAGCCGCAAAAGAGGATGTAATCACTCATCTGAATGCACCAAAAATTCAGGCCAAGCTGATTGTTGAAGGAGCCAATGGACCAACTTCTTCTAAGGCAGACGGAATCATCTATGAAAAAGGGATCAGTGTTGTACCCGATATTCTTGCCAATGCAGGCGGTGTAACCGTTTCCTATTTCGAGTGGGTTCAAAACCGATTGGGCTATAAATGGACTGCCGAGCGGGTAAACCGTAGAAGCGACCGCATCATGAAGGATGCCTTCGATAATGTTTACAGGGTTTCGAATGAATACAAAGTATCGATGCGCATTGCCGCTTACATGGTTGCCATAGATAAAGTCGCAAAAACCTATAAATTCAGAGGCGGATTCTAGCAACCAATTGAAATGACCATACATAAAGAAGGAAAAACCATCCTGCTCTCGCTGCTGATTGTCCTTACCGTTCTGCTTTACGTTGTTTACAGTCTTTCTGGCCCGGGCACCATTTTTAATGTTGGAGTAACCTTTGCTGCTGTGGTTTTCCTTTTGGTGTTGCAGTTTTTCCGCAACCCAAGCGTTAAGACAGAGATTAACGAAAACCACGTCATTGCACCAGCCGATGGAAAGGTGGTGGTGATCGAAGAAACTACCGAAAGCGAATACCTTGGCGATAAACGGATTCAGGTTTCAATTTTCATGTCCCCTTTGAACGTTCATGTAAACCGCAATCCGGTTTCAGGCACCGTGCGTCTGATGAAATACCACCCCGGTAAATACCTGGTTGCCTGGCACCCAAAAAGCAGTACAGAAAACGAAAGAACTACCGCTGTAATTCAAATGAAGAACGGTGTTGAAATTCTTTTCAGACAAATCGCAGGTGCTGTTGCCAGAAGAATATGCTGGTACCTCAAAGAAGGTGATCAGGTGGTTCAAGGCGATGAGTTTGGTTTTATAAAGTTTGGCTCACGGGTCGATATTTTCCTACCGCTATCGGCCAAGGTTACCGTTCAACCCGGGCAGAAAACAACCGGGGGTAAAACTATTATTGCCACTTTAGCCTGATTTTTAAGGTTACTGCCTGACGGGCATTTTTAAATCACCTCTTTTTGGTACTTTCAAGCCTTCTGGAAACTTATTAAGTTTCTGGTTGTTCTAGACCTAAAACCCCACATGGCCTCACAAGCACAATTACGCTTTGCAAAAGGTAACGCCCTTTTCTTTGCTACCCTCACCCAAAAGGTGAACCAATATTTTAAGGACCAGAATATTTCCAAGCACGCGAACGGGGAAATGATTTTCAAAACATTTTTCATGCTGGCCCTCTTCTTCACCCCTTATACCATTTTAATTACCGGCACTGCTTCAACAATGCTCGGTCAATGGTTGTGTGCGGCAGTTATGGGTCTGGGCATGGCCGGTATCGGTCTTTCCATTATGCACGACGCCAACCATGGCGCATATTCAGGAAAACCATGGGTAAATGATTTGTTGGGGTTCACCCTTAATATGGTTGGTGGCAATGCGTTTAACTGGAAGGTCCAACACAACGTGCTGCATCATACCTATACCAATGTTCATGAGGTCGATGAAGACATTAGCCCAAGAGGCATTCTTAGAATGGCACCAGGATCAAAGTGGAAACCATTTCACCGCTTTCAGCATCTATACGCCTGGTTTTTTTACGGTCTACTTACTTTCGTCTGGATTGTGTTCAAAGATTTTCAAAGAATAATCAAGTACAAAAAGGACGGAATGATCGCACGGCAAAAAACATCCGCCCTGAAAGAGTGGGCTGTGTTGATCCTGACCAAAGTTGTTTACTGGTTTTACATCTGTTATGTTCCTATTGCATTGTTGGATTTAACTTTTGGTGCCTGGCTAATTGGTTTTGTTACCATGCATTATGTTGGTGGATTTATTCTTGCCATCATCTTCCAACCCGCCCACGTGGTCGATGGAACAGTTTATCCCGAGGCCGATGAAAACGGGAACCTCGAAAACAACTGGGCAGTACATCAGATGCAGACCACGACCAACTTCGCCAATAAAAATTATTTATTCTCCTGGTATGTCGGCGGTCTTAACTTTCAGGTAGAGCATCATTTGTTTCCTCAAATCTGCCACGTGCACTATCGGAACATTGCACCAATTGTTGAGGCAACAGCCAAGGAGTTTGGAGTGCCTTACAAGTCTAAGAAGACTTTCATGGAAGCCCTGGCCGATCACGCCAGAATGATGAAAAAACTGGGCGCCGCTGAAGAGGTTCAGTTTGCCTTCAGCTGAGCATTCAGGAATACAGCGACGCGTAAGCGGCTACAAAGCCACGCATCTCAGCCTCTGTTCCCACACTCACCCGGCACCATTCCGTGGACTTGTGCTCATAAATACGAATGAGGTAACCCTTCTGCTGTAGGTTTTCAAGAACCTTTTTTCCCTGCTCAGGAGAAGGAAAGAACACGAAATTGGTTTCAGACTTTCCATAGAAAATTTTCCGATTGTCCAGGAAACTGGTGAGCACCGCTCGTGCACTCTTGTTTTTCTCCCTTGATTGCTGAACAAATTCCTGATCCTTTAGCGCTTCCGCTGCAGCAACCACCGCGGTTCGACCAATCTCCATCGAGCCTCAACCTTAGTAACCTTCTTGATTAAATCAGGCCTGCCAACAAGATATCCCAGTCGCAACCCTGCAAGACCATACACCTTTGAAAAGGTTCGGCTCACAATCACATTCATATCCTTTTTGACCAACTCAGTCATACTCATCTGTTGGTGAGGCGACAGAAAATCGACGTAAGCCTCATCAGCGTATACCGTTGTCTTTTTAGAAATGGTCTCGCAAAATGATTTAACGTAGGATGGATCAACCAACGTACCGGTTGGATTGTTCGGATTGCAAACAAAAACCAGCCTGGTGTCGTCTGAGACCGCCGCGGCCATGGATTCATAATCGTGCTCCAGACGATCATTCAGATCAATCTTTTTCCACTTTGTTCCGATGGCCTCGGCATAGTTCATTAAAATCGGAAAGGTTGGATTGGCAGAAACAACGGAACCTCCCTGAATTCCAAATGCAATGCCTGACTGACAAAGCAAATGTCCGGAACCGGCACCAAGATGTATGTGTTCTGGGGTAACCCCTTCATGCGCTGCGAGTACTTCCCGAAATGCTGCTACCTCACCAAATGGATAACGATTTCCCTCTCGCAACGATTCCTGAACGGCACGCATGGCACGCGGAGAAAGACCAAAAGGATTTTCATTTGCATTAAGCTTGACCGGCATCGGTCCTGCTGCAGGCTTAGCCGCTCTTTCAGCTTCACTCACAGGAGCCATGGCAAGTCCATCTGCATAAAGTGGATTCAATGCAAAGGCACCGGTTAACCCAGCGGCCGAACGAAGCCAATTGCGTCGATCAATACTTTTCATAAGATTTTGGTTTAGCCCTATGGCTAAAGTAAAGAAAAGTAATCAGTCAATCCATCAGCTGAACGCCGAGATCAACTCAGACAATCGCTCCAGCCACCATGCGTCGATGGCATCAAACTGATTGAGCTTGTCGCTATCCACATCCAAAACCATCACCACTTCACCATTTTTAAGGATGGGAACTACAATTTCTGATTTTGACAGTGAGCTACACGCAATATGACCTGGAAATGCTTCCACATCCGGAACCACGATGGTGCGCGCTTCCTTCCACGCTACTCCACAAACACCTTTTCCAAAACCTATTCGGGTGCAAGCTACCGGGCCCTGAAACGGCCCAAGTACCAATTCCTGATCCTTGACGAGATAAAATCCAACCCAAAAAAATCCGAAAGCTTCTTTTAGCACTGCAGCCACATTCGCAAGATTGGCCACCAGATCGCTTTCGCCAGCTGTTAGACCGGCCAACTGAGGCAACAGTTGTTCATACTTTTTTTCTTTGCTTAAAGTGTGATCAACTTGTACCGATTCAGCCATGTCATTAAAGATTTTTTTCGGATGACGAAAGGTCGCTGGATAAACCTTCGGTTGCTGCGGTTACTTCGACCTCCTGAACAGGAGTCGGTCGCTCGCTAAAAAACCTTTTTTGGAAAATAAGAATGAGTGCAACACCGATGAAAATGGCACTGTCAGCAATATTGAAAACAGGACTGAAAAAAAGAAAGTTATCACCACCAATCCCTGGAATCCACGAAGGCCACTGAATCTCGAACAAAGGAAAAAACAGCATGTCGATCACCTGGCCGTGAAACCATGGCGAAACTGAACCCGGTAATTCATTGTTAAGCAGCACACCGTAAAAAATACTATCGATAACATTTCCAACGGCACCGCCCAGGATCAAGGCTAGGGAAACTAAAAATCCGGTGTGTGCACCTTTTTTAACGCTGTAAATCAGGTAAAAACTTATGCCCACCATAGCCACCACACGGAATGCCGTCAGAAACAATTTACCAAACTCACTCTTCCAGCGAATTCCAAAAGCCATTCCAGGGTTTAAGAGGTAATGCAATTTGAAGCCATATTGATCATCGCCATAACCTATGATGGTGATCTCCTGATGGATGTACATCAAAGAGTGAACCAATAACTTACTGGCCTGATCAATCATAATCACACCAAGTGCAATAAGAAAATACCTAACAACACGACTTCGTGCTTCTGTTTTTTCAATCTCAGTTGCAGCTGAATCCATTACTAAATGGTTTTGATGTGTACCCGAAGTTTAAATTCATCCATATCGATTTCGGTTGCCTCAGCAAGCTGATCTGTAAACGCTAATTTAATTGCCTGCGTTTCGGTACAAATGTAGCCCCTGAACTCCTCAATAGCACTCGCTATACCGATTTCAGGATTTTCAATAACAATTGAAATCTTATCCAACACATCGAATCCACTATCCTTTCGGACATTCTGAATCCGATTAACAAGGTCTCTGGCAATACCTTCGCGACGAAGCGCATCGGTGACGGTAATGTCTAAAGCCACGGTAACTGAACCATCCCCCGCAACAGACCAACCCGGAATATCCTCGGAGGAAATGATCACATCATCCGGAACAAGCGTGAGATCACCTTTTTGAAGCTGCCCGGTTTTTTCCAAAACAGCAATCTCTTCTTTAGTGATTTGCTGAATGACAGCAGCAACATCCTTCATTTTAGGACCATACTGCTTTCCAAGCTTTGCAAAATTTGGCTTTACCTTTTTGATTAACAGCCCCGAAGCATCGTCGATGTATTCAATCGACTTAACATTAACTTCAGCAAGAATAATTTCCTCTACTGCTTTTACCCTTGCTGCAAATCGATGATCGGTAATGGGCAGCAAAATTTTTCCAAGCGGGGTACGGACCTTGATCTTACTGTTCTTTCTTATGGAGTGTACGAGCGAACAAATCCGCTGAGCATAGTCCATCGAGATTTCAAGTTCCTGATCCATCCTTGACGCCTCAGCGGTAGTCCAGGAGGTTAAATGGACTGACTCTGTTGAAAATGGGGTCGAATTTTTCAATGCTGCCGCACGAATGTTTCCGGTCAGATTGCGGTAAAGCCAATCGGCAAAAAACGGCGCAACGGGCGACATCAACTGTGCAACTACAGCAAGGCACTCAAATAAAGTCTCATAGGCAGCACGCTTATCCTCCGACAAAGCCCCTTGCTGTCCGGGTTGCCAAAACCTTTTACGGTTGAGGCGTACATACCAGTTGCTGAGCTGATCGTTAACAAATTCCTGGATGGCACGGGCAGCGCGCGTAGGATCATAATCCTCGTATGCAGCAGTAACCTCTCGGATCAGGTTTTGCAGCCTTGAAAGGATCCAACGATCCAGCACTGAAAGGTTTGAAGCGGGCAATACTTTTTGTTCATCCTTAACAAAACCATCAATGTTGGCGTAAAGCGCAAAAAATGAATACGTGTTGAACAAGGTTCCGAAAAACCTGCGCTGAGACTCAGTAACCCCATCCATATTGAACTTGAGGTTATCCCACGGCGGCGCATTTTCAATCATGTACCATCGTACGGGATCAGGCCCATATTTATCCAATGCCTCAAATGGATTCACCACGTTCCCAAGACGCTTGGACATCTTGTTGCCATTCTTATCCAAAACAAGTCCAGTGGAAATAACATTTTTAAAAGCTACACTGTCGAACAGCATACCCGCGATAGCATGCAGGGTGAAAAACCATCCACGGGTCTGATCCACACCTTCAGAAATATAATCGGCAGGAAAGGGAATGTCAGCCTTGGAGGCATCCTGCCCTTCGAAAGGCCAATGATGCTGGGCATAGGGCATTGCACCACTGTCGAACCAAACATCAATCAAATCCGGCTCCCGGTGCATGGGTTTACCGGATTTACCTACCAGAATAATTTCATCCACTATCGGACGGTGTAAGTCAATTTTTTCAGGCCAGTTGGACGTTGATAACTTTTGTTTAATGCCCGCAGCCTCTGCACGTGCAACACCATTTTTCAACTCCGCTATGGAGCCAATACAAATTTCCTCCGATCCATCCTCTGTTCTCCAGATGGGCAGCGGCGTACCCCAATACCGGGAGCGGGAAAGATTCCAGTCGACGAGATTTTCCAACCAATTGCCAAATCTTCCTGTTCCGGTAGACTCCGGCTTCCAGTTGATGGTCTTGTTTAGCTCAACCAGTTTATCCTTACAAGCGGTGGTTCGAATAAACCAGGAGTCAAGCGGATAATACAATACCGGTTTATCGGTTCGCCAACAATGGGGATAAGAGTGTTCATATTTTTCAACACGAAAAGCCTTATTTTCTTCCTTTAGAATGATCGACAAAATCACATCGGTCGACTTATAGTCAGGATTGCCTTCATCTTCACCGCGATAGTTTTTCACAAAAAACTCGGTAGAGCCATCAGGCAAGTGGGTACGAATGTTGTATCTGGAGATACCCTCCCTGATTTTTTTCCCTATTGCTTCAACAAATTTTCCCTGGCGGTCAACCGTTGGCACCTCATTTCCTTCTGCATCCCTGACCGTTAAAGGCGGGGTTCCATTCATCTTACTGATGCGAAAATCGTCTGAACCAAATGTTGGCGAAGAATGAACGATGCCTGTTCCATCCTCTGTTGTCACAAAATCCCCTGCTAAAACACTAAAGGCTTTGTTGGCATCGTATAATGGTTGTAGCCAAGGCAACAACTGCTCATACTGAATGCCGGTCAGCTGATGACCGGAAAACTCTCGAATAACCTTAAAGGGAATATTTTTATCACCAGGCTTGTATTCGTCCAGTGCAATGGCTGCATTCTTAGAAGAAAAATATTTTTCCAACAAGTCCTTCGCAAGAACGACGCTAACCGGCTTATGGGTATACGGATTATAGGTATTAACCTGTACATACCGTATTTTCTCTCCAATAACCAGGGCGGTGTTGGACGGCAACGTCCAAGGCGTCGTAGTCCATGCCAACAAATAAACTTCACCGGAATTTCCTTCAAACAAAAACTCAGAGCGATCGTTTCGGATCGACTTGAATTGCGCCACCACCGACGTATCCTTGACCTCTTTATAACAACCCGGCAGATTTAATTCATGTGAACTCAATCCGGTTCCAGCCGCAGGTGAAAACGGCTGAATGGTGTAGCCTTTATACAGCAATTTCCGGTCGTAGAGCATTTTCAGCAACCACCATATTGACTCAATGTAGTTGCTGTCGTAGGTGATGTATGGATTGTTGAGATCAACCCAATAGCCCATTTTTTGGGTGAGGGTATCCCACTGATCCTTGTACATCATTACTGTATCCCTGCACTTCCGGTTATACTCTTCAATGGAAATGGACTTGCCAATGTCATCTTTGGTGATGCCCAGCATTTTCTCAACCTGTAGCTCAACAGGAAGACCGTGGGTATCCCATCCGCCCTTACGTTTGACCTGAAATCCTCTTAACGTTTTGTACCTACAAAAAATGTCCTTGACCGTTCTGGCCATAACGTGGTGAATACCCGGCGTGCCGTTGGCAGATGGCGGGCCTTCATAAAAAGTGAATTCAGGTTTTCCGTTTCTGGAAGAAACCGATTGCTCGAAAATTTTTTCCTTATTCCAGAACTCAAGAATTTCAGAAGCAATCGAAGGGAAGTTGAGGGAATCCGGCTGAGGATAATGTTTAGACATTGTTCTGGATGCGAAAAAATAAAAAATTAAACTTAATCTCTTTTAGACGATCCGTCTGATTTGGCTGCTGTATCAGAGGACTCATCTTCTTCGTCGGTATAAAACTTTCCATCGTACTGATCAAGCAACGCCTCACCTTCGGCAGATTTTTTAGGTCTGTCGAAGGAAAGAATCAACGCAGGCAGAAGAATCAGGTTGGTGAACATGGAGATTACCAATGTCGTGGAAGTCAGCAAACCCAATGCAATGGTTCCACCAAAATCAGAGAAAGCGAAAATGATAAAGCCTGCAAACAGGACAATGGAGGTATAAATGATGCTTTTTCCGGTCTCCAGAACGCTATCGGAAACTGATTTAAAAATATTGTATCCCGTCGAACGGAGCTCCTGGCGATACTTGGCCAGGAAACGAATGGAGTTATCAACAGAAATTCCAAAGGTGATGCTGAAAATCAATGCAGTGCTTGCCTTCAACGGAATGTTGAAAAATCCCATTAATCCCGCGGTGATCATCAACGCAAGCAGGTTGGGCACCAGGGAGATCACAATCATTCGTACGTTGGCAAAAAGAAAGGCCATAGAAAGCGTGATCAGAATACAAGCCAGGATCAGGCTCTCTGTAAGGTTGTTGATCAGAAAGCTGTTGCCCTTTATGAAAATTTTGGAAGACCCTGTAACAGCCACCGAAACGCTGTCGGAGGCAGAACGTAAATTTTTCTTTAATGCATCCACCAGCGCAGTAGCCCTGGGCTCAATCACATTTCGGATCAGGCTGTCCATCTTTGTTGAACCGATATCGGCCATCTGCATGGAGATACGCATGCTACTAAAAGTGGAGTCGACAAAAGACTTCATCAGTCCGGATTGATCGTTTTGTCCCTTCATGTACCGCAGTATAAAACCCGCTTCCTGTTTTGAGGGCAAAACATATTGCTCCGGATCATTGTTGTAAAAACCCTGACGCGCCGCCTTCACGAAACTAATCACTGAAATAGGCCTCGACAGCACCGCAATGCTGTCCAGACTTTGTTCAAAATCATTGATCTCGGAGATATTTTTAACGTCAAGCAAGGGTCTCCTGCGCTTGGTGTGCAGATCTACGATCAACTCCAACGGCATAATACCGCTGAAGTTGGATTCAAAAAACTTTAAATCCCTTTTGATGCTGCTTTCCTCTGGAATATCGTCCACCATAAACGAAACACTTCGCAGCTGAAGGATGCCTATAAAGGAAACAACAGCGAGTGCGATGGAGGTCAGATAAATCAGGTTGCGACGGGCGGATACCAGTTGGTCTAATGAGCGCACAAAATTTCCAAGCCACCTGAAGCTTAAATGTTTCAGGTGTTTTTTGTTAGGCTCCGGCATCCAGGTGAGAATACCTGGAATCATCACAAGGCTAACAACGAAGAGAACAATAATGTTGATTCCTGCAACAATTCCAAACTCCCGAAGAATGGGTATGTCGGTAGAGAGCAGCGTCAGAAATCCAATGGCAACCGTAAGGTTGGTCAAAAAAGTTGCCAATCCCATTTTCTGCATCACCACCCGTATGGCTTCCATCTTGTCGTTGTGCTTAACATACTCAACATGGTATTTGTTGAGTAGGTAAATGGCATTGGTGATGCCGATCGTCACAATAACCGGAGGTATTAATCCGGTGAGCATGGTGATTTTATAACCAAGCAAAGCAAGGGTTCCCAACGTCCAAACCACCACAATTCCAATCATGAACAAGGAGAAGAAAACAGCCCGAAACGATCGGAAGAAAATCAGCATGATTAATCCAGTGACCAGCGCAGAGAGATAAAGAAAAAGAGACAACTCTCTTTTAACCTGCTCTGCAATCTGAGCTCTGATAAACGGGAGTCCAGCAAAATGTAATTTAACGCCAGTTGAATTGGTGAAAGCATCACCCAGCCCAAGAAGTCTTTTGGTTAGCGCCACCCGCTTTACGGATTGAACAACTTCCTTGTTCACTGAGATCAGCATCATGGCAGCTCCATTTTGCTCATTTACCAGTTGTCCCGCATAGAATTTCTGGCCTTTGTAGACATTCAGCAAGCTGTCGAGTTGTGCCTGCGTCACCACTTCTTTTGGAAATAGAGGCTCCAACTTGAATTTTGAGTTGGCGGTGTCTTTGATCAATACCCGGACACGTGGCAAAGAGAGCACTTCATTAACCCCTTCAAGCAAACGCACCGAATCACAAAATGCCCTGAATTTTTGAAATCCATCTAAAGAATAAACAGCACTGTCCTGAAGTCCGGCAGCAATAACATTTCCATCTTCACCAAAACGACTTCTGAAGTTTTCCAATACCACCATATCCGGATCGTCTCCAGGCACGGTTCGGTTGAGATCATAGCTCATTTCAACCATAGATGCCTGCCAGCCCATAAAGGCGGTGATGATCAGAATCAACACCAGGAGCAATGCCCTGAATTGGATGATGGCGTTAGCCAGACGCAGCCACATGGTTGGTTAAGAATAGACCGGCAAAGCTAATTAAAATAGGGGGTCCTGAAGCCCCTAAAATGGCGCCAATTTAAAGTCGTTTCAGACGCTTGGATTGCCTGCAGGAATGAGCCGACGACTAAGCGCATACACGAAAATTCCGCTGAACAGAAACCAGCCGATAAGCATGTATTTTAAGCCCGGAACAAATTGTTCAGCACCAAACCATCCATCGGTCCACAACACCATGGCAACACCAAACAACACGCGAAACATCTCCCAATAGACAGCATTCTTATTCATGTCCATCAATTCGGTGTAAGCATACACGCTTAGGAAAATCCAGGCACCGTAATAAAAAATGGCCGGAGCACCAATCGTAGAAAGATTGGCAAATAGCCAGGCGATGGACAACAACACCATCAACATTTGAACAAACGACCATCGGATCATAACCGGCACATTACCCGCATCATATTTCTGATAGACCTGCACATCCTGAATTTTATACACCGGATATCGCTGAGCAACATCTTCAGGGCGCCACCCCAATGGGCGAAACCATATCGTCAGCTTATCCAGTAAGCGTGATGCATGCCAGGCATCCCTGATCAACAAAAAGAGATGCATAAAATTTATTTTTATGGGATTCCAGGTTTGGACAGGCCGAGTAACACCATATATACATGGCGTTTCACTCAACTCAGGCTGAAAAGTCCCGAACATTTTATCCCAGACAATAAAAATCTGGCCATAGTTTCTGTCCAGGTACTCTGGATTAATGGCGTGGTGAACACGATGATGGGACGGTGTTACAATAACATATTCCAGCCATCCCATTTTGTTGATGTGTTGGGTGTGGTACCAGAACTGGGCAAAGAGATGCAATGGCGCAATGGTGGCAATGACAGCAGGCGGTACTCCTAAAACTGCCGCAGGCAAAAGAAAAACTGCAAAAATTTTAATCACCGACGAGATGCTCTGGCGCAAAGCGCAAGCCAGATTGAATTCCTCGCTGCTGTGATGAACAATGTGGTTGTTCCAGAATAAGTTGTACTCATGTGCAATACGGTGTACCCAATAACCTGCAAAATCAAGCGCGACAAAAGCCAGCAGGTAGGTCGCCCAACCCGTACCGACAGAAAAAACCTGAAATCGGTCAAGCATCCAACCGTAGGAAATCACCACCAGACTTAGTCCCAATACATCCTTGGTGACATTGGTGATGCCGGAGCTCAGGCTGGCAATCATATCGTTCATACGAACGGTGTCCTTGCCTTGATACCAACCCCACCATTTTTCCAACACCACCAGGACAAAAAAGGCCGGCATAGCAACCAGTAAGATCCTTCCGTAGACTTCCATGTGAACAAATTTATGTGCTTCCGCCAAAACCGCCACCAAAGGGGCAGTTTCAGGCCCGTTTAGCCGTATATTGCAGCATGTTTAGTTTCGAAAGTCTGAAAGATCAGCTGCTGAAGCTTATGAAATTGGATACCCTGCTCGACAGCCTGTCGGGGTATATTGAAGCCCGCGTCAATCTCCTGAAACATGAAATCAAGGAAGAGATAACCGGGCACATCTCTAGAGTGGTCATTATTTTATTGGCAGCATTTCTTGGCCTCATGGCTCTTGGATTCATCAGCATCACGATTGCGCTTTGGCTCAATGAAGCGACCGCGAGTCCTTACTATGGCTTTTTGATCGTCTCAGGTTTTTATGTGCTCACCGCACTACTGTTATGGGGATATCGTGGCGTGGCAGCAGCCATGCTTCAAAAAAAATTAAGAGATAAAACAGGCCCCGACGCCTAAGTCAACTTTTCCAGTAAGATCAAGACGATGGCTCCTTCAATTGTTTCAGATCCCGAAAAAAAACGGTTGACCGAAGAGGTCGCCCGCAGAAAAGCAGAGCTTGATAAAGCCACGGGCTTTCTGCCTGGCAGGACCGATAAGGTGATCCGCAATGCCTTGATCATCGGAGGCGCCCTGGCAGCGTCCTATCTGGTCTTCCGTGCTGTTTCCAAATACCGTAAGAAAAATAAATCAGCTGCAAACGAATTGGTGAATCCACCAACCATAAAAGCTGCCCCTTCAGGTTCATCAGACTTCCTGGCACAAATCGGCAATCGCGTTGCACAGGAAGCTACCTTGTTTCTGCTCCGTCTGGCCAAAGAAAAACTGACCGAGTGGATTGAGTCGAAACAGTCCAAGGATGGCAATTCTTGAACTCATTCACAAGAGGCGTTTACAGCATCAAAAATCGCTAGCCGTTCTCATTGATCCGGATAAATCCGATGACCCTGAAAAACTTGGTCGCCTCATTCAGCTGGCGAACAAAAACTGTATTCAGTTTTTCTTTTTAGGCGGAAGTCTGGTTATGAATCCCGACTTATCGGCAATCATACAGCGGATCAGAAAAGAGTCGAAACAACCCATCGTACTTTTTCCCGGGAGTCCGCTTCAGATTGTTCCCGGAGCCGATGCAGTGCTTTTTCTTTCGCTCATCTCAGGGAGAAATCCAGACTTGCTGATTGGTCAACATGTTCAGGCCGCGCCATTGCTTCGCAACCTTGGCATGGAGATCATTCCCACCGGTTATATGCTGATCAACTCAGGAAAACTTACTTCGGCAGCATACGTGAGCAACACCTTCCCCATCCCTGAAGACAAATACGCGCTTGCAGCCAGCACTGCCATGGCCGGTGAAATGCTGGGGTTGAAGCTTTTATATCTCGACGCCGGAAGCGGTGCAGAAAAGGAAATCAGTCCAAAAATGATCAGCACCGTTCGCAAATCTGTAAACCTGCCGCTGATTGTCGGAGGAGGCATCGATTCAGAACTTAAAGCAGATGCAGCATTTAAAGCCGGCGCAGACCTGGTGGTGGTTGGCAATGCACTGGAAAAAGACCCGGATCTGATCCGGCTTATCGCAGAGAAAGCCTTTCATCCAATACAGGATAAATAACCACTATGAACATCTTGTCATCGTTGGTTTACTGGCTTTTAATCTACCCGCTGTCTCTTTTGCCGTTTTCAATTTTATATGGCATTTCAGATATATTGTTTCTGATCATTTTTCGGTTGGCTGGCTATAGAAAAAAAGTAGTCTACCAGAACCTTAAAAATTCATTTCCTGAAAAAACAGAACGTGAGATTCATGTGCTCGCTAAAAAATTCTACCACCACTTTTGTGATCTGATGGTGGAGAGTTTCAAACTTTTCTCTATCGATGAAAAAACTTTAGCCAAAAGAATCCGATTCACCAATCCAGCATTATTAAACCACTACTTTGATCAAGGAAAATCTGTTATCCTGGCAGGTGGACACTACAACAACTGGGAGGTATTTGCTGTTGCCATTCAACGCAACATAAAGCATCAGGCTGTTGCTTTGTATAAACCCCTGGCAAACCAATGGTTTGATCGAAAAATGAGGTCGAATCGGGGCCGGTATGGAATGCAGATGGTGCCCATTCAAAACGCAAAGGATTTTTTTCTGAGCGCACACCCCAAACCAACCGCCACCATTTTTGGAATGGATCAATCGCCTTCACGAGTGCGTAAGAGTCACTGGATGACCTTTTTGAATCAGGACACCGCCGTCACCTTTGGAACCGAGGCATACGCCAGAAAAACCGGGCAACCTGTAATTTTTGGACGCATCCTCAAGCGCAAACGTGGATTTTACGAAGTTGAATTCGAAGTCGTTTCAGAAAATCATGAGGCGCTCTCCCAAGGAATGATTGTTGAGAAAGTGATGCGCATACTTGAAAAGGATATTCAAAAAGAACCTGAGTGGTGGCTTTGGAGCCACAGGCGCTGGAAAAGAAAAAAACCTGAGGATCTCGTGATCAGCGGAGAAGCTCCCGTGCAATAACAAGGTGTTGAATCTCAGAAGTTCCTTCGTAGATCTCTGTGATTTTTGCGTCGCGCATCATCCTTTCAACGTGAAATTCCCTGACGTAACCATAACCACCATGGATTTGTACGGCATCTGAGGTAACCTCTCTGGCAACGGTAGAGGAATATAGTTTGGCCATTGCTGCTTCCTTGATGTAATCCAACCCCTGGTCCTTGCGCCAGGCCGCTGCAAGGGTAAGTGAACGGGCAGCCTCAATCTTGGTGGCCATATCGGCCAGCTTAAATTGAATGGCCTGATGTTCGGCAATCGCCTTTCCAAATGATTTCCGTTCTCTGGAGTACGCTAAAGCAAGTTCAAAAGCACCTGCGGCTATGCCTACTGCCTGCGCAGCAATACCGATCCTTCCGCCATTCAGCGTAGTCATTGCAAAGGAAAATCCCTGTCCTTCTGCACCAACACGGTTGGATTTCGGAACCTTGACATCCTGAAACATTATAGAGTGGGTGTCCGATCCGCGAATACCCATTTTGTCTTCCTTTTTTCCAATCACCAGACCTGGTTGATTGGCCTCTACAATTAGACAATTGATCCCTTTATGGCGTAGCGCAACATTGGTTTGAGCCATCACAAGATACACGCCTGCATGTCCACCATTGGTAATCCAATTTTTTGTGCCATTGAGTAAATAATGGTCACCCTTGTCTTCTGCCGTGGTGTGTTGACTCGTGGCATCAGATCCAGCCTCAGGCTCAGACAAGCAAAACGCTCCCGAGTACAAACCTGTGGCAACTGCTGTGAGGTATTTTTTCTTCTGTTCGTCACTACCGTATTTCTGTAATCCCCAACACACCAGGGAATTGTTCACCGACATCATGACTGCTGCGGAAGCGTCAACTTTTGCAATTTCTTCTACCGCTAAAACATAGGATATGGTATCCATTCCGCCGCCTCCAAAAGAGGGATCGGTCATCATTCCCATGAAGCCAAGTTCTCCCATCCGTTTGCGCAGCTCCTCAGAAAAATGTTGATGGATGTCCCGGTCAATGACTCCGTGCATCAACTCCTGACGCGCAAAGTTTCGCGCAGTTTCACGTACGGCCAGTTGTTCTTCAGAAAATGACAGATTCATAAAAGAGGCGGGCCTCACGGCCCGCATTTAATTATTTCTATTTGTCAAAAGTCTATTCGTCGCGGTTGGCACCGAGATACTGCATCACATAATAGATAAGGGTAGTAACAGCACCAATGGCAGCAACCACGTACGTCATGGCAGCCCATTTCAAAGCATCTTTTGCCATTCCGTATTCACCCTGGGTAACAATGCCTCTGCTCTGTACCCATGCAAGAGCTCTTTTGCTTGCATCAAATTCTACTGGCAAGGTGACCAGTGCGAAAAGTGCAAACACGCCATAACAAACTATGATGATCAGTAATGCCGTTTGCATGGGTAGAAAACCACGCATGAAAAATGAACCGAACATCATGGCCATGAAAATGAAATTCAGAATGGTTGCACTGATGTTTTGAACGGGCACCATAGCAGATCTGAACTCAAGCATGCTGTACGCCTTCGCATGTTGCACCGCATGACCACATTCATGTGCGGCAACAGCCGTAGCGGCGGCATTACGTCCGTGGTAAACAGCAGAACTAAGGTTAACGGTGCGGTTCGCCGGATTGTAATGGTCGGTCAGCTCACCCTCTACACTAATAACCTGAACATCACGAATGCCGTGATCGGCCAGCATCAGTCGTGCAATTTCTCCACCGGTAAGATCTCTGGTCAGATGTGTCTCAGCGTACTTTTTGAACTTATTTTTTAAGCGTGCGCTGACCATCCAGCCCAGAATCATGAAAACGATACCAATTAACAATGCTCCCATTTTATTTGTTGATTTTGTTGCGTTTAACGGGTTTTTAAGAATTAAAGTTCTGTTTCCAAATTAACAAGTTTGATACCATAGCCACAAAGGCTGTCACTTCGTCAGATTTACCCCCTGCTTTTTATAGAGCGCCATACTGATCAGCAGCGAGACAAGCCCCGCAACCAGCATGATTAATGTTTGAAGCGCGTGAAAAATAAAAACCAGGGCCACCGCTTCCGTCTTGGGCACATTATATAAGGTGACCAATCCAAGGGGCACCAGGGTATGGTACGATCCTGTTCCGCCAGGAAGTGGCGCCGCCATGGCCACAGAGCCGATCGCAAAAACTGTAAGGACTGCTTCCACGCCAAGGGCAGAGGTGTGGTCAAAGGCCTTGATCACCGTATAGGTCATAAAGAAATACAACCCCCAAATCAAAAATGAAATTCCAATGAAACCGGAGGGGCTGGTCAGTTTGAAAATGCTGGCGATTCCCTTCGCAAAACCTTCCGCAAGGCTCTTGAACTTGGGATTTTTCCTAAGCCATCTCCAAAAAATCCAACCCAAAAATCCAACAGCTGTTGCTGCCAGCAGAATCAGAAACAAGGATCTGCCAGAGAACACGTCACCAGAAAAAGGAAGTCCAGATAGGAAAGAATCCAATTTATCCCACTCAATCCAAAAAGAAATTCCAATGAGCACAACCAGAAAAATAACATCCACTACCCTTTCTGTGATTACCGTTCCAAAGGATACAGGCACGGGAATTCCAGAGATCTTATAGAGGTTAAGGCTACGCGTTATTTCTCCTCCCCGAGGTACCACCAGGTTAACCATGTAACCCGTCATCAAGCTCAAAAATGAATCGCGGAAGGTAGCACGATTGCCGGTTGGCTCAAGCAACATCTGCCATCGAACTGCACGAAGCGCATGGCTGATCATGGCAGTGATGGTCATGGCCAGCAACCAGGACTTGTTGGACTGATTCCAAATATTGAGTAAAAATCCGGAGCGGGATTCACCTTCCGACAGCTCCATGGATCCTAATGAAAAGTAGACCAACAATCCAGTGACGGCCAGAACCAAAACGTACTGAAGGATGTTCTTGAGTTGTTGCACAAAGATTTTTTAGACCGCAGAGGCAATCGCCGAAACCGATGGAGCGTGCTTACTGTGCGGACTTTAAAACTAGGAAAATAAGAACAATACCTGCCCTGAATCACTTGAAACAAGGGTTTAAACAGGGACTTTATGTGCCTGTTAATAAAGGCGGTATGTCATTTTTTCCGTACCTTTGTGGGCTATTTTCGGATTTAAAAGGCGAAAAACTGACTTATGGGGAAACTTCGAATACTGTATGTAGCGAGTGAGATTAATCCTTTTCTCCAGACCACCGAGGTGTCTGAATTTGTGCGGAAACTTCCTCAGGCCATGCAGGAAAAGGGCATGGAAATCAGAATTCTGGTTCCTCGCTTTGGATTAATTAACGAGCGCAAAAACCGTCTCCATGAAGTCGTAAGACTTTCAGGAATCAACATCGCAGTAGGTGATGAAGAAAAGCCTTTGATTATCAAGGTGGCCTCTATCCCGAATGCCAAACTGCAGGTTTATTTTATTGACAACGAGGATTACTTCCACCGCAAATCCGTTTTTCATGACAAGGAAAATCGTTTTTATGAAGACAACGATGAGCGGGCGATTTTTTTCTGTAAAGGTGTCATTGAGACCGTAAGAAAATTAGGCTGGTCTCCGGATATCGTTCATTGTAACGACTGGATCACCAGCTTTATTCCCTTGTATCTCAAGACGACCTACAAAAATGACCCGCTGTTTAAAAACACAAAAACGGTATTCACCATCTACAACAACAGCTTCAGTCACAAGTTTAAGGGAGATATTTTCTCCAAAGTCAAAATGCTTGACATTGAGGATGCCATGTTGGGTGCATTGAAAACCGCAGATTATGAAGGCTTCATCAAATTGGGCGCACAGTTCTCAGACGTAGTATCTGCGGCCGGAGAAAACAAGAAACTGGAAGGATTGGTTAAAAAGATTAAAGAGAAGAAAGTTGAAACCATCGAGAAAGACGACAACTATACTGAGTCATTTTACAACCTCTATACTGAACTCGCAGGTTAAGGTCCTCGGTATTCTTTCTTTGCTGGCCGTTGGCCTATTTTCCTGTACGGAGGAAGCTACGCTTGTAGGCTTCAATAAATCCGTCAACAGGCTGGGGATCTACTACCGTGAATTCAACCTGCCTGTACACACCATTCAGGCAGATTCACTTCGCAGCGATAACGTCAGGATATTTATCGACGAACCGATTGACGTGAACCTCGATCGACTTATGATGGGCTCTGTAAATGATCCTTACTTTGGAAAGATCGATACACGCATGTACATGCAATACCTTCCGGCCCTCATCGGTGCCCGACTCAAAAAACAAAATGCAACACTCGATAAAGTAACCTTTACCCTTTTACACGATTACTATTTCTACGGCGACACCACCGTTGAAAAAGATTTAAATTTTAAAGTCTACAAAATCTTCAAGCGTGGACTTGACCGCAACATTAATTTTTTCACTACCTCAGAAGCATCCCTTTTTGAAGAGCCCATCGGCGAAGGAACCTGGACCTTTTATCCTGATTCTATCCGAAAAGCCATCGCCGCGAATGCCGACCAGAACGCCAACAACAACGTTTCCGACAGCATCTATGTAGAGCTCGACCGGGCTTTTGGTCAAACCTTGCTGGATTCCGTACTCACCATCAAGGATACGTTAGACATTACCCTGATCGATAATTTTCTGAGGTCTTTCAGAGGAGTAGGTGTAGTGACTGAACCTTCGAACCTGGTCATGGGATTCAATGCAGGCGACGTACGCTCCAAAATCACTTTATACTACAACTACATCGAAGATGCTCAGGCTAAAAAAGGAAAATACGTGTTTACTTTTGGAAACCCTTATTGTGCCGGATTCACAAAGGTTGATTACAATCGCGGCAATACAACCTTAACAAACCTTAAAGGCAAATACAACAAATTCGACGCAGGCGATGGTTATGCATACGTTCAGGCTGGAACAGGACTCTATGCGCGGCTTGATCTTTCAGAGTTCTATAATTTCTTTGATACCATACCCAACCCTCTTTTGAACTCGGTTGAATTGATCGTTCCCACGCCCGGCAAAACAGAACGCAGTCATTTCAGTATGCCTAAAAACCTGTACTACATGTTTTTGAGCAACAACAACCGTTTTTACAGGCCAGTTTATTTTGAGGAGCGCGAAGATGGGGCTCAAATCGAAAAAATTGCACCGGAATTTCAAAGTGCCTACCTGGCTGAACTCGGTGAAAATTTTGTTGCCTACGCCAGAGGTGACGATAGCTACGGACTAAAAATACCCTACACCACCACCACCGACGGCACCTATTACAGGGCTTTCATGACCGACTATTTTCAATACCAATTAAAGCTCCCGGATATCTATCCGCCTATTCGTTATGCAGGACTAGTGCCTTCAGATGCGCCCTATGGAAAATCATTGAACGGATTTTCATTCAAAAAAGATAGCGTAAAACTCAGGGTTTTTTATTCTAAGGCCTTGCTTCGCTAATCGGCCTCGGAAAATCTTCCAACTTCCTCTTAGTCCTCACTCCGTATAGAATCGGCTGTTGGCTGTTTTTGCCATATTTGCAGCCATGGAAAAAATCGTAGTCCGTTCACCTTTAGCACCTGAACCTATTGGTCCGTACAGTCAGGCCATTCGGACAGGAAATATGTTGTTTGTTTCCGGCCAAATCGGAATCGATCAATCCACCGGTCAGGTGGTCGCTGGAGGTGTTGAAGCTGAAGCCGAGCAGGTTATGAAAAACATAGGTTTCATTTTAAAACAAGCAGGAACAGATTTCTCAAGAATTGTTAAATGCACGATTTTTCTCAGAACCATGTCCGACTTTCCAAAAGTGAATACCATCTACGCAGGCTATTTTAACGAAGCCCCACCAGCACGTGAGACTGTTGCCGTTAGTGGTCTTCCGAAAGATGTTCAGGTGGAAATCTCCTGTATCGCACTGATTCCCTGAAAATTTCCAAATGACACCAGCGAGAGTTCGATTTGCACCAAGTCCCACCGGTGCGCTACACATTGGTGGACTTAGAACAGCGTTATACAATTATCTATTGGCCCGGCAGACCGGAGGCACCATGATCCTTCGGATCGAGGATACCGATCAAACACGTTTTGTTCCTGGCGCTGAGGATTATATTATCAAATCATTGGAATGGGCCGGTATTAACATTGATGAAGGACCGGTTCAAGGCGGAAACAAGGGGCCCTACCGCCAGTCCGAGCGCAAAGAAATTTATAAACAGTTTACCGACCAGTTGCTCAAAGAAGGAAAGGCTTATTATGCCTTCGACTCTGAAGCCGAGCTTGAAGCAATGAGAGAACGACTTCGCGCTTCAGGCGCTTCCGGTCAACAATACGATCAATCGACCAGAATGCAGATGGTCAATTCCCTCACCTTGTCAGCTGAGGAGACCGCCAGACGAATTGCTGAAGGAAAATTCGTGATCCGAATGAAGGTTGAAAGTGGAAAGAAAGTTGTTCTGAATGATCTGATTCGCGGCACCGTTGAATTTGATTCAGCGCAGGTGGACGATAAGGTACTGATGAAATCAGACGGGATGCCCACTTACCACCTTGCCAATGTGGTGGACGACCATCTCATGGAAATCACGCATGTGATTCGTGGCGAAGAATGGCTACCCTCAGCGCCGCTGCACGTTTTATTATACGAAGCATTTGGCTGGAGTCAGTCGATGCCTTCGTTTGCCCACCTTCCCTTACTGCTCAAGCCAGATGGGAACGGGAAACTCAGCAAAAGAGATGCAGATCAATTGGGGTTCCCGATTTTCCCGTTGGATTGGACCGATCCTCGTACAGGGGAAACCGCCAGGGGCTATAAGGAATCTGGGTACCTGCCCGATGCTTTGATTAATTTTTTGGCATTCCTGGGATGGAATCCGGGCACTGACCAGGAAATATTTTCAATGGAACAGCTGATCGCTTCCTTCTCACTGGAACGCATCAGCAAATCAGGGGCTCGATTCGATATTCATAAAGCCCAGTGGTTCAATCAACAATACATTCGGATGCGTTCTGCCGGTGAATTGGCCCGGTGGCTTCAATCCCAGTGTGCGCAAAAAAGTATCCCATGTTCTGAAGAGAAGGCTGAAAAAATCGCTTCCGTTCTGAAGGAGCGGATTACTTTTCCGTCTGATTTGTGGAATGCAGGAGAATTTTTCTTCACGCCCCCAACACAATTCGATTTGGGTGTAGTAAGTAAGAAAAAAACGCCCCAGACAGAAAAAGTGCTCGACAAGTATGCAATAGAACTTTCAGATAAGCCAAGGATTTCAGATGCAGATGCTCAGGCATTGTTGGAAAAAGTTTGTTTGGAAGAAGGAATCAAAACGGGTCAGGTGCTTCAACTGTTGCGGGTGTGCTTAACCGGCGCAGCTGGAGGACCAGATCTAATGCCGAGCATTTCCATTCTGGGCGGCATAGAATGCAGAGCTCGGATTAATTCAGCATTATTAAAATTCAAATCATAATTCTAAAAATCATTTTCAATCATGCAGTCACACGTAATTGATTATCAGATAAAAGGTGAGAGCATTCAAATTGTTGAAGTGGAGCTCGATCCAATGGAAACCGTAATCGCAGAGGCCGGAGCCATGTTGTACATGGAAGATGGTATTCTCTTTGAAACCAAAATGGGTGATGGTTCCAACATGCGCCAGGGCATCTTTGATAAATTGTTGAGCGCAGGCAGCAGAATTTTAACTGGCGAAAGCCTCTTCATGACCCATTTCACCAACCGAGGAAATAAAAAATCCAAGGTGGCTTTCTCAGCGCCGTATCCAGGTACAATCATTCCTCTGGATCTGGCTGGCTTATCCAACCGCGAAATCATTGTTCAAAAAGATGGCTTTTTATGCGCTGCATTTGGAACCAAATTATCCATTGTATTCAACCGAAAGATCGGCTCTGGACTGGTCGGCGGAGAAGGATTTATTCTTCAGAAACTTCAGGGTGATGGCAAGGCCTTTGTTCACGCTGGCGGAACCGTTATTGAAAGAACATTGAACAACGAAACCCTTAGGGTGGATACGGGCTGTGTCGTAGCCTTCGAATCGCATGTAGATTTCGATGTGGAATCAACGGGCAGCCTGAAATCAATGGTTTTTGGTGGGGAGGGAATTTTCCTCGCTACCCTTCGCGGAACCGGCAAAGTTTGGCTCCAGTCCATGCCAATCCGAAAACTAGTGCAGGCACTTTCACCTTACGGCAGAAACAGCAGCAAAGAAGCTGGAGGTGTTTTAGGTAACTTGTTCGAATAAGGTCTCTACTGGTAGCTGGTCGAGAACCAAACCAGTGAACCATAAAAAGCAAATCGTACTATCCTCGAGATGGTGATCAGAAGGAATTGCCTGAAAGGCAAATTCACTGAACCGGCGAGCATACAAGTAGCTGAAAAGGGGACTGGTGTTACAGCTCCGACGATCACGAGAAATCCGCCGTATTTTCTGAGTTGACGATCGTAGGGCGCAAGCCAGCGTTCATGAATCGTTCGGAAACCGGGAAGCTTTGAAAATTTCAGTCCAATGAAATACCCAACAACTCCCGCGCCGTAGGAAATAAAGGTAAGGATAGCAAGATTGATGGTATAGACGAAAGGATCACCCATCGTCTTCCATATCAGCATAAAAATTTCAGGGGGAAGAATTCCAAAAACAATTTCCGAGACGGTAAAAATGGTAAGCAGCAAAAACATGTTGTTGCCCACTTTACTGATCTGCTCACGATAAACGTTCAATTCCTTCTGAACGAGCAAATAGGCAACAATGATTACCGCAAACCAAGCCAAACCTTTAATCAGGTTTTTAATAAGGAACTGGAACTTCGAGTCTTCGGTCTCCATTGGTTAACCCCGTATCGGATATCGCTTAAATGGTTTTTCTCTATCGAAAAGATAGCGGAAAGTAGCGTGTCTTTTGGTAACAGCTACATTTATTTGCTCGCACATCTTGATCATTTTGGTGTTAAAATCACCAATCCAGTTCATTTCGTAAAATTCGTAACGATTGTAACGCTCCTGCATCAATCCTCTGAAGCTTTCAATGATTGCCCCATCAACACCCTTACCCTGGTGGGCAGGAACAATTCCGAACAGTACACCAAACGCTTTTCGATTTGTTCCGCGAAGCTGATGCCAGAGGAAGGTGAGCTTACCAAGTAAATTCATTTTACCATTGACATGCTTAAAAATCTGATTGACCTCTGGAAGTGAGAGAAAAAATGCAATCGGCTCATCATGGTAATAGCCAAACCATAAAAGTTTCTCATCCATGATCGGCTTCATTTGTTTTACCAGATGCTCGGCCTGCAATGAAGTAAGCTCAGGGATTTCCGTTCGGTTGGCCCATGCCTGGTTATAAACCTTTCGGATAAGTTCAGGTAACCTGCTCCAGTCCTTTTTCCGTAAATAATCAAATCGATATCCCGGATCTTTTTTTACCAAATCATTTTTCATCAACAAACGTTCGCCAATGGCTCCGAGAACTTTTCGGCCAAACGTAAGCTGGTAGAAATAAACACCAAATCCATATTCCTCAAAAAAGGTCTTGTAGTATGGAAAATTATAATTGCACTGATAGTTAGGCTGCAGATCATATCCCTCAATCAGCAATCCCCACCACCGATCACGGCTTCCAAAATTAACCGGACCATCCATGGCCTCCATTCCTTTTTCCTTCAACCATTCTTTGCAACGATTCAGAAGCATGAAGGCAGCAGACTTATCGTCGATGCATTCAAAAAATCCCAATCCACCCGTTGGCTGGTCGTTTCCTTTATTGGCATGCTTTTTATCGTAGAACGCGGCTACCCTTCCAATGACCTCGCCAGTATCATTTTTAAGAATCCATCGTATGGCTTCCCCCGTTCTGAAAGCTTTGTTGGAGGTTGGATTAAAAACAGATTCAATATCCTTGTCCAATGGACGGATCCATTGAGGCTGATTGCGGTAAAGCCTGACTGGAAGGTTCAAAAATTCAAATCTGTCGGACGCAGTAAGGACTTCCTGGATGGTCATGCTGTGGGTATGAATCCTGGACCGATAAAATAACCGGCACAGGACAGGAAAAATATCCAATCGCCTCAAATCGGCGAAATACTTCAGTCAAATATTACGGCCGATTAACCTTTGAGCGCTTCTGCGCCGGCAACAATTTCAAGGATTTCCTTGGTGATTGCGGCCTGTCTGGTGCGGTTGTACGTGAGTCTGAGGTCTTTAAGAAGCTCACCGGCATTTTCAGTAGCCTTATCCATGGCTGTCATCCTTGCACCGTTTTCAGCGGCATTGCTGTCGAGCAGTGCCTTGAACAGTTGAACGTGCAGTGATTTTGGAACAGTGCCATTTACAATTTCCTGGCGATCAGGCTGAAAAATATAATCTGTATCCTGGGTGCCTTGTTGGTCATTCTGCTGCACAGGCAAAAATTGCTCGTGGGTCAGGATTTGGGTGGCAACGTTTCTGAAATGATTGTAAATGATCTCAATGTGATCAAAAGAACCTTTTCTGAAACGCTCCATAAGGTCTGATGACACTTTAGAAGAATTAGAAAAATTCAGTTCCTGAAAAATTCCAAAATGATCGTTAACGAGGTTATAGCCACGCTTGGCAAAAAATTCATTTGCTTTTTTACCGAGCGGCATGATTGAAACAGAAGCGCCATTATAATGCTCCTGAATCCGACGCACTGTTGCTTTGATCACTGCGGAATTGAATCCACCACATAGTCCGCGGTCGGAGCTAATAACCACCAACAGAACATTTTTCTTTTCACGCACCTGGCTATACCATGCCTGACCATCCGATTGCTGGGCGGAGAGATTACGAAGAAGACCCTGTATTTTCTCGGCAAAGGGTCGGATTTGCGTAATCCGCTCCTGAGACCGCCTCAATTTAGCAGCAGCAACCATTTTCATCGCTTTGGTAATCTGCTGAGTCGAGGTGACCGAGGTGATCCTAATCTTAACTTCCTTCAGGCTTGGCATATCGGATGCTTAGAGTCTTTTATTGATATCGTGCCGCAATTTCGAGGGCGCGCTTCTTAAGGGTGTCCATGTCAGCATCCTCAAGTTTACCCAATCGGAAATTCTCCAGGATGTCTTTATGCTGCGTCTTTAAAAGTCCAATAAACTCTTTTTCAAAGTCGCGCATCTTTTGAACAGCTACCTTATCGGTATATCCTTTGGTCGATGCAATGATGATGGCCACCTGCTCTTCAACCGGCACCGGAGCATACTGAGGCTGTTTAAGGATCTCAAGATTTCTACGTCCACGTTCGATGGTAAGCTTAGTAGACGCATCGAGGTCGGAACCGAACTTCGCAAATGCTTCAAGTTCCCGGAATTGCGCCTGATCCAACTTGAGCGTACCGGCAACTTTTTTCATGGACTTGATTTGCGCAGATCCACCCACCCGCGACACGGAAATACCAACGTTAATTGCCGGTCTGATGCCCGAGTTAAAGAGGTTGGTCTCCAGGAATATCTGTCCGTCTGTGATGGAAATTACGTTTGTCGGAATATAGGCTGAAACGTCGTTGGCTTGGGTTTCGATGATCGGAAGCGCCGTGAGTGAACCGCCGCCCTTCACTTTATTTTTCAGCGAAGGAGGAAGGTCGTTCATGTTTTTAGCAACACCGTCGTCGTTAATGATTTTGGCTGCGCGTTCCAGCAAACGAGAGTGCAGGTAAAAGATGTCACCAGGATAAGCCTCACGACCGGGTGGTCTTCTGAGCAGCAAAGAAACTTCGCGGTAAGAAACCGCCTGCTTAGAAAGGTCATCGTAGATCACCAGCGCAGGGCGACCGGTATCGCGGAAATATTCACCGATGGCGGCACCGGTAAATGGAGCAAAGAATTGCATCGGAGCAGGATCGGAGGCGTTGGCAGCAACGATAACCGTGTAAGGAAGGGCACCGGCTTTTTCCAAAGTAGATGCCACGTTGGCCACTGTTGAAGCTTTCTGTCCAATGGCAACATAAATACAGAATACAGGGTTGCCGCGCTCATAAAACTCTTTCTGATTGATGATGGTGTCGATGGCCACCGCAGTCTTTCCGGTTTGGCGATCACCGATGATCAGTTCGCGCTGACCACGACCAATCGGAATCATGCTATCGATGGCTTTGATACCGGTTTGGAGCGGCTCGTTAACCGGCTGTCTGTAAATAACCCCAGGGGCCTTACGCTCCAGAGGCATTTCAAACAACTCGCCTGAAACAGGACCTTTACCATCGATCGGGTTCGCCAAAGTATCGACAACGCGACCCAGTAAACCTTCACCCACTTTTACAGAACCAATTTGTCCAGTTCTTTTTACGGTATCGCCTTCACGGATCTCTTTGGAGTCGCCGAACAATACGGCACCCACGTTATCCTCTTCGAGGTTGAGCACAAGCGCTCTCACGCCGTTTTCAAAAACCAGAAGTTCTCCGGATTGTGCTTTGGTCAGTCCATAGATCCTGGCCACACCGTCACCAACGGTAAGCACAGTTCCTACTTCTTCCAGCTCGGCCTGGGTTTTTGCACCGGCCAGCTGCTCTCTGAGTATGGCTGAAATTTCTTCGGGTCGGATATTACTCATGATGGGTTCAGTTATATTTCTTTTTGATAAGGATTATGTTTGAAAGTAAGTCTGAGTGCATTGAGCTTACTGGAAACGGAAGCGTCGATTTGTCGGTCGCCAACGTTTAGCACAAAGCCACCAATTAATTCAGGATTGACTTTGGTTTCCAGTTCAACCTGAGAACGGGTGCTGAGTTTCTTAGCAATCTCTTCAATCTCTTTTCTAACCACAGGGTCGATTTCAATGGCGGTGGTAACGCTGGCAAAACCGATACCTTTGAATTCGTTGTAAGCCACATGAAATTCATCGGCAATGGCTGGCAGCAAAGACTCTCTGTTTTTTCGGGTAATAATGTCGAGGATAGACCAGGTGAGGAGGTGAACCTTCTTCTTAAAGATCTTTTCCAGCATATCGCGCTTGAGATCGTGTTTAATGATCGGGCTGCGCATCATCAAAAGAAACTCCCTGTTGGTATCACAAACCTCATCGAACATAACCATGTCGGCATGCACTGCTTCGAGCGCATTTTGCTCCACAGCTAACCCTAGCAAAGATTTAACGTACCTCGAGGCTACGCGATGATCGGTCATGACCTCAGTTCAGTTTTGTTTCTTTAATGAATTCCTCCACGAGATCCTTCTGTGCCTTGTCGGAAGAAAGGTTTTTACGGATGAGTTTCTCCGCAATTTCTATAGAGAACATCGCCACTTGTGCTTTCACATCGCGTAATGCCGCTTGTTTTTCAGTTTGAATTACTGCCTTTGCGTCCTCCAGCATTCTGTCGGCTGATTTCTTGGCCTCTGACTGTGCCTGATCGATCAATTTATTTGAAGCGTCTCTTGCCTCACGGATGATGCGATCTCTTTCTTCTCGAGCTTCCCGAAGCAATTTTTCATTGTCAGACTGAAGTCTGGCCATTTCATTTTTTGCTTTTTCAGCCGAAGCAAGTGCCTGCTGAATGGACTCTTCCCTTTCCTTAAGAGACGATAGAATCGGCTTCCAGGCGAATTTTGCCAGGAACAGGAACAGGGCTATGAATACAACAGCCTGCCAAAAAAGTAAACCGGTACCGGGGGTTAGTAATTCCATAGTTCTTCTTTTTTTAAACTTTTAAAGGGCTTACCCGGCCAATCGCCATAGGTAAGCCCTCTTGAACATTTACTGGATGGCAGCTCCTGTCTTGTTAGAGATCAGAAAGCAGATCACAAGCGCAAACAAAGCAGCAACTTCAACAAGTGCTGCGATGATGAGCATGGAACCCTGCAGTTTGTTGGCCGCTTCAGGTTGACGTGCCATAGCTTCCATGGCTGATCCACCAATGCGTCCTACACCAATACCTGCTGCAATGGCAGCAAGTCCTGCACCAATTCCTGCGCCCATAATGGCCAGGCTGACATCAAGCAATAAACCAAACAACATATAATTATGGTTTAGGGTTAAAAAATCCGGGATTTTCCCGGAATGTCTTTATAGATGTTACCATCCAAAATCAATATCTAATGGTGATCGTGCTCCTCAACAGCCATACCTATATATAGGGAGGTAAACAGGGTAAATACATACGCCTGAATACCGGCTACCAGTAGCTCAATCAGATTAATAAAAATTACGAATACCGATGTGCCGAACCCCACACCCCAGCTTTTGAAGATAAAGGTCAAACACAACAGAGAAAGCAATACGATGTGGCCCGCGGTGATCGCTGCGAAGAGACGAATCATCAACGAAAACGGCTTGGTAAAAATTCCAATGATTTCAACCGGCAGAATTATGGCCCTCAACGGAAGTGGAATACCAGGCGTCCAGAGGATGTGTGCCCAATAAGATTTGTTGCCGCTGAAGTTTGTAATCAGAAATGTGAAAAACGCCAGGGTCGCAGTAACAGCGATATTGCCGGTAAGGTTGGCTGCTCCCGGAAGAAGGCCGAGCAGGTTTCCAAACAAAATGAAGAAAAATAGGGTAAGTAGGTAGGGCAAATACTTCTCATACCTTGGACCGATGTTCGGTTTTACAACCTCATCTCTCACAAATAGGATGATCGGTTCAATGAATGACTGAATTCCGCTGGGGGCCTTCCCTACATTTTTTCTGTAACCGTTTGCCACTGCAAGCAGAACGCCCACAATAAGCAACACATTCAGAAACAACATGGCCACATTCTTGGTTACCGACAAGTCAAGTATATGCTCCTCTGAATTTTCGAAACGGATGTGACCATGCTCCAAAACGTATCCATTATATGCTTTAGACTGGTGGTGCTCATCAAAGAAATTTCCAGATGAAAATACCTCAAGTCCCCTGGACGCAGAATGTACAATTACAGGCAATGGCAGCACCATTCCATCGGTGAAATGCCATACATGATCATCAATAACGTGATGCAGAATAATATCCGGATTGAACTTATCCTCTCCGGAAGCCTCAGAACCTGAACCAAATGCAGGTGAAACCAGCAGGCAAATTAAGGTTGTAATTAGCCTTAATGACCTGAAAATGAGTGAAGTGTGTGACGCCCGCATAGGTTGTAAGGTGGGCGCAAAACTATTCATTAATCCCCCAAAAAAAAATCATTTAAGCGATTTTTGCCCCTTAGAAAAACTTCGGGATCATCGGTTTTTAGGATAAAGAAATCCGATCTCCAAAACCGTATACAACAGGTAACAAATCAGTAAAAAAATAGCATTGGGCACTTGTCCGGCAGGATCGTTCAATCCAATTGCCACCATCAACCCAGTATGCACTAAAAGTTTTAAAACCAGGCTGCCGAGGTAGAAGGTTGTAAAAGTCCTAGGATCTCCAAGCGGAGCCAGCATCCGGTATACCAATCCCCCAAAAACTATATTAACCAGTAGCACGGGTAAATAAGCGCCGGGGATTGGCCAGTCCAATGGAGCTACCACCCATCGGATAAAGGCCATGATTAAAACACTCAGTAAAACCGCGAACAAATAAAATTTGGTGCTTCTCATTCTTCTCTGGTCACACTTATCCATAGCCAGTAGACAACCCCCACGAATGCCGACAGCGTGAAACCCAGTAAGAACCAGGGAAAACCTAAACCTAATTTATTGTCCAGTGAATGGCCACCCCATGCAGCCAGTGCAAGCAGGGTAGTGATCTGAATGGCCAGCGAACTGTGCCGCAACCAGCCCTCAGGCTGTCCTGGCTTCTTCGGAAATTCTGATGGTTCCGTTTTCACTGATCTTCAGATTTCGTCCCGCTCCCATCATACAATTACCAATGAATGTTGCACCGGCTTCAACAACCAACTTGCCCGTAGAGATATCACCCTTGATTACTGCCGTTGCTTTTAGGGTGAGCATATCCGAAATGTCAATTTTGCCATTAACCTCTCCCTCAATGTCTGCATTCTGGGCAACGATGTCACCCTGAATGGAAGAAACCGGTCCAAGGGCAACCTTTGCTTTGGAGCGTATGTTACCTGTCAGTTTCCCTTCTATACGAAGGTTTCCGCTGGTTTCAATATTGCCCTCCATGGAGGTTCCCTTACTGATAAACGTACTGGAGTTGGTAATCTCCTCGGCGTTTCTTTTCTGTTCTTTCATCATGATCATGTTGTTGTCATTAAAAGGTCACAAATTCTTCCGGATTGATTGGATTTCCGTTATACCACAATTCAAAGTGAAGGTGTGGGCCACTGGTCATCTCTCCGCTGTTGCCAACAATGGCCAATATTTCTCCAGCATTCACAAAAGTACCCGCCTTTTTCAAGAGCTCAGCATTATGCTTGTAAACAGAAATCAAACTTCCCTGATGCTGAACCATAATTACATAGCCTGAATCCTGAGTCCAGGAAGACATAATAACCGTTCCGTCGGCAATGCATTTCGCTGGTTCATTGGCTTTGGTAACAATGTCCACCCCAAAATGACCACGGCGTGCATCGAATTTGTCGGACACAAAACCTGTCGTGGGTGAGAAGAAGAATGTTTCCTGTAACTCACTGTAGTTGTTCCCGGAAACGGCTGATAAGGACAAATCAGTTTGCTCATACTCCTTTCGGAAATCAGCGCCCGCCTCACCGAGTTCAAGATCACCGGCTTGCGATATAGGCTTATCTGGATTCTTAAGCAGTTCTGAAGGATTTTTGGCGCCAGCGGTGTCACCCCTTAAAATCCTCTGGATATTCAAAATAAAGTTGTCTTTTCTTTCTACCTCAACCACCAAGGAATCTACCTTAATGACCAACTCCAACAATTTTTGGTTGGCCTCACGTTGCGCATGTCTTGGGTCGTACCATCTGGCCAATAGGGTCTGCGCCAGAAAAAGAGACAGGAAAAAAAGCCCTAAAAAAGCCATTCCAGCAATGGCAAGGACCCTCCCATTGGTCATTCCAACCACAGATCGCTCCTCCAGATTGTCCTCATTTCGGACAATCAACTGATAGCGGGTTGTAAGACGCTCTAGGAGCGATTTTTTCTGCTTTGCCATAAAGGGGGACCAAAAATAAGGAATCTGACCCAACAGCGACCTGATTATCTGTATTTTAAACCCCTGTTTTTCGATCAAAATTTCAAATAAACTTACATCAGGCCCCCTCATTAATAACCTGGTTTTTGAGGCTTTTGCGACCTTAGCTTTGAAAGTCCACCCATGACCACCACCCTAGAGGAATTTTTTAAGCTGCGCGATCAGATTCCAACGGCCGACGTGAGGTCAGAAGGTGAATTTCAATCCGGACATGTTCCAGGATCAATTTCCATTCCTGTACTAAACGATCAGGAGAGAAAAGCTGTCGGCACAGACTATAAAAGGAAAGGAAAAGAAACAGCCATTGAAACCGGACATGCGCTGGTAGCTCCAAGGCTCCACGAAATGATGGAGCAAGCCAAATCTGTTGCTCACGCTAATGAACTATTGGTCTATTGCTGGCGTGGCGGATTGCGCTCGGAGAAGTTTTGCGACTTTGCGACCAACGCAGGCATTAAGACGCGCCGACTTCAGGGCGGATACAAAACTTACCGTCAATTTGCTCTTCAAACATTTTCCAAACCCTATCGGTTAATGGTGGTAGGTGGTAAAACAGGAAGTGGAAAAACAGAAATTCTTGAACAACTGAAGGCCCATGGAGAGCAGGTTATTGATCTGGAGTTTTTAGCCAACCACAAAGGCAGTGCCTTCGGTGGATTGATGCGCGGTAAACAACCAACCACGGAGCAATTCCAAAACAATCTTTTTGAAGCCTTGATGAAAATTGATATCGACCGGAGACTTTGGATTGAAGATGAGTCGATGTCCATTGGCAGAGTTTTTATTCCCGAAGGATTCTGGCAACAAAAGGCTGCGGCTCCGGTGATGCAAGTGGAAATGAATACTACTGAGCGAATTGAACGACTGGTCAATGAGTACAGTCCAGCCGATCGAAATGAATTCTTACAGTCAATGGAAAAAATTACCGAGCGATTGGGTGGCCAGAACTTCAATGCTGCAAAAGAATTGTTGTTGAAAGGTGACTGGCACGGAACGATCGAAATTCTTCTTTACTATTACGATAAAACCTATTTGTATTCATTGGGTAAAAAGAAATCGCAGATCATAGGTACCGTTGAATGGGCATCCAACCAATCGAATCAGCCATCGGTTGCAGAAAGGATGATTGAAATGGCTCAATCGTTTCAGCAGCGCTGAATGTTGATTAAAAGCAGAGGGATCGTTCTGCGGTTCACCAAATTCGGCGACACCTCGCTGATTGCAACCATTTTTACTGAAAAAGCAGGATTGCAGTCGTACATGGTTAAAGGAGCGAGGAGCAGTAAATCGAAACTTAAAATGGCACTGCTTCAGCCGCTCACCATCCTGGATATGGTGGCCTACCACCGCGAACAGGCCCAAACGCAGCACATTCGCGAAATGAAATGCGACTACATTTTCAAACATCTTCCACAAGACCTGACCAAGAAAACCATCGCATTTTTTATTGCTGAAATTTTAAACCGCACTGTTAAAGATCAGTCCCATCCGGAGGAACTCTATCGGTTCATTGAAAATTCACTTATCGCCCTGGATGAATCATCGACCAATACTGAAAACTTTCATCTGGAATTCCTTATTGGCTTAAGCCGGCACCTGGGGTTTGGACCTGGTCGATGGAATGAGGTTACACTGGGTCGGATTGTACCAGCAGAAGATACCAACATCCTTCAAAATCTTATCGATTCAAAGAAATTAACCGCGCCGATAACAGCTGAACAGCGAAGGGAGCTGCTTAATATGTTGTTGGATTTCTATCAACACCACCTGGACAACTTCGGAAAAATAAAATCAGTGGAAGTGCTTAGGGAAATTTTAAGCTGAGCATTTAGACCACTGCACCCTGACAACTGCTACCCAATCCCGCAGTGCAGGCAAAGCAATGTCTTCCAGTAATGATTTTCTTATCACGAAATTTTTCTTTTGAAAAATTCCTGATGTGATCCATTCCTTCAACCTGTTTTGGCAGCTGCAGCATCTGGTTGAAGTCACAGTCAAAAAGTCTGCCCTGCCAGTCTACCGAAACCGTATTGCGGCACATAAGTCCGGCTAAAGTTGCAGGATTAAAATTTTGAACCAGCTTGTCGAGGTAGTCTTCAAAATTTCCGGATTCAATCAGAAAATCCAGAAAGCGACTTACCGGCACGTTGTTGATGGTGAGCAACCGGTCAAAATAAATACCGTAATCTTTTTCAAGCACTGATTTGAATTCCTTCTCGAGCTGATCCTGGGGCGCTGCACAAAACGCACCCGATGGATTGTACACCAGATCCAGTCTAAGCCCGTCAACCCCCATACCATATCCGACTGCATTCAGCATTTTTAATGCTTTTATCGATTTCATGAAAACACCCTCTCCCCTTTGACGATCGGTTTTCGTGGAAGAATAAAAGGGCAGCGAAGAACAAACCCTCACACCATACATCTTGAAAAACTCAGGCAAATCAGCGTACACCGGATTTGCCATGAGTATGGTCAGATTGGAACGAACTACAATTTCAGCGACAGGTGTAGAAGCTGCACGTGCAACAAATCGCCGGAATCCGGAGTGCATTTCAGGCGCCCCTCCCGTAATATCCAACATCTCAAAGCATCCGGTTTCCAATGCACGGATACAATCTTCCATGATTTCCTCCGACATTTTTTCTTTTCGATCCGGACCTGCATCCACATGACAATGCTTACAAGTCTGGTTGCATTGGTATCCAATGTTTACCTGAAGAATAGACGGCCGATCAGTTTTTAATAAACCAATGCCATGATCTTGAAGTTTCGAATGGAAAAAAGGTATATGCTCATGTGCTCCTTCCCGCTCAAGAAATCGGACCTGCACTTCAGGATCTGACCATTTGCTGTTGATTGCTCGAAGGGATTTCATGAGCTGGAATTACATCGAAATTTTCTTCGCTTTTTCCATCATTTGAACGCCATGAACAAGCGATGCGCCACCACGAATGGCTGCAGCCACATGCAAAGCCTCCATCATTTGTTTTTCAGTGGTTCCTCGCTCTACTGCATCCTGGGTATAGGCATCGATGCAATAAGGGCACTGTATCGTGTGGGCTACTGCTAGCGCGATAAGTGATTTCTCCCTTGCGGTCAGTTCACCGGGCTTGAAAACTTCACCATACCAGGCAAAAAACTTCTCTGCAAGGTTTTTGTCCCAGTCGGCAATGGCACTGAATTTTTTCAGGTCAGCGGGATTGTAATAGGTATCCATACTCTTAGGTTTAAATTAAAGAAAAACAGCCGGGGTCACCGGCTGTTGTTAAAATTATAAAAGTATCCCGGTCAGTTCTTCTGTTTGAACTGATCGAATTTTGCCGACTCGCTTTTCTTTGGGAAAACATTGTCGTTACGGTTCACATCGGCTGTAGCTTCATCCGGATCGATGACAATGTTCACAACTTCTTTTGCTTTAACGAAGACTTTCTTGAATTCATTTTCATTGGTTCTCCAGACTTCCGCCGGGATCTTTTCAATTTCTTTTGAACCATCTTTATACGTCCATTCAATTATTACAGGAGAGATCAGGCCTCCAGTGTTTTTAAAAGTGAGCTCATAAATATTTTTTGATTCCAGTTCGGTTCTCAGTGAATTGTCATTCACACGATTCATGAATTCGCGATAATCAGCCGTTGGCGTATTCATAAGATTGAACTCACGTGGACCATCGCTGAAGTCAGTCATGCCGGAGGCAGAATTGAATGGCTTTAAATCACCAACCTGAGTCTTAATTTTTTTGCGCTCCGGATCTACAGAAGTTTTCTTCACCCGAAACCATTTCACCTGATCCAGGGTGACGTCGACGTGATCGGTTGAGTAAAACCAACCCCTCCAGAACCAATCGAGGTCAACCGCAGAAGCGTCTTCCATTGACCTGAAAAAATCACCTGGCTTAGGGTGCTTGAAGGCCCAGCGCTCGGCGTAGGTCTTAAATGCTTGATCGAACAATTCGGGACCCATCACAGTTTCTCTTAATAAAGTAAGCGCAGCAGAAGGTTTGGTGTACCCGTTCGGTCCATTGTACCTTGACTGGTTGTCGGCCATCGCCATAATCGGGCGCATGACGCTTTTATCGCCTTTCATAAAGGCAACCTGTCCTTTGGGAATCTCGCTGGTTAAATCAAAATCAGGGTAGCGCTCGCGTTTGGTTTCCTTTTCAAGAAACGTATTCAGACCCTCATCCATCCATGTCCACTGACGTTCGTCGGAATTTATGATCATGGGAAAGAAGTTATGGCCAACCTCGTGAACAATGACACCAACCATACGCTCCAACAAACGCTTGCTGATGGTGCCATCTTTCGGTGGTCTGCCGAAGTTGAAACATATCATCGGATATTCCATTCCAATACTGGCAGCATGCACCGAATATGCTGCAGGATAAGGATAGTCAATGGTACGTGCCGAGTATACTTCGAGTGTATTTTTTATGGCTTTGGTCGACTCCATCTCCCAAAGTGGATTGCCCTCCTTTGGATAAAGTGATTGTGCCATCACCACTTTGCTGCCGATTCGGACGGCCTGCGCATCCCAGATGAATTTGCGCGAATGGGCAAAAGCGAAGTCACGCACATTTTCAGCATGAAACTCCCAGGTCTTTTTGGTTTTGGCCCGCTCCTTCTCTTTTTGTTTTGCCTCATCAGGCGTCACAATAAGAAGTGGCTTATCAAAACTGTTTTTTGAAGCCTCGAATCTCTCCAATTGTTGAGCAGACAAGGCCTCCTTCGGATTTTGAAGCCAGCCCGTAGCGCCGACCACATGATCCGATGGCACCGTAATGCGCACCTTATAATCTCCGAAGGTCAATGCAAACTCACCGCCTCCAAGAAACTGTTTGTTTTGCCAACCCTCATAGTCGTCGAACACACACATTCTGGGGAACCACTGAGCAATGGTGTAGACATAGTTTCCATCTTCAGGAAAATATTCCGTACCACTTCTACCGCCGACGAGCATCCGGTCGTTGATGTTGTAGAACCATTCGATGTAAAAAGAGAATTTTTCCCCGGTCTTCAATGGCTTGGGAAGTTCTACACGCATCATGGTGTAATTGATCAGATAAGGCAGTGGCTTTCCGGCTGCATCTTTTACCGCTTTAATCTGATAGCCTCCTTTAAAAGGAAGGGCGCCAACCATGGAGCCTAAATTTTTAGCAGGAATGGAATCACGAATAGCGCCCGGTGAAGAAAGTGCTGTAAGGCTGTTTGGCGCATTGATGTTTTGATCCAATTGAAGCCATAAATAACTGAGCGCCTCAGGGGCGTTGTTGTAATAGGTAATTGTTCCCGAGCCGGTAAGCGACTGATTGTCGTCGTTAACCTCACAGGACATGACGTAGTCGGCTCGTTGTTGCCAGTAATCGGGACCTGGCGCCCCGGAGCCTGTACGATACCCGTTTGGCGTTGGCAGCAACTCGTTAAGCTGTTCAAATTTTCCTTGCCAACCCTGTGCGGAAGCGAAAAACGGCGCAACCGCGACCAGCCATATAAGTGCAGACCTCATCAGTTTTTCTTTTTTAGTTCGTCAAACTTTGAAGCCTTTTCAACTCTTGGGAAGATGTTGTTGTCGGAATTAACATCGGCGGTTTCATTCACCGGGTCAATAGCCACTTTAGCAACTTCTTTATCCTTTGCGAACACTTTGGCGAAGGTAGATTCATTGGCACGCCAAACTTCAGCAGGAAGTTTTTCGATTTCCTTGGTTCCGTCGGCGTAGGTCCATTCAATAATTACAGGCATAACCAAACCTCCCTTATTGGAAAGTTTAAGCTCATATAGATTTTTATTCTCAAGCGAAGTAACCAAAGCTTTATCGTCCAGGCGATTCTGGAATTCTCCATAGAAGCGTGGATCGGTCGGCATTACGGTTAGCGGTTGTGGCCCGCCCGAAAAATCAGCCATCGCACCATTCGCAGAAGATTTAACCAGCGGAGTTTTCGTTTCAGGGGCTACCCCTTCTTTCTTCACCCTAAACCACTTGACCTGATCAAGTGATATGTCTGTATTGTCGGTGCTGTAAAACCATCCTCTCCAGAACCAATCAAGGTCAACTGCCGATGCATCTTCCATGGTCCTGAAAAAATCAGCTGGCTTTGGATGGCGGAAAGCCCAACGCTGTGCGTACTCGCGGAAGGCCCGATCAAAAAGTTCTGGGCCCATAATGGTTTCTCTAAGCATGTTTAGTCCTGCAGCGCACTTAGCGTACTGCTCAGCACCAAAAAGAATTACCTGCTCCGAATTCACCATCAAGGGTCTCATGGTGGACTTATCGCCTTTCATATAACCAACAATCGAACTGGCTGGTCCGCGCCGTTGTGGCATATCGGGATAGTGTTCTTTCATGGTTAGGTATTGAACAAAAGTGTTGAGGCCCTCATCCATCCAAGTCCACTGTCGCTCATCGTTGTTGATGATCATCGGGTAAAAATTGTGGCCCACCTCGTGAACAATGACTCCGATCATGGCCCACTTTTTTGAATCAGCATAGGTCTTGTCTTTGTTCGGACGACCTCCATTGAAGCATATCATTGGGTATTCCATGCCAATAGAAGCAGTGTGAACAGAGATCGCCACCGGGTAGGGATAATCGATGGAATACTTGGAATATGTGGTGATGGTATTTTTCACTGCCTTGGTCGATTCCTTTTCCCAAAGTGGATTGCCCTCTTTTGGATAATAAGACATTGCCAAAGACGTTCCGTTGTTGAGTTTTACAGCCTGTGCATCCCAAATAAATTTCCTTGAGGAAGTGAATGCGAAGTCTCTGACATTTTCCGCTTCATATTCCCAGGTCCTTTTTTCTTTTGACCTCACTTTTTCACGGGCAATGGCCTCAGATTCAGTGGCAATAATTACGGGCTTATCAAATGTCTTTTTGGCCGTCTCAAAACGTTGAAGATGCTGAGCCGACAATACCGCTGAAGGATTTTTCAACACTCCGGTGGCGCCAACAATATGGTCTGCAGGCACAGTGATTTTAACCTTATAATTTCCAAATGGTAGTGTGAATTCACCCTGACCAAGAAACTGTTTGTTTTGCCAGCCCTGGTAATCGTCATACACACACATTCGTGGGAACCAATGGGTGATGGCGTAGATGTAGTTGTTGTCCTCAGGGAAGTACTCCATACCTCCACGTCGGCCAACTTCTTCTTCGTTAAGACGGTCACTGATGGGATACGCCCATTCAACGGAGAAGACATATTTTTCACCTGGTCTCAAAGGTTGAGGAATGTCTACACGCATCATGGTTTTATTGATCAGAAACGGAATGCTCTTACCATCCTGTGACTTTACACTCTTAATGGTATATCCTCCTGTGTAATTACCATACAAATCAAGGTCTTGTTGAAGGGCCATGGTCGTGGTAGAGTCCTTCAGGCTGCCTGTTTTGGTCTGATCGGTTGCATTACCTGGTGAAAGAATATTTTGGTCCAGCTGCATCCATAAGTAGGTGAGCACGTCGGGTGATTGATTGTAATAGGTGATCACTTCAGATCCGGTGAGTACATGGCTATCGTCATTGATGTCAACGTTGATTTCATAATCAGCGCGTTGTTGCCAGTACTTTGGGCCAGGTGCACCGGAGCCTGTACGGTATTCATTGGGTGTTGGCAGCAGCTGCCCGAGTTGTTCAAATTTTCCTTGCCAAAGTGGTTTGGTCGGCTCAGTGGTTTGAGCACCTACGCGCAGGACGATGAGGAGGGAGGATAAAAGAATCAGATACTTCATGGGGTGGGTGTTTTCGGTCTGAAATTATAATTGATCAATTCTTTCTGAGATGAGCATCAGGGCCATGCCAGCGATTGCCGCGCTGAAAATCATGATCCAGTCTCTTCGTTTCACCTTAAACCACTCCAAAGCGGCAAAGGTTAGCAGTGAAAATAAGGCAACGACAATGATTTGTCCAAACTCCAATCCAACGTTAAAAGCAAACAGGGGCCAAATCAGATCTGTAGAGCCTGAAAGCATTGCGCGCAACATGTTGGAAAATCCAAGTCCGTGGATTAATCCAAAGACGCCGGCGTACCAGAAATTCAACACCGGAGCATTAGGCTCAACGTTTTTGACGAACAGGTTTGAGACGGCGGTGATGAGAATGGTAAGACAAATCAAAAATTCTGTAAACGCCGACGGTACAGCAATTACATTCAAGGTGGCCAGGGCAAGGGTGAGTGAATGACCTACCGTGAAGGAGGTGATCAGTATGAGCACTTTTTTCCATTCCTGGGGACGGGTGATAACCGTTAAAGCCAGAACAAAAAGTATGTGGTCCAGACCTTGCCCAATATCGAGGATATGGTCTTTCCCTATTCCGAAATACAAAGGGAAAACATCCATAAAAAAACAGTTGGTTAAGCTTTTACCCCTGCAACAATGGCAACCCGTTGGCTGATGACCGGGGGCCGATGAAAATCAATTATCGAAATCCGGTTCGTAGCTGGGATCCTTTCTTCCCCTGCCACCGCCGGAATCGTCGTCATCGTAATCGTCTCCGTCCTCCTGATCCTGATCCATATCATCACCATTGGATTCCAGATCATCGGCTGCGCGACCGGAAGGTTCGAATTGTCCTTTTTCTTTTCTGAAATCAACATCGTAATCACCCTCACTGTTCTTCGTAGCGGGGACTTTTACCAGGTAAGTGGCCTCATCGGTTTCCAGAGGAAACACAAAAATTGTTTCCTTTTTAGGAGTAGTGATGCGGTTGAGGCTCGCCTCGTATCCAGTTGGATATTGTTTCTTGATCAGTGCCTGAAGCTCTTCACTTAGACTGTCCAGACTTTTGATAATCTTTTTTTTGCTGACCGGCATTTCCGTTTTTGAGAAAAATCAGGGCAATTAGTTAAAGAAAATCGATTGAAGGCAAGAATTTTCTACATTTTTTTTGGAGATATAGTCAATCTACCTAGCTTCCCGACCTCAAAATAATCACCAAACCCCCAATACTATCGATCAGACATCTACGTTACTATAAACGATAGATTCAAATGATAGATCAAAAGAAAAGCGATACCCTCCTCGTATCGCAGTACCTGAAAGGTGACGAAGGAGCGTTTGAAACATTGGTCAAGCGCCACAAATCGAGGATTTACACAGCCATTTACCTGATCGTAAAGGACCGGTATGTAGCGGAGGATCTGTTGCAGGAGACCTTCATTAAAGCGGTTCGAACCATTCGTGAAGGCCGTTATCAGGATGAAGGGAAATTCTATGGTTGGATTGCACGCATTGCCAACAATCTTGCCATCGACCATTTCAGAAGAAACCGTCGGTACCCCCACATCATCATGAACGATGGGAGTCCGCTGTTAAATTCCATGAAGTTTTCTGAGACCTCTGCAGAGTCGATTCAGATCAACGCCGAAAACCGATCCTGGGTACGTCGTTGCATTCTTGATTTGCCCGAAGAGCAACGTCAGGTGCTCATCATGCGGCACTATTTCGAAATGAGCTTCCAGGAAATTGCAGACCGCACCGGGGTAAGCATCAATACTGCATTGGGCAGGATGCGCTACGCCCTAATCAACATGAAAAAACAAATGTCGAAAACTGAAAATGCCTATGATAAAAACCTTTACTCAAAACGACCTGATCAGGTTTATTTACCAAGAGACCACGGAGGAGGAAAGCCGTGAAATCAGAAAAAGTGTAAAAGTTGATCGGGAATTATCCGGTCAGTTGGATGCACTTCAGCAAATGACCAGAGCACTTGACTCTGAAATTTCCATGCCCGGAAAAGACGTGGTAGCCGCCATTATGCAGCATGCCAAATTCGGGGTGGATTGCTGAATTCTAAAGGGGGGCGATGCGGATGTTTTTCCATCGCACCCTTACTCCACCCCCATCGTGAATTTGCAGGGAAATCCGTCCTGCAATCGAACCGATTTTTTCATCGGTGAATTCAATCATCTGATCGCCATTGAGCCAGGTGGTTACGGTATTTCCCACCACTTTTACGCGAAGGGTATTCCAGGCATTGGTCTTCAGGCTACGTTCTTTCGCTGCATCCGGTTTAATAAGCCATCCTCTTCCATAGGATTCATAAATACCACCAGTATGTAAACCTGGAGGCGCTACTTCAGCCTGCCAGCCACTCACACGCGTTCCTTCAACCTGTGAATGAAAAAACACGCCGCTGTTGCCATTGGACTCTTGAAAAAAATCGAGCACTAGATCAAAGTCCTTGAATTCCCGGGCAGAGGCCAGGTAACCATATTGCTTATCGGGACCGCTCTCACAAATGAGCTCACCATTGGATACAAACCACTTTTCAGTTCCGTGCACCTTCCAGCCTGTCAGGTCTTTACCGTTGAAAAGTTGTTCGTAGCCATCTTTGGATGGCTTTTGGTTTTCCTGTGCACTCAGGCTAACTGTCAGAGAAGCCAGAAAAATAATTATTGAATACGCGTTTTTCATGGCAGAAAGTTAGGTTTTCTTTGCGGTAACGAAAACGGGTATTTAGCTCAGCTGGTTTAGAGCACTACCTTGACAGGGTAGGGGTCACAGGTTCGAATCCTGTAATACCCACATTTTTTATTGGAGGAACATCAGGGGCATAAAATATTCCCCCGCCCATCCGAACAAGCCATTCTCCACTGGTCCCTTTTGCTAAACCTTTCATTAGTTTTTACGTCTAAACTGCTCTTTCAAACCTGACCCAACCATGAAAACCGTCCTTTCCCTCCTGCTTTTAGTTTTTGTTTCAGGCTACACAGCCGTCGGTCAACCCGAAGGAATGCTGACCTATGAAATGAAAATTAACCTTCATCGCAACATTCCAAAAGAGCGGGAGGATATGAAGGCCATGATGCCTGAGTTCAACACCGCTCGGTTCCAGTTGCTGTTCAACAATTCAGAAAGCCTCTACAAAACTTTGGTGGATGAAGAAGATGATGTGGCCAATGCTGAAACTGGAGGAAGACGCATGGTAATCATGCGGGCCGCTATGAATTCAGAAATTTATTTTCACACCGACGAACCAACCGTAGTATCGAAACAGGAGTTTATGGGTAAGGAGTATCTCATCACCGATACGGTAAAGGTTTCCCCATGGAAGTTTGGAACCGAAACAAAAACCATCGCAGGTTACACCTGTAGAATGGCTTATTACACAGATCAATCAAGACCGGATCGTCCGCAGGAAATCACTGCTTGGTTTACCGATCAACTTCGTCCATTCCTGGGTCCGGAGCGGTTCAACACTTTACCCGGAGCAGTTCTTGCGGTAGACATCAACAACGGCGAGCGGGTGATTGTTGCCAAATCGGCTGAACTCCGCGCACTCAGAAAAAATGAATTGAAAAAGCCTGTTTCAGGCACACCTGTAACTGGAAAGGAGTTTCGCGAGATGGTGGAAAAACGCATGAAAGAGATGCGATCTCAAGGAGGCAATTTCACGATTAGGAACTAATGCAGTTACTGCGCGCCGGACTACTTGCCCTGGTCCTGATTTCCGGGCATGCCTTCGGGCAGAAATTTTTAATCAAAGGACAAGTAAAAGATTCATTGGGCACTACCCTGCCCTCCTCTACCGTGATGCTGTTGAACCCGGGCGACTCATCGCTGGTCAACTTTGGCGTTACCAATTCACAGGGAATTTTCGAAATAAAAAATGTAAACAAGGGCACCTACCTGCTCAAAATTACATTTGTCGGCTTCGAGCCACTTGAAAAAAGATTTTCAACGCCTGACAATGGTCAGGTATTCGACTTCGGTATGCTGCGAATGAAACCCGAAAGTAAGTTGCTTCAGGGGCTCACTGTCGTAGGTGAAAAAGCGCCGGTTACCGTGAAGCGCGATACCATTGAGTTTAATGCAGGCTCGTTCAAAACCAAAGCCAATGCCAACGTCGAGGATTTGTTAAAAAAGCTGCCAGGCGTAGAAGTGGAATCGGACGGATCGATCACTGCGCAGGGTGAACAAGTACAACGCGTTACCGTCGATGGCAGGGAATTTTTCGGAAGAGACCCAAAGCTTGCAACCAGAAATCTCCCTGCAGATGCGGTAGAGAAAGTTCAAATCTTCGACAAAAAATCAGAGCAGTCCTTGTTTACAGGAATTGATGACGGTTCAAAAGAAAAAACTGTTAATCTGGAATTAAAGGAAGAAAAAAGAAATGCAGCGTTTGGCAACCTGATGGGTGGCTTGGGAAATGAGGGAAGGTTTCAGGGAAAAGCAAGCATCAACCGTTTTACGAAAGGAAAACAACTGTCCTTCATCGGGATGGGCAACAACATCAACGAGCAGGGTTTTTCTTTTGATGAGGTGATGAATTTTTCCGGAAACAGCCAGCAGATGATGCGGGGCAATGGGCAAGTACGTATTGACTTAGGTTCTGAAGGCAGCAATCAGCTGCCTGTTAATTTCGGTGGAAGACAGAATGGAATTCAGACCAACTATGCCGGTGGATTAAATCTGAATCAGGATTTCAATAAGGGCAAAACAAAAACCGGTGGTAGTTATTTTTTCAGTCGCCTAGAGCAAAACATTGACAAAGATTTACAACGCATCAATTATCTGCCCGAAGATCCGGAAGCAGGTTTACCGGCTCGATCTTACTTATTTGAACAACAGAGTCAGCAAAACAATACCACCGAAGCCCACCGGGCCAACCTGACCATAGACCATGCTATAGATTCGGCCAATTCAATACGTTTCAATGCCGCCGCTAGCCAATCGTTTAATGAATCCCTGCTGTCAAGTCAAAGCAAAACCTTTAATGTCGACGGGAGCTTAAGCAATGAGAGCTTCAGAAAAACATTTAATGATGGCCAGGCATTCAACATCAACTCCTCTCTTCTTTGGAGACACCGTTTTGAAAAGAAAGGCAGAACCTTTTCAGCCAACCTGACCTTTGCTGCCACGGAATCGAACAGTGAGGGTGGACAAAATTCTACCAATGATTTTTTTGGTTCATCAGCAGAGAAAAGAGTGATTGATCAATCCAACACCCAGGCCAACAGCTCCAGCACAATCGGCGCAACCCTCTCCTACACCGAACCACTTGGAAGAAGACGGTATCTTGAACTAAACCATAACTACCGAACCAACCTGAACGATTCAGACCGTGACGTATTTAACCTGATCAAAGGAAATGAGGTTCGTGATCTGCAGCTGAGCAATGAATTCAACAGCAAGTATGTGTTCAACAGACCATCACTGAACTTCAGGGTTAATCGGGATAAATTTAACGTTACACTAGGCACTGGTTACCAATACACGACCCTTGAAGGAAACCTCATAAGCAGAGATACCTCCATTCGCCGAACCTTCAGCAACGTGATGCCGGTGGCCAGATTCAACTATGACTTCAGCAGCTCCAGAAGGTTGCGGTTTGAATATGAAACAAATCTCAGAGAGCCTTCACTGCAGCAGCTTCAACCGGTTATTGACAATACCGATCCGCTCAACATCAGCATTGGTAATCCGAAGCTAAAGCCAGCCTATGCGCACAACCTTAGCCTTAATTTCAACTCATTCAATCCTTCTAAGTTTCTTAACTTCTTCGCTTTCATCAATGCCACCTATCAAACCAACGCGATTACTGTTTCACAAAAGGTAGATCAGCGCCTGGTTCGTACATCCATACCGGTTAACGTACGCGATAATCTTAATGTCAGCAGCAACCTGAACCTGGGATTTCCCATCAGAAAAATATACAGTCGATTTAATTTTGGGCCTACTTCTACTTATTTCCGGTCGATCAACGTTCTTAACGGAAAAGAGAGCCAGGTTTTTCAGCAAACGCTGGGCGGTAATGTGCGATACAATTTCTCCTACAAAGAATTTATCAACCTGGATTTAAGCGCCAATCTGCGGAATCAAAAAACCAACTATGAAGCTGCGCCGCAACAGGATCAGGAATTCCTTAACCAGACCTACAGCGCCGAAGCAAACTTCACCATTCTAAAAAACTGGCAACTGAATACCTCTTACGACTATTTCATCTACGACAGCAGAACGACAAATTTCAATCAGAGCATACCCATACTTAATGTCTGGATCTCGCGTTTTCTTCTGAAGGGAAATTCCGGCGAACTCAAAATTGGTGTCAGCAATCTGCTTGACAAAAGTTTATCCGTTACCCAAACGTCTTCCGCCAATTATCTCCAACAGGAAACCATCAATAACCTGGGCAGGTATTTGATGGTGAGCTTTACCTATGCGCTTAACAAGCAATTGAATCCGATGAGCGGCGGACCCGGTGGAAGAAGAGGATCAGGCATGAGGGTATTCATGCAACGCGATCAGTAGTCAACGGCTTTTGCGGAATTCCTAACTTAGCGGATACGATGATCAGGGTCTGCTTACTTTTCTTTGTTACCATGAGCGCAGCGGGACAATTCGCCGAACCAGTTTTTGATGTTCAGGGGCACCGCGGTGCAAGAGGGCTGATGCCGGAAAATACCATCCCCGCATTTATTGCCGCATTGGATACAGGCGTTACAACCCTGGAAATGGATCTTGCCATTACCCGCGATGGTCTGGTGGTAGTTTCACACGAGCCCTGGATGAATCCGCTGATATGCCGGCCCCCGCAAGGCATTAACTTTTCTAACGGAAAGGATTTCAGCCTCTATAAAATGACCTATGAGGAAATAAAAAAATGGGACTGCGGATCCAAAACCCATCCGAATTTCCCCGGGCAAAAAAATCAACCGGCAATCAAACCCCTGCTTCGCGATGTCATTGCCGCTGTTGAAGACCACATCAAAAGCAAAACGCGGTATGAGGTAGATTACAACCTGGAGATAAAAAGTGCACCGGAAGGCGACGGCATATTTCATCCTGACCCCACTGCTTTTTCTGACCTGGTCGTAAAAATGGTTGATGAGTATCTGCCCCTTGAGCGTATTTTGATTCAGTCATTTGATTTCAGGGTGCTGAAATACCTTCATGAGCGATATCCGCAGGTACGGCTGGCTGCATTGACCGACAGCAAAAAGCCATTGAATGATCTGCTGGCTGAGCTTGGTTTTGTCCCGGATGTGTGGAGCCCCAATTACCGTCAGTTAAAGCGAGAGGATGTTAAAAAGCTCCATCAACTTAAACCTGATTCAAGGCCGACAAAAAAAGTAAGGGTGATTCCTTGGACAGTCAATGAAACCAACGAAATGCTTTCGTTAAAAGGAATGGGCATTGACGGACTAATTACCGATTATCCGGATCGAGCCTATCAGTTCCGCAACACGCTCAAAATCAAAAGCAGATAGAATTTTACTTCGTGGAAATGTCCGGATCGACAGCACACTTGCTGCATCCGCTTGAACAGCTTTTGCCTGTTTTAAAAGAATTGTAAACAGTTCTGACCAGGAAAGCCACTGATGCTAAAAGTAAAATCCCGATCAATCCTTGCTGAAGCATGCCGCAAGTTAATCACTGAAACCAATTTTGCCTGACAACGGATAACAATTGATTGTGAACCGCATTGGCAGCACACAGTTGCCTACCAAACAAAAAATTGCTGCCACCATCAAAATCCGTGACTTTGCCACCAGCCTGACGAACCAGGAAAGCACCTGCAGCAACATCCCACGGACTGAGGTTGTATTCAAAAAATCCATCCAATCGACCACAAGCCACATAGGCCAGATCGGTTGCAGCACTACCCAGTCGACGGACGCCATGGGTTTGCTTCAGGAGATCACGAATCGAGGACAGATGAGCGTCCATCCGATCTCCGGTATCGTATGGAAAACCAGTTGCAATCAGGCTTCGGCCAAGTGAAGTAGTTGCTGCGACGTGGACTTCTTTATTGTTGCACCACACGGGAGCGTCCTGAAACGATCCGAAACATTCATTGGCCATAACTTCGTGAACGATCCCAAGGACGGTTTCCTCGTTATAGTTAAGGCCGATGCTAACAGCGAACGGAGGAAAACCATGAGTAAAATTGGTGGTGCCGTCGAGGGGATCAATGATCCAGGTGTAACCGTTGGTGGACGGGATATCGGTACCTTCTTCACCCAGAAATCCAGCGCCAGGCAAAATTTTTGTCAACCCGCCAACCAGTTTTTTTTCTGACTCTTTATCGACGTAAGAAACCAAATTGTTCCATCCGGTTTTTTCTTCAATACGCCCGGTATCAAAATTTTGAGATTCCTTTTTGATAAACTGTGCGACTTCGGCAGCAAGTTGTTCTGTACTGCGATAGACCTGCTCTAATGATTTCATGATTTCTTTTTAGTGGCGCTTTTATCAGAAATTTTACCTCTTACAGCTGCAACCAATAACACCAATATCGATACCCAAACTGCAGTTCTGGCAATCCACTCGCCCCGCTCATGGTACAGCTGGCTTCCATCACTAGGCGCATCGGAATATGCGCTCATCATCAGGTCTCTGCTTATCCATTCGCCTGGACGAAAAAAGCTATAGGCCAAAGGTCCTGCCACCAGCAGAATACCAGTAATAATCCAAAACCAATTGATTCCGCTACCTCTAAGGCTTAGAGAAAAAATCCAATTGGACGTCAGAATCCAGAGGGAGATTCCCAGGTAGCCGGTTTCAGCAGTCCATGTAGACCATTTTGGATGGGAGAGCAGCGTGTCGGCAAGAAAAGTTGGGCTTCGGGGCAGCCCTGTTTTCAACATCAGGTATTCCAGTGTCATCCAAAAGAAAATGATGAGCATGGTTCCTGTGAGTCTGCCCATTTTTTGACGGACAAAAGCAAAAAAAAGGAACGGTAATGAGAACGCTACTGCAAGAGCAGTGGATTTAGGAAGTGCAGCGATCTCAAAAAAGGTTGAACAAAAAAAGGCAATGGCCAGTGAAAGCAAAATGAGCTCAGTGTTCTCCCAAATGGTTTCTTCGGAAGCCTGAGCGGACAAGGCAAACAACGGCGCCAGACCAAAAAATATAAAAACAGGGAACAGCTTCATGAGGAAGGCAGCAGACAATAAAATGGTCCCTGCCAGAAACAACCACCAACGATTTATTCGCTCAGTCTTTTCCACAAATAACGATTACGATTTCTCCCCTTGGTTTTTCTTTTTGAAAATGGGCTAGAACCTCCTCTGCCGTTGCGGTTATGGTTTCCTCGTGAATTTTGGTAAGCTCCCTGGAAACAGAAATCAGTCTTTTTCCTTCTGTCATTTCCGAAAGTTGCTCAAGGGTTTTTAAAAGACGGTGGGGCGACTCATAAACCACAACAGTTCGATCCTCTTTCAAAATTTCCTGAAAAAAAGTCAGGCGACCTTTCTTATGGGGTACGAATCCCTCGAATACAAATCGGTCACATGGAAAACCGGACTTCACCAATGCCGGAAGAAAAGCAGACGGGCCCGGAAGGCAATCAACCGTAATACCGGCACGCAAACATTCACGTACCAAAAGAAATCCAGGATCTGCGATGCCAGGTGTGCCTGCATCAGAGATAAGCGCCATTTTTTCGCCTGACGAAAGTCGGCGGATGAGACCTGCTAAGGCTTTATGCTCGTTGAAGGCATGAAAACTTGAAAGCTTTTTGCCGATGCCGTAATGCTTAAGTAAAACGGAAGAAGTCCGGGTATCTTCAGCAAGGATGGTGTCTACCGATTTCAGAACCTCCAGTGCCCTGAAAGTTATATCGCCAAGATTTCCCAATGGCGTTGGAACCAGTGTAAGCTGAGCACCCGCTTCGTTCATGGTACAAGGTGATCGATGGCCTCAGCCAATTTTCGGTCTTTTTCGGTTACAATATTACCGGCATCATGGGTAGAGAGTTTAACCATGACTTTATTGTAGACATTGGTCCACTCAGGATGATGGTTCATTTCCTCAGCGAGGAAAGCTACCCGGGTCATAAAGGCAAAAGCCTCTCTGAAATCACCGAATTCAAAAGTTCGGTGCATCGCATTGTTTTCAATCTTCCAACTACTCATAGCGCAATTATTCCTTCAATATGACTAACTTTTTTATACACATCAATAATGGCATCGCTGCCGGGCATCATCATCTTAAATGTAAGACTGGTGTACTTACCCTGCTGTGATTCTTTTTCCGTTGAGAGATGTAATGGAAACAATTCACGAACTTCTGCAGCTTTGGCCTTAGGAACGATGAATTTAAAAATATACAAAGCCGGCCATGCGTAATTGTCTTCCAATTGTTGCCGGAAGACCTTCCACTTTTCCTGTTCCTCCTTACCCGACGGTACATCCATAGCTCGTACAACCCTCCGACCGGACTAATCCGGAATTTTTTTATTCATGAATTGAGGCACAAAACTAACCGCTACGACTGAATTTAGGCTGATTGTTTTGAATGAAGATTAGTCCAGGGAAGGATTAATTATGGCTTTAGGGTAAGAATAGAAACAGCGGAACCTTCCACCTTATCACGGGTGAAAAATACCTTGAAGTGACGGTCCTGCGACCACGAATCAAAAAGATTGCGGTAAAACGGACTTGATGGGTCACCGCTTTGTCCAGGCGTATTCGTGAAACTACACCCATCCCAATCACCCGTATCGACCACCATCCGGAATGAGGCACCGGCTGTTTGTAAATCGCTGCTGCCGGTCATTCCGGGAGTTGTTCCGTTGCCACCCCTACCGACGGGACCAAAATCAAGTTTTCGGCGCAATGAATCGGATACCACCCCACTCAACGGGTGCTTGATTTCAACATGATGGTAGGCCGGTTGACCATAGCGCCACTTTTCCTGATCAGCACCAAACCTTAAAGTCAATTTTTCAACAGCAGACTTTAATTGTTGAACCATCCATTCATCTCTTGCCCTCATACCATTGAAAGGTGTGCCGGCAGTCTGCAGAATTTCTATCATTCTGCCGAGCGGAAAAGATCTTATATAAGCAGAGGCTTCTTCAGGAATCAGTTTTTTGCGTATCGATAATTCCATTTCCTTTTCCCAAGCCGCATAAATGCCGGCAGCCACTGACCCTGGATTCATGATAAAATCCCAGTTGAGGAGATGCTGAATCGCAGCGTTGGTGGTTGGATCTTCCGACTGTTTACCCTTCAACATGCCAACAAGCTCGCGTGCTGGAATGGAGAGGTAATCAAATTGGAGCGCCTGCATGTTCTCATAGGAAATTAATTTTTTCGAACTCAGCGCCTCTTCGATTCTTCTGAAACGAAACTTTTCTGCCCATGTCCAACCAACAGCCTCACGATGTTTATATCCGGATGGCACATTATTTTCATTTGCGGTTGTCCAGAAACCTTTATCCGGATTCAATACGTTGGGAAGTTGCTTAACCGGTAGAAAGCCGGACCACTCATATCGGCCATCGCCGGGGACAGGAACAAGCCCTGACCAATTTTTTCGGATCGGAGCCTGCCCCACTGCCTGCCAACCGATGTTGCCAGCGCGATCGGCCCAAATCATATTTTCACCAGGCAAAAAACTATAGGCGCAGGCATTCCTGAATTCTTTCCAATTGCGGGCCTGACTCATTCGAAGGCTTGCCAGATAAGGTGCATTACCTTTCTCCAACCACCCGGCCCTCACAGCGGCCGCGAGATTTTTTTCTGGATTAAAATAGGTGACTGGACCATGACGGGTAAAACGATGTTGGACGATCACATCTGGTTTGCCCTTTACATGAATGGTGTCCGAGATCAGCCTCATTTTTTCCCACATACCGTTGTAACGATATTCTTCAGGCGCACCGGGACGCAAATCGTAGAGATAAAGGTCCTCAGCATCGAGTTCAAAGATGGTAAGCCCCCAAGCTCCGAAATCATTGTGACCGATGGATACACCGGGGATCACCGGTTCGCCACCACCGACAACATTCCAACCCGGCGCACTCAGGTGAACCAGATACCTAAGTGAGGGTGTGGCCAATGCGCGATGTGGATCGTTGGCCAACATTGGAAATCCAGAAGTAGATTTTTTTCCACTGACTATCCAATTGTTGCTGCCGATAATCCGATCATCAAGCCGATTCCATTCATCAAATAGATCAAACTGATGATGGATTGAATTGTCCTGGAAGGAAATTCCAAGATTGGCTTTGGTGAATTTTAATGCCTTTCGGAATGCTTCATAGGGAGCAATGAGGTCTTCATTTAAAATTTCGGGGGTTGAAAGATTGAGCATTGGTTGTCCTGGCTCAAAGACGACCAATTCTTTTACACGTTCAGGACCAATAGCGGCAACAGCCCTTGCTATTTGAAGTTCTCGTGTGAGGTTATTCAGCAAACCCTGATGGCGGCTGATCACCACTTCGGGTGTCCAAAGCCCGGGTTGCATTTTCAGGATAGAAAACTCAACAGGAAGTAAAGAAGGATTATTTCTGGTTTGCGTAATCCACGCGTTGATCCCTTCGGTGAAGGCGCGTATGATCCCAGCCCCGCGTGGATGGTAGTGATTCAATTCATCTTCAAGATTCCCTCTGAAGCGGAACAGTTTTGCGCCTACATCACGTAGGAGTTCTTCTTCACCTAAAATTTCTGCGATGGTGCCGGTGGCCTGTCGCCTCCATATTTCAAATTGAAACAAGCGATCTCTTGCTGCACAGAAACCCTGTGCGAAAAAAAGGTCGTGTTCATTTTCAGCATAAATATGGTTTACCCCATTGGCATCGCGGAAAATTTTTACGGGCTGCTGAAGACCGGCGATGGTCAGGTTTTCCTGTTCAGGCTGCGCGAAAAGGCTGAAGGAAAGAAGGATGATAAAACCAATCGTGATTTTCAATGGAAAGTGATTGACTGTTTCCCTGAAGGTAGGGCTCAAAAGCCATTAACTAAAATCGGCGTATTCAATTTTTTGATTTACCTGCCCTCCATTGAAGCGTGTTGATCAGGTGAATCACATCTTTTTTAACGTAATCGATGGCGGGCGCGAGGGAGTCGTTGTTGACTTTGGTGTAAAAATAAAGTGCACCGCGAAGGAAATTTTTTGATGAATCGGTGATGGTGAATTGCATTTGGCTAGGCACCTCACCGCTGAGCTCTGCAACCACTGCGGTTTTCCCTGATGGTGTTTTCATCACAATCTCATCGATGGCATTGGCTTTGATTTGCTGCTTCGAGGTGAGAATAAAAGCATCCTTCACATATTCCCGTAAATCTTTTTCAGACCTAATGGTTTTATAGGTAATGTGAATATTCGCTTTCAGGGAAGGATAATAGATTTCAATCCAATCGGGCTCACTAATCCACGACGTGTCATCCAAAACCTTTGCATACCTGGACACCTCAAAGGAATAAGGAAGTGAATCCGGCAGCATGCGGTACGCATGTGGTGGCAGCACCAGCCGATTGAAGCCACGGGGCTTAGGCTGATGGTCTGTAGAGCAGGCCGATAGGATCAGGAGAAAAAATAAAACCTGAGCAGGCCTTAAAATTCCCTGATCAAAACGGAAGGTCATCCGAACCGGTATCCGCTGAAGGAGCATTGGGTTGGGCCGATGCGCCGCCACTTGGAGCGCCGCGTTCCGCAGAGCTTCCTGAATAATTTGAGGAAGTGCCTGATCCATCGCGTTTCGAGCCAAGCAGGGTGAGCGATTCGCCAACAATTTCAGTTGTATAGCGGGTTACGCCTTCCTTCTCCCACGAACGAGTTCTGAGTTTTCCTTCGATGTAACACTGATCACCCTTGTGAAGATACTTGGAGGCAATATCGGCGAGCGCGCGCCACAAAACGATGTTATGCCATTCGGTCGATTCTCTGCGTTCGCCGGTGGTCTTATCGCGGTACACCTCGGTCGTAGCCATCGTAAAATTGGCTACGGTTGCACCGTTTTCAAGGGTTCTTACTTCGGGATCCTTTCCGAGTCTTCCGACGAGGATTACTTTATTTACGCCTGACATAATTTTTCAGATTAGTGGTTGCAGAAAAAACTATCGAGTCAAATTTACGAAATCCCGGAAGTATGTTGGCCGCACTTCAAGCAGGGCGCTTTATTTGAGCAAAAACACAAGCTTCAGACGGAAAGTGCGTTACTTACCTTGGGATATTTTTTTAAAGTAAATCTTCAGAAGATCATCAATCACTTTAGGTTTTGGCAATCTGACCACCTCTTTTTGTGTGTACCATTTTCCTTCGAAATTTTTTTTCAAAGACACCTCATTTACTCCGGTCATGGTAAGGCATGCGATAAAAAGTTTTTGGTGGGTGAGCAGATGGGTTACGGAGCCCAGCAGCGCTACCTCCCCATGACCAGCCATACTTTTGCATTTTTGCTTTAGAGCAGCGGCTTTTAGCTCGGAGTCTGATTCAATGCAAGGGAAATCATAAAGACCTTTCCAGATATCCGACTGACTGCGTTTTTTCATCCAAACGGATTTTCCCTGGATTGGCATCAGATAATAAAGATAGCGTTCACGCTTCCCGGCTTTTGCCAGTTTAACGGGAAGATCTTCAATCAGATTCTTGTTGTAGGCAAAGCATCCAGCAGAAACAGGGCAATCTGCACATCGTGGCGACCGTGGTGTGCAGACCAGAGCTCCCAGCTCCATAATGCCCTGATTGTATTCGCCGGGAGGAAGTTTGGGGTCGGGACTTTCATTCAACTGCTGTTGTGCTAGTGTTGAAAAAACTTTTTTTCCTTCACTGGAATTGATGGGCACTTCAATTCCAAAATACCTAGACAGAACCCGGAATACATTTCCATCGACTACAGCAACTTTTTCACCGAAGCTGATCGATGCAATGGCTGCAGCGGTGTATTCACCAATGCCGGGCAGCCGCTGAAGTGCTTTGGCTGATGCGGGAAACTCACCATTCAGTTCTGTTGCAATTATTTTGGAGCAACGATGAAGATTTCTTGCCCTCGAATAATATCCAAGGCCCTGCCATAGACGCAGCACAACATCTTCCTGCGCGGAGGCCAACTTGAAAATTGTTTCAAATTTTTTTACAAATTTTTGAAAATACGGAAGGCCTTGCTCCACTCTTGTCTGTTGCAACATCACTTCTGAAAGCCACACCCTGTAGGGATCGTTGTTCTCCCTCCAGGGTAGATTTCTGGAGTTTAACCGGTACCAACGTACGATTCGTACAGAAAAATTTTTTTGCGTTTCCTTGTGGTATTTCAGCATTTGGAGGGGTCAAAGAAACTAAAATGCAGTAAATCAGGCACTCACCAGTTGCGAATATTCTGCCGCCCGTTAAATTTGCCGTCCTGAAAGAAAAAAATCCAAACCCACTAAACCGTGACCAAAGCAGACATCATCAATCAAATCACTGAGAAAACTGGTATAGACAAAAGTGATGTTACCGCAACGGTAGAAGCATTCTTTTCCATGGTGAAGACCAACATGAGCAATGGACACAACATTTATGTCCGTGGATTCGGAAGCTTCATCAATAAAAAGCGTAAGAAAAAAATTGCCCGTAACATTTCAAGAAATACGGCCATCGTCATCGACGAACATTTCATTCCAAGCTTCAAACCCGCTAAGATTTTCATCAACAAAATCAAAAACAGCGATAAGGTGAAGCAGCTCACCGGCAAAGAAGCCTGAGCTTAACTGATTTTATCCGGTGTTTCGCACACGCATCTTTTTGCTGATCAGCTGTGCGCTGGTGGTCGGAGCCATCTACCTACTTCCAAAGGCCGTGGTGGAAAACGACGCAGCGATGTCTTCCTCAGCTTCTTCCACCTCCAATAACGCAGGACACCAGGAGGTAGCAAGCGAGGTCCAGCAGGCCATCAACCAGTTTCGGGCCCGGCTTACCGGCGGGGTTAACGACCAGAAAACCGCTATATTTGCCGATTCTTTGGCGGAATTGTATCAAAATGCCGGGCGTTTCGACAGCGCTGCCGCCTATTTTGAGCAAGCCGCTTCGTTCTTTGGTACGGAAGCGTCCATCCTGAAAAGTGCAGAAGCCTATTACCAGGCTTTTTCCTTTAGTGTGGACAATGCCAAAAGCAAGGTGTTGGCTGAAAAAGCCAGGCAATTTTTCAGCAGTTTGCTAGAAAAAAAGCCTGATCAGCCCGACTTAAAAGTAAAACTGGCGATGACCTACATGGTTTCGGATGGTCCGATGCAGGGAATAGCCATGCTGCGCGAGGTTTTGGAGAAATATCCTGAACACGAACAGGCTTTGCTTAACATGGGCATTTTATCCATTCGCTCTGGTCAATTTGCTAAGGCAATCGACTGGCTCAGGAGGCTGGACAAGGCCCATCCTGAGAACGTGGAAGGACAGATGCTCTTAGGTGCTGCTTACGCAGGCGCCGGCGAAAAAGAAAAAGCGCTCGAACAGTACGAGCGCGCAAGAAAAATGACCACTGATCCGGCTGTACAGCAGCAGCTGGATGCATACGTAAAGGATTTAAATTAATTCGGACGAGGCCCCGGAATGCTGACCGGGCACCAAGTCTTACAAAAACCAATTTCTATATGCCAAGCGGTAAGAAGAGAAAAAAACACAAAATGGCCACGCACAAGCGTAAAAAGCGCTTGAGAAAGAACCGTCACAAGAAGAAATAATCCGTAACACGTATCCATGAGTAATGAACTGATAATAAGTTCAGCTCAGGATGGTTGTCGGATTGCGCTGCTGCGGGACAAGACACTGGTGGAATACCACCGTGAGGAACCCGGAAGCAGATTCGTTGTCGGAGATATTTACCTGGGCACTGTAAAAAAAGTAGTGCCGGGTCTTAATGCGGCATTCATTGATATCGGGTATGAAAAGGATGCATTCCTTCACTACCTGGATTTGGGTCCGCAGTTCGGTTCACTTCAAAAATTCACCAAGCTCGTCAGAGCAAAAAGAATTACAGGAGGAAAACTGGAACGCTTTCATCGGGAAAAGGACATCGATAAGCACGGGAAAATTGCCCAGTTGCTTGCTAAAGGTGCCCAGATTCCGGTCCAGGTCGTTAAAGAGCCTATCTCCAGCAAAGGTCCGAGACTGTCTACTGAGCTGTCATTGGCCGGGCGCTTTTTGGTGCTTGTGCCATTTTCGAATGTTATAAACGTTTCGAAAAAAATTACCAGCGGGGAAGAACGCAGACGCCTTCTTCAGCTGATAAAATCCGTTAAACCGGAAAATTTTGGTGTCATCATCCGCACAGTAGCGGAAGGAAAGGAACTCTCTGAGATCGAACGGGATCTTCGAAACCTGGTAAAAAGCTGGGAAGAGGGAATGACCAGGCTGGTCGATGCCCAGCCCAGAGAAAGACTGATTGGAGAAATCAGCAAAACATCGTCGCTTCTCAGAGACATGCTGAATGATTCATTTGACAGCATTCAGGTCGACGATAAAAAGCTCTACGACGAGGTTCGTGGCTTTGTGCACAACATTGCCCCGGAACAGGAAAAAATTGTCCGGCTTTTCACTGGTCGGGCGAAAATTTTTGAACACTTCGGCATCGAGCGTCAGCTGAAATCTGCCTTTGGTCAGACGGTGAGCCTCAAAGGCGGTGGTTACCTCATCATTGAACACACCGAGGCACTGCACGTAATCGATGTTAACAGCGGAAATAAATCAAACCGCGAAGAAAACCAGGAAACCACTGCACTATCCGTAAACCTCGAGGCCGCAAAAGAAATCGCGCGCCAGCTTCGGCTGAGGGATATGGGGGGCATCATCGTAGTGGATTTCATCGATATGCGCAACCAGGACAACCGAAAGATCATTTTCCAAACCGTGCGCGAAGAGATGGAGAAGAACGACAAGGCAAAGCACACCGTGCTCCCGCTGTCGAAGTTCGGTTTGATGCAGATCACCAGAGAGCGCGTTCGTCCGCAAATCAACATCATCACCAAAGAAACCTGCCCGAGTTGCAACGGGACAGGAAGTATTTCGGCTTCGATTCTGGTTACCGATCAGATCGAAATGCACATCGAGCATTTGTTCACCAAGCAGAATGAGCGCGGTCTGGTATTGGCGCTCCATCCTTTCTTGTTTGCTTATTACACCCGCGGACTGATTTCCAAGCAGTGGAAGATTTTCTTCAAATACGGCCGTTGGGTAAGCCTTGTAAAAGACTCCTCTCTTGGAATCACAGAATTCCACTTTCTCAACAAAGAAGGTGAAGAGATCTTCACCAGCAGAGCCCGTGAACACGAGGATTCTGAGGAAATCGAAGTAGACGCTGAAGAGCAATAAAATTTTGACGGTATGACAGCAGATTAATGCTGTCATACTGTCATATTTTTCCTTTGGAACATTATTTGATCCCGGGGCGATCACAATTAATCCACCTAAGTCATGAAGGAAAAAGGCAGTATTTCGATCCATACCGAGAACATCTTCCCCATTATCAAGAAGTTCCTCTATTCAGACCATGAGATTTTTCTTCGGGAGCTGGTCAGCAACGCAGTAGATGCCACCCAAAAGCTTAAAAAATTAACTGCCCTGGGCCAATACAACGGCGAACCAGGAGACCTCACCGTAGAGGTAAGCTTCGATAAAGACAAAAAAACCATTACCGTCTCCGACAAGGGAATCGGCATGACTGGTGAGGAGATCAAAAAATACATCAACCAAATCGCATTTTCCGGAGCTGCTGAATTTTTAGAGAAGTTTAAGGATAAGGCCGACACGAATGACATCATCGGAAAATTCGGACTGGGTTTCTATTCCGCTTTCATGGTTTCTGAAAAAGTGGATGTCATTTCTAAATCGTACACGACGGAAGGAGATGAAGCAGCACATTGGACGTGCGATGGTTCTACCGAATTTGAGTTGACATCTACCACGAAAAAAACAAGAGGTACAGATGTGGTGCTTCACATCAATAAGGACTCTGAAGAATTTCTGGATGAATTCCGAATCAAAGGAATTCTTGAAAAATATTGCAAGTTCCTGCCGGTAGAAATCAAATTCGGAACCAAGGAGGAAAGCGTTGAAGATGGAACCGACAAAGACGGCAAACCAAAATATAAGACGGTAAAATCAGACAGGATCATTAACAATCCTTCTCCCCTTTGGACAAAATCACCCTCTGACCTAAAGGATGAAGATTACCTTAATTTTTATAAAGAGCTCTATCCATTTTCTGAACCTCCACTTTTCTGGATCCACCTGAACGTGGATTATCCATTCAACCTGACGGGGGTTCTTTACTTTCCGAAAGTCAAAAATGATTTTGAGCTCAACAAGAATAAAATTCAGTTGTACTCAAGGCAGGTATTCATCACAGATGAAGTGAAGAATGTAGTGCCAGATTTTTTGATGCTGCTTCATGGCGTGCTTGATTCACCAGACATTCCACTCAACGTTTCCAGAAGCTATCTTCAGAGCGACGCCAACGTCAAGAAGATCAGCCAACACATCACCAAGAAGGTTGCCGATAAGCTTCAGGACATGTTTAAAAAAGATCGCGAAGCATTCGAAAAGAAGTGGGACGACATCAACATATTCGTGAAATACGGAATGATCAGTGAGGAGAAGTTTCATGAACGCGCCAAAGATTTTGTGCTGCTGAAGAATACAGAGAGCAAATATTTCACACTGGAGGAGTACAAGGAGAAGGTGAAATCCAATCAGACCGATAAAGACAAAAACACGATTTACCTCTACACCACCGATTCACAGCGACAGGACTCTTTCATTCAGGCAGCCAAAAACAGATCCTACGATGTGCTCTTAATGGAGGGCGTGCTCGATAGCCACTTCATTGGTAACCTCGAACAAAAACTGGAGCAGACCCAGATCAAGCGGGTCGATAGTGAAACCATCGATAAGCTGATACCAGCCGACACCAAGATGGAACAAGTGCTTTCCGAGGATGAACAAAAAAATGTCAAATCCATCTTTGAAAAAGCCATCAACAACACCAACATGACCGTGACGGTTGAGTCGCTGGCACCAGACGATTTCCCGGTAACCATAACCATGAGCGAGTGGATGCGCAGGATGAAGGATATGGCCAAAACCGGTGGCGGCTACGGATTCTACGGTTCTATGCCCGACCAATATGGTGTAGCCATCAATGGCAACCATGCACTGATCCAAAAAATTCTTAAAGGTGATACAGAGGAAAATCAAACCAAGCTCGCCAAACAGGTATACGACCTGGCATTGCTCTCCCAGAACATGCTCTCAGGTGCAGATCTGACGAGCTTTATCCGAAGAAGTGTTGAGCTCGTAGGTTAAAACCATCCATTAAATTCATTAACAAGAGCCCGAATTACCGGGCTCTTTTTTTTCAGCGTTGGTGTTTAGTATTTTCACCCTACCCTAAACCCCATCGCATGAAAAGGATCCATTGGTTCCTCGCTGTCCTTTCACTTCTCTACTCCTGCTCCGTTAAACAAGAAGTAAAGCCCCTTGAAATCAAAATTTCGGCAGCGAGAGCCAAAACACTTGCCTCCCAAATCGAATCGGCAACACCTGTACAACTGGCTCCAGGATTAAAAATTTCCCTTTGGGCTTCCGATTCCCTTGCCCCGGATCCAATCGCAATGTCGGTGGACGAACAAGGGAACATTTACCTCACCAGCACCGAGCGACAAAAAAATTCAGAATTCGACATCAGAGGTTTTCAGCACTGGATGATCCCCTCCATAGCACTGACCTCGGTAGAAGACCGTAGGGCCTTTCTTAGAAAGACCTTTGCTCCAGAAAATAGTGAAGCCAATCAATGGTTGCCGGATTTGAATGGCGACAGCATACACGATTGGAAAGACCTCGCCGTTGAAAAAGATGAGGTGTGGAAAATTCAGGATCAGGACGGAGATGGTCTGGCTGAACAGGCCACCCGAATTGTTCAGGATTTTAACGAGGAAATTACCGATGTGGCGGAGGGATTGCTGGTCAGAGAAAAAGACATGTTCATAGGAATCGGTCCTGATCTCTGGAGGCTTACCGATAAAAATGGAGATGGAATACCTGAAACCAAAGAATCCATAAGCCACGGCTACGCTGTACACATTGGCTTCAGTGGTCATGGAATGTCGGGCGTTGTGGAAGGTCCCGACGGAAAAATTTACTGGGGCATTGGAGACATCGGCGCAAACATTGTCGACAAAAAAGGCAACCAACACTATTATCCGAATGAAGGTGTTATCGTTCGCGCGAATCCCGACGGTTCTGATTTCGAAGTTTTCGCCTCAGGACTTAGGAATACACATGAGTTTGTTTTTGACGCTTATGGAAATCTGATCACTTCCGACAACGACGGCGATCACCCGGGCGAAAGCGAACGCCTCATGCATGTAGTTGAGGGTGCCGATATCGGATGGAGGGCGAACTGGCAATACGGAAAGTACACCGACCCGAAAAACAACGGGTACAATGTATGGATGGAGGAGCGTTTTTACATGCCAAGATGGGAAGGCCAGGCCGCGCACATTCTTCCTCCCATCAGAAACTATCACAACGGTCCAACGGGAATGGTTTTCAATCCGGGGAACGCCTTGGGTAAATCATGGCGAGACCGTTTCTTTTTAGTTGAGTTCACGGGCACACCCGCCAGAGCACACATCTGGTCGTTCACCTTAAAACCGAATGGAGCTTCATTCGATTTCAATGAAGAGATCGACATAGTTGGTGGTCTTCTACCGACAGGAATTCGATTTGGACCAGACGGCGCTTTATATGCAGCAGACTGGGTGACGGGTTGGGGCACTAAAGACTATGGCCGCGTTTGGAAAATTGATGTCAAAGATGAAAACAATGATCTGGCAGAAGAGCGGAAATCAACCCGGGATCTGCTCAGTAAAAAATTTAAAGACTTGAAAACGGAGGAAGTGAAAGAGCTGCTTGCACATGGCGACATGCGCGTAAGGCAAAAAGCGCAGTTCGAACTGGTGAGTCGAGGCCCTGAAGGCCGAAAGGCACTAGAGGCCGTTGCTGCCGGTTCAACCTCACAGCTTGCCAGGATTCATTCGGTATGGGGACTGGGACAGCAGCCCGACGGAGAACAAAAAATCTTGATGAGCTTACTCTCGGACCAGGATCCTGAAGTTATTGCACAAAGTGTAAAAGTCTTGGGTGACATTCGATTTAAAGCAGCAGGCAAGACACTGATCGGTTTGCTGAAGCGAAGTGAACCAAGAATAAAATTTTTTGCTGCGCAGGCTTTGGGGCGAATGGGTGACAAGAGTGCTGTTGGCGCTCTGATTGAAATGATCAGAGAGAACAATGGCTCAGACCTCTATTTACGTCTTGCGGGAGTTGTTGCACTGACCAGAATTGGTGCTGAAAAAGAAGTGGCGGCACTGAGCACCAGCGACAACCGGGAACTCCGCATTGCCGCCATACTCGTTCTGAGAAGATTAAAAAGCGTTGAACTCAAAAGATTCCTTGGTGACCAGGACGAATATTTGGTTACCGAAGCCGTACGGGCCATTCATGACGATCTATCTGTACCAGCGCTACTACCGGATGTTGCACAATTGCTGAGTGAAGAGCGATTTAAGGCTGAACCCTTACTGCGAAGAGCAATCAGCGCGGCACAACGCACCGGAAACGATGCGTCCTTGAAACTCTTGTCGCAGTTCGTTGAAAGAAAAAATGTGACGGCTGACCTTAAAGCTGAAGCATTTGACGCTTTGGGAACCTGGGCTGAACCTTCTTTGGTGGATCGTGTAGATGGCTATTACCGTGGGCCTGTAAATAGAGATGCAGACCCAATCAAAAATCTCATCGGAGAAAAAGGAGCAGGTTGGTTGACGGGCACCAATGAAGAAGTTTTGTTGTCTGTAATCAAAGCCATTGAACGGACATCGGTGCGGAACTTCGATCAAACGCTGGCGAACCTTTCTGGTAAACATGCCTCAGGTAAAATCAGGGCTGCGTGCCTTATTACGCTGGATTCTTTGGGTTTTGATGGAATGGAGAATTTGCTGGCTGCATCGCTCAAGGACAAAAACGAAGAGGTGCGCAGTGTTGCGATTTCACTTCTTCCTGGTCATCCGCTCGACAATGAAAAATTACTGGCCATTGCGAGTCCAGTATTAGAAAAAGGTTCAGTGCGCGAACAACAGCAATTGCTGAAGGTCTTATCGGGACTGCCAGCCAACCAAACGGAAAGTTTGCTTGCTGCGTTTGCATCCAGACTGACAGAAGGAAAAGCAGACAAGGGGATTTTACTTGAACTTACTTCAGCCATCAAACCAACGCATAGCGAAACACTCCGGAAAAAAGTTGAAAACCTGAAAGGCAACAACAACGAATTGCTTTTTGGCGGTATCGCCGAACGTGGTGAGGGCTATTTCTTTTGGAACCAGACTGGACAATGCATCCGCTGCCATACCATGGGGAATGAAGGAGGCAAGGTTGGACCACCATTGGCAAATATTGGAGACGTACTCAGCCGGGAACAAATCCTGGAGGCAATGGTTAGCCCGGGGGCCAGGCTTGCTCCGGGATATGGTTCAGTGACGGTAACGCTTACCGATGGCAGTACGCACAACGGAATTCTCATGGGTGAAGACAGCTCATCTTTAACCCTTCAGACACAGGACGCTGAACCATTAAAGATTGCCTTGTCAAGAATTAAAGAGCGCAAGAACAGTCCATCAGGAATGCCGGCTATGGGAAGCATCATGTCACCAGATGAAATCAGAAATATGGTGGAGTACCTGAGCACCAGAAAAAAGAAATGACTGAAAAATACGGTCGGTATTTTATAGCAATTATTCCAGCAGAACCATGGTACTCGGAAGCCTTACAATTAAAGAAAGAGGTTCGTGATGTCTATGAAAGCAAGGGAGCGCTGCGGTCTCCGCCGCATATTACGCTGCACATGCCATTTCGCTGGACATTAAAAAAAACTGAAATTCTTAAAAAAACGCTTTCGGAGATTGCCGCCAGCCTGCCAACATTTCAAGTGTCCTTTGATGGTTTCGGCTCGTTTGAACCCAAGGTCCTATTCATCAGGGTACGCCCTGATCCGGATCTCATTGAATTTCAAAAAAAATTAGTGACAAGGATAAGGCTACAGTTGAATGTATTTAACGCTGATTACCGGGATCTCCCCTTCAGGCCACACCTTACCATTGGTTTCAGAGATTTATCACCTAAGAACTTTGAATTGGCATGGCAGAAATTTCAGCATGAAAAATTTGAGGGTAACTTTACAGTACAAGCGATCACCCTACTGAAAAGCACTGACGCGGGCTGGGTGAACGACACTAATTTTGAATTACAGGAAATCAACAAACCATGAAAAAACTGATTTTGCTTTTTGTCCTGATTCGTATTGGCGCCAATGCACAAAATCCAACTGATGTCTATCTGTTCGATATCGTCAATAAGGGCGGCGTGATCAGCATAAGCAGCGGCATTAATGTTTCAAAACACAAGGGTTATGACAACCAGCCGTTTTTCCATCCCAATAAACCGCTGCTCTATTTTGCCTCCGATCAGGGTGGACAAACCGATCTTATGGTTTTTGACTACAAGACCGGACAATTATCGAGACTCACCAACACACCGGAAAGTGAATATTCTCCGACAGTAACGCCTGGTGGCGAGCAAGTTTCCTGCATTGTAATGCGTGAAAACAAATCACAGGATCTCGGTCTGTTTGAATCGAATGGGGCATACGCAAAAACACTGATCAACAACCTCACCGTTGGTTACCACGCATGGCTAAACGAGGACAACCTGTTTTTGTTCGTTCTTGGAAGCCCACAGACATTACAGCATTACAACCTGAAAACCGGCACTGCAAAAGTGATTGCTTCCAGCATCGGTCGTTCCTTGCATAAAGTCCCGGGTGAACAAGCCATTAGCTTCATCGACCGCTCCGGCGGCGTGCATGGGAAAATCAACAAAGTGAAAGAAGACGGTAGCGTGGAATTCATCACCAATTCCGTTTCAACCCAGGATGATATCTGCTGGCTTCCCGATGGACGACTGTTGAGCTCCAATGGACTGAATATTCTAATGTTCAATCCCAAAAAACCCAGAAACTGGCAGCCGACCAATGGTCCAACGCTTAAAAACATTTCACGCATTGCCGTCAGTCCCAACGGAAAAAAACTTGCTGTAGTTGTGGAGGAATGAATGCCTGACTTCAGGATCTATTCAATTCAGTTTTTCTTAAGCAACAACGCGCACCATCCTTCTTTCAATTCGCGACTGAGTTCCTGAAATCCAAATGGCTTTGCCTTGGCGATCAAATCAGCTGCATCGGTCTCAAAAAAGCCACTGAGCACCAAATGTCCACTGGTGGAAAGTGCAGCGGCATAGGCATCCATTTCATCCAACAAAATATTTTTATTGATGTTGGCCAGGACGATGTCAAATTTTTGATCAAAGGAAAGTGAACGAACTGTTCCTTGCCTCAGCCTAATTTTCTTACAACCGTTGTTGGCGATGTTCTCATTGCCGTTTTCAACACTCCATTCATCGATGTCAAAAGCATCCACCAGTTCGGCACCTCGTTTTTCAGCCATGATCGATAAGACCGTTGTACCACAGCCTGCATCCATAACTTTTTTACCGAATTGATCTAAATGCAATTGGATTTTCAACATCAGCCAGGTAGTGGCATGGTGGCCGGTTCCAAAAGACATTTTTGGAGTAATGACAATCTCATAAGGATAGGTTCGAGGCAAGTGATGGAATTCCGCCCGCACAACACACGCCTCTTCAACAACAACAGGCTCGAAACTATTCTCCCATTGCTCGTTCCAATTTTCCTTTTCAACCCGTGATACGGAGTAGGTAAATTCAATGGTACCCGTGTATTTTTCTTTCAACCAGATTAGTGCAGACGAATCATATTGTTCCTGCTCTGCATAGGCTTCGAAACCTGACTCATTTTCCATGAATGTGTCAAACCCACATTCACCCAATTCAGCAATAAGTATTTCAGAAAATTCAGAGGCACATTCAACCTTAAGACGTGTATAATACATGCAATCAGCGTGCAGCTTTTACAATCTCAGCAAATTCTCTTGCCTTGAGCGATGCACCGCCGACCAAACCTCCATCGACATCAGCACAAGAAAACAATTCCGCTGCATTGTCGGCTTTAACACTGCCGCCGTACAAAATTTTTATAGCGTCGGCAACGGCTTTGCCATACTGACCTGCCAATTGCTGACGGATGAGTGCATGCATTTCCTGAGCTTGTGCAGCACTAGCCGTCTTGCCGGTTCCTATAGCCCACACCGGCTCATACGCAATCACTACCTTCTGTATACTTTCTGCATTGAGATGGAAAAGACCTTCAGCTACCTGCTGTCTAACAAGATCAAAATGTTTACCGGCTTCACGAACCTCAAGCTGTTCACCACAGCAGAACAATGGCGTGATTCCGTACTTTAAAGCGGCATCGACTTTTGCAGCAATTGTTTTTCCGTCCTCGCCAAAGTACTGTCTTCTTTCGCTATGACCGAGGATCACATGGTCAATTTTTATTGAAGCAAGCATGGGCGCCGATGTTTCTCCCGTATAAGCACCCCAATCAAACTGACTGCAATTTTGCGCTCCGACTGAAATGGAAGTGTCTTTAACAAGCTCCTTCATGGTGGTCAAATAAGGAAAAGGGACACACACCAAAATGGTTGAATCTCCTTTGAATTCAGTTGCAAGTATGGAAGAGAGCTCCTTGACGAGGGCAACAGCTTCCTCAGCTGTCTTATTCATTTTCCAATTACCGGCAACAATTTTCTTTCTCATAGAATTAAGGTTGTAATCAAGGTTTAGCATTAAATGAAAATACAAATTCCGGCTCCTCACGGGTTAAACGCGCACTCTTCACAGGGCCGAGGTAAGTAACATGAACAAGGTTTGATTGATCTGCATGGGTCTCATGAATCACTTCGTTGATCACTTCCATGATCCTGGCTTTTCGAACTTGCGCAGATTCCACATAGCAAATCACTGCAACATCCTCAATTTCATGGCCCAGATAGTTTAGCGGTAAAGCCTTGCCATCCGATTTAATCCGCAGACGCTTCAACAAATATTCTGAAATAAGCTTATCGGTTGTCAGACCGCCTCCCGGACTTAGCAAATCAAGGTCAGGAAGCTTCCGGTCATTACGGATGGAAAGCTCAAGATCATCAATAAAAATTTTTGAGGTGATCTGGAAGGTTTTGTCTTTTTCGCTGTAATTAATCTCGGTGACTGAAATATGCACCGGATGCAGCCAGAGGAAAAATGAAGTCAAAAAAGAAAAAATCATAGCGCGGCAAAATTAGGCTTTTCCGCTAGTCAGAAGGTTAGGCAGCCAAAAGGATTATCAAACTGATTAAAAGAAAATACTTTAGGCTGACCCAAAAATTCATTTAATTGTCTTCCCAGTCATTTTTAAGAATATGAAACAGCTCATCCGATTCATTATTCTGGCAGCGTTTCTGCCAGGAACCTTTTCCTTCGGACAGGATAAAACACCAATAAAAGCAGGCGATCTGATGCGTCTGGTAACAATCAATCAGATGACCACATCGCGCGATGGTAAATTTGGCGCTGGCGTGGTAAATCGGAAAGCAGTTAAGAACGACAACGAATACTACTACACCAGACACCTTTACCTTTTTGACCTCAGCGGAAAGGAATCGCCCAAACAACTGACCTTCGGTGATCGCAACGACGGCACCCCACAATTTTCACCGGATGGCACTGCATTGGCATTCACCCGGACCGACAACGACCGATCCCAGATCTGGATCCTGCCCTTAAACGGTGGTGAAGCCTATCCGCTAACCAAAGCAGAATTTGGCGCGTCCAGACCTCGGTGGTCACCCGATGGTAAAAAAATTCTCTATCAATCTTCCGTGCCCCGGCACAGTATTCAGGGAAACATACCATGGACTTATGAAAGACCAGGGCGTCAACCAGGTGATGAACCAAATTTCAAAGGCATGAAGCCTGATGAAAAGAAGAAACTGGCCGGAAGCCCGGATGGAAACCTCACCGACGTTCGATTCTGGCTGGCTAAAAATGCAAGCGAAGGAAATCCACGGGTACTGGTTAGACAAGACATTCAGGCAGAACTGGGTTTACAACCTGACGAAAATTTTACGCATTTATTTATTCAACCAATTGAAAAAGATGCAAAGGCTGAACTGCTAGCAGGAGGTTTTCAGGATTATCAATCTGCAGAGTGGTCACCAGACGGAAAATCAATTGTCTATGCTTCTAAAAAATTGGATCAACATCCTGATGTGGAGGAAGACAACGACATATGGGTCATCGAGGTAGGAACAAAAACTGCATCCGAACTCCTTCATTGGGAAAACAACGACCTGAACAATCCTATGTTCTCACCCGATGGATCTAAAATTCTTTTCAGATTCAGACCAATGCTCAACAGGCATGCGCCACCAACAAAACTGGCTGTGGTCAGCGCACGCGGCGGCGTTCCTACCGAGATCACCACAGGCTTTGATCGGGATGTGAACAATTCCATCTGGTCGTCGGACAGCAAAACCATTTTCTTTTCAGCCGAGTCAGAAGGTTACGTTCCTGTATTTCAAGTTGCAGCCGGTGGCAGTAAACCTGAATTGCTTATGGGCGCAGGAGCGGGCATCAATGAATTCACGGTGGCAAACGATAAAATTTTCTTTGTGCGAACCACCGTGCAGGAACCCTGGGAAGCAGGTGTATTCCAATTGAAGGATAAGTCGATTCGCATGTTAACCGCTTTCAATGGCTGGGTGAAAGAAAAAGCTTTGAGTGAACCAAAAGCTTTTCAGATTACCAGACCTGATGGCACTCCGGTGCAGTACTGGGTGATGGAACCCATTGGACTTAAACCAGGAAGTAAGTACCCGGTCATTCTGAACATCCATGGCGGACCATCTGCCATGTGGGGGCCGGCCATTTTTTCCATGTGGCATGAATTTCAAACCGAAGCAGGTTGGGGATATGGCATTGTTTATTGTAATCCCCGTGGCAGCGGTGGTTATGGCGACAAATTCAAAAAGGGAAATTTTCAAGACTGGGGCACAGGGCCGGCTGGCGATATTCTGTCCTCACTGGATGAAGCACTCAAGAACCACAGCTGGATGGATGCCAATCAGCTTTTTGTAGAAGGCGGTAGTTACGCAGGATACATGGTGAGTTGGATTATTGGGCATGACCAGCGATTTAAGGCAGCGAATGCCCAACGCGGCGTGTACGATCTAACCACCTTCATGGGAGAGGGAAATGCATGGAGACTTATTCCAACGCACTTCGGCGGTTATCCATGGAGTCCTGGGATCGGAGAGATTCTGGAAAGGAACTCCCCTATAAACTATGTGGATAAAATCAATACACCATTGCTGATCATCCATGGCGATCAGGATTTGCGCACCGGCGTCATTCAATCTGAAATGCTTTACAAGAGTTTGAAAATCCTCAACAAGCCCGTGGAGTACATTCGTTATCCAAAAGAGGGCCATGAATTGACCCGAAGCGGAAACCCCGGCAGGATGATGGACCATTTGCTTCGTGTCATTGAATTTTTTGAACGCTACGCCAATCATCCCAAACCTTAAACACTATTAATGGGCCGGATGCAGATGTGAAAATTAATTGACAATTTCGCGGGATTGTTAAACTCATCAGCATCATGGAATTCAGAATAGAAAAGGATACGATGGGGGAGGTAAAAGTCCCCGCAGACAAATTTTGGGGTGCTCAAACCGAACGCTCCAGGAATAATTTTAAAATCGGTCCAGAGGCCAGTATGCCAAAGGAGATCATCTATGCTTTTGCCTCTCTTAAAAAGGCAGCGGCTCAGGCCAACCACGACCTAGGTGTATTGTCCGAGGAAAAAATGAATCTGATTTCAAAAGTCTGTGATGAAATTCTTGATCATAAGCTTGATGATCAGTTTCCATTGGTGATCTGGCAAACCGGATCCGGAACGCAAAGCAACATGAATGTAAATGAGGTGATCGCATACCGGGCGCACGTGCTGAGCGGCGGAAAACTAACAGATGAAAAAAAGGTGCTGCATCCTAACGATGACGTTAATAAATCACAATCCTCGAACGATACGTTTCCAACGGCCATGCACATTGCCGCCTACCGTCAGGTGAAAGAGGTGACCATTCCAGGTATAAAAAAATTGCGTGAAACGTTGGCCAAAAAATCCGGGGAATACCAATCCATCGTTAAAATAGGTCGAACCCATTTTATGGATGCCACACCGTTAACGCTGGGGCAGGAGTTTTCAGGCTACGTTCAACAATTGGACAACAGCCTTCGGGCAATTGATAATGCATTGGAGGCTGTTCGCGAACTGGCACTTGGGGGAACTGCAGTTGGGACTGGATTGAATGCGCCTAAGGGTTACGATACGTTGGTGGCCTCAAAAATTGCTGCCCTAACCGGATATCCATTCATAACTGCTCCGAATAAATTCGAAGCATTGGCGGCACACGATGCAATGGTCGAGCTTTCCGGCGCATTGAAACGCGCTGCCGTGGCGTTAATGAAAATTGCCAACGACATACGCATGCTTAGTTCCGGACCAAGAAGCGGGATCGGTGAAATTGTTATTCCGGACAACGAGCCAGGCTCCTCCATTATGCCCGGTAAGGTGAACCCTACACAGCCGGAGGCACTCACCATGGTTTGTGCACAGGTTATGGGCAATGATGTTGCTGTTTCAGTGGGTGGCGCAACCGGTCACTTTGAACTTAATGTATTCAAGCCGGTTATCGCAGCCAATGTTTTACAATCTGCCCGGTTAATCGGTGATGCCTGCGTTTCCTTTGAAGAGAAATGCGCAAAGGGTATTGAGCCCAATCTGGACGTCATCAAAAAACACATGGAAAATTCGCTGATGTTGGTCACGTCTTTGAATACACACATTGGTTATGAGAACGCGGCAAAAATTGCCAAGAAAGCCCACAAAGAGAATAAAACGCTCAGGGAAGCAGCCATTGAACTGGGGCTGGTAACTTCTGAACAGTTTGATCAATGGGTGCGTCCTGAAAAGATGGTCTGAGCAAGGACTCGGCATTTTTTCTTACTTTCGATAGCTTATTTCAAAGTTGAACCTATGAAACGTGGAATTTTTTGCATTTGTCTAATCGTGGGCATCTCCGCAGGCGACCTTTTCGCACAGATGACCAAGAAGGAAAAAGCTGCCTGGAAGGCGAAAGCCAAAGAATATGTAAAAGCCCCAGATCAGCTTAAACAGCTGGTGGACGATAAGACGGCGGCTGAAGAAAAAGCCGTAAACCTTGCCGGGGAAAATAATTCCATGAAAGCTGCAGCAGCAGGAAAAGATGATAAAATTTCTGAGCTGGAAGAACAGCTTTCAAGAATGCGGGTAGACCTGGCGGCAACCAAAGCGGAATTGGAAAAGTATAAAAGTGGAATGATCAGCACCGCCGACACCAAGGCTGCGGGCCGAACAGCACAACCCGTTAAAAATGATGTGATCTCTGGTCTTGTTTTCAAAGTTCAGGTTGGCGCATTCACCAACAAGGATCTTTCCAAATACTTTGACAACAACCCGAACTTTGGCGGAGAGGTTGGAAAAGAATCAACCGAACCACAACGAATCAACATCGGCGTCTTCAGAAATTACTGGGAAGCTGATACGTTCAAAAAGTACATGAGGGAAATGGGCGTGAAAGACGCCTGGATTGTTCCTTACCGCGATGGAAAAAGAATCGAAATCAAGGATGTCCTTGATCAGATTGTGACCGAAAATCCTACCAAATAGTTTTAGCCTGGCTTGGGCCTTTCAATAGCATTTCAGAGATGAAGGTCAGGCTTGTAGCATTCGGAATAGCCAAAGAAATTCTGGGCAGCAGAAACCTGCCGTTCGAATTTGAAGGCCTAACCGTCGGACAGTTAAAAGATCAGCTCGTCGAAACCTTTCCGGAATTTGCACGACTTCGCTCACTTTCATTCGCCGTACAGGAGAACTACAGAGAAGATCATTTTGGGCTGAACGAAAATGATGAAGTGGTCATCATACCACCGGTCAGCGGTGGCTGATTGTTAAAATTTCTAATCCAATGATTCTATGGTTATGAGGCACCTGCTTTCATGCTGTCTGGTATTTTCATCCCTGGTTCTTTTCGGGCAGCCAACTAAAGTTGTCCTTCCCGGTAAAACCTCAGACCCTGATCGTGTACTCCTTCCAAACGGTTGGAGCCTGACACCTCAGGGGAAATCGATTACGCTTGGCGATCTTCCACTCAACCTGATCATCTCACCAAATGGTAAAATGGGTGCGGTGACCAACAATGGTCAAAGCACACAAACCATTCAGCTCATTGATCTTCAAAAACAACAGATACTCGACACAAGAACCATCGGCAAATCGTGGCTTGGACTTTCCTTTGGTGAAATCTCCAACGATCTGTTTGCCTCTGGCGGAAATGACAACTGGGTGATTCGGTACAAAACGGAAGGTGGTAAACTTTTACCCACCGATACACTCAGATTAGGAAAACCATGGCCCGAAAAAATTTCTGTTGCCGGCATTGCAGTTGACGAAAAGTCAGACCGATTGTATGCCGCCACCCGGGAAGACAATGCACTGTATGTCTTAAGCCTCTCATCCAAAAAAATTATTTCCAAAATTGATCTGGGCGCAGAGGCCTATACCTGTCTGCTTTCACCAGACCAAAAGAAAATTTATGTGTCTTGCTGGGGTTGTGATGAAGTGGTGGTGGTGAACACCGGCAGTTTGCTCATCGAACAAAGAATCAAGGTAGGTGATAACCCCAACGATATGGTGCTGAGTAGGGCTGGGAAATTGCTCTATGTGGCCAATGCCAATGATAACTCCGTATCCGTAGTCGACCTGGCCGGAGGAAGAGAAAAGGCAGTACTCAATTCAGCGCTCTATCCCAATTCACCAAGTGGTTCTACTACTAATAGTGTTGCCCTTTCCGGAGATGGAAAATCATTATTCATCGCCAATGCCGATAACAATTGTGTTGCTGTCTACGATGTCACAGACCCCGGCAAAGCAAAAAGCCGCGGATTCATTCCGGTAGGATGGTATCCAACTGTAGTCAGAAGTGTTGGCAAAAATCTTTTGGTGGTCAATGCCAAAGGTTTCACCAGCCTACCAAATCCGGATGGACCAAATCCTTCCAAAAGGACAGAAAAGGTTGCACATCATGCGGGCGACAACGCCCCTAAAAAAGAAGTGCAATACATCGCCGGATTGTTTAAAGGAACCCTCAGTTTTATCCGGATACCAGAGGAAAAAAAGCTGAACAGCTGGTCAACAATGGTTTATGCGAATACACCTTTCAATCCATCTGAGAATACTGAAAAGAAATGGGCAGCTTCCAATCCGATTCCTTCTCCTGACCGCAAAGGCTCACCCATCAAATATGTCTTTTACGTGCTGAAGGAAAACCGAACCTATGATCAGGTGCTGGGTGACCTTCCAAAAGGAAACGGCGATACATCTTTGGTGTTGTTCGGAAGAAAAGTAACACCCAATCAACATGCCCTTGCAGAACAATTTGTGTTGTTGGATAATTTTTATGTGAATGGTGAAGTGAGTGCTGATGGCCACAATTGGAGCATGGGGGCCTACGCAACAGATTACCTTGAAAAAACTTGGCCAACTTCTTACGGCAGCCGTGGCGGTGGTTATGGCGGTGAGGGGCAAAGAAGGATAGCCAACAACAAAAATGGATTCATTTGGGATTTCTGCAAACGTGCCGGGGTCAGCTATCGAACCTATGGTGAATTTGCCGATGACAAAAAAGCCAACATCGAATCACTTGAAGGACATTTTTGTAAAAGCTATACGCCATGGGATGAATCGGTGCTTGACACTGTGCGGTTTCATCAATGGCGAAAAGATTTTGATTCACTGCTGCGCATCGGTGCAGTGCCGCGCTTAAATACGGTTCGTTTTATTAATGACCATACCGAGGGATTACGACTGGGAAGACCAACCCCGGAAGCGCATGTCGCAGACAATGATTACGCCACAGGATTATTTGTGGAGTACCTAAGCAAAAGCCCGATTTGGAAGGAATCAGTGGTGTTTATCACCGAAGATGATGCCCAAAACGGGCCAGACCACGTCGATGCGCACCGCAGCACCTTGTACATCGCCGGAGGCCAGGTGAAAAGAAATTTCGTAGATCATACAATGTATTCAACAGCTTCTATACTTAGGACCATTGAACTCATCCTTGGCTTGCCACCCATGAGTCAATACGATGCCGCAGCTGAACCATTGTGGAGATGCTTTACGGAGGAGGTTAATCTTGGCACTTTTCAATCCATCGAGCCAATGACAAACCTTGGAGCAGTGAATACTGCCCGTAACGAATGGCAGAGAAAAAGTGAACAATTCAATTTCCTGAAAGAAGATAGCGCACCGGACGATGACTTCAACCGCGTTTTGTGGTACGCCATAAAAGGAGACCGCCCCTATCCTGCCCCTCGCTACTCAGCATTTTTCCGGGCCGGCAAAGAAGAAGAGGGAGAAGACGACGATTGATTGAAATCCGTTTGATCGAACGTTTGTTAAGGGGAAATAGACGACTTGATTTTTTGATATCTGACATTGGCCCATAATCTTTGCGGCCTTAAGATGACTGGTATGATCGTAATGAAGTTTGGCGGCACCTCTGTAGGCAAGCCGGAACGGATGAGAACCATTGCTGGCTTGCTTCAGCAAACTCCCGGAAGAAAAATAGTTGTATTGTCGGCATTAAGCGGAACCACCAACGCATTGGTTCGGCTTGGTGACGCCTTGGTTGCAAACAAACCTCAGGATGCCGCTAAGGAAATTGAAGCATTGGAGGATCACTACCGAAAATTCACCGATGATTTGTACGTTATAGATGCCTTCAAGGCCATTGGACAGGAAATAATAAGCCGGTATTTCAGTTTGTTCAGATTGCTCTCTGCCGGCAGCCCGGGCTCTTATCAACATGACGACCGAACCTATCGGGAGCTTCTTGCACAGGGAGAACTGATGTCTACAGAGTTGTTTTATCACCACCTCCAGGAAATAAAAGTACCGGCAAGACTTCTGCCCGCACTTCATTTTATGTCCATCGATGAAAATCAGGAACCTGAACTGGATAAAATCAGTTCACGGATTTCACCCTTGTTGGATACCATGCAGTCGGTGGACATCCTGATCACTCAAGGGTACATCTGCCGAAACCACCTCAATGAAATCGATAACCTGAAACGCGGAGGAAGCGATTACACCGCCTCCCTGATTGGCGCCGCCATTCGCGCCAGTGAGGTTCAAATTTGGACCGACATCGACGGCATGCACAACAATGACCCGCGTGTAGTTAATAAGACCATCCCGATTGCGGCATTGACATTCGATGAGGCTTCAGAGCTTGCCTATTTTGGCGCTAAAATCCTGCATCCATCTACCATAGTGCCGGCACAGAAATACGGCGTTCCTGTTCTATTAAAAAACACCATGGATGAAGCTGCGCTCGGCACCCTGATAAGCGACAAAAGTTCTTCCAGCGTAGGGGTGAAAGCCATTGCAGCAAAAGACGGGATCACAGCAGTGCGCATCCGCTCTTCAAGAATGTTGCTGGCCTACGGATTTTTAAGAAAAGTTTTCGAAGTGTTTGAAAAATTCAAGACGCCGATCGACATGATCACGACTTCGGAAATTGCTGTATCCGTAACCATAGATGACGCTAAAAATCTTCCAGGCATTCTTGAAGAACTCAAGACCATGGGAACCATTGAAACCGATTCCAATCAGACCATTGTTTGCATTGTAGGAAACCGATTGGCTGAAGATAAAGATGTGCTCAGCAAAGTTTTCACTGCCCTTAAAACCGTACCGGTAAGAATGGTTTCCTTTGGAGGAAGTCCAAACAATATTTCAGTACTTATTGAAACCAAGTGGAAAGAGAAAACCCTTCAACTTTTGAACGAAGGTTTATTTAATCTCTAGAACGCATCAGGAATTTCTTGCGATTCTCATGTATTAAGCCCACTGGTATAAATTTTACCTGCAGCAGGCGCTTTTATAAAAGATTTTAAAGGTTAATTTTACCCAAACCCACCTTATGGAATTTTCTGTTATTCTGGTGTTTGTTGTCGGCTACATAGCCATCGCACTTGAGCACCCCATCAGGATTAATAAAACCGCTACGGCCCTACTCACCGGCGTGCTGTGCTGGACTATTTTTTCATTTAGTGGAGAAGAGCGCGTTGGCGAAGAACTTGGACACCACTTAAGTAAAATTGCAGAGATCCTTTTCTTTCTGCTGGGCGCAATGACCATCGTGGAATTGGTGGACGCCTACCAGGGCTTCAGAATTATCACCGATAAAATCAGAACAAAAAATGCAGTGACCCTTCTTTGGATCATCTGCTGGGTAACATTTATTCTTTCCGGTATCCTGGACAACCTCACCACCTCCATTGTGATGGTCAGCCTGATCAGAAAACTGATCCCCAACAAAGACATGCGAATGTTTTTTGCGGGTATGATTGTTATCGCCGCAAACGCCGGAGGTGCCTGGACCCCTATTGGTGATGTGACGACCACCATGCTTTGGATCGGTGGACAAATCAGCACAGCTGCCATCATGAAAGTTCTTTTTATACCCAGCGTAATTTGTATGGCTGTTCCTCTCATCTTTTTAAGCTTTACCATGAAAGGAGAACTGGGTACGATACAGGAAAATGGAAATGGTGAAGCACCACCAAGAGGCAGCAGCACCATGCTTATTCTAGGGATCGGGGCACTGATTTTCGTGCCAGTGTTTAAAACCGTTACCCATTTACCCCCTTACCTTGGCATGTTGTTAGGGCTGGGCGTATTATGGGTAGTGTCTGAATTTATTAACCCGGAAGCTGACGAGGCGTCCAGAAAACCGCTTTCAGCTGCGGGTGCATTGTCCCGCATCGATTCATCAAGCGTTCTTTTCTTTCTTGGAATTCTTTTGGCTGTTGGTGCATTGGAGTCTATGCACATCCTCTCAGTTTTCGCTGCATGGTTGGATAAGGCACTCGGAAGTCAGGCGGTTATCGTTACCATGATAGGAATTTTATCTGCGATCATCGACAACGTTCCGCTTGTCGCAGCAAGCATGGGTATGTACTCTTTGGAAACCTATCCGATGGATAGCTTCATTTGGGAATACCTTGCTTATTGTGCGGGGACCGGCGGAAGCATACTCATCATCGGGTCTGCTGCGGGTGTCGCGGTAATGGGAATGGAGAAAATCGATTTTATCTGGTACCTGAAAAGAGTGAGCTTAATTGCGCTGATCGGTTACTTCGCCGGGGCTTTCACCTATTTAGGCATCTACTCCTTTTTACACTAACCTTCCTCCCGATCCGATTCTGGAAGCAGCCGGATTTCTACTAACTCCGGCATAGACTTGCTCATTTTCAGGATTTTGATGGAGTATCCGGCAGCGAGAAACTGATCTCCCTCCCTCAAATCCGATTTGGTATTTACAATTAGTCCGGCCAGGGTTTCATACTCCTCAGATTCAGGGAAGGGAACCTCCAGAAATTTATTAATGTCGTGAATGGGGCTTCGTGCCACCACCTGAAAAATCCCCTCACTGGTCGCGGTCACCACCTGCTGCTCCTGATCGTGCTCATCCTGAATTTCACCTACCAACTCCTCTAAAATATCCTCGAGCGTTACCAAACCCAATGTGCCTCCAAATTCACTGATCACCACGGCCATCTGAACTTTCTTCCGCTGAAACTCCCGTAGCAATACGTCGATTCCTTTGTTTTCAGTGATGTAAAACGCCGGCCTTGTAATCTCTTTTAGGGACTTGGAAGTTTTTTCAACATGGTTGAAAACAATATCCTTTGAATGCACGATGCCCACAATTTCATCCAACGAGCCTTCGAAAACAGGATACCGCGAATAACCCTCTCTAAGCACTTGCGTGAGTGCGTCCTCCATGGACATGTTAACATTTAGGCCAGAGACCTTCATTCGTGGCACCATCACCTGACGCACAATGCGGTTGTCAAAATCAAAAACATTTTGAATCAATTCCCGCTCCGAAGTTTCAATGGCGCCGCCCTCTTCGCTTTCAGCAATAATCAGTTTTAGTTCTTCTTCTGAATGAATTTGTTCACGAACCGGACGAATGCCAATGACACGAAGAATCATGTTGGCAAATCCGTTAAGCATCAAAATCAATGGTCTGAAGAAAAAATAAAAAAGCCTCAATGGAATGGCCAACCTCATGGTTGTTTCTGTCGGATGTTGAATGGCCAGGGATTTAGGCGCCAACTCGCCGAATACAATATGAAGGATGGTGATCAAAACAAAAGCAACCGGGAAGGCAATGGTGTGCGCAAGTTTTTCATCAAGGCCCAGCCCGAAATAATCCATCCCGTAAAGAATGATTCTGGAAACCACATCTTCGCCAACCCATCCAAGACCAAGACTGGCAAGGGTGATGCCAAGCTGTGTTGCAGCAAGAAATCCATCGAGATTGCTCACCACAGCCTCGGCAGCCTTCTTAGCCAACCCGGTTTGTAATGCAATCTGTGATGAGCGGACCTTTACGATGGCAAATTCCGCCGCCACAAAAAAACCATTCAGGAATACAAGGAAAAGAGTAAGTAAAATCTCCAGCGTCATAGTACCCGATGAAAACGGCCGTGTTTGCCCGAAATCACCGATTTTTCAAAAGTGATGAACCGCTAAGGTAGTTAGAATTTTCAATTCAGTGTCCATCAATTAAGCTTCAGGGAACGAAAGGAATGATCACTTACTGACCTTCGAACCCAATACAAACACCTGAACAGGAGTTGGTTACGGCGCCTGTAACGTCGCGTAGAACATTTACTTGCCCCCTAACCCGGAGCACGCCAAGGAAGGCAAAAATCAATGCTTCCTTAAAATTGATGATTTGGTCGTCAGCTTTAACCAACGTCGCGCCTCCGGCGTGTGCAGCAATGCGGTTTCGTACAAACGTGTTGTGCGCACCGCCTCCGGTCAGCAAAACTTTTTTTCCTCTTGTCTCCTGTATGGCTTCCCCCACCATCTTGCCAATCATCTCACTGAAGGTTCGCATACGATCTTCCAGCGGTAAACGATCATCATCCAACAGTGGCTGAAAACTTTTTTCAAAGTCCTCCCGCCCGAGGGATCGCCGTTTTCCATTTTTAGATTCAGACAATTCAATCAACGACTTCAACAGCGCTTGATTAATTTTTCCTGTAGCAGCTTGTGCACCATCTCGATCAAAATCCTTACCTGCTTTTTGTGCAAGCCAATTCAGGCCCATATTGACAAAACAAATATCGTAGGCCCTTCGCCTTCGCTGCTTTTCGAATGAGAGGTTGGCGATGCCGCCAAGGTTAACACATACATCATATTTACTAAAGAGCAATTGGTCACCAATCGGAACCAACGGTGCACCTTCGCCACCGAGAAAAACATCAAGGGTGCGAAAGTCACACACCACAGGAATTTGACTGGCAGCATAGATGGCCGAGCCATCACCAAGCTGAAATGTAAAGCCATTGGCCGGTTGATGAAAAATGGTGTGCCCATGTGATGAAATGAAATCAGGCTTTTTTAATCGCACATTGGAGAGAAATTTTTTTACGGTTTGCCCCAGATAAAGTCCGTAGGCTCCATGCAACTGAGTGAGTTCCTGGCCGGAAAGTAAATGTGCGCCTGAAAGCCTCTTTTTCCAGGTTGCGGAATATGCAACCGTAACTGTATGCTCCAATTCAAAGCGCCAGGCACCACCGCTCAAAGTGAAGCTGCAGAGTGCAATGTCAAGTCCATCTAAGGAGGTGCCGGACATTAATCCGACCACCCTGAAAGTATTTTTACCCGTTCGCGTTGGTGTCTTTTTTTTGTTTGACTTGGCTGCCATTGACCAATATTAAATCCTTTCACCGACCAATTTAGGTCACAACCTGAAAATCAGATCATTATTAAGCTACTGGGGTGGGGATGAATTTTAAAAAACCCTCAGAAAAACTCATATTTGCCTCCCCAAAACAAACCGCAACTACCTGATGTCCTGCTTTTCATTGCGCGGAAGTCTTCTGATCGGCCTGTTCGTTACGGCCGCATCGGTCAGGTTGTTGGGCCAGGCTGCATCAGCTCCATTTTCATCTTTTGGTTTGGGGGATTATGTTGGGCCTTTCCTGATACACAATCAGGGCACAGCCGGTGCAGGCGTAGCCAACCCACAGTCCTGGTATCTGAACAACATCAATCCGTCGATGCTGGTTTACAACCGTCTGACCACCTTCCATGCAGGAATAATCGGCGAACGTAGGACCATTCAAACCGATGACCAGTCTGAAAAAGCTTCCGGAGGAAATGTGGCCTATATGGCAATGGGATTTCCAATGCTTTGGAATAAAGAGAAAACCTCGGTAAGGTGGTCCTCTGCTTTCGGATTAATGCCGTACTCATCCGTCAATTACCGAATTGAAAAGCAGGGTGTGATTCCTGGCAGCGATAACACAGGTTTTTATGCTGAGGAAAAAGCCTCAGGTGGATTCAACCAGCTTTATTGGTCGCATGGCGTTCGAATTGCCAAGCCACTTTCAGTTGGAATTAAGGGTTCATACATGTTCAGCAGTGTAATTGCCGACTATAGCAACCTGCTCAACCAGGCCAACCAATTGTTTAAATATCAAATTCAACTCAACGAAATCGTAACCGTTTCTGGTTGGCAATTTTCACCTTCATTTCATTATCGGATCGACTCTATCGGCAAAAAATTCTTTTTTAACGCCGGAGGAACATTTGACCTGGGGAGAGACCTGAGGTCGCAGTTCATTCAGAAAATCGAAAGAAAAAATTCACAGGGCGTAGTTCTCCAAAGTGATTCCCTTCAATCAAAATCTGGAACCTTATACATCCCGAACATGTTCACCATGGGTATCGCTTTTGGTAATATGGAGAAGTGGACCATTGCTGCAGATTATGCCATCACACGATTTGCTGGTTCGACCACCCGAATCGGTGCAGACTCCTATCCGGTCATTCAAGGCACGCGGTTGAGTGTAGGCGCGGAAATTACACCAGACTCTCGCTCGCTCACTTCATTACTGAAGCGCATGACGTACCGAACAGGTGTAAGTGTGGAAAAAAGCCCCTATTTGATCGAAGGCACTGAATTGCGCGATTTTGGCATCAATTTTGGTCTTTCGCTACCGGTGAACAGAATTTCGACGCTTGACTTAGCCTTAAGGCTAGGAAAAAGAGGAGACAAAAATGTGAACGGTTTAATAGAAAACTATTTTAAAATTTATTTTGGCATCACTTTTAACGATCAGTGGTTTATAAAAAGCAGATACGACTAACAACCTACAGTATGTTCAAATCAATTTTTTTCAAAGCTGCATTCATTGGGCTGGCAATTATCTCCTCTGCCGAATTGCACGCACAGTGTAAAGGCGATTTCGGTGCCGACAAAGCCACCGCGGAGGTAAAGCTTGCTTTATATGGCGACGCTTACCGCGGCAATAAATTTTCAGAAGCTCGTGCTCCACTACAGTGGTTGCTCACCAATGCGCCTAAAGTAAGCACGAAGATCTATGTCGACGGAGTAGACATATACGACAAGCTTGCTGCTGCAGAAGCCGACCCTGCAAAAAAGCAAATGCTGATAGACTCCATCATGGCGATCTATGACATGCGCGTGAGGAATTGTGGTGATGAGGGTCCTGTTGTAAACCGTAAGGCAAACAGCATGTTCAAATATTACTATAAGGACAAAACCAAATTGGGCGATATTCTGGCCATGTTCGATAAAGCCTATGAGCTCAATGGCAACAACATGATTGATCAGAGCCTTGATTTATACATGAAGGTGGTTCAATTACAATCTACCTTCAACAAAGGCAGCTTGTCAGACGATGAGATCCTTGATCGCTACGACAAAATCAACGCAGTCATTGATTTTAAAATCAAGAAAGCGCTTGATGCAGGTAAGGCTGCAGATGCCGACAAACTCAAGTCCATCAGAGCGGGGCTCGATGACAACCTGGCCAAAACGCCGGTCAAATTTGACTGCGAAATGGTTAAGTCGAAGCTTGAACCCAAATTCCGTGCAAATCCAACCGATCGGGTTTTGGCTAAAAGAATCTTCACCTTCATGTTGCAAGACAAGTGTACCGACGATCCGCTTTGGCTGGAAACCGGTGAGGTCCTTAAAGATGTTGAGCCCAAAGATTTTGGTCTGATTAAAAATCTCGGCTTAAAGCATCTGAGCAACGGGAATGCTGAAAAAGCTGAGGCCTTAATTCGTGAAGCCATTGCACTGCCCAACATCAAGCCTGATCAAAAATCAGAGGGCTATATGGCGTTAGGAGCCATTGAGAGTAAGAAGGGTAGCAACATAGCTGCACGTGAAAACTTCCGACAGGCTGCTGCAGCAGATCCTGCCAATAAGGAAGCCTACAGCAAAATCGGAGATCTGTATTACAACAGCTTCGACGATTGTGCCAAGCGTCAGAACATGGCTGAAGACCGATTGGTGTACATCGCAGCGTATGAGATGTATCAGCGTGGTGGCGATGCACAGGGAATGGCTAAGTCTCGTTCACAGTGGCCTTCCAAAGAGGACATCTTCTTGCTAAACTGGAAAGTTGGCGAGTCTAAAAAGATCAGCTGTTGGGTTGGTGAGACTGTCACACTGAAAACCCGTGACTAACTTTAAAATTTTAAACATCAAAAAAGGCTGGCTGCAAAGCCGGCCTTCTTTTTTATTGCTTTGTTTAATATTCCTCTTTGCATGTGAAGGAATTGAACAGAAAAAAATAATTGAATACCAGGGGCCGGTCAGAGAAGGTGATAACATTGAAATGGAATATGCAGAGGAAGATCTGCTGACCGTTAGATTAAAAGCTGGGAAAATTCGGGAATTCAGAAACGGCGACCGTGAATTTCCAGATGGTATTTTTATTGAATTCTTTAACGACAGAAAAATTTCTTCGACGTTGGCCGCGCGCTCCGCTTACTATTTCAAGAGCACAAATAAATGGCGTGCACAGGGTGATGTTCAGCTCAGAAGTATGGAGCAAGATGAGCAACTCAAAACCGAAGAGCTGTTTTGGTACCCTGCGGAAAAGATGATCCGTACCGAAAAATTTGTGACGGTTCGGACCGGGAAAGAAGTGATTTACGGAACAGGGCTGGATGCCACTCAGGATCTTTCCAATTACCAGATCCGTAGGGTCGAAGGTGAATTTGAAATCGATGACAACCCGTGAGACTGATTGAAATCCTCGCCCTCTCACTTGCCTTTGTTTTTCTAATCATTGGCGTTTATGAAATTATGGCCATCGGACCGGCGTCCGGGTATTGGGCGGTCATGCTCTCTATTGCGTTATTTTTCTACTATCGTTATAAAAAGCCCAAAAACAGCGGAAATAAGGGTAAGGATTGACCCTGCGGGGGCTTTCGTAAGCCAAAATATGGCTTAAATTTGCCGCTCTTTAATCGTTAACATACAGCGAATTATGGCATTAATCGGAACGCTCAGAAACAGAATGACCAAGTGGGTGGTCGGTTTGGTTGCAGTATCTATGGCGGCATTCATTCTCGGCAGTGACTTCTTGGGTAACGGTGCGCAGTCTTTCATCGGCAACGATAATTCCGTTGGCGAGATCGCAGGCACAACGATTTCTATGGAAGATTATCAGGCTGCAATTCAGGAAACTGAAAATAACTACGCCATGAACCTGAACCGCAAACCAACGGAACAGGAGATGCCCACCATCCGGCAACAGGCATGGGATCTGCTCATCGCCCGGTTGGCCATTAATCCTGAATTTGAAAAAGTGGGCGTAAAAGTTCACAGCGAAGAAGAGTGGGATATGATCCAGGGTAAAAATGTTGAAGAAGGTCTCAAGAATGCGTTTAAAGATTCTCTTGGGCGTTTCGACAGGGCCAGACTCATTCAGCAGCTTCAGGTATTCAACAGTTTTCCTGCCGGAAGTCCGCAGCGTGCGCAATGGGATATCTATCGTTCAAACCTTGCACCGGCAAGAGCAAGACTCAAGTATGAAGCTCTGCTGCTGAAATCAAACTATGTTACCGACACAGAAGCGGAACGCTATTACCATGAACAATCCGATGTGGCTGAAGTAAAATACCTCTACGTTCCATTTTATGCCGTCAGCGATTCACTGGTTAAGGTAACCGACGCAGACATCAAATCGTATTTCGATCAAAACAAGGAAAAATATAAAACCACCGAAACAAAAAGTTTGAGCTACGTAATGTTCCCGGTTAAAGCATCAGCGGATGATTCAGCCTCCATTAAGACGTCGCTCACAACCGTTGCAGAGAACTTCAAAACCACCAAGGAACATTCCATTTTTGCTGTAACCAACAATACCAATCCGAATGTTTCCGGATGGAACAAATACAATGCATCGAACATACCTTCAGGCATTCAGGAGAAACTCAATGAAATCACACCGGGCACGGTGGTGGGACCTTTCCAGGAAAATGGATTTTACAAAGTCGTAAAACTTATCAGCACCGGAACAGATACAGCCTATTTTGCGAGAGCCAGTCATATTCTTTTCCGTGCCGACGACCCCTCTGATGCCGGAAAAAAAGCCACGAGAGAAAAGGCAAGAAAAGTTTTGGCGGAACTTAAGGCCGGAGCCGATTTTGCTGCCAAAGCAAGAGAGCATGGTACCGATGGCACTGCATCAACCGGCGGTGACCTTGGTTGGTTTGGTAAAGGCACCATGGTAAAGCCATTCGAAAAAGCAGTGTTTGGTGCTGCCCGCGAAGGACTGTTGTCCGACGTAGTTGAAACTGATTTTGGTTTCCACATCATCAAGGTTACTGGCGCTAAAAACAACAAGGTTTATACCGTGGCATCGGTGGAAGAAGAAATTACTCCAAGCGATGAGACTCAAAATGAAATTTACCGTCAGGCCGATGCGTTCGCGAGTGAATTGAGCGGTGTAGAAGCATTCCGAGAAAAAGCAGCAAAGGAAAAACTCATCGTATCCGATGCCAATGACCTTGCTCCCTCCGAAAGAAGACTCAGCAACCTGCCCGATGCCAGACAAATAATTTCCTGGGCCTACCGCGATGGTTCGGTTGGAAAAGTTTCAGAAGCAACCGACATCGATGGCAATTGGGTTGTTGCTGTCGTGACCAAAGAAACTAGCGAAGGTTATAGAGCGCTGGATAAGGATCTTAAAGAAACAATTACCCCTCTGGCTAAAAAACAAATGATCGGTAAAATGATCGCCGAAAAAGTAAGCGGTAAAAAGGATGACCTGGAAACTTTGGCTAAGCAATTTGGAAACGACGCCATCGTAAATACATCCAATGACCTCCGATTGAATACCAACTCACTCGTATCCGTTGGCTTTGACCCCGCAGCCGTCGGAAAAGCTTTTTCAGCAGAAGCCGGAAAACGAAGCGCACCCTATATTGGCGAAAACGGCGTTCTGATTGTTGAAGGCATCAGAAAAACAACTGCCCCAGAGATCACCGACTTCAACACCTATAAGAGTCAGCTCTTACAAGCGGCCAACAGCAGAAGTTCATTCATCATCGGTGAAGCCCTTCGCTCTGCGGCTAAAATTGAGGACAAGCGTTACAGAATGTTTTGATTCAATTCAACGAATATTAAAATCCCGCTCCGGCGGGATTTTTTATTTTATGACTTGGCGATGGCAATCAGGCGATCTGCCGCGAAATCAATTTCCGCTTCAGTATTGTACTTACTGAAAGAAAACCGAACCGTCCCACGTTTCGAACCGGGACGAAGTGCATTAATTACATGTGATCCTGTTGCAGCGCCACTGCTGCAGGCACTGCCGCCAGATGCCGAAATTCCTTCAAGGTCCAGGTTAAACAACAGCATATCGTTGGCCTCCGATTCCGGAAGACTGACGTTAAGCACTGTATATAGACTCCCCGTAAGGCTTTCGCTCTCACCATTAAATTCAATCCCCGGAATAGCCTCCTTAAGCTTTTCAATCATTTTTAATTTCAGGGACTTGATGTGTTTTTCATGGTCCGCCATATCACGGTAAGCTATCTCGAGCGCCTTGGTTAGCCCGACAATGCCATAAGTATTTTCCGTTCCACCACGCATGTTTCGTTCCTGAGCTCCGCCTGAAACAAATGGCGTGATTTTTTTATCTTTTTTAAGAAACATGAACCCTGTTCCCTTCGGTCCATGGAACTTATGTGCCGCTGCAGTGGCTCCATCAACTTTCAATCTATTCATGGGATGAGCATAGTGACCCATCGTTTGAACCGTATCCGAATGGAAATAAGCCTGATGTGCAGCACACATGTCTCCTACCTTTTCGATGTCCAGAAGATTGCCGATCTCATTGTTGGCGTGCATTAATGAAACCAATGAACCTGGATACAGCGATAACAACTTCCCCAAATGCTCCAGGTTTACATTTCCTTTTGCATCCAATTCAACCATATGGAGTTGAGCCGTACCGCTTCCCGCAACCAGGTGCAGGGTATGTTCGACTGCATGGTGTTCAATGGGCGAGGAGATTACATGGCGAATGCCCAGACTTTTTATGGCACCAAAAATAATGGCGTTGTCTGCCTCCGTACCACCAGAAGTGAATATGATTTCGCCGGGGGTACAGTTTAAAAGCTCTGCAATGGTTTTTCTGCAAGTCTCTATCGCTGCACGCACTTTTCGTCCATGGGCATGCGTCGAAGATGGATTCCCAAAATCTTCCAGCATGTAGGGTCTCATGGCTTCAAAGACCTCGGGATCTAGCGGGGTAGTAGCAGCATTATCGAGATAAACCCTCATCGCGATATTTTCTTTATTTCTGACATAAGCTCACCGGCCAACTTTTCTGCAGCAGCAGCGGTTGGCGCTTCAGCAATGATCCGAATGATCGGCTCCGTATTCGACCTGCGAAGATGAACCCACGATCGTGCAGATTCAAAATCAATCCTTACGCCATCGGTGAGGTTGATGGCCTCAGAGGAATATTTCTCTTTTATTTTATTAAGGATGACTGTGGTGTCTACGCCATCCTTCAACTCAATCTTATTCTTAGAAATCTGATAAGCGGGATACTCTGCCTTTAACGCAGATAATTTCTTTCCGGTCAGGGCCAGGTGGGTAAGCACCAATGCAATTCCAATGAGCGCATCGCGTCCATAATGGAAATCAGGTACGATAATTCCTCCATTGCCCTCTCCACCAATAAAGGCGCCTGTTTCCTTCATTTTTGCAACCACATTCACCTCACCCACGGCAGCAGGATGCCATACATGGCCATAGGCCTCAGTGAGATCACGAAGGGCCCGGGAAGATGAAAGATTTGACACCGTACACGTTGCATCTTCTTTACACTTTGAAAGCATGTAGTCAGCAACTGCAACGAGGGTATACTCTTCACCAAAAGGCTTTCCATCTTCTTGAATCAGCACGAGTCGATCTACATCCGGATCAACCACAATTCCAAGATCAAATTTTCCCTTAGCAATTTTTTTACTGATCTCTTTAAGATTTTGAGGAAGGGGCTCAGGGTCATGAGCAAACTTACCGGTGGGATCACAATTGATCTCCTCAACTTTTTTAACACCAAGTGCTTTGAGCAACTGGGGTACGGAAATACCACCACTGGAGTTTACCGCATCGACTGCAATGCGGAAGTCTGCTTTTCTTATCGCACGCACATCAACCAGCGGGTAGCGCAGAATTTTACGAATGTGCTTATCGATGTATCCTTTCTTTTTAACGATGGCCCCGAGTTTATCGACAGGCACAAAATCAAACTGACCCTTTTCAGCTACAGCGAGAAGCGCCTTACCTTCAGCATCCGAAATAAATTCGCCCTTGTGGTTGAGCAGTTTCAATGCATTCCACTGACCTGGATTGTGACTTGCGGTAAGTATAATTCCGCCGTCTGCAGCTTCTGCTACCACGGCGATTTCAACGGTCGGTGTGGTGGAGAGTCCGATGTTCACTACTTCTAAACCCAATGCGGAAAGGGTGGAAGAAACCAAATTGCTCACCATTTTTCCGCTCACCCGTGCATCCCTGCCGATGACCACCTTTGAGCCACCTTCAGATTTTATCCAGGAGCCGTAAGCAGCAGTAAATTTTACAATATCAACAGGGGTTAATCCATCGCCAGGTTTCCCGCCGATGGTTCCTCTTATTCCTGAAATGGATTTAATAAGCGTCATGGAATGTTGTTTGAAGACCTTTGGCGCAGCGGTCAGATTTTCTTACTGATCTCAGGCAGGTCTTGTACCGTTTGAACCGTTGGGTCGCCGCAGGCGTCGCCCGCCCCAACCACCTTACCACAATAACCGCATGTGATCCCCTCTTTGGCCAAAAAGGGGCTCTGCGTTGCACAGGTGCCCCTGAACTCACCATTTTTCACAAAAAGCAGTCGAACACCCATTAAGGCGAAAAACAAAGCGAAAATGATGAGGGTAAGAAGAAAAACTGCCATGATATTTGTCCAGGCATTTAGCCGACTGCAAAAATAAGAGTTAAAAGACCCCGGACAACCTCACCCAAAATGGAGACTGCAAAAAAGGTTCGCTCAGCGCCTGACCCAAACAGGGCAGAAAAATTAAAAGCCTTTGACAGGCTCCTGACCGTTATGGATGAGCTGCGCGAAAACTGTCCATGGGATAAAAAACAAACTATGGAAACCCTCAGGCACCTGACCATCGAAGAGACCTATGAACTCTCGGATGCCATCTTGGAGGGAGATCGTACTGAAATAAGAAAAGAACTCGGTGATCTTCTTCTGCACATGGCTTTCTATTCCAGAATCGGTAGTGAGGAAGGTGCATTCGATATGGCTACTGTTTTGAATGGCATCTGTGATAAATTGATCGAACGGCACCCTCATGTATATGGTGATGTAGTGGCCAACGATGAGGAAACGGTGAAAGCCAATTGGGAAAAAATAAAACTCAAAACCGGAAACAAGTCGGTGCTGGAGGGCGTGCCAAAATCACTCCCGGCTTTGGTAAAATCCATTCGCATTCAGGATAAGGCCAGAGGTGTGGGATTCGACTGGGATCGAAAAGAGCAGGTTTGGGAAAAAGTGGAAGAAGAAATGAATGAATTCCGACAGGAGGAAGCTGCTGGCCACACTGAAAAGATGGTTCAGGAATTTGGCGATCTGCTTTTCTCCCTGGTCAATTATGCCAGATTTTTAAAAATTGATCCGGAAGAAGCTCTTGAACGTACCAATAAAAAATTTATCAAACGTTTTCAATACCTGGAATCCTCTGCGGCACGCGATGGGAAGAAACTTGATGAAATGACCCTGGCAGAAATGGACCAATACTGGAACGAAGCGAAAAATCTTTAAACCACTTTAGTTTTTCAACTGACGCAGGTACAGTTGAATGGTGTTCTCCAATCCAAGGTACAGCGCATCTGAAATCAGTGCATGCCCAATACTTACTTCATCCAGGTTGGGTATGGACTTTTTAAGAAACCCAAGGTTGTTCAGATCTAAATCGTGACCGGCATTGATTCCCAAGCCGAGTGAAGAGGCAACGCGTGCCGTCTCGACATACGGAGCCACTGCCTTCGCCGGATTCACAACATAATCATGAGCGTAAGGACCGGTATATAGTTCGATTCGATCGGCTCCAACTTTTGCTGCGCCCTCTGCCATAGCAGGAAGAGGATCAACAAACAAAGACACCCTAATGCCAAGGCCTTTGATTTCTTTGATCACTTCTTTTAGAAACTGACTTCGGCCCTCCGTGTCCCATCCCTGGTTGGAAGTAATCACATCGGGCGCATCGGGAACCAGGGTGGCTTGTGCCGGATGTACTTCCTTCAGAATGGACATAAACCTATCGTCGGGATAACCCTCAATATTGAATTCAGTGGTTACCACTGCAGCAAGTTTTCTGACGTCTGAGCCGGTAATGTGGCGCTCGTCCGGCCGCGGGTGAACGGTGATGCCCTGAGCGCCAAACCGCTCGCAATCCAATGCAGCTTTTATAACATCCGGATTGTTACCGCCGCGAGCATTGCGAAGGGTGGCAATTTTATTGATGTTGACACTCAGCCTGGTCATTTTAGCTTTCCCCGTGGTTGTCTAATTTTGCACGAATATACACAGGCCACGCACGCCTGTTCAAACCTTAAAAACATGGGACTCAAATCAACGATCGACCAGGACATCAAACAAGCGATGCTCGCCAAAAACAAGGAAGAGCTTGAAGCCTTACGCAGCATCAAATCCATGATCCTGTTGGCAGAAACTGAAAAAGGCGGCGCTGAAGAGCTTACCGCTGAAGCAGAAGGTAAAATCCTGATGAAGGCTGCAAAACAGCGAAAAGAATCAGCCGAAATTTTTCAAAAAGAAAATCGGACTGATCTGGCCAATCGTGAACTTTTCCAATTGGAAATTATTTCCCGCTATCTTCCTAAGCAGTTAAGCACTGAAGAGATCAAGGCAGCTGTAGCCGATGCCGTAGGCAAGCTTGGCGCAAAAGGTCCACAGGACATGGGTAAGGTTATGGGCGCAGTAACCAAGGCACTCGCGGGACAGGCCGACGGAAAACAGATTTCAGAGATTGTCAAACAAATGCTTACAGCTTGAGCAAAGCTGATATAACACTTTTGGTTTTTCTGGCACTGGGGGCCTGGAGTGGTTTTCGGAAAGGGTTTCTACTTTCTGTCTTCACCGTAATCGGAGTAATCCTTGGCGTATTGGGCGGCATCAAACTCATGGATCGGGCGATGGTTTACTTGCAGAAGGAGTTTAATGCCGACGAAAAAGTTCTTCCCTACATTTCTTTCTTCGTAGTTTTTATTTTGATTGTTATTGCTGTTCGGTTGCTGGGCAACATGATCAAGTATTCCATCGACGATACTTTTTTAGGAAAGGCAGATAAAGTAACCGGTGCCATGCTTGGGATGTTCAAATATGCGTTCACCGTTAGCATCACATTATGGATTACCGAGGCACTCCATCTGATGATTCCGGAAACCTGGTCAGGTGAATCGGTTCTGCTTCCCCATGTGAGGAAAATTGCGCCCTGGATGAGTGAAATGATACCGTTTTTCAGGGATTTAATCCCGTTAGGCTGAACAAAGGGTTTTTTTTCATTACTTAACGGGGTTTTATAGCATGGCACTGAACGTCAGAGAAAAAAACGGTTTTAATTATGTTGCTGAAGGGCAAGGCCAGGTCCTGATGCTGTTGCATGGACTTTTTGGCGCACTCAGCAACTGGGAAGGTGTAGTAAACCGCTTTGCCTCTAATTACCGGGTGGTCATTCCGATGCTTCCGATCTACACGATGCCGATTAAAGAGGCCGGCCTCGAAGGACTAAAATCGTTCGTTGAGGATTTTGTTAAAACAATGGAGTTGGACAACATGATCATCATGGGCAATTCACTTGGTGGCCATGTGGCACTTCTTTATACCCTTGACAATGGCCCCAAAGTTTCCAGTCTGATTCTTACCGGAAGTTCAGGACTTTTTGAAAATGCTATGGGTGGCTCTTATCCGCGCAGGGGAAGCTATGACTATATTAAAGACAGAGTTGAATACACCTTTTATGATCCCGCTGTAGCCTCGGAAGAGCTGGTGGGTGAAGTTTTTGAAACCACCCGCAGCATACCCAAATGCATGCGCATTGTAGCCATCGCCAAATCTGCACAACGCAACAACCTGGCCAGTGAGCTTCATAAGATCAAGGTTCCAACGCTTTTAATCTGGGGACTCAACGATACGATTACCCCGCCGATGGTTGCGCATGATTTTAACCGCCTGATCCCCAACTCGACCTTACAATTTATCGATAAGTGCTGCCATGCACCCATGATGGAGCACCCTGAAAAGTTTAACAACCTCGTTGCAGCGTTTTTACAAAACCAGTAGAATGATCGCAGAAGAGCTTATCAATCAAATGATTCTACCGCTTCAGCCGGAAGATTCAGTGGCCATGGCACTTAACCGCATGGAAGAATTCCGATGCAACCATTTACCAGTGGTCGATCGGGATCGGCTGCTTGGATTTGTCGGCTACGATTCACTGATGGAAAAGAGTGCCTCCGATAAAACGGTTCGTCATTGCACCCTTATCGGTGAACAGTGTGCTGTTGCCAGCGATGCCCACTTTTATGAAGTGCTCAAAGTTTCCGGTGACCAGCATCTGCAAATGGTGGCCGTTGAAAACAACCTGCGTCAATACATTGGCGTGATTGCCGTTAATGATCTTGCCCCTCTTTACGCTCCATCCTCTGCCATTCAATCGCCCGGCAGCATACTCGTGTTCAGCATGGAGCAGGTTAGTTACTCACTTTCTGAAATTGCAAGACTCGTAGAGGAAAATAAAGGAAAGATCATCAGTGCTGTTGTGGTGGAGGATGTATTGGACAACAGCAGGATCAGGCTAATCCTTAAGATTGATCAGCCGGACCTGATGAGAATCGTGGCTACCTTTGAACGTTTTGACTATAAGATCATTGGAAGATATCAGGAAGGAAAATTTAACGAACCGGACCGGGAGCGCTTTGATTTGCTGATGCGCTACCTGAACATCTGATTTCATGAGAATTGCTGTCCACGGAAGGGATTTCAGAAAAAAGTCTCCACGGTTTGTAGAAAACGTGCTGGCGCTCCTCAAAGCAGAGGGCGCAGAAATTTTATTATCTGAAAAGTTTGCTCACTATTTCAAGCATCCTGACCATTACAAGCTTTTCAGCAAACCCGAACAACTCGAGAAAGTAAATTTTTTCATCTCCATCGGTGGTGACGGAACCATGCTCGACTCCATTACCTACATTGGTAAAAAGGAAATTCCGGTTTTGGGTATCAATACCGGAAGACTCGGTTTTCTTGCAACCATCAGCAAAGAGGAAACTGAAGGTGCTGTTAAGAGCTTAATCAAAGGAAAATATAAAATCAGTTCCAGGAGCCTTTTAAAGCTTGAATCAAAACCAAAAGTTTTTGGTGGCTTTCCATTTGCGCTCAATGATTTTACAATCATGAAAAAAGACAATTCCATGATTCGTGTTGAGGTGTTGGTTGATCAGGAGCCGTTGAACGCATATTGGGCTGATGGATTAATCGTGGCCACACCTACAGGATCAACCGGATACTCTTTGAGTTGTGGAGGGCCACTCATTCACCCGCAATCGGAAAGTTTTGTGATCACGCCGGTGAGTCCGCATAATCTTACCATGCGGCCTATGGTGCTTTCAGATAAGGTAGATCTGGAGTTCAGGATGCAGAGCCGGATTAAAAAGCTTCAGGTTTCCCTTGACTCAAGATTTGAAAACATTGACGAAGGATGGTCTCTTAAAATAAAAAAGGCTCCCTTCAAAATAAAACTCGTTCAGCTGAGTCACCACCATTTCTTTGATACACTGCGGCAAAAACTGAATTGGGGACTTGATATCCGTAACTAATCGAATTAAAAAATGAGGGGTGCGCAAGAAACTGCAGCCTCCTTCGTTAACCTATCCATGACTTTTCGTTTTGTCCTTTTGATTTTTATTCTTCCGGTGATGTGCCTTGGTCAGGTATCGCGTGAGCATGAAATCGGAGCGGGGTTCGGGGCATTTAACTACACCGGAGATTTGGTCAGGACGTACAATCCTGCCTTTTCAAAACCAGCGATCACCGTTTTTTATCGAAGCAACATCTCTCCAATCGTAAGTTTTAAAACCAGTCTTGGTTTTGGTACGCTTGCCGCCAACGACCGGCTTAACCCAATTGATACGGCAGCAGTAAAAAGAAACTCATCGTTCCGGCTAAATGTGATGGAGCTGAACGGAACTTTTGAGTACCATTTCCTGGATTGGCACGACCGAAGACAGCGGCTGAAATTCACTCCCTTCCTCTATGCCGGTGGGGGAATTTTTGTCTTCTCAGGGAACGATACAAAGCCGGTGGACTACAGCAATGTGCAAATCACCATACCTTTTGGCGGCGGTGTAAAATACATCATCAATCCAAATTGGTATCTCACCGCTGAATTTGGGATCAGAAAGACGTTTTTTGATTACCTGGACAATGTTTCAGGGGGGAAGCTGAACAACAAAAATTATCGGTTTGGGAATGTTTACGACCTGGACAATTACTTTTTCACCGGGATTACGCTTACCCGAACCTTTTACGACATCCCCTGTGCCCAGAGCCCTTATTGAGGGTTTTGCCCTCTACAATACAACCTCTGGCATACCCCATCAAAAACTTATTTTTTCCCGAAAAAACCCTACTTTTGCGCCCTTGTGGCCACAAATCTCGACCAAATAAACCCCAACAAAATACCAAGGCACATTGCTGTCATCATGGATGGCAACGGCCGGTGGGCACTCCAGCAAGGAGCAGCCAGGATTTTTGGTCACCGCAATGCCATACAAGCAGTAAAAGAGATTGCAACGGGGTGCGCTGAGCTGGGCGTAGATTTTTTAACGCTTTATGCTTTTAGTACCGAAAACTGGGGCAGGCCAAAAATTGAAATCGATGCCCTGATGGAGCTTTTGGTGGACTCCCTGGAAAAGGAACTGCCGACGCTTCAAAAGAACCGAATAAAACTTCAGACCATAGGTAATACCGCAAATCTGCCCTCAAGGTGCAGGCAGAAGCTTGAGGACACCATGAAAGTTACGGCGGGCAACTACGGACTTACCCTCACCCTCGCATTGAGTTACAGCGGACGGTGGGAGATCACCGATGCCATCCGAAAAATGGTTTCAGAAGCCGCTGAAGGAAAAATTACCGCTGAAGACATTAACGAAGAATTCGTCTCATCAAGACTGAGTACTTCCGGAATGCCGGATCCTGAGTTGATGATTCGTACGGGAGGTGAAATGCGGATCAGCAATTTTTTACTTTGGCAACTCGCCTACGCTGAATTGTTTATCACAAGAAAATTCTGGCCGGATTTCCGCAAAGAAGATTTATACGAGGCCATCGTAGCCTACCAGAACCGCGAGAGAAGATTTGGGAAAGTATTGGAACCGCAAGCCTGAGTATGCTGAAAAATTTGTTCTTAACGACCTGTTTTATTTTTTCATTTGTTTTTCTGGCCGACGCTCAGTTCAGAAGAAACCGTGAAAGTCAAACGCCGCCTGCTGCAGGCGAAAGCAACCTCAACTACGCCAACCCAAAAGAGTATACCATAGGAGGCATTGATGTTACCGGCTTAAATATCCTAGATAAAAATGCACTGATTTCCCTGACCGGATTAAGAGTGGGCGATGTCATCAAAATTCCCGGAGACCGCATCAGCGAAGGCGTACGAAGATTATGGAAGCACGGATTGGTCGGCGATGTTGCTATTGCGGTAGACAGAATTGAAGGTCAGACAGTGTTTCTGATCATTCAACTCTCCGAACGCCCAAGGCTAAGTGAATTTTATTTCACCGGCATAGGGAAAGGCAGGGAATCATCAATAAAAGAAGAGATCAAGCTGATACGTGGAAAAATTGTGAACGATGCCATGATTCGGAATACGGAGGTAACCGTAAAAAAATTCTTCGTTAAGAAAGGCTTTCTCAATACGGCTGTCAACATTACCCCTGAAACCGATACACTCAATCGCGGGAACATCAAGCTGCGCATTGATGTTAATTTAAAAGGCAAAGTAAAAATCAATGCCATTACGTTTGAAGGCAACGAAGCTTTCGACGATGGAAGGCTCAGAGGCAAAATGAAAAAGACCCACGAGCACGCAAGACTTCGGTTGCACCGTGTTCTGTTGTCGAAATTTTTAAGGTCCTCCCCCGGAGATTTGACCCACTACCTTACCCACACCAGGCCAACTACGTGGGATGAAACCAAACATTTTATTCAGGACAACATCAAACTCAACATATTCTCCGGATCTAAATACATTAAAACGGATTACGACGATGACAAAAAGCGCATCATCGACTTCTACAATACTCGTGGCTACCGCGATGCAGAGATTCTCTCCGATACACTGGTAAACCACAATGAAAGAACAGTGGACATTCGTTTTAAAATGTTTGAAGGTCGTCAGTACTACTTCCGAAATATTACCTGGACAGGAAACTATATCCATACCGCCAACACGCTCAACAAAATCCTGGACATCAAGTCGGGTGACGTTTACAATAAAGAGCTTCTTGAAAAACGTACTACGTTTAATCCCAAAGGAGCAGATGTGAGCAGTTTGTATATGGACGACGGTTACTTATTCTTTAATGTTGATCCGGTGGAGGTTGCCATCGCTGGCGATTCAATCGACATAGAAATGAGGGTTTTTGAAGGCGACCAGGCTACCATAGATCGGGTGATCATCACCGGAAATGAACGAACCAGTGATCATGTTATCCGACGTGAACTCAGTACCGTGCCCGGACAAAAATTCAGACGCTCAGACATCATCCGTACACAACAGCTTCTTTCGTCGATGGGTTATTTCAATCCACAAAAGATCGGTCAGGATGTTCAGCCAAACATGTCAGCCGGAACGGTTGATATTGAATGGAAACTGGAGGAGCAATCCAATGACCAGGTGCAGTTATCGGGAGGCTGGGGTGGATTTTATGGATTCGTCGGAACAGTCGGACTGGCCTTTAACAATTTCTCGCTTCGAAACATCCGCCACTTCGACCGCTGGCGTCCACTTCCTGTCGGCGATGGCCAGAAACTTGCCATCAACGCGCAGGCGAATGGTAAGTCTTTCCAGAGTTATAGTTTCTCCTTTACCGAACCATGGCTCGGAGGTAAGAGACCTAATTCGTTTACGTTTAGTGTGAATAAGTCAATTTCCCGCCTTGCCAACAACTTCTTCAGTTTCACACCTGATTTCAGTGACGACCGGATGTTAAAGCAATCCGGTGTAACCGTGGGTGTTGGAAGAAGGCTTAGCTGGCCGGACAATTATTTTACGTTGAGCAACTCGCTTTCCGTTCTATTCTACAACTATAAAAATTATCCTGGCCTGCCGCTTTCCGGCAACACAACGAATTTCAACCTGAACACCACATTGGCCAGGAACAGTATTGATAATCCAATGTTCCCAACCACAGGCTCCTCGCTCAGCCTGAGCCTGACCATGACGCCACCGTATTCTCTGATCACCGACGGCAGCTACCTGAAAGACAATGCCACCAAGTATAAATTCGTTGAGCTGCACAAGTGGATGATCGACACTAAGTTCTATCTCAAACTCATTGGCAGCAAAAAGCTTGAAGGCGGTAGAAGTCTTGTGCTGGAAACAAAAGCACACTTCGGAATTATAGGAAGTTATTCAAGCACCAGCACACCTGGACCATTCGAGCGATTCTTACTTGGTGGTGATGGTTTGGCTGGAGGATTCCAATCCTTCGTACTGGGTCAGGACATCATTGGACTGCGTGGCTACCGCAATAACGTTGTAACACCGCCGCTTTACGGCCAGAATCAACAGTTGTCTTCTGGTCAGATACAGGGTGGAATTGTATACAACAAACTTGGAATGGAGCTGCGCTACCCTGTTACCACAGGACAGAGCGCTACGATCTATGCCTTCTTGTTTACTGAGGGCGGTAACAACTGGGGCAATTTTGCCGAGTTTAATCCGTTTAAAATCTACAAATCTGCCGGTGCCGGCGTGAGATTATTCATGCCTGCATTTGGTTTGATTGGTTTGAACTGGGGTTATGGATTCGATACCCTACCCGGAGGATCCGGACCCAGCGGACAGCAATTCCACTTCACCATAGGTCAACAAATTCGTTAAGGATGTACCGCAGCGCAGTTGTTTTGCTGGTTTTGCTTTTCGGCCCGAATTTTGCCTTTTCCCAAAAGTTCGGTTACATCGATTCTGATTTCATTCTGTCTAAAATGAGCGATTTCAAAAAAGCTCAGGATGAATTAGAGCAGTTTGCAGCCGGATGGCAAAAAGAAATTGACGCCATGGAACTATTACTTAAAGGACTTCATGCCTCCTACCGCGCAGAGGAAGTTTTGCTCACCGAAGAAATGCGGAAAGAAAGAATGGAGGAAATCGGTAAAAAGGAATTGGAACTAAGGGATTACCAAAAAAAGGTTTTCGGTTTTGATGGATTGTATTTTCTCAAAAAGAAAGAACTTATAAAACCCATCCAGGATAAAGTCTGGGATGCAACTGAAAAAGTTGCCAAGTCGAACCGCCTGGCCATTATTTTTGATAAATCCGGTGAGCTGGTGATGATCTATACCGACCCACGACACGATTACACGGAATTTGTACTGGAAGAACTTGGACTCGGAGACCCTAACGATAAAATAAAATAAACACAAACCATCATGAAAAAAGTAGCAATTGTACTGTTTGTTGCGTTGTCTTCTGCAGCAGCACTGGCCCAAACGCCGACTCCTGCCCCACAGAAGATCGGCTTTGCAGACTGGAATTACATATTCAGCCAACTTCCTGAATACAAGCAAATCGACAACGAATTGAAAACCCATGGCACTCAGCTCGAAAATCAGTTGAAAGCCAAGTACCAGGATTATGAAACCAAAGTGAAGGCGTTTCAATCCATGCCTGCTACCACCTCAGACGTGATTAAAGCAGACAAAGAGCGAGAACTGGTGGCACTTCAGGAAAACATCCAGAAGTTTCAGCAGGACGCCCAGACTTCCATTCAGAAAAAGCAGGTAGATCTGATGCAGCCCGTTTATACCAAAGTGGGCAAAGCCATCGAAGATGTAGCCAAAGAACAAGGTTTTGCCTTCATCATCAATCCGCAGACCACTGCCGGTGATGACATCCTTTTGTTCTCAGATGAAAAGTTTGACATCTCGAATTCAGTATTGAAGAAGTTGGGTGTTACCCCAACAGCGCCTGCTACAAAGTAATTCTTCCGAACCTCACAAAAGAGGGTGTCTTCGACACCCTCTTTTTTTTATCTTCAAACGACCGATTGGATTCAACTTATCCTTTTTAATACCATGAAAAATTTCCTTCTGATCTCACTTATGCTGCTGACGTTTGGGGCAGGATTTTCCCAAACTCGTTTACAAAGCCCGAAAGAATTTCTCGGTTATGAGCCAGGCGAGGCTTTCACCCGTCACCACCGCGTTGTTGAATACTTCAGGCACGTAGACGAAACCATGCCCAACGTTAAACTGATTCAGTATGGCGAAACCTACGAACGCAGACCATTGGTCATTGCGTTGATCGCTTCACCTGAAAATTTTTCCAAACTGGAAGATATCCGGGTCGATAACCTGCGAAGAGCCGGCATGGAACAAGGTGCACCAACAGGGAAAACAGGAATTGTGTGGCTTAGTTACAACGTACACGGAAATGAATCCAATTCCACCGAAACTTCTATGCGTACACTTTATGAACTGGTGAACCCAGCCAACAAGAAGAGTCAGGAGTGGTTAAAAAATACCGTGGTGATCATCGACCCATGCATCAATCCCGATGGAAGAGATCGCTATGCTAATTTTTATAACCAGTACGGAAATTTTCCAGCCAACCCAGATCCACAATCGCGTGAACACCGTGAGCCATGGCCAGGAGGAAGACCCAACCATTATCTGTTTGATTTGAACCGTGATTGGGCGTGGATTACTCAAAAAGAATCAGCGGCAAGATTAAAAGTATACAACGAATGGATGCCTCAGGTGCATGTAGACTTCCACGAACAGGGTATCAACAATCCATATTACTTCGCGCCTGCTGCAGAGCCCTACCATGAAGTTATTACACCATGGCAGCGAACCTTTCAGGATATGATTGGCCGTAACAATGCCAAATACTTTGATGAAAATGGATGGTTCTATTTCACCAAGGAACGGTTCGACCTGTTTTATCCAAGTTATGGTGACACCTACCCCACATACAGTGGAGCCATTGGTATGACCTACGAGAAGGCCGGAGGAGGTGCCGGAGGCCTTACGGTTGAAACACGAGATAAAAGTTTACTGACTTTGAAGGACAGGGTTGATCACCACTTTACAACTGGCATGTCGACCGTTGAAATTTCATCCATGAATATGGAACGCCTTCTGAATGAGTTTGAGGGATTTTTTAAGGAGAATCTGCAGCAACCTGCTGCTCCTTATAAAAGCTATGTTATTGGTGCGGGCAACAATCCGGATAAGCTTAAAGCGCTGACCCAGTGGTTGGGTGCTCATGCCATCAAATATGGAGTGGTTGGCGGCTCGAGACCAATAAAAGGCTTTGACTTTACCAGTCGGAAAACAGAAACCATCAACATCAACGCAGAGGATTTGGTCTTTAATGTCTATCAGCCAAAAGGACGATTTATCACCACCGTATTTGAACCGGCGTCCAAGCTCAAGGATTCATTGACATACGACATTACCGCCTGGAATTTAATCTATGCCTGTGGCTTGAAGGCTGTAGCCACAACGGAACGTATCAATCCTGGCAAACCTTACCAACCTGCGGCTGCATCTATGGCAGAAGGTGAGCCCTACGCATGGCTTTGCCGGTATCAGTCGGCGGCTGATCAAAAATTTCTGGCGACGCTGTTGAAGTCAGGTTACCGCGTGCGTACTGCCATGCGGTCTTTTACTACAGCAGGAAAGACTTTTGCGGAAGGCACGCTCATGGTTGCCTCCGGACACAACCAGCACATTCCTGATTTTCACCAGAAAATTAAATCACTTGCGCTTCAGGCAGGACGCGAACTGGTAGCGATGAAAACCGGATACGCCGATGCAGGGCCGGATGCAGGATCTTCAGACTTTAGTTTCGTGGAAAAGCCTTCCGTAGCTGTGTTGGGAGGAGATCAGACCAACTCACAGAACCACGGACAGATCTGGCATTTTTTTGAACAAAGTATGGAGTATCCGATCAGCATAATAGGAACCGATTATTTCAAAAGCATTGACCTTTGGAAGTATAATGTACTGGTGGTTCCCGAAGGGAGTTACAGGATTTTTGATGAGGAGATGCTATCTACCATTAACCGATGGGTCGCGGACGGAGGTAGACTTATTTTGAATGGCTCGGCATGCAACGCCTTTGCGGATAAAAAAGGTTTTGCACTGAAGCAAAAGGAAATAAAGAAACAGGAGTCCAAGCCAGATGATTTACTTGTGCCTTATGGCGACCTGGAACGTAAACAATTGTCGTCGTCTTTGTTTGGTGCGATCTATAAAGTCTCTCTTGACAAAACCCATCCACTCGCTTTTGGCGTTGGTGATATTTATTATTCTCTTAAGACTTCAGCGCAGTCGTATCCTTATTTGGACAAAGGAATTAATGTTGGAACCTTGAGAGGCAAACCCTCTCCGGTCATTGGGTTTGCAGGGTCGAAAGTGAGCCGAGAGCTGGAGAATTCATTGGTTTTTGGTGTTGAGGAACGTGGGCAGGGTCGTGTGTTTTATCTGACCGACAACACCTTGTTCAGGGCTTTCTGGGAGAATGGAAAAATGATTTTTGCGAATGCTGTTTTCCTTGGTGGAACAGGATTTTGAATAGAGATTTTGATACAACAAAAAAGGCGTAATCACTTACGCCTTTTTTTATTTCAATTGGATCGCCTCAGCTTTCAATAACGCCATCGGCCAACAAGATCACTTGATTTTTCAATACCTCCACCACACCCCCGGTGATCACCACCTTGCCGACAGAATCTTTTGCCTTATACTCAACCGTACCTTCCTTCAGAAGTCCGATCAGTGGTGCGTGATTGTTCAAAACCTGAAATGAACCATCGGCGCCAGGAAAAGTGGCAGAAACCACTTCGCCTTCAAAAACCTTTTTTTCAGGAGTAAGTATTTCGAGATTCATTGTTCTTAGCCTTGTGCTTCTCTGATGAGACGCTCTCCTTTTTCCTGCGCTTGCTCAATAGTGCCCACCAGGTTAAATGCCGCCTCAGGGAGGTGATCCATCTCACCATCCATAATCATATTGAATCCTTTGATGGTGTCCTTAATGTCAACCAAGGCTCCTTTCAAACCAGTGAAGGCTTCGGCAACGTGGAATGGTTGAGAAAGGAATCGCTGCACACGACGTGCACGGTGTACCACCTGCTTATCCTCATCACTCAATTCATCCATACCGAGGATGGCAATGATGTCCTGAAGTTCCTTATACCGTTGCAAGGTCATTTTCACGCGCTGCGCACAGTTGTAGTGCTCGTCACCAATAATATCTGCCCTCAAAATTCTTGAGGTAGAATCCAGCGGATCTACAGCAGGATAAATACCCAACTCAGCAATCTTCCGGCTCAATACAGTTGTTGCATCAAGGTGGGAGAAGGTTGTTGCTGGTGCCGGGTCAGTCAAGTCATCCGCAGGAACGTAAACCGCCTGTACGGAAGTAATTGAACCATTTTTAGTAGAGGTAATACGCTCCTGCATGGCACCCATTTCGGTGGCCAGCGTAGGCTGGTAACCCACCGCCGAAGGCATACGTCCAAGAAGGGCGGATACCTCTGATCCGGCCTGCGTAAATCGGAATATGTTGTCGATAAAGAACAATATGTCTCGGCCTTTTCCTTTTCCGTCACCATCGCGGAAATACTCCGCTACAGTAAGACCAGAAAGCGCCACGCGCGCACGGGCACCAGGAGGCTCGTTCATCTGTCCGAATACAAAGGTCGCTTTCGACTCTTTCAATTTATTCTTGTCAACCTTACTAAGGTCCCATCCGCCTTTGTGCATGGAGTGAAGAAACTCTTCGCCATAATCCACGATACCGGCTTCGATCATTTCACGCAGAAGGTCATTTCCTTCACGGGTGCGTTCACCAACACCGGCAAACACAGAAAGTCCAGAATATGCTTTGGCGATGTTGTTGATCAACTCCTGAATCAAAACGGTCTTACCTACACCTGCACCACCAAACAATCCAATTTTACCTCCCTTGGCATAGGGCTCGATCAGGTCAATAACCTTGATACCTGTATAAAGTACTTCCGAAGAAGTAGAAAGATTTTCATAGGCAGGAGCCGGTCTATGGATGGGCAGTCCCTGTCCACCGGAAGGCTGGGCAATACCATCAATGGCGTCACCAATCACATTAAAAAGTCTACCCTTGATGTCATCACCGATAGGCATCTGAATGGGGAATCCGGTATCCTCAGCTTTCATGCCGCGCACCAATCCTTCGGTTGCGTCCATGGCAACGGTACGAACCCTGTCCTCTCCCAAATGTTGCTGACATTCCAACACCACTTTGGTGCCATCTGCTTTTTTTACAACCAATGCATCCAGAATGTTTGGAAGCTTTGAACCAGGTTCATCGAAAGCCACGTCTACAACGGGACCGATGACCTGAGTAATTTTGCCGGAGTTTGCCATTTTTTAGTGTATTTCTGAGGGTTTTTCCCTAGTAAAGGGAGTGCAAAACTATTCTTTCTGAGGTTAACCGCAAAGAGGTTTTGCCCGTCCAGGCATCAAATATTCAGAAGAATCATGCGGCCTTTACCTCAATCCTAAAGGTTGTGCCCTGATCCCCTGTTGAGCGGACAAAAATCCTTCCCTCGTGGTAGTTTTCAATGATTCTCCTGGCCAAAGCCAGGCCAAGGCCCCAACCCCTTTTTTTGGTTGTAAAGCCTGGTCGAAAAACCTTCTTCAGGATGGCGGCCGGAATGCCTTTTCCGGTATCGGAAACTTCCAATAGGACCTTATCGGCCACCCCCCTGGAAATCCGAACAGTAATGGTACCTGAGCTGCCCATGGAATCAACGGCATTTTTAAAAAGGTTTTCAAGAACCCATTCGAAGAGCGGGGTGTGAATGTTGGCCATGATCTCATCGTCTGGAACGTCCATGATAAACCTGATCTTAGCCGATAATCTGGGACGCAAATAATTCACAACATTGTTCACGGTCTGAACAACCGGTTCCGGCTTCAGCGCAGGGGCCGATCCAATGCTGGAAAAACGCTCGGTGACTACCTTCAATTTTCTAATGTCCTTGTCAAGTTCTTCCGGTATTCCTTTACGTTGCAATTCCGGATCATCGCGTAAAACTTCTGTCCATGCCATCAAAGATGAAATCGGAGTTCCGAGCTGATGGGCAGTCTCTTTGGCAAGACCAACCCACACACGGTTTTGCTCTGCCTCTTTTGAGTAATTAAAAGCCAGAAATGAAATAATTCCAAAAACCGCAATGGCCGTTAGCTGGATGTAGGGATAGGCCAATAATTGGGTGAGTAGAAAAGAGTGCTCGTAATACACCGCGCCATAATTCTCCAATTCGCCATTGCTGTTGCGGTAGTTCACTGGAATGGGGTCGTAATCTTTCTCCATTTCCAGAATTTTTGATTCAAGGATTCGATTGAGTCGTGTCGGACTTAAGTCCTCAGGCAAATCAATGTTTCGGTAATTCAGCTGTCCCTCAGCATTACGCCAAATGGTTGGAATAGAATTGTTCTTGGCAATGATTTCTTCACTGACAAACAATAGGGCATCGTCACTTTCGGAGAGGGTATACTCAATAGCGCGCGCAAACAACCGAACCTGGGCGCGCTCGCGCTCCTTCAATTGCTCCACCAAAATATTGGTGTAGTAAATAGAGCCGATGCTGATGATCACCGAAGCAATCAGTACGACCCACTTAAGCTTAGCGTTGTCCTTATAAAATTCCGATACCTGCATTGCTGATCAGAATTTTAAATTTAGCCAAATACTTGAGGTAACCCCAAAAACCCTGATCAGCTGATCATGGATCGGGTTCATAGAAAAATTAGCCTTTTACTAGGCGGATGCAATCTTCAATACCGCATCAATAAACCGATCAAGATCGCGGGTGGTGGTATAGACGTGCGGCGTAACACGAACAGCATTCACATTTTCCCATTTAATCGCCGTCGTATGAATCTGATGCTCTGACATAAGCTTGGAGGAAACTTCGCCCACATCCATTCCGTCGATGCTAAAAGTGGCCAGCGCACAGCTGTACTCTGGCTTTAGCGACACATGAATTTTTACTCGTGAATTTTTCATCACTGCCTCACACCAATATTTTTTCAGATAATGCAACCGTGCCTGCTTCCTGGCTGAACCAATCGCATTGTGAAAATCTATCGCCTGACCAATCGCCTGTTCAGGGGCAAACGATCTTGTGCCGAGGGACTCAAATTTCCGAATGTCATCGGCCTTCGGTTTGTCGTTGGGAAAAATTGGCCACGTTCCGGCTATCAGAGGCTTTCGGATATACATCAGTCCGGTTCCGAATGGAGCACTTAACCATTTGTGTAAACTAGATCCCCAGTAATCACAACCCAGTCCTGCCACCGTATAATCAAGATGCGCAAATGTGTGGGCAGCATCTACTATAGAAATCAGTCCACGTTTTCTTGCCTCTGCACATAATTTTTGAACGGGTAAAATCTGTCCTGTCCAGTTGATGATGTGGGTGATGTGCCAAATTTTTGTTTTCGGCGTAGTAGCATCAACAAAAGCTTTGATTACCTGCTCATCGTCCTCAACCGGAAGATTCAGGCTAATCCATTTTATTTTCACGCCACCCCTCATTTCTCTTTGCTTCCAGGCGTGGATCATGTTTGGATAATCCTGTTTGGTCATAACAATTTCCGAATCGGCAGGTAAATCAATGCCCCAGGTAAAATTGGCAAGGGCCTCTGTTGTATTTCTGTTCACCGCAATTTCCTCAGGAGAAACTCCCGCCAGGGCTGCCAGTTTTTTTCTCAATGGCTCCCTTCCCCGATCAAGAATTTGCCACATATAATAGCTGGGCGCTTCATTGCTAAGATGATAGTATCGGTCTACCGCATCCTGGACTACCTTAGGTTGCGGGCTAACACCACCATTGTTAAGATTCAAAACTGTTGGGGATACCGTATAAGCCTGAGCCATCATGGCCCACAACTCCTCATCTGCAGCAGCCTCCATAGGTGACTTCTGATTTAAGCCTGACAGCGCATCGGTAACCAGAGCCGCGGCTGCATCTGTGGCCATAGAGCCCACGGCAAGACCACTTAATATCCCCGTAGATTTTTTCAAAAATGTTCTTCGCTTTGACATAGTCCAGTTGTTGAAATTGGAAGTTAAATCTTTTCAAGGAATATGACCTACCGCCCGAGTAAAGGTTAAAAGCGAACCCAAATCAACACCGGTCATGCCATCTATTTTGCGAAATTTACGGCATGAATAAAGTGTTGTTGGTAGTAACCAGCTTAACTGTCCTGCTGGTGTCATCCTGTAAAGAAAAAACTACAGAAAATTGTTTTACACCTCCATCGGCACCTCTGCCGGTAAACATCGAGTATGAATCAGTGCTGGGTGAAATATCCCAGATCAGATCAAAACAAGATGTAGTCGACCTGTTTAAGGGCCGTGAAATACTCATGGACTATTTTTTTAAACGACCAGAGTATCCCAACGATTCAGCATTCATTAATGAACTCTACCGCAGGTTCACCCATAAGGGATTTGACACCCTGGTTTCAGAAACAAATAAAATTTTCGGTGATGAGGTAAAAGTGAAAAAGGAATTTTCAGACGCCTACAGTCACCTGAAATATTATTTTCCTGATGCGCGAATACCAAAAATCATGACCACTGTCAGCGGAATGGAAAATGATCTTTTCTTCAGTGACTCTCTTGTGATTGTTGGACTGGATTTTTTTCTCGGTCCCAACGCCAGGTACCGGCCTAACCTGTACAATTATATGCTTGGCCGATACAAGCCAGAATCTGTGGTTCCTTCGGTCATGCTGGTTACCGGTATTTCTGAAGGATTTAATAAGATCGACCCCAAAGACCAAACCGCATTGGCGGAAATGGTTGCCTATGGAAAAGCATATGTTTTTGCTCAACACACCATCCCATGTGTACCCGACTCAACCCTATTTGGTTATACGCCCGCAGAAACAGCCGGTGTCTATGCCAATGAAGATTTGATCTGGAAAAAAATGATCGATGATGAGTTGCTTTTTGAAAGCAGTCATCTGGTTAAACAAAAGTATTTGGGTGAGCGGCCCAACACGACCGAAATCAGTGCAAATTGTCCTGGTCGTATCGGAATGTGGACCGGGATGCGGATGGTCGGAAAGTATCTGCGCGACAATAAACTTGACGTCAAAAAAGTTATGGAAGAAAATGATGCCAATCGGCTTTTCCGTAATTCGGGATACAAACCGGTCCGATAAATTAATTTATCCAGAAGAATGAAAAATACGTCGCACCCTTTCACCGGTTGCGGTTAAAATCTCATAAGGAATGGTTCCAATCCAGGAGGCCACCCTTGAGGGCGGAATATCTTTTCCAAAGACAATTACTTCGTCGCCCTCTTCCGCATCGGTACCCGTAAGATCAATCATGGTCATGTCCATGCAGATGTTTCCCACTGTAGGAACCAAGGTGCCTCTCACAAGCATCTTACCAACTCCTTTTCCAAAGGCACGATGGTAACCATCGGCATAACCAAGGGCAACAGTTCCGATTACACTCCCCGCCGCAACACGTCCATGTCGACCATAACCAACTGTTTCATCTGGTGCCAAAGTTTTTACCTGAGAAATAACAGACTTCAGCGTTAGAACATTTTCAAGATTCGGATTGCCAGACGCGCCATACAGTCCAATTCCAAGTCGCACCATTTCCATAGCGTGCGATGGGTGGCGTTCAATACCAGCAGTATTCAATATGTGTCGCAGGGGCAAATAACCCAGGACAGCAGAAACCCTCTCATACATTTTATCGAATCGATCGAATTGCAACCTCGTGAACTCGTCGTGACCAGCATCTTCGCTTGCCGCAAGGTGAGAATAAACAGATACGACCCTGAGGTGAGGATTTTCTTTAAGCAGCAACAACAAGTCTTCTATTTCGCCCGATTCAAATCCCAGTCGGTGCATGCCTGTGTCCAGCTTCAAATGGATGTTCAGACTTTCGCCACGAACTTTTTCAATAAGCACTTGAAGGGATTTCATGGAATAGACCGCGGGCTCCAAACCGTAGGTCAGCAACAATCCAATACTTTCAGGCGATGGATTCATAACCATTACCGGAACCCCAATACCATGGTTACGAAGGGATGCCCCTTCATCGGCATAAGCCACACCGAGATAATCCACACCGCTGTGTTCCAAAAATCTTGCAATCTCAGCCGCACCGCTGCCGTAAGCAAATGCCTTAACCATGACCATCATACGTGTTCCTTTCGGAAGCAGTGATCTGTAGTAACCAAGGTTACGGTTAAGCGCCAGAAGGTCCACTTCCATTACCGTTCCGTGAATTTTACGCGCAAGCCTTTCAACCACCTGCTCCAGACGAAAACTGCGGGCACCCTTTACAAGAATTCCTGTATTGATCCACTGCTGAAGGTCTGCTTTCCTCAGAAAAGATTCAGTATCAGGAAAACCAATTCCTTTGGGATGCATGCGTCTTGCGGCATTTTCCAATTCAGGTCCAATCCCAATAAATCCAGATACTCCGGCCTTCTGAATCATTTTGGCTGCTTCATCAATCCAGACTTTTTTATCCAGCCCTGTTTGCTGCAAATCAGAAAGGATAATAATTTTTTCGCCTGAATGCTGAGCGGATAAAAAGTCCAGCGCTATCCGTAGACTTGAAAGATCGTTACTGTAAGAATCGTCGATCAGCTTACAACCATTTATAGCCTCTTTCATTTCAAGGCGCATGGGCAGTGGTCGCAATTGACTAACCCTTTTGATGATTACCTCCGGTTCATACCCAAGCACCACCATCGTAGCGACAACATGCGAAAGGTTTTGTACAGAAGCTGAATCAACTGATGCCAGGGTGATATTGAAATCAACCTTTTGATTTTTCACGGACAATTGACCCTGCTCAAAACCAATCCTCAGGTCAGGTGATCCTAAAGACCCCCAGGTAAAGGTTGGCAGCCCTTTAATAGCCTCGGTGATGAGTTGATCATCAGAGCAACAAATGAGTCTATCAACCGATTTAAACAACTGGGCTTTTTCCAAAGCCTTTTCTTTTTTTGACGAAAATCCTTCATCGTGTGCTGAGAGGAGGTTCGTAAACAATCCGATGGTTGGCTGAATGACCTTTCGGAGATTTTCCATCTCACCTGTTTTGGATACCCCTGCTTCAAAAATCCCAAGTGTATTTTCAGGTTGCATCTGCCAGACTGAAAGTGGCACGCCGATTTGTGAGTTGTAACTGGCGGGACTTTTTACCACTGAATGCTCCGGCTCAAGCACCTGAAACAACCACTCCTTAATAATGGTTTTACCATTGCTGCCGGTGATTCCGATCACCGGAATATTAAAGTGCTTACGATGGTGGCTTGCAACCTTTTGCAAAAAATCAATCGGTGAAACGCAATAGAAAATATTCGCCAGCGGGAGATCTTCCTTATTGATCTCTCTGGACACCACAAACTGACGCACCCCTCGTTCGTACAACGATTGGATGAACTGATGGCCATCACGCCCTGCGCCTTCAAATGCAATAAACACAACGCCCTCCTCGGGAAAGGATTTTCGGCTGTCCGTGAGCAGGGTGGTGACTGGCTTTTCCCCATGGTATTGAATCCAGCTGCCGCCGGTTATGGCTGGCAATTCAGATGAATTGAGCTGAAAAGGAGGTTTTGGGGCAGTTTTAGCCATTATTTAAGTCAGAGCACTTAAGGATAGATTTCAAAAATTCTTAATTTTATAGACTATACCTAGGCTTTTGAAAGCATCATCACATCAGAAGAAAAAAACATTAATCATAGCTGGTTGCCTGGTTATGATGCTGATGTGCAGCACTTCTGTTTTTGCTCAAGAACATAGTTATGGAAAAGAGGAGCCTGTTTACCATGAGACGCCAACAGATGTACATGTTCCGGAAGGTGATCCTTTGAAATTTCATCATCAGGATACACTGCATTCGTTCAAAGCGTTACCCGCCAAGCCAAAATCAAAGATGGGCGATTTGAAGCACCACGAAGACGAGGAAGCACTGAAATTCAACTTCCTGTATTTCATTATTCAGAAGTTCAAAATTTCAGATATCATCGACTGAACTTAATTGCCGCCTGAGGCAATAAACTTTTCTAAATCACTAAGTTTTAATATCCCTTCATAATAGGCCTTGCCGAAGATCACGGCAAAGATTCCCATTTCCTGAAATTTTTTGATGTCATCGATTCCGCGTACCCCGCCACTGGCGAGTACCTGTAGGTCTGGGAATTTATTTCTGATGCTCTGATAAAAATCAAAGTTCGGACCTTCCAGTACGCCATCTCTGGTTACATCGGTGCTTTTGGCATATTTCAGTCCACGGTCATTGAAGTACTGAAGGTGGTCGAACAATAGTTTATCTGATTTTTTCAACCATCCTCTGAAGGTAATGGACATGGTTAATGGATCGGAAACATCGGCACTCAGTGTAATTTTTTCTCGGCCATAAGAAACGATCCAACTGGCAAACAATTCCGGATCGGTAACAGCAACGCTGGCAGCGGTGATGTAGTCGGCGCCACATTCAAATGCCTTGCTGATGTCGCCATCGGTGCTGATGCCTCCTGTAAAATCAACTTTCAAATCAGTGTACCCGGAAACCCCTTCCAGTACATGATAGTTTTTGGGAGATCCGGCTTCTGCGCCATCCAGGTCGACCAAATGAACCACCGATATACCATGGTCCTGAAATCGTTTGGCCAGGTCAATGGGATTTTCATCGTAGGCCTTTTCACTGGCCGGATTGCCTTTCCTCATCTTGACTACTTTGCCCTTTCGGATGGCTATGGAGGGAATGACCTGAATCATGGATGCTGCAGTTGATCAAAAATATAAAGACTTGCGCATGTTTTTCTCATAGGGTGCTGGTTGTTTAAAATTTTGGTTCCGGAAAATGTATACCTTCGCAAAAAATATCTGCTATGGAAGTTTTTGGTGTTGTTATCGTTCTGTTTGTGCTTGCCATTTTATCGGTTTGGCTGGTCCCTAATAATAAGGTTAGCGACAACGAACACGACCTTAAATATTAATTTCTCTACAGCCCCATTTAATTTAATTCCGGCAAGTCTCCGGAATGGTGGTTTTGCTCCAATGCGGGCTTCTTTTGCATCATGAATATTTGTGTTTTCTGCGGTTCCTCAGACGGCGTCGGCACTGCTTATCTGGAAGCGGCAAAGGAATTGGGTCGCCTGATGGCAGAAAACGGACACCGGCTGATTTACGGCGGGGCCGACATAGGCCTGATGGGCTCGATTGCTGATGCAGTGCTGGATGGTGGTGGTGAGGTAACCGGAATCATTCCTTCCTTTTTATTTGACAAAGAAATTGCCCATCGGAAAATTTCACAGCTGATGGTTGTCGGCTCCATGCATGAGAGAAAGAAACGAATGGCGGAATTGGCCGATGCATTTGTTGCATTGCCCGGTGGATGGGGTACCCTGGAGGAACTGGCGGAAATTCTGACCTGGAAACAACTTCACCTGATCAGCAAACCGGCGTTGGTACTGAATACACAGGGATTTTTTAACTCACTTCTGGATTTCATGAAACACAGCAGCCAGGAGGGTTTTTTACAAGAAGACAACCTGAAACAAATTCTCGTAGCCGGATCACCCGCGGAAGTCCTTACTCTGCTCCAAAAGAAATAAGTCCGGCACCACTACAGGGTGCATATTAAACTAGTTTTGTGCTACCCTTACGAGAATGGGAAAGTCACTCATTTTCATATTCCTGTTTTCATTCACCATAAAGACCTTTTCTCAAAATCAGGTCCTTGGATTTTCCTTGCCCGAAGGCAAAAAGAAGCTGGTGATCCCTTTTCAGAATTACAGCAACCTGATGGTGGTGCCTGTAAAGATTAATGGACAGCTTTCCCTACATTTTATATTGGACACCGGCGTACGCAATGCCATCTTAACCGAAAAAACTTACGCTGATCTAATGGGGTTATCCTTCAGCCGTCAGTATTTATTTACCGGGCCCGGAGGAGAGAAACTCATCAGCGCTCTTGTCGCCAATAATATCTCATTAAGTATCCCGCCCACACTCACTGGTTATGGTCACTCCATTTTGGTGCTCGAAAAAGATTATCTGCAATTGGGACAAACCATTGGCTACGATATCCAGGGCATATTGGGTTATGAAATTTTCAGTCGATTTGTGGTCAAAATCAATTATGAAAAACAGCAAATAATTCTTCTCGACCCCGATCACTTTAGGAAACCAAAAAGCTATGAAGTGCTCCCGATGACCATCGAGGACACCAAGCCTTACATTAATATTCCAGTTAAACTTCAAGGCAGAAGTGAAAAAAATTTAAAACTCATGGTCGATACCGGTGCCAGCCACTGTTTACTACTGGATCCCACCTCCGACACTTCCCTTGTTGCGCCTACCAGAAATATTTATGGCAGCATCGGTAAAGCGCTTGGTGGAATTATCATGGGCAAAGTCGGGCGACTGGATTACCTAAAAACTGGCAGATCGATTCTAAAAACACCAATCGCGAGCTTTCCAGATCCAGGTAGCTATACCGATTCACTTCGCTCGACCGACGTGTTTCGAAACGGCACCCTTGGAGGAGAGGCCCTTAGCCGATTTCATGTCATTTTTGATTATTCAGGGGGTAAACTTTACCTCAAAAAAAATACAACCCTTCGCCACCCTTTCAACCATAACCTGAGTGGTCTTACCCTGATTGCAAAAGGCTACCGATTAAACACGTTTGAAATAATTGAAGTAAGAAAAGGCTCGGCCGGTGAAGAGGCAGGATTAAAACCAGGAGATCAGGTGACCAAAATCAATCAAGTCAGCACTTCTGCGAATAAGTTGCCAGAGATCAATCAACTGTTCAACTCACGACCCGGTCGAAAAATAAGCCTCGAAATAATCCGCGATGGTGTCGTGTTGCAAAAGCGAATTGTTCTGAAAGACGAACTCTGAATCAGCCGAATACTTGAAGAACGTGCGTATTTCTGAGAAAGAAATAAATCAGGAATCCACCATACGTCAACTCAGACAAAACAGGTACAACGGAATCCAAAAGTATCCGAGTGGTCCGCTGATCCCTTCCGGTCGATAGAATTCTAAGCACCGAAAAAATGATTATGGCCAGCGCAGGCAGTATAAACATTTCTGCTGCGGCTTGATCGAAAATTATTCGAATAGACAGGTACAATGCAGGAATCCAAAGGAGCGCCAACCATTTCAATACAGGGGAGCCATCTTTAAAATTTTCTGATCGATAGAAAAAAGAGTATGCACACCAGAAACCGGAAACCAATGACATCAAAATTACTTTTGTTTGAATCAGCTGTCCCGGTTCATAGTCGTTCAGCCCCAGATAAAGGATAAAAATAGAAATCACCCCTAAACCAAACCGGTGCCTCCATGCTGGCTCCATCCTTCGCATTTGTTGAATGGCCATAATGATTACCAATGCGAGCGTCATAAAAACAACGAACCAGAATGAGGCCTTCGCTCCTATAAAAAGTCCAATGGCGGCCCAGACTATTCCCGGAATTTGACCTGTCCATTTGCCGGAGGGATTTAAGGAAGAGAAAAAATGCCAAGCAGGAATAAAAAATATCAGGAAAACAATCCATGACAGCACCAGTCGGTTCTGATCAAAATTTGGTGAAATGCAGAGACCGGAAAAAAATAATGGCATCATGGAAAAGATATCTTTCCATCCAAACCTCCGGAATATTTCACCAACCATGACTTAGGTTTTTAGTTCAATGCCCACTTTAAAAATTATCTACTCCCATAAAACAAAGCCAGGCATTCCATACCAGGTAGGGTATTTAGGCAAGTGAATTTTTTCAACCTCGTTTCGTTTGACCTTTAGCGTGGGGGTCATAAGATTATTTTCCACCGTCCACGCATCTTTCATGATCACTGCCTTATACAACCGCTCATGGTGTTCAAGCAAGGGGTTGATTTCATCTACCAGCGTCGTGATGCTTCGGGTGATTTCCTCCTTCGATTTTGCTTTGCCTGCAGCCGAGAGAACAGTCAGGATTATTGGTTGCGGGATTCCCATGCCCACCACACAAACCTGCTCGATGTCTGTATTTTTCAATAGGCGCATTTCAATGGGACCCGGGGCTACATATTTGCCTTTATCGGTTTTAAACAGGTCTTTGATACGGCCAGTTATGGTCAGAAATCCCTCTGAATCAACAGCTCCCTGGTCACCGGTTTTGAGGAATCCATCTTCTGTAAACATATCGGCCGTGAGTCCTGGCTCTTTATAATATCCCTGCATGGTTCCTTTGTGCCGGGTTTGAATTTCACCCTCCTGACTAATTCTGGTTTCAATGCCAGGCCAAGGCTGGCCTACCGTCCCGATTTTTACTTTCTTGAGATTGATGTGGGACACTGCACAGTTCTCTGTCATGCCATACACCTCCCTGATTTCAACGCCAAGCTTTCCAAACCACCGCAACATATCGGGTGGAATTGGTGCAGCGCCTGACAAGTTGATTATGCTTTTTGAAAGCCCGAGTGCTGTTCTGATTTTTTTGCTGACCAATGATCCGATCAGCGGTATACTGAGCAGACGATCAAGTTTTTTCTGAGGCATTTTCTCCAGAATTTTTTCCTGGAATTTTGCCCATATGCGGGGAACGCCAAAGAAAAGTTGTGGCTGGGCATCGGCGAGATTTTTTCCAAAGGTTTCAAGTGTTTCTGCAAATGAAATACTCCCACCCTTATAGATACCAAGCAAACCGATTACCATCCGTTCTGCCACATGCGATAATGGCAAATAGGAAAACAAACGCAGGTGCTGAGGCAATGGTCGTACACGATCGATTTCAGCCAAGGCCAGTGACACACTAAAAGACAGGCTTTCGAAAGTCATCATCACTCCTTTGGGTACCCCTGTGGTTCCGCTGGTATAGGTAATGCTGGCGAGATCATTCAAATCACGAAGTGGCTCACCCTGCAGTGCCTGATTGCTTTTCAACAGGTTATCCCAGGTCACCCCTTCTGAAATTCCATAATGGGGGAAGCTGATTTTGGTCACATGATCTGGGATGCCGGAAGCCTGGGCCGGATAATCGTCAAGCTTTCCAACAAAAATTGCTGAAGAGCCACTATGCTCAAGAATTTGTCGAATGGAAGCGGCTGTAATCACTGGGTACAGAGGAACCGTAATATGGCCTGCCATCCAGATGGCGAGATCGGCCATAATCCAATGTGCACAATTTTTTGAAAGCAGTGCGATTTTGCTTTGGGGTGGAAGATTCATGGCCTTTAGGCCTGATGCTATCTTTCTAATCTCTTGACCAGCGGCGGCAAAAGTGTAATCTTTCCATTCACCATTGATGGGCTGCCTGAGAAAAACCAAATCAGGCGTATTTTTTTCCCAATGGTAAAATTGACCTAAGGGATTTTTCATGGATTGTGGGGTTTGGGTTGGTTTGTCCACTGCCCTATCGAACACAGTAAGCGAATAAACTTTGCTGACAGGGGATCTGTGGCGAGAAATTTAGTGATTTTTACAGCTTCACCCAATTGACCATGGGCGCCAAGGAACCGGCAAAAAAACTATTTCTACTCGATGCCTACGCACTGATCTACAGGGCGCACTTCGCATTCACAAAAAATCCTAGAATAAACTCGAAAGGCAGAAATACATCGGTGCCTTTTGGATTTACAAACACCTTGCTGGAGGTATTGCTAAAACAAAAACCAACACACATCGGTGTTGCGTTCGATACTTCTGCGCCAACGTTTCGGGATGAAATGTTTGAGGATTATAAAGCAAACCGCCAGGAGACACCGGAAGATGTGCGCTACGGAACACCCATCATTAAAGAAATTCTCAAAGGTTTTAACATACCCATTCTTGAGCTTGACGGATACGAAGCTGATGATTTAATCGGAACGCTTTCTTTGAAAGCTGCTGAAAAAGGGTTTGAAGTTTTTATGATGACGCCCGATAAGGACTTCGGACAAATCGTTCGTCACAATGTCTGGTTGTACAAGCCTGCCTACATGGGAAATGGTGTAGATGTGCTGGGAGAAAAGGAGGTCTGTGATAAATGGGATATTGATCACGTGGGGCAGGTGGTAGATATGTTGGGGTTGATGGGCGATACATCGGATAATATTCCAGGCATCCCTGGTTTTGGACCCAAAACGGCCGCTGCATTACTCAAGCAATACAAAAGTGTGGAAGGCATTATCAAAAATGTCGGAGCACTTAAAGGGAAGCAAAAAGAGCTGGTTGAAAAGTTTGGCGATCAAGCAATCCTTTCAAAAAAACTGGCGGCCATAAATATTGAATCACCCGTAGAATTTAACGAGGAAGACCTTCGGTACACCGGTCCGGATCTGGAAAAACTCCGTGTAATTTTTGAAGAGTTAGAATTCAGGTCCATGTTTGCCCGCCTCAGTGGAGCGCCTAAACCTGAGACAGGAGAAGTAAAGGCAACTCAACTCTCCATGTTTGGCGGTGCGCCTGAAGAAACCATAACCTCCACAAAACAAAATTTCAAAACTGCCGGCCATCGGTATGAAGTAATTGAAAATGAGACAGCCAGAAAAGCTGCTGCTGCAAAGCTGAAAGATTTATCATCGTTTGGAATTGATTTTACCATGGAGGGTGAATCTCATTTCGATGCGAGACTAAGCGGGATTGCCTTTTGTGGTGAGCAGGGCGCATCGTTTTACGTTCCGATTCCTGCCAACCATGACCCTTCGGCTATTCTCCAGCCGTTTGCTGATGCATTAGGCAGTGGAGCTCAAAAATGCGGACATAATCTTAAGCCACTCTTGATCCTACTAAGGAAGGCTGGGTTAGAATTATCGGATCCCCTTTTCGATGTATTGCTGGCACACTACCTGATTGAACCGGAGGCCGCTCATGATCTGGGGGCCATCTCCGGACTTTATGCCAATTATCAGCTGCTGCAGCCGGACGACGCAAGAGAATGGGAGATTTGTTGCGAGCGGGCTGACATCTGCTTTCAAATGCGCACTGCACTTGAGCAGGAGTTGGAGAAAAGGGGACATTCGAGACTTAACCGTTATGTGGAACTTCCTCTGCTGAGAATTCTCTCTACAATGGAATTTGAAGGCGTCAACCTTGATCAACAAGCCTTAACGACGATGTCTTCGGCACTAAAGAAAGATCTGGAAAGGCTGCAAACAGAGATTTTTAAACTGGCGGGACAGGAATTCAACATCAATTCACCCCGTCAGTTGGGTGAAGTTCTCTTTGACAAACTTCAACTGGCTGACAAAGCCAAAAAAACTAAAACCGGCCAGTACGCAACAGGTGAAGAAGTGCTGCTGAAATTGGCGGGGGAGCATGCCATTGTTGGAAAGATTCTTGAGTACCGCGAAAACGACAAACTTAGAAGCACCTATGTTGAAGCGCTTCCAAAAATGGTGAGCCCTGCCGACCAGCGCATTCACACCGATTACCGACAGGCGGTGGCAGCAACAGGAAGGTTAAGCTCCAACAACCCCAATCTTCAAAACATTCCCATCCGGACTGAAAAAGGTCGTCAGATACGTAAAGCTTTTATTCCAAGAGGGAGAGATTTTGTTCTGATGTCGGCCGACTACTCACAGATTGAATTAAGAATAGCGGCAACTTTTGCACAGGATGTGACCATGATGGATGCTTTCAAAAATGGACGAGACATCCACCGCACCACTGCCGCCAAAGTTTTTAAAGTAGACGCAGAGAAAGTAACTGCGGACATGCGCAGGAAGGCCAAGGAAGTGAACTTTGGTATTCTTTATGGAAGCACTGCGTTTGGTTTGGCCCAAAATCTGAATATTTCCCGTACAGAGGCATCTGAGCTCATTGACTCTTATTTTAAGGAGTTTCCCGGAATAAAGCGGTACATGGATGATTCCATTAATCACGCCCGCGAAAAGGAGTACGTAGAAACGATACTGGGCAGAAGACGCTACCTGCGGGACATCAACTCAAGAAACATTACCACACGCGGATTTGCTGAGCGCAATGCCATCAATGCCCCGATTCAGGGAAGTGCTGCTGACATCATTAAGATCGCGATGATTCACATCCAGCAGTGGTTGATTCGCGAAAATCTCAAGACCAAAATGATTCTTCAGGTTCATGATGAATTGGTTTTTGATGTCTTTAAAAAAGAAGTAGACATCGTGAAAACAAAAGTCGCAGAGCTTATGAAGAATGCTGTTCAGCTGGAAGTGCCGATGGAGGTTGAGGTCGGAACAGGCGACAACTGGCTCGAGGCCCATTAATTGGTTTCGGCTATGCGCCTGATTGTGATTCTAAACGGGGCCAAACAAAAAGTAAAACGATTCAATCTGACCTGGTATGGGTCGTTGGCGTCGGCGTTCGATCTTGATGTCCGAACGACGCATTATGCGGGACATGCAGAGGAGCTGGCCAACAAAGCCGCAGAAGAAAATCCTGACGGAATTCTGGCTGCCGGCGGTGACGGAACCCTCAGTCAGGTTGTTAATGGTTTGATGAAATCCAACCATAAAATTCCAGTGGGTATCGTTCCTCTGGGAACGGGAAATGATTTTGCCAAATTGAATCGACTAATAAATCCAGCAAAACTTATCGCAGCGATAAAAAATGGAGGTGTGGCAACAGATGTTGGGTGTATTGTGCACGGTGCGGATCAAAAACGGTTTTATATCAATGTCGCGAGTTTAGGGATGGGACCGGATGTGGTGAAGAGACTCGAAAACGACAGCCGTTGGCTTGGACCAGATCTCACGTATTTAAAGTCCACCATTAAATCATTTTTCGGTTACCGGCCGGAGTCCTTAACAATCGAATGGAATGACAGAGATTGGTCTGGCTCGATCAGAAGTGTTGCCGTAGCCAAAGGGAAGACCTTTGGCAGTGGACTTACTGTGGCGCCGGAAGCTGAGGCAAATGACGGACGACTTAATCTTTTCGTTGCAGGTGATGTTCCGTTGATGCAATTTTTATACTTCTTGGGTAAAATCAAGCGCGGCAAAAAAGTACATCATCATAAGGCGCTGTACGCAGAGGCCGAGCGTGTTTGTATTAGATCGGGTGAAGAGGTTTGGATTGAGGCTGACGGGGAGTTGGTGGGCAAAACACCGGCTGCATTTACGGTACTGCCCGGTGGAATAAAATTCTTCAGATAAGAATTGAGTACAGCCTGCAGAAAAAATTATTGCTTAATAAATTTTCCATTTCTGAAACGATAGACTTCGCGTGAGGTTTTGATTTCACCGATAAGAGGAATAGAGTCTGTCCTGATTTTCAATACCAGGTTTTGGTCGAGCTCGGAAGTGATCAGCAGTTGCTCTGGCCGGTCTCTACCAATAATGATTTTGTCGGTTAAAAGCATATTGCTGTCCAATACTGCTAAAACTATTTGCCAGTCATTTTCATGCGCATATTGTTCCTGATCACGAGCAACCCAATCATTTGTGTAAATCAGCAAGGAATAATTACCTGCTACCATGAACTTTTTAAGCGCAACCTGTCTTGAATAGAACTTATGATTTGAAAGAAGTTTATTCGTGCCTAAAATATTTAAGTCCATTGAATCAAGAGTATAGTAATTGCGGTGAATGATTAAATCTGATGACCGCTCCCACTCACCATATTCATAAGTAAATTTATCATCAATCATGTGCGGCAGATTGGCATTAGAAAATTTCTCCAGCATCTCATTCAAATTGGATCCTTTAATGGCACAGTCTGTTAAGAGAAAAAAGATGAATAAAAGGGAAACAGAATTAGCAAAACGGATTTTCGATTTTAGAAGCAAGAGGAATTGAATTGTAAGAAATTTGCTAACGAACGACATGCGAAAGGGTGTAGTAAAGGTTTGGTCCCCCGAAGTAGTGATTGCTTTCGTAAAAGCCATTTTTGAGATACAAAAGATTTTCAGGCGATGTACCGGCAGACTGTCTCCAGTTTCCCGCATCAAAATAACGAAAGCTTACTTGCCCGGATTTGAAATTGGTCAATCGACCAGCCAGTACAATAAAGTGATCAGTGATGCCGTCGACATTCACACTTCCAGGTGTATAATTCACTCCCACCACAACCGGCTTGCCACCATCTAATAATCCATTAATGATTTTTATTCCTTCCTCATGCCCTTTAGACCTGACCAGACGAACCTTACCGTCAATGGTTGCCTTCTCATTCGCCATATTTATGGAAGACGCACCAAAAGCATTACCAAGGAATACTCCATCCTGCGCCACCATCTGCTTTGAAACCTTGTAACAACAACTACTGCAACCAATAGGGTTCAGCGCTGGATTTTGGGTTCGCCAAACCTCAGGACCGATGACCATCTCGGTCATGCTCTCGAGCGTGTTCTGATCAAACGTAACGGACACCTCGCTTCCATTTTCATCTACATTTCGAAAAGTATAATGAGAGCCAAGGTTGGTGTACCCTGCAATCCGTCGACTTCCTTGTTGCCACATTACCTTTCCATTCGGATCACCCTGTGTTTGATACCAGTCCCTGCCGTCAGGATCGGTGTGGTTAACCGGATCGTTCCCCGACCAGGAATAAGCAGACCATCGGTCGAATTTCAAGGCAAGCGGCTCCTGTTGCCAGGTTCTCCCCATGGCAGGATCGTATAATCTGTTTTGAAAATCATATTCCTTTAATCCCAAATCGGATAAGGTTTCTTTAGATCCAAATAGTTTATGCTGCTCTAAGAAATTTTCCCGCTCAGCCATTGCCCTGACCAATCCCAATGGATGGTAATCCACCAATTGCTGCAACACAGAATTTTTATTATAAACCGAGAAATCATCGAAGTATACCTCCAGCACCTTATCCTCCTCGTTGCTCAAATAGAAATAAATAAAACCAGGGCGTTCAATTAGAATTAATGGTGACGAAATTTTTTCGTGTGGCACATCCTGACCGTACTCCCTCGCAGAGGCTGTCATGCGGGTGAAGCCGCTGGCAGAAGGAATGAAGGTGAAATTTTTATCAAAGACCAGCCAATTCAAATAGGCCTTTGGTCCGTCTGAAACATTACCAACCGATTTCCAATTGAATAGATAAGGGAAGGAAGCCGTACTTCCTCCATAGGCTATTCCATCTTTAACGACACCCGAAGCGCCGCTTACAATTTGACCCATGAGCAATGCAAAGGCACTGGTCCAGTTGGTATTGGAGGGATCTACAAACTTGGCATAAACCTCAGCCCGAACGGAATCGCCGGGCATCACTGAAACCATGCAGGCTGAACCATAGCGTTCATTGGTTCCACCGGACAATCGTAGTGATGTACCATTGGCTGGATTGTTGGTTCGGTCGAAAATTCCGGAGTACACAAGTCGTGCATTTTCCATTCTGGAAAATTCAGCTTGTTCCACCGTTGAGTTTTCCGACTCATAAGTTAGCGTACGAACTTTTTGTTCAGGTTTGGAAGTAATCGTAAAACGGACATTATCGCCTGAATCTTTAATAAAGTACTCATAGGTTGGATCGATGGCCACCTGTCGAAAGACCTCCAACTCAAAGAAATAAATCACCTCACCGGCAAGGCCGGTGCCAGTCCAGGCTACTCCCGGAATTAAGGTGCCAGAGGTTGGGATAATTATCTGTTGCTCCAGTGTATGTTCTGAAAGCGATGTTGACGGAAGGGTTGCTGTTGGTAGCGCCAAATCAACGCCATTCAGTTTAAGACTAATGTTTACAGGATTACTTGACTTTGCCGAACCGCTTGTGCGATAGCCTGTAAATCGGATCAGGTACCTTTCTCCGGCAACAACTGGAATCCCCTGGCTTAAATAGGCACCAGAGCGCTGCGTATTCTTTGAATTGGTTAATACTAAATACTTGCGGCCGGAATTGGTAGTAGTTATAGCTGAGGTGGTGCCAAGCAGGGTCAATGAAGTTGGGTTGGATGCGTTCGATCTTCTAACCAAGTTTCGCCTGCTCAACACCATTCTGCCTTCCTCATGATCGACAGAAACCATCTGATCATTTTCATATTTAAACGCTCCGACATAGTCCGTTTGAAGAATTCCTGTTACCGGCTCCTGGTTAGCATTTGAATATCCGGTGACTTTTTGAAGCAAATCACCAAGGGCGCTATAAACGAAATGAACTCTGATGTTGCCACGCTGAATGAACTCAGGGAGATCGAGCATATTGTACCTGATCGGTGTGCTTATACCTCGATTCAAATCAGTAAGTAAATTCCCATTCGCATCATAGGAAAAATCAGGGCCACCATTGCTATTCCCATCCAAAAATCCATCCGCTTTGAACGCAGGATCTGCAGCATCTGAAACCGATGACAACCGGTTTGCAAAGCCCGGAGAATAGGAATAGGTTAATTGATCAATATTTTTGAGTCCTTCATCAGCCCGACGAAGGGCTTGTACGTTACCATTGTGATCATAGGATTGAATGGATTCGGTGGTGACAAGATTCTTCCATACTCCATTTTGAAAGGACTGGGATGTAACAGAAGCAAACCTGTTAACCCGATCATAATTATAATCAAAGGCGAGTGGCTCTGAGAAATAGTTGTTCGTTAGACAAAATGATTCGTGTCTTGAAGTTTTCCCATCAAAACGAATTTGATGAAATGTTTGATTGGTGGGCTCATTGTAGCGCCATTTTAAATTGACCAATGGCTTAGAAAAAGATACTCCCTTTTTATCCGTCAATTCAGACAACCAACCTCTTACGTTGTACCTCAATCCCGTCTCAAATGCGGCGTTGGAACCAGCACTCGATTGATGAAAAGCTTTAACACTCGGTCTTCCGGTTTCATCATATTCGTATTGTGTGAGTACAACCGAAGGTTGCTCATTAAACTGGTGGCGAACTTCCATTAAGCGGCCGGATCGATCGTAAACAAAATTTCTTTTGGTGGTGTTTAAGGTTGTGCTGAAGGAACATTTCAAGGAAGACAGCTGGGCACCAGGCGTGAACATGGAAACATCCAGCATCAAAGCGGAGTTAGATAACGTAGTAGAGGTAAATAATGGCAGACCATTTTTAAGATATCGTATTTTTCCTGTTGTGCGCTCAATTCTGAAAACATCACCATGCTTATAGGTGCCAAAATTTCCAGGAATGAATTTTCCGGACTGCTGCTCATACAATGAAATCGTGCCATTCTGATTCAGTACAATGGCAAAATCAATCGTGTTGTAATGTTGATTGCTGTTAACATCGGACAATCCTATTGCTCGGGTAGAATATCCAATGGCCGTGAATTCAATCCATCCGTCAATATTGACTGGTAACAATTGAAAAGAGCTCAGCCCTGCAGTCCAACCCTGGACTACTGCTGATCTGATGATTTTATTTCCAATTAAATTGATCTGCACCAAATCACGGTAGGTGGGATCAGATTCCGTGTGTCGTGTTTCCGAACGAATGATTTTACCTTCAAAATCTGACGCTGCAATGTTCACATCTATACCTCCTTTATAATTCTCAGATGCGGTTTGAATCAGGCGCCCATCGTGATCGTAATAATTAATTGATTTTAGCCAGGTATTGCCCCCTGCCGCGCCTCCATCCAAAACCTTAATTTTTTGTCCTGTCACCTTGCCAGAAGGATTGGTGTGCAGTACTAGATTTTTGGAATGAAGGTTAGATTGAAAAGAAAGATTATCAGGCCAATTGCTTGTGAATTGGTGGTCGTCATAATAGTAGACGGTCAAAAACTGGTCTGGATCCAATAGAGTGCCACTGGTAACCAAAGGGTAAGTCTGGTTTGAATAGCCGTGAACATTTTCCGAGGCTGCTCCGATGAATTTTTCAAAATAATTTTCTGATGTTCTCGATCGGCAAAATCGGTTTATGACATTTTGAGCTGAAGTTGCTGACAATAGTGCTGTTGTGTCTTTAATGCCCGTCAAAACAGGTCTGTTTAGGGCATCGTATTTGGTGAACGTCCACTGGTATGGTGACTGGGATCTTTGGTTGCCATTTTGTTTCAAAGCCAACCGATCGCGGCAATCGTAGAGGTATAAAACCGAATCCTTGCCCGGCTCCTGTTCCAGCTGTAATCGACCCCGATGATCATAGCGAAATTGAAAGGCCATTCCTTCAAGCTCTGATTTGGACGGATTGCGGTTTTGACTCAGCAACACTCGAACCAATTCCGGCTGCAGTACAAACCTTAATCGATCTTCCAAATCGTAGATAAAATATTTCCGAATCCAATGCTGCGGATCATTTCCAACCGGAGCACTGACCAATTGCACTTTTTCAAGAATCAGCTTACCTCCGGCATCATAATACCGAATGGTCTCATTTTGATTTTCATCCTTCTCAGAGACCACACGAAGGGAGCCATCGGGAAAAATTCCATTGTTGATGTTTAGATTTTTTTGCGGCATGCCATCTGGGGCAAGGCTCCAGATGATCACCCTTTCATCCTGGACATTCACAGCTTCATTGACAGAATATCCAAAGCTTCTTTTTCGCTCTGCCTGTTTCCATCGCTCTCCGGGACCATAATGCTGTAGTATTCTATCCATCGGCGAACGTTCAAATTCAATCTCTGAAAAGGGCCTTTGGTCCGCATCTATTCCCGTGGTAGTGCCGTTGTACAATTTTTTGGTTGCGTTAAGAAGGTTGCCCGCAGAATCCAGCAACTGCTCCGAATAAATATCAGTGCCCGCATACAAGGCGCGTAAAAAAATCCTAGACTCCCTTCCAGCAAAGTCATAATGATGTGGAACTACCCAGTCATCACCCTTCGGCGTTTGGCCAACCAGGATTTGGCGGTTGAGCCGGCCTAATCCGTCGTGTACTTTCACCTCTTCTCTTATGACATCGGGTTTTAAAAGCTGCTCGGTTTCCCGCATTCCACTTACCAGTACTTTAGTCTCTACCTGAAGATTGGATGGCATTCCATCCCAGCGATCCATAATTTTTACTGTCTGTGATCTTCCCCTTCCATCAACATCTTTCTGCAATACTTCTGCACAATAGGATCCGGGGATCAACACTTCAAAAGTTTCACTTTCAGCCAACTCCTTGTTGGCGTTATCCATCCATCGCACACGCAGGTATTGTTCTGCGAGCGAAAGAACAACCCGCTTTCCTGGGGAAAGCCTATCACCAGTCTTTAGTATTTGAGGTGACGGAACCTGAGCAGTTTCAACCTTAAATCCCTTTGAATAGCACCCATACTGATCGACAAGCCTCAATTCATAAAACGGTGCGCCTTGATTTAACTTTTCTGCCTTGAAGGTCGATCCAGCGCCGAGGTTTTGAAGCTGATCATCAAACCATAAGTATTTTATTTCGCTATTCCGCGGCTCCACCCTCAGATCAAATGGTCCATCATCAAATCGCTTTTGTCCATACACGATCGGCATAGGAGATTCATAGGAGCACGCCGTTGTAATTTTTACCACCGAAGACCATACAGAGCTTCCATACTCATTGTGCCATCGAACGCGGTAGTAGTATTGATTTGATGGCATCAATCCAGTTATGATTTTGTGCTGCGCAATAAAAAGTTGTTTTCCACAACACACTATCTCCTGACTAAATAAACTATCCTCTGAAACTTCCATTGAAAAAGAGACACTCTCTGGCAAGGCGACACTCCAACTTGCCTTAAAAAAGGTGTCCCCTATTCCTGAACCAGCCAATGCCACCGGTGCCGGAAGCAGACCATCGTTTGGAAAAATTTCTATTTCAATCGAAGCCAAAGTATTTTCGCCATCCTTAAAACTGACCAACTTTTTACCAGGTTCTTTCCAAATTATTTTGGCCATATAAATTATTCCTGATCGGCTTACTTCCAGACTTCCACCTGATGTCATCCACACAGGTTGAGCAATAATAGCGTCATCCTCAAACCGAAAAATTGATTCCACGCCAACAATGCCCCGATCAGGTCCGGATAATCCCTGTCCGCTTAACTTGCCCGGAAGAATCATCATCAACAACAACATGACCAAAACCACCAGGATCGGCAGTTGAGGCATGGTGTTCAGATTAATTTTTCCCGATGGTTGAAATGTTAAATCGAAAGGGAAAAAACTCACCTTCATCTGATTGAATTGAAATTTTTAATGTTGACTCCTCTGTGTTGCGGATAAAATCAATTTTGCCTTCGTGTTCCCTGAAAATCACCCCTGCTGAAATTTTTCCCGTCTGCGAATCGCGATCCCAATCACCAATAAGATCCTTCAACTGGAAAACGTAATTGTACTTTTGTCCGGGTTGTAACCATTCGATTCGATCGGCGTGGATCTTCCAAATCCCTTTATAGGTAATCAGGTTGCCGTCTGTGACGGAAAATACCGACTCACTTTTCCAGATGGTACCAATAATCTTTTCATCTTGTCCGTAAGCCTTAAGGCTGGCCAATGAAAGAATAAAAAGAAATATTTTAAGGAGTGCTCGCATTAATAGGCTGACCTAAGTTTGTATCTAAGAACCGATCGCAGATCGCCATGTTCATCTCTAACCGCAGAGAGCCTCTCGGCACGGTCATATTCATAATAAACTGTTTTCCCCAGCTCGTCCGATTGAGTGCTCAGCAATCCACTATTGGTATAAGTGAAATATTCAACCAATGCTTCGGCGGGATGAATTCGGATGTTCCGGATTTTTCCTTTTAGGTTGATTGGAAGGGTTCCGTCCATCCCTGCCACAGCCATCATATCCTTCCGTATCCAGCTACCTTCTTGAAATAATTCACATCGAATCGTAAATGATTTCCCCGGCTTAAGACCATCCAACATCCGTGTAAAATCAGATTGCCCTTCGACTGTAGCAACAAATTGTAATACCTCCTCAGCCGAAGCCTGACTGCCTCGGGCCACCATCCGCGTTCCTGAATAATTCCATTTGGCAAAAGACCTTATTCCCGCCTCAGAAATCCATTCAGCTGGTTTGCCTGAATGGTGATACCTCAGAATTTTTTGAATTAATATTTTATCCTTTCCGTTGGATCGGTAACGGTAAACCGGTGCCATCGCATTGATGCCTGCAGCTGAACCAAACGTGGTTTGAACTGAATCAATGACCGTTCCGTTTATCTGCCTTATTATTAGGTAAGGTTCATCAATCCGATTTTTTTCTATTAGGTCACGATGAGCTGAAATAGTCGCGCTCGGATAATAATATCGATGAACAGTCGACACCCCGTCAACAGAATACACGCTATCGGACTTTAACCGTTGGAATTCATCAAATGTGAAATACTTTTGAAGAAATGGTTTGCTTACCGAAAGCCACTCTTCTGTTCGGGGGTTGATCGCCGCGACAGGTATGTCAATGTTGTATTTTCTATACGCAAATCCATTCAGCAGAAGATTCTTTAACTGACTTTCTGGTAATAGAGGCGTGTACCGGTATTCATATTTTTTACCAAACACAATTCCCGATGGATTACCTGCTGGAAGTCCTTTACCGGCAAGAATAATCGGGTAATTTCTCTCCTCATTCAACAGCATTCCATCACCATTGAAAATACCCGTTCGACGCTTTAGACCAACTAAAGGACTCTTTGTAACCGGGATATGAGGATAGCCGGAATCAAGGACTGCAGCGTCAAAAAATTCAGCAACCTCAGACCCATAAAAACCTTTTTCATCATCAAGAATCTCAACCCTGGAATAATAAACCGGACTCCCATTGTTATCAACGAGCGGATTTAAGGTTTTGAAATGATGGGCGCGTGCCGGATAGTTCCATTCAAAGTATAATGGCGTTGCTGAAGAACCGCCAATGGTCGCCGCTTGTTGATCCCTGCAATTTACTGCATCGTAAACCTGATAATCGTAGGTTACATCAACACGGCTCTGCAACATACCCGAGCCTGTTCCATCTTTTAGTTTATATCGATAAAATTTCTTTTTGCCATTCACGCCAGGATCAAAAGGCAGATCCGCCACCGACGCCACACGAATTCCTGGCGCCTCAAGTTCAGCATAACCTGATTGAATCACACCAGCATCAGGCTCACAGAAGATAATATCAAGGTTAAAGCTTGTCTCCTCAACGCCAAATAAAAATCCCTCCAATAAATAGTCGCCGGGCTCGATTCGAATCCAATCCTCCGTATTCTGACTTTCACAAACAATCTGATCACCGCAGTTTTCAGTCACCGCATCCCCAGTAAGGATCAGACCGAATAAAGGATGAAATTTTGGTGTCAGCTCCGGAAATTCCTGACGCTGCTGAGCAGCATAGGTATAATAGGTCTGGCAATTTTTCCCAACGCAACTATCCGCGGGACCGAAAGAAACACTCAACATAGAAGAAGGGCCTTGCAATTGCCCGCGGTGATAAATTTTTGCATAGGTGGTTTTTGAGAAAACTATTCGCTCTGAGAAGGATTTAAAATCACCGTCTCTGGCAACAAAAGCCAAACGGGTTTCCTTGTTTGCACTATAAGGTTGTTGCTCCTCATATTCCAAAGCAGTTACCTTAACACGATTGGCTTCGTACAGAATCTCTGAAGAACCACCCGTCGGATAAATTATTTTTTTCAAGGCCCCCTGACGCGTCACTTCAAAAACAGGGTTACGCTTTCCGCCCAACTCAGGGATCGCGGTGGTATTCTGAAGGCCATTTGCAAAGCCCCAATAGTCTTGAGCAAATGGATTTTGACCAGGATCTACTAAACCGCCATACCAGGACCGAACCGGCCGCCGGATAGAAACCGGCCAGTACTCAAATCGATAATGCTCCGTAGAATCTATTGTGACACGCCTAAGCAAGCGACGCGCCTGATTTTCATACTCAAAATCAACGAAGCGTATTGGTGCGCCCTGCGGATCAGTAACCTCAAGACGATTTACCGGCCAAACCTTAAACTCACCCGGATCCAATTCGGTCGAATCGTTGGGTGGCGTCCTTTTGATTTCAATTTTACCATCCGCCCACTCAACGGCTGAAAGTAAGACAGCATCGATGTGTGTGTAGTAGCTTTTTCTGTCATAATCCAAATCGCATAAATTCATCAGCTCTTCCTGACCGGTATTGTAAAGCCCGCCAAGGGAGGTGCAATTAATTTTAATAAGCTCCCCAGAACGGTTTAGTGTACGGTTATACACCTCGGAAAAAGAGATCGACGCGATGCGAAGTGGTGTATAGCTAAATCGAATTTTTTGGCCATTGTTTAGTATGATCTCACTCAAATACCAAGCCGATACATATCGTTGCATTTGCTCTGAGTTTGATACATGCAGAGCGTTAAAATCAGTCCACTCTTTCTCTGAGAAGAGGTAACGGATTCCACGACCATCCACAACCTCCACAGAGTTCCAGTTGAACTTCACTTTATCGGTACCGGGCAGATCGGATACTGTTATGTTTTGATTTTCAGGTAAACAATTCGGACAATCCACATTGGTGATGAAAAATGAAAATGACTTTCCGGGAAGATTGATCATGAATCGATCCGGCGCTGCATCATAAAGTCCGCTTGAAAAATCCCTTACCACCTCAAGCGGCATGTCACCCGGCGCATTAAAATTTGCAACCGCAGCTCGCCGGCTATCACTACCCCAATAACCCCGTCGGTGTTCATCGGGTAATCCTCGGATTTCCCTGACAATAGCTCCTCCTGATAAGGATAAGGTCCAACCCAAACCAAATTCAGACTCGGGCTCCTCCAGTCGTAAGCCACTGTAAGCATAACCAAGCCCGACAGGCAGGGTAAATTCAGCAGTTTCAATTTCCGCTATCGGAATCTGATAGCGAATTTGTCCGCCGCTGAGATTTACCGGCACACCTGCACCTTTGGCGAGGCTGCCTGCCGCAGGAGAAACCGGGTAATAACCCCCGACATCCTGAGCACCTGTGGATAGGGCGGCGCACACGATCATAAAGCCGAGCCACCTAAAGCAAAAACCGACATCATTCAAGCTGCGCATCCATCCTGTTTCGATGATGCAAGACTATACAGTGGAGCTTTTCAGGAACAGCGTGTTTTAACGGTTTGAAATCAGGAAAAAGACGAAGTGTTTCAACCCCTAAAAACTCATCAATTTCGCTTTCACCCTGTCGCCATCATTTAAACGAAGTCCATTTATTCTTAAATTGGGTGTCATTAAAAAATATCATGAAAACCCGACTGCAACCCCTACTCTTTGTTTTACTCGGTTCATTCTTATTTCTGAGCTCTTGTAAAAAACAAGCTTCTCAGGAAGCAACAGAAGCCTTCAACAGTGTCATACCAAAACCCTTAACCATTGACATATCAGGAGGTGCTTTCTTTCTAAAGTCCGATGCAGCCATTGGAATAAAACCTGATAATGAAAAAACAAGAGCGGTTGCCAATTACCTCGCGGGATTACTAAAACCTGCAACAGGATTTGACCTTGAAATTCAATCCGAAGACACCAAGGCCACGATTGTACTTGAATTAACGAGTGACGAATCAGGTCTTGGAGGGGAGGGATATCGCCTAACCGTTACCGACGATCAGATCGTAATCCGGTCGTCCGAACCAAATGGTTTGTTTTACGGCATTCAAACTCTTCGTCAAATTCTGCCTTCAGCAATTGAAGCAACCAATGTGCAAAATGCATCGTGGGAGGTGGCGACAGGTGAAATCACCGATCGCCCGGTTTACAGTTGGCGCGGAACCATGCTTGATGTCGCAAGACATTTTTTTGGAATGGAGGCTGTAAAACGTTTCATCGATTACAACGCGATGTATAAAATGAACAAGGTTCACCTTCACCTTACCGACGATCAAGGTTGGCGAATAGAAATTAAATCATGGCCCAACCTTACTGCACATGGTGGTAAAACCGAAGTGGGCGGTGGAACCGGTGGATTCTTCACACAAGAGCAATACGCAGAGTTGGTCAACTACGCTCAGTCAAGATTTATTACCATCATTCCGGAAATCGATATGCCTGGTCACATCAACTCAGCGCTGGCATCCTATGGAGAATTAAATGGTGGTACGGTGGTACCAGAGGAAGGTCGGTATAAAGTCGTAGATGCCAACCCTGTATTAGATGGGAAAATAAAACCAACCGACCTCTACATCGGCACCGAAGTGGGTTGGAGCACCTTACGATTTGAAAAGGAATCCACCATGCGATTTATTACTGACGTGATCCGCGAAATTTCCGCCATTACCCCAGGCCCATGGATTCACATCGGTGGTGATGAAGCGCACGTCACTAAAAAATCTGACTACATCGCCTTTGTCAATAAATTCACGGAATTGGCTAAAGCCAATGGGAAAATTATGATTGGCTGGGAAGAAATTGCACAAGGTGATATCGACAGCACTTCCATTTCACAACACTGGCATGAACCAAATTATGCCAGGATGGCCTCAGAAAAAGGCGCAAAAATCATCATGTCTCCTTCCACTAAGATCTATCTCGATATGCAGTATGATTCAACAAGCAGGATTGGATTGCACTGGGCAGCTTATGTGGAAGCCGACGATGCCTACAATTGGGACATCGCAACACATGTAGAAGGTGTAGATGAGGAGGCAATCCTTGGCATTGAAGGTCCTCTATGGGGTGAAACCATTGATAGCATGGAAGACATTGAATATCTTTTATTTCCTCGGATTACGGCTGTAGCTGAATTAGGCTGGACACCAGCTGAAAACAGATCATGGGAAAGCTATAGCTACCGTACTGGAAGACAGGCAGCACGTTGGAAATCACTGGGCATCGATTATCATCCTTCCGTAAAAATTCCCTGGAAGTAATCATCCTCTGCATACGGCTTAAGGAAACCCCAACATGGTGATCCGTATCGGCCTAATCAGGGAAGGAAAAAATCCACCTGACAAAAGGGTTCCCTTCACACCTGACCAGGTGCTGGAAATACACCAACTGTTTCCGGAAGTAAAAGTCATGGTCGAAAAGAGTCCTATCCGGTGTTTTCCGGATCAGGAGTATGCTGACTTCGGTATCGACGTCACAGAAAACATTTCGGATTGCCAAATTCTGATGGGGATTAAAGAAGTTCCGGTTCAGCAGCTTATTGATGACAAGACGTATTTATTCTTTTCCCACACCATAAAAAAACAGCCTTACAACCGGAAGTTGCTCCAGGCTGTCCTAGAGAAGAGGATTAAACTGGTAGATTATGAAGCACTCAAAGACACGCAGGGAAACAGATTGGTTGCGTTCGGAAGATATGCCGGAATTGTTGGTGCTTACAATGGATTATGGGCTTACGGAAAAAAGCACAAACTCTTTTCTCTGCGCAGAGCCTTTGAATGCTTCGACGTTAATGATCTAAAACTTGAACTCAGGAAAGTAAAACTTCCACCGGTAAAAATCATTTTAACTGGAACAGGGCGGGTCGCACGTGGTGCAATGGAAACGCTGGATACGGCAGGCATTCGGAAAATCAGTCCGCAGGATTATCTGAATAAAACATTTCAGGAGCCTGTTTATGTCCAGCTGGGAAGCGGGGATTATCATTTCAGAAAAGAAGGCGGTGTGTTTAACCGAGCAGAGTTCCATGCACAACCCGATAGGTATGGATCAAGATTTGCTGATTTTGCACGTGGAACCAGTTTACTAATCGCCGGCGCTTTCTGGAATCCAAAAGCCCCATTGCTGTTCAGTAGGGATGAAATGTGCGCGCCAGACTTTACCATCGACACCATCGCCGATGTAACCTGTGATATTAATGGCTCTCTCCCAAGCACCATCCGGGCCAGCAGTATTGCCGAACCAGTGTACGATTATGATCCGAAAACAGGGAAGGAAGTTGCCTTACATTCCAGCAAACCATCGGTTACCGTTATGGCCATCGATAACCTGCCATGTGAGCTTCCACGAAGCGCATCGGAAGAGTTTGGAAGGGATCTCATCGACCGGATCCTTAAACCTTTGCTGACCGGTGACCAGGATGGCATCATTGCCAGGGGAACCATAGCAGACCAAGGCCGGCTCACCCAGGCTTTTTCTTATTTGGAGGATTACGTTTCGGGGACTTAGTCTGAAAAAACCAGGCAGAGAACCTTATCGGTTCATAGAAATCAAAAACTCTGCATTGTTTCTTGTGCCTCGCATTTTAGACTGAAGGAATTCCATGGCTTCAACTGAATTCATATCCGCCATGAACTTTCGCAGGATCCAAACCTTTTGAAGTTCATCCTCTTTCATAAGGAGATCTTCACGGCGTGTTCCTGATGCTGGTACATCGATCGCAGGATAGACCCTGCGGTTGGAGAGTTTTCTGTCGAGCTGAAGCTCCATGTTTCCTGTGCCTTTGAACTCTTCAAAGATCACTTCGTCCATTTTAGAACCGGTGTCGATCAGTGCTGTAGCAATAATGGTGAGTGAACCACCATTTTCAATCTTGCGGGCGGCACCAAAAAACCGTTTGGGCTTATGAAGCGCATTGGCGTCAACACCACCGGAAAGAATTTTTCCTGAAGATGGAACCACCGTATTGTAGGCACGGGCCAATCGTGTGATGGAATCAAGCAGAATAACCACATCATGCCCGGATTCAGTCAATCGCTTTGCTTTTTCTAAAACAATGGAAGAAACTTTTACATGGCGTTCGGCCTGCTCGTCGAAAGTTGAGGCAATCACTTCTGCCTTAACACTTCTGGCCATATCGGTTACCTCTTCAGGGCGCTCATCAATAAGCAGTACAATGAGGTAAACCTCAGGATGATTTTCAGCTATGGCATTGGCGATGTTCTTCAATAAAACCGTTTTACCAGTTTTAGGCTGCGCCACGATCATTCCCCGCTGACCTTTTCCGATCGGCGAAAACAAATCAAGAATACGGGTTGAAAGATTGTCTGGCGTTGTACTTAACCGAAGCATTTCGTTCGGGAAAAGTGGCGTCAGATATTCAAAAGCAACCCGATCACGAATTTCATCGGTGGTCTTACCGTTGATGGATTCAATTTTCGAAAGGGCAAAATATTTTTCACCTTCCTTGGGTGGACGAATCTGTCCTCGAACCGTATCACCGGTTTTCAATCCAAGCATTTTAATCTGTCCCGGTGATACATAAATATCATCGGGGCTGCCCAGATAGTTGTAATCAGATGAGCGTAGGAAACCGTATCCATCCTGCATAATTTCCAAAACGCCTTCATTGGTTACAACACCTTCAAATTCTCTGAGCGTCTGCTCCTTGATGGCCGACTGTGGATTAGGCTGATAAGGATGTTGGTGTGGTCTGAAAGGAGGGCGTTGTTCAAACTGGTTGGGATTGCCCTCCTGGGGCTGCTGACCTGAAATTGGTCTTTCTGAAACCTCCTGCTGCACAGGTTGGGGTGGTGCTGCTTCAGGGACGGTATTTTCCGACACTGAAACAGGGGCCTGCTCCTCCTCATCTTCCTGAGATTCATTGGCCACATTTTCCCTTTTCCTGGGACGGAGTTTTCTTTCCGCTGATTTTGCGGCGGGCTTAAGCGCCAGAATTTTAGTCATCAATTCGGCCTTGGTAAGCTTTTTGGCATTTCGGATACCCAGTGATTCGCCAAGCTCACGCAGCTCAGACAAAAGTTTGCCGTTCAGTTCCTCAGATGAATACATGCAGAAGCAGTAAGGTTAATTTAAAATTGAGAAGAAGAAGATTTTTTGGACGTCCGGCCAAGCGGAACAAAAAGAACTCAGATTTGCTGGTATATAAAAAAGAGCGGTAAAGAGTTGGTTTGAGTCGAACGGATGAATGCCCGTTTGATGATGCAATTATATGCCATTTCTGAATATTATCAAATCAGGCACAAAAAAATCTAGGTAAGGCCTATTTTTGTCAACTTAAAAGAAGACAATGCTACAGATTCAGGTATTACGCGATCAACGGGAAAAAGCCATAGAGGGCTTGCTGAAGCGAGGCATTGCCAACCCAGATGAATTGATTACTACTGCACTTATGCATGACGATCGTCGAAAGCAAAGTCAGCAGAAAACAGATGATCTGAAAGCCAACGCCAATACTTTGTCAAGACAGATCGGTGAATTGATGAAGGCCGGAAAGGCGGCGGAAGCAGCCAAGCTGAGGGAAGAGGTCGCAAGCGCAAAGGATTCGATTAAACAGCTTGAAGCTGAAATGGAAGAGGCCGCAGCCTCCCTTATCAAAGCATTGTATCAAATTCCAAATATTCCCCATTCAAAGGTTCCGAAAGGAAATGGTGCTCAGGAAAATGTACAGGTAAATCAATGGGGAACCGTCCCGGAACTCACCGGCGATGCATTGCCTCAATGGGAACTGATCAAAAAATACGACATCATCGACTTTGATCTTGGCACTAAAATTTCTGGTGCCGGCTTTCCTGTTTACAAAGGAAAGGGTGCGAAACTGCAACGTGCTTTGATTAATTTTTTCCTGGACGAAGCCGCCAAAGCGGGATACCGGGAAATTCAACCACCGATCGTCATCAATGAAGCCAGTGGATATGGTACTGGTCAGCTCCCCGACAAGGAGTCACAGATGTACCATGTTGCAGCCGATAATTTGTTTTTGATTCCAACGGCTGAAGTACCCATCACCAACCTTTATCGTGACGTCATTTTAAGCGATAAAGAACTCCCGATAATGAACGTAGGGTATACACCTTGCTTCAGACGGGAAGCGGGCAGCTGGGGCGCACACGTCCGTGGATTAAACCGCCTCCATCAGTTCGATAAAGTAGAAATCGTTCAGATCCGAAAGCCTTCTGAATCCATGGAGGTTCTTGAAGAGATGACCAAATACGTTGAAGGCCTGTTGGAAAAACTTGAATTACCGTTCAGGAGAATGCTGCTTTGTGGTGGAGATATGGGATTCAATTCAGCGATCACTTACGATCTGGAGGTTTATTCCGCAGCGCAGAAGATGTGGCTGGAGGTGAGTTCAGTTTCGAACTTCGAAACCTATCAGGCAAACCGGTTAAAACTGAGGTTCAAAAACAGCGATGGCAAAACAGAATTACTCCATACGTTGAATGGTAGTGCATTGGCATTGCCAAGAATTGTTGCTGCAATGCTTGAAAACAACCAAAAGCCCGGATACATCAGCATCCCTCAGGTACTGACGCCTTATACCGGATTTGACCGAATCGACTGATGTCAGCACAAGCGGTTCGTATTGCCATTTTTGCATCAGGCAGCGGAACCAATGCCGGAAAAATCATGGAGCATTTTTCGGGGCACAAACGTATCGAAGTAGCATTGGTTTTATCAAATAGGAAAGATGCCTACGTGCTCAAACGTGCCTCAGACCATGGAGTAGAAACCAGAGTTTTCAACAGAGAGGAATTTCAAGGGGATGCGCTTTCGATCCTTCTAAAGGAAAAAGGTATCACCCACCTTGTACTGGCCGGCTTTCTTTGGTTGATGCCTTCACAATTAATTAAGCAATTCGACAACCACATCATCAACATCCATCCAAGCCTGTTGCCAGATTTTGGAGGAAAAGGCATGTACGGCATGAACGTACATCAGGCAGTGAAGCATTCAGGAAAAAATGAAACCGGCATCACCATTCACCTTGTTAACGAACAATATGATAAGGGCAAAATACTCTATCAGGCTAAGTGTAAGGTATTAGAAAATGATACGGCAGAGCAGATTGCCGAAAAAGTTCACGAACTTGAGTACCAGTACTTCTCTGAAATAATTGAATCCTGGTGCTTAAATGAAAAAATCTCCTAAAAGCTTAAACTAAAAATTGATGAAAAAGAAAATCCTCATTATTACTGGTGTAGCACTGGTCGTGTTTGCCGGAGTATTTTTCTGGCTTAACTCCAGAAATCGTACCCTTAGTCCGTCGGGAACTGCGAACGGAAAGATTGGCGATCTGGAAATCAACATGAGCTACAGCAGACCATCTGTCCGTGGCAGAGTGATTTTCGGAACAGAGGAAGAAGGAGCTTTACTGGTCTATGGAAAATACTGGAGACTCGGTGCCAATGAGCCCACCTCTGTTTCTTTCAGCAGGGATGTTTCATTCAACGGAAACCGTGTGCCCGCAGGCAAATACAGGATCTATGCGTTCCCTGGAAAAGACACTTTCGAGGTAGTTCTCAATACTGAAATCGGCATGTGGGGTGCCGCAGAGCCCGATTATTCAAAAGATCTTTTGAAAACGAGCATCCCTGTGGTTCGACTGGATAAACCTGTTGAACAGCTGACATTTTACGTTAAGCCATCCGGCTCCGGACTGAACATCGTTATTTACTGGGCAGACGTTGGTCTCAGTATTCCAGTGCAGTAAACATTACCATTAAAGGCCGGATTACTTCCGGCCTTTTTATATTTGCGTCCTGAAGGGGTGCCTTAAAACACGGGCTGAGATTATACCCATAGAACCTGATTCCGGTAATGCGGACGAAGGGAAGGCGATTCCGCCTTGGCGGAATGAATTCAAACAACGACCCCTCCGTTGTTTTTTTTTAACCAAAAGCACATGAGGGTTATCCTTATTTCTTTTTTGCTCTTACCGATTTTACTCCGTGGACAATCGGATGTTAGCGGACTGGTCACCGATAAAGAAACGAATACGCCTGTACCCGGTGCAACCCTTGTGTTTCAGCCAACCGGAAAGATGACGGTAACCGATGACTTTGGCAGATTCATTTTCAGAAAAATTTCAACTGGACAGTATTCGATAACGGTCAGGCATATTGGATTTGATCAAATCACCACAAGCTTTTCAATTCCTGAAACCTCTGAAATAAACTTTCAGCTTCAGCCTTCATCGACCCTGGCCGAAACTGTTGTTGTGAAAGCCACCCGATCGGACGAAAAAACACCGATGACCTTTTCCAATCTTGAGCGGCAAGCCATTGCAAGACAAAATTTTGGGCAGGACATGCCTTATATTCTGAACTTTACGCCCTCGGTAGTTACCACCAGTGACGCCGGTACTGGGATTGGTTATACAGGAATCCGCATCAGAGGAAGTGATGCTACGCGAATCAATGTAACGATCAACGGTATCCCCTACAATGACAGTGAAAGTCAGGGAGTATTCTGGGTAAACATTCCGGACATTGCATCATCGGTAGAAAGTGTTCAAATACAACGCGGCGTTGGAACATCCGGAAACGGACCCGGGGCTTTTGGGGCTACGGTGAATCTTCAGACCAACCTTACACGCGATGAGCCTTACGCTGAATTGATCCAATCAGCAGGTTCCTTCAATAGTTTAAGGACAACACTAGGCGGAGGATCAGGAAACCACCTTGGAAAGTTTTCAACCGAAGGCAGGTTATCGTTTATCTCCAGTGATGGATTCATCGACCGCGCAACAGCAAACCTTAAGTCCTATTATTTCCAGGCGGGCTACTTCGGCGACAAAACTATTTTACGCGCCATGATGTTCGGCGGACGCGAGGTAACCTATCAAAGCTGGTATGGTGTTCCGGAATCAAGGCTCAAAAATGACCGTGAAGGAATGGAGTTTACAGCCTTAACCGAAGGATGGAACGATGAACAACTCAACCATCTACTGCGGTCGGGTGCAAGAACTTTCAATTTTTATACCTATGAAAATCAGGTTGACGATTACGGTCAAGACCATTTCCAACTACACGGCTCGCGCCGATTCAACGAAAATTTGACCGCCAACCTTTCCCTGCACCGCACCGGTGGAGCAGGCTACTTTGAAGAATTCCGACCCAATGAAACCTATGCCGATTATGGTTTAAACAACATCACGGTAAATGGCGAAGTAACCTCCACGGGTAAACTCGTCCGACGACGCTGGCTTGATAATAAATTTTTTGGGACAACCTGGTCGTTGCTTTATGACAATAAAAAATTTCAAAGTGTTTTGGGAGGAGGCTGGAATCAATACGACGGCGACCATTACGGTGAAGTGATCAAAACAGGACCAAGCCTTACACGGACTGTCAATAATCCTTATTACTTCAACAACGGACTGAAAAAAGATATGAACGTGTACTGGAAAATAGGATATGATCTTACTGAAAAACTAAATCTATTTACTGACTTACAATACAGAGGTATTGATTATAAAGCAGGTGGGACTGAAAATGATGGCACTAAATTTTCATTTGATCTGAATTATAATTTCTTCAATCCGAAAGCCGGGGTTACCTGGAAAATGAATTCAATGACTCAGTGGTATGGAAGTGTTGCAGTAGGTCGGAGGGAACCAGCGCGAGAAGATCTGATCAGTGCACTTCCTGATGCCCCGAAGCCAGAGAATCTTACCGACTTTGAAACAGGCCTTCGTTTTAAAGCCGAAAAATTCCAGCTTGGAACAAATGTATACTACATGCTTTACAAGGATCAGCTTGTATTAACAGGTGCATTAAACGACGTGGGTGCATACATCAGAACAAATGTGCCTAGGAGCTACCGGCTGGGAATAGAGCTTGATGGCGGATGGAGGATTAATTCAAAGATTTACTGGACTGGAAATCTGACCCTCAGTGAAAACAAAATTTTTGATTTCACTGAGGTGGTTTATGATTACGGTGAAGCTTTCGACCTATTCGAAGAAAAACGGACAACATTTAAAAAAACCACCATTTCCTTTTCCCCTGGCGTAATCGCAGGATCACAATGGAGGTTTCAGGTCTTTAAAAATGGAGAAGTTTCGGTGCTGTCAAAGTTTGTTGGGAAACAATACCTCGATAATACCCTTAATGAATCCCGGAGAATCGATCCATACCTGGTGAACGACCTTAGAGTAGGCTGGAAATTCCAAACACGCTTTGCAAAGGAGATTGGCTTAAACCTCCAGGTGAACAACCTGTTGAACAAACTTTATGCTTCCAACGGCTACACCTATGGTTATTTTGGAGGTGCTACGGAGTACCGGCAGAATTATTTTTATCCACAAGCAGGAAGAAATTTCATGCTTATGTTAACTGCAAAAATTTAAATCAAGCTTCTTTTTTGTTGAAGTGCTTTAATCTCACCACTTCAGTGTCTTTCAAAAAGCGCCATTTACCTCTCGGTAGTTCTTTTTTATCAAGACCAGCATAGACCACTCGATCGAGGCGTGTTACCTGATAGCCGAGGGACTCAAAAATCCGACGAACTATTCGGTTCCAACCGATGTGTAACTCTATACCAATCGTTTTTTTATCGTCATCAACAATTGCCAGGTCATCGACCGTCGCCCGTCCTTCTTCCAGCCTCACTCCTTCTTTGATTTTATCGAAATCAGATTTGGTGATGGGCTTATCCAATTCAACTTTATAAATCTTCCTGACGTTGTAGGATGGATGGGTTAATCGGTCAGCGAGTTCACCATCGTTGGTAAACAACAAGAGCCCGGTCGTATTTCGATCCAAACGACCAACCGGATAAACTCGTTCTTTGCATGCGCCTGCTATAAGGTTCATCACCGTGTTTCTTTCCTGGGGATCTTCTGTGGTGGTAATAAAGCCTTTTGGCTTGTTGAGTAAAATGTAAACAGGTTTCTCTGCTGTTAAACGTTTTCCTTCATACCGAACATCATCGGTCCGTTTTACTTTTACTCCAAGTTCCGTAACGGTTTTCCCATTTACTGAAACAAGGCCCATCTGTATAAGGTTGTCGGCTTCACGACGCGAACAGATTCCACTATTGGAAATGAAGCGGTTCAGACGAATTTCATCTGATGGTGACTTGATGTCTTCGGAAGAATTCTCTTTTATATAGTTCCGCTGACGGCTTAGGCGCGATTGTACAAATCCTGGTTTGCCATCCTCTGACTCACCGCGTGGTTTAACGCCTCTTCTTGATGTAGGACCGAAAGGCTTTCCATAAAAAGCAGACTTTTTTCTTTCCTCTTTTGGTCTGCCTGGTCCTCGTTCAAAAGATGGTTTGCGCCTTTCGCCACCATCACGTTCTGCCTCTCGTCCAAATGAAGGCCTTCTTCTGTCTCCGCCGGGTCTGCCTGCTCCTCTTCCAAACGAAGGCTTTCTTCTTTCTTCGCCCTTATCGGATTCTCTCGAAAAAGATGGTCTATGTCGCTCTCCTCCATCCCGCTCAGAATCTCGTCCAAAAGACGGTCGTCTTCGATCGCCACCAGGTCTACCTGCTCCCCTTCCAAAGGAAGGCTTTCTTCTTTCTTCTCCCCTGTCAGATGCTCTCGAAAAAGACGGTCTCCTCTTTCCTTCACCAGAATTATCGTCGTCTCTTCTAAACGATGGCCTCCTTCTATCCTCTGATGGTTTTCCGCTATTGCGGTTGAAGGATGATTTTCGATCCTCACCACCTCTAGTAGGTCTACCAGAAGAACGGCGTCCCTCCTCTCCACCTGATCGGCGACCTTTGGATGAAAAATTTCTGCCGGAACTTCTTGGTCTCATAAAAATTTGGGTTGGTGGTGAGTTCCCGCAGCCGAAATGCTGCCGGTAAAAAATTTACTGAACACCGGCTTCCGGAGGCGTCCCGATCGTGTTGATCTCTGAAGAAAAATCTTTTGGTGTTGGCAATTCAGAAATTTCACTGATGCCAAAATACTCCATGAATTTTGAACTGGTCCCGTAAATAATCGGGCGACCAACAGAATCGGATTTACCTTGAATTTCAATCAAGCCTTTTTCGAGCAGCTTCTGAACGGCATAGTCACAATTGACTCCACGGATGTTTTCAATTTCAGTTTTGCCGATTGGCTGACGGTAAGCAATAATAGCCAGGGTTTCCATCGCAGAAACCGATAATCTCTTTTTCGATTGCTGCTTGAGTAAAATTCCTATGCTGGCCTGATAGGCTGGCTTGGTGAGAAACTGATATCCGCCTGCTGATTTAAAAATCTGAAACGAGAATTGGTCCTGGCCATACTTTTCTTCCAGCTTTTGAATGGCGCTTAGAATGTCTTCCTCCGGAATATCGGCATTAAACATTTCACTGAGGCAGGCTTTCAATTCGCTTAACTTGATGGGCGTGTGCGAACAGAAAATGAGTGCCTCTATATGATTGATTAGAAAATCCATTAATGCCGATCAATAAAGTTAATCCTTTTGCATCATTTTAGCCTCGATGGACTGCGTCGTGTGCGGCACAGCAATCAATCTTTCCTTGGAAATCAATTTGCCTGTAACAGAACAAATTCCATAGGTTCCATTTTTAATCCGAACCAAGGCGTTCTCAAGATTAGCGATATACTTCTGTTGTCTTGCAGCCTGCTGACTCAGATTTTCCTTTTCAGCGGTTTCAGCTCCATCTTCAAGAACTTTAGTATTACCACCAGAAGTGCTGTCGGTGCCCTCGTCGTTGTTACGGTTCAGAGTTTCTTTTAAGATCCTGAACTCATCGCGGGCAACCGCTAACTTATTATTAATGAGTACCTCAAATTCCTTCAACTCCTCGTCAGAATACCTCGTTTTAGAATCGTCCTGATTGGCGGATTTCGCAGGTTTGTGTGCAATTGGGCGTTGGTTGACGATAGGGAAAATATTCAGATTCATGTTCATCGGAGCCGCTGGCTTTACATCAGCCTTCGATGACTTCTCTGCCTTTGAACCTTTTTTTTCCTTGGTCTTAGGCGCAACTACTTTTACCGGAGCCTCCTTTTTTAATGGCTTTTTAGGCTTCTCTACTTTCTTAGGTTTCGCCGCCGGCTTTGGAGCCTTGCCTTTAGCAACTGCTTTTTTTGCCTTCGGGGCTGCCGTTGGCTTTGCCTTCTTTACCGCCTTGGGAGTGGGTTTTTTCTTTGTTTTCGCCATATATAACCCTGTTTTCGTTTGAAAAAATGTTTGCAAAAGTAGGAAGGCAGGGCTAAAACAAAAAAAGTATTTTAATGATCAGGGTCACCCTGGCCACCTTCATTAATTAGTTTACCCGGGTGCAATAACAACTCTTTTTCTATAGAGCCTGTAAAATCCGGAAGAATCATGAACCTCGAAGACAATCAGATAAAACCCCGGATCCACCGGATTACCAGACTCATCGTCGCCATCCCATCTGAAAAATCCATCCCCAGGTAAAAGTTCATTGTTAGCAATTTCCTTTACCCGATGACCATTCCAATCGAAAACAAAAACACTCCCAAACAATTCAGGCCGATTAAATTGATAAATGACTCTGGTAAACCCATTTTCTAATTTCATTGGATTAAAAACTTCGGGCGATACCTGAAAGTCTAAGCGCTCATTTATATCCGTAAATCGATTTGAATTTGGAGCACCGGGTGTGCCGCCATAACGTTTTCCTGAAAATGTTGATCCATGTGCAGCGCTCCGCCAGTTGCCTGGCAGGAGTCCGGAACCAGAAGCATCAATCCTTTCAAGTGAAATCCCTTCCTCACTGCGTAAGAGCGGCGAATGAAAGTTTTTCGAGTAATACACTTGATCAATCCATTTACCTTCCGGACTTTTCAAGAAAACCGCTCCTTCATCATCTGGTAGAGAAGGTAGTTTATATTTAAGCAGAACTGAATCGGGGACCTCGGAATAAAATAATTTTAAAGCAGAAGGATCATCGGTTAAAACCGCATAGCCACCAGGGCCCAATAACATCGGTGAGTGACTAAATTCAGATGCCACCTGCGTGGTGTCATTACAAATGCTCCATCGCTCGAGATCAAAATATTTTTTACTTCGGTTGTACAACTCGACATAATCAACACCACCAGGGTAAGGGTTAAATAAAATTTCATTGACAACCACATCCATTGAGTCCGCTTCCTGAGGTTTGGCCACACCAAACTTGAGCCCCTCATTTGAAACAAAATTCCCAGCACAGTCACGAACATTTTTAATCCGGACTTTATACAGTGTGCCCTCATCCAATGGAGTCTTTAATCCAATCATTAATTTTTTAAATCCGTTTTCCCATCTTGGGCCAAACCATTCCAATTCAGGTTCTATGGTTAACATTTCCTCGCGCAAAGAATCCGGTTGCATCCGCTCATTGAACACAAGCTGAATCTTTTGATCTCCAAGTGCCTTAGAATAAACAGGAGCCGGAGGCGTACGATCCATTCGGACAGCATACACTGAATTAACCTGACCAGGCGTACCGCCTTTAAAATTTTCGGTGGATGTCCAGTTCTCCTCCTCTCCGCAAAGATCATTCGGATCGATTCGCTCCAGCGACCATCCTCCCTCAGCTTTCTCTGAATTCCGATACCAGCCTGATGAATATCTAACCGAGTCCACAAACATTCCTTTTTGATCAAACAACATCACCCTGTCACCGGAATTGTTCAGAGAAGGGAAGCCATTTATTGCCAGTGCGACATCACTATTTACCGGAGGCGTATTACCCGGCGGATACAACACGGCAAATCCTTTTGGCAACAGAATATGTTGTGGCAATTTGGCAGCCTGCGAACCGTCGCTCAATACCCAACGATCAAGGCTGATTGGATTGGAGGATCGGTTAAAAATTTCAACATATTCAGTTTGTGCAAGACCCCGTGAAGGAACGGGGTCAGCCATTATTTCATTGATCACCACATCATTTGCTGAAATCGCTCCGGCCCGGAAATACAACAACTGCACCATAGTATCCCTCATCACATTGCCCGCCAGGTCACGAATGGATGAAACCTTTAATGGAGATGTACTGCCATTAATCCACGGCAATGAAAAAACCAGTCGTAGTTCAGTTTGTCCGGCAAATTGTACTGATTTCACAGAAAGACTAAAGTTTGACGGATTGCTGGCAGATGGATCAAGCTGCTCTGAAAAAATAAGTGCAAGCTGAACGGAATCGATGAATTGACTTGAAGCGAGCTTAGGTGGTATGCGGTCCGGATATTTTGAACCACTTATTGAAAAATTATCAAACCAAAACTTGTCCGATCGGGTGGCGGTAAACTGACAAAGGAAACCAGTCCAGGTTGAACTTAAAATAGCACGATCAACCCCACTTCCTTCTTCCGTCCATGTACCGATCAATCCGGAATCGGAGTAAAGAGTCCATCTTCCATTTTCATTCACCGTAACCCTGATCTTTATTCTTACCAAGGCTTGATTAACCCTGCCATCTTCACCATCAATAACCTTTTGAATCGTTGTACCTGACTGCCGGAATAAACTTACTTCATCTTGTGTACCACCAATCTGAACGAAGTAGCCATTCAATGGTTGGTCAAGTTCCTTTTTATCGCTGGCTAAATAAAAACGAAGGAGGTTTGATGACGAAGGGTTGAAATCCAACCGAACCTCAACGTCCCACTGTGCATTGTGAATGGCCTCACTCGGCGTGGAGATCCAGGCTTTGCTCACTGAAGGGTCGGCCACCAAACGCAAACGACCCTCTTCCACCCTAAATGGCGAGGCGCCTCCCAATCCTGCGTTGACTGAGGTCGTCCAATTAGGCCCCGACAACAATTCACCATCGGTGAAATCATCGCTAACCTGTGCGCCTGCAATCAACCCGAAGGCAACGAACACAGATCCCAAAAACAGCTTAAGCATGGAACAAACTTATCGGCCGTGTTCAAGCTTTTTTTACTAAGGTTAAATTATAACCAGGCTGTGTAGTGTTATTCATTTCCGTTCCTAGACCAGTCGTGGGACGGATAACGAACAACTGTTGGGAAAACTTTTTTGACCTGTAGCGCCAACAAAGTCAAACTGCTGAATAGTTTTGCGGCTGAAATTTTATCCCATATGAGATTAGCCATTATTGGTGCAACCGGATTGGTAGGACAGGAACTCCTGAAGGTATTAGAGGAACGCAACTTTTTATTTGATGAGTTGCTGTTGGTTGCCTCTAACAAGAATGTAGGGAAACCGATCGCCTTTAAAGGTAAAAGCTATTCGATCATTTCTATGGAGCAGGCCGTTCAATCGGTACCTGACATTGCCATCTTTTCTGCAGGAGGAAGTACATCGCTTGAGTGGGCGCCCAAATTCGCTGAAAAGGGCACGGTGGTTATTGACAACTCATCAGCCTGGAGAATGGATCCCTCTAAAAAACTGATCGTACCTGAAATTAACGGAGATGCCATTGGCCCCAATGATAAAATCATTGCGAATCCAAATTGCAGTACCATTCAAATGGTCATTGCACTGGCTCCATTGCATAAAGCCTACGGCTTAAAACGAATTGTGGTTTCCACTTACCAGTCCGTTACCGGTACCGGGAAAGATGCTGTTGAACAATTGATGAACGAGCGTAAAGGCGTCGAAGGTAAAAGGGTTTACCCTTACCAGATTGATTTCAATGCTTTGCCGCACATCGATGTTTTCCAGGACAACGGCTACACGAAGGAAGAAATGAAGATGGTGAATGAAACAAGAAAAATTCTTCGTGACGATTCCATCGGCATTACATCCACCACCGTGCGAATTCCTACCATCGGCGGACACTCCGAAGCAGTGAACGCAGAGTTTCACAATGAATTTGAACTATCTGACATCAAAAACATCCTTGCAGCAGCGCCCGGTGTGATCGTTCAGGATGAAGTTGAAAAAAATATCTATCCAATGCCCATTCACGCCCACGGAAAGGATGATGTCTTTGTCGGAAGGATCCGACGCGATGAATCCCAACCAAAAACACTGAATTTGTGGGTGGTGGCTGACAATTTGCGCAAGGGGGCTGCCACAAATGCCGTTCAAATCGCAGAATACATGTTAAAAAAGGGGTTGGTACAGTAATTGACAGGCAAACGGTAATTTTGAAAAAACACATTATATATGAGTAAAGGACTAATAACCGGGCTTTCCATTGTAGGCGGAATTCTTCTGCTGGTGATCATTTTCGTTATGTGGGGCACGGGGGTATACGACAATGCCGTTCGCGTTCAGGAAGAGGTAAATGAAAAGTGGTCCGATGTACAGGCCACATATCAAAGAAGAGCTGACCTGGTTCCTTCTCTGGTTGAAACCGTTAAAGGTGCCGCTGAAAACGAACGTGGTATTTTGACTGCAGTAACCGAAGCAAGAGCAGGTATCGTTGGTGCTAAAACACCAGAGGATCTCGAGATTGCCGGAAGAAAAATTAATACTGCGATCAATCTGGCGTTTGAGGCCTATCCTCAGATCCGTTCCACCGAAAATTTCCAGGACCTTCAGGCACAACTCGAAGGCACTGAAAACCGAATCAATGTTGCCAGACAGAACTACAATGAATCCATCAAGACGTACAACACCTATGTACGCGGTTTCTTCAAGAGAATGGCGCTGAACATGTTTGGCGGAGGAGAAGATTTCTCAGTAAGAAAAGGATTTGAAGCAAGTCAGTCGGCACAGGAAGCGCCCAAAGTGGATTTCAGTAAAAACTGATCAAGGCATACCCAAAAAAATCCCGCCTAGGCGGGATTTTTTATTTCATACCAAAGGGTTTTTATAAAGAGCGTTTCACCTCACGTACTTCAAAGCTCTCCAGCACATCACCCGGATTCATGTCATTGAAACTTTCAATTCCAATACCACAGTCAAATCCGGATTTCACCTCGCCGACATCATCTTTGAATCTCTTCAAAGAATTCAGCTTGCCTGAATAAAGCACGATACCGTCGCGGATAAGTCGTACAGGATTGGAGCGCTTGATATAACCGTCGGTGACCATACAACCTGCGATCATACCAACCTTGCTGATCTTAAATACGTCGCGTATTTCAGCATTTCCAACAATGACTTCCTGGGTTTCCGGGGCCAAAAGACCTTCCATCGCATCCTTGACTTCATTAATGGCGTCGTAGATTATGGAATACAGCCTGATTTCAATTTCTTCATTTTCTGCCAAACGCTTGGCGGTTGATGAAGGTCTTACCTGGAAGCCAACAATGATGGCATCAGAGGCTGAAGCAAGCAATACATCGGACTCAGAAATCTGACCAACACCCTTATGAAGGATGTTCACCTGAATTTCACCGGTCGACAATTTCAGCAGGGAATCAGACAAGGCCTCCACTGATCCATCAACGTCACCTTTAACAATGATGTTGAGTTGTTTGAAGCTGCCGATCGCCAATCGACGACCGATTTCATCCAACGTAATGTGTTTCCTGGTCCTAATGGACTGTTCGCGCTGGAGTTGTGAACGCTTGTTGGCCAGTTCACGTGCTTCGCGATCCGTTTCAAAAATGCTGAACTTCTCGCCAGCTTGTGGAGCACCATCCAATCCAAGAACCTGTACTGGTGTTGCAGGACCTGCTTCCTGAATACGCTTACCGGTATCGTCAAGCATAGCCTTGACACGACCATAGTTAGATCCAGCCAGCATGATGTCGCCGATACGAAGTGTGCCGGTTTGAACCATGATGGTGGCCACATAACCACGACCCTTATCCAAGGTCGCTTCGATAATAGATCCTGATGCGGTGCGATCGGGATTGGCTTTCAGATTAAGCAGTTCAGCTTCCAATAAAACTTTCTCAAGCAAATCGTCTACACCCTTTCCGGTTTTTGCAGAGATTTCCTGACACTGATATTTTCCACCCCATTCTTCTACCAGAATATTGATTTTGGAAAGGGACTCTCTGATTTTATCCGCGTTTGCAGTTTGCTTATCAACTTTATTGATGGCGATAACCAAAGGCACACCGGCAACCTGAGCATGATTGATGGCTTCTTTTGTTTGGGGCATCACATCATCGTCGGCCGCCACCACAATAATGGCGATGTCGGTAAGCTTGGCACCTCGGGCACGCATAGCGGTAAAGGCTTCGTGACCGGGGGTATCCAGGAAAGCGATTTTATGTCCGCTTTTTGTCATTACATCGTAGGCACCAATGTGCTGGGTGATCCCACCTGCCTCTTGTGCCGTTACCTTGGTGTTTCGGATATAGTCGAGCAATGAAGTTTTTCCGTGGTCAACGTGACCCATAATGGTCACGATGGGTGCACGCGGCTTCAATTCATCTTCAGCGTCTTTTACTTCCACTACCTCTTCCTCATCGGCGCTGGTAAACTGAACCTCATAGCCAAACTCATCGGAGATAACCGTGATGGCTTCGGCATCAAGTCGCTGGTTAATGGAGACGAACATTCCTAAGCCCATGCACGTTGAGATCACATCGTTGACCGAAACGTTCATGAGCGAAGCGAGGTCATTTGCAGAAATGAACTCAGTGACCTTAAGGACTTTTGAAGCTTGTTGCTCCTGAAGAATTTTCTCCTCCTGAGCATCAGATACGGCCTGTCTTTTCTCCTTTCGGTATTTGGCGCCGGAGAATTTTTTCTGGCCGCTGCTTAGTTTGGCCAACGTTGCTCTGATCTGATCCTGAATCTCCTTTTCTGTAGGTTCGGCACGATCGGAACGGGCTACACCACCTCTTGCACCGGTAACGGGACGTGCGCCTCTTGCCACTTCGGCAGCGGGCTGCACTCTTTTTCTTGGACGCTTTTTACGCTCGGATTCAGCAGCCTCACGCTTGGCTTTTTCAGGATCGGTTGGAAGTGTAATTCTATCCAGGACCTTGAGACCCTGCAGCTTGTCGGCTTTAGCCTTAATCAACTCAAGCTCTTCAGGTTTAGCAGGAGCCTCGACCTTTGGCTTTTCAAGCACTTTGGCAGGTACTTCCGGTTTCTCTGGTGCCTTTGGTTCAAGGTCGATTTTTCCAACAACCTTAATCCCCCCAAGCTTGGTGCGATCGCGCTCAATTTTTTCCAGCTTAGGTTCTTCCTTTGCTTTTACTTTTTCTGAACCAAGGTTTTTAATGAGAATGCTTTGCTCGTCTTCCTGACGTTTGCGCGGTGCCTCTTTCTCCTGACGCGGCGTTTGAGGTTCGGCGAACTTAGTTCCGATGGTAAGGCCTGAGGCCTCAATTTTTTCGGAGGCTGATGAAGCGAACTCCTTCGACAGCATAGCCATCTGCTCAGCGGTGAGCTTGGCGTTTGGATTGTTCTCGACCGTGAAGCCCTTCTTCGCAAGGAACTCAAGAATGGTGTTGTGACCCACATTGAGTTTTCGCGAGGCTTGCCCGAGTCGTGTTGATTTTTCTTCTGCCATGCGGAGTACTTTTTGTTTTTCGTTTTCTAACACTTTCCGGCGTTTAAGCCGGAAATCTTCCCTTCATTATTATTCTTGCTCAAATTCCATACGCAGGATGTTGAGCACATTATCAATGGTTTCTTCTTCAAAGTCCGTGCGCCTTGCAAGCTCTTCGCGATCAAGATCAAGGACATTACGCGCAGTGTCGCAACCGATGCGCTTCAGCTCATCGAGGATCCAGCCATCAATTTCATTTCTGAATTCGTCGAGATCCACATCATCTTCATACGCGGCTTGCTCCGTCACTTCACGGAAGACATCGATTTCGTATTCGGTAAGTCTGCCGGCCAGCTTAATGTTCAAGCCGCCTTTTCCAATTGCCAGTGAAACCTGCTCAGGTTTTAAGAAAGCAGTAACCCTTCTGGTTTCCTGATCGATTTTAAGACTTGAAATCTTTGCAGGGCTTAATGCACGCTGAATGTAGAGTTCAAGATTTTCAGTGTAATTGATTACATCGATGTTTTCATTTTGCAATTCACGAACGATGGCGTGAATGCGACTTCCCTTCATACCGACGCATGCACCCACCGGATCGATGCGGTCGTCGTAGGATTCTACCGCAACTTTAGCACGCTCTCCTGGCTCACGCACAACCTTTTTGATGGTAATGAGGCCATCGTAAACCTCAGGAACCTCCTGCTCAAACAAACGTTCCAGAAATACCGGAGAGGTTCTGGAAAGAACAATCTTCGGATTTCCGTTTATCATTTCAACTTTATGAACGACCGCGCGGATGGTTTCACCCTTCCTATAACGGTCTTTGGGAATCTGCTCACCTCTGGGGAGGGAAATCTCATTACCCTCACCATCGATCAATAAAACTTCTCTGCTCAGAATCTGATAAACCTCACCGGAGATAATTTCTCCGACAATGTCCTTATACTTCTGAAACAGAATGTCCTTTTCAAGATCCTTCACTTTTTGAATCAATGTCTGGCGTGCTGTGGTTACCGCCCTTCTGCCAAAATCTTCAAGATGGATTTCTTCGGCCACTTCTTCGCCAACCTCAAAATCAGGCTCTATTTTCTGCGCTTCAGTGAGCGGAATTTTATCAAAGTCCCAAATGTCTTCTGATTCGTCGTCTACGATTTCGCGGAAACGCCAGATCTCAAGGTCGCCTTTTTCAGCGTTGACGATGACATCGAAGTTCTCGTCCGAGCCAAATTTCTTTTTGATCATGGTCCTGAATACATCTTCCAGTATTCGGATCATGGTCGGCCTGTCGATATTTTTCTGACGGGCGAAATCTGCGAACGACTCAATTAAAACGGTAACATCCATAATTCAATCATTTAAAAGATACCTGAACAATTGTTTTATTTATTTCATCAAACCTGTAATACGCTGTTGAAGGCTCTTGTTTCTTATTTGATTTAATCGCCTCCTTCAATATTTTAATTCCCTCACCATTAACCTCCAGAAGTTGCCCCCTAACGGTAAGACCTTCATTCTTGAGCACAAGTTTTAAGGTCCTCCCGATATGCTTGGGGTACTGCCTCGGCATTTGCAGCGATGCATCCACACCCGGGGTGGTCACTTCAAGATTGTAGTTCTCCGGAAAATCAGAACCAACCATCTGCTGATTTAGTTCCCGGCTCAATTTTGCGCAATCATCGATGGTGATTCCGGTATCGCCATCCAAAATCACCCTTATCCGCGCTGTTTTGCCAGGTGATACGAATACATCAAGCACAAAAAAAGGACTTCCCTGAACCAATTGGTCAGCCAGTTGTCGGATGGATTCAGCCTGTTTTTGCCCAGAATGCATGTTCTATAAACGAAGAGGGGACTTGTGGTCCCCTCTTAACTTTTTCAATACACAGCAAAGGTATGCAAATGGCGCTAAAACCCAAGAAATCGTAATAATTATCTAAACCAGTCCTTTAAGATAAGCCCCGTAACCGCTTTTTTCGAGTGGTGCGGCCAGTTTCATCAATTGCTCCGATCCAATGAAACCCATCCGCCAGGCTACCTCCTCAATACATCCAATTTTTAATCCCTGTCGCTCCTCAATCACCTGAACAAACAAACCTGCCTGCTGAAGGGAGGCAAAAGTTCCAGTGTCCAACCACGCAGTACCACGATTAATAATGCTCACGCGCAGCTTTCCACGAAGAAGGTATTGGTTGTTAACCTCCGTGATCTCCAACTCACCTCTGGGACTGGGCTTAATATTATGAGCAATCTGAACAACCTCGTTGTCATAAAAATAAATTCCCGGGACAGCATAATTTGACTTCGGATTTGCAGGCTTTTCCACAATCGAAAGCACCTTTCCGGTGTCATCAAACTCAACCACACCATAACGTTCAGGATCGTTCACATGATACGCGAATACCTGGCCACCATCAGGATCTGTGCTTTGCTGCAACAAATCAGAGAAGCCGTTGCCGTAAAAAATATTGTCACCCAAAATAAGTGCCACCTTATCTTTTCCGATGAATTCTTTCCCAATGATGAATGCCTGTGCCAAACCTTCAGGGCGCGGTTGCTCAGCATAGACAAACCTGCACCCGAGTGAGGTACCATCTCCAAGGAGCTTCCTGAACATTGGAAGATCTGCAGGCGTTGAGATAATTAAGATCTCCCGGATACCGGCCATCATGAGCACAGAGAGCGGATAATAAATCATCGGTTTGTCGTAAACGGGCATGAGCTGTTTACTGACCGCGAGGGTAAGTGGATGAAGTCTGGTGCCAGAGCCTCCTGCTAAAATTATTCCTTTCATAGTTGATAATCTGAATTCAGCGACCGCTGTACATCTTATTATAGTAGGCCTGATAAGCGCCCGACGTTACATTGCTAAGCCACGCCGCATTGGCAAGATACCAGTCAACGGTTTTTTCGAGACCTTGTTCGAACGTTACCGATGGCTTCCAACCCAAATCACTTTGCAGTTTGGTAGAATCAATTGCATAGCGCAGGTCGTGACCTGGTCTGTCGGTAACATAGGTGATCAGCTTTTCAGAAGTGCCATCAGCACGCTGAAGTTTCTGATCCATAAGACGACATAGGTATTTTACAAGGTCAATGTTCTTCCACTCGTTATTGCCTCCAATGTTGTAGACAGAACCGGGTGTTGCTTTATGAAAAATAGCATCGATTGCTGATGCATGGTCTTCTACGAAAAGCCAATCACGAACATTTTCCCCTTTACCATAAACCGGAAGTGGTTTATGGGTGATGATGTTATGGATCATCAGCGGAATCAGTTTTTCCGGAAAATGATTGGGTCCATAATTATTAGAACACCTGCTGATCAGTGCGGGTAGACCAAAACTGTTGAAATAGGCATGAACAAAATGATCGGCTGAAGCTTTGGAGGCAGAATACGGCGACTTGGGATCGATAGGTGTAGTTTCAGTGAACTTTGATCCATCGTGTGCCGAACCATAAACTTCATCGGTAGAAATCTGATAATAACGCTTACGCTTATCGGACCCCCATGATTCTTTTGATGCAATCAGGAGATGTAATGTCCCGGTAATGTTGGTGGCAGAAAATTCGGTAGGATTGGTCAGCGATCGATCCACATGCGATTCAGCTGCGAGGTGAATCACACCGTCAAATTTAAAATCGCGGAACAGGGCACGAATATTTTCCAGGTCCAGGATATCGGCTTTGACGAAAGTATAATTCGGTTTGTTTTCAATGTCGCGCAGGTTTTCGAGGTTACCCGCATACGTCAGCTTATCCAGATTAACGATGCGGTAATCAGGGTAACGATTTACCAATCTTCGAACCACATGCGACCCAATAAATCCTGCGCCGCCGGTAACAAGAATTGATTGGCTCATTTATTTATGAATGTAGGTTTCAAAATTTTTATGTTCCGTCCGATACAATTCCTCAGAAGGCAGTGATTTAAAATATGCGTAGGTCTTAGCAATGCCTTCGCTTCTTGAAATTATGGGTTCCCAATTTAAAATCGCTCTGGCTTTGGAAATATCTGGCTGCCGGACTTTCGGATCGTCTTTTGGGAGTTCTTTAAAAACTATTTTCTGACGCGTGCCTGTGAGGGCAATGACCTCTTTGGCAAAGTCCAGGATTGTGATTTCATCAGGATTTCCAAGGTTTATGGGCTCGCTGTACTCGGAAAGCAACAAACGATAAATGCCTTCTACCAAGTCATCCACATAACAAAAGGATCTTGTTTGTGTACCTGTACCAAAAACGGTCAGGTCCTCTCCACGAAGTGCTTGCCCTATGAATGCCGGCAACACCCGACCGTCGTTCAAACGCATCCGGGGACCATAGGTATTAAAGATTCGAACGATTCTTGTTTCCAATCCATGGAAATTCCGGTAGGCCATGGTGATGGCTTCCTGAAATCGTTTGGCCTCATCGTAAACGCCGCGGGGTCCGACGGCATTTACATTGCCGTAATATTCTTCGTGCTGTGGATGTATGAGCGGATCGCCATAAACTTCTGAAGTTGACGCGATAAGGATTCTTGCTTGTTTTGCGCGCGCCAATCCCAGCAGGTTGTGAATACCCAGCGATCCAACTTTTAAAGTTTGTATAGGGATTTTCAGATAATCAATAGGGCTTGCTGGTGATGCAAAGTGAAGGATGTAATCCAGCCTACCTGAGACATGAACAAACTTCGAAACATCATGATGATAAAACTCGAATTCCTTTAGCTTAAATAAGTGCTCAATGTTTTTCAGATCACCGGTAATCAGATTGTCCATCCCTACCACTTCATAACCTTCGTGGATGAATCGGTCACACAAGTGTGAGCCAAGAAATCCAGCAGCGCCGGTAATTAATATCCGTTTAGGATTCATTCAATCGGTTTACGGCCTACACTGAAATACTTAAAACCTTTCTCTTTGATTTCCTCCAGGTTATAGAGGTTCCTTCCGTCGACTATAATTTTTCCTTTCATCAACTGCCCCAACTCCGTGAAATCAGGAGAGCGGAATTGTTGCCACTCCGTTGCAATGAATAAAAGATCAGCGCCTGCTGCTGCCTCTAGTGGAGCATTACAATAAATAAGACGATCACCATATTTTTTCTCCACATTGTTTGAAGCTTCAGGATCATGAACCCGTAATACTGCGCCCTCTTCCAGAAGGACATCAATATTTTCTAATGCAGGTGCTTCCCGGATATCGTCGGTTTGCGGTTTAAAAGCCAAGCCCCAAATGGCAATTGTTTTTCCTTTCACACTTCCACCAAGTTGGTGCCGGATAACCGGCAATAATTTTGTTCTCTGGGATTTATTGACCTTCATCACCGATTCCAGGATTTTAAAATCATAACCAACCTCCCTAGAAGATTGTGCCATAGCCTTAACATCTTTAGGGAAACAGCTTCCTCCATACCCTATACCGGAAAATAAAAATCGTTTTCCAATTCTGCTGTCCGAGCCGATACCCTTTCGAACATCATCAACGTTTGCGCCAAGCCGTTCACACAGGTTGGCGATTTCATTCATGAAAGTAATCTTCGTAGCGAGGAAAGCGTTGGCGGCATACTTGGTCAGTTCTGCTGAGCGCACGTCCATGAAAAATATCGGATTGCCCTGACGAACAAATGGAGCATACAACCGCTCCATGACCACCTTGGCTTTGGGGGAGTTGGTTCCGATAACAACCCGTTCGGGTTTCATGAAATCTTCAATGGCCAGGCCTTCGCGTAAAAACTCCGGATTCGAAACCACATCAAACGCTACTGTTGAATTTTTGGCTACGGCCTGCTGCACCTTTTCTGCGGTGCCCACCGGAACAGTGCTTTTATCCACCACTACAGTGTAGCCGGACAGCAAAAACCCAAGTTGATCTGCAACACCAAGCACATAGCTTAGATCCGCAGATCCATTTTCACCCGGAGGGGTGGGTAGCGCAAGAAAAATAACCTCAGCACCTTGAATTCCTTCCCTCAAATCGGAGGTAAATCGAAGCCGGCCCTGCTGTTGGTTGCGATGGAAAATTTCCTCAAGGCCATTTTCATAAATCGGCACCTGACCGGCTTTCATCCTATCCACCTTATCACGATCAATATCAATACAAGTGACCGTGTTGCCGGTTTCAGCGAAACAAGCACCTGTTACCAGGCCCACATAACCAGTTCCTACAACAGCCAACCGCATTTTTTCCTTGGGTAAAAAGAGGTCAAAAGTAGAAAATAAAACCTTTCCTAACGTCCGTTAGGGTATAAAGAATGATTGGCCAAGAATAGCCTGATTCAAAGTTTAGACTATATTTGCCCCTCAAAATTTTTAGAAGTTAATGCCTCTGATCATCAACCTGAAAGAAAACGAATCGATCGATAAAGCGCTAAAACGCTTTAAAAAGAAATTCGAAAAGACGGGAATCCTTCGCGAACTCCGCGCCAGGACAGCCTATGAGAAACCTTCTGTTCGCAGAAGAAATCAAATCATTCGCGCTGCTTACCGTCAGAAGCTTTTCGTTACCGACAACTATTGACCGGAATTATTCTGGTCTTTTTTCCCTTTCGGATGTTCTCCGGAAGGGTTTTTTTATTTCCTAAATTTCAGGAATGAAATCCTCCCAGGAGGCCCATCCTTCGGTAACGCTCTTTCTCAAATTCCTCAAGTTTGAAAAAAGGACCAGCGCCCATACCATAACCAGCTACCAGACCGATCTGGTTCAGTTCAGTCAGTATCTCTCCACAACTTACGAATCAACACCCGATCAGGCTTCTCATCCTATGATCAGAAGCTGGATCATCAGTCTCTCCGATCAGCAACTCGATCCTTCATCGGTCAATCGGAAAATTGCCTGCCTTCGAAGTTTCTTTCGCTTTCTTCTGCGCGAACAAAAGATTGATCGAAATCCGATGTTAAAAGTCAGGATTTTAAAAACTGCCAAAAGGCTTCCGCATTTTGTGCGGGACAATGAGATGACCGGATTGTTGGACAACCAAACCTTTAGCGATGACCACAGCGGTTGGCGTGAACGGCTGATTCTCGAGTTGCTCTACGGTACGGGCATGCGTTTATCAGAACTAACCGGACTGAAAGAAACGGCTGTCAACTTTAGAGATGAAACCATTAAGGTGCTCGGAAAAAGAAACAAGGAAAGGGTCATTCCATTTGCCTCTTCCTTGGGAACCGTAATCAAATCATACCTTAAGTCGCGCAATAAATCTGTAGACAAAAAAGACCACGGCTGTCTGTTGGTAACCGACTCTGGCGATAAACTCTATCCAATGTTTGTGAATCGCATAGTCAAAAAACATCTCAAGGCTTTTTCATCCGTAGAAAAAAAGAGTCCACACGTTCTACGCCATACCTACGCCACGCATCTGCTGAACAAGGGCGCTGAAATCAATGCGGTCAAGGATTTGCTGGGTCATACAAGCCTGGCTGCAACACAGGTTTACACCCACAATTCAGTAGAAAAACTTAAGAAAGTCTTTGATCAGGCCCATCCGAAGGCCTAGAAATCCTGCTTAGGATTTTCCAAAGTGGCGGTTGAACGCCACAATGGTCTCAATACCAATCAGAAAATTTTTGATGCCGTAATGCTCGTTTGGAGAATGCAGTGCATCGGTATCCAATCCAAAGCCCATCAGCACTGTATCCAATCCAAGCTCTCTTTTAAACAATGCCACGATTGGAATACTTCCGCCATCCCTCGTTGGAATAGGCTTTTTACCCCAAACTTCCTGAAAGGCAGAAGAGGCTGCTAAAAAAGCTTTTGAATCCGTGGGCGTCACCGCCGCTTCACCACCATGGTGTGCCTTTACGCGCACACGAACCGATGGCGGAGCTATTGACTTAAAATGATTTGAAAAAAGTTCTGTGATTTCATTTGGATGCTGATCAGGAACCAAGCGCATGGAAATTTTTGCGCTGGCTCGCGCCGGTAGAACGGTCTTGGCACCTTCACCCGTGTAACCTCCCCAAATTCCATTGCAATCCAACGTTGGCCGTATGCCCGTGCGCTCAATGGTAGTAAAGCCCTTCTCTCCGTATAAGGCTTCCAGTCCAATCTCCTTTTTATACTGCTCCTCATTAAATGGTGCACGGTTGATTTCAGCGCGCTCCTCGGTAGTCAGATTATGCACCTTATCATAGAATCCTGGAATAGCAACCCTGCCTTGATCATCGTGAAGTGAAGCGATCATCTTGCTGAGGATATTAATCGGATTGGCGACTGCGCCTCCATAAACCCCTGAATGCAAATCCCTGTTGGCGGACTCTACTTCAACTTCCATATAGCTCAGCCCTCTGAGTCCACAGGTTATGGAAGGAGTATCCAAAGAAATTAGCGAGGTGTCGGAGATCAGCACCACATCTGCTTTAAGAAGATCCTTATGCTCCTTTACAAAAGGTGCAAGGTTATCAGATCCAACTTCCTCCTCGCCCTCGATCATAAATTTCAGATTACACCCATGGAGATTTTTTTTCGACATGATCTCCAAGGCTTTTACATGCATAAAAAATTGCCCCTTATCGTCGCAAGCACCGCGCGCGAAGATTTTACCGTCCTTTACAGTCGGCTCAAAAGGGGGCGAGTTCCAAAGGTCAAGTGGATCGGGGGGTTGTACGTCATAATGACCATACACCAACACCGTAGGCGCATCATTACTCACCCTTTTCTCTCCATAAACGATCGGATGGCCTGCAGTTTCATACAACCGGGCATGGTCGGCGCCAGCATCAAGCAACGCCTGACGAACCAGTTCAGCTGTTTGGCGCACATCGCCTTTGAAGCGGCTGTCGGCACTAACAGAAGGAACCCTCAGCAGGGCAAATAATTCTTCCAGGAATCTGGTCTGATTTTGTTCGATGTATTCTTTTACCATAGTGTCGGAGTTGAATGCAAATAAACCGGTAAAATGAACCCAACACAATCGTTGTGGCTACTAATTGTTAGGTTGATGGAATTAAATTTTTAAAAACTTTTTCATCCTAATGACTGTTACCGATTGCGCCAAAATTATTTTTAGCGTGGATTTCCGGGAGGTCTGAAATCCAGCTTCTTAACCCTTAACCACCGACCCTAAAAGTGACCCAAAAAAATACCCAGGATTCAGGGCCAAATGGCCAATCCATTGAACCAGGAAGCTCACTCATTAGCACTCCAGTTGCCGTTGAATCCGGTCTTTACAGAGCGTCTTTTGAAAAGGATTCCTGCGGAGTAGGCTTCATTGCCAACATCAAGGGAAGAAAATCAAACCAAATCATCCGCGATGGTTTGGTAATGCTGGAGCGCATGGCACACCGTGGTGCCTGTGGATGTGAAGCCAATACAGGAGATGGTGCCGGTATTCTGATTCAGATTCCTCATGAGTTTTTCATCAGCGAGTGCTCAAGATTAAAAATTAAGCTTCCAGCCTTCGGCTCCTATGCTGTAGGCCTTGTCTTTTTTCCCGGTGATTCAAAAGTCAGGGAAGAATGCCGGACCGTTTTCAACCGTCAGATCAAAAAGATGAAAATGACGGTATTGGGTTATCGCTCGCTTCCGGTAACCAATACTGATCTGGGCGATACAGCATTGGCCTCAGAGCCGGTGATGGAGCAGGTGTTCATTCAGCGACCTAATGGCATTGCCGATCCTGAAGATTTTGAACGAAAGCTATTCATCCTACGCAGGTATGCAACCAGGATTATCAGCGAGTCGGTTTCCGGGGTGAACCACAATTTCTATATCGCCTCACTTTCCTACAAAACCATCGTCTACAAAGGAATGCTAACCAGTGGTCAGCTGCGTTATTACTTTGCAGACCTTCAAAATGAAGAGCTGGTTTCAGCGTTCGCGGTAATTCATTCAAGATTTTCAACCAATACTTCACCCTCCTGGAAACTGGCCCATCCGTTCAGGTTTATTGCGCACAACGGCGAGATCAACACCATTCGGGGCAACATCAACTGGCTACATTCTAAGGAAGCTTTTTTCGCATCAGATGTTTTCAGCCGGGAAGAGTTGGACATGATCATGCCGATCTGCAACAACTTTGGTTCCGATTCATCCAATCTTGATAACGCAGTTGAGTTGTTGGTGCACGCTGGTCGATCATTGCCCCATGTTATGATGATGCTGATCCCCGAGGTATGGGACGGCAACGAAAACATGAGTCAGGAGAAAAAAGATTTTTACGAATACCACGCAAACCTGATGGAACCGTGGGATGGCCCTGCCTCCATAACGTTCACCGATGGAAAAATAATCGGAGCTACACTCGACCGAAATGGTCTACGGCCTTCAAGATTTATTGTAACCAAAGATGACCGGGTTATCATGTCCAGTGAAGTGGGTGTTCTGGATATTGATCCTGAGTTGGTCTCAGCCAAAGGCCGCCTTCAGCCGGGCAAAATGTTTGTGGTTGATATGGAGGAGGGCAGAATCATCAGCGACGATGAGTTGAAAAGGGATATCTGCAGCAGACAGCCTTACGGAAAATGGCTTCGGGAAAATAAAGTCAGGCTTCAGGATCTTCCTGAGCCAGGCGGAAGTTTCCACAAATACGATTCCAATACATTTCTAAAAAGGCAAATATCTTTTGGATTAACCAGTGAAGACATCCGTGTGGTGATTGCGCAGATGTGCGAATCCGGAAAAGAAGCATTGGGTTCGATGGGCAGTGATGTGCCGTTGGCGGTACTTTCCGATCAGGCGCAACATCTTTCAAGCTATTTCAAACAACTCTTCGCCCAGGTAACCAATCCACCTATTGATCCCATTCGGGAACGCATGGTGATGTCGCTGGCCTCAAGGGTTGGAGGATCGCTTAACCTGCTCGAAGAAACACCGGAGCACTGCGTTACGCTTGAGCTTCCTGTGCCGATCCTATCCAACAATGAATTGGAAAAAATCCGATACATCGATCATCGGCACCTTCAAACCAAAACCATTTATACCTACTTCCGGGCCGATGGTCAGCCAGGCTCATTGGAAAAAGGACTAAACCGCATTTGTCAGTACGTAACCGATGCCATTGAAGATGGTTTCACCATCATCAATCTGTCCGACCGCAGCTTCGATAGCGGACACGCTCAAATCCCATCGTTGTTGGTCACCGCTGCCGTGCACCACGACCTCATCCGTAAAGGTCTTCGTGGAAAAGTGGGGCTCATTGTAGAAGCAGGAGATGTTTGGGAAACCCATCACTACGCCACCTTACTTGGATTTGGTGCGTCGGGCATTAACCCGTATCTGGTTTACCAAACCATTCACGACATGAAGAAGAGAAATCTTCTGTCGGAAGAGCTTACAGAAGAGAAAGCCATTTACCATTACAAAAAGGCTGTGTGCGGTGAGCTGCTCAAGATCATGAGCAAAATGGGAATCAGTACGCTGCAGTCGTATCATGGTGCACAGATTTTTGAGGCCCTTGGAATTAGCAAAGAGGTTATTGATCAGTATTTCACCGGAACCGTTAGCCGCATTGGCGGATTAACGCTGGACGATATAGCACATGAAGCACTGATCAAGCACAGTCTTGCCTTTCCAAGTTCACACAACATCACGCCGCGACTGGAAGTGGGTGGCATTTATCAATGGAAACACAGGGGTGAAGCACATTTGTTTAATCCGCAAACCATTCATTTGCTTCAACAGGCAACCAAAGCAAATGATTACACCGTCTTCAAGCGATACAGCAGGCTCATCAATGAACAGAGTGAAAAAAATATCACCCTTCGTAGTCTGTTGAAAATCCGAAAAGGAAAATCGATTCCAATCAGCGAGGTAGAGCCAAAAGAAAATATTTTCAAAAGGTTTGCCACGGGGGCCATGTCCTTCGGATCCATCAGCCATGAGGCACACAGCACCCTTGCAATTGCCATGAACCAAATTGGCGGCAAAAGCAATTGTGGTGAGGGCGGTGAAGATGAAATACGTTTTCAGAAAAAAGAAGATGGGACTTGGGAAAATTCTGCGATCAAGCAGGTGGCCTCCGGACGCTTCGGCGTAACGAGCTACTACCTGTCCAACGCTCAGGAACTGCAGATTAAAATTGCACAGGGTGCAAAACCCGGTGAAGGTGGTCAGCTTCCGGGTCATAAAGTAGATGAGTGGATTGGAAAAGTGAGACATTCAACTCCTGGCGTTGGCCTGATTTCCCCTCCGCCGCACCACGACATTTATTCCATCGAAGACCTGGCACAGCTGATCTTTGATTTGAAAAATGCCAACCGAACTGCCCGCATCAGTGTTAAACTCGTTTCTGAGGCAGGTGTAGGAACCATTGCCTCCGGTGTGGCAAAAGCCCATGCCGATGTGATTTTGATTTCCGGTCACGATGGTGGAACCGGTGCCTCCCCCTTAAGCTCCATTCGACATGCCGGTCTGCCATGGGAACTTGGTCTTGCTGAAACGCACCAGACTTTGGTAAAAAATAAATTAAGGGGACGTGTTACACTTCAAACGGACGGACAAATCAGAACCGGTCGTGATCTCGCGATTGCGGCGCTCCTTGGCGCTGAAGAATGGGGCGTTGCTACTGCTGCACTGGTTACGGAAGGTTGCATTATGATGCGCAAGTGTCATTTGAACACCTGTCCGGTTGGGGTGGCTACACAAAACCCGGAGCTACGGGCCCTATTTACAGGAAAACCTGAGCACGTGGTAAACCTTTTCACTTTCCTTGCTGAAGAGTTGCGTGAGATCATGGCGGAACTTGGATTCAGAACGGTAAATGAAATGGTGGGGCAGACCGATCTTCTTGAAGTGGTAAAAGACCGCACAAACTGGAAGCACTTCAATTTAGACCTCTCACCCGTTGTGTATAAGGAGCCGATGAGCCTGGAAACTGCACTCTTCAAACAGGAAGATCAGGATCACGGTATCGATCTGGTGCTTGACCGTGAAATGATTCGTGCCTCTAGACCTGCCCTGGAGAACTTAGATCGGGTAGAAAAAACTTTTCCGATCACCAACCGCGACAGGGCGGTCGGTGCCATGCTCTCAAATGAGATCTCCAAAAAATTCCTGGCACCTGGATTGCCAAAGGGAACCATTCACTTTAAATACCAGGGAACGGCCGGACAAAGTTTTGGTGCCTTCGGTACCGGTGGACTTCGCTTTGAGTTAGAAGGTGACGCCAACGATTATTTTGGCAAAGGCCTCTCTGGTGCACAGCTGATTTTATATCCACCGAAAAAATCTGATTTCAATCCGGCAGAAAATATTATTGCAGGAAATGTGGCCTTCTATGGTGGTACCTCCGGCGAAGCCTGGATTCGAGGTCGCGCTGGTGAACGCTTTTGCGTTAGAAATTCTGGTGTAAAAGTAGTGGTAGAAGGAGTAGGCGACCACGGCTGTGAATACATGACAGGTGGCGTCGTTGTCATACTGGGCGAGACAGGTCGAAATTTTGCAGCAGGGATGAGCGGTGGTGTGGCCTACATATACGATCTGAAAAATGATTTCAAAAAGAATTGTAATACGGAGATGGTGATGTTCGATACTTTCGAAGATGGGGAAGAAGAGGGTCTTCGTCGCATGATTCTCGATCATTTCACGTTCACTGGCAGCCAGGTGGCTTCTGAGATTCTTAAAAACTGGAACGAATGCTATCCACGCTTTGTGAAGGTCATGCCAATGGATTACAAGGCTGCGCTTCAGAAAAGAAAGCAAAAAGTTCCGCTGGTTCAATACGGAGTTAAATAACTGTTCAGCACATGGGTAAACCAACAGGGTTTCTTGAAATAGGAAGAGAATTGCCGCAAAAGCGGGAGGTGAACGAGCGGCTAAAAGATTACCGCGAAATCGAGAAAACCGGAAATACAGAGCTCACCCGTAAACAGGCCTCACGCTGCATGGACTGTGGTGTACCATTTTGCCACAATGGCTGTCCCCTCGGCAACATCATACCTGAATTCAACGACGCGGTTTATCATGGAAACTGGAAGCAAGCCTATGAACTGCTTGTTTCAACCAATAATTTTCCTGAATTCACCGGGAGAATTTGTCCGGCACCTTGTGAATCGTCCTGCGTTCTCGGAATCAATAAGCCACCCGTTGCCATTGAATTCATTGAAAAGTCAATCATTGAAAAAGCTTTTGAAGAGGGTTACGTAAAGCCTAATATCCCGGGAAAACGAACCGGGAAAAAAGTAGCCGTGGTCGGGTCTGGTCCTGCAGGGTTAGCCGCTGCCTCCCAACTTAATACAGCAGGACATTCCGTCACCGTATTTGAGCGCTCGGATGAAATTGGTGGGCTGTTGCGCTATGGTATTCCTGATTTTAAACTTGAAAAGGGTATCGTCGAAAGAAGAGTTCGACTGATGGAAGTTGAGGGGATTAAATTTCAAACCAACGCCAACGTCGGTGTTAACGTACCGGTTCAGCAATTAAGAGATGAGTTTGATGTTATCTTGTTGTGTGGCGGCTCTACCATACCACGTGACCTTGGAATTCCGGGACGTGAATTGGATGGTGTGGAATTCGCAATGGATTTCCTTACACAGCAGAACCGGAGGGTAAGCGGCAAACAGCCTTTGGCTTCCAACGAAAACAATCACGAAGCAGAGGAAATTCTTGCTACCGGTAAGCATGTGATCGTCATCGGGGGTGGAGATACCGGCTCCGATTGTGTTGGCACCAGCAACCGGCATGGCGCTTCATCGGTGACCCAGCTTGAAATAATGGTGAAGCCTCCCAAGGAAAAAAATCCGGTGACGCCCTGGCCCAACTGGCCTATGATTCTACGGACTTCCACTTCACATGAAGAAGGTTGCGAACGTCAATGGGCAATACTCACCAAATCATTCGTTGGAAACAAAGAAGGAAAGGTGACTGGTCTAAATGTTGTTGACATCGAATGGAAAAACGAAGCAGGCAAAGCACCTCAATTCGTAGAAGTTCCCGGTACCGAGCGAACCTTGCCTTGTGATCTGGCCCTTCTGGCGCTTGGATTTCTGCACCCACAGCATCAGGGATTGCTGGATCAATTGGGCATTGAGTACGACGAACGTGGAAATGTCAAATGCAACCGCTACCAAACTTCAGTAGAGTATGTCTTTTCAGCCGGCGATATGCGTCGTGGGCAAAGCCTTGTGGTATGGGCCATTTCGGAGGGACGTGAGGCAGCAAGAGCAGTAGATTCCTACCTCATGGGTGAAACACAACTGGAAGCCAAAGAAAAAGGGCTGCTGCACATTTAGTGCAGCGATCACCACTTCCAATCACCTGCAATCCTAAGCGGCTGTTCAAGATTGTTTTCAATCATGAACTTTCGTGTAGTCTCACTATCCATTTTCCTGGCCGGAAGCTTTTCAGCATCAGCAACAGCGAACAGCAACATTGAGCCAAACCTGGCCATGTTTCGAATGTGTTCCTGATTTACCAAATCAAAATCATCGCAATCTGCATGGTAGCAGCGATAAATGTGACGCTCCAAATTGCTGTGCATGGATAACACAGGTATGCCCTCCAGCATAAACGGCTGGTGATCGCTGTGCAATCCAAGGCCTTTGGAAAATTTATTTTTATAGACCGTATCTATTTTACTTAACTCCGCTCCCAGGGTTGCAAAGAAAACAGTGTCCTCCAGCATGCCGCCGGCATTGATGCCGACAGGATTACCACTCATGTCACAATTGAACATATACTTGATGTTATCGATCGAGCCGCTGGAAGTTTCCTGCTGAACCATATAACGAGAACCCAGTAAACCCTGCTCCTCACCCATGAACATAACAAACTGAACAGTCCGTTTTGGTTTAAGTTTATTGGCCATGAATGCACGTGCCATATCCAACACAGCAAATGATCCTATACCATTATCAATGGCCCCAGTCGCCAAGTCCCAGGAGTCGAGATGGCCACCGACCACAATTCTTTCATCAGGGATTTCAGAACCCTTAATGGTAGCAATCACGTTCCTTGCCTTAATCATGCCACTGTTGTTGGTCATGTTGATTTTCGCGCTAATTTTTTTGCCGGCTTTAAGTTTTTCTTTGATGGCCATTCCATCCTCCAGTCCGATAGAAACAGCAGGGATGGGAATCAGTGCGCCGGTTACGGAAGCAGTGCCGGTAAAGAGTACACCTCCATCAACCTGATTGAAGATGATTACTCCGACTGCGCCGTGCCGTATGGCCAAGGCTGTTTTTTCACTTCGATGAAGATTGTGTAACCCGGGCTTACTGTCCTTCGAAAGGCCGACACTGAAAAAAGCAATTTTATCTTTCACTTCTTTGGAAAGTGCAGCGAAGTCTTCCTCCAGTCCGTTGCCAACATCAATCAACTGAGCATTAACCTCTGCGCTTACCGGAGCGTGACCGAGCGTCACTGCCTTTAGTGGCGCACCTTCTACCTCAACGGAAATTGTACCTCGAGACCAGGCTTCAACTTCAAATTCCTGAAACTTAACGTCCTCAAAGCCATACTCTTTGAATTTATCGAAAGTGTATTGTTCTGCCTTGTGGCCATTGTCAGATCCTGTTAACCGGTGACCTATCGTAGAAGTTTCCTCTTGAAGGGTTTCATAGGCCCTTGAATTGGCCAGAACCTCAGCATTGATGCGTTGAAAAATTTCAAGCCTTGTCTCAGCGGGTTTTTGAGAACAAGATGCCAAGAGGGCCACGGAAGCGATAAGAATAATTTTTTTCATATTCGTTCAGGATAATTTCTAAAAGTATTGATTTTTAGCCTGGCCCGAAAGGAAGATTTTACCAAAACCAACCATCATGAAACTTAAATACGCGGTCAATTTGCACAAGGGCTTAACTGCTCCTGTTGTGTTGGGCCTGATGTTCTACTTCGATGAATTTGGGACCGGAGCCTGGCTGTACCTGGCTCTGCATGGTACCTACGGGATATTGTGGTTGCTCAAAGACCGAATCTATCCTGACCGTCAATGGGAAAAACAGGTTTCTGTTGGCTTTGGAATTTTTGCCTGGTGCGCCTTACTGTTGTATTGGGTTGCACCCTGGATACTCCTGAGTTCAGGACTTCAACCATCTGGACCAGTAATCGCGGGTTCAGTTTTCCTGGTCGTTTTCGGAACCATGATTCATTATGCGAGTGATGCGCAGAAGTATTTCACCCTTAAATACCAACCGGGGCTGATCACTGAAGGTTTTTTCGCCAATTGCAGAAACACCAATTACCTGGGTGAGCTTATGATTTATTCAGGATTTGCTTTAGCCTCCTGCAGTCCTTATGGATGGCTCGGAATCGGCGCCTTCTTCGCTGCTGAATTCATTCCGAATATGCTGCGAAAGGATCGGTCCCTCTCAAGATATCCAACGTTCCATGCTTACAAGGAAAAGTCGGGGTTGTTGTTTCCGAAAATCTGGTAGCTGAGTGCTAGGCTGAATTTCTTGCTGCATTTATGATTCCGAACATGCAGCGGATGATCAGCTTCCTGAATATTCCAAGCGAATCATTGCCTTTGCGAACCTGAATCAAGGCGTATTGCTGTATCGCAATCAGTGGTAAAACAATTTTTTCACGCAACCTGATGGATGCTCGTCCACCCGGACTGTTTTCCATCAGACTTGAAATTCCAGCGACAGCAAGAATGTTTTCCGCTGAGCGGACATTCTCTTGTTGCATCTGACTCCAGATCTGACCAAACTTCTCATCCTGTTGCAGATGCGCTGTAGCCGGATAAAATGTTTTTGTCAGCGACATCATACTGTTGCCGAGCAATGTTCTAAAAAACAATGAACGTCTGAACAGGTCTTTAATAGCAGGCATCGATCCTTTTGATGCGATCTTTTCAATGGCCGTCCCAACGCCATAAAAACCAGGAATATTTTGTTTCATCTGTGCCCAGCTGCCCACAAAGGGAATAGCCCGGAGGTCTTCAAGCTTTAAATCCTTATTCACTTTGCGCGAGGTTGGCCTGGATCCAACATTCGTTTCGCCAAAATACGGCAGTGGTGTTACCTCCTGCAGATAGGCAACAAAATCCGGATGTTTTTTTAGTCGGAGGTAAGCTTCGTAACCAGCCTCAGCCAGATCATCCAACAATAACTTATCGTCGGCTGTCATCTCTGGATGGGAATCAAATACTGCCTGCTCAACACCTGCAGACAACAATTGTTCAAGGTTGTATGTACATGATACCGGCCTTCCGAAATTAGAACTAATGGTCTGACCTTGGATGGTTATCTGGATTTCCTCAGATTCAATAGAAGGACCAAGCGATGCATAAAAGTCGTGTGTGTTACCGCCTCCACGCGCAGGCGGCCCTCCTCTTCCATCAAAAAATATGACTGTAATGCCTGCTTCCCTTGAAACGCTGGTCAGCATTTCCTTGGCACGGAATATGGACCAGTTGGCCCGAAGGTAACCCCCATCTTTGGTGCCATCGGAGAATCCAAGCATAATCACCTGACGGTTGCCACGCATGCGAATATGTTCACGGTACGTCGGTATAGCATAGAGTTCCCGCATCACATCTCCTGCGCCTGCAAGGTCTTCGATGCTTTCAAACAGCGGCACTACATCTACCTTCAGCCCGTCGGATTGAGCTGCAAACAATTTGGCCAATTGAAAAACCTCAATAACATGCAGTGCAGAGCCACAATTGCTGATGATGTACCGGCTGCAAGCTTTAACACCATAAACCGATTGTATTTTTTTTACAACAGAAAAAACTCCAACATCATCTGACTCCGAATTTTCTTTGAAGTCCTTTGCTGAGGAATTAAGCACGGCATCTATTTTACTCTTCTCCTCAGCATAATTTTCCCACTTTGCTCCAAAATAATTTTTCCAAATCCCTTCATGCCTGTCTGCATGTTGTCGGATGTCTAGTCCCGCAAAGTGAAAACCAAAGATCTTAACCCTAATCAGAAATTCATCAAGTATTTCCAGAAAGAGTCCATCGTGTTTTTCAATCAAAATTTTTCTTGCCTCGTCAATATCTCCCAACAGTTCCGTATCGGTCGAATAGGCCCCCTCCGATTTTTGGATGTTGGCCAGGAGTTTTTGCTCCATCCGCTGAACCACAACGTCCACGCCAGTGAAGGTTAATCGACGTTTTAGTTTTCTGACTTCATTGAAATAGTTCCGGATAACACGCTCGTGCAAATGGGTCGCCACCTGCCAGGTTGTTTCATTGGTTACAAACGGATTTCCATCTCGGTCGCCTCCCGGCCAAAATCCGATGGAGATGATGTCCGGATTGATCCATTCCGATGGCTCAATTTCCAATGAGCGGCTCATCCGCAAAACGATGTCCGTTACCGATGCATAAAAAACATTTTCAAGGTACCAGCACAACGTGGCTGCCTCCTCAAAAGGAGTAGGCTTGGTCTGCTTAAAAAATTTTGTTTTCCCCAGCTGTTGAAGCAGCTGATTGATCTGGACGAGATCACCAGACCGAATGGCCAGTTCGAGATCGGTCAGAATTCCTAAAACCGTTCCCGGATAAAATTGCGTCGGGTGAGCCGTTAAAACCACACGCACAGAAAATTGCTGAAGCTTTTGTTTTAGCTGGTCCAACTTATTCTCGGCCTTGGCTCTTAGCAACAGCCCACTGAAGGTTCCCTGTCCGCGTACATCATTCAACTCTTCAAACGCAGCATCTTCCACCGAATCAAACAATACAACCTGTCGCTCTACATACCGAATGATATCAAAGAACAACTCATGCTGCTCTTCCTGATTCAAGCCTGTCGCATACCTTGTAAAAAACGAATTCAGAATATCCTCAGGGGATTTTGAAGCTGCGAAACCTTCTTCACAATGCTTAAGCAACAACGGCATCAAAGCGCCAGTCCTGGCAATACTTTGAAAAGGCAGATTCAGAAAAAGGCTATTGTATATATGGTATCGGTTACCAACCGTTTCTTTAAATCCTGAAGAAGGGATAAAACCCATGGTTACTGGTTAAAGTTTACTTTTGAAGAATGAAAGATAAAGTTGTCGTCATCACCGGTGCCACCTCTGGCATAGGAAAGGCAATCGCATTTACCTTCGGCCTTCGTGGTTCAAAAATATTTATTACCGGTCGAAATCCTGATGCACTTGATCAAACTATCCGAGAACTTTCAGCAAAACAAATCATCGTTAGGGGATTGGTCGCTGATGCGGGTTCGGAGGTTGACAATAAAAAAACAGTTGAAGCCGCTGTAGAGCATTTTGGACAAATCGATGTTTTGGTCTGTAATGCCGGCGTTGGCATGCGGGCACTCTTTGAAGACCTGGATCTAAGTGTTTTCAACCAGGTGATGAACATCAACTTCACGGGTGTGGTGGCTTTAACCAAATTTGCTTTGCCCCATATCCTCAAATCAAAAGGTTCTATCGTCGGAATTTCATCCATTAATGGAAGGAGATCGACACCTGCGCGCACCGCCTATTCCGCATCAAAGTTTGCCATGGAAGGATTTTTGGAATCGTTGCGGACAGAGGTGATGAGCCGAGGTGTACATGTTCTTTCGGTTTGTCCGGGCTTCACTGCCTCCAACATTCGAAACAAAGCCCTAAATGCCTCCGGACATTCTCAGGGTGAATCGCCACGCAATGAAAATAAAATGATGACTGCTGAAACGGTGGCTGAACTAACCTATCAGGCGGTCGTTCGACGTAAACGTGACCTAATTTTAACTTCACAGGGAAAACTGGCCGTATTTTTAAACAAATGGATACCGGCGGTTATGGACAAATTGGTTTACTACATTATGTCCAAAGAACCCGATTCACCGTTAAAAAAATCCTAGGACACCGTTTTTTTCACGTTTGAGAACTCTTAAGCCATTCGCTGCTTAGATTTGTCCGATGGCTAAAACTAAAACTGTTTTCTTTTGTCAGAACTGCGGACATGAAGCCGCAAAGTGGATGGGAAAATGTCCATCGTGCGAACAGTGGAATACCTTCGCGGAAGAGCTGGTTCAAAAAAATGAAAACAAAAATGAATGGCGAAAGGAGTCGATATCAAAAGTCTCCAAGCCAACTGCCTTAAGTGATCTGACGGTTGTTCCTCAAAAAAGAATCTTCACCGGCGACCAGGAACTGGACCGGACCTTAGGCGGTGGAATGGTTCCAGGAAGTTTATTATTAATCGGCGGGGAGCCAGGCATTGGAAAATCAACGTTAATGCTACAGCTGGCGTTGTCGCTAAAAAAAATTAAAACGCTTTATGTCTCCGGTGAGGAAAGTGATCAGCAAATAAAAATGCGTGCCGATCGGCTGTCCAGCGAACGGAATCCGGATACATGGCTGCTCACCGAAACCAACACCAGAAATATTTTTCATGCAGCAGAGGAGATAAAGCCGGAGGTGATGGTCATCGATTCAATTCAGACGTTGTACTCACCCCTGTTGGACGGGGTTGCAGGAAGCGTCGGTCAGGTACGACAATGTGCAGCGGAGTTGCTGAAATTTTCTAAGGAGACCGGAACCATCGTTTTTTTGGTCGGCCACATCACAAAGGACGGCATGCTTGCCGGACCAAAGGTATTGGAACACATGGTCGATACAGTGCTTCAGTTTGAAGGTGACCGGCATCTTTCCTACCGAATTCTTCGTACGATCAAGAACAGGTTTGGCTCTACATCCGAAATCGGGATTTACGAAATGCTGGGCACTGGTTTACGCCAGGTTAACAATCCATCGGAAATCCTGATCTCACCAAAGGATCATCCGCTAAGCGGTGTAACCATAGGCGCAACCGTTGAAGGGAACCGACCACTGCTTATTGAAGTGCAGTCGCTGGTGAGCACAGCTTCCTATGGAACACCACAACGAAATCCAAATGGGTTTGACCATAAAAGGCTAAACATGATGTTGGCGGTTTTAGAAAAACGCTGTGGCTACCGCATGGGCACGCAGGATGTCTTTCTAAATATGGCGGGAGGTTTATACGTCGAAGATCCCGCCATTGACCTGGCGGTGTGTATGTCGATGGTTTCCTCCATGGAAGAAATTAGCATCTCCGATAAGACCTGTTTCGCTGCCGAGGTCGGCCTGGGAGGAGAGCTTCGCCCGGTTCACCGAATTGAACAACGAATTTCAGAAGCTGAAAAACTTGGGTTCAAAGAAATTTTTATTTCTAAATACCACCAATCAGGTCTTCAGGAAAAAAAAGGCATTAAGATTCACCTCCTGGGCAAACTGGACGAAGTTATCCGTCGCTGCCTTCAGAAATAATTTTTTAAAGCCTCGTGAACAGCTGTTGCCAAAGCTGATCATACTTCTCCCACTTCACCAGATTGATTCCCCAATGCGGACTTGCGCTGGTTGTGAAGGTTGATACCTTGCCCTTACCAATCATTCGTGCAGTTAGCAACGGATACCACTTGTTCATGTATTGGATTTCCATCAGGCTGACACTATCGGGACGCAACCGGGTTTCATTGAACCCCAACAAGGGCGGAATTTCATCGACGGTAATTCCAGAAAGCACAGGATGTGAAGGGTTGGGAAGTCTGACCGGAAAACTCCAGGTTGATTCAATTAAGTCATCGCCATCCAGACATTCTACCGGTAGCACTTCATGGAATGGAACCCTTTTCCATCCTCCTTTTCCGATTTCACCACTGAAGCTGTACCAACCACCCATCATGTGAAAGTGGCCACCATTTTTAACCCATTCTTCCATCAACATGAATCGATCGGGAAAGGTCACATACTTATCGCCCCATTTATTGCGATTGAAAAAATCAGGGTGCAGCATCATCACCTTGGTTTCTACATCTCCAAAGACAATGCTGGTTGCCCACTTTAGTTTTTCATCAAACTCTTCCGGAGACATGTTGTAGAGCTCCCATGAAGGTTGTGAAATGACGTTTGCGCCGGGAATAGCCTTGCAGGCATCGACAAACTGCTGAGCATAATTTAAAATTTCAACGCCCTTAGTGGCCGACAAAAAAGGGCTTTCAATGTATTTCTGACCGGTGTGCACGCACCAATTACCGACATGCCAAATGTTTAGTTTTCCTGAATTCATGTTTAATCTGTTCTATGTTTTGTGTCTTTATGATGGTCATCAGTGTTTTAAAACACCATGCTGTGGTCAATATAATTTAAATTGCACACAGATTCATCAATCACGGAGGTTAACCTGCACTATGGGGGCTGGGAAAATCCGAAACCCCTAATCACTACTCATGTCGAAGAAAAAATTCAAGGAAAAAAAAGAGGAGCACCACAAGCAGGAAATTAAATCCATCAGGAAAGAAATTCTTTCCCTGTTCGAGGATAATCCGGGGAGAGGTTACGACTTCAAACAAATAGCCAGAAGGGTTGGATTAAAAAAGAAAGCCTTAAATAAGGACCTGTTCAGTTTGTTGGATGCCTTAGAAGAAGAGGGAAAAATCCGTCATCTACCCAATGGTGCATTCACCTCCACCAAAAAAGCAGAAGTAATTCGCGGTAAGGTTGATCATGTAAATCCGAGGTTCGCCTACATCATCACCAGTGAGACCGATGGCTCAGACATATACGTAAAAACACGCGACCTGGGCTCTGCTTTACACGGCGATCTCGTTGAAGTAGAATTGTTCAACCGACGCGATGGTGATCATCCTGAAGGATTTGTAAGCAGGGTAACGGAGCGCAGCAGAACTCAATTTGCCGGACGCGTCGAGGTATCTAAGGGATTCGGTTTTATCGTACCGGACTTCAAAAAGATTTATCAGGACTTTTTTGTTTACCCTGAACATCTCAAAGGCGCGGTAACCAACGATAAGGTTCTGTTTGAAGTCATCCGATGGGGTGACGGGGATAAAAATCCCGAAGCACGTGTCATTGAGATCCTTGGAAAAACCGGAGAGAATGAAGCTGAAATTCATTCCATCATGGCCGAGTTCGGTTTACCGTTCAGATTTTCACCTAAAGTAATTGCCGAATCAGAGGCCATTTCAACCGTAATCGCTGAAAAAGAAATTTCAAAAAGAAGAGATTTTAGGAACATACTCACGTTCACCATCGATCCGGCCGATGCAAAGGACTTCGATGATGCCATTTCCTATCAGAAATTGGCCAACGGCAATCTTGAAATCGGTGTTCATATAGCAGACGTTACGCATTATGTAAGGCCTGATACAGCACTCGACGCCGATGCGCTTGATCGTGCGACATCTGTTTACCTGGTCGATCGCACCGTCCCAATGCTTCCTGAAAAACTTTCCAATGTTTTGTGTTCCCTTAGACCCAAGGAAGATAAGCTTACCTTTTCTGCCGTATTTGAAATGACGCCTACGGGAAAGGTTGCCCGCGAATGGTTTGGTCGTACCATCATACATTCAGACCATCGCTTCACCTACGAGGAGGCACAAGAAGTTATTGAAAATGGAGCAGGCCTTTACGCCGAAGAACTTTTAATGCTGAATGGTCTGGCAAAGAAACTTCGCAAAGAAAGATTTGAACAGGGAGCAGTCAACTTCGAGACCACTGAAGTCAAATTCAAGCTCGATGCAAAGGGTAAACCACTGGAGGTCATTCCGAAAATCAGAAAGGATGCACACAAACTGATTGAAGAATTTATGCTAATGGCCAACCGGGCCGTAGCAACTTTCATTTACAAGAAACAGGGTGGCAAAGGCAAAAAAGATACTCTGCCTTTTGTATACCGAATCCACGATTTTCCGGATCCTGACCGGGTGCGCGACTTCGCCAATTTTGCCAGACAATTTGGTCACAAGCTTCAAACAGAAGATGCCACCATATCCAGATCGCTGAACAGCCTGATGGATAAAATTGAAGGTAAGCCAGAACAAAATGTGCTTCAACAACTGGCAGTTCGAAGCATGGCCAAAGCAAAATATACGACCGAACCCAAGGGGCACTTTGGACTTGCCTTTGCGCACTACACCCATTTTACTTCACCCATTAGACGGTACCCCGATATGATGGTCCACCGGTTGCTGCAACATTACCTTGACGATGGGAAACCGGTTAATGAACAATTGTACGAAGAGAAGTGCGTTCACTCTTCAGAACGCGAAAAACGAGCAGCCGACGCTGAGCGTGCCTCTATCAAATTCAAACAGGTTGAGTTCATGAGTACAATGCCAGACCGGATTTACCCTGGCATGATCACCGGTGTCACTGACTTTGGCATTTTCGTTGAAATGATCGAAACCAAATGTGAAGGCATGTTGCGGCTTATGGATATGAAAGATGATTACTATGAATTTGACGAACGCAACTACCGCGTCATCGGCCGCCGCCGAAAAAAGATCTACCGACTCGGTGATTCGGTAAGTGTCCGCATTAAGAAAACGGATATTGATCGGAGATTAATTGACCTGACCCTTGAGAATTAATGTGCGGATGGTCAGAGGTCAGCGCATTAATTGAATAAAATTCCGGTTTTTTACAGTTCAAATCTATGGACTACCTCAAACTGATTGAGAAGGAGATCCGCAAACAGCGTTTCGGAAAAGAGCCAGCAACCCTATATGAGCCCATCCGATATATTATGTCGCTGGGCGGAAAAAGATTACGACCTGTTTTGGTGTTGCTTGCCTACAACATGTACCGTAGCCGTCCATCCGGTCGTTCTCTAAAACTTAAAACGTCAGGAAACCAAACCCTTCAACAAATTGTTTCTTTTGCTGTGGCGGTAGAGGCATTTCACAATTTCACCCTCATGCATGACGACATAATGGATCAGGCACCAATCAGAAGGGGAAAGCCAACCGTACACAAAAAGTGGGGTGAGAACACAGCCATTCTTTCGGGCGATGTTATGTTGGTTAAGGTCTACGAAATGTTGAGTGCACTGGAACCCGAGCTGCTCCACAAAGCTTTGCCAATTTTCAATAAAACTGCAGTAGAGGTTTGTGAGGGACAGCAACTGGACATGGACTTTGAAACCAGGGAAACGGTTTCTGAAAAAGAATATCTGAATATGATTCGGTTAAAGACCGCTGTTTTGTTGGGATTCAGTTTGGCGTTTGGGGCGCTGTTGGCCGGAGCACCGGAACAGGATCAAAAACTACTCTATCGGTTTGGTGTGGGAATCGGTACCGGCTTCCAACTTAGGGATGATATCCTCGACGTTTATGCGAACCAGGATAAGTTTGGAAAACAGGTAGGTGGAGACATTATTTCCAACAAGAAAACTTATCTCCTCATTAAGGCGCTTGAGTTGTGTAAAGGGAAAGATCTGGAAAGCCTACGCTATTGGCTCTCAGCAAAAAAATTCAACAAAAAAGAAAAAGTACTGGCGGTCACCGCATTGTACGATAAAGTTGGTATCCACACACTGGCCTCTAAAAAAGCAGACGCTTACTTCAGGGAAAGCTATGCCTTATTGAAGGGGCTGTCTTCCGGTGTATCTATTGACGATCTCACCGACTATGCCAAGGTATTGATGAGCCGTCAGAACTGAACCAAACCACCCACTTGAATTCCGAAGCAGAGTTTGAACAGCAGGATGATGAATTGTTCATCCACCACCGCATCGTCGCTGATCCGGGTCAGAGCCTGATCAGGCTGGATAAATTCCTTACCGATCGCCTTCCTCATGTGACCAGGACTAAAATTCAGGACGCGGTTGCGGCGGAGTTTATTAAAGTGAACGGTAAAGTCGTTCGCTCCAACTACCGTGTCCACCCTAAGGATGTTGTCACGGTCGCACTGCCAGAACCACCAAGGGATACGGAGGTTTATCCGGAAAATATTCCCTTAAATATTGTGTTTGAGGATGAGCATTTGTTGGTGGTGAACAAACCAGCAGGAATGGTTGTGCACCCGGCACATGAAAATTGGTCCGGTACATTGGTCAATGCGCTGGTGTATCACTTCAGTCAATTACCAGAAATGATGGGCAATGAGGGCCGGCCAGGATTGGTACATCGGATCGACAAAGACACCAGCGGGTTGTTGGTGATTGCCAAAACCGAATCGGCGATGACTGCGCTTGCAGCCCAATTTTATCACCATACCATCGGACGCACTTATCAGGCTATAGTATGGGGAGAGCCTGACCCAAACGAAGGCACCATTAATGTAAACCTTGGAAGGAGTCCAAAAGACAGAAGAATCACGGTTGCCATCCCAGACGGATCTTCGGGCAGACATGCCATAACCCATTACCGCACCTTAAAGCCTTTGCGGTATGTGTCATTGATCGAATGTCGACTGGAAACCGGACGAACCCATCAGATTCGCGCGCATATGAAATATCTTGGTCATCCAATATTCAGCGATGCGACTTATGGCGGTGATCAAATACTAAAAGGAACTGTCTTTGCGAAGTACAGACAGTTTGTTGAAAACTGCTTCAAACTAATTCCCAGACAGGCGCTGCACGCAAAAACTCTGGAGTTTATACATCCGGCAACTGGAGCGCTGATGAGGTTCGACTCAGAACTCCCTGAGGATTTCACCAAAGCTCTGCTCAAATGGGAGGGCTACGTGTCGAATGACTGATTGCTCAAAAAAGATGAGATTGGTCTTCGCTGCTCTCCAGGGCAAAGCGGATTTGGCGAATGGCATTCTCCTTTATTCTGTCCTTTTCTGCTTTTGGACGCTCGGCAAGAACTTTCTGAATGTACGCCAAAGTCACTTCCATTTGACGGTAATTCAGGGAATCAAGCAAACGAGTGTCTACTGTAACTGAATCATATTTCATAGTGGTTGTGGTTGTAACACAAATCTTCAGATGTTGATGCAATGGAACAAGTGTCAAATTCAGGATTAACAAATTGTTCATATAGACTTAATCTTTTGGGTTCATCATCAATAAATCCATCCAACAACTAAACCTCCAATCATAATAACCGTTCATATCCACCCTATGGCCATTCTTGACATTGCTCCACTCAGCTTCCCCTGGCAAACCCAGGATCCATTTTTATTTTGTGTACACCATCTCGACATCTATCCTCCAGGAAATGGCGATTTCGGACCGGCAGCATCGCTTACAGGAAGAAACATTGGACAGGACTTCACCATAAAAGACGGTTGGAGAATGTACCACGGACAACGCGTTCCCGGCTTTCCTGCCCATCCGCACCGTGGATTTGAAACGGTGACCATCGCACGACAGGGTTACATCGATCATTCTGATTCACTGGGTGCTGCAGGCAGGTTTGGCAATGGTGATGTACAATGGATGACCGCCGGCAAGGGAGTTCAGCATTGCGAAATGTTCCCCCTGATTCACACCGATAAAACCAATCCAACAGAACTGTTTCAGATATGGCTCAATCTTCCAAAATCAAAAAAATCAGCTGAACCTTATTTCTCCATGCTTTGGGCTGAATCCATCCCTGAAATCAGCATTAACGATGAAAATAATGTTCAATCGGTGGTTCGTCTTATCGCCGGTGAGTATCAAAATCATTCTGCGCCTAAACCCAATCCGGATTCATGGGCAGCAAATCCGGAAAACCATGTGAACATCTGGACCATTCAAACTGATGCAAATGGGCATTTCACCATTCCTTCAGCGACAGCAGGAATAAACCGGACGCTATATTTTTATGAAGGGAGCAAGGTGACAATTGCCGACAGAAGTATTCTTCCCGGATATATGATCAGACTTAAAGCCGACGAAAACGTAGAACTGAAAAACGGAAACGCAGTCGGAAAATTTCTTTTGTTGGAAGGAAGGCCCATTAATGAACCAGTTGTACAATATGGTCCGTTCGTTGTTAACACACAAGAGGAAGTTCAACAGACTTATACCGAATTCCGAAGAACACAATTTGGTGGATGGCCATGGCCGTCGTATGAAAACGTGCATAAGGATGCCACAGGACGATTTGCCAAATACCCTGACGGAAGTGTAATCACTCCTTAAAAAAGGAATTACTTATTTTTCAACAAGTCAAATACGTGGGTGTATTTGACGGTAAAACTTCGGTTGCGAACAAATCCTTCGGTGTAAACATCGTTGTAGACCAGAAACAATCCGGTATTGGCTTGTTCAAGAATATTAAACCGGATGTTAAAAGACCATAGATCTTCCTCACTGTTGTACTGAACAAAGCTCTGGAGATTAATTCGGGGTCTGAAAGAGTATGCCACCCTGGCCGCCAGAACCTCCTGAACAAAACTTCCATCAGGAAGCCGCACATCATTAACCTGGAGACTCAGCTCTGAATTAAACTTCTTCCCTACGCGCATCCCAACCGTACCGGTGTTTAGGTAGCGAAGCCCGCCAAAGGAGCCGCCCAGAATTGATCGGGTACTGATGTAAAAAGGTTTGCTGGCGTTGGTCATAAGGACCAATTGGGCCTCTCGATGATCATAGGTGCCAACAGGAACCGTTACATCATTCCTTCTTGAAATCACGAACGGCTTGGTCACCCCTTCCGTGGTAAAATTTATACCGGTGTGGATTTCCAATCCACTCACCCACACCCAATGGTTATCGACATGAAGGTAACTCGTTTCCTGAAAGCCTTTAAAATTCCAAAAGCTTCGATACGTAGCATGTGGCCTTAGTTCAAGCAGTCCATATTTTCCATTCATTCGTACTTGTTGAAATACGGAAGCCTCTGGTTTCCGGTATGCCGACCTAAAAAGATACCCGACTTCCGGGTTAAAGCCCTCGCCAAGTTGGGTGTAGCCAAGGGTTGCACGCAGTCCATTCCACTCGTATGAATTCAAAAGCTTGAAGGATGTCTGATCTCTAGTTTCGCCGGGCGTTTGGGTTTTGGCAACATACCCTGAAATGGTAGCCTTCTTACCAATTCCATATTTTCCATCCAGAGCAAATGAACGGTTATAATTATCAGAAACAGACGTACTCTGGCGGTTGACGATTATTCCGCCAATGGAAGATCGTTGTCCGATTTGTTGGTTTACCCTGGCCACTGTAAAATTTTGTCCCTCAATATCCTGCTCATCAACAGCACGCGTAGTCATGTTTAGAAATCCAATGTTGGTATTATCAATTTTACCGGAAACCCTTCCGCCCCCAATGATTGGAATAACTTCTCCTCGATTGCCTAAACCAATTCTGCGTGTAAAAAATAAATCGACTTCTCCAGCACTGCCCACGGTGAATTGACCGGCGTTCTCCAGGAAAAACGGTCGCTTCTCCGGGAAAAAAAGATTGAACCGATCGAGGTTTACTTGCTGCTGGTCAACTTCCACCTGAGCGAAATCTGTATTGTACGTGAGATCAAGTGTTACACTTGGCGTGATGCTGTATTTCAGGTCTACACCACCAACCGGCTTAACGGTTGTTCCATCGCCTGACGTAAAATCTCTGGCGGCTCTTCCCAGGGCATAGGGAATGAGTTTCAGGTTTCCAGGACTCTGTAAATCAAGGCCGGTCAGTGTTCCTTCAAGACTTAATCTTTTCAAATCAAATTGAATGGGCAATGCAGCCCAGAATACAATTTCATTCGTCTTGCGGATGTTGCGCTGAAAGTTGATGCCCCAAACCTGGTCTTTTCCAGAAGCAAATCGAAGGGTTCGCAACGGTATGGAAAACTCAGCACTCCAACCAAAATCGCCGGTTTTAGAGCGGACGGTCCACGCTGCATCCCAGTTGAGGTTGAATCCCCCGATGGTACCCATTTGTAATCGGTTGTTGGAAAAATTTCCCTGGCCTTCATTATCGACCTGACCATCGTATTCAATTCCAATGGGATTGGTGCCAAAGACAAATCCATTTTGTCGGTCGTGGAAAGTGTCAAGGATAAACAAAAAACTATCGGTGTTGTCCAGTGGTGCATCGCGACGAGCGTCAGAAACAACAAGCTTCCCGGGTTCCTTGTCGTAACAAACAACCGACAGATAAAAAGTGGTCGAGGTGTAGATAATTCTGATTTCTGTTTTCTCAGATGCTGGAAATCCTGAATTGGGTTTGGTTTGCCACAATTGGTCGACTGGCTTAAAGGTTTGCCAGACTGCATCCCCAATCACTTCACCGTCGACGGTTGGCTCCTTGTCGGTTTTGAATGCCTGCATTGCAGGACGGTTGCTGACATCGGGCGTATTGATTACGGTTTGGCTCCACCCTGTATTGAGAATTAGAGTAAACAGTGTGACAAAAAATGTAATCGAATTGAAAAAGGGTCGGATGGACGTAATGGTCGGTAATTATTTGAATTTGAAATTCACAACGATCTTGGAGTTCCCCATCGGATGTGGCTATAGAGTTTTAGAATGCAGGAGTGGTTATCCTTAAAGGCTTAATGAATTAAAATATGGTCAAATCTAGCCTTGGCCCCTCATCCTGTGCAGAGGCAAGTAGTGAAGCCAACGCCAGGAGAAAAATGAGCGAAATCCTCATAAGGTTTTGGTTTATAGGGTGGTATAGGGAATCGTAAATTAATAAAATACAACGGCACTTTTAATCGTCAGCATCAGCAAAGAAATTCGCTGGGCCATAAGAACAATTTTCTTTAGTTTCAGGTCTGCTAAATCAAAATTATCCTCATGAAAAAGATAGCTGTTATCCTGATGACCTTAACCTTAGGGTCAACGGTCTTTGCCCAAAAGATCGACTTTGATAAAAAGCTAAAGGACCTTGGTGTAGAGTTGTACGCCCCCACCAAACCAATGGCCAACTATGTTAAAGCTGTAAGAACCGGCAACCTTATTTTCCTTGCTGGTCATGGACCAACCTTTGCTGACAATACCAATATAACCGGTAAGGTAGGCAAGGACCTGACCCTTGAGCAAGGTGCACAGGCTGCACGTCAGGTTGGTATTGCACTGCTATCGACGCTCAAAGGGGAAATTGGTGACCTCAACAAGGTAAAGCGAGTTGTAAAAGTTCTTGGTATGGTAAACTGTACTGAGAATTTCTACGATCAGCCGAAGGTGATGAATGGATTTTCTGACATGATGGTCGCTATTTTTGGTGAAAAAGGTAAACATGCTCGATCAGCTGTTGGCATGTACGCGCTTCCGCAAAACATTGCAGTGGAAATTGAAATGATTGTGGAAGTTGAAGATTGAACCGATCGGGAAGCAATTCCTGTCAGTTATAGTTAACCCCAAAAACAAAAAACCCCGACTCGTCGGGGTTTTTTATTGTCGATGGGCTAATGCTCAATTCACTTTTATGAGCTCCACCTCAAAAATTAAAGTTGAGAAGGGAGGAATCTGCTGACCAGCGCCGCGCTCACCATAGCCAAGTTGGGAGGGGATGTACAATTCCCATTTGTCGCCTTCCTTCATCAGTTGCAGTGCTTCCACCCAACCTTGAATAACGCCATTTACCGGGAAGGTGGCTGGCTCGTTGCGTTCTACAGATGAATCGAAGACCGTTCCATCGATGAGCTTGCCGGTATAATGAACGGTAACCTGACTGGAAGCAGAAGGCATTTTCCCAGTGCCTGCCTTAAGCACCTTGTATTGCAATCCACTAGTCGTAGTGGTTACTCCCGTCTTCGATTTATTTTGAGCAAGAAAATCTTCTCCTGCTTTTTTAGCGCCAGCATTTTTCCGCTCAGCTGCTGCCGACATTGACTTTTGAACAGCCTGCATGCACTCCTGATCGTTCATCAGGGTAGCGCTGCCTTTGTACTTGTCATAAAATCCCTTGAACAGTGCTTCCATATCGATGGAATCAGGATTTTGTGATTTGATGTTGTTGGCAAGAACTACGCCCAACCCGTAGCTGGCTTTTTTTGCTTCAGTATCGAGTTTAATGTCTTTGTCCATTGGATTATTGGTTTGTGCACAGGCCATACAGCCGAACAGCAACAGGACTAATGCTTGTTTCATGAGTTTGGTTTTGAATGAGGGGGCAAAGAAAAGGGAAAATTCAGCGCCAACCTAAAAGAGCACTGATAATTAAGCGTTGGATGCCTGTACAGTCTAAGCCAAATAACATCAAACACCAAGCAAACCCTTTCTTTGAATCAAGGGTTGAGAATCGATTCCTCTCTTAACTTTTTCAGGAGGTTTTCCTTCTGAATTGAAACGACGTAAAACTTGATATTCGAATACCGAGGATCTCCCAGTTCATTCTCTTTGGCAACATCACGAACGGTCAACGAATTCCACCATCCTGCTTTAGCAAAAACCGACGCGCTGATTTTACTGAATTTCTCCTGTTTCTCCTGATCATCCAATATGGGAGATTGTGGGTTGCATCCAACAAAAATTCCAGTATACAATAAGGCATGCACGGCGTCTATCCTTGCCTCCTCAGGTTTATACTTACCACTTAAGACCGGGCTCCACATTTTGAGTATAACCAATCCATCTGTTCCTCCAAGACATTCGGACTGATAGCCCCTTGTTTGACCAAAGGCTTTTAAAGAAACAAGACATAGCACCAGGATTACGCCCAGTACAATTCCAAGAAGAATTCTTTTTAACAGACCCCTTCCATAAGAAAATTGATTCTTTCCCATTGCGTGACCTTACTTGAGTTAATCTAAGGTAACCCATTCAAAAGGAAACGCCAAATCAGAACCTATATATTTTGATTAGAAGGCGCTACTTATACCGCTTACCCTTCTTGATGACCATTTTAACGTCCTGAAGTAAAGAAATGTGTCTCAGAACATCCCCTTTAACGGCAATGATGTCCGCATACTTGCCCTCAGTAACCGTTCCGAAGTCCTTATCAACTTTCATGGCTACCGCCGGCCAATAGGTTGCAGCTCGAATGGCATACATGGGATCAAAACCAAATCTGTTTACCCATATATCCAACTCATTCCATGTACTCTGACTGTGAAATTTCATAGGGATGCCACTGTCAGTCCCAATCAATAAAACCACTCCAGCTTGCTTTAACTGATTAACCTTTTTTTCAAGGGTAGGCTTGCGGACTGGATTGAATTGAAAATAACCAAGCTCACCAGGCTTACGAATGGAGTAACGAATGTCCCGGATAATGGAGTCGGGTAAACCAAGATGCCAGCTGTCGTTGTCCAGCGACTCCGGATTGTCTCTCGTATACTCATAATTATATAAACCCTCCACCGTTGGAGTCCAGAACAAAAACCCTTTCGACATCTGCGCCGTCCGCTCCTTGATCATCGAAATAATATCGTCCGGATATTCAGGTGCCGCAGCAAGTCCTGTGTGTTCAAAACAATCAACACCTGCTTTTAATCCCCTTAGTATTTCTTCAGGTCGATGAGAATGACCCACCACAGGTAGCTTGTTCCGGTGTGCCTCGTCAACCACGGCATTCACTTCGTCCATGGTCATTTCATCCTGATCAATCAACTTTATACAATCCACTCCTGCCTTGGCCAACTGCCGAACTTTATTTCTGGCATCATCGGCACCTTTTACACCCCATCTGAATTCAGCAGTGCCGGGATAAGGTTCATGTTGAATGAATGGGCCTGACACATAAAGGGTCGGTCCGGGAATTTCTCCTTTGTTAATCCGATTGCGAACAGAAATACTGGGCTCAAGTGGTCCGCCCAAATCCCGGGCACTGGTTACGCCCGCAAGCAACAGTTGCTGTGCCGATGAGGGCATGATAACATTTCCGGCAAGCTTCAGATACGTTTTATCCCAGTGGGTATAATCACTGTGGCCGTTGATCATTAAATGAACGTGCATATCCCACAAACCCGGCATCACACTCATTCCTTCTGTAGATATTACTTCGGCACCACGTGGAATTTCTACTGAGCCCACCGTTCCAATTTTTAAAATCCGCTCGCCTTCGATGATCACCACACTATTCTGAAGCGGCTTGCCTCCATATCCATCAATCAGTGTACCACCAACCAATGCTTTAACCTGCGCCAACGTAGAAAGGTGAGCCAAGGTCATCCATAAGTATAAAGCGTATTTCAATTTCATGATTTTAGTTTTAGGTAGACCAAATTTAATCAGGTTTGAACACCAAACCGGCGATCGGATACCGATAACGTACCTGGCTTTCCGATGTAAAGCCCGTGCCCAGGCACCCGCCGCTGACATAAATGTGTTCCTAAAGTTTTATGAAAGGCTTACCTTTGACGCCATGAGAAGCCTGATCTCGGCATTGCTGATTGTTGTGATTGCAGCCGGATCTCTGATTGAATTCAGGGATCTGCCCAAAATCGGTTTACTCATTAACCATTACCATCAGGCACACGAACAAATCAGTTTGCTAGAGTTTCTTGAGTTGCATTACGGCAATGGCTCTGAAAAACACGATAAGGAGCATGGACACAAAAGCCTCCCATTCAAATCTCACGAAAGCACAACCGTTCAATTTATTTCCTTTCAACAAGTTGTAGCCATTCCTTCTACGAGCTGCGTCATCAATAGCAGCAAACAGGAAAACGCCTACCGATCTGTTTTCATTTCGGAATTCTCCCAATCCATCTGGCAGCCACCCAAACTATAGGCCCGCCACTCCTTTTAAACCGGCTGTTCTAAAAACAGTCCTCCTGAATTTTTCTGATATTTTCTCTAGTACGAAAACGTATTCATGCTTCATGCTATCATTTCCTCTTCGGTAAGGAATAAGCTAATCATCATACTGATGACGCTGGCGCTTATTGCTGTCGGCATCTATAATCTTACGCGCCTTCCTATCGATGCAGTGCCCGATATCACCAACAATCAGGTGCAGGTCATCACCGTTTCACCTTCTCTGGGTGCACCAGAGGTAGAACGACTGATCACCTTCCCTGTCGAACAAACCATGGCAACCATTCCGGGCATTACCGAAATGCGATCGTTTTCAAGGTTTGGATTGTCGATGGTGACCATCGTATTCACCGAAGACACCGATGTTTATTGGGCAAGGCAGCAAGTCAACGAACGACTTTCTACTGCTGCCTCGCTCATTCCTGCCGGTGCTGGAAAACCTGACCTGGCTCCACTCACCACCGGTCTTGGCGAAATCTTCCAATATGTCGTTAGGCCAAAACCAGGTTATGAATCCAGATACGACGCTATGGAACTTCGTACCATCCAGGACTGGATTATTCGAAGACAAATTCTTGGTGTAGAAGGAGTGGCGGATGTGGCAAGTTGGGGTGGAATTTTAAAGCAATATGAAATTGCACTCAATACGGAACAACTTCGAAGCACCGGAGTAAGTGTATCCGAAGTTTTTACGGCATTAGAAAAAAACAATCAGAATACGGGAGGCGCCTACATCGAACAAAAGCCAAATGCTTATTTCATCAGGAGTGAAGGCCTCATCGGATCTATTGCTGACCTGGAGGAAATTGTCGTAAAAAGATTGCCCTCAGGCATACCTGTACAAATCAGGGATGTTGCCAAAGTACAATTGGGACAAGCCAATCGATATGGCGCTTTCACCTACAACAATAAAGGTGAAGTAACCGGCGCTGTGGTTATGATGCTTAAAGGCGCAAACTCATCGCTGGTCATCGAGAAAGTAAAGGAACGAATCGATCAGATCCGAAAAACGCTACCGGAAGGTGTAGCGATTGATGCGTACCTGGACCGGACGAAACTGGTAAACAATGCCATCAATACGGTTACAAAAAATCTTGCAGAAGGTGCACTGATCGTCGTATTTGTCCTGGTGCTTCTGCTTGGAAATTTCCGGGCAGGCCTTATCGTGGCATCGGTCATTCCGCTCTCAATGCTTTTTGCTGTGTCCATGATGAACCTATTCGGGGTCAGTGGAAACCTGATGAGTTTGGGTGCTATTGATTTCGGGCTGATCGTTGACGGCGCAGTAATTATTGTTGAAGCGACCATGCACCATCTGGGAATTTCCAATGTAGTCCGTAAGCTTTCTAATGAAGAAATGAATCAGGAAGTTGAAGATGCTGCAGGAAAAATGATGCACTCCGCGGTATTCGGTCAGCTGATCATCCTAATCGTATACCTCCCCATTCTTAGCCTAACAGGCATCGAAGGAAAAATGTTTGGACCGATGGCTCAAACAGTAGCGTTCGCCATCATTGGTGCACTCCTCCTTTCACTGACCTACGTCCCTATGTTGTCTTCGCTCTTTATGAGTCGATGGACAGGGCACAAGGCAAATATTTCAGATAAACTGATCAGTCTTTTACAGCGATGGTACCATCCGATGGTGTCGTATGCCTTGCAAAAAAGGTTACTGGTCATCGGTGCTGCCGGAGCTGTACTTACAGCAAGCCTGATTGTATTTATGCGTCTTGGGGGTGAATTTATTCCCACCTTAGATGAAGGTGATTTTGCGGTGGAAACCCGATTGCTGACCGGAAGTTCACTTTCAGAAAGTGTTAAGACCACGCAGCACGGCGCAAAAATTTTGCTCGATAATTTCCCTGAAGTGATTGAGGTGATGGGGAAAATTGGAACCTCCGAAATACCCACCGACCCCATGCCAATGGAAGCTATGGATCTGATGGTGATTCTTAAGGATCAGGATGAGTGGACTTCGGCAAAAACACGGGATGAGCTTGCCGAAAAAATGTCTGAGGTCTTATACGCCAATATGCCTGGTGTGTCTTTTGGTTTTCAGCAACCCATTCAGATGAGGTTTAATGAACTGATGACCGGTGCAAGACAGGATGTCGTGGTAAAAGTGTACGGGGAAGACCTTGCCCAACTGGCAGACTACGCAGCCCGTATTGGAAGAATTGCACAAAAGGTTGAAGGTGCGACCGATATTTTCGTGGAGCCCATCGGTGGACTTCGACAGGTGGTGATTCGGTACCACCGCGATAAGCTGGCTCAGTTTGGTGTAGACATCGCAGATGTAAACCGTGCCATTCGAATGGGATTTTCCGGTGAAAGTGCGGGGCAGGTGTTTGAGCAAGAGCGGCGCTTTGATCTGGTGGTACGATTGGAGTCGGAAAGCAGGACGAACCTTGATGATGTTCGAAAGCTATTTGTTACCTCGGCATCCGGCACACCGGTAACCGTTGATCAGGTTGCTGACGTGACCTTAGAAACTGGCCCCAATCAAATCCAGCGCGATGATGCTAAACGGAGAATCACGGTTGGTTTCAACATCAGGGGCCGGGATGTAGCCAGTGTTATGGATGAAATCAATAAAAAAATTGAAAGTCAGATTCGATTTAAACCAGGCTATTATGTGAAGTACTCTGGCTCATTCAAAAACCTGGAGGAAGCCAAGCAACGATTATCGATTGCTGTTCCGATTGCACTCCTTCTGATTTTTCTGCTTCTCTTTTTCGCGTTTCGTTCCCTGCGTTACGGACTGCTTATTTTTACAGCCATTCCATTGTCGGCCATTGGCGGAATTCTTGCGCTTTGGCTCAGGGATATGCCCTTCAGTATTTCTGCCGGTGTAGGGTTCATTGCATTGTTTGGTGTTGCTGTTCTGAATGGCATCGTACTCATTGCTGAATTCAACCGGATCCGTAAAGCAGAGCCAATGTTGGATCTCAACAATGTAGTGCTTCGGGGAACTGAAGTTAGGCTCAGGCCGGTGGTCATGACAGCACTGGTAGCATCCCTTGGCTTTTTGCCAATGGCGCTTTCACAATCCTCAGGATCAGAGGTTCAACGGCCGCTGGCAACGGTGGTGATTGGTGGATTGGTTTCAGCAACCTTCCTGACCTTGGTCGTGCTCCCTGTTTTATATACCTATTTTGAAAAAAAGACGATCCATGAATAAGATTTCTTTTTACCGCCATTCTTTTTGTTTCCTGCTCTGCCTCGTAGGCATTGCACCGGAACTATTTGGACAAAAGGCTATGAGTCTGGAAGAAGTGCTCAAAACAGCCATTGAAAAAAATCCCGCTTTGAAAATTGCTGATCTTAAAATTGAAGAATCGGTTCAACTAAGAAGGACGGCAACCGAAACGGGAAAATTATCAGCCATGTGGCTAAGTGGTCAGTACAACTCACTGAATACCGACAACAACTTAACGCTTACACAAACGCTTCCTCTTCCCACCACCATGGCCGCTCAATCGAAATTGGGTAAAGCGGTGGTGGACGGCGACAAGCTGAATCAGTCGCTGGTTCGACAGCAGCTCTTGGTCGATGTAACCGATGCTTTTGATCAACTCCTCTTCTTTCAAAAAGCCTACGCACTAAGAAGAACCCAGGACTCTCTTTACAAGGAGGTTGCAAAAGCTGTGGATCGAAGATTTGCCACAGGTGAAGCCACACAGCTGGAGAAAATCACCGCCGAAACCAAGTCACTGGAGATCAGTCATCTTTTGTTACAAAGTGAATCAGACATCAAAATTCAGCAGGCCAGACTCGGGGCTTTTTTGAAAACAAATGAGTTGATTGTTGCCAATGGCGTTTTACAAAAAATGAATTGGAGTGAAGGTGAACTGGCTCCGGAGATTTCAAACAATCCATATTTAAAATGGAGCTTGCAACAAATTCAGATTGGCAATCTCCAAACCAAAGTAGAACGTAACTTACTAATGCCAGATGTTACCGTTGGTTATTTCAATCAAAGTCTGATTGGCTTTCAAAGGGTCAATGGGCAAGAGGTTTTTTACGACCGGGATAAAAAATTCTCTGGTTTCCAACTTGGATTGGCTGTCCCGCTGTGGTTCGGGCCTCAACTGGCGAGAAGCAAGGCGGCCTCCTTCCGAACCAAGCAGCTGGAATTTAAAGCTGAAGATGACCTATTATCCTTATCAAGGGACCTGGAGCAAGCAAAAGAAGAATTCCAGAAAGCATCCAGGGCTATTTCTTTCTACGAAAATTCAGCCAACAGACAGGCAGACATGCTCGCCAGACAATCGGGTGTGGCATACAAAAGCGGTGAACTCAGTCTGATGAATTATTTGGAAAATTTGCGCTCTGTCTCAGAAATCAGATTTGGATATCAACTGGCCATCAGACAATACAATCAATCAATTTTAAAAATTCAATACCTCACAGGTTACTATGAAAATCGCTAATTCTATGAAACGTATTCAATGGATTTCCGCCGTTCTATTTTTGATTTTAGGCGGATGCGGGCAAAATCAAGACGGTCAGAGCAATGAAACTACCGGAGCAGAGGCTGTAGAAAACAAGCTCACGCTCAATGAGGATCAGATTAAACAGATTGGCCTCACGCTTGGGCATACTGAAGTCAAAGTTGTCCCTGATTTGATTCGTGCCAACGGTATGCTGGATGTTCCGCCACAAAATCTGGTATCCATTACAGCGCCATTGGGAGGTATTGTTCATGAGACCCATTTGCTTCAGGGCACCAAGGTTAAAAAAGGAGAGGTGTTGGTAACCCTCAAAGATCCAACCTACATTCAATTGCAGCAGGAGTTTCTGGAAACAGAAAGCCTGTTAAAATTTTCTTCCCTTGAACTTGAAAGACAGGAGTTATTGGCGAAGGAGAACATCAACGCCCAGAAAACTTTGCAGCAGGCAAGAAACGATCAGGCTCAGGCTGCAGCCAAACATCAGGGTCTTGCTGCAAGACTGCGGCTAATAGGGGTTGAGCCTGAGGAATTAAAGAAATCAGGGATTCAGGAAACCTTGAACATTCAATCACCGATTTCAGGTTTTGTCACTCAGGTTCACATCAACCTGGGCTCTTATGTTACTCCTCAACAGGAACTCTTCCGTATTGTTGATACAGAACATCTCCACGCAGAAATTCAGGTATTCGAAAAAGATGTTCTTAAAATTAAAGTTGGTCAACTGATTCGTCTTCGGTTGGTGGATGAGGAAAAAGAAAGATCAGCTAAGGTTTACCTGATTGGCAAAGAAATTTCTGAGGAAAGAACTGTTCGGGTACATGGCCATTTTGAAAAACATCAGGAAGATCTTTTGCCTGGTATGTTTTTCAGTGCCATCATTGAAGCCGGGGAAAGTAAATTCCCCACACTACCCGAGCAGGCCTTTGCATCCTTCGAGGAGAATGATTACGTGTTCGTTTCAGGAGGTAAGAATGTATTTGAAATGGTGCACGTAAATAAAGGGCCGTGCGCGAATGGATTTTGCAGTTTCTCCTCAGACCAGGACCTCTCAGCAAAAGAGGTTGTTTTCAAAGGCACCTATGAACTCTTGGGCTTGCTAAAAAATACAGGTGAATAGAATTGCAGGCCATCAGACAGTCCTGACCAACCTCTTTGAAATAAAATAATTCAATCTGTTCTTTTCCTTAAACGAAGGGCGGCAAAGGCCATGATCATAATAACGATCAGTGCCATCGGGGCATTGAATTGCGATAAGAGAAAATAAATTGCGAAGTAGATGGCGGGAAATCCGAATACGCCAAAAACAAATTTGATTGATCCAAGAAACATAGGATCCTTTATCTGTGCTTTTGTCCAACCCCAGGCTGCCAGAGGTATCCAGTTTACCCTTCTGAACACCTGATCAGAAATAATCTTATTGGTTTGTACTGCCTGTAAAGACAGCACGCCACCTTCCATAATCACTTTGATTTTTTGATTTGCTCGATCAGGATCAAGAAAATCTTCTCCGCTTTCAACAAGTTTTTGCTCTACTTCCTGGTATCGATCCAATTCACCTATGTCCGTGATTTGACCAGAAAGCAAGTTTGCCAAATCATCTCTTAAACGATTCGCATCCAATTTTCCATCGAAAAAATAATCTTGCGTCCACAATGGCTTTCCGTACACCACTGTGATGCCAGTCCGGGGGGCTTCGTGGTCCTCAAAATTCAGTCCAACAGGCACAACAGCTATATTGATTTGAGGATTTTGCTGGAGGGTCTCAATGATGGGTTTCGTAAATCCACGGCTCAGAGGTCTCAATCGTCTAAGGTTGCTGTGGTTGCCCTCAGGAAAAATCAGAACACTTTTTCCTTTTAAAAAAACCTCCTTGCAACGGCTAAAGCTCAAAGAATTTTGGCCAAGTGTATTCCAGCCGTCCCTTATCCGGTAAACGGGCACCATCTTCAGCAATGTCAGGCATTTTCGCGCCCAGGATTTTCGAAACACATCTGCGCGAACCAGAAAATGAAGTATTCTCGGCTGAGTACACGCAATAATAACCCCATCCAAAAATGAATTTTGGTGGTTGGCAGCAAACAATACAGGTCCTTTGGAAGGAACGTTCTCTCTGCCTTCAATTCGAATCCTGCTGAAATAGCCATGCATGGCCACCCTCACATATCCCCTCAACAGTACATACAACAGATTGCTAAGCATCACTTTAAAAATCGTAATTTTATTTGCTTCACCTAAACTCTTCTGATGAAAACAACCCTTGTTCTTTTATTCTCTGCATTTATCCTGTCTGCGTTCATGTTTACACAAAACAAAAAGGTAATCTTTTTCGGGGACTCGATCACCGAAGCCGGAGTAAAGCCGGGAGGTTACATTACCGTACTCAATGAAATTGCCTCTAAGTCAAGCCCGGGGAAATTCACCCTAACGGGTGCAGGTATTGGTGGAAATAAAGTCTATGATCTTTTCCTGAGAATGGAGAACGACGTACTGTCACAAAATCCAGACGTCGTTGTCGTTTACATTGGCGTAAACGATGTATGGCACAAGCAAACGCATGGCACCGGAACCGACCCGGATAAGTTTGAAAAATTTTACCAAGCCATAATCGATAAACTTAAACAGAAGAACATTCAAACACTGCTCTGTACACCGGCCGCCATTGGCGAACGCACCGACCATAGCAATCCACTCGATGGCGATCTCAATCGGTACAGCAACATTATCCGTGCCCTGGCAACCAAAAACAATCTGACACTGATTGACCTGAGAAAAACATTCCTCGATTACAACTTGAAGAACAATCCTCAAAATCAGGAGTCAGGTATTTTAACCTCCGATCGGGTTCATTTGAACAGCACCGGAAATCGGCTGGTAGCAGAAACCATTTGGGAAAAAATTAAGGACCTCTGATGCAAACAAGAAGGGAATTTCTGGGAACCATCGGAGGCGTGGTCACCGCAGGTGAAGTGCTGAGTAAGCCTGTTCAACCAGCAGCCAATGGCTACAAACTTTTAGTGCTGGCCACCAACTGGGGATTTCAGGTCAACAACCAATCCAATCCATGGGAGGAATTTGCAGCGCGTGCCGCCGGTGAGGGATACGACGGTGTGGAAGTTTGGGTCATGAATTCAGAACCAGAGCGAGAACTTTTCCTGAGAACCATGGAAAAATACAAACTCGCTTTCGGACTTCTTTGTGGTTCAGGGGAAAAGGATCCTGTCCGTCACCTTGAGCAGTTCAAAAATGCGATCGATGCAGCCCTGCTTATGAAACCAGTGTACATCAATTGTCATTCCGGCAGAGATTATTTCAATTTCGAGCAGAACAAAAAAATTGTCGATTACAGTTACCAGGCCTCAAGACAACAAAGTATACCGGTATACCACGAGACGCACCGAGGCCGGATGTTGTACTCCGCTCCGATTACTGCCGATTATCTGACGCGTTTGCCGGAGTTGAGGTTAACGCTCGACATTTCACACTGGTGCAATGTTCATGAATCATTTCTGGCCGATCAACCCGAGCATGTTGCGCTTGCCTTAAGCCGTGCAGGCCATATTCACGCACGGATCGGACATCCTGAAGGACCACAGGTTAGTGATCCGCGTGCACCAGAATGGGAACAGGCAGTTAATACCCACCTGACCTGGTGGGAAAAAATTGCTGCAACAAAAAAGCAAGAAGGTAAAATACTTACTGTGCTCACTGAGTTTGGTCCGCCCGATTATCTTCCTGCATTGCCATACACCAGACAACCAGTGGCTGACCAATGGGCGATCAATGTTTATATGAAGGATCTCGTCCGGAAAAGATTGAGTTAAAAGCCCTGAATAAAATCAGGCGAGAAGCATTTCAATGTCTTCTCTAGTGAGGCTCTTAATGATGCTGTCTTCAGTGGTGATGAGGCTGTCAGAAAGTTTCTGTTTTCGCTTCTGGAGCTGAAGAAATTTCTCTTCAACTGTGTTTCGTGTAATAAACCGGTAGGTGAAGACCTTCTTTTTCTGTCCAATACGATAGGCGCGATCGACGGCCTGTTGTTCAACGGCCGGGTTCCACCAAGGATCTAGAATGAAGACATAATCTGCTTCGGTAAGGTTTAATCCAAGTCCACCGGCTTTAATTGAAATCAGAAAAACCCTGACCGAGGAATCTTTGGTAAAACGCTCTACCTGTTCTTTTCTGTCCAGACTTGATCCATCGAGATAGCAATAATCAATCTTTTTGCTTTTCAACATGCCGCGCACCAGGTCAAGGTGCTTAACAAACTGGCTAAAAACCAGAAGCTTGTGGCCTTCTAAAATGGCATTTTCGATCATGTGTGACAGATCTTCCATTTTTCCTGAATCACCCTTATAGGCCTGATCAATCATCCGGGGGTGATTGGAGAGCTGCCGAAGTCTTGTCAATCCTTCCAGCAAAGTCATGGTAGAGCTGCCTACGCCCTGCTTATCAATTTCATGAAGAATGCGCTCACGGTACAGTGATTTAATCTCCTCATATCTTTCCTCCTGATCAGGCGTCATGTTCGTGTAATGAACATTTTCAGTTTTTTCCGGCAAGTCAGTTGCCACCTGCGATTTAAGTCGGCGAAGCACAAACGGCTTGATCATGGCATGTAACTTCTTAGCCTTGGCATCGTCCCCTTTTTTCTCAATCGGAGCAAGAAACTCATTCTTGAAAAAGGACTGAGCGCCCAGCAAACCCGGGTTGATGAAGTTCATCTGACTCCAGAGATCCATGGTTGTATTCTCCAACGGTGTGCCCGTTAGGGTAAGCTTGAATCTTGATTGCAGCAGCATCACAGCCTTAGCAATATTGGAAGTCGGATTTTTTATTACCTGTGATTCATCCAGAATAATATAATTGAAACGGAATTTTTGAAGCAACTCCGCATCAAGCCTGGTAATGCCATAGGAAGTGATGACCACATCGTATCGTCCGAATCCTGAAACATCCTTTTTTCGGTACGATCCCGTATAATTCAGGATCTTCAAGGAAGGCGCAAACTTGTTCGCTTCCATCTCCCAGTTGTAAATGAGTGATGTCGGCATCACAATAAGCGATGTTCCGGGATCTTCTTTCTGGCTTTCCCACATCAATAGCGCGAGCGTCTGCACGGTTTTACCCAAACCCATATCATCAGCCAGGCAGCCACCCAGGCTAAATTCATTAAGGAACCTAAGCCAGTTGTAGCCAACTTTTTGGTAAGGACGTAACTCGCCGAGGAATCCAGGAGGCAAATCGTAGTTCTTGATTCCAGTGAAAGAATCCAGGTTACGAATCCGTTCACTCATCTGCACCTTGGCCAGATTATTCTCCTGCAAATCCTTCAACAGACTAAAGTGATGCTTTTTTAGTACTGGCTTTTCAGAATTTTCCTCTGAATGGCTGAGTGCAAACAGATCGCCATACTTCACCAGCCATGCATCCGGAATAATGGCGATTTCACCATTGGGTAGACGGAATTCAACTTTCTTTTTTAAGATGAGCTTGCGGAGCTCTTTGAATGAAATTTCGAATTCACCGAACTTGATCCGTGCATGAATATCAAACCAGTCGATATTCTCTTTAACCTCCAATTCAATTACCGCTTTACCGACAAAATACTTTTTATCGTTGTTCTGCGGTTGACTAACCTCAAAACCAAGGTTGAGCAGGTTAACACGGTTTTCGTTTAGCCAACTGAAGGCATGAGATTTTTCTACTGAACAGCGGAAGGGCTTTAAAGGCAAACCCAGCTTGTTAAGTGTTGTCGCAAATTTTTTCTCCAGATCAAGTTCACGCCGAACCCGGTGAAAAATGTATGTGCCCCCATCCTTCTCCATGCTCACGCTCACCGGAGCTACCGAGTCGCCACGCAACAAATGTTTTCCGTATTTAAAAGAGAGGTCAAAAAATATCTTCCCACTCTCTTCACTGCCGGTTGCCTCGGGTTCGTTACCAAACAAATCTGGTCCCTTTTCATTGGTGGCCAGTTCAGACATGGTTAAGACTGGTCGGGGCTCAAGCTCAGGTTTGTTAATTGTAAATCCTTCGGCTTCAATGTCGTCGAAGATGCCGATGAGTGGTGGAAGAAATTTTTCGTAAAAGGTTTCTTCCAGATTCCTTGGGATGATGACATTGGTTTTGGTTAGAAAGGGCACCAGCTTTTTTCCGTCGATGACTTTTTCAAAACCGTATAGATTTCCTGCAACGACCAGCCAGCCGGGATTCCGGCAAACCAAAAATGAATCAGGATTGGGTAATGTTACTTTTTTTCCTTCGCAGGAAATGGTTGGATAGTAAACGGTTTGCTTATCGTCTCTTTTAAACCAGAATTTTACTTCTGCTTTTTTTTCAGCTACTGTAATCGCACGCCAGGTGGGTTCACCATCTTTTCCCATTTCGAAAAGTTGCTTGCCCTTCAGTTTTTCTAAGGCAGAAGCTCTCCGCCGCTCCATGTAGGCCTCGATTTGTTCCTGGAGCATAGCATCACCTTTTTTAGCATCGTAGACTTTCTGAAAAAAGTCATTTGGCTTCAAAGGCTTTTTACCGAAATGCTTGAGCACCTGATCAGGGCTCATGCCGTCCATAATTTCTATAAGCTCGTAATCACGCTGGTCCAGCCCTCTGGCAAATTCGCGAGCATTTTTGGAGGAGATGTTTTGGTTTCTGAACGTGAGTTTTCCTTTGTCATCGAGTTGAACAATATAGGCCTCAAGCATATAGCCCAGGTACTCGTGGTTGTACATCGAGTAGATGATTTGGAAAGGCTGGGTTGCCGAAACTTTCATAATTCAAAAACCTGCATTTTCCTCTAATTCAGGGGGTTTTTGAGGGCTATCCCGTCAAAAAGACCATTTTAGGCCCGAATCAGGCTAAGGGCAGACTAGCAAGATACAAAATTGACAGAATGAGGAAACAGGTTGGGCCTTGATTCACCCGGAACTACTTACAACAACTGAGGATCAAAAGTGGAAGCGGCGCGTCTGGCCGGGTACCAGGAAACCACCAACGTAACCAACAAATTAAAAAGCAAAATCAAAGCTAAATCACCCCACTGCATTGATACGGGATAATTGGCTACCACTGCATTTTCCATTCCCATTCCGACCAAACCAACGGTTTGCTGCAGATAGCAAATCAAAACGCCTACCAACAACCCCGCTACTGTCCCATAACCAGAAACCAACAATGCCTCCGTAAGGAAAATACGATGAACCAATTTAGCTCCAGCCCCAACCGATCTCAGAATAGAAATATCTTTTCGCTTATCAATCACCAGCATCATCAGCGAGAAAAAAATATTAATGGTGGCTACCACAACCAGTAGCGCCAGTGCAAGAAAAGTGAAAACCTTTTCAAGTTTCAATAAGCGATAAAGGTCTTTATGCTGCTCTGCATCGGTAAGTACAGCAAAATCATTTCCCATGATGGCTTTGACCGAGGCAATTAATGCATCTACATCAGCATCTTTCTTTGGCTTTATTTCCAAGGATGTTCGCTTACCTGAATAATTCAGCAGTGATTCACCCAAAGACAAGGGCGCCAGAATATAATTCTCATCAAAAGCTTTTTCAATCATGAAAACACCACAAGGCATAATCTGGCGTGAAGAGTACATTGATGTCGCATCCAATCCACCAGAAGTTCCTGCGCGGACATAAAAGATTTGCATCGGAAAAACATCCGCAGTTACATTGACCGACAAAGTATTCCGTACTCCCGCACCAATAATGGCGCAAGGAAAACTATCACGCTGTAATATGAATTCACCTTCCGTGATGTAACGATCCATCGGATGTTGACGCGTAAAGTCATCGCTCACTGCTTTCATGGTAACCACCATGTCTGCCGAACCAGAATTCGTTCTGTTTCGCAGGTAAACAAAATCTTCAATTACCTCCGTAAGCACCTCCACACCATTCAGGGCTCGGATTTTAGATGCAGCAGTCTGATTAAACTCAAATGATTTACCTTTTACCAGAACCACTTTTAATGGTGGATCGAAAGCGCCGTATAAACTCCGGAGCAAACCACCGATGCCATTAAATACGGACAGCACAATAACGAGAGCAGCAGTAGCAAACCCAACGCCCAACATCGATAGCCAGGCAATTACATTAATGAAATTTTTTTTCCTCTTGCTGAGAAAATACCGTCTTGCAATAAATAAAGGAAGGTTCACTTTTTTCCTTTCGATGCTTCTGAATCAGGGGGAATGTTGAGGCTTTTAATCAGTGCATCCATCTTCATCGCATTCTCTTCAACTTCATCAACCAGGAAGATAAGTTCAGGTACAATTCGGGCTTGATTCCGGATGCGCAGACCGAGCGCTTTCCTGATCTCACTTTTATGACTATTAAGTCGATCGAGCGCCTTCTTCTTATCAGCCTCCATCATCATACTAATGTAGACTTTGGCAACGCTCAGATCGGGACTAACCCTTACTTCAGCAATGCTGACAAAAAGATTACCAAGAATTCCTTTTTTATCCTGCTGAAAAATTTCGCTCAGTTCACGAAGCAGGAGTTTTCCATATTTCTGCTGTCTGATGGTTCCGCTCATGGCTTAAAGGTAAAACTTTTTGAGAGAGGTGATCCTTTATTGTTGAATTTTGAAAGGTATTTATGAATCTTTGGATGAAGCATGATCAGATTTTTCAGCGCTAATGATCCTTACCGTTTAATCTTCGTCCTGTTCACCATGGCAGGTTTGGGTTGGTATGCGCATACGGCTTTACCTGATCTTTCGCTAACAGACATCCGTGGGATGGCTATTGGTGAAATGCTTTCAGAAGGCAAGATCATGTATTCCGAAATCTGGGATTCAACCGGACCAATCACAGCCATGGCGAATTGGGTAATGGAAAGCATTGCCGGACGCAACAATGGTTTCAGGCATTTTGTGACCATTGTGATTTTTTTTCTGCAAGCAGGATACTTTGGGATTCTGCTTAATCAAAACAGAGCGTTTGATCAATACAGTTACCTGCCATCATTATTATATGGTGTTTTGGTATTCGTTAGTCTGGACAATATTTCATTTTCACGGGAAGTACTGGCAACATCTTTTTTAATGCTTGCGATCGATAAGGTGTTTGTGCAGATTCAGTTCAGAAACCAAACCTATCCAAACAGTCATGTGCTGGGGATCTTTCTGGGGCTTGCATCTCTTTGCGTGCTCGGATATTCAATTTTTTTCCCAGCCACCATATTGATTTTGCTGATCACCACCAGAGTCAATTTCAATGTCCTCGCCCTGATCACGCTTGGATTTCTTTTCCCTCACCTGGTATTGATTTTTATTCACTTGTCTAAAGGCTCACTCACCGAGCTCTGGCTCAACTACTACGCTGTTCATTTCACAACCTCTGGTACATCCTACATTGGAATCCTTGGCATTTTATCAATTGCCGCCCTACCACTACTGTATCTGATTTTTGGGCTTTTGAAAGGCTCAGGTTCGATACGATTAACCAAATACCAATCACAGATTTCATCCATTATGATTATCTGGTTGATTTTCGGCACCATCGAAATTCTGATTTCCCGCCAACGCACAGCCCAAACCATGATCGTATGCATCGGTCCGGTGGCCTATTTTGTTCATTACTTCCTGATCCGAATCCGAAAAAAATGGTTAGCCGAATCCATGCTGTGGATTTTTTTAATTGGTGTCCCCGTCATCGCATCGATTGCACTGAAAGGAAAAATCAAAACAGTTGATTACCTGAAAATATTTCCGTCAGCCATAACCACCCAGCCGCTTCAGAATAAAAAAATATTGGTACTGGAAGACAACATGAATTTTTACCGGACAAACCGTTGCGCCTCCTGGTTTCTGGAGTGGGAACTTTCAGAAAAACTTTTCAGCAGCGATTTATCTTACAAAAAAATTGCCTTAATAAACAAGGCATTCCATTCAGATCTGCCGGAAGCAATTGTAGATCCAAGCAACCTAATGGCGGGTATCTTTTACCGGCTTCCTGAGCTGGAAAAGCACTACACCAAAACAGCGTTCGGTTATACTTTAAGTGAATCTACCCGATAGCTCAGCCTACCGATGCGACCTGAACAGAAGTAAGTTCAGCGATATCTATACTTCCTATAATTCTTTCCTCCAGCAAAAAGGCCCATGTGTTCAGGTACAACATGACATCTTCTTTGTTGTTGTATTTGAGGTACTGGCGATTGGGCGGAAGCGCTCTTACAACCTCCGGATGCGAAAGTCTCTCCAGGTGCTGAAGCTCCGAAACCGTAAAGCCAAAATTGATCAAAGCATTAATTATTCCGTCCATTGGAAGACCACTCGTGGGACAATAGTCGTTTAACTGTTCTGTCCAGTCACCATGGCCCATCATAGCTGAACTGTGGATCTGGGATTTGGTCAGTGCAGTAACCTCCTGCGCCAGGAATCCACAGTTACAAAGACCCATATGCCCCCACTGATATTCAGGGCTACTCTGGATTTTCTCCACGGTGTTGCGAAGTGCCTGTACCAAATCCATCCTTAGTTTTTCCATACGTCGACTTTAACGCAAATCTAGGTTCAACGGTTAGCCTTGCAATTCGTCTGGTACTGAACGGTTTTTAATTGTTGATGACCTGCTCTTTTTTGTCGGTAATCAGCGCAGGATAGTTCTTTTCCTTGTACAGTTGGTTGTACTTCTCCATTTCTTTTTTCAGGGGTTCCAGATCGCGTTTAAGTTTTCCCCATTCCTGAAGCAGGTCGCTGGTCCGATCTTTTACGCCCTGCGTTACCCTTGGATCATGTGCATCGAGGCTAGAGCGGACATTCATGAACTCCGAATTCAGTTTGTTGGGCCAATTGATTACATCCTGCCCGTTTTTGGATCGTGGCTCAATAATATTGCTTTCCCAATCCGTGATTTTTTTCATAATGCCTTTTCCGGTTTCATTCAATTCCTTGGCTGCAGGATCAGATTTCAATAATTCCTGAAAAGATTCCAATTGCTTCTTCACCTTGCGCAATTCATTTACACTCAAGTGCATTTCTTTCAACCCGTCCTCAATCCAGCCGATATACTTTTGTTGCTCCTCCCAATCTCTTGATGCAACAGTCAACCGTGGATCGGTGAGAATTTCAAATTCGGTTTCAGATGCTTCGCCTTTGAAGCTGATGCGGGCTTTGTATTTGCCAGGCACCACACGGTGTCCACGATAGTCACCATAAACAAACACACCCGGAACATCCGGCAAAACCTCTGTCCTAAAATCCCATGCAAATCGATTTATACCCGCAGCTGCTGGAATTGCCAATGGAGCCGGTGGTCCGCCAGGATAAGGCTTGAAGGATTCGTTCTTTTTGCTAGAGTAGGTGCGCAGCAGTCGGCCTGAAGCATCCAATATCTCAAGTGTAACCTTAGCGGTGTCTGCTTTTTCTTTCAAATAATAATCGAATGTCACGCCTTCAGATGGATTTTGTCCGATTCCCGGAATTTCAATACCCATGGCTGCCAGGTAGGCTGGAGGGCCACTGAGTCTATAGGTGGGTTTCGGAGTAAATATTTTCACACCTGTATTTCCAAATTCACCTTTACTCTGCTGAATGGCCCCTAGATCATCAAGGATCCAGAATGCGCGACCGGCAGTAGAGGCAACAAGATCGTTGTCGCGGAAAGTCAGATCGGTTACAGGAACAACCGGCATATTGAGTTGAAACTTATTCCACTGAGCGCCACCATTAAACGAAATATAAAAACCACGCTCAGCGCCAGCATACAATAAGTCTTTTACTTTTTTGTCCTCACGTATCACCTTAATAAAATCATCAGCCTCAACACCATTGATGATTTTAGTCCACTTCACGCCGTAGTCGGTGGATTTATAAGTGTATGAATTGTAGTCATTGAATTTATATCGCGTTGCAGAAACGTAAATGGTTCCCTTGTCGTGCGCGCCAACCTCAATGCTGTGGATGTTTGATTCGGGTAAATCGGGTGGCGTGATATTGCTCCAGGTTTTACCGCCATCACGGGTGAGGTGCACCAAACCACAATCACTGCCCGTATAGATTACGCCCTTTTCATGTTGCGATTCGATCACATAATAAATGGTGTTGTAATTCTCGCCGCCTGCGCCTTCGTTCGTTATTGGTCCACCGCTAATACCCTGTTTGGTACTATCATTTCTTGTGAGATCACCACTTATTTTTTCCCAACTCATTCCACCATTTTCTGAACGGAATAAAACATTCCCTGCATGGTACAGTGTCCTGGAATCGTGCGGAGAGTTAACAATTGGTGCATTCCAGTTGAAGCGGTACTTCATTTTTTTCGGTTCCCATGCCAGGTTAAGCGAAGGATATTCCATAATGTCCTTGCTCTCGCCGGTGCGTGCATCCATCATTTCAATGATTCCCTGATAACATCCGCCGAAGAAATATTTAGGGTCATCGGCATTGTCGTAGGCAATGTAGGCCGATTCACAGCCAGGGCCTGTGGTCCAATCCTTATCGGTAATGCCAGCACCTGCGGTGCGGCTGGAGATCATGACACTGGTGTTGTCCTGCTGTCCACCATACACCCAATACGGAAAACGATTATCGGTATTCACCCGGTAAAATTGCGCAGTCGGTTGATTGCCTTGAGGTGACCAGGAGCCTCCGCTGTTAAATGAAATTTCTCCTCCCCCATCATCGGCCAGTGCAACATTGGAGCTATTGGAGGGATTGATCCAAAAATCATGTGTGTCGCCATGTCCAACCCTTACATTTTGAAATGATCTTCCTCCATCAATAGATCTGAGGGCCGGTGCATTCAGTACCCATACGATATCCGCATTGATCGGATCGGCATAAACCTCCATATAATACCAGGAGCGTGCCGTAAGATTTTGATCGCTGGTCATCAAATTCCATTTCTTCCCACCATCATCCGAACGGTATACACCGGCCTTTGATCGCTCTGCTTCAACAATGGCATAGACCCTGTTGGGGTTCGCCCTGGAAACAGACACACCAACTTTTCCCATTTCCTTTGGAAGCCCTTCATTGATTTTATTCCAGGTCTCTCCCATATCGGTGGACTTCCAGATGGAAGCATTCGGACCGCTCTCTACCTTCCATGGATAGCGGCGGTGTGGCCAGGTAGCGGCATATAATATTCTTGGGTTGGTCATATCCATCGAAAGACTGCTAACACCGGTATTGTCATCGACAAATAAGGTCTTCTTCCAGGTTAAGCCTCCATCAACAGACTTGTAAACACCTCGATCAGGTGCTGCTCCATGTACTGGTCCTTGTGCTGCAACCAACACAACATCCGCATTTGCAGGATGCACCACCACATCGGCTATGTGGCGTGTTTTTTCCAACCCAATATTTTTCCATGTTTTTCCTGCATCGGTGGATTTGTACACACCGTCGCCGTAGGAGGTCATCACGCCACGTACAGCGTGTTCGCCTGAACCAATATAGATGACGTTGGGGTCGCTTTCGCTTACCGCAATTTTTCCAATTGACCCTACCTTAAAAAAACCATCGGAGATATTTTTCCAATTTTTTCCTGCATCATCAGTCTTCCAAACACCACCTCCGGTATAACCAACATAATAAACCTGATCATTGTTGATAACGCCACTTATTGCGTTCGCCCGACCGCCTCTGAAAGGACCAATGTTCCTCCACTTTAAGCCTTTATAAAGCTCTGCGTTAAACTTTGGCTGCGGTGGGGTCACTTTGTTTTTTTGCGCCCCCGCACTGAAGACAATCAATACCAAAAGAATACCAATGAAATATTTCATAAACAGGAAGTTTGGCACAAGTTGAAAAAAATCTATTTAAAACACCACGGGTTTTACACTGCGATGAAATGCAGCGTAAAAATCAATTTCCAGAAGCGACCGGTGATGCTAAATGGATGATCAGGCCAGCGAAAAAAGAACGGCCTGCCGCCGCATTAAAATATCGACCACCAGTAGCATTGAGGTCATTTCCCAGACTGTATCGACGGTCTGAAATATTTTCTGAGCCAAGAAAAATATCCACAGACCTACCCCAAATCATTCCGCGATAACCTGTCCTGACAGCAAACAAATAATACTCCGGAGCCATTACAGTATTGGAATCATTTAAAGGAATCTGATCCGAATACGTTGCGGTAAGATTGAAGTAGAGGCCTTGGCGTGTGTTGAAATCCAGCCCTGAAACCAGGTATCGATCCGGTGTGCCTGTTAGTCGATTACCAGAAAAATCCTGACCGTTCTGAATGTAATCCTCAAATTGATAATCGTTGAATGTCAGACTAATCCAGGGACGAAAATTAGACAACCAGGATTGCGGGGATGGCCGACGGTAAGACACCATAAGCTCCAATCCATTCTGAAGCGTATTTCCGGAATTGAAAAAGTAATCAGCGCCTGACTCATCCCTTTTCACTACTATGGTGTTACGAAGTCTGAAGCGGTACGTAACCAGATCAATGCCCAACCCTTTCCAACTGGAACGAACTCCCATCTCTGCATTAACACCCCGCTCAGCCTTAAGGTCTTTGTTGTATACGGCAGTGGATGGAAATATTTCAGGGCTTGTTGGCGGAGAAAACCCTTCGCCATACCCTACAAAGAGCACCGTTGATTGACCCAATTTTTTAGAAAGCGCCAGGCGTGGTACCAAAACCGGATTGGCTCGTTGCTCGTTCGAAAACTGATTGGGAAGCGTCTGGTTGAAAGTTGTTTTGTATCGGTTTAAACTAAACCCGGCTGTTAAAAAAATGCGCTTCGGTAAATTCCAATCCGACTGCAAAAAGGCCGTAGATGTAAGCACTGGTAGTTTTACTGCACTGGTCTGATTTCCTTTTACGCTTGAAAGATTTTGAAAAACTTTCACCGTCCCTTCTCCGGACTGCGCCTCTAGACCAAGCGATAACTTTCCGAATTCGAAATCAAATCCCGTTAATGTTCTGATCCCTGCACCTTTCTCTGAGCGCTCTTCATAATTTCTAATGGCAGGATTACTGAAGTCTGTAATGTTACCAAAGGCCACTACTGAGGTTGACCACCGATCATTCCAATCATGATCCAATTGCAATCCACCGAGCCATGAATTGTTTTGAACCTGTGCCTTTTGTTCAACTGCCCCCGGATTTGGACCGCCCGCCGGTCTGGCTTGCGAGGGGTCTGCTATAAATTGAGCAAGCGTCAGTCCGCCCGGTGTCTGATACTGAAGTCGGGAATAGAAGCTATTAAATGCCAGCGTGGTGCGTGGGGAAATTGCGCGTGCGGTATTAAGCTGCAAAAAGGTCCGATCCATAGCCGATTGTACACGATAACCGTCCGACTGCTGTCGGACGAGATTAAGCTTCAAAAATTTTTTGCTGGTGCCCGTCTCATATCCCGCTCCAATCCGACGGTAACCAAAACTTCCAGCCGCCATTTCCACCGATGTGCCATTTTTTGCAGGCTTAGTTTCAGTCAAAAGGATACCGCCGGTACCGGCACCATACAAACTTGATCCGGGTCCCCGTACAATTTCCAAATGATTCACAGATGAAAAATCAAGGAGGTTCAGATACGTGTTTCCTCCCGCATCGGTTAGCGGAATTCCATTCCAATACACCTTAACATTTCTAACCCCAAAAGGTGACCTCAATGAACTGCCTCTTATGGAGAGTCGATAGCTTCCGGGTGAGCGCTCTTCCATACGAACACCTGGGATGGTGTTAATGGCGGGCAATAAATTAGCATTGCTGAAACGATTAAGCTGAGGGCCAGAAACCAAACTTAAGGAGGAAGGAATTTCTACAAGTGGGCGACCGTGCGCAAATGCCCTGATTTCAATTTGCTCTAATAAACGCGTAGAATCAGAACCATCAGTTTTTTCCTGCGCCATCAGCTTTTGAGCTGCGGTCAGTTGGAATGAAATCAAGAAGATGACTAATAAACGCATTCAACAAAAATAATCGTGGGCACGATCAATTGTATGTTGCTGCGAAATCTTCGAGCACTTTTTCTACCGGTCGCGCATCCGGATAAAAAGAAAGTATGCGTTCCATCACTTTATCGACCAAGGTATCAGGACAAGAGGCTCCGCTGGTTAAGATAATTTCCACGGGCTTTTTTGTAGGAAGATAACTGGACGACGTTTCTATACTTTTAGAGTGAATGTTGTAGTGCCTGATGGAATCGGCTGAAATGATTTCAGCTTCGGAAGAGATAAAATAGGTTTTGAATTTCTGTTCACAAAGCTCCACCAGGTGCGTGGTATTTGAGCTGTTGTAACCGCCTACAACGATGGCAAGATCAGCCGAAGCCTCCATGATCTTGTAGGTAGAATCCTGGTTGTCGTTGGTTGCATAACAAAGTGTGTCCCGAGTGTCGGCAAAATGAGCGGCAACGTTCTCAGCACCAAACTTTTTAATCATTTGTACCTTAAAGTAATCGGCAATGGCCTGGGTTTCGGTTGCCAACATGGTGGTCTGATTAACCACGCCTACCCTGGTAAAATCGCTGGAAGGATTAAATCCATTGGAATATCTTCCTTTAAAGATTTCGTAAAATTCATCGGGATTTTTTTCACCCGTTATAAATGCACTTAGCATTTCAGCTTCAGACATATCCTTAATCACCACAGAAGGACTTGCCGACGCACTGTGGGAAAACGTTGCGCGCGTCTCTTCGTGTTCCGGTTTGCCATGAATGATCACGGTGTATGAATCTTTTCCCAATTTCTGAGAGCGGTTCCATACTTTTTCAACAAAGGGACATGTCGTGTTGTACTGCTGAACATCTACCCCTTTTTCGGTGAGCATCTTTTCAATTTCAAGTGTCGTTCCGAACGCAGGGATGATCACAACATCGTCTGATGAAATTTTATCCCATGGGATAAACTGTTTTCCATCGGTATCCATAATGAATTGAATTCCCCTGCTCTGCAGATCTTCATTTACCTGCGGATTATGGATCATTTGGCTTAACAGGTAAACTTTTTTGTCTGGATTTTCACTCAGGGCACGGTAGCTGAGTTCAATGGCATTCTCTACCCCATAGCAAAAGCCAAAGTGGCGTGCGATTTGAAATCGTACTGCACCAAAATCAAGGATAGAGGGAGAAAAATCCTGTTTTCGAAGGTCTTTGGTCCTCCTGATCTCTTTAACCTTTCCAGCAACGCGGGATCGGTAATGCTCTGGTATGTTAAACTTTTTGATGACTAAAAATTTCCTGCAAGTTAAGACTTAAGCGACAGCTCGGGCAGTCCTCGATCCAATTCCAGGGATGCCTTGAAATGAAAAGGGTACCAACTGTAAGCTGGTACCCTTTCCCATAGTTCGATGCTCCGAATTACATTCGGATGGCGTAGATGTATTCTCTTGGAAAATCCTCATAAACACCTGAAAAGGTGACAAGCTCTCCGGATTTTTTCTTTTTGAGAAGTTCGTTCACTTCCTTGGCCGTCTTCACCGCCACATCATCGACTTTAGTGATGATGAATCCTTTTTCCATATCGGTGTAGCGGGCTATGCGTCCATTGTCCAGCGACTTCACCCGAACACCATTGGTGAGGTCAAGTGATTTCAGCACTTTGGCATCAACATCCTCCAGCTCCATACCCAGGGTGGCAATGGCGTCCTTTTCTTCACGCTTCACCGTTTCAACTTTTCCTTCCTTGTTTTTGAGCGTCACCGGTAAAACAAGCTCCTTACCTTTTCTGTTTACCGTAACATTGACTTTATCTCCAGGGCGTTTTCTACCAATGTATTCGATCAATGCAGAGCTGGTCTTAATGTCTTTGTCATCGAGCTTTACAATTACATCGCCTTCCTTAATGCCTGCGTCCTTAGCAGAGCTTCTTTCAGCAAAGCCGGAAACATAGGCACCTTCATTAACAGAAAGATCGTTTGCTTTGGCGAGCTCGCTGTCTACACTTCCGATTTGAATTCCAAGCCAACCGCGCTGCACTGTTCCGAAAGCAAGTAAGTCCTCAACCACTTTGCTCACAATGTTTGCAGGAACTGCGAAACCATAACCAACATAAGATCCTGTTTGAGACGCAATGGCAGTATTGATGCCTACCAGTCCGCCGGAAAGGTTTACCAAAGCGCCTCCGCTATTGCCTGGGTTGATGGCAGCATCGGTTTGAATGAACGACTCAATGGCTGTTCGTGCAGGAGGTTGTCCACTGCCATCCTGATTTTGGCTATTTGAATTAATGATGTTGATGTCCCTTCCCTTCGCACTGATGATCCCCGCCGTAACCGTTGAATTAAGATTAAAAGGATTTCCAACCGCGAGTACCCACTCACCTACTTTTGACTGATCGGAATTTACAAAGGAAAGGTGCGTGAGGTCCTTTGCAATAATTTTGATTACAGCTAAGTCTGTATCAGGATCGGTGCCTATAACCTCCGCTTTGAGGGTGCGGTTATCGTGCAACGTAACTTCGACCTGATCGGCTCCCTGCACCACGTGGTTGTTGGTAACAATGTAGCCGGCATCGCTGATGATTACACCTGATCCTGTACTTTGGCTGGGGCCACGCTGGTAGGGCATGTTTGGACCAAAAAAGAATTGCCATGGATCATTTTGCTCTCTTGGCATGGTCCGTGCGGATGATGTTGATTTGATGTGCACCACTGCCTTGGTAACCCTGGCAGCAACTTCAGTAAAATCAAGCGGCACCAGATTTCCTTCGGCATCGGTGGTATAACCGATGTTTTTGACTGGTGTCCCGTTAACATGTTCGATGCGAACATTGGAGCTGTTTCCGCCAATCCATCGAACGGCTAAAAAGGTGATTGTACTTCCCAGTACAGCTGCGAGAAATAAAGAACCAAATTGTCTCATAAGTATTTGTGTTTTCAGGCCGGTTCATTTTAGCCCGGACAGATGTCTTGATACGATAAGTGAAGACATTTTGTTCCGAAAGCAACCGGCAACTCGCCGATTTTAACAAAAATCAGGCCGATTCCGTTCAGGGTGGCAGTTCTTTGTCATTTTTGCAGGATGAGCAAGTTGAAAATGGCAGGGCAGGTACAGGTTAAAAAGGGCAGAGAACAGTCTGTAATGCGGAAACACCCCTGGTTGTTTTCAGGCGCAATTCAAACCAGCACGGAAGGACTTCAGGATGGCGATTGGGTGGAGGTTAAAGAAGGCTCAGGAAAAATCCTGGGTTGCGGACATTTCCAGAAGGGTTCTATAGCAGTACGGCTGATCACTTTCGATCAAGAAGCATCAACAGATATTTATCAAAGACGAATTGCCGAGGCCTTTCGGCTAAGGCAGGTACCCGGAATCATTCCACCGGAGACAAATTGCTTCAGACTTATTCATGGCGAAGGTGATGGCCTGCCGGGGTTGGTTATTGATGTTTACGGGTCGACGGCTGTGATCCAAAGCCACTCCGCAGGCATGAGCCGTGATAAGACCATTATCACTGACGCACTTGTTGCCCTTGAAGGATTAAAATTAGAGGCCGTTTATTTCCGGGATACATTTACCGAAGGCGGTGAATACCTTTTCGGAAAACCATCCGAGATAAAAAGTGTTTCCGAAAATGGTTGTCATTTTGCCATCGACTGGGAACGAGGACAAAAGACTGGATTCTTTTTAGATCAGCGTGACAACCGAGCGCTGCTTGGCCCTTATTCAAAAGGAAAAAAAGTTCTGAACACATTTTGTTATACCGGCGGATTCTCAGTTTATGCACTTAAAGCAGGTGCATCCCTCGTGCATTCCGTAGATGCGTCTGCATCCGCCATTGAGTTGTGTGAACAAAATATCAGGTTAAACGGATTTGATCCCTCTTTACACAAATGTTATGCAGAAGATGTTTTTGATTTTCTAAAACGCGGAGAAGAAAAATACGATGTAATCGTTCTGGATCCTCCCGCTTTTGCAAAACACCGTGAAGCGAAACATCAGGCCATGAAAGGTTACCAGCGGTTGAACCTTGAAGCGATGCGTATCATAAACAACGGTGGAATCATTTTCACTTTTTCTTGCAGTCAGGTGGTCGACCGACAGTTGTTTTACGATACTGTTATGTCGGCTGCCATCCTTTCCGGCAGAGCGGTTCGTGTACTCGGTCATCTGAGTCAGCCGGCAGACCATCCGGTTTCTGCATTTCATCCTGAGGGCGCATACCTCAAAGGGCTGATCCTTCAGGTTTCCTGAAAATTTTAGATGAATTCAGGCACGACAGAAGACTTAAGGGTTGGAACAGGATACCGCGATATCCTGAAGATGGCTATGCCCATCACCCTTGCATTGCTGGTGCCACAGATCAATTTCATTACCAACAATATTTTCCTGTCCGGGCTGGGTGAAGATGCGCTGGCGAGCGCAGGTTTAACCGGTGTTTTTTACCTGATCTTCGCTGTGATCGGGTCAGGGTTGAACAACGGAATTCAAATGCTGATGGCCAGGAGGGCGGGAGAAAACCAGCCGGCACAAATTGGAATTTTGTTTTACCATGGCACCCGGGTCACCATCGCCTTTAGTTTGGCCGGAATCCTGCTGACTTATTTCCCGGGAGGGATGATATTAAGGTGGGCCATTCACAACGATGTTACTGCCGACAGAGTAATTGAGTTTCTGCACATCCGAATCTGGGGCCTGCCATTTTTGTATCTGTACGGCCTGAGAAACTCTTTACTGGTTGGAACCGGAAAAACGAATTTGCTTTTCTGGGGAACCATGGCTGAAGCGCTAACCAATATTTTGCTCGACTACACACTGATTTACGGCAAGTTTGGATTTCCGGAGCTTGGCTTTAACGGCGCTGCATACGCCTCAGTGATTGCGGAGGCCACCGGCTTACTGGTTGTATTCATTGTCATCCGACTTCAACAATTACACAAACAATTTTTTCTCAACAGTCCCGAACGACTGAAAATGAAAGTGATCCGATTGATGGTTACAGAGTCTTCACCGCTGATGCTGCAGTATGCCATCAGCATTGTGACCTGGGAATATTTTTATATTCTGATTGAACATTATGGCGAAAGGGCATTGGCGGTTTCCAACATGATGCGGAATATTTTTGGGCTGGTTGGAATTTTCTCGTGGGCATTTGCTTCAACAACGAACACCATGGTCAGTAATCTGATTGGTCAGAAAAGGCATGATGATGTGCTTATGCTGATTGGAAGGATTGCGCGCACCAGTGTTTTCTTCTGTGCCCCGATGTTGTTGTTGCTGAATATTTTCCCTGAAACTATTTTTTCACTCTACGGATTAGGAAATGAATTTGTGGCTGCAGCCATTCCGGTGCTCAGGGTGGTCACCGTCGCACTTGGGCTAATGTCTTTTTCAGCAGTTTGGCTCAACAGCGTAACAGGAACCGGCAATACCCGCGTTAACCTCTACATCGAAATTTTTGCCATCGTGTTTTACATCCTGTACGTGTCCATTGTTTTGGAAATGATGGACCTTGGAATTGTCTGGGGATGGGGATCTGAAATTTTATATTGGGTGTGCATGTTTGCGCCGGCATGGCTGTACATGCAGTCGGGGAAGTGGCGTGCGAAATCTCTTTAGGTAAAAATTATTCGCTGTATTTCTGAATCAACTTCAGAAAGCGAGAATCGTGACGAACACCGTCCAGATCTGGATCCCTGAGATTGGCTCGGTTCAGTCCGGCAGCCATAGCTTTATCCATATACTCAAGAAAATGCACGGTATCCTGTTTGTATTTAAGATGACCTAGCGCGAGGTTCATCCAGGCAATATTGAACTTAGGGTCTACCTCCAGTGCCTTTCGCAAATAAACAAAAGCTGAATCAGGACTGTTGTGCGCAATGTAGGTTACTGCTTTATTGTTGTAAACACGAACCTGTTCAATTTTAGGATATTCAGGCGTCAGCAATGCATCCGCCTTATCGAACTTCTCAATAATATCTTCCGCTGAAGCATCGGTTTGAAGTTTGAGTGCGCCCCAGACAATGTAGAGGGTGGCACGTGAGGAATCTTTAGCCAAACCTTCCAAAATTTTTTCCTCCGCTAGTTCCAGTTTACCCTGTCTAACCAGGCCCATCGCCCAATCGGCCAGTACCGCCGCTTCTTCCCGGGCATATCCTTTATACTTCTCCAACCGAAAACTTGCCAATAGTGCAGCCTTCTCCGCAGCCGTCGGACTTAAACTCATTAGATAATAACGTTGTAGGATACCATCATTGGTGTACTTCAATATTGCCTCCGATGATTGAGCTACAATTTGTTTGACGGCATCTTCCAGGTTATCACCAAGCGCTACCTGAAAATGTTCAGGTTCAGCATCAGTGATTTTAATTATGCTGTGGATGGTGCTGTCTGAAATAAAAATATCAGCATGAATGAGTTTCTTCCGCTGAAATCCAATGGCAGAGCCAAGCATGTCAATTACGGCACGAACCGGCACGCCAACACCAATCAGGTCGACCGAAAGATCAAGATCCTCGGAAGCTGACTTATACGCCTGTGCATTTTCCTGCAACCGGGTATTCTCGACAATCTCTTCCAGGTTGTAGCGAATTCGGTTTGCGATGACCGGACCTGTGTATCCCGACTTAGCGAGATCTTCCGGAACATTTATTTGTTGAATGACATATCCATCGGCAGTCCATTCACGAATTAAAAAAGTGAGCAAAGCAACCACCAGCACCACGATTAACAATCGCCCGGCGATGGAGGTTATGTTGCGTACACGCTGATCCAGTCTCTTGAAAAATCTTCTTGAGCCAATAAAAGCCGATTCCTTCTTTGGTAGGTTTTCTTCGCTATCAGATGACATGGAGACTTTGTCTTCTGTTCAAGATAGAGATTTCCTTTGAAAATTTTTCAGTGGGTGATACGGCAAACAGGCCAACCGTGCTTTCAATACCTACATCAAACCAAACTGCAGTTTCAGCAGCCGATTTTATCAACCCGCTTTTGATGCCTGCCCCCTTCAAAAGGAGTGGACAGAAAAGTTTTAACCATAGCAACAGCGTCCGATAATTGAACAAATCGGGCTGGGAGGCATAGCACATTGGCGTTGTTGTGTTGCCGCGCCAATGCCGACAATTCCTCCGTCCAGCATAAAGCTGCCCGGATACCCTGATGTTTGTTGGCGGTCATGCATACGCCATTTCCGCTGCCGCAAATAAGAATTCCAAAATCAGCCTTTCCGGTTTCAACATCAGAGGCAACCGGATGGGCAAAGTCAGGATAATCTACTGAGTCGGCGGTGTGGGTCCCGTGATCTGTAACGGAGTAACCAAGCGACTTTAGCGTATCGGTCACCCCCCGTTTATACTCAACGCCGGCATGATCTGATCCTATTGAAATTTTTTTACTCATGATGGTTCTGCTTCCAGCGTATCATCTTCTTCCTTCTGCCGGTTTCGTGCAACAATGGCTGAAATGATTATGCTCACTTCATACAACACATAAAGTGGAAGAGAAATGATGGTCTGGCTGAGTGGGTCAGGTGGAGTAATGAGGGCTGCAACGATCAAAATAATGACCACAGCATGTTTTCGATACTGACGTAAAAAGGCAGGAGTAACCATTCCAATTTTCGACAGAAAATAAATTACGACCGGAAGCTGAAACAACAGTCCACTGCCAAACACCAGTGCAACAACTGTTTGAACGTATGAAGTAATGTCGAATTCGTTTACGATCATATCGCTGATCGTATAGTTTGAGAAAAACCAAATCGACATCGGACAAAGAATATAGTATCCAAACAAAACGCCGAGCGCAAAAAGAAAGGTAACAGCAACAACTGCGCCTCTGGAGAATTTTCGCTCTTTGGAATAAAGACCAGGTTTTACAAAACTCCAGATTTCCCAAAACACATAGGGAAAGGCAATAATGAGTCCGATCACAAATGCAGCCATGAATTGCATGGTGAACTGCCCGGTCATGTACCGGCTTTGGATTTTAAAGTTGATTTTATCAACACACAACGACTCTGTTGCGCCGGTGAACTCTCCAATCTTACACATCCACTTAAACGTTGGAAAATCTACGCGTGCCGGTGCAAATACAATGTTGTCGAAAATCCAAGGAGCAGAGACAAAAGCCACAATCATAAATACGACCACTGCGATCAGCGAGCGTATCAGATGCCACCGAAGTTCTTCCAGGTGATCCAGAAATGACATCTCCTTCTCTCCTGCGCTGTCTTTGTACTCCTCCTCCTGCTGTTGATCCAATGGCATGTTTAGAAAATAATGGGGAACTTAAAATCAATAGGCGAACAACGGAAACTTCTTCATCCAGCCATTCACTTTCTTACGAATATTTTTCAAATGACGATCATCGGATGGCTTCTTAAGAGCTGCATCGATGAGATCAACAATCTTCACCATATCTTTTTCCTTCAAACCTCTGGAGGTCATGGCTGGTGTACCTATACGCATGCCTGATGTGACCATCGGGCTTTGCGTGTCGAAGGGCACCATGTTTTTGTTGATGGTAATGTCGGCTTTGATCAACGCTTCTTCTGCCTGCTTTCCGGTAAGGCTTTTTGAACGCAGATCGATCAGCATCAAATGGTTGTCTGTGCCGTCGGAAATGATCCGGTAGCCGCGGTTGCGAAACTCTGCAGACATCGCCTTTGCATTCTTCGCCACCTGTACAATGTAGTCCATGAAACTGTCTGAAAGTGCTTCACCGAATGCAATGGCTTTGCTGGCGATCACATGCTCTAAAGGCCCGCCCTGTGTTCCGGGAAAGACACCGCTGTCGAGTAAAGAAGTGAGTTTTCGTATTTCTCCCTTAGGTGTTTTAATGCCCCATGGGTTGTCAATGTCTTTTCCAACCATGATTACACCTCCCCTTGGACCACGAAGGGTCTTATGGGTGGTGGTGGTAACAATGTGGCAATGCTCAACGGGATCGTTTAACAATCCACGCGCAATGAGACCGGAAGGATGAGAAATATCTGCTAACAAAATTGCGCCTACCTGGTCTGCGGCCTGACGCAACTTTTTATAATCCCAGTCTCTGCTGTACGCTGACGCACCGCAGATAATCATCTTTGGTTTTTCGCGCAGCGCTGTTTCCATAACCTTATCGAAGTCAATAAGACCTGATTCCTGCTCGACGCCATAAAAGCTGGCCTGATACAATTTTCCCGAAAAGTTTACGGGTGATCCGTGGGTAAGGTGGCCGCCATGGGCCAGATCAAAGCCAAGAATTTTGTCGCCAGGTTTCAGACACGCAAGCATAACGGCTGCATTTGCTTGTGCGCCGGAGTGTGGCTGAACATTGGCCCATGAGGCTCCGAAAAGTTCTTTCAACCGGTCAATGGCCAGCTGTTCCACCTGATCTACCACCCCGCATCCACCGTAATAACGTTTGCCGGGAAGACCCTCAGCATATTTATTGGTTAGAACAGATCCCATGGCTTTCATGACCTGGGGTGATGCAAAGTTTTCAGAAGCAATCAGTTCAATACCATGCTCCTGACGGTATTGTTCTTTTTCAATAAGCTCAAATACAGCCTTATCGCGTTTCATAGATTTTTTGGGAAGGACAAAAATAGGTTTGCCTGGTCAGACAGGGAAGGGTATTGAAATTTTTAATGGAATAAACCTGTTACCAGGATCCACTTGAACCACCGCCGCCAGAGCTGCCACCGCCTCCAAAGTCGAAGCCACCACCACCGCCGCCACTCCATCCACCGGAACTACCGCCAAAACCACCCATAGGTCCAAAGTAGCCTCCGCGGCCATGCCAATATCCACCACCTCCGCCCCTACGGCGACCAAACAAGTAGGCGATAATGGCGATCATGAAAAGAATGCGGAACAGTCCGGGAACAGAGGTCCTTTTTCCTTCGCCCCTGTCTTCATTGGTATAAGCGCCGTGGATGGCCTGAAGGATAGAAACGGTTCCAGCAACGACTCCGCTTTCATATTCACCCCTCCTGAAATTGGGTGCGATCTCATTTCGGATGATCCGCGATGAAAGCAGATCGGTGAGGTTGCCTTCCAGTCCGTAGCCCACTTCTATCCTGACCTTTCGGTCTTCAACAGCAACCACCAGCAATACTCCGTTGTCTTTGTCTTTTTGTCCAAGCTTCCACTCCGAAAAAACACGGTTGGCGTAGGAGGAAATTTCATCGCCCTCCAGACTTGGTACAACGAGGATGGCAACCTGATTGGAGGTTGAATCGCGCTCTGCTTTCAAAGCGTACTCCAGTTTCTGAATTGTTTCACCATTTAGGATACCGGCCTCATCGTGAACCCAACGGCCCTCATGGGAGGGTATGGCCTTCTGTGCAAGTAAAGAAACCGGAGAAAGGAGCAGCACGAAAAGAAGCTGCCACACCAAAAATTTTATTTTAGCCATTATTCAACCCTCAGATCGTCACGCAATTCGTTGACATCATCTTTTGTCTTAACAAACCCTTTCTCCAGCAAAAGCTCACTGCATCGATTGATGGCTTTTTCCATGCCCGCCAAAACTTTTCCTTCTGCTATTCCATGTGTAATGATCGAAACCAAATTGTCCCATTCTTTCTGTTCAACCACTTTGCTAATGCCACGGTCTGCCATCACGATTACCTCGTGCTCGAAAAATGAAACAAAGAGCATGATTCCGGTGCGGTGACGGGTATTGAAAACCTCTTCCTCGAGAAATGCATTTTCAGCCCTCTTCTTGGTGGCATGTTTTTTCTGCTCACCGGTAATGAGCAAACGCTTCAGTGGGTTGAAAAACTGAGGCAACACTGCGCCAAACAAGCCACCGGTCAGAACAATTATGAATATCATGATTGGATCATAGACCGCCATCTCTGGAAAGAAACGGTCGAAGAGAATCACCATGACAAAGAAAAGGATGAATCCGATAACTGCTCCTTTATAATTGGCTATGGAGTAATGTCCACTGCGCTCAACAAAAACCGGCACAATTTCACCTGAAATCTTTGCCTCAGCAGTTTTTACTGCCTCACGGATTTTATCCAGCTCCTGTTCGGAAAATCTATTGTTGTTGGCCATACGTATCGTTGAATGGCTACAAATATAATCCTTCGATAAGTGAATTCCGGAAGTTGTGTGCCGGACAGGCAAAACAAAGACAGCAAAAAACCTTTAATTTGCATCTTAAACGACTCGCCTATGAATAAAAATTATCAGCTTGGTTTACTCCATCTGGTTCACCTGTTGATCAGTGCAGACGGGGTGATTGAAGAGCGCGAGAAAAAGGGACTGGAAAGAATAAAAGTCATTGAAAAAATCTCTGACGAATTGTTCAACGAGTTTGTGGAGATGGCACGAAAAAAGAAGGAGCGCGATATTTACAACGATGGAATCACCATGTTGAACGCCTGTACCGAAGAAGAAAAGATAATGGCTTTTGTGCACCTCTATAAAATTTCAGAAGCCGATAACGACGTGCACGTTAAAGAGGTCCGGTTGCTGTTGTATTCCGTTAAAATGTCCAATGTGGAGTTCAACGATGTGGTTGCGCGCGCAGCGGGTGTACACTATTAGTTTTAGTCTTAAGGTTGGAACTTAATCACCGGCAGGAATGTCTTCTCATTATTTCCCGGGAATAAAAGTTGGTATTTTAGGAGGCGGGCAGCTGGGTCGAATGCTGATTCAATCCGGCATTGATCTAAACATAAATTTCAGTGTGCTGGACCCAGACCCTAAAGCACCATGCTCCGGCATCGCTGATTTAACTGTTGGAAAACTAACCGATTACGAAACAGTCATGGCCTTCGGTCGTGGGTGTGATCTCATAACCATTGAAATTGAAAACGTCAACACCCAGGCATTACACGACCTCCAGCGTGAAGGGAAAAAGGTTTTCCCGGAGCCTTCGGTGATCGAACTCATCCAGGACAAACGAAAACAAAAAACTTTTTACCAGGAAAACGGTATTCCAACTGCGCCATTTGTTCTTACCGAAAATAAACAAGAGGTAATGGACAGAAAAGCCATGATTCCAATGGTGAACAAACTTGGAAAAGAGGGCTATGATGGACGTGGCGTACAAATTATCAGGGATGAAAAAAGTCTTTCGCAGGCATTTGATGCTCCCGGCCTCGTCGAAAAACTCATTGACTACAAAAAAGAAATCGCCGTAATCGTCGCCAGAAACAATGCAGGGGAAGTGAAAACATTTCCAGCGGTAGAAATGATGTTTCATCCTACCGGTAACATGGTTGAGTTTTTGTTTTCACCTGCAGAGATCAGCAAAGAAGCTGCTGCAAAAGCAGCTCAGGTGGCTTCGGAAGTGATTCAAAAAATTAAGATGACCGGCCTGCTTGCGGTTGAAATGTTTCTCACCCATGAGGAGGAAATTCTTGTGAATGAAATCGCGCCCCGCCCACACAACAGCGGACACCAGACGATTGAAGGAAATGAAACCTCACAATATCAACAGCATCTCAGGGCCATACTAAACCTTCCGTTGGGCGATACTTCGGTTAGGATCCCAACCGCCATGATTAACCTTCTCGGCGATACCGGCTACGAGGGCAAAGCACATTATCAAGGAATAGAAGAATGTCTAGCGGCCGGCGCCCACGTTCACCTTTATGGAAAAGAAATGACCAAACCTTTACGGAAGATGGGGCACGTAACCATCACCGGCCATGATTTAGAGGAGCTCCGAAACAGGGCAAGGTTTATCAAAGAGAAGTTACGCGTGGTTTCAAAATGAACTTGACGTAATTTGCGGCGTCAAATTATTGAAAACCCAACCAGAGAATATGTCCAAACGCCGTCCGATTGTAGGTATTATCATGGGAAGCCAGTCCGACCTGAAAGTGATGCGTGCCGCAGCGGAGGTTTTGGAAGAATTCGGAATTCCTTTTGAAGTCACTGTTGTTTCGGCGCACCGTACGCCGGGTCGAATGGTGGAATACGCCACCGGCGCAAAACAAAGAGGAATCAGGGTAATCATTGCCGGGGCGGGCGGTGCAGCCCATCTGCCCGGGATGGTCGCCTCATGCACGTCATTGCCGGTGATTGGCGTCCCTGTAAAATCAAGCAATTCAATCGACGGCTGGGATTCGGTTTTGTCTATTCTTCAAATGCCCAATGGTGTTCCTGTTGCTACCGTAGCACTCAATGCAGCAAAAAATGCCGGCATCCTCGCTGCGCAAATTTTAGGTTCATCCGATGACCGCGTCCATAAAAAAGTTTCGGCCTACAAGGCGGGTCTCAAAAAACAAGTTGAGCAGTCCGCGGAAGAGCTGGAGAAAAAAGGATGGAAATCCTTTAACTGAATAAGCGATTATTTCTCGTTTGCCTCTTTCGACTCCGGAAGGATTACGGAGAAAACTACAGAGGAGGTGAGTGTCAGAAAAATAAACCCAAAAGAATACAGGGGATTAATGTGCGTCAGGTAGGATGGCAGATAGCCCTCTCCCATAGTCAACAACATTTTCGCACCGATAAAAAAGAGGATAATCGACAATCCTTTTTGCAAGAGGTAAAATCTGTCAATGATTCCAGCCAGCAGAAAAAACATGGCACGCAAGCCAAGGACTGCAAAGATGTTGGAGGTATAGATCACAAACTCACTCTCACTGATGGCAAAAGCGGCCGGAATGGAGTCAACGGCAAAAATCAAGTCTGTGGTTTCAATCAGGATCAGTACCAGAAAAAGTGGGGTGAACATGAGCTTACCATTGTCCCTGATCAAAAATTTTCCGTCGTTGTCGTGAACGGAGACCGGTAGGTATTTTCTGCAAAACTTCAGTACAGGATTTTTTCCCGGGTCCGGCTTATCTCCCTCGCCTCCAAAATATATTTTGATTCCAGTCCAGATCAGGAACGCACCGAAGAAATAAAGAATCCAATGAAATTTGGCAACAAGTAAGGTGCCGATGAAGATGAACAAGCCACGGAAAACCAGTGCGCCCAGAATGCCCCAGAATAAAATTCCATGGTAATGTTCTTCCCTAACGGAGAAGTAGCGAAGAATCAATAGTATGACGAAAATATTATCGACAGAAAGCGCATATTCAGTCAGGTAGGCTGAGAAATATTCAAGGGAAGCATCTGCGCCACGTTCATCGTACCAATACATCATTACACCAAATAGTACGCTAATGGTGACCCAAAAAATACTTTGATAGAGTGCAGACTTGGTGGTAATGGCTTTGGCCTGCCGGTTGAGTAAGCCCAGATCAATTACAAGAAATCCCGCGATGAGCAGCGCAAAGATTCCAAACATGATGGTCTCGGCCTGGCTGTGGTTTCGAAAAATGGAAAATAAAAAATTCAAGCGCTGCGTGTTGATGTAAAGCTAGACAAAGGAATCAGTAGTTGGTTTAGCGGTTCGATGCTGAATACAAAAGCTTCAATTCAATCGAGTAATGATCTTCCTTGAAAAGAAACATTTTTTGTTTTCCCGCAACCAAAATCTCTTCAACCCGTGCGTTTATTGGATCCAGCCACACGGAAATGAATTCTTCTTTTTTAAACAGCAGATTATCGGCTATAAAAACCGCCTTCAGCGCATACCAGGCTTTGGTCTCTTCATTAAAATAAATTTCAAGCCGTTGAATAGGCGCCTCTGAGGTCTTAGCCTTCCAGCGTTCTATCTTAAGATTGCTCCGACTGTCTTCAATTATTGTTTTTTCATACTGATCAGCGAAGACAGGCTTATTGAATAACCCCAATTTATCCAATACCTCATCACGCTCCACTTTACCCGCACCAGCAACTTCCACACTGTCACGAAGGCCATTCAGTTCAGAAATTTTTCGGACGGAAGAAGGTGTCGACGTTGTCGTAGTCCGAAGTAAATCCAGATTCGGTAATGCTGATTTTCCCGTTTCCTTGAATTGCTGAGAACAGGAAGCCAAAAACGCAGCGACCAGAAACCAAAGTAGCGTGTTGTTCCGCATCAATCAATGAGCGGGGTGCCCGACATTTCTTTAGGCTGTTGAAGGCCCATTAATTTTAAAATGGTTGGCGCCACATCGCCAAGCTTACCATTTCTAATCTTTCCATTGTATTGATCGTCAACCAGAATACACGGAACCAGGTTCGTGGTGTGTGCCGTATTGGGCGAACCGTCCGGATTAATCATGACGTCGGCATTGCCGTGATCAGCAATGATCAGAACGCTGTATCCATTTTGACGCGCCGCCTCCGTTACCGTTGCATTGCATGCATCAACCGTCTCGCACGCTTTAACCGCTGCTTTGAAATCACCGGTGTGGCCCACCATATCGGGGTTTGCGAAATTCAGACAAATGAAATCAACCTCGCCCTTCTTTAATTCAGGAACGATCGCATCCCTTATATCGGCCGCACTCATCTCAGGCTGAAGGTCATAGGTTGCAACCTTTGGCGATGGACATAAAATTCTTGACTCACCGGGAAACTTTTCTTCTCTGCCTCCTGAAAAAAAGAAAGTTACATGAGGATATTTTTCCGTTTCAGCAATGCGTATCTGCTTTTTAGAGGCATTGGATAAAACCTCACCAATGGTATTTTCAAGGTTGTCCTTATCAAACAACACTTTTACATCACTAAAAGTGTCGTCGTAGTTGGTCATGGTCACATAGTAAATTTTCAGGCGGTGCATGCCATGGTCGGCAAAATCCTGTTGGGTAAGCGCCTGTGTAATCTGACGGCCACGGTCTGTCCGAAAGTTGAAACACAACACCACATCGCCTTCATGAATTTTACCCATCGGCTGTCCATCGCCTCCGGTTATTGCCACCGGCTTTACAAACTCATCTGTTACTCCCTCTGCGTAGGACGATTGAAGCGCTGCGACGGGATCTGTTTCATGCTTTCCAATTCCTCTGACCAGAAGATCATAAGCGAGCTTCACGCGCTCCCATCGGTTGTCGCGGTCCATGGCATAATACCTGCCAATCAGGGTAGCAACACTACCTTTTGTGCCTTTCAAATGATGTTGAAGCTCCTTCAAATAAGCCGCTCCGCTTTTTGGATCGGTGTCTCGACCATCGGTAAAAGCATGAATAAAAAAGTTACCGTTTAATGTTTCAGCTGCGATGGAACACAAAGCTTTCAGATGCTCGGTGTGTGAGTGAACCCCACCATCCGACAATAGACCAATAAAATGAACATTCTTCTTATGGTCGTTGGCGTACTGAAAGGCCTCCTGAAGAACAGGGCTTGAAGCAAGCTCGCCATTTTTTGATGCCTGGTTGATCCGAACCAGATCCTGGTACACAACCCTGCCGGCTCCGATGTTCATATGTCCGACCTCGCTGTTGCCCATCTGTCCTTCCGGCAGACCAACAGCAATTCCGGAAGCCTCCAGCTTACTGTTAGGATATTTCTCCATAAGGCTGTTGAAATATGGGGTCTTGGCCTGTGCGATGGCAGAAACTTTCGGGTCGGTTCCCAGGCCCCACCCGTCCAATATCATCAGAAGAACTTTTTTCATGTTATGTTAAACCCTTGCTTTCAGCAAAAGGTTTGCAAATATACGGTAACACTCAAGGGGATGCGCGCAGAGAATTTCAGGAACAGGGTTTCAGCCTTGGCAATAAATGGCATAATTTTGGTTCACGAAGGAGGTATGAAAATTTTCAGGCTGACGACTGCACTGCTCTTAATGGCCGCAACGATGCAGGCTCAGGATGTATTTAATCCGGTTAAATCGATTTTAAAATCCGGCGATTCGGGCCAGTTGGCCAGATTGTTCAGCAATACGGTTGATGTAACGCTCGAAAGTGCAAAAGCGCCCTACAGCAAAGCGCAGGCTGAAATTATTTTCAGAGATTTTTTCAGGTCACATCCTCCAACTGATTTTTCCATAATCCATACTGGTTCATCACGGGCCGGGTTGAAGTTTGCGATCGGGCAGTATAAAAGCAGCTCTGCTTCCTACTCCGTGCTGATTCGCATGCGTGAAGGAGAGAAGACGTGGTTGATCCACGAGATCAGTTTTGTGAAAGAATGATTCCCTCTTACCTCGACGGGACCGCACTCCAAACATTTATCCGAAGCGCACTACAGGAAGATCAGGGCGAGGGCGACTTCACCAGTTTAGCCACTATAGATAAGGACCAGATTTCTACGGCTGAATTGCTGGTCAAATCAAAAGGAATCATCGCCGGCGTAGAATTGGCTGCACACATTCTCCATCAGTGTGACGAGTCCATTAAAATATTTATAAACCTGAACGATGGTGCCCAAGTGGCGCCAGGTGATATTGTTTTTACGGCAACCGGTTCTACCCAGCAACTGCTTCTTGCAGAAAGACTTTTACTCAACTGCATGCAGCGTATGAGTGGAATTGCAACGTACACTTCACGCCTTTGTCAACTTGTTGAAGGAACCAACGTCAAATTGCTGGACACACGAAAAACCACTCCCCTGTTCCGCGCTTTTGAAAAGTGGGCTGTACAGATCGGTGGTGGAGTAAACCATCGCTTCAACTTATCGGAGCAGATTCTTATTAAAGACAACCACCTGACTGCTGCCGGGAGCATCGGAGAGGCCATACGACGAACAAGAAATTTTCTTTCATCCAATAAGAAGAACCTGTCGGTAGAGATTGAGGTTCAAAATCTTGAACAGGTAAAAGAAGCTGTTGCACTTTCCCCTGATGTGATCATGCTGGACAACATGTCGCCCGATCAAATTAAAGCATGCTTAAAGTTGATCGGGAATGCATGTAAAGTGGAAGCCAGCGGCGGCATCAACGAAGAAAATATTCGTTCGTATGCTGAGACTGGTGTGGATTTTATTTCAGTGGGGTCGCTCACCCACTCCTATCGAAGCCTGGACCTTAGCCTTAAACTGCGCAGAAGTCAGGTTTAGGCTGAACAGAAGTGTTTCCGGATCTCTGTCAAAGCCCTTACCTTTGGCCTCCGTTTTTACTATCTATGAAGGTTACGACTCGAAACTACCGCCTTGAAAAAAGTGACTATATCAAAATGGCGCTCAAAGCTGTTTTGCTTCAGCAATGGTGGGCTGGCTTAATCGCGCTTGCCGTTTGTTGTGGAGCGTTTTGGATTCCAAGTTTTTGGTGGATTTTCTCCGGCGTATTGGCTTATGGTTTGTTTGTCTTGTTCTGGTGGATTCAGTTTTTCGGAATCACGCAACTGGATCAAGGCAAAATGCTTTTTGAGAGGTTCTCCTATGAAATCACAAGCCAGCAGATTCTGATGAAAATAAGTTCCCGCGAAGGTATGCCTCTGAAATGGGATCAGATTTTAAGGGCCAAGGCCGGAAAGGATTATTTTCTACTGTTTGTAAACAAGGCACAACTTATTTACTGGCCGTATAAAATTTTTACAACCGACAACGAACGAAAATTCGTGCACAGCATTCTTAAGAATAAAGGGTTGGTCGGCTAACCCTCACAAACCAATCCAATGGGGTGAAAGTAAAAAGGTCTTCCTCAATTTCTAAAAAGCCTTTATCCGTTACGGAGGCGACCAAAAAAATCGAGCATTACTGCGCCTACCAGGAACGAAATGCTTCGCAGGTAAAAAGGAAGCTAAAAACCTATTTACTTTCCGAAGCTGAGATCGGAAAAATCATAGAAGGTTTGGTTGAGTCTGGCTATCTGAATGAAGAGCGTTTTGCAAAGGTTTTTACAGGCGGAAAATTCAGAATGAAAAGATGGGGACGGATAAAAATTGAGCATCGTCTCCGATCGGAAGGTCTTGATCCCACCGCGGTGGCAAAAGCATCCAAGGAAATCAATCAACAGGAATACGAGGCAACGCTGGAGGAATTGATCCGAAAAAAAATAAATACCCTGAAAGGCAAGGAAAAAACTGAAGTAAAACAAAAAACGATACGGTTTGCCCTGAGCAAAGGGTATGAATCAGAGTTGGTGTGGAAGACGTTAGAAAAAGTTTTACGCAGCGGTAAATAATTCAAAAGAAGGCCTGAACATGGAAATATCGAATACCTGCAGTAAAATCATTGCACAACTTACAAATGCTGTAGAGCTGATCCCGGACGATTCATATGCCAGGCCACTTGATCTTTTACATGGCTCAACCCCTGGGCAACATGTGCGACACATCGCAGAATTTTTATTGGCCTTAGAGAAGGGCTATGGATTGGGAGTTGTTTCTTATGATTTGAGGGAGCACAACAAAGAGATGGAGACCAGTAAAAGATTTGTACTGGACGCGCTTCAATCAGCAAAACTATTTTTTGAAAGTTGCCTGGAAGACCGGCCACTGGTGCTGGAAAGCATGCACGACAAAGCTGACAACAACTGGACATCGGTGTCAACCGGATATTTTCGGGAACTGCTCTACGTTATTGATCATGCCATACACCATATGGCTATTTTAAGAATGGCCATCGCCCAGATCAGCCCGGACATCAAACTAGACGCCGATTTCGGAATGGCCTTCTCTACCCTTCACCATCAGAAAAAAATGAATCAGCCGGCGGCATGAATACGCCGTTCCGAATCCGACTGATGAACTTTTACACCCGATGGAGGTATTGGGAACACTGGCCTTTTGGTTTGCTTCAAGCCCCATTGTTTTTACAGTGGTTATGGTTTTCGTTTCGGTCAAAGTCGCTTTTTTACTTTACGGCTTCCAACCCATCCATATACACTGGCGGAATGATGGGAGAGTCAAAATCGGAGGTGTTGGACTTGATCCCTGTTGACCTTAAGCCTAAAACGATTTTATTGAAGTTGCCTGCTTCCGCCGAAATGGTTTTAGATGCCATGAACAAAGCCGGAATTTCTTTCCCCTGCATCTTCAAACCAGACCTGGGTGAGCGAGGCTGGATGGTAAATGTTATCCGTGGGCAAGGCGACCTGAAAGACTACTTAAAAAAAGTTCCTATTGATTTCATCGTTCAGGAATATGTACACGAGCCTATGGAATTTGGGGTCTACTATGTCCGCAAGCCGGAAGAAAGTCAGGGCAAAGTGGTGTCGGTGACCGGTAAAATGATGTTGTCCGTTACCGGGGATGGTAAAAAGTCTATCGGACAATTAATTGAAAGGAACCGCAGAGCGCGCCTTCAGTATAAAAAACTAAGGAGAGAATTTGAGGATCAGTGGGAAACTGTTCTGGAAAAGGGCGAGACTTTTGAATTGAATCCCATTGGTAACCATTGTTTGGGTACCACTTTTCTAAACTGCGGAAACCTGATCGACGAGCGGCTTGAAAAAAGTTTTAATGATCTTGTTGACAGAATCCCCGGGTTTTATTTCGGTCGATTTGACCTGCGATGCGCTTCTGAAGCAGACCTGCGGCTGGGGAGGGTAAAGATTATGGAATTGAACGGATGTGGCGCAGAGCCTTCACACATATATCAGCCAGGTTTTTCCATTTGGAGTGCCTGGAGAACACTTTTCAGACACATGAACGATCTTTATGAAGTAAGTGTTCAAAACAGTAAAAGGGGAACTTCGTATATGTCCTTCGGTGAAGGAATAAAAGTTTATAAAAGAACTACTGCTATTTTGGGAAAGGACCTATGATTGATTTAACCATCGCATTTATACTGGGGGCTGTTTTCAGTTTCCTGGGCTCGATACCGCCAGGAACGCTCAACATGGCGGTATTGCAACTTGGTATTGAGGGGAAAACAAAAATTGCACTCCGGTTTGCCACTGCAGTTGCCATCATTGAATACCCCTACGCATGGATAGCGGTTGAATTTGAATCCTGGATCACCTCAAGGCCAACCATCCTGGAACATTTTCAGTTGATCACTGCCACGGTCATGACCCTTGTTGGAATTTTGATATTGCTCTCCGCGTCCTCCGGCTCAGGAATTACAAAAAGACTGGATGAAAGTGGATTCAGAAGAGGGATAATCCTGAGCATCCTCAATCCAATGGCCATTCCTTTCTGGATTGCCATCACTGCTTACCTCCGATCGACAGGATGGCTGAAGGTAGATACTTCAGCAGGAATACACAGCTATGTTTTCGGAACCTCAGTGGGTGTTATGATCTTGTTGCTCATTTATATTTTTCTTGCCAACCGGGTTTCTGGTTATGCGAGCAGCAACATCTGGGTTAAAAGAACACCGGGAATCGTACTGCTGGTGCTTGGGGTTTATGCCTTCATAAAATATCTCTTAATGTAACGGTGGGGGTTTAGTAACTTATCGCACCAATGGCCTTAAAGCACATCGCAGTTTCCGGTAACATCGGCTCGGGTAAAACTACTCTGGCAGAAAAATTATCCCGTCATTATGGATGGACGCCGCTGTACGAGTCGGTAGACAACAACCCATACCTGCGTGATTTTTATGAGGACATGGGGCGCTGGGCTTTTCACCTTCAGATCTTTTTCCTCAACAGCAGGTTCAATCAGGTTCACCAAATTCGTCAAAGCGATAACACGATCATCCAGGACAGGACCATCTACGAGGATGCACACATATTTGCCTCCAACCTCCATCGCAGCGGACATATTTCAGAGCGGGATTACCAGAGCTACCTCGATATTTTTCAATCGATGACCAATTTTATTCAAGCTCCGGACCTGCTCATCTATTTAAAAGCTGACATTCCGAAACTGGTTCATCAAATTCAAAAAAGAAACAGGGAGTTTGAGTACAACATCAAACTGGAATACCTCCGAAGCCTGAACGAGCATTACGAAAACTGGATCAGCAATTATACCCTCGGAAAGCTGCTGGTCATCGATGTTAACCAGTTGGATTTTGTGGAACGCGTAGAAGACTTCTCAGGAATCGTAAATAAAATTGATCTGGAGATCAATAATTTGTTTAGCGCGCTGGCTTAATAAATTATTTGCAGTTTTTTCTCAACAGGGTTTTAGCTTCCTGCGAACCCAACTCGTCAGATCGTTTGAAATCAAGGCACGCATCGTAAACGTTGCTCATCTTTAATTTGATTTTTCCTCGATCGAGATATGTTTCCGGATCGGTTGGAAAAAGGTCGATAGAAACTGAGTAATCCTCCAAGGCGCCGTTTAGATCCTGTTTTTGTTCTCGGCATAGGGCGCGGTTGTCATAATAGGTCGGATTATCGGCATGCAGAGCAATGGCGCGGGTATAATCTTCCATCGCGCCATCAAAATCCTGCAAATTGAATTTCACCACACCGCGCAGGTTAAGGGTGGATGGATCATCGGGGTTGAGTTTTAAAGCACTGGAATAATCCTCCAATGCGCCTCTCAAATCATTCAGTGAAGAGCGGGCCAATGCACGGTTTTCAAAATAATCAGCGACTTTGGCATCAAGTCTAATGGCTTCAGAATAATCAGCGATGGCTTTTTCAAAGTTGCTGAGCTGGTCGAATGCAATGCCGCGAAAATTAAATAGACTGGCATCGGTTTTATCCAATTCAATGGCTTTGTTATAGTCATCAATGGCACTTACATATTCACCCAGTGCAGCTTTGGCGACACCGCAGTTATAATATTTATCAGCGTCGGGTGGACCCAGCTCAAGCGCCTTGGCAAAATCAAAATAGGCATCAGCCAGGGCTTCGATGTTGTATTTGGCAAAACCGCGGTTGGTGTAGGCGTCGGCCATTTTCGGGCTCAGCCGGATCGCACGATCAAGATCTGAGATGGCACCGGCATCATCACCCAAATTTATTTTAGCCGCTCCGCGTTCATTGTAGGCTTCTGCGAGCGTCGAGTCAATTTCAAGCGCAGCCGTCAGATCAGAGATCGCACCATAATAATCTTCTAATTTCAATCTGGCCTTACCACGAAGCACAAGTGCGCTTTTATTGCGTGGATTCTTTTCTATAAATGCAGTGAGATCTGTTTTGGCTCCGGTGAAATCACCGGTTTCTATCTTTTTTCTGGAAGCCGTAAGTGGGTCAGGCTGTGCAACGCAGACCAGCGTTACGCCAACCATCAAAAATGCCAGGAGAAAGTTTTTCATCAATACAAAGGTAGTATGCAGGCTTCTATCGATGGATGATAAAATAGTCATGCAGCATCCTGGTAACCTGGGCTATAGCCTTTTCACGTTCGGCAATTGGCTTTTCAGAGGATTTTACAAAAGCAGAAACAATCAGGTGACCGGCATCACCCGGCAAAGAGATAATTCCAACATCGTTGGTGGTCATGCCAATAGTCCCTGTCTTGTGCCTGACCTGAGTATTGGGTGGAAGTGCTCCTTTTAATCTGCCTAAGCCGGTTTCACAACGATCAAGGATGTCCAGTAATAATGTTCTTGAGGCTGGACTGAGCAGTCGTGAGTCTGATTGATAAATTTTTAATAACAGGTTGGCCATACCGTCCGGAGTAGCGGTATCTCTTAGATCACTGTCCGCCTTTCTGGAATTTTCTTTGGCCTGTTCTGCTGAAATTCCTTTTTCCAAAGAATCAAACGCTGCAATAGGATTGTCTGCATTCTCCGGCCAGGGAACTCCAAGCCAATCTGAAATTAGCCAGGACGTTGGTCGGTCGACCCGAATGCCTTGAACGCCATTTCGGTCAAGGCACTGATTAACCCTTAGTGGTCCACCGGCCAACCGAAGACAGACATCGGTTGCGCTGTTGTCGCTAATAAGCAACATCAGTTCCAACAATGAGCGCACGCTTAATGCAACACCTGGTTTAGATGCACCCGGCCAGCTGAAGCGCTCTGAAATCATTCCACTGCCAATGTGCAAATCCTTGTTGGTGAACTCCACCATATGATCGAGGCTAAGTTTCCCACTGTCTACCCGAGTGAGCAGCTGCACAGCGATCGGAATTTTATAAGAGCTTGCCATTGGGAAAGGTTCACTTCCGTTTTGAGTGAATCGTTTTCCGGATTCAATATGGAGTGCTGTGACACCAAGTTTACCACCACAGATCTGGGAAAGTCTTTCAACCTCAGACTTCAGCCGCTGTTCGTATTGTGCAGAAGGATCGGGTTGAGATACAACTTTCTTTTTCTGTGCGAATAGAGCGCCGGAAAAAAGAAAAAGGACAACAAAGATTTTACGCATGGGGCTCTTGTTTAATATCTCCAGCTTTTTACGTCTGCTCCGCTGGGTGCCGATTCAGAAATACGTTTTAGAATTCTCGGCAGGTACATGGTATTGTACCGTAACCTGGAGATGTAATTCGGATTTTCATGATCGCCGTTCCAGCAGTGCTCTGCCCGATCGCCGTAATCCACTTCACCAGTATAAAAAGGATTGTTGGTTTTCTTCAGAAAGTCTTCCATCAGGTACACTGCATTGTTGAGGTAGTAGTTGTCCATATCGCCACAGAAAATATGAATCTTACCCTTAAGCTTCGGTCCAAGAGTTTTCCAATCACGCTCCAGGATGTAGCGCAGGTCATAATTTTCGCGCCAGTAGTTGGCAACTTCCTGATCGATTTCACCGGTGCGCTTATTAAAAATCCGCTTCGGATAACCGTCCTCACCCATAGGTGAATAAACCGCCTCCCAGATGTCCCACTGCTGTCCTGATCTTGATTTATCGCCCAAAGCCAACTCATAGTGATTGGCCTCCTTCATGGTGCTTTGAATTTGTCCAAGGTAATCGCGGTGTGCAGGTTTTTGGAGCTGCTTGTAATTGCTCTCATAATAGAATGCATTCTTATCACTGTAAATGTCCACCAAGCACATCGCCCGGAAATCGATGGGGTCGGGACAGGCGGCAAAACAGCCATTGAATTCGTCAGGATAAAACATTTGAACCGCCAGTGCTTCCCATCCACCGGTGGAACCACCATAAGTGAACCTTGCCCAACCCTGTCCGATGCCTCGGAATTTTTCTTCGATGGCTGGAATCAATTCCTTCATGATGGCATCTCCATAAGGCCCCAGGTTGGCTGAGTTTACAGCGTATGAATCATCATAGTAAGGATTAGCGTGCTGGATTTCAATTACTAGAAATCTTGGAAACTTTGGAGAGGTCCATTGTTTGTAAAAATTGTACGCTTCCTGCTCCTGAATTTTTGCGTAGCCATAAATTCCAAACCGTGAGCTGTAATCGGTGGTGTCCATGTTGGCATCGGGCGGAGTGGTTTGAAATCCACCAAAATCAGAAGGGAAGTGCCCGTGGTAAATCATTAGCGGATAGCGTGCTTCCGGATGCTCCTCGAATCCTTCCGGTACCAGAACGTGTGCACCCAAAAACATTGGCTTGCCCCACCAGTCCGATAAGAGCTTACTCTGAATTTTGATGTGCTTTATGTATTTGGAATCCTCAGGCTCTTTAATGGCAGGTATTGCTTCGGTCATCTCCACTTTAATCTTTTGTCCGGTGCCCGGTTTAAGTTCTATGGTAAATGGCTTGCTCAAAAAGTTGCCGGGTTTTCTGTTCCATTGCTGGCCTTCGCCCTGATCGGGGGGAAGCTTTACGGTTTTTCCATTGCTTAGGTTGAAGGTCTCATATCGATTGAGTAAAACCTGAACGGTATAGGTTCCAGGAGGAATGTCCCTGAATTCAGTGACGGGATATCCGAAAGCTGAATCAATTTCAACGGTTTGTCCGGGTTTCATTCCCTCAACATCAATTCCAAACACCATCTGAGAGTTTAATCCGTCATTGATTTTCATTCTGGGCTCGCCGGTAGCATCCGATGATAGAAGAATCAACAAGCGGCCGTCTTGCTGTTGAGCCGAAAGTGAGTCATTAAATGAAATGCTGAATTGCACGGCCTCTTTGCGACCGGAGCAGGCAAACATTACCGGTAGAAGTAAAACGATCAGAATAATTCTCATGATTTAGGGGGTCGGTTTGAGTATAAGCGATTTGGAAATTAATTTTTATCCGGATTTTCTACAACCCCAGGCTATAAATCATTGCAGCGATTCCAAATCGAATCCTCCAATACTATATTGCATGGCCTTTGGGGGCAGCTTTTTCTTATGGAAATTCTTCTGATTGAGGATGATGAAATCTATGCGACTTATATCAGGAAGTCGCTAATGCTTAAACCCGGCAGAACAGTTCGCCATTTTTCAACCGGAGAAGCTGCGCTGGATCACCTTTCGACCAATCCCCAGGCTCCTTACGCCATTATCATTGATTTCGACTTACCCGGAATAAAAGGCATTGACCTCTTCGAAAAACTTAATGGAACTTTTGAAAAAGGACTGGTGAAGATCATCATGCTAAGTGGACTGGACGATGGGAAAATCGTCCTGGGGTTCATTCGCCGCGGCGTCCGCGATTATGTGATCAAAGATGAAAATGCCGTCGACTCGCTCAATGCCATTTTAGACGGCAAAGAGGAAGAGATGTTGTTCTCCTAACGCTACTCTACTTTTGGTATCACCTGATTAACAAATGCTGTTCCGGCAGAACATTCCTTTTCAATCTTGGTGAGCAGATCACGCTGACCCTCATCCACCGGCCCGCTCATTTGAATTAGCTTGGAGAGCGCCATGATCCGGTTGAAGTACCCTTTTAAATCGTGACGGGTTTTAACCCTTCGCGCCTCGTCGCCAATATCAGGATTTTCTGCAAGGCGCTTTTCCAAAACGGCTATCTTATTGGCAGATCGGATTTGAAAATAAACGGAGGCAGCAAGCATCAGAAACAACAACCATATCAACCAAATCATAATATCAAAGTTTAATTTCTTCTGTATGATACACCCTGACCGAAGCGGGAACTGATTTAATTTTCACTTTAACCTCTCCCATAAATTCAACCTTTAAAGTTTTCCCATTCACCATCCCCAACAACGTACCCAGCAACCCTGATTCCCTCAGTGACAAACCAACCTCCACAGGTAAAACAAACTCAGATTGTTTGGGCAATTTAAGTTGAAAGGTCTGATTGACCTTGCCTGCACTTTTTCCATCAATCCGAATGTCGAGATCGGCAGAGCGCAGCTCCATTGCAATACGGTTTGGATTGTACAAAACCACGTCGGCGGTTACCTTAGGCTTGCCCATCATAGAAAACTTCACGTTAGAAACTTTTCTGAATTCCAGATCACTGGGCCCTGAACATCCATTGATTAAAATCAGGACGGCCATAACGCCACCAACGATTACCTGCTTCAACATAATACCTAAATTTGCTGCGCTGTGGACGAACTTCAAAATCAATTCGAACTTATTGCTGACGGACTCGCCGAAAAAGGTTATGGCATTGCTGAAAATTTTCTCTCAAAAGAGGAAGTGGCTGCGATCAGAGGCCTGAAGGTGCTGCAATCCGACATCGAAACACTCCAAAAAGCGGGTATTGGCAAGGAAAACAAACAAATCAATGAAGCGGTCCGCGGCGACCATATTCAATGGATTGATGCAGCAACAGCTCCGATGGAGCTCAAAATTGTCCTTGAAAAAATTGAATTGCTCCGTACTTATTTAAACAGAACCCTTTTTTTAGGCCTTAAGGATTTTGAGGTTCACATTGCGAGGTATCCAGCCGGTGCCGGCTACAAAAGACATTTGGATCAGTTCAAAAAAGATGATCATCGAAAAATTTCAGTCGTATGCTATCTTAATGAAGGCTGGAAAGCGGAAGATGGCGGACAACTCAAAATGTATTTTCCGGATCACTCGTTGGAGGTTCTTCCTGAAGGTGGAAAATTGATTTGCTTCAGAAGTGATTCGATCGAGCACGAAGTTCTTCCTGCAGGAAGAGAAAGAGCATCGCTTACCGGATGGATGCTCGACCAATACAGCGACCTACGGCATTTATAATCTATTTCGGAAAAGCAGAGGCATCGAGCGCAGGCATTAGCCTCAGCGCGTTTTTATAGTAAATCTTTTTAAGGATTTCGTCTGGAAGTCCAATACCATACATCTTCCAAAAGGCGTGGTAGCGTTTGTGGTACGGAAAATATTCATCCTCCGTTTCCAATACACGGAAATAGGTTTGGTATTCCTCAGGAACCCAGCTGTCCTTCCCAAACAATACCCGGTCCTGGTAACGCGTCAGGAAATTTTTTGCAGCCCGCGGCTGACGGCCGAGCTCAGCAATAACGGCACCGATCTCGGTATACATGTTTGGCATTTGATCCATCAGTGTCGACAATTTCTGAAGGTCGTTTCCATACCAACCCAGATGGGCATTAATGAAAATTGTTTTTGAGTGCTTTTTAAAAACCCGGTGCTGCTCATCAATGATGGTTTGCCAAGAAGCTTCATGACTGCCGTACCGTCTTCCGGGATGAAGTTTCAATTCCAACCACCGCTCGTTTTTATTGTCAAGCGGATCCCAAAATTGTTTAGGATCGGCCGAATGAATCAAAACCGGAATACCCAATCGACCACAGGCGGCCCACACTGGATCAATTCTTGGATCATCTACTTTTATCCGGTTGCCTTTGCTGTCTTTGCTGTGGATGCCAAGGCTCTTATAAATTTTTAAACCCATCGCGCCCGCTTTAACATCCTGCTCGAGTTCGCGAACGGTTCTTTCTGTCCAGCCTGGCTCATCAATGCCAGCAAAATCTACATTCGTGAACAAAACAAAACGACCGGGATGGTTTTTCCGGATGTTTTCCAGACTGGACTTCAGGTGATCACTGCTTCCCCGGAAACCCCGTCCGCTGAGGTTGACCATAACTTTCATATTGAGCTGATCCATGTACTTTACGCGCTCTCCTAAATCAGCAGAATTCATATTGCCGTAGTGGTTATGAATGTCGATGAAAGGGAATTTGGCCTTATTCAGCTTATGCTCTGCTACTACGAGGGATGATGGGGGATCGTATTCCTCAAAATCCATTTTCAGGTCAAGTGGCTTATCCTGGGCAAAGGTGCCTTTGAGGCCAATCATCAACAGAATTGTCCAGATGTTTCTCATGCAGAATCGTTTGGAATTCAAAGTAACCCACCAAGGAATGGAATGACAAATTTTTCAATGGTTCCCACTGATTATCTTGGGCTCGGTTTATAATGATTCCAGCAACGGAACCTACCTATGAAGGTATTTTTGAACGATCGGTTTTTAGAGGCGCGGGAAGCCATGCTTCCGATAGGAGATCTTTCGATTCAAAGAGGCTATGGCATCTTTGATTTTTTCAGACTTCAGCAAGGGGTTTTATTGTATGTAGAAGACCATCTTGCCCGATTCAGGAAATCAGCAGAAATGCTTCGGTTGGAAGTACCCTACAACAATGAAGAGCTTATCAAAATTCTTAAGGAGCTCAGCGAATTGAACGGACTCACCGATGCCGGTATTCGCATGGTGCTCACGGGCGGCGATTCTCCTGACGCGTGGCAAATTGGTCGCCCAGCTTTTATGGTTGTTCAGCAACCCTTTGTAATTGATCCTTCGCCAAGTGAACCTAAAGCCATTCGCATCATAACCCATGAATTTGTTCGTGATCTCCCCGAAGCAAAAACCATCAATTACTCCATGGGCGTGTGGCTTCAGGAAAAAGTTAAAGAGCTTAAGGCCGATGATGTCTTATATTATACCGCTGCAGGCATCAGTGAGTTTCCACGATGCAACGCTTTCGTGGTAAACAAGAATGGTGAGGTTTTTACTCCGGGTCACAACATCCTTGAAGGCATTACACGGAAAAGGCTTCTGGAAATTCCTGGTCAACCCATAAACATTCGTAGGATAACGCTCGATGAGGTGCGAAAAGCATCTGAGATTTTCCTGACGAGCAGCACAAAAAGAATACAATCTATTGTTTCGGTCGACGGTCTTCAGGTTGGTAACGGTAAGCCTGGTCCGGTTGCCAGTTTGTTACTACAAAAATTACTGGAGGCTGAGCGGCACTACATCCAAAGCCGCCACTAAACAACCACCTTTACTCCTAAACCTGTACTTTCTCTGACCAACCTCACGACCCCCGAAGGCAATTATCTGATTGGCGCACAATTTCATTTATTCTTTAAGGCGCTTGTCGGCGGTTTCGATAATATTGGGACTCTTTATCCATGACCATCCAAGGCGCAGCACTCGACGAACTCGATCCAAGAGAGTACATCATCATCAGTAAAGCAAGGGTGAACAACCTGCGCAACCTAAGTGTCGCCATTCCAAGAAATAAACTTGTGGTGGTTTCAGGATTATCGGGATCTGGAAAATCTTCGCTGGCGTTCGATACCTTGTTTGCCGAAGGACAAAGAATGTATGTAGAAAGCCTAAGTTCTTACGCCCGACAATTTCTTGGTCGGATGGAAAAACCGGATGTAGATTATATCAGAGGTGTTTCGCCGGCAATTGCCATTGAGCAAAAGGTAAACACACGAAATCCAAGATCTACGGTCGGCACGACCACCGAAATTTATGATTACCTCAAATTATTGTTTGCGCGCGTTGGCAAAACCTATGCACCGGAAACAGGTAAAGAGGTGAGGCGAGATTCGGTAACCGATGTGGTGAATGCGGTAATAGCACTTAATGAAGGAACCCGGATTACGATCACCTGTCCACTTAAACCTGTTCAGGGTCGTTCGATGCAGGACGAACTTAAAGTTCTATTGAGCAAAGGCTTCGCAAGAATATTAAAAGAAGGAAAGGTTGAGTTCATCGAGGAATTGCTCAAAAGCACAGAGACCCCAAAAAGGAAAAGTGCCAAAGCCAAACAGGAAACGCCTGTCGAAGTGTTGATCGACCGAACAGCCGTAAAAAAAGATGATGAGGAATTCATTTTCCGTCTCTCCGATTCGGTACAAACTGCTTTTTACGAAGGGCATGGCGACTGTATCATCCACGTAGAAAATTCCGGAACACTACAATTTTCTGATCGCTTTGAATCGGATGGGGTCACGTTTACAGAACCGTCGGTTAATTTCTTCAGCTTCAATAATCCTTACGGCGCCTGCACCACTTGTGAGGGTTTCGGAAAAATTCTTGGCATCGATGAGGAATTGGTGGTGCCCGATAAATCTCGTTCACTTTTTGATGGTTGCGTTGCCCCCTGGAGAAGCGAAGTAATGGGAGAATGGGCCAAGCCATGGTTAAAAAGAGGGATTGATTTTGGTTTCCCCATTCATCGTCCTTACAACGAATTATCAGCGGCCCACAGAAAACTGCTCTGGGACGGTAACCGGGAACTTAAGGGCATTCATCAGTTCTTCCGTCATCTTGAATCTAAAATGCATAAGATTCAGTATCGAGTGATGCTGTCGCGCTACCGTGGAAGGACCACCTGTCCGGATTGCAGGGGCACGCGGTTGAGGAAAGACGCATCTTACGTGAAGATTTCAAATACGTCGATCACCGATATCTGTCTTTTACCCATTGGACAGGTGCTTGAGTTTTTCAAAAAATTACAGCTGCCAGACTTTGATAAAAAAGTTTCTGAGCGATTGCTTACAGAAATTGTAACACGCCTGGATTATCTGAACAAAGTTGGATTGGGCTACCTCACCTTAAACCGCCTTACCTCCTCTTTGTCTGGTGGTGAATATCAGCGAATCAAACTGGCGACCTCGTTGGGCAGTGCACTGGTTGGCTCCATGTATATCCTTGACGAACCCAGCATCGGACTGCACCCGCGGGATACCGGAAAAATGGTTGAAGTTCTTTTGTCACTCCGCGATTTAGGCAACACCGTAATTGTGGTTGAGCATGAAGAAGCGATCATGCGTGCTGCTGATGAGCTGATTGATATTGGACCAGATGCTGGCAGACATGGCGGCGAATTGGTTTATCAGGGCATTGTACCAAAGAGGGCTTCTAAAATCAGTCCATCGAACAACAGATCATACACACTGAAATTTCTTTCAGGAGAAGATTCCGTGGCTGTGCCGACGGTAAGAAGAAAGTGGAATAATTCTGTGGTATTGCACGGTGTACGAGAGAACAATTTAAAAAACCTGACCGTCGAATTTCCACTTGGTGTTTTGTGTGTGGTTACCGGGGTAAGTGGGTCAGGGAAATCTACTTTGATTAGAAAAGTTCTCTATCCTGCGCTTGGCAGGGCTACGGGAACAGGCACTGAGTATCCTGGAAAGTTTGATTCGTTGGATGGCGAAGTCCGACAGATTGGTTTGGTTGAGTTTGTTGATCAGAATCCGATTGGCAAGTCATCGCGATCGAATCCTGTGAGTTACATTAAGGCCTACGACGCCATCCGACAGTTTTTCGCTGAGTTGCCCTTAAGCAAAACCAGATCTTACAAGCCTTCACACTTTTCATTTAATGTTGAAGGTGGTCGTTGCGAAACCTGTGAAGGTGAAGGGGTGACTACGGTTGAAATGCAATTTATGGCCGACATCCATCTCACCTGTGAAAGTTGTGGTGGTAAGCGTTTCAAACAGGAAATTCTAGAAGTTGAATACCACGGTAAGAACATTTCCGATATTCTGGCCATGACGGTGGAAGAGAGCCTTGAGTTTTTTGCTGATCGAAAAACCATTCATGACCGGATCAGTCCGCTGGCCGAAGTTGGTTTGGGTTATGTTCAATTGGGCCAATCATCCAGTTCTTTAAGTGGTGGTGAAGCCCAGCGGGTTAAACTGGCTTCCTTTTTGGGTAAAAACAGTCCAGCTGAAAAAAATGTGTTGTTCATCTTTGATGAACCAACGACCGGACTACATTTTCATGACATTGGAAAATTGATGAAAGCAATCCAGGCATTGGTCGACCGAGGGCATAGTGTGATTATCATCGAACATAATCTTGAAGTCATAAAGTGTGCCGATTGGATAATTGATCTTGGACCGGAAGGCGGCGATGCTGAGGGTGGCTTTGTCGTTGCGCAAGGAACTCCTGAAGCTGTTGTGAAAAAGGGAAAGGGCTATACAGCGAAATTCTTGAAAGAAAAGCTATCCTAAGAATTTTTGAAGCGCTCGATTCTTACTTGATAAGATTCTTTAAAAATAAAGAGCGAGCGCGAGAAAAGAGTGTAAAGAAATTTCATTTGTAGTTCCCCCACTCCCATCTCGCTCTGCCACTTGCTCTCTTCTAAACTCTATGATAATCCGCTCTCCAATTTTTTATTGTCTTTTTAATCTCCTTTGACTTAAGTTTTTCAGCGACGGCTTTTTCCACCAATGCTACCAATTCTTCATCCGGCGCAAAGCGTAATGCAATGATCTGAGAGATCCTCAATTCTTTCGGCAACAATTTACCGGTCAAAACATAATAGCGAAGATTTTCTTCCGCACGGATGGCACGGTCTTGTGCCTTCAACGGAAACAACCGTGCATAAGCTGCTACCAGAAACAGAATAAACGACATCAGACAAATGAGCGACGCGGAATAAAGATTCTCCGGTGCAGATTTAAAAAGGTTAACAAATGAACCGATGATCAGTAATAGAATTCCGATGGTACCCACCCGGTGATAGCCGATTACAATTTGTTCGTGGTTCTCAAAGTTTTGTTCTTTTTTCATTTCAGGGGTATGGTTGGTTAAAAGTCAAGTGTTCAATCTTGCTTTAGAATGGAAGATAAAAAGCGCTCCCTTAAGGTCAAAAACAGCAACTCTTTAAAACTAATAACTTTTTACAAGAAAATGAACACTGTTCATTAATTTTGTCCGCACTCAAAAATCAATGGGCATTAGCGAAAGAAAACTCCGACATAAGGCCGATCTCAAGAAAGAGATCCTTACCGCCGCCCGTGAACTTTTCACCGAAAAAGGATGGGAATCAACGTCCATCCGAAACATCGCAGAAAAAATTGAATACTCCCCCGCCACAATCTACCTATACTATAAGGACAAAAACGAAATCATTTTCGACCTCCACCGCGAAGGATTTCGTCTGCTTGTCAACTATCTGGATGTGCTAAAGGGTGTGAAAAATCCCTTTGAACGTCTACAGGCTATGGGGCGCGCTTATATTCGCTTTGCCCTTGAAAATCAGGATACTTACAAGCTCCTTTTCGTAATGGAGGAGCCCATGCAACATGTAGCCAGTTGTGCAACCATGGACTGGGATGAAGGGGATAAAGCTTTTAACCTGCTCATGAATACCGTCCAGGAATGTCAGAAGCAGGGACATTTCACCAACCTTCAAACCATTAACCTCTCCTTCGTAATCTGGAGCACCATGCATGGTCTATGTACACTGCGCACCAGCGGCCACCTTGGTCATGTAAGCCTTGTCCGGAACAGCAATCACAACCTTGACGACGTGCTCACTGCGGCGTATGAGGAATTTGTCAAAATGCTTGAACAACTAAATAATTAACTTTTTTTGATCTGTTACTTAACAGTGTTTAGAATGAAAACAGTATTTACGATCTGCCTTATTTCTCTGTTTCAAGCGGTTTCTTCACTACCGCTCAAGGCCCAGGAAAAAATCTCACCGGTTGATGCCTATGTCCGGTATGGACTGGAAAACAATCTGGTCCTGAAACAAAAAAACATCACACTGGATCAGGCACTGGTAGCACTCAAAATGGCTAATGGCATGTTCTCGCCCTCCGTCACTTTATTAGGAAACTACACCAACGGTACAGGAGGACGAAGCATCTCATTCCCGGTCGGAGATCTGCTGAACCCAGTCTATTCAACACTCAACCAACTCACAGCATCTCAGAATTTTCCAACCATTGAAAATGTAAACACGAATTTCTTTCCAAGAGATTTCTATGATGTCCGCGCTCGTACTTCCATGCCGCTGTTCAACACCGACCTGATCTACAACCGAAAAATAAAGGATGGTCAGGTATTACTGCAGGAAATGGAAATCAGAATCTATCAACGTGAACTCGTCCGGAATATCAAAACCGCCTATTACAATTACCTGAGTGCCCGCGAAAGTCTTTCGATTTATGAAAGCGCACTCGAACGGGCTAAAGAAGGAAAACGCGTGAACGAATCACTACTGACCAACGGCAAAGGATTGCCAGCCTATATTCTGCGCTCTGAAAGTGAAATTGAAACCATCAATGGACAAATGGTCGAGGCGGAACGAAGTACAGACAATGCTAAAATGTATTTTAATTTCTTACTCAACAGAGATCGATCCGCTGAAATAGAAACTGAATTTGTTACAGATCTTTCAAATGTCACTACGCTTTTATCCGGTGAAGTAAGCACCCAACAACGCGAAGAGGTCGTTCAGTTGCAGCGGGCATTGAACATCAACCAACAAGTGGTGAAAATGAACAAGCTCTTTTGGTCACCGCGCCTGAGCGGATTCATTGACCTTGGCGCTCAGGCCGAAAACCTGGAATACAATCGCAACGCCAGATATCAACTTACCGGCCTTCAATTGGAAATGCTGCTGTTCTCGGGTTTTAACAACAAACAAAAAATCAATCAGTCAGAACTCCAGGTAAAAAATGTGGAATTAAATGTTCAGCTAACCCAACAACAATTACACCTGGCTGCCAATGTTTCCCTCAATACGCTAATCAGCGCTTATCAGAATTACAAGACCTCACTCAAACAACTCGAAGCTGCGCGCAGCTACCAACGCCTCATAGAAAAAGGGTACAAGGAAGGAGTCAATACTTTTCTTGAATCGGTCGACGCCCGGAATCAACTCACTGGCGCCGAACTACTGCTGCGATTAAATCTGTACAAAGTCCTTATCGCTGAGGCCGGTCTTGAACGAGAGACTGCTACTTATCAATTGAATTAATCACATCTTCATCATGAAAAAATATTTCTTACCTCTTTTCATTTTTGTTCTCATCATCCAAAGCTGCAGCAAATCAGATAACAACATTCAAACAGTTGCTTCGGAAACAGAACGAATTCCGGTCCGGTTGCAAGAATTAAAAAAGAGCTCTTTTGAATTCTTCGTACAAACCTCCGGTCAGTTCAGCACCGATGATGAAACCATGCTGGCGTTTAAGACAGGCGGCATTATTGAAAAGATCCTGGTTTCAGAAGGTGATGCCGTACGTACCGGCCAAGTTCTTGCGCAACTGAACATGACCGAAATTGAGGCACAGGTGGAGCAGGCTCAACTGGGATTCGATAAAGCATCGCGTGATTTTCGTCGAGCAGAAAATCTCTACCGCGACAGTGTGGCAACATTCGAGCAATTTCAAAATGCACAAACTGCAATGAAGGTGGCCGAACGTCAATTGGCAACCGCGAAATTCAACCAATCCTATTCACAAATCCGAGCACTAAGCAATGGCTTTATCCTAAGAAAACTGGCAAACGAAGGTCAAATGATTGCACCCGGGGCGCCGGTATTGATCACCAATGGCGCAAGTAAAGGGCGGTGGCTACTAAAAGTTGGCGTGAGCGACCGCGAGTGGGCGGCCATTCAGTTGGGCGATGCCGCAACCATCACAAGCGACGCACTACCAAACCGACTATTTGAGGCAGAAGTTTCACGAAAATCCGTTGGAACCGACACCTTCAGCGGCACCTTCAACATCGACCTGCAGGTAAAAAATCCTTCTGGCCTTGCGTCGGGATTGTTTGGTAATGCGGTCATCCGCACAAAACAAAATCAATCGGCATGGCAGATTCCATACGAAGCATTATTGGATGGTAATGGTAATTCCGGTTATGTGTTTATTTCCAACGATCAGAAGACCGCAAAGAAAATTCCGGTCGTGATTGGCCGCATTGATAAAGAGTATGTGACCATTCTTTCCGGACTTGACAGCGCACCATATCTGATCATCAGCGGAAGTGCTTACCTGAAAGATGGTTCATCGATCTCAGTACAATAATTTTTTGATGCCGGATGAATCCACCTGACTTATGAAGATTTCAGATTACGCCGTAAAAAATTACCAGTTCACACTCGTCATCTTTCTGATGGTGGTAGCATTGGGAATTGTCACTGTCCTGACCATGCCGAGATCAGAAGACCCAGAACTCAACGCTCCCCAGTTTCCGATTGTAGTGGTGTTTCCGGGAACAAGTCCGGAAGACATGGAAGAACTGATCGCCGAGCCTCTTGAGCGCGAAATCTCCCAACTCGACAACATCAAACGAATCGTTACCTCCATCAGCGATGGCGTCGTGGTGTCATTTGTTGAATATGACTATGAAAGTGATGTCGAAGAAAAATATTCTGAACTGGTACGGGAGGTGAATGCCCTTCGGGATGAATTGCCGGCAAACATTACAAGTCTGGAGGTCAGAAAAGTTACGCCATCAGATGTAAACGTGATTCAGGCGGCTTTGGTGTCCGAAAACGCCTCACGTGAGTCATTAAAAAAGCAGGCGAAAGAACTTCAGAAAAAACTTGAGCAGATCAATCAACTCAAAAAAGTAAAAATTCACGGAATACCTGATCCGATTGTACGCGTAGACCTCCGGCTAGACAAAATGGCGCAGTTTCATATTCCTTTGAATGCCGTCATTGGAAATTTGCAAAGTGAAATCGCCAACATCCCCGGCGGAAATATCAATGCCGGAAACAAATCATTTAATGTCAAAACAAGCGGCGCTTTTCATAATGCTGATGAAGTCCGTCATACTATTATTTCCTCGGTCGGCGGACGCAACATCACCCTGAGTGATATCGCCAATGTATATGACACCTTTCAGGATGAGGTACACATCACCAGACTAAACGGGCATCGCAGTATCATCATCACCGCTGCGCTTAAGTCGGGGGAGAACATCACCGGTGCACAAAAATTTTATCTACCTGTATTGGATGAGTTCCGGAAGTCACTGCCGGAAGGAATTGATCTGGTTCATCATTTCGATCAGGCTTATAATGTGAACCGTCGACTTAGTGGACTTGGATTGGACTTTGCGATCGCGATTTTACTGGTGGCCATTACTTTACTCCCCCTCGGACAACGTGCAGCCTTGATCGTGATGATCTCCATTCCACTTTCACTCGCAATAGGTATTGTGTTGATGAGCGCGCTTGGCTATAGCCTCAATCAGCTCAGTATTGTCGGACTGGTCGTTGCACTGGGTTTGCTGGTGGACGACAGTATCGTCGTTGTAGAAAATATTGAGCGGTGGCTTCGGGAAGGACACTCCAGAATGGAAGCAACACTCAAGGCCACACAGCAAATTGGTATTGCCGTGATTGGCTGCACTGCTACGCTGATCATCGCTTTTTTGCCGCTTGTTTTCCTGCCTGAAGCATCCGGTGAGTTTATCCGGAGTTTGCCCGTAGGTGTCATTACCTCTGTACTTGCTTCCATGGTCGTATCACTGACCATCATTCCTTTTCTTTCCAGCCGACTCTTGAACGAAAAACATGGCCATCCGGATGGAAATATTTTTATGCGGAGTTTAAAGCGACTGATCCATGGAAGTTATTCGCGACTGCTGGACGTTGCGCTCAGTAAACCATGGTGGACCATTGGTGTTGCGGCTTTAATCTTCGCAGGATCATTGCAACTTTTTCCAGTGATCGGATTCAGTTTATTTCCTGCGAGTGAAAAACCTCAGTTTCTGGTGGAGATCACCACGCCACTTCAGTCCAGTCTAGCCTATACCGACAGCATCACCCGGAAAGTAGAAGAAGAGCTATTGGGTTATAAGGAAGTTGAATATCTGACCACCAATGTCGGAAAAGGAAATCCGCGGATCTATTACAATGTGATTCCTGAAAATGAGCGCAGCGATTTTTCGCAACTTTTTGTGCAGCTCGACAAAGACACACCCGCAGAAGCAAAGCTGGAGTTGATTGATGCACTCCGAAAAAAATGGACGCCATATCCTGGCGCCAAGGTAGAAGTGAAAAATTTTGAACAGGGTCCTCCCATCAATGCACCGATTGAAATCAGATTATTCGGTGAAAATCTAGACAGTCTGCGCACACTGGCTGCTAAAGTTGAAACCATGCTGACAGCCACAACCGGAGCCATTTATATTAATAACCCCGTGGCTTATCTCAAGTCCGACATCAAAGTGGACATCAACAAGGAAAAAGCTCAAATGCTTGGAATTCCAACAGTTGAAATTGACCGGACCGTACGCTTGGCAGTGGCAGGATTGACGGTGGGAAAATTTGCCAATGAATCCGGAGAAGATGTCGGAATTGTTTTAACCAAAGGAAACAAAGGCCGGCCTGAACTTGATGCATTGGATAATTTATTTGTGAACAATCAGCAAGGGCGCGCAATTCCTCTTCAGCAGGTAGCCAATGTGCGATTCGAGGCTTCCCCGCTGAACATTAATCATTACAATAAAAACAGAATGGTCTCTGTGACTGCATTTGTTGATAAAAATTTTCTGGTCAGTGAAGTAGTCTCTGAGGCAACCAAGAAAATGGACGCTATGAAATTACCATCAGGGTATTCTTACGGAATGGGTGGTGAGGTTGAAAGCAGACAAGAATCATTCGGTGGATTCGGAAGCGTGATCATCGTAACCATCTTTCTGTTTATTGCGGTACTGATCCTTGAATTTGGAACCTTCAAAAGCACGCTCATCGTTTTATCTGTTATTCCGCTCGGAATTGTAGGTGCGGTGCTGGCGCTGCTGTTTACTGGAAATTCATTGTCCTTTGTTGCGATTGTTGGACTGATTGCGCTGGCAGGCATTGAGGTCAAGAATACCATTTTACTGGTGGACTTCACCAATCAGCTGAGGGCACGCGGACATGACCTGGAAACTGCCATTCGCGAGGCCGGAGAAGTTCGTTTCCTACCCATCATTCTGACTTCGCTCACCGCGATCGGCGGGTTACTTCCAATCGCCTGGTCATCCAATCCACTGATTTCCCCGCTTGCCATTGTGTTGATTGGCGGATTAATCAGCTCTACATTATTGAGCAGAGTGGTAACACCAGTGGTGTATAAACTAATGCCACCGAGGATTAAAAAGGATGATGTGGCCAAATGAGCCTTGACATTAAATATGAATTCAGATCAAAGGTCTGGCAACACCCCGCGCCTGGCGGATGGCATTTTATTTCTTTGCCCGAGTCCGTAACAAAAGAAATAAGGAAACAATTTAAGTCACAGGAACAAGGCTGGGGAAGATTAAAAATTACAGCACAAACCGGGAAAAGTAAATGGGCAACTGCCATTTGGTTTGACACCCGGCGCCGGACTTATTTGTTACCGTTGAAAAAAGAGATTAGGGTTAGAGAAAGAATTTATGTTGGTGGGGTGATTGATGTAATTGTTGGTGTTTAATTACCTGCAATCGTGGTAAAGCAATCCCACTGAAATCAAATTCCGAAAATAGTATACAAACATCCTGAATTTGTATCCATAAGGTGCAAGGAGATTAATGAGTTTTGTTTTCAAACATCAAGCAAATGAAAAAAACTATTTTAATCACAGGCGCCAGTAGCGGCATTGGTAAAGCAACAGCGAAATTCTTTCAGTCAAAAGGGTGGAGCGTTGTTGCCACCATGAGAAATCCGGAAAATGAAAAAGAACTAATCAAATTACCTGATGTCCTTGTCACGAAACTGGATGTGCTGGATTTAGATTCCATCAACCATGCTGTTGAGGAAGGCATTCAAAAATTTGGAAAAATTGATGTGTTACTTAATAATGCGGGTTACGGTGCTTATGGCCCGCTGGAATCTTTCCCCAGAGAAAAAATTCTTCGTCAGTTTAATACCAATGTGATTGGTCTCATGGATGTGACCAGGGCTGTGCTCCCACATTTTCGAAAAAACAAAAGCGGAATAGTCATCAATGTCTCATCCATGGGAGGAAAAATGACATTTCCTTTAGGTTCGTTGTACCACGGAACCAAATTTGCGGTGGAGGGAATCTCTGAATCCTTAAGGTATGAAGTAGAACAATTCGGAGGAAGAGTTAAAATAGTTGAACCAGGCGCCATCGCGACAGACTTTGCGGGGAGATCTTTTGATTTTAGCCATAATGACAAACTACAGGAGTACAACAACATCGTTTCCAAGATCACAGCAGTGATGCCGAAAATGCTTAAAAACGCTGCACCGGCAAGTGTAGTCACCAAGGTGATTTATGAGGCCGCAACTGACGGAAAAAATAGATTGCGTTATATGGCGGGGTCCGATGCCAAACTATACCAGTTTTTGAATAAATGGTTTGGTTATAATTTTATCGTCAACATGAATAAAAAGTTTTTTAAGCTATAATCTGACTAAGCTGTGGACGATTTGTTGCACTTAAGAACCATTTCTGATTTATTCAGGTTTTTAAATTTAGGTCCTGCCCATCATCCTCTGGTCGGAGTAGTAGATTTTGGAAAAGTAGTTGAACACACTCCGGGTGAAATTCGGATCAAGACAGATTTTTACTCTGTCATGTACAAAAACTATTGCCGCAACCATATTCGGTATGGCCGAAAGACCTTTGATTTTCAGGATGGAAGCCTGGTGTGTATCGCCCCCAATCAGATCATTACGATTGATAATGATATTGAAATCAAAGAGGACATGATGGGTTGGGGCTTATTCTTTCATCCTGATTTGATACGAAGTACACCCTTTGGATTTAGAATTAAAGATTTTAATTTTTTTTCTTACGAGATCTCTGAGGCGTTGCATCTCTCCGAAAAGGAGAAGCAGTTGCTGTATGATTGTATTTTGAAAATTCAAAGTGAATTAACTCAAAACATTGATCCACATAGCCAGGGATTAATTGTTTCAAACATTGAGCTGTTGTTGAAGTATTGTACTCGTTATTATGGCCGGCAATTCATTACCAGAAAAGATGCAAACCGCGATGTTATGGTAAGAGTTGAAAAAATCCTTAAAAACTATTTTGAAACTGGTGGAGATAAAGAACATGGCATTCCTTCAGTAAAATATGTTGCTGATCAGGTCAATTTATCGCCGGGCTATCTAAGCGATTTGTTGAAAAAAGAAACAGGGTTAAATGCCCAGGATCACATACACTTTTTTGTTATTGAACAGGCTAAAACCATTTTATTACAGACCAACCAATCGATAAGCGAAATAGCCTATTCATTAGGCTTCGAATACCCTCAATACTTTAGCAGATTATTCAAGCAAAAAACTGGAAAGACGCCATTGGAGTACCGAAGTTTAAATTGAGCTCAGCAAGGATCCATGGTCAGATCACCCACTTCTCCGCAAAGGTGTCGGCTTCCCGTTCCTTAACAGCGTCCTTATCGGAGTAGTCTATCTGCTCCAGAAAAATATCTTTTTTACCGTGGAGAAAGATGTGTCCGGCTTCATGGAAAAAAGTGAAGGCAAACGTCCCATTCTGTTTAATCGGACCTGATAACTGAATCAGCGGTGTGTCATGAAGCCACCTGGTACAACCGCGAATAGCAACTTTATTCAATCGAGGTGTATGCACCACCTTCACTCCTGCCTCCAAACATATAGTTTGAAGCTGTTCAAAAAAGTCCTGCCGCTCGTTATCAAACAATGATTTTATTTTCGGGAGTGCAACTTTAAAATTTTTAGGAATGTACTCTTTGGCTCTCAGCTCCTGAGCCTGTAGTTCACCTTTTCGGAGCCAGGCCGTGAGTGCATATGGTTCACTCACTCTTTTGAGCGATATTTTGAAGGCTACCTTCAATTGTTGCTTGAAATAATATTTTTCCCATCCTTCATGCGTTGAAAATGCAAAGAAGTCCAGCATTTGACTTGTCTTTTCCTTAATCCCTGCAGCTTCAGATATCCATTTCTTTCTTATCATTTCCTTAACTGGAAATCTTTTTGCCCATGACACTGCTTGATGGATCCTCGCCTCCAATTTTTTACGTGCTATAAATTCATCATAACCTCTCTGATGATTCAGCCAATAGTGCGCAGGAATCCTAGTAACATTTTCAAAGAGTACTGCCATTTCAGCTGTAATAGAGCTATCCCCCTTAAATACAGCAATAATAGTTTTCTCAGGTTTGTTTGTGCGCAAGGCAAATTCCTTTGGACCCATTTCCATTTCAGCCAGTTTTTCTTTGAGTATTTCCCCTGGTGGAAAAACTATTGTGGGTACATATATCATTTTATCTTCCATACTTTACAGCCTAATGATAGTCTACTATTTCAATTATTTCGATAGAGGTAATTTTGGACCATATGTACTGACCGTCTTCATTACATGGAATAGGATGGTCTGCGGGTTTAAATATCAATCGATATGGATGGTCAAGACTGCATGCCCACTGACCCTTCCGATTACCCGATAACTCATGAAAACGGCCTGACATATGTCTAACCGCTTCTAATGTTTTCGACCGTTCTAAAGCGTAAAGTCTGAGGTATAAAAGCTTAGCTCTGATGCTCCCCATTTTTTTACAACACAGACCATAATCCGCCAATATCTTTCCTAGTTTTTTATCCGCAAATCTAACCGTCATCGCAAAATTAATAATTTAATTAACATTAAGTGTAAGTTATATTTAAATAATATAAAGAGCCTGCATCTGCCTCGACAAAACACCTAAACCAATTCTCTTCAGTCAATCGTGTTTTTCTTGCTCATCGACGTATTTTCCTGCCCCTCCAGACGCTATCTTTAAATCAAATCCATTCCATGAAGTACACCCCCACCCTACTCATCATCCTTGCCTTTAGTTTTATTGCATGCGCTCCTTCCAACGACCCCAATAAGGAAGAGTGGATAGCACTTTTCAACGGGAAGGACCTTACCGGCTGGATTCCAAAAATCCGTGGATATGAAACCGGAGAAAATTTTGGTGAAACATTCAAAGCGGACAGTGGCCGAATTCAAGTGAACTACCACGCCTACGACTCCTTTAGGCAACGCTATGGGCACTTATTTTATAAAGACAAATTCTCACATTACAGACTGGTCGTTGAATACCGTTTCATCGGAAAACAATGTGCTGGCGGAGAAGGTTGGGCAACACGCAACAGCGGCGCTATGCTTCACAGCCAGGATCCAACATCGATGCTTAAGGATCAGGATTTCCCAATCAGCATTGAAGCACAGTTTCTGGGAGGCCTTGGTGATGGACCCAGATCGACTGCCAACCTTTGCACGCCTGGCACGCATGTTCGGTTCGCCGACACCTTATTCATTCCCCACTGCATTAATGCTCAATCAAAAACATACGATGGCGACCAATGGGTGCATGTTGAATTTCTTGTGCTGGGTGACTCTCTGATTCGGCATACTGTTGAAGGTGAAACCGTGCTGGAATACACCAAGCCTGAAATCGGAGGGGGCGTAGTCAACGGCTACGATAGTCTTGTAAAAATTGATGGAAAAAGTTTAGCGGAAGGATTCATTGCGCTGCAAAGCGAAAGCCATCCCATAGAATTCCGTAAAGTTGAATTGCTCAACCTGAAGGGATGCAAGGATCCCAAGGCTAAGAACTATAAGAGCTACCTTGTCTCCGAAGACAGTTCAACTTGCCTCTACCAATAATTCACTAACAGCTAAAACAAGGTGGTTCGCTGCTCCGAACCATGATAAGTGCGGAACCATGTGGTACGACCCAAGGCCGAACCAATCATTCCCCGCATTTGGTCCATCACTTCCGGAGTATACTGACTGGCATGACATTGTAATGATTCACGAGCGCGCTCGTAATCTGTTTCCGATGCTCCAATCCTGACATTTAAATACGTACTGTCGGTAGTCGCATAGCCCTTTGCGCCGACTGGTATTTTGCCTGTTGGAATCGCTGGATAAAAAAGCTGTTTCGGCTTGTCCCACTGCTGGCTCTCAAAGATTTCCGTTACCACCGCTCCTACCAAACGATGGTCGTGATGGCCCGACCAACCAGAAGGTCCCCAGGTGATCACTGCATCCGGACGAATCTCATCAAACAATTTTCTTACCTGTAAACGCAACTCATCCAACTGATGGTGAACAGAGTCATATCCTCCCTGCATTTTAAACTGATCGTGTAAGCCAAAGAGAATTGGTGGCTGTATGCCCAACTTTTCAGCAGCACAGGTCAATTCGCGGGCGCGTGAAGCGGCAAGACTGTCGCCTGCCGGAATTCCGGCATGGGTAGTTACTCCATACCGTCCGTCGGTGGCAATTGCAAGGAAAACCTTCACACCTTCTGCCGCATAACGCGACAATACCGGTGTTACGGTAGTCTCATCATCTGGATGAGCAAAAACAGCAAGCAGAACTTTACCGCTAACCGAAGGCTGCTCCGCTTTTTTTCCCGTGCAGCCGATACCGAATAGTATGGTGATTAGAAGCCAGGAGATCAGTCGGATCATTTTTTCGGATCCAGTTTAGTGTCGCGGTATAAAAAATCAACCGTGAGGTTAACCAGTGCTTTAACGCCTGTACCAAATCCGCTTTCATCCAACATAAAATCAGGCGTATGGTGGATTGGTGCCTTTTTCGGATCGGTTCCCGGCTTCATTCCGCCTATAAAAAAGAATAAGCCCGGAATCTTTTGCTGAAACTCAGAAAAATCCTCTGCCATGGTCACAGGACTAACCGCTAACGCATTTCCTTTACCCGCAGCACGCTCCAGGCTTGCTGCCATTGAAGCGGTGAGCGATGGATCATTGTAGGTTACGGGAGATCCGGAACTAATTATAACCTCTGCTGTTGCACCAGCGCTTTCCGCAATGTTCATGGCAGTGGTTCTTATTTTTTCATGCACCATTTTCTGCATTGACTTATCGAAGGTCCGGATCGTCCCGCCCATCTCTGCGGATTCGGGAATTATATTTTCCCGATTACCGGAGGTGAATTTTCCAATGGTAATTACGGCCGGTTCCTTGGTCAACTCAAGCTGACGGCTGATGATGGTTTGAATTCCCATCACAATTTGTGCGCCCACCACCAGTGGATCCACACCATCCCACGGCGTAGCACCATGCGCACCTTTACCTCTAACCTTAATGGTGAAAAAGTCGGGGGCAGCCATCAAAGCGCCAGAACGATAATTGATCGTTCCAGCCGGTACCGTTGACTGAATGTGCAAGCCGAAAATGGCATCCACTTTGGGGTTTTCGAGTACCCCTTCTTCAACCATCATAGCTGCGCCACCTTTTAAAGTTCCGGCTCCTTCTTCTGCGGGTTGAAAAATAAATTTCACCTGTCCTTTTAAATCAGCTTTGTTTCGAACCAGGATTTCCGCGACGGCAAGAAGAATTGCCATATGTGAATCATGGCCACAAGCGTGCATCACTGATGTTTCACGATCGTTGTACACTATCCGCTCCTTTGATGCAAAGGTTAAATCGTTCCGCTCCTCAACCGGTAATGCATCCATGTCCGCGCGAAGCGCAACCACACGTCCTGGCTTTCCAGAATTGAGCGTGGCCACCACACCAGTTCGGGCGACGCCTGTTTTTACTTCAAGGCCCATCCCACGAAGTATCTCTGCAATTTTTGCTGATGTCTTAACCTCCTGATTGGAAAGCTCCGGGTATTGGTGAAAGTATCGTCGCCATTCAATTGTTTTTTGTTCAAGCTCACGGGCGTGTTGATCCAGCTTAAGCTGGAGCTTTGGATTAACCTGTGCAGTTAATGTTGTCGCGATGACCAATGAAAGGCCTACGGCCAAAAGTGATTTCATAAAATTTTATTTTCTGTATAAATATTCAGCGGATAAATTAAGCATAGCGCGCAGGCCGGTGAGCATACCTGACTCGTCGATGAAAAAATCAGGTGTGTGATGCGAAGGAGTTTTTTTCGGATCGGCATCTTTTGGCATTCCGCCAACAAAAAAGAAAAATCCAGGAACCTTGTTGGCGAAGAAACTGAAGTCTTCAGAGCCGGTCTGCGCCTTTATAATCCTGGCGTTGTCCTTTCCGGCTACTCGTTCGAGAATTGGGCCTGACCATGTGGTTAATTTCGGATCGTTGTATGTAATGGGATACATTCTGGTGATGGTCACTTCTGCTTTTGCGCCAAGGCCTTCAGCGGTATTTTGAGCAATGCGTTTAATGAGGGCATGAACCTGATCCTGAATTCCTGTATCCAGATTTCGAATGGTGCCGGTCATTTCAACAGATTCAGGAATAATGTTGCTGCGAACACCTCCGGTAATTTTGCCAATGGTTACCACTGCTGGTGCTTTGGTTACCTCAATGCTCCGACTTGTAATGGTTTGAAGGGCTGTGATCACATGTGCTGATGCCACAATTGGATCAACTCCTGCCCATGGCGCTGAACCATGTGTCTGCCGTCCTGTTATTTTAATGTGCAGCCCATCCGCAGAAGCTAACTCGCCCTCTGGCTTATAGGTAAGCACTCCAACGGGGGTAAGCGAATTGATGTGCAAACCAAAAACGGCTTCTACCTTAGGGTCGTCCAAGAGCCCTTCCTTTACCATTAACTCAGCGCCTCCCTCCTCACCGGCTGGAGCGCCTTCCTCTGCAGGTTGAAAAAGAAATACTATGGTTCCTCGCAAATCATTTTTCATTTTAGAAAAAATTTCAGCCACGCCCATGAGAATGGCGATGTGCGTGTCGTGACCGCATGCGTGCATGACAGGAACTTCTTGTCCATTGTACTCTCCTTTTGCCTTCGAAGCGAAAGGAAGTCCGTTGCGTTCTTCGACAGGCAATCCGTCGATGTCTGCACGCAGACCAATGACAGGTCCGGGCTTACCGGTGCGTAATATTCCAACCGCACCCGTCTTGGCTACAGGGTACTTAACTTCCATACCAAGAGCCTTAAGGTGTTCTGCAATGTAAGCCCCAGTCTTATACTCACGATTTGAAAGCTCAGGATTCTGGTGAAAATGACGACGCCACTCGATCACTTTTTTCTCAAGCCCTGTTGCCTCCTGATCGAGTTTGGTTGCCAACTTCGGATTCATCTGACCGATCGCTGAAAAACAAACAATCAGTAAAAAAATTGGGAGCGTTCTGATTGCAGCGACCTTATTTAAAAAGTACTTGTGTGCCATACTTGCGGTTTTTGAAGTTAAATTTCATCCAAGTTAGGAAAAAGATGATCGGAAGACTTGCTGGTTTTTTATGAAATGGATAAGAATTTCCTTGCCGGAGCCTGTCCCATCTAAAGCCCTCATAAAGTTGGAGGTTACTGGTAAAAAGATTTGTCTTGGCCATTACGCTGGTAAGTGGATGGCCATTGCAGACCGTTGCACGCACAATGGTGCTTCGCTTAGTCAGGGTCGGCTAACAGCATTCGGAGAAGTTGTGTGTCCTTTGCATGGCTACCGTTTCAGGCTTATGGATGGCCGTTGCAGTGAGGCCTGTGAAGACGCAGAGGTCTTTCCAATAAAAGAGGAAAACGGCGAAATTTTTATTGCAGTTTAACGTTGAGTGATTTTTTATCTTTCCGCAATGGTTTTTGATCTATTGAAAATTAAAAGGCTCTTAGGCTTATTGACATTTCTTTGTTGTCCAATGGTCTTTGGTCAGCCTGCACCTGATATTTCAACGATTGTTTCTCGGTTGAATCAGGGCGACGCCATACCGGAGGAGTTGCTCACCAGAAAGTCACTGGTGTTGCATGATCCTGCTATAAGCCTAAAGGAGCTTGAATCTTTTCAATCCGGATTTCAGCGTTGTGGTATCGATGCAGTGCTTTACGTACCCTACGACATACCGACCGCCAATGCTGAGGTGAATCGCTTATTCATAAATTATGCGTCCAAGCGTGAGGTATATTATTTTATAATACTCACCAAAAAAGAATCACTCTACGATTTGGTTGTGGCCCCCTTTGATGGTAAAAAGGATTGGTTTACAGAAGGACACGCGGCCTGGCATCTATTCGGTACCGATGCTAGCGCGATTACACAGAGTATTTTTCGGCTTACAGCGGGAAAACTCAAAAAGAGAAATCTACTCATCAATGAAACTCCAGAGACTCAGCTGAGCTTAAATACAATTACCGGAAATCGGAATGAATTTTTTGCATTGGATCTGAAAGTAGACAGACTGGCCATTGTTCGATCGGGGCTTGCGGCCGAGGATAAAATCGTGGAAGAATACTTTGCGAAGAATTATCCCTTCAAGTTTGAATTCTTTAATCCAGGAGTCTTAGATAAAGACATTCGTTCAAAAGGATTTCTATACATCCTAAAATACGTTCATGCGCGCGCAGGGGTGGCCATGCGGTTATTGGGTTATGAGCCTACAAAAATTGGAAAGACCCTTCCTACCATATCGTTCACTGATTCCGGACAGGCTGAAATAAAAAACGTTTCGGCTGAAACCACCGTTTGGAAATTTTATTTCAAGCATCTGGAAAACGGTAATCATTATTTAGGAACGAAGTGGGATGCCGATGAGGACAAGTTTCAGGCATTAAAAAACCACCTGATCGGATTTAAAACTGAGCTCCGTATTAAGTAATAAAGTTCCTTCTTTCATTGGTTGTTTATCCTGGTCTTCAAGAGAATCGATTAAAGAACTAAAGAAATTGTTTTGAAGTCTATGGTTGAATGGATTTCAGTATAAAGGACGAAATTTCTCTTCTCCTTATTTTAAGGAAAGCGTTGTAGGAAGGTTCATCCAGTTCCAGAAACATTTTAGCATACGGTCTTCCGATGTATGGAAACACTACCAGTGACAGAATATTAATTATCAGGTGACGTGAATCAATTTCACGAATTCGTCCTTTACGTACTGCCTCCCTGACTTGCTCTTCAAAAACCAATCTGGTGCGTCCGGGTAATCGCTGCTTCTCTTTGATCAAAAGAAATAATCTTTCAGGATTAACGGTTAATTCCTGGATGATGAATGCAGGCAAATCAGGATTGGCCTCAAGCTTATCGAGATAAAAATTAATGATGAGCTGAATTTTTTCAGTTAGAATAACCTCTGACGATAAAATGTCCTGAAGACCAGATTGTAGTTCGGTAAAATGTTTGTCGAATACGATTTGAAATAATTCACGCTTTGAGCGGAAATAGTAATGGAGAAGTGCGCGGTTCATTCCTGCTGTTTTAGCGATGTCCTCCATCCGGGCGCCCGCAAAGCCTTTTTTCAAAAAGACCTCCCGTGCTGCCTCCAAAATCAAATGATCCGTTGCTTCGACTTCCGTCATTTTTAACAATATTGTTTAACAAAATTGTTAAATAATTACCTGACCTCAAAACAATACTTTTAACCTTAAAATCAAAGGTTTTTGAAAAGGTCCAGTATCCGGACCAGATCCACATTCCCCCCACTCAGGATCACAGCAACCGTTTTACCCCTGAATTGCTCCGGTCTTTTTAAGACCGCAGCAAGCACCACCGCACAACTGGGCTCTGCGATTACCTTCAGATTCTCCCAGACCAGTCTCAAAGCCTCAATAATTTCCTTGTCACTGACCGTTATAATCTCACTTACCCTCGATTTGATTACAGGAAATGTCTTATCCCCAAGGGTTGTAAGCAGGCCATCGGCAATGGATTGGGACTGTGCCGGTTCAATTTTCCCTGATTGCATAGATCGGTAAGCATCATCAGAGCCTTCAGGCTCGGCGCCAATTACAATTGTACCCGCTGAAAAACAGGAAGTAGCAACGGCGCTGCCACTTAGCAATCCACCTCCACCGACCGGTGCAATTAGATAATCTGGTCTCAGCTCTTCATAAACCTCAAGTGCAGCAGTGGCCTGCCCTGCCATAACATCATAATTGTTGAAAGGGTGTATTTCTGTAGCGCCGGTTCGTTCCATCACCCGGGCGAGTGTTTCTTCCCTTGCCGCGAGGGTCGGCTCACACTCAGTAATTTCTCCGCCAAATTTTCGAACGCCATTTTTCTTAACCTCAGGCGCTGTTCTTGGCATCACGATATAGGCAGGCACACCCAAAAGTTTAGCAGCGCGTGCCAATGCCTGTGCATGATTACCTGAAGAGTGTGTTGCCAGTCCGCGGTTCAACAGCTCCGCCGGAAGAGACAATGCGGCGTTCATCGCTCCCCTCATCTTGAAAGCGCCAATCTGTTGAAGGTTTTCACACTTAAACCACACTGTTGCGCCACAAAGTGTATTGATGCTGTCGTTGGTTAATAAAGGCGTGCGATTGATGTACGGCTTAATGCGGTTGTGTGCTTCAACAATCTGTTCTCGGGTGGGTATATTTTGAAGGCTCATGAATTGGGGATTAATCTTTTACCCAGCTGACTTTTTCTTCCATTGGTTTTCTCTTGCTCAAAGGGGTTTCAATCGTCTTAATTTTCCCCAAATGAAAAAATCCACATAAACGATCCTCAGGGCCTAAACCAAAAAATTCTTTTGCTTCGGCAAAGTTTGTAATTCCTCCGGTACTTAGGTAACCTCCCAAACCAAAAGCGGTTGCAGCCAGATAAAGATTTTCTACTGCACAAAATACTGCGCCCAACTCTTCCCATTCCGGAATTGAATGGGCTGCATCTCGCTTCATGCCAACCGAAATGATGTGGGAGGATTCAGCTGGCTTGTTCAACAGATTCAGATATCGGTCTTCGCGGAAACTGCCGTCGGCGGTGGCAACCTTTTTATAAAGCTCAGATTGAAATTTTGCCAGCTTGGTGATCCCTTGGCCGGTAAAAACCACAAATCGCCATGGCTCCGTGCGCTTATGGGTTGGCGCGCGGTCTGCCATCACAAGCATTTTCGCCACCACCTCATCTTCAATCCGTTCAGGCAGATAGTCTTTTTGAAAAACAGACCTTCTCTGCATCACCACCTTTTCGAATATTTCAACTTCAGTACTCATCGCTCTAAATTATATTTCCTCTGATTAAAAATTTATTTCCATGTTTTTCTTATCAAGTAAGGCGCGCTGCCAGATAGCCTCTGCCACAAACAAATCAAACAAGGCATAACCCGCCGATTTAAATACTTTGGTGGCCCCTGACACCTGCCTAGTTCCTGTCAATATTTTCCCAAGAGTAAAAACATCTTCTGCTTTTCTGATGCCGCTGTTTACCGGATGAAGTGCGTCGCCTGTTTCATAACGCGTTCCGGGCGCATCGAGCAGGACCTGATGTGCCAATCTGAAAACCGCATCGGGAAATTCACGCATGTTGGTTTTATAAGATCCCATTCCAATAAAAGTCTTTCCCATCAACAAAGGCTCTCGATCGGGTAACACCGGATCTGGTGACGTGGTAGCCGTGACCACCACATGAACAGAAGAAATCAGGCTGCTAATGCTCTCGCTGGCTATCCATTCGATGTTGGGCAGGACTTTTTTCATTTCACTGCCAAAGAATTCGGCCGACTGTCTGGTGCGTGAAAAATAATAGATGCGCTTTACCGCTCTAACGGCGGCAATCATTTTAACCAGTGCTCTGGCCTGAACACCACATCCCACGATTCCAACGTTTGTTGCATCAACATCGGATAAGTGCTTCACCGCTACAGCGCCAATTGCGCCGGTCCGAAGTGCAGTTAGTTTCGCAGCACTCATAAGCGCAAGCACAGATCCATCCCTGTTATCGTTGAGTTGATATGTTCCACTAATCACCGGCATACCATTCACGGAATTTCCAGGGAGCACCGAAACCACTTTCGTTCCGTATCGGACAGGCCCAAAAGCAGGCATCATCAGAAAAGTATTATCGCCCCGATTGATATGCATTCTTTGAGGAACGTTTCCAGGATGGGTTTCATCCCAAACCATAGCCGCCTCCACGGAGGAAACCAACATTTCAGGATCGGAGAACCGATCCAATTCATCATCCTTCAGAAACAACATGGGCGCAAGAAATGTGCACCCAAAATAAAGGCTTTATTCCGGTTCGATCACGAGCTCGCCAAGGTTCGTTACCACACCGGTGGTTACCTGAACCTGATCGAGGTTGCGGGTTTTATACCCTGTTTTTGGCGCCAAAGACACACGATACAAACCAGCTGCAATTCCGCGCAAAAGGAAATGTCCATCCTCATCCGCAAAAGTTGTGCCCACCGTATCGGTGCCGGCAATTGCATAAACGGCAGGATTAGATTGAACTGGCACAACAGAGCCGCTGATTGATCCGCTGGTGGATTCTACAATGGCGCGTATGACCGGTTTCAGCGCATACACCCCGTTTCCGCGGGCAACGATTGATTTGGCAACATCAAAATCAAGTAGAATCCGATAGGTAACCCCTTCCTCTAAATTTTGATCAATGTTAATTTTCAAACCAGACTGTTGCGCGCTTGGCGTAACCAGTGGCTTGGTGTCACCATTAATCAAAATAGTATTATTGGTTCCGAGCGTTAATCTGATCTGCGAAATTTTCCCCGGTCCGAGGTACAATGTCCCTAAAAGTCGGTCCATGCCATTGGTCAAATCAAGAAGATTAAAAACGCCTTGGTTTTCCATATCAAGTGATTCCCAGCCACCCACCTCCTCGGTACGATTAATTTGAACATCCTGGATATCGATGTTAACAGCTTCGTAATCGCCTGGTGCATCAGTGAGACTTACTTCAATGCGGGCGTCGTCTTTATCGCCGCAGGAAAACATCACCAGGGTAATCAAGGAAAAAACGAAAAAGGTTAATCTTGAAAGCATCATCTTAAAATATTTAAGCAAAAATCTGAATTCGGAGATCCTAAACAGCAGACATCAGGCAGGATCAACCGATGAGTTTGGTCATCTGATTTTAAAATCCGTCGTCTTCTTCGTTCTTCTTTTTTTCTTTTTTACCGGCCGCTTGTGATTTACCGCTCAAGCTATAAGGCTGATCATTGTCCAGATAAACCGACCGGAACTTGTTAACAAAGGCAAGGGTTTCTTCTTCGCTGCCTGGTATTACCACCAGATTACCCGATCCCGGTCGTCCACCCCCTGCCTTCTTATAGACTTGTTCATTGATCAGCTCAACAGAGGAGTGAATCATCATACGATCGTCTTCATATCCAAAAAAGAACCAAGCCTCGGGCGACGCTTTTAAGAAAACATTAAAGACGGGGCTACCATCTTCATTTTTTCTAAACTCCATGAAACCTTCAAAGGCCCCATTGATATCCGTCCGCCCAACGTGGCTCAATCCAAGATCGCCGACACTATAAAAACCTCTGTGCTTTGGAGACCATTTTAAATCCACCGAGGAAAAAACCAAGGGTGCGCCGAGCCCTGGCACCAGTGAAAGCGAGGTATACGCAGCAAGCGACCTTTTTTCATATTCAGTCGCTGCAGACTCTCCTACCACATTGGCAACTTTATAAAGAAGCTCTGTCTGATCGGCCGATGCTTCCGGTACGCTCTCATTTTTTATGACATCGGAAATGGCCTGAGCCATCAGTAGAAAAACACCTGAACCCGCATTAAAGTCAGCTGAAATCAGTGCATTGAGTTTTACCTCGTCCGTTTCCAGATTACCGTAACCGATTGCCGATGAAATGATCTTCAAATCAGACTGATCGGGAAACAGGTTAACCAGTCCCTCAAATTTCACATCCTGATTTTCGTCGCGGTAGGCAAAAACCTTTCCGGATAATTTTTCCCCAGCGGCCTTCCTGGGGTCTTCGATGCGAAACTCTTTTGACGCTGTATCATAAAATAGTTTGCCGGATGGAAGGAAAAAATCTTCATCCTCTTCGCTTCTCTTTTCAGAAACAAAATTGGCATAGAGATCCAAATCACGGCCATAATGGATACCAGCGGTTGCTTTCCTGCCTTCTTCCGTGATGGCATTATCAAAGTCGATATAAAAGAGTTTTTCTTTTCCGGATTGGGTGTGTGACAACCAGGTGTTGTAGTTGCGCACCTTCGGAAGATCGAGCTTTACATAACCTTCGAGTTCTAATGCGGGCCGACGGGCATACATGGTCATCTTCCCCTTATAAAAAACCTTTGGAGCAAGTCGAAGCTTTTGTTCAGGAGAAACCTGTCCAATAGCAACCGTCTGACCCGCTTCCGTGCCAACAGAATCTCTATGGAAGTCTGCCATCTTAATTCTAAACGTGTCCTGCAGCGCATTGACATATTCGTAGACCCCAAAACCTCTAAATGATTTTCTTGAAGCGATATCAATTACGCCACCGGTTAATCGGTGATAACCATTGAGTGTATCCAGCACTATAGTTGCATTTGTCAACTGACCGATTTCAGAATTGGGTTTTAGGAGAAGCTGGCCCTGATCAGGTGTGATCCGGGCGTCACCCACAGTGATATAAGGAATTCCTGTAACAAGCAGTTGCTGCGATGGGATATCGTATTCCGCGCCTGTTGCTGAAAACGCAAGAGAGTCAAGATCTTTTTTAGTCGAATAAAACCAGGAATCCTCCAACGGAACCGTTGGAGATTTTTTCATCACGATTTTTTTTCTGTCGAGCTCCCAACGTGCAGATGGAATAGAAGTTTTGAATTGGGCGTATGGAAATTCTATAGCGGCTGTACCAGAAAGTTCCGGATTGATTTCTGCAAAATTTTGGTTGAGGTCGAAGTTTAGTTTAACCGCTTCTGCAAGGAGTGCCGGTTTGTCGGGATCATTCGTTAAAACTTTAAAGGTCGATTCGCGTGCTGTAAAGTTTTTTCCTTCAAAGGTCATTTTCTCAGAAACAAGTTCAGATCCTCTGGTGAGCATGGTTCCATTTCCTGACACGCCAGTGCCGGAAACCGACAGTTCGCCTTTTAGCGTTGCGGTTGAATCGTATAGCGCAAAGGGATCTTTAAGGCTAAAAATGCCGAAATGATCTGCTTTTGGGGTCCATTTCAACCTAAATTCAGGGAAGGTGATCTGCGGAAAATACTTGTCCCCTATCCTCTTCTCCTCAATGCCGCCGCTTTGACTTAAGGCAACAACTGAATCGGGATAGAAAGTAAATCGATCAGATTTAACCTTAGCCGCCAGGAAATTAAGCTCGCCGTTTCCAATAATCCCCTGGTTGTCCAACGTGAGCGTTCCATTAAATTTTCCATCGGTATTGTAAAGGTTGTAGCCTTTAGGGGGAACCTGATGGATAAAACCAAGTGACTTATCCTCCATTCCACGAAGCTTTTCTTTAAAGACAGGAAACATTCCACTGCTGACCAATGCACCGGATAAACCAATCGATGCGCGCTCCTGCTGATTGAGACTGTCCATTTTAAATGGAGGAATTAAAAAGTAAACAGACCTTCCATATATGCCATCAAGAATTTGAGGCTGATCAAAGAAGATAATACCGCCGGAAGAGGCGTTAAGTCTTGGGTAATCGGGAAATATTTTAGCACCTGATTTGTTATCCGGTGTGTTGATATAAATAACGCCGCTGGTGGTCTCCTCGGCCTTTGCACTTGCCATGCCGGTGCTGTCGGCATTGACCATTGCATTGCTCAGCCGGCGACGAACCTTTTGTCCGCGGGCATTTCTTTCCGTTACCAAAAACCGTATGGAATCAATTTCTTTAAGCGTGATAAAAAAGCTGTCATACTTAAACTGAAAATCTTTTCCGTTGATTTCAAAATTTCCCGCTGTGATGCGTCCATCAAACTGCAGATCACGATTCTTCCTCAGGCTCACCATACTGCTGTCGGGCTTGATGGAAAGGTTGAGAGAGTCGCTGACCTTAAAATTTTCAACGCCTCGGATGATCATCTCTCCATTCTTAAGACTAAGGGAGGCATTGGGAACATTCTTGTCGGGTATCGCCAAAATTTTCATGTTGTCGTAATCCTCCTTGTTCCTTGCTGCATTTGTAACGTGTATGGCTTTTTCACTTACCTCGACAACGCCGGTGGACGGATCGTACTGCACCATTCCTTTTTGGACTAAAAATTCCAATGCCAATCTGATTTCTCCGGGTAGCTTCTTGTAACGGGTTCCCAGATCTCCTGAATAAAATGTTCGTGTGCCGATTTCCTTTGCGTAATCGGCCACCAAGGCCAGCGGATGGAAACTAAATCCAACGCCTGCCAACAATCGATAGTCGTTTCTGTTGAAATGATCCTTCGACTCAATGACCACGGGTACCTGTGCAACATTGGACGCCGAATAGAGGTTGATGCTGTCTGCCGGGATATCCCAACGCAACTCATCGGCGGAAAAGTCCACTCCAAAATACGAGCTCTGATATGGAACATCTTTTTGAATGGAGCGGCTTCTGGAGAGCTGTACCCGATGTTGTCGTGTATAAAAAACAAAATCAATCGATGGATGGGTAATGGAGTCTTGTCCGTGGTAAATGGTTATGGCGGCTGATGGTGCAACAACCAGTGAGTCCCTGAAATCGTAACGCATTGAGCGAACCACAAACTTTGGAATGCTGTCGCGGACCAGCGCAAGTTTGGATGGGAGGCCAGAAACCGATTCAGATGAAATCTGATTTCCGCTGAGGGAATAACCTCCCCGAAAGTTTAAACCAGGATAGTCAATTCTCTTGGTTTGAATGTCGTTCCAAAAAGAAATGAACTTCGGATTTTTCTGATCACTCTTTCCTGAAATCCGAAATGAAAAAACTCCCCAGACCGAATCGGGTAGTGTTTTCGGATGTTTCAAGTGACCTTTGTCAAAAATTATTTCAGGTTTCGAAACCGAGAGGGACCACGGGCCCTTCATCGTATAAACCGGTGGCTCAACATCAAACTTATTCCAGACAATTTCCCCTTGTTGTCCAAGAAGAACCTTATCGGATAAAGAGAAAACACCATCGTTAAAACTAAAACGAAGAGAATCAGAAAGACCTTTCAGCATCAATTCAGGATTAACAAACTTTGCAACCGCGCCGGTAACAGCAGCAGAAAGCTGAAAGGCATACAGATTTGGTTTTCGAATAAGGGAATCTGGAAAAATTTTGGTTGAGTCTTTAGAAGGATCAAAGGGTTGTGTAAAAAATTCAAATTCAATTTTTGAAGCACTGATGCGATAGCGAAAAGTTTTTTCTGTTTGAAGCGATTGAAACTCAAAAAGATTTCTGCTTGACTCTAAAAATTTTCCAATGCGTGGAGGATTTTCATAACGAAAAACAGAATCGGTAACAGCAAGCCATCCTGAAAATGAATTGGTGAGGAACGGGTGGCCGGAAAAAGCAACTGTTCGAATGTATTGAACAACCTCTTGCTTGGGTTTAAACCTCAGTTCCTTCATCAGCCGAAGATGTCTTCGAATACTCTGCTGCTGATTGATTGGTAATTGCTTCCAAACGGAGGAGAACTTACCGCTGATCAGCGTGGCGTCCGACTGTCCTGCAGCGGTTAGCATCTTCGCGACGCTATCCGGGAATTGCATGACTGGTTTTGCTGTTCCTGCGGCTGTATTAGAAACCTGCGAGGATGCGGTCAATACAGCAAAAACCGCAAGGGTAAATATGAGACACTTTCGAACCACAGGTGGATACAATGGGTAAATATACTTTTACCAACCTCAGGGGAGCATAACGGATTGCCAGGAGTAATTCTTGTTCCTTTTGCCCAATCCCCAACAATTTCGATTTGATCTACGGGGCATTTTAAGGTGCTTCTAAGGCTTATGAGGGTAATTTGGAATAGAAATTCGCTGATAATCTGAGGCTTATAAAGCAAAGAATTGAGTGAAAATCAGTGCTGAAAAAAAGATTTCCACAAATAATTGATTTATTAAAATAGGTGTATTTATCTGTAAATCAGTTGGTTATGTGCTTTCCGGAAATCGCTGTGCATAACTTCCTTGAAATGTGAATGAATTGGACTCTGGAGTGTTAGGCTAAAAAGTAATAGCATTTGTAACATGCTGAGAATTAGGGGGTTTTTTACCCTAAACAACGTCGGCAATACAAGCTGCGCCTAGTGAAATTGGGTCATATTTCATGATTTCTGCCGCACAGGCCTCTACTGTCGCGCCGGTCGTAATAACATCATCGACGATAAGAATGCGTTTTCCTCGGATAACTTCAGGATCAAGAACTTTAAACGACCCTTCTACATTTCTCCATCTGCTCATTTTATCCTTCCTGGTTTGGGTCTCTGTCTTACGCAAGCGAACCGCCGATTTAATGATGGCCTCCTTGCCGATCCCTGCGGCAACGCCATTCGCAAAGGCTTCACTTTGGTTATAGCCCCTAACCCGTTCACGTGAAACATGGATGGGAACTGGTAAAACCAAATCAAAATTCTCTGAAAAACCCTGCCTGGACATTCGTAAACCAAGGATTTGCCCAAGACGAAAGCCAATTTCGGGCTGTGCCTGGTATTTTAATGCGTGCAATAAATTTTGAGCAAGCCCGGACTGTTTAAATCGAAGCAAAGCAAAACCGTATTCAAAACGGGTTTTAGAAACCAGTCGGCGGGTTAGCGGGTTGTTTTCATTTTGTCCATAGGACAAATAAGGGAGCTGCATAATGCAGGAGGTGCACAATAATTTCTCGCCTGAAACCATCGAGCCGCCACATCCATAACAGAAGTGAGGAAAAAACAATCTTGCAAAGTCTTCCAGGTAACTCCAATTCATTTTCGGCTGATTAGATTTGAGGTGCTTCGCAAACTAAATACACGTATGGGATTGGTAGAACAGTTTAATGACTATCGCTCGGCGATGAATAAACAGATCCTCGACAGTGATAATCTCCTGATCAAAAGGATTTTTAACCTAGACACGAATGCTTACGCGCCAGGCGCACTGGATATTCGGACAAAAGAGCTCATCGGCCTTACTTGTTCGCTCGTATTGCGGTGTGATGATTGCGTAAAGTATCATTTGGGAAAATGTAAGGAGGTGGGCTTCAAAACAGAAGAAGTTCAGGAAGCCATGGGTGTCGCAACCCTGATCGGCGGAACCATTGTTATTCCCCATCTCAGAAGGGCTTTTGAATATTGGAATGCTCTGCAGGCTTCGTAACTGAAAATGTATAAACGTGATCTGGAACTGGCCAGAAAGTGGGGAAGGCTTACGCTATACCTTCAAAAGACAATAGGAAAAAGGCCCAAGGATTTAAATGCGGTACTATTCATTATTGGCGTACATGAACTGGGCAAAGGCAATAGAAATTTTTCCAAAGAGGAAAAACAAGATCTCATGCACATTGCCATCTGTAAAGTACTTAGCCTGGCGGGCTATTATGAACTCAAAGGCATTGATCAGGAAGGATGGCCGCATTGGGAGTTGGTCAAAAAATTACCCCGATTTGATCTCCTTGAACAGGAGCATCTCCTGCGCGAGCATGTCGTTGAATACTTTGTTCACGAGCTTGGATGGAATCCTGATGAAAATCCTGCCGAATGATGCTGCACTTTTTATGCTCCGATCAAACCAACAAAAAAATCAAGCGTTTCAATTGATTCTTTGCGATGACTGAGTGGACAAAAAGAATTGATGAACGGTTGCTTCCATTTAAAAACCGTTACTACCTGAGTCAGCTGCTACGAGGGTCGATGCTGAGCGCGGGTGTTATTTTGTCTTATGTGTTGTTTGCCTCCTTCAGCGAGCATTTTTTATGGTTGAATTCATTCCTTCGCCTGATCGTTCTTGCTGCGTTTATTGGCCTGCTGGTCGTCTGTTGGTTAAAGTACCTGCGCGAGCCCCTGCTCTGGTATTTGTTCAAAAGGGGTATGGACAATGAAATCGCAGCTAAGATTATCGGAAAGTCGGATCAGCAGGTAGATGATCAACTGCTGAACATGCTGCAGCTTTCGAAGACGGTGGACTCTCCCCTGGCCGAGGCCAGTTTACGTCAGAAATTTGTACGGATCGGAACATTGGCATTCGAAAAAACAATTGATCTACGGCTGAATAAAAAATACCTGCCGTGGCTTGTCGTGCCTACAACGGTCTTGATTGCCGTGCTGTTGATTAATTCAACGGTAATCACCGGTAGCACCACCCGCATCCTTAACTTTTCTGAAACATACGTCCCACAGGCGCCCTTTGATTTCCAGATTCAGAATCAGGAATTGAAAGGATATATGGGAGAAGACTTTGAGCTGTTGGCCGGTCTTGAAGGCGGTTCATTGCCCGACGAACTTTTCGTGGAACAAAATGGCATGCTTCGAAAGATGGTGCCTGATGGAAAAAATCAGTTTCGTTTTATTTTCTCCAGGATTCAGAAATCACAAGAGTTCCGGCTCTATGCTGCGGGTTATTATTCAGGTGCCTATAAAATCGAAATCAAATCGCGGCCGGAACTTTCAGGGCTTTCGAGTGAGCTGATTTTTCCGAGTTATCTCGGTATGCGTTCTCAAAAAATTGACAATGCAGGAAATCTGGAAGTGCCGGAAGGAACTACGGTTAAATGGAAGATATCAACCCGCGCCGCGCAGGAAGCCAGTATAAAATTTGGTGAAGGCATGGCCGAAGCCATGAACGCTGAGAGAAACGAGTGGTTTTCTTTCCAAAAAGTTTTTCGGGATGATTCGCCTTTTGAGATCAGACTTAAAAATGATTTTGGCGAAAACAAAGATGTGATCGGATATGATGTGAAAGTTATTAAAGATGAGTTTCCAAAGATTTCGGTACGCAACGCTCAGGACTCTGTTTTTTTCAAAGCTGTTTACCTCGGCGGAGATGTAAGCGATGATCACGGAATTCAGTCATTAAAGGTTTTTTGGCGAAAGTCCGGTATCGGCATCAAAGAGCTTGAATACCGGTCCTACCCCATTCAGATTTTGCCGGGCAAGGCATCACAGGAGTTCATACAAATTTGGTCTATCGATTCCCTTTCGTTGGCCCCAGGCGATCGGCTGGAGTATTACCTGCAGGTATGGGACAACGACGGTGTAAATGGAAATAAGTCAACCCGAAGCGAGCAATTTGTTTTGATGGTGCCGGGCAAAAGAGCGCTTGATCAGCAAATAAAACTTTCTGAGTCAAGGACAAAAGAGGAAATCAAAACAGGCTCAGAACAAGTAAAGACCTTAAGCAAATTAATTGAAGAGGCTCAACAAAAGCTTCGTGGTAAGCAAAGTCTTGACTGGCAGGATAAGGCGATGATGGAAGACATCCTGAAGCAAAAAAATGATCTTGAAAAAGCGCTCCAGGAACTAAGTCAGGAAAATAAGTTGCTCAATGACAAGAGAACGTCATTCGATGAGCAGGATGAGCGGATCAAAGAAAAGACCGAGCAGCTGCAGAAGCTGATGGATGAATTACTGGATGAGGAAACCAAGAAACTTTTCGGAGAGCTTGAAAAGCTTCTGCGTGAAAATGCAAAGCCTGAACAAATGCAGAAACTTCTCGATAAGATTCAGCGCAATGAGATCAACCTTGAAAAGGAGCTCGATCGAATCAAGGAGTTATTCAAACAGCTTCAGCTCGAATCAAAAATCGATCAAAGCCTGAATCGACTTAAAGAGAGCATCAAAAACCAGGAGAAAATTCTTAAAGAAACTTTGGACGGAAACGAAAAAGGGGAGGAGAAAAAATCCGAACAGGACCAATTGGCCGAACAACAAAAAGCGCTCGAAGAAAATCTGGGCGATGAGAAACTTCAGATGGAGGACATCAGAAAAACTGCAGAAGAGTTGGGTGAGGACGACTCGGCTTTACCTGAAGACAGCGACTTCGATTCAGTTCAGGAAGAAATGAAAAAGAGTGAGCAGGAATTGAAGGGTGGGGACAGTAAAAAATCAGGAGAGTCCCAGAAAAAGGCCATCCAAAAAATGAAAGAAATGGAAAAGAATCTTTCCAACATGCAGAGCGCCATGCAGATGGAAATGGACATGGCCAACCTTGAAAGCTTAAGGCAAATATTGCATGGCATGCTCAAGTTGTCTTTTGATGAGGAGCAGAACATGAAGGAGTTTTCAAAGGTAAATACCGCTGATCCCGACTACCTGAGGCTTTCACAGTATCAGTTGAAATTGCAGGACGATGCCAAGGTTCTGGAAGACAGTTTAATGGAATTAGGGAAAAAAGATATGGCGCTTGGAAGTTTTGTTACACGTGAAATCGGTGAGCTTAACCATCATCTTGATCGTTCTACTGAATTCATCAGAGAAAGAAAGAAAAGCAATGCTTCGGCAGAGATGCAGTTAAGTATGACTTCCATGAACAATCTTTCGCTGATGCTAAATGATCATTTTCAGATGATGATGGAAATGATGTCAAAGCCTGGAAAAGGAAAGGGAAAGAAGAAAGGGAAAAATCCAGGATTGGCAGAAATGCAACGTCAGTTGAACGAGCAGATTGAACAGATCAAAAACGGGCAAAAGGGTGGGAGGGAACTTTCGGAGGAGCTGGCTCGAATGGCGGCAGAGCAGGAGAGGATTCGGAAGGCGTTGCAAAATCTTCAGGAAAAACTTGACGAGCAAAATGGACAAAAGATTGGCGGCGACATCCCTGCTAAAATGGAGCAAACAGAAATTGATCTGGTGAACAAGCAGATAACGGAACAAACCATTCGAAGACAAAAGGAAATTTTAACCCGATTGCTTGAAGCTGAAAAGTCTATGCGTGAACAGGAGATGGATCCGGAGCGAAAAGGGGAGACGGCAAAAGATTATGAAAAAGATATTCCGAAAGCCTTTAGAGAATATCTTCGCATGAAGGAGCGTGAATCGGAATTGCTCAGAAGTGTTCCGTTAAAGATGTATCCGTATTATAAAAAGGAAGCAGAGCAGTATCTTCAGCGCCTAGGAAAGCAGTTTTGAATAATTATTTGATGAAGAGCATCACCATCGATATTCCCGCGATACCGGAAAACATCCGGATGATCGAGAGCTTCATTGAAAATGCCAGGGATGATTACAGGATGGATGATGACATCTATGGCAACATCATGATTTCAGTAACCGAGGCGGTTAACAATGCCATTCGTCATGGAAGCGCTGCCGATCCGGAGAAAAATGTGTCTTTAACCCTGTCAATGGATGACCATTCGATTCGTTTTATTATCCAGGATAGTGGGCAAGGATTTGATTATCAACAACTTCCAGACCCGACACTTCCTGAAAACATTGACAAACCAGCCGGTAGAGGAATATTTCTGATGAAGCACCTGGCGGATGAGGTCTCTTTTGAAAATAATGGAAGCTGCGTCAAGCTCTGCTTCTATAAGTAATGAGTAGTAAGATCGTCTTTCATAAAAATCAAGTTAGGTTCAAACTTGACCAGGCTTCTCATTTAAAATCCTGGATAACCAGAATAATCGAGAAAGAAGGATTTAGTCTAAATCAAGCTTCGGTAGTTTTCTGTAATGATCCGTTTCTCTTGAACATTAACAACCGATTCCTAAAACATAAAACCCTCACGGATATCATAACCTTTGATTTAGGTGACGGTGGGAAGGAAATAAACGGAGAGCTTTACATCAGTACTGATCGGGTTAAAGAAAACTCGGATGTACTTGGCGTAAAATTTCATACTGAGCTAAGACGGGTGATTATCCACGGATTTCTTCATCTCATGGGTTATAGTGATAAATCTCCATCTAAAAAGGCCGAAATGACTAGAAAAGAGGATGCCTGCCTATCTTTGTGGAGTGTTCCACGTGGAACAATCAAAAAGAAGGCCCTAAAGTCTAATAAGGCCAAAAAAGGATCTAAAAAAGGTTTTTAAGGTTCCACGTGGAACAAAAGATATGAATAGCGGAATTTTTCCAAAGTATGATGTTATCGTAGTGGGGGCAGGGCATGCCGGCTGCGAAGCTGCGGCCGCGGCAGCAAACATGGGATCTAGGGTCTTGTTGGTAACCATGAATATGACCACTATAGGACAAATGTCCTGTAACCCCGCCATGGGGGGTGTGGCCAAAGGACAAATTGTTAGAGAAATAGACGCCCTAGGGGGTTATTCAGGTATAGTATCAGATGAGAGCGCAATTCAGTTTAGAATGTTGAATAGGTCAAAGGGGCCTGCTATGTGGAGTCCAAGAACACAAAACGATAGAATGCGCTTTTCTGAATCCTGGAGAATAGCGCTTGAAAAGACCAAGAACGTGGATTTCTGGCAAGACATGGCTACGGGAATCATAGTTAAGGACAAGAAAGCTTGTGGTGTAAGAACGTCTATGGGACTTGAAATTTTCTCCGAGGCCGTGGTTTTAACCAATGGAACTTTTCTTAACGGACTAATACATATAGGCGAAAAGAACTTCGGTGGTGGTAGAACAGCTGAAAGGGCTTCACACGGAATAACAGAGCAGCTGGTAGCATTAGGGTTTGAGGCGGGCCGAATGAAAACCGGGACACCACCAAGAATTGATGGAAGAAGCCTTGATTATTCAAAAATGGAAGAACAGCCGGGCGACGAGGAACCGGGCGTCTTCTCATACAAAACAGAGACAGGGCCCAGAAAACAACTCAGCTGTCACATTACCTATACGAACGATAAGGTCCACGATATTCTGAAAACAGGGTTTGAAAAATCTCCCATGTTTCAGGGACGCATAAAAGGTTTGGGGCCAAGGTATTGCCCTTCTATTGAGGATAAGATTAATCGGTTCGCTGACCGCGAAAGACATCAAATTTTTGTTGAACCGGAAGGCTGGAATACAGTTGAGATCTACGTCAATGGCTTCAGCACATCTCTGCCTGAGGACGTTCAATATCAGGCACTCATCAATATACCGGGCTTTGAAAAAGCCAGAATGTTCCGTCCAGGCTATGCCATTGAATATGACTTCTTCCCCCCAGAACAATTAAAGCTTACTTTAGAAACACAACTAATTGATAATCTGTACTTTGCGGGTCAGATCAATGGGACTACGGGGTACGAAGAAGCGGCCTGTCAAGGATTAATGGCGGGCATTAACGCGCACCTAAAGATTAACAATAAACCCGCATTCACATTAACAAGAGATCAGGCATACATAGGTGTACTAATTGACGACCTCACCACTAAGGGAACAAAAGAGCCATACCGAATGTTCACATCCCGTGCAGAGTATCGCATTCTTCTACGCCAGGACAACGCTGATCTTCGATTGACCAGAACTGGCCATGAGCTAGGCTTGGCTGATGAATCCCGTTTTCAGAAATTGTTAGAGAAAGAACGTGGAACATTAGAAATCACCAAGGCTCTGGAACAAACCAAAGTCACACCACAAGAAGCGAATCAAATTCTCACAGAAGCACAGTCCGCACCAATCAACGAAAAAATTTCTCTCTCAGTTTTGCTCAAGCGACCTGAAATCGGAACTGGCGTACTGCAACAATTGTCACCTGAGTTTTCAAATCTTACGTCACGCTATAAAAAAGAAATTATCGAACAGGCAGAAATTCAATTGAAGTACCAAGTCTATATCGATAGAGAACAAAAGCTGGCAGAAAAAATACAAGGGCTGGAGGATTATAAAATACGGCCGGACTTCAATTATGATCTCGTTAAAGCGCTCTCATCAGAAGCCAGAGAAAAACTCAAAAAGGTAAAACCGGAAACCATCGGACAAATGTCACGAATCTCTGGCGTATCACCTGCCGACGTTTCTATCCTAACCATATACCTCGGGAAGTGAGCTTAAAATGTCCTGCTTGTGGATCGATGGAGCTAACAGATCAGGAAATAACTGATCACTTTCTGTCGAAGAAAAAATTCATAGTCAGCTTTTGCAATGACTGTGGACATGGCGCCACAAATTTTCCAGAAAACAATGACACAAGCTCCTACTACAACTCCAAAGAATACTACTCACACACCGATCAAGGAGGAGGCCTCCTCGTACAACTGTACAAAGTATCACGGCTATTGATGCTTCGATACAAGCACAAAATCATTTCAAGATATAAGAAGAATCCAGGAAGCCTATTAGACTATGGATGCGGAACGGGGGCATTCTTAACTTATATGAAAGGAAGGGGCTGGACGATAATGGGATTAGAGCCTAATCACGAGGCTAGAAAAGAAGCTGAGAAAAAAACAGGCATACCTATAACCAAGTCAGCCGAAGAAATAAGAGGACGTTACGATCTGGTAACCCTCTGGCATGTACTAGAACACACGAAGAACCCAACGCTTGAATTAAAGAGGCTTAATGAACTTGCCCCCAGAAATGGTTTATTGATCGTCGCTGTGCCAAACTATAAAAGTTACGATGCAGACCATTACAAAAAATATTGGGCTGGATATGATGTTCCGCGTCACTTACATCATTTCACTAAAAAGTCCTTAATAAACGTTGCAGAAAAATCAGGCTGGAAATATGAAGGCGGCCACCCGATGAAACTTGACTCTTATTATGTCAGCCTGCTAAGCGAGAAATACATAAAAGGTCAAACTGATTTATTGAGCTACCTAAGAGCCTTCATTACGGGGGGCGTATCAAACATCATGGCGCGGCGAACTAAGAATTACTCAAGCAATATCTTTATCTTCCAGAAATGCTGAGGATCTTTTTTGTCATCGTTATATCACTAATCTTAACCGGTTGCGCAAATGTGGTGCCGCCAACAGGCGGACCAAAAGACACGATTCCGCCCACACTGATAAAATCAATTCCATCGAACGAGGAGGTGAAATATCAAGGCGCTAATGTTGAACTAATCTTTGACGAAGCAATCGCTTTGAAGAATGCCAAAGAAGAAATCATAATCACACCGAGCACCGGAAAGGAAACCCAATTCCTTGCTAGAAAAAACTCAGTAATAATAAGGCCCTCAAAGCCATTTGAATCAGGGATAACTTATAGCATTGCTTTCAGGCAGGCCATTGTAGACCTCAATGAAGCAAACCCGGCCGAGGATCTTAAACTAGCCTTTAGTACCGGTGAATTTATTGACTCTCTAAAAATTCACGGGCGTGTACAAAAATGGCCCGAGGATGTACCGGCTGAAAAAATAACTGTGGCCATATATCAATCAGACACCTTCAATATACTCAAGTCACAGCCCGGCATCTTTACAAGAACAGATAAACGAGGTAGGTTTTCACTTACCAACCTAAAACCAGGGAAATATTTTATCTACGCTTTCGAGGATAAAAATAAAAACCTAAGAGCTGACTCACAGACGGAGCTGATTGCTTTTCTAAATGACACGATTAAAACACACCATCAAAAAGATAGCATTAAACTTTTTGCAACAAAGCTTGATGCGCGCCCATTAAAAATAAACAGCTACAGAAACATCTCGAACTATGGGATCATCAGATTAAACAAAAACATTGTCGGCTATAAGCTCACCAACCTTACGGGCGACAAAAAAATTTTAAGTCAGTTTGCGCAAACACAAAATGAAATTCTCTATTACCCTGAGACAGTTGTTGGAGACAGTGCCCGGGTAAAGCTTAGCGTCCTCGACAGCGCAGGATTCGTGGCTGACAGTACATTCTACATCAAACAAACCCCTCAAAAGCCGATAAAAGAAATTTTCAAATTGAGTGTTATAAAAACGAGAAACTTTGAAGGCGAACCAAATTCAAGCATAACACTAAACACCAACCTTCCATTGGTTAAACAACTGCAAGATTCTCTTCTGGTTTTAAAGGATACCATTCCTCTGTTTAAAAGGAAATTTTCTGCCCAATACGACAGCATCTATAGAAAGGTGGAAATTGTCACACAAATCCAACTGCCAGACTCTATAAAGAACACAGACGTCTCAGTCGGTTTACCAGCAGCCACCTTCGTTTCAATATTTAATGATTCATCTACGGCACTAACAATCAAGATACCGGCTAGAAAACAGGCAACAATGGCCAGATTAATATTAGAGTCTGCGAAAAACTCCGACAAGGTTTTAATCCAGGCCCTCAATGAAAAGGGAGAAATCATTCACCAGGAACCCTTGCGAAAAAGAATTCTATTTAAAAACCTACCCCCTGAAAATATCAGTCTACGGGCTATTCATGATACGAACGGTAATAACTCCTGGGATCCAGGGCACCCAACAAATAAACGGCCCCCTGAAAAAATCACCTATTACCGTAACGAAAACGGAGACAGGAAAATACCTCTACGAGCAAATTGGGAGTTAACAGTTAGCTGGGATCCTGAATAACTTGTGGACAACTACCACGACAGGTTATATGGAGAAAGTTGACAACAATCAGCAATGAAAAGTAAGTAACTGAATCACCCTATTAACATTCAACAATTGTAGAATACATCCATCAACATTGTGCATAACTTTGCGTGAGGATGCTTTTATTAAGCAAGACCAAGGAAATCAAAACCTAAAAAACTATATACACTAACAATTCCTCAACAGACCGAAGGTTGTACACAATTCAACACCCCTTATGATTACTATTATATCTTATATATATAAATATTTAATACTAATAGTAGTGTGTTTATCCTTTACTAATCTCTTAGGTCAACAGTCAGAGATTCAACTTGGCAATGAATACGTTCAAAAGGGCGAAAAAGAAAAGGCCTATCAAACGTTTAAAGCATTAACCAAGGATCAGACCAATCTCCTACAGATATATCCATCCTTCTTCAATCTTTTGGTTGATATGGCTAAGTACCGAGAAGCCACGGATCTATCAGAGAGGCTCGCGAAATCAAACTTGGCTAATCCAACATTCTTGCTCGACCAAGCTTATGTACTTCTTAAGCAAGGCAAACTTGAAGATGCTGAAAAGAAGTTTTTTGAAATTATAAAGACACGGGCCGAAGATCAATACCAGATCAGACTCATCGCTGATTACTTTCTAAACCGCCGACTACCCGCATATGCCGTAGCCACCTATCGCGAGGGAAGAAAACGAACGCAAATCTTTGCCCTCTATGCTCTGGAATTAGCCAACGCACTTAGGGCTATGGGAAAAACCACAGAAATGGTTGATGAGTATCTACTTTATGTAACCCAAACCCCGTCAAACATTGGATACATAAAGAATGTTTTACAAATGTTTCTCACTACTTCGGAGGATCAGGATGCCCTTCAACAATCCCTGCTTTCCAGGATCCAGAGTAATCCTGACTCGGATGTTTTTGCGGATCTATTAATTTGGACTTATATCCAGAAAAAAGATTTTTATGGCGCCGCAATTCAATCAAAAGCTTACGACAGACGATTTAGCGGTGGCAATCCTGTAAAAACTTTTGAGCTTGCTCAGATAGCTTTTAACAACCGTGATTTTCAAACCGCTCAGTCTTGTTATCGCTTTATAACGAACGGTTATCCAAACAGCGATTTATTTTCACCGTCAGCCCTTGGATATATAAAGGCCATGGAAGAACAGGTGGTGCGCGTTTCTCCGGTCAACAAGGATTCTGTTGCGCTCGTGATCAACAGCTACAGTGGTTTCTCAGCACGCTTTCCAACGAACAACAATTCGTACGAGGCCGCTATTAGTCAGGCCCGGCTCTATGCTTTTTATTTGAACCGTCTTGACTCTGCGAGCACGCTTCTCAACAGGCTGATCATAAATCTTCGCGTACCCGCCCCAATTAAAGCAAGGGCCAAACTTGAGCTTGGTGATATTTATTTGATCCGTGATGAATATTGGGAATCGGCGCTCCTTTATGCTCAGGTGGAGAAAATGCAAAAGGAATCACCGGCTGGTTATGAAGCCAAACTTCGGAACGCGCGGCTGTCTTATTTTAAAGGGGATTTTAAGCTCGCCGAAGAACAGTTGGATATTCTCAAACAGGCTACCAGCCGTGAAATATCCAATGACGCCATTGACCTTAGTCTGCGTATAAAGGAAAACACACTAACCGACACGCTTGGCACAGCACTTAAAATTTACTCAGCCGCAGAGATGTTGATTTTTCAAAATCGTACAGAGGAAGCCACTGAGGTTCTTGATCTGATGACACAGGAAAGCCGAAGAAAAAATTTTAAAAAGGACGCCTCGTTTTTGCCAAAGGCCAAGCTGGTTGGACTAAGCCTCATCGAAAAAGGCGATTCTGTAACGGTAAAAGTAAGCGACAACGCAGACCTCAAGCCCATCCAGGACGATGTGTTTTGGTTGAGGGCAAAAATCTTTAGAAAGAGGGGAGATTATGAAGGCGCTATCCGAATGTTGGACAAAATATTGAAACAGCATTGCGCCGATGTCTGGTGCGACGACGCGGTATTTATGACCGCAGAAATTTATGAGCGCGATTTAAAAAACCCTGACAAAGCAATGGAGTGGTATAAAGAGCTGCTGACCAATCACCCCGGCAGCGTTTATGCTGCTGAAGCAAGAAAAAGATTCAGGCTTTTGCGCGGTGACTTCGTAACACCCCAGGAAACTTTGAATTGAAAAACCCCAGATTGCCCTGAAGTCCACCCGTGTGGATGAAGAGAATCTTTTGCCCAGGCGTAAAACGACCCATTTCTATCAACGCCAGCAAACCCCAAAGAGCCTTTGAAGTATAAACCGCATCGAGCGGCAATTTTTTGTCAGCATAAATTTTCTGCATGAAATCAATCAATACAGGTTTGGTCTTTGCATAACCACCAAAATGAAAGCCTGATTCAATTTGCCAGCGGTTTGAAGAATTTTCTGACAATTTCTTAATAACCTCAACGAGTTGTGCGCCATCTTTCAATGCACTGAATCCAATCACTTCTTTACGACCGCCAAAGGCCTTAATTAAACCCGACACGGTTCCTCCAGAACCCACGGGCAGACAAACCACATCAAAGTCGTAGGTGGACAAGAGTTTTTGTCCCCACTCTTCGCAGCCTCTGATTGCCGCTTCATTGCTCCCACCCTCCGGTACAACTAAAAATTCACCGAACAATCCATGAAGCTCCTTAATGACTTCCTCAGACTCCTTTTCACGGTACTTTTCTTTGGAAATATGGTGTAGGGCCATTCCCTTTTGCCTGACAAATTCAAGTGTTGGCCCCGGTGTTGGGAATGGACCGCCCCGTACAATTCCAATGGATGGAATTTTCAAACAAGCGGCGGCCGCCGCTGTTGCATAAAGATGATTTGAAAAAGCGCCCCCAAAAGTCAGAATGGGCTTGCGCTCCATAGACGCTTGCAGAAGATTGTACTTAAGCCTCCACCATTTGTTACCGGAAACCTCCTCATGGTTTTGATCTTCACGTAAGATTTTTACTGAAACTTCTCGAAGAGCAATTTCAGGTAACTCCAGCGTAAGACACTCAGGCTCCTGGTAGGGTAAAAACAATTTAATTTTTCTTTTTCTTCTTAAGCAGCAATCCCTTCAGTTTATCCTCCAGAACTTTTTGAACCGCGGGCGTTTTCGTTGAGGAATCCTTGGCAACAGAATCGCGCCCTAAAACATTTCCGATTAACTTTTTGGCCTCATTGGATTGGAGCGCCTCTTTTACTACTTCCTTACCTTTCTCCTGAACCTCTTCCACTACGGCCTGTTTGACCTGAGCCTTTGCTTCCTCGGAAAGCAGAATCGCCTTTGGTGATGAGAAGGTTCCACCAAGAGAGATTTTTAAGGGGATATTTCCCTGGGCATCTGGTTGTGTGATTCCTGATTTCACCAGCATGGTTGTAATCTGGTTTCCTGCCATCTCTGCAGGAATTAGTGTTTTGAAGGCATAGTCGAGCGCTCCGTTCAGTCCGCTTGAGCCACTTACGTTGGTGGCATATTTACCCAGCGCTATGTCGAATGGCTTAACCGATAGTCGACCATCTTTTACGGACGCCGAGATTAAAACGTCTTTGAGCGACACCTGTTCGGTTCCTTGAAGTTTGGTCACCGAGCCAACAGCAGACAGGGCTTTGGAGCCGGCTATGGTTGCTTGAATAATTTTGACCAGGCCGGACGCATCAACACTCATTAGATCGGGGCTCATTTGTTCTGTAAGCGCCCCGGCGAGTTTAAAGTCGAGTGAGAAATTTCCGTTCGCTACCTGAGCAATTGGCGCGAACTTGTTCACCATACTGAATGAGCTTGAAGCTTGCCGGATGGACATATCCTCAATTTTCAGCCCCAGGTTATACAGCGGTTTTTTGAGATTTCGCGGATCGTACAAACCACTTACGGTAAACCGACCCCCAAGCATATTAAAGCGAACGTTGTTCAGGTTGGCAGTCCCGTTTTTTATTTCAACACCACCCGAAGCATCGGTAAGGGTATAATCCATCATCTTGATGGTATTTATTTTTGAATTGAGTTGAAAATCGATTCGTTGAGGAACAGGGACAACGCCCATGGCGCTGGTATCGGCTTCAGCTCCTTCCTCTTCGGACATGAACTCATTCAGGTCTAATAGTCCAGACTCGAGCGATAGCGAACCCTTAAGATCGCCCTGTTCAGAAAAGGCATAGGCCAGATAGTTCGAAATGCTGCCTCTTGCTTTAAAATCACTTCGCCCGATTTTGCTTTCAAACTTTTCAAGTTGAATGGACGCAGGTGTAAAAATCATTGCTGCCGACTGAATGGCTACGGAGTACGGCAAATCATTCGAGCTGTAGCTGAAATCGCTTAAGCTTAAGTTGCCACTGGTGGGCAATCGGTCATACCGGGAAGCGGTGAGGTCTGAATATTTTCCGCTTGTTTGAACATCTGCTTTGATTTTACCCGAAACAGACATTCCTTCTACCGGAAAAATTTTTAAGATCTTTCCGAGATCAACGCCACCCTTAGCAGCAACTTTCCACGTATAGTCTGAGAGATTTTCGAGATGCATAGCGGCTTCCAGTTGTTCACCATCCAGCATGAGGCTGAGGCTGCTCACATCGACAACGGTTTCAGCCATTTTTCCAGAACGATTAATTACGGAGCCCTTAACCATTAGATTTTCTGCAGCAAACGGGTAGTCTTTACTTTTTGCATAACCATCCGACAGACTAAAACCCGCATTCATGGATGGAATTATTTGCCGCACACTATCGTAAATGCCATCGGCCTTGGCGTCAAGTGAAAAATTTCCCCTGAGGGTGAGCCCATCAACCGGAAACATTTTGGTTACATCAGCGAGGTTCACGCTGGCTTTAACCGCCGCCTTCAAAGGGAAAGTTTTTAGGTTTTCAATTTTTAGCGCAGCATCGATTGGGTTGTTCCCCAGGTTTAAATGCAAACGCTTTAGGTCGACGGTGGTATTGTCAATTATGCCATCTGTATTGTTGATGACAAGATCAAGGTTTACATTTTTTACCGCTTCGGGCAAATCTGGGTAGCGAAACATTCCATCTTTAATGGTCGTCTCTACCCGAAAGCCGGGCATTGAAGTATCGCTGAAGGTTCCCTTCAAAACGGTAGAGAAATCTACACTTCCTGATGCTGTAAGATTGGTAAAACTCTGCGTGTAAATTCCTGGAACCAGCGAAAGAATGGATTTGAAAGAATTGTCTTTTGATTTTATGGACAGGTCCATATCGTATGACGCCTCGTTCATCTTGAACCAGCCGTCTAAACCAAACGCAAAGTCATTGAGCTTGCCTGTATTTTCTTTAAACGTAAACTTTGAAATGTCTTCGCTGATCGTGATGATGGCATCGGCCGAGGCCTTTTTGTTGGTTATGTACTCCGTTCCATCAAAAGACATCGATAGGGTATCGGCGGCCGTATAAGTTTTAAGGTCGAAAATCTTCTCAGTGATGTCTCCGCTTCCCTGGTGTTCAACACCTTTTAGGTTCATGGAAAAGGGAATGGTTGGATCGTCGTAGGAAAGTTTTCCGTTGACCAATTCCCAGTGATCAATCCGAAGCGAAAAAGCGGCGCTGGTATCGGATGCCGGTTCAGCTTCTGATTCGACAGCTATATCGAAGTTGGCTCTTCCGTCAGGTAGATATTTTAGGTTGATGTCGGGGCTCTCGAGAATAATTCCTTTTACAATGATGGATTCGCCAGTGATGAGCTGCCACAGGTCAAGACTTATGCTCACATTTTCAGCGATAAACAGATGCTCTCCTGCAAATGGCTCTCTTGTGAATACTCCAATTTCACCCGTAGAAACGGTTAGTTGCGGAAATTCCTTAAACAGGGATAAACTGATTTGGTCTGGGTGATAAACAATATCCGCGCGAACGGCGCCTGAAATTTCCTTATCGATGGCTGCTTTTATTTCGTCTTTGAAGAAATAGGGCACAGCAAATGCTAACGCCGATAACAAGACTACCAACGAACCAAAAACTAACAGTAATGTTTTAAGGATTTTCATAGTAATGGAAAATCCAAATTTAATTCAATCTTCAGTTATGGGACATGCGAAACCGCACCACTAAAACCATCTGAATAAAATTTTCATCAGTGGTTTAAGCCAAGACTTGTAGGGGGGATGAAAAACGTATGGCGTGGAAAGTCCGCTTCGCTGTGAAACCACCGCGCGCTCATGCGAGAATGACCGAAATCCATGTTCACCATGCGACAATCCAAAGCCTGACTGATTAACACCGCCGAACGGGAGATTGTTGTGCACAAATTGAATCAAACAATCATTGAAGCAGACGGTTCCGGTGGGTATCCTGTCTGATAGGTAGTTTTTAATCTTGCTGCTTTCTGAAAACACATATAGCGCCAGCGCACGAGGCATTTTATGAATTTCAGCGATCACGTTGTCCAGGTCTTCATACTCCATTATCGGAAGTATGGGACCGAAAATTTCTTCTTCCAAAATTTTTGATGTGTTCCAGCTTCCTGTGATGATGGTAGGATGGAAAAATCTTTTTTCTGGAATAATAGGTCCGCTTAGTAACAGTTGCCAACCTTTTTGTAGAGAATCGTCTAACAATCCCCTGAGTTTGATGAAATGCCGATCGGAGGAAATTTTTCCGTAAGCATCAGATTGCTCAGAAACTGTAGAGCCGTTACCAAACATGTTAAGCACTTCTTCTTTCAGTCTATTAAGAAATTCAGAGCGGACAGACTTGTGCACCATGACAAAATCTGGCGCAATACAGGTTTGTCCGTTGTTCAGAAATTTTCCAAAAGCAATTCTTTTTGCAGCGTCTTTAATTGAGGCATCGCTGTGCACGATGGCGGGGCTTTTGCCACCCAGCTCAAGCGTAACCGATGCAAGCTGATCGGCAGCGGCTTGCATAACCAATTTACCGACCGAAGCACTTCCGGTGAAAAAGAAGTGATCAAAAGGCTGCTTCAAAAGGAACTGTGCTACGCCTGGCCCACCCTCAAATACTGCAACTTCTCTGGGCTCAAAAATTTCGCTCACCAATTGTCTGACAATGGCTGAAGTGGCGGGGGTAATTTCTGAAGGCTTGATAACTGCCGTGTTACCGGCCGCCAAACAAGGAATCAAAGGCCCGATGCAAAGATTGAACGGATAATTCCAAGGTGCCATAATTAAACAGACGCCCCGGGGCTCGTATCGAACCTCACCCTTGGAGCCAAGAAGGGTAAGCGGAGTATCCACTTTTCTTGGCCTTGACCAGTCGTCAAGTCGGCTTAGAACTAGATTGATTTCAGAGAGAATTGGAAATATTTCGCAGGCATCGGTTTCAGCATAAGGCTTGGAAAAATCATCGTGCACGGCTTTACGAATAAGGTCGGCGTGGTCTAGAATCCAATTCCGGAGCTTGCGAAGCTTTTTCTTACGATCCGAAATAGGCGAAGTGCGCAAACGAAAAGCCTCAGCTTTTTGCTGAGCCACCAGGTTGATGATTTCCTTTTCGGGTATGATGTCCATGATCGAATCAGTTTTTATTTAATGTTCGAAAGTCTACATGGCGGTCTGACTTCAAACTACTTTAAACCTAACCAAAACGGCCACTAATTTTGTTCGCCTTGGCTGGGTTGTTGTGCGACAGGTTCAGGAATTTTCGCGAGCGCTTGAATTACGCTGTCGGAGCGAATTTTAAATTGGGCTAGCCGACCCTCCTTTACAGGTTGTGCTGGAGGGAGTTCAACCCTCAAAGCATCTACCTGCACACCGTTTTTCCAAAACCGATAACATAAGTGTGGCCCGGTAGCCCATCCTGTTTGACCAACATATCCAATCACCTCACCCTGTCTCACCCGAACCCCCGCCCGCACTCCATTGGCAATGCGCGACATGTGCAGATAACCCGTCGTATAGGTGTCGTTGTGTCTGATGCGTACATAATTACCGTTTCCTCCTTTGTAGCCAGACTCCACCACCGTTCCATCGCCAACCGAACGGATTGGTGTACCGGTGGCAGCAGAAAGATCAGTACCAAAGTGTGGCCGGTTTACTTTTAACACCGGATGAAATCGGCTAAGAGAGTATCGCGAGGAGATCCTCGTGAATTCGATGGGATACTTCAACAATGCTTTTCTGAGACTCTTTCCGGACACATCGAAATAGTCTTCACCGTCGCCCTGATCAAAAGGAATAGCGTAGTCGTCCTGCCGGTTGTGGTTAAAATAAATTCCATGAATTTTTCCTATTCCGAACGGCTTGTTTTCTACGGACAGTTCTTCATATAGAATTTTAAATCGATCACCTTTTTGCAAATAGGTAAAGTCCACCACCCATGCGAAGATGTCGACGAAGCGGTTTGTTAGGGTTGGACTAATTCCCATTTCGTCCATAGCGTGGGATAGGCTTTTTGTAATTACACCGGAGGCAGTGCGCAGCAGTGTATCCACTTTGTTGGCGCAGCGCTCAATACTAAGTGAGTCGCCAAAATGAAAAATTGTGTACCGAATGGGATCATGAACCAACACCAGTGCCTGTACGGAGTCGGTCATCAGATGGGTGAATAATGTGTACCGGTCTCCGGAGCGGATACTTCGGAAGTCAAATTCTTTTCGTGGGATGGTGTTTAAAGTGCGAATGGCTCGAGCCGAAATCGGATGGCCGCCCAGCATGTCCTGGAACTGCTGGTTTTTTCTGACGACACCGTCCTCTGAGCAGAATTCATTGACGAGCATGTTGTAGCGCACCTGAGGTACAAAGACGTCATCAAAGGGTTTTTCACGATCCTCTTTTGGCTTATCAGCTGTGCATGACAGGAAGATCAGAAGAGAAAAAAATATAAATGAGTGCCAGGTCAAGACGGATCAATTTTCCGTAAATGATTATTGATTGCTGTAACGCTCAGCATGGCGCGACTTGCCGAGCTCAAGAAATTGAATAAACTTTTTCGAATCACGGTTGTACGCATATGGCCAGGCCAGTACTTTTTCGTCGGGTCCGAGCAGAACGTAGAATGGCTGTGCATTATTTTCCAGGTTGGCAATTTGAATGTCTGCATTCTTTTTGCCCAAGGTTTTTTTAACCTTACCATCATATTTCGAGGTCACCCATTCAGATTCCGGCAGCGGTGTTTTATCGTCAACATAGAGCGCGACCACTACAAAATCTTCTTTTAGTCTTTTAAGAACTTCGGGATCACTCCAAACGACTGCCTCCATTTCTCTGCAGTTGGTACAGCCATGTCCGGTGAAATCAATGAACAGTGGTTTGTTTTCTTTCCTGGCACAAGCCAGCGCTTGGTTATAGTCGAAGTATCCACTGAGTCCATGGGGCAGATGGAGGAAGTCAGCGTATTTAGGATTTTCACACAAGGCCTTCTCACCATTTTCTTTTACCAGATTGAAATCGTGGGTGTACAACGGAGGCAGATAGCCTGCCAATGCCTTAAGTGGCGCGCCCCAAAGTCCGGGAATGAGGTATACAACAAAAGAGAAGATGCCGGTCGCCATTAATAAACGGAACACACTAATGGATTCAATGGGCGAATCGCCCTTCATCCTGATTTTCCCCAGGAGATAAAGTCCAAGCAAACTGAAAATTGCAATCCAAAGAACAAGGTTTACGTCTCTGTCCAAGAGACCCCAATGGTATGCCTGATCGGCTATGCTTAGAAATTTCAGACTAAGTGCGAGTTCGAGAAAACCGAGGGTAACCTTTACGGTGTTAAGCCAACCGCCTGATTTCGGCAGACCCTTGATCCATTCCGGGAAGGCAGCAAAAAGTGTAAAGGGTAATGCAAAAGCCAGTGCATAACTGAACATCGCGGCAACTGGTTTCAGAATTTGTCCACCGGCCGACATAAAAAGAACATTGCCAACAATGGGGACCGTGCACGAAAATGATACCAGTACCAGCGTGGCCGCCATGAAGAATATACCAGCCCAACCTCCCTTTTCAGCTTTACGGTCAGCGGCATTGACCAGCTTGTGAGGCGCATTGATTTCAAAGAGACCGAAAAATGAAAGCGCGAAAATCAGAAACAGAATAAAAATAAAAATGTTTGGCGCCCAGTGCGTTGCCAGCGCATTGAGTCCATCGGTTCCCAACAACACAGCGAACAGCGTGCCCGCAAGTGTATAGATTGTAACAATGCTAAATCCAAAGACAATTGCTTTTTTGATTCCCTCACTTCGGCTTTGCCCATCGCGCAGAAAAAAGGTTACCGTCATCGGCACCATTGGGAACACGCAAGGCGTAATCAATGAGGTAAGCCCAAGTACAAAGGCAAACAACAGGTAACCGAAAAACGACTCCTCTCCGAATTCCTTTTCTTCGGTTAAAATAGATTTGTCAATGATGGGCCCATTAAAGGTTTCAGAAATGGAAGCTCCCGTTGGCGCAACTTCGTTGGGAGTCTGGGTCTCTGATGGTTTTATGGTGAATATCTCCTCTTTCTCCTTTTCGGGCGCCGCGACAGGCTCAGAAGCTTTGCCGGTAACTTTGATAAATCCGAAGTCAAATTCACCATCACCGGGAACACACTGCCCAGTTGTTTCGCTGCACACCTGATACTCATACATGCCCCGCAATACAAGCGGGTTGCTCAGAACTTTTATTTTCTGAATGAAGGTTGCGGTCTTTTTAAAAATCCGCACGTCACAACCAAAAATCTCATCGGTCTTGTCTATTGGATTAATGGGAATGATCTTTCCTTCGAGCTGGTAGCTTGGATGTGGTTCGAAGGTGAAAGTGGTTTTCAAAGGACCATCTTCGCATTTGAACTCCGTTGAATACAGGTACCAGACTGGGTCAATTTTTACTGAAAAAGTGAGCTCAATGGTGTTTCCAGCGACTGTTTCACGTTTATCAGAAGCATAGGACCATATGGCCGGAGATAGAATTTGGCTTTCAGCAACGGCTAAAAAGCTGCAAAAAATGATGATTAAGGCCTTTTTCATTCCGGTTTCCTGTTGAAATTGGAAGCGCAATTTCGATAATCCTTTACTAATCGAAGCTTTAGGCCATTCTTCACAAGTTTTTCTCCTGGAATAGAGAAATCCTTTTAATCTTGAAACTTAAATCTGGCATATCAGTTTAAATAAGCTTATTACCATCAAACCCCGATAAAATGAAAAAATTACTACCTCTGATAGCCCTGATGCTTGCCTCCAGTGGTCTTTGGGCTCAAAGTGCAGATGATGTGCTTTCTAAATATTTCGAAAACACAGGCGGTATGGACAAATGGAGAGCGCTTTCAGGAATAAAAATGTCCGCTAAGGTAAATCAGATGGGCATGGAAATTCCATTGTCAATTCTTCAACTGAAAGATGGCAGACAGGCGACCACCATTACTTTTCAGGGAAAAGAAATAAAGCAGGGTGTGTTTGATGGCAATACATTGTGGTCCATGAATTTCATGACTATGAAAGCAGAGAAAAGTGATGCGGAGTCAACCGAAAATTTTAAAGTCAACATTGGAGATTTCCCCGATCCATTCCTTGACTACAAATCAAAAGGATACAAAGTGGATATGGTGGGTAAGGAAACTGTTGAGGGAACAGAGTGCTTCAAATTAAAACTCACCCGTAAGCCCATTACCGTCGATGGAAAGCCGGAGGAAAACATTATGTTTTATTATTTCGACGCCAACGATTATGTGCCGATTGTTACTGAAAGCGAGACCAAATCAGGGCCCGGTAAAGGCACAGTTACCCAAACCAAACTGAGTGACTATCAGGAAGTGAATGGATTGATGTTTCCTTTTAGCACAACGATAGGAATGAAGGGCGGACCAGGGCAAACGATTACCATCACTTCACTAGAAGTGAATCCAAAAGTTGATGCATCTGTTTTTGCGATGCCAACCGATAAATAATTCTAAGCAATTGAAATTCCGGCCCGAACATTCGGGCCGGTTTCATTTACGATCAACCCAAATTTAAAATTTTATGAAAAGACTGATTGCCATCATTCTTACCACCACAACCTGTTCACTATTTGCACAAAATGCAGTGCTAAAAGGAAAAGAACTCTTCGGAGATCTTCGTGCACGACACATTGGACCAGCGCTGATGAGCGGTCGCATCACAGACATTGAAGTTCATCCCACCAACGACCGTGTGATATATGCCGGAACTGGTGGAGGCGGAGTTTGGAAGAGCAACAATGGCGGCGCAACCTTCAATTCAATTTTTGATGATTACAACCAGTCCATCGGTGCAGTAGAAATTGATCCCAGCAGTCCCGACCAGGTGGTTTGGGTTGGAACCGGTGAAGTATGGACGCGGAACAGTGTTTCGCTGGGAGATGGTATTTACAGAACCAATGATGGCGGCAACACCTGGAAAAAGATGGGCCTCGAAAAATCAGAGCGCATTTCTGGAATTCAGGTGAATCCAAAGAACCCCGCTGAAATTTATGTTGGCGCGCTGGGCGCACTCTGGAGCGACAGTGAGGAACGTGGTGTTTTTAAATCTTCTGATGGTGGACAGACCTGGAGCAAAATTTTATTTGTTGACAAGACAACCGGATGCAGTGATCTGATCATGGATCCATCCAATCCGGATGTTCTTTATGCGGCATTCTGGGAATTTCGCCGGACGCCATGGTCATTTAATTCCGGCGGACTTAACAGCGGACTTTTTAAAACAACTGATGGTGGAAAAACATGGAACAAAATTCACAACGGTTTCCCCAAGGGCAAACTCGGACGTATCGCGGTGGCTGTTGCGCCATCCAAATCATCCGTGTTGTATGCTGTAATTGAATCGGAGCAGGATAAAGACAAAGGACTTTACAGAAGTGACGATGCCGGTTCTAGCTGGAAGCAACTCAACAATGATTTTGAAATAGTTGTACGTCCATTTTATTTCTCTCGAATTACTATTGATCCCCGAAATCCTGATGTGGTGGTTAAGGCAGGACTTAGCGGAAGCATTTCTCGTGATGGTGGTAAGACCTTCAAAAATCTGGGCTTCATGCACTCAGACATTCATGATGTTGTCTTTGACATCAATAATTCTGATCGGATGTATGCTGCTACCGACGGTGGTGTTTATCGCTCATGGGATGGAGGAACTACTATGGAGATGGTAGAAAATCTGCCGGTTTCTCAATTTTATCAGGTTAGCGTGGACAACGATGAGCCCTACAATGTCTATGGTGGTTTACAGGACAATGGTTCCTGGGTTGGACCTTCCAGATCGCCAGGTGGTGTAGAAGCGGCAGACTGGAAAAGGGTAGGGGTGGGCGATGGATACAGAGTTTTACGTCACCCGAGTAAAAAACTTATTTATTCTGAAATGCAGGGTGCTGAAAATGTTTGGCGCTTTGATCCAGAGAAAGATCAAGCCAAAAGCATTCAGCCTCTTGCAGCAAAAGGAGATCCAAAGCTCCGTTTCAACTGGAATTCTCCGATGGCCATAAGTGTCCACCAGCCCGATCGTTTTTATATGGGCAGTCAGTTTATTCACCGCTCGGAGGACATGGGAGAGACATGGGTAAAAATTTCACCTGACCTCACGACCAATGATCCAAAAAAATTGAATCAGGAAGACTCCGGCGGATTGTCGCGCGATAATTCAGGTGCTGAAAATCACTGTACGATTTTCACGATCACCGAATCACCACTTGATCAAAATATAATCTGGGCTGGTACCGATGATGGAAATGTGCAGTTAACCAGAGATGGTGGAAAGACCTGGACCAATGTGGTCGCGAATGTTCCCGGAGTTCCAAAGAATACGCTCGTGCACCATATTGAGGCCAGTGTATTCGATAAAGGAACGGCTTATGTCACATTCGAAGGACACATGACTGGTGATTTCAAACCGTATGTCTATAAAACAACGGATTTTGGTGCGACGTGGAAATCGCTTGTAACCGAAGACCTGACCACGTTTGTCCGCAACATCCAGGAAGATTATGAAAACCAGAACTTGTTGTATTTGGGTACAGAAGACGGGCTATACATCACCCTTGATGGCGCAAAGTCCTGGTTGAAGTTTACCAACAACATGCCGGCGGTGGCGGTTCATTTCATAGATCTGCACCGGAAAACGAATGATCTGGTGCTTGGCACGCACGGCCGCGGCGTTATCATTATTGACGACATCAGTCCGTTGCGACAGCTTTCAGAGGAGAGCCTGAACAAGGAGTTGTATTTCTTTTCGGTGAAGCCAACGATTGTTTCAGAGTCGAATGGTTTTGGCGGAACTGCAACAGAAACCCAGTTTGTTGGCGCTAATCCCACCAGTGCGGCGCGCATCATGTATCATCTTCGTCGCAAGCACAACATTGGAAAGATGGCTTTAGAGATTCGGGACAAAGAAGGAAATGTATTGACTGAGTTGGCGCCCGGAAAGAGTAAAGGGATCAATATTGTTGAGTGGAATTACACCATCAAACCGCCCAAGGTTGCGGCGGGTAAGACCTTTAGTTTTGGAGGCTTTACTTCTCCGCGGGTTCCGGCGGGCACTTACGAAGCCGTAATTCAGAAAGGAAAAGATGAATACAAAACAGAGATTGTGATTCAGTATGATTCGAAGTCTGATGTATCGATGGCGGACCGCAAGGCAAATGAAGAAATGACGGCCAAACTTTATAAAATGAATCAGGAATTGGCCTATCTCGTTTATGAAATGGATGAGCTGACTAAGGTTGCGGAAGCCTTGAAGTCAAAAGGGCCAGCAGCGACGAAAGCGGTCGCACCTTTTGTAAATGAAACTGCGAAGCTTAAAGAGAGTTTGGTTGTGATGAAGGGCGACAATTATGTTGGCGCTGCTGAACCTCAACTGCGTGAAAAGCTTGCTGATTTATACAGTAAAGTTGCTTCCAGTTTTGCAAAACCGTCTAAAGCAGAGCTTGATAATCTTGAAGCGCTTGAATCAAGATTTACAGCGGGCAAAGCCGAATTCAAAAAGATCAAAGAAAAGCATATTGCTAAAATCAATAAGTTATTGGCTGGTGATAAAGTAGAGCCAATAATGGTTAAGCCGTACGATGAATTTGTGAGGATGCAGTAGGGTGGAGGAGGAGAGCGAGTGGGAGAGCGAGGGGGAGTGAGGTTGGAGGTAATAACCAATTTCAACCGATAAGCACCCCCACTTTTCCTTCTCAATCAACAAAGAAGAATGAGAAGGAGTGCGAGAAGGAGAAAAAGGGTAGGATGGAATTAGCCTTAATTTAAAAGATAGCAATTAGTTGAAAACCGCCTCCCGTTTGTTCTCCTTCATCATTCTAATGCGCTTGTTTTAAATCATTCAACTTTGGGTCTCTATATTTTTCTAATTCTTCTTTCACTTCTTCAGAAAAATAAACCCCATCGGATTCCATATCTGAAATTGTTCTACTTACAGCTTTATGAATAATTTTTTTATCCTTTACAGATACCTTCTCATCTTCAAAAAGTTTAGCTGCCAATACGAACAGAGCTTCTCTACCATATTTTTTTTGGTTTGGATTTGGATTATATCCTTCCTTATCCATCCTACGAAACTCTCTTACATTTGCTATAATGAATACAGCAAATAAAGTTACAACAATACTAGTGAGAATTATTATCTCTAAATTATCCATTATCTTTGTTTTTTACTATTAATATAATTAACTAAACCTAACATTGTAGGAGGCCATAATCCGATAAAAATTGCTTTCATTGGGTCATTTTGGAAGAGAAATATGTATTCACTTACAAAAATACAAATCACAGAAACTAAGAGAATTAAAATCTCACTTACGTTAAACCTTTTCATATTTTAAGTTTTATTTTTTTCTAATTCTGTCTGCTTATATTTAACTAATATTAAAAGATACCTCAAATATACAAAAATTTTTTGAAATTTCCTTTGCTAATAAAAATTGACTCAGTTGATTCTTTGGAGGTCAAATTTTCAGAAGAAAGTAAATCAACCATCGCAACACATTCAAAGAGAGAGCCTCTGGCGTTAATTAAAAATCGTCTGAAAGCCGCTTTATACTCAACTCAATTTCACCCCTTTAAAAGCCCAATTACTTCGCTTAATTTCAAGAGTGCTTCAACGGGGCTCATGGTATTGATATCAATTTTGGATAGCAATTCTTTTAGCTCGCTCAGTTTGGGATCGGCCTCAAACAAATTCATTTGAACAGTCGGCTTTAGTTCTGCTAATTTTTTAGCCGGATCATTTTTATGACGATCTTTTTCAAGGAAATGTAAAATTTCATTTGCCCTTAAAACAATCCGATTCGGCATTCCCGCCATCCGCGCAACATGAATTCCAAAACTGTGCTCGCTTCCACCCGGCTTTAGCTTGCGCATAAAAATTACTTTGTCACCCGCTTCTTTTACGCTGACGTTAAAATTCTTCAAGCGCTCGAGATCCTGAGCAAGCTGATTGAGTTCGTGGTAATGCGTTGCAAAAAGGGTTTTTGGCCTGCAACCCGCATGGTTATGCAAATATTCAACAATGGCCCAGGCAATCGATACACCATCGTACGTCGAGGTACCCCGACCAATTTCATCCATCAATATCAAACTTCGGTCGCTCAGATTATTCAGAATACTTGCCGTTTCGGTCATTTCAACCATGAAAGTTGATTCGCCTTTTGAAAGATTATCGCTGGCGCCAACGCGCGTAAAGATTTTATCGACCAACCCAATTTCTGCCGAAGCGGCTGGGACAAATGACCCCATCTGTGCCATAAGCACGATCAAAGCCGTCTGTCGTAGCAGGGCAGATTTACCCGCCATATTGGGTCCGGTAATGATTAGAATCTGCTGGTCGTCATTACTTAAAACCACATCATTGGGAACATAGGATTCGCCATGACCCAACTGTTTTTCAATGACCGGATGACGTCCATCACGAATCTCAATGGAAGTCCCTTCGTTAATCGACGGAAGCGCGTATCGATTTTCTTTTGCCGCGAAAGCAAAAGACAAGAGTCCGTCCAATGCCGCAACTGTCCTGGCATTTTGCTGAATTGCACTGGTATAGGCTGCTGCTTCACGGATCAGCTCAAGAAACAACCGCTGCTCGATGGCGATTAATTTTTCTTCGGCATGCAGTATTTTTTCTTCGTAGATCTTTAACTCTTCGGTAATGTAGCGCTCAGCGTTAACCAAAGTCTGTTTGCGGATCCAGTCGGCAGGGACTTTGTCTTTGTTGGCATTACTGACCTCCAGGTAATACCCGAAGACTTTGTTGTACGAAATTTTTAGCGACTGAATTCCGGTGCGCTCGATCTCACGCTTTTGAATCGAAAGCAGATAGTCTTTTCCACTGAAGGCAACTTTTCTTAATTCGTCCAACTCACCGTCAATTCCATCATTTATAATGTTGCCCTGATTGATCAACATTGGTGCATCGCTCTTAAGCTCACGTGTAATTCTTTCAGTGAGCTCCGAACACAAATTCAGTTGGTGACCAAATTTTTTGAGTTCTGATAATTTGTGCTGATCAAGCCATTCTTTCACCGGAACAAGAGCGGTCAATGACCGGTTGAGTTGCAGCAATTCCCTTGGATTCACTCTTCCTGCCGAGACCTTAGAAATCAGGCGCTCGAGATCAGAAATTTTTTGGAAGTTTTGTCTTATCGAATCGGCGGAATCGCTGTCTTCAAAAAATATTTTTACCACACGAAGGCGCTCTTCGATGGCGGTTTTACTTCTTAACGGAAGCACCATCCACTGGCGAAGCATTCTTGCGCCCATTGGGGTAACCGTGTGATCGAGCACTTGAATTAATGGGACGCCTCCGTCATTTTGCGGGAAAATCAGCTCGAGGTTACGGATGGTAAAGCGATCGAGCCAAACATATTTGTCTTCATCGATTCTTGCGATGGCTGAAATGTGGCTGGTATCGCGGTGCTCGGTCGATTCAAGGTATTGCAATGCCGCACCGGCGGCAACGACGGCGGCATCCATTCCGTCGACTCCAAATCCCTTTAGACTGGTGGTTTTGAATTGACTGGTAAGTAAGCCGGTCGTATGGTCAAGTGAGTAAATCCAGTCTTCCTGCGCGAAGTTTGCGGTTCCTGAACTTCCCCAGCCTTCAAAATATTCTTTCTGTGATTTTGGGAAGATGATTTCAGATGGGCTAAGACTTTGAACAAGCTTTTCGATGACTGTGTCATTGCCTTCTGCGGTATAAAATTCACCGGTACTGATATCGAGAAAAGCGGCACCGAGCAATTCGTTGTTTTTAAAAAGTGATCCTAAAAAGTTATTTCTTTTTCGTTCGAGCACATTGTCGTTAAACGAGACCCCCGGCGTCACCAATTCTGTTACGCCACGCTTAACAATTCCCTTAACGCTTTTTGGATCTTCCAGCTGGTCGCAGATTGCAACGCGGTGTCCGGCGCGGACCAACCGGGGCAGATAAGAGTCGAGGGAATGGTGAGGAAAACCAGCGAGTGCCGTTTCGGAAGCTGATCCATTTCCACGTTTGGTTAGCACAATTTCCAGAACGGCTGATGCCTTGACAGCATCTTCTCCGAAGGTTTCATAAAAATCGCCGACCCTGAACAACAACAGTGCGCCCGGGTACTTTGCCTTGATGGCATTGTACTGTTTCATGAGTGGGGTATCTGCTGAAGCCATAGGATTGAACCCCAAATATTTTCATTTACCTGCAGAATCTCCCATTCTTATAAGGGAGATTTTCACGGTTTCTGCAAAGACAGTTTACGAGATCTTTAATTTAATGCCTTATCCAACATCGAACGGTCGCCGGTCATTTCCCAATACAAAAGACTTACCGGAATATTGCCGCGGTGAAAAAGATCGTCCATAAACTCGCGCACAACAAAATTTAAACCAGCCGCTTCCTTCTGTCGGGCATACTCTGCAATCAATTGGTCAATCAAAACTTTTCCGACAACATAGCTGCTGCCATATCCGGGCTGCTGAATATAAAATTGTTCTTCATGTTGAATGGTTCCGCCATCGGCAGGCAAGAGGCCCCACGGCACCCACTTCGAAGCATATTTCGTCGCCTCCTCGAAAGTCATTTCACCGCTGTGCTGATAAAGCCCACCCAATCCGCGGGCACATCGTTGCGCAAGCATGATGTATATCAATTCTTTTGCACGTTGGCGATTTTGAAGCAAGCCTGCATTGCGGACAAGTTCTTCCATGGCCGTAGCCAATCCTTCGGCTCGACTATCAAAAATGTTGTACAATAATGGCTTGCGACGGATCGGACTTTCGGTTGGCTCCGCAGTCTCTGCGGCCTTGTCGATCCAATGGAACATATGCGCCCGCATTGGCATTGGATCGCGGTGGTCGACTTCGTCAAAAAAGCCTCGCAAGCCCTCGGTAGGAACAAAAGGTCTGACCTGGGCCATCAAGGCCGGTTTCATATAGTCTTTTACGGTGATGAATTCCTCTTTATCCATGAATGCCATAAACTCATTCACGCCGTCGGTGATAAGTTTATTATAAGCTGCTGCGTCATTTGCTTTTTGTAGTCTGGGCAATTTTCTGTTTCGGTGTTCTGTGAATCGTAATTCGCTGTGTGACCGATACAATTCTCTTTCAAGAATAATACGCTCTTCTTCCCAGGTCAGGGGAAGCAAGTGAACGTTTTTAAGATTCCAGGTATAAGATTCCTTACCTACTCCGGAAGATTCGTTTTTTTCATCGACCTTACCCTCCAGCCACGTATGGAAATCAAGTGTTGCCGCTGAAGCATTTCGGGCAGAAGCGGCAAGACCAGGGTAATTCTTTTCAACAGCATCGGCATAATCATTGAGTTCAGCTACATTTTCTTTGATACTCCTGGTACCGGTAACCCATAGATCACGCGCCTTGCCCGTCAGGTTTATTTTGGCTTGCTCATACACTTTTGGCGCCAGGTCAAGCTGCTGTGCCATTGCTACAGCAAGTGAATCGGTCATAACCAATGGCAACAGCTGTAAATCGACTGCTCCAAAAATATTTGGCCCCTCTCTCTCGGGTACATCAGAGGGCGAGCTGTAAAACCAAATGTAAAATGCCGGGTCACGCTCCCATGGACGAACAACACGCTGCTCGAAATCAAAGCCGTTCATTTCAGCAAGAACAAGATGCCAGTCAACCTGTTGTGGGATAGGCCAGCCGGTGGTATCAAACGAAAGCAACCTCGCCTTCCAATCGCCCAGTTCACGATGTTTGAGCGCCATCGCTTCCTTTGAATAATCCGGAACACCATTTTCCAGGGTCGGCTTAACAAATGATCTCCAATCCTGAAAGAAGGAGACCAGCTGCTCGTAGGTGTTTGGCTTTGAAGAATTTTTGACCGATCGATCGGAGGTGCATCCGATAAAAAGAGCCGACCAGAATAGTATGGAAAGTACTTTGAGGTGGATGGTAGAAAATTTCATGTGTACTATTATTGGTTGAAAAAAAAGGATTTAACCTCCTACCCCGAGTGGAGAGAAGTAGATGAAAACAGTTAAAATAATTGCGACCACGCCGGCCGACAAAAGGACATCAACGGTGTTCCAACTGCTTCGGGTTTTGGCGCGATCAAAATCAGAGGTGGTAGAAAATGTTAGTCCTGCCAATTGGCTGTTGGTTGGCGGACTGGTCAATAAACTCACGACGATTAATAAGATTAAACAGAACACAAACAGCGTAATACAGAAATACAAAAAGTTCATGGTCGCAAACCCGAGCCAAAATCCGCTGAGTGTATCTTTTTGCAATTCAAGAAAGATCCGAAGCATTCCCAGAAAAAATCCACCCGCCAGGGTTGCCATGGCGCCGGTTGCATTGATGCGTTTGAAGAAAATACCAAGCAGAAAAACAGCCGCAACAGGAGGCGCGAGATAGGATTGCACGCTTTGTAAATATTGATACAATGTCCCTGAGATGCCCTTCATAATCGGGATCCATAAAATTCCCAGCACGACGACTACTGCGGTTGCAATGCGTCCTACACGAACCAGTTTTTTCTCTCCGGTGTTCGGTCGGATCTTGCGGTAGATGTCCATCGTGAAAAGGGTAGAGCACGAATTAAAAACAGATGCAAGCGAGCTCATTAGGGCTGCTAAAAGTCCTCCCGCGAGGAGCCCGCGTAACCCGACGGGCATCAGCGTTTGAACCAGTGCCGGAAACGCCTGATCCGGAGATTCCAATTGCAGCTTACCACTTGCTGCCAAGGCTGTAGCGATTAGCCCGGGAATCATGAAAATAAAAAATGGGAATAATTTCAGATAGGCTGCGAAAATGGTTCCTCTTCTCGCTTCTTGTTCAGAAGATGCGGCCAGACACCGTTGAACAATATATTGATCGGTGCACCAGTACCACAATCCAACAATCGGAGAGGCGAATAAAATTCCTGCCCATGGAAAATCAGGATCCGAAAGCGGAGGAAACATATTAAGTTTTTCAGCAGGCACTGCAGCGATCATCGCGCTCCAGCCTCCAATTTCGTTCAGACCGATCAGCGTAAGGATCAGTGAGCCCAACAACAAAACTACCGCCTGAATGGCTTCGGTGTAGGCTACTGCACGCATCCCGCCCAACACGGTGTAAATTCCTGTGAGTACGACCAACACCAGAGCACTGGTCCAAAAATCGAATCCCATAAATGCGGCGATCACTACTGCACCAGCGTAAACCGTTACGGATACTTTCGTTAGCACATAGCTGAGCAAAGAGAAAATACTCAGAAACCAGCGTGCAGCCGGACTAAATCTGCGTTCTAAAAATTCCGGCATGGTAAAAACTTGGCTCCGAATGTAAAATGGAATGAATACCCAACCCAACATCAAAACAATCCAGGAATGAAGTTCATAGTGACCCATAACCACTCCTGATTTGGCTGCGGTGCCCGATAAGCCCACCACATGTTCTGACCCCACATTCGATGCCAAAATAGAAGCCCCCACAACAAACCAACCAATGTTTCTTCCCGCCAGAAAATATTCGCTCGCAGAATCTTTTTTCCGTCTCATGGTCCACCAGGAAACGACAGCAATCAACAGGAAATAAAGAATGATGATGATCCAATCTGCGGTTTGAAAAACTTGCATGGGAAATTTATTAGTACCTAAATCTAATTTAAAAGTCACGTAAAACGCGGTACTAAGCCGATCGAATCCGATTTTTGCATCGGTTTTAAGCAACCACTTGGTTTATGAGGAAGCTTACAATGGAAGAACTGGGACGGCTATCGGTGCGGGATTTTAAAACTGCACCCAAAACAGCCGTGACACTGGTGCTTGACAACATAAGAAGTTTGCACAATGTAGGCTCCGCCTTCAGAACAGCAGACGCCTTTTCACTTGAGCAAATTATTTTGACCGGCATCACCGGCACGCCACCACACCGTGAAATTGAAAAGACAGCATTGGGTGCAACGCAGTCCGTGGGTTGGAAATATGAGGAGAGCGCCGAAATTGCTGTGGCGGCCCTCAAAGCATCGGGTTATCACATCGTGGTCGTAGAGCAAACCGACCAAAGTATTCCGCTCGATCGGTTCTCTATTCCGCCGGGCGAACGGCTGGCATTGGTTTTCGGAAATGAAATCAATGGAGTAAGCGCTGAAGTGCTTCAGCATGCCGATTCGGCCATCGAAATTCCACAATCCGGAACCAAGCACTCGATTAATGTTTCGGTATGCATTGGCATTGTCGTTTGGGAAGTGGTTCGCCGCTTTCGGGTCTGAAAATCCGACGAAATTTTGGCACCTTTGTTTTTTAGTCAACATTAAAATTTTGAGTTCCGATCGTTACGGTCAGCGCGGCGTTTCAGCAGCCAAAGAGGATGTTCACCAGGCCATTCGAAAGCTGGACCGCGGACTTTATCCTGGCGCATTCTGCAAAATTGTTGCTGATCTTCTGACGGGTGATTCGGAGTACTGTACGGTCATGCACGCCGATGGAGCGGGTACGAAGTCTTCACTGGCGTATTTGTACTGGCGCGAGACGGGCGACCTTTCGGTTTGGAAAGGCATTGCACAAGATGCAGTGGTGATGAATACCGATGATCTGCTGTGTGTAGGTGCTACGGGTCCGGTTTTTCTCTCCTCCACCATAGGGCGAAATAAAAATCGCATTCCCGGTGAAGTCATTCAAACCATTATCGAAGGAACAGAAGAAGTTTTGGAAATGCTGCGCAAGCACGGCATGGAAATTCAGAGCACGGGTGGCGAAACTGCAGATGTGGGTGATTTGGTGAGAACGATAATCGTAGACAGCACGGTGGTCGCCCGCATGAAGCGCTCGGAGGTCATCGACAACGCCAACATCAGACCCGGCGATGTTATTGTGGGCCTGGCTTCTTCCGGCAAAGCAAACTATGAGTCGGAATACAACTCAGGGATGGGCAGCAATGGCCTGACCTCGGCACGTCACGATGTTTTCAGGAAAGAGTATGCAGAGAAATATCCTGAATCATACGATCCATCTGTCCCCAGCAACCTTATCTATTCCGGAAAATACAAGCTTACGGATCCTATTCCCGGCACTGATCGAAATGCGGGCCAGCTGGTGCTTTCGCCCACCAGAACCTACGCACCGGTACTGATTCCGCTCTTCAAGGAATTCCGTCAGCATATTCACGGACTGGTGCATTGTAGTGGTGGCGCACAAACGAAAGTGATGCATTTTGTTGGCAACGTCCATGTGGTGAAAGACAATTTGTTTGAAATCCCTCCGCTTTTTAAAATCATTCAGGAAACCACAGGCACGGCATTAAAAGAGATGTACAAGGTCTTTAACATGGGCCACCGGATGGAAGTATATCTTCCTGAACAGTATGCGGGTAGGGTGATGGAAGTTGCTGCTTCGTTTGGTGTCGAAGCACGCGTCGTTGGCCGAGTGGAAGCATCGGAACAGAAACAACTTAGTCTGCATACAGCGCAGGGTGTGTTGAAATATTCGTTTTAACGGAAATTTTTTTGAAGTCTCTTAACATTCATTCTATGAAGAAGAATTTTCTCATGGTGATTTCATTTATGGCGATGGCTGTAGGTGGATGGGCACAGAAACCTGCGCTTACGGGCACTGCGTATGACCAGTGGAAAACAGTTAATGCAAAGCACATCACTGCCGACGGGAAATATGCTGCTTATATTATCGGACCCGAAGACGGAGACGGTCGCGCTGAATTTTATTCTATTTCAACCGGAACCCGAGACACCATTTCCCGCGCTTCCGATTTGGTGATTGCGTATGACGGAAGTTTTGCATTTTTTAAAATCAAGCCGCCGGTGAAGCAGGTTAAGGAAATGCGCAGGCAAAAAAAGAAGAAGGAAGAGCTCCCGATGGATTCACTTGGGATCTATTCGTTTGTTTCCCGTAAAACAGAAAAAATTCCCGATGTCAGAAATTTTAAATCACCGTCTAAAGCGAGCGGATGGCTTGCCTATCAACTGGAGGCGGAACGCACACCGGCCAAGGGAAAGAAAAGAAAGAACAGTGAGGAAAATGGATTTACCCTTGTTCTTAAAAATCTTAAAACCAATACGACAGAAAAGATTGGATTTGTGAAGGACTATTCCTTCGATAGAAATGCGAAGGGACTTCTTTTTTCTACGACAGGAAATGACAGCACTTTAAAGCCTGGGGTTTATTGGAAAGATCTTCAGACCGGCAACCAAACCACTTTGTTTGAGGGCAAAAGAAAATTTCAGTACAAGGGCTTGAGCATAGCCCAGGATGGCACACAGGCAGCTTTTTTGGTTGATACCGATACGACCAAGCGGCCTCATCATTTTTGGAAGCTGTACTACTGGAAAATGGGCGCGCCTGTTGCAAAAGATCTTAGGTTGGAAGAAAACAAACTCCCGGAAGGATACCTTACCGGCGAATATTTTGCGCCTGTATTTTCAAAAAACGGCTCTCGATTATTCTTTGGCGCTGCACGAAAGGCGATGAAGGCCGATACGACGCTGCTTCCGGAGGAAATGGTTCAGGTGGAAGTTTGGGGAACAGAAGACCCGGAAATTTATCCACAGCAAAAAGTAAAACTAGACCAGGAACGCCGGCGCAGTTACCTCGCTGTTGCGGATCTGGGTGATGGATCTTTTCCTGTCCGCCTGTTGGGAAGTCCTGAGCTGCCGGTGATTGAAACCGCTGATGAGGGCAATTCGGATTATGCACTGGCCGCCACCGACGTTCCATATAAAAAAATGGCTACATGGGATCTTAGCGTCTACCATGATGTATGGCAAGTGGATGTAAACAGTGGAACACGCAAGCCAATAGCCCAAAAGATTAAATCGAGGCCCTCCATTTCTCCATCGGGTAATTATGTTTTATGGTTCAATCCCGTTGACACGGCTTGGTATGCTCATGCAGTGCGGAGTGGGAAGACTGTAAAACTTACGAGTGGTATTAAAGTTTCTTTTGCAGATGAGGAAGACGATCATCCTGATTTTCCAAACGCCTATGGAGTAGCGGGCTGGACCGCCTCAGATGAACGTGTTGTGCTTTACGATCGCTATGATCTGTGGTTGGTAGATCCATCAGGCACAGCGGCACCGGTCAACCTGACCAACGGCAGAAATACGCGAAGGGTTAGTCGATACCTCAGACTGGATTCAGAGGAAAAATTTCTTGACAGTACAAAGGACTGGTGGATGAGTGTCTTTTATGAGGACACCAAACAAAGTGGATTTGCAAAAATATCGGCGAAAGGAAAAAAACTTATTGAAGTTGTGGTTGGCCCATATCGGTACGGCGCTCTTTTAAAAGCAAGGCAGTCCGACCGCCTGCTGTTTACGCGTGAAACCTTTACGGAGTTTCCAGATGTTTGGACCACCACGACTGATTTTAAAAATCCATTGAAAATTACCAATGCCAATCCCCAACAAAATCGTTACCGCTGGGGTACGGCAGAGCCTGTGCGTTGGAAACGCAGCGATGGAAAATTGATCAGTGGACTTTTGTATAAGCCTGAAGGATTTAATCCAGCAGTAAAGTATCCGATGATTGTTAATTTTTATGAGCGCAACAGCGATGATTTGTATGCTCACGCTGCGCCCTATGCCCATCGCTCTACGATTAACAAATCGATGTATGTAAGCAACGGGTACGTATTGTTCATTCCTGATGTTCACTATCGAGTAGGATACCCTGGTGAGAGCGCAATGGAATGTATTATGCCAGGTGTGGAGATGTTGGTTGCAAAAGGTTTTATTGACCAGAACCGCATTGGTATCCAGGGACACAGTTGGGGCGGTTACCAGATTGCATACATGGTTACACGGACATCTAAATTCAGAGCTGCTGAAGCAGGGGCCATTGTTGCCAACATGGTTAGTGCCTATGGGGGCATTCGTTGGGAGACGGGCTTGAGCCGAATGTTTCAGTATGAAAAAGATCAGAGTAGGCTAGGGGCCACGCTTTGGGAGAAGCCGAATCTCTATTTAGAGAATTCACCAATTTTTTTGGCCGACAAAATTGATACGCCGCTCTTATTGTTGCACAACGATGCCGATGGTGCTGTCCCCTGGTATCAGGGAATTGAAATGTACATGGCATTGCGCCGGCTGAACAAGAGGGCCTGGATGCTTAACTACAATGGAGAGCCACACTGGCCGCTGAAGCGTGAGAATCGGATTGACTTTCAAACGCGGATGATGCAGTTTTTTGATCATTATCTGAAAGATGCCGCTGCTCCGGTTTGGATGAACAGCGGAATTCCTGCCACTGAAAAAGGAATAAACAAAGGATACTGATTCAGATCAGGCCTTCTGTTGGCGTAAGGTGATCAAAGTCACTTTTTAGATTTCTCATTGATTTTATTTTTGATGGAATTAAAAATGGCCATTATGAGAAGCGAGCAGATTGCGGTGGAGAATATGAAATGTGGTGGGTGTGCATCAACCATTAAGAAAGCGCTCATGGAAATGGATGGTGTCGAGTTGGTGGACGTTGATGTTGACCACGGCAGGATTGATGCCAATGTACAAGACACAGTATTGCGGGAGGATATGCTGGCGAGACTGGCGAGGCTCGGTTATCCTGAAGCCGGCAAAGGTAATTTGTTGCAGAAGGGTATTTCTTATGTGAGCTGCATGATTGGAAAACTAGGAGAAACAAAAAATGAAAAAGCCTTTTAAGGAAATTGTTGAAGGTGAAGTTCCAGTACTAGTGGATTTTCACGCCACCTGGTGCGGCCCATGTAAAACCATGGCTCCAGCTTTACAGGCTTTTGCGACGGAGATGGGTGATCGCCTAAGGGTGATTAAGATAGATGTCGACCGAAATCCACAGGTTGCGTTGGATTATAAGATTCAGGGAGTTCCTACACTCATATTATTTAAGGAGGGGAAGCCGGTATGGAGGCAATCCGGCGTTCTTTCCACTTTTCAGATGCACCAGGGCCTTAGCCCATTTTTATAGACCTTTTTTGATAGCTCTATGATATATAGAGTGGAATAATCCGGCCGAACAGTGGCAGAAAGGCATTTTTTAGGGCATTTAAAACCTCTTTCTAGAAATCCGGACTTTTTTCAAACCCAAGGGGCTTAGTTACGTATAAGCACCACTATCTTTGCTGATAGTAAAGCTATTATAAACGAAAGTACCTATGGCAATTGCCTTTAAGTTAAATGAGGGCCTCTACCTGCGCGATCCGCAGGATACAGAGTTGGGTCGAAAAATTATTGAGAGCGGCATCACGCTGATCGATAGGTTGGGTTTTGAACAATTCACGTTCAAAAAACTAGCAGAAGAAATTGGTTCTGCCGAGGCCTCTCTATACCGCTACTTTGAAAACAAACACCGTTTGCTTTTATATCTGACGGGCTGGTATTGGAATTGGACCGAATACCGGATGGAAATTTTAACGCATCCGACGCAGACGGCAGAGGAAAAATTGCGATGGTGTTTGCGTGTGCTTACGGAAGAAAAGAAAAACGATCCAGCTTTTGGTTTTGTTGATGAAGAAGCGCTCTACCGAATTATAGTTAATGAGCTGGATAAAACTTATCTGACCAAATGGGTAGACGTCGATAACCAACACGGCTTGTTTGCGAGCTATAAATCTATTTGTAAAAAAATGGCCGCGCTGATTGCTGAGATCGACCCCGACTATCATTATCCTAATTCCCTCGTGAGCACGATAATGCTCACATCGGTTCAACAGATTTTTTATTCTGAACACCTTCCCTCACTCACCAACCTTAAAGGCGATCGTTATGGTCAGCTTTATGCGTTTACTGAACACCTGGTTTTCTCCGCTCTTAAAAGAAAAAATTAAATGCTGAATACAGATCAGATCATCCGAATTATTTCGGAGTCAAGCCTGGCTACCGGGATTGAAGTTTCTTCGGAAGTTATTCGTTCATTATACCGGAATCACCGGACGTATGAGGAGCAGGAGCTGCACGAGTTCAAACGTGACCTGATGGACTCTGCCCATCAGGCGGGCCTTCAGATTTTTGAATATCGAATTCGTTTAGAGGAATTAAAAGAGTTTATCGAGCAACCGGAGCAAGCCCTGTTATTTTTTTCAACAGAAAAAAATTCACTGCGGCCATTTATGGTTGTGCGTGACCGAAAAAAATTAAGCAGGATCTGGTTGAACACGGATCAAAATGATCGTGATGCTATTTCCATCGAAGAACTTGAACAGACTTTAGGCAGCAGCGATCAAATTGAGCTTTGGTCGATTATGAAACTCGAACAACTGGTTAGTGAAGCTGGTTCTGACAATTTGAAACCAATTACGCGCTTCATCCACTTGTTGTTTACCGAGAAAAAAGATATTTTCTACATTTTCCTTTACGCATTTTTTATCGGACTGATCAGTCTGGTTATTCCTTTAGGAATTCAAACAACCATTGAGCTGATCTCAGGAGGCGTATTTTTCAGTTCTGTCTATATTCTTATTGGTGGCATTATTATTGGTGTTTTGATGGCCGGTGGCATGCAGGTTTTTCAACTTACGCTGGTCGAATACCTTCAGAGAAGAATCTTTACCAAAGCAGCATTTGAATTTGCCTACCGCTTTCCGCACATCGACACTTCCTCTATAAAGGGAATTTATGCCCCTGGCCTGGTAAACCGATTCTTCGATGTCATTACGCTTCAAAAAGGGTTGCCGAAATTCCTGATCGAATTTTCCGGCGCGGGACTCCAGATCATCTTCGGTTTGCTGTTACTATCCGCTTATCACCCCTTCTTTGTTTTCTTCGGCTTGGGTCTGCTCGCTTTTTTATCTGCGATCTTTTATCTGACAGGTCCCAATGCACTTAAAACCTCCATCCAGGAATCAAGCTATAAGTATAAACTTATTCATTGGCTGGAAGATGTGGCCAGGCTTCACCGAACCCTCAAGCAGACCGGTACCACCACACTTCCGGTAATGAAGACCGATTTCTTCGTGAACAACTATCTCAAAAATCGAAAAAGTCATTTCCGAATTCTTCTGGTTCAGTTCACCTATATCGTTATTTTCAAAGCCGCCATTATAGGAGGCCTGCTCATCATTGGTACCATCCTGGTGGTTGATCGGGAAATCACACTCGGTCAATTCGTAGCCTCGGAAGTTATCATCATTCTTATTTTGAACTCGGTCGAAAAAATCATTATGTATATGGATGTGATTTATGACCTGCTAACTGCAGTTGATAAAATCGGAGCCGTAACCGATCTTAAAATTGAACGTCTCGGTGGATTGGATCTGGCTGGCCTGGAAAAACCGATTTCAATCAATCTGATGAATGTCACCATGCGACATCCGGATTCCAACGCATCGGCATTGAGTGGCATTAATCTAGAAATAGCTTCTGGCGAAAAAGTCTGTATAGCCGGGCAATCAGGATCCGGTAAATCAACTTTATTCGGATTACTGGCAGGTCTCTACTCAGGATTTGAAGGCTCAGTGATGGTCAATGGATATTCATTGCGCGATCTAGACCTGACTTTTTACCGTGACCATCTTGCTGCCAATGGTCCTGAATCTGATGTGTTTGAAGGCACCTTACTCGATAACGTAACGGTAGGCAATCCTAAAATCAAGACAACAGCTGCAATCGATGCGCTTTCACGTGCTGGCCTTGGTGAGACCATAGCTTCCTGGCACAATGGAATCGATACCACAATATCCAGCGCCGGCGAAACCATAAGCGCCGGACTTGCGCATCGAATTATGATGGCCAGATGCATTGCCAGAAATCCTCAACTCATGCTTCTGTCCGATTTCTTTTCTGGATTTTCTTCCCGTGAAAAACTTCAACTCCTAAATCCCGCCTGGAATATGGATGGCGCCACAGTAATATGTTTCTCGAACGATCCTGCCATCATGGCGGCATGCGATAGAGTCGTGGTGCTGGAGAATGGGGCCATTAAAACGCAGGGAAAATTCAATGAATTGCTCAAGCAGGGAACCTTAAACCAATTTACCGCATAGTCTATGCTTAACCTGTCAAAAAACAGAATCCACGAACAGGTTCCTCATGATCGATTGTATTCGATGAGGGCACTGCGTACACCCCGCGCCGGTAAACAACTGCTGCACTGGATTCTTGGACTGTTCGGAATATTTCTGATCATCCTGTTTCTTCCCTGGCAGCAAAACATCAACGGATCCGGAATGGTCACGGCACTCTCACCGGCCAACCGACCACAAGTGGTCCCAACATTAATTGCCGGACGAATTATGAAGTGGGGTGTGCAGGAAGGTCAGTATGTAAAGGCTGGCGATACCATCGTTGTTATAGGTGAGATCAAAGAAAAATATTTTGACCCTAAGCTTCTTCAGCGGTTACGTGAACAAATAGAGGCCAAGAAAGGAACGCTTTCATCCAAAAAGCAAATGGCAGAGGCACTCAGGCGTCAACTAACAGCGATCCGCCAAAACCAAAAAACCAAATCGGATCAGGCGAATGCCAAACTGAAGGCAGAGGAGGTAAAATTCCGCAACGCTGAAAATCAGTACCAACGCAACAAATTACTTTATGAGGCCGGTAACATCACGCTCACCAAATTCCAGGATACTGAATACAAGTTTCAATTAAGTCAGGCAGATTTTCGTACCGCAAAAATTGAGGTCGATCAGGTTAAGGCAGAGTTTCAGGATAAAATTTCAAAAACAGAATCTGAGCTTGAAAAAACGCTCGCTGAATTTTTTGAAACCGAAGGTGAAATCGCCAAACTGACCAACGAGTACGCAAGTCTTTCCATACGGAATGAACAATACCACATACTTGCTCCACAAGCCGGGTTTGTGGTTAAGGCCATGAAGGCAGGATTGGGCGAGACCATTGGAGAGAGCGACCCCGTTTGTACCATTATGCCAGACGTAAAAGACATTGCTGTTGAAATGTATGTGAGGGCTATGGATGTACCGCTGATCGCTATTGGTAGAAAAGTTCGAATACAATTTGATGGTTGGCCTGCCTTACAATTTTCAGGTTGGCCCAATATTTCTGTTGGTACGTTTGGCGGAAGAGTTAAAGTTGTTGACTACGTCAGCAGTAAGCCTGGCGAATTCAGGATTCTGGTTGTACCCGATCAGGAAGATGTAGCCTGGCCTTCCCAATTGCGCGTTGGATCCGGAACAAAAGGTTGGATAATGCTTGACAACGTAAAAGTCTGGTTTGAAATCTGGCGTCAGTTAAACGGATTCCCACCAAGCTTATACAAAGCACCAACGGAGGATTCAAAAAATATGAAGACCAATGAAAAGGAAAAGAAATAGTTTTCTCTGTTTCGTTGTACTTCTGATTTCCATGGGAGTGGTCCGGTCTCAGGATACCATTCAGTTTAGCATCGACGCATTTTACCGGCAGGTGGCTGAATACCACCCCATGGTACGTCAAGCCAGATTGTTAAGCGAGCAGGCAAGACAGGAAATCCGTTTTGCGCGTGGAAGTTTTGATCCAAAACTTGAGGCCTTCTTCGCAACCAAGGAGTTTCAGGATAAGAGCTACTTCAACACTTTTGAGACAGCTGTAACACTGCCAACCCGATCACCCATCCAACCCAAAGTTGGATTCGAGCGCACGACTGGTGAACTGCTGGATCCTTCTGAAAAAATTCCCGGAAATGAACAGGCCTTCGCCGGCGTTAGTCTTCAGCTGGGACGGGGCTTGCTCACCGATGAGCGCAGAACAGTCTTACAGCAGGCCGAGCAAATGGTAAATATGTTTGAGGCTGAACAAGTAAAACTTGTCAATAAAATTCTACTCGAGGCAGCTTCAACGTACTGGAATTGGTATTACCGTTACCGCGCTGTAGCGGTTTTCGACCGTGCAGCAACCGTTTCTCAGGAAATTTTAGACGGAGTGAAACTGAACTTTTCACAAGGAGAAGCCTCGGTTTTGGATACCGTTCAGTCGTCGATCACCAATCAGGCACGTCAAATTGAAAAACAAGAAGCGCGACTACAACTCAACAATGCCAAAATTGCTTTATCTAATTTTCTTTGGACTGATGGAAATTCGCCAGTCATCTTATCTGCTAATGCAGTTCCTTTGCTTCCTGTTCCGGGCGTTATAAGAGCGGAGGAAGAGCTGGCCATGTTGTCGGATCAGGCCAGGGCAAACCATCCGGAGCTGATTAAGCTTCGTACTAAAATTGAAATCCTCGAACTTGATCAGCGGCTTGCCAGAGAATTTTTAAAACCAAGACTTGATCTAAACTATTCCCTGCTTAGCCAGCCTGGCGCAGCACGATCCATTGATTTATCCAACGACTATAAACTAGGGCTCGACTTTTCCTTTCCGCTATTCCTGAGAAAAGAAAGATCCAAACTGAAGCTTATGGGACTTAAGCTGAATCAGACCAATCTTGAAACAGGATTTATGGAACGTGAAATCCTGAATACCCTTCAGCAAACTTTTAATGAGCTTATTACCATGCACCAGCTGTTGTCAAGGCAATCCACGATGGTAAAATCTTATGCAAGACTTATGGAAGGTGAGCTGCTCAATTTGCGAAATGGCGAGAGCGATCTATTCAAAATAAACGTTCAGCAGGAAAAGCTTTTACAGTCACAAGAGAAGCTGGCAAAGCTGGAGTCAGACTATCAAAAGAAGAAAGCCTACCTGTGGTGGTCGGCAGGAATAAGCCCGCTCGACAGCGCTGCCCCCCGGCCATAATCTTTTCGCGCCCAAAAATTCATCAACTTTACAAATGGTATTCGGGCTCAATTACCGAGTACAGCAGCAATGGAGCGGAAAGTCTTTCGAGTATGTGTTATCGGGCCTGAGTGTACTGGCAAAACCACGCTCTCCAAAGCATTGTCGGCACATTTCAGTGAACCATGGGTTCCGGAGTACGCCCGCCAATACCTTGATAGCCTTGGCAGACCGTATCATCAAGACGATTTGCTGACCATTGCCCAAGGTCAAATTCAAGCAGAGGAAACGATGGAGTCGAAAGCCAGCCGGATGCTGGTGTGCGATACCAATCTGCTGGTGATCAAAGTTTGGAGCGAACATAAATATGGATACTGCGATGCAGCCATCATGGCCTTGCATGCTGCTAAGACCTATGATCATTATCTATTAACCGCCACCGATATTCCATGGGAGGACGATCCCCAGCGCGAGCACCCTACCCTTCGTCAGCATTTCAGTGCATTGTATCAATCATTGATTACTTCGACAGGTGTTGGATTTACCCACATTTCTGGAACAACAGCTCAACGAATTGAGCTCGCAGTAAAAGCTGTTGAACAATTGATAAACTGATCGCCATGTCACAAAAAAGTAAAGTGCCGCCGCTGGCATCGATGTACATCCGTGACTTTAGAAATTTTGTAACGGCACGACTGTTTATGACAATTGCCATTCAGGTACAGGCCGTAGCGGTTGGTTGGCAGATCTATGAAATTACCCGCGATCCACTTTCTCTTGGACTGATTGGACTTTCGGAAGCAATACCGGCGATCAGTGTCGCTCTCTACGCCGGCCATCTTGCCGATGTCATGGAAAGAAAAAAAATAATTCTTCTCTGTGCATCTACTTTATTGATCTGCTCGGTTGCCCTTTTTGCTTTTACCTCAAATCTTTCTTCTCTTCTTGAGGTATATGGTGCAATACCCATATACGCCGTTATGTTCGTGACGGGTATTGCCAGAGGATTTCTTTCACCGGCCAATTTTTCATTGCTCCCCCAGCTTATTCCCAGAGCGTTGTACACCAATGCCATTACCTGGAACAGCACCATCTGGGAGGGCGCCTCGGTTGCCGGTCCGGCCATCGGGGGTTTACTGATCGATTTCATCGGACTCCGTCTTACTTATTTTTCGGTGATGATGATTTTTGGCGCAGGTCTTTTCTTTTATGCGCTGGTCGATCGTAAGCCAGTGCCCTCAGCCACAGACGAGCAAAGCGTTTGGGAAAAAATCAGCGCTGGATTAAAATTTGTTTTCAGCCACCAATTAATTCTTTCAGCGATAACGTTAGACTTATTTGCTGTATTGTTTGGTGGCGCCGTGGCGCTCTTGCCGGTATTTGCAAAGGAAATCCTGGATGTGGGTCCACATGGATTTGGTTTGCTGCGTGCAGCGCCCGCAGCCGGCGCACTGGTCATGGCATTAATTCTTTCCTATTATCCAATTCAAAAATATCCAGGTCGTGTATTGTTGTGGTGTGTGGCCGGATTTGGCCTGAGCATGGTTGGATTTGCACTCTCTGAAAACTTTTTGCTTTCGCTTGCCTTGCTGGTGATTAGTGGAGTATTCGATTGTGTGAGCGTAATTATCCGCGGCATCATTGTACATACCCAAACTCCGGAGAATATGAAAGGCCGGGTGGCAGCCATCAACAGTATGTTCATAGGCTCTTCAAATGAAATCGGGGCGTTTGAGTCCGGTGTTGCAGCACGCTGGATGGGCGTAGTTCCTTCTGTGGTTTTCGGTGGAATCATGACCATGGTGGTCACCGGCGCAACGGCTTTTAAAGCCGAGCACTTGCGAAAGATTCGACTCATTCGTTAAAGAAGGATTCATTAATTTTTTGAAAGCTGAAGTATCCCTGTGGAGGATGAGCAGGGGGTTTTTACTGCTTTAGTTTTGTCAAAAAACCCGCGGAGCCCATGAAAAATACACCCACCATTAAAGTATTTATCGCCGATGATCACTTCCTGTTGAGAGAAGCGCTGTGTGGACTGGTGTCAGCTTTTGAAGAGCTTGAAGTAATAGGCCAAGCCTCCAATGGCATCGAGTTGCTTGAAAAATTTAGCCTTGGTGTTGTTCCCGATGTGGTATTGCTGGATGTGCAAATGCCATTGCTCGATGGAATTGAAACTGCTAAAAAAATCAAGGGTGCATTTCCGTTGGTAAAAGTTATTGCCCTGACCATGCACCAGGAAGAACAAAAGATTATAAAAATGTTGCGCGCAGGCGCTTCAGCATATTTAAAAAAAGATTCAACACCGGATGAACTCAAAGTGGCCATCCTTCAGGTCATGCGCAATCATTTCCATTATACAGAAATGGTGAGCACCGCAATGATGCGCAATGTTTTATCCGATTCCAGACAAATTGGATTTACCCAGGGAGGACTTCACGATCGCCATGTAGAGTTTTTGAAGCTGGCTTCCTCTGAGTTGACGTATAAAGAGGTTGCCGACCGGATGAACGTTTCTGCCAGAACCATCGATGGTTACCGCGACGATCTTTTTCACAAACTCAACGTGCGAAGCCGAGTCGGCCTGGTCTTGTTTGCCATCCGTAACAAGTTGATCGATTTGGATGCTGCTTAGCGCGTAAGCCGGTAAATGAATACAGCCGTCCGGGCAGTAAGGTCTTTAAAAGTGCGCAGATCAATGGCTTCCTGAAGACTGTGCGCACCTTCTCCCATAGAACCCATTCCATCGAGTCCGCTGATGTAGGGCGCCACGTAAGCAATGTCACCCGCGCCGCGTTTTCCCGGATCCCATGGTTTTACCTCACCAAGCCCCATGTCTACACTTGTTTTACTGAGCTGCTCAAGCAACGCATAGTTGCCAGGCGTTGGAGGCATGGAAGGAATGCCATCTTCAAAAATGATTTCAGCGCTGGTTTGTGGCAGGTGTCTGGAAACAATTTCACGCATCTTTTCCCGTGTTCTGTTTTTTTGTTCTTCTGAAATAAATCGGAGATCACCTTTCACTACTGCAGTTTCAGCTACGATGTTGCTCTTGCCGGTTGCCGAACCTTCGCCCGGTCCAACCTCTGCTGTTGAGCCGCCAACAATCATTCCAGGGTTGTAGGTGAGGTATTGTTCCTGAAGCGCGTTGTGGAATTCATTTAAAATACGCGCTGCTTCGTAAATAGCGCCGCTTCCAACTCCGGCATTAAAAACACCAGAAGAATGAGCCCTTCTTCCAGTGGTCTTAAGCGTCCAACCACTGGATCCGCGCCTTGCCACTGTTCCATATCCAAAGCCCGTCGATCCTTCAAACGCCAAAGCAAAATCACTTCGCTTCGCTGCCTCTACAATATCTTTTCTGCTGATCGATTCAGGATCACCGCCATTTTCTTCATCACCATGTAGCGCAACAATGATCTGAGCGTCGTCCAGTACACCTGATTCATAAAGCGCCTTAAGCGCGAACAACATAATAATGTTCCCACCCTTCATATCATTGGCGCCGGGTCCGTACGCAACCGAATCGGCGAAGGTCCACGATTGAAATGGACTGTCTGGTTCAAATACCGTATCAAGATGTCCGATCAACAGCAGGCGTTTACCCTTTTTGCCTTTTCGTTCAGCGAAGAGGTGGCCAGCTCTTTTCATCTCTGTTGGCATATCAATCCAACGAGTTTCAAAGCCTATTTTTTTGAACTCAGGATCAAGCAGATCACCATTCGCCCGAACGCCTTTTATGTTAAACGTTCCTGAATTGATGTTCACGGATTTTTTGAGCAGATCTATGGATGCCTGATGGTTGGCTTCAACCTTGCGAACAATTTCTTTTTCTTTTTTTGAAAGATTTTGTCCGTTTACCAACAGAGAAAACATTACCAGAGCGGGAAGTATTATTCTGATCATCATCGTGGGCTTAGAATTTTGCTAAACTAAAAAATATTGAAGGATGTGTTGGTAGAAGTTATGTGAAAGAGTTTCCGGGTTTAAAGGGTGAACATTTGAATTGTCGTTATTTTGAGGCCTGACTGTTCAGCAGCGTATGCCCTCCTTTTCAATAAGTCCCGATTTATCAAAATGGCTTGAACACCATGCCGGAGATGATCCGATCAAAGTGAGGCTTGCCGGAAAGGAGGTTGAGGGATATACCGCCGCGTTTGTGGCCGATCAGCTTACAGCCCGACAGCGTTTTAAAAGGAAATTCCCGAAAATCTGTGCCGATCCATTTTTTGTATTTCCACCGTCGGTTCACCTTGAGCAGGCTTCTTCTGAAACCACCGCCCGCATCAAGCTGGAATTGATTCTTGACCATCCGTCCCCGCGCAACCACATCATAGATCTTACTGCAGGTTTTGGTGTTGATGCACTTAGCTTTTCTGAAATATTCAGACAGGTTTCACTGGTAGAGCCCGATCCGTATCTCCACGACCTTACACAGGCCAACTTCATCCGAACCGCACCCACTAAATTCTCTTTACACCTGCAGACCGCCGAGGATTTTCTTTTGAATAAAAATTTGCATGCCGATTGGATTTTTGTTGATCCTTCCCGCAGGGATGAAGGTCAGAGAAAATTTTTATTGGAAGATTCCTTTCCAAATGTGGTGGCCCTTCATAGAAGGCTTCTTGAGGTTGCGCCGCAGCTCCTGATTAAAACTTCGCCGATGTTGGATATTTCAGCTTGCCTGAAATCGCTTCCAGGCATTACAGGGGTGCATATCGTTTCGGTTGACAATGAATGTAAAGAAGTGCTGTACCACATCGATAGCACTAAAAAAATGGATGAGCCCGAAATCCGATGCATTAATATCCGCAACAATGGCACCCGTGAATTGTTCAATTTCTTTCCTGCTGAAGAGCTTAATAGGATCGAGGTTGCTGTGTTGCCCGATCAATATCTGATGGAGCCCAACGCATCGGTGATGAAATCAGGTGGATTTAATTCTCTTTGCCGAAAATTTGGTTTAATGCCCGTAGGAAACAGCACGAGGCTATTCACTTCAACCACTGCCCCTTTTAATTTCCCTGGAAAAATTTTTAAAGTGAATCGTCCCTTCACCAAGTCCGACGAAGGAATGGCTGCAGCCGTAATCAGCAGAAACCACCCGCTCTCTGCCGATCAAATTCGAAAGAAGTATTCCTTGAAAGAGAGTGATAAGACCTTTCTGATCGCTTTCACGGGTAGATCTGAAAAATACCTTTTGCTGGCCGATCGTTTGTAGTCAGGAAAGTAGCCAATTCAAAAAATAGATCATTAAGCCTACGATCGCCCAGGGGCCATACCAACGCAGAACCAGGTATCGACTTTGGGTGTGATGCCACCAAAGCACCGATAGCGGATGGAATAATCCAACGACGACCAAAAGTGTGGGTATCACAGCAACGAGTAGAGTTGGTTCACGCCAATGCATATGAGCCGGTAAAATAATGGCTTCAAATCCGGATTTCAATTTTTCCTGAGTCCTCTCCTCTTATACCTTTGCACCCTTTCGTGTAGAGGCTTGAAGGCGGAGGCATTTCTTGATTTATTTAAAGAGGGAAGCGGGATCAAACTGCTTGTCGAGGGGATTCGTACGCGCCGTCCGTCCACCATCCGGCTAAAAGGAATTTCTGGAAGTCTGGATGCGGTGGTGATTGCCACCTCCTCCCAATCCATTCATCACAGCCACCTCGTGATTTGTCAGGACCGGGAAGAGGCCGCATACCTTGCATATGATTTGCAGAATTTGCTGCCCGCACGGCAGGTGCTCACTTTTCCACTTTCTTACCGTAAACCGTATGAATTTGATGAAGTAGAAAATGCCAACGTCCTCATGCGGGCAGAGGTGCTTGATAAACTCCAGGCCCATCCACAGTCGCAGCTCATGGTAACCTATCCGGAAGCATTGTCTGAAAAGGTAATTACCCGGGCAGGGATGGTCAAAAACACCTTTGCCGTTAAGCTTAGAGATACCCTTGACCGCGAGTTTCTTACTGAATTTCTTCAGAGCTATGATTTCGAAAAAACCGACATGGTCAGCGAGGCCGGTCAGTTTGCCATCAGGGGCGGTATCATCGATGTATTTTCATTTGCTCACGAGCTACCTGTACGAATTGAATTGTTTGGAAAAGAGGTTGACAGCATAAGGAGCTTTGATCCGGGCACTCAACTCTCCGTTCAAACCATGGAACAGGTTCGGTTGATCCCGGATGTTCAGACCAGACTATTTCAGGAACAACGTGAATCTTTGATTAGTTTTTTACCACCACACACCTGTCTGTGGATAAAAGACGTGGCCATGACAGCAGATGTGATGGAAACCTGTTTTGAAAAAGCGTCAGGTGAGTTTGATCGAATTGTCAAGGTTTCAGGAACGTCGTCAGTGGCACTGAAGCCGGAACAACTTTTTGAGTCAGGCCGTGAATTCAAAAAAAGCATTTCAGAAGTTCAGGTAATTGAATTCGGAAAACGCCGAGTTTCCACCTCCCGTGAATGTCTGGACATTGAATTCAATTCAGCACCTCAACCCCCATTCAAAAAAGATTTCGAACGACTTGCCGCGGACTTGCTTGGTCACCAGCAAAATGGATTTAAAAATCTGATTGCTGCTGAATGGCCGAGACAGCAGGAGCGTCTTGCCGAAATTTTTTCGGAGATCCATCCTGAGCTTCGATTTCAACCGCTTGAAATTAGTTTACGCGAAGGCTTTGCTGATCAGGAAACAGCTGTGTTGGTATACACCGACCACCAGATTTTTGAACGCTTCCACCGATACCGCACCAGAGAAAAATTCAGTAAGTCTAAAGCACTGACCTTACGGGAACTCCAGTCGCTTCAGCCCGGTGATTTTGTAACCCACATCGACTTTGGTATTGCCAAGTTTGCCGGATTGGAAAAACGAGAGGTCGACGGCCGACAACAGGAAGCCATTCGACTGGTGTATCGCGATGATGATCTTTTGTATGTAAGCGTTCATGCGCTTCAAAAAATTTCCAGATACACCGGAAACGAAGGCACGCCTCCACTGGTTAGTAAATTGGGAACGGGCGAATGGGAAGGTAAAAAAGCCAAAGTCCGGAAAAAGGTAAAAGACATTGCACGTGAGCTCATCACGCTGTACGCAAAACGCAAACAAGCAACCGGTCACGCCTATGCAGCCGATAGCTTCCTTCAGGCTGAATTGGAATCATCTTTTATTTATGAAGACACTCCCGATCAGGCGAAAGCGACAGAGGATGTTAAAAAAGACATGGAGGCTCCACACCCCATGGATCGACTCGTTTGTGGTGATGTTGGTTTCGGCAAAACTGAGGTAGCGATCAGGGCTGCTTTCAAAGCCATAAACGACGGAAAGCAGGTTGCAGTCCTGGTGCCCACCACCATCCTGGCCATGCAACACCACCGTACGTTCATGGAACGACTCTCAGCTTTTCCGGTTCGTGTGGAATACCTCTCAAGGTTTAAAACCGACAAGGAGATCAAAGCCATTCTCAAAGATTTAAGCGAAGGAAAAGTAAACATCCTCATCGGCACCCACAGGATTGTAGCCAAAGATGTGGTCTTTCAACAATTAGGGCTTCTCATTATTGACGAGGAACAAAAGTTTGGTGTGAAAGTTAAAGACCGACTGAAGGAACTTCGCGTGAACATTGATGTGCTCACGCTCACCGCCACACCCATTCCAAGAACGTTACACTTTTCATTGATGGGCGCGCGAGATTTAAGCATCATCGCGACACCACCGCCAAACCGGCAGCCGGTAACCACCGAACTGCACACTTTCCATGAAAACATAATACGCGATGCTGTCATGCGTGAAATGAAACGGAGTGGTCAGGTGTTTTTTGTCCATAACCGCGTCAGCGATATTGATGAAATAGCCAACCTTATTTACCGCATGGTGCCCGATGCAAGAATAGGAATTGCACACGGACAAATGGAAGGTGACAAGTTGGAAAAAGCCATGGTCCGATTCATTGAAGGCGCTTACGATGTGCTTGTGTCGACGAACATCATTGAATCTGGTTTGGACATACCGAATGCCAACACGATCATCATCAATCAGGCGCACATGTTTGGCTTGAGTGATCTTCATCAGATGCGAGGACGAGTGGGTCGCTCCAATCGAAAAGCCTATTGCATTTTATTAACACCGCCATCGGCACTGCTTACCTCTGATTCTCGTAAACGACTTGCGGCACTCGAAGAATTCTCTGAGCTTGGCGATGGCTTTAAAGTGGCCATGCGTGACCTCGATATCCGAGGAGCCGGAAACTTATTGGGAGCAGAGCAAAGCGGATTCATCACAGACCTGGGCTACGAAGCATACCACAAAATTTTGGACGATGCCGTCCAGGAATTGAAGGAAGAGGAGTTCAGTGAACTGTTTTCAAATGAATTGATGTCGGCAGCGCGTGAACTCGCCAAAGATTGTCTTATTGAAACCGATCTTGAGATTCTTATTCCCGATGACTATGTTTCTAATGTGAGCGAGCGATTGCAATTGTATTCCAGGCTGGACAATCTGAAAGACGAAAACCAACTCGTTGAGTTTCTTGGTGGGCTTGCCGATCGTTTTGGACCGGTGCCGACCGCGGTTCAGGATCTAGTTGAAACGGTCCGGATTCGTCAAAAGGGAAAGGAGTTAGGGTTTCAGAAGATTGTACTGAAGGGTGGAAAGCTTAAAGGATACTTCATTCAACATGACAGCTATTTTAGGTCCGAGTCGTTTAATAGAGTCTTTCGGTACGCCGGCGCCCACTCCAAAAGGGTCCGATTAAAAGAGACTTCCGGTCAACCGATGGTCGTAATTGATGCCGTAGGAGATGTAAGGGCTGCATCTCAGATAATGAACGATCTAAAAGGCGCCCCAATCCAGGCGTAATTAGCAGATTAACAGGATCTTGTAAGAATTTCAATACAGCCATTATGGACTATACAAGAAAACAATGGTGCTCATCGTTATGGAGTCCACCTGAAGCCTGGCACCATTTGGTCGGGGCCAAGACTTTGGGAATCACAGGTTTTACTCATTATCTTAGCAGTTACTTTCAAAATTTACCCTGAATGAAGGCCTTGAAGCAATTGGTATTTTTTTCGGCCCTTTTATTGGTCGCAACCTCGTGCTCATTTTTTGGTAACCTTTTCGGTGGTGGCGGAGCCCCCACAGCGGAAAATCCTGGTCAGCTGAGTTCGGCAACCGGATTGCGTTACAACGATGAAGAGTCCGGCAGTTTTCAGGTTAGCGAATTTGAAGGCCAGCCCGCAGCACCCAACATGCGTTTTATTGAAGGTGGTCGCACGGTGCTCGGTTCATTTGAAGAAGATCTTCTTTCCAACCATGACAATGTAGAGCGTACGGTTTCTGTTGCATCCTTTTATATGGATGAAACTGAAATTGCCAACGTTCACTGGTTGGAATACATGTATTATTTGGGCAGAGATTCCTCACAAAACCCTGCCGTTTTGGAAGCAGCGAGACCAGACAGTACTGTTTGGGTTGGAAAGCTTGCTTACAATGACCCATATGTAGCACACTACTTGCGCTATCCTGGATTTAGATTTTTTCCTGTCGTAGGTGTAAGCTGGGTTCAGGCCAATGAGTATGCCAAGTGGCGCACAACCGCAGTAAACATGCAATTGGCTCAGGAGTCTGGTCAAGGAGAAGCAGGTGTCCCTGCCGGCGGAAGAATTCCATTGGAATCTGGCTTCGTTATCCCTGATTACCGTCTGCCAACAGAAGCAGAATGGGAATATGCTGCACAAGCACTGATCGGAACGCAGTGGTTGGAAGAACTTCAAACCCATCAGCGACTTTATCCATGGGATGGTCACGCATTGCGTAATCCTTATGGAAAACAAATGGGAACCTTTTTGGCAAACCACAAAAGAGGGCGTGGTGATTATGCCGGTATCGCAGGCCGGTTGAACGATGGTTCTCTGATCACCAATTACATTTATGAATATCCTCCTAACGACTACGGTTTGTACAACATGGCCGGCAACGTCAGCGAGTGGGTGATGGATCTTTACCGTCCACTTTCTTATCAGGATATGGATGACCTGAACCCAATGAGGCGCGATGGTTTCCTTGATGACATTAAAAACTACAATACAGAAGGAAGCAATCCAACCGGATTCACTTCGCTGGTCTCCGATCGTTCAAGGGTGTACAAAGGTGGTTCGTGGAAAGATGTTGCTTATTGGATGTCCCCTGGAACAAGACGCTATTTGGATCAGGATTCAGCGACAGCGACCATTGGTTTCCGCTGCGCGATGATCAGCGCTGGCACCAGCCATTAATAATTGTTGCTCATTTTATTTTCATCGCCCGGGCAAACCCTGAGGTGATCCTGCATCGATCGTTTCATTCACTGGTTGTTGATTTGATTGGACAAGGGTACGTTTGTGTACCATTATCCAAGACCACATGAACAATACGGTATTAATCACAGGTTGCTCCAGCGGCATCGGAAAAGCAGCGGTTCTAGAGTTTGCACGTAAAGGCTGGAAAGTAGCTGCCACCGTTCGTCAACCGGAAAAGGAGCAGTCGTTCGCAACTTTTTCAAATGTAAAGCTGTATGCTTTAGATGTTACTGCTGCCGATCAGGTAGAAGATGTATTCAAGCAGGTCAATAGTGATTTTGGCGCCATTGATGTGGTCGTCAACAACGCTGGTTATGGCGTAGATGGTGCATTCGAGGCCATGGACGATGAAACCATTCGTAAGCAGTTCGACACCAATGTTTTTGGTTTAATGCGGGTAACGCGTGCGGCCATTAAAATGATGCGCCCTCGAAAAGCAGGAACCATCATTCAAATCTCCAGCATGGGTGGAAAAATTACATTTCCACTCTATAGTATATATCACGCAACCAAGTTTGCTGTGGAAGGATTTACAGAGTCGCTTCAATATGAACTTTCTCTCTTCAACATAAAACTTCGTTTGGTGGAGCCGGGACCAATTGTTACTGATTTTTATGGTAGAAGCAGGAAATTTATTGCACCTCCCGAAACCAGCGATTACGATGGCTTCATAGAGAAATTCAATTTGGCCGATGGTAAGGTGTTGAAAAATGCTGAGGGGCCGGAGGTTGTTGCGCAAACCATTTTTCAGGCAGCGAATGATGCTGGTTCCAGGATGAGGTATCCTGTAGGCAGACCTGGTCCGTTTTTGTTGTTTGTAAGAAAATTAATTTCCGACCGCATTTATTTCTGGATGATAAGGAAGGCGTATCGTTTGAGTTAATAAAATTGTGAAATAAAAAAAGGGCGATGATTCGCCCTCTGTTTTTTTAGATCTGGTTAGATGCCGTTGTTTTTTAAGACATGATCAGACACCAGCCTTCTTGCTTCTTTTAAATTATACGGATCAATCTTCGTAAAACGCTTAAGCCCCATCAACATCATCCTTAATTCATCACCTTCCGCAAAGGAGCAAAGCGCCTCGCGACCCGAGGCCGCTGCAATCTCCACCGCCCTGTTTAAAGCAATCATCGCCATCGCAACCTCTACTTTGCAATTTTCTGCACCCCGCATCCCGATCAGCTTTTCTGCCCTCAGCAACGCCGACTCCGCAACGTATCCCTCAATCAGCATATCAGCCAGATTCATAATGATCTCCTGCTCTTCACTGAGCTTCATCATAAACTTTTGAATGGCTGCACCCGCAACCATCAGACCAGCCTTCTTGAGGTTGAGCAATACTTTTTTCTCCTTCACAAAAATTCCCTCTTCTCCCGCATCTCCAAAGTCAGGTATTGACATGAGCTCCTTCTGTACCGCCATGGTAGGTGTCATAAGATCGATGGTGCCTTTCATGGCTCGCTTTAACAACATATCGATGGTCAGAAGTCGGTTGATCTCATTGGTTCCTTCAAAAATCCGGTTGATTCTGGCATCTCGGAAAGCACGCTCCATAGGTCCTTCCGCCGAATAGCCCATGCCACCAAAAATTTGTACGCCTTCATCAACGGAATAATCCAACACCTCAGATCCATTTACTTTAAGAATGGCACATTCGATGGCATATTCCTCTAATGACTTGAGCTTTGCCTTCGCCGTATCCATACCGGAGGCTACGTAAGCATCATAAGCATCGTCGATGTTTTGGCCTGCCCGGTAATGTGCTGCTTCTGAAGCAAAAATTCTTGAAGCAACATCTCCCAGTTTATACCGTATCGCACCAAAAGATGCAATGGGTTGCCCGAACTGCTTCCTTTCAGTAGCATACTTTGCAGCCGTTTGTAAAGCCATCTTTGCGCCACCAATGGCTCCGGCACCAAGTTTTATCCTTCCAATGTTGAGCACGTTAACCGCTATCTTAAATCCATTCTCCCTTTCACTCAGCATGTTTTCAACAGGAACCTTGCAGTCGTTGAAAAAAATCTGCCGAGTCGAAGATCCCTTGATGCCCATCTTCTTTTCCTCCTCATTCATGGTAATGCCGCCAAAACCACGCTCTACAATGAAGGCGGTCAGATTTTTGTCCTGATCAATTTTTGCAAAAACAATCATAACGTCTGCGAAGCCACCATTGGTGATCCACATTTTTTGTCCGTTGATCAGATAATGTTTTCCATCTGAAGTGGGTGTTGCTCTGGTTTTACCACTGTTTGCATCAGAACCGGAATCCGGCTCCGTGAGACAATAACAAGCTTTCCATTCACCTGTTGCCAGCTTAGGAACATACTTCTTCTTTTGTTCCTCGGTACCGAAATACAAAATCGGAAGGGTTCCGATACCCGTGTGTGCTCCGTATGCAACAGCAAATGAATAGGATGCACCAAGTGCTTCTGCCACCAGCATGGTTGTATTAAACGACATCCCAAAGCCACCGAGCTCGGGCGGAACAGAAGTGCCCAGCAATCCCAACGCCCCCGCCTTATCCAAAAGCGACGGCATGAATCCTGGATTCTTCATGGAATCAATTTCGTCCAGATAAGGCCAGACTTCTTTTTCAACGAAGTCGTAGCAGGTCTTGGCAATCATTTTTTGTTCTTCACTCCATTCCTCCGGAATGAAAACATCCGATGCTTTTGTTTCCTTAACCAGAAACTCACCGCCCTTAATATTTAATTCGCTTCCCATATTCAGAAAGTTTAATTCAGCAATTCATAAATACCCGCAACGCCCTGACCGCCGCCTACACATGCCGTAACCATTCCGTATTTTTTCTTCTGACGGCGCAACTCATTAAACAATTGAACTGAAAGTCTGGCACCGGTTGATCCCAGTGGATGACCAACTGCAATGGATCCCCCATTCACATTAATTTTTGTTGGATCCAAATTCAGCTCTTTCATCACGGCCAACGCCTGTGCTGCGAATGCTTCGTTCAATTCAATGAGATCAATGTCTTGTTGCGTTAACCCGGCTAACTTCAAAGCCTTTGGTATGGCGGCTACAGGCCCGATACCCATAATCCGTGGCTCCACACCGGCAACAGCGTAGCTGGCCAGCCTCGCCACAGGATTCAGTCCAAGCTGTTTCATCATTCTCTCGCTCATGACCACTACAAATGCTGCTCCATCAGAGGTTTGTGAAGCATTGCCCGCTGTTACCGTTCCGCCTTGAGCGAACACGGGTTTGAGCTTTGCCAATCCTTCAAGCGTTGTGTCTTCACGGATACCCTCGTCAGTTTTTACGATAAACTCGCGTGTTTTTTTCTTCATGGTCTCGTCAACATACGTCTCCTGTATGGTGATTGGCACGACTTCCTCATCGAATTTTTTTGCTTTCCATGCTGCGGCTGCCTTGCGGTGTGATTCAAAAGAAAATTGATCCTGCTCCGCTCTTGATATCCCAAATTGTTTCGACACTTCCTCTGCTGTAAGCCCCATGCTCGTATAGTAGTCCGGGTTCTCTTTTGTGATGGAATAATTAAGCACTGTTTTAAATCCCATCACCGGAACCATCGACATCGACTCGGCGCCTCCCGCGATAATGCAGTCGGCCATACCTGCCTGGATTCTTTGTGATGCGATGGCGATGGTTTCCAATCCTGAACCACAATACCGGTTCACAACCATCCCCGGCACATCTTTCCCAAGTGCCAACAACGCAATCATGCGACCCATCTGCATGCCCTGCTCCGCTTCCGGAACCGCATTTCCAACGATGACATCATCGATAAGTTTTGGCTCAAGCCCGGGCACCGATGCAACCAGATGTTTGATCACGTGGGTCGCCAGGTCATCCGGACGTGTAAAGCGGAAACCACCTTTTTTGGCTTTTCCTACTCCTGTTCTGAATCCCTTGATAATATATGCTTCCATAAAAGCTGTGTTTTGGACAATTGGACGTGTTAATTTCTAAGCGGTTTTCCGCCAGTAAGAATGGACTGAATTCGTTCAAGCGTTTTGCGCTCACCACAGAGGGAGACAAATGCTTCCCGCTCAAGGTCGAGCAGGTATTGCTCGCTCACTTCTTGTGGATAGCTCAGATCGCCGCCGCACATCACGTTGGCAATCTTCATGGCGATTTTAGCATCGTGTTCGCTGATGTATTTGCCCATTTTCATTCCGTTAACGCCTGCGGCAAATAAGGCGAGTCCGCTTCTGCCTTGAACACGAATGCTGTTGGAGGGGACAGGCATGTTGTAACCCTCCTCCGCCATGGCAATGGCAGCAGCCTTGGCGTCGAGCAGTTGTCTTTCGCGGTTGATGGATATTCTGTCGCGGTCTCGCAAAATTCCCATGTCTCGTGCTTCTTCAGCGCTAAGGGCAACCTTGGCGGTAGCAATGTTCATAAATGCACTTTGTAAAGCGTTGAGCTCAACGTCTCCTTCAAGGAAACGATCGCTGGCGCGTTTGGTAAGTTCTTTTGTGCCTCCTCCTCCCGGGATTAATCCAACACCCACTTCCACCAACCCAATATAGGTTTCAGCAGCAGCTTGCACCTGGTCCGCATGCAGGGTCATTTCACAACCTCCACCCAGAGTACGTCCTTGTGGACAAACCACCACCGGCACGCCTGAGTACCGGATTTTCATGACAGTATTTTGAAAAACCCGCACCATGAAATCCAGCTCATCGTATTCCTGTTCGATGGCATTCATGAAAACCATACCAAGGTTAGCGCCCAGTGAAAAGTCGGCACCGTGGTGACCGATAACCAGACCTCTGAAATCCTGTTCAGCAACCGTGAGTGCCTTATTCATGCCCTCAACAACAGCGGCGCCCAAGGTGTAGCTTTTACTGCTCCAGGAAAAATTGATAATGCCATCACCCAGATCTGTGATTTTAGAATCCTGATTTTTCCACACCACTTTATCGCTCAGATTTTCAAGAACAATAAATCCTTCTCTGCCAGGGATAGCCTTGTACGAACCGGAAGGAATATCATAGAACATTCTTTTTCCGTCGCGGACCTTATAGAATTCGCGGTGTCCGCTTTTCAACATGGTGTATACCCATTCAGCGGGTCGGTAGCCGGCGGCTTCCATTGCCTTCACGGTTGATTCAATTCCCAGGGCATCCCAAGTATCGAATGGACCCAATTCCCATCCAAAGCCCGCACAAACCGCATCGTCTATCCGAAACAATTCATCACTGATTTCTGGTATTCGGTTGGAAGCATATTGAAACAATGCATAAAAACAGTCGCGGTAAAACTCACCCGCCTTGTCTTTACCCGCCAACAACACCTTGAACCGATCCCGGAGGTTATCGATGGTTTTTGTGGTTTCCAGCGTGGCGAACTTTGCTTTGACCTTTGGTTTGTATTCAAGGGTCTCCAGATCAAGTGTCAGAATTTCAGTCTGACCTTTTTCATTTTTGGATTTTTTATAAAAACCTTGTCCGGTTTTGTCGCCCAGCCATTTGTTCTGTTCAAGTTTTGAAACCACATCCGGTAGCTTAAACATTTCGCGTCCTTCATCATTGGGAAGAGCAGCATACAAATTGTTTGCAACCTTCACCATGGTGTCGAGTCCGACAAGATCGGAGGTTCTGAAAGTTGCTGACTTCGGTCTTCCGATTACAGGCCCTGTAAGCTTATCCACCTCATCAACATTCAACTTAAACTTCTTCATCGAGTCGATGACTTTCAGAAGTCCCCAAACACCAACACGGTTTCCGATGAAAGCCGGTGTGTCTTTACACAACACGGTTGTTTTTCCGAGGTGAAGATCGCCGTAGTGAAGCAGGAAGTTTGTGATTACCGGATCGGTCGTTGCTGTTGGTATGACCTCGAAGAGTTTCAGGTATCGTGGCGGATTGAAAAAGTGTGTGCCGGCAAAATGTTTTTGAAAGTCTTGTGACCTTCCTTCGGCCATCAGGTGAATTGGAATGCCTGAGGTATTGGAAGTAACCAGTGTGCCAGGTTTACGGTATTGCTCAACTTTTTGATAAACTTTTTTCTTGATCTCCAGATTTTCTACGACAGCCTCTAATACCCAATCGTAATCGCTGATTTTTTTAAAATCATCATCAAAATTTCCCAGGGTTACCCTGGAAGAAAATTTTTTATTGTAAAGCGGTCCTGGACTTGACTTAAGACATTTTTCAAATGAGCCTCTCACGATTCGGTTTTTCACCAACGGATTATCCAGTGCGAGGCCTTTTTGTTTTTCTTCATCGGTGAGCGCATCGGGCGCTACATCCAACAGCAAAACACTGCAGCCAATGTTGGCGAAGTGACAGGCGATGGCGGAACCCATTACACCTGATCCGAGTACGGCGACTTTACGGATGGTTCGAGTCATACGTGGGAGATTTAAATCAAATTTATCGATGGCCTTTATGGACGAGCATGACAAACCTCATTTTTAAAGGAATGAACTGTTCATCTTTATTGGCCTGATCGGTTGTGGTATCGGGCTGAATTTAAATAAGAGCCCGACCTTCTAAATTATAGAATAAATGAGGCCCTTTTCGACTTTATTGGGATTTTTGAACAAACCAAAAGATGCCATTGACCATTACCATTTTTTGCCTGATTCCACAGGAAATTCAACCAGGTGAATGGGCCATTCTGGGAATGGTGGCGTTGTTCATTGGTATGGCAAAAACCGGGGTACATGGCGCTGGCATGATGTCGATCCCGGTTCTCGCCAATGTCTTTGGCGGTCAGCTTTCCAGTGGCATCATGTTGCCGATTTTAGTGATGGCAGACCTGATTGGCGTTTGGTACTATCACCGACATGCCTCCTGGAAGCACTTGAAAAGACTTTTTCCGTGGGCAGCAGCCGGAGTAGTGATCGGTACACTTACCGGACAATTTATCGATGATGCTCTTTTCAGAATTCTCATGGCCTCCATTATTTATGTTAGTCTAGGCATCATGCTTTGGTTAGAAAAAAATGCCGACCGTGTTCCGGATACGCCGGGATTTGCCGGGGCATCGGGAGTTGCCGGTGGGTTTACCTCCATGGTTGGAAATCTGGCCAACAGTGTAATGGCTGTTTATTTTTTGTCGGTGCGGTTACCCAAAAATATTTTTATCGGAACCACCGCCTGGTTTTTTCTTGTTCTGAACTGGTTTAAAGTTCCATTTCATGTTTGGGTTTGGAAGACGATTGATGTAGGAACTGTGGTAGCAGATCTTTTTCTTATTCCGCTGATCCTGGTCGGGGCCTGGATTGGGATTGTGATCGTGAAAAAATTCAGTGATCGGGCATACCGCTGGTTCATCATTGCAATGACTGCGGTTTCGGCTTTGGTGATGATTTGGTAGCGATGATGTAATGAAGATGGAGCTTAAAATTTTTGATCTGATTCGGAAGAGTGTATTGTACTTCGGTTTGTGGTGGACGATGATCACATTATCTGCATGCAACCTGGGTATATCAGGTGATGATGAAGCTAAGACCGAGGATTACCCAAAAACTGAAAATTGGTGGACTGGTAAAACATTTTACACAGTTTTTGTCAGAAGCTTTTACGACAGCAATGGCGATGGAATAGGAGACCTTAGAGGGGTAAAAGAGAAATTGGATTATCTCAACGATGGAAATCCATCGACCAATTCAGATCTGGGGGTTACCGCTCTCATGTTACTCCCTGTTTTTTCATCGGTGAAATACGATGGCTCAGATGTGGATGATTATCGAAAAATTCATCCTGACTTAGGAACCGCAGACGATTTGAATGATCTGATAGCTGCCGCACACCTTCGGGGAATGAAGGTGGTGGTAGGATTAGAAATTAATCACACCTCCGCAAAACATCCATGGTTTAAGGAGTCCGCCTCATCGGCCGATTCACCAAAAAGGAAATGGTATGTCTGGAGCAACACCAATCCGGGTTTTACCGATTCCTTTGGTCGCACGGTTTGGCATCCTTCTGAGTTTGGTTTCTATTATGGTTACTATGGACCGGAAAAACCTGATTTAAATTTCCGAGAAGACGCTGTTACAGCGGAAATGAAAGATGCTGTTTCTTATTGGCACGATAAAACAGATGTGGATGGATTCAGAATGGGTTCGGCTGGATTGTTGATTGAAGAGGATAAAAATTTAGCTCAAACCAAATCGACTTTGGAGTGGTGGCGAAAGTTTTATCCATTTCAGCGTAACGTCGATCCAGCGCTTTTGACGATTGGTGAAATATTCTCAGCGACAACGGGGCTAGTTTCTTTCACCGGCGATAAGCTTGATTACTGCATGGAGTATAGTCTTGCCGAAATTATTACCGAAGCCATTGAAACAGGTAATAATGCGTCCATTCGGCGAAAGTTGACGGAAACAGTAAACACACTCCCCAATCAGCAGTTTGGTGTTTTACTGTCTGACCACAACCGACAGCGGGCAGCAACAGTTTTCGATGGCGACAAAAGGAAAAGTAAAGCTGCGGCAACGCTGATGCTTACACTTCCCGGAATTCCGCACTTGTATTATGGCGAAGAGATTGACATGAAGGGAGGAGCTCGTGAAGAGGATGTCCGCTCACCCATGCAATGGAATTCAGACATCAATGCCGGGTTTTCTTCAGCCGCGCCTTGGTTACCGGTGAAGTCCGATTTTGGAATCGTTAACGTAAGGTCACAAACCGGCGACAGTACTTCCATGCTTGAACATTACCGCAGGCTTATTGGTTTTAGAAATTCTTTTTCAGCGTTCCAGAATGGAAATTATGAGCCTGTGAATACGAACAGTCCCGCTTTGTTTGCATTTTTAAGAACAGGCAATAAAGAATCATTGCTGGTGATTCAAAATCTTTCGGGTGCATCCATTCGCGAGCCAGTACTTTCGATTACAGATGGTTCACTGGGTGTGGGTGCCTATGAAACAACAGAACTTCAATCTGGAAAGGCGTCTTCCATTTTAAGGGTAAACCAGGGTGGTTCCTTTTCAGGGTTTATTCCAGCCGCAGAGGTTGCTCCGTTTCAGTCTTTGATCCTTAAACTGGTACCCAGGCTTGAATGAAAGTCATAAAATCTTGACGATGGCCGGTAGCAAACCGTTAATTTCAGCGATTGACCGGTAAATTTTATGACCGTGATCGGTTATCCCCTTTTGATCATGAAAATTCTTGATAAAAATCATGTTTGATAGCTGCACTAAGTCCCTATTTTTAACCTCCCATATTTATAACCTAACATTTTTTATTGCGTGTCAACACTTCAACCGATAAACCTTTCGATTTCTGAAAAGCTGACGGTAGCGGAGATCCAGCAATTTTTCAGCGGGACTTATAATTTCTTGAAAATCGAGTTTTACAAAACGCTCGAACTCAACGGAATTCGTATCACAAAAAAAATAGAAAACCACTCCCTGTTGCCCAAGGCAGCTATGCCATCAATAGATCTTAGTCACTTTCGTACCGTGGAACAAATTAAAGCTGATTTTCAGCGGGCCACAGGATTAATCGCGCGGGTATTTCGTAAATCTGGAAATGTTTGGATCGAAACCTCTCTTACAGATGACTGGTCGTTGGAGCGCCAGAATGCAGAGGGCAAGCTAATTGAGCAAACTCAGTAAATCAGATTTTTAAGTTTACTCTCTTGCAATACGGTGATTTTGCCACCGTTGATGTCAATTAGTTTGTCTGTTTTGAATTCACTTAGCGTCCGAATGAGTGACTCAGTTGCAGTTCCTACTACCTGAGCGAGGTCTTCTCTGGAAATGGTAAGAGGGGGATTATCGACTCCATTGGACTTAAACTTTTGCAGCACCTCCAATAATCCATTGGCTACTCTTTTACGAACGGAATTGTATGCAAGATTGATGAGTTTGTCTTCATGGACTACCACATTTTTGGTTAACATCCGAATGAACTGACGGGCCACCAGATTGTCTGAGCTTAGTAGTCTCAAAAATTCTTCACGCGGAATCAGCATTACTTCCGCATCTTCTAAAATATCTGCACTGTCTTTGTAAGAGGTTTCTTCCAGTATTGGAGTGTAGCCGATAAAATCACCAGGGATGTGGATGTGGGTAATCAATTCTTTTCCATCCTCATTGGAACGATAGGCCTTCACTTTTCCGCTCACCAGGAAGTATAGAAAAAGCGGCCGGTGACCTTCCTGAAAGAGAACTGATTTTTTCCTGTACTTCTGAACTTCTCTTGCTTTCTCTGTCAATTTTAAATTGATGTGCTGAGCGGCCGAGTCAAAAAACTCATTTACACCAGAAAGATCCTGGGTGAAATTTTTTCTGAGTTTATCAGCTTTTTTGAGCCGCACCTCAATGGCATTCAATAATGCCGTTTCCTCGAAGGGCTTGGTGATGTAATCGTCGGCGCCCAATTCCATTCCTTTCCGATAGTCTGAATTTTCCGATTTGGCCGTCAGAAAAATAAATGGAATAAAGGAGGTTTCGGGATTCTTACTCAACATGTGTAAAACCCCATAACCGTCTAACAGAGGCATCATAATGTCACAAATAATCAGATCAGGTTTTTCCTGAAGGGCAAGCTCGACGCCGACCTTTCCATTTTCAGCGGTAAGCACATCGTAGCGGGCCAACTGAAGAATTTCAGCGGTATTTTCTCTGACCTCCGCGTTGTCCTCGATTAGAAGAAGTTTACTCATGAATGTATTTGTTTAATCTGAAGTATGTTTTGCTGCTTTAGTGGCAGGGAAGAGAAATGGTGAATTCTGTTCCTTCGCCTGCCTTACTTACAAAATCGATGCTGCCATGTGCCAGCTCTACGTAACGGCTCACGATGTACATACGGTCGATGGCTTCCTTCGCTATCAGAATTTTCTTGAAACCACTGCTCAAATCCTGCCGATGCATGTGCTTCGGGCCGTTGGTGGCTCATTCTATCTGATCGGTGTTTTTGTAATGATTTATAACCTCTTGAAAACAGCAAAGCAGGGAAGTTTTGAAAGTGATGAAGCGGTAGAGGTTGCGCCGATGATTAAATCAGCATCATCTGGTGGCTGGCATCATACCCTGGAGAGCAAGCCGGTGCTGTTCACAGCGCTCGCACTGGTGGCTATCCTGATCGGTGGTGTGATTGAAATGGTTCCAACATTTCTGATTCGATCGAATGTGCCAACCATTGCAAGTGTCAAGCCATACACTCCACTGGAGCTGGAGGGCAGGGATATTTACATTCGTGAAGGCTGTGTGGGTTGCCATTCCCAAATGGTGCGCCCGTTCCGCTCCGAGGTTCAGCGTTACGATCCCTCCGGAGGAGAGTACTCTAAAGCTGGCGAGTATATTTATGACCATCCGTTTTTGTGGGGATCCAAAAGAACGGGGCCTGACCTTCACCGTGTGGGAGGAAAGTATGCCGACAGTTGGCATTTCCGCCACATGCTCACACCAGCGGAAGTTTCCAATGGATCAATCATGCCAGCCTATCCCTGGTTGTATGAAGCTACAGTGGACAAGTCCACACTACCTTCTAAAATAGCTGCACTCAGAAAAATCGGCGTTCCCTATCCTGATGACTATGAAAAACAGGCGCTGATAGATTACGAGCAACAAGCCAATGGTATTGTCAACAGACTAAAAGCAGAACAGTACGAAACGGTAGCAGATGCAGAGATTGTTGCCCTGATCGCTTACCTGCAACGTTTGGGTCAGGATATAAAGTTGAAGGAACAGTAAATCACTGAGCAATGATCTACAAAGAAGTCTTACAGGGAATTCAAAACGTTGCCATTTGGCCTGTCATTTCCTTTGTCATTTTCTTTTCATTTTTTGTCGTCTTGCTATGGTGGGCATTTACTGCCGACCGGAAATATATCTCTGAGATGAGTGGCCTGCCGCTGGATGACCAGTCCCTTGAACAAAAATCCAATCCGTCATGAATCAGCTCGTTTTCATTTTGAACACCATCTCCATCAACCTTCAAATTCCCTCTACTTCCATTTGGGATGATCCGATGGTACTTTTTTATACGGTTGTTGGTTTCATTTTCATATCAGCAGTCCTAATTCTGGTAGTTGCCAGTTTTCTGCTTCAGGTTCTCCGTCAACTCACCAAAGAGGCTTCCATCGAGGCTGCTCGTCAAAAAGGTGTTGAATGGAAGGAAGAGCCCAGTCTATGGTCGAAGCTGATGGAATGGAGCAACCGCTCTGTTCCTCTCGAGAAGGAAGAGACCGTAATGCTCGACCATAACTATGATGGAATTCGGGAACTGGATAATTTCCTACCACCATGGTGGAAGTGGCTTTTTTATGCAACCATAATCTGGGGCGGAGTTTATCTGGCGGCTTATCACCTCACCGACACGTTACCGCTGCAGACGGCGGAGTATGAGCAGGAAGTTTCTCTGGCCGACGCACAACAAAAATTATTGAAGGCTTCTATTACCGGTCCGGTAATAGATGAAACCAATGTTGAACAAACCAGTGATCCTGTCGCGCTCGCTGACGGAAAAAGTACTTACACCAGTATTTGCTCTTCTTGTCATAGGATGGATGGAGGTGGCGACATTGGCCCTAACCTAACCGACGACTATTGGAAGCATGGCGGAGATATTCGTTCTGTTTATGCGGTGGTTTCAAAAGGTGTAACCGGTACCAATATGATTGCCTGGGGAACTTCCTTAAGTCCTGAAAAAATCAGGAATGTTTCAAGCTACCTGTTTTCACTGCGTGGTACCAATCCACCAAATGCTAAAAAGCCCGAGGGTGAATTGTTTAAACCACAAGCTGCACAAGACAGTGGAGCGGTTAAGACTGTCGTGCCCTGATCCATAGGATGGTTTAATCAGACAATCCGGGGAGAAGGTGATGGCGAACGAAAATTTTTACGCATTCGATGAGGAGTACCGGAATACCATTGCAACGGTAGACGAGGAAGGCAAAAGGGTTTGGGTTTATCCTAAGAAACCGTCGGGATGGTATCACCGGCTCCGCATCGTGGTTGCCATAGTGCTTTTGTCACTTTTTTTCATAGGCCCATTTATTAGGATTGATGATCAGCCCTTTTTATTGTTCAATATTTTTGAGCGTCGCTTTATTTTGTTTGGCCAGGTTTTTTGGCCCCAGGATTTTTTTCTGCTTGCCCTTACGCTGATTACATTTTTTGTTTTTGTGATCTTATTTACCGTCTCTTTCGGTCGTCTTTGGTGTGGCTGGGCATGCCCTCAGACCCTTTTCATGGAGATGGTTTTTCGGAAGATTGAGTATTTGCTGGAAGGCGACGCGCCACAACAGCGCCGACTAAATGCGGCCCCATGGACATTTGAAAAAATTCTTCGAAAGGGAGCCAAGCAAATTATTTTTTTGAGCATTTCCATCCTCATCGCACACGTTGCCATGGCCTATTTAATTGGCATTGGTCGGGTAGCTGAAATAGTTCGGCAGTCACCGGCGGAACATCCAACGGGTTTTCTAGGGTTGTTAGGGTTCACCGCTGTTTTCTACGGTGTCTTTGCCTGGTTTAGGGAGCAAGCCTGCATTGCAGTTTGCCCTTACGGCAGGTTACAAGGGGTGCTGCTCACAAAAGATTCAATCGTGGTGGCTTACGATTGGCTGCGTGGAGAGCCACGGACCAAACTTAAGAAGAGCTTCGTGGTGCAGGAAGCCAAGGGTGATTGTATTGATTGTAAGCTTTGCGTACACGTTTGTCCAACCGGAATAGACATTCGCAACGGAACGCAACTGGAATGTGTGAATTGCACTGCTTGCATGGATTCCTGTGATGATGTCATGCAAAAAATAGGTAAGTCCACCGGCCTCATCCGCTATGCCTCGCACAACAGCATTAAGCAAGGCGTAAACCGGGTATTAAATTTCCGAACCATCGCCTATGCCGGTGTGCTCTTCGCCTTACTTTCTGTTTCTGGGTATTTTATTTTCACACGCTCCGACATTGAAACCACCATCCTGAAGGCGCCGGGAACATTGTACACCACTTCCGACGACGGTCAGATCACCAATGTATACAACATTGAATTTGTCAACAAAACATTCCACGACATAGCATTAAAAATTAAGTCTGAGTCCCCTGAAGATACTGAAATACGGTTGGTGGGTGATCAGGATATACTAGTAAAGGGGGAAGGGCTTTTAAAGCGAATGATTATCGTAAAAATCCCGCCGGAGAAACTCTCATCGGTCAAAATGAAAATCAGATTAGGAATTTTTTCTGGAGAGAAGAGGATAGAAACAGTTGAAGCGAGGTTTATAGGTCCAATAAAAATAAAACGCGAAGCATCATGAGTTTTCAAAAAGGAATTGTGTTTTCTTTTGTTGTGTTCGGCACGCTCATCGCCGTATTGGTAACAGTTTGTATGAAGCAGGAAATTAATTTGGTGTACCCGGACTACTATTACCGCTAGTTGAACCATGGTGAAAAAATGACAGCGATGAGTAAGGCAAAGCATCTAAAGACCTCGCCACTTATTTTTATTCAAAATAATGATATTGAAGTTTTATGGAGAGGCGTTGTTGATGTCGAAAATGCAAGGTTGAATTTGCTACGCCCCTCCGATGGAAAATTGGATCGAAACTTTGACGCCAACCCTTCAGGAGGAAGAACCATTTTGAGTTCTAAGGATTTGTCCACCGGGCTATACCGAGCTACACTTACCTGGGAAATGAATGGAGAAAACTATCTCATTGAAACCGTTCTGGTAAAATGAATCCTATTTTGACAGGACTGATGGTTGGGGCAGCGGGCAGTTTACACTGTCTTGGCATGTGCAGTCCATTAATACTAGCGGTAACCTCAGGTCGTTCGGCATGGAAACGAAAGTTGATTTATAATCTTGGGCGATTGTTAATGTATGGAGTGCTTGGTTTTGCTGCGGCTTCCCTGGGCAATGCATTTGAATGGCTTGGTTTTGGAAAATACATTACCCTTCTGGCCGGAATTGTTTTGTTGGCGACCGCATTGTCTGGTACTGGTTTATTAAAAATTTCCACTTTTGAGCCATTACTATTGAAAGCTTCTGGCTGGATGCGCTCCCTTTTTCAGCCGTTAATTGTAAAGAAGACTGATTTATCTGTTGTAGCGCTAGGAATGGTAAACGGGATGATTCCATGTGGACTTTCATACGCTGCAGTGGTTACTGCGATGACCTTCGGTCAAGCATGGCAAGGATCATTATACATGCTGTCTTTTGGTATGGGCACCCTTCTGACCATGCAGTTAACCGTTGGTTTTGCAGGAAATTTTTTAAGCGGTCTGCGATCCAAATCACCATGGTTGCGCCCTGGTCGGGTCACGACCATTATGCTATTGGTTGCCGGAGTTTTTCTAATCGGCAAAAGCATTAGAGTCTTTGAATCAGAAAAGGATTTCCAGTCCAACGCAGTTACTGCCGTACCTGACTGCCACTGATTAATACTGAGTCTTTTCCTACCTTCGCAGGAATCATCACCGAAAAAACTTGTCCTCTCATCGATTTCCGTTGAAGCCGGTGTTGCGCCTCACCAGGGCCTGGAACATTCTCATTATTGTCATTGCCCAGTACGCTGCAGCCTGGTTCTTACTCGATCCGTCGGTGGTAGCAACGACGAAACTGTTTTTATTGTCGCTGTCGACCGGATTGATTGCTGCTGCGGGATACATTATCAACGATTATTTTGATATTAAAATTGACCTGATCAATCGTCCGGACCGCGTGGTGGTGGGAACAACCATGTCCAGACGCAGCGCCATTTTTTTACACGTGGTTCTTTCCTTAGCCGGAGTTTTAGCCGGATGGGCTGTTAATTGGAAGGTAGCAGGATTAAACATTGCTTCAGCGCTTTTGTTATGGTTGTATTCTGCTCGACTTAAACGCGGGCCTTTTTTTGGCAACCTGTCCATCGCACTACTTACATTCGCCTCAGTGGTCGTCATCTATCTGGCATTCCCTTCAAAGGATCCACTGATTTGGTTCTATGCAGGATTTGCTTTTGCGATGACCATGGTGAGAGAAGCAGTAAAGGACATGGAAGACGTTAAGGGAGATAAAACATTCGGGTGTGAAACCTTACCCATCATTTGGGGATTGTACAAAACCAAAATGTACACAGCTGGCTGGATAGCTATTTTGCTGACCTTCATTTTTGTGGTTCATCGATTTTTCTATCCCTTGCCGGTTTTATATTTTCTGCCGCTGGTATTCTTGCCGTTGGGAATATTTTCTTTTCGGCTTGTTCGGGCCGATACGGTTAAAGAATTTAATGAGCTTAGTCTCTTATCAAAAATTATCCTGATGCTCGGCATCGTGAGCATGGCGGCAATTTAATTTATGGTCAAACGCTACTCCTGCACCAAGGACGATACGTCCCGGACCGTAACATTTGCGGTAATAATTTTATTTATAGCAGAAGGAGTTTTCTTGTCCACCGTTCTCTTTAACAAGACAGCAATTGGTGTTCCGCTATTCTTCAGATTCATGATAGTGCTGTTGCCTTGGTTTATTTTATTGGTTGCCTATGTATACAGCGTAACAGGGCTTTCAATCGATGAAAAGTTTTTATGGATCGAACGCCCCATTGGACCAAAAAAAATATTGCTGACCGATATACGGGAGGCCGGGCTAATTGATAAAAAAGAAATGAAAGGGACGGTGCGAGGTTTTGGTAACGGCGGAATCTTCGGCTACTATGGAAAATTCTTCAATGCTAAATATGGAACCATGACCTGGTATGTTACCAGAAGAGACCGATTGATCCTTCTGCGGATGAACAATAACGCCATCATCCTTATTTCACCAGACGAGCCATCCGTGGCCGATCTGCTTAAAAAATCTAACCCATCTGTTTAAATGGAAATGACGTTGGTTCGTGAAGGAAAACAAAGCGATCTGCCTGCACTGTTGAATCTGGTTCGAGAGTTGGCCATCTACGAAAAAGCTGAACAGGAAGTAAGCAACACCGTAGCTCAAATGACATCCGATGGTTTTGGAGAAAAACCTGTCTTTGGATTTTTCGTGGCCGAAGTCGATGAGCGGATTGTCGGAATGGCTGTCTGGTATTTTCGGTTCAGCACCTGGAAGGGTAAACGTTTGTGGCTGGAAGACATCATCGTCTCGGAACCCTTCCGCGGAAAAGGTATTGGAAAAAACCTGTTCGATGCAGTTATGAAAAAATCGATTCAGGAAAATTGTACTGGTATGATGTGGCAGGTTCTGGATTGGAATGAACCATCGATCGAATTTTATAAACGGTATGGATCAAAGCTTGATCCCGAATGGATCAATTGCCACTTGGACCGTTCACAGATAGAGGAACATTTGAAAAAGAAAATCTAATGTCCTAAACCTCTTCGAGCAGGGTTTGAAAAACCGCGTGTTGGTTGGGAAAATTTGATTGGAGCTGTTGAATGAAGACCGGAGCATACTCCGATACATATCGGTTCAGGTTTTCGGAGGACTCAAAAAAATATTGGATACAGTAGGATGAAGTGTGTGGATCGTCGTGTGTGACCACTTTGTATAGTCTGCTATCCGAGAGAAGCCCCGCCCCAACCATTAAGGGAATCAAGTCGCCTTTCATCCATTGTACCCATCGCTGTTCTACTTCAACGTCGATAGCAACCGTGATGTTGTAAAGAAGCATATTCGGTTAATAGGTCTGGTCTAAAATTTCAGATAGTTGAGCAATTCGATCAACGGCAAAAAATCTTTCATTTTTTATTTCAACTTCAACTTTTTCATGTTCCCACGTGACGTGGTAAGGAACATGAACACCATATCCACCGAGATTTAAAACAGGCAACACATCCGATTTGAGTGAATTACCGATCATCATAAATGATGATGCCGGGATGTCGAGGTGCCGGATTAGTTTTTCGTAATCGGCTTCCTTTTTTTCAGACATGATTTCGATGTGGTGAAAGTAGCCGGAGAGTGCTGATTTCGAAAGCTTACGTTCCTGATCCAGCAGATCACCTTTGGTGGCCATCACCAGTTTATATTTTCCCTGAAGGCTTTTTAAAACCTCTGTTACGCCTTCGATCAGGACTACGGGTTTATCCAGCATGGTCCTTCCTAGCCCGATAATTCTTTCAATGGCTGCCGGCGGAATTTTTTTATCAGAAATGCGGATCGCGGTTTCAATCATGGAAAGCATGAAAGCCTTTATTCCATATCCATACAAGGGCAAATTTTCAATTTCTGTTTTGAGCAATTCCCTTGCGGTGGTATGTCTGGGAAGAAAATCCTCCATTAAAGCCATGAAAGCCTGCTCTGTTTCAGCAAAATAGGGCTCATTCACCCACAGGGTGTCGTCGGCGTCGAAGGCAATGACTTTAAGATCAGATCCGGGTTTAGTCATTTTGCTTGGGCGACAAATCCTTTATCATACTGTTGAACACCGAAAGCAGCAGGCTAAACAATAGTGCCCACCAGAATCCGTCTACACTAAAACCAGGAGAAACTGCAGAGACAATCATGATAACCACGGCATTGATCACCAGAAGGAATATGCCGAAAGTAATCAGCGTAACCGGAAGCGTCAGTAAAATGAGCAGTGGTCTAATGATTAAGTTGGCACCCGATAGCACCAAGGCAGCCAGTAACGCATAGCCGTAATGTTCGACGTGCACACCGGGAAGCAGGTAGGCACACAACATTACCAGGACACCATTTAATAAGAACCGGATCATTTATGTCCAAATATGAAGCAAGCAAGACTCGTTTCAAAAAACTGCGGTAAGATAAACGCAGCAGACTAATTTTGTGTCCCCCTTCCGCTTATGTACGCTGTTGTTGATATTGAGACCACTGGAGGTCATGCTGGTAACCACCGCATAACAGAAATTGCTATTGTGCACCACGACGGCACCTCCATAACCGGCGAATATCAGACGCTGATTAATCCTGCCCGAAATATCCCGTCTTTCATCACCAACCTCACCGGGATCACCAACGAGATGGTATCGGATGCTCCGCTCTTTGAGGAAGTCGCCGACGAAATTTTAAGTCATCTCGAAGGAAAAATTTTTGTTGCACACAATGCGCAGTTCGATTTTGGCTTTTTGAAAAGGGAATTTGAGGGATGTGGTATCGCCTGGACACCGAAGCGATTGTGTACCGTAAGGCTTGGGCGTCGAATAGTGCCGGGACTAAAATCCTATAGCCTCGGAATCCTTGCTCAGCACCTCGGCATAGGTATTGAGAACAGGCATCGTGCCATTGGCGACGCTGTGGCTACGGCGAAAATATTCTCTTCCCTGTTGAGGCGCGATCAAACCGGTGAAATCGAAAAATCCCTGAAACGAAATTCAGGTGAAATGGTCCTCCCGCCTCACCTGGATCGGTCGGTGGTGGAAGAATTGCCTGATGAGACAGGGGTCTATTATTTTCATGACCACCACGGAAAAATCATTTACGTAGGCAAAGCAAAAAGCATCCGGAAAAGAATTTATGGTCATTTCTCCGGCACTGCTTCCGAATGGAACCGCACCAAAGTCCGGAATGAAATCCACAACATTACCTGCGAGCTGACCGGTACTGAGCTTATCGCTTTGGTTCATGAAGCACAGGAAATCCGACGCCTTTGGCCACGATACAACCTTGCACAAAAAGAGTTGTTTGAGGTTTGGGGGATTCATTCCTACGAAGACCGCAATGGCTTTCTTCGGTTTACGGTTGGTACAACAAAGAAGGGATCGGAACCACATGCTTGCACCACAAGCAAGGGTGAAGCATGGAATCTGATGTGGGAGAAGGTGAGGGAATTTGAATTATGCCCAAGGTTGTCGGGATTGCAGAAGACCACTGGTGCCTGTTCCAATGTTGCCTCGGGCGAATGCCATGGTGCTTGTACCGGGAAAGAGCAAACAGATCAATACAATGCGCGCATGAAAATGGCCATTGAGTCGTTTTCAGAAAATCGTGAAAGTTTTTTTATCGTGGACAAAGGACGTAAGCGAGGCGAGCGATCGCTGGTGGTATTTGACAACGGAAAATATTTCGGCTTTGGATTCGTGTCTTCACGTGCAAAAATCTCCGGTGTTTCGGGTGCAAAGCAATTGGTGAGCCCTGCACGGGAAAACCGAATTGCCGATCAGCTTGTTCGCAACTGGGCTGAAAATCCATCCTCCGGAAAAATCTATTTTGATTGAAATTGCTTGGCTAACTTTAAAAAAAATATTTTATGAATTGGACAGAAGCCATGGGACATTTTGGTGCGTTCCTCACCGGCGTCACCTTCATCCCGCAGGTTTATAAAACTTGGAAGTCTCGGCGTGCTGCCGACCTTAGCCTGACCATGATGATGATTGTGGTACTCAGCACTGTCGTGTGGCTGGTCTACGCCTTCAGCCTCATGTTGTGGCCGGTCATCATTGCCAACAGCATTGTTTTTGTACTGAGCATCATGCTTATCGTCTTCAAACTGACTTTCAAGAATTAAGATGTACTTCCGTTTCAGGGGAATGTTGGTAGACCACGGCTGGCTTGAGCCTGCCTTTGTTCAAACCGACATTCTCGGAAAGATAATTTCAACCGGCTCCACTCCTGAACCCGATGCAGCCTATGAATCCATAGATGCGTGGATTCTACCAGGTGCACTTAATGCACACTCCCATGCTTTTCAATATGCGATGGCTGGAAAGGCTGAAATTTTTCCTGCTGGTCAACCCGATGATTTTTGGACGTGGCGCGAAGCCATGTACCGATGCGCCGGTTCCCTTGATCCTGATCAACTGGAGGCTGTCGCAACGATGGTGTACACGGAAATGTTGAGAAGAGGATTCACGCAGGTAGCTGAGTTCCATTATGTACACCATGATGGGAAAGGAAATTTTTATCAGAACATTGCTGAGACCGGCATCCGAATGGTTCGCGCGGCTGAAAGAGCGGGAATACGTATCACCATCATTCCTGTTTTATATCAGCAAGGTGGATTCGGACAACCCCCTTATGATTTGCAGAGAAGGTTCATTTGTTCTTCCACCGATGATTTTATCCGGCTGTATGAAGCGACATCTGCGTATGCACTGAATCAGGTTGACGTACAAATTGGTTGGTCTGCTCATTCATTGCGGGCTGTGGATCCAACAGCATTAAAAAATATTTATCCTCAATTTTCTTCCTCCGTTCCTTTTCACATCCACGCTGCAGAACAGAAAAAGGAAGTACAGGATTGTCTGGCCTGGACTCAGAAAAGGCCGGTGCAATGGTTGCTGGAAGAGCTGCCGTCGCTTAAAAATGTTTTTATAGTTCATGCTACGCACCTCGACGATCAGGAGGTTTTACAATTGGCAGGTTCTGAGGCTACGGTTGTACTTTGTCCGGGCACGGAGGGAAATTTAGGGGATGGGTTTTTTCGCATGACAGAATTTTCAAGGAGTGGTGGGAACTGGTGCATTGGAACCGACAGCCACATATCACTGGATCCAATGGCTGAATTCAGGATGATCGATTACCGGCAACGGCTGTCCACCAACAGGCGTGACACTTTTCCAGGCGACCCAGCCCTTTACATGTTCAGAGAAGCCTACTTATCAGGTAAACGAGCCATGGGTGAGCACCAGGAAGGATTTTTTAAAGTCGGAACTTATTTTGATGCCGTCGCCTATGATGCGCAGCTTCCGGTATTGCAAAACGCAGGTCCCGCGTATCGCCTTGCCGCATTGATGTATACAGGCGCTATGCCGATGGGCACTTTGGTTCGCGGTCGGTGGGTGGTTAAAAATGGGGAGCACTGTCACCAGGCAGAAATTGCCAATCAATACCGCAAGGCGGTAAGCAAACTCAAATGGTAAAAGGAACACCCAAAAACAATAATCGAATTTCCTGCTTCGTTCAGTAACTTCGTATTCACAAATGGCTTTGCGTTTAGCAATCATATCGTTGCTCACCCTGGTATTTTCCGGAAGCTCCTTTGCTCAGGAAAAAGAGGAACCATTTGGAGTTGAAGGCCAGTTTACGTTTGAAACGGAGCGACCATATAAGTTGTTGGAGCTTGATGAAAAAACCGACGAGCCCGTAGTAACCAAAAAGAACAAGCCAAAAAAGAAATATTACTACGGCATCAAAACAAAGAAGCGCTTTACCAGAAAAGGCAAGGGGGATAAGGTGCTGATTGAAATTTTTTATGTGTTAAAAAAGCACGAGCCTCCACCACTCTATGTCAAGGATATTTATTGGTACGATTTTAAGAGAAAAGAAATTCGTAAGACCGAAAAATTTGATCCTGCACGCGGTGTGCTGGTCCACGGGCCTTACAAAAAAATGCAAGGTCAGGTAGTATTGGAGGAAGGGATTTTTTACAAGGGTTCAAAGCATGGCCGCTGGATGAAATACTCCAAGGATGATCTGCTCGAGGATAAGGAGAAATACTATAAAGGATGGCCCAAGGAATCGCTTGTCAGTTATTATGACCCGGAGCGAAAAAAAGTTAAAGAACTAATTCCGGTGGAATATGGAGAGCGCGAAGGGAATTATTTTATGTTTCATGAAAATGGCACACTGGCTGTGCAGGGTGAATACCGGTTTAATGAACGGGTAGGAGAGTGGATTGAAAATTATTCAAGTGGAAAACGAAAAAAAATTATCTCCTACAATAAGGATCCTTTTGTACGCGGCACTAAACCCTATGTAAAAAGAGAGTGGGACGAGAGCGGACGCGAAACTTACTCCTCACCGATCCGATAGGCCTTTAGTGAAAGGCATCCTCAAAGTGGGTGATCTCATTATTTAGGTCTGAGCGAAGAATGGCAATAACATCGAACCGTACATTGCCCTGCCAGCCCTTTGAAAAAAGGTAATGTCTGGCGGCCCATCGGATGTTTCTGCGTTGCTGGCGTGTTACAAAAATTTCCGGAGGTCCGAATGCAGTGCCGGTCCGCATTTTTACTTCCACAAAAATCAACCAACCGTTTTTCTTCACCACCAAATCAATTTCACAATGCTGGTATCGAAAGTTGGTCTCTACCACTGAATAACCTTTGGAGGTGAGGAATGATGCCGCCTCCTCTTCTCCGTCTTTTCCTTTTTTGTTTTTTTCCGTCATGCCTATACTTTTGGCAAATATTTCTGGTTGCGGTCTATATTAAAAGGTGATTTAAACCTGCCAGCCGGAAGAAATTCACGACGTGAAATGATTAAACTGATCGAAGGATTTACCAGACAACTGACCGAAGCGCTACGAATTGGTCAATCGGTCGATCTGGTGCGACCCGGAAGCGACATCCGTAATGTGCTCATCACCGGAATGGGTATGAGCGGAACAGCCGCTAACCTGGTAGAGTCATTAACCTTCGGCCGAATTCCAATTCCGGTTACAGTCAGCAAGGGTTACAACATACCTCAATTTGTTAGTCAAAACACCCTGTTTATTGCCTGTTCCTATACCGGAGAAACAGAGGAAACCGTGGCAGCCATTCAGAAGGCCATGTTGAAGCGGGCACATATAATATGCATCTGTTCGGGTGGGAGGATTTTGGAGCTGGCGAAGGAATACAATCTTTATTTTATTCAGCTTCCGGCGGGTATTGAATCGGGCAGATCAATGCTCGGATCTATGATTGTTTCTCTTTTGTATGCACTGTACCACACCAACCTGATTGGCGCTGCTTTTATAAAGGAAACAGAGAATGCAGTGGAATACCTGGACCGCGGCGAACGCGCCATCCAGGCCGAAGCACAACTCATCGCCAAACAATTGAAGGGCCGTTTGGCCGTAATTTATTGTGATGAACGTTTGAAGTCGATGGCCGTACGCTTTCAACAGCAGTTGAATATGAATGCCAAGCAGCTGGCGCACGTGAACACTTTCCCGGAAATGAACCACAACGAGCTCGCGGGTTGGAAATTCCCGGAATCAATTCTTCAGCAATCACAAGTGGTATACCTGTATTCCGATCATGACCACAAGCGTGTCAATGAGCGGATGGAAATTTGCAGGCCCGTTTTTGAAAAAATGTCCAGACACGTCATCGACATCGTGGCCGAAGGTGCGTCTCTCCTGGAACAATATTATTATCTGATCCATCTTACAGATTGGATTACCTATTACGTTGCCCGGGAAAATCAAATCGACCCTGATCCAGTGGAGGTGATTGGGTTTCTCAGGGAAGAATTATCCAAGCTTAAGCCTTCCTGAGTGAATGCTGTTATCAACCGGTCTATCCGGTTTATAAACCTAGGGCTCGCTGATTACCAACAAGCCTGGGATTACCAGACCAGGTGCCATCAATCCATTGTTGATCAAAAAATCGCAAACCGTGATGGCGAACCGGTCGCTACCGAAAATTTTCTGGTGGTATGCCAACATCCACATGTCTTCACGCTTGGCAAAAGCGGAGACGAAAAAAATCTGGTTATTTCCCGCGAACAATTGCCATCCATCCAGGCTACCTTTCACCAAATAAACCGAGGGGGCGACATCACTTACCACGGACCCGGTCAGTTGGTTGCGTATCCAATTCTTGACCTGGAGAATTTTTTCACAGACATTCATTTGTATATGCGGTCTATGGAAGAAGCGGTTATCCTGACTTTAAAAGACTTTGGGTTAGAGGCGGGTAGACTTGCCGGACTTACCGGTGTCTGGCTCGATCCTGAAAATCCTGTCAAAGCGAGAAAGATCTGCGCCATGGGCGTTAAATCCAGCCGGTGGGTAACCATGCATGGACTTGCACTGAATGTGTCTACAGACCTCAACTATTTTAATTATATCGTTCCATGCGGCATAACCGACAAGGCGGTGACCTCTATGGAAAAAGAGCTCGGCACTGCTCCTGACTTCGACGCCGTATTGGATTCGTTCAAAAGAAATTTTGCTTCAGTTTTTCAGGCTGAGTATCAGTAGCCTGCCTGCGAATAGCGAACGCCGCGTGCACACTTGGGAATAATATTTTATCTTGAAGGATAATCGTTACCAACATGAATAATTCAAGAAGAGATTTTGTTAAAAAAGTTTCTGTGGCTGGCGCCGGATTAACCATAATTCCTGGCGGCACACTTTTTTCTAAAGACAAAGAAGCCAAAGTAAGACTTGGATTTATCGGGGTGGGGCTGCGTGGACAAGGCCATGTTGAGCAAGCCCTTTACCGTCAGGATACTGAAGTGGTTGCCATCTGCGACATTCAGCAGGTAATGGTCGATCGGACGCTTTCCATGATCGCTAAAATGAATAAACCAAAACCACAGGTGATCATGGATGGTCCTTATGGTTATAAAAAGTTACTTGAAAACAAGGACATCGATGCGGTAATCATTGCCACACCATGGGAGTGGCATACTATTCAGTGTATGGATTCCATGAAAGCTGGTAAGTATGTGGGCTGTGAGGTGATGACAGGCATGACGGTAGATGAGTGTTGGCAACTCGTACACACCTCCGAGCAAACAGGTATGCCTTTGATGATGTTGGAAAATGTTTGTTACCGCAGGGATGTTATGGCAATCCTGAATATGGTTCGTCAAAATCTTTTTGGTGAACTGGTCCATCTGCAGGGAGGCTATCAACACGACTTGCGTGAAGTCAAATTCAACAATGGCAAGGATGCTTACGGTGGTGGAGTTGAGTTCGGAGAGAAAGGTTTTTCTGAAGCGCAATGGAGGACACTTCATTCGGTGAACCGCAATGGAGACCTTTATCCGACCCATGGTGTTGGCCCGCTGGCCACCATGTTGGGCATCAACCGCGGCAATCGTTTCACGAGGCTTACATCCTATAGCACCAAATCGAGGGGGCTCCACGATTATATCGTGCAAAAAGGCGGTGCCCAACACCCCAATGCCTCCGTTCAATTTAAATTGGGTGATGTGGTCACCACCATGGTTTCAACGGTGAACGATGAAACAGTTTTGTTGCAACACGACACCAATCTGCCTAGGCCATACTCACTCGGATTCCGTGTCCAGGGCACAAAAGGAATTTGGATGGATCTCAACAAATCATTGTACATCGAAGGGCAATCCAAGCCGCACAGCTGGGAAGAAGCCAAGCCGTGGTTGGAAAAGTATGATCATCCTCTTTGGAAAAAGTATGCTTCCTCTGCAGAGGGCGCAGGACACGGTGGAATGGATTGGTTCGTGTTGAATGCGTTTATTGAATCGGTTAAAAGAAAAACCAACACCCCACAGGATGTATATGATGCAGTTACCTGGAGCGCCATTACACCATTATCAGAGACTTCCATATCTATGGGTGGGGAAACGGTTGACTTTCCTGATTTCACGAGCGGCAAATGGATGTATCGCAAAAATGATTTTGCGATCGACGACAGCTATTGATCCAATCAGAAGCTAAGCATCTCTAATCAATTTTTAATAATCTCTCTGGTAAGGAGAGGGTAGTTTTATTCTTTGCGGATTAAATGAAGATCAAAGATTTAGAATTCAAAAAGTTATTTACTGAAAAGGAGTTGCTAAAGCAGACTCAGGTGCTTGCGAAGGAAATCACTCAGGATTATAAAGGGAAGCAACCATTGCTACTGCCGGTATTGAATGGCTCATTCATTTTTGCCGCCGATTTGATCCGTGACCTGAAGCTGGACCCCAAGGTTTCATTTGTTAAACATGCGTCTTACTCGGGCACTGTTTCTGGCGGCCAATTAAAATCACTAATCGGCTTGCAGGAAAGCCTATTCAATCAAGATGTCATAATTCTTGAAGACATTGTTGATACGGGTCTTACCGTACAAAAGGTGATTGAGGAAATGGTGGCTTTGGGAACCCGATCGGTTGAAGTTGCTGCCCTGTTGTTTAAAAAGAAAGCATCGCCGCCAGCCTATAAGCCGAAATACATCGGCTTTGAAATTCCCGACCATTTTGTGGTTGGCTATGGCCTGGATTACGATGGCCATGGTAGGCATTTCCGTGACCTTTGGTACACCAGCGATCAGTCTGCCGCCTGATTGCTTTGCAGCATTCGGTTTGGATAACTACTTTGCACGTCCCTAAAACCTGATTCATGCGAAATCTTGTTCTGTTTGGCCCTCCCGGTGCCGGAAAGGGTACCCAAAGTGAAAAATTGATCGCCAAGTATGGCTTTGTTCACATTTCTACGGGAGATCTTTTTCGTTGGCATACCAAAAACGATACGCCCCTCGGGAAAAAAGTAAAGGAAATCATGAACAGTGGTGCATTGGTACCAGATGAGATCACGATTTCCATGCTTCAGGAAGAAGTCAGTAAAAATCCCGATGCAACGGGTTTTCTTTTCGATGGTTTTCCAAGAACCGTACCGCAGGCTGAAGCGCTCGATGCCTTCATGAAAAAAAATGGAACAGCCATTCATTATGTTATTGCACTCGATGTGAGCGAAGCTGAATTGAGAGCACGTATTGCCAAACGCCGCAATGAATCGAATCGGCCGGACGATGAGGAAGAGAAGCTTAACAAACGCGTCAATGAGTATTTCACTAAAACTGTCCATGTACTTCCTTTTTATGAAAAGCAAGGGCGTTTAAAGACTGTTAACGGCATAGGGGAGATTGAAAATATCTTCAAGGCAATTTGTACCATTCTCGAAAATTGAGCGCCACGATCTGGCCGACCAATGTCCTCTCCTAACTTCATTGACTATGTGAAATTTCATTCCCGCTCCGGAAAGGGTGGCGCCGGTTGCCTTCATTTCCATCGGGAAAAGTTTGTTCCCAAGGGCGGCCCCGATGGCGGTGATGGCGGTAAAGGAGGTAGTGTCATCCTTCGGGGAAACGCGCAGCTCTGGACGTTGCTACACCTTAAATACCGCAAGCACATCGCAGCAGAAAATGGTTCAGGTGGTGAAGGTCAGAACCGAACCGGTGCTGATGGTAAAGATGAAATAATTGAGGTGCCATTGGGCACTGTAGCCCGCGATGCAGAGACCGAAGCCTTTCTTTGTGAAATCAACCAAGATGGTCAGGAATTTGTCCTCACCCCTGGTGGCAGGGGAGGAAAAGGGAATGCCCATTTCGCCACACCCACCAATCAGGCCCCGCAAATTTCACAGCCTGGAGAACCAGGAATGGAACATTGGGTGATTCTGGAACTTAAACTATTGGCCGATGTTGGATTGGTAGGATTTCCAAACGCAGGCAAATCAACTTTGCTTTCGGCAGTCTCTGCGGCGCGACCAAAAATCGCCGACTATGCTTTCACGACACTCACACCCAATCTTGGTGTGGTGGCTTACCGCGAAAACCAATCTTTTGTGATGGCAGATATTCCCGGTATTATCGAAGGAGCTTCTGAGGGCAAAGGCCTTGGTCTAAGATTTTTAAGACACATCGAAAGAAATGCTGTTCTGCTTTTTATGGTTCCTGCTGACAGCAAAGACATACGCACCGACTATCAGATTCTTCTGAACGAACTCCGGCAATACAATCCGGAGATGCTCGATAAAAAAAGAATTCTGGCAGTTTCGAAATCAGATCTGCTGGATGGTGAGCTCTTGGATGAAATGAAAAAAGAATTACCCGATAGCACTCAGACCGTCTTTATATCGGGCGTAACAGGCTTCGGCATTCCTGAATTGAAGGATGCCATCTGGAAGGCGTTACATCAATAGTTCAGGATCAGCTTACCCGTTCTGAAATTTTGCCGGTTTTCTTGTTTTTAAGAATCACCTTTTTGGCCCCGTAGTGGGTCACTTCTTCCTTTACCAGATAATGGTCGGCATCGAATTCAACCAGGTGGCTGTCTTTGCTCACACCAGTACGTCCTCGCCAGACGTCAAGTTTAACGGGTTCCCACTGTTTGGTTTTAGCAGAGCGGTAGGCAGCGTCCAGCACCGCATTCACAACATAGCCATCGTAAAAAGTTTCTCTGGGTTGGGTGCCATTCTCCATGCATCGGAACATCTCAGTAAACATATGGTAATAACCCAGCTCGTTGATTTCATCACCAACAGGGAAAAGCCAACCTGAATTGCTTTCAGCTTTCTCTGCAACATAATCTCCGCCTTTTCCGGTCGTGAACATTTCAAATCCTGTTCTTAAAAAACTGTTCACCCAAATCGTGCCTTCCGTTCCCATAACTTCATCCCTTAAGTCCATGCCTCCTCGGAAAGTCCAACTCACTTCAAATTGACCAATAGCGCCATTTTCATATTTGACCAAACCAATGGCGTGATCCTCAGCATCGATTGGTTTAACCTGGGTGTCGGCCCAACACATAACTTCAACCGGACGGATATCTTTTCCGATATAACTGCGCGCAATTTCCACGCAGTGACAACCCAGATCAAGAATACAACCGCCGCCGGCTTCTTCCAGGTTCCAAAACCATTCGGAGTGTGGACCAGGATGTGTTTCTCTTGACTTCGCCCACAATACTCTGCCCAATGCACCGGATTTTACACTGTCGTAGGCCTTGATGAATTTTGGTGTGTAGACCAGATCTTCAAGGTAGCCGGCAAAAAGCCCAGCTTTCTCAACAGCCTCCAGCATTCGTTTGGCCTCATCTGCATTTCTAGCCAATGGCTTGGTGCAGATCACCGCTTTTTTATGCTTGCAACATAATTGAACCGCTTCTTCATGAAGGTTGTTCGGTAAGGCAATGCAAACGACCTCCACTTCGGGATGGGCAATGGATTCCTCCATTACGGTTGTTCCGTGACCAACTTTGTAATCGCCCATGAATCGGTCAACGCTTTCCTTCCGTCTGGAGTAAATGCTGACAATTTGATCTTTACTTCGGTGACCATGCAAAGCATCTGCGTAAAACCGGCCGATAAATCCTCCGCCCAACATTGAAATTTTCATACTGCTTATTTTCAGATTTTTTGTTTTAAAAATTATTGGTCTTGACGATTGCTTCCAGCAGATGCCGGTTGCTCTCGAAAGAAGATGATGAATAAAATCAAAACGATCACGGCAATCGCTGCGGGAACCAGCCATACTCCGGTCCAGTTGGTAAGTGAAGTTGCTGTATCGGTGTATTCATCTTTAACCTTACCGGCAACCACAGAACCTATAAACATACCGATACCATAGGTGGCCAATGTAATCAGACCCTGTGCCTGTGATTTTATTTTTTCGCCCGCTTTGAAATCTGTGTAGATAAATCCGGTCACGAAAAAGAAATCAAAACAAACACCATGGAGTAAAATGGCAAGGTAAAGCATCCAGCTGCCTTCATCTGCAGTGCCATATCCGAAGCATAAGAACCGTATGATCCATGCTGCCAGCCCGATGATCAGAATATTTTTTACACCGAGTCTTCTGTAGGCAATGGTCAGCAACAACATAAATATTACCTCTGACGCCTGGCCCAAGGACATTTTATTTTCAATGTTGAAGGTGGCGGCGTCGACGCCTGGAAACGCAATTTTATACGCATCGGTCAATGACGAATTGGCCCACGTGTAATAAAAGGATAACGGTATACAAACCAGAATAGACGCGATGAAGAAAATGGCGAAGGAGCGATCCTTAAACAATACGAAGGCGTCCTTACCGATGATCTGTGCAAAGCTGGCAGGTCCCTTCGCTGCAGGCGGCGTATCGGGTAGTGCAAAAGAGAGGACGCCAAGAATGGCAGCAGTGATGGCTGAAATCTGAAATATGGTAGACTCAGCCCCCACACCCATCCAGCCGACCAGATTAACCACTGCAATCCAACTTAAAGTCCCGAATACCCTTATAGCGGGAAATTGTTTTTCTGGGTTTGCTATATGACGCAGTGCGATGGAGCTGGTTAAGGCAATGGTTGGTGCGAACGTGAGACAGTACAATAGAATCATCCAAAAAAAGTTTCCAGGTTCTCTGACATCCTGAAGAAAATAGAGGATCACGGCACCAAGCAAGTTCAGAACACCGAGAACTTTTTGCGCAGAGAAATAGCGATCGGCAAGCATGCCAACAAAAAATGGTGCAGCAATCATTGAAATTGAAAAGGCCGCATAGGCGTTACCTACTTGTTCACCACTGGCACCCAGGGTTTCTGTCATGTACTTTCCCAGCTGACCGTACCATGCGCCCCAGACAAAAAACTGAAGGAACATCATGATGGATAGCCTGATTTGGTTGAAGGAATTCATATGCGGGGGTTAGGTTTTGGGCCGGGTCACCGCTCTTTAAATCGGAAACCCGGGAATCGAATTTCGGATTTTGAAGGCATGTAAACAACAGCCGAAAATCTTACGGTTTTATAAAAACTTAAAAGTTATCGGCTCTTAAGAGAGCGCGGGAATTAATTCAGGAAGTGAAATGCTGCCAGCGCACTCAGATAGGCCAGAGCAGTCATGTAAGCCATTTGTATCGCTGGCCATTTCCAGCCTTTCGTCTCACGGTAAACCACTGCGAGCGTGCTCATGCACTGCATGGCAAACGTGTAGAACAACAAAAGAGAAATTCCTACCGCAGGGGTGAACCGCGGGCCGCCGGTTAACGGATTAATCTCATTTTTGAGGCGTTCCTTAATGGTTGCCTCATCTTCGGTGCTACCAAGGCTGTAGATGGTTGCCGCCGTACTTACAAAAACTTCGCGTGCTGCAAACGAGGTGATGAGCGCAATTCCGATTTTCCAATCGTAACCCAAGGGCTCAATAACAGGCTCCATCCACTTTCCGAGTTTGCCGGCAAAGGAGTACTCCAGTCTTGCTGCTGCTACCTTGTTTTCTTTTTCAACTTCCGAATCAAAATGTTGTGCGGCAACGGCATTCGCCGCCTGATCCATCTGGTCGCCGGGTCCATAACTCGCAAGAACCCACAGCACTACAGAAATTGCCAAAATGATTTTACCCGCACCAAAAACAAAGGCTTTTGTTTTTTCGAGAATGGTGTACCCCACGTTAGACCATTTTGGTGAACGGTAGGTGGGCATTTCAAGAATGAGATAACTTTTTTCCTCCGTATGAATAATCAACTTCATAACCAATGCACTGAGCAGGGCAGCCAGGAAGCCGAGCAGGTAGAGCCCCATTAAGGCAAGACCTTGAAGATTAAAGAATCCAAAGGCTGTTTCCTCTGGAATGATAAGTGCAACCAGGATGGTGAATACTGGAAGACGTGCGCTGCAACTCATGAGTGGTGTCACCAAAATGGTGATCAGACGCTCTTTCCAGTTGTCGATGGTGCGCGTAGCCATGATGGCTGGAATCGCACAAGCAACCCCTGACATCAGCGGAACAATACTTTTTCCGTTAAGCCCGAACTTCCGCATGATCTTGTCCATCAGAAATACTGCGCGCGACATGTATCCGGTTTCCTCGAGGACGGCAATGAATCCAAATAAAATCGCGATTTGTGGAACAAAAATGATGATGCCACCAATACCGGGCACCAAGCCTTGTGTTATGAGATCAAACAGCGGACCTGCTGGCAACAGATTGCTCAGGTAAAAACTCAGCGAGGCAAAGCCATGATCGATAAAGTCCATGGGCACCGTTGCCCAGGCGAAAATGGCCTGAAAAATCAGGAACAAAACGCCAAAGAAAATCAGGTAACCGAAAACTTTATGGGTCAAAATCCGGTCGAGCGCATAAGTTCTTCTTTTCCAATCCTGATCCGGATGTCGTACAATGACCTTATTTAAAATGTCCTGAATGAATTCATAGCGCTGGATCGTTTCGGCGCCCTGAAACTTTGCAGGAAAAAATTGATGCTCCTGGGCAACCTGTTGTATAAAATTCCGATCGTTTTCTGATAGAAATTTCAGTTGCTGATACAATTGAAGGTACTGGTACGCATCATAGTCTGTACCCAATTCAAATCTCGTTTTGATTTTTTCCACCGGCGCCATCAGTTCCGGATCTGGACGAAAAACAGTTTTAGATGACTTAACGGTAGGTTCAGCGAGTGCTTTTTTCAGGTCTTCAATGCCTTGGCCTGTTCTTCCGTTAATCATGATCACGGGCATGTTCAGCTCCTTGGCCAGTCTTTTGATGTCTATGCTGAATCCTGCCGTTGCCGCAAGATCAATCATGTTCACTGCCAACACGATTGGGAATCCAAGGTCCATCAACTGTGATAAAAGCAGCAGACAGTTCTTAAGATTGGTGGCGTCGGCAATCAGGACAACCTTATCCGGATAATTTTCATTTCGGCTGTTTGCAAATGTTTCAGTTACAATCTGCTCATCCACCGTTCTTGGATACAGACTGTAGGTGCCCGGCATATCGATGATCTCTGCAACTACACTTGGCGTTAGGGTGCAAAGACCGGTACGTTTGTCAACTGTTACGCCTGGGAAATTTCCTGTCTGCTGATTTAATCCTGTGAGTAAATTGAAGAGTGAAGATTTACCGGTGTTGGGCTTACCGGCCAAAGCAACTTTAATTTTCATGGCCATCAGCTTAGGACTTGGATGGTGGATGCCTCGTTCAAACGTATGGCCAGATCATAATTTCCTACGGTCACACAAATCGGATCTCCCAATGGGGCTTTGAAGTTGAAACGGATTACAGTGCCTGGAAGGAATCCCATCTCCAGCAGTTTTGGAGACAACTCTGGGCTGGAAAATCCGGCTACAACGGCCGTTTCTCCTGGTTTCATTTGGGCTAAAGTTCTTTCCAAAGGCCTACTTCTTATTTAGAATCAATATAAACAACGCAATATAGGTATAGGGACGGAATTAGTCCTTTTTAAGGAGGTCTTGCAATGCCGATTCAAGCGTTTTGAATTTGAACTGGAATCCGGTGTTCAAAAGTTTTTGACAAGAAATCTCAGCACCGCCGAGCACCATATCTGACATTCTTCCAAGCAATAGTTTTAACACAAAGCCAGGTACCGGGGGCAGCCACAACGGTCGGCCCAATTCCTTGGCGAGCTGCTCGGTAAAGTGTTTGTTGGAGACGTTTTCAGGTGCAACAGCATTGTAAGTGCCAGACATCGCTGTCGAAAAAATTGCTTGTTGAAAAATGCTGCATACATCTTCGAGGTGAATCCAGCCCATCATTTGTTTACCATTTCCGAGAACCGCACCAATATAATATTGAATTGGCTTAACCAGTTTTTCCAATGCGCCACCTGCAGGAGAAAGGACAATTCCAATTCGGATGGTGACCAGTCGTGGTGTTAACACCGCAAACGTCTGTTGAGCTTTTTCCCACTCCTCAGTGACAGAGGCAAGAAAGTCGCGACCAGGAGTTGCGTCTTCTTCCTGAATTCCTTTTGGATGGATTCCATAAAATCCTGTTGCCGATGCGGCTACGACTACTTTCACCTTATGATCAGTTTCAGCAAGCGCACGACAAAGGAGGGCACAACTTTCAACTCGGCTGTTGAGAATTTTTTTACGCCGAGCTGAGGTCCAGCGACCACCTCCAACATTTTCTCCAGCCAGGTGCACAATGGCATCGACATCACGGAGGGCTTCTGGATCGATGTATTGTTCATCCACCGCCCATCTAAATGCTTTAACGGGAGCTTGTTCCGGATCGCGCGTTAACCAGTGAACAACATAACCCTGATCCGTTAGTGCTTTGGTAAGTCTCCGCCCAATGAGTCCGCTTCCGCCGGTGATCAATATGGTATGAATGTTGTCTGAAGTCTGGGTCATAGCCGCGGACGCATTTATTTATGCCGCAAAATACCTTTAACTTTCGTTGTGAGAAAGGCACGGGAATTGATAAGGCTTCAATAAAAATCAAATGAGCATGAACAAACTTGTTCTTACCCTGATCTGTTTACCGGTCTTTGCCATTGTTGCCCAGACGGTGAAGCCAGAAGTTGCCTCGAGGTCAATTAAAAACGCCAACGCTGATGGATTTCAGGTGGAAATCACCGGACCTATTGAACAGGTTCGGCCTTCTTTTGAAAGGTTTTTACGTGAGTCAGGTAAATTGAAAATTTCAGACGGACTCATCACAGTCACCAATCCTGTAATTGGCGGTTCTGAATTTCCTAAATATGCTATTTATGGATCTGCTGCTCCTGCTGAAAAACAGGCAGAAGGTCAGCCGCTGAAGTCAGTGGTCTGGATTGGTAAAATAGCCGCTGAGTGGTCAGGTGTTGACTCGCTCTCCCTCACTGCGGGCATCAAAGATCTCGCCCATCGATTCGGCATTAAATTTTACCGCGATCAGATTCAGCTACAAATCGATGAAACACAAAAGGCAATTGATGCCACTGAACGTCGATTGCAAAAGCTTTCAGCAGAGAACAGGGATTTCAACGAGAAGCTGGTCAGCAATGAGCAGGATAAAATCCGCCTGGAAAAAGCACTACAGCAAAATGCTGTTGATCATGAAACATTGTTGCGTAAAATCGATATGAATAAAAAAGCTCAGGACTCTGTAACCAACGCTTCAGCCCAGATTCGAAAAGTCCTGGATGCTCAAAAGGAAAAACAGTTGAAAGTCAACTGAATTATTTTCCGATCGGCACCCGATTCAATATGGCTTTAATGATGTCTGTAGTTTTTACATTGTCAGCCTCCGCTTCGTAGTTGAGCAGAATTCGGTGGTTCATCACATCCATAGCCACACCTTTGATGTCCTCCGGCAAAACAAAATCTCTTCCTTCAAGATAGGCTGCTGCTTTGGCAGTTAAGTTCAAATTAATACTGGCGCGGGGTGAGGCACCAAACTGAATGTATTTGGCTTCCTCATTCAATTTGTACTCAAGTGGTTTTCTTGAAGCAGTGACCAGTTCAATGATGTATCGCTCCAACGATTCAGAAATTGTCACCTTGTTTACTTCCTGACGAATCCCAAAAATATCTTCCTTCGTCAGCACTGGTGTTACGGTGAAATCGAATTGCATATTGGAAATCCTTCTCATGATTTCCAGCTCCTGGTCTTTGGAAGGATAGTCAACAAATACCTTCATCATGAAGCGATCTACCTGTGCTTCAGGAAGTGGATAGGTTCCTTCGTTTTCGACCGGATTCTGGGTGGCCATTACCAGAAATGGTTTGTCGAGTTGGAAGGTCGTTTCACCAATGGTCACTTGTTTTTCCTGCATGGCCTCCAGCAATGCCGACTGCACCTTGGCGGGAGAACGGTTGATCTCATCAGCCAGAACAATATTGGCGAAGATCGGACCTTTCTTAACCTCGAACTTTCCATCCTTTTGGTTGTAGATCATGGTTCCAACCAAATCTGCCGGAAGAAGATCTGGCGTAAATTGAATTCGGGCGAAATCAAGGTGCAGTACTCTTGCCAGTGTGCTTATCGTAAGCGTTTTAGCAAGGCCGGGTACACCCTCGAGTAGAATATGTCCATTGGTAAACAGGCCAATCATCAGACGGTTGACCATATACTCCTGGCCAACCACCACCTTGGCTACTTCACTGTAAACCTTTCTGATTTTTTCCTGGTGAATTCCTGTGTTTTGTTCCATGATCTGTCAATCAAAAGCCCGCAATAATACCAAAATTCGATGACCGGCGGAGTTGTCTTACGACCCGGTAAGCATAGCGATTTGACCTTCGAGAGTTTTTTTGAGTAACGACTGCATTTTTAGCGCACGTGGCTCATCCCAGTTCCGTTCCGAGTCATCCATGTAATTAACCTTGGCCATCTCGAGTTGGATGGCATGGCGGTTAACGGAAGGATTGCCATAGTGCCGTGTGATGTATCCACCCATAAATGGATGGTTGTGTGAAACGGAATAATCGCCATGATCAAGGTTTGACAAGGCAGATTCAATTAATCCAGGAGATGCTGAGGTACCACCTGCATCGCCAACTATTAAATCCGGAAAGGGTTTGGAATAAATGGAAGGAACCACTTTTCGAATAGAGTGACATTCCCAAAGCAATACTTTTCCAAATTCATTGACCAGTTGATCCAACTGGCTTTGCAGGGCATCATGGTAAGGTTTGTAGTATAATTCCTTTCGTCGCGCTATTTCCTGTATTTCGACGGACTTGCGGTTGTCTTTATAGATGGATGTGCCTAAAAAATCAGTCACAGGGCAAAGGCCGGTGATCACGCGTCCGTCTGAGTAGAGTGGTTTATCAAGGGGATCTCTGTTCAAGTCGATGACCCATCGGCTGATGGTTGCAGACAACATGGTAATTCCCATGGAGGCCGCGAATCCGTAGAGCCGATCTACAAACCAATCGGTATCGTCGAGTTGCTGGAGTGCCTGCGGTTCAAATGCTGATCTTAATTCATCCGGAACAAAACTTCCGCAGTGGGGCACGCTGAGCAGGATGGGTACACGTTCCCCAGCAGGTACCTCAAGTCGATAGTTCATGATTTTCTTTTCTGGGATTTGCTCTGCTGAGCAGGAGGTGCCGGTTTATTTTCCAGCCGCATCGTATCGTTGCTTGTTAATTTCTTTTTCAGTGCAGTTATTCTCCGATAGGATTCCTCAATTCGCTCACGGGTTATAATTCCCTGATCGACATACTGTCGGATGATCTGGTGCACCTTGTCGGCGGTTCGTTCTTCAGAGCCCTGAATGTTGTTTGAGAAACACATGATGTCAACACCCGCCAGAATGGATAATCTGATTGCCTCTGGTGTACCGAAATATTTGGTGATGGCATGCATTTGCATATCATCGGTGAAAACTACGCCGTTGAAACCAATTTTTTTACGAAGGAGGCTATCGATAACCCGCGCTGAAAGTGTTCCGGGCAAGCCTTTTGGATCAAGTTTTTTATTAACAATGTGAGAAGTCATCACAGCGTCTACATGACCGCTGGCCAGTAAATCACGGTAAGGCTTGATTTCCTCTTCCGACCAGGTGTCGGTAACATCGGCCACACCAAAATGGGTATCTTCTTTGGAGCTTCCATGCCCAGGGAAATGTTTCAGCGTGGTGAGGACATTGTGTTTTCTATGTTGAAGAATGACTTCGCGCGCGAACCGCGTTACGCTGTCAGCGTTTTTAGAATAGGAGCGTTCAACTTTAACGATAACGGTATTGGATGGATTCACCGCCAGATCTACACATGGTGCAAAATTCACATTGATTCCCAAACCTGAAAGTGTAGCGGCTGTTGCATCAGCATAAAATCTTGCGGTATCGAGCGATCCGGTTTTTCCGATGTAACCCGCAGTAACCGATCTGGTAAAACCATACTTTTCCTTCAAACGGTTTACCCTTCCCCCCTCCTGATCAATACCAATTAATATGGGAACCGGAGCCGCCTTCTGGTAAGTCCAGGCTATTTTTTTAAGTCCTGCAAATGAGTTTGACTTTGGAATATTTTTTTCAAAAAAGATGACAGCGCCAACTTTGCCCGCTGCTACTTCAGCCAATACTGCTGAATCAACTTCAGCCTTCGGGAATCCGATCATAATCATCTGACCGATTTTGAAATCAAGGCTGTCTTGCTGTGCGCAGGAGCTGTTGAAGAAAACCAGCGAAAAGCAAACCAACAGGGAGGCAGGAAAAATAAAATGCTTCATGGGATGGAAGATAAAATTGTCAGACGACCGATCAGGATTTATTCAGGTAGCGCTCGCGCAATATGTTACGGTGATGGGTTTCATGCCCTGCAATGATGAACCCCAATGCAAGAACAGAGACTTCATTTTGACCGACCAAACCTTTTTGGCTCATCATTTCTTCGTTGAAACCTTCGAATAGGTCTATGCTGGACAGTCGAACGTGGTGTAATTCGTCGGCAAGCTTTTTTAAAGTTCTACCCTGTGCATTGGCGTTGGGTGCGTAGCTATTTTCATCAAATGGAGAAAGAACCGTTTTGTCTTTTCGTGCGAAGCGCAGCGCGCGGTAACAAAAAATTCGCTCTGCATCAATAATGTGCGCAACCAGCTCTTTGATGGTCCACTTTCCCGGAGCATAGCGGTGGTCCCCCTGGTTTTCAGGAATGCCATGAATAACCTCCAGGCTTCTGAATCCTGAAATCCGAAGAGCAGTCAACAGGTCGGTATTATCCACCTGCTTTACATAGTTTTTATAATACGACGGGATGTTGTCCAGATTTAAAAACATGGTGGTGCGTTACGATTAAGGTTTCAATTTACCAAAAAGCCAGCGGATCAACTGATGCGGCTCCAGTTGGTTTTGTTCTTGCCCTGAGCACTAAGGTGGTGCCGCACCATGGCATGCACACCGGCGGAAATCTCAGGGTCGCTTTCCAATAAAACCTTTGCCGCATCGCGGGCGGCCTGAAGAATTTCTCCGTCGGTTCCCAAATTCGCAATGCGTAAATCAAGTGCTCCACTTTGCTGAGTACCCATGAGATCGCCCGGTCCCCTGAGTTGGAGATCTGTTTCAGCAATCTCAAATCCATTGTTGGTGCGCACCATGGTTGCTATTCTGGTTTTCGAATCCTGCCCAAGACGATCTTTGGTCATCAGAATACAATAGGATTGCTCCCCGCCTCTACCAACGCGACCGCGCAACTGGTGCAGTTGAGATAAACCAAAGCGCTCGGCGTTTTCAATGATCATCACCGTTGCATTGGGAACATCAACCCCAACCTCAATCACGGTGGTGGCTACCATAATAGAGGTTTCACCTTTTTTGAAACGGGCCATTTCAAAATCTTTGGCCTCCGAATCCATTTTTCCATGAAGAATGCTGATCGCGAGATCTGGAAAAGCACGTGTGATGCTTTCATAGCCGTCCATCAGGTCCTTGAGGTCTAATTTTTCCGACTCATCGATTAGCGGATAGACAATATAAACTTGTCTTCCGGCTCCTACCTCTTTCCGGATGAAGGCATTAACCTGCAACCGATGGGTATCGGTTTGATGGCGGGTGATGATGGGCTTCCTCCCTTTTGGCAATTCACTGATAACCGAAACATCAAGGTCTCCATAGAGCGTCATCGCCAGCGTTCGGGGAATGGGCGTGGCGGTCATTACCAGAACATGTGGGAAAACTTCAGTATTTTTTTTCCAGAGCTTCGATCGTTGAGCGACGCCAAATCGGTGTTGCTCATCAATGACTGCCAGACCAAGTTTATTAAATCGAACCTCCTCCTCCAACAAGGCATGCGTGCCAGCCAAAATTTTTAAAGAACCATTGAGGAGCCCATCATGAATGATTTTGCGCTCACTTTTTTTAGTTGATCCGGTAAGTATGGCAATGGGCACCTGCATTGCATCAGCAAATACTTTAAGTCCGCGGTAATGTTGCTGGGCTAGAATTTCTGTTGGGGCCATTAGTGCCGCCTGCGCCCCACCACCAATGGCTATGAGCATCGATATAAATCCGACGATGGTTTTTCCACTTCCCACATCGCCTTGAAGCAGCCGGTTCATTTGTTTGCCAGACCGCATGTCGGCATATATTTCCCTGATTACTTTTTTCTGCGCTTCGGTCAATTGAAAAGGAAGATGCTTTTCATAAAAGGTTGTGAGCAGTGATGCGTTGGTGAATGGCATGCCTTTCTGCTGATCTTGTCTGACCACCTTAAGCCTGAGCAATTCAAGCTGAACAAAAAACAATTCTTCAAACTTCAGTCTTCTTTGAGCTTGATGCAGCTGGTCTGCAGTGGATGGAAAATGTATTTGTTGAAGCGCCTCTTGTTTGGAGATCAGTTTAAATTTTTGAAGGATGCTGTCAGGGAGGTTCTCCGGAATTTTTCCTGTCGCCTGACGCAGAATTTCCCGCTCGAGTTTAGAAATGAACTTACTGTCGACGAAACTATTTCGCAGTCTTTCGGTAACGGAATATACTGGTTGAAGAAAAGCACCTTTGGTCTGATTTTCCCCAACGGGCTCAAGCTCCGGATGAGCGACACTGAATTTGGATCCGAACCTCGCTGGCTTTCCAAACAGCACATAGTCACTTCCTGGTTTTAATCTCGTGGTCACCCAGCGAATCCCCTGAAACCAAACCAATTCTAATGTTCCTGTGTCGTCCTGAAAAGAGGCAACGAGTCGTTTGCGTGGGCCTGTCCCGGTCATTGAGAAGTTTCCCAGGCGCCCTTTTACCTGGATAGAGGGAAGATTTTCATCCACCTCACGGATAAAATAAAACTTAGTTCGATCCTCGTAACGGAATGGATAGTGGGCTAAAAGGTCGCCAAACGTGAAAATTCCCAATTCTTTCTGAAGCAGGGCCGACTTTTGAGGGCCGACACCCTTAAGAAATTCGATCGGGGTTTGAAACAGATTTGAAATAGACCGCTAAATTTGAACCGAAATTAATGTCTGCAACGCCTAACCGCAAAGCAAAGAAATCAGACAAAGCAACATGGAAACCAGCCTGGATATTTTACTCGAGAAGATGACGCGCCACGCGCTCACCGAAGAGGAGGCAAAATTACTGGAAGAAAAAGCCAGGAAATTCTCCAATCTCGAACAGCTGGCTGAAGCCCGGAATGAATGGAGGGAAGCCATGCGCAAATACTTCGACGCCAAGGCCAAAGCTTCCGGCTCAGGCAACTAAAGCGACTTCTTAAAAAGTTACGTTTCGTACAAACTCCTGCTGGAGAATCCTCTCTCGTGGAGCAGTTTCTCTTACCTGAAGTGTTTCAGGTAGTACTGCAATTTCACCAGGATAACCAACAGCAATAAAAACAGCAGGGACCAAGTCTTCCGGGATGTTCAGATTTTGTGTGGCAACATCTGTTTTGAAACCTGCCATTTGCCGGACCTGCAGTCCAAGATGAACTGCCTGTAAGGCCAGAAAAGAATTGGCGCCACCGATGTCATACAGCGCATATCGATTTTCTTTTCCATTTCTTCTGAAAGTTTTTCTGGCCAAGGCAAGAATGAGTAAAGGTGCATGCTGTGCCCAGAGTTTATTTCCATCTTCGAGCGCGCCAAACATTTTATTCCAAAGCTCTGGTTGCTCAGCGGTGGCGTAGAGATAGATCCATGGTTGCTCGTTGCTGCTGGAAGGGGCCCAACGAACTGCTTCAAAGAGTGAATGAATTTTTTCTTTTTCTACCGGCCGTGAATCATATGCGCGAATGCTTCGTCGGTCGGCGATCAACGGGAAAACCGGATAATGAATTTTGTCAGATTTTTCGGTGGGTGATGTCATGGTAAAAAAGCAGAGGCTGTCCGTTCGGGCAGCCTCTTCGTTAATGGTGGATCAAAAATTATTTTTTCACTTCCTCAAACTCAACATCCTGTGCGTCTGAACCTGCCGATGATGCGCCAGCCGAAGATGAGCCACCAGCCGATCCGCCAGCGCTCTGGTCAGGACCAGTGCCCTGTGCACCGGAGGCTGCATACATCTCTTGAGAGGCAGCCTGCCATGCTGCATTTAAAGACGCCATAGCAGTTTCAATACCTGAGAGGTTTTTGTTTTTATGTGCTTCCTTAAGGTTTTCAAGTGCACTGTTGATGGCTGTTTTATTTCCTTCAGAAAGCTTGTCACCAAATTCTTTCAGTTGTTTTTCGGTTTGGAAAATGAGGGAGTCAGCCTGATTGACTTTCTCCGCTTCTTCTTTCACGCGCTTGTCGCTTTCTGCGTTGGCTTCTGCCTCCCGCTTCATTTTTTGAATTTCATCATCGGTTAAGCCGCTGGAAGCTTCAATACGTATCTTCTGTTCCTTACCAGTTCCTTTGTCCTTGGCCGAAACATGTAGGATACCGTTTGCGTCGATGTCGAAAGTCACCTCAATCTGTGGCGTACCGCGTGGTGCGGGAGGAATACCATCGAGGTGGAATTTTCCAATCGTACGGTTGTCTTTGGCCATTGGACGCTCACCTTGCAGCACATGAATCTCTACGGAAGGCTGATTGTCGGCTGCGGTTGAGAACGTTTCAGATTTTTTCGAAGGAATCGTTGTGTTGGATTCAATCAATCGGGTCATCACGCCACCGAGGGTTTCAATACCAAGGGAAAGCGGTGTTACGTCGAGCAACAAAACATCTTTAACCTCTCCGGTGAGTACACCGCCCTGAATTGCGGCTCCAACGGCAACTACTTCATCTGGGTTTACGCCCTTAGATGGCTTTTTGCCAAAGAATTTTTCTACTTCTTCCTGAATTCTGGGGATCCTGGTAGAACCACCTACAAGAATAACTTCGTCGATCTGGCTTACGGAAACGCCGGCGTCTTCAATGGCCTTGCGGCAGGGGTCAAGCGTTCTGCGGATCAGATCATCAGCGAGCTGTTCAAATCTGGAACGGGTAAGTTTCCGAACAAGGTGTTCAGGCACTCCGTCGATGGACGTAATGTAAGGAAGATTGATTTCTGTCTCTTGTGAGCTCGATAATTCAATCTTAGCTTTTTCAGCAGCTTCCTTGAGGCGTTGAAGCGCCATCGGGTCTTTGCGCAAATCAACATTGCGCTCCGACTTAAATTCATCTGCAAGCCAATTCATAATGCGCATGTCGAAGTCATCACCACCGAGGTGTACGTCACCGTTGGTTGACTTTACTTCAAAAACACCATCACCAAGTTCCAGAATAGAAATATCGAAGGTTCCACCACCAAGGTCATAGACGGCGATCTTCATGTCCTTATTCTTCTTATCAAGGCCGTAAGCAAGTGCAGCGGCAGTTGGCTCGTTGATGATACGCTTTACATCCAGACCTGCAATCTGTCCTGCTTCCTTGGTCGCCTGACGTTCAGCATCGTTGAAGTAAGCCGGAACCGTAACCACTGCCTCTGTTACTGTGGTGCCCAGGTAATCTTCGGCCGTGCTCTTCATTTTTTGAAGAATGATCGCAGAAATTTCCTGCGGTGTATAAAGCCTGTCGCCGATTCGTACCCTCACTGTATCGTTGTTTCCGCTTTCAACGGAGTACGTAACCATTTTCATTTCACCATCTACCTCCTTGAACTTTTTGCCCATGAAGCGCTTGATGGACTGAATCGTATTTTTTGGATTGGTGATCGCCTGACGCTTGGCGGGGTCACCAACTTTTCTTTCACCTTTTCCATTGTCGAGAAAACCAACAATAGAAGGCGTGGTTCTCCGTCCTTCGCTGTTCGCGATAACTACCGGCTCGTTTCCTTCCATGACCGCCACGCATGAGTTGGTGGTACCGAGGTCAATTCCTATAATCTTTCCCATAAAAAATGTTTGTCTCTGTTTTCGTGTTGACTTACCGGGTGTGCTTTTTAAATAAGCTCAGACGGCTCGTCCGCATACTCAAGCCTTGTGCCAAGGGGTCAAATGACCTTAAATGATGACAGAGTGGCAGTAAAAATCCCTTAAAAGAGCATTTTGGCTATTTGAAAGGTGCTTTTTGGAGAAGTGTTGACCTATTGAGACCAATCGGTAGGCTGACGATCCCACCGGTGCTTGCGAAGATTGTTGAGAAGATCCGACGACAGGGCTTTGCCATCGCTGGCGGCAAGGTTTGCTTCAACGTGGCGAACCTTTCGCATGCCGGGGATGATGGTATGAACATCGTTGTTGCAGAGAATAAATCGCAGCGCCATTTCGGCCATGGTCATTCCGGACGGAATTAACGGTTTGAGCGCATCGGCATGGTCAACGCTGGAATTCAGATTTTCAGGAACAAAGTATGTAGATCGCCAGTCGTCTTTTGGAAATACGGTGTCTTTGGTAAGCGTTCCGGTGAGTGTCCCTTCATCAAAGGGCACACGAGCGATAACAGCGATATCCAATTCCCGACAAAGTGGAAATAATTTGTCTTCGGGACTTTGATCGAAGATGTTGTAAATGACCTGTACGGCATCGATAAGACCAGTTTTCAGGGATTGGAGCACATTGTTTGGCTCCCATCGGTTCACACTAATTCCAAAATGCCGGACCTTTCCGTCACGACGAAGTTTTTCAACGGCATTTTTCCAGTCGTCCTCATTAGCCCAATCATCTTCCCAGACGTGAAATTGTTGAAGGTCGATGCAATCGGTTTTTAGATTGGTCAGGCTTTTTTCGGTGTATTCAATGATGTGTGCGGCAGGGAAACAATCGCGCAACAGAAAACCTTTCCTGGAGGGCCAGATAAAATTTTTTGGTGGGATTTTGGTTGCTACGTATAGTGGCTTTGAAGGATGTCGCTTGACCAGTGCGCCGAGAATTTCTTCACTCTTTCCTTTTCCATATCCCCATGCGGTATCGAAAAAGGCACATCCCAATTCAACTGAACGATCAAGCGATCGTTGAATTTCCTGTTCATCGTTTCCAGTCCAGCCCGCAAGTCCCCACATTCCGTAACCGATTTCACTGACTGGTCTGTCTGTTCTGCCAAAGCGTCTGTATTGCATGAGATAAAGGTAAGGTTGACAAACTTAAGGCTCCATTTCAACTGCTGCAAGTGGATTTCGGTCGTAACGTTTCAAAGACTTATTTTTGCCGCCTTCAGTTGTATATGAACATCAGGGAAGAGATCAACAAAAGACGAACCTTTGGAATCATCAGTCACCCTGATGCTGGAAAGACCACACTTACTGAAAAGCTGTTGCTTTTTGGTGGTGCTATTCAAAAAGCGGGTGCGGTGAAGTCTTCGAAAATTAAGGATCATGCCCGAAGCGACTGGATGGAAATTGAAAAGCAGAGGGGAATTTCAGTGGCAACATCGGTGATGGGATTCCATTACAACGGAATAAAAATCAATTTGCTCGATACCCCTGGTCACCAGGATTTTGCGGAGGACACTTACCGGACGCTAACGGCGGTAGATAGCGTTATTATGGTGATCGATTGTGTGAAGGGTGTTGAGACACAAACTGAGAAGTTGATGGAGGTGTGTAGGATGAGAAACACACCGGTGCTCTGCTTTATCAATAAGCTTGATCGTGAAGGCCGTGATCCTTTTGATCTATTGGATGAAATCGAGGAGAAACTTGGCATCAAGGTCCGTCCGTTGAGTTGGCCCATCAGCATGGGTAAAGGATTTAAAGGTGTTTACAGTCTTTTTGAAAAGAGCATCCATCTTTTTACACCAAGTAAAATTACTATTGAGGCAGGTATTCAAATCAAGGACATCAATAGTGAGGAATTGGATAAGCTGGTCGGTGAAAACAATGCCCGTCAACTGCGAACCGATGTTGAGCTAATTGAAGGTGTGTATCCGGAGTTTAGTGTACAGGAATATCTGGATGGAAAGGTAGCGCCTGTTTTCTTTGGTAGTGCGGTAAACAATTTTGGTGTAAAGGAATTATTGGACACGTTCATCAATATTGCACCGCCGCCGGAACCAAGGGTTACCACCGCCCGAATTGTTAAGCCAGAGGAGAATAAATTCACCGGATTCATTTTTAAGATTCACGCGAACATGGATCCCAAACATCGGAATCGAATTGCCTTTCTTCGGGTTTGTTCCGGAAAGTTTGAGCGTGGCAGCAACTATTTTCATGTTCGCCACCACAAAGACCTACGGTTCTCAAATGCTACTGCCTTTATGGCGCAGGACAGAGAAACAGTCGACGAGGCATGGCCTGGCGATATAGTCGGAATTTATGATACAGGTAACCTGAAGATTGGAGACACGCTTACAACAGGGGAGGAGATGACGTATACCGGTATCCCAAGTTTTTCACCTGAAATTTTTAAGGAGGTGATAAACAAGGATGCTATGAAGACCAAGCAACTTGAAAAGGGTTTGTTGCAGCTGATGGAAGAGGGTGTTGCTCAGATGTTCACCTACACATTAGGAAAGCGTAAAGTAGTGGGCACGGTAGGCGCCTTGCAATTTGAAGTCATTCAATTTCGTTTGAAGCAGGAGTACAACGCAACAGTTGAATTCGTTGGTCAAAACATTTACAAGGCCTGCTGGATAACCAGTAAAAATCCAACGAAGCTGGCTGAGTTTGTAGATTCCAAGCAACGTCACATTGCACAGGATAAAGATGGAAAATTGGTTTTCATGGCTGAATCCAGGGCATGGCTACAGATGGTACAGGAAAATTTTCCTGAGATCGAATTCCATTTCACCTCAGAATTTTAATCCCAGGCAGATAGTCAATTTTAAGGGCTAATCACTCGACCCGGCCAATCGGGATAAATCCTAAGTATTATAATTTGCCGGTCTGCGCAACATGACGATAGATCAATTCTGAAACATTAGCCAACACTTCAATCCCCTGGTTGCGGTCTTTGAGGTTGGAAGAAAGTAGCACCAAAATATACTTACGGCCATCGGGAAGCATAACGATCCCGCCATCGTGTTGAACCCCGGTAATGGATCCTGTTTTATGGGCGACGATAACATCGGAAGGAAGTTTGGCTGGGATGATTTCACCAAACTGCTGGTCGCTGAGAATCCTGATCATTTCGATGGACGAACTTTCATTGACCAATTGGTTGGTGGCAATGCGTTCATAAAGTAGAAGTTGTCCGCGTGCAGAGGTGGTATTGTTGAGTCCGGCCTCAAATGCTTTGGTGTCTTCAACGCCGCGTAGTACGTGCATATTTGGTGCCCCGATGCTGCTGAGCAAAGAGTCAACCTTTTTGGCACCGACGAGATCAATTAACAAGTTTGTGGCAAGATTGCTGCTCACGATAATCATATCGGTCATGAGCTTACGAATGCTTTCTTTCGTGCCGATACGTTCGTAAATTAATGTATCGCTGTCGTCGCTTCGCGTTAATAAATAAGGACTGCCATCGACAATGCTCTTGAATTCATTTTTGATCACCAGTGAATCATCGAGTGAAAATTTACCTTCTCCCGCTTGTCTGAACAACTCAGCCATAACCGGTGTTTTCATGGTGCTTGCCGCATGAAAAACGGAGTCTGCATTAATGTATAGAGTTTCGCCGGAGGATAAATCTTTGAAGGCGACTGCAAACCTGCCTTCTATTTTATTTAATGCCTCGCGCACCTCTTGTTCAAGCGACGGCTTGTCAGAACAAGACGAGGCTATTAGAGAAACGATCAAAAAGACGAGCTGAAGTTGCTTCATATAAAATTGTTGTTCATCAAAGTTAGCGTTGAGGGAGTGTATCTTTGATACGCTATGCGCAGGGAATTGAAAATATTGTTTGAAGACAACCACCTGATTGCTGTGAACAAACCTTCAGGATTGCTGGTTCAAGGTGATGAAACCGGCGATGAGACTTTGTCTGATCTCACCAAGGAATACATAAAGCACAAATACCAAAAGCCCGGTGCTGTTTTTCTTGGTGTTATTCATCGAATTGATCGTCCTGTGAGCGGTGCTGTTTTAATGGCTCGGACTTCAAAAGGTTTATCGCGGATGAATGAAGCATTCAGAAACCGGTCAGTTCAAAAAATTTATCTCGCCGGAGTAGAAGGAGTGCCCAGGAAAAAGGAAGACACTTTGGTGCACTGGCTTACCAAAAACGAAAGCTTAAATCGTGTTACGGTTTTTCCAAGAGAAACTGATGGCGCATCGAGGTGTGAATTGGATTATAAGGTAATCGGCGTTTTTGGAAAACAGACATTGCTTGAAGTTCACCCACTGACCGGAAGGTCGCATCAGATTCGCGCGCAACTGGCTGCGATGGGTCATCCCATCGCTGGTGATGTTAAGTACGGTTCATCAGTGTCTTCAGAAGAAAAGAGTATTGCCCTTCATTCAGCGAAGTTGATTTTTGAACACCCCGTTTCCAGGGAAACAATAACCCTGTCGGCTCCACTCCCTGACACCTTAATTTGGCAACCCTATACCAGCTAGATAACTTCGCGCTCATGTCAATCCTTAAAAAGCTTCAGGCCAGATGGAAAGTTGGCTCCGTAACTCAGGTGCTGCTAATCCTGCTCACTTTTGCCTGTACGGGAACGACAGTGGTTTACATCAGCAAGCCATTGTTGCAAATGGTCTTTGATGGCGGCCCGCCCCCCTGGTGGGGCCGAGTACTCTATTATATTGTGATCCTTCCTGTTTACAATGTTTTTTTACTGGCCTTTGGATTTCTATTTGGTCAGTTTAGTTTTTTCTGGGCTTTTGAAAAAAGACTGCTGTCCCGCATCACCGGCGGTCCCAGACAGCAGCAATAATCCCCGCGGTCCGGGTCTTTTGATTTTTCGGGGAAAATTTATTTTTGCACCCTGATTTTTAACCGTTAACTGAAATTCTATGGATATAGAAATTGAAAATCTTTCCAAACGTTACGGTACTCAGAAAGCAGTTGATAACATCTCTTTCAAAGTCCGTACCGGAGAAATTCTAGGATTCCTCGGTCCCAATGGTGCAGGGAAAAGCACTACCATGAAAATGATTACCGGGTACCTGGCCATAGGTGACGGCAACATTAAAATCGGGGGCGATGCCGTTTCCGATGCCGGTGATGGAATCCGAAGACACATTGGCTACTTGCCAGAAAACAATCCATTATACCTGGACATGCCGGTGATGGATTACCTCGCCTTCTGCGCTGCCTTGCAGGGCGTAGCAGACGATAAAATTCCTGTGAGGGTTCGAGAAATGATTCGTGTGACTGGCCTCAACAAGGAAAAGCATAAAAAAATCGGAGAGCTTTCTAAGGGTTACCGACAGCGGGTTGGATTGGCGCAGGCCATGATCCACGATCCGGAAATTCTTATCCTGGATGAACCCACCACAGGCCTTGATCCAAATCAAATTGTTGAAATCAGAAAACTGATCCGTGAGATCGGGAAAGAGAAAACAGTCATTTTAAGTACCCACATCCTGCCTGAAGTCGAAGCCACGTGCGACAGGATTTTAATTATCAATAAGGGTAAAATTGTTGCCGACGGAACATCTGAGACTTTACGCAAGCAGGCGTCGGGCAGCGAGATCATTAAGGTCCGAATCGAGGACGGAAGCCATGGCGATATTCAATTTGCATTGCGTCAACTTGCCGGCGCTTCGCAGGTTGACCTACTCGATGCAGCCATGAACCGATTTGAAGTTCAGTCTCAACCCGGCGCCTCTCTTCGTCGCGATATTTTTAAAATGTGCACTGAAAAAGGTTGGGTGCTTACGGAAATGACAGCACTGGAAACCAGATTGGAAGACATCTTCAGAAACTTAACGATGAATTAATTATGCGCGAAGTATTGATCATCTGCCGAAAAGAATTGCGATCATTTTTTGATTCACTGATCGCCTACATCCTGCTGGTCCTGTTTCTTGGCTTCAGCGGATTTTTTACCTGGATGTATGGATCTGATATATTTCTCGTGGGACAAACAACCCTCAGAGGATTTTTCTCGGTTGCTTACTGGTCACTGTTTTTCTTCATCCCTGCGCTAACCATGCGGTTGCTTGCCGAAGAAAAAAAGACTGGCACCATAGAGCTTTTGCTCACCAAAGCTGTTTCTGACCGACAGGTGGTCCTTGGAAAATTTCTCGGCACGCTTGCCTTGGTCTCTATTGCTCTCCTGTTTACGGCGCCTTATGTGATCACCCTTGCCAACATTGGGAATCTCGATCAGGGCGAAATCCTCTGCGGATATTTTGCGCTGTTGCTCATGAGCGGTGCATACACCAGTATCGGCTTGTTCACCAGCAGCATCACCAACAACCAGATTGTTGCTTTTTTGACCGCCATATTTATTGGCTTGTTTTTCCACCTCATTTTCGAAGTGCTGGCCAGCAATTTCTCCGGATGGCTCGGTGCCCTCTTCTCCATGTTAAGCCTATCCTCGCACTATGACAGCATTTCGCGAGGCGTTTTAGACAGCCGCGACCTGATTTATTTCGCCTCCATCATGATCGTCGGATTGTTGCTTGCTGAACTTTCCCTGACAAAAAGAAACGTTGCCTGAAAAACATTTAGCCATGAACAAAAATGTAACCATCAGCGCAGCATTAATCATTGCCATCATAGTTGCTGCCAATTTGTTTAGTCATGAATTTCATTTCAGATTGGATCTTACCGAAGACCGTGAGTACACCTTGAGTAAGGCCACGCTGGACATCATTGACGATCTGGAAGATGCGATAACAATCAAGGCCTATTTTTCTGAGAATCTTCCCCCGCAATATGCTCCGGTGAGTCAGGGTTTTCAAGAAACACTGCTGGAGTACGCAGATCGCTCCGAGGGAAAAATCGTATATGAGTTCATCAATCCAAATGCATCCGATGCACAGGAAGAAGAGGCTGTAAAAGCCGGTGTACAACCGCTCATGATCAACGTACGTGAGAAGGATCAGATGAAACAACAGAAAGCCTATATGGGCGCTGTTATTTCACTTGGAGAAAAGACCGAAGTGATTCCCTTTATTCAGCCCGGGTCTGCAACTGAGTTCGCACTTTCAAAAGCGATCAAAAAACTTTCTGTAACCGATAAGCCCGTAATAGGCTTTCTTCAAGGACATGGTGAGGCGCCTCTGGGTGAGCTGATTGAGGTCAGGGAAAATCTTGATGTACTGTTCACCGCGCAGGAAGTTAGCCTGAGTGACTCGACATCCATTGGCAGTGAGATAAGCACACTGGCAATAGTTAGGCCCACCGATTCAATACCCGCCGCACATCTGTCCAAAATCGATGAATTTCTTTCCCGCGGTGGCCGGTTGCTGGTGGCCATGAATCGAGTCGACGGTGACCTTCAGAATGCTTCAGGGAAATCCCTGAACACCGGACTGGAAGCATGGCTGCAAAACAAAGGACTGGAAGTAGAAGATAATTTTGTCCTCGATGCCCAATGCGCAGCCATTACTTATCAGCAGCAAACCAATTTCGGCATCATTGCACAACAACTTCAGTTTCCGTATTTGCCGGTGATATCAGCTTTTCTGGATCACCCCATTACTGGTGGACTTGAAACCGTTGTGATGCAATTTGCCAGCACCATTCGATATACCGGCGACACCACCAAGCGTTTTATTCCCATTGCATTCACCTCTGAAAAGTCTTCAACCCAAAAATCTCCGGTCTTTTTTGATCCAGCGAAAGAATGGACGGAGGAGGATTTTACACAACAAAATTTACCGGTAGCAGCGGTACTTGAGGGAAAGTTGGGCAGCAGTGCCTCTGCCAAGTCAACAATGGTGGTCATTGCCGATGGTGATTTCCCGGTTAATGGTCCAGCGCAGCAAGCCAGAAGGGTTCAACCGGATAACATCAATTTGTTTGTTAATGCTGTTGAATTTCTTTCAGACGATACTGGTCTTATTGAGCTTCGCACCAAAGGCTCAAGCTCAAGACCCATTCGCCAACTCGATGATTCACTTAAGGCCACATTGAAGTATTTAAACTTTTTACTTCCGGTATTGTTGGCCATTGGCTATGGGTTGTATCGCATGCAGCGAAACAAGAACATTCAGTTAAAAAGGATGAGTGAAAATTTTGATGCTTGATAAGGGTATGAAAAAGATGAACCATAAAATCCTGATTGGTATTCTGGTGTTGTTGCTGGCAGGTTTTGGCCTGTCTCGCCTGCTTCGCGCGCCGCGACTTGAAAGCAACCTTCCACAGAATCTTATTAAAATGGACAGTGCCGAGGTCAGCCAGGTTAAACTTTATCCTGTTGTGGAGGGTTTACAAGAAGTTAGTTTGGTTCGGGAGGGAAAAAAGTGGGTGGTAAAAAAAGACAATCGAAGTTATGCTGCAGAGCAGTCTTCGGTCATTGGACTGCTGGGTTACCTCGCCGGACTGGAGCCTCAAAAAATGGTTTCGCGAAAAAAGGAAAAATGGAATGGTTATCAGGTCGGCGATTCTTCTACCAGGGTGGTTGTCATGAAAGACGATGATGTAGTGGCGGAAGTAAGAATCGGCAAAACTGATTTTGCGGCAGCGCCTTCTTCCGGCGGATTTCAAAATCCTTACGGCGGTGGATTTGGTAATCCTTTCACCTACGTCAGGCTTGAAGGTGAAGAGGAGGTCTATACGGTATCTGGCTTTCTTGAGCCCTCTTTTAACCGCACGTTTAATGATTGGCGTGACAAATCTTTTCTAAGGCTTTGTCAGGCAGACATTACATCACTTCGTTTCAGCTATCCGGATTCAAGTTTTAATGCGACCCTAAAGAATGGTCGTTGGTTTATCGATCAAATAGCGACTGACTCTGCAGCGATGAAAAATTATCTATCGCAGCTTGAGTTTAAAAACGCAACAAACTTTTCAGAGGATCCGGATCCCACCACTCCGGCCTTATTTACTTTGGCCATCGGGGGTAAAAATTCAGAATTGGCTACAGTGAAAGCGTGGAATGCTGGGAGTGACTATGTTTTGAGTAGCTCTCTTCAGCCAGGCGTGTACTTTACTTCTGCCGGCTCCGGATTAATGGGTGCCATTTTTGCCGGAAAAAAGTCTTTTCTTCGGAACGATAAGTGATTTATAACTCCTTCATCAGGTACTGATACAGTCCGAACATCGCCTGCACATCCTTCTTGTGAACTTTTTCATGAGGGGTGTGCGGGTCTTGTTCGCCTGCCCCTATAAAGCACCAGTCAAAAGGCAAATGCGATCGTTGCAATTCACCACCATCGCTCGAGCCGCTGGCCTCCACTTCCAGTTGGTAAGGAATTCGACACTGATCAGAAATCGAAATAATTTTATCGATGAATTTTCTTCGGGGCACATTTCGGTCGCGCAAGGAAATAACAACACCTTTTCCTGGTTCAACACCATCAGAAATCCACGTGATGTCTGAGATCAGCGCTTGCCGAACTTTCCATTTTTGGAAAATGAAATCTGCCAGATAAGGCACCGATCCGCCTACATGTTCTTCCCAACAACTGAACACTATTACACCATCTTTTAATGTCTTACAAAGTTCAAGGGCGTTGAGTATTCCAAGTCGGTTGTCCAGATAGGGACTTTGAATGTAGTTTTCTGTTTCCCTGAAATCGGATGCATAGACCAATGAGGTGCCACGTTCTATCGCTCTGCCAAACTTGTAGAATGCATGGTCGTCCTTATCAAATTCAAGAAGACACTCAACCTGACCCAATCGGTCCTCTCCTTTAAGTTTGGTTCCCATGGGCGCATCAGGACTTCCAATAGAAACGAGCTGGTTGAAATATCGAACAGTAAATCCAACCGTGTCCATGTGGGCAAACACTGCTGTTCGGGGTTTTCCAAAAGAGAGAATAACACAATCCTGAAAGGCATCGCCGTGGTAAACTTTCACCGGATGTTTCCACTTCTTTTTATTTTTTGAAATAAAGTCAAGTAGAAAATCTTTCATCCGAAATTCTTCGCCAGATGGCGCGTGGATTCCACACAGCGTTTTCAATAATGCGCAATCAATTCCGGGAAGGTTTCCCTGTTTTTTCGCCATGATAATTCTTTTTTAGTCTGAAATCTTTTCAATGTATGCCCCGAGTTTTAAAGCAAATGGCTTCAAGTTTTCCGGCAGGTAAAGCTCATTTTTGTCCATCAGCCAAAACCTGATTTTGCCACGGTGGACGATTTCCAGGTAATACCCACCCCAGTCACCTGCATCGGGCTGACCGATTCGACGTTCTTCAATATCCAGCAAGGCGGAAGGCAATTCATTTCTTAGTTGTTTAACCAATTCGAATTTGTAGGCATCCATAGGTTTGAAATTACCGCGGTAGGGTGAATCAGAGCCTGGGTAGCGGTCGAGAACATCTTCATACAATCCATTGTCGGTCAGCTTGAAAATCTCAATGCACTGTTCGCCAAGGCAAAAGCCGTAAAAATGTCCAAAGGTGATGTAGGAAGAATCCTTGAGGTCGATCCGTTCATCTTCGTCGCACGATAGCAGAACCAATAAGGCAAGCGCAATGATCTTTCTCATGTTTAAAGCTGGCTGACAAAAATACTTCAATGCACAGATTTACTTCTTTATTCGAAATTCAAACTAATTTTGTCGCCTTGGTTTAACTATGGTCATTCATCTGGGCGGAGAAGCGTCCGCAGCACATTTTTTTCTGTCAGGTCTTCGCGACGTCAACCGTCAGAAAGACAAGTTAAGATTCAGATTGAACCTGGAGCGACTGGGTGAGATCATGGCGTATGAGCTTTCCAAAAAACTTGCTTACGAGAAAATAAGTGTTCGAACCCCCTTGGGTTTTTCACAGCAATATGCGTTGCCGCAGCCACCGGTATTGCTGGCCATTTTACGGGCCGCCTTACCTTTTTTAAATGGCTTTCAGAGAATTTTTGAGGAAAGTGAAACCGGATTTATCGGAGCCTATCGAAAGGAGTTGGGTGAGTCCGGGGGTACCATTGCAGTGCAAACCGATTATGTTGCCACACCAAACCTGGATGGCAAGGATATTATTTTGATTGATCCTATGCTGGCCACCGGCACATCGGTTTGTGACAACATCCTGATGATTAAAAAAAGATTCAAGCCCAAGTCAATTCATCTCGCGTGTGTGCTTGCTACACCGGAGGGTATTCAAAAAGTTGAGAACACACTGGGGGTGCAGCAGATGATTTGGACTTTTCAGGTTGATGAAAAACTTAACCAACAGGCCTACATCGTACCTGGGCTTGGTGATGCAGGCGATCTTGCGTTTGGAGAGAAGCTTTGATGATTATGTGGGAGCTCATTCTTAAAATATTTTCAGTTTATCTCTCCTCCATGCTGAAGTTCATTTTTGGCCCTGTCGGCGGACTGGCAGCAGGCTTGAACATTTTTGTGACCATGGTGGTGACTATTGCTGGAATGATGACTGTCGTGGTTGTGTTGGCGTATTTTGGTGCTTTCATCCGTCGCAGAATTCTTGTGCGATTTTTTTCGAAACGAAAACAGAAGAAAGAGCTACGTGAGCCTTCACCCTGGCGGGAGCGGGCGAAAAGATATGGTGTTGCAGGCGTGGCGTTTCTGACGCCGATTATTTTAACTCCGATTGGCGGAACGCTGGTTGCCATTGGCATGGGCAGCACGCGTCAGAAAATCATTACCTACATGTTGATGAGTGCAGGTTTCTGGTCGTTTATTCTTACGCTGGCCGTCTATTTTGGTGCCGATGCACTGGTACAACTGGCGAAGGAATTTTCGGAGATCTGGTCGATCAAATCCCAATAGCCTCGCGCTTGGACCAATATTCATCAATTGGCTCACCTTTACTGCTGAGGCCGCGGTGTCTCCAGCGGCCCTCTTCAATAGAAAAGTCAAACTGAAGGGAATTTCCGACTCGGGAATTGTCGCGGGAGAAAAACTCTAATTGCTCGGTGTATTTTCCGTTTACCGTGGTGTAGGTTCCGCCGCCCGTTCCGAAAAATTCTTTGGTTTGAACATTATAGGCTATCCATTGAAATCGGGTTCCTGAAAGAATTTTCATGGTTCGCCGAACCCCGGGCGTGTTGGTGGTGGCCTTACCATCAACCATCCTGCCTGTGATCAACCAAGCGCCTTCCAACGCACCGGGCTTTCCATCGTCTGTACGATCCAATTCCCAAACCTGTTCTCCTTTTTTTAAAGTGATTTTATTTTTCTTTTTCTGAATGGAATAGGATTCGGTAGCCCCAACTTTTTCTGGACTGATCGTATGGAATTCGTAGTCCATGGTGAATTCATTTTTTTCCTCTGTCCATTTGCCGCCCCAGGTACCCACAAACTTTTTACCATTAAGATCATACTGGGATACAGCGAAATACTTTCCTGAAACAATCATTGAGATGCTTTCTGTTCCTGAACTCGATTGCCATGCTCCATTGAGTTGTGCATCACAGAGAAACGGAAGCATCATTAAAAAGCTGAGGATCGACATCAACTGTTTCATAAAAAAATGTTTTAAGTATTTAATTATTCTTTCTGAAGAATCGGTCTTCATCGTCCAATTCCTCTTCTGGTTTGCGTACCGGGGCCATACCTATTTCCAGTATTCGGAATTCTGTTCTTCGGTTTCGTTGCCGGCCTTCAGGATTGTCTGTCCCATCAGGATTCGTATTTCTTGCTATTGGCCTTGTTTCGCCATAGCCTTTGGCAACCAGTCTTTCGCGCGCAATTCCCTTGGTGATCAGGTAATCTACCGTGGCTTGCGCCCTCCGCTCAGAAAGCCTCATATTCTTTTCAAAAGTTCCAACGCTGTCTGTGTGTGCACTGAGCTCAATTTTGATGTCTGGATTATCGACCAGCACCTGAACCAATTTGTTTAATTCCGCTGCCGATGCAGGTCGGATGTTGGCACTGTCGAATCCAAAGTAAATGCGCTCCAAACGGTAGGCAACATCTTTTAATTTTTTAGGCAATACGATCACTGTATCAAATGCGATGTTGGTTACAAGCTCTTTCAGATCTTCTGGCTTTGCAGACTTGCCCTTCATTGACCAGGAAAGTCGTTCGGTTAAAAATCCGTCGCCCTCACCAACAAGGGTGTAGGATTCATTTTCATAAACCCGAAAGTTGAATTTACCATCGACCGAGGTTTCAAAGTCCTGCATCATTTCACCCTTGCCATCCAATAAGGATACCCTAGCTTCCGGAACAACATCCAGGGTGCTGTCTTTTTTATAGGTGAAGACTTGTCCGCGCAACGTATAGTTAACCACTTTCAGGTTGGGGTCTTCATTTCTGAATGTGTAGATGTCGTCATCACCCTTACCGCCTTCACGGTTGGAGGTGAAAAATCCACGGTCAGGCTGAAAGAGGTAAATACCGAAATCATCAGAGGTGCTGTTCATCGGTTGACCGAGATTTTCAACGATGGTTCTTCCTTCGGCACGGTTTACTACGAATAAGTCCAGCATCCCGAAACCTGGATGCCCATCAGAGGCAAAATAAAATTTACCATTTTCAGCCATGTACGGAAAGAGCTCATCACCCGGGGTATTGATGTCGGGCCCCATGTTGCGAATGCGTCCAAAGCGACCGCGGCTATCTACCTGCGCAGCATAGAGATCAGTGCCCCCAAAACCTCCTTTTCTGTTGGAGGCGAAGTATAGCGTTCTGCCGTCGGGACTGAAAAATGGTGTTGAATCCCAACTGAAGTTTTGAGCCTCTGCACTGTTTTCATCTTTAAACTGTGTATTCACATTTATGAGTACAGGCTCTGACCAGATCCCGTTACGAAAACGCGAAAGGTAGAGATCAACATCTACGCCGCCGCCCTTCTTCTTTTTGGAATTGCCCCTTCCAAAAACCATGGTCTTACCATCTGGTGAAAAAGTTATGCAGCCCTCATTTCGGAGCTCGTCGTTGATTACTGGTGCCAAACGCGTAACGGTTTCCGGACTGACGATGGCGCCTTTGGTGGCAACCTTAAAGAGATCGGTGTACGGTGTGCCTGAAGCCTCGTACACAGCAGAAGAATTTTTGTCGGAGGCCACAATTCTCGATGACGTAAAATACAATTCTCCGTTCAGGTAAACAGGTGAAAATTCAGCATAGACGGTGTTAAGCGCTTCTAGCGATTTGATTTTATAATAATTGGTCCTGGAAGAGATTCGCTCAAGAGATGCGATGCCATCGAGTTGGCGTTGAGCAAGTTTCTTCATTTCTTCAGAACGCCCCTGACTTCTCAGCCTTTCGAGTGTCTGTGTGGCATCGGAGTACTTCCCGTTGGCACGGAGCGCCTGAGCATAGAAATACAAAACGCTGTCTTGATCAATGCCGCCTCCTCTTGCCTTGGAATAGAAGTTCTCGGCTTCGCGCAATCGATTTGAAAGTCTGAAGGATTCAGCGATAAAAAAATTTGCCTTTCCATTCGCCGGATCCCGCTCCAAAATATTCGCGTAGTAATCAATGACCCGCTGGTACTGACCATTGTTAAATGCCTTTCTGATTTTCTTTTCCGGGCTGCAGGAAAGAAACGTTGCGGCGGTCAATGCTGTCAGTAAAACAATTCTCATGCAGTTTTATCCCTTAAAAATAGCAAACTAGTTCCGGTGTTCGGTCAGATATCGGCTCATCCAGGACTTAGAAACCGGAATAAGCCAGTCTTTGTCCACGCTTGTTTTTTTATCAGCCAGGGTATTGATGGTCATCAGCTGACCGGCATTTGATTGTTGTTTTAAAAAGGAGGATAGGTCAGGCAATGCGACCAACGAAATTCCTGTTTCTGTCTGAAAAGGAATCCTGCGATCAAAGAAGTCAATACCAAGCGCAGCGCCTGCCTGCTTTAACATTCGCACCGATGAATCGATCGAGCATCCGCTGGGCCCTTCTTCTGCCATTAGGACGACAAACTGATTTTCTCTGATCACCCATGATGATCGCACCGGCACGCCATGGGAAGACCAACCTTCACAAAAGGCGGTAAGATTTTCTTCTAGTTTTTTTTGTTCTTCTCCGGACAGCGTCCGGCTTGCGGCATATACCCACGCCCGGGCGTCGTTGTTGAGGTGTTGAGCTTCGGTGTACATTTTCTTTTTGACTTGCCTTTTCAAAAGTAAGCAAGTGCCTGTTTTCCTTTCCCAATGCTTGTTTTTTTGTGCCATTGTGGCATAATGATTCCAAATGGCAAAATTCTTGACCACTGAGGGTCGAAATTTTAATGTCAATGGACCAAAAAGAGGAAAAGATCGGCGAGGAGGCAAAAACAACTGAAAATGCCTCAAAAAACCCCGAAAGCATAGAAAATCAGAATTCAGAGAAGCCTGAGACTGATGTGGCAGTCGAGGACATTAAAAAATTGAAAGACGAATTGGCAGAAGCAAAGGATAAATATCTACGACTCTATGCTGAGTTCGAAAACCACCGACGCAGAACAGCCAAAGAGCGGTTGGATTTAATTCAAACCGCCAACGAGCAACTGATGAAAGCGCTGCTTCAGGTTTCCGATGACTTTGACCGGGCAGAAAAATCTTTTAAAGACCTGGCAGGAAAAGAGGCAGAAGGATTTTTTCTCATCCTGAATAAATTCAAAAAAACCTTGGAACAAAATGGTTTGAAGGCCATGGATATGGGCGATGGTTCATTTGATGCTGATTTGCATGAGGCCATTACTCAGGTGCCAGCCCCGGACCGAATCGGGAAAATTATTGATGTCGTTGAAAAAGGATATTTACTGAACGATAAAGTTATCCGTCACGCCAAGGTTGTGGTGGGAAGTTAATCGACAGAGCAAAGAATTATTTCAGTACCCATGGCTAAAAGAGATTATTACGAAATTCTTGGCGTCGGAAAGTCGGCCTCTGCAGAAGAGATCAAGAAGGCTTACCGTCAGGTAGCCATGAAGTACCATCCCGATCGCAATCCAGGCGATAAACAAGCTGAAGAAAAATTTAAGGAGGCTGCAGAAGCCTACGAGGTTCTAAGTGATCAGGATAAAAAATCACAATACGATCGGTTTGGACATGCAAGCCCTGGTGGTGGATTCCGTGGTCAGGGAATGAACATGGAAGACATCTTCAGTCAGTTCGGCGACATCTTTGGTGGCGGTAGTCCGTTCGAAAGTTTTTTTGGAGGCGGTGGGGGAGGAGGAAGGTCTGCCAGAAGGAAAGGATCCAACCTCAGGATCAAAATGAAGTTGAGTCTCGATGAAATCGCCAATGGAGTTGAGAAAAAGATAAAAGTAAACCGACTGATCAGAGCGGAGGGAGTAACCTTTAAAAATTGTGTGTCTTGCGGTGGAAGTGGTCAGGTGAGAAAAGTGGTTAACACAATGCTTGGTCAAATGGTGTCGGCCACTACCTGTGCCAATTGTGGTGGAAGTGGTCAGGTGCTCGATCACCGTCCGCCCGGTGTGGACAGTTCAGGATTGGTGTCGAAGGAAGATTTGATCACCATAAAAGTTCCGGCTGGTGTTTCTGACGGCATGCAATTGTCGATGGGTGGTAAAGGAAACGAAGCTCCAGGTGGCGGAGTGCCCGGTGATTTATTGATATTAATCGAAGAGCAGGAAGACAAATTTCTTAAACGAGATGGGTCTAACGTTTTTTACGATTTGCACATCAGCTTTATTGATGCAGCGATGGGAACCAGCGTTGAAGTTCCGGCCATTGGTGGCAGGGTTCGTATCAAAATTGATCCCGGAACCCAAAGTGGAAAAATTTTACGCCTTCGTGGGAAGGGCTTGAAAGACATTAATGGTTATGGAACAGGCGATCAGCTCATCCACATTAATGTCTGGACGCCCAAAAAATTATCCTCAGAGGAGAAGGCTAAACTGATGACGTTGAAGGATTCACCAAACTTTCAGCCCCAGCCCGATGCCGATGAGAAGGGATTTTTTGAAAGAATGAAAGAATATTTCGGGGGCTAGTTTCTCTGGAATTCATTGTTTTTTCTCCAAAAAAGGGTTTTTCTGAATATTTTTTGAAATATTTAATCCTCTACGCAAAACCTGTAGCGTTGTTATGCGTAGAAACACCCTTACATGTCCAGGATTCTTTCACTTTTGACGCTCGTCATTGCTTTTACGGTTGCTGCCCAGCCTAAAAAGTATTTTGCCGTGGAGTCCAACGAGGCATGCTCAAAGGTTCATCTCACCGTAGGGGCTAAGGCGGGCAATTATATTATTCAGCCAAGCAAAAGTGCGGATCTGATAAATGTATACAGCAATGAAATTCATGGAGAGGGAAATTATCAGCTGGAAGAGAGGCTGATTGGTGAGATACAGAAAATTGGTCTTGAACTATTTGCCGAGGAAGAGCGTGGGTTAACCAGATCCATTTCCCGGCAGGTATTGGGCGATGCTGAAAAAGAGGATTGCTTTTGGAAGGTATACCTCACAGAAAAAAAACCATACCGTCTTGATTTGGATTATGCTGTGGGTAATGCAAGCCTTGATTTATCCGGTCTCGCAATTGAAAACTTAAATGTGAATACCGGTAGTGCCGACGTAGAAATCTCCTACAACCATGAACCGAACAAGTTGGTCATGGACACATTTCATGTAAACGTCGATTTGGGTTCATTGATCGTAAAGCATATTGCTCAGGCCCGCAGCCGATTTATTGATGCAGAGGTTGGATTCGGTAAACTAATGCTTGATTTCAGTGATAGGCCATTGGTTGATACAGAAGTGCATGGAATGGTTGGCGCAGGAAATATGATCATTCAGCTCCCTGCTCATGATGTTCCTGTTATTGTCCGTGTCAATGATTCATGGCTGTCCAGCGTGATTATCCCTGATTCTTTCAGGCCAATTGGTGACCACGTTTTTGCTAACCCTGCCTACAGTAAGGGGAAAGCGCGCACCATCTTATTTAATCTTGATGTTGCGATGGGAAGAATTATTCTTCGCGAGCGGGATTAAAACCAGCAATAAAATTTAATGATTGCACTGCATACCGACCGCATTACCAAAAGGTATGCTGAACACCTTGCTTTGGATGAAGTAAGTCTTGATGTTCAGCAGGGCACGATTTGTGGATTATTGGGTCCAAACGGCGCCGGCAAAACCACACTGATCCGAATCATCAATCAGATCATTCAGCCAGACTCAGGTCGCATTGAATTATTTGGCGAGCCATTGAGGCCGCAACATGTTGCATTAATTGGCTACCTGCCGGAAGAACGGGGTCTGTATAAAAAGCTAAGGGTAGGTGAACAACTTTTGTACATCGCGCAGCTTCGTGGCATGTCCAAGAAAGACGCCATGCAAAAAATCCGTTACTGGTTCGAAAGACTGGATCTAAAAGACTGGTGGGGAAAGCGGATTGAGGATTTGTCTAAAGGCATGGCGCAAAAAATTCAGTTTATCAGCACCATACTTCACGAACCCAGGTTTTTGATTTTAGACGAGCCATTTTCAGGATTTGATCCACTGAATGCCAAGCTCATCACCGATATTATTCTTGATCTGAAAAAATCAGGCGTTACCATTTTGTTTTCAACGCACCGAATGGAGACGGTGGAATCTTTGTGTGATGATGTGGTCTTGATCAATCGCGCGCAAAAAATTCTGGACGGCACTCGTTTTCAAATTCAGGATCAGTTTCGAACGCACACCGCAGAGATCGAGCACCGTCAGCCTCTGACCATGCAGCCGGCTGGTCGGTATGAGCTGCTGGAAAGTACGCCAATCGAGGGCGGAAAGATCAGATCGCGGGTGCGCATTCTTGATGGCAGCCACCAAAATGAATTGTTGAGAACACTCATCGATCAGACTGAAGTTGTTTCCTTCCGTGAGCAGATTCCGTCGATGGGCGATATTTTCATTCAGCTGGTCAATGGATCTTCAAACCAACCTAAACGTTAAGCAACCATGAATAAGGTTTGGATCATCATCCGGCAAGAATTTTTGAATCGTGTGCAGAAACGAACTTTTCTGATTGCAACCATTCTTGTTCCATTAATATTCCCAGCCATCATTGGAGGAATGTTTTACCTGATGATGGAGGAGGAGAAAGCGTCAGGGCCCAGTTCAGTTTTTGTATTGGATGAAAGCGGTAAAATCCAATTAAAGTCCAATGAACAAATACAGTTTACGGCATTGACCGGCACGCTGGAAGAAGCCAAACAGGTGTACAAGGCTTCCGAAAGCGAAGGTCTTCTGTATGTGCCGGATTTTAAAGAGGAAAATCCCGAAGGATTTCAGTTGTACACTGAAAAAAATCTTGGCATCGAAAAAACCGGTGAGCTCCGAAACTTACTTTCTGAACAGATTCGTGATATAAAGCTTCGGAGCCTTCAAATTGATCCGGCTGTTCTGGAGTCATCAAAAAAGAAGGTAGAGCTGGAGGTCATCAAAATTCTTGAAGACGGAGAGGAAGAGCGAAGCAACAATGGCATTCTGAACGCGGTGGGAATGGTGATGGGGATTCTTATTTATATGATGGTCTTCCTTTATGGCGCTCAAATCATGCATGGTGTAATCGAAGAAAAATCCTCGAAGGTAATTGAGGTGCTGGTGTCTACTGTGCGGCCATTTCAGTTGATGCTTGGTAAAATCATTGGCATCGCATCGGTTGGATTGTTACAGTTTTTAATTTGGATTGTTTTGATTGTTTCGTTGAGTTCAATGGTAACGGATTACTTTGGCGTGGCGTCGGTTAAGCCAGCACAAATACAAACGATGGCTCCAGGCGCCAGCGCGTTGGCTGATGCCGGTGAAAATGGTTTAAAAAATGAGGACGCGGTTAAGCTAATCCAGGATTTTGAGAACCTGCCGGTAGTTTCGTTAACGGTTGTTTTTCTTTTTTACTTTTTAGGAGGATACCTGATGTATGGCGCACTTTTCGCCGCTGTAGGTTCATCAGTAGATTCAGTACAGGAGGCCCAGCAATTTCAGTTTCCGGTCACGGTTCCGCTTTTTATTGGTTACCTCGGGCTGTTTACTTTCATTCTTCGTGATCCACACAGCTCTATAAGTTTCTGGTTGTCCATAATCCCATTCACTTCACCGGTGGCCATGGTTGGTCGAGTGGCTTTTGGTGTACCGGCTTGGGAGCTGGGGTTGTCTATGCTTCTGCTGGTAGGTGGATTTCTTGGAATGACTTGGGTGGCGGGCAGAATTTACCGCGTGGGTATTTTGATGACCGGCACCAAGGTCAATTGGCGCACCTTATATAAATGGGCGACTATGAAGCTTTAAGGCTTGCAGCCACGAGCTCGGCGATATCAACAACCTGAACTTCCTGCTCCTTTTCTTTCGCTTTAACCCCATCCCTAAGCATGGTCATACAAAAAGGACAAGCAACCGCTATGGTCCCGGAACCTGTAGCGAGCGCTTCTTCCGTTCTCTCCAGATTGATGTCTTTGTTTCCTTTTTCAGGCTCCTTGAACATTTGCGCACCGCCTGCCCCGCAGCATAATCCCTTTGCCCGACTTCTCTTCATTTCAAAAAGTTCTGCATCGAGTGCCTGAAGCACTGCCCGTGGTGCTTCATAAATACTATTCGCTCTACCCAGATAACAGGAATCGTGGTAAGTAATTTTTTTTCCTTTGAAGGTACCCCCTTCCTGAAGCCTGATTTTACCTTCATCAATAAGCTGCTGCAGCAGGGTTGAATGATGAATCACATCATACTGTCCGCCCAATTCCGGGTATTCGTTTCTAAGGGTATTAAAGCAATGTGGACAGGCGGTAACAATTTTTTTTACACCATAGCCATTAAGAACCTGAATGTTGTTGACGGCCTGCATCTGAAACAGAAATTCATTTCCGGCCCTTCGGGCAGGATCGCCGGTGCAGTTCTCCTCGGTTCCAAGAACACCATACCGGATGCCAGCAGCATCAAGAATCAGCGTAATGGCTTTGGTGACTTTCCTTGCACGGTCATCGAATGAGCCTGCACATCCAACCCAGAACAACAATTCCGCCTGCTCACCACGTGCGGCAAATTCAGCGAGTGTAGAAACGCTTTTCATGATTTGTTCTGGTTTTCATTCCAGTTGAAACGATCCGTCGGAGAAAATTTCCACGGAGAAAAACTGGTCTCAAGATTTTGGTACATCGCATTCCATGAGGCTGGTGCGCCCGACTCCTCCATAGACACGTATCGTCGAAGCTCGAGGATAATATCCAGAGGATTGATCAGGACAGGACATGCTTCAACGCATGCATTGCAACTTGTGCAGGCATTAATTTCTTCCTTGGTAATATAATCTCCAAGGAGCGACTTAGTTTCATAAGCAGTGGAGCCAATTGATTTTCCTTGCTGGACTTCCTCTGCACGATCCCTCACGTCCATCATAATTTTTCTAGGCGATAATTTTTTACCGGTAAGATTTGCGGGGCACTCAGCGGTACAACGTCCACATTCAGTACATGCAAACGCTGACAAAATTTGTTGTTGACTGAGGTCGATTACATCTTTTGCGCCGAATCGTCCGGGCTCAGAAGGCGGCTGTGCAACGACAGGCTCCAGGCCAAGCATCGATTTTACTTCAGCGGTAACAACAGGCATGCCCGTCATCTGACCCTTAGGTTCTAGTTTTCCGAAATAGGTGTTGGGAAAGGCCAGGAAGATGTGCAGATGCTTGGAGTAGGTAACATAGACTGCGAAGCCAAGGATACCGAGAATGTGGAACCACCAGGCCGAGCGTTCGATGACCACGAGCGAAGTGGTTGAAAAGTTTTCCAGGAAGGGAATAAGCAAACTGCTGAGGACAAGACTGCCTGAGGCCGTATAGTGGCTATCGCGACCTTGCAGGATCTGGTCTGCAGCATTCATCGTGAAGATGGCCAGCATTAAAATGATTTCACTGACCAGGATAAGATTGGCATCCATTCGCGGCCAACGCGTAAGCTCCGGACTGTTCAACCGTGGAAGTTTGATCAGGTGCCTGCGCGCCAGAAAAACAAAACATGAAATGAGAACACCCAGGGCCAGCCACTCAAACATATTCATTAGGATAGGGTAGGCTTGGCCCAGTACCGGCGCAAATACCCGATGGGTGCCGAGCAAACCATCGATGATGAACTCTAAAACTTCAATGTTGATCAGGATGAAGCCGGCATAAATAAGGAGGTGCATGAACGCTGCTATTGGTTTGACAAACATTTTACGTTGACCAAAGGCTACCAACAAAAGATTTCTGATTCGACGCGGATCGCTGTCGACGACTGTCTTTTTTCCAAGTCGAATGGCGCCGGCAATAAAATTGATTCGCCTCCTTATAAAATATGTCGCAACCACCAGAGTTGACAGAAAAAGGATCTGCTGAAGCATGCCTGGATGAATAATTTTCCCAAAACTAAACCAACGACCTACAACCCTACACTTATTAAACAGGAAGCTTTTAAAATGGACGCTTTAACCGACTTCCGACGGCCTTATGATTTGCGAAAGTGTCATTTTTATCTACTTTTGTGCCCCTTCCGGTGACGTAGCTCAGTTGGTAGAGCAAAGGACTGAAAATCCTTGTGTCGGGGGTTCAATTCCCTCCGTCACCACAGCAAAAGCCGCCCCACTGCGGCTTTTTTTATTGATGCCCATCCTCAGTCGATATTTTATAATCCTCTTTTTTTTCGTCTCGGGCATTCGCCTGGTGTCGGCGGAATTGGTTGCGCCGCAACCTCTGGATTCAGGTATTTTCAGATTGGACTCACTTCCAAAACGGAAAACTGTCGGCGCATTTCGGATAGTCGCAGCGCCCGTTGCTCTTGGCATTTCATCCGCCATAACCTGGAGAGATGAGGGTTTGTTTAGTCGTGGCGCAATTCAGGAGTGGCGCATGAACAACTACCCTGATTTTAAAACCCGCGTTGACAATTACATTCAGTACGCTCCCGCAGTTGCTGTGTATGCGTTGGATGCATTCGGTCTGAAAGCAAAAAATAAAATTTTAAAACAGACTCTTCTTCTTGCCGGTTCACAGGCACTGATGTCTACGGTGGTCTACCCCTTAAAAGCAATTTCTAATGTTGAAAGACCGAATGGAGCAGGGTTCAGATCGTTTCCGTCTGGTCATACTGCGACTGCTTTTGTTGCGGCAACTTATATGCACAAAGAGTTCGGGCACCTGAGTAAATGGTACAGCATTGGAGCATTTTCGATGGCGGCTACGACAGGCGCATTAAGAATTCTTAACAATGAGCATTGGTTGTCGGATGTTTTGGCAGGAGCAGCATTCGGAATTCTGGCTGTCAACACAACCTATTGGTTGGGAGAGCTTGCGGAAAAGAAACTCAGGAAGGTTTCTATGACGCCAGTTTACCTGGGCGGTCCAGGACTATTGTTCTCTGCTAAGTTCTGATCATCCATCACGAAGGGACAACCTGTCCACGGAGCAAATCCTCGAACGTATCTCTTTTTCTGATTAAGTAAGGTTTTCCGTTTTTGATCAATACTTCAGCTGGCCTGAATCTTGAATTATAATTTGACGCCATGGAATAACCGTATGCACCGGCATTCAACATCACCAGTAGATCACCCTCTTTGACTTCCGGCAACAACCGGTCTTTTCCAAAGGTGTCGGTCTCACAAATGTTTCCTGTGACGGTATAGGTTTTGGTTTCACCCATCGGATTGGTGCCGTTAACAATTTCATGCCAGGCATCGTACATCATTGGCCGGATTAGATGATTTAGCCCTGTGTTTACACCCACAAATGTGACTGAAGGCGTTTCTTTGACAACGGTGACTTCTGTGATCAGAAATCCCGCTTCACTCACCAGGAATTTACCAGGCTCTATTCGGAGCTCAATGGATGTTGAGTTTTTAATATTGAATTCTTTCAATCGATCTCCCAACAGTGTTCCGACTTTTACCACATCGGTAACTCCATCGTTTTCCCGATAAGCCACCTTGAAGCCACCGCCGAAGTCGAGGAATTTTAAGTTGGGGAAGAGCGGAGCAGCCTCGAACAGAATATTGGCCATGTTCATGAAGACCTCATGGTCTTTTAATTCAGAGCCTGTATGGATGTGAAGACCATTGATACTGATGTGGTGTTCTGCAACAATGGAGCGAATCTCCTCCAGTTGATGAATGGAGATTCCAAATTTTGAATGACTGTGACCGGTAGAAATTTTAAGATTTCCTCCAGCCATGATGTTTGGATTCAGGCGTATGCCTGCGGGAACTTTGTTTCCGAATAGCCTTCCGAATTTTTTAAGGATCGGTAGGTTATCCAGCGTGATCTCTGCTCCGAGCGCTACGGCTTCCTCTACTTCTGTAATGCTGACATTGTTGGGCGTATAGGTAATAGAAGTCGGTTTGAAACCCGCATGTAAACCAAGCTTTACTTCCTGAATTGAAACACAGTCCAGACCCACATCCTCTTTCTTCATTAAATCCAGGATGGCAAGGCTGGTCAATGCTTTCGCTGCAAATCGAATGGAGGTCTTTTCAGGGAATGCTGATCTGAGTTTAATAATCTGCTCAGAAATTTTTTCGGCATGGTAGACGTAAAGCGGGGTGCCGAATTCATCCGCGAGTTGTTTGACCGATACCCCTCCGATCCTGAACACGTCCGATGTGTTTTTCATGGCCGAAAGATAGTATGCGAAATTGTACTTTTGGGCATGAAGCTTTTTCATCGCCAATATGGATCCGGAAAACCGATGGTAATCCTCCACGGACTGTTTGGTAGTAGCGACAATTGGATGACCCAGGCAAGAATGTTATCCGAAAATTTTTCTGTGTATACGCTTGATCTTCGGAATCACGGTTTATCACCACATGATCCGATTCATACGTATGAAAAAATGGCGGAGGACGTGAGAATGTTTGTCCTAAGTCAGGCCATAGGTCCGGTAGTTTTAATCGGCCATTCCATGGGTGGAAAGGTTGCAATGCTTTTGGCTTGTAGCCATCCGGAATTGGTAGAAAAGTTGGTGGTGGTTGACATTGTTCCTAAGCGATATGCGCCGCACCACGATCAAATCATTCAGGGCTTGAAGGCGATGCCCTTATCCACCCTTTCATCCCGACAGGAAGCAGATTTATTTTTATCCAACTATGTAAAGGATGCAGGGGTTCGGCAGTTTTTATTGAAGAATCTGAACCGGGATGCTCAATCAGGTTTTTCCTGGAAGATCAACCTGGCTGTATTGGCTGAAAGTATGGATGAAGTATTGGGAAACCCCCTTTCGGGGAAGATGTTTTTGGGGCCTTCATTTTTTCTTTTTGGATCGAGGTCTGAATACTATAAAAAAGGAGATGAAGAAATCATCCGGAGTTTTTTCCCGGAAGCTGAAATCGATTTTTTGGAAACGGGGCACTGGGTACAGGCGGAAAAGCCAGAAGCATTTGTTGCGCGGGTTAAAACATTTTTAAACTGATGGCTGTCGGAAAACTTTTTCTTATTCCAAGCCCTATTGCTGAGGGCGATCCTGACAAAATATTTTCTGCGGTCTGGAAATCAGACATTAGCCACATCAGACATTTCATTGCTGAGGATGTCAGAAGCGCAAGACGTTTTCTATCGTCCTTGAAAGTTTTTCCCGCAATTGAAGAACTGGCCTTCAGCGTTTTGAATGTAAATACACCCGAGGCACAAATGAGTGCATTAATTAAACCACTCAAAGAAGGTATTGATGTAGGTCTGTTGTCGGAGGCTGGTTGTCCAGGTGTTGCTGATCCGGGTGCGGGAGTCGTTGCCTTAGCGCATGACGCTGGGATCCGGGTTGTGCCACTTATTGGGCCATCATCCATAATCCTTGCACTCATGGCATCCGGATTGAATGGACAAAACTTTTCCTTCCATGGCTATTTGCCGGTAGATCAACACGACTTAACCAATGCGATCAAGCGACTGGAGGCTGAATCCAAGTCGAAGGGCACAACACAAATTTTTATTGAAAGTCCACACCGCAACAATCGTTTGTTGCAAACACTTAAAAAGACACTTAGTTCCTCTACACGTTTGTGCGTTGCATTGGATTTGTCGGGGCCCGATGAGAAAATTTTGTCCAAGAGGTTGGACCAATGGCCTGAATTGGAACTGCCAAAGAAGCCTTGTCTTTTTTTATTTGGCTGTTAATCAATCCAATTATATTTGCCGCTTGTTCTTAGGTTCTAAAACAATTATTCATTTATATCTAACACCACATGCCGTATTTATTCACTTCCGAGTCCGTTTCTGAAGGTCACCCCGATAAGGTAGCCGATCAAATTTCTGATGCTCTCATCGATGCCTTTTTGGCATACGATCCGCAATCAAAAGTGGCTTGTGAGACCTTGGTTACCACTGGTCAGGTTGTATTGGCCGGTGAGGTTAAATCAAAAGCAAATCTTGATGTCCAGGAGATTACCCGAGAGGTAATTCGTAAAATAGGTTATACCAAGGGTGAGTACATGTTCGAGGCAAACAGCTGCGGCATTTTCTCTGCCATCCACGAGCAGTCACCGGATATTAATCAAGGGGTTGAAAGAAAGAAGAAAGAAGATCAGGGTGCTGGAGATCAGGGAATGATGTTCGGCTATGCTACCACAGAGACGGATAATTTCATGCCCCTTCCTCTGGAGTTGTCGCACCTTTTGCTTCGCGAATTGGCAACCATCAGAAGAGAGGGCAAAGTCATGACCTACCTTCGTCCCGATGCTAAATCTCAGGTGACCATCGAATATGGTGATGACAAGAAGCCGATCCGAATCGATACCATCGTGATCAGCACCCAGCACGATGATTTTGCAAAGGATCAGGCAATGCTCCAAAAAATCAAGGATGATGTCATCAACATCCTGGTGCCCCGCATCAAGAAAAAATTACCCGCCAGAATTCAAAAGCTTTTCGGATCTGACATCCGATACCATGTTAACCCAACTGGAAAATTTGTAATTGGCGGACCGCATGGTGACACCGGACTAACGGGCAGAAAAATTATTGTTGACACCTATGGTGGTCGCGGAGCACACGGTGGAGGTGCATTCTCTGGCAAAGATCCTTCGAAAGTGGACAGGTCTGCAGCATATGCCACCCGCCACATTGCTAAAAATATGGTCGCTGCTGGTCTATGCGATGAGGTGCTTGTTCAGGTTGCTTATGCCATTGGCGTTGCAGAACCGGTTGGATTGTACGTAAACACCTACGGAACCGCAAAAGTTAAAATGAGCGATGGCGAAATTGCCAAGAAGATCAACCAGATCTTTAATATGAAACCTTATTTTATTGAAGAGCGTTTCAAACTTCGTACGCCTATTTATTCAGAGACAGCCTCCTACGGACACATGGGGCGCGAACCCAAGAAGGTTGTGAAGGTCTTCAATAAAGGGAAAGAGAATGAGTTAAAAGTGTCGGTGGAACTCTTTCCATGGGAGAAACTTGATTACGTAGATAAAATCAAAGCTTCCTTCCGGATAAAGTAAATTCGGTCAGCTTGAGGTTTCCATGTAAAGGGGATGAACTACCCGTCGCGAAACACTCCCTGATTCCGATATTGATCTAGATTTGTAAAACAAAGGCATGTGTGAGCATGCCTTTTTCTTTGCAACCAACAGCGATGACACCACTGAAATGGTCCTATTTAAATAACGTCCCCGAAGACCAGATTGTCTTGTTGCAATCAGCCTTGGGTGTGGACCGGCTGGTGGCCAGGTTGCTCGTGCAGCGGGGCGTAACCTCCTTTGAGGCTGCAAAAAATTTCTTCCGCCCAACACGTGAACTATTGCACGACCCCTTTCTCATGAGCGATATGGAAGCGGCTGTTGCACGGTTGCATCGGGCAGTGGAAAGCCAGGAAAAAATTCTGATTTACGGTGATTACGATGTCGACGGCACCACCTCGGTTGCCTTGGTCTACAGCCTCCTTAGAAATCTTGGTGTTAAGTGCAGTTACTATATACCCGATAGGAATACCGAAGGATATGGAGTTTCAGCGGCTGGAATTGATCATGCCAATGAGGTTGGAGCAACTTTGGTTATTGCATTGGATCTGGGTATTAAGGCGATGGAGATGGTACGAAAAGCCGCCGCACTGGGCATTGATTTTATCATCTGTGATCACCATTTGCCGGAGGAAAATTTGCCTGCTGCCGTTGCAGTCCTGGATCCAAAGCGTCCGGATTGCCCTTATCCTTTCAAGGAATTGAGTGGCTGTGGAATTGGATTTAAACTGATGCAGGCCTACACCATGCGTCATGCAGATCCGGAAATTGTTTTTGAGTTTGCCGACCTGGTAGCGGTGAGCATCGCTTCTGATATTGTTGCCGTTACCGGAGAAAACCGTGTGCTTACTGCAATCGGATTGAAAAAGCTGAATGAAAAGCCTTGCCACGGACTCAACGCACTGCTCAAAATTGCTGGTGTAAAAAAAGAACTGGACGTTAACAGTGTTGTCTTCACCCTTGGACCTAGAATCAACGCAGCGGGTAGGGTGGCGCACGCTCATAGTGCGGTGGAATTATTGGTTGCGCAGCAGGAGGAAGAAGCGGATGAACTTGCAGCCAGCCTTAATTCTAAAAATACAGAACGACGAATTCATGACCTCTCCATCACCGAAGAGGCAATGGCCATGATTGACAGCGACGAAAATTTAAGAAATGCCTCAGCAACTGTAGTGTATAAGGAAACCTGGCATAAGGGTGTAATAGGTATCGTTGCTTCCCGCTTGTTGGAAAAATATTACCGCCCCACCATCGTGCTTACGCTTTCAAATGGAAAGATCACCGGCTCTGCCAGGAGCATCAATGGCTTTGATCTGCACGCCGCGATTGAATCCTGCGCCGATCTTTTGGAGAAATTCGGTGGCCACCGATATGCTGCAGGCCTTACGCTCGATCCGGCCAAACTCGAACCTTTTCGTCAGCGATTTGAAAAAATTGTTGCCGCATCGCTCACAGAAGACATGCGTATACCTGTGATTGAAATAGACGCTGTGGTGGAGCCAGACGAGTTGAACATGAAATACCTGCGGATTCAAAAGCAAATGGCGCCATTTGGCCCAGGGAATCTTCAGCCTGTATTTGAGCTCAAAAATGTAAGCGTTTATGGAGTTCCTACGCTGGCCAAAGAAAGACACCTCAGGCTAGCGGTTGGAGCAGAACATTCGCCTCATCGATTTTCTGCTGTTTGTTTTGACCGACCAGACCTGTTGGAAACTGCATCAAGCGGCGCTCCATTGAATATCGTTTTTCATTTAGAGGAAAATACCTGGAACGGCGTAACTTCGCTGCAACTTCGTTTGAAAGACATTTGCCGCGCATGATACTTCGTGCTGAAGGACTTCTGAAAAAATATAAAAGCCGGACCGTTGTCAATCAGGTTTCCGTAACGGTAGCTCAGGGCGAAATTGTTGGCTTGCTTGGGCCAAATGGTGCTGGTAAGACCACCAGCTTTTACATGATTGTGGGCTTGATAAAACCCAATGATGGACGAATATTTCTTGACGAGCAGGACATCACTGAGTTGCCAATGTACCAGCGCGCCAAGCTTGGTATCGGCTACCTGGCTCAGGAAGCTTCGGTTTTCAGAAAGTTGAGCGTCGAAGAAAACATTATGGCGCCACTTGAAATGCGAGGACTAAGCAAAGAGCAGATCAGGGAGAAAATGGAAATGCTGCTGGAAGAGTTCAGTCTTACCCACGTAAGGAAGAGTGCTGGCGGAGTATTGTCAGGGGGAGAACGTAGAAGGACAGAGATTGCCAGGGCCTTGGCCGTAGATCCACATTTCGTTTTACTGGATGAGCCCTTTGCAGGTGTTGATCCGATTGCTGTGGAGGAAATCCAATCCATTGTTTCCCAACTGAAGAAAAAAAACATCGGCATTTTGATAACCGACCATAACGTAGACGAGACACTTTCCATTACCGATCGCGCTTACCTTATGGTCGAAGGAAAACTTTTTCGTCAGGGAACCGCTGACGAGCTCGCCAACGATGCCATGGTTCGAAAAGTTTATCTGGGACAAAATTTCCAGTTGCGCAAAGCCAGGGTTTCTGAATAGCTGAATCTTTATTTTTTGTCGTGAAAAATTATTCAGGAATCAGATCAATACTGAGATTCCTCTACATTTTCAATGTTATTTTTCTTGGCCTGATATTTTTTACCTCAGGTATGGCCAAAGTCTTTGCAGAACATAAATTTCCAGGAATCATAGGTCCGGTTTGGTTGGAAGAAAAACTTATTCCATACGGCCTGGGATTGTACGCAAGATTTATCGCCTTCACACAACTCATCATTGGCTATTTACTGATCACCTGGCACTACCGTAAAATTGCATCGGTTGCCCTATTGCCCATGTTGATCAATATTTTGGTTGTCACCATCTCTCTTCAGTGGCGTGGCACGCCTTATGTTCTGACATTTTTTATTCTGCAGTTGGCATTTATCCTGTGGATGGATCGTAATGCATTTGCTCATTTGCTTTGGAAGTCAAATCCAGAAGCTCAGGGAATTAAAATCACCAAATGGAATCACCTGCTGATGTGGAGTGGATTGATTCTGATATTATTTTCAATCGTGATCTCCGACAATTCACTCATCACGGCGTGGAGTATATGCGCTGCAGGTCTTTCTCTAGGCATCGCAGGTATTTTTATTACATCCGAACGGGCCTGAAAGCTTCCTTTGAGGCTTTTTATGACTTTGTCCAGACCCCTGCGCTAACTAAATTTGTCATCCTGCTTTATGGAAATCATCAATTCTATTCTCACCTGGGTCATGAAGAAGCGCATCCATCAGATGGAGCTCTTTATGAAATATCCATTGGAGGTGCAGGATGAGTGGATGAAGCGGTTGTTGATTACAGCAGAAGGAACGGAGTTTGGCAAAAAGCACTACTTCGATGAAATCCTCAACTATGATGATTTTAAAAGAAAAATTCCGATCTCTACCTACGAAGATTTATTCCCGTACATCGATCGGATTATGCGGGGAGAACAAAATATTCTTTGGCCCTCAACCATAAAATGGTTTTCAAAGTCCTCCGGCACTACCAATGCACGAAGTAAATTTATCCCTGTGTCTCAGGAGGCATTAGAGGAATGTCACTATAAAGGCGGCAAAGACCTGATGTCGATTTATGTGAATAATTATCCCGAGACCAAAATTTTTAGCGGAAAGGGTTTGGGGGTAGGCGGAAGTCTTCAGGTGAATGATTTTGACCCCACCAATACATCACACTTCGGGGATGTCAGTGCATTGCTTATGCAAAACCTTCCGGCGTGGGCACAGTTTATCCGTACCCCAAGTCTGGAGACCGCACTGATGAACGATTGGGAACAAAAAATTGAGCGAATCGCAACGGAAACGTCGAAAGTCAATGTCACCCACATTGCCGGTGTGCCTACATGGACGGTCCTGCTGCTGCAACACATCACACGAATTTGCGGCAAGCAGCCCATTTTAGATGTTTGGCCGAATCTGGAAGTTTTTTTCCATGGAGCGGTTGCCTTCCATCCCTACAGGAAACTTTTCAGCGATCTCATTCCATCTGGTCAAATGCGCTATTGGGAAACCTATAATGCCAGCGAAGGATTTTTTGGCATCCAGGACAGAACTGGCTCCGATGAGTTGCTTTTGATGCTGGATTACGGAGTCTTCTACGAGTTTATTGCCACCGACGAAAATGGCAACCAGGAAGATGCGGTAAGTCTTGCTGATGTTGAGTTGGGAAAAAATTACGCTATGCTCATCTCAACCAATGCGGGGCTGTGGCGCTACCATATTGGTGATACCGTACGCTTTACATCCAAATCTCCATACCGGATTAAAATCAGCGGCCGAACCAAACATTTCATCAATGCCTTTGGAGAAGAGATAATTGTTGAAAATGCCGAAACAGCTATTACCCGAGCCTGCGAATCAACCGGCGCAGTGATTGAAAACTTTACTGCCGCTCCCGTGTACCTCGAGCAAGGCAAACGTGGAGGTCACGAGTGGATTATTGAATTCAGGGTATTGCCCGGTGATATGCGGGAATTTACAGCTGTCCTTGACGATTCACTTAAGAGGATCAATTCCGACTATGATGCCAAGCGGGCAAATGATCTGGCACTGGTCGCTCCAAAAATTCATGCCGTTTCCCAAGGAACCTTTTACAACTGGATGAAGAAACGCGGAAAGCTTGGTGGCCAAAACAAAGTGCCCAGGCTGAGCAACTCAAGAGAATATGTCGATGACATTCTCACCATGGTCTGATGTCTTTTGTACTCAATTCACATACTTCTAAAACCCCACTTCGATGAGAATCTATTTTCTGCTTGTCTTTTTTGTTTTAACCCTTAGCGGGTTTGCTCAAAAGCCTGCACCAACCGACTCGGTGAAAAAAGCACCAAAGAAAAAAACTGATTTGCCTCTTGAGGCAGCCAGAAAAATAAAAATCAACTCCAACGAGGGTACATGGATGTCGCTCGATGTGAGTCCCGATGGGAAAACCATTGCCTTCGATTTTTTGGGAGACATCTATACGATGCCCATCACCGGTGGTAAAGCAGAGCCATTTACCCGTGGCATGGCATTCGATTCCCATCCGAAGTTTAGCCCCGATGGCAAGAAGTTGCTTTTCATCTCAGATCGAAGTGGCGGTGAAAATATCTGGTGGTTTAAAACCGATCGTTCAGATTCTTTGATGGTTACCAAGGGAAACAATGAACACTATCAGAGTGCAGAGTGGACGCCCGACGGAAACTATATTGTTGGTTCGCGTGGTGTCAGGAATCTTAAGCTTTGGCTTTTTCATCAGGATGGTGGTTCCGGTGCGCAGCTGATCAGTAAGCCGGACAACCTCAAGACGGTAGAGCCTGCTTTTGGCAATGATGGTCGTTACATCTGGTTCGCTCACCGCAACGGCGCATGGAACTACAATGCCATACTTCCGCAGTATCAAATCAGCGTATACGATCGGGAGTCAGGTGAGTTTGCGATTCGAACATCCAGGTATGGCTCGGCCTTCACACCAACCCTTTCGCCCGATGGAAGATGGCTGATCTATGGCTCACGGTACAACGATCAGACTGGTCTTATTCTTCGTGATCTTCAGACCGAAGAAGAAAAATGGTTTGCCTATCCTGTTCAGCGCGATGAACAAGAGTCTATTGCACCGTTGGGTGTTTTACCCGCCATGTCGTTTACGCCTGACAGCAAAAATCTGATTCTTTCCTACGGCGGAAAATTCTGGTCTATTCCTGTTTCAGGTGGGCAAGCCGTAAATATTCCTTTCAGTGTTGAGACTGATTTTCTACTTGGTCCTCAGGTTGATTTTAAGTACCCGATCAAAGATGAAGCTGAATTTGTCTCTACGCAGATTCGTGATGGCGTGGTCTCACCCGACGGCAAGCAACTGGCCTTTACGGTTCTGAACAGATTGTATACGATGACACTGCCCGATGGCACGCCGAAGCGTGTCACCAATTTCAATTATACAGAAGCTATGCCCGCCTGGAGTCCAGATGGCAGTCAGCTTGCATGGGTAACCTGGGAAGGAAAAGCAGGGCATCTTTACAAAATAAATTTCCGTCAGAAGACACCGGCACCGGTAAAACTTACCAGTCAGCCTGCACTGTACACCGAACCCGCGTGGTCCTATAAAAACAATCGCATTGTGGTCATGCGGGGTGCGGCTGGATTTTTCCGGGAAGATGATGGCCCGGTTACTTTTGCGAGTCAGGATGATATTGTGTGGCTGAGTGGCGATGGCGGGCCGTTGAATTTCATCGCCAAGTCTAAAGGAAGATCCACACCTCACTTTACCAAATCAGAAGACCGGATTTATTTATACCACAATCAGAAAGGACTCCTTTCCGTTCGCTGGGATGGAACGGATGAAAAACAACATCTCAGGGCTACAGGTATCACAACTTTTGGATCCATGCTTGGTGACAAAAATTGTATGGTGCTGGAAACAGCAACGGAACCCCAGCGTGAACCATCGCCAGCGGCTGTGATTCGTATGGCGCCAGAAGGAGATCAGGCACTTGCACAAATCAACAACGACATTTACGTCATCACTGTACCTAAGGTGGGAATGGAGTCACCTAAAATTTCAGTAGCCGATCCTGCATCAGCGGCCTTCCCTTCCAGAAAACTGACCAAGTTCGGAGGTGAGTTCCCATCGTGGAGCAACAATGGCAGAACAGTTTATTTTTCATTGGGTAATGCCATGTTTACCTATAACCTTGATTCCGCTCGCGCTTCCGATGAAAAACTAAAAAAGAAAAAAGCAGCTGAAGCCAAAGAAAAAGAAGCGGGCACTCCAAAAACTGAGGCAAAGGGACCTTCCGATTCGACCAAGGTTGCAGCGAAGCCAGAAGAGAAAAAAGACGAAAAGAAAGACGAAGGTTATAAGCCTGTAGAAAAGCGCATCCACGTTAAGGTCAAAAAAGATATTCCTCAGGGAAAAATTCTACTTCAAAATGCAAGAATCATTACCATGAAGGGTGATGAAATTCTGGAGCGTGGCGATGTACTGATCGAGAACAACCGCATCCGTCAGGTGGGTAATGCAGGCAGCCTGTCTGTTGATGCTTCGGTGAAAAAATTGGATTTGACGGGCAAAACCATTGTGCCTGGATTCGTTGACACCCATTCACACATGTGGCCGGCGTGGGGAATCCATAAGACTCAGGTATGGCCTTATGCTGCAAACCTCGCTTATGGGGTTACCACCACCAGAGATCCTCAGACCGCCACCACGGATGTGCTCACCTACGGTGATATGGTGGAGACTGGTGAAATAGTCGGCCCAAGGATTTATTCAACCGGACCCGGTGTTGGTTACTGGTTTTATAACCTTAAGGACTATGATCAGGCAAAGGATGTTTTGAAGCAGTACTCCGAGTACTACAACACCAAAACCATAAAAATGTACCTCACCGGTAACCGACAGCATCGTCAGTGGATCATCCAGGCCGCAAAAGAGCAGGGTTTGATGCCAACCACAGAAGGCGGATTGGATTTTAAACTCAACATGACCAACCTTATCGATGGCTATCCCGGACATGAGCATTCATTACCCATTTATCCTTTGTATCAGGATGTAATAAAGGCTGTAGCTGAATCAAAGATGACGTACACGCCAACGCTTCTGGTTTCATATGGCGGTCCATGGGCTGAGAATTTTTATTGGGCAACTGAAAACCCAAATAAGGATCCAAAGCTCAATCATTTCTTTGCCAAGTCTGAACTCGACGCGAAGACCCGTCGCGTAAACAGTTGGTTCATGTATGAAGAACATGTGTTTCCGGATCATGCCCGTTTTGTGAACGACCTGGTTAAGGCAGGTGGAAACGCGGGTGTCGGTTCTCACGGAGAGATGCAGGGCATTGGTTACCACTGGGAGTTGTGGAGCATGACCTCGGGCGGAATGAGCAACCACGACGCACTCAAAGTGGCAACCCTGCAAGGCGCACGCGCCATTGGACTCGATGGCGACCTGGGAACGATCGAATCCGGAAAGCTCGCAGACCTGATTATTTTGGATAAAAATCCTTTGGAGAACATCCGAAACACCAACACCATTTTCCAAGTCATGAAAAATGGACGCCTGTACGACGGAAATACACTAGACGAAGTTTATCCTGCAGTTCGCAAAGCACCATCTTTTGGACAGGAACAGATTAAGCCCGAATCAGGAATACCAGGACTTAATAAATGATTTTCACCGCTGCCGGAAAACAAGCAAGTTTCCGGCAGTTTTGAAATACTTTAGCTGTCGATGAAGCCAAGGACTGTATTTGCCGGTTTTTTGTTTTTGCTGATGGTGGCAAATCTTGCTGGCTTTTATGTCTATTTTCTGTTCCGCCTCGAAGTCATTCATGAGGAGTCCAGGGCGGCCCTGTTTAAGAATACTGCCGAAAGTTTTGAGCGTTTTGATCTGACTCGGCAGGCCTATGAAAACGCCCTGGTGGAGGAAAATGAGGTTAGATTGAATGACCGGATGTATGATGTTGCCAAAATGGAGTTCACAGGTGATCGCGTAATTCTTTATGCACGCCACGATGCAGCAGAAGATGATTTGCTGTTGTTTATTCAAGAGGTGATACACAACGCATCATCCGATGATAAACCTGCCCCTGGTACATTTACCTCCTTTTTATCCTTAACCTTTCTAAAATCCGAACCACTTCAATTTGAAATGGCTTGTATCGGGCATTACACCCACCATACTTTGTATTCTTTCTATGATGGCGCTATCCATCCCTCAGGCGTAACGCCTCCCCCTGAAATATAGTGATCCTGTTTACCCAACCTCTGTTGGGCGCTAAATCAATTATGGATCTGGCTTGCCGGTTAAATCCGATAAGCCGCAAACTATTTTTCAATGAAGATATTTTTAACAACACTTCTGTGTGTTGTATCCATGGCATTGGTCCATGGTCAATTCGAGGAAAAGGAAAATAAAAGTGATACGCTGCGGACTTCCTATTTGGAGGAGGTGGTGGTTTCTGCCAACAAAAATCCTGAGTTGCGCCGGTATGTCGCTCAGCAGATAAAAATAATTACACCCGCCACCATTTTGAATTTGAATGCCCAGAACACTGCCGACCTCCTGAGCAATACGGGTGTGGTTGCAATGCAGAAAAGTCAACAGGGTGGAGGAAGCCCGATCATCAGAGGGTTTGAAGCAAGCCGTGTTTTACTGGTGGTCGATGGAGTTCGTATGAACAATCTAATCTATCGCGCCGGCCACTTGCAAAATGTGATTACACTGGACAACAACATCCTCGATAGGGTAGAGGTGTTGTTTGGGCCATCATCAACAATGTATGGCAGCGATGCCCTTGGTGGTGCAGTGGTATTTTTTACACGCGAACCTAAATTGCAACAGGATGACAAGCTCATTTCAGGCAATGCATTCATACGCAGCGGCACCGCCAATCGTGAAAGAACATTCCATGGAGAAATTAATTACGCAGGAAAAAGACTCGGGACTGTTACATCGATTAATGTGAGTGATTTTGGAGACTTGAAAATGGGTGAGCGAATCAATCCGGCCTATGGCAAGTCTTTTGGTCTTAGAAACCAGTACGTAACACGATCGGCCGACGGTCAATCGGATGTTCTTATAGACTCTGAAAATCCACTGGTACAACGTGGAAGCGCCTACCGTCAAACCGATGTGTTTCAGAAGATTTTATTGAAGACTTCTTCGCGTGTCGATCATTTGTTGAACCTTCAATACTCAACTTCTACGGACGTACCCCGTTACGATCGTTTGACGGATCCGGGATCAGGAAATATAGGACTGAAGTTTGCTGAATGGTACTACGGTCCACAGAATAGACTGCTGACCAGTTATCGCCTGCGCGTTAATGAGCTGGGTAGATTAGCCGATCAGCTCACCGTAACGGCAAGCTATCAGCATGTTGAAGAGAGCAGACACCAGCGTCGATTTGGTAGTACTGCGCTTCAACATCGAATGGAAAATGTTGATGTCGCTGCACTCACGGCTGATTTTCAGAAAAAATTTGATTGGGCTGATTTGCGATATGGGATCGATACACAGTTCAACGGACTCAAATCAACAGCTTATCAGGAAAACATATTAACGGGTATGCGCGGTCCTCTCGATACCCGCTATCCTGGAGGCGACAACCGCATGAATTTTCTTGCTGGTTATTTTACCCATACCCTTAAATTCAAAAACAACCTTACGTTCAACGATGGCGCAAGAATTGGTGTTTCAAGCCTTCTTGCTGAATTCACCGACAAAACCTTTTTTCCATTTCCTTTCCAGGATGTTGAACAAAAAAATCTGATTGGCAGTACCCATGCCGGACTTATCTATACCCCTGACAACTGGAAGTTTTCCGTTAATGCAGGAACGGGCTTTCGATCACCAAATATTGATGACCTGGCTAAAGTTTTTGAGTCTGTCGCCGGGAATTCCAATACAACGGGATTGTTAATTGTCCCCAATCCTGAACTCAAGCCTGAGAAAACCCTTAACCTCGATCTGTCTGTTATGAAATTCATAGGCAGTCATACCCGGATTGAAGCGACAACATTCGTAACGCGTATGGTGGATGCCATTGCTACCCGTCCTTTCACGTTAAATGGGGATCCGCAAGTAATCTTCAATGAATTTCCTGCAGCTGTTTATGCAAATCAAAATTTTAACCGAGCGCGATTGTCCGGAATTACCCTTCAGGCCCGAACACAGCTTAGCAGCAATTGGGATGCAACCGCATCATGGAATTATACCAAAGGAATATCACTCGGCGAAAACGGACAAAAAGCACCGCTTGATCACATTGCGCCGGCATTTGGTAGGTTGGGTGTTCAATATGTTAATAACAAGGTTCGATCAGAGCTCTTTTCAAACTTTAGTGCCTGGAAAAGACTTGATCAATACAGTTCGAGCGGTGAAGACAATCTTCAGTATGCGACCTCGGAAGGGATGCCCTCCTGGTATACCATCAATTGGAGGTTTTCGTGGAATGCTTCCGATTGGTTAACCGTTCAGTGTGGTGTTGATAATCTGTTAGACCTTCAATACAGAACCTTCGCATCCGGTATAAATGCACCCGGACGCAATCTCTTTTTTACCCTACGAACTAAATTTTAACCCAATCGGACCAATCCCATCACCTTGTTTTGAAAATCAATTCAATTAATCCGTATTTGGTGCCCTGATCGGTTATGCTACTTACCATTGATATCGGGAACAGCGACATTACCCTGGGGTTGTGGTCCGGCTCTGTTTGGCAAAACGTCTGGAGGGTTCCATCCAAAACGGATCAACCGGAACTTTTTTTCGGCATCCGCATCAGAGATCATTTTTCTGAAACAAGGCTCGAGCCCTCCGCTGTACGCACAGTGGTATTAAGTAGTGTGGTCCCTGCGTTAACCGATAAAATCCGCAACGTTATAAAATCACTTTTTGTCCAGGAGCCGATCGTGCTGGGGCCTGCGATTTACAGCAAGCTCCCGATTAAAGTGCTGAATCCATATGAAATTGGTTCTGACCTGGTGGCCAACTCCATGGCCGCTTGGCATTTGTACAAACAGACTTGTGTGGTTTGTGATTTTGGAACAGCACTCACCTTTACAACTGTTTCAGCCTCCGGTGAGATTCTCGGTGTTTCTATTGTACCCGGATTGAGAACGGCGATAAAGGCGCTGTCTCAGAATACCGCAAAACTTTTTGACGTGCCTTTGGAAATTCCTGGCTCAGCATTAGGAAACAGTACGATTACTGCCATTCAGACTGGCTTGGTCTTTGGATACGATGGATTGGTTCGTAAGGTGGTTACGGCTATCCGCACTGAATTGAACGAAGAAATTCCTGCTGTGGCCACCGGAGGCATGTCGTTTGTGATCGAGAGCTTACGCGGATTTTTTAAAGAGATCAATCCAAATCTAACCCTTGAAGGATTGAAACTAATTGGCCAGCACCTTCAACCCTGATTCTTTTTATCATTGGCTTCCACTGGAATTCAATCGACTCGCATCGTTCTGATGCCACACTCGGCAGACGAGGAAATGTTTGGAAGCAGTAAGCTGGTGAGCATTGAGAAAACAAAATTTGGATTGGTTAAGATTGTTTCGGTCGATTCAATTCTGCATGCAGCTGAGTTTGTAGATGATCCTTCCTTAAAACCTTCCGGGAAGTCAAACCCTTTTCATCAGCGCATTGCACGAATGATGGATGGTGTGGATAAAATTATAACGCCGGTTTATCTACGCCCCTCTGGTACGGAATTTCAGTATTTGGTTTGGAATGCATTGATGGAAATTCCGGTCGGCAAAACGGTCTCCTACCAGGAGTTGGCTTTGAATCTTGGGGCTCCACGATCTGCACGCGCAGTTGGTACCGCCATTGGTAAAAATCAAATTGCACTTTTAATACCCTGCCATCGGGTGGTGCGCTCTGATGGAGGTGCTGGTGGATTTCGCTGGGGACTTGATCGGAAAGAAGCGCTATTGAAATGGGAGCGTGGAATGCAAAGCTCCGCTTCAGGACTTATTTAGCCTCCGTCATTTTGTCTGCGGTGTCGGCAATCCTTAACTGCTCGATGAAATTATCGATCTCACCGTTCATGATGGCCGGAAGATTATGTTGGGTAAAGCCAATACGGTGATCGGTAACGCGGCTCTGAGGATAATTATAGGTTCTGATTTTTTCGGAACGGTCGCCACTACGAACCATACTCTTTCGTTGTGCACCAATTTCGCTCTGCTGTTTTTCAACTTCAATTTCATAGAGCTTGGTGCGAAGCATCTGGAGTGCTCGCTCCCGGTTGCCATGCTGAGAACGTTCAATCTGGCAAGTCACCACAATTCCTGATGGTTTGTGGGTGAGCTGAACTTTGGTTTCAACCTTGTTCACATTCTGACCTCCGGCACCGCTGCTTCGCGCAGTTTGAAATTCAAGATCCGCCGGATTCAATTCAACGTCTACTTCCTCTGCTTCCGGTAATACGACCACCGAAGCCGCTGAGGTATGTACACGCCCCATGGTCTCAGTTGCTGGTACGCGCTGAACCCTGTGGACCCCTGATTCAAATTTTAGCTGTCCATAGGCACCATCGCCGCTAATGCTGGCTATGATTTCCTTGTACCCTCCGGCAGTGCCCTCGGTTAAGTCCACTACACCAACCTTAAAACCCTTTCGCTCACAATAGCGCTGGTACATCCGGAAAAGATCACCGGCAAAAATGGAGGCTTCATCACCACCTGTTCCTGCCCGGATTTCAAGGACAAGATTTTTATCATCGTTTGGATCACGGGGTGTTAAAAGCTCTTTAATGTCTTTTTCAAGCAGCTGGATCTTCGGACCCAAATCGTCCAACTCCATTTTAGCAAGCTCCCTGAGCTCCTGATCCTTCTCCTTTTCCAAAACTTCCCGCGCGTGTTTTTCGGAATCGAGCACGCCTCGGTACTCCAGGTACTTGCGCACTACCTTTTCAAGATTTCCGTATTCTTTGCTTAGTTCTGTGAATTTTTTTCGATCGTTGACCACACCGGGCTGGACAATCAATTGTCCAACTTCCTCAAATCTTGCTTTAATTTCTTCCAGCTTTTCAATCATGACTCAACAGAATTCCAATGGGCCGACAAATGTAAACAGATTCATTTAACCGGTCGGAAAGGCTCGGGCGCAGCAATTTTTTTAACTTAAAATTGACCTTATAGCTTTGCTAAAAATTAATTGATCGTATGCGGATTAAAGTCTTATCCCTAGTTGTTCTGTTTTCCATTTTTTCCTGTGGTGGCGAGCTGAGTAAAGAACAGAGAGAAATGTTGAAAACCGGGATGCGAACCAATAAAGTTCGTCGTGTTACACCTGCTCAATTAACGGAGGCCGCTTTTCGTCAGGGGGGCTTAATTGCAAAAGAAATTCAGGATAATGACCCTAACCTCACTGACGCCGCTTTCAGGGCATCCATCGGAAAATCCTATGGCGCGAGGGTTTACTTGCTGAGAACCAGCGATGCTCTCTTGGACGGCACTGATCAAAAATTGCTGGAAGCCTACACGTCCGTTACAGATGCCTCAGACCTAAAAGATAATGTTCAGAAAATTGGAACAGATACCTTGTTGTACACACTGCCGGTGACCTTTGAGCGTCCCGACGGATCCAGTGTTTTCAGCCACGCACTTGCCATTCGCATGGCAACCAAAAGCATTATTAATTCGCTGCCAAAGAAGTACTAACCGCAGCCCAAGTTCTTTTTTAAATCACGATTTGGCAATACACCGCCTGAAGTGATTTCAGGATTCGTATCCGAAACCTTTATTTCAGTCAGCTGGCCTAAATAAATTTCTTCTGCTTTTGCACAGGCATTGATATCAGGCACTTCCAGAATGGTTTTACCATAATCCCTGGAGGCTACATGAATCATTGCAAGACCAACTTCACGGAGGGTTGACACAAATCCTGGAAAAAATTTTCTCCAGAAAGGATATGCCCAGGTAACATATCGATACATCGGTAAGGTATTCCTCAGTCCGGGTGTTGGATGAATGTAGCCCGGCCTGAAGAGAAAAGCCTTCTTAAATGAAAGTCTGGTCAGGTCGTTTTCGGTCTTGCCTTTTACCCGTGCCCACATGCTCTTTCCTTTTTCGGTGGAGTCTGTTCCGCTGCCCGAGACATAACAGAAAACACTGTCTGGATTTACCGACACAAAGGTTTTAGCGAAACCAAGCGTTAGATCGTAAGTTAATTTTCTGTATTCATCCTCTTTTTTTCCGATGGACGATACGCCAAGACAGAAAAAACATGCCTGATATCCCCTGAGGTCTTCTGTTATCGATTCCGGATTGAAAAAATCATCAAGCAACACTTCCTTCATTTTTGGATGTTGAAGACCACAGGTCCTTCTTCCAACCACCAACACGCTGCCAACCTCGGGATGATGCAAACACTCATTCAAAACACCTTCTCCTACCATCCCTGAGGCGCCGGTGACAACAACATTTATTGATTTTGAATTCATATGTTTTTAGAAAATAGGTGGTAAATAATTAATGACGCAACCAGGTTTTAGCAAGGTGGCAGGCTCGGATCAACTTCTGCGCGCCAACGATTAAGTCCGCCGCGGAGGTTGGATAAATTTCTAAATCCAAATCCTTGCAGCCTGGATACGGCTTTTGCACTGCGGCTTCCAGTTTTACAAACCATAATCACAGGCGTTTGCCTTGGGATGTGGTAGAGCAGTTGCTCGATTTCCTTTAGAGGAATGTTTCGTCCGCCAATGTTGGCCAAGGCGTACTCATGAGGCTCACGGACGTCGATGACCACAGCTTTATTTTTTTTCAATAAATCATGTGCTTCCACCGGAACCATTTCCTGCAGTACTGTATTGGTTTGGTTCCGACGATCACAGAATGCCTCATAATCGATGAGCGCTTTTATTGGCTCACGATCTGGCCTTTTACTAAAACCAATGGTTCGTGCTGTCCCTTCTGCTCCATCAAAAACTAGTAGTTTATTATGGAGCGTTTGGCCAACGTCCGTAATTAATTTCAAGGTTTCGTTGGCCATCATTGATCCGATGATCCCTGGTAAGGTTCCCAAAACACCACCGTCGGAACATGATGGTACCAAATCAGGAGGAGGTGGTTCTGGAAAAAGATCGCGGTAATCTGCAGAACGTGTGCCATCGGAAAGCAAGACGTTGAATACACTCACCTGTCCCTCCATTCTATATACCGACCCATGGACCAATGGTTTTCCAGTGAGCAAACAAGCATCATTGACCAAATAGCGCGTTGGTAGATTATCGGACCCATCGACCACAACATCGTAGTAGGTAAATATATCTTGTGCTGTGGCAGCTGTCAGGTAATCAGGAAAAATTTCTACTGCTAATTCAGGATTGATTTCCTGAATTCGTTCTGCAGCAAGCGTGGATTTCAGACTTCCTGTATCGGAGTGACGATAAAATATTTGACGGTGCAAATTGCTCTCGTCCACCCGATCAAATTCAACAATTCCCAATTTACCCACGCCGCCAGCCGCCAGGTAGGCCAAAACCGGGGTACCCAATCCACCGGCGCCCACCACCAAAACCTTTGATGATTTTAGCTTTTCCTGGGCCGTTTCACCCCAATCAGGGAGGATCAGCTGGCGCTGGTATCGGTTTTTTTCCTTTTCAGAAAGCACCAACAAAATTATGCATTCAATCGCCGTTGTTGGTAAACTATTTGGATTCACGCCAGAGCATTACTTTTACCCCGCGATATGGAAAACTTTTTGGGCTTTTTTGAGGCAATGCCGGTATGGCAACGTTTTTCATGGGTGGTGATTTGTCTACTGGTGTGTTGGATTTTGGAAGGCTCCTTTCCACTCTTCAATTTGAATTACCGCAAATGGCGGCATGCTGGAGTGAATGCAGTTTTTCTTACCTCCACCATGATCATCAATGCAGTATTTGGTGCAGCCACGGTAGGAGTTTTTGAATGGCTGGCCAGCGAAAACTTCGGATTGATCAGAATGGTAAACTGGCCGATTTGGGTGGAGTTGCTAATGTGTGTCTTGATCTTCGAATTGATTGCCCAATATTTTGTTCACTTTCTGTTGCACAAGGTAAAGTGGATGTGGAAGCTTCATATGATTCACCACTCCGATACCCATCTGGATGCAACTTCGGGAACCAGGCATCATCCAGGTGATTTCTTTTTACGAGAAACGTTTGCGCTTGTGGCGGTGGTGGTTACCGGTGCGCCGGTTGCCTTTTATTTCTTCTACAGAATCTGCACCGTATTCTTCACCTACTTCACGCACGCCAACATCAGCATTCCGGAACCTTTGGATCGTGCCCTGAGTTTGGTTTTCATTACACCGAACATGCATAAGTTCCATCATCATTTTGAAAGACCCTGGACGGATAGCAACTACGGAAATATTTTTTCTGTCTGGGATCGGCTTTTTGGAACATTCGTTTATGACAATCCATCTAAAATCCGATACGGACTTGATGTGCTCGATGACAACAAGTCGCAGGATATTAAGTATCAGTTGCAACTTCCCTTCGATAAGTCCGTTAAGACAGACTATTGACCAGTTTCCTTCCTGCTAAACTACTGAACGACTGTTTGCCGTAAAATTATTTCAAACCAGATCACTCGTTATCGCTAATTTTGAACTGTTTCCTGTGATTGTTTTTTTCACAGGCGCCCATTTTTTAATTTAAACACAGCTTTTACCATCCATTAATGGAATCCACGACAACACTGCAACATCGAAATAAGCCTATGCTGAAAACCAACATCAGTTTCATGTTGGTACACTTGCTTCCACTTGCTGCAATATTTACCGGAACCACACTTTTCGATTGGTTGGTTTGTATTTTCTTATATCTCTTTAGAATGTTCTGGGTAACCGGCGGCTACCACCGTTATTTTTCTCATAAGTCCTATCGCACTTCAAGAGTTTTCCAATTCCTGATCGCATTTTTTGCAGAAACCTCGGCGCAGAAAGGCGCACTTTGGTGGGCTGCACACCACCGGCATCACCATCGCCATAGCGATACGCCGGAGGATCCGCATTCCATGAAGCTCTACGGCTTCTGGTATTCACACGTTGGTTGGATTGTTGGCCCTGATTACAAAAAGACCGATCTGAAAACAATTGGAGACTTTGCCAAGTATCCTGAACTGCTTTGGCTCAACAAGTACTATGTGGTGCCACCACTTATTCTCGCCATCGCCGTCACAGCATTGGGCGGATGGGTGAATGGCGGAAGCGTAACATTGATGTTTACCCATCACGGTCTTTCAACGTTGCTGATCGGTTTCTTCCTGAGCACCGTTTTTCTTTACCATGGAACCTTCTCCATCAACTCAATCATGCACAAGTTTGGTAAGCAGCGGTATGAGTCCGGGGATGAATCAAAAAATAGTCTCTGGCTTGCGTTGCTCACCCTAGGCGAAGGCTGGCACAACAACCACCATTACTATGAGGTGGCTTCCCGACAGGGCTTTTTCTGGTGGGAAATAGATATCACTTACTATGTGCTGAAATTGTTTTCCTGGACTGGTCTGATTTGGGATTTAAAAGGTGTGCCCGACCACATAAAATTTTCTAAAAACAAGGATCACGCATTGGAATTGAAAAGAATTTTGGGAACCCCATCCGTAAAAACTTCCTGAAAATCCCAATAGTTGCATTTTAAGCCTGGCTCATTAAATTTGCAGCCTGCTTCGTGAAAACGGGGCATAGTTGCGGGAGTAGCTCAGTTGGTAGAGCATCACCTTGCCAAGGTGAGGGTCGCGAGTTCGAGTCTCGTTTCCCGCTCATCGAAAGATGATTTGAAACAAAGGTCTATTTCGCCGAGGATGACCGGTGGAAAACCCGATTTCGAATCATCTTTTTTTTTGAGGAGCGCCGGTTTCCGGCTTTTTAATCTTCTGCCCGGGTGGTGGAATTGGTAGACACGCAGGACTTAAAATCCTGTGGCCAGTAATGGCTGTACGGGTTCAACTCCCGTCCCGGGTACCACAAGTCATTCAATCTCCAGCGTCTGACCGTCAGGCTTCATTCGTCTTTCACCAAATTCCAGGTAAAATGAAATCACCAGTTGTATTTCTTTTGGTTAAAACCATCACCATCGTCCTGCTTGCCACAGCAATTTTTGGCTGCAGTGCTGAGAAACAAAAAGCCGACCTGATCATTTTCGGTGGCACCATTCATACCCTGGATACCGCCAACAATTCGCCACAGGCCATAGCCGTTGCAGATGATACAATCCTATTTATCGGCGGCCTAGATGAGGCCATGAAACTCAGGCACGATAAAACACTTGTGCTTGACTTAAAAGGTAAAACATTAACTCCTGGTTTTATTGAAGGTCATGGTCATATGATGGGGCTCGGTTATAATGAACTGAATCTTGATCTGATGGGCATCGAAAGCATGGAAGCCATTGCCGAAAAAGTTAAAGAAGCCGCCTCTAAACTAAAGCCAGGCGAATGGATCGTCGGAAGGGGTTGGCATCAGGACAAGTGGACAAAACAACCTCCGCGGATGGTAAAAGGATTGCCAACCCATGACCTGATCACCAAAGCAGCGCCGGACAACCCCGTTGCACTTGCTCATGCAAGCGGTCATAGTGTGTTGGTAAACGCAAAAGCCATGGACATCATCGGCGTATCAGGAACTTCTTCAGAAAAAATTCAAGTACCAGTGGGTGGTGAAATATTCAGAGATGAGTTAGGGAACCCCACCGGCATATTCAATGAAACAGCTGAAGCTCTCGTTGAAAAAGTTATTCCAGCCGCCAACGCCGAATCCGATCGTAAAGCACTCGAGCTCGCATTGGCGGCTTGCAATCGAAACGGAATCACGGGCTTTCATTCAGCCGGTGAGAGTCAGAAGACCATAGACCTCATCGGAGAATTCAGTGAACAGAAAAAACTTTCTGTTCGAATGTATCTGATGCTTAGCGGTTCCGACGCTGATTTAATTAACCGCTATCTCACCTCAGGCCCTATCACCAATAAATGGGTCACCATTCGGGCCATTAAACTCTACGGCGATGGTGCACTAGGCTCCCGTGGCGCCTGGTTGCTGGAAGATTATTCAGATGCGCCCGGCATCCGTGGGCAAGCCAATATGGTGATGGACTCGGTTCTTACCATTTCAAGGCGCGCACTTCGAAGTGGTTTCCAGGTCTGCACCCACGCGATTGGCGATCGAGCCAACCGTGAGGTTCTTGATCGTTACGAGCAAGCATTAGGTGAATTTCCGGAACAAGCTGTGAATGCAAGATTTCGAATCGAACATGCCCAACACATTCATCCCGACGATATTCCAAGGTTTGGTAAACTGGGAGTAATCCCAGCGATGCAGGCCATCCACCTGTCCTCCGACAGACCCTGGGCCATCGACAGATTGGGTAAGAAAAGAATTGAGGAAGGCGCATACATGTGGCAACAACTGCTGCAAACAGGGGCAGTGGTGGTGAACGGTTCCGATGTTCCCGTTGAGCCCATTTCACCGATCGCCTCTTTTTATGCGAGCGTAACCAGAAAAACTCTTAAGGGCTTACCAGAAAATGGTTTTGAGCCTGCTCAGAAACTTACCCGGTTGCAGGCTCTGCGGTCGTATACCCTGGATGCAGCCTACGGCGCCTTTGAAGAGAAAATCAAAGGAAGTATTGAGGTTGGAAAACTTGCTGACTTCACCATTTTCACCAACGACTTAATTAACTGTGCTGAGGAAGATATCCTCCAAACGAAAGTAGCCATGACCATCGTCGGCGGTCGGGTGGTGTTTGAACACTCAAAGTAATTTCAGATAATTCAGGATTGTTAAAATAGTTTGAGTTGTGTCAAATTACATCCATGGCGTAAATTCCGAGGAACAGAAAAGATTATCGCTGATGAACACGCTGATGAATCAGCGGTGTGTAGCGAAAATGACCATCCCCGCCGGAGCAAAAATTCTGGATGTTGGCAGTGGTCTTGGACAAATGTCTCAGTTGTTGGTTCAAACCTCTGGTAAGGCGGCCTCATGCCTTGGAGTTGAGCGCGATCAACTACAAATTGATCAGGCACAAACAAAAGGCTATCATAACATTGAATTTCGGAAAGGGGATGGGAGAGATCTCCCGCTGTTAAGTTCAGAAGTGGGATCATTTGATTTCGCACACACCCGTTTTTTACTTGAGCATGTACCCAATCCGTCCGCTGTGGTCAAGGAAATGTTTCGAGCATTAAAACCTGGAGGAAGTATTGCTCTTGCCGACGACGACCATCAGGCCATGATGCTTTATCCGGAACCGGAAGGATTTCAGAAACTATGGTCTGCTTATATGGATGCTTATATTGAAATAGGCAACGATCCATACATCGGCCGAAAAATGTCGCGCCTGCTTTATGAGCAAGGATTTGTTGATTTGAAAGTAGATGTGGCCTTTTTCGGTGATTGCGCCGGAACCGAAACTTTCCGGGACTTTTGTCTAAACCTGTATGGCGTTATCGATTCGGCCAGGAATTCCATGATAACTTCAGGCTTGATTTCCGAACTTGAATTTGCTGAATACATGGAAAATCTTTTAAAGTGGTCTGAACTCCCCCATGCTTCTATGTGGTATTACATCTTTCTGGCCTTTGGAAAAAAACCAAATTCAAAATGAGATTACTTCTTATCCTTACTACCATCATGGTGTTTAATGAAGTTTCATGGAGTAATCCACCGAAACCTTTTCGAAAACTAACCGTCGAGGAAAAGACAGCCATTAAAAAATATGCCAAGGCAGTCGGTAAAAAAAGCGACAGCTATCATGTTTTAATCATGACCTCCGAAGGAAATATGGTTGTTAAACTATACAATCAAACCCCACTTCATCGCGATAATTTTTCTGAAAAGGTTCGCAACGGATTTTACGATAGTCTGTTGTTCCATCGGGTGATCAATAATTTCATGATACAGGGTGGCGATCCGGATAGTAAAAAAGCACAATCTGGTCAGCGACTGGGCAGTGGCAGCGCATCCGGCCCGATGGTCCCGGCTGAATTCAAAATCGATCAGGGCATTTACCATAAAAGAGGTGCGTTGGCCGCCGCGCGCGACGGTAATCCGCAAAAAGCCAGCAGCAACTGTCAGTTTTATATCGTTCAACGCAAACCCTGGCGAACCGGAGAGTTGGATTCAGCAACTGTTCAGCGCAGACTCTCGATTTCACCAGAACAAAAACAACTCTATACAACGACTGGCGGAACTCCACATCTGGATGGTGGCTACACAGTCTTCGGTGAGTTAACCATCGGCATAGATGTCCTGGATAAAATAGCTTCCTCCAAAACAGACCGCTCCGACCGTCCGGTAGCGGATGTACGTATGCGCATGTTTTTACTGAATGAATTAAAACGTTAAAAACTGAAAGCATGATCAGGGTATTATTGCTGCTTCTCTTTCCGTTTATTCTGTTTGGCCAGACCGCCAAGGAAAAAATTATTCAGACCGATGTGTTGGTTTTTGGTGCTACCTCAGGCGGAGTTATTGCAGCCAGCGCAGTTAAGCGTGAAGGCTTAGCTTGTGTACTCGCAGAACCCGGGTGGCACGTAGGTGGAATGAGTTCAGGAGGCCTGGGACAAACAGACATCGGAAACAAATTTGCCATCACAGGGATGTCAAGGGAATTTTATAAAAGAGTTGGAGCTCATTATGGCCAACCCGAGCAGTGGATTTTCGAGCCCCATGTTGCTGACAGTATTTTCAGGCAGATTATTTCGGAAAACAAGATCGATTTTCGTCCCGAGTTACGATTGTTGAAAGTCGTCAAAAAGGAGAATCAAATTCGTGAGGTTCATTTTCAGGACAAAAAATCTAAATCAATCATTCGTGTTCAGGCAAAGGTTTTCATCGATTGCTCTTATGAAGGAGATCTCATGGCTGCAGCAGGCGTCAACTATGTGGTTGGCAGAGAATCCTCAGCAACCTATCAGGAGTCGTTCAATGGTGTGCAAATCAGGGATAAACACCAGTTCCCGGACGGCGTTGATCCCTATAAGACACCTGGCGATCCAACCAGCGGATTAATCTGGGGCATAAGCACCAATAAACTTGAGCCCAATGGCACGGGCGACCATAAACTACAAGCCTACAATTTCAGGTTATGTCTTACCGATGAGCCTTCCAACAGGATACCCGTAACGCGACCTGAGCGTTACAACCCTGACCACTACGAATTGTTGCTTCGGCAGCTGAAAGCCTACACACCTGATTCCCTGAACTGGCAACTCATGCACTTTGCCTGGATGCCAAACCGTAAAACCGACATCAACAACTGTGGCGGTTTTTCTACGGACATGATCGGTGTCAACTACAATTATCCGGAGGCCAGTGAAGAAGAACGTTTAAAAATTTTTCAGGAGCACCTCGACTACACCAAAGGGTTGTTGTACTTCATCGGAAATGATCAACGTGTACCGCAACACCTGCGTGAGGAAATGAGTCGCTGGGGATATCCCAGAGATGAGTATAAAAACAATGGCCATTTCACGCCTCAGCTATACATTCGAGAGGCCAGAAGAATGGTTGGTCCCTATGTCATGACGCAACAGAATTGTCAAGGTCAAAAAGTTGCTGAAGACGGAATCGGTCTGGCGGCCTACACCATGGATTCACACAACTGTCAGCGGATGGTGGTTAATGGTATGGTAAAAAATGAAGGAGATGTTCAAGTTGGTGGATTTCCTCCCTATCCGGTTTCCTATCGTTCAATCGTCCCTTATGAAAAGGAGTGTTCCAATCTTGTGGTTCCTGTTTGTCTTTCAGCATCACACATCGCTTATGGTTCTATTCGGATGGAGCCGGTTTTCATGGTCTTAGGGCAGGCAGCAGCTTCAGCAGCAGCCATGGCCATTCGCAGCAACACATCTGTTCAAAAAATAGATGTCAACGCCCTTCGTCTGAAACTGGGATTTCGCTGAATCACTCTGAAAAACCAGGACCCGTCATTGTGCATCAACTTTATTGAGCACTATTTTGTCTGAAATGACCAAATTACGCGGCACCAAAACGGCGCCCCACACAGGTGGCCCGGAATACATAGAGGTTGTTGGTGCGCGTGAACACAACCTGCGCAACATCTCCGTTCAATTTCCCCGAAATAAAATGGTGGTAATCACGGGAATCAGTGGAAGCGGAAAATCCTCACTCGCATTCGACACCATATTTGCTGAAGGACAACGCCGGTATATGGAAAGTTTCTCGGCCTACGCAAGAAGCTTTATCGGGAACCTCGAGCGACCAGACGTTGATAAGATCAATGGGTTAAGCCCGGTAATCTCCATCGAACAAAAAACCACCTCAAGAAATCCCAGATCCACCGTAGGTACCGTAACTGAAATCTATGACTTCATGCGCTTGCTTTTTGCACGCGCCTCAGATGCATACTCCTATCTAACGGGAGAAAAAATGATCCGACAGTCAGAGGATCAGATTATAGACGCTATCCTGAATAATCTGAAAGGAAGAAAACTCAACATCCTGGCACCGGTCGTTAAAGGACGTAAGGGTCATTACCGCGAACTGTTTGTTCAAATCCGGAAAAAAGGATTCAGCAAAGTTCGAGTGGATGGAGAAATTCAGGAGATCGCGGCCAAAATGCAGGTCGATCGGTTTAAAGTTCACGATATCGAAGTAGTGATCGACAGGTTAGCGGCCGATCCCGGCGATCGCTATAGACTTGCGCAATCCGTCGGTCTCGCCTTAAAAGAAGGGAAAGGTGTTGTGATGATCGCTGAAGAATCCGGCGCCGTCCATCATTTCTCCAAATTTTTAATGGATCCGAAAACCGGTTTATCCTACGATGAACCAGCGCCTAATACGTTCTCCTTCAACTCACCTTACGGAGCATGTCCACTTTGTGCAGGCCTTGGTGTCTTGGAGGAAATCACGGAAGAATCTGTCATTCCGGACCGCTCGCTTAGCATCGCGAGAGGTGCGATTCTGCCGCTGGGGGAATACCGGGACATTTGGATCTTTAAAAAGATTGAGGCCATCCTTAAAAAACATAAGCTCTCTATTTCAGTTCCTGTAAAAGAAATCCCTGCAGCAGCGATGCATGTTTTGTTGTATGGTGACGATGTGCCGGTTTCGGTGCCCTCCGTCAAATACCCTGGCACGGAATGGAATACAAGATTCGAAGGCATCATCGGATTCCTGAAGAAGATGAAGGAAGAGGATTCTGAATCACTTCGGGAGTGGCTCGAGGAATTTATGGTGGTAAAAACCTGCACCGAATGTGGCGGAGCACGACTAAAAAAAGAGTCACTGCATTTTAAAATTGATGGTAAAAATATTGCTGAGCTTTCCTTCCTCGACATCCAGTCGCTCGCCAATTGGTTCAATGGACTCGAGCGCAGGCTGAATGAAAAACAAAACGCGATAGCAGCTGAAGTTCTTAAGGAAATCAGAAAACGAATTGGTTTTTTAGTTGATGTAGGTCTTGACTACCTGCAGCTCGATCGTCCACTCCGAACCCTTAGCGGCGGCGAAGCACAACGTATTCGTCTGGCTACCCAGATTGGCACACAACTGGTGGGTGTGTTGTACATATTGGATGAGCCCAGCATCGGTTTGCATGCGCGGGATAATGAAAAACTGATTAAGGCTCTGCGAAAACTTCGTGATCTGGGAAATTCCGTTGTGGTGGTCGAGCACGATCGGGAAATGATGATGGCCTCCGATTTTATCATCGATATCGGACCCGGTGCAGGAAGACACGGTGGCATCGTGGTGGCACAGGGGGCACCAAAAGATTTTCTTAAACAGAAATGCGCTACCGCCGATTACATTACTGGTCGACGAAGTATTGCGATCCCCGCACAACGCAGACCTGGAAATGGAAATTCATTAAGCATCACCGGCGCATCAGGACACAACCTTAAAAATGTAAATGCCGATTTTCCGTTGGGTACTTTCATCTGCGTAACAGGTGTTTCAGGCAGCGGTAAGTCTACCCTAATCCATGAAACACTTTTTCCAATCCTTAACCGGGCCATCAACCGCTCCAGACTTGAACCCAAGCCGTACCGCACAGCAAAAGGAATGGACCACCTCGATAAAGTGATCGAAGTTGATCAGTCGCCGATAGGCCGGACTCCCAGATCAAATCCCGCAACGTATACGGGTGTCTTTACAGACATCCGTGATCTGTTTGCTCAGCTGCCCGAAGCAAAAATCCGAGGCTATAAGCCTGGTAGATTTTCATTTAATGTAAAAGGTGGAAGATGTGAAACCTGTGAAGGCGCAGGATTGAGGCTTATTGAAATGGAATTTTTGCCAGATGTTCATGTGCACTGTGAGACTTGTAAAGGGAAGCGCTACAACCGTGAAACCCTTGAAGTTCGGTTTAAGGGCAAATCCATTTCCGATGTATTGGATATGACGGTGGAAGAGGCTGTCGCTTTTTTTGAACACCAGCCTAGAATCGTGCGGAAAATTCAAACGCTGAAAGAGGTTGGTCTCGGCTACATTTCTTTAGGACAACATGCCACCACACTTTCCGGTGGCGAGGCGCAGCGAGTCAAACTTGCCACCGAACTTTCAAGACGCGACACTGGCAAAACATTTTATATCCTGGACGAACCTACCACCGGACTTCACTTTCAGGATATCGATCACCTGCTGGCGGTCTTACAAAAACTGGTCGACCGTGGTAATACGGTGCTGGTCATTGAACACAACATGGACGTCATTCGATCCGCCGACCACATCATCGATTTAGGACCAGAGGGCGGAGAAGGGGGTGGCAAAATTATTGCCTTCGGAACACCGGAGCAGGTTGTCAGACAAGGTAAGGGCCATACCGCACGCTTTCTCAAAGAGGAACTCAAACCCCGCTGATTTACCGCCCGTAAAAATCGACAGTCGATTCCGTAGCTGATTCGGCTAAATTTGTAGAGCTATGGTAAACAAAAGCCGGCTTTACTGGACGCTCCAAATTTTGGGCTGGTCATTTTATGGCTTGGTAGAAATTATTACCAGTGCACTTGCCTCCGATGGACAATGGTTCAATCCAAAGCGCTTTAACTTTTTACTGTTTGAATCCATTTGTTGCCTCTTGCTAACCCATGGGCTCAGGGTTATGATCATTAAAAGAAACTGGCTCAGCCTCAACCTCACCTCCATTGCTCCTCGCATTGTAATCAGTGTTTTGTTGCTTGGCATATTAATGTACTTCATTCGGATCCCCGCCACGATCGCACTCGATATGTTCAGGCCGGGGGTTATTTACTCTACTGGAAATGTTCTGGGTTTGTCCTTCGTATATGCCGTAATATTTTTTCTCTGGTCGGTGCTTTATTTTGTTTACAACTATTTTGAGCGTTACAACAATTCACTCAAAATGGAGGCTTCCCTTCGGGAAATTGAACTGAACAACCTAAAGTCTCAACTCAACCCACACTTTATTTTTAATGCACTCAACAGCATTCGTGCACTCGTGGATGAAAATCCGGGTAAATCAAAGCAGGCCATCACCCAATTGTCCGGTTTGCTGAGAAGCTCGCTGACTTCGGTACGTGAACAACTCACACCACTCAGAGAAGAACTAAGAATTGTACAAGATTATCTTGGTCTGGAAACAATTCGGTTTGAAGAAAGACTTCGCTCCGAATTTGATATTGATCCGTTGTCAGAAAATTTTTTGGTTCCTCCCCTTATGTTGCAAACCATTGTTGAAAATGGGATTAAACACGGCATATCCAAATTGACCCAAGGGGGAACCATTAGAATGACCACACGTTTGAAGGAAGACGAACTGCTGATCCAAATCAGAAACAGCGGTAATCTGAAAAACGGCATGGCTTCCGGAGGGCTGGGACTGGAAAATACCCGGCAAAGACTACGACTTATTTATGGAGAAAGAGCATCGCTTCGAATCGAATCTGAAAAAGAAAATATTGTTTTAACCGAAATTTGTATTCCAACTTGACAAACAACATACCCATGAAGGCCCTCATAATTGACGACGAACGCCTCGCTCGGAAGGAGCTGATGAAATTAATGGAAGAGCATCCTTCCATCGAAATCATTGGTGAAGCGCAAAATGCAGATGAGGCTGAAAAAATGATTGAAGAATTGAATCCAGACCTGCTTTTCCTTGATGTGCAGATGCCGGGCCGAACAGGATTTCAGTTACTAGAGTCGCTGGATATGGCGCCGCTGGTGATCTTCACCACGGCGTACGATGAATTTGCTCTCAAAGCTTTTGAGGTTAATGCACTGGATTATCTGGTGAAGCCTATTCCAACGGATCGACTTGCTGAGGCAGTTCGAAAAGTTCAGGAGAAAGCTCGTTTGAGAGAAGGCCGACTACGGGATGGAAAACTGGGCGTCAACGATCAGGTATTTGTGAAGGACGGTGACCGTTGTTGGTTTGTGAGCCTTGCCAACATCCGAATGTTTGAGTCCGACGGTAACTACATCAAGGTCTTTTTCGACAACAACCGCCCGATGATACATAAATCATTGAATGCGTTGGATGAGAAATTGGATGAACGCGCTTTTTTCCGAGCCAGCCGCAAGCACATTGTGAATCTTAGTTGGGTTGAGGGTATCGAACCCTGGTTTAACGGCGGGCTGATGGTACGCTTACGGGGCGGAGATAAAGTCGAAGTCAGTCGAAGACAGGCGGCCCGCTTCAAGGATATGATGAGCCTTTGATTTAAGGTTCCAGAAACAGATCCAGTGTAATCTTGTCTGCAATCATCCTTCCTTTTCTGGTGAGCCGTAGACAATCATCGACCACTAAGGCGGTGGAATCCTCAATCATTTTTTTTACCACCGCATTATTTTCTTTCAGCAGATCATAACCTGACCATTCTTTCAAACCGGTTAATGAAACGCCGGTCTCCGTTCGTAAGGAGGTCATCACCGTCTCATTGATTCGATCGGTCAAGCTTAGCTTCTCGACTGCAGCAGGCAATATTTTTTCAGCAATGGCCTGCATGTACAAATGGTTGTTGCTGATGTTGAATTGTCGGTAGATATCACGAAAGGAGTGGGCCCCTGGTCCTAAACCTAAATAAGGTTCGCCCTTCCAATAAGAGCTGTTGTGTTTCGAGTGCCGGCCCGGTAAACAAAAGTTGGAAATCTCATATTGTTGATAGCCGGCAGACGTCAAGGTTTCGATGATGAGTTCAAACTCCAGTGCATTTTGTTCTTCATCTACCGCTGAAAATTTTCCTTTGGCCGCCTGATGGCCAAAGTAGGTGCCGTGCTCAACCGTAAGTCCGTAGGTCGAAATATGCTCTGGAGCCAGCGTCAATAAAATGTTCAAGTCGTTTTTAAGCTTTTCGGTTGTTCTTCCTGGAATAGCAAAAATCAGATCAACGCTAATGTTTGAATATCCAGCCGTTCTGCATCGGTTAAGTGCTTCCAAAGCTTGTTCACCGGAGTGATTCCGGTTGAGGAATTGAAGTGTATCCTCATCAAAGGTTTGTACACCAACACTCAAGCGATCGACGCCGAGCTTTTGCAGTTCAGATAATTTTTCAGCCGTCAGGTCTTCCGGATTGGCTTCGATGGTTGTTTCAACAATGCGGGAAAAATCAAACCGATTTTTTAAGGAATGCATCAGCATCTCAAGTAGTTTGGTTTCCACCAACGTTGGTGTCCCGCCTCCGAAGTAAAGCGTCTCCGGTTTTATGTTTTTGAAATTATCCGATTGCAGCTCAGCCTCCTGGCCGATCGCCCGCATCATTTGTTCCCGATACCGAACATCCGTTGAAAAATGAAAATCACAATAATGACAGGCTTTCCTGCAAAACGGCACATGAACGTATATACCTGACATGAATCGCAAAATTAGAGAATCCTTTCCGGTGGACTGAGGATCTTTGGATCCAGTATTTTTGTTTGAATCTTTGCAATGAATTTTGCTGGTGATAAATCCATTTAAATTGTTCCTGAACCGAATCTTTTTATTGCTTTTCTTTTTAGGTCTTGGGTGGACGACCAATGCGCGTGAAAGCCAGACGGATGTATCGGGCCGTTTAAAAAAACTTTCTTCAACCGTTGTGGCACTAACACTGGAAGAAGGTGATCGAGGTAAGAGATTCAGAATCGCGGGCGATCAGGAAATTTTCGTGTTTATAAACGGCAAACTCATTATTTCCGGTAAGTCCAATTATGAGTTGAAAGCCGATAGTCTTTTTGGAAAGTATTCGTTGCCGGTGTCGATGGCATTTGTCACCACCCGCGATGGTGAATTTGAATTGAAGTCCATAGCTGAAATTGAAGAAGGTCCCTATTTCTCTGAAAAGAGGCCGGACAATAAAAAAGTTGAGTTTTCGGTCATCGCTTTACTGGTATTGTTGATGTTGCTTTTGGTGCTTATGAGATCAAACCTCAGGATTTTTGGACAGTACTTTGATTTTCTCAGGGTATTTACGTGGTACCGAAAAGAGGATCCGCTGTCAGAGACACGCGTAACATCTACGTTTAACCTCACGGTTTATATTTTTTCTGTCCTATTTGTTTCCCTTACGGCAACTTTTGTCGCCCTGAGACCGGAAGAGGATTTTTCAAGCCTGGTGTTGCGATGGTTGCTCTGGTCTGGTGCAGGCGCTGGATTTTTACTGCTGCGTATGCTTCTAATCAGCCGACTCTCCGTTGTTTATGGACTGGAGGATTTAGCCGGGATTCAATTTTTTAATGCGATCCGGGCCGGATTGTTCCTGGCTATTTTTTCACTGTTCCTTTGGTTGATTTTCTTTATGCTGGGCTTTACCGGTGCCAATGCCGCCGATTCGATTCGTTGGGTTTGGTTCGGCATCCTGGCGTTATATTATCTCCTGTTGCTGATTCGTTGGTGGAGCTTTCCGCTCTCCCATGCATTACATTTATTTTCCTACCTTTGCATCTCAGAAATTATTCCTCTGATAGCCTTGGTTAGAATGCTTTAAGCGAGATACAATCCCGATCCGTGTTGATATGACAGTAGTTGCAAATGCCAGGATGCGGAAAGTCAAAAGTATCCTGGTCACACAGGAAGCCCCTTCAGATCCCGGTTCACCTTATTTTAAAATCGCTGAGAAATACGGCATCAAAATCGATTTCCGGCCTTTCATTGTTGTTGAACCATTGGATGCCAAGGAGTTCAGGAAACAAAAAGTTGATATACTTCAACACACCGCAATTATTCTGACCAGCCGGAACGCGGTAGATCATTTTTTTCACCTCTGTAAGGAATTAAAGTTGGAAATGCCACCGGACATGAAATATTTCTGCGTGTCCGAGCAAACTTCAAACTATCTCCAGAAATACATTGTCATTCGTAAACGAAAGATTTTCACCGGTCAGAAAAGTCTTTCCGATATGTTCGACCTGTTTAAGAAGCACAAGGGAGAGAAATATCTTTTTGCATGCTCCGACATCCGAAAGAATGATATACCCGATTACCTGCGCTCCAATGGTTACACATTCACAGAGGCAGTTATCCATCGAACCGTTCCAGCCAATCTTTCTGATTTGAAGAACGTGTTTTACGACATTCTTGCTTTCTTCAGTCCATCAGGCATTAACTCACTTTTCGTGAATTTCCCGGACTTTAAGCAAAACAACACCCGAATCGCTACGTTCGGTCCTGCCACCGCTCAGGCGGGCAGAGAGGCGGGTCTGATTCTTGACATTGAAGCACCTCTTCCTGAGGCGCCTTCTATGACGGGGGCCCTTGAAGTTTACATCAAGCGCGCCAACGGAGTTAAGTAGCCCCGGGAATACCTTATATTTAAGTTTTATTGCTTAGGATGAAAGGCCTGCGAATCTTACTATTAATACTCGTGCCTGCCGTTACGGTTTTGGCACAGCAGGATCCTCAGTTTACCCAATACATGTTCAATAACCTCTATTTCAATCCTGCCCATGCAGGAATTGAGGGGATAACGCGGGTAACTGCTTTGCACCGAACCCAATGGCTTGGTTATCAGCCTACTTTTGAGGACGGCGGCGCTCCCTCTACCCAACTGATGACTTTTAGTTCCCCATTGTATAAACTCAATAGTGGCATTGGTGCATATATATCCAACGATAGGTTAGGCCCATTAAATAATGTGGAAATTCAGGCTTCCTATGCATACCACCTCGCTTTGGGCGGAGGTAAACTCAGTGCAGGTATCCGGACGGGAATATATTCTCAGACCATCAACTTCGACCGTTACCGGGCTGTAAGCCCTGACGACCCACTCATTAATACCAAAGGCAAGGCATCACAAGGGAGACCCGATCTTGCCGTTGGCCTTAATTACAGAACTGAGAAATATTACCTTGGCTTTAGTTCCGTGCACCTGCTTCCATCGAGTTTTGACTTCGGATTGAACCAGAATTCAAGGTTAAAACCTCATTATTACCTCAGCGGAGGCTATTTCTATGAATTGAATTTTGACGTCAAATTCCAGCTTATGACCCTCATAAAGTCTGATTTTGCCAAAACCGCCTTCGATTTTGGAGGAATGGCCTACATCAAGGATACGATGTGGGCAGGTTTATCGTTCAGGGAATCTGAGGCAGCTATTTTGCTTTTGGGATATAGCCTTATGAAGGACAAATCGTTGAAAATTGGGTACGCATTGGATTATATCGTGAACGATCAGGCGGTTAAACAGGCCACTTCCCATGAAATAATGCTCACCTATGAGCTTCCGGTAGCCACGGCAATGAAAAAGAAGGTGGTCCGGACGCCCAGGTATAGACACTAAAAACCTCTGATGTATTGGGTAATTGGTACTTTTTACCCAAATTGGAGGTTATTTTCAGATATTCTAACATTTTTTCTGACTGAAGTCAGGAGCTTACTTGAATTGAAACAGATATGAAGTTGTTGAGACAGCGCACTTTTTTCAGCACAATGCTTGTAGTAATTTTTTCAGCATTGTTGACTGGCTGTGGTCTTCTTGGAATCGGTGGTGGCGGCGGTGGTGCTGATTTCCCCGGTGAACTGGAAGGCGTTCCAGGAAGAGAAGGTTGGGTCATGACCATTCCGCACGGCATGGTTCCCATTAGAGCAGGTACCTTTCACATGGGACAGGCGGATGAAGATCCTGCCTCTACCCAGGTTAATTTTAATAAACAGGTAACCATCGGTGCGTTCTATATGGACGAAACCGAAATCACCAACAACGAATACAGGCAGTTCACCAATTTCTTCTTGGTTGAAAATGGAACCATCGAAGGTTTTCCTGCGGTGTCAGCCGATGATTTCCGTGCACAGTATTACCCCGACTCTTCAACATGGACCAAAGATTTCGCACACCATATGGGCGATCCCATTCAGGATTATTATTTCTGGCATCCCGCTTATGATGATTTTCCTGTAGTGGGTGTTGACTGGGAAGCAGCTGTGTTTTTTGCAAAGTGGAGAACTGCATATTGGAACGACTACCGCAAAACAATTGGTGAGCCTCCAATGCCAGCCTTCCGTCTCCCTTCCGAAGCGGAATGGGAATATGCCTCACGTGGCGGAAGAGATATGGCAAAGTATCCATGGGGTAACCCCTACACACGAAATTCCAAAGGTTGTATGTTGGCAAACTTTAAACCAGGCCGCGGTAACTTTTTCGACGATGGCTTTGCGTACACTTCTCCAGTAAGATCATTTTTCCCCAACGACTACGGCTTATTCGACACTTCCGGTAACGTCGCTGAATGGTGCCTCGATGATTTTAATCCTTCCGCAGTACCTACTGTTTGGGATCTTAATCCTCAGTACATCGATGAACGCACCAATCCTGAAAGCGGAAAATTCAGCGACAGAATTCCGCCAAGAAAAGTGGTTAGAGGCGGCTCCTGGAAAGATGTATCCTATTACCTGGAAACTGGTACCCGTGCTTATGAGTACAAAGATTCATCCAGGGCTTACATCGGCTTCCGTTGTGCCCTGACCCATTTGGGAAGATCTTCCGGAAACGAATTCACACGTCCTTAAATCCTAATTAACCGAGCTAAAACTTTAAACCTTACATAATTATGGCTAAGAAAAAAGGTGGTCTCGCTCAGTTGTTGTTTAAAAAGGTCATGCCAATGATCTACGGTATCGGTGCATCCGTGGTTATTGTCGGCGCTTTGTTCAAAATTCTTCACTGGCCTGGAGCAAACGAAATGCTCATGGTTGGTCTGCTTACCGAAGCTGGAATTTTCTTCGCCAGTGCATTTGAACCTAAAGAAGCCGAGATCGACTGGTCAAAAGTATACCCAGAACTTTCTGAGGACTACGAAGGTCCAGCAGCAACCCCTAGCCGTATCAGCAACCGCAGTGGCGCTGGTGACTCACCTTTGCTGAAGGTTGATGAAATGCTTAAAACCGCGAAGGTTGACCAAAATCTTCTCGACAACCTGGGTAAAGGTTTGCAAAACCTTGCAACCTCTGCATCGCAGATGAACAACCTGGCCAATGCGTCAGTAGCTACCAACGAGTATGCTAAGAATGTTCAAAGCGCTGCAGCCAGTCTGGTTGAAATGAATAAATCTTACGGCACAGCCATGAAGGCGGTTTCAGCGATGGCCGACGCTTCAAAAGATACTGGTGAGTACCACAAGCAGATGCAGGCGGTAACCAAAAACCTCCAGGCACTTAATTCAGTTTATGAAATGGAGTTGAAAGATGCCGATACCCATGTGAAGAACATGAACAAGTTCTATGAGTCCTTAACTGGTGCCATGTCCGGCCTGACCAAGGTTGGAGAGAACACCACTAAGTTCACCGGAGAGCTTACCAAGCTCACCGATAACCTGACTTCTTTGAACCAGGTTTACGGTAGCATGCTCTCAGCCATGAAAGGCTCAGGCAAATAATTTGATCATTGGTTTTTTCAACTGATACCATAAACCCATAAAACATGGCCGGCGGAAAAGAAACACCGAGGCAGAAGATGATCGGAATGATGTACCTGGTGCTTACAGCCCTTCTGGCGCTTAACGTAAGCAATGCGGTACTGGAAAAATTCGCGATTCTCGACACTACCCTAGGAGAGTTAAGAATGGATGAGGAGGGCGCAAACGTTAGTAAAAATCGTACCATTCAAGACTCTGGCAGCAAATCACCTCAGGTTATTGATGCCAAGAAAAGAGCTTTGGAAGTTCGCGACCTTACTCAAAAAACAATTGCAAGGCTCGATGATTTCAAAGTGAAACTCAGACAAGACCATGAAGGCAAAGAAATGGAATCTGAGGAGCTTATTCTCAACACCAACATAGCAGAGGAAAAAATGCTCAACGCCAACAATCCTCAGTTGGGTGAAGATTTTGAAAAACTTTTGGTGAATTATGTTGATAGCCTTAAGACTATAACAAGGATAAGCTCATTCAAAAAGCTTAACAAAAAAGCTGAGGACTACGATGAGTTCAGAAATAATGAGCACCATAAAGAAAAGGACTTCCTACACTTCACTTTTGAGGGAACACCAACCATGGCAGCCATTACGGTAATCAGTCAGCTTCAAACAGAGGTACTTGAATATGAGGCAACCGCTTTGGACTCCCTGGCAAAAATCGCTGATGCTGTTCAGTTAAAAGTGGACACCTACGTTCCAATGGTTATCCCTGAGGCCGCTACAGTAGCCGCGGGAGCGAAGTATAAAGCCAAAATGTTTGTTGCTGCTTCGGCATCAGGAATTATCCCAACCATGAAGCGCAACGGTCAGCAGTTGAGCGTTATCGACGATCCAGAGACCAAATTGAAAGTGGCATCTTTTGAATTTGTGGCTTCGGCATCCAACTATGGCCCCGGTGATGTATCGAAACAGTCCTACAATGCTGAGATTACGTTAAAGCTCGGAAAAGACACTACCATCAGGCGTTCGATTGAGTACTTCGTTGTAAAGCCCACCATCAAGGTTACCACCGGAAATGCACCTACGCTGTACATGAATTGTGGAAACTCTGTTAACATCGACGTGCCTTCACTTGGCACCAACTACAATCCTACATACGCTGCAAAAGGTGCAGTAGTTGTTGCAGGTCCAAAGGCATCACAGCCGGTAATCATTCCAAAGGAAAAAAAGGTATTCTTAACCGTTTCCAGTGGCGGTGCTACACTCGGTACTGAACCTTTTGATGTAAAGCCTATCCCGAAGCCAAGCTTCGTTGTGAAAAACGCGTTGGGTAAGGATGTTGATAGAAGAAACGGTGAAAAGAGTGGTAACCTTGCCAACCTCCGTGTTAATGCTGAGCCTGAGCCCAACTTTAAACAGGAAGTGCCAAAGGATGCCGTTTACCGGATCAAAGAAGTATTGGTTACACTAGCCCGCGGCACCTCTCCACAGGGCGGTGGCCCCAAAACTTTTACGAGTGAAAACATTGACATTAGCGCATGGAGAAGCGTGATGCGCCCCGGCGATATTATTTCAATTGATATCCGGAAGGTTACCCGCAGAACCTTTGAAGGTCAAGAGGAGCCGGTTAACATCCGTGATGAAATCATAAAATTTGTTGTACAATAATTTTTAGCCATGAGGATATTTTTTGCTGCCATTGTCGTGCTCGTCGCTTCTGCCGTAAGTTTCGGCCAGGGCATCGAGGCCCCGCAGTACAATCCCAACTCTGTTAACGCAATTCCCAGATACGAACAGCTGTATAAGATTCGTGTTTGGCGTGAGATAGACTTCAGTGAAAAGCAAAACGAGGGATTCTTTGCGAACAATGGTCAAATCACCAAACTCGCATTGGACGCCATTCGTTCAGGTGAAATCGGTGAAGTGTATCGATTCGACTCCTTGACCACCACCTATCCTAAAGATGAGTTCTACAATCTTTTGATCAGAAGCCAGGGTCAGGTATTTGATCCTTGGGATGTTAACAAAACTTATTACACCAATGATCAGGTTTCATTCGATGGGAAAAATTATGAGGCACAGGCAGACAATCTGAGTGGTAAAACCCCTGTGGAAAGTCCCGCCGACTGGTCTGTGTACACCGGTGGAAAAGCCATCGTTTATATCCCTGGTGATATTTCCAAGATGAGGATTATGGAAGACCTGATCTTCGATCGCAGAAGATCAAGACTTTACCACGATATTCAGGCGGTACAATTTTTTGTTCCAGGAAACAGCGGATTAACCTCTGATGGCTTTGACCGTCAGCTAGGTTGGATTAAGTATAAGGATTTGGAACGCGTATTCCGTAATCACCCCAGGGAAGCCATTTGGTTTAACCGCTACAACACAGCTGAGAATAGAAACTTTGCTGATGCCTTTTTGCTCCGATTGTTTAAGGGTGTGATTTATAAAGTTGAAAATCCGGACGACCTTGACTTACAGGCGATCTACTCAGAGAACGGCAGAAGTTATAAGGAGTCGGTTTGGGCGAGAGAGTGGGAAGAAATCCGATTGATGGAGAAAGAGCACAATCTTTGGGAATACTGATCACTGATCTTTTGAATGCAATGAATCAAAAGGGGGCGTAATTGCCCCTTTTTTAATTTCTGTAAGTCCTGTGAAAAGCATTTTGGCTTTTTTGGCGCCGATCATTTCCTTGACTGCTTCATAGCCGGCCAGCTCAATTTTCTTGAGGCTCTTGAAATGTTTTATCAGCTTTTCCATGGTTGATGCCCCAATTCCTGGAATTTCACTCAGTGCGGAATTGGTTTGTGTTTGACTTCTTTTTAATCGGTGAAATTTCAGACCGAAACGATGTGCCTCATCACGGATTTGTTGAATCAACCTTAACGTTGATGACCGCTTGCTGAGCATTAGCGGCAGCTGATCCTCTGGAAAGAATATTTCCTCCAAATTTTTTGCAATACCGATAATGGGAAGCTTTCCGTACAACCCAAGTTCACTCAATGCCTTACAGGCGCTCGAGAGTTGTCCCTTGCCCCCATCAACGATGATTAAATCTGGCATCGTTGCATTTTCCTTCTGCAATCGGTCATACCTTCTAGTTACAATTTCCTGCATGGAGGCAAAGTCATCGGGGCCCTCCACAGACTTAACGTTAAAATGCCGATAGGCTGATTTCTTTGGTTTTCCATTATAGAACTGAACCATTGATGCTACGGGATTGCTGCCCTGTAGATTTGAGTTATCAAAACATTCGATGACTTGGGGTAAGCTTTGGAGCCTGAGATCAGCCCTCATTTGCACCAATACCGGGTTTTCATTTTTTCTTATCTGCTGCGACTCTAGCCTTCGTTGTTGCAATGTTGCCGCATTGCGCAAGGATAAATCAATCAGTTTCTTTTTATCGCCTATTCGAGGGATGCTGAGTGTTGCGCCCGGCTCAAGAATAAATTCCACATTAGAAATAATTTCATGGTTGGAATGGACGGATTGTTTTTTTAGGTTTTGATAGGCTACTGCAATAATCTCTTCATCACTTTCATCCAACTGCTTTTCTACCTCAGCATTTTGTGAGAAAATCACTGAGCCCTCTTTTACCTGCATGAGGTTAATCCAGGCGTAATGCTCATCGCTGAAAATAGTAATGACATCCAGATCACTCAGGGCGTGGTTTACCACAGAGTTTTTGGACCTGAACCGCGAGAGCAGCTCAAGTTTTTTTCGAAAAACTTCTGCAGTTTCAAATTCCAACCTCGAGGAGGCCTCCGCCATCGATTCCTCGTAAAGACTCGTTACTTCAGATAGGTGACCTTTTAAAATTTTCCTTGCCTGCTTGATGTCTTCTAGGTAAACTTCCTCCGACTGCCTGTTTTCGCATGGACCTCTGCAATTGCCGAGATGAAATTCCAGACAAACTTTAAATTTTCCAGATTGGATATTGTTCTCACTAAGCAATAGACTGCACGTGCGAATGGCGTAAAGTCTTCTAACCAGGTCGAGCACGCTGTTCATGGCACCGACGCTCGCATAGGGTCCGAAATACTCACCCTGACCTTCAATAAATTTCCGAGTGGAGATTACCCTTGGAAACCGTTCATTAAGGATGCACAGATATGGAAATGTTTTATCGTCTTTAAGGAGAATATTGTATTTCGGCTGATATTCTTTGATGAAATTGTTTTCCAGCAATAAGGCTTCAAATTCTGATGGCGTTACAGTGAATTCAATGCGCCGGATTTCACTGACCAGCTTTTGGGTTTTCCTATTTTGTTGTGATTGATTCAGGAAATAGGAGGCAACTCTTTTTCTGAGGTCCTTTGCTTTTCCAACGTAGATCAGGGTTCCCGAATTATCCAGGAATCGGTAAATGCCCGGATCAGCTGGAAGTTTTTTAGCACTTTCTTTGGGAGCAAGCTCCATATCCATCATGGAATTTCCCAGGGCTTTTCTTCCTTCACACTCAGTGAGTCAGATAAATCTTTGGATTTACAATTGAGATTAAGGTCAACACCAGACGAGGGTCTTTTAAAAGAACCTCGCATAACGCCTGTGCGCTGATCAGCGTAGGCTTTGTTCATGAAATTCTCCCAGATCGGACGGGCTGTTTTTGAGCCTTGTCCGAATTGCCATGATGGAAAGTGAATGGCGCGCTCATCGCCACCTACCCATCCGCCGGCGACCAGGCTTTGGGTAATGCCAATGTACCAACCATCCGAGGCATTATCGGTGGTCCCAGTCTTTCCTCCAATCTCATTGTCCTTACGAACCTCTGCACCTAAGCCACCGGAAGTTCCGTGTCGTTCCTCAACGCCACCCCGCAGCATGTAGACCATTTTATAGGCGGTTTCTTCGTTTAAAGCCTGTCGACCTTCAGGAATAAAATTCTCAATCACGTTTCCATTTTTATCTTCTATTCGGATTAGGAAGTATGGCTTGGTATAAATCCCACCATTTACAAACGTGCTGTACGCTCCAACCATTTCATACAGGTTAACATCGCTGGTGCCCAGACAAAGTGATGGAACCGGATCGAGTGAACTTTCGATTCCGGTGCGGTGGGCAAATTCGACCACGTTATTCACGCCAACCCCTTGCAGCAGCTGCGCAGTAATTGAATTTACGGAACGGGCCATGGCTTGTCTGATGGTCATCTCCTCACCAGTTCCGTGTCCCCCTTCAGAATTCTCCGGCGACCAGACACTGCCGGGCACTTCAAAACTTGGCGATACATCTCTTAGGACTTCACAGGGTGAGTGCCCTGCTTCGATGGCCATTCCATAAACAAATGGTTTGAAGGTTGAGCCAGGCTGCCTTGAACTTTGCCGAACGTGATCGTATTTAAAAAACTTATGGTTAACACCACCCACCCAGGCTTTGATGTGTCCATTGGTTGGATCCATGGCCATAAAACCAACCTGCAAAAACCGCTTGTAATATTTTAGAGAATCCATAGAACTGAACAGAGTGTCTTTTTCGCCTGCGTAGGTGAAAATGGTCATCGGCTTTTTAAGGTTCAGCATGATTTTTACAGAATCACTTCCTTTTCCATACCGACCAACCAGATATCTATAGTAGTCGGTTCGTTTAATCCTTGAATCCAAAAATCCCTTTATTTCAGCTCTGGAATTGTCGTCGATCCAAGGGTTCCTTTTACCCCATGTTCTTTCAAAATCACCCTGAAGTTTTGTTGCATGTTGGTAAACTGCATCTTCCGCATAGCGTTGAAGTCTGCTGTCTATGGTGGTGTAGATTTTAAGTCCGGAGTTCCAGAGATCAATATTTCGGTCTTTACAGAATTTTTGAAGGAAGGCGCTCAACACGGTACGGAAGTAGGGCGCAAGTCCCTGATTCTGATTTTGAACGCGGAAGTTAAGGCCCAACGGAAGAGCAGAAAGTGAATCGAATTGTTCCCTGTCTTCTATTCCGTAGCCATTGCGGTACAATTTGTATAGGACTTCATTTCTTTTTTTGATGGCCCGATCGGGATGGTTTTTCGGATTGTACCATGATGGATTCTGCAGCATTCCCACCAATACAGCCGATTCCATGATGTTCAAGCTGTCCGGCTGCTTGTTGAAATAAGTTTCGGCAGCGACCTTAATACCATAACTGTTGCTGCTGAATTCCGTTGTGTTGAGGTACATCGCAATGATTTCATCTTTCGTGAAATTTCTTTCCAGTTCAACGGCAATGGTCCATTCTTTTACTTTTTCAATTAAGCGCTTAACGTAACGACCGAAAATTACAAGATGTCCATCGAGCGATTTGCCTGGGTTTCGGGTGTATAAGTTTTTTGCCAATTGTTGGGTGATGGTACTTCCGCCTCCTTGTGGATTTAAGGTCAGCAAACCAAAGAATACCCTGATGTAGGCAGGGAAGTCAATTCCCGAATGTTCCCTGAAACGGTGGTCTTCAGAAAGGATCAGGGTGTTGACCAGCTCAGGGGACAGTTCTTCATAGGCAACAGGACTTCGGTTGAACCTGAAATACCTGCCCAATGAAACACTGTCAGCTGAAATGATTTCTGAGGAAAGATCATTTTCGGGATTCTCAACGTCAGCCAGATCTGGCATTCCACCGTAGAGGCCAAAAAGATCGATTTGTACGGTGAATATGAACAACGGAAGGCCCAGCAAAATACAGAGGAAGCCAATCCAGACATACCGAATCCCTTTATCGACCCAGGATTTCTTCGTTTTGAGGATCGCCTTGATTTTACTTTGGATAGTTTCGATCATAGAAGGCCAGGTACTCGGCAAGCGCTTTTGTGCGATAAAAGGTGCCGAAGTTTTCCTGAGTGATCGCAAAAATATCGAATTTATAGTTGAGGAACTTCTCGTTAGAAAGGATCGTGCGACGAACTTCTGTCAGGTATTTCAGACCGGTAGGCAGGTCTGGGAATTCAAGTACGAAGGTGAGTGTATAGGTTTCATCCAGGGCCAGGTTGGTGGTAACCAGTTTGAGTTCCCTGAAACCTTTGTTGTTAAGTTTTTCCAGGGCCTCTGTTAAAGGCGTGCTGTGGTTTTCTTCCCGCCTGTGAACGATCACAACACGATGTGTGGAATCGGTTTCCCGAACAAACCGAATTCCTTTTGCTTTTTCCAGTTTAGCTTCAAATTCTTTGGATGATGTTAAAAGTGATTCAGCAAATTTACCGAGGTCACCTTCCGGATATTTTTTAATGAATTCACCGAGCTCAAGCTGGTATAGGGTTATGTCTTCGGACTTACCGGTCACCAGAATCTTGAGCAATTCAAGTTGCGGAACAAACTCAGTTTTACCGAGTGCAATGGCTTCATCGGCTTGTTTTACAGCAGCAGTAAGTCTGTTTTCCCGCAAGGCTTCGTAGGCATCTCGGTAAATGATACGCTGTCTTTCGGCAGTTAAGGTGTTCTCGGCGAGGTAATTCGGATTGATCAATAATTTGGCAAAGGTGGATTCAGGAAATGATTCGATCAGTTCTTTCTTGTAGTCATCAGCTTCCACCAGACTCAGATCCTTAGAAGCCAGGTATAATTTATAAAGCGTTTCAGGGCGGAAGTTGGTGGTTGGGAAACGACGCAATAAGGTCTGATAGGTATTGATGGCATTTTGTTTTTCCTGTAATCTGAAATAGTACAGGTCGCCCAATTTGAAATACGCTTCTTCGATTTTGGCAAAGGAGGCTTTTTTCTCTTCGGGAGATTTAGGTAGCTGACTGTACACTTCAGTGAATACGTCCTCTTTGCCGGGTTCAGTTGGCGTTTGAGTTTTACCCTTGGTTGCTATTATTTCAGTGCTGCTGGTTTCCGGTGTTTCTTCTCCTGTACTGGTTCTGACACTTCTTCTCCAGTTGTCTTCTAGTTTTAAGGTTCCCCATATTCTTTGAAATTCATTTTGTCCGACCGCTACAGCCGACATGTTTCCAAAATACCAATCGCCGGTCGTGTTGGTTTCAGTTTGATAAAATGTGCCACCTTGACGTGGATCTGTTCCGCCGGAGGCAACCTGCGTTTTCTTTTTTCCCTTTTGAGGTTCCAGTTTTTTAACTGAAGCAGTCTTAATCGAATCAAGCCTTTTTTTGAGGATGGCTGTGTCGAGGGTAGCCAATGCAAGCAGACTGTCTTGCAATTGAATGGTGCCTGTATATTCAACAAACTCTGCAAGAATGGATTGCCTCTTTTTTATTTCGGCAAGATTTTCTGTGTCTTCAGGTAAAGTAGTTACGGCACTGTCGTAATACGATTTAGCCAATGGGTACTTGCTTAACGAATCATAGTAGAGTTGGCCCAAACGAAGGTATCCGTTTCCTTTTATGCGCTGACTATTACCGGCACGCAGGCAAAGGCGGTAATTCTCCATAGCCTCTTTAATTCTGTTTTGCCTGAGCTCAAATTCACCGATTTCAAAATAGATCTTGTCTTTAAACTCTTTATTTTTTTCATCCTCGAGCATTCTCATCAGTTGTTTTCGGATGTTTTTTGAGTTGGTTTTATCGCTTACCTGTGTTACCTGTGCCAGGTTCAGTCTGGCATAAAATTCAATTTCATAGTCTGGTCTGGAGTCGAGGCTTTTTCTGTAATAATTAAAGGCTTCAAATGGGAATCCAAGTTTCTGGTAGACCTGTCCGACAATAAAATAAATGCGATCCTTGCGATCATTTTTGGTGAGGAGTGAATCGGCTTTGGTCAGACTTTGAACCATTTTGTCTAAATCATTCTGTGTTTGGTACAAGTGCGCCAGCTCCAGGTAAAGTTTTTTTCCATTTTCTTTTGAGAGTTTTTCTTTGGTCAGAAAATCAGATGTTTCTTCTGCTTTCGCGTATTCACCCATTTCTGTAAACGTTCTCATCAGATGAATAAGTGCCAGATGTCTGATATCCGGTTCATTGCTTTTGGTGTTGACGTATTTAAAAGTCTGAACTGCATTTTGAAAATCACCATTGTAAAGTCGTGCCAGTCCGACGAGTATGTAATTTTTATAGAGCCATTTACTGTTGGGATGACGCTGGATAGAAATGGATGCCATTTTGATGGCCTCTTCCGTATCCTTTTCATAGGAATTGGCAAGGGTGGTATCAATTTTGGGGTATAGGCGAAGCAGTTGGTTATGGTCGTCGTCAAGGCTTTTAAGGATGGCCTGTTCCACGATTCCTATATCTTCCAGGGCGTAGTAATAACTGTTGTAATGAGAGGCAGTATTGTGTAAAACAGTAGTTACTATGGAGTCCTTTTTTGGAGAGCATCCCACAAACAGGAGCAATGCCGTAAGGATCGGCATGGCAAAGTGCTTAAACAGGGCGCGCATTCAGGATACAAACGTAGAAATACCCCAACAATTTCCTTAAAAATCATTTTATTTCAGTTGAATTATCCGGTAATCCTGTCATGGCAGTTAAAAATTTCCTGATTCTTTTTTCGCTATTGAATTCCTTTAGGTTGTCGGCCCAGACAGAGGTCAGTGAAATTCCCATCAGCCGATACGGATTGCCGGTGATCAACGACATCAGGGTGTATAAGACGCAGGTGGCGAAAAATCCTGAAAACCGCTTGCTGGATGTTCGAGGCATGATCCCCGATGCACGGTTTATAATTACCTATGCCACCGACCAGAATTTTTTAAAAAGGAAGATCTATCCTTCTGCTGAGTTGTTTCTAAGAAAGCCTGCAGCGGAGGGACTCGTTAAAGCGGCAGAAATTTTGAGAAAACAGGGTTTGGGCCTGGTGTTGTATGATGGTTATCGTCCCTATGCTGTAACGGTTTTGTTTTATGAGGAAGTGGGCGATACAACTTTTGTTGCAGATCCGCGGAAGGGTTCAAAGCATAACAGAGGAATGGCCATCGATCTTTCGATGTATAACCTCAAAACGGGGAAGTTGTTGGAAATGCCTAGCGGATACGATGAAGCAAGTGAGCGTGCTTACCACGAATACGCCGGTGGCTCAGATCTGGCTAAACGAAATAGGCAAATTTTAAGGAGTGCAATGGAGGAAGCTGGCTTTTCTATTTTCAAATACGAATGGTGGCACTATGATTTTAAGGGTTGGGGGTCTTGTCCGACCTATGACCTTTGGCATGATGAAATCCGGAAAGCAGGATTTTGAATTTTAACTCTTTGGGTAAATGGCGGTGCTGACGTTGATCAATCTTTAGGTTGACGGATTTTATGTTTTCTCTTGGGATGCCGATCTAATTTGGTTCCTGAAATACAAATTTTATGGAAAGGGATGGAGCAACCATGATGGCATCGGTGGTAAAAATGCTTGAGCGATCTGGATCAGAGTTGGAAGCCTACCAGCACAAGATGAATGAGGACCGCCAAAAAATGGAAGAATATCTTGAGGAGCTTAAGTTGGAAATGGGACGAGCCTTATCCGAGCTTAGAAAAATTTCTTCTAATGAAAATGCAATAAATCCTTCAACTGCGGAGAAGCTTAAGGAGCGTTATGAGATTTTAAAGAAGGCATTGGGTGATACCGCTGAGAAATCTTCGGAAGAATGGCATGCCATTTTACTTGGCGTAAGAAAGCAGCTCACGGGAATCCTAAGCGATCTCTCAAAAGAGAGCACCTATACGCATCAAGCTGCTGCATTACAGGATCGGGTACATATGTTGAGAATGAAATTGGATATGTTTAAAATCCGATTTCGACTTGGCGCTATGGATATTCGGGATGCAGTACAGCAAAGGAGAGCGCAATTTGATAAGCGGATTTCGAAACTTAAGAAGCTAACCCAACAAAAAGGAAAGGATGTTGAAGCGCAGTATAGCCATTTCCGAAAAGAAATGGCCGAGGCATACAAGCATCTTAGTAAAGCATTTGCAACCAAATAAAACCCAAATGGAAATTTTGATTCGTTCACCTCATGAGGTGCTGCCTGCTCAGGCCGAAATAGATATTTATGAGCGTTTTGAAAAGCTTGAGCACCTTATGCCGGGGATATTATACTGCGATGTTCTGCTTTCAAAAGTTCATCGTGAGCCCCATGCCTATGGTGTTCATGTAAAGCTTTCAATTCGGGGTGAAGACCTTTATGCCCGTGAGGAGGGGGACACCTATCTGCACGCTGCGCGATTGGTGGTAAAGGATCTTGAAAATCAGATCAGGAAAAAGAAAGAGATGAAAGACTTTCATCCGGAGCATAATAAACCTGCTGTAGAGGAGTCGGAGGGAGAAGATTAGCCTACATCAAAAACCAAAATCGGATTCACACTTTTTTGAATGAATCCGTCTAAAAAATTTTCATTTTCTTCGAGCTCGTCATTGAAGGCCAGTGCATAAATGGTGCCGGGTTCATTTTTTTCGGGCTCTGGATCGGTATGCTCGCCTATTGATGAAATTACTTTTTCATGTTGAGTGTATTGTATTAGATCCGATAGACGAGCCTCAGGCGAATCGTTTAGGTTAATGGCTTCATTTGGATCGGTCCAAATATTGAAATGGATGCCGAGCAATTGGGACCACCATGCCGGTAAAACAATTTCAGCCCATGGATTGATCCGGTTTTTATGGAGATAGACCAATTGCTCGGGCTCATAGGCCCGGTGATAATCTGGAATGATGATCACCGGACATTGAATCAGCAACCGCTGGGGATGTTCGGAAAATATCTTTAAAAGCGCCGATGCCTGATTTGAGCTGACCACCACTGCTTCTGAAGCCGTGGCCAGGTTGCCAATAATTTTTTTGTCAGTGTCACCTGAGGCTTGGTGATAAGCATAGTGAGGGGTAATACCATATTTTTTAGAGAGCGCGTCCATGATTTTTAAAATGCTGGTGGTTTTCTCTTCAACGGATTTTGTGGCTTGGTCCTGCTTATCATTTGAGTCTTTTTGGGGATTTGATGGCCACTCGTACAATAAAATATTTCCCTGAATCTTAACTGCCGCCTTGGCAGCGAATTCCAATCGGTGGCTCGGATGTTCTGTGGTGTCGATAAGACATAAAATCTGCTTCATACGCCGTCTCAGGGGTTCACTTTTGATTTCCAATGAGTTTCCTCGCCTTTTCGGTTCGAAAGCATTGTTCTACCAACTTGAATATCTCTGTCTTCACAGACTTCATATCCACTGTCAGCGATTCAAGTTTGTCTCCATCTGACCTGAAATCGCTTTTTATTTTATATTCATCCTGAGCGAATGGATTTTCTATTAGCAAACCAAGTCTATCCCTGGTGCTGTTGTTGGAAAAGATAAGTGTCTTACAGGATTCCTCTGTTTTTTTTAAACTGGCGGAAACGACCTGAAGGGTGGCAAGACTCTCTTCCTCCATGAGCCACAAGGGATATCGATCCAGCAAATTTTTTAAAAAAGTAATTTCATCTGAATAGAACTGGAGCTCTGAAGTGCGTCGCTCCGTATCCCGAAAGAGATTTTGCCATACTGCTGCTGTTTCTTCGACAGCTAAGGTTTTATTGGTTGACATAGAAATGGTTTGATCAAATCTGATAAAACCATTCCCGAAAAGGCCTGACCGATTCTATGGTTGTCCATGACCTTTATCCCGTCGTTTACTAAGGTTTTGCTTTTTTAAAAGCCCTTCTTAACAGGAAGCTTTTCCGAAGGGCAATCAGATCCTCCCGAGCGGCTATTGCAGTTTCATCGATGTGGCCTAAAATCAACCGAACCTTATTTTGAAAGGCGGAGTCACTGCTCAGCAGATGAATGGTGTTGTTTGGATCGATGAGGTTAGCACTCAGTGAATGAAGATTGATGGAAATGCTTTCAGCATTGTTTAGCGTTCGATTGAGCGTGGACAGACTTTGCCTGGTTTGGCTCGCCAGCAGGGTATCTGAAATCAGCATAGCGAGGGTACCTTCTCCCTTTTTGATTCCCTCTAAAATTTCATGCGTTGTTGCTGTAGCCAGTTGAAGGCGTGTCGTTGTGGCTCGAATGTTTGAAAGTGAATGTCTGATATCTTCCGATATGGCAGTATCCTGGAGCAGACTCCAAAGTGATTTGCTTCTGTTTAATTTTTCAGTTACCGATTTCATTTCATAGGTGATTCGGGCAAGATTGATGTTGGTTGTATTCATCGTTCTTAGCATTTCATCGCTCTCGATAGGCCTGCGCGATGATAAAATATCGCCCTTGCTGATTGGTAAAGAGGGCTCTGTGCCTGCATTGATGTTCACCAGCTTGCTTCCCATTAATCCATCGGTTCCAACCGACGCGATGGCATTTTTCATGATAAACCTTCTCATTCTTTTCTCAATGATCATGACGACTTCTACGGTTGTATCGCTGATCATATCAATTCGCTTGACGGTGCCAACGTTGATTCCGGCTAATCTCACATTGTTTCCTTCCATCAGTCCGTTGACATTTCGAAATCTGGCACTGATTTCAAAGTTGGAACTGAAAATATTTCGACTGCTGCCAATCATATACAGCATCAATACTGTGAAGGCCAGTCCGGCGAAAACAAAAATTCCCAGACGTAGATTATTCAAAACGTTCTTTCCCATGGATGGGATGAAAAAATTCTCTTACCCTGATGTCTTTCGATTCAGATAATTCAGTGAGTGTTCCTTCTGCATAACATCGGCCGTCCAGCAATAAAACAACGCGGTTTGCAACCAGTGAAACGCAATTCAGATCATGCGATATAACCATCGAAGAAGTGTTGTATTGTTTCTGAACAGAAACCATCAGACGGCTGATTTCTCCACCTGTTATAGGATCCAATCCAGTGGTGGGCTCGTCATACAATATGATTTCTGGTTTAAGGATGAGCGTTCTGGCGAGCGCTATTCGTTTTCGCATACCACCCGATAGCTCTGAGGGCATCATTTCAGCAGTGTGCGCCAGGCCAACGGCACTCAGCGCCTCATGAACCATGGCATCGACTTCTGCTTTGGTTTTACTGAATCGATGTCGTCGCAATGGAAATTCAAGATTTTCCCTTACGGTCATGGAGTCGTAAAGCGCGTTGCTTTGAAAAAGGAAACCAACTTTAACCCTGAGCTGATCCAAGGCTGCCTGCTTTAATTCGGGCACTTCATAACCCAAAACATTGATCTGTCCACTATCGGGTGCCATCAGTCCGATGATGCATTTTATTAATACAGATTTACCTGAACCTGACTTGCCCAAAACTGCGAGGCTTTCGCCCTGACGTAACGAGACGCTGAAATCATTCAAGACAATGTTTTTACCAAATGATTTATGCAGATGTTGAATTCGGATGACTTCCGTGGCGTTCATGTAAGCCTTAAAATATCTGTGATCTGAACCGCGACCAGATCTATAATAAAGACCAGCAATGAGGCGACCACTACAGCCGAGTTGGCCGCTTCCCCTACACCTTCGGTGCCTTTTGAGGTTTGATAGCCTTTGAAGCACCCCACCAATCCTATGGCAAGACCAAAAAAAATGGATTTGATTAAGGTGGGAATAACATCGCCATACTCCAGTGAATCAAAAACTTCATTCCAATAGAAAGTCCAACTCACTGCTCCCTTGATGTTCACGCCGAGGTATCCACCGTAAAGGGAGATCGCGCAGCCCCATGAAGTCAGGATAGGCTGCATTAGCATGGTAGCCGTCATCCGCGTGACCACCAGATATTTGAAGGGGTTGGTTCCAGAAACCTCCATGGCGTCGATCTGCTCGGTGACCTTCATGGAACCGAGTTCGGCGCCGATGCCTGATCCTATTTTACCGGCACAGATAAGTGCAGTAACAACGGGGGCAATTTCCCGGACCAAGGAAATAGACACCATTGCTGGCAGCATGGACTCAGCACCGAATTCAACGAGGGTAGGCCGGGATTGAATGGTGAGCACCAGGCCCATGATAAAGGCAGTGATGCTGACCAGTGCGAGTGATCGGTATCCCACCGAAAAGCATTGATGAAGCAGTTCCTGAAATTCATAGCGTGGTTTTAACCAGGTTGAAAAAAAGCGAATAAGAAAACGCCAGAGTTCACCCACCTCTTTAAAAAAGTCCTTAAGGGGCTCGTTGGATTCCATGGAGCGTCTAAGATGCAGCGCTCAACCTCTTTAAGGCATGATCGTATTCATGCCCGCTGACAATTGAAGTCAGTCGTGACGATTAGAGGATATGTTTACTTAATTGATAGCCGCCCCAGGTGAGCAGAAGTCCGCTTAGAACACTGAAAAAAATATAGGCTGCTGCAACTGTCCATGATCCGTTTTGAATCAGTTTAATATTCTCCCACGCAAAGGCAGAAAATGTTGTAAAGCCCCCGCAGAATCCTACGGTGAGCAACACCCTGTATTCCCGCGGTAACCATCCGGCTTTTTCGGATAGCGCCATAATTATTCCAATTAAAAGGCAGCCGACGCTGTTGATGATAAATGTTCCGGTAGGAAATGGATTGTTGAATTGCCTGATTGCAGCAACACCAATGACGTAACGCAACATAGATCCTGCCATCCCTCCCAATCCGGCCAACAACAATTCTTTCATTGTTTAAAGATACCGAATGAACCTAAGGTGTGATGGGCTGGTTTATTTTTTTAAGGTTTGATTCTATCAGAGAGATCATAAAAAAACCGCTCTGAGCAATCAGAGCGGTTCTCTTTGTAGCGGGGGTAAGACTCGAACTTACGACCTTTGGGTTATGAGCCCAACGAGCTACCAACTGCTCCACCCCGCGGTATCCACCGGCATGAAACGAATATTTTTACACCGGGGCACAAAAGTAGACCGATTCGGCTAATAAACCAAAACGGCTCTGGCTATCTTTAAAGGACATTAATCATGACAGCAGATCTTCGCAGCGATACCGTAACCAGGCCTACCCCGGCTATGATGGAGGCCATGCATACAGCCCCGGTGGGCGATGATGTTTTTGGTGATGATCCAACCGTCAACCGATTAGAGAAATTGGCTGCTGAAATGTTTGGGATGGATGAAGCAGTTTTTTGTCCGTCGGGCACCATGACCAATCAGATTGGCATCAGTATTCTTACCGAGCCTTTTCAGGAAATTATTTGTTATAAAGGAGCGCACATTTACCGGTACGAAGGCGGGGGATTGGCCGGCAACAGTCAGCTTAGCGTGCGGCTGTTGGAAGGTAACCGCGGACGCATTTCGCCGGAGGAGATTAAATCAAACATCAACAACATTCGTGATCCGCATCAACCGATTACCTCATTGGTGGCATTGGAGAATACCATTGTTCGGGAAGCAGGGGCAGTGTATTCCTTACAGCAGATTAAGCAAGTTTCTGATTTCAGCAGAAACCTAGGATTAAAAATGCATCTAGATGGTGCGCGGCTTTTTAATGCACTTACCGTAACTGGCAACACGCCACTGGAAGTCGGAAGTTATTTTGACACGATTTCCATTTGTTTATCTAAAGGACTTGGAGCGCCGGTTGGGTCTTTGTTGCTTACCTCCGCTGCTTTGGTATCTAAAGCCCGCAGAAGAAGAAAGTCATTGGGTGGAGGTATGAGACAGGCCGGCTTTTTGGCTGCTGCAGGTATTTATGCATTGGAGAAGAATATTGGAAGGTTAAGGGAAGATCACCGTAGGGCATCAATACTGCATGAATTGATTCAACGAAAAAGTTGGGTAACCTCTGTCATGCCTGCAGAGACAAACATTGTCATATTTACTTTAGACGATAAAATATCAACTGAGGAATTTCTCTCAAAACTTGAGTACCATGGCGTAAGGGCAGTTGCCTTTGGTCCGCAGCAGGTAAGAATGGTGACCCATCTTGATTTTAAAGACGAGCATCTTGATCATACCGTTTCAGTATTGAATAAGATTACCTTCTAGCCTGAATTATTTACAACACAACCTTACCTTGCATTCATTCAACAGGAATATCCGGTGAATCTTTTTCAAAGTCTTCCGTTGGCAGAACGAATGAGGCCGAAGGGCCTGGACGATCTGATTGGTCAGGAGCATTTGACCGGGCCAGAAGGTGTAATCAGGCGTGCAGTGAAGGCAGGTGTGATTCCTTCTATGATCCTTTGGGGCCCACCGGGTGTTGGCAAAACCACCATTGCCAACATTATTGCTCATGAGGTAAAGAAACCTTTTTATAGCCTGAGCGCCATTCAGTCTGGTGTGAAAGATGTTCGTGAGGTTATTGAAAAGGCAAAGGGTTCGGGAAAGGCTATTTTATTCATTGATGAAATCCATCGTTTTAATAAAGGTCAGCAGGACGCGCTGTTGGGGGCCATTGAGAAAGGGATTATAGTGATGATCGGTGCAACCACCGAAAATCCATCTTTTGAAGTAAACCGAGCCTTGTTGTCGCGTTGCCAGGTGTACACCCTTAATCCGCTTACCGAGGATCATTTAAGGCAGCTGGTGGATCAGGCCATGGTGCGTGATGAGGTTTTGTGTAAAAAGAAAGTGTTGATCAAAGAGACCCATGCACTCTTCAATATTGCAGGTGGTGATGCCCGGAAGCTTTTGAATCTACTGGAGTTAATCACTGATACACCCGATGATTTGGTAGAGGTTACTGATGATATGGTGGTAAGGGTTGCACAACAGCGAACCACTGCCTATGACAAAAGCGGTGAACAGCATTATGACATCATTTCGGCGTTTATTAAATCGGTTAGAGGCAGTGATCCCAATGCAGCATTGTATTACCTGGCCAGGATGATTGAAGGTGGTGAAGATGTTCGGTTTATTGCGCGACGAATGATCATTCTTGCCTCTGAAGATATTGGAAACGCGAATCCTACCGCACTGGTGATGGCGTCCAATACTTTCCAGGCTGTTGATGTTATTGGTTATCCTGAGGCGAGGATAATTCTGGCTCAGTGCGCAGTTTATCTTGCTTGTTCACCGAAAAGCAATGCAAGCTATTTGGCAATTGATCAGGCCTTGAATGTGGTACGAGAGAAAGGTGACTTGCCCGTTCCGATGTCGATCCGCAATGCACCAACCGGTTTAATGAAAGACCTTGGTTACGGAAAGGGGTACCAATATGCACATGCGCATCCTGGTAATTTTGCTGAAATGGATTTCCTTCCGGAGGCATTGCGCGGTATGGTTTTTTATGAACCTGGAAATAATCCAAGGGAAGAGGAATTCAGACAACATCTTCGTCGATTGTGGAAAGACCGTTATAATTACTGATCTGGAAAAGTAACTGAAGCGCATGCAGCAGATGGTATTGGAGGAATCTTTATGGTTGGTGCCGTTGTGTTTGATTTCAGCTGGATTTTTTTCCTGGTTGCTCTATCACAAAAGTTTTTTTTGGGGTAAGGACGTCAGCAAGCCCCTCATGTTAATTCGCTTTCTGCTGCTTTTTATTGTTTCGTTTTTGCTGCTTGGACCTGTGGTTTCATTCTTTAATCGCAAAAAAATTAAGCCGCTGGTGGTTTTGCTTCAGGATAATTCATCATCGATTACCGCCTCTGACAGTGCTGTTGGTACTGGATTAATTAAGAAAGTGACTCAATTCAAAAGTGATTTGGAAAAAGCTGGATATGCTGTTGCGGTGAGGGGCCTTGATGGAGTGAGCGATCCCGTAGCTTTTAATGCTGGCAAGTCTGATCTGGCAGGATCCATTCGCATTGCTCAACAAGAATTTGCTACGGAGAACCTTTCTTCCATCGTGCTTTTTTCTGATGGTGTTTACAACTCTGGAATGTCACCGGTTAATGCTGCTTTCACCGTGCCGGTTCATACGGTTGGCCTGGGCGATACATTGGTCAAAAAGGACTTGCAGGTAAAATCGGTGATCAGCAACAGAATTGTTTATCAGGGTAACAAATTCCCGCTCAAAGCAGAAATACTGGCCCAAAATGTAGAGGCAGGAAATTGTATTGTAACCATTCAGCATAAAGGCAAAGTGGTGGTGCGCATGACCAAGCCATTAAAGTCAGGCAGAAATTTTATTACGACTGATTTTGAGCTCGAAGCCAATGACCCAGGCATCAGTCGTTATGATGTTACTGTTTCTGGAGTTGTAGGTGAACAAAATTTATTAAACAACCGAGCATCTGTTTTCATTGAAGTGGTAGAAGGGAAGAAAAATATTTTAACCATCGCCGCCTCGCCACATCCCGATATTGGAGCTTTACGCGATGTTGTCCTGAAAAATGAACGGTATGAATTCATTCTGCACATTCCCGGTGTTGTTGAGGCCTCACCGGAAGTTTTGAAAAAAGGTGGCGCGGATTTAGTTGTGTTACACCAGGCCCCCGATAATCAAAATAAAACCCGGTCATTGGTTGCGGCTGCAATTTCAAATAAAACGCCTATCCTTTTTATTACAGGACAGCAATCTGAATTTTCTGCTTTTCAACAGCTGTCCATTCCGGTTGTCTTTGAAAGCGGAAGGCAATGGGATGAAACATTTGGAGTACTGCAATCCGAATTTGAATTCTTTCGACCGGAGCAGGCATTGGTAGACATGCTTCCTAAACTTCCACCCCTGGTTTCTCCATTTGGCAAAATCACCGTTCCGGCTGAAACGAGTACGTTGTTGAGTCAACGGGTGGGATCGGTAGCGACCGGTAGACCTTTATTATTCTTTTTTGAACGAAATGATACCAGGTATGGATTTCTGGCTGGCGAGGGAATCTGGCGGTGGCGGATGCGGGAATTTGATCTCCACGAAAAGCACGAGGCTGTTGATGATTTAATATTTAAAACAATTCAATATTTGAGTACAACCGAAGATAAGCGGAAGTTCCGGGTGTTTCCCATAGAAAAGGAATTTGATGAGGCTGCTCCTGCGATGTTGGAAGCTCAGATTTATGATGACGTCTATCGCCCGGTATTTGGATTTCCTGTCAGCATTTCTATTCAGGATGAAAATGGCAAAACGCAGAATTTTTCTATTACACCTGAACCAGGTCAGAGCACCTTATCGGTTAGTTTACCAGAGGGTGTTTATAATTATACCGCTGTCCTAAAAAGAAAACAGTTAACCGAAAAAGATCAGGGCACCTTCACTGTGCAGAAAAAAAATCTGGAGTTACAGGATTTAACTGCAGACTTCACTTTGATGCGCTCGGTTGCAACGCAATCTGGCGGGATTTTCTCGAGATTGGATGAATCTGAGAGTCAGATTTTGAAGCCGCTTACTGCTGAAGTGCCTCCAGCGCTACTGGATGCTGACCAGTCTTTTCAGCCTTTGATCGAGCTAAAGTATTTGTTGCTTGCCCTTATTCTTTTGGCGTCGATCGAGTGGTTCACGCGGAAATATCTTGGTGCCTACTGAATCTTTTTGGTGAGCCGGCAAACTTTGGCGCCGTTTCGCTCAAAGTACTCGATGGAATCCATAATGGATTTAACCAGCCTGATCCCCAATCCACCTTTTCTCTTTTCATTGACCAGGTTGTTTAGTTCCGGCTCCCTGAATGCATTGATGTCAAAAGCATTTCCGTCGTCTGTGATTTCGACCACCAAACAATTTGGGTTGGTGGTATCCAGCATAAGTTCAATGGTGTGATCGGGATTACACTGGTGGGCATGAATCATCAGATTGGAACACATTTCATCCAGAGCCAGTACCACATCTTCTGAGGTAATGTTGTTGGTCACCTGTTCCGAAATTGATTCACGGATAAAATCCCTGACCCCTTTCAGGTTCGAAAGACTGCACGCTATGGTGTGTCTACGCTTCATTCAGGATTTTTTCAGCCTCTGTGCGATTTTCGGCAACGGTAAGAAGATCTGACAGCCCCAGGAGGCTGAACGTATGCGCAACCCTTGGGTTCAATCCAAAGATGATCATTCTTGATTGGCGATTTTTAAACTCCTCGACGTAGGACATAAATACTCCAAGACCAGCCGATGAAATGTAGTTTAGTGCTGTACAATCTATGAGCAGATCATTTTTGCTTTCAGTCAAACAACGTGCAATTGCCTGATCCAGATCAATGGAGGAAGAGGCGTCGATTTCTCCTGAAATGGTCAACACCTGAAGGTTGTTTTCCTGGTTGTGGTGAATGTCTGGCATAAGTAATTTTTCAGGGGGTGGATAATACGTTGGTTGTGGTTGTAGGGTTGTCCTTGAACCGGATGATCAGCATGGTATAATCATCGAGTAGTCCTTTTTGTTCTGTGAATGCGTATAATTTGTCCAGGATGAAGGCACGGATACCTGCCCCGTCCAATGAGGCAGCTTGTCGAAGTGCCTCGCTAAGTCTTTCGTATCCGAACTCTTCTCCTTTTGGACTTCTGGCTTCGGTAATGCCATCGGTGTACAACAGCATGATGTCGCCCGGTTTAAATCCAAGCTCCTTACCCTCTACCATACCATCGTAGGTTGAATTTCTCACCATTCCCAGGGCTGCGCCCCGGTCGGTAAGAAATTTTGCACTGCCGGATTGCTTTTGGTACACCAGGACCGGGCAATGTCCTGCTCTTGCGTAAACAATCTTTTTGGCCTTGCTATCAATTCGGATGTAAACGGCTGAAATAAATGACCCCTTTTCAAGGCAGTGTACCAGCGCGCGGTTTGCTTCCTGTAGAAAGTGAACAGGATTACCTAGGCTACGTGCCAGGCTGTGAAAGATTCCTTTCATCTGTGACATATGAAAGGCTGCGGTGGTCCCTTTTCCTGAAACGTCGGCAATGATTGCTGCAATTTCGTGTTCGTTGATTCGGAGCGAATCGTAATAGTCACCACCCACCTCATCTGCTGAAGCCGAGAAGGCGACTACTTCAAATTGGGCATCCTGCTCCAGAACCGCGGGCAATAGACTTTGTTGTACGGATCGGGCGATTTTAAGCTCCTCCTTATAGCGTTCGCCCTGAACCACCTCCTCCATAAGTCTGAAATTTTCAACGGAAATTCCGGCCTGGTTGGCAAAGGTGGTGGCCAACTGAATCATTTCGACCGTAAATCCATCTGGCAATTCCTTCAAAAGACATAAAGAGCAGAGTAATTCACCTTTTACCCTTACTGGTACTATTAGCATCGATCGAAACGAAAGCGCTGACTTTCCAATTTTCCGACTTATTGCAACCTTCTGAAAGGTTCCGCTTTCTGTTACCAGTGAAATATTTTTTTCATTCAGTCCGGCCCGAATCTGTTCCAGCTCAGTAGCCTCGATTTGCAAGAAAACTTCTGATTCCCGCTTATCCTTAAACTCAATCCAACCTGCATCGGCAGAAACACTTTTCAGTGAGCTCTCCAGAAGAATCCGGTAAACACTTTTCTCACTTTTTTCAGTTTGAATGGACTGACTTATTCGTTGAAACTGCAAGGTTTCCTCAAGTTTCTGCTCGAAGGCCGATGAAGTGGGAAGATTGAACAGGATTACCAGAAAAGAAAGTATTCCGTAAACCGTTACAAACAGGAACAACGCAAGATTAAAAACGTGTACATCGAATCTTAGAAACGCTACTGAAACCGCTGAAACAATTCCTGAAAAGGTGGTAACAGTAAAAGCAAAGTAGGCCAGGTAAAATGTGACCAACAGAATTAGCAGCAACGCGGTGAGTTTCTGTCTGAAATTCAGGTAAGCCACCCATTTCATGCTTACACTTAATGCAACGATCATCATTAATGCCAGTACACTCAGTGGGATCAGAATCCAGTTGTCCAGTCCAAAGCCGAGACTGTCATGTACCAATACTGCCAGCAGGGTCAGTTCAAAAAATGCCCACAGCTGTACCACCCACTTGGTGCGCTGATACGTGATCAGTCTTTTCCAAACCACCAGTGCTGTCATCAAAAAACCGAGCAACAATGAAAAGTTGACCTGATAAATCAGGTAGTTGAAAAGTATGTTGGAGGAAATTGCAGAGTTACCGGTAAAAAATATGATCAGACGGGTTGCCAGTGAAAAGAGCGTGGCGATCAGGCCGACGGCAAAAACTTTCCACAACAACTCAGAAAAATCAAGCGACTCATCTTTTTCAATTCTCAGTCGGTAAAAAATAAACAGACTTAGAATAAACAGATCAAGTAAAAAATTCGGGAGCCTGGCAGGGACATCAGGTCTCACCTGTCGCAGGTCGCTGAACAGCACAGTGAAATCCGCAAAGACCATGGTCAGCCAGATCAGGACGGAAAACACGACAATGAGCCTTATGATCGCCTTTTTCTTCAGGCGTTTGTGATTAAGTGGACGGCAAATTTAGCCAAAAGCCAATAAGCGGCTGAAAAGGAGGTTGGCCCTACTTTCTGCTGTAGTTCGGTGCTTCTTTGGTGATGGTTACATCGTGTGGATGGCTCTCGTGTGCGCCCGCAGAAGTGATCTCAACGAATCTCGCTTTTTTCAGCGCTTCAATATTTTTAGCACCGCAATATCCCATGCCGGCACGCAAGCCACCGACCATCTGATACAATATTTCGGCTACACTTCCTTTAAATGGTACTCTGCCGGAAATTCCCTCAGGCACCAGTTTCTTGATGTCCTCTTCAGCATCCTGGAAATAGCGGTCTTTCGATCCATCTTCCATGGCCTCCAATGAACCCATGCCACGGTATGATTTAAATTTTCTGCCTTCGTACAGAATCACCTCTCCTGGCGCCTCCTCTGTTCCGGCTAGTAACGATCCCACCATTACGCAATCTGCTCCTGCAGCGATTGCCTTGACGATGTCTCCAGAAAATCTGATTCCACCGTCTGCGATCACTCTTGTTCCGGATGACTTAAGGGCCTTGGCGGCTTCGTATACGGCGGAGAGTTGCGGAAGACCAACGCCTGCAACAACCCGGGTTGTACAAATGCTACCGGGACCAACGCCAACCTTAACTGCATTTGCGCCAGCTTTGGCCAACGCTTTAGCCGCTTCACCTGTCGCAATATTTCCTACGACCAGCTCAAGGTCAGGGAATTTTTTTCGGACACGCTTGGCAGCGTCGATCACACCTTTAGAGTGACCGTGAGCCGTGTCGATACTAATAATATCTACACCTGCAGATCTGAGTGATTCAATCCGTTCCAGGATGTCAGGGGTTACACCTACCGCTGCGCCTGCCCTCAGCCTTCCGAATTCATCGTGACAGGCAATCGGTTTGTTCTTCTTTTTTTGAATGTCTTTGTAGGTGATCAGGCCGGTGAGTTTGCCCTTCTTATTGACGATGGGTAGTTTTTCAATTTTATATTTCTGAAGAAGGACTTCAGCTTTTTCCAGTGTGATTCCTTCGGGAGCGGTGATAATGTTTTCGCGGGTCATGATGTCTTCTACCGGCGTTGACATATTTTTTTGAAACCGCAGATCCCTGTTCGTAATGATGCCCAATAATTTTCCCTGACCATCGATTACAGGAATTCCACCAATTTTGAATTCCCGCATAATTTTTTCAGCATCCCGAACGGTAGCACCAATTTTCAGCGTCACCGGATCAAGGATAAGTCCACTTTGAGAGCGTTTAACTTTTCTGACCTGTTCGGTTTGTTGTTGAATGGTCATGTTCTTATGGATAAATCCTAGGCCGCCTTCCAATGCCATAGCGATGGCCAGCTGGGCTTCTGTCACCGTATCCATAGCGGCAGAAACAATGGGAATATTGAGTTTGATCCCCGGAGTTAAAGAGCCTGTGATGTCTGTTTCCCGAGGTAAAACCTCAGAGTAGGCCGGTACGAGAAGAACATCATCGTACGTGAGTGCCTTGAAGAGAAATTTTGAAGAGTCTAACGCCATAGCAAATAATGTTTACGAACTATTATTTGCCGGGCAAAGCTATACGAAATGCCCGATAACCCAACTATGGTTGCTGATTAATCCTGTTTGGTGGTATGGCGGTATTGTAACTTATGGAGTTGAGCGTAAAAGCCATTCAATTGCAATAATTCTGAATGGGTGCCCATTTCCTTGATTTCTCCCTTATCAAGCACCATTATTTGATCGGCTTTCTGAATGGTGCTGAGCCGGTGAGCAATGACGATGGAGGATCGGTTTGCCATCATTTTTCCTATGGCCTGCTGGATCATTTCTTCTGTTTCCTGATCCACCGACGAGGTGGCTTCATCCAGAATGAGAACGGAAGGATCGTATACCATCGCACGAATGAAGGAGAGCAATTGCCGCTGACCAACCGATAATGTAGCGCCGCGCTCCATGACATTGTAATCCAGTCCGCCGGGAAGTCGTTCGATAAATTTTTTTGCACCCACCAGTTCAGCTGCGCGAAGGATCATGTCGTCTGTGACGGCTGGATCATTTAAGGCGATGTTGTTTCTAATGGTATCGCTAAAAAGAAAAACATCCTGCAATACCATTCCAATATTTCTTCTGAGCGCGGCTACTTTAAATTCCCTGATGCTCTTTCCATCAACCTCAATCTCACCCTGCACCACGTCATAGAATCGATTGATCAAATTCACGATGGAGGATTTGCCTGATCCGGTAGCGCCAACCAATGCAAAAGTTTGTCCAGGCTTTAAATGAAAGCTGATGTTTTTGAGTACGAAGTCCTCATCCTTATAGGCAAACCAAACGTGCTTAAACCTGATGTCTCCTGATATTTTACCCGGATCAGAGTTGCCATCCTCCGAAACGTCTTCCTGGTTGTCCAACAGGTTAATGATTCTTGACGTGCTCACGATCCCCATTTGAAGGGTATTGTACCGGTCTGCAATCATACGGATGGGTCGGAAAAACATCTGGATGTACATGATGAACGCCGTAAGGGTTCCCACGGTAACGCCAGTGACTTCCGGATTCAGGGCACTTTGTGCGCCATACCACATTAACAATCCAATGCCCATGGCACTGATTATTTCTGCAACCGGGTAATAGACGGAGTAGTACAAAACACTTTTCAAATTTGAATGAAGGTGTTCTTTGTTGAGCTGTTTAAATTTTTCATACTCCCGCTTTTCAGAGGCAAACAATTGCACGATGATCATGCCGGTGATGTGCTCTTGTACAAATGTGTTCAGATTGGCTACTGCATTTCTGACGTCATTGAAAGCTACTTTGATCCGTTCCTTGAAAATGTACGTAGCCAAAAGCATGAAGGGAACCGTCGAGAGGCTGACCAGCGCCAGACGCCAATCCGTCCAGAACATGAAACCCAGAATAAAAATTATTTGAAGCAGGTCACCGGCCATGGCGGCAAGGCCTTCGCTGAACACATCTGCCAGGCTCTCTACATCCGAAATGGTTCTGGTCACCAGCCTTCCTATAGGCGTGTTATCAAAAAACTTAAGCCTGAGGTTAACCAGGTGGTTGTAAAGCCTTACCCGAATGTCACGAATCACAAACTGACCAACCCTGCCTGAAAGATAAGTGTGGCTGTATTGTGCAATGGACTGAAAGACCAGCAGTACGAGCAACCACAACATTACCGTAGTCATCCCGCTGAAATCACCTGCGGCTACATGGTTGTCAAGGGTGTATTGAATCAGCAATGGACGCAATGGTCCTAGGATCCCTAATAAAACGGTAAGAAAAATAATGCTGAAGAACCGGCTTTTGTATGGAGCAACAAATCCCAGAATGCGTCGAAGCACCCTGAGGTCTATAATGTTTCCGCTACTTACTTTTTCCTTTTCCAATTCAAAACGGATCCGCAATTAACGGAAACCGAGAACACATTTTTCAATGATCGAGCAACTTTGATCCATTTCTTCTGTTGTGATCACCAGTGGTGGCGCCAGTCGGATGATGTTTCCGTGCGTTGGCTTAGCCAGCAACCCATGGTTCATCAGTTCAATGCAAAGGTTCCAGGCCGTTTCGCTTTCCGGTGAATCGTTGATGACGATGGCGTTTAGCAGGCCCTTACCTCTGACTTCTGTAACGAGATCGGTTTGCTTTGCAAGTGCACGCATACGAGAACGAAAGAACGCTCCTTGCACATCAGCATTGTTTATCAGGCCTTCCTCTGTGATCACGCGAAGGGCTTCTACAGTTACTACGGCTGCCAGTGGATTGCCACCAAAAGTTGATCCGTGTTCACCAGGTTTTATGACCAGCATGATTTCATCGTCGGCAAGCACACAACTTACCGGCATGGTGCCGCCAGAGAGCGCTTTACCCATAATCAGTAGGTCTGCACGTACGTCTTCATGATCTGAAGCCAACATTTTTCCAGTTCTGCCGATTCCAGTTTGGATTTCATCCATCATCAGCAGCACATTGTTGTTGCGGCAAATCCGTTCAGCCTCTTTTAAATATCCTTCCGAGGGCACATAGACACCGGCCTCGCCCTGAATGGGTTCAATCCAAAGTCCGCAGACCCTTGGATCGTTAAGAGATTCTTCGAGTTGGGCTACATTGTCGTAGTCAACAATTTTAAACCCTGGCATTAAAGGACCGAACCCCGAGGTTGAAGATGGATCGGTTGAAGCGGAGATAATGGTGGTTGTTCGTCCATGAAAATTTTTCTTCACTGCGACAATTATCGCTTCGTCTGTTGGAATTCCTTTTTTGGTGTATCCCCATTTCCGGGCCAGCTTGATCGCGGTTTCATTGGCTTCAGCTCCGCTGTTCATGAACAACGCTTTATCATAGCCGAACAATTCACACACAAATTTTTCCGCCAGGCCGAGTTTGTCGTTGTAAAAGGCCCTGCTGCATAAGGTGAGTTCTCTGGCCTGTTTGGTCAGGGCATCGATGATCCGTGGGTGGCAATGACCTTGGTTTACGGCACTGTAGGCTGAAAGAAAATCAAAGTACTTTTTTCCTTCGGTGTCCCAAACGATTACGCCCTGACCCTTGGAAAGGACCACCGGGATTGGGTGATAATTATGGGCCCCGTACTGATTTTCCAGAGCAATAGCGCTGTTAATTAAGGTGGTTGAAGTTTCCACGGATTCGAATCTTTTGGACTTAAAGATACAATCCGGCGGTCAGAGGATTTTCTGGTTCTTCGTTATGCCTTCCTGAGGCGTACTGGTTTGCCTATTTTTGCAGGAAATCCAACAAAATGAATCAACCCAAGAAATTTTTAGTCTTGATGCTGTTATCCACCCTTTTGGTATTTGCATCATGTGCTGTAAACAAGGTGGTCACAGGCCCGGCAGGGCAGTGGGAAGTAAAAATTACAGGAACACCTTATGGTGACATGTCGGCTGTTATGAACATATCGGCCCCCGCGCCTCAATGGAAGGCCAATTTTACTGTACAGGGAGAAACCATAAACATGGATCAGTTCAATTATGATCCTAAAACCGGAAAGACCACCGGCAGCTTCATTTATATGGGCAATTCTGTTAGCCTGGATGCATTGGTAAAGGAATCACAATTGGAAGGCAGTTTGTCTGCTTCGGGCGCTGAATTTCCGATCAAGGGAACAAAAAAACCTTAAGGTCTCCAAACAGAACAATTGTTATGAAGGTAACAGCCAACAGTAAACTCAAGAACCTGATAGTTGTCGGAGATCGTGTGCTCATCCGGCCGGCGAGGGAGACAGACAAAACCGATAGCGGACTTTATTTACCACCTGGTGTTCAGGAAAAGGAAAAAATCCAAAGAGGATATGTGATTAAGGTTGGTCCGGGTTACCCGCTTCCCATGCCCGCAGAGGAGGATGACTTGTGGAAAGGTCGGGAGGAGCAGGTAAAATACTTACCCCTTCAGGCACAAGAAGGAGATCTGGCTATTTTTCTCCAGAAGGGAGCCATTGAAGTCCTCTATGAAAAGGAGAAATATTTTATTGTTTCCCAGGCTTCGATTTTGATGCTGGAAAGGGAAGAGGATCTCAGATGAAAACATCGGGACTTTCTTTTGGTGCATTGCGTTTCGGAAAGCGATACTTTCTAATCAATTATGGCGAGCGGCATGAGTTTGAGGTGGAGCAGGTATTGGGTAATGACGATTTTAAGGTGAAGGATATCCATACACTCGAGCGCTACAGGCTTAAGGACTTATGTCAGTATGGAAAGGGCAATGATTTTGAATTGCGGGAATTGGATGCATAACTTAAGGGCATGATCATAATTGCAGACAGCGGGGGTTCAAAAATTGATTGGCGTTTGATGGCCAAATCCGGATCTCTGCAACCGGCCCACAGCGCTGGATTTAATCCCTATTATCAGCCCATTGAGGACCTGGAGAAATCAATTGCTTCTGCCGTTGTTCCTCTTGCTAAGGAGGAGGTAAAAAAAATATTTTTCTACGGCGCTGGGGTATCCAGCGAAAAGAATCAGGAGGTAATTCGAAACACGTTTGCCAAATTTTTTCCTTCTGCCGTAACTTTTGTTGGATGGGATCTTCTTGCGGCTGGTCGTGCTCTTTGTGGAAAGGAGCCCGGCATTGCTTGCATCATGGGAACCGGCTCCAACTCCTGTTTGTACGACGGCAATGATATCGCAGGAAATGTGGCCAACCTGGGCTGGATTTTGGCTGATGAAGGATCGGGAGCCAACATCGGCCGTAAATTTTTAGTGGAATATCTAAGGGAAAAACAACCTGCCGCGGTTGCCTCCAAATTCAGGGAACGGTATCCACTTACCCGCGAGCAATTTCTTGAGAAAGTTTACCAGGGAGAGCGGCCAAGTGCTTTTTTAGCCAGCTTCACTCGTTTCATACACGATAATTTAAATGAGGAGTATTGCATGCAGCTCATGGTACGTTGCTTCAATGAGTTTTATGAAGAAGTAGTCATGCGGTATGAAAATTATGATCGTTACAAAGCTCATTTCGTGGGCTCAATTGCTTTTCACTTCAGTGATATTCTTCGTCGTGCTGGTGCCGACAAAGGCATTACGGTAGGCAACATTATGGAAGGTCCGATCGATGGACTTACGCGTTATCACGAGTCTGATCTGGCATGAGCAGAAAAAAAATCATTACGACTGAGTCTGACTCCCATTACCGCTCCCTTGAGCGCATGTCGGTGAGCGATTTATTGAAGAACATTAACCGGGAGGATAAAAAAGTGCCCACTGCAGTAGGAAAGGCAATTCCTAAAATTTCCAAACTGGTGAATGAGATTGTTGTCAGAATGGCGAAAGGGGGCAGGCTTTTTTACATCGGGTCGGGTACCAGTGGAAGGTTGGGTGTGGTAGATGCTTCTGAAATTCCACCCACCTTTGGACTTTCACATGGAAAGGTAATTGGTATTATTTCCGGAGGAGATAAGGCCATTCGAAAGGCTGTGGAAAATGCTGAGGACGATCCTCGACAGGCATGGAAGGACCTAAAGAAATTCCGTATTTCTAAAAGCGATGTTCTGATTGGTATTGCTGCCTCCGGACGCACACCTTATGTTATTGGTGGGGTGCAACAGGCCCGGCAAAACGGAATTTTAACGGCGTGCATCACCTGTAACAAAGGAAGTGAATTGGCTGCTGCTTCCGAGCACCCCATTGAGGTGGTGGTAGGCCCTGAATTTATCACCGGGTCCACCCGTATGAAGGCGGGCACTGCTCAAAAGCTGGTGCTCAATATGATCTCTACATCGGTGATGATTCGGTTGGGCCACGTACGTGGAAATAAAATGGTGGACATGAAACTGACCAACCATAAACTGGTGGGTCGTGGAAGTCGTTATGTTGCTCAGGAGTTGGGAATTGATCTTAAAAACGCCCGTTTATTGCTTTTAAAATACGGCTCGGTGCGCAAAGCCATTGAAGCAGCAAAATCAAAAGCCTGAAGTTTTTATTTTTGCGCCCTATCAAAACATTTATGCTGAAACGGGTGTTGCTATTAACGGGGATCGTGTCCTTTGCAGTCATCTCGATCATTTCATGCAATCCCGGAAGACTGGATCCGCTGGATGATGTGGATCTTCAATGGAAGGCCGATACCACTGCGATAGGAGTCTACATTCGGAAAAATAAACTGAAGGCCATCACCGATCCGAACGGCATCAGTGTTGTGATCAAAAAAATTGGAACCGGACTGCCTCCGATAAAAACATCTCAGGTGGAGGTTGCCTATACAGGTAAATTATTATCGGGAGAGGTTTTCGACAGCAACAATATTAATGGAGACTTAAAGGATTTTGTTCAGGGGTTTTCAGCTGCATTACAATTGCTACCTGAAGGCACCAGCGCGATTGTTTTTATTCCCTCGGTGCTGGCTTATGGTCGAAATGGAAACGCAGTTATCCCGCCCAACTCACCAATTCTTTTTGACCTGGTGCTGAACAAGGTGGTAAAAGATTCAGAGTACCTCACCCAGTTGTACAGGGATACTACGGCCATCTATGAGTATTTAAAATTGAAAAGCATTGCAGGCACAATCAAGCATCCAAGCGGTTTGAGGTATGAAATTGTGCAGCCCGGATCCGGAACAAGTCCTGGCTGGTACGATAAGGTGCGCATTGCCTATTCGGCAAGTCTGATAACGACTGGTGAGGTGGTTACCACCGGTACGAGTGAGCCTAGTGAAATTTTTTATAGCTGGGTGGTGAATTATCTGCCGGCATTTCAGGTGGCGCTACAGCGGATGGCGCCCGGATCTAAGGCGATCTTATATGTTCCTTCCGGCCTTGCGTTCGGAACTGTTTCGGTGACGACGGGCAAAGGGGTGATACCGCCGAATTCTAATCTTGTGTACGAGCTGGAACTTCTGGAGGTACTTCGGTAAATCATTATGATCAACCCCGGCTCGCAGGCTTAACCTGCGATCGGGGCTAATGGAACCAAAGCAGATTAATATCTGCCTTTCTTCGCCTGCTTTTCAGCACGCTTTTCTTTAAGCGTTTTGGCTGCCTTTTTTTTGGTTTCCTTTTTTGCGTCTTGTGCTTTTGACATGGTTGTGAAATTTAGGTTTTACAATTTAGTTACAGATTCTTTACGAAGCGAATCGCTGACCGATATCACTTTGTTCCAAACGCGGAACAGGTTTCCAGAGCAAATTTTTTCAATGTCTTCCTCCGAATATCCCCTTTTCAGAAGTGAGGCAATGAGGGTGGGGTACGTGGTAACATCCTCCAGTCCTCTGGGAAGGTTACCCCCGACACCATCATAATCGGAGCCGATGCCAATGTGGTTGATCCCCGCAATTTTTCTGATGTGATCGATGTGGTTGGCCACTGTCTCAACCGTTACGCTTCCTGGATTTTCTTGTCTGAATTTTTTGATGAAAGCATCACCTTCTGGTGTATTTTCTTCTAGCCCTTTTTCTTTTAACCGTCGATCCAGTTCAGCTGAAAGGACAGATGCGGTGGAGTCAAGAAAATTCGGATAATAATTTATCATGATTACACCGCCTTGTTCGCCGATGGTTTTTATCATGTCATCGGATAGGTCCCTTTTGGCCTTGGGTGCAAAATGCCGGCAAGAGGAGTGTGAAGCGATGGCAGGGGCTTTACTGAGTTTCATTACCTGGTAAAAAGTACTGTCATCGACATGCGAGATATCAACCATCATCCCCAGCCGGTTCATTTCAGCCACCACATCTCTTCCGAAGGGGCTAAGTCCATTCCAGGTGTGTGTGGTGTCGTTAGAGGCATCGCAGATTTGGTTATCGCGGTTGTGGGTAAGTGTGATGTAACGAATGCCGCGGTCGAATAAGTATTGCAGCCGATTGAGATCTGTTCCTACCGGCGACCCATTTTCCATGCCCATTGGAAGCGAAACTTTTCCTTGCCGCGCATTTTGATCAATATCTTCGGGTGTTTTAGCGGCAGCAAATTTTTCTGGTAGCAGTCTGATGATGTTGTCCACCTGATCCATCAGGGAATCGGCGAGGGAAATCCCATAACCGGGAGCTTGTTGAAATTTTACAGGGATGTAGATGCTCATGAATGGTGCATCCAGTCCTCCTTTTCTGGATCTTTCAAAATCGAATTCTCCCATGGTCGTGCTGACCAGTGTGTCTTTGGTTGCTGGTGAAACCACCACATTTTTTTCAACCAGCATGTAAGGAAGATCGACGTGGCCATCTGCAATGATGAATCGCTGGGCGAGCTCATGGGCATAGGATTTCAATTCTTCTTCGGACATTTCCGTAACACTCTTCTTTGAAGAACATTGGATTCCGAAGATGGTCAGCGCCAGAAGGCAGAGGTATTTCATAATTAATTGGATGCCTTAAATTAAGACAGGTTGACAAAATGATCTCGTTGCAGCAGGAATTTTTATGCTGTAAACCCTTCCGGTCTATTATTTATTGGTTATGCCCATGTGCTACCTTTGTATGCTTACATGGAAACGATCATAACAATAAAGCAATTGAACCTGCGCAATGGACAGGATCGACCTGAAGTCTGGGTCGCATTTAAGGGCATGGTTTACGATGTTTCGGGTTCCAGGCTTTGGCGCGACGGGAAACATTATGAACATTGGGCTGGACAGGATTTGACCGATGAGTTAAAGGATGCGCCCCACACCGAAAAGGTTTTTCAAAAATTTAAAGTGGTTGGAAAACTTGAAGCTATTTCCTGAGAAAAATACCCTTACGATATTTTACTGATTCCAGGTACAGGCCTTCCGGTGCAACATTCATCCCTGCCTTGCTCCGTTTTTTATCACGGATAATCTGACCAAAATCCTTTACGGTAATTTTACCAGTGCCGACATCCAGTAATGTTCCAACCACCGCTCGGACCATGCCACGCAAAAACCGGTTTGCAGTAATGGTAAAATACAAATCATCCTGCTTTTTTTTCCAATGGGCTTTCTGGATGCGACAGATGAAATGGTTGACGTCTGTTTTGATTTTACTGAAACACTCAAAATCCTTTTCTCCTAAAAGTAAGTTTGCTGCCTCCTGCATCTTTTGAAGATCCAAAGGTTTGTAAACATGCAATGCCCTGCCGAGTAGAAGCGGATTTTTTTTCAGTGTAATACGATAAACATAGGTACGCTCGATGGCATCGTAGCGCGCGCTGGCTTCAGGCTGAACAGGCCGAATGCTCTGAATGGAAATATCCCTGGGTAAAAATGAATTCAGCTGATGGATGAGATCCTGCGTTTTAAAATTTTCACTGAGATCGGTATGAAAAAATTGTTGTGCACAATGAACACCGGTATCGGTTCTGCCGCTTCCTACAATGGCTACTTTTCGTCTGAAAAGTTTGCTCAGCGCGTCTTCTACAACTTGTTGAATGCCCTTGCCGTTTGGCTGTGTCTGCCATCCGTTGTAACCTGTTCCCAGGTATGATATTTCAAAAAAATATCTCAAGTCTTTGGACACCAAAAATACGAACCTTTGCCTCTACCGTTTCACTTTTGAATACGGCATTTACTTGATTAGTTTTGTCTGCTTCGATAAGATCTTATTATGCTTCAGCGAATTCAAACCATTTTTTTGATTCTGGCGGCCGCATCAATGGTTGTGGCCATATTCTTTCCTGTTTGGCAGGGGGTGGATAGCGGCGTGGTCTATAAACTTTTTCCGCTTCATTTTTCCACGACCGATGAAGAGGGTATGAAAACGCTATATTTTCCATACAGCATTACCGCCATCCTGATGTTGGCTGCGGCTACGATCGCCATTATGGAGGTTCGTCGTTTTGACAACCGGATTCTTCAAATCAAAATGGGGACGTTAAACTCTCTGATCATGATGGGCGTAATGATCAGCTGTGTTCTTTTTGCCAACCGACTTACGGAGGAGCACCCCAGTGGATGGACTTATGGGCCTGCCCTTTATCTGTCTTTTGCAGGGGTAACGTTCAATTGGCTCGCCATTCGATTTATTCGTCGCGACGAAAAATTGGTACGCGATTCAGACCGGATTCGATAAACACATTAACCAAAACACATACGATTATGGCACAAACCAAACTTGGCGATTTAACCGTCAATACCAGCGGTGAACTTCCGGCGGTGGGTTCAAAGCTTCCGGATTTTACTTTAACCGGTACGGATCTGGCGGACTTTAATTCATCTGTTTTTGCTGGAAAAAAACTGGTCATCAATATTTATCCCAGCATTGATACCGGCGTTTGTTCTGCATCGGTACGTGAATTCAATAAGCGCGCAGCATCACTCGACGGCACCTCCATCCTTTGCGTTTCCAGAGATCTGCCTGCAGCCCTGAAGCGTTTCTGTGGCGCAGAAGGCATTGAAGCAGTTGTTCCTGCCTCTGATTTTCGTCACCTTGGTTTTGCAAAATCCTTCGGCGTAGAGATGATCGATGGAAAAATGAGGGGCATGTTTGCGCGTGCTGTTGTCGTTGTCGGCGCAGATGGTGTGGTGAAATACACTGAGATGGTGCCCGCTGTTGGACAGGAGCCAAACTATGACGCAGCCATAGCTGCTTTACAATGAGAAGTACTATGGTCACCATCGCATTTGCGTTCATTAGCACTTTTGGGCTTGCGCAACAGGAATACTTCATCACCGCCGATCGCCTGTTCGATGGTGAAACGATGCATGAGAACTGGGCCTTGGTGGTCAGGGGCAAGGATATTGTGGCGGTAGGTCCGAAGGGTTCATTAAAGCCTTCGCCAACAGCAACGGTTATTAACAAGCCAGGTGGCACCATAGTGCCCGGCTTAATTGAAGGCCATTCCCATCTGCTTCTTTATCCCTACAACATCACCGATTGGGATACTCAGGTTTTGAAAGAAACCGACAACTACAGAACCGTACGCGCAACCGTTCATGCAAAGAATACTTTAATGGCTGGATTTACAACGGTGCGTGACCTGGGAACAGAAGGCGCAGGGTATGCAGATGTAGCGCTAAAGAAAGCCATTCAGGAAGGAATTATTCCCGGTCCAAGGATGATGGTTGCAGGCAGAGCCATCGTATCGACCGGTTCATATGGACCCAAAGGATATGATCACGATATGGACATCATGCTTGGTGCGGAACCTGCAGATGGAAATGATTTGATCAGGGTGGTGCGCGACCAGATTTGGAAGGGAGCAGATTTTATTAAGGTCTACGCTGATTATCGATGGGGAACAGAGGGAGAGGATCAGCCCTCTTTTACACTAGAGGAATTGAAGCTTGTGAATGAAGTAACCAGAAGCAGTGGTAGGGTTTTGGTATGTCACGCCAAAACGCGTGAGGCCATGCGTCGGGCTGTTTTAGCCGGTGCCGAAACCATTGAACATGGTGACTTCATCGATGTCGAAACCGGAAAACTTATGAAGGAGCATGGAGTTACCTATTTTCCAACCATCGCAGCCGTTGACATGATTTCTCAATACCGCGGCTGGGTAAAGGGAAAAGGGCCGGACCCTGAGCGCGTGGCCATCAAAAAGAAAAGTTTTAAAGACGCTATCGCTTCCGGCGTTGCAATTGGTATGGGTGGCGATGTGGGTGTATTTCCTCACGGAGAAAATGTTTTGGAGATGGAGCTCATGGTTGAATACGGAATGGAGCCGGCGCAGGTACTCCGTGCTGCCACCAGTGTAAATGCGCGCGCATTTCATCTTGAAAATCGCTTGGGCAATCTAAAGCCTGGGACCCTTGCAGATATTGTGGTGGTGGAAGGCGATCCCACTAAAAACATTTCTCAACTTCGGAAGGTGCGCTTCGTGATGAAAGACGGAGTCGTTTACCGTAATGAGCAATAAACCCCACGAACACCATGAACAGAAATCAGGCACTGCGCAGTATTGCCGCCGGATTGGCAGGCTCTACACTAATCGATCAGGAACTTAAGGCCATGGCTGATCAGATGCCGACATTAAAGGGCAACATCCGTCATTCCGTATGTCAATGGTGTTACGGCGATATTCCTCTTGAAAAATTATGTGAGGCGGCAAAAGCGATGGGCATTGCATCGATAGACCTGCTTGGGAAAAAGCAATGGTCGGTAGCAGCAAGCTATGGACTTACCTGTGCTATGGCCTATGCAAGTGACACGCCACTCAACCGCGGATTCAATGACCCCTCGATTCATGCCAAACTTTTAAAAGATTATTCCGACAACATTCCGCTCGCTGCCGAGGCCGGTTTAAAAAATGTGATCTGCTTTAGTGGCAATACCAATGGAATTTCATCAGAGGCTGGAATTGAAAATTGTGCCAAAGGTCTTGAGCCAGTTTTAAAAATTGCTGCCCGGTATGGCGTTACAGTAACCATGGAACTACTCAACAGTAAAGTGGATCATAAAGATTACCAGTGCGATCATACCGAGTGGGGTGTTAAGCTTTGTGAAAAACTGGGTTCTGAAAATTTCAAGTTGCTCTACGATATTTACCACATGCAGATTATGGAAGGTGATGTAATTGCCACCATTCGTAAGCACATAAAATACATATCACATTTTCATACTGGTGGTGTACCCGGAAGAAATGAAATTGATGAAACACAGGAATTGAATTATCCTGCCATCATGCAAGCCATCGTACAAACCGGCTATAAAGGTTTTGTAGCTCAGGAGTTTATTCCCAAACGGGACAAACTAACATCACTCGCTCAGTCCATTAAAATCTGTGATGTTTAAAAAATCGTCTTCAGATTTCTGAAATAAGTCTAGTAAATAATTTTGTTAATTTTTTTTCTGATCCGGCCGCAACGGCGAGGATGTCTTCTATTTTAACCGGTTCCAGGTGATCTGGATCACAGTCGTCGGTTAGGACCGAAACCGCACAGCAATCGAGCTGCATGTGTGCGCAAACAATAACTTCCGGCACAGTGCTCATGCCTACGGCATTGGCACCGATTTGTCTTAAGTATCGGTATTCCGCCCGGGTTTCCAGATTGGGACCCATCACAGAAACGTAAACGCCTGTCCGCAGCAAAATCCCCTCCTTCTTTGCAATCGCCGTGAGTTTTGCATTAAGAAGTTTATTGTAGGGCCTGCTCATATCCGGAAATCTTGGACCAAGTGATTCTTCCAGATGACCTCTTAATGGGTTATCGGGTTGTAGATTGATGTGGTCATCGATCAGCATCAGATCTCCTTTTTTCCAAGACACATTTAAGTTTCCTGCTGCATTCGAAATCAATAGGCGCTTAATCCCCAATGCGCCCAGTACCCGCACCGGAAAAGTGATTTGTTGCATTGAATAGCCTTCATAGTAATGAAATCTTCCCTGCATGGCCACTATCAGCTTGCCCTCCATCTTGCCGAGGATTAGCCGTCCCTTATGAAATTCAACCGTTGAGATGGGGAAATGTGGAATGTCTTTGTATTCGATTACCACGGGTTCCTGAATGTGGGAAACAAAATCATTTCCAAGTCCAGTGCCCAAAATGATACCTGTTTCGGGCTTTAGATTTGTTTTGGTTCGGATGAAGGCCGCCGCGGCATTGATTTCACTGATCATAGAATTTGGCATCTGATCAATAAAAGTATCCATTCCTGTTGAATGGTAGTTTCTTAAACGTTCAGGCTGGTTATCTTTAACCTATCCTCAATTGATTTTATGATCAAAAACATTGCCTCCTTGATGTTGATCGCTTTGGCCTTGCAGGCCTCAGCGCAATCTTTTAACAACCTTCCGGTGTTGACACAAAAGCCTCCCTTACACGGAAAGCACTGGATGGCCATCACCGGTAAGCCATTGGCTGCCACTGCAGGATCGATGATTTTCACCCGAGGGGGAAATGCGGTCGATGCAGCTTGTGCCATGCTGGCCGCAACCTGTACCATGTGGGATGTGCTCAGCTGGGGCGGGGAAACACAGGCACTCATCTACAATCCAAAAACCAAAAAAGTTATTGCAATCAATGCACTGGGTGTTGCGCCTACTGGTGCAACGGCAACATTTTTTAAGGATAAAGGAATGAAATACCCACCTGAATTTGGTCCACTGGCTGCGGTTACACCGGGAACACCGGGAGGACTGCTGACCATGCTTGCTGAATTTGGAACCATGAGTTTGAAAGAGGTTCTGGCTCCTGCGCTGCAGATGGCAGAAGGTTATCCCATTGAAGCACAAACTGCCAATTCCATTGAGCGGGCTAAAGAACAAATCAAACAATGGCCCTATTCGAAAAAAGTCTTCCTGACCCATCCCGGAGAAAAGCGTGAGGCCCCTAATGCAGGCGAGATTTTTATTCAAAAGGACCTTTCCATCACCATGCAAAAAATGATTGAAGCGGAACAAGCCGCCCTTAAAAAAGGTAAATCAAGAAAAGATGCGATCTATGCTGCTTACGACAGATTTTATAAAGGTGATATCGCGCGCGAGATTGCCCGTGGCACACAGGAACAAGGCGGCCTGATCACCGAAAAAGATCTTGCGGAGTGGAAGGTCAAAATTGAGGAACCTACCATGACCAACTACCGTGGCGTTGAGGTCTATAAACTTCAGCAATGGACGCAGGGACCAGCCATGCTTCAGACCTTGAACATCCTGGAAAATTTTAATCTCCGTGAGATGGGGTACAATTCAACCCGATACATTCATACCGTTTACCAGGCAATGAACCTTGCCTTCGCTGATCGGGATTTTTATTACGGAGATCCAGCTTTTGCTCCTGAGGAGCCCATGCAGGGTTTGTTGTCGAAGGACTATGCCAGGGAGCGCAGTAAACTGATTAATCCAGATGCCAATGATCCCAGGATTGGTCCTGGTGATCCTTATCCCTTTGAAGGCAAACAGAATCCCCATCTGGAAATTCTCAACCGTTGGAAAAACCGTCAGGCCTATGACTTTAGAGTGCGGACTTCACCAACAGAAAAATTTCTCGATGATTTTGCAGCGGGGACAACATCCATAGAAACTGCCGACAAAGAGGGATGGGTAGTTTCAGTAACTCCAAGCGGTGGATGGGTTCCGGCGTGTATTGCTGGAAATACCGGAGTTGGACTTAGCCAGCGGATGCAATCTTTTGTATTGGATCCGGAGGAGAATCCTTTCAATGTAGTAGAACCTGGAAAAAGACCGAGGGTTACGCTTACACCAAGTATGGCCTTGAAGGATGGCAAGCCTTATCTGTCCTTTGCCAAACAGGCTGGTGACGAGCAGGATCAACTTCTCATTCAATTTTTCCTGAACATGGTTGAATTCGGTATGACGGTTCAGGAAGCTTGTGAGGCGCCAAGCTTCAAAACACAACAGATGTATTCAAGTTTTGGTGATCACGAAAAAGTTGTGGGTGGACTGGTTTTGAACAGCGCCATGCCGCCATGGGTTCGGAAAGACTTGTCACGTATGGGTTACAAACTTTCTTATCAGGATCGCACCTCTGGTCCGATCAATGCAATCTGGTTCGACTGGATGCACGGATCTTTCTGGGGTGGAAGCAGCAACCACGGTGAAGATTATGGAATTGGTTGGTGATGTGATGATCAAACCCATTTGCAACAAAAAATCAAAAAATGGAAAAGCAATATTTTAAAAATAGTTTCGCTATGGTCTTCGTGGCTTTAGCCATTGGAAGTTTTGCACAGAATATACCCGAAGCCGCAATTCAAATTAAACATGCTTTGATGGCTGCACCCGAGGAGTCCAGGAATGATGCGCAGGTGTATGGTTATGATAAAAATGGTGACTTTAAAATTTTACGTCCTGGAAAGAATAACCTGATATGCCTTGCCGATGACCCGGCCCAAAAAGGATTCAATGTCTCGTGTTATCATAAAGATCTGGAGCCCTTTATGGCCAGAGGACGTGAGTTGAAAACAGAAGGAAAAAACTTTGATCAGGTTTTTGCCATTAGGGAAAAGGAGGCTCGCTCCGGTAAACTGAAGATGCCGTTGAATCCCTCTACACTTTTTGTATTGTCGGCCGATGATGATAAGTATAATCCTGAAAGCGGTGAGGTGAAGGACACTTATTTGCGTTATGTGGTTTACATTCCGTATGCAACGGCGGAGTCGACCGGTTTACCAGTAAAGCCAACCCTGCCTGGTATGCCCTGGATTATGGATCCGGGTACGCACCGTGCGCACATTATGATAAGTCCGCCTAAGAATTAAATCAAATCAGCGGTAGCGCTCTTGGTCCGGTGTTCTAGCGAGTTGGATAAAGAGCTCAGCAGCTTTCTCGGTGGTTGCCTTGAAAAATTTTGCACCCTTTTCAGCGGATGATTTGGATGGATCACCTACGCCGGTGTCTTGTGTGACTGCTGTCCACCGTCGCTCGGCCCATCCCCAGCCCTCCTGCATGGCTGCATAAGAGAATTTTTTTGCTGCACCATCGCCTGCTTCCGAAAGCGGAAGCACCAGCTCCGGATGAAGGTGCATAATTACACTTGTTTCCATTTCACCGGCATGGTCATCTTTGTTTTCAAAGAATTTGGTTTGATCCACCGAACGAAACCAGTTGCAGGTACAAAGGAACATCTCAGGAAATTGCAGCCCAAGCTCGCGAATCGCATTGTTAAAATTGTTTGCCCCGTGGCTGTTGAAGATCACCAGTTTTTTGATGCCTTGACGGTTGAGCGTGTCCACCACATCCTTCAAAACCAGTAGCTGTGTGCTGGGGTTCATATTGATGTCGAGGGTGACATCGAATTGTCCGGTATTTACGCCGAACGGTATGGCTGGCAGAACAATCACTTTAATTCCTTTTTCCCAGGCCAATCTCGCCCCCTCCGCTGCAACCTCTTCTGCTTCGTAAATGTCGGTGCCATAAGGAAGATGATAGTTGTGTGCTTCGGTTGCACCCCACGGCAGTACGGCCACTTCAAATTTTGTTTCACGAATGGCTTTCCAGTTGGTCTCTTTAAGAATGTATGGTCTCATATTGGGTGGGGTTGATCAGAAAATTCTAGTGATAAGCAGATCGAACACTTCGACCAAAATCAAAGCGATGATGATCCACTCCAGCAGACTATTTTCCCGCTGATTATAAATTTCACGGAACGTATCCAGGTTTTCACTGATGGTTCTAAGGGTATATTCAATTTCACTGAATCGGATTCGTAGGTCAAAATGTTTACGTAGGCCCTGGTTGAGTTTATCCAGGTACTCATCATCCCAAACCATTTCCGGTGCATCGAAAATGTAAACATTATCGGTAACCTCGTTTTTAGTGCTCAACGCTTTGCCTATAAATTTCATCATAGAGGTTCTGCGCAAACTAAGCTTGCCGCGGGATTCAAGCTCTCTTGTAAAACCTTTTACCTCGAATAAAAGTCCCTCTGAAATATGGTTGTAGTGATCAAGCGCTACCGATTGGGCCAGGTTCAGCATGGTAATCCTGAAAACCTTATCGTCCAGTCGGTTCACGCCTACCCGGTCGAATTCAAATTCAAGATTGGATTCATCGCTCACTTCAACGATAAATTCCTCTCTGATCCAACCTTGAACAGGATTCTTTAGAAAAGGTGTGATGGATTTAATCGCCAACTTTATTTCTTCATCGGAATAATTGGCAAAGACCGCCACACCGAAATTGAAGAAGAAGTGGTAGCGGTTAGCGCCAGTGCTCAACAGCAACTCTGTCGATGTATCGACCAGTGGTTTGACGTCAAGGAATTGTTTGATGCCCTTGAGGTCCAACTGTCCCGCCACCAGAATGGCGGTAATTCTGTGCAAATGATTCCCCGAATCCACGGGGCAAATTTACGAGTATTGCCCGTTAAGGGTTTCGGAGGGGCCTCAGGCTGCGGTATCCGGAATGTCTTTAATGATGATTTTTTCCATGACATCTCCCGCGCGGATGAGATCAATCACCTCCAGCCCTTCAAAAACTTTTCCAAATACCGTGTGGTTTCTATCGAGGTGTGCTGTGTTTTTCCGGGAATGGCAGATAAAAAACTGTGAACCGCCAGTATCTCTTCCTGCATGCGCCATCGATAATACGCCGCGATCATGAAATTGATTTTCACCGGTTAATTCACATTTGATCTGGTAGCCTGGCCCACCATTTCCGATGCCGTTGGGGCATCCACCCTGAATAACGAAATCAGGAATAACGCGGTGAAATATTAGGCCGTCATAAAAATTATGCTCTGCAAGGTCAATAAAATTGGCAACGGTTTTGGGAGCATCTTCTTCGAAAAACTTGATTTTCATTACTCCCTTTTTGGTGTGGATTTCAGCAATGCGCATGGATCTGTAATTTTTTAGAATGCAAAGATTAAAAAGAAATTCCGGTCGTGACTATTGATCCCGACCATCTTCAGGCTTGAGAATGTATTTCATGATGGGTCCGCTGGCCATGCTGGTGACCAAAGCCATAATCACCAGAGCCACAAATACCGTTTCATTGATCAGATTATACTCAAGGGCCACCAGGCCTAAAACAATTTCAACAGCCCCCCGTGCATTCATTCCGAAACCGGTGGCTGCGCTATCCCTCCAACCAAATCCACCCAGCCTGGCACCAAGACCTGCGCCGAGGATTTTTCCGGCGAATGCAATCAGGAGGATGGCGGCTGTTATGGTGAAATCAAAATTTTGAAAGAAGTTGACCTTGAGCCCGATTGCCACGAAAAACAACGGGGCAAAGATGTTGTTGATGAATTGATGAACAATCTCTTTTGCACGCTCAGAAAAATGTTCGGAATCACCGAGCACTACTCCAAACAAGAAGGCGCCGAAAATTGCATGGATACCAATGAATTCGGTGAACGATGCGGAAAGAAAACACAGTGCGAGCGAAAGTGCTAAAACACCCCCGGGCCAGGCCATTCTTTTATTGACCCACGGCAGCGATTTATTAACCAATCCACGTCCAATGGTGAGAATCAGGAAAGTAAATACGCCTGTGACCATCAATGTATTCGACCAGTTCAAATCACTTTGCCTTCCCGCCATTCCCAACACGACTGAAAAAACTAGCCACGCAATAAGATCAGTGATCATGGCAGAGCTGATGATCAACATGCCGAGCTTGGTTCGGAACAATTGAAGATCCATGAGGATGCGTGCAATTACCGGAAGGGCCGTAATCGCCATTGAGGTTCCCATAAATAGGGATTGCGCTAAATGAATGTTCTGGTCCGATGCTGAAAAGTATGCGGGAAGCAGTGTAGGAATAAAAAATCCGAGCGCAAAGGGAATGGTCAGTCCGAATATACTGGTGAAGACTGCTTGTTTACCCTGTTGCCAAACCAAATGAAGATCAACTTCCAGGCCGGCAATAAAGAGCAGCATGACCACGGCAACCTGAACGAATCCCTCCAACACCAGGCTGGATGGGCCGGCCGGGAAAAACCAATGGAAGCCCTCTGGAAAAAGCTGGCCGAACAACGTTGGTCCGATCAGAATACCCGCCACAATTTCGCCGACTACGGCAGGCTGCTTGATCTTTCTCGCCAGTTCAGCAAAGATCCTTCCCACCAGCAACATGAAACCAAGCTGAAGGAGCAGTGCAGTAATCTCGTGGTGACTCAACCTCATGATTTGGCGGGATTAACCATGAGCAAATTGCACGGCAGATCAGCAAAAAGATATTCAAGGTCGTTGCTGAAAAAACGATCCAAAAAAACGAATCTTCTTTCCGGCGCGCCAACCACCAGCAGGTCTGCTTCTTTTTTACGTGCAAACGTGCCCACTTCATAGCCCGGCTTACCGGTTACTACTTTGATGTTTACCTGGGCCTGGCCTTTATCCAGTCCTTCCAATAATTTTTCAGCTGAACGAATTTCCCCTTCTACCAATTCGTGTTGAAGTCGGTCATATTCGGCGGCTGTGGTTTGTCCGGTGGCAGCCAGCGTCAGACCAAAAAGTTTTAGTTCCCGCAAGGCGTGTACCCAATGGCTGCTCATGAGGCAAGCTGCCTGAAGTGTTTCACGGATGTGCGGTGTTTCGTCGGCAAGCGTAACCACATCTTTAAAACCTGTCCGATTCATTTCAGGCTTGGTAAGCACGAGGACGGAGCATGGCGATTTCCTGAGCACCGTTCGGCCAACGGACCCAATGTAATAGCCCAGTAAATTTTCCTTCTTCAGCGCACCCGCTATCAATAGATCAATATTTTGGTCGTGGCACACTTGTAAGATCACTTTCGAAGGTGTCCCTGATTGCGCGACAACCTCGATCTGCTGGTCACCCAACCCATGGTGCTGGAGGCGGTCGTATAAATAGGAAATCTTTTCAGCCTCCAGACTGCCGACATGAACGACGGTAAGGTTGGCCTCAAATCTTTTGCAAACCATAGCGGCCTCTGCCAGAAGTGCCTCCGTATTCGGAGAAAATGAAACAGCGATGCAAACCCTTTTGAACATACAACCGAAGCCTGAATATACGGTTTAGACCGGGATTGTCTTTCCTGCCCCATGACTCAAAAACTTTATCTTTGCGCACTTATGGCACAGCAGGAAGACAACTTATTGAAGAAAATCATTTCTCACGCGAAGGAATATGGTTTCATTTTTCCCTCCAGTGAAATTTACGATGGACTGAGTGCCGTTTACGACTACGGCCAGAACGGGGTCGAGCTAAAAAACAACATCAAGGAGTATTGGTGGAAATTTATGACCACCCTTCATGATAATATCGTTGGAATCGATGCGGCCATTTTCATGCATCCAACCACCTGGAAAGCCTCCGGTCACGTCGATGCGTTCAACGACCCGATGGTGGACAACCGCGATTCGAAAAAGCGCTATCGGGCCGATCAGCTCATTGAGGGCTATGTTGAAAAGCAGGAGGAAAAGATTGAGAAGGAAGTAGAAAAGGCTGCCAAACGGTTTGGTGAAACTTTTAACCGCGAGCTTTTCTTAACCACCAATCCCCGGGTTACAGAAATCAGAAAAAAAGCGGAGGAGGCCAATGCAAGGTTAAAAGAGGCCATGGGAAGTGGCGACATGCAGGCGCTTCGTCAGCTCTTAGACGATCTTGAAATTGCTTGTCCGGTTTCAGGTACCAGGAACTGGACGGAAGTTCGCCAGTTCAACCTCATGTTCTCCACAGAGATGGGGTCAGTAGCTGACGATGCCAGTAAAATTTATCTAAGGCCTGAAACGGCTCAGGGAATTTTTGTCAACTATCTGAACGTGCAAAAAACCGGCCGCATGAAACTTCCTTTTGGAATTGCACAAATAGGAAAGGCGTTTCGCAATGAAATTGTAGCCCGTCAATTTATTTTCAGGATGCGCGAATTTGAGCAAATGGAAATGCAGTTTTTCATTCGGCCGGGTGAGGAGATGAAGTGGTACGAGCATTGGAAGGAAAAGCGGATGCGTTGGCATCAGGCCTTAGGATTGGGAACCGATAATCACCGATTCCACGATCACCTGAACCTTGCTCATTATGCCAATGCAGCATGCGACATTCAATTTAATTTCCCGATGGGCTTTCGTGAACTGGAGGGCATCCACAGCCGCACTGATTTCGATCTTGGCAACCACGAAAAGTTCAGCGGTAAAAAAATTCAGTATTTCGATCCGGAGACAAATCAGGGTTATGTGCCTTATGTGGTGGAGACATCCATTGGACTGGACCGAATGTTCCTGGCGGTGTTATCGAATGCCTATCAGGAAGAAGCTCTTGCCTCAAAAGAAGGTGAAGAAGGTAACGAGCGCGTGGTTTTGAGAATACCCGCTCCACTAGCACCATTTAAAGTGGCCGTGCTGCCATTGATAAAGAAAGATGGCTTACCTGAGAAAGCACAGGAAATCATCAACCTGTTACGGTTCGATTTCCGTTGTTATTATGAAGAAAAAGACGCCATTGGAAAAAGGTATCGCAGAATGGATGCCATTGGCACTCCGTATTGTATAACGGTCGACCACCAGACCCTTACGGACGGAACGGTAACGCTGCGTGACCGGGATTCGATGCAACAACAACGTATGGCGATTGAGGCACTCCCCGATTTTCTACGCGGTCATTGCTCAATTTCCAACTTACTCAGGAAGCTCTGATTCACTACGGTTTTTGAAGCGCCATATACTCTTGCAGGAGCATGGTTGCGGAGATCTGATCAGCAGAACCTTTTTTTTCACGGTCGCTGCGTTTCATCCCTCCGGTAAGCATTGCCTCTCTTGCCCGGATCGTGCTGAAACTCTCATCTATTTCTGAAATCGAAATCTCAGGGAAGGAAGTTTTAAGTTTTTCAACCAATCCACGGACGGAGGTTTGCATTTCTGATGGCTTGTTTCCGTGCCGGCGGGGCATGCCTACCACAAATTTTTCAACCTGTTCTTTTTTGATGTAATCCTGGAGAAATGAAAATAGTTTTTCCGATTCAATGACGGCAAGACCGGTAGCGATGATTTTTAAAGGATCACTGACGGCCAGTCCGGTTCGTTTCAGGCCGTAGTCGATGGCCAGTAGTCTGCCCATCAGTTCAGGCGGGAATTTTCGTGCATCATCCGGCGCACACGCCCTTCAAGGGCAACTGCCTTTGGAAACAGAATTTCATTTTCAATCCTGGCGTGCTCCAACAACAATTGTTCCATGCGTTGAAGTTCACTGTACAGAACCCGTATTCCCAATGGTGAATTTTTTTCAAGGTTGTAATCGCCGGTGATTTTTCGAATTCCCTCCATCTCATCATCATGCGATTCATGTTCAACCACAAAACGGTGGATGGAATCCTTTTCCAGCCGATAAAATAGTGAGGAGGATAGCCGGCGAGACTTTTCAGCATCAACCAACATTTCAATAAAACCGAACAACCTGTCTTCCTCCATGTGAATGTGCTTCACGAAGTCCTCTGTAAAAAGCGGGAACAAAACTTTCAGGTCCTTTACCACCGACTGAAAAGCGCTGGCTTCGGAATGAAATTTACGGATCAGGGTATCGATGTAAGGAAGTTTTTGTCTGGTAAAGACCCCGTGCGCATGACGAAGACAGCCGATGATGTAGGTAACCGGTAATGCAATCAGACTTTGCTCTTCGGGGTGGATTTTTTTTGGTGCCGCAACCAATTCCTGGAGCACGGTTTGAAGACGGATGCCTCGGACTGCACAAACGTCCCTAAGATTCATCCCGGCATATTCGCCGAAATCGATCCCCAAAAAGTGAAGGGTAAATGCCTTCTCCGAATCCTTTTCCAGAATTTGTTCAATGGTACAGCTTGAATAATCAGCAGGGCTCATGTTCGGCACTTTCTCTTCAGGACATATTTACAGTTTTTGAAGAAACGGGAAAAAGACTTGCCTCAGAAAATCTTAAGTTTTAGAAAAATTATTCTTTTTTGCGCCGGAAAGCCCTCTCCGGCCACACCATACAAATCCGGAGATCTCTTAAAATCTTTCCAGGGATATGTAAAATGCCGAATTCGGGGAGACAGATTTTGTTGCCGTTGGTTCTTTGCGCAGGCATTGCCGGTGGAATATGGATTGGATCCAGGTTTTCATCCCCCGGCGTGAGCTTTCCCGGTGATTTCCAGAAACTGAAAGAGGTTCTTCAGGTGGTGGAGAAAAATTATGTTGATGAAAAACCTCAGAACGGCTTAATGGACGATGCCATTACGGATCTGCTCAGCAGACTCGATCCCCATTCAGCTTACATACCCGCCTCGGATCGGCAGGCTGCCAATGAAGACCTGAAAGGGAATTACGAAGGCATCGGGGTGGAGTTCAATATTTTTCGTGATACCCTTACGGTCATTACTGCCTTAAGCGGAGGACCGTCTGAAGCGCTGGGCATTCGTTCCGGAGACAAAATCATTAGTGTCGACGGAAAAGATATTGCCGGAAAAGGGATAACCAACGCCGATGTGTTTAAGCTTTTGAAAGGCCCAAGAGGTACAGAGGTGAAGGTTGGTATCCTTAGAAGAAAGGAAAAGCTCTCCTTTACCATTGTTCGTGATAAAATTCCTCAGTTTTCGGTCGATGTTTCCTACATGATTGGAAAAGAGACTGGTTACATAAAAGTGAGCCGCTTCTCCTCAACCACCCATCAGGAATTTGTAAAAGCCATGAATACACTGCGCGGTAAGGGCATGAAAAAACTGATCCTTGATCTGCAAGGTAACCCGGGAGGGTATATGAGCGAGGCCATTGCACTCGCCGATGAGTTCCTGCCTGCCGGCAATAAGATTGTTTTCACGAAAGGCAAGAATCCTGGCTTTGACCAGAATGCAGACGCCACCTCAGCAGGCGGCTTTGAACAGGGTGAGTTAATCGTGTTGGTCAATGAAGGAAGTGCCTCTGCCTCCGAAATTGTCGCCGGTGCACTCCAGGACAACGACCGCGCATTGCTGGTGGGGAGAAGAACCTTTGGAAAAGGCCTTGTTCAAAATCCATTCACACTAAGCGATGGATCGGAGCTTCGGTTAACAATTTCAAGATATTACACGCCCAGCGGACGCTCCATTCAGAAACCTTATGATGAGTCCAATGCGTATGCAGAAGACTTAATCAATCGATATAAAAGCGGTGAGTTCTTCCATGCCGACAGCGTTCGTTTCAATGATTCACTGCGGTATAAAACAACCATGGGCCGTTCGGTTTACGGTGGAGGTGGTATCATGCCCGATTATTTTGTTCCACTGGACACCACCGGAAATCAAGCAGCCCTCAATGCGTTGTACAATGAAAACATCATACAAGAATTCGCTTTTAATTACGCTGAGAAAAATAAATCCACGTTGACAAAAGCAGGACTTGAATCTTATCTGTTGAAATTTTCAGCAGGTGGAAGTATGCTGTCAGAAGTAAAGGCCCTTGGGGTAGTCAATAGAGTGGATTTTAGCGAAAAGCAATTTAGGGAAAGCGAAAAATACATTCGCATTCATCTGAAGGCTCAAATAGCCAGACGCATTTGGGGTAATGAAGGATTTTTCCCTGTAATGAATGAGCTCAATGAGGTCTTGCTTCAGGCGATGCCATTGATGGGCAAGGTGAAGGAACTCCTGGCCAACGATGCAACGGGAACCCCCGTTGCCAAACAATAAATTTTTAACTCAAACAATACAATTATGCAGGTTACGGCGCGATTGATTCAGATGCTTCCATTACAAACCGGAAATGGAAAAAATGGTCCATGGAAAAAACAGGATATCATCGTAGAGACCACTGCGCAGTATCCAAAAAAAATATGCATATCCATCTGGGGTGATAAAATCAATCCGTCGGTTTTACAAGATGGCGCCATGCTTAATATTTCATTTGACGTGGAGAGTCGTGAGTATAATGGTCGCTGGTACACCGATGTAAAGGCCTGGAAAATAGAGTCAGCAGGAAGTGCCGGTGCATCGGCAGGAGCTGCTCCTCAGTTTTCTGCAGCGGATGAGCCTGCTGGTCGCGACGATCTTCCTTTTTAGACGTTTTCAGCAGCGCTCGGCTGCAACTGCCGGGCCACCAGGTCGGAATAAAATCCGCCTTTTTTCATCAGCTCATCATGGTTTCCTTCTTCCATCACACTGCCGTCGGATAACACGATAATGTTTTCGGCGAGCTTCGCGGATGAGGCGCGGTGAGAGATAATCATGGTGGTGCGCCCCCTCATCTCTTCTTTTAGATTTTGAAGAATCCTGTCTTCGGTTCGAGTATCTACCGCCGATAGGGCATCATCCAAAATCAAAATGGACGGCTTCTTTATGATTGCTCTGGCAATGGAAACCCGCTGTTTTTGTCCACCAGAAAGCATAATACCGCGTTCACCGATGCGGGTTTCAAAGCCTTCCGGAAAGTCGTTGATGTTGTCAAGAATATCGGCCTGTTGGGCTGCGTGCACGACAGCTTCTTGCTGAGCAGAACCGATACCGAAACCAATGTTGTTGTAGATGGTATCACTGAAAAGGAATACATCCTGGGTAACAAAGCCCATTTGTTCCCTCAGGTTTTCAGGTTGATAATCCTGAATGGGAAGGTTGTCGATGAGAACCGCTCCTTTGGTTGCATCGTAGAGTCTGGCGGTTAATGCCGCTACGGTGCTTTTTCCAGAGCCGGTAGTTCCGATGATCGCTACGGAGGAGCCTGGCTGAACCCGGAAGGACAAATTTCTTATCGCATGAATTCCGGTATCCGGATAAATGAAATCCACATTTTTAAATTCCACAGATCCTTCAATCGCTCTGATTAGATTTTTTTCTGAAACGATTTCGGGTTGGGTTTGAAGAAATTCGTTGATTCTTTTTTGGGAAGCCTCTGCGCGTTGAACCATACTGCTCGTCCAACCCAGTAGCGTTACAGGCCAGGTGAGCAGGTTGATGTAGATGACAAATTCGGCGATGTTTCCAAAGCTCAGTCTTCCACCGATTACCTCATCACTTCCTGCATAAATGGTAAGGATGGTGCTGATGCCAATCAACCCAACCATCAGTGGATAGAAAAGTGCCTGCACCCTGGTGAGCCTCACCGACTGATAGCGGTAGACATTGCTCTCATCCAGAAATCGTTTGCCTGAATCAAGTTCCCTGGCGAAGGATTTTAGAACCCGAATTCCGGAGAATGCCTCCTGAACAAACGTACTCAGCCGCGATTGACTCTCCTGGATTTCAGTTGACCGTTTTTCAATGATGTTGTGGACGTAATAAATACTGAATGAAAGCAGAGGTAAGGGTGCGATAGCATAAAGGGTTAACCGTGGGCTTATCGCGTACATGATTGGGATAAGCGTGAGAAACAAACTCACCAGCTGCATACCATACATGATGCTCGGGCCGATGTACATGCGCACCCTGGATACATCTTCAGATATCCGGTTCAGGAGGTCGCCGGTATTGTTCCGTCGGTAAAAGGAAACGGATAGCTGCTGGTAGTGGGAATAGATCTCATTCTTAAGGTCATACTCGATGTGTCGGCTCATGACGATGAGCGTCTGACGGACCAGATATAAAAAAAGGCCGCGCAGCAAAGCCATAATCAGAATCAGGGCAGCATAAAACAGCAGCGAGGCAGAGAAGCTGCCGAAATAATTCACCTGGTTTCCGGAGCCCTTGAAAAATCGGTAGGTAGAAATATTTTCCACCACCATATCGATAGACCATCGCACCACCTGGGCTGGAAGAATCTGAAAAAAGTTGCTGACAATGACAAAGACCAATCCCCATATCATGTACCCTTTGTATTTAAACAGGTACTTATTGAGGTATTGAAGTGATTTCATGGCACTGGACGGCAAAGATTGTGAATATCGGATTGACTATTCCTTTCGTCTGCCTAAATTTGCGTGCCCTTCGTTCCTTGACGACATGCTGAACCGCAGAACACTCCGAATCAAAGTCATGCAAAGTCTCTTTGCGTATGAGCAGTGCTGCGAAGCCAATTTTGAGCTCGCTAAAGATGCATTGGTTCAGCGGTTTTCTCCCGATTTAAATTCTATGGAATTCCAGGATAAGCCTTTGCTGAAGGTGCAGCAACAGGCTGCCTTACGTTTAATTGATGAAAAACGAAAGGGTAAAACTTCTCGCGATGAGGCTCCGGAAAAAGTTGTCACCGAAGAAGTAACCAAGGCTCTGAAAGAATTCGATAAAAATAATAAGAAGGATTTCAAGCATTTGTTGACTCGTACAGTGGATGAAATTGAACAGCTCACCAATGTCTTTCATTCGGTTTTAAATCTGATCGTTGCTCTGGCCGATGCAGCCTCCATGGACAGAAAGACAGATCATCGGGCATTTATTGAAAATCCTGTGGTTGTGTCCCTGGCGAAGCATCCGGAATTGAAACAACAGGCCAACAAGCCTGAGTCAGGATGGGAGGGAAGGAAGGACTTGGTAAAGGGGTGGTTCCGTGATGTGTTAAAAACTGATGTTGAATATCAGAAATTCATAGCTGGCAATACGCCGTCGGAAGAACAGCAGCTTTCAATCATTAAGCACATTCTAAGGAAGGTAATCCTTGGTGAAACGCTGATTGATTCCTATTTCGAGGAACGTTACATCCGATGGGCAGAGGATAAAGAAATTGTAAAGGGACTTTCTGAAAAATCTCTAAAAACAGTTCGCGACGGAAAACCTTTCCAATTGCAAAAGCTGTCCTTGGAGTGGGAGGATGATAAAGATTTCGTGGAAAAGATATTTTCGACGGCAGCCTTGCTGCCAGAGAATCAAAAAGCGCTAATCGCTAAAAATACCGTGAACTGGGAGGTGGATCGTTTACCGCTCACCGACCGGGTGATCATTCAGATGGCAATCGCTGAATTTACGGTCCTACCCAACATTCCCGTTAAGGTTACCATCAATGAATACATTGAGCTGGCCAAGGACTACAGCACCCCCAAAAGCCGACAGTTTATCAATGGAATTTTAGATGTGATAGCCAAAGAGCTTAAAAAGTCAGGAGAGTTGCGAAAAAGCGGCCGCGGCCTGATCGACAACAAATAATAAGCCTACCGGCGTCAGGTCCGGATTGTGGATTATCGATTATCTTTACGGCCCCGATTTTAGAATACAGATATGAGTAAAAAGGGCAATAGTGCCATGTTCGCTTTCCTGGCCGGTGCTGCCGTAGGTGCGCTTTTAGGCGTTTTGTACGCTCCGGACAAGGGCTCAAATACCAGAGAGAAACTCTCATCTAGACTTGATCAGTACAAAAAGATGCTCGAGGATTTCATCAACGAAATGGTAGCTGGAAAGAATGTGGAAGCAACAGGCAATGAACCAACGGGTACGGTTAACCGGATAGTTACCGAAGCAGAGCACAAGGCTCAGCGTTTACTGGAGGATGTGGATGAACTTTTAGCACAGCTTCGGGAAAAAAAGCAGGACTAAATTGAAAGTTAAATTTTAAAGAAAAAGGATATGAAATACACCAAATTATCACTCACCCTAATTCTTGCAGCTGCATTAACCATTGGCTGCAAAGACCGCGAAGCGGAAAAGAAGATTGCTGAACTTGAGAGCAGACTAGCGCAGATCGAAAGCGGAAAAACAAGACCTGCTGTTGCTCCTGCTGCTCCGGCTACACCTATTGAAGCACAGCCAGCTGAACAAAAACCAGAAGGCCCCCTGCCTGTGCTGGAGTTCGAAAAACTGGAGCACGACTTCGGCACAGTTGCTGAAGGTCAGAAGGTTTCTTATACCTATAAGTTTAAAAATACCGGACAGGCTCCGTTGATCATCCAGGGCGCTCAGCCTTCATGTGGATGTACTGCACCCGATTGGACCAGAACGCCAATTCCTGTGGGTGGCACTGGTTTTGTAAAAGCAGAGTTTGATTCAAAGGGAAAGCCTGGAGCCAACGTGAAGACCATCACCGTAACAGCCAATACGTGGCCTAAAACGACAACGCTACGTTTCAAGGCATCGGTAACCGGACTCGGCGGTGCCAACGGACCGACCAACTAATATTTCAAATAACCTCATCACCACCATGCGCCTGAAGTAAAATTGGGCGCATGGTTTTTATTAAAGCACATATGATTCAATCTATTTTATTACAAGCTCAACCTGGTGGAAACTGGTCTATGCTGGTTATGCTCGGTCTGATGTTCGTGATCATGTACTTTTTTATGATCAGACCACAACAGAAGAAAGCTAAAGAGCAAAAGAAATACATCGAAGAGGTAAAAAGAGGCGATTACGTCGTTACCATCGGTGGTGCCCATGGACGGATTGCCGAACTGGAGGGAGATACCTTCATCATGGAGGTTGAAAAAGGAGGAAGAATCCGTTTTTCTAAATCGGCCATTTCAATGGAGTCCTCGCAGGCTGCTGCGAAGAAGGCGTCTTAAGTGAACCCCGTAGAATTCCTTAAAGGTTTATTCAGATTTAATCGCACCAACTGGAGGGCGCTGTTCCTCTGCTTTGCGGCCGCTTCTATTTTTTGGATTTTTAATGCACTTAATCAGGAGCAGTCGGCAACGGTAAAGCTTCCGCTTAACGTTGTCTATGATAAGTCGCAATTTGTACCTTCGGCTAAAATACCTGAAAGCATCGAAGCGCATGTCTCAGGCTCCGGGTGGGACATTCTTTTGAAAAACCTCGGATTTCGTCTACAGCCGATGGAAGTGGTTCCGGAAAATCTTCCCGGAAAAAATCAATTTCAACTCTCTGCCGCCGCTGCCCAGGTTCTGCCTTTGTTGGAAGACCTGCGGTTAAATTATTTTCCGAAAGACACCATCACTTTTTCATTTGATCGCATAAAAGAAAAAAAGTTTTTTATCCGACCAGATCTTTCGGAGGTCTCTTTTCGTGCTGGTTTCACTTTAGCTGAGTACCCAATGCTTGATCCGATGGAGGTTCTGGTAACAGGGCCATCTGCACAGGTAGATGCATTGCCGGATACGCTGAACGTTAAACCACAAGCCTATAACCTGGATGAAGATTGGGAAAACAGAGTGCTGGTTCTGAGTACAGAAGGTCTTAAGACACAACCGGAACGAGTGAAAGCTGTGGTAAAGGTTGAAAAAGCAACCACCATAAAAATTAAGCTGCCGGTGACCTTTAAAAAATCTAAAGGCGTCCGATTGGTAAATGATTCTGCCTCGGTGGAGTTTCAGGTGCCAGCGTCAAAGTCTGAGAACATCCCAGCATCAGATTGGTCGGTATTTGCAGTGTTGCCCGGCGATGCGTCCGTTACCTATGCCGAAGCCCGCCTGGTTGGGATTCCCGTTTGGGCGCGGGTGATCAAGATGGATACCCTTTACCTCCGCAAAAAATAATCTCTTGCATGCTACAAGTAGGAATTACAGGAGGAATTGGTTCAGGAAAATCTGTCGTAGCAAAGATTTTTAATGCTTTAGGGGTTCCTGTTTACAATGCCGACAGCCATGCGAAAGATTTAATGACCACTGACGGAAATCTAGCACAGGCAATTCAACAGGAATTCGGATCATTGTCGTACACGTCCGGAGGAGTACCTGATCGAAAATACCTCGCGGCCGCGGTCTTTGGCCATCCTGATCAATTGAAAAAGCTTAATGCGCTTGTTCACCCCAGGGTTGCAGAAGATTACAGGAAATGGTTGTCGCAGCAGCAGAGTCGGTATGTTATAAAAGAGGCCGCTTTGTTACTTGATAGCGGCGTCACGCCACTTCCTGACCAAATAATAGTTGTAACCGCTCCGAAGCATTTACGTAAAGAGCGGGTTATGGCCAGAGATCAAAGAAGTGAAAAGGAGATTGATGACATCATGGAAAGACAATTGTCAACAGAAGTAATGGAATCGCGTGCCAATCACGTTGTGGTCAACGATGGCATTCGTCCATTGATTCCACAGATTTTAGAATTGCATAAAAATTTTTTGGCGATAGCCCGGTAAACAGGAACAAAACATGAAGAAGGCGGTTATTATCATAATAGTATTGGTCATTGCGGGTTTATTGGCTGCGCCAAGAGTGATGAAGTTTTTTTCTGCCCAGGAAGAAGGCGCCAAACCAGGCGGTGGCCCCGGGGGTCCGGGTGGCGGCACACTTCCGGTAGAGGCGGTCGTGATCAGACCTGAGCCATTTGAAAGAAAATTAATTGTAACCGGATCAATTTTACCCAGCGAATCTATTGAACTAAGGCCTGAAGTATCAGGTAAGATCGTTTCTATTTCTTTTCAGGAGAGTCAAAAAGTGGTTAAGGGGCAACGATTGGTAAAAATGGATGACGATGAGCTGCTTGCTCAACTTGAAAAGCAGAAATACAACCGCAAGCTCAACCAGGATAATGAATTCAGACAAAGAAAACTTCTTGAAAAAGAAGCCATCAGTCAGGAAGAGTACGACAATTCACTCAATAAACTCAAGACCACTGAAGCCGACATAAAAGTTTTAGAAGCACAGATTGCTGAAACTTCTATTGAAGCGCCATTCGATGGATTCGTTGGATTCCGATTTGTAAGTCCTGGTGCTTATGTGTCTCCGTCCACAGTAATTGCCACCATCTATGCGTTGGATCCGGCCAAGATTGAGTTCTCCATTCCTGCCCGCTATGCCACCCGCGTAGGACTAGGCAGCAAAGTGATCTTCCGACAGGAAAATACAGACTCATTAAAATATGAAGGCGAGGTTTATGCAGTCGAACCACAAATCGATCCACAAACCCGAACCTTGAAAATCAGGGCCCGTACTCCTAACCCACAAGGCAAACTCATACCCGGCCAGTTTGTAAGCATCGAACTCATTTTAGAACAACTCTCTGAAGCAATATTAATTCCAACTGAATCTGTCGTGCCCGTTCAGGATGGCGCGAAGGTCTATGTGTTGAAACAAGGGAAAGCAACAGAGTTGATGGTTGTTGCGGGAGAACGAACAGCCAGCAAACTTGAAATCACCAAAGGTCTTCAACCTGGAGATACGGTTATTACAACAGGCATCCTTCAGCTTCGTCCGGGAACTGGAGTGAAAATCACCAGGGTTGTAAACGCACAATAAGTCTATGGCCAGTTTATCATCAGTCAGTATCAGGCGACCGGTTTTGGCCATGGTAATGTCCATGGTGATCATTCTTTTTGGCCTTATCGGATTTTCGTACCTGGGTGTTCGTGAATTTCCCAGCGTTGATCCACCGGTGGTCACTGTTTCCACAAACTATGTTGGCGCAAACTCCGACGTCATTGAGTCTCAAATCACCGAGCCACTCGAAGATGCCGTCAATGGAATTGCCGGTATCCGAACACTGACCTCCGTAAGCCGTGAAGGTTCGAGCCGAATCACGGTTGAATTTGAGTTGGGCGTCGACATCGAAGCAGCAGCCAACGATGTACGTGACAAGGTAAGTGGTGCCTTGAACCGTCTTCCGCAGGATGTTAATCCACCGGTGGTAGAAAAAGCCGATGCAGACTCAAGCCCAATCATCTTCATGACTGTTTCAAGTGACAAGCGAAATCTTTTAGAGTTGTCACGCATAGCTGAGGTGAACTTTAAGGAAAAAATTCAAACCATTCCTGGCGTCAGCTCTGTGCAGCTGTGGGGACAAAGAAGATATTCCATGCGACTGTGGATGGACCCCATTCGTTTGGCTGCACTGAAACTTGCACCTTCCGATGTCCTTCAGGCGGTTTCAAGAGAGAATGTTGAACTGCCGTCGGGAAGGGTGGAAGGCAATACCACCGAACTCACCGTGCGAACGATGGGAAGGCTCAGCTCGGTTGATGATTTCAACAATCTGATCATAAAAGAATCCGGAGGTGATGTGGTTCGCTTTAGTGACATTGGAACTGCCGAGCTGTATCCTGAGAACGATAGAACCATCCTTCGTAGAGATGGTGTTCCGGCTGTCGCACTGGCTATTGTGGCGCAACCCGGCGCCAACAACATAGAAATATCAGAGGGGCTGTACAAAAAACTTGATCAGATCAAGCGTGATCTTCCCCCGGATGTGGCTTACCAGATGAGTTTTGATTCCACCCAATACATACGTGCATCCATTTTAGAAGTGGAAGAAACCATCATCATTGCCTTCCTTCTGGTTTTGTTTATCATTTTCTTTTTCCTGCGCGACTGGAGAACAACCCTCATACCGGTTGCCACCATTCCCATTTCACTGATCGGCGCTTTTTTTGTGATGTACTTGTTGGGCTTCACGATCAACGTTCTCACGTTGTTAGGTATTGTCCTTGCCATCGGATTGGTTGTGGATGACGCCATTGTGGTGCTTGAAAACATTTATGTAAAAATTGAGGAGGGGGAGGAGCCACTTGAGGCGGCAAGAAAGGGTTCTGAAGAAATTTATTTTGCAGTTATTTCTACCACTGTTGCCGTGGTTGCTGTATTTCTACCGGTTATTTTCCTTCAGGGACTCACCGGAAGATTGTTTCGTGAATTTGGTTTGGTGGTAGCAAGTTCTGTGGCCATCTCTGCATTTGTATCCCTGACCCTTACGCCAATGATGACGTCAAGGATTCTGAAGCGCAGGGAACAACACAACTGGTTGTACCGAAAGACCGAGCCTTTCTTTGTTGGACTTTCTTCCGGCTACGGTCGGGCGTTACATGCGTTTATGAAAGTTCGGTGGATGGCATTTGTGATCATCGTTGCTTCCATCGGATTAATTTATTGGGTGGGCACGACACTTCCTTCGGAGCTTGCTCCGCTTGAAGACCGAAGTGAATTCAGGTTGCAGGCCCAAGCACCGGAGGGCACGAGTTACGCATTCATGGATGTAAACGTAGATACCTTAAGGCGTTTTGTTGATAAGGAAGTCCCTGAAAAAGCAGGACTGGTCAGCGTAACGGCGCCAAGTTTTGGTGGTTCCGGTGGAGTAAATTCCGGATTTGTCAGGGTCATCCTGAAGGATCCAGCGCTTCGTCAGCGCACGCAACAACAGATTGTGGATGATATAACCGTTAAATCTAAAAAGTATACAACCGTAAGAACCTTCATCACGCAAGCTCAGACCATCGGTGACCGCCGAGGTGGATTTCCTGTTCAGTTTGTGATCCAGGCGGCTGATATTGATAAACTGAAAGAAGTACTGCCTGAGTTTATGGGCAAAGCAGCTTCAAGTGAAAAATTTGCATTTGTTGACCTCGATCTGAAATTTAACAAGCCTGAAATCAAAATAACGATCAACCGCGATAAGGCGCGGAGCCTCGGTGTAAATGTTCTGGACATTGCACAGACGTTACAGCTCGGACTTAGCGGATCCAGGTTTGGTAATTTTATTATGGACGGCAAGCAGTATCAGATTATTGGTCAGGTGAGACTTTCTGATCGAAATGAGCCGCTGGATCTTAAAACACTTTATGTCAAAAACATAAATGGTGAACTGATTCAGTTGGACAACCTTGTTACCCTCACTGAGCAAAGCAGTCCTCCGCAATTGTATCGTTTCAATCGCTACTCTTCAGCCAAGGTGAGCGCACAGCTGGCCAAAGGTGTTGCGTTGGGCGATGGGATTAAGGAAATGGACCGGATTGCCGATGAAGTTCTCGATGAATCGTATTCCACCAGTCTCGATGGAGCTTCGAGGGAATTTGCGGAGAGCTCCTCCAGTATCTACCTGGCTTTCATGATCGCACTGGCGATTATTTATCTGGTATTGGCCGGTCAGTTCGAAAGTTTCAGAGATCCGCTGATCATCATGTTTACCGTTCCACTTGCGCTGGCCGGTGCATTAATCACCTTATGGTACTTTAACCAGACGCTGAACATCTTCAGTCAGATCGGAATTATAATGCTCATTGGATTGGTTACGAAAAATGGAATTTTGATTGTTGAATTTGCCAACCAGCGGAAAGTTTCCGGAATGTCGGTGCTCGAAGCGGTAACGGGGGCAGCAGAAAGTCGTTTCCGTCCGATCGTCATGACGAGTCTTGCAACAGTTTTAGGTATTCTTCCTATTGCATTGGCTTTGGGTGCAGGTTCTGAAAGCAGGGTTTCAATGGGTATTGGTGTTATTGGAGGAATGTTGTTCTCTACCCTTCTGACACTCTTTGTAATCCCTGCCATCTATTCCTATTTCACAGAAAAAAAGTTGAACGCAGCTGCACACCAGGGCTGATTATTGGTTTATGAGAGGAGCTACTAAACATCTGATTTTCGTCATTACGCTTTTGTTCACTGCAATGTTCAGCGATGTGTGTGCACAGGAGCCGCTTTCTGTACTGGAGGCAGTTCAAGTTGGACTTAAAAACAATTTTGATGCACAAATTCAATCGCTTGAAGTTGAGCAAGCCAAAAGACTAAATGAATGGGGTCAGGCAGGCGCACTTCCCTCAATCAACCTAAGCGCCAATCAGAACAACAGTGTTATTGAAAGGAAGCCAGCCAACCCTTTTGCCGTTGCCGGACGAAACATCAGCAACACCATTCCAGGTAACCTAGATATTCAATGGACTTTGTTTAACGGATTTGCCATTCGGCTTAATAAGTCAAGGTTGGATCAGCTGGAGCAACAATCCGCAGGCAATGCGCGGGTGGTGCTGGAAAGTACCGTTCAGACCATTGTGCTTGGGTACTACAATGTTTTGTTAGAGCAACAACGATTGGAGGTGCGCAAAAAAGCTGTTCAATTCTCCAAGCAGCTCTATGATTATGTTCGCCTTAAAAAAGACCTTGGTGGCGCCATCACTTTTGATGTCCTACAACAGCAAAACAACTTTCTTACAGACTCAGCCAACGTTCTGCGTCAGGAGCTTGCCTTTAAGAGTGCAAAAAGAAATCTGAATGAGCTCCTGAACGAGCCGCTGGACAAGGACTATATGTTTCTGGATGACTTTGCCTTCACGCCTGTAGAGACCCGATACGACTATGAAACGCTCCGAGGGAAGATGCTGAGCTCCAATGCCAATCTCAGAAATCAATTCATTATTCAGGAGCTTCAGCGAATTGCCCGTCAGTCGTTACAATCTTCAATGTATCCTTCGCTGTCGCTGAACCTGGGTTCAACAGGAAGTCTTGATCAGCTCAATGCACGTTTTCGTCCAACCGAGAATGGCACAGTAGTTAAAAATACCATCGGCTACCTCAACGACGATGACGCCCAGCCTGTCATCAGCAGAAGTTTTGCGCCTGAATACCGAACGCTGCAAGGGTATTCCTATGGTGGTTTTGCAAACCTGACTTTGCGGTTCAATCTTTTTAACGGGGGACAGGTGCGTCGCGCGGTTAAAAATGCTGAGATCGAACAACGGATTATTCAGCTTGGAACTGATAAACTCAAGCTTTCCTTGGAAAATGATTTGTTGACCTTCCTGGAGCAGTACCAGCTTCGCCGTCAGCTTGCCACCATCGCCAACACCAAATTGCGTGCAGCGGAATTGAACCTTAATCTTGCCTATGAGCGATACCGAAATGGTTCCTTCAGTGCGATTGATCTGCGCATCATAGAAGAAAATTTCCAGAATGCTGCGTTGGAGAATTACGCAGCCATTTTTGACGTGCTATCGGTTAAAACCGACTTGGTGAGACTTACCGGTGGACTTTTGGACGAGTACCGCTGATTACTCCGCTGACGCGATAACAGCTTTTTCTTTTCTGTTGATCCAAAAGTTGTTGTAACCTTCGCCCACCTGAATATCAAGATCGCCTACGGCCAGCAATTCAAGAATGGCCAGGAAATTAAAAATGATGGATATCCTTGTAGGATTGTAAGCAAGAATTTCGGCGCATGAAAGCCGGCCTCTTCTGGTCAGCTCGCCAAATAAAAATTCTTTCTGGCCCTCAACAGTATAAGGGTACTGTATAACCTGGTGAACTGGCCTGTTTTTTTCTTCTTCTTGTCGTTGTAAAACCTTTTGAAAAACTGTGAGCAGTTTAAAAAGATCAACATCCTGTAATTCAGCTTCTACATTGGAAGCACCTGCAAGGCTTTTTAATTCCTTCAGAATGTTTCCACGCTTCTCTTTAAGCAATTCGGTATCCTCCATTTTCTGAAGGTCTTCCAGTACCGACTTGTATTTTTTGTACTCCAGCAAGTGGCGCACCAATTCCTCCCTTGGGTCAATTTCATTGCCCTCTTCATCCAGCTGGGGTCTAGGCAACAACATTTTTGATTTGATCCGCATTAATGTTGCGGCCACCAAAATGAATTCACTCGCCACATCCACATTCAAAATTTCCAATTGGTGGATGTAGTTCAGAAAGTCCTGAGTGATCTTGGAAATAGGCATGTCGTGAATATCAAGCTCATCGCGCTCGATAAAGAACAACAACAGGTCAAAAGGGCCCTCGAACAAGGGCAGCTTCACTTCAAAATTTTCCTCAGTCATCGGTTTCAATCCCGCAAATCTACCAAAAACAGCCCCTGAAGGGACTTTTCACGCCGGTTTCTTTGAAGTCCGGGAAATCTTAAATGCAAATCGGCGTAATTTGATATTCTTTTTAAGAAAACCGCTATGCAAATCACACCGGGGCCCTTGTTGGCCAAAATCAATTCGCCTGCGGACATGAAGAGCCTGGATGCACCTGCATTGGCTCAATTGTGTCAGGAGCTCCGGCAGTTCATTATCGATCACGTTTCCGTTTATGGTGGGCATTTTGGCGCCAGCCTGGGCGTGGTAGAAATGACAGTGGCTTTACACCATGTTTTCAATACACCGGAAGATCAACTGGTTTGGGATGTAGGCCACCAGGCTTACGGTCATAAGATCCTTACCGGAAGACGCAATGATTTTTCGACCAACCGTATCTATGGTGGTATTTCCGGATTCCCTAAAAGAAAAGAAAGCCAATACGATGCGTTTGGTGTAGGTCACTCCTCTACCTCCGTGTCTGCTGCTTTGGGTATGGCGGTTGCCTCTGCTTACGAAGGCAATCGTGATCGGCAGCATATCGCCGTTATCGGCGATGGAGCCATGACGGCAGGACTTGCTTTTGAAGGCCTCAACCATGCTGGTGTTGCGGATACAAATCTTCTGATTGTCCTCAACGACAATTGCATGTCCATCGATCCAAACGTTGGTGCCTTAAAAGATTATTTGACCGACATCACAACGTCTTCAACCTACAACCGGCTGAAAGACGATGTATGGAACATGCTTGGTAAGCTCTCCAAATTTGGAAAAAGTGCTCAGGAGATCGTTTCAAAAATTGAGAGTGGTATTAAATCGACGCTGTTGAGCAGAAGCAATTTATTTGAGGCGCTCAACCTGAGGTACTTTGGTCCTGTGGACGGTCATGATGTTCAGCACCTGGTGGCTGTGCTCTCGGATTTGAAAAAAATACCTGGCCCTAAGATCCTCCACTGCGTAACCGTTAAAGGAAAAGGCTTTGGACCCGCAGAAAAAGGAGATGCCACCACCTGGCATGCACCTGGCACTTTTGATAAGATCACGGGTGAGATTCATAAGAAAACTTATGCGGTGCCTCAGGCGCCAAAATACCAGGATGTATTCGGTCATACCCTCGTTGAGCTTGCGCGCACCAACGAAAAAATAATGGGTGTTACTCCGGCCATGCCCTCAGGAAGTTCAATGAACATCATGATGAAGGCAATGCCCGACCGCGCATTCGATGTGGGCATCGCAGAACAGCATGCGGTAACTTTTTCGGCAGGACTCGCCACCAGGGGAATGATTCCCTTCTGTAACATTTATAGTTCTTTCATGCAGCGTGCCTACGATTCGGTGGTGCACGATGTGTGCATTCAAAACCTGGCCGTAAACTTTTGCCTGGATCGCGCCGGGGTTGCCGGAGCAGATGGACCTACCCACCACGGTGCATACGATATCGCATACTTCAGATGTCTGCCCAATATGATTATCGCCTCCCCAATGAATGAGGAGGAACTGCGCAATCTGATGTACACGGCTCAGCTACCACGCGAAGGCAGTGCTTTTTCCATCCGATATCCACGCGGACAAGGTGTAATGCCGGACTGGCGTAAACCTTTTGAGGAAATTGTCATTGGAACCGGCCGTGTGGTCAGAGAGGGAAGTGATCTCGCTGTATTGTCCATCGGTCACATTGGAAATTATGTCACCGAGGTAGCAGAACGACTTGCCGCGAAGGGCATTGACATTGGTCATTATGATCTTCGCTTTGTAAAACCGCTGGATGAAAATCTTCTTCATCAGGTGTTTAAAAAATATCAGCGTGTGATTACGCTGGAAGACGGTTGCATCCAGGGTGGTTTCGGAAGTGCTGTTTTAGAGTTTATGGCCGACCACGGCTATCAGGCTTCAGTGAAGCGCCTGGGACTTCCTGACGCAGTCATTGAGCATGGCGAACAGATCGAGTTGCACAATGAGTGTGGCATTGGTCCGGACGGAATTGAACAAGCGGTGCTGAGTCACCTGGAAACGGCCGTTGTCGGAGTTCAGTAAAATATTTCCTGCTTCTAAAAAATCCGGACATGGTCCGGTGCAGTTCGTCCTCCTTCACGGTTATTGTGAAGGCACATGGGTCTGGAAAGACCTGATTCCGGGACTTGAAAAGCACTCTTCCATTCTTGCATTTGATCTACCGGGCTTCGGTGAATCAGCAGGCATGCCGATTCCTTTATCCATTGAGGAAATTGGAAAATCAATTTGGCGTGTCTGCGAAGATCTTGGTTTTGATAAGCCTGTTTTGGTAGGCCATTCCCTTGGCGGCTATGTTGCATTGGCTATGGCATCCCTTCATCCTGAAAAACCCGCTGGACTCTCTCTATTTCATTCAACCATTTTTGCCGATACGCCTGAAAAAAAATTGAATCGTGACAAGGTTATTAGAGCAGTGAATGAATACGGTGCAACACCATTTCTGAAAACATTTTCACCAGGCCTCTTTGCAAACCCTGATGGCGGAGAAGCACAATGGTTTAGTAAAAAAGTTGCGGAAACGCCGGGAAGTTCAATTGCAGCTTATGCAGAACTTATGAAGCAACGGCCCGATCGGGCCAATGACTGGCAAAAACTGGCTTTTCCGTTATTGGTTGTGGCGGGAAGAAAAGACAACATTATTGATGTTCCCTCCTCTGAAAAAGCCATTGCCCTAAATCCTAGGGCACAATTGGAAATCCTTGAAAAATCAGCCCATATGGGGATGTTGGAGGAGCCGGAAAAATCTATTGCTATTCTAATTGAATTTTTGAGCCGCTGTAAAGCCACACTGTCGAATCATTAAATTTCATTCATTATCTTTGTTATTAGCCCCTAAAACCTTGTAGTATATGACGGTTAGAGTTCCCATTGCACAGTGGAATGACTTCGCAGCCAATTTTTCTCTGTTTTGCTGGTCTGCAGCATTATTGGTTTTGATTGTCTACCTGATCAAACTGTTTACCATCCCTAATCCGAAAGACAAGTACGATTTCATCAACAGGCATGAGATCAATTGGTTGTGGATTGGTTCCATTCTGGTCATACTGGGTGGTTGTTTCTACGGAAATTCAGCCATCATTGAAGTGACCAACCTTTGGATTGTGGTGAGGTTTTTTGTCACCTGTTCCCTTGGTATGATCGTGGCGCTGGTTATTCAGAATTTGTTAAAATTTTATTACCCGTTTTTTGTTGAAAAGAGACTCAGGGTTCTTCGATTCACGCCTAAAATTTCCCCCACTGGTCGCGCCATGAAGCTGCTCAGTGAAGATGATGAAGACGCCTACCTCGATGAAGGAATGCAGGCTGAGGAAAATGTTTTTTCTGTTGACTATGACGTATGGAAGGACGAAGAATCCGGATACGTTAAAATTGAAAAGTACGCAGGCCATCTTCATGCGACCGAATGTCCGGAGTGCAATTATCAAACCCTTAAGATTGTTCGGGAAGAAATATTGTCTCAGCCTACAGCAACAGACGAAGGGCAACTTGAAAAGCATTATAAGTGCGGTTACTGCGGTCATAAGATGAAAAAGACTGTTCATCTTCGGTACAGCAGTAAGTTCGATTCACCGGCAGCCACTGCCTGATCTATCCTACATTTAGGAAGAACGTCATCTCTCGGTTCTGCTGCCGTACTGGAAGTATTGGTGCTGATCCAGTAACATTGTAGTCCTGATGCAAGTTTCTGTACAAGGGAGTGTTTTTTCGGTTGTGCCATCCGGTGATACGGTCACGGTGGATGGAAATTCTCTGAATTGGGATTTGGCCATTGCGCCAGATGGTTCATGCAGTATTATTCATGATGGAAAGCATTATCAGGCCAGGGTTATTGCTTACCAACCCGATTCGAAAAAAATGACCCTGAGTTTCAATGGCCGTGTTGTTGAGCTGAGTTTCAAAGATGATTCGGATGTGCTCCTTGAAAAGCTTGGTATGACTGCAACCGCTGCATCGAAGGTCAAGCAGTTATTGTCACCAATGCCGGGACTTATTACTGAGGTCAGGGTTAAGGAAGGACAATCGGTTGTTGCCGGTGATCCATTGCTGGTGTTGGAAGCAATGAAAATGGAAAATGTGGTGAAGGCAACTGCCCCCGGTACAGTAACGGTTATCCATGTCCAGAAGGGAGACCGGATTGAAAAAGGAAGCGTGTTGATTGAATTTTAATTTATGGTGGCGTTTGAATCATTTGTGCTGGATAATGGACTGAAAGTAATTGTTCACGAAGATCCAACCGTACAAATCGCGGTGATGAATGTGATGTATGATGTTGGCTCCCGTGATGAGGATCCAAACCGAACCGGCTTTGCGCACCTCTTCGAGCACCTGATGTTTGGTGGCTCTGCCAATGTACCGAGTTACGATGAGCCCCTTCAACTTGCAGGGGGCGAAAACAATGCATTCACAAGTTCCGACGTAACCAATTATTATCTGACGGTACCTGCTGCCAATCTCGAAACTGGTTTTTGGCTGGAGAGTGACCGCATGCTTGGATTGTCTTTCGATCCTAATGTTTTAGAGGTTCAGCGAAAGGTGGTGGTTGAAGAATTTAAACAGAGCTACCTCAATCAACCGTATGGCGATGTAATGCTTTTGCTCTCGCCACTTTCCTACAAGGTTCACCCATACCAATGGCCTACGATCGGCAAAAAACCTGAACATGTGGAAGGTGCAAGTATGGAAGATGTGCGTAGTTTCTTTTACCGGCATTATGTTCCGTCGAATGCTGTTTTGGTGGTGGCAGGAAATGTTCAGGTAAGTGCCGTCCGCTCTTTGGCAGAAAAATGGTTTGCTCCAATCCCCTCTGGTATTAAACCTAAACGGAATATTGCTGTAGAGCCGGATCAACATGAAAAGCGAACGTTGAAAACTTCTGCTTCTGTTCCTGCACATGCATTGTACAAGACCTTTCACATGGGTGGCCGACTATCATCGCAGTACCATGCAGTTGATTTGATGTCCGATATGCTCGGCAGAGGCAACAGCAGTCGATTGCACCAGCGCTTGGTGCGTGAAAAGGAAATTTTTAGTCAGGTGAGTTCCTGGGTAACAGGCGCTGCTGATCCCGGGCTGCTTGTTTTCAGCGGACGAACCATGAATGGCATTACGCCGGAGGAAGCAGAAAAGCACCTGGACGAGGTCATCGCTGATTTTTTAAATAAGGGCCCCACCGGTCAGGAGATGGAAAAAGTGAGGAACCAGGCGGAGACATCACATGAATTCTCTGAAACGGAAGTGATGAACCGGGCATTGAACCTTGCTTATGCCGCCACCCTCGGCAACCCGGAAATGGTCAACCAGGAACTCGACCTCATCCGAAAGGTTTCTGTCGATGAGATACGATCCACCGCATCGTCGGTGATCCGGGAAGAAAACAGCTCCGTTCTCTACTACCATAAAAAAAGTTGAACATGAAAATTCGTGTTGGCCTTGGCTTTGATGTACATGAATTGAAATCAGGCACTCCTTTACATTTGGGTGGAATTCTGATTCCTTCCGACCTCGGCGCAGTAGGTCATTCAGATGCTGATGTTCTGATCCACGCACTTTGCGATGCCATTCTTGGCGCTGCAGGGATGAGGGACATCGGCCACCATTTTTCCAATAAAGATGACCGGTGGAGAAATGCAGACAGTAAAATTTTTCTTAGGGAAGTGATGGCCATGATCTCCAGCAAGGGTTGGAAAGTCGAGAATGCAGACTGCACGCTTGTATTGGAGTCGCCCAAAATCAATCCGCACATCGATCAAATGAAGGCTGCGCTCGCTCCGATTCTTGGCATCTCTGAGTCCGACATTTCCATTAAAGCCACAACCAATGAGGGGCTCGGTTATGTTGGCAGGCGTGAAGGCATCAACGCCACCTCGGTGGTGCTGCTCTCTTCAAAATGACGTCCTTCTTAAAAATTCGATCAACTTCTGACGGTTCAACAACGGTTGAAAATACCCAACTGGGTGAGACCTACCACTCGGTCCACGGCGCTGTAACCGAGTCCAGGCATGTGTTTTTATGGAATGGTCTCGAGTGGTTTGAAAAGAACAGATCAGCCCGACCGATAAAAATTTTTGAAGTCGGGTTGGGCACCGGATTAAATGCCGCACTCGCTACGCAATGGTCCGTTCAAACCAACGTTCCAATACGATATACCTCAATTGAAAAATATCCATTGGAAGAGCACCTCGTGGAATCCTTGGTATTTCCAGGACTAGACCGTCAGTGGCTTGATAAGATCCACCGCGCCTCATGGAATGAACAACTTGACGTTCACCCAATGGTTTCATTTAAGAAAATTTCTGCCGACCTGCTGGAGTTCGATCCAGAGCCAGGGTCAGCTGATTTGATTTTTTTTGATGCCTTTGCCCCATCCCGACAGCCGGAGATGTGGGATATGTCTGTGATTGAGAAGATAACAACATTGATGTCGCGCGAAGGAGTGCTGGTGAGCTATTGTGCACAGGGACAGTTTAAGAGAAACCTGCGCAGTTGTGGACTTGAAGTTGCTGCGCTGCCTGGTCCGCCCGGAAAGCGCGAGATGGTAAGAGCGATACGACCGTCCATCCCTGCCTGACTTTTTTCAACGAAGGCGGCTGTCTATATTGCACCTTCTATTTTTTAATACGTGAGCTTCCGTCTGATTCTGATCCTTGTGGTGTTTTCCTTTTTGGAGCTCCGATCTCAATCCATTTTAAATCAAAAGGTAGGATCTGAATGGAAGGGTCGTGCTTTGTTGGAATTAATTGACAAACTCGAGGCTGATAGCAAGACCAGATTTTTCTTTTTGCCGGCTTGGCTAAAAACGGTTCAATTGGAAAAAGATCCTGCAGGGAAAAACCTTCAGCAGGTACTTATTGAGTTGTTTGAAAATTCTGATTTAACGTTTTATGAATTGCACCCTGGTGCGGTGATTTTCTTGCGTGATCCTGCCAAAGAAATGCAGCATCGGCAACTTGTTTCGTCTGCGATCAGGGAATTTAAAAAGCCTGAAAAAATAGTTTTTGGCTCAGAGCAGAATTTCAGACCAGGACAACGCGTAACGCTGAAGGGTAAAGTAACTGACGCCAAGTCGGGAGATCCGGTTTCCGGTGCAACCATTCAGATTTCCGATGTTAATGCCGGAGTGGTCACTGATGCAGACGGTGCGTTTGAGATTGGAATTTTTACTGGTAACCACGTTGTTCGGATCAACTACATCAATTACGATGAAAAGGTTTTTGAATTGATGGCTTTTGCTACCGGGGAGCTTGCCGTTACCCTCGATGAAACACCCATGTTGTTGGAAGAAGTGGTGGTAACCGATCGGGCTGCTCGCGAGGTAACCACCGCGCGGATTGGCCAATCCCGCATCAGTGTTCAGGAGATACGGAGGTTACCTGCTTTAATGGGCGAGGTCGACATCATTCGTCAGATTCAGGCCATGCCCGGAGTAACCACTGCTGGTGAAGCAGCGTCAGGATTTAATGTCAGAGGGGGAAGCGTCGATCAAAACCTCGTTTTGTACGAAGGTGTGCCGGTATTCAATACCTCGCATGCTTTTGGATTTTTTTCAGCATTTAATGCGTCTTCTATTCGGGAGGCCAATTTTTATCGCGGTGGTATTCCCGCTGAATTTGGTGGTCGCGCCTCATCTGTTCTTGATATTCAGGCCGCTGAAGGTGATCCGGAGCAGTGGCATGGCGGTGGCGGAATTGGCATACTCTCTACGCAGATTCAAGTGAACGGACCGATTCAGAAAGACCGTACAACGGTAATGGGTACACTTCGAACAACCTATTCTGATTTGCTGGTACGATCCATCAAAACAAATTATGCCAATCTGAGCGATAGTGAAGTAGGCTTCATGGATGGCAGCATGAAAATTTCCCATCGTTTTTCGGATAAAGCCAGGATCTCTGCATCATATTATGGAAGCTCTGATTCATTCCGAATCACCGGCGACTCATCTTACTCCTGGAACAACAAATTATTTTCCACTCGTTTCGATAAGACTTTTACGCCTGGTTTTCAGGCAAGCTTTTTTGCCGGCGCCGGCCAATACAATTATTTGGTAAACAACCGCCAGCCTGAAACCGGATTTGATTTGTCTTATCAAATCACTTATCCAACGGCTAAGGCTGACTTTTCATTACAGGCCGGACAACATAAATTTTCTTTTGGTGGACAGGGAACATGGTATGCTTTTGATCCGGGAAGGCTTACACCATTGAAAGGATCTAACGCAAAAAATATCGTAATGCCTTCGAAGCAATCTTCCGAGTATGCAGTTTACCTGGGCGACGGCATCACCATTGGAGAAAAGTTTTTTGCGGAGGCAGGCATTCGTTACAGCCTTTTCTATTCCCTTGGACCGGAGAAAGAATTTACCTATCAGGCTGGACAGCCCATTGAAACGGTAAATCAAACCGGAACAGTCGATTATGCTAAAGGAGAAATTGTAAGGTCATACCAGGGATTAGAGCCAAGGGTATCGGCAAGATTTTCATTGAGTGAGAAGTCCTCGATTAAAGCAGGGTTTAATCGCGCCTACCAGTATGTTCACCTCATTACCAATACAACGGCTGTTACGCCTGTTGACATTTGGCTTCCAAGCGGTACTTATTTCAGGCCGCAGTATGCAGATCAACTCTCCGCAGGTTATTTCAGAACCGATAAGGATAAAGGCTGGGAAGGTTTTATTGAAGGATTTTATAAAGAGATGAATGGCATTCTTGAGTTTAAAGACGGTGCCCGTTTAATACTTAACAACAGTCTGGAGACTGATTTGTTGCAGGGTGTTGGCAGGGCCTATGGAACAGAGGTTTCACTGTCTAAAAATTCCGGCCGACTCCAGGGAACAGCAAGCTATACCTGGTCGCGTTCCCTGCGAACCATTAACGGTGTTGGAGAGCGGGATAAAATCAACAATGGCCTAGAGTATCCTTCAAATTTTGATCAGCCTCATTCAGTGGTGGCGCAATGGCGGTATGGGATATCCAGAAGAATTTTCTTTTCCGGAAGTTTCACATTTCGGTCGGGCAGACCCATAACGGCGCCTTATGCCGGTTACCTGATCGACCAGATTGCCATTGGAAATTTTTCTGAGCGAAATCAGTACCGAATCCCTGATTACCATCGACTTGATTTGGGCATTGTTCTGGAAGGAAGCCATCGTCGGAACAAAAAGGTTTCAGGCTCCTGGTCACTTTCGGCAGTAAATGTCTACGGCCGACAAAATCCCTACACCATATTTTTCAGAGGACAATCCAATGGAATTTTTAAAGCTTACCAGATCTCGGTAATTGGCGCTATGATTCCTTCCTTGACTTACCAATTCAAATTCTGAAATGATGAAGCGCCTATTATTTTTTGACGCTATGAATTTCAGATCAGGCATCCGTTGGCTTCCAGCTGCGCTGTTGTTGGCGGCATCTTGTATTACACCTATTGATTTTGAAGTTCCAGGATCGGGCGCATTGCTGGTGGTGGATGGGAGCATCACCAATCGACCTGGCCCATATACAGTTAAACTTTTTAAATCCTTTGTTATAGACAACCGGTATGAAAATCCTGTATCTGAATTCGGAGCGAAAGTTATCCTTTTCGACGATCAGGGAAATTCAGAACAACTCATTGAAACAGATAAGGGCATCTACAAAACGCAGGGACTGATCAATGGCCAATTGGGACGCGCTTACCACATCACCATTCGCACGCGTGATGGAAAAGAATATTTTTCAGAACCTGATAAAATTGAGGATCCCGGACAGCTTGACTCTTTGTATTTCGACTACATCTCTGAAACCAGAATTGAAAACGGAGTTGAAGTGCCGTACCGTGGCTTCAGGGTGTTTGTTGATGCTGCAGGATCCAAAGAGGAAAATCTGATTCGTTGGCGTTGGACAGGTACGTATGAGATTTTGACCTTTCCGGAGTTGCACATGAAGATTACTGACCGCGGTCCGATTGCTGATCCGCTACCCTGCAGTGGATATAAGGTTGGTGACAATGGATTGTTAAAAACCGGTCCGTGCTTATGTTGCACCTGTTGGGTCAACATGTACCAGGATCGCCCTTTGCTTTCAGATGAGCAGTTTATTAATGCAGGTGATTTCCGTCGGGTACCGCTCGCTTTTATTCCTTTAGATCGGCGATTGTTTTACAATAAATTTCATTTTGAGGTAGAGCAACTTAGTCTAAGCCGCACAGCTTATGAGTTCTGGAAAGCAGTCCGGGATCAAAGGGATGGTTCGGCAAGTCTCTTTCAACCTCCAAATGCCAAAGCAAGAGGAAACATTCGTTCAAAAGACGGGGATGAAGTACTTGGATTGTTTTCGGTGGGCGGCGTAAGCATTCGATCACTCTTTTTAAATCAGTCCATTGCGCCGGATAAGGTTTTACCCATCGACACCATCAAAGGAAGTTGTTTGAAGGTAGATCCAACGGCAACCATTAATCGTCCTGAATTTTGGTGATGAGAAAAATACTGCTCATTGGTTTATTTTCCTGGCTGTGGGTTACTCCAGTGCGTGCACAGGATTCCGATGCACTGACCCAAAGAATCTCGGCTCTGATGAAGGAATTTCCTCGTCTAAGTGTTGCGGTGTTTTTTAATCAGGATCGATTTATTCCTGGCGACTCAGCGGTGGTTTATGCCGAAGTTCGTGAACCATCGGGTCAGATTTTTACCCGTCGACAGGTACTACATTTAGAATTGGTTAACGAACAGGGCAAAATTGTTCACCGTCAGCATGCGCTGCTTCCTAATGGCAGGGCTGAGACTTTCTTGAATTTTCCTGCAACCCTCAAGCCGGGCAATTATCTGCTGCGTTCCTATACCGATCACATGAAAAATTTTGGTCCGACATCCTATTTCTATCGCGAAATAGAGATGCTGGCAGAACGCTCCTTCAGGAATGCTGCGTTGCAGGCATCCATTAACCTCTATGCAGAGGGGGCAAAAGTTTTGGGCGGTTTTCCCTCCAGAATAATTATTTCATACCATGGGATCCCGTTGGGTTCAGCGATCGAACTACACGGCTCTGTTTCTGGTTCGATGGGGAAAATTTTCACTGATGGCACTGGGTTTTCTGAAATCAACATAAGGCCAGTTTCCGGTGAACAAATTAATGCAAAGTACGGCGAGGAGGTTATCAGTAACGATATTCCAGTGCAATCGGAAGGCGTATCGCTTTTGATGCGCCGTGATGGAAGGCCAAGGATGGTGGTGTACAGAAAAGGAGCGGCTTATCGAAATGAAAAGAAACTGAGTGCAATTGTTTTCACAGGCGGAAGGCTTTTTCCTCAAGCCATAGAAAGTTCAACATCTGACAGTTTGGTCTTTGGTCTGACAGGGAATTTTTCCGTCGGAACCAGCAGGTTTTCTTTGTTTGACCCGGATGGCAATGAGTTGTTATCAAGGATTTTTCTGAGTGGCGAACCGGTGGCTCCACCCAAAGTTGCTTCGGATAAGCCTGTCTATTCGATGCGTGAAAGCATCACCCTTCAGGGCGAAGGCCTTGAAGCAAATTCCGTCGACAGTCGATCACGGTACTGGTTGTCGGTAACCGATTCTAGGGCGTGGAGAAAGCCAGAGCAGGTGGTGGATCCAATACTGCATTCAACTTTTCTTGCAGCAGGTTTCGGGCTTCACCATCCGGACTACCGACACAACCAACAGGACGACCGCTGGCTTTCTGTGATCCAGGAAAATTGGTTGCTATTGAATTGGCAAAGAAAAGATTTTAAGACCGTTCCTTTCAGCAGTGTACTACGTTTCGATGGAACAGTTTTACGGAAAGGTCAAAAGATGCTGACCGACTCCCTTTCGTTGATGCTCTTTCTTCAAAACAAAATGATTGGCTATGAAGTGCCGGTGGTCGATGGACGATTTGAGTTTCCTTTGCTTTTTGATTTTAATGGTGAGGATGATTTGTTTTATTCAATTTATAGGAAGGACTCTGTTTTTGCAGATGTAAAAATTCTTTTAGACCGCGATACGGTTAGTCAGGTAAGACCTTTCCGAACCGAAATGCAATACAACAAGGATTTCTTTTCTGATCATTTGCTAAGGAAGCGGGCTACCGAAAAGTCTTTTCGCTTTTTTGCCAGCGCTGCAGCTGTAACGCAGGAACAAGCCCCGGATCCGAATAAACCTTTTGAAAGTAAACTCAGGGGAGTAGATGTTTCAGTTCGCATCGATGATTATGTGGTGTTTCCTACCATGGAGGATGTCATAAGGGAAATCATACCTTCCTTACGATTCCGGAAGACACCTTCAGGTGCACTGGTTCGTGTGGTTTTGTATAGTCCGGTGGTGCTCAACGACCCTATTCTTTCCAGGGGCGACCCCTTGTACATCATCGACGGAAGGATGACCAGAGACACCGATTATTTCCTTGCCATGAATCCTGCCGACCTCATCACCATTGGTGTCGTCAGAAACATTTCGAAACTTACACCGCTTGGAGCGATAGGGCGAAATGGAGTGGTCATCATCCGAACCCGAAAACCTTCAGCCATCCAGGAATTCACAGACAATACGTTTATGAAAATTTCTGGTCTCAACCCACAGCTTCAGAAACTTCAGTTTTCACATGAAAATTCCAGAGTACCTGATCTTCGTTTTGTTCTGTATTCAATGAATCCTGCTCAGGCTGTGGCTGGCGCAAAGGCTTCACACACATTTAAGTGCTCCGATCAGGTTGGTACTTTTTTAATTCGTTTGGAAGGCTGCTCCGATGCGGGTGCCTATTTTTCAGGTTGGAGTAAATTTTCTGTAACACAACCCTAAAGCATTTTCATTATTCGCATCTTGGTGCATGGATCGGACCAATTGGCGAGAATCTGCAGCATGGATGAAGCGGCAAAACCAATTCAGGCTTGCCCATGCCTCTAAGGTCTGGACCACCTATCAATGGCAAAAACTGACCGGAGCTGTTTTGTTGCCGGAAATGCCATTGAGCCTGTCCATAGAAACTGGCACTGCCTGCAACCTAAGATGCCCTGAATGTCCAAGTGGTTTGAAATCTTTCACGCGTCCGCAGGGAAAATTAAGCGCTGATTTCTTTCGATCAGTTTTGGATGAGGTTCATCCGTGGCTGCTAAATCTAAATCTTTACTTTCAGGGGGAGCCCCTGCTGCACCCGGAGTTTCATGAACTTGCGGCGTATGCATCCTCAAAAAATATTTTTACACGCACCTCTACCAATGGACATTTTCTTGATGAATCCTCAGCAAGAAAATTAATTGATTCTGGAATTGACAGCATAACGGTTTCGGTAGACGGCACAACGCAGGAGGTATATGAATCGTACCGAAAAGGAGGGCAACTCGACAGGGTATTGGATGGCATCCGTAATCTTTCGGAGGCCAGGAAAAAAAGTAAGAAGATTACGCCGGTCATCCGTCTGCAATTTTTGGTCACCGGTGAAAATGAACATCAATTGAATTCTGTTTACGATTTGGCGCGAAGGGTTGGTGCAGATCGGGTTGATTTCAAATCTGTCCAGGTTTATGAATTTGAAAGTGGTTCACCTTTAATCTCCGGCCACAAAAATTTCGCTCGGTATAAAAAAACATCGACGGGAAACTGGGTTATCAAAAATGATCTGGAAGACCATTGCTGGAGGATGTGGAGTGGAAGCGTAATCACGTGGGATGGTCAGGTAGTCCCATGTTGCTTCGACAAGGATGCGCGTCATTCGCTGGGCAACCTGAAGCAACAAAGTTTCCAAACAGTTTGGAAGAGTGAAGCGTACAACTCCTTCCGTATGTCTGTGCTTAAATCCCGCAGAGATGTTGATATTTGCGCGAATTGTACGGAAGGCTTGAAATTGACAAACTGATCACCCATGAAATACGACGTTTACGGAATAGGCAATGCATTGGTCGATATCGTTACCGAAGTTGGCGAGGACTTTTTTATTCAGAACAACATTCAAAAGGGTGTCATGACCTTGGTGGATGAAAAGCGACAGCATGAGCTTATTGGCGCCATTGATATGACGCGCAGTAAAATGTCTTGTGGGGGCTCTGCAGGCAATACGGTCATTGCGGTTAGTCAGTTTGGTGGAAAAAGTTTCTACTCCTGCCTGGTAGCAAAAGATGATTTGGGAAGATTTTTTCTCAAAGATCTGGAGCGAAATGGTGTCTCTACCAACCTGAGGGCAGAAGCCTGTCCCGAAGGCTTGTCTGGCCGGTGTTTGGTGATGACCACACCCGATGCAGACCGAACCATGAACACTTTTTTGGGAATCAGTTCCATGCTTGCGCCAGAGCACATCGATAAAGATGCCATCCGTAATTCAAACTACCTTTATCTGGAAGGCTACCTGGTGGCCAGTGCAAAAGGTACCGATGCAATGCTGGAGGCCAAACAGATCGCTGAGTCAAGCGGTTGCAAAGTTTCCCTCACCCTGTCAGATCCAAACATGGTCAAATTTTTCAGGGAAAAATTTGTGGAAGTTATTGGGGCAAGCGTCGACCTTTTATTCTGTAATGAGGAGGAGGCCATGATGATCACATCTACCCAATCGGTCGAAGATGCTGCATCCAAACTTCGTGGACTTGCAAAGAACTTTGTGATCACCCTTGGAGCGAATGGTGCCTTGGTTTATGATGGCAAGTTGAAAATCAGTATAGAGCCCTTCAGTACCAAAGTGGTGGACACCAATGGTGCCGGAGATATGTTCGCGGGTGCATTTTTATACGGCATCAATCATGGACATAGTTTCGCCGATGCCGGAAGGGCAGCATCGCTTGCTTCTTCCAGAGTGGTCGCCCAATGGGGCCCCAGGCTTGCGCCGGAGGAAGCACGAAGGGTTTTAAGTGATCTGATGGGCTAAAATTCCACGCGCAGGCAATTGGAATTGCCTGATCTGATGGTTTTGAAAGAACTGCATTAAATTCACGGCTCAGTATCCGTGAAAGGTTTTTTTACGGTCATAATGTTCTGGAAGCAACTTTAAATAAATAAATATGAAGTTAAAGATGATCCTCTTGGCGGCAGTGTTGATTGCAACAGCGCCTGTCTTCGCCCAAAAGAAAACCAAGGCAGCCCCCGAAGCTCCGGCGGTTAAAGCATCTCTTGCGGCACCGGTTAAGGTTACCACCGTAGAAGGAATTACGGAGTACAGACTTCAAAACGGTCTTCGCGTGTTGCTTTTCCCTGATCCCTCCAAACAAACCATCACGGTTAACATCACCTACATGGTTGGTTCAAAACACGAAAACTATGGCGAGACTGGCATGGCCCACTTATTGGAGCACCTGGTGTTCAAAGGAACGCCTAAGCATCCGAACATTCCACAGGAATTATCTGAACATGGTGCCCGCCCCAATGGAACAACGTGGGTCGACCGCACCAATTATTTTGAAACATTTAATGCTACTGAAGAAAATCTGAAGTGGGCACTGGATCTGGAATCCGATCGGATGGTCAACTCCTACATCGCTAAAAAAGATTTGGACAGCGAAATGACCGTCGTTAGAAACGAATTTGAATCAGGTGAAAATGATCCTTTTGGCGTCCTGATGGAGCGCGTTATGTCAACCGCTTATCTGTGGCACAACTACGGCAAATCAACCATTGGCGCCAGGGCAGACATTGAGAATGTTCCCATCGACCGACTACAGGGATTCTACAGAAAATATTATCAGCCCGATAATGCCGTGCTGACGGTTGCGGGAAAATTCGATGAGCCCAAAACCCTTGAGATGATCAATAATTATTTTGGTGTTATTCCAAGGCCGGCGCGCGGAATTGATAAAACCTATACGGTCGATCCAACCCAGGATGGTGAGCGTGTGGTTACCCTGCGGAGGGTAGGTGACGTTCAGTTGGCAATGGCTGCCTACCACATTCCGGCCGGTTCACACCCGGACTATCCGGCCATTGAAGTGCTCTCCAATATTTTGGGAAGCGAACCTTCCGGTCGATTGTATAAAGCGCTTGTCGATACTAAGAAAGCCAGCAATACCGGAGCATTTTCATTTGAGTGGAAAGAACCAGGATTGTTGTTGACCTATGCTGAGGTTTTAAAAGAAAATTCTTTGGAGGATGCCAAAAATGCGATGCTTAAGACCCTCGATGAGACGGCTGCAGTTGCACCCACCAAAGAGGAAGTTGACCGCGCAAAAAATGAAATTCTGAAACAAATTGAACTGGCATTTAATTCATCTGAACGCATTGCACTTTCTCTTTCAGAGTCCATCGGTATGGGCGATTGGAGGTTGTTGTTTTTGAACCGCGATCGAATTGCCAGCGTAAATGTTCTTTCCGTGAAAAGAGTGGCAAGCACCTATTTGAAGCCGGACAATCGTACCGTGGGTATATTTCTTCCAACCGAAAAGCCTGAGCGCTCGGAAATTCCTTCAACACCGGATGTAGAGGAGCTGGTCAAGGATTATAAAGGATCTCAAACCATAGCGCAAGGTGAAGCTTTTGATCCAACACCTTCAAATATTGAATCTCGTACCACCAGGGCTGAATTGGGCAATGGCATGAAAGTGGCCATGCTGTCCAAAAAAACCCGTGGTGAATCGGTGGAAGCCTCCATCATCTTCCGGTTTGGTGATGAGAACTCACTTCAGGGAAAAAGCAAAGCAGCGCAGTACGCAGCGAGCATGTTGAACAAGGGAACAAGCAAAAGAACCCGTCAGCAAATCAAAGATGAGTTCGACAGACTCAAAGCGAACGTAAGCATTGGTGGCGGACCGAGCCAGGCATCGGTTAGCATTTCAACTACCCGACCCAACCTGGTGGAAACCATGAAACTTGTAGCCGAGTTGCTGAAGGACCCTTCCTTCCCTGCCGATGAGTTTGAAAAAGCCAAGAATGAAGAGCTTGCAGGCATTGAGGCCAACCGAAGCGAGCCGCAGGCCATTGCCATCAATAAAATTCAACGACACCTGGCCCCCTATAAAAAAGGTGATCCCCGTTATGTAGGCACTTTTGATGAGGAGATTGCTGATCTCAAAGCATTGAGCCTCGAGGAGGTAAAAAAATTCTATAAAGATTTTTATGGTGCCAGTCAGGCGACCATGTCGGTGGTTGGTGATTTCGATGCAACGGAAATTCAGTTGCTCGCTAAGGATTTGTTCGGAAGTTGGAAGAGCACGCAAGCCTATACCCGAATCACCAACAGTGTGCAACAGGTTCCAGTGATCAACGAGGCGATTGAAACGCCTGATAAGGCAAACGCAATGTTTGTTGCTGCCTACAACATTGAGTTCCGTGATGACAATCCAGATTATCCCGCACTGATCCTTGGTAACTACATCTTAGGTGGTGGATTTTTGAATTCACGGTTGGCCACGCGCATCCGACAGAAGGATGGATTAAGCTATGGCGTGGGTTCCAATTTCAATGCTGGCGCATTGGATGCCATTGGCTCCTTCTTTGCTTACGCGATTTATGCCCCTGAAAATGCTGAAAAACTGGAAGTGGCTTTCCGTGAGGAGATTGATAAGGTGATCAAGGATGGTTTTACAGCGGAGGAAGTTGCTGCTGCTAAATCCGGATGGCTGCAGGGAAGAACGGTAACCCGCGCTCAGGACAGAAGTCTGGTAGGCACGTTGAACAATTACCTTTTTATTAAGCGTGATTTATCCTGGGACGCAGGTATAGAAAAGAGGGTAGAGCAACTCACCGTCGATCAGATCAATGCGGCTATGAAGAAATACCTCAGGCCTGAAAGCATCAATATTGTGAAGGCTGGGGATTTTGCGAAGGCTAAAGCAAAAGCTGCAGAGAAAAAGTAATTCAACTGATGGTTCGGTTTTGAGCCATCGTCATTTTTAAAAATTGAGCAGTCCGTGATGGGTACATCACGGACTGTTTTTTGATGCGTTTGGGTTAATAGGCTGAAGTTTAGGTCTATCCAGGGGTGTCAATTGGTTCGAAATTCACGCCCTGACCACTGATTTTGCAAAAATCAATATTAGTGCCATCTTTGGGGCCCTTTTGAAAAAGGGCTTAAAAAGGCACTATTATGAAGCGTACATACCAACCCTCCCGCAGAAAGAGAAAGAATAAGCACGGTTTTCGCGAAAGAATGGCTTCCGCCAACGGACGCAGGGTATTGGCCAGCCGCAGGAAAAAGGGGCGTAAAAAGCTGACCGTTTCTGACGAGAAGACCTTCAAGAAGAAGTAATCTTTCGTTTTCTTCCCTGGGTTAGTGGTGCCATTATCCAACCATGGGGGACTACAGTTTTCCAAAGTCAAATCGACTTACAGGTAAAAAGAAAATAGACCGATTGTTCGGTCAGGGGAAGACTTTTGTTCGTTTCCCGTTCAGGGTTATTTACCTGAATGCTGAAGGGCCTGCCTACCAGGCAATGTTTTCTGTTCCTTCGCGCCAATTCAAAAATGCTACTGACCGCAACCGGATCCGAAGGCAAATGAGAGAGGCTTTCCGCCACGAACAGGCCCCTTTGCGGTCCGTCACTCCTCTCATGATTGTCTATATTTACATAGCCAAGGAAATACTCCCCGGAAAAGAAATCCGTGAGAAGATGGCGCAAGCCATCGCTTTCCTGATTCGACAATGCTGAAAAAATTTAAGCTGCCCGTTGGCGCCGCTGCGCTGCTGATCCTGGTCTCGGGGTTTCTAATTCCTGCAGACCGCTACTTTGAGATCGCTCGCAGCCTCGACATCTTCTCCACTTTGTTTAAAGAGGTCAATGCAAACTACGTTGACGAGGTGGATCCTTACCGCCTGGCAGAAAAAGGAATTGGTGCTATGCTGGAATCGCTCGATCCTTACACCACTTTCATTCCTGAAGAATCGGCTGAAGCCTTCAGCATTCAAACCACCGGGCAGTATGCCGGAATTGGTGCACTGGTTGTCAATCTGGATAAAAAAGTTTTGATCAGTCAGCCTTACATCGACTTTCCAGCCCATCGGGCAGGTGTAAGGGTAGGAGATGAAATTGTTGCGGTAGATGGAAAATCGGTGGAAAATCTTCCAGTTTCTGCAGTTACGACCATGTTGAAAGGTGCACCCAAAACACAGGTTGAAGTTGTCTTCAACAGACCGGGGGAGAAAAAGGAAATAAAATTATTGTTGACCAGGGAAAGAATCAAAGTCACCAACATAGCCTGGTATGGCATGGTCGATGAGCAAACCGGATACATTGGGCTAGCTGAATTTACTACTGGCGCTGGTCGTGAAATACAAGAGGCCATTCGCCAGATGAAAAAATCAGGCATGAAGAATTTGATCCTTGATTTAAGGGATAATCCTGGTGGACTGCTTCATGAGGCTGTAAATATTGTTGGACTTTTTATTCCAAAGGGAAGTGAAGTTGTAAAGACTAAAGGCAGACTGGAAGATTTCAATAAGACCTATAAAACACTTTCACAACCTGAAGACTTGGAACTCCCGGTGGCGGTGTTGGTCAGCAATGGCAGTGCGTCTGCGAGTGAAATTGTTGCTGGCGCCTTGCAGGATTATGACCGTGCAGTACTCGTGGGACAAAAGACCTTTGGAAAAGGACTTGTTCAAACCACCAGGTCTTTGTCATACAATGCCCAACTTAAGGTAACCACGGCGAGGTATTATATCCCCAGCGGCAGGTGTATTCAGGCTTTGAATTATGCATCAAAAAATGAGCAGGGCGAAGCGCAGCGTAATGCGGATTCCCTAAAGCAAGCCTTCAAAACCGCAGGTGGAAGAATTGTTTACGATGGTGGCGGATTGGACCCGGATGTAACCACTGAAAACATAGCCGCCATGCCTATTTTGGCTCAATTGGCTGGTTCAGGCTTAATGTTTTTATATGCTCGGGAATTTTGTGGTGTCCATCCGGCGCCTGCTGATGTCAGAAAGTTTTCACTTAATGATGCACAGTACAGTGATTTTACGGCGTGGCTTAAGAAGAGGGGATTCACCTATCAGACAGAATTAGATGTGCGGCTCAAAGAATTGGAGGCACTTGCCGTTGCGCAGGAATCTTCAGGCGATTTGTTGGCATCAGTAGTTCAGCTTAAAAATAATTTACAGACGGCTCGGGAAGAGCTTTTCATCAAGCACAGGAAAACCATTAGTGAATTTTTAGAGGAAGAAATTGCCTTTCATTACCGACTTGAAGAGGGAAGAGTACTTTCGTCGCTAAAGAGTGATAAGGAATTGCTGATGGCGAAAAAGCTTTTTTCAGATCCGGTTTCCTTTTCAAAAATTCTTTCAGGACATGGCGCTTATCCTGGCCGTTGAATCATCGGCCCGGTTTTGTTCGGTTGCGCTGCATCGTGCTGGACAGCTGGTGAGTGAAATCAAAGTCCAACAGACCCGTTCCGCCGCTGCTGCACTTGCGCCTTCCATCAAGGAATTATTTCAGCAATGTGGTTTAATCATTGAAAGTATAGACGCGGTGTCTGTTGCTGCGGGCCCTGGCTCCTACACAGGACTGCGCATTGCTTCGTCTACGGCAAAGGGAATTTGTCTGGCACTTGGAAAGCCGTTGATTGCTTTGAACACTTTGGAGATCATGGATAGAATGGTTCGTGACCGGGTGGTCGCTGAGAAATTCTGTCCGATGTTGGATGCACGAAGGGCTGAAGTTTATGCAATGATTTTGGATCAAAGCCATCGGCCTCTATCAACGGTTAGAAATATTATTTTGGATTCACTTGGTTTTCAGCAGGAGTTGGAAGAGGGTAAGGTTTTGTTTTTTGGTGATGGATCGGATAAGTGGAGGAATTTGTGTGTACACCCGAATGCAATTTTTCAGACTGACATTGAACCCATGGCTTCTGCTATGGGTGAATTGGGGTGGAGGGCATATGAGGAAAAAAGATTTGAGTTGGTTAATCAATTCGAACCTCATTACCTGAAGGAATTTGTAGCGGGCCCTAAACGAAAGGCTGATTAAATTTGAGCCGTCATGAGTGAAGAGCAGGAAGACGGAATTGTGAATCGGGTGGCCAACAGTGGCCTTGTACAGTTGGAGCTGGATCGGTTCCATCAGGCTGGGGAGCGGGTTCAGATCGACCTCGCTGATGTATTGGAGAACGGGTTGTTGCTTCGTGAGAAGACACTTCGTGATTTTATTGATCGCACGGATTGGTCGGGCTATGCAGGAAAGTTTGTGGCCGTGCATTGTTCAGCAGATGCGGTGATTCCATCCTGGGCGTACATGTTGCTTGGGTCTGTTTTGGCGCCTTATGCCCGAGTGGTGGTTTATGGGGACTTGCTTCGACTCGAGGAGCAATTGTTTTCACTGGCCATGGATAAGGAAGATTGGTCTGTTTTTTCTGAAGCGCGGGTGATGGTAAAAGGATGTGGGCGTGTAGAGGTTCCGGAGGGTGCATTTATGGAAGCCACCAGGCGGTTAAGACCGTTTGCCCGGAGCATCATGTTTGGTGAGGCTTGCAGTTCTGTCCCTGTTTTTAAGAAAAAGTGAATTTTCTTGCTGATTTATTTCCATGTAAACACCTGATTAATAAGGGCTTGATTTTAAAAGCCCTTTAAAAAACCCGATTTTCAGGGATTTTAGCAGTCAAAGCATTGCAGTAGTCTTCCGACCTTTTATCTTTGCAGTCCTGTTTTCGAGGAAAGCCTGTTTTAGGCCCTAAAAACGGGGTTTTGCTTCTTGATTGAGGCCACTTGGCCGGATAGTCTGCTGAAAAGCGGATTGTTGTCAGGTCAAAACGTTCATTGAATGGATGGATTGATAGCGGACCCGGAGTATTTCGATAGAGGGATACTTCGAGTTTAATTCCGGGCTGGTTGTTTTCGGGCTGTTCTTAGG